>Ga0163216_100006_pt1 | contig 1010297 bp, 866 predicted proteins | sample SynspAceP_FD_167610 | JGI IMG/M metagenome (GOLD analysis project Ga0163216, IMG submission 167610) | Saline lake microbial communities from Ace Lake in Antarctica - Synechococcus sp. Ace-P (Illumina Assembly) | ecosystem: Environmental > Aquatic > Non-marine Saline and Alkaline > Saline ...
AGGCCGTCTCTAAAATCGTCCTTGACTTTTTTTAAATACATATACTTAAGGTTTTTATCAAACAGTAAGATAACGTACTTTTATAAACCAACTAAAAGCTTCCGAGGTACGAGGATTAGTTCAACAATACCTATAGCAAATAGGGCATAAAGTGCTAAATTTAATGGCTTGGGTTTATTTGCCAAGTCCGCCAAATCTTTTGGATTTGGCTTTTAAAATGAAAAAGATAAAAACAAAACAAAAAGCTTTGGCTAAAAGCGATGACGGAAACGAAAAGTTTCCTTGCCTGCCCTACTTACCATAGCTTAGACGTTGTGCTTCATTAGGTACGATAAACGGACATCCTTTACAAAGTTAAAGAGACATAGTTTACACTTTTAAGATTTATAAATTGTTAGACAAAAACAATTTATCATGCCTTGGAAAGTAACAACAACTATGGAACAAAAAGTAGAATTTATCTGCGAGTGGCTGACACAAAAGTACACCATCACAGAACTATGCCGAGTCTTTGAAATCTCAAGACCAACGGCATATAAAATGATATGCCGATACGAAAATTCAGGTATCGAAGGGCTTAAGGAAAAACGAAAATCCCCTCTAAACCATCCCAACAGAACTAAAGAAACAGTCGAGAAAAACATCCTTGAACTGAAAGGAAAACACTCGCTCTGGGGAGCTAAAAAAATCAGAAGGTTGTTGTTTAACCTTTGTGATGAAAAAGACATTCCAAGTGTGGTTACCGTTCACAATATTTTAAAAAGAAATGGATTGGTAAAGCCTCAGAAGAGATGTAAAAGGGTAAAACCGCTATTCCCTATATTCGACCCACAAGAGTGTAATGAGGTTTGGAGCGCAGACTACAAAGGGAAGTTTCTAATGGGTAACAAAATCTACTGTCATCCACTTACCATTGCAGACTCAAGAAGTCGTTTTTTGTTCACCGCAAAAGGTCATTATCATGAAAACCTAAAATCTGCAAAGGCCGAGTTTAAAAAGGTTTTTAGAAAATACGGCATCCCAAAACAAATCCATACGGACAATGGTAGTCCCTTTGGTTCCGTTCGTGCCATTCAACGTTTTACACAACTCTCCTACTGGTTTATAGAACTGGAAATTATGCCTGTTTTTTCAGACCCTGCACACCCGGAACAGAATGGCCGACATGAACGCATGCACCGCGATTTAAAGGCTGCTTGCGCCAAACCCTCGGCGTATGATTTAAAAGCCCAACAAAGAAGCTTGAACCACTTTGTAAAGGAATATAACCATATCAGACCACATGAAGCTTTGGGGATGGAAACACCTGCTTCTATCCACAATTTCTCCAACAGACCTTTTCCAGAAAGAATACCTAAATTCGAGTATAGGAGCAATATGAAAATAATGAAGGTTTGCCAAAACGGATCCGTAAGATGGAAATCATATTATTGGGTATATCTAACCGCAGCACTCAAAGGTAAATATGTGGCTATAGAGGATATGGGAAAAGGCATTTGGAAGGTGTTTTATAGAAACGTATTTTTAGGTTTCTTTAATGAAAGTAATATAAGAGACAAACAAGTATCAATAAGGTTAAGTCAAAATATGGTGTAAACTATGTGCCTTTAACTTTGTAAACTATCTGCCTTAACGAACATTATCTGAAACCGCTAACCAATGATAAAATTCTTTAGAAAAATTAGACAAAATATGCTGACAGAAAATAAATTCAGTAAATATATGCTCTATGCAATTGGAGAAATAATTTTGGTAGTTATTGGAATTCTAATTGCGTTGTCAATTAATAATTGGAATCAAAATACACAAAAGAAGGAACAAGAAATCGCATACTATTGTAAAATTAAAGAAGATTTACAAAACGATCAAAGAAATATACAACGAAGCATTGAATCTTTGAATGACAGAATATTTTCTGCTAAAAATTTATTGCTAAATCTTTACAAACAATTAGATGATAAATCAATTTTAATTAAAGATTATATACCTGCAATAAGATCCTATCATTTTATTCCAAGCAAAGCAGCCATAGAAGATATAACTTCTTCAGGAAAATTAGAGAATTTAAATAATTCTCAACTAAAAGCATCTATTCTTCAACATTATTCCGATTTAGAATATGCAATGAATGTTTTAAAACAAAATCAGGAAGATTTCTCAAAGTTAAGTTATGAATACGAAGATAAAATTGCCTTTGGTTATCATCAAATTCCGTTATATGAAGATTATTTTGGTGAAGAATTGCTAAAAAAAATGCCGAATACTAATTGGCAAAAGGATACCGAAAATATAATCTTTAAGCAATTTCAAGATCACATTAGTATGTCAATAATTATTGGTGCTCGAGAAAAAGAATTATTGAAACAGATAAACTCAAGTACAGAAAAATTGAAATTAGAATTAGAACCATATTGTAATAATTCAAACTAATATATCGGCCAATACCAATGATAAAATTCTTTAGAAAAATTCGTCAAAACTTACTAATGGAAAACAAAACTGGAAAGTATTTTAAATATGCAATTGGCGAAATTGTACTTGTCGTAATTGGAATTTTGATTGCATTATCTATTAATAATTGGAATGAGGATAGGCAAGCCACAAATTTAGCGAAAGAAAACTACCTCAATTTACTTACATCGCTTGAGCAGGACTCAATTACAGTACAAAAAACTATTGAAAGGAATAAGATAGGATTGGAAGCAATACGCAAAATTATTCCATTAGAAAAGAACGCAGAGCTTTTAGTACTTACAGAAGAAAATCTTAACAAATATTTGATGGTATTTGGTTATACTGGCCGAAGCTTTATTCCAAAATCAGGAGTTTATAACTTACTTACTTCAAACAATGGTTTTGATTTAATAAAATCCGATAAAATAAAGTCGTTACTTATTAATCTTTATGATTATCAATATAAAGCTTATGAAGATTTAGATTCCCAAATTGATTACAAATATCATAATCAATTGGGTTCTGTAATGAGAGAAAAAATTGGACTAGTTGTGGATTTTACACCAGAACTAACTATTGCTCAAGGCACAACACCAGAACTTTTTGAAAAACACTACTTTGAATTAGCTTCTGAATCAAGAGACATATATGCAATGTTATCTTTTAATATAAATAGCCTCGTTCAAATAAAACAATCAATAAATGAACTGATTCCTTTAATTAGAGATGAGATTAAAAAATAACTAAGCACAACAAAGAACTGAGGTAAAATTACTTTAAGAAGTGTATAGTGAATTGATATCACATAGTTCATTTTAGCTAAGAGCCCCCAAATCTTACCGTAACTTACCTGCGCACGGATCCTGTTTCGATTTTATAGTGTTCCGGTAGATAAGCGTAAAGTAAAATCGAAATAGGGCGCACACTACTTTTGATTTGGAACACTATCTTTTTCTTTAATCCATTTTTGATAGGCTTGATAGTGTTCGGGATTATTGTCGAAATATCCTTTGAGATTTGAAATTACGTGCCGCTCTCCTTCAGCGTACGCTTGTTTCTGAATATCGGGTGTTCTGGACACTTTAAAAGCCAGATAGCCTATGATTAACAATGTAACGAACCAAATCGAATAATGCAGCCATAGCTGTATTTTGGGAACCAGTCTTGCTTTTGCAACCCGATTCTCCAAATGGTGAATGGATTCTTGAAGTTTGAAATTATCCTGTTTCTGCAATTTTAAGTGCTCAAGGAGCATTCTCTCGATTTCAGAAGTATCTGGTTCTATTTTGATGTTTTCGACATTTTGAGCTAATCGCTCCAATTTGTCGATGGACGTGTTGAACCCGTCCAGTTCGTCGGTGAGCAGTTCCATTACTTCATCCAATTTTTTATATCCCATAGCTTTTTATTTTAGAACCCGATTCCTGTATCGATGGTTTTTCTGATTGTTTTTTTGATGATATTCTTGGCGATACTGGTAGCCAGATTGCTACTTAGTTCCAAAGTCTTCCCCAATAGTTGGGTTGACTTTCCTGCCTCCAATGGTTTTACAATACCCCTATTTTGAGAAAGCTGCGCCATGATCCTTCCACCGGACATGGAACGGTGTACCTCGCTCGCCTTGAAATTCTGGCCCTTGTACTCGAACCGAAACCCCTGTAACTTGTTCGCCTTGTTGATACTTGGTATGACTTCCACCTTCTGGGCCTTCATCGTCTTGATATAATCATCTAGTGTTTTTGGCCTTTCGTTCTCCATTATTTTCTGGTGTATGTTCTTGATTTCAAGACGGACTTTCATGGAATCCAGTTCCTTTTCCAGTTGCACCTCCTTCACCGTGGTCAGCCCCATATCCTTGGCGACGTTCTCAGCTGCCAACTGGCTTCGCTTTCCGATAAAGCTATCGTTATAGGCCTTGCCATCGAAACCGATTCGGTTGACGTATAGATGGACGTGGGTGTGTGCCTTATCCCTATGGACAAAAGCAACCGCCTGATTTTCCTTCAATCCCATTTCTTTTATAAACTTTTGGGTCAGTTCCCCTAACCGTTCCTTGGTAAGGTTCTTACCGTCTTCCCTGGTCGGACTGAGAATAAAGCTCAGGGTGTTCTTTTGGCACCTTGTATTCTGTTCCTGTATCAGTCTGAACTCGTCGGTTATCTGTTGGGCATTATCTCCTGCAAGGTGTTGGCTAAAAATAATTTCAGCATCCTTTTCCTTGTCCAGACCGTAATCGATGTTCGCTCCGGTGTTCCCGACTGATTTCCCCTTACCTATCATTTTTTTATGTCCTTGAAATTATAGAGGTGTGTCCGTATCTCCTCGGCCAACGTTTCGACCTCGCTAGCCAGTTTCGGATTGTGTCTCTTGAACATATTCCCGATCCGGATGAAATTACGGTTGTACTTGACGAGCATTTTATAATGGGTGAGCTGTTCCTCTGTCAAACGTTCAATGACCGAATTTCCAAAAGCGGAACTACGGCAGTATTCCGAAAGGGAAATACCTGCCCGTTCCGCCCTTTTCCTGATCAGCTTTTTCTCGTAGATGGAACACCTGAATTTGATGTAGGTCTTTTTCATTTCTTTTTTTCTTTGCGACCGCCGGGAGTAAAGCAAGTTTGTTTTTGTGGCAACAAAAACACATCTTGCGCCTTCTGCCCAACTCCATTAATAGTGTTACCTCTCAGCCATTCGTTCACATCCTTAAAGCCTGAATAAAGTTTAGAATTGTCCTTGCAATTTTTAGAATACGCCATCAATTCTTTAGACGTTCTCTTTCCATTGGCATCATTATCCAAATAGAGTTCAATACTTGAATAACCCTCTAGTGTTCGCATCGCTTTTTGAACGAACGCCGTGGAGTTCAATACCAGAAAATCATATTCCAATTCCAAGTTTTTATGGCACTCCACAATCGATAACAGGTCGAACATGCCTTCGGTAACAATGAGCTTCCTATTTCCGTTTTTGATATATGTGCTATCCTTTGGTGAACTTGAATTTTTATAATATCCGTTGCGGAGTTCCCATCCACCGGAACCGTTTTTAAGACCTATGGCAAAGTATTTCCTTCCCTTGAATAGATAATGGACTTCCTTGCAATATGTTAATGCTGTTGTTATTGAAATTCTGCGTGCATTCAAATACTTTAGTAATCCATAATGCTGGATAGGTTTGGCGTACATGATCGTAATCGTATGCTCTGTTTGCTGTTCCAAAAATGGTCGCTGCTGAAAAGAAAAAGAAGGTTCATCCTGTACTATTATATGTAATGCCTCTTTGACCGTACCTTTTGTAATCAGGCATATCAGGTCGATAACATTCCCTCCTTTTCCTGCTCCATGGTCGTACCATCTATTGAGTTTCTTGGACACCTTGAAAGAGGCTTGGGTTTCTGAGCGGATAGGGCTCAGGAACCAAGCTTCTTTCCCGTTCGTTCTGGTCGGAAAGTGCCCTAGTTTTGCCAGCGCCCTTTCGATGGGAAAAGCTCGGGCTCTTTCACACGATAATCCTTTGGTTCTTTCTTTTTTCATAAGCCAATTCATTTTACTGGTTTTTTTGATGATATGATGACAGTACCCTTTGAAGCCCTTTCAATATTAGGTTTGGAGCGTCATCGTTTTGTCATCGCATCATCGTTCTTCATTTTTCAACGCCGTTTTCCGTCATCATTATTTTTTTTGATGACAGAATGATGACAGTTTGATGACAGCCTTAGCCTTTATAAACATTGGCCTCGGCCTATTCCGTCATCGTATCATCGAAATTTTTGGTTAAAAAGTCTTTTTCGACAGTAAAGTAACGTCCTTTTGCATCGGCCAAGTGGATATCGCCATCGCTCCAAATGACGATTTTCTGGTATTTGTTGGAGTTGTCCTGATTGGTCAGTTTCCAATCGTTCTTCAGCAGTTTCCGCAGTTGTGTCAGATCCGTTTTTACCCTGGTCTTATTGAGCAGATGTAATGCATCGATGGGACAAAGGTCTATACTGTCCAGTTCGAACTTTTCCATCACGCTGAACAGGATACTTGCCAGCTCCTTTTCGACCCTGTTCCTATTGTTCTGTACCAGCCTTGCCAAGGCAGGGGTTCTAATCTGTTTTGGGGTAAACCACATTCTGGTAGTATGCTCCGTGTATAGCTTTCGTTGTTGTAGATAGAACAGGAAAGCCGGTATTTCCAATATCAATTGATGGAGAAAATTTGTTTCCTCTTTATTAAGTACAGGTATCTTCAGTACCCAGAAACGAGTCTCGTTTCCATCTATCTTGATAAAATTGTCCTCGTTGTTACTGCACAGTATGAACTTCCCGAAGAACTCCACTTCCCGCTTGTCCTTTCCCTTCGCTTCCAATTTATTAATATTGGTCGTACTAAGGTATTTGATACGCTCAGTCAGTTCCTCCTTGTTGAACAGTACCTCGTCTATGCAGATGAGCAGCTTGTTCGCCCAGTCGGCATTGAACTGACTGCTAAAGCTGTCGTTGGTCAAGTAGGTCATATTGTTGTCGAACAAGGCCTTCATCCATTTCAGGAAGGTACTTTTGCCCGTGGAACGTTCTTTAGATACCAAACACAGAATAGGCAGTACCTGTACAGGTCTGGTGTAGAGCAATTGCAGGTAGTCCAGCCCCAATTCATAATGTTTGCCGAAAATATGTTTCACAAAATCCAATGAGGTAGAACATTCCCCTTCTTTGGGGATTGACGTCAACGGAGAATACGTGTTATAGAACCCTTTGTATTCCTGTTTAAAATCGATGTGGCTCGGTATGCAGGTAAAGCCATCGTACTTTGGAACCTTGCTCAGGTAATCCTTACCATGGTCTTGGCGGATGGTCTCGATGTTCCAATGCACCAGTATTTCATTGAAATGCCCTGCGATGGTCGGTGCCTGCACCAGTTTATAGTACGAGGTTCCCACCCGTAAGTACGGTATTGTTTTCATAAGGATTGTTTTGACCGCCAAGGGAATACCCTTGGCGAAATGATTGAGCTATGGGATGTTTAGATTTCCTGAGCGGAGTCCCTTTCGTTTTGGAGCAACCAACTGACTATTTTCTTACGTTCGAAAAATATTAGTTTTCCGTTGGGTTTGGAGTGCGGGATTATGCCCGCTGCGGTAAGTTTGTACAGATAGCTTCTGGAAATTCCCGTATAGTTACAGGTTTCCTCAAAAGTCAATACCTTTTTGTTCGCTATCAGAAGTTTTTCCAAACGGTCGAGCCGTTCGAGAATCAAAAAATTGTCCATTGTTTTCCTTTTTTAGGGTTACGAAATGAACAAAAGCGCTTTTGTTTTCTTTCAATATTGTTACTTGATAAATGTATGAAAATAGATGAATGTGGGAAGGTGTTTACGTAAAATAGTTATTCACAAATAATTGATATACAGCATCTTGAACTAAAATGAACCAAACGAGATTAAGTTGAGGAAGCACAAATTTTATTCGGTTCCATTTGATACCAAATGGAACCATTTTGAATCTTGGCAAAGTGTGCGATTTGTAAGGTAATTCTAGGTTATCAACAATTGAAAATCCCTCTACTAAAAAATTTTAAGTCCATCAAAGGTCTTTTTTTTAAGAATGGATTCTATAAAAGTTCTCTATTTCCACTCACCATTTAAGTTTCAATCAAAAATTGATATTTTGATTTTGACTTTATTGAACATTTGACCTAGTGAATTCTCTTTGTATTTTTACTTTTATATGGCGCTTTATTTATTTCCAATTTCTCACGAAGTATTTCCATATCGTCAAATACTTTTTGCTCAATTACTTTGGCATAAATTTGTGTGGTGGTTAGCTTTCTGTGTCCTAACATTTTAGAAATAGTTTCTATGGGCACTCCGTTAGTCATCGTAACGGTTGTCGCAAAAGTATGTCTAGCCATGTGAAAGGTGAGGTTTTTTTGAATGCCAGCTGCTATTGCAATTTCTTTTAGGTAAGCATTCACTTTTTGATTTGATATTTTAGGAAACAACGTACCATAAATCTGACACCGTTTATCTTCTCGGTAAATTTTGATAATATTTAAAGCTTTCGATAGTAAAGGAATTTTAACTGGATTCCTGGTCTTTTGCCTTTTAGTTGCAATCCACATTCGTTTATCCAAACCCATAACCAAACTCTCTTCCGAGAGTAGCATCATATCTATATAACTAATCCCTGTGTAGCAGCTGAATACAAATAAGTCTTTTACCGTTCTCAATCTCAAAGAGTGTAATGTCAATTCCTCTAAAAGTTCTAATTCTTTACCAGTTAGATGACCGCGGTGTGTGGGAATTAGTTTTTGTTTGAATTTACGGAAGGGGTCTTGACCGATCCATTCAATATCATAAGCTAAAGTGACCATTCTCCTTAAACGCTGAATATGTTTCATTACTGCGTTGTTCCCAATCTGCTTTTGATAATGCCTTGGTTTATGGCCTCGTAGAAAATTTTCAAAACCGAGTATAAATTTATAATCAAGAAGCGATAGTTCTATGTCGTCAAGCTTATATTCCTTTTTTAAATAGAGTAGGATGTATTTTTGACTAATTAAATAGAGCCTTGAAGTGTTTCTATGCAGTTTGTAAAACATTTTATCATTATGATAGGCAATTATATCAGTAAGCGTAAATTCCTTTGGCTTATCGTCCCCTAGGAATTTGGATTTTATCGTTTGTGGAGTAATCCGCTTATCATCTGCCCTTAATTCTTGATAGCACTGAAACAACTTTGCATGTACTTCATTAAGGTATTGGTTAATACTTTTGGCGTTTGCACTTAAACCCTTGACTCGCTGCTTTTCAGGACTCCAAAGTTGCGTGTCAATTCTTCTTTTAAGGCTAATGTTGAGTTTTTTGCCGTCTATGGTTATTCTGGCATAAAGGGGAGCTTGATTGTTCTTAATTCTTTTGGCGTATAGCCAAAATAAGATTGAAAATGTGGAAGTAGTGCGCATAACAAACGTCTTTAAGTTAAACTTAATTAAGGACGAAAGTCAAATCACCTACAAATCGTTAATTTAACAGATTTAAAATAAACAATTACAAAATACGAAAACATTTGAAAAAAATGTTGACGATTTGTGAACTCTAATAGGTGGTTTTAAATGATATCATTTGAAACCAAAAAATATCAAATCATTGATAATCAATATATTATACACTATATTGAATTCTTTTATAAGTCAAAAAGTGACCTCGGCAAGAATCGAACTTGCATCTAAAGTTTAGGAAACTTCTATTCTATCCATTGAACTACGAGGCCAATATTTTAAATTGAGCGCAAAAATAGACTTAATTTGAATATCATAAATATGAATTATACTTCATTTATCTATTCTTCATAAACCTCAACAATCATCTCAACTTCAACTGCCATATTCCCAGGCAGTGATCCCATGCCAACTGCGGCACGTGCATGTTTTCCATTTTCACCAAAAACCGCTATCATTAAATCAGAGTACCCGTTGATTACTTTAGAATGTTCTGTAAAATCAGGCGTTGCGTTGACCATACCGTGAACTTTAACTATCCTTTTAATCTTATTCAAATCACTTAATTCCATTTTTAAAACTGACAGTTGATTGATACCAACTTCACGAGCTGCAGCATAACCCTCATCAATGCTTAAATCTTGTCCTAGTTTGCCTACTATATTCTCACCATTGGCTTGTTTTGGTCCTTTACCCGCTAAAAACAAAAGATTACCGCTTCTTACTGCATGAACATAATTTGCCACAGGTATTCCTTGATCTCTCAGCTTTATACCCAAACTATCTAAATTTGCTTGGGGGTTATAATGTGCATCTACAGTATCGGTAGAAGTTTGTATTTCTCGATTTAGGCCCTTTTCAACATCGGCACAACTAAAAAACAAAGCAATAGTTAGTATACAAACGTAGGTTTTCATAGATATTCGATTAAATAGGATTATTGAGGTTACAAGTTAGTTAATAGTTCATAATCAAAGAGATAAAGTATATTATTACCACATTTAGCATTGCATAAAATCCATAAAAACTTTCACAAATATTATTTTTTGTGCCATATGTCGCACTTAAGATATCATTTTACTAAAAAAGCCCTGATATTATTTCATTTTTATTAGTTTAGCAGTTAAACCAACAACAACTAAATCAATACAAATATGGAAAGTTCTAGTACAACTTCTAATGTAAATGCCAATAGACTGTTTTATGCCAGCTGTTTCGCATTAATCACGACAGCCTTCTCTTTTGCTATAGCAGCGGGGATTTTGGATCAATTAAAAACAGAATTAGAATTAACCGCAAGCCAAGCAGGTTTAATTACTTCAATGTGGTTTGCAGGATTCCCTATTGCAATGGTAATAGGAGGACTTATTTATCATAAAGTAGGTGGTAAAATTATAATGCAATTTGCCTTCTTTGCACATACAATTGGTATTTTATTATTAATATTCTCCGGAAGTTATGTTGGCTTATTAGTAGCTAACTTACTCATTGGGTTAGGAAATGGTTGTACCGAAGCAGCTTGTAATCCTATGATTGCTGACGCTTACAAAGGAACTAGAATGAGCAAGATGCTAAACCGTTTTCACATGTGGTTTCCTGGAGGTATTGCAGTAGGTAGTCTGCTATCTGGTTTCATGACAAATTTCGGAATCATTGGACAAAGTCAAGTATGGTTACTTTTAATCCCTGCAGTTATTTACGCCTATTTGTTTTATGGACAAACTTGGCCTAAAGCAAAAATAGAGGAAGCTGCAACCCTAAGTGGAAATTTCAAAGGTATGCTTACCCCATTGTTTGCATTTATTGCAATATGTATGGCGCTTACTGCAATATCTGAATTTGGACCAAATCAATGGGTTGGTCTCATATTATCAAAAAGTGGTGCTGAACCTACTTTAATTTTAGCTTTGACAGCCGGTTTAATGGCCGTTGCAAGATTTTTTGGTGGGGATATGGTAAAAAGATTTGACCAAACAGGCGTACTATTAGGTTCAGCTATTTTAGCAACCATTGGTATTTATCTGTTTAGTACACAAACGGGCGCTATGGCTTACGTCGCTGCTATTATTTTTGCTTTAGGAATTGCTTATTTCTGGCCTAACATGATAGGCTTGGCGGCAACAAAAACACCAAAAACAGGTGCTTTAGGTATGTCTATAATAGGTGCCATTGGTATGTTCTCAACTTCAATTTTTCAACCTATCATTGGTGGATGGATTGATGCCGATAGAGCAGCTGCCTCAGCTCAAGGATTTACAGGTGATGAACTAGAATTAGTTTCTGGACAGGAAACTTTAGGTACAATGGTAATATTCCCAGCTATATTGATAGTTCTTTTCACTATCCTCTATTTTTGGATGAAGAATAAAAAAAGTGAAGTAGAAGTTGCTACAGCATAATGCATCTTTTAACTATAAAAAAGGCCGAACAAATTACTTGTTCGGCCTTTTTTATTTTAAGCTTTTTAAAGTCTTATTCCAAAAGCAATTCTAATATCTGAATGGCCGCATCACTAATTTTAGTTCCTGGTCCGAATACTGCAGTTGCACCAGCCTCCTTCAAAAATGCATAATCTTGTTTCGGCACTACTCCACCAACAATAACCATAATATCTTCACGGCCGTAGTTTTTTAATTCTTTGATAACTTCTGGCACCAAAGTTTTATGCCCCCCGGCCAGAGAAGAAATTCCTAAAATATGCACATCGTTCTCAACAGCTTGTTTTGCTGTTTCTTTTGGTGTTTGAAAAAGAGGTCCAATATCTACATCAAAACCTAAATCGGCATACCCAGTAGCCACAACCTTTGCCCCACGATCATGGCCATCTTGACCCATTTTTGCAACCATAATACGAGGTCTTCTGCCATCTTGCTCGGCAAAACGATCCGCTAACTCTTGCGCTTTTTTAAAACTTCCGTCTTCTTTAATCTCCCTTGAATACACACCAGTAAATGTATTAATGATTGCTTTATGTCTGCCATACGCCTTTTCTAAAGCACTACTTATCTCTCCCAAAGTTGCTCTTTCTCGAGCCGCAGCTACCGCTAAAGCTAATAAATTTTCTTCCGAATCGCTACCAGCCAATTTATTTGTTGCCGCCTTTGAAATGGCATTTAAGCATGCCTCTACTTTAGTAGTATTACGTTTTGTTTTTATCTCTTTTAATCGTTGTAATTGCTGTCTGCGTACTTCTTTATTATCAACCTCCAATATTTGAAGTTCATCTTCCGCTGACAATTGATACTTATTAACCCCAACAATTACATCTTGAAGACTGTCAATACGCGCTTGCTTTCTTGCTGCAGCTTCTTCTATACGTGTTTTCGGAATTCCGGTTTCAATTGCTTTGGTCATTCCACCAAGGTTTTCGACCTCCTCCATTAATTCCCACGCTTTATGCGCCAAATCATGCGTTAATTTCTCTACATAATAACTGCCTGCCCAGGGATCCACTGTTTTGGTAATATTGGTTTCGTGCTGTAGATACAATTGGGTTTCCCTTGCAATCCGCGCAGAGAAATCGGTAGGCAATGCTATCGCCTCATCTAAAGCATTGGTGTGTAAGCTTTGTGTTCCGCCGAAAACTGCCGCAGAAGCCTCTATGGTAGTTCGCGCTACATTGTTGAACGGGTCCTGTTCAGTAAGACTCCAACCACTCGTTTGACAGTGTGTTCTAAGCATTAATGATTTTTCACTCTTGGGGTCGAATTTATTTACCACTTTGGCCCATAACATTCTCGCAGCTCGCATTTTGGCAATTTCCATAAAATGATTCATGCCAATTCCCCAGAAAAATGAAAGTCGAGGAGCAAAATCATCAATTTTCAATCCTGCTTCTATTCCTGTTCTAATATACTCCAATCCATCAGACAAGGTATATGCCAGCTCTAAATGCGCTGGTGCCCCAGCTTCATGCATATGATACCCAGAAATACTAATACTATTGTATTTAGGCATATACATGCTCGTATATTTGAATATGTCGGCAACCAGCTGCATAGATGGTTTTGGCGGATAGATGTACGTGTTGCGAACCATAAACTCTTTAAGTATATCGTTCTGTATCGTACCCGACAATTGTTCTAACGAAACACCCTGTTCTTCGGCGGCAACGATATAAAAGGCCATGATAGGCAAAACCGCCCCGTTCATGGTCATAGAAACCGACATTTCATTTAGTGGAATACCCTCGAACAGAATTTTCATATCCTCGACGGTATCAATTGCCACACCTGCTTTACCAACATCACCAACAACACGTTCATGGTCACTGTCATAACCTCTATGTGTAGGTAAATCGAAGGCAACTGATAATCCTTTTTGACCGGCTTTTAAGTTTTTCCTGTAAAATGCATTACTCTCGGTAGCGGTTGAAAACCCCGCATATTGACGTATGGTCCAAGGGCGTTGCACATACATGGTAGCATAAGGACCCCGAAGAAAAGGGGGCATACCCGCTGCAAAGTTAAGGTGCTCCATTTGGGCTACATCATCTGCAGAATATCTTTTTTTTATAGCAATAGTTTCCGCTGTTTCATAAACCGTATTCGATTGGTTTGTCTCACCAATTATAGCGGTATGATTATCTGAGTTCTTTAAACTAATATGTTGCAAGTTCTTTCTACTCATGTGATAACCGGTTTTGCTCCAATTCTTCTGCTAATCGCTTTTCGATTATAGGCGTAATTAATGTTTTTCTAGGTTTCTTCTTAAGAAATGGATAAATCTCCAACTCCCCACCCATGCTATCACTATCATTTTGATAAGCATTTGTCCCTACCAAAACCGCCTTTTTATCATTAAACTTTTCTTGTTGTTTTTTCGCACTATCAGCTATTTTATTCTGTATGGAATGATTTTTTAATTGTTTAAGAAAGCCACCTTCTTTTTCAATAGACTTAAAAAGAATCAAAGCCTTTTCTGCTAATTGATTTGTTATGGTTTCAATATAGTAACTGCCCTCTGCAGGGTTTTCGACCTTATCAAAATAGCTTTCCTCTTTCATCAACACTAATTGATTTAAGGCAATGCGATTTGCGAAATCATTATCCTTTTTATAAATGGAATCATAAGGTAAATTATAAACGGTATCAGAACCTCCAAGAACAGCAGACATACACTCCGTTGTCGTTCTTAGCATATTTACATTAAAATCAAATATGGTTTTGTTTCGATTTGATGGTATTGTTGATATATGACAACGAGGAGAAATCTCATATGCCTCAATAAGAACTTTCCAAAGTTTTCGTAACGCCTTCAACTTTGCTATCTCAAAAAAATAATTGCCCCCAACTGAAACTTTGAATTCTATACTCTTTAGCTTTTGCAGGTTTCCATTCTCATGCAATACGTTTAAATACTCATTGGCATGTGCTAGTGCGTATGCCAATTGTTGAGAAATATCTGCCCCGGCATTATCATAAAGCGTAAGATCTACGCTTACTAGATTTTTAACATTTATATCTATTAATTCGTTAAAAACCGCGAAATCTGAAGTCAAAGAATCGTACCAATTACCAGACCTAGCTAGATGGCCAATAGGATCAGTTTGAAAATAAACATTATTAGAATTTGAAACTAGTTCAACAATCTTCTCAATGAAATTTTTGGACATAAATTGCATATCGAAAGAAACACCTGTTGTATTTAAATCAATATTGTTCAAAAGCTTTACAACATCAATTGTTTCTGTAGCAATTACAAAATGTAAAACCTCAGCACCTTTCTTAATTAACTTATGAGCTTTTTCATTGGCCATAAGTGCATTACCTGCGTAAATGGATTGGCCTATTCTCCAAGGGGTTGATGGCAACGATTCTACTTTAAGATTCTCTATATCGTCAGCGTGGTAAAAAGGTTTTATTTTAATTCCTTCTGGAGAATCCCAAACAACTTCCTCATTATAATCCTTACCTTTTAAATCGTATTGAATTTTTTGTTTCCACTCTTTTGCAGAAACCTCCCTAAAATTTTCGAATAAGGTTTCACCCTTCATATAAGACGGAGTTAAATTAAAAAACAAGTTTTAATAATACGTATTTGAAAACCTCAAACAGCGCTTATCAAAGATACGATAAGTAAATTGTGTTCTACAAAAATGCCTACTCCAGCACTTCGCTGGCATTCAAATTCTGAATATCCTTCGTCTCAATTCTAGAAAGTTCTTTCAATTGTCCTTTTTCAAACATAGCTGGCAATTCTTTTAGTGGGGTACCAACTGGTGCTTCCCAATTAATGTAATCTTGAAAACGAATACCATCAATCGTTCTTGGGTTATAGGCACTCCTAAATCGTACTCCGCCTTCATTAACACTATAGCTGTATGCTAAATAATTTATGTAATGCGATTTTTTATTTATCCAGTACATAAAAACATCATCGTAATCTTTACCACCACCTACTTTACCAAAAGTGACCTTAACTACATCATAATCTTCCCCTTTAATAATCGTTTCGCCTATGGCTTCCTTTTGTACGGCTTTATCATTTAGTTTGTGCGGTAATGTGGCAAAATAAATAACTGAGTTTAAAGCCTCACTATATTTAGCAATATCCTTTTTCGATAGTTCTACCAGCTCATTATTTACAGTTCTGGCAAGCTTTCCATCTTGTAAAAAATCTTCAATTTGATTACCCAAACTATCCTTTGAACTTACCTTATATGTAAATCCGTTTTTATTTTCAAAAGAGTATAGCTTATCTCGAAAGACAAATTGATAATGCGCAGAATCATAGAGAGTTCCACCATGAGCTTTAATTGCCTCATTTACTATAGATTGGGTATTCTCATTACTTAATTCTTGAGCAGATTTTTCGATTTGCGATGCATTTTTATCATCCTTTTGAAAGTCTTTACATCCTACGGCTATTAACAAAATAACAGTTACTATTATAAAATGTTTCTTCATGTTTTGAAAATAAAAATTAAAATTGAAATAATTGAAACCGGCTTCTCAAATTTTACTTATAGAATTTTATTTGTCGAGCAGTTATTCTAATCCTAACTTCTCAAAGGTATTGTTTAATAGTATTGAGTACCAAAGACCGAATAAAAATGAATAATACAAATTTATTGAAAAAGAAGTCGAGTATTATTCCTTAGAACTTCATCACAATAGGCTTTAGGAAATCACCTCTATACGCAGAAACCAGTTTTAAACACTTCTTGGATCAGCAATTACGCAGCTAATGAGCAAACCTATGAAATGACATAGTTGGTTTTATGTATTAAAGGGGGGGGGTATTTGATTGGGTGCTATTATTTCATCAGATTGATTTCTGATATACTTTTAATTCTATTGCGTTCTAAAAAAGCATCAATAGTTTCAAAATGCTCTATTACCCTTTGGTCTTTAAATTCAAATACCTTTTCAGAAAGGCCTTGTAAAAAATCACGATCATGGGAAACCAAAATCAACGTACCGTCAAAAGTGGATAGTGCTTCTTTTAAGACATCTTTTGATTTTAAATCTAAATGATTGGTAGGCTCATCTAGAATTAAAAGGTTTACAGGTTCCAATAATAATTTAACCATTGCCAAACGGGTTTTTTCTCCACCGGATAGCATACTTACTTTTTTATCTATATCATCACCACTGAACATAAACCTTCCCAAAATATTCTTTATTTGATTGCGAACATCCCCAAAGGCTACCTCATCTACTGTTTGAAAAATGGTCAATTCAGGATCTAATAAGGAAGCTTGATTCTGGGCAAAATATCCAACTTTTGCATTATGACCCAATTGGCATGTACCTTCTACTTCAATCTCACCTAAAATAGCTTTGATCATGGTAGATTTTCCTTCACCATTTCTACCAACAAAGGATACTTTTTCTCCCCTTGCAATAGACATATTCGCATTTTTGAATACCACTTGTTCTCCATAAGATTTGGAAACATCTTTAACCGTTACAGGATAATCACCAGAACGTGGTGCTGGCGGAAAACTCAATTTTAAAGATGATGTATCTATTTCATCAATTTCAATGATTACCAATTTTTCTAACATTCGCTCACGAGACGTTACTTGATTTGTCTTGGAGTACGTTCCCTTGAACCGTTCAATAAAGGTCATATTATCAGCAATAAATTTTTGCTGTTCTTGATAAGCTTTAATCTGATGAGACCTGCGATCTTCTCGTAATTGCAGATAGTGGGTATAATTAGCCTTGTAATCGTAGATACGACCCATGGTAACTTCAATAGTCCTGTTGGTAATATTGTCTATAAATGACCTATCATGTGAAATCACCATTACAGCATTGGCTTTATTAAGCAGAAAATCTTCTAACCAAATCACAGATTCAATATCTATATGATTGGTAGGCTCATCTAATAAAATTAGATCTGGTTTTTGTAGCAGAATTTTAGCAAGTTCGATTCGCATACGCCATCCACCGCTAAATTCTTTAGTTTGCCTTGTAAAATCTTCTTGTTTAAAACCAAGGCCCTTTAATGCCTTTTCAACCTCCGCGTCATAATTTACATCTTCTAACGAATAAAATTTTTCGCCAAGATCAGATACCTTCTCAATAATGCCCATATAAGCATCGCTCTCATAATCTGTTCTAGTTTCCAATTCTTTATTTAGCCGTGCCATTTCATCACGCATTTCAAAAACATGCTTGAAAGCCTTGGCGGCTTCCTCGAAAACGGTACAATTATCCTCTGTCAATAAATGCTGCGGTAAGTACGCGATTATGGCATCTTTTGGCACCCTTACACTACCACGATTTGCATTTTGTTCCCCTGCAATAATTTTCATCATAGTAGACTTACCCGCACCGTTCTTGCCCATAAGTGCAATCTTATCGGTAGGGTTAATTACAAAAGATACGTCACTAAATAAGGTGGTTCCGCTAAATTCTACAGCTAAATTATCAACTGAAATCATAGTTTAAATTTTAATACTGCAAAACTAGGAATAAGGAATGGGAGAGGCTTCTTGGTTTTAGAAAAAATAATTAGGCATGTTCAGCTTTAAATAATAAATTTAATACTCTAATAATTTATATCGGTTATTATAGACTAGACCAATAGCAATTAAAAATTAGCAAATTTATTTGTCCTTTTTTCACCAATCGTAGGTTATTTATAATCCTATTAAATAAATGTTCAAACTACCACATTAAGCATATATTAAAAAGTTTAAACTCAAGGGTTAAAAAAGTGAACGAAAATTGATCAATTAAGATTTCTGAATTAATGTTTTATGCTTATATCAACCTAAATGCTAAACTATATTTCAAAAATTGCTATAAATGAATCTTAAAAAATTTATACTCTTAATCACAGAATCTTTTTTTTGTATCCTATATATTAATTGCATAGAATCTGCAGTTTCCCAATCACAAGTTTCTTTTAGGCAATTATCTGTAAAAGAAGGGTTGTCACAAAATAGTGCAATTTCTATTTCACAAGATAGTATTGGCTTTTTGTGGATAGCCACACAAGATGGGTTAAATAAATATGATGGAAGAAAATTTACAATTTATCCTTATAATTTTTTAGACATTACCAAACCTAATTATAGTAATTTAGGAAAAGTCTATACCGATAGAGAAGGAGAAGTTTGGATTATTCCTTCCAGCAATTTACTTTATAAATTTGACCGTGTTGCTGATGTGTTTAAACCCATTTCTGGTTTAAAAAACACAAACATACTATTTCAAGATAAAAATTTGAATTTTTGGGTAGGCACCTACAATCACGAGCTCTATGTTATGGATCATGCCACTTATGAAACAAAGCTCATATTAACGTCAAATGAAATTCAAGGAGAAATTTATCATATAAGCCAACATAATAATGGGTCGCTTCTTATTACCACAAATAAGAAAATTATTGAACTTGACCCTAAATCATTAAAAAAAACAGATATATATCCTAAGACTAAATATGGCGAAGTACTAAAAGAAAATTTTAGCGCCCTTGTTTCTGAAGCCTCAGGAAGGCAATGGATTAGTACCTATGGAAATGGACTATATTTTAGAGATGAAAATGAAAACATAGTTCATAGAATATCAGAACTTTCTTTTTTAGACCCTTTACCTAATGACCTAAATATTTTAGCATTACATATTGATAAAAAAGAAAGACTATGGATTGCAACCTATGGTAGTGGATTGTATATGATTAATTTAAAAAGCTTTAAAATAACTCATCTAAGCACTGAAAAGCATAATCCAAAAGCATTACATTATAACGATATCTTAAGTATTTACGAAGATTATACCGGTACGCTTTGGTTTGGCTCTGATGGGGCGGGACTAAGTTATTATGATGAGTATCTAGAAAAATTTAATTCAATAACTAATTTTCAAACACCCGAAAACATTAGCATTGACGTTATTAGGGCAATCACGGTTAGCAAAAATGGTGATGTTTGGTTAGGAACTTCTGGCAAGGGGTTAACGAAGTATGAAACAGCTACCAATAGTTGGAGAACATTTAATACAGAAGGCACCAGAAAACAGGCTATTTCCTCTAATAGAATTATGAGTCTATTGATTGATCATGAACATGATTTATGGATTGGCACTCAAGGTGGTGGGCTCAATATACTCAATCAAAAAGGCGATATAGAAAAATATTCGAATACATCGACAACCAAATTATCGGCTAATACAATATGGTGTATTTTTAAAGATAATGACAATACCTATTGGTTAGGCTCTCGAGAGCATGGGTTAATCCAATTTGACAAAAACAGAGGTGAAATTAAAAAATACACCACCAAAGATTCACTCCCCAGCAATAATATTAGGGTAATTACGCAAGGTAATTCTAATCAATTTTGGCTAGGAACAGAAGAAGATGGAATTGTTTTGTTTGATATTAAAAAACAAACATTTACTTCATACAAATTTCAAGCCTCTAACAATTCTTTATCTAATAATAAAATTAAGTCTCTTTATTATGACCCCAAAGGTATCTTATGGATCGGAACAAACGGTGGTGGTCTAAATGCCTTTGATATTGAAGAGCGTTTTTTTTACAACTATACTGTTGCAGAAGGCTTAGCCAACAATGTAATCTATTCCATACAGCCCGATAAAAAGGGCAATTTATGGTTAAGTTCGAATCGAGGAATTACGAAGTTTACTTCGGCCAATAAATTAGAAAATCCGCCGCAGATTACAAATTATGATAATTTCGATGGTTTGGCTACCGAGTTTAATACAGGCGCCTATTTTTCAGATCCATCGGGACAACTTTATTTCGGAGGGCTCGATGGATTTTACTGGTTTCAGCCAGAGGAAATCAGAGGAAACATGACACTTCCCAAAACTACAATTACAGGTTTTGAAGTATTAGATGAACCACAAACATTAAAGCAAGACATTACTTTAAAACATAATCAAAATACCATAACCTTTACTTTTTCCAGTTTACAATATTCTATCCCTGAAAAGAATATGTACCAATACAAATTATTGAATTTTGACGACAATTGGGTTTTCGCAGGGAATAATAATTTTGCTCGTTATCCTCAAATTTCTCCTGGATTATATGAGTTTAAAGTAAAATCCAGTAATTATGATGGTGTTTGGAATGAAATTCCAGAAACGTTCAAGTTCTCAATAGCTTCACCTTGGTACTTAACCAACTTGGCTAAAATAGTTTATGCACTTTTAATTTTAAGCACAATTTTTGGCATATATTCTTATTTAAAGTGGCGTTGGAGAATGCAACTAGATTTACAATTAAAAGAAGAAGAAGCGGAACGATTTAAAAAACTCAATGATTTTAAATCAAAATTATACACAGATATTTCCCATGAATTTAGAACGCCGCTTACACTTATTGCCGGACCTATAGATGCAAAATTAAGTGAAGGCAATATTCCAGATTCCGATTTCGCAAATTTCTCTATGATAAAGCGCAATACCAATAGATTATTATCATTGGTAGATCAATTATTGGACCTTGCCAAATTGGATAAGGGGAAGTTGAAATTAAATATTTTTCAAGGAGAACTTAGCCTATTCCTTCATACTATTGCCACTTCGTTTGACTATTATGCAGACATAAAAAACATAAAATATATTATTAAGATAGAACCTATACTAAATTCTTGGTATGATGAAGATGTTATAGAAAAGATAGTGACAAATTTACTTTCAAATGCATTTAAATATTGTCCAAAACTAGGGTTCTGTGAATTTATAGTGACTAGAAATAAAGATAAAGTATTGATTACCTTAAAAAATACTACAGAAAACCTTACTGAATTACATATAGATAATCTATTCACTCGTTTTTATCAAAAAGATGAATTTGCAGAAGGAGCAGGTATTGGACTTTCTTTAGTAAGAGAGTTGGTACACTTATACAAGGGTGAAATATCGGTACATTTGGAACAAAATAACATCATAAATTTTCTAGTTACGCTTCCCATAAACCAAGACTCTTTTGACAAAGAGACTTACAATAATATAAGTAGTCAAATTTCCAAACAACCAGATGTTATATCAGAATTTTCAGTAGAAACACAAGAAGATTTTGAACTTCCTATTCTATTAGTGGTAGAAGATCACGAAGAGGTACGGAGATTCATAATGTTGGCATTAAAACATAAATATCAAATTTTTCAGGCAGATAATGGAAAACAAGGTATTAAAAAAGCGATTGAAATAGTTCCAGATATCATAATTTCAGATATACGAATGCCAATTTGTAGTGGTATTGAATTATGTAATACACTAAAAAACGACGAACGCACAAGTCATATCCCTATAATACTGCTTACTGCAGGTATAGGTGAAGAAAATGAATTGAAGGGGTTAAAGGCTGGGGCAGATGATTTTATAACAAAACCTTTCAAGTTAAGAATCCTTGAAAAAAGAATAGCCAACCTTATTAACATAAGAAAAGCACTTCGAAAACGCTATAGTCAAGAGTTAATACTTAAGGCAAAAGATATTGCAATAACACCTACCGATGAATTATTTTTGAATAAAGTGCAACAAATTCTAGATACTCATTTGTCAAACCCTGAGTTTAATGCTATTTTTTTTAGTAAAGAAGTTGCAATGAGTAGGATGCAATTACACAGAAAATTATTAGCCTATACAGGGCTCACTACTACTTCATTTATCAGATCTCAACGCTTAAAACAAGCACTCCATATTTTAAAAACTTCAGATGCCTCTATAAATGAAGTTGCCTATGCTGTTGGTTTCAACACCCCTTCCTACTTTATAAAATGTTTCAAAGAAGTATATAAAAAAACACCTACTGAATATTTTCAATTACCTGATTTATAGCACTTTAATTTTCGTGTTACATTTCTTGCATACTTTGTTACATACCTAGCATCTTCACAAAATACTTTCAGATAGTTTTGATATCACAATCAAATATTATGAAAGTAAATATCACCAAATCGAAAATTTATAGGATACTAATACTGCTTTTGTTTGGCATGTTTTTTTGTTCAGCTCAAACAATAAGCACAAACGAAACAAAGATTGTTTTTATCCTAAGCCAAAAAACAAACGAAGTTTCTGGAATCACTTTATTAGATACTGAAAATTCTAAAAATGTACTTCCAAATACCTATCCAAATCACATATTTTATTTAGGGATTCTAAAAGGGAATTACGAATTAAATGACAAGCTAGTTATACCCCTAACAGGATCAACCATCACTATTTATACTGATAAGATACTTTTTTCTGAAGATCAGTTTTCGAACTTAGACCATATAAATTTTGGTAATGTTAAGACAAAAATAATCTCCAAAAAAAAAGGAGAAATAATTCTAAAAACGTTATAAAATGAAGAATTCAAAAATTTTACTTGTATTAATAGCTCTATTGATATCATCACAAACGAGTTATGGCCAATTCTTAAAAAGATTGGGAGAACGCGCAGAAGATGCAGCAAAAGAAGCTGTAATTAGAAAAACAGCAGAGAAAGTCAATCGAGAAACGGAAAAAACTATGGACACCATTTTAGATGGAAAAAAAGGCAAAAAAAAGAAAAGAAATAAGTCCTCTGAACAAGATGACAATCAGAATGACGAAACTTCAGAATCGAACGATGCTAATAATGAAGTTTCAAAACAAAACACGGATCCTAAGACCTTTGGAGTATACAGCAATTTTACATTCATACCAGGAAATAAACTTTTATTTTACGACGATTTTGCAACGGATGCCATTGGCGATTTTCCAGCAAATTGGGAAACTGGTGGCTCTGGAGAAGTTGTAACTACCAGCGAGTCCGAAACCAAATGGCTTTCCCTTGTTAGACGTTCTGGATACATGCCGACTTTAGAAAATACACTCCCTGAAAATTACACTATGGAATTTGATTTAACCAACAATGGCTATGGTGCTGGGAAACCAAGCAGTAAACTATTTTTTGAGTTCATGACTAAAAAGTCATACTCTTCTGGTAGTGGTGGTACTTTGGCAGAAGTAGAAATTTTACTTTCAGCCAATGGTTTTAATGTAAGGAACGTCTCAAATTTTGGAGGTGACGTTGAAGTAAAAATTGGAAGTTTTATTAATAGGGAATTACCTAGCTACTTAAACAATACCGTTCATATTTCTATCGCCGTAAATAAAAAACGACTAAGAGTGTGGGTTAACGAAGAGAAATTGGTGGATTCTCCCAATTTAATACAAGCCAATATCGGCAAGTATTTTATTATACAAGCGAGTGACATATTACCTGAAAAAGGTCATTTTGTAGGTGTCTCAAACTTTAGAATTTCCGAAGCCACTGAAGATTTACGCTCACTACTTCTTAAAAATGGAAAATTCAGTACTACAGGGATTTACTTTGATATCGCAGCATATACTGTTAAAAAAGAATCGTATGGTGTTTTATCAGAAATAGCAAAAATGCTAAAAGAAAATCCAGAAATCAACTTGCAGATTATAGGACATACTGATAATCAAGGAGATGAAAGTTACAACCAATTTTTATCACAAATGAGAGCGCAAACGGTAAAAACAATTCTTTATGAGGAGTTTGAAATTGATGATGACCGACTAGAATTTATAGGAAAAGGTGCCACCGAACCTGTTGATAATAATACCACCGAAAAAGGCAGAGCCAATAATAGAAGAGTTGAATTTATAAAACTTTAATACGACGTAAAATGGAAACAATAGAAAACAAAACAACAGTAGTTAGCGAAGGAAAAAACATAGCAGTTATAGCCTACATCACCATCATTGGTCTCATTATCGCTTTTGTTATGAACAATGATAAGAAAGATGCCTTTGCAGCCTACCACATTAAACAGTCCTTAGGTTTAGCCGCTACTGGTTTAGCATTGGGCATTATTGGTATGGTACCCTTTTTGGGCTGGATAATCAATATTCTGGGAATATTCATTCTCCTTTATATGTGGATTATTGGAATTATGAATGCTATTAACGGAAAAGAAAGTTCAGTGCCTTTTTTAGGGGAAAAATATAAAGAGTGGTTTAAGAATATTTAAAAACACACAGATCATGAAAACGATATTAAAGAGCTCATTCCTATGTATTCTTTTAAGTTTAATTTTTTCGTGCAGTAAAAATGATGATAACACCCCAAATCTCATTGTTATAGAAGAAACCCAGCCTCAACCAGAGCCTGAGCCAGAACCAGAACCTATAATCGATGTTTATGCTGTTGGTGTAGAATCTGATGGTGTCAAGAACATTGCCAAAATATGGAAAAACGGTGTTGCTACCCCATTAACCAATCGCGCGAATGATGCTAATGCAACCTCGGTTTATGTATCTGGTGAAGATATTTATATAGGTGGATATGAAAATAATGGAACAACCAATATTGCTACCATTTGGAAAAACGGAGTAAAAACACCACAAAGTGATGGGTCAAGGGTAGCGTTTCTTTCATCTGTTTTCGTTTCTGGAGATGCAGTCTATGCGGTAGGTATGGAGGTTTACCCAATTATCAATGGTGAGCTTTACGTTGCTACCCAATGGATAAACGGTAAAGCAACAATTTTGAGCGAAGGAAAAAATCATTCATGGGCCACATCTGTATATGTAGAAGGAAACGATGTTTATGTTGCTGGGTATGTAGAAGATCTGATAACTAAATTTTTTGTCGCCACAATTTGGATAAATGGTGTTGCAACCTCCTTAACCGATAATCTTTTAGGCTCAAGAGCTGAGAATATACTTGTTTCGGGGGATGATGTATATGTCACTGGCTCGCAATTCAAAAATGGAAAAAACGTAGCCTATATCTGGAAAAATGGTGTTGCTACTCAGCTATCGAACGGTACTACTGACGGATTGGCTAATGCTATTTATGTCTCAAATGATGATATATATGTTGTGGGTTCAGTCAATGACTCTGAACAGAACAGGATGGCCACACTTTGGAAAAATAATTTTCCTGTAGAGCCTCTTTCAACGAAAGGAATCGATGCTATGGCAAATTCGGTTTTTGTACTAGAAAACAATATATATGTAGGTGGCAGCGATGGTGAAATTGCAACCATATGGAAAAATGGAGAGCCAATTAAATTGACAGACGGTGCTACTTCGGCACAAGTTAATAGTGTTTTCGCAACTAAAAATTAAACAACATAAAAAAATAAATAATCATGAAAATTTCAATTAAAACTTTTGCAACTATTGGCATTCTATTCTTTATGTCTTTTATAACACAAGCACAAATACATGATTGGACTGGAAAATGGGAAACGACACTTTTAGGTAACAATTGGGAAGTAAATATTACAAAGAAGAGTGATGGTAGTTATACTGGAACTTTTCCTAATGGAACTTTAGTCGGAAAGTATGATTATGGAAATTTACTAGGCACCTATACTAGAACCAATGTTAAAATGGATAAAACAGGAATTAAAATGGGCAAAACGGGAAAATTTTGGTTTGTGATGTTCGGCCATCAAAAAGCATTTGAAGGCTATTACATGCCCGAAGGTAGGGATGATTGGCAAGCTGAAAATTGGAATGGCAAAAGAGTAACAAGCCGTAAATCAATATCAAAAAATTAAAACAAAAAATCATGAAAAATTCAATAAAAATTTTAGTTGCATTCGGTATTGTTTTCTTGCTGTCATTCTCTACTTATGCCCAGACAGATGATTGGTATGGTAAGTGGAAAACAACGATATCAGGAAACGATTTGGAAGTATTCTTTACAAAGTCAGGAGATGTTTATACGGGTATCTTCCCTAATGGGAAACTAGATGGTAAAATTATAAACAAAGAATTAGTAGGTACTTATACAAAAACTGTAAATAGTTTTGATAGAACAGGTATGGGGAAAATGGGGGAATTTAGATTTGTAATGGCTGAAAATAAAAAATCTTATATAGGGTATTATAAGGTAGAAGGTAAAGATTATTGGCAAAATGATAATTGGAATGGAAATCGACCAACTTCTATCTATGGAAATCTAATTGAAGAACAAGCAGCAAAAAAAGAATTCGAAAAAAGAGATAAAGCCTTAAAAGATTTTGCAAACAAAGATAAGCCTGCACCAATTAAATCTTGGACTGGAACCTGGGAAACTGATCTATTCGGTAAACTGAAGATTGATGCAATGAATATTACAAATGTTGAAGGAAAATATCGCTATCAAGCCAATAATAATAAAATTACTACAGGCGACGTCACAGGTAAAGTACTAGAGGACAATCGTGAAAAATTTGAGGGTAATTTTAAAGATAGTGATGGCAAATCGGGTGAAATTAAAATTCAATATGGCGGAGAATATAGAGGCACTCCAGGTTATGACTTCACCGGCATTCTAATTTATAATTTCACTCCAGAAGAACAAAAAATGAACATTCCATTAAAGAAAAAAATAGCATATATAAAAGGACATAGAGTATCGTCAGCACAACCAAGTTTGATTAACTATAACTAAAAAACATAAAACTATGCGTCTCCTATTCCTAATAATCGTTACACTTTTGCTGTTTTCGTGCAACGAAAATAAAAAAGAAAAAGATGGTTTTGTGAACGGTATTTTAGAAGATTTTTCAAAAATGCCCGATTCCATCTTCTTGGCAGGCTTTGAATATTCTGAAAATCTCTCTGGGAAATCATACTCGGAAGCACTTACACTTTTAAAAAGCGATACTAGCGTAAGTGAAATTACTAACGGTGACAACACCATAAGCTTTAGAATTCACGAGGGTCCTCTGATGTTGCGTTCCTTTGGAAAAGCAAATCATAAAACTAAAGGTATTTCAACAAGTATAAATTCTAGCTTTGAAATGAATACTCTAGAAGATGACGATGATTCGAATGTTGTAGCTGCGCAACGAGATAACAGACAAGATAAAAAAGCTTTGGTATTAGTTCCATATGAATGGGAATTTGGTACTGATGATGATGCATTAGTTGCATTAAAAAAGCTAAAGGACCATCGAAATTACAAAGGTGGTATTACCTATAAGTCAAATAAAACCGAATCAGAACAGAACATTACTCTTGATGATTACGCATCTTTCGATACTTATGATTTAATTCATTTTAGTTCACACGGTTCTAAAACTTGTATACTTCGAAAAGATGAAATAGAAATAATAAGTGGTGGTGAAAGCAATATGTGTTATACCTTTCTAAGTTCAGGAGTTAAAATTAAAAAGAAAGATCTTTTAGACTTTAAAGAACAACTAATAGCTAAAGGCTTTCAGGGTTTGGCTTTTTCTCCGTCTGAAAAAGAAGGCTGGTTTGATGTGGATTTACGACCACAATTTTTTAAAACTCAATATAGTTCACTTCAAAATAAGTTAATTATTTTTAGTGCATGTGAACTGGGTCAAAATAAAGATTTACATAATACATTTGAAAGTATTCTGGAAAATGGTCAAATGTTCTATTGGCAAAATGTGGTAAACGCCGAGGATGCCAAAGTAGCATTTGAAATGCTTTATGACCGTATGTTGAAGTACGGTGAAACAGCTCCAGTCTCTTTTAATAATATACCACCGAATCTTAAGGACAACCTTCCTTCATTTTTTCTAATTCTAAACGATGAAAATAAATACGACACTATAAAAACCACTACCTATTTGCGAGTCGTCAACAAAGGAAACCCCTTGCACCTTATAGAACCCATAAGCTTTATAGATGAAAAAACAAAGAAGGAGCTGCAAGAAGGTTCGGTTTACCCGTTTGAAGGGATTCTAGAAGATGACCGACCTGAAGAAGCTAGTTTTACTTTAGAATTTTTGGGCTATACCGCTCAAGAAATGGAAGAACAAAACATGAGCTTTTCTCTAAAAGTTGATGGTTCTACCGTACTAGATCATGTTGCTTTTTTGCCCGATAATGATCCCAAGGATGATATTGAAGTAACTGGAGGTAAAAACGAGAAAACCACCTTAGTTACTTTTAAAAGTACAAAGTTGGAAAAAGACCTAAAAAAGAATAGCTCAGTAAAACTCGAAGGTTATTTTCATTTTAGTGACGAAAATTATGGCTATCAAAGCATTCATGTGAGTACAGGAAGCTCTGATATGCGTATCGTCATGAAGTCATCAGATGCCTCCATTACCATGTATTTCGATGCGGATAATTATGGCATGAAGGTAACATACCCAGAACAAAACCAAACCTTATATTCAGACGAAGAAGGCTACATATATATGAACGCTCCTGGACAAGGTTGGATAAAAACTAAAATGATTCAGATGTTTGCTGCTGTGGCACAACTTTCATCTATAAACATAGATTTTGCAGGCTTAAAGATGAATAAAGGCTCTGTAATGCATAAAATACCTGCCTTTGCAGCTGAAATCACCATTTCCATGCTGGAAAAAGAACCAAGGGCTAAAAAAATAAGTGGTGGTATTGGTTCTGAAAAAACAGTGTTCATTTACGAAGGAAGGCTTACCATCACTTTTGATAGTCAAAAAAGACTAGAATCTTTAGTAGAAGATGGTGCCACCATCAAATACTACTACGAAGAACAAAATATAAGTTTACCTAGTGCACAAGTATTTTCACTACCCTCATTTATGAACTAAAAAGTACTAAAAATGAAAAAAGAAATTATATCGGTATTCGTGTTATTGCTATTTGTAATGAACACTCAAGCACAAGTAACCCTAAAAAATAAAGACTCTAACGGTAACTTTCCTAAAATTATGATCAATGATGTTAGAACAAAGTTATTCGATAAAACAAGCACAGGCACTCGGCTTTGGCTGTATTGGAACCAAGTTCCTATAAAAGATGCGGATTGTAAAGACTATGGTCATTGTTATCACATGACAGTTAAAAGCTCTGACAACGTGGCCAATAGAACTTTTTATATAAAATATAGTAAACCCTTTATGGAGCGGAGATATGAAAATCCAATTTTCACTGGTGTTATGAAAGCAACTTTTGTATACAACGATGGTCGCCCAACAAAAACGATAACAGAATATTTCACAGAAGTTAAATAATAACATTATGAAACATCAACTTTATATACTAACATCTTTCTTGCTTATCATTTCATGTAAAGAAAATAGTCCCGAAAAAGTAAAAACCTCTGAAAACACAGTCATTTCTTCTAGCCCAGAAAATGCTGAAGAAGAAGTAATAACCAATTCTCTTGAGGATGGTGAAAGTCAAAAGGCATTATACAAAGCCTTAAAAAAGAAAACTCCGTTAACCAGCATACAATTATTACCTGTAATACCAGAACACATCAACGGTAATAATAAAATAGGCGAACATAGATTCGAGTCTAGTAATCAAGTTGCGCAGGGAATGTATGGCTCTTTTAATAGTCCTTATAATTTCTGGATTGAAGATGGATCAGGATCTAGGGCTATAGTTCGAAACTTCTTTGATAGCTACAAGCTAAAAAATAAAGGTCCGGTAGGAACGGAATATGTGTACACAGAACATGATGGGTATAAAAGCATTGCATTTTTACAGCCAAAAATTAAGCGAAATAATATTCGGTTTATATACAATGGCAGATTCCGAATTTCAATAGAAGGATCAGATTCTGTCGATGTTTTATGGTCGTATATCGACTTTGAAAATTTAAAAAAATTAGATCAATATAACTAAACCAGACCCAATGAAAGTTAAAATCATACTACCCATTCTGTATTTTACGCTGCTTTTTTTATACCCTAAAAATGGTACAACTATAGGGCCAATTACTAGGGCTGAAAATACGATTGACAACATGCCCAATATAAGTGCGAACACGAATCCATTATTGGTTATTTCTGGAACTATTTCTAATTATGAAGGTGAAAAAGGTACTATCACAGAAAATAATTTTTGGACAGGAGAAAAAACAACAATCGGCACTATAGACAAGGATGGGAATTTTACGATTCCTTTAGACCAAGACTATTTTAATACGGTTAAAAAGAAGATGAATGTGGAAGAAGAAAATATGCCAAAAGGCGGAGAAATTAGATACCATAGAGTAAATACTGTTTTTACTTGTGGTTCTGAAGGCTTCGGATATAAAAATACTATAGAGAATAGTAACGATAGTACTAGCGTCATTACCTATCCTCGTTATAATGAAAATAACCAAGCTACTTTCACAAATGGTGAAACCATCATCTCAAAATTACCAGTACTGTACGTTACGGATAATCAAGGGAATTCACATAGTCTTTTATATGCCGCGAGTACTCCAGCATTAGCAACATCTTCAGATTTTGGAGTTTTTGAAAAGGGATTCTATTTAGAATGGATTTTTGTGGAACAGCATTCAAAAGTCACTGGGGAATGCGCCATACTAACTGGTAGCGATAATGAAGTAGACTTCGTAAGCACAACAACTACCAATATTGAACTACAAAAGGGGTGGAACATTATAAAATATACTATTTCTGAAGTGTTAACCTCATCTGAAGGAGAAGCGATGGCCAAAATAAGTACAATTTCTGAACTACCAAACGACCTGAAATGGTATGCTGTTAAAACAGAATATTAAAACCAAACTATGAAAAAATATTTAGCACTATGTATAGTTGTCTTGTTTCTCTCTTGTAAAGGAAATGGACAATCTCCTGACCCAAACGAAACGGTACCTGATTCTGAACCTGATTTTGTCTTTAGTGGATATTATGACGATTTATTGACCTTGGAACTGGCATCAAGAATATCAGGTTTTGAACCTTCAAGTGCACGTAAAACGCACATATTAAAAGGAATGACGGGTGAAATTCTAAGATATAACTGGGAGAATGGCAGAGAAATAGTAAAAGAAAAATCTGAAACAAACCGTAAAAGAAAGGTCTCTTTTCTTACTGATATTGTCGAAATTAAATGGGTGGCTAGCGAAACGGATATGGAGTCTTTTTTGCTTTTCATAGATCTTGAGAAATATCCAGAAAAAATGAAAGTAAACGACGTTGGTGAAAGTGCCTATTGGAATCCTACAAAGGAAAATTTAGAGGTGTATTATAATGGCGTTTCATTTACCCTAAAGGTCGATATTTCTGATGATGTTATAACCGATAAAGAAAAAACTAGTGCACTAGCGAAACAAATCATTGAAGAACAACTAAAATAACAACCTTAAAATCAAATGAAAAACATATTAAAATTAACACTATTTGTATTGCTTTTGGTTTCTTGTAAAGAATCTCCACAATCTACAGAATCATCAGGCTCGGCAGCATCAAAAAATATGGAAGGCTTAATGAGAGAGGTAACAGGCAAAAATTCCAATAAAGATCTGGAATATGCCCGTTTGATGGAAGAATTAATGGCAAAAAAACCACTGACAAATGCTCAATTTATGGAAGTCTTCCCTAAAAAATTAGGGAACCTGAGTTTAGATGAAACTCCAAAGAATGGAAGAGATTTTGTAGAGGCCGACACCCAAGTTATGGTTGGGAATTATGGGAATGGAACTTTAAAAATGGAAATTATTGATGCGACTGGAAATTTTGCCGGTCAAGCAATTTTTTTTCTAAAAAGTTATGATCTTATAACCTTGGAATCAGATGATTATACCAAGTATTCAAAAAAGGAACGTGACGGTATATTAACCTCAGGAGTTTATTACACAGGGCGTAATGAATCTGAGTTAACGTTTCTCTACGACAACAGGTTTTACATAACACTAAAAGGCAAAGAGATGGACGTAGATAAGCTTTGGAACACTATAAAACTTGATGATTTAAAACGCCTAAAGGAATTTGATAACTAATCTATACCTAATATGGACTTCTTTATAACACTTGTAGATTCTCAAAAAGTCGGTATTATTTTACAATTGGCAGTATTACCCTTTTTGTTTATTGCTTTACGGCGTTGGTGGTGGGCAAAAGAATCTGTGCATTGGCCTAAAATTAAAGGGATAATAATAAAAGGAATTGAATATAGGGTACCCAGTAGTTTAGATTTTTTGTACACGTATGAAATGAATGGAATGACCTATAAAGGAGATAAACCATTTTTTTATAACTCTTATAAAACAGTCAGGAAAGTTTCAGCTTTAGTGGCTAATTATACAGCGGGGAAGCAAGTTGTGGTGTACTATAATCCATCAAACCATAAAATATCAACATTAGAACCTGGTAGAAAAGATGGTATAAATGGCGCATTATTACTCTTGTTACTGCTTTTTATATCAGGTTTAATTGCCTTTAGTTCACCAGGCCTAATTTCAGAAATTATTGATTACGCACAAAGTTTATCCGCTAACCCATAAAACATATTTATCATGAAAAAAACATTTTTATTTTTAATGCTTTTGTCAATTGGAAGCGTTACAGCTCAATCTCAACCTAGAGTTGAAAACCACCCATTAAAAGCAATGGATATGGTATTGTATACTTTTGGCTTGGAACAATCAATTTCTATTGGAACTATCTCAAATACTGGAGAACTGAATTTTAATTTTCCAAAAGATATAAATTTTATTTCTGATGAAGCAAAAGCGAATTCATGGTCAGATGCAGCTTTCGTTTTATTTTCAAAATGTGATAATAGTTATGATATTCTATCAGAAGAAGAAAATAGTAAAGCAGTTAGTGGTGGATATATTTCATTAATTACAAAAGAGAATCAGTATTCTGGTTTATTATTTATGGTTACTGATAATAATTTGATACCCTGGATAGAAGATTCTTATTCGAATAGCGCCGTTGTAGGTTCTTATTTTGAGCTAGTTTATATGGAATCCGATTTTAATTATCAAGGGGAATGTACGTCCACAGTTACCAATACAGAAACTGATACCATTGAATCTTTTTATGCATACGATTTGCAATTAAAAGCAGGCTTTAACTTTATCGAATATAAGATTGAAAGCGTCATGGAACATGAAGTACCCAGCATGTACGAAGAAAATGTATTTGACAAAATAAATAAGCCTAGTAAAATAATGGTTAGCTCAACACAGTCTACACCGGAAAATACCAAGTGGTTTGGCAAATACTTTTAAAAGCTGCTGCATTTTAATGCTGTATGACGATTGAAATGATTCTCTTGTCCATCAAAAAAAGATAAAAAGTAATAATTTATAATAAATATTAAAAACACTATAAAATGAAAACACACACACAAATAACTTTAGCAATAGCAATACTATGTATGGGACATTTTGCTATGGCTCAAAAGGTAACTCCTGTTAAACTAGAAATAGCAAAGGAAATTCTGGGGGAAACCTTTCCCAATAAAGCCTTTAAATTAGAATTTTGGATTCAAGATCAAAATAAATTTATTGCTCTTGATACTACCAATACTAAAATACTCGTGTTTGAAGATGATTTAGGGACGAATATTCTAGAAGCACATGAAAAAGTAATTTATAATAAAAAAATACAAGCAGAAAAGGAGGGATATTTCGACAATCAGATGAAAAACAAAAGCATAATTGATTTTGAAAATTCACGTGATATAACTGGCGCCATAGGCTTTAAATTGCTTATTTCCAGTGAAGTATTACCTGCTGAAAATGCTAAAGAATTACATCTAAAAGCAATGATTACTTACTTCATTGAAAATGAATCAGAACCCGAACAAAATACGGTTATAAAAGGTTTTATCCCTAATGATGAAATTGCTGACTGGCAAGGTAAGTCTATTTCTATTGCTAAAAATGGAGCTACATCTTATGGCGAAAATAATGAAGCGCAGATTGGGTATTCACTAAAAAACTCAGACATAGATATTGCTGTAAAAGAAATAGACATGGTAGACGACTCCGGAAACATTATTAAGAATCTGGGGTATATCTACATGGAAGAAGGTAAATTAAATTTTGATATAAGCGAAAAGGATATTTTAATTCCTTTAAATTTAAAATTTACCTACACTACTTTAAAAAGCGTTTCATTACCAATTGATAAAAGAATAACTATTGGACTTTAAAAATGAGAAGCTATGAAAACACTACATAAAATTATTATAACACTGCTGTTTCTTGTTTCTTATACAGGTTTTTCTCAAACTCCTGAACAGCAAAAAATGATAGATAGAGCTTTGAAAATGCGTGATAGTATTATGGAATGCATGAATCTTGAAGAGGTACTACGTCAAGCCAATAAACAAGAAAAACGAAGTGATTTAAAAAATAATGAAATACCCACAAATACTAAGACCACAAATAGTGATAATAAATATTGGAGAAATACACTTACGAGCTCTAACAACAATATATTAACCAATTGGCATAAAGGGGAAGCTAACCTTGTTTTTAATTACGGCTACGATGTTAGAAAAGATAAAGTAGAATATATAAAAGTTGGTGTAATTAAAGAGAATGGTACAATTGATTTAAATCCTTTAAACAAAGTTCCTGTTTTAAAACCCTTGAATAACTTTAAAAACAGCAATACCTTTTTCGATATTCATAATCAAGATTCATATCACTTTAACAATGAAAATTCTGGGTTTAAACTTAACACCTACATACTAGTCTATCAAAATGAAAAACAAATTGGAATATTAACCGTCGGAAACTCGGAAAAAGTAACGTTAAACCTATTAACACCCGGTGATTTATATTTTGGTGATGAAGGGTATATATTGTCGTGGGCATATGTGGACGAAGCTTGTTCAATAAAAGCCAATGAAAATTGGAAAGGAGATTTAAGCAATACAGGTAATCCATTACTAATAGAAACTAATGTTACCTATGACCTAAGTTTTAAACCTGGTTGGAATTTAGTAAAAACCGAAGTAATAGGAAAATATGAGTTTCCAAATGCTCCTGAAGAAGACAGGTCGAGATATAAAATACATGAACACACTATCGTAGATACTATTCCTAATGAGGCTACTTATTTTTTTAGGTCAACAGTAGAATAGCCACTTTAAATTGTTAGAACAAAAGCATTTCATCGTATTGATAAATAAAACACAACTAATAATAATCTTAATCGATTTAAAATTAGTGACTTAAAAACAAAAAAACCTTATCATTTCTGATAAGGTTTTCGCTTTTTGCTCCCCCTCTTGGGCTCGAACCAAGGACCCTCTGATTAACAGTCAGTAAGATTTAGCTTTCATCTTGTTTCATTTATTTTCTTTTTATTTGATAATCAGTATTTTATGATTTTTAGTTTTGCTGCTATTTGCATTTATTTTACTTTTAAAGGGCAATTTGTTGTACCTATGTTGTACCCGTTAGTAAAATACTATGATAAACGTCAAGACAATTCTAAGAAAAAAGAAGCTATCAAATGGTAATTATCCTATCTGTTTGCGAATAACAAAAGACCGGAAATCAAAATATTTCAAGACCTTATTTGACGCTTCAGAAAATGAGTGGGATTCAAATGCAGGAAAGTTTAATAAAAGGAACGAGAATTACATTCAAAATAATAGGTTGCTGCACAAGTTTCAGGATAGAGCTTTACGGTTCATTGGAGAACTTAAAATCGAGAGAGAGGATTTTACGCTAGAAGATTTTGAGAAAAGATACCGCGTTGATTCTAATCCTGTAAACAGCAATGTTTTTCTTTTTTGGGAAGAAATTATTGGCGAAATGATCGAAGCTGGTCGAACAGGTAATGCCCGTGCTAACAGGGACACTTACAACTCCTTAAAAATGTTCAATCGCTCAACCAATTTGACCTTCAAACAATTAATACCCACTTACCTTAATAAATATGAAGTTTTTCTAAGGTCTAGAGGCGGAACTGACGGTGGTATCGGAGTAAGAATGCGGGCGATACGTGCATTGTACAATTTTGCCATCAACAGAAACATCATAAAATTAGATTTTTATCCTTTTAAAGTCTATAAGTTGTCCAAACTAAAAGGCAAAGGTGCGAAACGAGCTTTGAGTTTTGATGAAGTGCAGCGCATAGTCAAAATGAACATTACGGATTATCCAACGTTGAGTAATACTCGCAACTATTTTGTTTTCAGTTTCTACACCCGTGGAATGAACTTTACAGACATGATGAAATTGGAGTGGAACGATATTAAAGGTGGCCGAATTTTTTACACCCGTTCCAAGACTAAGGGGAATTTCATTTTGAAAGTCCTCCCTCCCGTTCAAGAAATACTCGACTATTATCAGGAGAATTCCAGAGGCACGAAATATGTTTTTCCTTTGCTTTTAAAGGAAAGTATGACCCCTACCCAAATTGAGAACAGGAAATCGAAGACTTTGAAGAAATACAATAAGGACTTAAAGGAAATTGCCCGTATTTGTGAAATCGACAAAAACATCAGCAGCTATGTCGCCCGACATAGCTTTGCCAACTGCCTAAAACAAAAAGGGGTAGCCACCGATATTATCAGCGAATCCATGGGGCATCAGAATTTGGCAATTACCCAAGCATATTTAAAAGAATTGGATAGTTCTGTTTTAGATGAAGCTAGTGAATTGCTACTTGCCTAATTTTGTTTATTCTTAAAGACTGTTTTTGAACAAATCAATATAGTCTTTAAAAATATATAGTCTGTCCCTTTGCGAGCCTGTTATCTCATGTAGGATTTCCAGTTCTTCCATCGACTTGATTAATTTGTAGGCGGAAACATTGGATTTTTCGATAATGCTTTCAACGCGATGCACGTCAATAACTGGACGAATATAAAGTCCTTCGACAACCTTTCGGGCATCAACACCTCTATTGCCCAAAGTCTTTAATTTAATATCCAAGGACTTTTGTAATTGCATAATGCTATCGAAAGTCGTTACGCCCGATTTAGCGGTTTCAACCACACCTGAAAGGAAAAACTTGAACCATTGGGAAAGGTCGTTATGCGTCCTTACCCGCATGAGATTATCGTAATAAAGTGTCCTGTTTTTTTCAAAAAAGTCAGAAAGGTATAATATAGGCTGTTTTAGTATTCCCTTACTTACAAGATATAGCGTAATCAATAACCTACCTACCCTACCGTTACCGTCAAGAAAAGGGTGTATGGTCTCGAATTGATAATGTATCAAGGCGATTTTCAAAAGATCGGGAAGGTAATTCAGCTCGTCGTTAGCAAACTTTTCGATATCCGAAATCAAATCTTCGATAGTGGTATGGACAGGGGGAATAAATACGGCATCATTTATTGTTGCGCCACCGATCCAGTTTTGGCTAGTTCGGTATTCCCCTGGCAATTTATTCTGTCCTCGTACCCCTTGCAAAAGAATCTTATGGGTCTGTTTGATAAGCCTTGACGAAAACGGTAACCTATGAAGCATTTGTACTGCCTCGTTCATGGCCGCAATGTAGTTTTGTACCTCTTCCCAATCATCCCTTTTTTCAACTGAAATTTCATCTTCTTTCAAAAAGGCTTCTTCCATATTGGTTTGTGTACCCTCTATCTTTGAAGACTGTGTGGCTTCTTTGGCTATATGCATACTAATGAACAAATCAATATTTACATATTCCGAGTACATATCCAATCGACCTAGATGACGATCTGCTTTGCTTAAAAGTGAAAGCACTTCCATATCATCGACCTGCCATTCTTTATGAATAGGGTTTGGTTGAAAACTTTTGTAATATCCTTGATTGATCGGTTTGCCGGCCTTAAACGTTTTCATCTACAATGCCTTTAATTAAATTGTTATTAGTTAACAAAAATACATATATTCTTAAATAGTCCTGCCTTTATTTAAGATTTATATGCATATACTTAAATAGCGGGGTTGTTATTTAATAATTTAGCTTGTCCTTTGTTGGGTTCGGTTTTTTCTTCCTTCCCCCTAACCACAAAAAGTGCCCTTCAGGGAACAAAATTCCATCGACCAAACTAATCCATAAATCTACATATCACTAATAGGTTCTTTTTATGGCAAGTCTGTCCCAAATGCTTACCCAAAACTTTGCGCATGGATCCTGTTGGATTTCTTTAGCGTTCCGGCAGATAAGCGTAAAGAAGAAATCCAATAGGGCGCACCTACTCTTGGTTTGGAACGCTATCTTGCTTTTTTATCCACCTTTTAAAATCGCTGTAGATAACTTCATGGTCTTCGAAATAGCCCCTCGCCCTGCCAAAACCCTCATACCTAGCTTGACTAACGGCATCTTGCATTTTCAAATCATAGTTTATGAAATAATACCCTAAATAACCGAACGCAATAGTATTGATACTAAGATAGATATAGAGCAGGGCAACTTCCCATTTCGGAGTCCATCTGGATTTTTCGATTTTTTTAAGGACTTCCTCCATTCTGACCTCATAGGATTTTACCGTTCTCTTTTGCAAGTTCATAAAATCGTCTAAGCGGGATTCTAAAATTGTGGTATCCGATTGTATTTTTAGAGTCTTAAACTTCTCGGCAAGTTCCTCCAACTTACTGACGGATTTGTTGAACCCAGCTATTTCTTGGGTAAGCACTTCCATAATTTCGTCCATTTTTGCCATATTTCTATATTTCCATTCCTAATCCAATTGATTTTTTAATCACAAGTTTAATAACCTTCTTTGCCAAAGTAGCTGCTAAGTTTGGGGAGACTCCTACCCTATTGCCTAATATATTCAAGGTATTTTCCTTTGTGATTTTTTGAGTTACGGATGTATCAAAACCTATTCGCCCTCCAATTCTTCCTATTGACATGGAACGGTGGACATCGCTTCCTTTGAAATTATGTCCATCATAGTTGAAGCGGAAACCCTGTAATTGATTCGACTTATTAATGCTTGGCACTACCTGTACATTGTTCTGCTTCATATAGGTAATGTACTGGTCAAAATCTTTGGGTTTTAATTCCGTCATTACTTTCTCGTGGATTTGCTTAATTTCTGACCTGATTTCCTTGACGCTATCCAACTTCTGTTGTTGTACTTCCCTAACCGTGGTCAAACCCATTTTCTGTGCCACCCTTTCCGCAGCTTGTTGGCTTCTTTTTCCTATAAAGTTGTCCTTATATGCCTTACCTTCAAAATCGATTCGGTTAACATATAAATGGATGTGCGAATGATTTTTATCCTGATGCACGAACGCTATCCCCTGTCGTTCCTGTAATTTCATTTCTTTTATGAATCGTTCCGTTATTTCCTTTAGTTCTTTATCCTTTAATTCCTGCCCATCTTCAATGGTCGGACTAAGCACAAAACTTAGGGTGTTCTTTTTACAAAGGTGGTTTTGGGATTGTATGACCTTAAATTCCTGTGTAATCTCCTTGGGATTATCCCCGGAAAGATGTTCCCGATAAACGACTTTGGCCTCTTTTTCTTGGTCCCACCCATAGCCCATGGAAGCTCCTGTGTGTGATATGGATTTTCCCAAACCTATCATTTTCTGAAACTTAATAAATGACCGCGTATGTCGGTTGCCAATCGTACAACTTCATCGGCCAATTTCGGATTTCGTTTGCGGTACATATTTCCAATAAGTTTAAAGTTGGTTTCGTACTTAGTCAGCATCTTATAAAGTTCAATATGTTCTTGGGTCAGACGTTCAATTATCCGATCATCAAAAGCGGCACGGCGACAATATTCGCTTATGGATAGTCCGCTTCTGTCGGCCTTGACCCTAAGCAGTTTCTTCTCATAAATGGAACATCTAAACTGTACAAACTCCTTCTTCACCTTAGTTGATTTTTGACCGATACCAAATAATCATTTTGTAATCAAATCATTTAAAAATCCAATTTCCAAAACTCAATGATCCACTCCTACCCTTTTGCGACCTTCGGGAGTAAAAGCAAGATTTGTCATGACAATGACACATCTTGAATTCTTACTCGTACGTAATTCATTGCGTTATGATTTGATTTTTCATTTTATAAATTCTTATTCTCCTTCTAATCGATTTCTAGATTAATAATTCAAATTCAGCATAGAATTATTACTTCTTTTTTTGTGAAAGTTGCGTATTGAATTCCCTATCCAAATAGTCATCGGAAAGATTCGGTTCGCCCAACAGCCAAGCATCGATAATATCCTTGTCGAAGAATTTCTGACGGATATGCTTGTTGCCTCCCATGGGTATTAATCGTAATTGGGTCAGCTTATAGATTTTACTCTTAGAGAGTCCCGTATAGGCCACAAGGTCATCCACGTTCATTACTTTCTTTTGGTGGGAAAGAAGCCCCTTAATATCCCTTAGGAGTTCGATCATGTTTTTTTCCGTTTCCATTAGTACATGCTTTAAAGAAGTAGCCGAAAAAACGGTCACTTGTGTTACAAATAGGTGATGCAATGTAAAAGGATGAAATCTGTTGGAAAGTCAAAAAGGGGAAAGCTCCCCCCTATTTATTTTAAATATCCCCCAAGAAATCGAAGAACGAATCTACTAATTGTTCAAAATCATGGTCAGGGGGAAACTCGTTGTATTTTTTAGATAGTGTTTCAGCGGAAATCTGGTTTCCTTTATGATTTATTTTTTGGGAGCGCTCAAAGGACTTTAGACTTATTCCCTTTTTCAGCTGTTTGAACTTGTCCAGAATGTATTTCAGTTGGGGCTGGGTACAGTTGAAATACAATATGGAATCGTGTTCATTAAAATCTAGAGCAAGGACATTGTAAAAATCCTCAAAGCTGGTCAGTTTCTCGTCAAGGAATTCATACCGGGTCAAAGAACCATATATTCTTCTAAGGATTCGTTCGTTAAAATCCATATTGAAACCGACCAATTTCATGGAATGGTTCCTATACCGATTTCTCAGCATTCCCCTATAAGCGTGCATAATCATACTTATGAAAATTAAAATAACGTAGAAAACCACCGGAATCAGCGCAACCCAAAATTTCCCATATTCCCTGTATAGGTCAACCCCCATATAGAGAAAGATGATACCAAACAGAATTGTGCCTAAAATAAAACCATTGTTCCCTCTTGTTATAAAGGAGGTATAGTCATCATTCACCTTGGCTTTCCTATCATTCAAGGCCACCAACCAGCTGGCGATTTTGTCGATTATCTTTTTCAATGTTACTAACTCTTGATTTCAAGATAGTTAAAAGAATCTATACACTTTTAATTTTCCGATATGATGAACTATTAACTGGATATAACTCTTGTTGAATTTTGTGGGTAGGGGAAGGAAAGTTCAAGCGGCCCTTTCGACGCTTATACTTTTGAGCGGCTCCGAGGGGGTCGAGAAACCTGACCCGAAAAGACTTTCTAGCGCAGCGTGTCCGCATAGGGAGGATTGAAGTGGAAGGGTTTTTCGACTACCGCAGGAGCTTGGGAATTGGAGTTGATTCTATCCCCACTTTCAAAATTAGCATATATCCAGCCCTTTAAAACATATACTCCATTTTCAACAACACAAACCGTGGCAACAGACGGTATTGGGTAGTAGTTGTGCCGATATCGCTTATCGTAAAATTGGTAAAGTTATTAGTATTGAATATGTTTTTGCCACTTATTCCTAAGCTCAACTTGTTCTTTTTGATTTGCAAATTTGAATCAAAATCCAAAAAATAGTAAGTATTGTCCCCTTTAACATTTTCAAAAATGTATCTTTCAGTCTGTATTTTCATATTCCATTTTTCTTTGAATACAAGAGAAAAATCAGCAAAACTTACCTGGTTCGTAAAAGTATTGTTAATAGTGGTATTAATGGTATTAGTTATCCATTTCGTGCCCACATGATAGTTGAATACGCCATTAAAACCAGAACGTAGCTCCAAGCCATACCTAAAGTTCCTTGAAACTACTTTACGTAAAGGGGAATTATTGACACTGTTCTTAAAATCTGCTTGCGAATAGATTAAATCTATTTTTAGATTGGAGGCTAGAAACTTAAGATAATAATCCAAATTACTAGAAATACTAAGAAATTCCCGATTTTTAATAAGGATTTTTTCGGATAATGCAAAGTTTTGTTCCAGAACGGTATTGCTTGAGAAAAAATCGCGGTTTTTATTATAAATTATGAAAGTATTGGCAAAAAAACGGTCGCTCCAATTACCCAATTGATAGTTTAGGCTAAGGCTGGTTGCGTCTAATTGGTTAAACGAGCCAGTACCTCTGGCAAAGTTTCTAAAGCCATTAAGGACATTGTTATCATATACATCCAAAATACTTGAATTAGTAGTGTTGTGAGACAGATTAGTAACAATTTTGTTCTTGTTATCAATTTCCCAATCAAAACCCACATTGGGATTGATGAAAAAAGGTTTTTGTGTTGCAACACCATTATCAAGCACCAAACGGTTGAACAGCTGATGGGCATCCAGTTTAGCCGAAATACCAAGATTGTTCAAAGACCACCTGTATGCACCTTTTATGTAAAGGTCGTTCATATTGTAGTTTACATTGTTTTGAAAACCATCTGGATTTTCCAAAAGCTTATTTCCTTCCAAAATAGAAAAACTACTTGTTAAATTGTCTTCCCTGTTGATATTGCCCAATTGCAGTTCAAAAAGGTTACCATTCTCCCTTTTGTCAAAAAGATGGGCATTGAAACCAAAGAACTTTAGCTGGTTTTGTGTAGATTGCCGAACATTGTCGGCATTTTCCGCGCTCGTAAAGAGACCTTCATAAAAAAATTGATTTACCGAATAATTTTGGGGCGTCACCTCATCCATGAACCTACCCGTCAACAGCAGCACTTTTTTATTCTTATATTTATTCGTATAGCCTATTTTTTGGTCGAACAAGGTATTATTATACTGAAGTGATTCCAAGGTGGCAGTACCGTTAAAATTTAGGTTAGTGGCATCGCTAAAATTGCTCTTGTTGAATTTGGTGGTTGCCTCCAATACCTGCGTGGCAGAAATATCATAGGTCAAATCTAATTTGCCAAAAAAAATTTGTTGGGAGTTGCGCAGCACATAGTCTTCGGTATTTGTGAAATTGCTGCCACTGGCATTCACCATAGCTCTGCTATTTCTGAAAAAATCCTTCTCGTCCCAATTGAAAAATCCCAAAGTCTTTACTTTTAATTTCTCCGAAGGATTGAAGATGGCATTCATTGAAGCTATTTCCGCATTATTGAAATTAGTGCGACTGGCCTTAAAACCCAAAACCCCTTGATTAAGGCTTATAAGATTATCCAATACTTGGTCGTCACCAATACTGCCTGGTTCATTGGAACGAAAAGGTCTTACCAATTGATTTACATCTCCCGTAGCGTCCTCGCCTATGTTGTTTAAACCAGCTAAAAAATAATATTTGTTCTTTTTACCAAAATTCATCAGGTTACCTTTAGTTTGATAACGATTTGTGACCGTCACACTACTGGCTAAATCAATATTGCCGAACCATATTCTTTTTGCCTCTTCCTTCAGTTTTAGGTTCAAAGCAACTTTATTACTTTTCTCCACATCTTTGAGTAAGTGATTATTGGAGTAATTTTTTAAAATTTCAAGTTCGTCGATTGGGTAAGCGGGCATATTCTTGGATAAAATCTTATATCCGCGCTCAAATAGATCATCACCATCAATCATCAACTTTTCAATTTCTTGGTTGCCTACCTTTATAACACCGTCCTCGGTTACATTTAGGCCAGGAATTTTTTTTAATAAATCTTCTAAGGATTTCTCGTTACCATCTGCATAGGCATTCACTTTAAAAGAAATGGTGTCCTTTTTAATTTTCATGACCTCCTCGGCAGTAACCACTACCTCATTTAATTCGGTTATTTTTTGGAATAGGACGGCATTTACCGTTTGCTGTTCCGTTGTATTGTCCACTTTAATGCTGGAAGACCAAGAAGTATAACCCAATGCTTTGATTTTTATGTCATAGGCACCGTAACCAATTATTTGTAATTCATATTTGCCAAGGTCGTTGGTTATGGCATACGACTCCACAATTTGCGTTTCCCTTTCGTTTATGGTAACGCTAGCAAAGGGTATTGGATGGTCTAAACTATCTAAAACTTCGCCAGTAAGATTAGTGATTTCTTGGGCACAGAGTGTTTGTGAACTAAAAAAGGTAATTAGTAAGCTCGTCCATAGAATAATATTTATAAATTTAGCAATCAATATTTAGGAGCTTCAAAAATTTCCAAAGCATTCTGTCTTGCTTGTTTAACTACATCATCTGAAGGAAAGGGAACCTCACCGAACGCTGTATTGAGCCTTACATTCATATAAGGTATAGATGTTTTGTAATAAGCTTCCATATGTGACTTGTATTCTTCCAAGGAGTTGACCTCTTTTAAATCCAAGCTTTTCATTTTAGTTTCATATTTCTTTCCTCCCTGAACCATTCCGAATACTTTTCTTAAAAAAAGCTTCCAATTAAAAATTAATATACTGTGGCGAATTCAAATAGTAGACATACGGAACTGAAAAAATACCGTTATCATTTTTCTTTTTGCCTCGCTCCTTCTTAATGTTATCGACTCCTATTTCATGTAACCAACGTTTACCATTAAATAATGAAGTATACCTAATAACTGAATTAAAATAATTTTTAATGTATTTTAAGTACCCTTCTATTATCATATTGAGAGAAATCAATGCATACAATAAAAAGCACTAGTCCAACATAAAATCAAAACACAAAAGCCTTGATTCTCGGTTTCAAAAAAAAACTCAAGACGACCTCTTTATTTATTTAAGTTGATAAAAACTATTAAGTATGCAAGATTTAATTGAAAACTTCAAGTTCTTGACCACAATCTATACAATTTTCTGACACTTTTATAGGACCATAGCCTTTTGGCATACGACTACTAAGTTGATTGAAATATTCTTGAACAATTCGATTTTTTTCCTCTACAAATTCATCAATTGTTAAAACTTTGTTGAAATTAATTTTTGTTACTTTATCAGAAAGTTCCTTTGAAAACATTTCCTGAGAATCAATTTGGATGTCCTGAGCAACTATATGAAGTAACCCAGTATCATCATATACTTCTAAAATTAAGCCTGGTAAACCATTTAATTTCCAAGGCCCAAAAGAAACAGGCACATCATTTGCAAACCAAGCTACGTAGTCTCTTCCACGAAAAATACCTATAGCTTTTTGGCAGTTAAATTCACCAATTTTTTTAGTCTCCGGCACCAACTCCCATTTAACTGAAAAGTCATCATCTTCTTTTACAAATAAATGAGTGTCAATTTGAAGTGAACTAAAATATAGATTTTGATTTTCGTCAAAATAATAAAATTCGGGATTGTTATTTTTGCGACTAGGAGTCATAATTACAATATCATCTTTGGTTTCTTTTATTTCCTTTAACCCACCCTTTACCTGCTCTACATAGTATGATTGTTTTTGATTGAAAAGGAGATTGAAGGCTCTAGAAGTTTCGCCATGCTGAGTGGTTCTAATATGATTATATACTACTTTACCCGAAATAGTAAGTTCCTGTCCAAAAAGGACTTTACAAAATAAAAAAACAATTACCAACGTAAATCCTTTCATAACTTTATGTTTTTAAAATATGGATATTGTCCGGATAGACAATATCCATATTAATTCTACTCTATTTTTGTGGACAATCTATTTCTTGTGGTTCTCCACAAACAATTGATCCATCGGCTAATATTACACAAAAGGTAATAAAGCATCGATCTCTATCAAAACTAACTTGATAATATGCCTGGTCGGTTGATACCTTTTGGTAAACTACATTAGATTCTCCTGTTTCAACAGAAATAGCACTGTTGCTTGAAAACTCCCCTGTAGATGCATTACAAATAAATGTGCCAAAGGTTAGTAAAAATACAATCAAAACTTTTTTCATGGTTATAACTTTAAATTATTAAATAAAAATGGCTCTAGTTTAGCACTGCGTTGATATTAATCTTTCATAGTTTGGCCGGATTTCGGCAAAGCGGTCCAATGCCCCCACGCCCAGTGTTTGTTGTGCGAAAGCGGCATATATGTCCCTTTCCGATCTTATCCTTTCTTTTAGCACATGCCAATTCAGGTACTGTTGCAGGTATTTGGTGGACACGCCCCAGAACGTAGCGCCGATCCATTTTTTTATCCTGTTGTGCGTCGAGTTCACATGTTGCACGTGGAATGCGCCCTTCACCCTTTCGCCCTTGGAAACATTTATGGGATGGAACTCCACCTCGGTATCCTTGGCGAAGCCCTTATAGCTGTGGTGGGAGTCACTGCACAAGATCGTGCTTCCCTTTTTTATGCGTTCGCCAATGGCGTTCGCGATATCGGCCTTCCCGATCCGTCCAAGGGTGGCCACGCTCAGGTCCAGCCCGGACTTCCTGTCCTGGGTCGCGATGACCGCGACCTGGTCGTCGCTTATGCCCCTCTTGGTCGACTTGCCTCCCCTTTTCCTTGGTTTTCGGCCTTTGACCTCCATGCCCTTTTCGGACCTGAGGAAGAAAGCCTCGTCACTTTCGGTGATACCCGTAAAGTCGTCCCCGCCGTCCCCGTCCATTGATGCCAATATCTTGTGGCGCCAGTCAAAGGCCGTCTTCTTGTTGATGCCCAGGGCCGAGACGATCTTGTCAAGGCTCTTTTCCTCGACCATTAGCCTTAGGTAACCGGCGATCTTGTCCTTCCTTTGCAGGCCGGCCATCCACGTGCCGGTGTACTCGGTAAAGCTCCTTTGGCAGGACTTGCACTTGTAGCGCTGTGCGCCCTTGTCCGTACCGAAGCGCACGTACCTATGGTGGGAGCAGTGCGGACAGACACCCAGCTTGTTGTCGAACTCGTGCCGGCGCGAGGCGATCGCGGAGAGCTCGATGTTCTTGGTCGATTCTTCGATTTCCTTCAATAAAAGCTCGCGCTGCTCGACCGGCAGTGAGAGTATTCGTTCCTTAAGCTTTTCTGTTTCCATACCCTTAAGATACAAATAATAGCTAAATTAAACTAGAGCCATAAAAATTAACCTATTTTAATCCTGGCCAGAAATATAGGATTGCTTAAAGTTATTAAGATTGGCAAAAAGAAATACACAAAAAAACTACATAATTTATACAGTTTTGGCTGAATAAAATTATTAGCTCATATATATCCCATTTCTTTAGCTTTATGAACTAAGGCAAATACATTCTTTTCAGAAACTTCTAATTTATCCCGCAGTAACCGCTTCTGCTTTTCAACTTTAGAGGACGACCAAGGAAGATGTTCACCAATATCCTTAGAAGCTATACCTATGGAAAGCAGGTATAGAAATTGTTTCTGTTCATTATCTAATGCTTTATTTGAAAAGTAATTATTCTTAATAACATTTAATATTTCAGGAGAAAAAAAAGAATTTTGTTCCAGCACCTGCTGTACTGCCTCAACAAGCATATTTTCTGTTATTTCCGTCTTAATTAAAAATCCCTCCGGTTTTAAGGACTCCAAAATTGATTTTAACCTATACCTATCTATTATGCTTGTGATTACTATCAATTTAATTTGTTTGGTCGTTAACCGTATTAATTTTCCTAAATCCTCACCACTAAATAATTGCTGCTCTGGATAAGGGGCAAGTCTAATGTCTAAAAATACAATATGGAATAAATCTCGATTCCTACTGTCATTAAAAAGATACTGGTAAGCACTTTTTAAGGAATCAGCCTTTTTTATTTGCAATTGGGGGAAAATATTATCCTTAGATGCATTATCTAAAATAATCTCATAACCTCTACTTGTAAGCTTATGGTCGTCTAAAATGAGTAATCGCAAAGAATCTCGCATATCATTTTGGCTTGAATATTTATTTATCATAAGTATGACATTATCAATAATTTTCAATCTATAATGTAGGGGATTAGTCGCAATATATAAAAATAAACCTATTGAGACCAGTAGTAACTTGAATTAAAATGAGGTTCTCTCAAATAAGCTTCCTTGATGCAAACATCGGGGAATTGAACCATCAGAGATTAAATTTCCATACAATAATCGAAAGTATCCTTAGCAACCTCATTAAAATTAAATCTAAGAAATATAGCTATACTTGGTAATAAAAGAATCATATGCCTAAATTCTGATATTCTATTTTTTCTTTTAAAGTTTGTCCTGCATATTGTTTTTGATAAAAATTGAATCATTGACAAATTTGATAGAAATTATTTTACAATCTAAACCATTTCCAATTCTTAGTGACATTTACCGCTTTTGGCAAACTATCTGGGACTTCTTTTGCATTTCGGATTGACTCAAATGAATAATTCCATTGTTTGTCTTCTAAAAATTCAATGAATCACCAATGATTAAACCCGTAGAGGTATTTTGTTGTACCTATGTTGTACCTATCTAAAACAAGAAAGCCACTCAATCTCTTGAATGGCTTGCTCTCATTAGGCTCCTCCTCTTGGGCTCGAACCAAGGACCCTCTGATTAACAGTCAGATGCTCTAACCAACTGAGCTAAGGAGGAAAATAACCCGTTTTAGTTTCCTAAAGCGGGTGCAAATATAGTAGTTTTTTGAAACTCGCCAAATAAATAAATGCTGTTTTTTTATTTAAATAACCATTTGTATACATCGTTACCATTTGCGAACAGTAAAAGTGCTATTAAAATAAAGAATCCGGTGATTTGTGCATACTCTAAAAACTTATCACTTGGCTTTCTACCAGTCACCATTTCATATAACAAAAACATTACATGCCCACCATCTAAAGCAGGAATAGGTAATATGTTCATAAACGCTAAAATAATAGATATAAAGGCTGTTGTAGCCCAAAATGCAGGCCAGTTCCAAGTATCAGGAAACATACCACCAATAGCAGCAAAACCCCCAACCTCTTTATACGCGCCTGTATCTGGGTTGAATATCTTCTTCATACCCTTAATGTAATCGGTAAGGGTTTTAACCCCTTTATTCCATCCAGCAGGTATAGACTCTAAAAAAGTATAGTCCGTTGTTTTTATTTTTAAATATCCTTGTTCCTCTGCATCAGTTGTTGTCAAACCAATCATCAGTCCGAATTTTGCATCTTCTGATATTTTAGCTTTTAATGGTACTTCCGTTCCTTTACGATTTACAATAACGTCAATAGTTAATCCTTTTTTAGATTCAAGAATTGGAAATACTTGATCTTGATAAGCAACCTGAGTTCCTGAAATACTAGTAAGCACATCGCCAGGTTCAAAACCAGAAGCTACATTTTGTGACTCTGCTGGTATTTGACTAATTACGAAAGGTAATCTTGGTTTAATAAATTGAGCTTGATCTCTATTTTCTGATATGGTTTCAATAAAATCTACTGGTACCTCTTTATCTATATTACTACCATCTCTTTCAATAGTGAATTTTTCACCATAAACCAGTTCGTATGGTATTGTTTGAAGATTCTCTACCTCTTTACCATCAATTGCAACAAATCGGTCTCCTGTTTTAACACCTAACGCATCTCCTAAGGTTGTATCTGTTACCCAGACACCATCTTTTAGACCATCATTTGAAATATATTGCTCTCCGTAGGTAAACGCTAAACCAATAAAAATTATAACGGCAAGAACGAAATTGACAGTAACACCACCTAACATGATAATTAAACGTTGCCAAGCTGGCTTGCTTCTAAATTCCCACTCCTTAGGTTCTTCAGCCATGGCTTCTTTATCCATGCTTTCATCGATCATACCCGATATCTTCACATAACCGCCTAAAGGCAACCAACCGATACCATATTCTGTCTCTCCTATTTTTTTCTTGAAAAGCGCAAATTTCACATCAAAAAACAAATAGAATTTTTCAACTCTTGTTTTAAAATATTTTGCGGGTATAAAATGACCTAACTCATGTAAAACTATTAGTATAGAAAGGCTTAAAAAAAATTGTATCGTCTTTATAATTATGGGGCTCATTCTTTTTTCCTGAAAATTAAAATCGGACAAAAGTACATTTTTACATCCGCTTAAAAAAAGAAACACGTTAAGGTCGAGATATTTTAAGAATAATTTATCAGCTAAAGCCTCTAATTCATTTGAAAGCTAATGTACCCTAACGTATCTTTACAAAAAAAAGCATGCGGTCTTTTTTCGCTAAATTCAAGTTTTTTGGTTTGGTACTCTTATTAATTTCAGGAGTTATCGTGTATCTTTTTTACAATGCCTTGGTTCCAAGAAAATTACTTCCTGTTTATTCGCCAGCCATGGTAAATTCAGAATTGGTGCCAGAAGAAATACAACATATTAGAAAGTACCATACCATAGCAGATTTTTCGTTGACTAACCAAAACGGAAAAATTATTACTCAAGAAGACTACAAGGATAAAATCTATATAGCCGATTTCTTTTTCACTACTTGCCCCACCATCTGCCCAATTATGACCAAAAACATGGCAGATATACAACAAGAGATTATTAATGATGATGACGTGCTACTTTTATCTCATTCGGTAACCCCAGAAATAGATTCGGTAGCTCAGTTAAAGAAATATGCTCTTGAAAAAGGTGTGGATGATACTAAATGGAATTTACTTACCGGTGATAAAAAACAAATTTATGACCTTGCACGTAAGTCTTATTTGGCTGTTAAGACCGATGGTGATGGTGGCCCTTTCGATATGATACATACCGAAAATTTCATCCTTGTCGATAAACAAAAGCGAATACGTGGTTTTTACGACGGTACCAATAAAGAAGATATAAAACAACTTTTGACCGACCTTAATATCCTAAGGGCATCCTATCAAGAATAAATCGAATACTACTGAGCATAAGGCATAGAAAGTCCGCTTTTTTTAAGAGGATATTAATCCCTAATTAAAATATTTCCTTTACTTTTGCCTTACTTATAATGAATCTAAATAAAGATTGGAAACTACCGTTGCAGACTTAAGAAGAGGCCAAAAGGGAATTATTAAAGAATTCACCGAAGATTTTTTGCCTATAAAATTACTTGAACTAGGTTGTTTGCCTGGTAATGTAGTAGAACTTGTACAAGTAGCACCATTAAAAGATCCTATTTATATTAATGTAAATGGATCTCATATTGCCATTAGAAGAGAAATGGCACTTCATATAGCGCTTGAAATCATTGAAGACAATGCGGTCGTATGAGCAAACAAATTAATGTAGCCTTAATAGGGAATCCTAACACAGGTAAAACATCTGTTTTTAATCAGTTAACTGGTCTCAATCAAAAGGTTGGTAATTATCCTGGTATTACGGTTGAGAAAAAAGAAGGTATTTGCAAATTACCAAGAGGTGTTAAAGCACACATATTAGATTTACCTGGCACCTATAGTTTAAATACCACCTCATTAGATGAAAGTGTAGCTGTAGAACTTCTCTTAAATAAAAATGACAAAGACCACCCAGACGTTGCCGTTGTCATTTCTGATGTAGAGAATCTAAAGAGAAACCTTCTACTTTTTACACAAATAAAAGATTTAAAAATACCTGCCATTTTAGTCATAAATATGGCCGACCGTATGTCACGCAAAGGCATTACGATAGATATAGATTTATTAGAAAAGAAATTAAATTGCAAAATAGCTTTAGTCAGTACCCGAAAAGAAACAGGTATTGAAAAGCTTAGGGAGTTAATTGCAGATTACAAGAATCTTTCTAAGGTACAAAACGTAGATACTTCTGTAATTGCCCCAGAATATTTTGAGAAACTTCGAGAGACATTTCCTAAAGAGGATGTTTACAAATTATGGTTGGTCATCACACAAGATGTCAATTTCATGCCTTTAGAAAAGAAGTTATTTAAAGACGCCTCCTCTTTTGCAACCAAATCGAAATCTGAACTTAAGCGGCTTCAACAAAAAGAGACCATTTTAAGATACCAGTTTATTAATGGAATTTTAAAAGAGACCTATAAGGTCGATGTTAATGCTGCCAAAGGCTTTAGGGCAACTTTAGATAAAGTATTGACCCATAAAGTATTTGGATACGTCATATTCTTATTAATTCTATTGACTATTTTCCAAGCCATTTATGGATGGAGTGAATACCCTATGGATTTGATTGATGGTTTCTTTGCCTCTGCCACAGAATGGGTAAAAGATACATTACCACCAGGAGTTTTCACCAACCTTATCGCAGAAGGTATTTTAGCGGGTATTGGTGGTATCGTTATATTCATTCCACAGATAGCTTTCTTATTCCTTTTTATAGCATTACTTGAAGAGACGGGCTATATGAGTAGGGTGGTTTTTTTAATGGATAGAATAATGCGTCCTTTTGGTTTAAGCGGTAAAAGTGTTGTGCCTTTAATTTCTGGTACTGCCTGCGCAATCCCCGCGGTAATGGCTACGAGAACAATAGAAAACTGGAAAGAAAGGCTTATTACCATATTGGTTGTTCCTTTTACAACGTGCTCTGCCAGACTACCTGTTTATTTGATTATTATCGCATTGGTTATTCCTGAAGGTAGCCTACTAGGTTTAAGCTACAAAGCGATGACCCTTATGCTTTTGTACCTATTAGGTTTTGGGGCTTCCATTTTTTCGGCGCTTATCTTAAATAAGATATTAAAAATTAAGAGTAAATCGTTTTTTGTAGTTGAAATGCCCAATTACAAATTACCCTTATTAAAAAATGTTGGTTATACAGTTCTTGAAAAAACTAAAAGCTTTGTTTTTGGAGCAGGTAAAATTATTCTTGCCATCTCAATTATTCTTTGGTTTCTAGGTTCTAACGGATTTTCTGATGAATTTAAAAATGCAGAAACAATTGTAACCAATAGGGTTAAAGTACAAGGTTTTAGCAGCCATAGTGAATTTTATTTTGAAAACAACCAAGACGGATTAAATACTAGTTTAGAAATAGATGCAGATTCTGCAGCAATGCAACAGAAAGAACTTGAAGAGCGTGCCTTAAGCCAAGAGATTGCAAGCTATAAACTAGAACATTCTTACATGGGCTATATGGGTAAAGCAATAGAACCTATTGTAAGACCATTGGGTTATGATTGGAAAATAGGCATTGCAGTACTTACTTCTTTTGCCGCAAGGGAAGTTTTTGTAGGCACCCTTGCAACAATTTACAGCGTAGGTAATGATGAGGAAGAAACTATTAAAAACAGAATGGCTGCAGAAGTTAACCCAATAACTAAAAAACCGCTTTTTAATTTGGCTTCTGGTATTTCACTTCTTTTATTCTATGCTTTTGCCATGCAATGTATGAGTACTTTAGCTGTAGTAAAAAGAGAGACAAATTCTTGGAAATGGCCAGCAGGGCAGCTAGTTTTTATGAGTCTTTTTGCGTATATTGTTGCTTTTATTGCATATCAATTATTAAAATAAAATGGACACTTTACAACACATATTAGTTTACATAACACTAGCAATATCCGTGGGCTATATAGTTGCCAAATTTTTTCTTCCTAAATCAATTTGGTCAAGCAAAAAGTCAAGCTCAAAAGCATGTGGGCAAGATGATTGTGGCTGCCATTAAGTATGATTTATTTTTCATTATACATTCAACAAGTTTTAAGTTTTAGTTAAATAAATTCTAAAACACTCCTAACGGTTTCTAAAACTGTAACGTTTCTTACATTGGTTCGTCTAGATTGCATTGCAATAATTGAACCTATGAATACAAACAAACTACTCTTTGCCTTTTTTACTATTTTAATCTCCAACATTTTTACTGCTAATGCCCAGAGTTTAAGTGCATTTGTAATAGATAGTGTAAGCCAACAACCCATACCCTACGCTACCGTTCAATTAAAAGAAAAAGGAGTAATTACTAATGAAGAAGGAAACTTCAATTTTATATTAAACGAAACTATTACAGAAGCTGACTCCTTAATTATTTCTTCAATGGGTTATGAAACCCTTGCCAAACCAATTTCAGAATTCAACACCAATAGAATTTTACTTAAACCAAAAGCTATTGAGCTTAAAGAGGTTATTGTATCTAACAAGAATTATACGGCCGATGAAATAATGAATTTGGTAGAGGACAACCTTGAAAAAAATTATAGCAATGACCTCACTAAAAAAAGACTTTTTCATAGAGAGTCTAGTTTTAATCGTTGGACACAAAGCAATTTTAAAGTCAAAAAATCTTCAATTGACGTTTTAAACCAGCAATTTATAGATAGTGTAATATCGAGTGTCCCCAAAAATGATAGCTATTATTCTGAAATAGTAGGTGACCTGTATGGCAATTATGATACTGAAGTACAAAAGCTAGATTTATTAAAAGCATCAAAACTATTCGACAAAGACACTGAGATAGATTATGAAAAGTTAGAAGAAAAATTCAATGAAATTCTTAAAGACAATGTAAAGCCAGGGTCATATTTTAAGATTAAGTCTGGACTATTGTCATTCAAAATAGATACTGATGAAGTTAACCAGCTATTTGAAGAAGATATGGACTCTACAGATGTTGCAGCAGTTAATAAAGAGCTTGAAGAAAAAAAGAAAAATAAGGAAGAGGAACAAAAAAATTATGGTAAATGGAGAAGGAATAATTTAGCCCGTATTTTAGGTACACTACCTACACAAGAAAATTCAGATTTAAACTTTATATCGAAATCTAGAAAATATGATTTCACATTACAAGAATTTACTTATTTGGGAAATGATGCTGTATATGTTATCTCATTTCAACCAAGTGGTTCTGCCGATTATGGAGGCACATTGTATGTAAATGCAGATGATTTTGCCTTACTTCAAGTAGATTATACAAATATGAAGCCTGTTAAAAAATTCAATTTATTAGGAATTTCAGCTAACAAGTATCTTTCAAAAGGAAAAATAATTTACAATAAAGGCGCCAATGGATTTTATGGTCTACGATACTTAGAATCTGAAACAGGTGAACGATTCGGCATTAGAAGACCTCTAAAAATAATTGAAAAGAACAAAGTAGTTAAAGGCAGAAATAAACAAAACGAACTATCTGGTGATATGGACTTTGTTTTTAATAACGTAGTAAAAAATGAAATAATCATTTTTGAATCGGAAAGTATTAGTCAGGCTACTTTTGATTCTTTCACAGAAAATAATGCCGTATCACCCACGTATATGCCCAAATATGACCCTGAATTCTGGAAAGGATATGCTATTATGGAACCAAATACCGCTATAAAAGAATTTACCTCTACATCTTCACAATAAACTTAGATGAAATTTTTAATGAAGTGATAAAGTAATAATCCCCAACCTATCACGAGAAAGAGTCCGCCCAGTGGAGTAATTGGACCAAGAATTTTGAGTTTCTTACCTTTAGCTGCGCTAATACATAGTCCGTAAATACTAAAAGAAAAAAGAAAAGTTCCTATAATAAAACAGAACATCATATTCTTCTCTAAAGAGCTTTCAAGGTTAAAATTAAAGCTTAACATCAAAATTATTAAAGCGTGGTACATTTGATATTTAACCCCTGTTTCAAAACTATTTAACTGATCAACGGTAAATAATTTTTTTAGTAAATGGGCGCCAAAAGCACCAAATACTACCGCCAACAAACCTAACAACGCCCCTATCAACTGTGATACTAAAACCATTCTGTTTTTATCTCAAAGATACTGTCATTGCCTTCTAAATTCATACATTAACACATACAATATACTACAAATATGAAAAAGTTAGTATCCGTTTTATTAATAGCAGCAATTGTTATTTTAGGTAGTTGTGGTACATTAAAAAAGTCAAATGCCAGTTCGAATTCCACATCATTAAATGATGAATTAAAAGATAGAAATAGAGCGAACATATCTTTATTACAACGTATAACTCAAATGCGTGGCGTTGTACTTCATAATAATTTACCTGTCATAAATAAAACGGCTAATTCATTTGCATCAGCAGGAAATCAAGAACCTTTATACGTTCTAAACAATCAAGTAATTGGCAATTCTTTTCATTCCATCAACGAGATTATTGAAAATTACAATGTGAAAAAGATTACCATTTTAACAGGTGCAGATGCTGCCAGTTATGGTTCTCAAGGATCGAACGGAGTAATAAAAATAGTAAGTTACTAAATGAAATTACTGAAGGCTAATTTTCATTTCCATATTAGAATTCAAAGTAAATACGCACTCTTCAAATTTTGGCGGACCGAACATTTTCATTTTACCTCTCGAAAAGGCAATTTGTTCTTTAGGAATGCCGAGTATATTCGTATCTAAATTTTTATTACCATTTGCATCGTGGAAAATTGCAATAGCGTAGTCACCATCTGGCAAATCGGTTATTTGAAAAGCGGTACTCCCTTTTACAGCTTTACCTGAGCCAGATTTGAATACTTTATCAAACTTTAAAAAAGAACTTTCATTGGTATAAATAGCGAAACAAATATTTCCTTCTTCTGAAGTTATACCATCAATATTCAAACTAAGACTATGCTGTGCATTAATCATATTTGAAATCACTACAAAAAGGAAGAGTAATAAGAAATTCTTATGTATCATACTTTAAAAATTCAATTTTATAAGTAATTCCAATTTTGATGCCATAGTCTCTCTCCGCTAAAAAAATTAAACCTAAGAATTAATCAATTAATTGGGTATTCGAAGAGTATTCATTTTGGCGGTTAAATCATCTAAAAGATTAATAGTTTCTACCGAATCCTTCAGGTTGAAATATAAATAAACCGAATCTTCGTATACCAATTTTACTTTCTGCTGGCTGATGTTATCGACAAATACATGAACTTTTTTATTTGTTAGTGAATCTTTAAATTCCCTAAAAACCCCTTTCTCTTTTTCAAGTGCCGAAAAACCATTTAATCGCTCCATCGGAGGCATTCTGTCGATCAACAAAACGCTATCTAAGTCACTATATGGAATTTCAACATAATAAAAACCTGACCTCAACTTTAGACTTTCATTATCAGAACTAATCCAGTTTTTAAAATGCAATATTAAAATTACAGCACAGAGAATTACAGTTACTATTAACATAACTGACCAAACCCAATGATTCTTAGTCAAGCGCATATATTCTTAAACGTATATTGTTATAATCTCTAATTGCTTAAACGGTAAAAGTGCTATTAAATTACTGTGGCAGTGAAAAACACTTTTGACGGTTTATTTCGTGTAATTGTATTCTACAAATTCTAACTTAAACCTACGTCTAAAGTCATCATAATAATAAAACCACCGATGAAACCCATTGTCGCAATATCTGTGTATTTATCTTGCTGTGTTTCAGGTATTACCTCTTCAACCACAACAAAAATCATGGCTCCTGCCGCAAATGAAAGAGCGTAAGGCAAAATAGGCTGAAAGGTCATTACGGCCCAAGCACCTAATACAGCTGCTATTGGTTCTACTAATGCAGATGCTTGACCAAACATAAAGCTTTTGGTTCTACTAAGTCCGTGTCTTCTTAAAGGCATGGCAACGGCGAAACCTTCAGGAAAGTTCTGTAAACCGATACCAAGTGCAAGTGCGACCGCACCACCTATAGTGGCGCCATCAAAACCCGCTGCTACTCCTCCAAAAAGTACACCAACGGCCAATCCTTCCGGAATGTTATGAAGGGTTATAGCTAAGGTAAGCAAGGTTGTTCTATGCCAAGGCGTCTTTACTCCTTCCGCTTCACTTTCCTTAAAATTTATGTGCAAATGCGGTAGTATTTTATCCAAGCCGAAAATGAATGCAGCCCCAAGTAGAAAACCAACAGCAGCCGGAATTACTTTTACAAACCCCTCACCAGGACTCATTTCAATACCTGGCGCCAACAGGCTCCAAAAACTAGCAGCCACCATAACACCCCCGGTAAAACCAAGCATACCATCTAAAACTGCACGATTTAGGGTTTTAAACAAAAACACCAATGCAGCACCAGCAGCAGTTAGCCCCCAAGTAAATAACGTAGCATAAAATGCAGCTAAAACTGGGTCAATAGATTCAAAATAATTGATTATTTGTTCCATAAAATGAAAATCTTACTGGTTAAAATTTTTACTCCTCATCTACAATCTCTAAAAATAAATTTGATGCTATCTGTTCTGAAATTCGAATAGAGCCAGCTCTTGTTGAAATGGTAACAGAACCATCGAATTCTTCTCTATCCAAAATTTTAAATGTATCGCCTAAAGCGATATTATTCTTATCCAAAAACTTTAAAAAAGTAACAGAAGAATCATTTACACCAACACATACACCTTCACTTAAAATAGGTAATTCACTAATTAATTTTTTCACAGACTTAGTGAAAAATCCTTCTTTATTTGGTATCGGATCACCATGTGGGTCTACCTTCGGAAATCCTAAATGAGCATCTAATTTATCAATTAAAGCATCACTCTTTATATGTTCTAATTGCTCTGCCACCTCATGAACCTCATCCCAAGAAAAATTAAGCTTATCCACCAAAAAAACTTCCCAAAGGCGATGCTTACGTATAATGGAAAGTGCCACGAGTCTACCTTTTTCAGAAAGTGATACCCCTTGGTACTTCTTATATTTTACTAATGACTTCTCTGATAATTTTTTTACCATATCGGTCACAGACGATGGCTTCGTCTTCATTTGTTCTGCAATAGCATTGGTAGCCACTGATTTACTATCTATTTGACTTAGATGATAAATCGCTTTTATATAATCTTCTTCTGATAAGGTCATTTCAAAATAATATAATAACAAAAATACATTTTTATACGTAAAAACAATTTTTTAGCTTTGTCTAAATTTATTTTTAGATGTTTAGAATTATTATTTTAGTGGTTTCTATTGTAACTTTTTCGAGTACTTACTCACAAGAAGTAACCCTTTCTGGTTCTGTAACATCTGAAAACTCACCTGCCCCGTTCGTAAATATTTATTTAAAGAACACTGAATTAGGCACTTCATCTAATGAAAATGGATGGTATGAATTAAAAAATATTCCTCCTGGAAAATATACACTTATAGCTTCTACCATAGGCTATATACCCTTTAGCCAATCAATTGTTGTAAAAAAAGAACAGGAACAGTTCATCAATATCGACCTAAAACCTTCGATTGAATCTTTAGACGAAATGGTAGTCACCGGAACTATGAAACCTGTAAGCAGGCTTGAAAGTCCCGTACCAGTTGAGGTATACAAGCCCTCATTTTTCAAAAAAAACCCAACAGCAAGTATTTTCGAAGCGCTACAGAATGTAAATGGTGTACGACCACAAATTAATTGTAGTGTTTGCAACACTGGTGATATTCATATAAATGGTCTTGAAGGGCCATATACTCTTGTATTGATAGACGGCATGCCCATTGTTAGCGGACTCGGAACTGTTTACGGGTTATCTGGCATACCAAATTCTCTCATCGAACAAATTGAAATTGTAAAAGGGCCTGCTTCTACTCTTTATGGCAGTGAAGCTGTTGGTGGATTAATAAATATCATTACCAAAAACAACCTTACCGCACCAATTTTTTCTGGAGATAGCTTTATAACTGATTGGGGAGAATACAATCTTGATGTGGGAACCAAAGTAAACGTAAGTAAAAAAATAAGTCTTTTGTTAGGTATCAATTATTTTAAATATGATAACCCGATTGATAATAATGGAGACAATTTCACAGATCTTACTTTACAAGACCGAATATCCATATTTCAAAAATGGAACTTCACTAGAAAAAAATCACGGATACTCTCATTGGCCGGTCGCTTTTTTTATGAAGATAGATGGGGAGGAGAATTACAATGGACTCCCGAATTTAGAGGTGGAGATGAAATTTATGGAGAAAGTATTTATACACGAAGATGGGAAGTTTTAGGCAAGTATCAACTCCCTTTTGAGGAACAATTGATGTTATCATTTTCATACAATGACCATAGTCAAAACTCTGTTTATGGCGATGTATCTTATTTAGCTGACCAGCGTATTGGTTTTACCCAACTCACCTGGGACAAATCTTTAGGCAAGCATAGCGTATTGGCAGGTTCTGCATTACGTTATAATTACTATGACGATAATACGCCAGCGACTTTAGATTTAAATAGCAATAAACCTGATGAAGTAATTATACCAAGTATTTTTCTACAAGATGAGATTGCCTTTAATAAAAAACACTCCTTATTATTAGGAGCTAGGTATGATTATGACAATAGACATGGTTCTATTTTTACACCAAGAGGAGCCTATAGGTTTAAATTTACAGATACCGACATACTACGATTAAATGCAGGAACAGGTTTTAGGGTTGTAAATTTATTTACGGAAGAACATGCCGCCCTTACCGGTTCACGTGAAGTGATCATTACAGAAGAGTTGAAACCAGAGCGTTCTTTCAACGTAAATCTTAATTATTTAAAAAAAATATATGGAGATAACGGTACTTTCGTAACCCTCGATGCATCAATGTTTTACACCAATTTTCAAAATATTATAATACCCGATTATGATACTAATCCAAATCAAATCATTTATGATAATTTAGATGGTAAATCTGTTTCTAAGGGGGTAAGTGCCAATGTAGATATCGTTTTTCCTAGTAGTTTCAAAATAATGTTTGGCGCAACATTGCAAGACGTAAGTAATACCGAAAAAGGTATTACCAAAAGACAAATTCTTACTGAAAGCTATTCGGCAAATTGGGGATTAAGTTATACCATTAGACCTTGGGATTTAACTTTTGATTACACCGGAAACTTGTATGGACCTATGCGATTACCAACATTAGGCGACCTTGACCCAAGAAGAGATTTCTCACCTACTTGGAGTATACAAAATATACAATTCACGTATAATGGAATAAAAGATTTTGAACTTTATGCCGGAGTGAAGAACTTATTAAACTGGACTCCCAATAATGGTAATCCGTTTATAATAGCACGTGCCAACGACCCTTTTGATAAGGAAGTAACTTTTGACGCCAATGGAAACGCAGTTGCCACAGCCAACAATCCTAACGCGCTAACCTTTGACCCCACTTATGTTTATGGCCCTAATCAAGGCATCAGGTCTTTTCTTGGGTTACGATATACCTTAAACTAAAGCAAAAAGACAAAACCTATTTTGTATTTTTGAATATATAGGGCAGCCTATTCTTACTGCATCTGTAAAAGTCAATGAATAACTACGATTACATTATAATTGGTGCCGGTGCATCTGGCCTTTTGCTTGCTGATGCTATGGGTAGTGATTCCTTTTTTGCGCAAAAAAAGATTTTAATCTTAGATAAAGACTCTAAAAAAACCAATGACCGCACTTGGTGTTATTGGGAAAAAGGCGATGGCCAGTTCGATGAAATCGTTCATAAGCAATGGGGTGAACTTCATTTCGAAGGTTCACAAATTTCAAAAAGAAACGAAATAGCACCTTACTCCTATAAAATGATAAAGGGTATTGATTTCTACAACTACTATTTACATAGAATTGAGGGTTATGAAAACATTACTTTTAAACAAGAAGAAGTAGTTGAATTGCATGAAACAAGTAACGAGGTAACCGTTGACACCTTAAATAATAGTTACGTTGCAGACTATATATTTACAAGCCTTTTTGATTATAAAATGGCTATCCAGCAAAAGAAGTATCCTGTTTTACAACAGCATTTTGTTGGTTGGGAGATAAAAACAAAACATCCTATATTCAATGCTTCCGAAGTTACCTATATGGATTTCTCGATACCTCAAAAAGGGAATACTCGTTTTATGTATGTTTTACCATATTCAAATAATACTGCACTAATTGAGTATACTCTATTTTCAGAAAAATTACTACCAAAACAAGAGTATGAAGAGGCCATAAAAAACTATATATGGGATAGGTACAAATGTGAAGATTATACAATCACAGATAAAGAGTCTGGCAGTATACCTATGACTGCTTATGATTTTAGAGAACATCATTCAGATAGAATACGATATATTGGCACTGCTGGAGGCTGGGCTAAACCCAGCACAGGCTATACCTTAATGAGTACAGCGAATAAAGTACCCCAGCTAGTTCATCATATTAAAAATGGAAAGCCATTAAAAAAATTAAAACTAAAAAATAAATTTTGGTTTTACGACCTTCTATTTCTTGATGTATTACACCACGATAATGCAATTGGTTTTCAGGTATTTGAATCACTTTTTAAATCATTGAGCCCTCAAATGGTTTTCAAGTTTTTAGATGAGAAAACCAATTTATGGGAAGATATCATCTATATAAATTCCTGCCCTAAAACTCCTTTTATAAAAGCCTTTTTTAAACGATTGTTTTAAACCGTTCTATTCATTAAATTCTCACCGAACTGCTGCAACAAGTCTTTTTTATCTTGCTCCAATTCAATGTCATTTAGTACTTCAAAAGCCTTTGTAGTGTAATCAGAAATTGCAACCCGTGTAGCCTCGTCTGCTTTGGATCTTTCAAAAATAGAGCGAACAGCGTTTACTTTCGTTTCTGACTCTTTAGGTTGTATAGAGTATAAATGTTCAAGCTCTTTAGTCATCATTTCTGAACCCGAACTCATAGCCTTTAGATAAAGAAAGGTTTTCTTATTTTCAATAATATCACCACCAACTTGTTTACCAAAAGTTTTTGGGTCTCCGAAAACATCTAAATAGTCATCTTGTAACTGAAACGCAATACCTAAGTTTAGGCCGAAAGCATACATTTGTTCTTGTGATTTTTCAGATGCGCCAGCAACGATAGCCCCCATTTTTAATGCTGCCGCAACTAAAACAGCAGTTTTATACTCAATCATTTTTAAGTATTCTGGCAACATAACATCGTCTCGAGTTTCAAAATCGACATCATATTGTTGTCCTTCACAAACCTCTAAAGCTGTTTTGCTGAAAAGTTGTGCCAACTGTCTAAAGATTAAAGGTTCATAATTTTCAAATAGTTGGTATGCCATAATCAACATGGCATCTCCAGATAAAATACCAGTATTAATATCCCATTTTTCATGTACAGTTATTTCACCACGACGAACAGGGGCATCATCCATAATATCATCATGTACCAATGAAAAATTATGAAACACTTCTACTGCCAACGCCGCATCCAATGCTTTTTTATAATCTGTATTGAAAATTTCGGCTGTTAGTAGAACCAATACAGGCCTAAGTCTTTTTCCTCCTAAACCTAAAATATAGGTGATTGGTTCATACAGGTTTCTCGGTTCTTTGGTAAGCTTTTTAGAGTTTAAATAATTGATAAACTCTTCTCGATATTCATTTATAGAACGCATTCTCGCAATTTTTATCAAAAATAGAATAAATATGTTTTGCAATAAGCCCTTTTAATCATTGAAGGTTCGATTCTTGAAGGCATATGTTATAGAAAAGATTAAAGTTTAACTATCTGAGGTTTTAAATAAAAAATAATTAAACAATAAGCCATAATTCATCTACAGAGAATTTCGCTTTATCAACTTTGAGGGCATAATAACTTGAGTGGTGTCTTCATTCTTTAAATGTTTGGCTGCCATTTTAGCCATCTCTTTAAAATCAGTAGAAATCGTTGTAATTCCACCAAATACTATCTCTTTGGCAACATTGTCATTCTGAGAAAGGATTCCAATATCTTCTCCAATTTTATATTTTTTCCGAACGCAATCTCTTAAAATATGCCACAAAATAGTATCTCCTAAAATAAAATAAAGAGTACCCTTTTTAGCTGTGTCTAATGAATAATTATTTTTTACTGTTCCATGAATTTCATAATCTTTCAGAAATCTCTCGAACGCTACTCGAATTGAAATTGGAGAGTAATCACTTTCTTCATTAAAATATAAAATAAGGTTTTTGTATTTTTTAATTTCTGGAAGTAATTGCACTAGCGATGTATAAATAACTTCTTCGAATTCTTGAGAAATATAAGAATATGATTCCCCTAGGTCTAAATACCTATCTACCAACAATATTTTTTTAGGCTCAATACTTTGTAATAACGGCACAACCTTTTGGTTTTGAATAGGAGCAATTACATACATACCGTACTTACCTTTAATATTCGTAAGTATGGTTTCAAAAATGGTTAAATTATTATGATGAAAAAAAACATCGATTTGAAATCGTTTACCCATTTCTTTCCTAAAGGTTTTGTAAAATTCTTCCTGATAACTTTGGAAAGCGAATAAAAGCAAGGCCATTCTTTTGGTAATATTCGTTTCTTGGCTTATAACAAAATAGCCTTTGAGTTGCCTAGACTCAATTAAACCTCTATTCTTAAGCTCTTCGTAAGCCTTAAATATTGTTTTTCTAGCATAGCCAATTTCTTCAACCATGTTATTAATTGAAGGCAATTGATCCCCAATAGAAAGGGTGCCGTCTTCAATTGACTCTATAACCCCTTGCACCAATTGTTCGTGCTTTGAAAGATTATTGTTTTGGGTTAAACTTAAAATTCTTTTAACAATAGGCATAGAATACAAATATAAACCGTCGAATATACAATTTAATCAAGGTTATCAAAATGTCGCGATTAATAGAAGAGTCTTACAAATAATTAATCCTAAAAAAATCATCCCACCAAAAAAAATTGTTAGCACGTAATAATCTTGAAAAAATTGTTATTGCTGTACGGGTGTTATTGGAATTAGACAACCTTTCAAGGTAATTTTTAGTTGGGCTCCTTTAGTCCTTAAATATTAAATTTTTATTAAAAAATACCAATTACAAATTTAAAAGCAAATATCAGATTATTATATTTTTATAACAATTTTGACAAATTCAAAATATTTTAAAGTTTAATTTATATAATTAACATTTTATTATATATTTGTTTGTAGTAGCATAGTGTATCATAGTCTCCGCATTTGAAGAATGCTTTCAATAGAATTACGATATCTATGATTACAAAATAACTAACAACCCATAAGAACCTATTTTTATGAATCAACTAATTAATTTTCCTAAGTTTTTCATGACTCGAAGTCATGCAATCTTAACGATGGTTTTCTTTTTTGGCGGGCTACTCTTAACGAGTTTGCACGCGCAAGAAGTAAAAGTATCGGGTACCGTAACATCAGCTGCGGACAACATGCCATTACCTGGCGTTTCTGTCATCGATGCAAAAAATCCTACAAGAGGGGTGCAAGCAGATTTTGACGGAAATTTTACGATTACGCTAGAAGACGGTAATACCAGTTTGCGCTTTAGCTATATTGGTTTTAAGTCTGCTGTAGTTCCAGTTAACAATCAAAGCACTATTAATGTTTCTCTAGAAGAAGATGTAGCAAATCTAGAAGAAGTAGTTGTGGTTGGGTATGGTACTCAAAAGAAGGCAACAGTTACCGGTGCGGTTACAGCGGTTCAAGGACCAGTTCTTGAAAGCTCACCCGCAATTAGTGTCTCTAACTCCCTTGCTGGTAGATTACCAGGTGTAGTTATTATCCAAACAAGTGGAGAACCCGGTAATGACCAATCTACTATTAGTATTCGTGGTACCAATACATTAGGTAACAATCAACCATTGATTGTTATTGATGGTATTCCTGATAGAGATGGTGGTATTAGCCGTATTAATTCAAACGACATTGCAAATATCTCAGTTTTGAAAGATGCCTCTGCTGCTATTTATGGCGCTAGAGCAGCAAACGGCGCCATTATTGTCACAACAAAAACCGGAAATGTCGGTAAAATGGAAGTGAAATATAACGCTGATTTTGGTCTTACTAGACCAACTAGGGTTCCTGAAATGGCTAGTGCAGTTGAGTATCAGACTATCATGAATGAATTGGCTATTTATAATAGTAATATTCCTGCCGGACAATGGGGTGCAGCAAATAGCGCATTTCAAAATACTGGCAGCTACACTATTCCAGGAAGTAGCCCTGCAGAAACTGTAAACGCAGCGTTTAGCCCTGAGACTGTAAATAATCACAGAACTAATGCTGACCCATATTTATATCCTGACACGGACTGGTTCGGAGCTACGTTTCAAGATTGGGCAGAGCAACAACGGCATAATCTTTCTGTAAGTGGCGGAAGTGAAGACCTCAAATACTACGCATCACTTGGGTATTCAGATCAAGGTGCTATTTACAAAAATTCAGCAAACCGCTATCAACAATATAATTTTAGGATCAATACAGATGCCAAAATCAACGAATATCTATCCACTAAACTAAGTATGGGATATAGAAAAGAATATAGAAATTTTCCAACAGAAAGTGCTGGGGCTATTTTCAGGATGTTGATGAGAGGTAGACCCAATGAGCCAGCAGTTTGGCCTAATGGACTACCAGGACCAGATATTGAAAATGGACAACAGCCTGTAGTTATTACTACTAATGCAACTGGTTATGATAAACAACCAACCGATTTTTTACAATTTACAGGTTCTGTAGATATTAAAAACCCATGGGTTAAAGGCTTAACCTTAACCTTATTGGCTGGTGTAGATCAAAGCCAACAGCGCAGAAAATTATGGCAAACACCTTGGACACTTTATTCATTGGATCGTGCCAATTATATTGCAACCGGCAATCCGGTGTTGACTGGAGCCATTCGTTCTAATTTTACAGATGCAAGGTTAACGCAATCCTCGTCAAATGTTTTAAATACGAACCTAACGGCTTTATTGAATTATGATAAAACCATAGGTGATGATCATACCATTAATTTACTAGCGGGCGTAACCCGTGAAAATTTTCAAGGCGAATTTTTGTCGGCCTTTAGAAGAAATTACTTGTCCACTGCCGTTGATCAAATAGGTGTTGGTGGTGAAGATGGGCAGGTTACCAATGGTTTTGGCTATAATAGGACCCGCTTAGGATATTACGGTCGTGCACAATACAACTTCAAGGAAAAATATTTAGCTGAATTTATTTGGCGTTATGATGGATCCTACATCTTCCCAGGTAATGATCGTTTTGGTTTCTTCCCTGGTGTGCTTGCAGGATGGAACATCAATAAAGAAGATTGGTTCAATGTTGAATCTATAGACTACCTAAAACTACGTGCCTCTTATGGTCAAATGGGTAATGACCAAGTATTCTTTCAAGGTGCATTGCAGGAATATGCCTATTTATCCATTTATGATTTTGGAAGTTATCCTATTGATGGGTCGGTGCAAACCACCCTTACGGAACCCTTATTGGCGAACCCTAGTTTTACTTGGGAAAGAGCCAATAACTTTAACTTAGGCCTTGATGGTATAATCCTTGATGGAAAATTGAGCTTTACTTTCGAGTACTTTTTAAACAGACGTGATCAAATCTTGATTCAAAAGACAGGTTCTACACCAGGTTCTTCAGGTATATCAGATTTATTGCCTCCTGTTAATGCCGGTAAAGTAGATAATGAAGGGTTTGAATTTGCCTTAAATTATTATGGTGGTGATGCAGATGGCTTTAAATGGGATGTTGGTGTAAATGGTGGTTATGCTCAGAACAGTGTAGTCTTTTTAGATGAAATTCCTGGCGCACCAGATTATCAATTGCAAGAAGGCAGACCAATTGGTTCTTACTTAGTGTATGAGTCTGATGGTGTTTTTATCGATGAGGCGGCCGTTTCAAGTAATACATTAGACTATAGTGCTGTAAAACCACAATTAGAACCAGGAGACATGAAATTTAAGGACATTAATGGTGATGGCGCCATCAATGATTTGGACCAGGTTCGATTGGATAATAGTATTGTGCCAAACTTTAACTTTGGCGCAACCTTTAACGCCTCCTATAAGAATTTTGATTTATCAGTACTTTTACAAGGTGCTACAGGTGCAAAGCTACCGATCCTGACAGAGTCAGGTGATATAGGTAATTACCTTAAATATAGCTTTGATAATAGATGGAGTCCAGATAATCCAAGTAGTGTAAACCCAAGATTGGCAAGTAGGGGTGATACCTATTATAGTGGTGGTTCATACGGCAATAACACTTATAATTTATTTAGCAAGGATTATATCAGACTTAAAAACGTACAAATAGCATACAATTTCCCAAAAGCAATGATTAGCCAATTCGGATTATCTGCATTTAGAGTTTACATGAGTGGTCTCAATTTGGCGACTTGGGCAGCACAAGACATTTATGATCCTGAATCAACGAGTAATAGTGGGCAGTTTTATCCACAGCAGACCATTATTAACACAGGTTTTAGTTTAACATTTTAAAAAAAAAATCATGAAAAAAAGAAAATTAGTACTCTTAGGCCTATTAACGGTAGCCTTAATACCAATATCGTGTAATGAAGACTTTTTAGAGACACAACCCTTAGATTCTATATCAGCAGATGCTACTTGGGCAGATGGTGCATTGTCGCAAGCATTTGTATTTAATGTATATTCATCCCTTGGCTATGGTGGGTTTGAAGAAGAAGGATTGGCATCTTTAACGGATGAGGCAATGTTTACGCACTCTGGAAGAGGCATCAATGTAATTAACGAAGGATCTCTTTCTCCCTCAGGAACTGGGAACGTAAACATTATTCCACAATGGAACGAATTATATTTGGCGGTTCGTAAGGCAAATATTGCCATACAAGAATTACCAAACGCTACTTTTGATGATCAAAGTCTAAAAGATCGCTTACTTGGTGAAGCCCATTTTTTAAGGGCTTATTATTACCATCAATTAATGCGCTACTATGGAGGCGCACCACTAATTGAAACACCTTATGGTTTGGATGAAGACTATTCAGTAGGCAGAGGTACCTTTGCTGAAAATGTTGATTTCATTGTTTCTGATTTAGACCAAGCAATATCGTTACTTGATGGCAAGGACATTACCGCTGGTAGAGCATCTAAGTTAAGTGCTATGGGTCTTAAATCAAGAGTATTAATTTATGCAGCAAGTGACTTACGTGACGGCCCCACAGCAAGTGCTAAATCTTCAGTATTAGGAAGTTATTCTAACCTTGATTTAGTAGCGTATACTACTGGTGATAGAGCTGCACGTTGGAATACGGCTAAAGCAGCAGCTAAGGCTGTTTTAGATGAAACAACAGGTTACAAATTGGGTTTAACCGCACCTGCAACAGCGGAAGATGCTAAAGAAACTTATGTTTCGATTGCTATGGGTGGTGGAAGCGCTATAGGTGATCCGGCAGCAAGAGCAGAATTATTATTTGAACGTACACATACACCATTATTTACAGTAGAAAGTAATTGGCCTTTAGGTGGTATTCACCAAGGTATAAATAATGGTCCTAATGGTTATCATAACTGGGCAGGTAACACACCTATACAACAATTGGTTGATGATTATCAAATGATGGATGGTTCTGATTTTGACTGGAGCAATCCTGAGCATGCAGCTGCTCCTTATGACAATAGAGACCCAAGGCTTTCTGCAACTATTCTTTATGACGGTTCTGGATGGAAACCAAGACCATCAGATGTTGCTGCAATAGACCCTAATGATGAGATTCAAACCGGCACCTATGCCGATGGTTCTGGAGGAATAATAAATGGAGTTGATATGAGAGACTCTCCTATAGAGAACTGGAACGGTAGTAGAACAGGTTATTATGTTCGAAAGTTTATTGATGCAGATCCTGCTGTAGTAGACAACCAGTCTAGTGCACAAGTAGTTCCTTGGCCATTTATCAGATATACCGAAGTACTTCTTAATTATGTTGAAGCTTCAATCGCTACTGGAGATGAAGGTGAAGCTAGAAATTGGTTGAACAAAATTCGTTTTAGAGCAGGTATGCCTGCAATTACTTCATCTGGCACAGACTTATTGGAAGCCTACATAAACGAAAGAAGAGTTGAATTGGCATATGAAGAGCATAGATATCATGACGCAAGAAGATGGATGATAGCTGACCAAACTTTAGGTCGTGGCATTAAAGTAATGAAAGTTACTGCTACCCTAAAAGCAGGTGCTACTCCAAGAACTCCTTATCAATACGACCAAACAGTATATGATTATACCTATACCGTTGTAGACAATAATGATAACGAAACAAGAACTTGGGATGACAAAATGTACTACATGCCGATAAGTAGAGATGAAATTAACCGTAATGAATTATTAGTTCAGAATCCTGGTTATTAAATAAATTTATTGTTGAGTTAGTTTTAAATTGAGTTAATGAAAAAATCTATCCCTTTTTGGGATAGATTTTTTACTTTTAAGCAAATGGTAAAAAATCTAGTTTCCTTAGTTTTTATTTTATTTCTACTACTTCAAAGTTGTACAAATGAGATTAAAAAAGACGATAATACTTCTAAAATAGAAACCGATGAAAAAGCATCGCTTTTTACTCTTTTACCTGAAAGAGAAACAAATATTTCATTTCAAAATACCTTAAAGGAGGGTTTAAATGCCAATGTATTAGTTTATGAATACCTGTACAATGGTGGCGGTGTGGCTACAGGTGATTTTAATAATGACGGACTACAAGACTTATATTTTTCTTCCAATATGGGGGAGAATAAATTTTATTTAAATGAAGGCGGGTTTAAATTCAAAGATGTTACTGCTCTTTCGAAAGTTGAAGGAAGACCTGGTCCATGGAAAACTGGTATAACTTCTGCAGATGTAAATGGCGACGGAAAATTAGATTTGTATTTATGTTATTCAGGAGCCTTACCAGATGTTAAAAGAAAAAATCAACTTTTTATTAATCAAGGAAACGACGATAATAATATTCCTATTTTTAAAGAACAAGCTGAAGAATACGGGTTAGCGAGTGCGGCTTATAGCAATCAAGGTTATTTCTTTGATTATGACAAAGATGGTGACTTAGATATGCTTCTATTGAACCATAACCCTAAATCACTACCAGTTCTTAATGAAGTAAGCACCAAAGAATTTTTAAAAAAAGATGACCCCCTGCAAGGCACACGCCTTTTTGAGCAAAGAGAAAACAAATTTTTTGATGTTACTGAAAAATCGGGTATTAGTGGTTCTGCCCTAACTTATGGTCTAGGTATCGCTATAAGTGACATTAACAATGATGGCTGGCAAGATTTCTATATTTCAAATGATTATACGGTTCCTGATTATTTATATATCAACAATAAAAATGGCACATTTACAGACCAATTAGGTTCGCAAATGGGACATACGAGCCATTTCTCAATGGGTAATAATGTCGCAGATATAAATAATGATGGTTGGCAAGATATCTTCACTTTAGACATGCTACCTAAAAATAATAAACGTCAAAAATTATTACTGTCTCCCGACAACTATGAGAAATTCAATTTAAATATTAGAAGTGGTTTTCATCATCAGTATATGCGAAACATGCTACAATTAAATAATGGTGACAACACTTTCAGTGAAATTGGTCAGCTTTCTGGCATTTCAAATACAGATTGGAGTTGGGCTCCCCTATTCGCAGATTTTGACAACGACGGTTTTAAAGATTTATTTATCACCAATGGATATTACAGGGATTATACAAATCTAGACTTCATCAATTACATGGAAGATTTTGTGCAATCGAAAGGAAGGTTACAACGTCAAGATGTTTTAGAACTTATTAAAAAAATGCCTGCGTCAGACTTGACAAATTTCTATTACACCAATACCGATGGAATCAATTTCACAGACAACACTAAATATGCTGGTATAGACCAACCAGCAAACAGCAATGGGGCTATATATACCGATTTAGATAATGATGGCGATTTAGACTTAGTGGTCAATAACATAAACAAACCCGCTTTTATTTACCGAAATGATAGTTCTAAAAAGAATAATACATTTTTAAATATTGAACTTAAAGGAGAAAACAAAAATACCAATGGTATTGGAACAAAAATTAGTGCATTCTCAAACGGACACCTACAGGTTGTAGAGCAGATGCCAACTCAAGGTTATTTGTCAACCGTATCAACCATATTACATTTTGGTTTTGGAGAGAATGCCAAAATTGATTCATTATGGGTAGAATGGAATTCAGGTAAAAAAGAAACGGTAAAAGACATTTCAGCAAATAAATTGTTGGTTCTAGACGAAAGTACTGCTAGTCAATTAAAAACAGAGGTTGTTAACCCTGACTTACTATTTTCAAAAACAGAATCTCTAATCAACTTTAAGCATAAATCATCTACGATTAATGATTTTAAAAGACAATCGCTTTTATTAAAGCAACTATCTCATGATGGTCCGCCAATGACAAAGGCAGACCTAAACAATGATGGTCTTGAAGATATTATAGTAGGTGGTGGTGCAGGGCAAGCCGCTAGTTTGTTTCTCCAAACTAAATCAAAGAAATTTATTCAAAAAGATGTTCCAGATTTTGAGCTAGACAAGAATAGTTTTGATACTGATATTGCCGTGTTCGATGCAAATGCAGACGGTAATTTAGATGTCTATATTGCAAGTGGGGGCTACCACGATTTCGCTGAAACTGATCCCAAATTACAAGACCGACTTTATCTAGGTAATGGAAAAGGTGATTTTATAAAAACTGAATCGGCTTTACCGATTATGAAAGTAAGTACAGGAACAGTTTCCGTATCTGACATCAATAACGATTCATTCATCGATATTTTTATAGGTGGCTATGTTGTTCCGGGTAGATATCCAGAAATACCTAGGAGCTTTATTTTAATTAACGATGGCAAGGGTAACTATACAGATCAAACAAAAGACATTCAACCAGCTCTAGAAAACCCTGGTATGATTACAGACGCAGCTTGGGCGGATATGGATGGCGACATGATAGAAGACCTTGTAATATTAGGAGAGTGGGCTCCCATCTCAATATATATAAACAAGAATGGAATATTGTTAAATGAAACCAATAGATTTTTCGAAGAACCCTTATCTGGACTATGGACCAGCCTTAAACTAACGGATTTAAATAAAGATGGAAAGCCAGATATAATTGCTGGAAATATCGGTAGCAATACCCAATTTAAATTAAGCGTTCAGACCCCTGCAGAATTGTACTATTCAGATTTCGATAATAATGGCTCTATAGACCCAATATTAAATTTTTATGTTGACGGTAAAAGCTACCCATACTTAACAAGAGATGAGCTTTTAGGTCAGTTATCTGGTTTACGCCAGCGCTTTTCAAGCTATGAGAAATATTCAGACGCGGGTATGTCCGACTTCTTTAATGAAGCCGAATTACAAAATGCCAAAAAACTATCGAGTACGCATCAAGAGACTACCGTATTACTGAGCACCGTTGAAGAAAAGTACGAAATGGCAACATTACCCCTGCAAGCTCAATTTTCACCAATTTCAGAAATATTAACTACTGACTTAAATAAAGACGGCAATATTGATATTTTATTTCTAGGCAACAACGACTATTATAAATTAAGAATAGGAAAATTTGACGCTAACTACGGCACTGTCCTTTTCGGTGATGGTAAAGGGAATTTTAACTATGTTACCCAAAGTAATTCAGGTCTTTCTATAAAAGGAAGTAACACCCATGCATTACTAATAAATGATGAATTAATATTTACCAGTTATGGGTTGACTACCGAGACTTACAAACTGTTAAAATAGCTTTATTTATACAATGACTATTTCAAAAAAGAAAATAATACACAGATTGCCCCTATTTCTTCTGCTCATAATATTGATGGCATGTTCTACAACAGAACAAGCTAAACTCAGCGATAAAGATGTAGCTATGGAATGGGCGAATATGACTTTGTACATTACCCGATACACACCTTCTAACTCCCCTACTTTTGCCTCAAGAGCATTTGGCTATATAGGGCTTACAATGTATGAATCGATTGTTCCTGGTTTTGAAGAATACAACTCAATGAATGGGCAACTAAAAGGTCTTGTATCACTTCCTGATATTGACCCTACAAAAGAATATAACTGGGCACTTTCCTTAAATGCAGGGCAATCAGAAATTTTAAAGAAAATATACGTTCAAACATCCGAAGAAAATATTCTAAAAATTGATTCGCTTGAACAAGTTGTTTTTAATCAATTTCAACAAGGTATTGATAACGAAACAGTTTTACGTTCTGTCGCATTTGGAAAATCAGTGGCTAATACAATCTTTGAGTGGTCAAAAACCGATGGTGGTCATAGAGGGTATCTTCATAATTTTGACAAAACCATGGTACATCCAGATAGACCGGGATCTTGGAAACCACCATTATTCGCACAATCTTTTAGCCATCACCCATTACACCCACATTGGGGTGAAAATAGGACTTTCGCATCAATTAATGAGACAATATCTGACCCACAAATAATTCCGTACGACACTACTCCGAGTTCACCTTACTATAAACAATTTGAAAATGTTTACCATAAGGATTTAGAATTGACTCAGCTTGAAAAAGAAGCTGCCATTTGGTGGGGCGATGACCCCGATGTGAGTTTTACACCACCAGGGCATTCCTATTACTTTGCAACTTTAGCGCTATATGGTCATGATTCTACAATGATAGAATGTGCACAAGTGTTTGCTCAAGTAGGCATGGCCGTAGCAGATGCCTTTATCAATTGTTGGAAATGGAAATATCAGTTCTTTACAGAAAGGCCAAATACCTTTATACCTAAATATATTGATGAAGAATGGGAATCATTTTGGCCAGACCCCCCTTTTCCATCTTTTCCTTCAGGGCATGCAATTCAAGCTGCAGCTGCGGCCACTGTTTTAGAACATAATTTCGGAAAAAAATTCACATTTACCGACAAAGCTCATGAAGGTAGGGAGCGAGATGAACTCAAAGAGACCGATTTTGTTATTAGATCCTTTGATACTTTTTGGGAAGCTGCCCAAGAAACTGCAGATTCTAGATTTTATGGTGGTATTCACACACAGTTAGATAATGAAGTAGGACTAGAAAAAGGGATAGAAATAGCAAAAAATGTATATGACTTAGAGTGGAAAAAAACAGATGAAAAATAACTTAATCATAAAAACGATACTCCTTAATCTCTTCTTTCTTTCTTTAGGATTGAAAGGCTTAGCACAACAAACATTTACCGACATTACAGAACCTTCAGGTATTGACCATGAATACCAAGTTTATGAAGGTACTTTTGGCGGAGGCGTTACGGTGTTTGATGTAAATAATGATGGTTTCGAAGACCTTTACATAACCGGCGGAATAAAATCGGATAGGCTATATCTAAATAATGGCAATGGAACTTTTAAAGATATATTTAAAGGCTCTGGATTGGAGGTGACAAATGACTACGTAACCCAAGGTGTGGTTAGTGCTGACGTTGATAAAAATGGGTTTAGAGATTTATTCATTACAACAATTACTACCACAGATGGCAAAAACGTTATTCCAAGGGCAAAAAACTTATTATTCTTAAATCAAGGTGACTCTACTTTTAAAGATGTTACCGATGCATATGGCTTAGAAGATTTAAACTCCTTTAGCACCGGACCTAGTTTTGGAGATTTTAATGCAGATGGATACCCTGACCTATTCGTTGGTAATTATTTTCAAGAATTCACTGGTAAGCTAGGAGTTATTAAAGATGCAACCATAGTGAGCGCCAACCAAACAGCTAAAAGCTATTTATTACAAAACAACGATGGCGAAAAATTTGAAAACGTTTATGAAGATTATGGTTTAGGCCATAAAGGTTTTGGTTTCGGTGGTGTATTTACAGATTTCGACAATGACAAAGACCAAGATTTATTGGTGAATCAAGATTTTGGATATAAAGCAGTGCCAAATTTTCTTTACAGAAATGAATATCCTAGTAAGCATTTCGAAGATGTTAGCAAAGAAACAGGCATGGACCTTAAAATTAATGCCATGGGCGCAGCAGTCGGTGATTATAATAACGACGGGTGGATGGATTATTATATTACCAACATAAAGTTCAATATGCTAATGGAGAACCAGGGTAACGATTTGCCCTTTATTGACAAAGCAAAAGAACTAGGTACGTACAATTTAGCTATTAGTTGGGGTGCGAATTTCGCGGATTTTGACCACGATGAAGATTTAGATTTATTTGTTTCAAATGGAGATCTAAACCCGAACTGTACACCAATGGGTAATTTCTATTTCGAGAATAATGCAAATACATTTACTGAGAAAGGAAGAGAATTAGCCATCAATGATTACGGTATTGGCCGGGGCTCTGTCATTTTTGATATGGACAATGATGGGGATATGGATTTGTTGGTAGTAAATCAAAAACCCATATTAAATTATCCTATTCCGTCTACAACGAAGCTCTTTCGAAACGACATAGCCAAAGGCAATTGGCTGAAAGTGGCACTTAAAGGTATAGATGCAGAAGCTAATGGTATTGGTTCAAGAGTATCCATTATTGCAAATGGTAAAAAAATAATTCGTGAAATAGATGGCGGCGGATCAAGCCATCTTTCTCAAAATTCAGTGATAGCACATTTTGGTTTGGGCGCCAGTTCAGTGGTCGATTCTGTAATTGTAGATTGGACAGGTGGTAAACAACAAATAGTAACCCAAGTAGATGTAAATCAACAATTAGATATAGTAGAATCAAATATCCCAGCAAAATACCAATCTTATTTTTGGTACTATTTAAGTGTCATAGTATTACTTATAATAGCTTATTTTTTATATCGCAAAAGCATGCTAGTAAAAAAATAAAGGTGCTTTATAACAAAAAAAAGCAAAATCTTTCCCCAAAAATGCATAAGCCTTCAAAGTTTGCGTCTTTATAACTGAAGACCAATTGAAAAACCCTTGAATGGCATCCAATCAAGAAAATAATACTAACCTGAACAGTTTCTTTTGAAGAAGAATATAGCTCGCTTAGGCGCTATATTAAATCTAAAATCATATTTAGATTTGGTGGGGGAAATAGCCACAACACACATAAAAAAACTAAAAAGCGATTCAATGTCAACCCATGTAGCTCAATTAGAAAAGATTTTTCACAATTGAAGTATTACGATGAATATAGGGAAAAGGAAGGCAATAAAGCATACAAGAATTATGTAGACCGAAATCATTCTATCGACAATTTGTGATAATTATGGGGGAATATTAAATAATTGTAAAACTTTGGAAACTTTTTTAGTTTTTAAAGTTTCCTGTCCTATATTTGCACCCGTTATGAAAGAAAAAATTCGCGACGCCGCATCAGATTTATTTTTAGAGCGCGGCTTTAAGAGCATTACAATGGATGATATTGCCAATGAAATTGGCATTTCTAAAAAAACTATTTATAGTGAATACAGCAATAAAACGAGCTTAGTAGAAGATTGTGTGATGAATAAATTTTGCCATTTAAGCGATGGTATTGATTTAATTATAGCAATGGATAAAAATGCTATTGAAGAGCTTTACGAAATTAAAAAATATGTAATGTCTCACCTGAACGACGAGAAAAGCTCTCCGCAATTTCAATTGATGAAATATTACCCTAAAATTCATAAAAGTCTAAAACTAATGCAGTTCGAAAAAATGCATAAATGTGTATTATCGAATGTAGAACGAGGTTTAGAACAAGAATTATTTAGGGGTAATATAGATCCCGAGTTTATTGCGAGAATATACTTTACAGGTATGAACAGCATTAAAGACCAAAACATATTTCCTTTACCCCTATTTCCGGTTTCAAAATTAATGGACTCATTTTTAGAATATCACTTAAGGGGAATTGTTACTCCTAAAGGGAAAAAAATATTAAACCTAATCATCAATTCAAATCAATTATAAATGCGAAATCAATTAACACTACTATTAACGCTACTTAGCTTAAGTTTTAGTTACACACAAGAACAGACCTATAGTTTCACATTAGAAGAAGCTATACAATTTGCATTAGAAAACAATTATGCAGCCATTAATGCAGATAGGGATATTATTGATGCCCAAAAACAAAAATGGGAAACCATTGCTGGCGGTCTACCACAAATAAATGGAGACATTAGTTATCAAAATCAATTAAAGCAACCAGTAAGTGTTATTCCTGCGGAAATATTTGGAGGCGAACCAGGCACTTTCGCTGAAGTAGTTTTTGGCCAACCACAAACCGCAACTGCAACCGCTACATTACGTCAACAAATTTTTGATGGCTCATATATTGTAGGCGTACAAGCAACGAAAGCATTTTTAAGTTATAGCGCAAATAATAAAGAAAAAACAACCTTAGAAGTTAGAAAACAAGTTGTAGAAGCTTACGGAAATGTATTACTAGCCAAAGAAAGTGTTCAAATTCTTGAGAAAAATAAAGTTACTCTTGAGAAAAACCTTTACGAAACTTCAAAACTTTACGAAAACGGGCTCGGAGAACAAGAGAGTGTAGATCAACTTCAGATTACACTTTCATCCATCGAAAACCAATTACAGAACGCAATAAGATTACAAGAAATCACCCTTCAAATGTTAAACCTTAGTATGGGCCTAGATTTAACAGCCCCTACAAAACTTAAAGAAAACCTTGAAGACTTAACGGTTGCAAAAATTGATTTGGGAATTCTTAATTACGACTTTAATCTAAACGAAAATGTTGATTTTAAACTTGCGGAGAATCTTAACCAACAGCGGTATTATGAATGGAAATTAGCCAAAAGCCGTGCACTACCTACATTGAATGCTTTTGTTAATTATGGAAGCAGTGCTTTTTCAGATAATTTTAGTTTTTTGAATGGAGAACAGCAATGGTTCGATTCATCGGTAATGGGTTTTGACCTAAGTATTCCTATTTTCAGTTCACTTAAAAGAAGTGCCAGTACACAACGTGCTAAAATTGCCTTAGAAAAAGCTAAGTCTCAATTAACAGAAGCAGAACAGCAAATTAGATTGCAGTTAGAGAATGCAAAAAATAATTACACCCTTGCTATTGCCAATTACGAGACTGCAAAACAAAATCTCACCCTTTCTGAACGTATCGAAAATAAAAATCAGATAAAATATAAAGAGGGTCTGGCAACAAGTTTTGAACTGAGACAAGCCCAAACACAACTATACACAACACAGCAAGAATTTCTACAATCTATGGTAGAGGTAATTAATAAAAAGACCGAATTAGAAATCATTTTAAATACAAAAGCCTAAATAATCAATCATTAAAAATATAATCATGAAGAAAGTAATAGTATTATTAATTGTAACCATCAGCCTATTTTCTTGTGGCGGTGGAGACCAATCGGTAAGTGGAATTATTGAAAAACGCAACCTAGAAGAAATAAGAGCTAAGAAGACCGAAATCACTCTTCAACAAAATCAAATTGAAGCGCAACTTAAATCATTAGATTCGGCTATAGCAATTTTAGGCAGTGAAGAAAAATTGCCACTAGTAAATACATTGACTGCTAAGAAAGAAGTTTTTAATCATTATCTAGAATTACAAGGTGATGTTAGCACAAAACAAAATGTATTGATTTACCCAGAAATGGCAGGTACACTTCAAAAAGTATATGTAAAAAAAGGCGATAGAGTATCTAAAGGACAATTATTGGCTACCATAGATGATGGGGGCATGTCTAGTCAACTAAGTCAATTAAAATCTCAAGCTACACTTGCGAAAACTACGTTTGAACGCCAAGAACGTTTGTGGAAACAGAATATAGGTTCAGAAATTCAATATTTACAAGCAAAAACTAACTACGAATCATCAGAAAATATGGTTTCCCAGGCGCAAAGTCAATTAGGAAAATCTAGTATAAGAGCTCCTTTTTCAGGTATCATAGATAATGTTATAAAAGATCAAGGTACCGTAGTAGCACCAGGTCAAGGTTCAGAAGTGTTTCGTCTTGTAAACCTATCTGATATGTTTATTGAAGTAGAAGTGCCAGAAACTTATTTAGGTAGCGTTGTAAAGGGTAAAGAAGCTTTAGTGTATTTTCCTGTATTGGACGATAGTATTACCACAAAGATTAGAGAAACAGGTAATTTTATAAATCCATCGAACAGGTCTTTTGAAGTTGAAATTCCAGTTCCAAATAAAGAAGGTAAGATTAAGCCTAACCTTACGGCAAAGGTTAATTTAAATGATTATACCAATGAAAATGCCATATTAATACCAACCAGTATTATATCTGAAAATGCGGAAGGCGACCAATATGTATTCGTTGCCATGGAACCAAATGCAGACAATGAAGCAGTGGTAAAAAGGACCATCATTTCAACTGGTAAAACACAAGGAGCAAAAATAGAAGTACTAACTGGCCTAGAAGATGGGAACCTTATTATAAAAGAAGGTGCTCGTAGTGTAAAAGATGGTCAAAAAGTAAAAATTAAAAATTAAAAATCGATGAGCAAAGTACAAAAAAACGCTGATAAAGAATTCAGTTTATCGTCTTGGGCCATTGATAATCCATCAGTTATTTATGTAATGATTGGCATATTTTTATGGTTAGGCTTCAATGCCTATATGGCCATGCCTAGAGAAGATTTTCCAGAAATTGTAGAGACTAAAATTTACATTAGCACCCCTTACCCTGGTAACACAGCTGAGGATATTGAAAAACTAATTACAGACCCATTAGAAGATAGATTAAAGAACATTAGTAATGTGGTCGAAGTCACATCTACTTCGCAAGAAGATTACGCTGTTTTAACGGTAGAATTCGATGAGGAAATTACCGTTGAGCAAGCTAAGCAAAAAGTAAAGGATGAGGTCGATAGTGAAAAGGCAAGTGAAGACTGGCCTACCTTTAATGGCGCCAAAGTTGAGCCCAATGTTTTTGACTTAAACTTTTCTGAAGAAGTTCCTATTATGAACATCAACTTTACTGGTGACTACCCTGTAGAAAAGTTAAAAGAATATGCAGAATACTTACAAGACGAAATTGAAGATCTTCCTGAAATTAAAAAAGCAGATATTCGTGGAGCTCAAGATAAGGAAGTAGAAGTTGCTGTTGATATTTATAAAATGATGGCTGCTAAAATTAGTTTTCAAGATGTTATTAGTGCTATAAGCAACGGTAACATGACGATGTCTGCGGGTAATCTTAAAACCGTTGGGCAAAGACGTACGATTCGCATTTTAGGGGAAATAGAAAATCCGAATGAACTTAAAAACTTTGTAGTTAAATCTGAAAACGGGGCGGTTTATTTAAAAGACATTGCAAGTATTAACTTTAAGGCAAAAGATAAAACCACGTATGCCCGCGAATTCGGTGACAATGTGGTTATGCTCGATGTTAAAAAAAGAGCAGGTAGAAACTCTATTTCTGCAGCAGATAAAATAAAAGAAATTGTTAAGAATGAGAAAGCAAATTACTTTCCACCAGACCTTAACATTTCTATTGCAAACGATTCCTCTACCCGTACATTGAATCAAGTAGATGACTTGGTGAACAATATTATTTTTGGGATTATCCTTGTTGTTACGGTGTTAATGTTTTTCTTAGGATTTAGAAATGCCCTTTTTGTTGGTTTCGCTATACCGATGTCAATGTTTATGTCATTTGTAATACTCTCATGGCTTGGATACACCCTAAACACCATGATTCTCTTCGGAATGATTATGGGTCTAGGTATGTTGGTGGACAATGGTATTGTGGTGGTTGAAAACGTGTATCGTCTTATGGACGAAGGTATGCCACGTATCGATGCCGCTAAAAAAGGTATTGGCGAAATAGCCTACCCTATTATAATTTCAACAGCAACAACCGTAGCTGCATTTGTACCGTTAGGTTTATGGCCAGGAATATTTGGTCAATTTATGATCTATTTTCCTATAACACTTTCAGTGGTTTTAGGTTCATCGTTATTTGTAGCAATTTTCATGAACTCGATGCTTGTTTCTAAATTTATGAGCACCGATGAAAAAGAACTTACCCTAAAGCAGCTCATAAGAATGAGTGTAATTTTAGGTGTTTTAGGTACGTTAATACTTGTATTTGGTGGTGCAATGCGTGGTTTAGGTTCTGTTTTAATTTTAACAGGAATCATGTTCTGGGCCTATAAATATGTCATTAAGGGCACTGCTATCAAATTCCAGAAAAAAACGATGTCCCGTTTTGAAAATTGGTATGAACGTCGCTTAAAACATGCACTAAATGGTCGTAATGTTTATTGGTATTTCGGCGTTACTTTTTTAATGCTGATTGGTATTTTTATGTTATTCGGTATGTCTGTTGGTAGTGGCCGTACCAAAATTGAATTTTTCCCAGATAATAAACCAAATGAAATATATGTCTATGTAGAATATCCTGAAGGAACATCTATTGAGAAAACCAACGAAATCACTCTAGAGGTTGAAAAGCAGGTTTATGCAATAATGGATGATGAGAAATACAAGAAGAACGGAGAAAACTTTATGATGGCATCTGCTGTTTCTGTTGTAGGTGAAGGTGCAGGTAACCCACTAACCGATGGTGGTTCTTCTGCAGAAATGCCACACAAAGGTAAAGTTACGGTAAACTTTAGTGAATTTAAATACCGTGAAGGATTAAACACCGAAGACATTCGTGGCCGTGTTCAAGCAGCACTTCAAGGAATTTACCCTGGTGTTGCTATTTCAGTTGAGAAAGATGCTAATGGCCCACCGGCCGGTTTCCCAATCAATATTGAATTAGAAGGTAAAGATTATGATGAATTAATCAATACCGCTGAAGACATAAAAAACTTCATAAACACCAAAAATATTGCTGGTATTGAAGAATTGAAAATTGATGTAAACAAAGGCAAACCATCTATGCAAGTAATCGTTGATCGCGAAAAAGCAGGTGAATTGGGTGTAGCAGTAGGTCAGGTTGGCAATCAATTAAGACGCTCTATTTTCGGAGAAAAAGCAGGTATTTACAAAGAAGACGGTGATGATTATGATATTAACATACGCTTCAACGAAGATTTAAGGTATAATAAAAGTGCACTTTTCAATCAAAATATCATTTTTAGAGATCCAGCTAATGGTCAAATTAAAGAAATTCCTATTTCTGCAGTTGCAACTGAAAAAAACACCTCTGGGTTTAGTGCCATTAAACACCGTGATGGTAAACGAGTGGTTACTGTATATTCTGGATTAAAACCAGGGTTTACAGATGCTGGTGCAATTGTAAGTGAAATTCAAAGAGAAATGCAAAGCTTTGAAGGCACACCAGATACTATTAAAATCGATTACACAGGTCAATTAGAAGAACAAGAGAAACAACAAGCGTTCTTGGTAGGTGCCTTTTTCTCTGGCCTAGGATTAATCATGCTTATTTTAATATTTCAATTCGGTGGTATTTCGAAACCATTAATAATTATGATTGCCATTTTCTTAAGCTTTATTGGCGTATTTGGAGGATTAATGATAACAGGGTGGTCTTTCGTAATTATGATGACCATGATGGGTATTATCTCTTTAGCGGGTATTGTCGTAAATAATGGGGTGGTTCTCCTCGACTACACCCAGATTCTCGTAGATCGTAAAAAGGTTAGATTAGGTATGGATGATAGCGACCTTTTAACTATTGATGATGCTACAGATTCTATGATTGTAGGTGGTAAAGCTAGGTTAAGACCCGTAATTTTAACAGCAATTACCACTGTTCTTGGGTTAATACCTTTAGCTATCGGTCTTAATATCGATTTCTTTTCGCTATTCTCAGAGTTCAACCCTAAAATTTATATCGGTGGAGATAACGTTGTTTTCTGGGGACCATTGGCTTGGACAGTAATCTTCGGATTAATTGTGGCAACCTTCTTAACCCTAATTATTGTGCCAGTATTATTCAATATTGTATACCGTATTAAAATAAAGTTTAGAGGCACAGGAGATAAAAACGATGAAGAAAAAGAGCAATTGAGCAATGTTGCTTAATTGCAACTACTTTTTAAAAAGCAAAAAGCCCGTATCTAACGATACGGGCTTTTTATATATGTAGTTATTGTTATTTATTTACTGCAACAGGCTCTTTAGTTTTAGCATTGGTAACACTAGCAATTCTGTTATTATCAAAATTCACTTCTTTTTTTACGTCACCTTCCCAAAATAACCATTTCCCAGATTTAACTCCGTTCTCATAATTCCCTATGGCAATTTTATCACCTTTCTCATTAAACATTTTCCACTCACCTTCTAATCTCTCGTTTAAAAAGTAACCTTGTTGAGACACTTCTCCATTTGCATGAAAATACGTTGCTTTTACCATATCTCCTTCTTTTTCAAAGGTTGGATCAACTTGAGCATACGTTGCAAAAGACAATGCCATTACGGCCAAAATCAGTATTTTTTTCATGATCTATATTTTTTTAATTAAATTATTGCGTAGTAATTACGATACAAATATACATTTATCTTCTATTTAATCAATGTTTTAGTAACTATTAATTTACATTAACTTTACATTGAGTATTTTAAGACATGACTATCAGTATATTATGTTTTAATAAAAACATAATATCTAGTTTGAATTCAGATTGCAAAACCTGCATCTTAAATAGATCTTTAATGAAATAGACTTCTTAAATTTGCCCTTTCATTAAAGTTAGTATTATGTATAGAAGCCATTCCTGCGGGGAGTTAAGAGAATCACACATTGGCCAAAAAGTTACCCTATCTGGTTGGGTAGCTAAGACTAGAGACAAAGGTTTCGTTGTTTGGGTAGATTTACGAGATCGCTATGGTATTACACAACTTGTTTTAGATGAAGACCGTACCTCAAAAGAATTATTAGAGCAAGCAAGAAATTTGGGTCGTGAATTCGTGATTCAAATTAAAGGAGAGGTAATAGAAAGAGCTTCAAAAAACCCTAATATCCCTACAGGGAATATAGAGGTTTTGGTTTCTGAGCTTACCATCTTAAATGAATCTAAAACTCCTCCATTTACGATAGAAAATGAAACTGACGGTGGTGAAGACCTTCGTATGAAATATAGATATCTGGATATCCGTAGAAATCCGGTAAAAAACAACTTAATCTTTAGAAGTAAGGTAACTATGGAGGTGCGAAAATTTCTATCGAACCAAGGTTTTATAGAAGTTGAAACTCCATATTTAATAAAATCTACCCCAGAAGGTGCTCGAGATTTTGTTGTTCCTAGCCGAATGAATGAAGGTCAATTTTATGCTTTGCCACAATCACCGCAAACCTTCAAGCAATTGTTGATGGTAGGTGGTATGGATAAATACTTTCAAATTGTAAAATGCTTTAGAGATGAAGATTTACGTGCCGATAGACAGCCAGAATTTACGCAGATAGATTGTGAAATGGCATTCGTAGAACAAGAAGATATCCTAAACGTATTTGAAGATTTAACCAAATATCTTTTAAAAGAAGTTAATGGTGTAGAAATCGATTCTTTTCCACGGATGACCTATGATGATGCCATGGCAAAATACGGGAACGATAAGCCCGATATTCGTTTTGGCATGGAATTCGGAGAACTGAATACCATAGCTCAACATAAAGAATTTTTAGTTTTCAATGATGCTGAATTAGTAGTTGGTATTGCTGTACCAAGTGCGGCTGAATACACTAGAAAAGAACTTGATGCACTAGTAGACTGGGTAAAACGCCCGCAAGTTGGCGCAAAAGGAATGGTCTATGTAAAATGTAACGCTGATGGAAGTTTTAAATCTACTGTTGATAAATTCTACAATCAAGAAGATTTAGCTAAATGGGCAGAAGCAACTGGTGCTCAACCAGGTGACCTCATCTGTGTATTATCTGGCGATGCCAATAAAACAAGAACACAACTAAGCGCGCTTAGAATGGAAATAGCTACAAGACTAGGCCTTAGAAAACCAAACGAATTTGCTCCATTATGGGTAGTAGATTTTCCATTATTAGAGCTTGATGAAGAAACAGGGCATTACCATGCTATGCACCACCCATTCACCTCTCCTAAACCTGGTCAATTAGAATTATTAGATTCTGATCCAGGTGCAGTTCGTGCTAATGCATATGACCTTGTGTTAAACGGCAATGAAATTGGTGGTGGTTCTATTCGTATTCATGATAAAGATACACAAGCAACCATGTTCAAGCATTTAGGTTTTACTCCTGAAGAAGCAAAAGCACAATTTGGGTTTTTAATGGATGCTTTCCAATATGGAGCTCCACCACATGGCGGACTTGCGTTTGGTTTAGATAGACTAGTTGCCATTTTAGGCGGACAAGAAACGATTAGAGATTTCATCGCCTTCCCTAAAAATAATAGTGGAAGAGATGTGATGATTGATGCTCCTGCACCAATTGATGATGCACAGTTAAAGGAACTGAGTTTGAAGTTGGATTTGAAATAAAATCCACCATCTGAATAATAGTTGAAAATCCTGCCTAGTGCAGGATTTTCTATTGACTTCAATTCGAGCAAAGCAATCACAACTATTTAAAATTCCTATGAATAAATCGAAATGCTTCTTTCTTTAATTATATTTTCGTTACCGAAAGCACTCATTTATAGTTTTTTAGAAATACTCTTATTCATTTCTTAAAGAATCATAGCAAGTAATTAAATACCTTTGAACACTATAAATGACATGGTTGCAACATGCCCATTCAAAAAAACAAGATTTTAAGACGTATTTATAAGTGGAGGTATAAACATATCTCCCAGAAGACCTTTATCTATATCTTAAGTGTTGCAGTTGGTCTTTTGGCTGGTTTGGCGGCAGTGACGTTGAAAAACATTACTTATTTTATTGAGGCATCCCTAGAAAAAGGTATCATTTTTTCTAGTAATCAGCTATATTTCATTCTACCTATAGTCGGCCTTACCCTTGTATATCTTTATGTAAAGTACATCCATAAAGAAAAATTAAAACATGCCGTTTCGTCCATTCTATTCTCATTATCAAAAAACAAAGGAAATATTGACGTAAAGCAAGTTTACACACAATTGATTATTGCGCCTTTAACGGTAGGTTTCGGTGGATCAGTTGGTTTATTGGGTCCGGCAGTAGCAACGGGTGCGGCCATTAGTTCTAACCTTGGTCGGTTATTTCATATCAATTCAAAAACTCGTTCCTTATTAATTGCATGTGCCTCAGCAGGTGCAATTTCGTCTATATTTCAATCACCCATTGCAGCCATAATTTTTGCTGTCGAGGTATTTAGTTTAGATCTCACCATGATATCAATGCTACCCCTCTTACTAGCTTCGATAAGTGGTGTACTTACCTCCTACTTTTTTATGGGTAACGAAGTGCTTTTCAATTTTACGATAACTGAATCTTTTGAAATTAAAGACACCTTGTTTTATGTTCTGCTTGGTGTTGGTACTGCTGTTGCATCCATTTATTTCACCAAAATGTACTTTGGCATCATCAACCTCTTTAAGCCTTTAAAAAGTCCGAAATATCGCCTTTTGGTTGGCGGACTCGCAATAGGAATAATGCTGTATATGATTCCGCCTTTATATGGTGAAGGTTTTGTGTTTATTAATAATTTATTAATCGGAGATCACATTCAAGCTTTAGGTAAAACTCCTTTTGATGCTTATATCACTAATATTTGGGTGGTTATCGCTTTACTATTTGGTATAACCATTTTTAAAGCGGTAGCGATGACCACTACATTAGCGGCTGGTGGTGCTGGGGGTATTTTTATCCCAACAATGGTTATGGGCAGTGCCTTAGGTAATGTTGTTGCCAAAATCATCAATAATTCTGGGTTAGGCTTCTCGGTATCTGAAAGTAATTTCACCTTAATAGGCATGGCAGGTCTTATTGCAGGGGTTCAGCATGCTCCACTTACAGCCATATTCCTTATCGCTGAAATAACAGGCGGGTATGCGCTTTTTGTACCCTTAATGATAACAGCATCTATCTCATATATCATCACCAAAAACACTGTAGATTATACAATTTACACGCGTGAATTAGCGGAGAGTGGCGACCTATTGACCCACAATAAAGATCATGCGGTTCTTACACTTATGGAATTGGATACGGTTATAGAAACCAATTTTAAAATTGTGCACCCAGAAATGACATTAGGCGAAATGTTACATGATTCCGTTGCCAAATCGACCCGAAATATATTCCCAGTTGTAGATGTAGACCATAAGTTTTTAGGTATTATTCTATTAGATGATATTCGAGAATTTATGTTCGACACTAAATTATATGCTACCACCAAAGTTGAAACATTTACTCATATGGCGCCTGACCATATATATTATGGCGAAGATAGTATGCAGACAGTGATGCAGAAATTTCAGGATAGTGGCGCATGGAATCTTCCGGTGGTTAAAGATGGAAAATACATGGGTTTCGTGTCGAAATCTAAATTACTGACTGCCTACAGAAGAGAATTGATAAGATTTACCAAGTAATTAAACAAACATAATTTTAAACGACCTCTAAAACAATTAAACATATGAAATACCTAATTACTACAATTGTACTTATTTCTATTGGATTAATTATTTACGGATTTAACCTGGAGGAAGGACAAGCAGATACCGCCAATAAATTTATAGGCTCTGGCACATTAGGATTGTTTTTATTAGCCATGCCGCTCTTCTTAATCAAAGAGAGTAAAGGCAAAAAATTCAATGATTATATGTTGACCGATGAAAACGTTCGTAAAATGCAAGGGAAAAAACCTAGAAACACTGATAATCAAGATACTCCGACAAATTAATAAATCCATTCACTACCAATCAAAGCAAAAATATAGTAAATTAGAGTGTTAATATTAAATTTCAATACAATGATTGGCACCGTCAAATTTTACAATGAATCTAAAGGCTTTGGGTTTATTACAAACGAAGAAACAGGAAAAGATATTTTTGTTCATGCCACCGCTTTACATGGAACAGAAATTAGAGAAGGAGATAAAGTGAGTTATGAAGAAGAAGAGGGAAGAAAAGGTACTGTAGCCGGACAGGTGCAAGTACTATAAAAATATTCTTTTTTACCTAAAATCAATTTAACCACGCAAATGCGTGGTTTTTTTGTTTTAAGTCATAGCTACTACTTTCTTTTTTTTTGAAAAAACTGTTGTAATAATGAAGCCGCCTCATCTGCAAGAATACCACCCTTAATTTCAGTTTTTGGGTGTAATGTTGTTCCCATTACACCACAACCTCGTTGTACATCGGTAGATCCATAAACAATTTTACCTATCTGGCTCCAGTATAAAGCACCCGCACACATTTGGCAAGGCTCTAAGGTTACATACAGTGTACAATCTTTTAAATACTTACCCCCTAGAAAATTAGCAGCTGATGTAATCGCTTGCATTTCTGCATGTGCCGTTACATCGTTCAATTTTTCGGTAAGATTATGTGCCCTTGCAATAATGCGGTCTTGCACTACAATTACAGCACCTACTGGCACTTCACCCGCTTCTAAAGCATATTCTGCTTCTTGAAGCGCCTTTTTCATATAATAAGCATCATCATAAGGTAAAACCATAGCTTCAAAAATACGATAGTTTCATTTTTAAAAAAGTATTTTTGTTGTCCATTACAAAGGTAATTTGAAAGCAATTCTAGAACATATAAATACTCCTCAAGATCTCAGAACTTTAAACCTTAAAGATTTAGAGCAATTGACTATTGAACTTCGTGAATTCATCATAGATATTGTTTCGGTAAAAGAAGGTCACTTAGGTGCAAGTTTAGGTGTAGTAGAATTAACGATTGCCCTTCATTATGTATTCAACACTCCAATAGACAAATTAATTTGGGATGTAGGTCACCAAGCCTACGGACACAAAATACTAACTGGCCGAAAATCAATATTTGAAACCAATAGACAATTTGGTGGTATAAGTGGTTTTCCTAAAATGGAAGAAAGTATTTATGATGCTTTTGGTACTGGTCATAGTTCTACCTCTATTTCGGCGCTTTTAGGCATGGCACTTTCAGCACAATTACAAGGAAATATACAAAGACAACATATTGCTGTAATTGGCGACGCATCTATCGCTAGCGGTATGGCATTTGAAGGATTAAATCATGCTGGGGTAACCAATACCAATATTTTGGTAGTACTAAACGATAACGCAATGGGTATAGATCCCAGTGTTGGTGCTTTAAAAAAATACCTGACAAATGTAAAAACAGGAACGGCTAAAGAAGAGAATATATTCGAATGCCTAAATTTTCATTATACCGGACCCATTGATGGTCATAACCTACCCTTATTAATAAAAGAATTAGAACGACTAAAAAAGATAGAAGGCCCCAAATTATTACATATAATTACCACTAAAGGTAAAGGACTCAAGAGCGCTGAAGAAAACCAAGTAGTTTATCATGCTCCCGGTAAGTTTAATAAAAAAACCGGTGAACTACAAAAGAAAGAGCTTCAGCAGCTTCCTCCGAAATATCAAGATGTATTCGGAAAGACCTTGGTTGAATTGGCCTTGAAAAATGAAAAAATAGTAGGTATTACACCAGCGATGCCAACGGGTAGTTCTTTAAAATTTATGATGGATATCTTGCCAGAGAGAGCTTTTGACGTGGGTATAGCCGAACAACATGCTGTAACCATTGCAGCGGGTATGGCAACTGATGGTCTAATTCCATTTTGTAATATATACTCCACATTTTTACAACGGGCTTATGACCAAGTTATTCATGATGTAGCTATACAAAACCTACCTGTAATCTTTTGTTTGGACCGTGCAGGTCTAGTTGGCGAAGATGGCCCTACACATCATGGTGTGTTTGATATTGCATACCTAAGATGTATCCCAAATCTTATAATCTGTTCTCCTATAAACGAGATAGAATTAAGAAATATAATGTACACCGCCCAACTAGGATTAGAACATCCTATTGCGATACGTTACCCTAGAGGAAGGGGTAACATTTTAGACTGGCAAAAATCTATGAGCAAAATGACCATAGGTAAAGGTGTACTTTTAAAAGAAGGAAATAAAATTGCCTTTCTCACCACAGGGCCTATTGGAAATGTAGCAACCGAAATCATTAATGAGATTGAACAAAATTCAAACTTAGCTCATTTCAATTTTCCATTCATTAAACCTTTAGATGCAGAATTGCTAGCACACATAATTCAAAAATTTGATCATATCATCACTTTAGAAGATGGTTCTGCTATTGGGGGGTTTGGTACTGCCGTATTAGAATTTGCAAATAATATTGGAAACCATAAAATAATTAAGATATTTGGTATTCCTGATTTTTTTATTCCACACGGCAATACCGAAAGACTATATAAAGAAGCAGGAATAGATAAGATGTCCGTAAAAAAATATGTACAACAGTTTCTATGAGAAGAATACTTTCGCAACCCATTAAGTTTATAGCCCCTTTACTTCTTTTAGTGTCAATTTGGTCTTTCGGCCAAGACACCATTCCGGCGCCTATTTTGGTAGATAGCATTGTAGTTGACAGCGTAGTAATTGATACCATTGTTATACGAAGAACGGTAGACAAAATATATTCGCCGAGAAAAGATGTCAATTTAAATATTCCAAATATCAATTTTAATAAGACCAAGACCTTACAAGAAGGTTTTCAACGATTTAGAGTACCCTCATTTTGGGAAAAAGAAAATAGTTTCGGTATAAATGTTAGTGAAGTAGCCTTTGTCAATTGGAATGCTGGGGGTGATAATGCTGTTAGTGGTCTAGGGTTTTTGAAATTTGCTAGGAAATATAAGTTCAGCCACTTTCAGTGGGATAATAATTTAGAACTGCGTTATGGTCTTAATGCACAAGATGGACGAAAACTTAGAAAAACAGAAGATGTAATTCGATTAAGTTCAAACCTAGGTTTTCGAAAAGACACCATCAGTAATTGGTTTTATTCCGTTCAGCTCAACTTTAACACCCAGTTTTCTAACGGTTATAAATATCCAGATAGGGATACCCCAATTTCAAGATTTATGGCACCTGGTTACCTGTTATTTGGAGCAGGTACCTCATTTATAACTAAAGATCAAAAATTCAATTTGTATTTATCTCCCCTTACACAAAAATCGACCTTTGTATTGGATCAAGACTTAGCAGATAATGGCGCATTTGGTGTAAATGAAGCAATACTAGATGCTGATGGAAATGTGATAACCCCTGGTGAAAATCATCTACTTGAAATCGGGATACTCATCACAAATAATTTTAATTATAACGTTGCCGATAACATCGAATTAAAAAGTAGGCTTAATCTATATACCGATTACATTAAAAGTTTTGGTAACATTGACGTAGACTGGGAACTGAACCTTAATATGAAAGTAAATAAGTTCATAAGCACCAGTTTAGGTACACAAATGATTTATGATGACGATATCCTATTTGACGTCGTTAAAAATGACAACGGTACCATTTTAAACCCAGGTATACCCAAAATACAATTCAAACAAATATTGGCGGTAGGTATACTTTATGGTTTCTAAAGCTGCCTGCCTTTAATTTTATTGTGAATATGAACTGCTGCACTATCTGAAAGGCTTGCAACATAACAGCACGTATTCAATAATATATCATAAAGTGACTTGTCTGTTTGCTGATAAAACCCTGGTAAGGTTCGCAACATAAGATTATGATAACTGGATGCATTATCATATTTCTTACCAATTAAAGCCCCAATGTAAACATCTAAAATATCAGATATGATAGTATACCCAGCAATCTCCTTTTCAACTACTTCTTGAGATTGATATATTTTCTGAACACTTAGACTAATGATATCTTCAATCTGAGCTTTATAACCGCTTTTATCCATTAGAGATACTTCAAAAGTACCATTTAAAATACTCTCTTCATTCTCTATAAAAATAGAAACCGCATCTTGAATCAGCGTGTTTATGGCTAAAGCACGCAAATAACTTAGCCTGTCTTCCATATACTCTAAAGAATTATACTTATTGGTATTTATAGTGTTCTTTACCAATTTAATTAAGTATTCTAAGGCATAATCTTCAGAGATAAGTCCTAAATTAATACCATCTTCAAAATCAATAATGGTATAGCAAATATCATCGGCGGCTTCAACTAAAAATGTTAATGGATGCCTTCCATAAGAAACCGTACCATGATTGCTTCTCGTTGGTAAGCCTAAATCTTGAGCTATTTCCTCAAAAATATATTTCTCACTCTGAAAGAACCCGAATTTTTTATCACAAATATGCTTCGTAGGTTTTTTCGGAAGTGATTCTTTTGGATATTTCATAAATGCACCCAAAGTAGCATAACTTAATCGCAAACCTCCTGACACCCCTGCTCTATCTTGAGTCATTAACCTAAAACCATTGGCATTACCTTCAAAATCTATAATATCTTGGTATTCCACTTCAGAAAGTTGCTCTTTGTATTTTAAACCGTTTCCTGTTTTAAAATACTCGCCAATCGCTTTTTCACCACTGTGCCCAAAAGGCGGGTTACCAATATCATGCGCAAGTGCAGCCGCAGCAACAATGGCACCAATATCATTAAACTTATAACCATGAACCTCCTTTAGATAAGGGTGCTTCTCTATAATTTTTTTGCCCGCTAACCTACCCAAACTTCTACCAACAACCGAAACTTCAAGACTATGAGTTAATCTGGTATGCACAAAATCTGTCTTTGATAATGGTATTACTTGAGTTTTATCTTGCAAACTTCTAAAGGCAGAAGAAAAAATAATTCGATCATAATCTACATCGAACCCTAATCGGGTCTCATCCTGCTCGTTTCGTAAACGTTTATTCTTATCTCCTTGCCTGCGTAAAGAAAGTAATTGCTCCCAATTCATGTATTCTCTTTTATAAGTCTGCAAGATACATTTTTTGCTATTTCATCATAGAAATAGAAAAGTCAAACTAGTAATTAGTTGAACAATATCTTAACCATTAAGAGACACATTAATAATCATCGCATAACCTTAACTTAACCTAGCCGTAGTTTCTTTGTAGAAGAAATTAAAAACACAAATGAAACAGGTATTTTTTCTCATTACACTAATGATTTGCTCATTATCTTTTGGACAGGAAAACAGTTCTCTACAAGGCAACATATTAGATGGTGAACTTTTTAACGAACCGTTATTAATGGCTACCGTATCCATAGAAAATACTACCTTATCTACACACACAAATTTTCATGGTAAGTTTGAGTTTGACAACCTTACACCTGGAGCCTATAACCTTATAGTTCAATTTTTAGGCTACGAAACCATTAAAGTCCCTGTTACCATTGCTTCCGGCGAAACAACTAATATTCAAGCTAGCCTTTCAGCTAAAACCTTAAGTTTAATTGGATTGACTGCAGACAAAACAGCATCAAAATAGTGATGAGCAAATAATCTAAAATTAGCTCAAACACAATCTTCGATTATAAAAAAACTTAAAGAACACTAATTGTTAGAATTACCGTTTAGGTTTTTTTAACACTGATTTTCATCATTATAAAGGGTCGAGATAATTCCACTTACTTTTAATTTTTATTCCCTGCTTATTTTAAAACACTAATGCCTGCTGAGTCAAAATAGCTTTTTTAGTTTCCCTTTTTCCTTACTAAGTGACTATATATTCTAATTCGTCACACATAAGAATTTACTAAATCTTAAAACCAAAAAACTCACACCAAGAGTTAATTTTAAGAATTCATTATCTTAACAATCATTTAAGTAATTTGCAGCCGCAAAAACTAATGCTTAAAAAAACCAACACCTTATGGCTATGAATTTATATTTAGGTTGATTTGGCGCTAAAAGGAAAAAGACGTAATTGCTCGCATTATATAATAGCTTGCTCAATATTGGCTAAAAAGACAGTAAAAACTAGAAGCAATAAAAGCGCTTATTATGTTTACAGATTCTGGATTTTTTAAAACCGATTTAAACCCCTTTTTATCGACGTAATATTTAAATATAATGAGTATTCGCTTATGAGAAAGTTTGTCTACAGAACCTCCGATGACTCTTTGGCTAATAATTTAGTTGATTCACTAATTGGAGAAGAGCAACAAGTGGGTAATGGAATAAACCATTAAACCTGTTATTCTAAATATATTGTAGGCCATATATTAAAGGAGCAGACCAATCTTAATTTATCTTTCAGAAGATGCTAGCCAAGATTGCTTGATGGGCCGATTACTGCTCTAAACGTTCATATCTAGTGAAATAATAACCTTAACGTAACATTATAGCGAATAGCGATAATGATATTTGCAAATTGATAGAGTCACAAATTATGGATAATATTTATTTTTTAATGCTTATCGCACTAGCTGTCTTAGCTGTAGCGGATCTTGTAGTAGGAGTTAGTAACGATGCCGTAAATTTTTTGAATTCAGCTATCGGTTCTAAGGCCATCTCATTTAGAACTATAATGATTGTTGCTAGTTTTGGAATCGCTGCAGGAGCACTATTTTCAAGTGGAATGATGGAGGTAGCCAGAAAAGGAATATTCAATCCAAGTGAATTTTATTTTGACGAGATTATGTACATTTTTATGGCCGTAATGATTACTGACATCTTGTTGCTAGATTTCTTTAATACTCTTGGTATGCCTACCTCAACAACAGTCTCAATCGTATTTGAACTTTTGGGTGCGGCCGTTGCCATGTCATTGATAAAAATTGGAGCAGATAATGGTAGTTTTTCAGACGTTATACATTACATCAATAATGATAAAGCTGTTCAAATTATATTTGGAATATTACTTTCTGTTGTAGTTGCCTTTTCTATTGGTGCTTTAGTACAATGGGTTTCAAGATTACTTTTATCTTATAACTTTGAGAAAAAACCAACATGGGTTGGTGCTATGTTTGGTGGATTTGCCCTATCATCAATCACTTATTTCATCTTAATTAAAGGAATTGGCGGAACTTCTTTTGCAGGTGAAAGCTATAACATTATTGGAGGTATCACTATAAAGGAATTCTTGGAGACCAAAATACTTATACTAGTACTACTTAATTTTTTGACCTGGTCAGTATTATCTTACTTCCTAATGGAATTTGCCAAAGTAAATATTTATAAATTAATTATTGGTGTTGGCACATTTGCATTGGCTTTGGCTTTCGCCGGTAACGATTTGGTGAATTTTATTGGTGTACCTATTGCTGCATGGCAATCATATGAAGCTTGGATGGCTTCTGGTGTTGCCGCATCAGAATTTAGCATGGGTATTTTGGCACAAAAAGTGCCTACCCCTACTTTACTTTTGTTCATAGCTGGAATGATTATGGTATTAACATTATGGTTTTCAAGTAAGGCCAAGAGTGTAGTAAAAACCTCCATAGATTTATCAAGTCAAGAAGATACCAAAGAAAGGTTTCAACCAAATTTTCTATCACGTGGCTTAGTTCGATTTGCTATCTCAATTTCTGAAACGCTAACCTATGCAATACCTAAATCTTGGCAGACCAAAATGGACAAACAATTTGAAAAGCCAGTAATTAGTATATCCCAAAAGAAGGTTTATGATCTACCTGCTTTTGATATGGTACGTGCCGCGGTAAATCTTATGGTAGCAGGTATCTTAATCTCGGTTGCTACATCATATAAATTACCATTATCAACCACTTATGTAACGTTTATGGTCGCCATGGGAACATCTTTAGCTGATAGAGCTTGGGGTGCTGAAAGTGCTGTATATAGAGTCGCAGGAGTTCTTAATGTTATCGGTGGATGGTTCGGCACAGCAATTATCGCTTTTGTTGCCTCTGGTACTATTTTGGCGTTGATTAGTTTTGGTAAAGGCGCTGCGATAGCAGTACTTTTATTATTGGCCATATTACTACTTGCAAGAAACTATATTTCACATAATAAAAAGGCAAAAGAACTACGTGCAGAAGATTCCCTGAACAGAGCTGAGAGTAGTTCAATTCAAGGTGTAATTATAGAAAGTGCCGAGAATATTTCAAATGTTCTAAAAAGAACGAATAAAATATACACGAACACCATTAACGGTCTTGCAAAACAAGACGTTAATTTGTTGAAAAAGAACAAAAAACAAGGAGAGAAACTCTCAAATGAAATTGATGATTTACGTGACCATATCTTTTATTTTATCAAAAATCTTGATGAAAATAGTATTGGCGCTAGTAACTTCTATATTAATGCACTTGGTTACTTGACAGATATAGCTCAATCTTTAGAGTATATTGGAAAAGTTAGCCACAAGCATGTCAATAACAATCATAAAAAATTAAAATACAATCAAATAAAAGAGTTAAAGCAAATTGATTTAAAGCTTGAAGAAATTTTGAATCAGACTCAAACAGCTTTTACTAATCAATCTTTTGAGCAAATTGGATTTGTCTTAAATCAGAAAGAAGAATTATTCGCTATGGTTTCTGACAAAATTCAAACTCAAATTGCTAGAACGCGTACAGAAGAATCTAGTCCGAAAAATACGACCCTATACTTTTCTTTACTTTTAGAGACAAAAGATTTGATAACATCTACAATGAATTTGTTACAACAATATCATAATGAACACGATAGTTCTATAGCACCTGCAACGATAGAACAACCTAAAAAGTAGTAACAGTATTTAAAAACTGAAATTATAAGTACCTTGTCATCACAAATTAAAATGATGATGAGGTACTTTTTTTTATTCTTAGCACTACAGGTAAATATTCTTGCATTTGCCCAGGAAATTAGCGGCAAACAACTTTTAGAAAAAGCAATAACTTTTCATGATCCTAATGATAATTGGAAATCATTTAAAGGCGAAATGCTTATTGAAATGGAGAGTCCTAATAACGGCACCAGAAGCACTACCATACAAATAGACTTACCGTCTAACTACTTCAAGTCTACCGTTAAAAAAGATAATTACACCATAGAATCTGAATTAAATAATAAAGAGTGCACTTTAAAATTAGATGGTAGTACTACTATTTCAGCTAAGGTTAAGGATAGTCTAAAAATCTCATGTGACAGGGCTAAAATGATGAAAAATTATTACACCTATCTATATGGACTTCCTATGAAGCTAAAGGACCCTGGCACTATAATAGACCCCAAAGTTCAGAAAAAAACCTTTAAAGGAAAAGAATATCTAGTACTTAAGGCAGGTTACGAAAAAGAAGTTGGTAGCGATACTTGGTATTTCTATTTTGACCCAAAAACCTACGCTATGGAAGTGTACCAATTCTTTCATGATGAAAGTAAAAATGATGGTGAATATATATTGTTATCCGAGATGATTACTGTTAACGGTATTAAAATTCCGAAGGTACGTGCTTGGTATTATAATAAAGAGGATGTTTATTTAGCAACTGATAAACTAGTAAAAGGAAAAATACTAGACTAACGATAAAAATTCATTTCATCAATATAAGTCCAGACTTCAGGAGGTAACATGGGTTTTATGTTCTTTCCGTTTTTATGCTCTTTTCTTATAAAGGTGGAAGATATTTCCATAATAGGCGCACTAACCCGATGAATACTCTTGTGTTGCATAAACTGAGATTCTAAAGTCCCTTCTGAAATTCTTGGATACACGTAAATAGTATAGTTCTCTAAAATGGTCTCATAATTCTTCCATTTATGCAGGCCTTTTAAATTATCCTCGCCCATAATCAATGAAAAACTATACCCAGAAGGATATTTCTCATCTAAATGCACCAAGGTATTCACCGTATAATTTGGCTGGGGAAGATCGAACTCAATCTTACTAGGATGTAATTTTGGGTATTCTTTTGTGGCCTCATAGACCATTTCATATCTATGATGATTATCTAAAAGCGTTTTCTTTGTCTTAAAAGGGCTTTGAGGCGTTACTACGAACCAAACCTCATCTAAATCTGAAAACTCCACCATATGGTTCGCGATGACCAAATGACCAATATGAATAGGGTTAAACGTTCCGAAATAAAGTCCAACCTTTTTCATCTAATCTTATTCCTTATCGTCATCAATGAAAGAAGCCACCAAATCAACTGCTTCCTTTAAAGCAACATCTAAATCATAGTTTTTGATGATTTTGTCAAATTGAGGTGCTGTAGCTAATTCAACAGACGCCTTTGCAATACGCATGTTTATTTTATCTTCACTTTCAGTACTTCGTTTCTTAAGTCTGATTTTTAATTCGTCTACACTAGGTGGTTTTACAAAAACAGCCAAAGTTTGTTCTGGAAATTTCTTTTTAATTCGAAGTCCACCAACGACATCAATATCAAAAATAACATTCTTTCCATCAGCCCAAATACGTTCTACTTCACTTTTTAAAGTACCATAAAAATTATCTCGGTATACTTCCTCCCATTCCAAAAAATCATCATTTTTAATATGATTTTTAAATTCAGAAACAGACATGAAATAATAATGTTCTTTATTCTTCTCTTTACCTCTTCTTGGTCTTGAAGTTGCAGATACAGAAAAAGCCAAATTTAATTCTGGTTGAGCCAATAGATGACGTACGATTGTTGTTTTTCCACTGCCAGAGGGCGCTGAAAAAATTATAAGTTTTCCACCTTTCATCTAAAGCACATTTAACATTTGTTCTTTAATCTTTTCAAGCTCATCTTTCATTTGAACAACTATCTGCTGCATTGGCGCATAATTCGCTTTTGAACCTATTGTATTGATTTCACGACCTATTTCTTGAGAAATAAAACCCAACTTTTTACCATTGCTATCGTCAGATTTTAGAGTTTTTCCAAAATAATCTAAATGGTTGGCTAATCTTACTTTTTCTTCTGTGATGTCATATTTTTCTAGGTAATAAATAAGTTCTTGCTCAAATCTATTTGCGTCTACATCTGCCTTTAAATCTTGAACAGCCTTTTCTAATCGTTCACGAATAGTACTTTGACGATCTGGATCAATCTTAATCACCTCTTCTAATAGATTATTCAATGAAGTTATTCTATCTAAAAAATCTTGCTCTAATACGCTACCTTCTTCAGACCTGAATTCATTTATTTCAACCAACGCACCTTTTAATGCTTCCTTTATAGCTTCATATTCCTCTTCATCAATATCTTCTTTTGCCGTTTTCATGGCATCTGGAAAACGTAACGCCATTTCTAATAACCTAAGATCATCACCAGTAGCAATATTTTTCAACTGAGCCATATATTGCTTTACAGCAACCTCATTTACCTGAGAGGTAGTTTCGTCGCCCGTTAACTCAACATACAGGCTAAAATCTACTTTACCACGTTGAAGTGAGTTAGCAACCAATTTTCTTAATTCTAACTCCTTTTCGCGATAACTGGAAGGCATACGAGCATTTAAGTCAATGCTCTTACTATTGAGTGATTTTATCTCTACCGTAATTTTTTTGTTTGGCAATTGAACTACACACTTTCCGAAGCCGGTCATCGATTGAATCATAAATACATTTTAGATTTAGACAAAGGTAAGATAATTGTTAAATTTAATTTCAATCCTATCTCTGTCCTTAATTAAAAAAGGAGCAAACAAAAATAATCTCTTGTTCACTCCTTTAAACTATACTTTATGAATTAGACTATAATTCTCTAACCCAAATATTTCTAAAACTCACACGACTATCATCGCCATGATCTTGCAATAATAATGGTCCTTTACCATGCGCTGGGTTTTTAGGCCACCCTATATAAGGAGTTGTCCCTTTAAGTTCTACCTGATCTTGAACTAAAACACCATTATGAATTACTGTAATATCCCCTGATTTTATTTTACCGCCATCAGCATTAAATTCTGGTGCATGATAAATAATATCATACGTATTCCATTCACCTGTTGGCACCGAAGCCATCGCTAAAGGAACATGTTGCTTATATATAGAACCTACTTGGCCATTTACATATGTGGGGTTATCATTTTGATCTAGTACTTGAACTTCATACATACCATTTAAAAAAATACCGCTATTAGCTCTATGCTGACCCTCCAATTGAACAGGTAAAGGTGACTTCCATTCAATATGTAATTGTACATCTCCAAAATTTTGCTTCGTCTGTATATTTCCCGTCTTATCATTAACCGTCATACTAGCATCTTTGTTCAAATGCCATTTAGCCGCTGTGCTATCATTAGAACTAATCCAATTATCCAAATTTGTGCCATTAAAAAGTACAATGGCATCACTTGGTGCGGCACCGATCGACCCAGGTTTTACAACTGCCACCTTTGGCTCATAAAATTCCGTTTCTTCAGGCGTAGTAGGTTCGTCTCCGATATACTCTTCATAAACGATAACGTTATCTTCTACAACAGTTTTCTCATTCTCTATCGGCTCTACTTTTTCTTGGCATGATATTATACCGAAAGATGTTACTAACAGTAATAATGAATATTTATTTTTCATACGTGGTTATGCTTTTAAAGTTGTTTGATTTTTATATTTCTAAACGCCACAATGTTTCCGTGGTCTTGTAATCCGATTTTACCAGTTGTAAACTTACCAAAACCATCCCAGCCTGCAAATTTAGAGTCTGCCACCATAGCATCCCATTCTTCGCCTTGTACAGGAAAGGTGACCATTTCAGTACCATTCAAAATAACATTTCCCATATTGACTTTATGGTTTACGGTAATTACCATAGTATTCCATTCACCTATTGGTTTGGTTACATCTTCTGCCGGCGAAACCATGTCATATAATGCACCTGCTTGATGGGTAGTGCCAGCTTTTGCATCAGGATGTTTATCATTATCTAGTATCTGAACTTCAGGACCTGTTTGATAGCCCGTACCGTATTTAGCATCCTCATTCACACCCCAAAAAACACCACTGTTGCCAGCTTCAGATATTTTCCAATCCAAAGAAAGTACAAAATCCGTATACTCATCCCTTGTAACAAGGTCATGATTTTTTTTCTCTTCACCTTCAGATGGTGGAGTGTAGATCAAGACATCACCTTCAATCTTCCAAACATCCCCAACGGCATCATTCTGAAATTCTTTCCATTTATCTAATGATGTGCCATCAAATAAAATTTCCCATTCACTTTCACGCATTTCAATTTTCTCAACTACTGATTCAGATGATTCTTTCTTTTCCTGTTTACAGGAGATGAAAAATATTAAAAACGCAATACTAACAATTACTTTTCTCATATCACTTCTATTTAAAGTCCTAACATTTTTTTCAACATCTCTTTATCTATTTCAGCACCAGCAAAATCATCGAATGTTTTCTCCGTTGCTTCAATTATATGGTCTTGTATAAACTTTGCTCCTTCACGAGCACCTTGTTCAGGACTCTTAATACAACATTCCCATTCCATTACAGCCCAAACATCGCAACCGTATTGGGTAAGTTTAGAAAATATTGTTTTAAAATCTATTTGACCATCACCTAAAGAACGATATCTACCTGCTCTGTTACCCCAATCATTATAACCCCCAAAAGCGCCTTTCTTACCTGTTGGATTAAACTCTGAATCCTTAACATGAAAAGACTTTATAAACTCATGATAGTGGTCTATGTATGTGATGTAATCTAACTGCTGTAAAACAAAATGACTAGGGTCATAAAGAATATTTACTCTTTTATGATTACCGGTAGCCTCTAAGAAACGCTCAAACGTATCGCCATCATGTAAATCTTCACCAGGGTGAATTTCATAACATACATCAACACCTTCTTTATCAAAATGATTTAAAATAGGAGTCCATCTTTTTGCCAATTCTTCAAAACCCATTTCAACCAAACCTGCAGGTCTTTGTGGCCAAGGATGCATTGTATGCCATAAAAGTGATCCAGAAAATGTAGCGTGTACATTTAATCCTAATCGTCTACTCGCCGTTGCCGCTTTCTTTACTGTTTCTACAGCCCACTTTGTTCTTTCTTTTGGTTTACCGTGTACTTCTTTTGGCGCAAAAGAATCAAACATTAAATCATATGCTGGGTGTACGGCTACCAATTGACCTTGTAAGTGAGTAGAGAGTTCTGTTATTTCTAACCCGTAAGAATTCACCTTAGCTTTTAACTCGTCACAATAATCCTGACTTTCGGCCGCTTTATCCAAATTGATTAAGAAACTTTCCCAAGTAGGGATTTGAATTCCTTTATACCCAAGATCAGAAGCCCATTTACACATACCATCTAAGGTATTAAACGGTGCTTTACTATCTACAAATTGTGCTAAAAATACGGCTGGTCCTTTGATTGTTTTCATAAAAATATACTATCTGTTGTTTGATTTAGTTACTCTATTCAATACTTTATATATGTCAAATTATATTATATTTAAGAATTGTAATGTATTAGTCACAATACCAAGAAGATTTGCTATAAATATAGGGAATACCAATAGAAAAAGATAAAAATTCAAGCATGAATCAAAATGAAATATTCGACGCAATTGTGGTTGGCACAGGAATAAGTGGTGGTTGGGCAGCTAAAGAATTAACTGAGAAAGGATTAAAAACCCTTGTTTTAGAACGTGGTCGTATGGTAAAACACATTGAAGACTACCCAACCATGAATGATGACCCTTGGGATTATCCTTTAAAGGGAGAATTATCTAAAGAGGATAAGAAAAAATATCAAAAGCAGTCGCGTGTAAATTGGGCTCCAAAACAAGATGTGAAACACTTTTTTGTAAACGACCTAGATCACCCTTATGTAGAAACCAAAAGATTCGATTGGATAAGAGGTTATCAAGTAGGCGGAAGATCACTTACTTGGGGGCGTCAAAGTTATCGATGGAGTGATATTGATTTTGAAGCCAATAAGAAAGAAGAAATTGGAGTTGACTGGCCCGTTAGATATAAGGATATTTCGCCATGGTATGATAAAGTAGAGGAGTATATTGGTGTTAGTGGTGAAAACTTAGGATTGAAAGTTTTACCCGATGGAAAATTTCAACCGCCCATGAAGTTAAATTGTGTTGAAGAAGATTTTAAAAAAAGCACCTCAGAGAAGTTTGATGATGGCCGTTTGATTACAATTGGACGCACAGCCCATATCACCGACCCAAATGCAACTTTTGAAGGTAGAGGCACTTGTCAAAATAGAGATCGCTGTTGGCGAGGATGCCCTTTCGGAGGTTATTTCAGCAGTAACTCATCTACTCTACCTGCTGCCGAACGCACAGGCAATATGACCTTGAGACCAAATTCAATAGTTCATGAAATAATGTATGATGACATTACTAAAAAAGCAACCGGAGTTCGAGTTATAGATGCCGAAACCAATGAGAAAATTGAATTTAAAGCAAAGATTATTTTCCTTTGTGCATCGGCCATGGCTTCAGTAGGCATATTACTACAATCAAAATCTGAAAGGTTCCCGAATGGATTGGGCAATGATTCTGATGCCTTAGGTAGAGGAATTATGGATCATCATTATAAGCTTGGAGCATCGGCCAAAGTAGATGGGTATCTAGACAAATATTATAAAGGTCGACAACCGACCGGATTTTACATCCCTAGGTTTGTAAATCTTGATGAGAAAACTAAAAAGAAAGGTTACTTAAGAGGTTTTGGCTATCAAGGTAGAGCAAGTAGAGGTGATTGGTCTGAGAATATAGCAGAAATGAATTACGGTAAAGACCTAAAAGAGCAAATACTAAAACCAGGTCATTGGACTATTGGTGTTACTGGTTTTGGAGAGTTCTTACCTTATGATGATAATAGAGTAACACTTAGCCCGACCAAAAAAGATAAATGGGGTTTACCACAATTAGCATTTGATGTTGAATTCAAGGAAAATGAATATAATATGCGTGAAGATATTAAAACACAAATCGCAAACATGTTCAATGCTGCAGGATTTAAAGATGTGAATGTCTATGATCAAAAAACAGGACCAGGATTAGGAATACATGAAATGGGTGGCGCAAGAATGGGTCATAGCTCTAAAACTTCCATTTTAAATAAAAACAATCAAGTTCACTTAGTTCCGAATGTATATGTAACCGATGGTGCTTTTATGTCTTCGTCAAGCTGTGTAAACCCATCACTAACCTATATGGCATTTACCGCAAGAGCAGCTAACCATGCTGCCGAACAATTAAAGGCAGGTAAATTTTCTTAATTATTTAATTACAATTAAACTATAACGACAACTGATTTCGTTACAGTAAAGTAAATATTAGCTTATGGAAAATGCTTCGGCCAGAAATATGTGGGGTAATTATTTAAATGCACATTTAGAACATGCATTTGAACATGCACCCTCAACAACTTTTTTTGGTGATAATGAAATAGATGCCAATACGTTGGCAGACCTAACAAAAAAAGGGGTAAAAAAAGCAACATCACATTCTTTGCTCGGCTTACAAAATCGCAATGAAAAACTACCTAAAATAGGAGACTTTATCGTAGTTACTAATTGGAGTGGTGAAGCTCAATGCATTGTTCGCACAACCTCAGTAAAACTCAAACCTTATTTTAGTATTGATACCGCTTACGCCCAAATAGAGGGTGAAGGTGATAAATCACTTGACTACTGGAAAAAAACACATTGGGATTACTACACAAGAGAGTTACAAAAATTCGGGAGAGAACCTAGAGAGAGTATGATTATCATTTGTCAAGAATTTGAAAAGGTTTATTAAACGATATCAATATTTTACCAAATATAAAGAGCCGCATAATGCGGCTCTTTTATGTATTGGTTTAAGTTGATTATTTTTCTAATGCAACCCAAGTATTTCCCTTTTTATGAGAATCTACTGTAGCTTCAATGAAATTCATACCACGAACACCATCTTTCATTGTTGGGAATTCACCATCATTATATTTCTCACCTCTTATTGCCCTAGCAGCTCCTTTGTAAATATTTGCCATAGAATCAAAAATTCCTTCTGGGTGACCAGCAGGTAGTTTAGTTCCATCTAACGATAATTCAGAGTTGTAAGCATGGCCTGGCTTATACACTTGCGTTGGTTCTGTATCACTCAATTTATATAAAAAGTTTGGACGCTCCTGCTCCCATCTAAAAGCACCTTTCTCACCGTAAATAGCAATGGCTAAACCATTCTCTTCTCCAGTAGCAACTTGACTTCCTCTAATTACTCCTTTAACATAATCGCTCATTCGTATAAGAACAGTACCGTCAACATCCATTTTATTATCCTCGTAAAGATAATTGAAGTCACAAAGTAATTCATTCACCTTTAGACCTGTTGTATATTCTACAAGATTAAAGGCATGAACACCTATATCACCCATACATGAACTTATACCTGCTTTTTTTGGATCTAATCTCCAAACAGAAGATCTTTTCTCTTTATCATGAATAATGGTATTAATCCACCCTTGGTAATACACCGCATCAACTTTATGAATTTTACCTAAAGCACCAGCTTTAATCATTTCACGCATTTGACGCACCATTGGGTAACCTGTGTATGTATGGGTCAATGCGAAAACTGTACCCGCCTTTTCATGAGACTTTTGCAAATCTTTCGCTTCGTCCAAAGAAGTTGTCATTGGTTTTTCACAGATAACATGAAATCCATTGTCCAATAATTTCTTGGCCATTGGATAGTGCAAAAAATTTGGCGTAAGTATTGAACATACTTGAATACGTTCATCTTTTGGCAACTTTAATTCTTCTTCTATTAAAGTATCAAAATCTTTATAAATTCTATTCAAAGGAACATCTATTTCCTTCGCAAAAGCCATATTTGCTTCAAAATCTGGATTGAATACCGCGCCTGTAATTTGATAATTGTCATTAATATGTGAAGCTACTCTGTGTAGTACTCCTATTAGGGAATCGCCTCCCCCTCCTAATATTCCTAAGCGTATTTTCTTTGGCATTTTATTGTGGTTTAAATTGAAAATATTATTCTCTAAAATCCGTATGGATTTATATAATTATTGAATTTTGAAAATTATCTAGCTATTAAGAAACAAGTAAGCCATTCCTTAAGAAACAATTTTCAGGCGTTTAAATTAAAGAATTTATCTAAGACCGATAGTCTATTTTCTCGGTTTTAAAGAAAATTGCAAACAAAACAAAAACCACTAAAGCAAAACCAGCCGGATATAGCCAAATGGTTTCCCAAACATGTTTCCCATCATTTAAAAGATAGGCCGTTGATATCTTACCAGCTATCCAAAAACCAATCAACATACCAACTCCATAAGTTGCTAATGTTATAAGACCTTGAGCAGAACTTTTAAATTTTTCACCGGCTTTACTGTCTGTATAAATTTGCCCTGAGACAAAGAAAAAATCATAGCATATACCATGAAGTGCAATACCTAGTAGCAACGAAACACCCAAACCTTCAGCATCTCCAAATGCAAATAATAAGTAACGCACGACCCATGCGGCCATGGCAACGAGAATGGTTTTCTTAAAACCGAATTTGGTGAAGAAATAGGGCAATAACAACATAAATACTATTTCAGAACCTTGCCCTATCGTCATTTTACCTGTCGGATTTTCCATTCCCATTTCTACTAAAAAAGGATTTGCATTTTGATAATAGAATGCCAACGGGATACATATTAAAACTGACGAGATAAAGAAAATTGAAAAATTTCGGTCTTTAAAAAGACGTAAAGAATCTAGACCTAAAATTTCCTTGATATTAAATTTTTCTGACTTTGCAGCTCTTGGCGGTGTCTTTGGTAACATAAAACTGAACACTCCTAAAATTAAAGATGCAATTGCGGTCATTAAAAAAGTATTCTTCAATAAACCTTGATCAATATTAGTGCCATGGTCCCAATAAAAAACATAGCTGATTGAAAGTCCGGCTGTTATCCATCCTAACGTTCCAAACACCCTAACCATTGAAAACTCTTTGGCCGGGTTCTTCATTTGATTAAACGATACTGAATTAACTAAAGCCAGAGTAGGCATATATAAAATCATATACCCTAAGACTAAGATATAAAACCCGCTAAATTCTGTGCTTTCGTACATGAAGTACATAAGTACAGCGCCCAGTAAATGTAGAATTCCTAATATACGCTCAGCATTAAAATATCTGTCAGCAATAATTCCAATAACAAAGGGAGCAATTATTGCTCCCCAAGATTGTGTGGAAAATGCCAATGCGATTTCACCATCTGTAGCTTTTAAATTATTTCCAAGAAATGTACCAAGGGTAACAAACCATGCGCCCCAGATAAAAAACTCTAAAAACATCATTAAGCAAAGTTGTACTCTGACTTTGTTTTTCATCTATCTTTTATAATGAATATAATCTAGCCCTAAAGGAGTTATACCATTACTTTTAAAATCTACAGCTATTTGACCTCTATGATTCGTAGAATGATTTACAATATGAAACAGCATGTCTTTTAAGGTATTGGTAAAAAGTCTACCCTCAGAATTTTCATAATCTATACGCTTTTCAAATCTGTCAGCATTGGTTAAAATTTCAAAAGAGCTCCGTTGATTCTCATAATGTATATCAGCCCAATCTTTAATATCATGTTCTTGCCAAACATCATACTCAGTTGCCTTTTGTAATATTCGAGCATTCCAAATATGGTGTGCATTTAATATATGACTAAATAAACTTTTAGTTTTTGGTGACACCTCAGATAGTCCTAAACATTCATCGATAAGTTTTTTGTTACACTGAAAATTGTAATCAAAAATTTCATTAAAAAAGGCCTTCATATTCGATTCTGTCTAGATTATTCTATTTCTTTTGCTGCTTTTAATAAAAGATCTCTGGTAGCAATTATTCCAGCTTCCTCGCTTATTTCAGAACCCTCGAATTCAACACCAATGAACCCGGTGTATCCAGCTTCCTTAACAATTTTTAGCATTTGTACATAATCTATACCAGTGTCATATCCATCAGCATCGAAATTGTTAGATTTTGCACTTACCGCCTTAGCGTATGGCATTAATTCTTTAACACCTTTGTATTTATCATACTCCTTTAAACAATCCCAACTATCTGGTTTGCGTTCTATACAAAAATTGCCAAAATCAGGCAGACTTCCGCAGTTATCCATATTTACGGTTTTCATTACTTCTGCATGAAGTTCACCGTTAGAAGATAAGCCGCCATGGTTCTCTACCAATATATTTATGTTTTTGGTTTTCGCATAAGTAGCTAACTTAGTCAATCCGTCGACAGAATTCTTAATCCACTCTTCTGGCACATTACTACCCGATAGGTTAACTCTAATGGCATGGCACCCCATAGCAGCTGCCGCATCAACCCATTTCTTATGTTTCTCGACCGTTTCATTTCTTTCGGCTTCATCATTAACGGCTAAATTACCTTGACCATCGATCATGATCAAAACATTCTTCATACCGTACTTTTTCGCCTCTGCATTGGATTTAGCAACAAAATTTGCCATTGCCTCTTCAGAATAATTTGCATCTGCCAATTCAGGATTATACAACTGACTAACATATTCAAGTCCGGTAAATCCCCAATTTTTTGCTTTTTCGGCAAAAGAATATGGATCCACACCATCTTCATTAATCATTTTATGCATGGACCATTGTGCCAATGATAACTCAAAAAATGGCTCTGAGTTACTATCACTTACAATGATTTCAGAATCTTCTACTTTTTCTTTTTTTGTTTCCTTACAAGCGTAAGTTCCTAGTAACGAGATTCCAATACCTACAGCGGAGGCAATTCGAATAAAACTTTTTCTTTTCATGTTTGGTAGTTTGTTGTTGTTTGAAATATAACCTTAACAGTGAACGTTAAAATTAATAATTGATACATTAATCTAACTGGATTCTAATTTTAGCGAATTTCGCAAGAAAAATGGACATTAAATGTATAGAATTAATTTTATATTTAATAAATTTAGAGAATAAACAACTTTTATGAGCAAATTTTATTATAACGAAGAACAAGAATCCTATGACGCCATTGTTGTAGGAACGGGAATTAGTGGTGGTTGGGCTGCTAAAGAATTATGTGAAGCAGGCCTAAAGACATTAGTTTTAGAACGTGGTCGTATGGTAAAGCATATAGATGATTATGTAACTGCAAACAAAGACCCATGGGATTTTCCAAATGGTGGTGAGGCAACTAAGGAAATAATTGAGCAACAACCTAAGCAAAATAGAACTGGATATACTACTAATCAGGCAAGTCACATGTGGTTTGTAAATGATAAAGAACATCCATACAACGAAACCAAACGATTTGATTGGATGCGTGGTTATCATTTGGGAGGTCGTTCTTTACAATGGGGGCGTCAAAGTTACCGTTGGAGTGATATTGATTTTAATGCCAATAAAAAGGAAGGTATTTCAATTGACTGGCCTGTAAGATATAAAGATATAGCACCTTGGTATTCTAAAGTAGAGACCTACATAGGAGTTAGTGGAGAGGCATTGAACCTACCACAGTTGCCTGATAGTGAGTTTTTACCTATGATGGAACTTAACTGTGTAGAGCAACATTTTAGGGAAAAAGTAGCAGAAAATTTTGATGGTCGCGTTGTAACCGCAGGTCGTACAGCTCACTTAACTGGCACAAAACAGTTTGACGGCAGAAGTAAATGTCAATTTAGAAACAGATGTATAAGAGGGTGTCCTTTTGGCGCTTATTTCAGCAGTCTTTCTTCTACGCTACCAGCAGCAGAAGCGACTGGGAACATGACACTAAGACCTGATTCAATTGTACACGAAATAATGTATGATCCCGATACTAAAAAAGCAACTGGTGTAAAAGTTATTGATGCAAATACCAAAGAAACTTTTGAATTTAAGGCCAAAGTAATTTTTCTTTGTGCATCGGCAATCGCTTCTACCTCAATTTTAATGCAATCAAAATCTGATACGTTCCCAAATGGAATGGGTAATGAATCAGACCAATTAGGCCGTAATATCATGGATCACCATTTAGGTGTTGGTGCAAGTGGAAAATTTGATGGTTTTGAGGATAATTATTATAAAGGTCGTAAACCAAGTGGTATCTACATTCCAAGATTTAGAAACTTGGGAGGAACATCTGAACGATCTGAATACAAAAGAGGTTTTGGCTACCAAGGTGGTGCCTCTAGAGGTAATTGGGAAGACACTGTAGCCGAGTTGGCCTATGGTAAAGATTTAAAAGATGCGGTATTAAAACCTGGTGGATGGCAATTCGGTATGACCGGTTTTGGCGAAGTTCTTCCTTATGAAGAAAACAGGTTTACTTTAGATTATGATAAATTAGATGATTGGGGCTTACCAACTGTTACGTTTGATGCCGAATTCAAAGAAAACGAATGGAAAATGCGTGAAGACATGAAACAATCTGCAGTCGACATGTTGACAAAAGCAGGTTTAAAAGATGTTACTCCTTATGATAATCCAGGTGCTCTTGGATTGGGAATTCATGAAATGGGAACCGCACGTATGGGTAGAGATAGAAAAACTTCTGTATTGAATGGCAACAACCAATTACATGATGTATCAAATGTTTATGTAACAGATGGTTCTTTCATGACCTCCGCAAATTGTGTAAACCCATCATTAACGTACATGGCCTTTACGGCCAGAGCTGCAAACCACGCAGTTGAAGAACTTAAAAAAGGAAATATATAATGGATAGAAGACGTGTATTGAAAAATATGGGGCTGTCACTTGGATATATGGTGGCCACCCCAACACTATTAGGAATTGTACAAAGTTGTAAGAGTGAACCTGTAATTACTTGGACACCCGAATTCTTAACACAAGACGAAGGAAATGTATTGACCAAATTAGTAGACATCATTATACCTAAAACTGATACCCTATCGGCTTCGGAGGTTAATGTCAATATATTTATTGATAAATTCGCCAATGATGTAATGGAGAAAGAACAACAAGATTTTTTCAAAATGTCAATGGGAAAATTTTTAGATAAAGCTTTAGCTGATTCTGGCAAAGAAAAAGCCGCAGATTTAACCGCTGAAGATTTGGAGCCAGTCTTAGCTAGTTCCTTAAAATATTCTAAGGATGACCAAATAAAAATGAATGATTCTATAACCAGTTATACCGAAGCATTGGTAGAAGGTAAAACTTCTGCATTAGATGACGAGACGACAAGGTTTGCTTTTGCAAATAATTTACGTGGTCTAACTATTTGGGGTTACAAGGCATCTGAATATGTAGGTGAAGAAGTTTTAGCTTATTTACCAGTACCTGGCGAGTATATTGCCTGTGGTGATGTTCAAGAGCTAACAGGTGGAAAGGCCTGGTCTTTATAAGCCAATAATTTTATATCTAAAAGCCAAGGGTCCTATATTTTATGACTCTTGGCTTTTTAAATCCTAACCAATGAAAAGAAGAAGTTTTATTCAAAAAACGGCCTTAAGTACTGGAGCGTTGTCATTAACCGGCACCCTAACTTACGCTAACCAATTTACTAGTGCTGGGAATGCTCATCAATTTAATTTGAAATACGCACCACATTTAGGTATGTTCAAACATCTCGCCGGTGATGATCCCATTGATCAGCTAAATTTTATGGCAGATCAAGGCTTTACTGCATTTGAAGATAATGGAATGATGAGCCGCGATAAAGCCGTACAAGAAAAGATGGGTGACACTTTGGCCAAACTAGGCATGACGATGGGGGTTTTTGTTGTAGATAAAGGTGGTAACATGGCAAACACTTTGGCAGCTGGCAAACAAGAACATCTTGATATTTTTTTAGATGGATGCAGAAGAGCTGTGGAAACCGCAAAACGGGTAAATGCGAAATGGATGACCGTTGTACCTGGTGGATATGAAAGAAATTTACCTATTGGCATTCAAAATGCCAATGTAATAGAAGCATTACGTCGAGGTGCAGAGATTCTTGAACCACACGGATTGACCATGGTATTAGAACCATTGTCAGATTCTCCTGATCTTCATTTGCAGACCTCTGAACAAACGTATTTGATTTGTAAAGGTGTAGATAGCCCATCGTGTAAGATATTGTACGATATCTATCATATGCAAAAGAATGAAGGGCATCTAATACATAATATGGAACTTACTTGGAATGAAATAGCCTATATCCAAATTGGAGACAACCCTGGAAGAAACGAACCTACAACAGGTGAAATTAATTACCGCAACGTTTTTAAATGGATTCATGAAAAAGGTTTCGATGGCGTTCTTGGAATGGAACATGGTAACTCTAAAGATGGCAAAGAAGGCGAACAAGCAGTAATAGATGCTTATAAGCAAGAGGATAACTTTTTATAACATCCTAGAACTTTAAAACGTTCCTCTCAAAGTAATTTAAAGAAAGGAAAAAAATGCATTTCATCGAAAAAAATTAATATTTCGATGAAATGCATTATACCAACGTAAGAACAACCCTACTTATTCGTTCTTTTGTGTATGTCCCCATACTTAAACACATTACTCGTCTACGCCGGATTATTTTTGGCCTCCAAATTATCTTATTATATCTATAAGAACATAAAAACGACTTCTTTCGAATTATATCTATTAAAACTAATCACTAAATGGATAAATTTTAAAAATCATTTACGATTGGTATTTAGCAGTCTATTCAATGACACGATAAAATTTCCGTAATCCAAAAGAAGAATTTATTCGTATATAACTTATACCTAATACTTAAGCTATGGAAAAGTACGTGACAATTTTGATAATCTACGCAGCTGCTTTACTATTTACAACTGCGTTGAAGCCCTATATCAAGAATGATAAATAAGAATCCCCTGACTTAACCTCGGCTTTAGCCGTAAATAAAAAAGACCCCTTAATTAAGGGGTCTTTTTTATTATGTATCTGCCGTTCAACTAAGAACCACACATTAAACAATCATCATCTGCTTGACCTTCCTTAGCCCTTGCAATCATTTCTTTCATCTCTTGTGGAGACATTGGCTTTATATCTAACTCAGCTTGTGGCGTAACCTTAGAAACAGTCCCTCCAACACTCGCTACCGCTTCATTAACAACAGATGTAACAACTTCTGCCTCTACAGCCTCAGCTACTGGAGCTTCCTTCTTCTTAGAATTATCTAAGGTGAATTTAATTGCATCTACCGCCGCTTTAGTGCGTAGGTAATACATACCCGTTTTTAAGCCACTTTTCCAAGCATAAAAGTGCATAGAAGTCAATTTCGAATAGTTTGCGTTCTCCATGAATAAATTCAAAGATTGACTTTGATCAATAAAATATCCTCTATGTCTAGACATGTCTATGATATCCTTCATACTTAACTCCCAAACCGTCTTATATAGTTCTCTTATATCTTTTGGTATCGTCTCTATATGTTGAATTGAGCCATTCGCGCGCATTAAATCTTGCTTCATGTTCTCATTCCACATTCCCAATCCAACTAAATCCTCTAAAAGGTGCTTGTTAACCACTATGAATTCACCTGAAAGTACACGCCTTGTATAAATATTTGAAGTGTAAGGTTCAAAGCATTCATTGTTACCCAATATTTGAGAAGTAGAAGCTGTAGGCATAGGAGCAACTAATAATGAATTACGCACACCGTTTTTCACAACCTCTTTTCTTAGTTTTTCCCAGTCCCATCTTCCAGATAATTCATCATCTTTAATTCCCCACATGTTGTGTTGAAATTCTCCTTTAGACATTGGTGAACCTTCAAAAGTAGAATAAGGACCTTCTTCTTTTGCCATTTCTACAGATGCTGTCACTGCGGCAAAATACAAGGTTTCAAAAATTTCTTGGTTCAACTTCTTAGCCTCATCACTTGTAAATGGTAAACGTAGCATTATAAAAGCATCAGCCAAACCTTGAACACCAAGACCAATTGGCCTATGACGCATATTCGAATTTTCTGCTTCTTTAACTGGGTAGTAGTTTCTATCAATTACTTTATTCAAGTTTTTAGTTACACGTTTTGTAACCTTAAACAATTCTTTATGGTCGAATTCTCCGTTCTTAATAAACATTGGCAACGCTATAGAGGCCAAATTACATACTGCAACCTCATCTGGCGAGGTGTACTCCATTATCTCGGTACATAAGTTAGAAGAACGTATAGTACCTAGGTTTTTTTGATTGCTCTTACGGTTGGCCGCATCTTTATACAACATATATGGCGTACCAGTCTCAATCTGTGATTCTAAGATTTTCTCCCACAATTCACGTGCTTTAACTTTCTTACGCCCTTTACCTTCTTCCTCGTATTTAAGATATAGTTTTTCGAACTCTTCACTATGCCTATTATACAAATCTGGACATTCGTTAGGACACATTAATGTCCAATCTTCATTTGCTTCAACCCTTCTCATAAACAAATCAGAAATCCACATTGCATAGAATAAATCTCTAGCACGCATTTCTTCTTTACCATGATTCTTTTTCAGGTCAAGAAACTCATAAATATCAGCATGCCATGGCTCCATATAGATAGCAAAACTTCCTTTACGCTTTCCGCCTCCTTGATCTACGTAACGAGCGGTATCATTAAACACCTGTAACATTGGCACAATACCATTAGATGTACCGTTTGTACCAGCAATATAAGAACCTGTAGCCCTAACATTATGTATAGATAGACCAATACCCCCAGCAGATTGTGAAATCTTGGCAGTTTGCTTCAATGTATCGTATATACCATCAATACTATCATCTTTCATAGCCAAAAGAAAACATGATGACATTTGAGGTTTTGGCGTACCCGAATTAAACAATGTAGGTGTAGCATGAGTGAAGTATTTCTTAGACATCAACTCATACGTTTCTATTGCAGAATCCAAATCATTTAAATGGATACCAACAGATACACGCATTAACATATGTTGTGGACGCTCTGCAATTTTACCGTTTAACTTTAATAAGTATGAGCGTTCTAATGTTTTAAAACCGAAGTAGTCGTAACCAAAATCTCGGTTATAGATAATTGTTGAATCCAAAAGCTCTGCATTATCCGCAATAACCTTGTGCACCTCGTCTGATAATAATGGCGCTTTCTTACCTGTTCTTGGATTAACGTATAGGTAAAGATCTTCCATTGTTTCAGAAAACGACTTCTTTGTATTCTTATGTAAATTAGAAACAGAAATACGAGCAGCCAATTTTGCGTAATCTGGGTGAGATGTCGTCATTGTTGCAGCGATTTCTGCCGCAAGATTATCCAATTCTGAGGTCGTAACCCCATCATAAAGACCTTCGATAACACGCATAGCCACCTTCAAAGGATCTACAAGTCCATTTAGACCGTAACATAATTTTCTTACTCGAGCCGTGATCTTGTCAAACATGATCAACTCTTTTCTTCCGTCTCTTTTTAATACATACATGTGGCTACTGTTATTTTTAAAGGTTATTACTATTGGTCATCAAAGCCCACAATTTTTAGCTAGTAAGGGTAAGCGTAACTAAAAAGTGTAGGCGAAAATTAAAGTTGTTATTCTCTACTATGGATCAAAAGTCTTACCAGTTTGTACTGGCCATATTTAGACTTTAATTATATTTAGAAATCTGCGTCGAAGCTGATTTTCTGTGCTTCCTCATCATTATTCATTACGCCTGCCTTCTGATATTCAGCAACTCTTTTCTCAAAGAAGTTTGTTTTTCCTTGCAACGAAATCATATCCATAAAGTCGAATGGGTTTGTCGTATTATAAACCCTATCACACTCCAGTTCTACAAGAAGTCTATCAGTAACAAACTCTAGGTACTGTGTCATCAATTTAGAATTCATTCCAATTAAACTTGCTGGTAACGATTCTGTAATAAATTCACGTTCTATGTCAAGTGCTTCAGTCAAAATCTCGGTGATTCTCTCTTTTGGCACCTTGTTAATTAAATGCTTGTTATGCAAATGTACAGCGTAGTCACAATGCATTCCTTCATCCCTAGAAATCAACTCATTGGAAAACGTTAAGCCTGGCATTAAACCTCTTTTCTTTAACCAGAAAATTGAACAGAAAGCACCTGAAAAGAAAATACCTTCTACGGCCGCAAAGGCAATTAGGCGTTCTGCAAAACTTGGAGACTCTATCCAGTTTAAGGCCCAGTCTGCTTTTTTCTTAATTGCAGGGAAATTTTCCAAAGCCTTAAAAAGTATATTCTTTTCTTTCTCGTCCTTCACATAGGTATCGATTAATAAAGAATATGTTTCTGAATGGATATTCTCCATCATAATCTGAAATCCGTAGAAAAACTTAGCCTCGGCATATTGTACTTCACTTACAAAATTTTCAGCTAAATTCTCATTTACGATTCCATCAGAAGCGGCAAAAAAAGCAAGTATGTGTTTAACAAAATACCGCTCGTCATCATTCAACTTATTATTCCAGTCATTTAAGTCTTCACTTAAATCGATTTCTTCTGCTGTCCAGAAACAAGCTTCACATTTTTTGTACCAATCCCATAAATCATGATGTTTTATAGGGAATATAACAAATCGGTCTGCATTTTCTTCCAAAATAGGCTCTAGGGCTGTGGACATATACTTATATTTTAAAAAATTAATTGTAAAGAAGATGAATTCTACCTTCTTGTAGGGACTAACAAAGATTCAAAAATGCATTCAATTTTTAAAGGGTGTTTTAGCATTTAGGCAACAAAGTTTTTAACACAAAATGTTGAAATCTAGGCTCACAGGTGATGTTCATTGCCCTAAGACTAATCGATTCTTTGGAGTAACTTTTTTAAATATTAAACAAAACAATTATAAACCAAAAAGTATAAAAAATCATACTAGATGGTTTATTAATGTTATTTGAAAGAATATTAGGAATTTGGAAGAATTTACAAAAAATGTACGGCCCCTCTAATGCTCATATTATGAAAAATGCCCACCAAGACTAATAAAGGTAGTTCCCCCGAAACCTTTTCTTAGAATGTAATTATACGGATAAGCCGTAACCTTACTTATATTGGCGCTCAAAACATCAGAAATAAAATAACATACACTATTTTATAAAGAACCGTACTTATGTTTTTACTATTATATTTTTGCAACCGCACTAAAAGAACCTTTGACATTCAAAGATTCTCCATTTGCATTTTTAAATTGTACTTCTAGACTACCATCAATAGCATCGTTATAGTTTTTAATAATTCTAACACCACCTGTTTTAATAAAAAAAGGAAGCTCATTCGGCCCATCCATATCGGCAAAACCATAAACACCGTCAAACCCATTAATTAAGCCATTCAAAGTTTTTATTCTATAAAATCCAGTTAGCATTTCATTCTGAGCGATAACAAATTCAATTGTTTGCACTTCAACATTACCATTCGGCACAAAATTCAGCATTAGCTTGTTGCGCCTATTGCCCAATTCATCTTCTTCCGCACTATATTGAAAGGTTGCTACCCCCTCAATTTTCAAATTATATTTACCCGTGACATTAAACTGACACGACCCACTCTTAAGAGCAGGGTAATCTACAGTCGGCTTAGAACCACTAGAAAACAAAAACAACGGTATAAAACCGAAAAAAAATAATTTTAGAGACTTACCTACTATTGGAATCATAGATTACATGTTGACGTAAAAAATATTCATGGTCGAATAATCGGTTGCTCCTTAATTTCATTTTCGACTACTAAATTTTCGCTTAATTGATTATCAGTTTTCAAAACTTTAGAAGCAATCACCAAGAACACTATAAATAGCGCAAACATTATGCTACATTTTTTCATGTTAATTAGGTTTAAACTAATTCTAACTTGTTGCATAAAGGTAAATTAAGATGGAAAAAGCTACGTTAGTATTGTATAACCTGTCCCTTTTTTTGTGTAAACGGCCTATGCAAAATTTGAAGAGAACTCCTCCTTGTTAATTTTGTAATCTTTTTCTTTCAAAAGTATTGAATCGAGAGAATTGCATCAGCATTATTACTTTTTCAACCGATTATACGAGAATAGCATCCATTGATACAAATTTGTGTCTTAGAGCTAGTGAACCCCCTAATTTTTCCTAACTTTCTAACTTGATATAATTTTAATATGCTACAAGCCGTAATTGTTGATGATGAAATAAAGGCATTGCAAAGTTTAACTTGGGAACTCACAAATTTCAGTGATGAAATCAATGTTATAGCCTCTTTCACCAACCCACATGATGCTTTAGAATATTTAGAAAAAAACACTCCGGATTGTCTTTTTCTTGATATTGAAATGCCTACTATGGATGGATTTCAATTTATACAAAAGCTTACCAATAAAAACTTTCCTGTTGTTATTACTACAGCATACAACCAATACGCCCTAAAAGCAATTAAAAATGAAGCTTTAGATTACTTACTTAAGCCTATTGACACTGATGATCTAGAAGATACTATTGCCAAAATAAAAAAGTTCAACAATAAAAATTTCTCTGTCGAAAAATTAGAGATGGCAATGCTCAATTTCAATTCTAGATCCATTCATAAAAGAATTACCCTTAATACAGATGGCAAATTACTTTTTCTTGAGAGTGACGAAATTCTATACGCCGAATCTGACGGTAATTATAGTACGATATTTTTAACAGATGGCCAGAAAATTGTGCTTACTAAAAAATTAAAAGAAGTAAACGAATTATTACCGTCAGACTCCTTTTTTAGAATTCATAATTCCTATATTATCAATCTAAACAAAATAAAAGAATTCTTGAAAACTGATGGTTATGTGGTGTTAAAATCGAACCATAAAATACCGGTTTCCAGACAAAAGAAATCAGATTTTTTAGATTTGTTGTAAACCATTTTATGTTTAATCCACTACGAATACATATGCCTAATTCTGAGAATTCAGCACATAGTAACAGGCTCAACTTCCTATTTTGTATTTTAAGCACACTAATTTTTATACAATACAACTATTCTCAAACCATACCTTCAGCATTCAAAAAGAAGGTCGATAGCCTAATAACAGCGGCTCCTAAAACTTATGAAGAAATTGATAAAGTTTTAAAAGAATTTAAAAAAGATAGTACCCTAATTCGATACGTTGACAATATATCTGAGGATAAAGGATATTTATATGGACAAGCTTATGCACTTAATCAATTAGGTAGAATTTATAGCGATGCTTCTTTATATCCGAAGGCATTAGATTTATTTCAAGATGCACTTAAAATCTCCGTCAATGCGAATAGTATAGAATTTAGGGTCTATAGTCTTAACATGATCAGTGTAGTATATAGAAAAACGGAAGCTGTAAAATCTGCTCTCGACTATAGTCAAGAAGCTTTTGAATTAGCTGAAACAGTGACTGAACCTAGTAATGACCTAAAGCGAAGCAAAAATGTTTCACTAAATAGTATTGGTAATATTTATAAATTACTAGAGCAATATGATCTCGCCATAGAAAAATTCGAAAAGTCAATGATTATTGAAAGAGAACTCGACAATAAATTAGGTCTCGCAATTAATCACCAAAATTTAGGAGAGTGTTACGAAGCTCAAGGAAAATTAGAACATGCACTTCAAAACTTCAGAAAATCTCTAGTTTACAATGAAATAATCGATTCTGAAAAAGGAAAGATTATTTGTAATTATAGCATTGCCCATGTTTATGTCCACAACGGAAAAATTAATGAAGCAATAAACATATTACAAACAAACCTTAACAAGGCAATTGCTTTGGGAGACCAAAACATAGTCACCATTATCTATATTAATCTTGGCTGGGCGTTGCTACGTTTAGGTGATTATGAGACGGCAGAAACAAACTTAAAAGCTGGGCTTAACTTGGCTAAAACCTATGATATAAATGCTGAAATCGCCGAAGCAAATAAGTTTCTATCTGAACTTTGGATTAAGCGTGATGACTATGAAAAAGGTATGAACTATTATAAAGAGTTTAAAAAATATGAAGAGGGAATTACAAACTCCTTAAATTTGAGATATGTAAATGATATGATTTTGAGGTATGAATCTCAAATTAAGACTAATCAAGTACAAAGACTCTCAGAAGAAAACGAATCTGTTCGTTTAAAACTTAGAAAAAACAGGACAATCTTAATCGTTATAGCAATCTTCTTAATACTGTTAATAGGCATACTTTATATACTATACAGACAAAGTCAGTTAAATGCCGAGAAAAAATTATTGACTTTAGAACAAAGTATGTTACGAAGTCAAATGAATCCTCATTTTCTATTCAATTCTTTAAATTCAATTAAATTATATATCATAAATAACGAGAAAAAAAACGCTGTTCATTATCTAAATAAGTTTTCGAAACTAGTTCGTAAAATACTTGAAGCTTCTTCACAAAGAGAAATATCACTAGCTGAAGAATTAGAAACGGTTGCCCTTTACATGAATATTGAAAACATTAGATTTTCTAACGAAATCAATTTTAATGTTTATGTAAAAGATGACATTAACACTCATAATATAAAGATACCCTCTCTAATTTTACAGCCATTTTTAGAAAATGCTTTATGGCATGGACTATCTTCTAAAGATGGAGCAAAAAATATTGACCTAGAAATCAAAAAAGGAAAAAACGGCTTTATAGAAATAATCATAACCGATAACGGAGTAGGACGAGATGCTGCCGAAAAGATTAAAGACAGTAAAGTTCTAAAAAGAAAATCTGTAGGTATAGATATAACTAAAGAACGATTAGCCAATTTTTCACGTGATTACGAGAACTATTTTCATGTTGAAATCATAGATAAATTCGATGATGACACCAACCCAATTGGCACCCAAATAGTTATTTATATACCAATTATTTGAGATGGTCTTTCGCCACTTCTTCTAACTCCTTATACCAAACTTCACCAAATTTTCGAATTAAAGCTTCTTTTACAAATTTGTAAACCGGAACTTTTAATTCTTCACCTAATGAACAAGCAGGGTCACAAATTTGCCATTTATGATAATTTACAGCAGTTAACTCGGTATACTCTTTAACCCTTACTGGATATAAATGACATGAAACAGGTTTCTTCCATTTAATCTTACCTTGGTTATACGCTTCTTCGATACCACATTTAGCGATTTTGCGCTCATCAAAAATAACATATGCACACTCACTACCATTCACTAATGGAGTTTCCCACTCACCATCTTCACCTTTTACAAATGCACCGTGTTCTTCTATAACCTTTATGCCTTCTGGGCGTAAAAAGGGTTTTACTTTAGCATAAATATCAACCATAATCTCTGTTTCAGAATCCTCTACTGGCGCACCAGCTTCGCCATCTACACAGCAACCACCTTTACAGGCGTTAAGATTACATACAAAATCATTCTCGATGATTTCTTCTGATACAATAGTTTTTCCTAATTGAAACATGGTCTAATTTAAAGGCCGCAAGATACATTTTTTAAAAAGTAATGGTCTTAGAATATTTCTAGAATAATCAACCAAGTCGAAATTTATAAACGTAAATTTGCAAAAATTTTCAACATGGAGTTTCATTTTAATTTTAGGGAGATTATTACAGCAAGTATGGTACTCTTTGCTGTTATTGATATTTTAGGGAGTATCCCCATAATTATTGGTCTTAGAAATAAGGTTGGGCATATTCAATCTGAAAAGGCTTCTGTTGTTGCCGCAATTATTATGGTTGCCTTTTTATTTCTTGGAGAAGAAATTTTAAACCTTATAGGTATTGATGTAAACTCATTTGCCGTTGCTGGTGCTTTCATTATATTTTTCTTAGCTATCGAAATGATTTTGGGTATAACATTATATAGAGATGATGAACCCGAGAGTGCATCTATTGTACCTATAGCTTTTCCATTAATTGCCGGTGCAGGCACCCTAACCTCTCTTCTTTCATTAAGAGCTGAGTTTTATGTTGAAAATATAATAATTGCAATTATTGTAAACATTATTTTCGTTTTTATAGTTCTTAAGTCATCTGTTAAGATTGAAAAAATGCTGGGATCAGGTGGTGTTAATGTTATTCGAAAAGTATTTGGGGTTATTCTAATGGCAATTGCAGTAAAATTATTCGCGGCCAATATCAATCAACTTTTCTAGGAAAGAAGAAGGTTGTAACTTTATAAAAAACTAGTTTATGAGTAAGACAATATCAATTATCTTCATAGCTATTGCAGTAGCTTTAATTGCCTATAACGTAACGATGGTAGATTTTGCCAATCCGTTTGAGAAAGATAGTACCATTGCACTTATTGGTATTATGGCTTCTTTATGTGCCATAATACTACTTTTGGTTTTTGTGACAAGCAAAAAGATTCAAGATAAAATAAATAAGGATTAATTATTAGCTTTGATTAAGCTAGATTCTTGTTGTTGCACTACATTACTATCCAATTCTAATACTTTCTGAAGCATAGGGTCTTCATCGGCCTTAATCTTCGCATGTATATTTGTATTGAACAATTGCTCAGCAATGCTTGCCTTTAAAAAGCGCTTTATGCTTTGTTCATGGTCATAGAAATTCATCCTTAAATTTCTATTTACAGAATACTCTACGAATTTTTCAAAAAGTATATCATCAACTTTAAAATCGTTCACATACTCTTCTTGTGAATAGTTCGCATATCTATCACGATCTTCTTCTAAGTGTTCAAATACAAAAAAGGATAAGAAGCCCAAGTTGTCCATACTCTCAACAGCCTCTTCCTCATTACTACCAATAGGCACAAATACATCGGGAATTATTCCTCCTCCGCCATAAACAACCTTTCCTTTAGGAGTCACAAATTTTAAAGAATCTGCTACTTTGATACTATCCACTGAAACCATTTCGCCACTATGAAACCTGTCTGTAAAGCGTTGGTAGTAATCTTTAGTACCGTTGGCATATGTTCTTTGAATACTGCGCCCAGTAGGAGTATAATACCTCGAAACTGTTAATCGTACGGCCGAACCATCACCTAGTGCCATTTCACGTTGAACCAATCCTTTACCGAATGAACGACGACCTACAATTGTTCCAATATCATTGTCTTGTAACGCCCCTGCAACGATCTCACTTGCTGACGCAGACCTTTCATTTATAAGAACATAGATGGGTTTATCTTCAAAACTACCTTCATCAGTAGCAAAACTCTTATTTATCTTGCCTTTCTTATTCTTGGTGAACAATATAAGTTTACCATCTTCTAAAAACTCATCGGCCATCTCTTCTGCCATTCCTAAATAGCCACCTGGATTATCACGTAAATCGAGAACCAATTTTTTCGCCCCTCTTTTTTGTAAATCAACTAGTGAATTTTTAAATTCCTTATAGGTCGATTCGGCAAAACGATTCACTTTTATGTAACCTATATCTTTAGTCAACATATAAAAAGCTTCTACACTTTTTAATGGCACTACACCACGTTTAACCTTAACATTGAACGTTTTGTTTTCTGCTTTTCTAAATACCTTAAGGTTGACCGTGGTACCTTCTTTACCTTTTAGCTTTTCGACAATCGCTTCACTTTGAAAATCTTTTCCGTACAACGTATCGTTATCTGCCATTAAAATACGGTCACCTGGTAAAATACCCTTTAAAAAACTTGGGCCATCTTTTACTGTTTTAATAACGGTGATTGTATCTTTATAAGCATAGAAATTTACCCCAATACCTACAAAATCACCTTTCATGTTTTCAGATACGCGATCCATTTCTTTCTCTGAAATGTATACCGAATGTGGATCTAGCTTTTCGAGGATACTATTTACCGTAACATCAACAATACTATCTGTGTTAACATCATCTACATATTCATAATCGATATAATCAATAAGTCTATTGAGTTTATCCTTTTTAGAATTAGTAGAGAAAAGTCTTTCTGGTGAATCATTAAAACTAAGTTTTCCTCCTATAAAAAACCCAACAGCGATAGCCGAGGCAATTATTAAGGGCATTAGAAAACTATTTTTCTTGTTCATCATTAGTTCAAACGTTAGATAGTAACATTTATTTCTGGCATATGCTCCAATTCAACTCCCGCCTTTTCCAAGAATTTTAATCCAGAATCATCTTTATAACCAATCTGATACACTACACGTTTAATGCCAGACTGATGAATTAACTTACTGCATTCTCTACAAGGGGACAATGTTATATAAAGCGTAGCACCTTGGCACGATTGTGTAGAACTCGCTACCTTAAGAATAGCATTGGCTTCGGCATGTAAGACATACCATTTTGTATAACCTTCATCATCTTCACAAAAATTTTCAAAACCAGTAGGTGTGCCATTATAGCCATCGGAAATTATCATTCTATTTTTAACGATGATAGCTCCTACTTGCTTTCTCTTACAGGAAGACAGTTTACCCCACTCCTTAGCCATTCTTAAATAGGCCCTGTCGTATTTCAATTGTTTTTCTCTCTTCATTCTTCTAGCTTTTCAAAAGCTTAATCCACTAAGGTACCTGCTTTGTAAGGCAAGGACAATATCTTAGGCTAAAATTTAACAATCTTAAAATGGAAACGTTTGATATAATAACGGTATTGTAATCAACATTATTAAGATACTACCTACGATAACGAACAAACTTTGTTTTACATGAAACATTGTTTGAACAATATAAGCCAGTACAAGAACCAATAAAACGATGACCACTTGTGAAATTTCTATACCAGCAGCAAAACCGAATAATGGCCCCAATTTTTCATTAGTTCCCATTATCATCATTTTGAAATAATTTGAAAATCCGAAACCATGTATTAATCCGAAGAAACCAGTTGCCAATGCATGAAACCATATGGTCTTTGTTCCTTTTTGCACTTTCTTATCTATTAAGTTATAGATGGCAGTACATAAAATGGTTACAGGAATCAAAAACTCTATCCAACTAGCATCAATATGCATTATTTCATAAACAGATACTACTAAAGCTAAACAATGGGTGATGGTGAAAACCGTTGCCAAAAGCAATACATTTTTCCAACTTTTAAATGCAAAGGGAAGTGCTAATGCAGATAAAAATAATATATGGTCATAGGCATTGACATCTAATACGTGATGTAAGCCCAATTGTATATAAAACCAGAATTCTTCCATAATAAGAGTTATTATAAGTCTCCAATTAATTTAAACCTCGCTCTTTCTGAATAGTCTCGTATGCCGTTTGCACTTGTTTAAATTTTTCTTCGGCACCTTTTTTAATAGCCTCATCTTGAGTATTCACACGATCTGGATGATACTTTTTGGCCATTTCCCTGTAAGCCTTTTTAACTTCTGCATCTGTTGCCGATTTTGGAACATCCAATATTTTATAGGAGTTATTGGCAGATTTTACGAACATTGCCTTAATACTGTCAAATTCATTTAATGGCACTCGAAGGTAACCAGCAATTTCCCGTATTTTTTGAATTTCAGGATTACTAATGGTGCCATCTGCTTGTGCGATACCGAATAAAAAGTGAAGCAACTGTAAACGAACCTCATATCGGGTACGTTGTGCTAAAAATGTACATACTCGTTGTGCGGATATTTCACCCTTTTTATTAATTTCATTGAAGCTTCTAAAAATAGCATTGGCTTTATCTTTACCATAAGTGCTTACAAAATACTGACGCACGTAATCCATTTCAGATTGACTCACTTGTCCATCTGCCCTTATAACAATAGAGCATAACGAAAGTAAATTCAATTCAAAATCTGCGGGCGAGACATTCGGTCTTGTATAATCTTGAAAGACTGAACGTGCATTACTTTTATTATTGCCAAAAAAACCATCTATAATACTCCCTGCAAAAAATCCTAAAACTGCTCCAGACAGTCCTCTTAAAAAAAAGCCTACAACGGCTCCCAACCATTTAATCATTTCGTGTTCTCAATTTCGCCAAAGATAAAATATTACAAATAGAAAGTAAGGCCAATGAAAAGTTAAGGTGTGAAGCACCTCTACGACTAATTGGTTATCTTTGTAATAGATTAATTTAAATATAACATTATGTACCCTGCAGAATTAGTAAAACCAATGAGAGATGATCTGGCCTCTGCCGGATTTGAAGAATTATATACAGCAGATGCAGTAGCAAATGCCATCAAAAAAGAAGGAACTACTTTGGTAGTTGTAAATTCTGTTTGTGGTTGTGCAGCAGCAAACGCAAGGCCTGCAGCCAAAATGAGCTTGCAGAATAGCAAAAAACCAGATTATGCTGTTACGGTATTTGCTGGTGTAGATAAAGAAGCTGTTGATGCGGCAAGAAATCTTATGGTTCCTTTTCCTCCATCATCTCCTTCAATGGCATTATTTAAAGATGGTGAGTTAGTTCATATGATTGAACGTCACCATATTGAAGGAAGGCCAGCTGAAATGATAGCTCAAAACTTGGCACAAGCTTACGACGAGTTTTGCTAGAATTTATTTAGCATAAAATAATAGTCTTAAAAAACCGCTCTTAATAGAGCGGTTTTTTATTTTTGCAATATGCAGAAGTTGATTTCTTACCTCATAACACCCGTATTTTTCATAGCCTTTGGCCTCTGCCTGCTTATATTTCATCCGTTACAATGGCTGGGATTTAAACTTTTTGGATACTCTGGCTTAAAACCAGTAGTCAGTAAGCTCAACTTTTGCTTAATGCGATGTACCAATATATTGGGCACTACATATAGGTTCACTAACAATCATGATTTACCCACAAATAGGCCACTAATAATCGTCACGAATCATCAGAGCATGTACGACATTCCACCATTAATTTGGTACATGCGTAAACACCACCCTAAATTTGTCAGTAAAAAAGAATTAGGAAAAGGTATACCAAGCGTATCCTTCAATTTAGTTCATGGTGGTTCTGTTTTAATTGATAGAAATGATGGTAAATCTGCCATAATGGAAATAGGAAAACTTGGCTCCTATATTGAAAAGCATAACAGGAGTGCCGTTATTTTTCCAGAAGGAACAAGAAGTAGAGATGGTCATCCAAAACCATTTAAACCTATGGGCTTGAAAATGCTTCTTAAAAAAGCACCATCTGCATTAATAGTGCCTGTAAGCATCAATAATTCTTGGAAATTAGTACGGTTTGGTCAATTTCCGATGGGCTTAGCCGCAAAAGTTAGTTTTGATGTACAACAGCCTATTGAAAATAAGGGCGATTTAGATGAACTTATCGTTCAAATAGAATCTTCAGTAACTAATGGCGTAACCAGCTTTAAATGACAAACTCTGAGATTATAGAGGAGACTATCGTCTTTGTTAAAGAAACCTTGCTAAATGCAGAAGGAGGCCACGACTGGTTTCATATACAGCGGGTATTCAACAATAGCATTCTGATTTCTAAAGAAGAGGATGTGAATGTTTTAGTAGTGAGTCTCGGAGCATTACTTCATGATATTGCAGATGCAAAATTTAATGATGGCGACGAATCATTAGGCCCTAAAATGGCTGAAAATTTTCTGTTTTCTATAAATGTACCAATAGAGACTATTAACCACGTCGTTAAAATTATAAAATTCAGTTCTTTTAAGGCTGGATTGAGCGATGGTAAGATAAAAAAGAAACTATTTACATCGAAAGAGCTGCAAGTTGTACAAGATGCAGACCGATTAGATGCTATTGGTGCAATAGGAATAGCACGCGCGTTTAATTATGGTGGATTCAAAAACCGAATGCTTTATGACCCTAGTACTCCACCAAATCTTGATATGACCAAAGAGGAGTATAAAACTTCTACAGCACCGACTATTAATCATTTCTACGAAAAGTTACTCTTACTAAAAGGTAAAATGAATACCGAAACAGGTAAGCGTTTAGCTGAAGAAAGACACCAATACATGTTAGATTACCTAGAGCAATTTTATTATGAGTGGAATCCATTATCATTTAAAAAACATTCATAGAACTTGTTTTGAATTTTAAATAAAAAATTAAATTATAAAAAAAGGGTTTCAATATACATATTGAAACCCTTTTTAAGTCTTACAAGTGTGTAATTATTTCTGTGGTAACTCTCTGGTTAACCAACCTCTTCTACTTGCAGTTGCAATAGCATAAGGTGTAATCCAGAATAAGCCGAAAGTATATAACACACTATATGAATATGCCCAGAAAGATTCTATTAAAGTATATCTTTTAGCGTAAAAAATCACTGGAAAAGTTGATAACACCATTATGCTTACGAACGTTGAGCTTATGAATAATAATGGATGTGTAACTACAAATACCAACATGAACAATACGAATGGGTAACAAAGTACTATTCTTGAAAATTGGCTAAAGAATAATAATCTTGTTCCTGCTTTTGGACCTTTTCTAAAGTTTGTGAAAACGTATTTAGACATTTGAATATTCTCACGAACATTACTTCTACCCCATCTAATAAACATTTTGTATAACCCTTGATATTTTTCAGGCACATTGGTATAAGCGTATGAATTTCTTTGAAAAAGAACATGAAATCCTTGTCTTAAAATCATGTTGGTCATAGCTCTATCTTCACCAATATCTGAAGGCTGACCCATAAATGTTTGATTAATCCAATCATCTAAACAAGCGAATACAGCTGTAGCTCTATATGCTGCTAAAGCACCAGGAGTACATAATACCGAATTCAAAGTACTTTCAGATGAACGAACAAACTCAAAACTAAGTGCAAAACTTACATCTAGCATCTTAGGTAGAATTCCGCTCTTATTATTTAATACGCGAATATTACCTGCAACTGCTCCACAATTCTTATCAACTATGAAAGGGCTAACTAAGTTTCTAAGCGTATCCTTATCTACTATGGAATCACTATCAACAGTAACGAAAATTTCACCAGTACCTTCTTTAAAGCCTCTGTATAAAGCATGACGTTTACCCATATTCTTTGGTTGTTGACAAATAGAAACACGGTCACCCAATTCTTTTTTTGCCTCTAACATCCAATTCCAAGTGTCATCTTTACTGCCATCATTAATAGCCAATAACTGAACCTTATGTTCTGGATAATCACTTTCTGCCAAACTTTTTAACGTTGCCCAAACTTGTTTTCCTTCATTATAAGCTGGTACAATTACGGTAACCGTTGGCAATTCTTCATTTGACACTGATGGTATTGCTTTATATTTTAAAAATCTTATAAAAGTGTATATGAAGAAGCTTAGTTTGAAAATAAAAAACACTACAGCCACTACCATAAAAATTAAGCCGATTAAAGTGCTTCGTCTTTCTAAATGTAACTGCGTAAAATCGTTTTGTAAAATATAAGCTAGATAAGCTGAACCGAACATTAGCACAAATGTGCTTCCCATTACAAAAATACCCCAAGCATTGGCGTTTTCTATTAGGTGTCCGATTTTAGCGAAAAAAGATTTCTTTTCAGTAATGGTATTTTTCTCTTTAGCGGTATTCAATTCGTTTTTGGTAGTATTCTTGGTTTTCATAAATGGTTCTACTATTTATTACATTCCACCTATGTACGTGCATAGTTGTTCTTTGGACGTTCTTTGAACGTTCATTTAACAAAACTTTTAAAATAATTTCACCCCTTCAACTAATACATAAAATTCAATCTAGAAACAACACTTTTTTTGATTGAATTTTTCAACTTATTTGTAATATTCTTCTAGTTATCATGCGCTTATGCTGATAATTTAAGAAATTGAACTTTTTAGCATACATTTAAAAATTAAACCAACTAACTATGAAAAGTATATTTCTTCTACTTGTTTTAACTATTTCAATCAGCTACGGCCAAACCGATGAAGAATCGATTATTTCGCTTCTCGAAAGAGAATCTTCAACTTGGCGTTCTGGTGATATTGAAGGCCATGCAAATTGCTGGTCAATTAAGTCCTACAGTAGAATATTCGTATCGACACCAGATGGAAATAGTATTGATGTACCACCAGAAATGATGATCAATCCTCCAGCAAATATGATGGGTAACGGTGGGACATCAAAAAATACCAATTACAAAATGAATGTTAGCGGTGATAATGCCTGGGTAAGTCATGATGAAGAATCAACCACCAAAGAAGGAGTTATCACGTATACCTACGAAATTCGTATGTTAGAAAAAATTGGTGGAGAATGGAAGTTAGTTGGCCAGTCTATTCACCCTCGTAAAATGGAGTGATTTTAAAACAATTTCATTTGTCCATCTTTAAAAGGTTGATGTAATTCGGTGTTAAGTTTAGGAAACTTTTTATCAATAAAATATAAATGCTTTGCCAAACGGACCATGTCGTGAATTTGGGTTGCAATTTTACCTTCTCCTCTACCCCGAATACCAAACCTACTATCGCTTAAGGTACCACCATGGCACTCTTGTATTTGATGCAATACTTTGTCTGCTCTATCTGGAAGTGCTTTTTTTATCCAATCGGTAAATATTTCGCCGATTACTCCATTTAGGCGCACCATGGTAAAAGTCATTGAAAACGCTCCATTTTCAGATACTGCCTTAGCTAAATTTAGAATTTCATGACTATTTATTCCTGGAATGATTGGCGCTAACATCGCATTTACAGGAATACCTTCTGAAGACAGAACACGCATAGCCTCTAATCGTTTTTTAATAGTGGTAGTTCTAGGCTCTAATATTCTTCTCGTTTTTTCTGAAAGTGAAGTAACTGAAATATTAACTCCGATTAATCCGTGATTATTCAATTCTTTTAGAATATCTAAGTCACGCAGTATCAATGTATTTTTAGTAATAATACCTACCGGATGTCTATATTTCAAGAATACCTCTAAGCATTTTCTAGTTAGTTGAAATTCCTTTTCAGCAGGCTGATAACAGTCTGTGTTACCCGATAAAACGATAGTACATGCTTTCCAGCTTTTGCTTTTTAGTTTGGCTTCTAATAATTTTGGCGCATCATGTTTTACTAAAATTTTGCGTTCAAAATCAAGCCCTGCACTGTAACCCCAATACTCATGTGAATTTCTAGCATAACAATATATACAACCATGTTCACAACCTTGATACATGTTCATGGAGTAACTCATACCGATATCAGTACTAGTAACTTTGTTGACTATTGTTTTAGGAAATATAGGAATGTACTGAGTTTTGTTGGTATCCGCAGATTCACCTTCCAATCTACAAAACTCCAAAAAATCATCACGGCTTTCGTAGCTATATGCTGAAAATTTATTGTCGGTATTTTGTTGGGCACCTCTACCCTTAATAAAAGAATCAGAATTCATTATTAGGATTTATTCCAAAATTATGGAAATAATCCTAATAATGATGTTATTTAACAGCTACTTGTACTAATTGCTTTTTAGTTCCTCTTTTGGCGTAGAATACTAATTCATCTTTCAAATGGTCAATATAGGGCACTGAAACCATTAAAGGTAGTCGCGCTTCAGTGTCATCAATAACCTTGCTGTAGGTCATATGACCCTGTTCATCTAATCGAATTAGGAAAACATTTCTATTTCTACTCAACCCCTGTTTAAACATGATTCTATCATCGCCTAACAGCTGTGGGTTCTCTGCCGATGTACTTATAAAAAAGTATGTAGTATCATCTTTTGTATACGCACTATAGGAAGCATATGCTCCATCGCCTTGGGTAACTTCGGTTTTATTAATGTTTCGAGCCCATACTAAATCTCCTGTCGAACTTAATTTTGCGCTAATGATGTCATTATGGTGATACCTAGTCACCAGTACACGACCACCACTTGTGTTAGATTGTATACTCGAACTTGTAAAATACTCCTCTGCATTAAAAAGAATGTTACCGTCTTTGGTGACATCCATTCCTTTAAAAACTAAATCTTTTATCGCTTTATCATCTTCCCTACCAAATTTATCCAGCATAAACTGTTCTGAAAAAGGATTAAACTTACTCGTCTCCATTTCTAAAGAAATAGGGTTTAATTTGAAGTAAGAAATTCCGTTATAGCGATTATCCTTTCGGTCAGCATAAAACCCGATACATAGTAATTCATTACCCTTAAAAATAGGCTTCAGCGCTTCTGGAAATTTATTGGGAGTATAGAAAGATTGAACACTTCGGCTATCTTTCGAGATGCGAACCATTTCATATTGAAATTTACGTTCTGTAGCATTAAACCGTTTCTTTTTAAAGTAAGCTTTACCTACAAGGTAAACGTTTTGTAAATCTTTTGAAAATAGGATATTCTCGAAGGCATAGTTCTTTTCTTCAACCTCATCAGAAAAGTCATGCTCCATCAATTTAGTCAAGTTTGAATTGAACACATGAATTGTATGCTGATCAACCTTTTTCTTCTTGTAATGCGTTGTAATAGCAAATGCCGATTTATCATCATTGAAAAGAACCGATGTTGTAAATCCTGAGGAGAAATTTCTATTATAAAAATTTCTATCTAATGGCTGTTCTACTGGGTCAGACTCAATTGACAGAATAGTCTCTTTTGTAAACTGAAATTGAGAAAACGGACTTCTATGTACTTCGTACTGGTAGCTTTTATCGCTATAACTATATTCTAAAAACAATAAATATACTTGTCCATTACTTACATAGGCATCAATAAAATTGGCATCCTTAAGTTTATAATTATATTCAGATATAAGCTCAAGACTCTTATTATAATGTTCAATAAAATACCCTTTAGGGCGTAAAATAATTCCTGTATAATAGGCACGAACGACTACAGTACCTTCATTGCCATCATCTGCAATGGCCAACATATTAGAATACCGATATTTATCATTGAATTTTTCACCAATTGTATAGGTAACTGGCTCTTCTTGTGCGAAAACGCTCAATGAACCAATAACTAATAGAAATAAAAAAATACTACGATTCAACATAACCGATTTGGTTTATGTCATGAACCTGGAAAATTTGCTTTTCTCTTTTCTAAAAAAGCGGTAGTACCTTCGGTAAAATCTTCAGTTCCGAAACAAGCACCAAAAGCTTCAATTTCCTGCTCATAACCATTTACAGTATTCTTAAAACCAGCATTTACTGCTTTTATTGCATAAGAAATGGCTACGGATGAGTTATTAGTAATCTTCGAGATAATCTTATGGCATAATGGCAACAATTCTTCTTGTGTAGTTACATGATTGACCAAACCGTATGAATATGCTTGTTCAGCAGTTATCATACCTGCGGTCATAATCATTTCCATTGCCCTGCCCTTGCCGACTAACTGAGGTAAACGCTGCGTACCTCCATAACCAGGTATTACGCCTAGAGAAACCTCAGGTAGTCCCATTTTAGCATTATCACTGGCCACTCTAAAGTGACAGGCCATTGCCAATTCTAATCCACCGCCTAAAGCAAAACCATTAACTGCAGCAATTACCGGAGTCGATAAATTTTCAATAAAGTCAAATAGCTTCTTTTGTCCTTTGGCGGCCAATTTTTTTCCTTCTTTTACTGAGAAATCTGAAAACTCTGAAATATCTGCACCAGCTACAAACGCCTTCTCACCACTACCTGTTAGAATTATTGCTTTAACTTTTTTATCTTTTTGTAATTCTTTAAAAGCATCTTGTAATTCATCAATGGTTGCTTTATTTAGTGCATTTAACTTATTAGGACGATTAATAGTTACAATTGCCGTTGATAATTCTCTTTGAATAAGTATGGTTTCGAAAGACATATTCTGATTTTTTATTGATTATTTTTCTATTTTAATTTTCCTTCGGAAACTTTACACAAAACACCGTACCCTTGCCCAATTGCGAGGTGAAATTTATAGTGCCTTTATAGGTTTCCACAATATTCTTAACCATACCCAGACCTAACCCCATGCCACTGGTTTTAGTCGTGAACTTAGGTTCAAATATTTTTTCTTCGTTCTCTTTTTCGATACCAATACCATTATCAGCTACAGACAGTTTAACCATATTACCTTCAGAAGCTACAGACACTAAAACTCTTGGTGATTTTACATCAGGTACCGCTTGTATGGCATTCTTAACCAAATTAGTCACTACCCGTATTAACTGAGTACGGTCTAATTTCGCTATTATCTCCTCTTCATCTGCTATAAAATGTATGTAATCTTCATTAAAAATATCTAAAGCCAACTTCACAATTTTCACCACATTTAAGGTCTCATTTTGTTGGGCTGGCATTTCCGCAAAATTAGAAAAAGCCGAGGCAATGCTACTAAGAGTGTCGATTTGCTGTATTAACGTACTTGAGTATTCTTTGACCTTTTCTTGAATTTTAGGGTCCTGAGGGTCGAATTTACGCTCGAAACTCTGCACGCTCAAACGCATGGGGGTCAACGGGTTTTTAATTTCATGAGCTACTTGTTTTGCCATTTCACGCCAAGCTTGCTCTCTTTCACTTCTAGCCAACTTTGCAGCACTATGCCCCAGCTCATCAATCATTCCATTATAGGCAGAAATAAGCTTTTCGATTTCTTCCCCAGGATTATCTATAATAATCTTTTTGTTTTGCTTATTCAAATTGGTACGCCCCATCATATCAGAAATAGTCTCCAAAGAACGGGTGATGTATTTTGAAATGAAAAACGCAAATAAAATAGCAATGAGTAGCATGAAGAGATATACGCCAGACAAGCGAATTAAAAATTCTTTCAGCTCATAATCATTAAACGAATTGTCTTCGAAATAAGGCAGGTTGAGTATACCAATTGGCTTAAACTTTTGGTCTGCGATATAGGTAAATGATGCTTGGTACTTATCGCCTGCCAACGCATTTTCACGCACATATCGTTTATCAGGACTTATTTCTAATTTGTTCAATACCTCAGCATCTAAACACATAGATATAGAATCGTTTGCAAATTTTGGTCTCGAACTTTTTATGAGTTGACCATCTAAACTATAAATATTAAAATTCATGTTTTGCACTACGGCAATTTCATAAATTTCATTTTTAAAAATAAGGTCTAGGTTTTCGGTCGTTACCGGATACGTTGTTTTCTGAATGGCAAGGTCAATACTTTGGCGTATTTGCTCCTCTTTACGCTCCATTCTATTCTCATGGTAATCTTTAGATTGCTCGCGGTATTGATACACCGTTACCCCAGCAATTAATACTGATGCGATAAGCACCAAAAATATCATGGCGAAAAAAATACGGGACCGTAAAGATATTCTTGTTAACAAGATTCTGTTATTTCGTCTAAAGTTAACAAATATCGCACCAAAAAAGTTTTTGTAAAATATAGTTATAATTGAAAGCTATTAATACTGAAAAATGTTGCGCTCTATTAATTAAGCCTCCGGATTCTTTTTCCGGATTCTCTTGTACAATTTAATACCCAACATGAGTAGAATCCCCAAAACTATGATTCCTACGACTCCAAAAATCCAATTAAAAGAATGTTTTAAGATCACCAAGAAAACAATCGCGAAAAGTATAAGAGTAGCACCCTCGTTCCAAATACGCATATAATTAGATGTATAATTGATTTCATCACGTTGAAATTTCTTGAAAATTTGATGGTTTTTTAAATGATAGAGAATTAATAATAATACGAAACCTAGTTTAACGTGCATCCATGGTTGTGTTAACCAGCCAGGGTAAATAACTAAAAGCCATAAAGCAAAAATAGTGGCCAATATCGCAGAAGGCCAAGTAATAATGAACCAAAGCCTTTTGGCCATCAGTTTCAATTGCTTAGAAAGAATCTCCTTTTCAGGAGAAGGTTTTTGATTGGCTTCAATATGATAAATGAATAACCTAGGAATATAAAAAAGCCCTGCAAACCACGTAATTACGAAGATGAGATGCAGGGACTTTATATAATTGTAATATTCGCTCATAATATGCTAAGTTCAAGCTCAAAGTTAGCAAAAGCGTATAGATTCTATATTATAATCTTAAAGCGCCAATACCAGCTTCCCACAATACTTTATTATATGCAGGAATAGCGGTGTTGATGAATTGATTACCTCTTGACTTTAATCCAACCCATTGCGCATCTAATTCTACCTTGCGGTCTTTGCTTGCCTTGTTCAATCTTGGTATAGTACTACTGGTCTGATTGATCATAAATATGTATTCTGCTGAAAATTTATTTGGAAAATTTTCCACATCATCATAGGCTTGAGATTTACGTTGAACCATATCTTCATCCCACGATTTCATGTCGGCAAGTAATTTTTCGCCTTCTTTTTTAACAGCAGGATCTGAAACCTCTTTCAACATCTCTTTTAGATTTTCCTGAACTGCATGCAATTGATTAATCATGTTATGCATTTTTGTTAACTCTTGCTCGGCAACCGTCATAAAAGCATCATATTCTTTATATTGACCAGACATCGTTTCGTACGTAGGCAACTCCTTAATTATTCCCGTAGTAGAAACCGTTTGCCCATCGACCATTAATTTAAAAGTATATGTGCCTGGAGATACGCTATGACCGCCAAATCCTGCTTCAATATAAACTCCTGGTATACTTGGCATAATAGGATACTCCATATCCCACACAAAACGGTTCAAGCCTTCTTTTTTACTAAGCAATGGAGCCGGTGGAGCACCACCACCATTATGTGGCTTATATGTTGGGTCTTTTTCTGAACTTATTGTTCTAATAGTTTTCCCTTTCGAATCTAAAATATCTAACGTTATTGCCGTACTATCATTAAGCTTGGGAAGCTCATAATATAATACCACACCATTTGCCGGGTTTATACCATCAAAAGTGTCACTACCTTTAAACTTATCTGAATTACCATTTAATGGGCTACCCCAAGAACCATTATACGCATCTTTAGGTTTTAATAGCTGAAGTCCTTTTTTAGATGGTTGGTATTGACTTAAAGCTATAACATCATCAAGAATCCAAAATGACCTACCAGAAGTGGCGACTACCATATCACCCTTATGCATTTTCAAATCCGTGATTGGAGTCATAGGTAAATTTAATTGAAAAGGCTCCCAATTTTTACCCCCATTCCATGATGCATAAATTCCCTTTTCAGTACCTGCATATAAAAGGTCCTTTTTTAATTCATCTTCTCGAACTACGCGTGTAAAAGCACCATAAGGAAGACCGTTGTTTATAGCAGTCCACGATTTACCATAGTCTGTCGTTTTATATAACCCAGGCGTGTAGTCATTGAACTTATATCTTGTTGTAGCAATATAAGCAGTTGCTGGGTCATGCGGAGATACTTCAATAGCATTGATTAAACATTCCTTTAATCCTTTAGGCGTCACATTTTCCCATGATTCACCTCCGTTTTTGGTCAAGTGCACCAAACCATCATCACTCCCTGTCCAGATATGCCCTTTTTCATGTGGAGATTCTAATATATAAGCAAGTGTTCCATAATTTTCGGCACCTACCGCTTCGTTGGTATAAGGTCCGCCACCATTACCTTGTTTTTCATCAATATCACGCGTTAAATCTGGAGAAATCTTATCCCAAGTTACCCCCATATCTCTTGTTCTAAACACATATTGAGCACCGTGATAAAAAGTTCCAAGCTCATGTGTTGAAGCTATAATCGGAGCATTCCAATTAAACAAATACCGCATGTTTCTAGCCTCGCGACCCAAATATTGAATCGGCGCTTGCATTATTTGAGTAGAAGCTTTTGAAACCATATCCATTACCTCTACAGTACCTAAATATTGACCGCCCATTACATAACGTGGGTTATCTGGGTCAAAAGCTAAAAATGCACTTTCACCACCTGCAGAATCCGTCCAATCTCTGGTAGTTATACTTCCACTACCAGTAGAAAGACTAGCAATCTTTACAGACGCATTATCTTGCTGACCGCCATAAATATTATATGGAAACAAATTATCTACACTGATTCTATAAAACTGTGCTGTAGGCATATTGCTTTGCGTAGACCATGTTTTTCCGTAATCAAATGAAACAGCAGCCCCACCGTCATCTGCTAAAACCATATTTTTTGAGTTATTAGGGTTAATCCATAAATCATGTGTATCGCCATGGGCAACCTCAACATTTTCCCAAGTTTTACCACCATCCTCAGAACGAAGTGCCGGGGCACTTAACACATACACGGTATCTTCATCATTAGGGTCTACAAAAACTTCAATGTAATACCAAGCACGTTGCACCAAACGATTATCGCCACTTATCATAGACCAAGATTCCCCAGCATCATTCGATACAAATAAGCCTCCTTTATCGGCATCTGAATCACTCTCAATTAAAGCATACACTTTATTTGAATTTGATGGGCTTACGGCAATTGCCATCTTCCCTTTTTCCTCTGGAAGGCCTTTGTGTATTTTTTTCCAAGTATTTCCACTATCAGTAGATTTATACAGTCCGCTACCCGCACCACCACTAACGACCATATTTGGCTTTCGTTGGTGTTCCCACATCGCAGCATACATAATTTCAGGATAATTAGCGTCCATAGAAAGCTCAGACGCACCCGTTAGTTCATTTACAAAAAGGGTATTCGTCCAAGTCTTACCACCATCGATTGATTTGTACACTCCACGTTCTGGATTGCCTTCAAAAAGAGCCCCTTGTGCAGCGACATAAACGATATCTGGATTTGTTGGATGTATGATTATTCGGGAAATATGTTGGGTTTTTTCAAGGCCCATTTTTTTCCATGTATTTCCAGCATCTGTAGATTTATAAACTCCGTCACCATACGAAGTCATAACACCTCTCGGTGCATGCTCACCCATACCTACATAGACTATATTCGGATTAGATGCAGAAACAGACACTGCCCCTACGGAACCTAATTCAAAAAATCCATCAGATACATTTTCCCATCGTTGACCGGCAGATTCAGTTTTCCATAGCCCGCCGCCTGTGGTTCCCATATAATAGGTCATTGGGTTACCAATAACTCCGGTTGCTGTTACAGAGCGACCACCTCTAAACGGACCAATATTTCGATATTTTAAAGGTTTAAAATAATCATTTGCTGTTTGTGCAAAGGTAAATGTGGTCATAAAGACCACTAGCAATGATACTAGTTGCTTTTTCATATAGTGTGCTGTTTGATTGTTCTTTTATTACGTTCTGAATTGAATAAAAAAACCTCTCTAGAAGTAGAGAGGTTTTTTTAGAGTACTTATTTGCTGTCGTCGATAAACAAATAATTCAATTCTAATGTATTGAATGCCGCGTTAAATTCTAGTAGTTCTGATGAAATTACATCATCGAATATTTTAAGTTCCTTGTTTATTTTAGCGGTCAACTCATTCTTTACCGCAATATCTTGCTCTGTAGGCGGAAAATCGTCAATAGACACTAAGCTATTTAAATGACCTAATTTGTTGGTCAATTTAATTGGAAAATTCAATGGGTCTTGACCACTTCTATTCTGAGTTTGATACAATGCCTTTTCCACCTCACCCAACTTATCTTTCATTGCCTTAGCCTTTTCTACAAGATCCTTAGTTCTTTCATCATCCTTATACTGTTCAGTAAACGCATTCAATTGTTCAGTTACATTTCTAATCTTCTTTATAGATTGATGTGCTTTTTCGATTGTTGTATTTATATCGGTAATAAAATCGAACTGATTTTGCATTTCGGCCACTGAGCTTTCTGCTCTTGGGTCTGGCAAAATGGTAAATGTTTCAGAACTAGTACTACCATTAACATTTAGATGAACTTTGTAATTACCTGGTACTGCTTTAGCACCGTCGAAACTGGCCCACCAAAAAATCATTCCTTCCAATTTTTCAGCTCCCTTACCACGGGTATCCCATACAAATGTGTTACCGCCCTTTTTTACTTCTAACTTTTTGTCTTTTTTCTTCGCAGACGAATTATAGTTAGCTAAAGTATCGCCAGCCATACTTGTGTACGTCAACTGAACCGTGTCCTTTTCTGTATAATTTTTAAGTAGAAAATGTGTAATTACTCCATTTTCTAAATTCTGTCCCGATGTTTTAGAAGGCTTTTTAGATGCTCTTCCTTTTGTACGATATGAATCTCTAGGCTTAAAAAGAATGGTATTTTGATTCTTTTTGCTTTCATCTAATTGGTGAAGCACTGTTAAATCATCAATAATCCATAAGCTACGCCCTTGTGTTGCAACAATCAAGTTATCATCTTTAATAGCCAAATCAGTAATCGGGACTATTGGTAAATTCATTTGAAACGGACTCCAACTAGCACCATCATTAAAAGAAACATACATACCTGTTTCTGTACCTGCATATAATAACCCTTTCTTTTTAGGATCTTCTCTAACTACCCTAGTAAAATGTTCAGCTGGTATACCATTAGTAATTTTTGTCCAGCTTTTGCCATAGTCAGTGGTTTTGTATAAGTACGGCTGAAAGTCACCCAACTTATATCTTGTAGCAGCCACATAACACGTACCTTCATCAAAATAAGAAGGTTCAATACTATTAATCATGTTCCATTCAGGCATATTGGTTGGGGTAACATTATCCCATGTTGCGCCAGAATCTTTTGATACATGAATTAATCCGTCATCACTACCTACCCAAAGAATACCTTCTTTCAACGGACTTTCATTCGCTGCAAAAATAGTACAGTAGTATTCTACACTGGTATTATCTTGGGTAATCGGACCTCCACTAGAAACTAATTTTGTAGGATCATTTCGAGTTAAATCGCCACTTAATACTTCCCAACTCTGACCTTCATTTTCAGTCACATGAACATAGTTAGAAAACGTATACAGTTTCTTTGGATTATGTCTGCTGAACAGAATAGGAAAATTCCATTGAAAACGATATTTCATGGCTTCTGCTCCAGCACCCATTGGGTTATCTGGCCATACATTTATACCTCTAACTGTACCTGTCTTATGATTTACTCGAGTTAAGAATCCGTCATAACTACCACCATAAACAATGTCATTATCTTTAGGATCAACAGCTATCCAAGCTGATTCACCGCCTGCAGTTTCTTCCCAATTACCATTACCAATATTATTTTCATCACTTCTATGATCTATACGCAATGTAGAGTTGTCTTGTTGCGCAACATAAATTCTATATGGAAATGAATTATCGGTAGTTACACGGTAAAACTGTGCGGTAGGCTGATTGTTATAGGTACTCCATGTTTCTCCACCATCATAAGAGATTTGTGCACCACCGTCATCACCAATAATCATACGTTGCGAATCTTCTGGAGAAACCCATAAATCATGATGGTCCCCATGTGGTGCATTAAATGTATTGAAGGATTTACCTCCATCTGTAGACTTGTGATAATTAACATTTAACACATAAACCACATCTTCATCTTGTGTATCAGCATATACTCTAGTATAATACCAAGCACGTTGTCTAATTTTACGTTCTTCATTAACAACAGACCAAGTTTTACCACCATCTTCTGAACGGTATAAACCTCCCTTTTCCTTATTCTCTACAATTGCCCAAACACGTTCAGAGTTTTTTGGAGAAACTGCTACGCCGATAATCCCTAATGTATCTTTTGGAAAACCTTCGTTATTAGAAATTTCTGTCCAAGTTTCACCGCTATCCACACTCTTCCATAAAGCAGAACCATCACCACCACTAATTAAACTATAAGGTGTACGTTGTGCATGCCATGTAGAAGCATATAATATTCTTGGGTTATTAGGGTCGAAAGTTAAATCAACCGCACCCGCTTGTTCGTTTACAAATAGAACTTGTTTCCAATTTTTTCCACCATCGATGCTTTTATAAACACCACGATCTTTAGTTGGTTTATAGATATCTCCTAAAACAGCAGCATATACCGTATTATAATCTGTTGGATGCACACGAAGCCTTGGCACATGTCTACTTTTCTCTAAACCTGCGGTAGCCCACGTTTTACCACCATCTTCAGTTTTCCAAACTCCATAACCTGAAGAAACATTTCCTCTTAAGGTTTTTTCGCCACCACCAACATAAATTACGTTTGGATCACTTTTGGCTACCTCAACAGCACCTATACTTCCACCGAAATATCCGTCAGAAATATTATCCCATGTACGTCCACCATCAAGGGTTTTCCAAACTCCGCCACCTGCAGCACCAAAATAAAACAAATTGGGTTCACCAGGCACACCGGTTACCGCAGCAGAACGACCTCCACGATACGGCCCTATTGAACGATATTCTAAACTAGAATAAAGTTCTTCTGGGTAGGTTGGAGTATTAATTTGTGATTTGTTCCTTCTTTGAGATAGTAAGGATAATGGCAATAGTACAAGTGCCAGCATGATGATGCTAGCCTTGGTAAGGTGCTTTTTCATTTTCTTGGTTTGATATTAGTCAATCCTAAATTAAACAAAATGTTGTGAAAATGTTGATTTTAAGGTTTTATTAGCACTTATCTACAAGCACATTTATCAAATTATCAATCAATTTATGGTTTCAATCAATATTTTTAAAAAAAGGTTCTAAAAATTCTCTTCATTGCATGCTAGCTTTTATGTCTATTCCTGAATCGAAAAATTCAGAAAAAGACATAAAAAAAGTATCCATGTAAAAAATAGTTTAACAAAATTGAAAAAAATTAACCGATATTTAAAGTATTCCTATATTTAGACGAACAAATTAACAATTATGAAATTTAGACCACTATTATTCTCTTTATCCTTATTTCTTATTCTTTTAAACGGATTACTCGTTCCATCTGTTCATGCTCAATCAGGGGATTTTCTATATGGCGACCAACTACCTGATGCACCAGAATTAAGTGCAAGAGGAGAATACAAAGTAGGTGTGCAAACTATTAACCTGGTTCATAAAAATCAAGTTGATATTCTAAATTCAAAAGAAGGTAAAGACCCCTTATATGACCGACCTATTACTATTGAAATTTGGTATCCTGCATCTGTTAGTGAAGATGCTAAAACAGTCGTTTATGATGAAGTAATGGGAACAGCCGGTGATACCTTAAGACCTTTGACACCTTTTACCTTTAAGGGAAGAGCATACAGAGATGCAACGCCTATGACAGGCAAAGGTAAATTCCCCCTAATAGTTGTATCGCATGGTTATGTAGGCTCGCGTTATTTAATGACCTATTTAACTGAAAATTTAGCATCAAAAGGCTATATCGTAGCAGCCATAGACCATACCGATTCTACTTTTAAAGATGCTAATGCATTTCAAAGCACCCTTTTGAACAGACCGAAAGATATTCGCTTCATAATTAATGAAATGGAAAAAATTGGTGCTATAGGTTCAAAAAATAAATTAGAAAATCTTATTGACTCCAATAACACCGGCATTATAGGCTATTCTATGGGTGGGTATGGTGTTCTTAATGTTGGTGGCGCTGGATATAGCGAAGCATTTGCTGGATTCTATACCGGAATGACTGGTGGCAGCACATCTATTTCAGTGAACACTGCTAATAACGAAGAGTACAAGAAATTGGCAGATGATAGAATTAAAGCCATCGTAGCCTTTGCACCATGGGGAATGGAACGAGGTGTTTGGGACGCAGAAGGATTAAAAGGTTTAAAAACACCTACATTCTTTGTAGCAGGTAGCCAAGATGATATCTCTGGATATGAAAAGGGAATTAAGGCCATATATGAAGGAGCTGTTAATGCGGATCGTTTTTTGTTGACCTATAAAAATGCACGCCACAATGTAGCACCAAACCCACCGCCAGCAGAAGCATTAGCTCCAGGGTTGCATATAGATGAGTATTACAGGTATGCGGAACCCTCTTGGGACCAACGAAAACTGAATAACATCAATCAACATTTTGTGACGGCATTTTTGGGCATCCATCTGAAAAATCAAGATTATGGCAAGTTCCTGGAACTACAAGAAAATTCTAACGAAAAAGATTGGACAGGGTTTAAGCCAAGGTCCTCCGCCGGAATGGAGTTGCTACATGCTAACCCAACCAATTAATTTCTTTGTCTGAAAACTGGAGACTTGATAGCGTCTTCCTTTAGCAATTCTATATAGGTATTCTGATTGCTTATCAACTCCCTAAGTTTCCCGACCAAAAAAAAATAGCAACGACAATAAGTTGTGATAAGATAAAAATCATACGTGTGTACTTTAGTGTTTCTAAAGTTACCTACGAATGATTTTTTATTGGTTTTGGTTTTACTAGATTTTTTCAGAAACTAATGTTCTATTTACCTCTTTACGTAAATAGTAACCTGTAACAATAGTAGCCAAAACATCCGCAATGGGAAAAGATATCCAAACCCCTAATTCACCTAAATAAGTTGGCAAAATAAGAATGAGAGGAATGAAGAAAAACCCTTGTCTACATAACGTCAATAACAAAGCTGGCACTGCCTTTCCTATGGCTTGAAAATAGGCTGCGCCAATCAGCTGTAACGCAATGATAGGCGTGGCGGCAAACACCCAACGCATGGCGGAAGGCGTATTTTCTAAAACAAAGGCATTGGTAGCCAATTCCATTGCGGTCATATTAGGTTTATCGCTTAAAAAAAGACTTGCAATCTCATTTGGGAAGAGCATCAACCCAACAAAAACAACAGTGGCTAAAATTGCAGCATATTTTATTGCTGTGTAAATAGACTCTTTAACCCTATCATATTTTCCAGCTCCGTAATTGAATCCGGCAATGGGCAAAAATCCTTGTGTAATCCCAAAAACCGGAAAAAGAGCAAACATCAACATTCTTCCAACAATGGCATAAACAGCGACCATTGCTTCTCCTCCTAGATTAAAAAGAATATTGTTCATCAACAAGTAAATAATACTAACCACTGCTTGCCTAGATAAGGTTACGAAACCAAGTGAACTAATTTCCTTTAGAATAGAAAAATTGATGCGAAAATATTGCAGATTTAGCTTTAGTTCAGAATGTTTAGATAGAAAGAAATATAGAATGTAACTAAAACATAAAAAGTAGCTAATAGTGGTTGCCCATGCCGCTCCTTCCATACCATAATCCAATACATTGATGAAAAGGTAATCCATCACTAAATTTCCTACGGATGGGATAATCATGGCAATCATGGCGAACTTAGGCTTCCCTTCTGCTCTAATAACGGCATTACCCATCATGTTTAGAGCTAGAAGTGGCACGCCATACAAAACGATTACATAGTAGATTTTAGCCAGTTCAAAAATGGACCCTTTACCACCAAAAGCTGGAATAAGGAAATCAACATAGGTAAGCCCTAACACAACCATTAGTATGGTGACTAAAAGTGTAAAGCTAATTTGGTTACCAAACGTTCGTAAGGCCTTTTCTGTATTATTAGCCCCTAATGCCCTGGATATAATACTTGCACCGCCAATACCAATTGACATCCCCAAAGCACCAATGAAAAAAGAAACTGGTAATACGACGTTTATTGCCGCTATGGCAATTGAACCTATCCAATTACCGACGAAAATAGAATCCACCAAAACATTGAGGGACATTACCAATATTCCAATACTGGCAGGTACGGCCTGTTTAATAAGTAAACTTGAAATAGAATCCGAACCTAACTGCTCAGCGGATACATTTGCCATTTTTTAAGTCTATTGTTTGGCATTAATATTCCTTGATAGGATATTATTTACACTCCAAAATCTATGAAGTGTTTATATTTCACTAGTGGATTACGTTCCTGAAAAGATCCTTGAGAACAATCTACAGCATATTACTATTTACACTTAACCCTCTTGCTTACTCAATTTTCTTTAGAAATAAATCTGCAATTAAGTACTTGGCGTAACAGCTAATTCACCAGTAGCCTCCCACTCATTGACCCATTTAGCCATCACCTTCACCCATGCTTCATTATCATTCATACAGGGTATGTGCTTATAATTTTCACCACCAGCTTCCATAAACTGTTCTTTACCCTCCATGGCAATTTCCTCTAAGGTTTCTAAACAATCACTTACAAAAGCCGGAGTAATAACTGCTAAGCGTTTTTTACCTTCTTTAGCTAAACGTACAAATTCAAAATCCGTATACGGTTTTAACCATGGGTCACCCGCCAAACGAGATTGAAAAGAAGAACTAACTTGTTCTTCAGGCAATCCTAAATATGCCTTAACCATTTCTGTAGTATCATAAACTTGATGTCTATAACACGTATTATGTGCTACTGAATTAATCTTACAACAACTACCATCTATTTTACAATGAAAACGTGTAGGGTCGCTTTTGCGAATATGACGTTCTGGTATACCGTGATATGAAAACAATATGTGGTCGTAATCGAAATCTTTTAATCCGTCTTTAATACTTTCTGAAAGGGCTTGAATATAATCTGCATTTTTGTAAAAAGCAGGTAACGTCGTTACTTCCATTTCAGGAAAATATTGCTGTTGCTCCTCTAAAACTTTTACCACAACTGTTTCAAAGCTAGACATAGCGTAGTGAGGATATAAGGGAACCAAAAGCACCTCATCTACTCCTTTCTCCTTTAACTCTTGCAACGCATTCTTAATTGTCATCTTGCCATAACGCATACCTAATGCAACCGGCATTTTTGTATGTTGTTGTACTTTATTGGCAAAACGTTCTGAAAGCACTATTAGCGGAGAACCTTCTTCCCACCAAATTTTAGCGTAGGCCTTAGCAGATTTCTTTGGTCTGGTTTGTAGAATAATCCCTTTTACAAGAAAAGCGCGCAACCATTTAGGGGCATCGATTACCCTTTCATCCATTAAAAATTCATCTAAATAAGGCTTTACATCTTTTGCAGTAGGACTTTCGGGTGAACCCAAATTGACCAGTAATACTCCTTTCATAGTGTTAGTTTTTCCAATTGCAAAAATAACACAAGTAATACTACCCACATTTGCGAACCCAAAAAAGTTTCAAATCAATGTATAAGTAAAGTTGATAGTGTTTAACCTTTCTTATTTTACATATTTAATTGTCTAAATTTGTTCTTTCTACACGAAAGCTACACTGAATGCAAAATTTAACCAAAAATCCGATACTGCTAGCTTACATATTTGGTGCAATATTAGCATTGTTATTGCTTCAATTAATAACCGTTAAATTGTTAAGAAGGCTAGGCAAAAACCCTAAATACCTTCTTGATAAAGAGGATATAAAAAATATAACCAAGCCCATTTTTATAATTTTTATGGCCATTGCCATTCGTATTAAAACGTTTCATAGCCTTTTAGGATTTGAAGAGATTACCTATGCCCTAAGTAAAATCAGTACTATTTCTATAATTTTTGCCTTTACCTGGCTGCTAATCATTGGGCTAAAAATCGCGAAACGAAAAATTATAAAAAATTACGATGTAAATTCAGTCGATAATTACAGGGCGCGTAAGGTCTACACGCAATTCAATATTTTAGAGCGTATAATCATGTTCGTCATTATCATCATAGGGGTAAGCATTGCCCTTATGAGTTTTGAAAGCATACGTGAAATTGGAGTTAGTATTTTTGCTTCTGCTGGCGTTGCAGGTATCATTGTAGGTCTTTCTGCTCAAAAAATGATTGCGAGTATTTTGGCGGGTATACAAATTGCTATTGCCCAACCCATAAAAATTGATGATGTCGTTATTGTCGAAAGTGAGTGGGGCAGAATTGAGGAAATTACATTAACCTATGTGGTTGTAAATATTTGGGATAAGAGAAGATTGATTGTGCCTACCTCATATTTTATTGAAAAACCATTTCAAAACTGGACAAAAAAATCGGCCGACTTATTAGGCACTATATATTTATACACTGATTATAGGGTTTCTTTTGATGCCCTTAGAACAGAATTAGAGCGAGTTTTAAAAACTACCGATTTATGGGATGGAGTAAACCAAAACATACAAGTAACAGATTCAAAGCCCACTTGTGTTGAAATTAGGGCAATGGTCAGCGCTCAAGATGCTTCTACACTTTGGGATTTACGTGTTTTTGTTCGCGAAAAACTCATTACTTTTTTACAAGAGAATTATCCTGAGAGTATTGTTCGAACTAGAGTAATTATGGAAAATAACATAGAGGAAAGTAATAATTTATAATTTTATACAATGCGACAGGTTTTACTACTTCTTATAGTACTTATCAACTATCAGTTAGGGCACACACAACAAATCACCTGCTCTCCAAAAGACAAGGTTGCAGTTGAAAAAAAAATCAAGACCATTGAAGAATTGCTACAGCCCGATTTTGGAAGCACAATAGTATCCGTTGGTAAAACCTTTATGAAAACACCATACGTAGCCAAAACGTTGGAAATTGGGGATACTGAAACGTTAGTGGTTAATCTTCAAGGATTGGATTGTACCACGTTCGTGGAAAATGTATTGGCTTTTTCTATGCTTCTTAAACAGCAAGAAGATTCGTTTGATGCATTTGTTAAAAACCTTGAAGTTATTCGGTATAAAGATGGAGATTTAGATGGATACGCTTCACGCTTGCACTACTTCTCAGAATGGATTGCCAATAATGCTGAAAAAGGACTTTTAAAAGATATTACTGGTGAAATTGGTGGCGCAGAAATCACCAAGGATATTGACTTTATGAGTACGCACAGAGATTTATATCCATTTTTAGCTGATGATGCCAACTTCGAGAAAATAAAGGCATCAGAAAACTATCTTAATAGTCAAGCAATATGTGTTTTGGCACAGGATAAAATTGCTGAAAACGAGCACCTTATTCAATCAGGAGATATCATTGCATTGGCCACATCAATAAATGGACTAGATGTAACGCACACAGGTATTGCAACACGAGAAAAAGATGGTAGAATTCATTTACTGCATGCCTCAACTGGTTCTATGGAAGTTGAAGTTTCTAAAAAACCATTGGCAGAGTACTTAAAAGGCATTAAAAGCAATACTGGCATTATGGTAGCTAGGCCATTGTAAACATCTTTTCTGTTGATAATTACAATTAAATTTCTCAAAACCGGATATGCATTGAACTACCCGTCCACAAAATCATAAAGACATATCTCTCTAAATTTTTAAGATTAAAGGAATTGAATATTTATTTATCATATTCAATTCCTACCATCATTGATGATGATAAAACTCATAAAGTGCTTTGGTTCAGAAAATAAGCGATGATAAATCTTCGAATATTACAATATTTTAACTTCCCTTAACGTTCTAGTACAATCAACTTTTTAAACAAACCAAGTATGACAACCATTAATAAAATATTGACATTCATTTTTCTAATCGCATTGAGTTCATGTACAACTGAAGAACCTGAGAATAATGTAATAGCAGTAGACCCAAATCCTGTAGAAGAAGAGCCAGCTCCAGTAAATCCAGTAATGATTACTTATTTAACCGTTAATGTAGATGCTAATTATAACACCAATACAATTCCATCAGAAGATTGGATATTAGTCCATAAAGAAAATGGTGATCTTTTCAATTATGTGCCACTTCAGAATGGGGGCAATATAATTTTAGAAGCGTTAGATACCGTAAATTTAGCAAACATGACCGTAACCAAGCTAAGGGTAAACGATTTTGGGAACAAACTGAGTTATAATATACAATCATACGGAAAATTACAGCCAGGTAGAGTCTTATCCCTTACTGGATTTACTTCTAATGCCCCTTTGACAGACCTTGGCCAAGTAGATATCAATGTTAGCAATGTACCTTTATGGAATTCATACACCCTTACGAACACTCAAGATCATTCGCCAACAGAGTTGAGCGCGTACATGGCATACAATCCCGGATTTGATGCAAATACAATTGACATTACTAATTTCGCATACAAACAAAGTAATGATTATTTAATGACTGTAATTGACAGTAATTGGAATCCATCATATCATTGGATAAATGGTCTTACAAACGGAGCTTCAATAACACTTGATGGTAGTACTCAATTTTCTGCTTTTGACCAAGTAGTCACAGTTCCTGTTAATAGCAGTATAAATAATTTTAGTTCTAATGTTTCTGCAATGAACGCTATCACCAACTCCCGTTTTAATTTATACTGGAGTTCAACAGCAAACCCAAATTATGTAGCAGGCACAAGCAGCTCTTTTGGAATAGGGTATTTAAATGCTTACCAAGATTATGAAACCAATATTTCTATGGGTAATGATAATTATAACTACTCTTTTAGAAAAAAAGGAAGTCAGGTAACTACAGGTGAAGTTGTATTTCCAACAGAATCAGTTACTATAACAGACAACTCCTTTGCAAATTATAACTATTCTACCAATGTAAACCATGTTGTAAACACCTCAAGATGGGGAGGTGGCACTCAAACTGACACCTACAAAATTGATTGGGTAATCTATGGTCCGAATAGTGATATTCCATCCATTAATGAAATGCCTTTAGTAGATTTTCCAGATTTAGACTTTGCTAATGTTTCGTTTATTTCTGCAAAATTAATTACTGAGGGAGATGCATATACAAATTACACAGGTCGTATCTTTGGAGATGCAACTATAACAACTTTTAATCCTATTGAGGCTTGGTTTTCTTTTCAGCCTTAATACCTAATAACATATATTTATTACAAAAATTTGACCGCCCTAATTTTTATATTAAGGTGGTCAAATATTTTTTAGGGGTAGTACTGTACTTTTTTTTAAAGGCAGATATAAAATGACTAGCTGTACTATAACCTACTTTTAAGCCAACCTCATTAACGTTAAATTGACCTGTTTCTAACATTTTACGAGCGTACTCCATTTTATGGTCAAATAGAAATCCATATACAGTATCGCCATAAATTTGCTTAAACCCTTCTTTAAGTCGCTTTAGACTCAGTCCAATTTCAGAAGCCAATTCTGGTAAGGTCGGGGGTTCTGCCATTCTATCCAATATAATTTCTTTTGCCAATTTTATTTTCTTGACATTTTCTTCATCCGCTAAATAAGGACACTGCTCTATATCTGCATTCGGACTCCTATTGAAATACAAAGCGATTAATTCGTAAATCTTACCTTTTATATATAACGCTTTTATAGATGGATGCAGATTGTAATTAATGATCTGACTCAAAATAACCGCTATAGATGGCGAGAAAGGTTCTTGAGCGTAATACTTCTTCTCTTTATTATCTGTACTTAGAAAAGGAATATAATCAGCTTCTGCAGTAAATAGAGAATGAAATTTTCGCAAGGTCATTACCACTGAAACTATGGAAGATTTTGGCGCCAATTTTAAATTAAGCGGAAGGTCTAACTGTGTATTATACAGCAACAAAGAGTTCTCTTCTGTAACATTTAAACTATAAGTACCTTGATTAAATGAAAATGTACCCTTACCCTTCAAGCAAAAATGAAATTGGATAAATTTCTTATTAATTTCACGAGAATAGCCAACATTAAGATCTTGCTCATTATGAAATTTAAGCACGTAAAATCCGTCTTCAATCAGAACTTCATTATATGACCTTTGAGCGTTATTTTTAACTTCCATATTAGTAAAATAATTTTCAATCTATTTAGAAAGCATCTAAATAAATAGTTTTCATTTGCCTGACAACCCTATAAAATTATACTATTAAACTGATAAATATCATTTTTCGTCCAAAAATTCTGCAGACGACACTTATTGTACCGCAAGCGTTATTTTTATAAGATTGATGCCCATACTTTTGTATCCGCTTTATGAAAGACTACCATATTTCTAAACACAACTCTTTTTATACTATCGGCCTTAATTATAAAAAGGCTGATGCAGAAGCGCGTGGTAAATTCAGTTTAGACGAAGTAGCTGTAAAATCACTTCTAGTAGAAGCTAAAAATCAGGGGATTGACGGTCTTTTAGTTACATCGACCTGTAACCGAACCGAGCTTCATGGTTTTGCCCAACACCCATTTCAACTTATCAAATTATTATGTGACCATTCTAATGGTACTGTTGAAGCTTTTCAAGAAGTAGCTTATGTTTATAAAAATAAGGAAGCAATCAATCACCTATTTCGTGTAGGTACTGGACTTGACAGTCAAATTCTTGGAGATTTTGAAATCATAAGTCAACTTAGACAAAGCTTCAAACGTTCTAAAGAACTCGGTCTTGCAAATCATTTTATAGAACGATTGTGTAATTGTATTATACAAGCTAGTAAGCGAATAAAAAATGAAACGGAAATTTCATCAGGAGTAACTTCTGTTGCTTTCGCTTCTGTTCAATACATCATGCGAAATGTGCCTAACGTTTCAGAAAAGAATATTCTTCTTTTTGGAACAGGTAAGATAGGCCGTAACACTTGTGAGAACCTTATCAAGCATACTAAAAATCCACACATTACCTTAATCAATAGAACTAAAGGGAAGGCTGAACAAATTGCCGGAAAGTTTAACCTTATGGTGAAAGATTACGGTGACCTACAATCTGAAATTAGAAAATCTGATATATTGGTTGTAGCGACAGGTGCACAGAAACCTACGATTACGAAAGAGTTAATTTATACAAAAAAACCATTGCTGATATTAGACCTATCCGTTCCTAAAAATGTAGACGATGCTATTTCAGATATGGAAAACGTTACTGTAATTCATTTAGATCATTTATCACAAATGACCGATGAAACACTAGAACGAAGAAAACAATTCATACCCGAAGCGGAAGCTATCAATGACGAGGTAATGCATGATTTCAACCAATGGTTAGAAACTAGAAAATTTGCCCCTGTAATAAAAGCATTGAAGAAAAAGCTTAAGACTATGAAAGATGAAGAGCTTGACTATCAATCTAAGAAAACAGTTAATTTCAACGCAGATCAGGCAGATGTGATTACGAATCGCATCATTCAAAAAATAACTACACAATTTGCAAATCATCTTAAGGATGACACGGTAGATTCCAATTCAAGCTTAGAATTTATCCAAAAAGTATTTCAATTAGAATTGGACCAAAAATGAGTAAAATAATACGATTAGGAACACGCGATAGCGAATTAGCGTTATGGCAGGCAAACACCGTTAAGGACCAATTACAAGCTTTAGGGTATATTGTTAAATTAGTTCCGGTAAAATCAACAGGAGATTTAGTCTTAGACAAACCTCTTTATGAGTTGGGCATAACTGGTATTTTCACAAAAACTTTAGATGTAGCCATGCTCAATGGAGACATCGACATCGCTGTACACTCCATGAAAGATGTACCTACCGCACTACCAAAGGGTATAGTGAAAGCTGCAGTTTTAAAACGCGGTAATTACATGGACATTCTTGCCTTTAAAGAAAATGAAGAGTTCTTAGGACAGCGCGAAGGTATTATTGCTACCGGTAGTTTACGTCGCCAAGCGCAATGGCTAAATAGATACCCGACCCATACGGTCGTAGATTTAAGGGGGAATATTAATAGTAGACTAGAAAAGCTATACAACAATGAATGGAACGGTGCCATATTTGCCGCTGTCGGTTTAGAACGTATTGGTTTAGAGCCTGAAAATACTATAGGACTAACTTGGATGTTACCCGCACCAGCACAGGGCGCAATTATGGTTGTAGCAATGGAAAATGATGAAGAAATTCGTGAAGCATGTGCTCAATTAAACCATGAGGAAACCGATACTTGCGTCACCTTAGAAAGAGAATTTTTAAGAGAACTTGAAGGTGGTTGTAGTGCCCCAATTGGCGCTTTATCGTATATCGATAAAGAAAATATGGTAACTCTTAAAGGAATTTTGTTAAATGTTGATGGAAGTAAAAAATTAGAAGCCGATTTAACAGCTCCTTTAGGAAAACATCAAAATTTAGGTATTGATTGTGCCAAAAGTATTTTGGCCAGAGGCGGCAAAAGACTAATGACAGAATTAGCGAATGCAGGTGCTGCAGTTAACGTTTTTTCGACTAAAAAATTAACCAACGAACAACAGTTACGCCTGAATATAGCTGCGAATGCCGATTCAGATGATTTTATAAAAATAAGTCCGAACCGTATTTCACCTATCGTATTGAAAAAAGAACACAAAAATGTTGTGTTTACAAGTAAAAATGCGGTAGAAGCTATTTTAACAAGTAGTAACGCGGCAGAGTTAAAATTTGAAAACATCTATTGTGTTGGCAGAAAAACACGCCGATTCATTAAAAATAAATTTGGAAAAGTAGCCCACTTCGAAAATAGCGCTACAGATTTAGCCAAGTACTTAGTGGAATTCATGGAAGGCTCTGAAATTACGTACTTTCATGGTAATATCAGTTTAGAAGATTTACCAAAAATTCTAGCGGAAAATAACATTACTGTTAATCCTATAGAAGCATATAGAACAAAATTATCTGGCAAAAAAATACCTGAGGAGGTGAAAGGAATCATGTTTTTCAGTCCTTCAAATGTAGAAAGTTATTTAAAAGAGAATTCAGCAGATAAAATAGCATACTGTATTGGTGAAACCACTGCTAATGCAGCCAAAGCACACTTTAAGGAAATAAAAGTTGCAAAAATTCCGACCGTAGAAAGTGTTATTGATTTAGTGAACGAGGATTATAAAAATTAACGTCATTGCGAGGAGCTTTTGGCGACGAAGTAAACTGCTCTATTGTTGTTCCTAGGAAACAGATTGCTTCGCTCAGCTCGCAAAGACGAATAAGAAGAAAGTATGAGCTTAAAAAATGATTTATTCCTTAGAGCTTTAAAAGGAGAAACTCTAGAAAGACCTCCGGTATGGATGATGCGCCAGGCAGGTAGATATTTGCCTGAATTTATGGCTATCAAAGAAAAATATGATTTTTTCACCCGTTGCCAGACTCCAGAATTAGCTTCAGAAATTACTGTTCAGCCAATTCGCAGGTATGGGATGGATGCTGCAATTTTGTTTAGTGACATTCTAGTTATTCCACAAGCCATGAATATTGAAGTGGAAATGAAACCAAATTTTGGTCCGTATTTGCCCAATCCTATTCGTTCACAAAAAGACTTAGACCGTGTAATAGTACCAAATGTTCATGAAACATTGGGCTATGTGATGGAAGCCATAAAAGCTACAAAGGAAAAATTGAACGATGAAGTTCCTTTAATAGGTTTTGCCGGTTCACCGTGGACCATTTTATGTTACTGTGTTCAAGGTCAAGGAAGCAAAACTTTTGACAAAGCCAAAGAATTGTGTTTTACTCAACCCTTGGTGGCTCATGAACTTTTACAAAAAATTACCGATACTACGATAGCCTATTTAAAAGCTAAAGTTGTTGCAGGTGTAGATGCTGTTCAGATATTCGATTCTTGGGGAGGAATGCTTTCGCCTACTGATTACCAAGAATTCTCATGGCAATATATTCAACAAATCATAGATGCTTTAAAAGATAAAGCGCCGGTTATTGTATTCGGAAAAGGATGCTGGTTCGCTTTAGGCGATATGGCAAAATCAGGTGCTTCTGCACTTGGTGTAGACTGGACTTGTTCTGCAAGAAACGCTCGTTATTTAAGTGGTGGTAAAATAACCTTGCAAGGTAACTTTGATCCTGCGCGTTTGTTATCGCCGCCTGCTATGATAAAAAAGATGGTACACCAAATGATCAATGAATTTGGCAAGGACAGCTATATCGTTAATTTAGGTCATGGCATCTTACCAAATGTACCCGTAGAAAATGCAAAGGCATTTATTGATGCTGTAAAGGAGTATAAAGCAGAATAATGTTTTACTGGTAGGGAGGAGATTTTTTAATAGGTTGCTTAAACTGTTCCTAAAAACATGAATTCATTCCAACTATCCCAATTTGAAATAAATCCTATTTCCGAAAGAGATGGTTGGCGGTTATGTGATTTTATAACATCTAATTCAGACTTTTTAAAACGATATTTTCCAAAGACAGTCGCTGCAAATCTTACTCCGAATTTATCAAGCATTTTTGTTGAACAAAAAGTTTCAGATTTTATTTCTGGCAAAGAATACTTATTCACATTAAAAGAACTAGAACATAGGAAAATCATTGGCCTGGTTTATTTAAAAGAATTGAAAAGAAGTGCCAAAGAAGCCGAACTTGCTTACTGCATTGCTTATCCCTATAAGAACAAAGGCTTTGCTTCTCTCGCTGTTCAAAAAATATCAGAATGGGGGTTTACAGAGCAACATTTAATACAACTTAGAATCATAGTTCACAAATCTAACATTGGGAGTATTAAGGTAGCAGAAAATTGTGGTTATCTTTGGAAAGAAACATTAGCAAAAGAACACACTCCACCTAACGAGGATCCGTTAGATATGGAACTTTACATTTTTAAAAATTAGGATTATAATTTTAGCTCCCTTTCACTATTTACAAAATCTTATATTAAATCTTCCGTCCCTACTAATTTTCAAGAATTGAAGCCTTTAGCTTTATTTTTTGTAATATTGAACTTACACCAAAAACTTATTGAAAATGATAAAAAAATTTCTCATTTGCTATTTTCTAATAGCAGGATTCGCAGTTTCTTCTGCCCAAATGACAAAAGTAGCTTCCGTTGAGGGTATTACAGAATACAAAATGGAGAATGGCTTAAAAGTATTACTATTCCAAGACAATTCTGCACAAACCATTACCGTAAACATTACATATTTAGTAGGGTCTAGACATGAAGGATATGGTGAAAAAGGTATGGCGCATTTATTAGAGCATATGGTTTTTAAGGGCACTCCAAACCATCCTGATATTCCAAAAGAATTGACCTCTCACGGCGCAAGACCTAATGGAACAACTTGGTACGATCGAACAAATTATTTCGAAACATTTAATGCAACTGACGAGAATTTAGATTGGGCTTTAGATTTAGAGGCCGATCGTATGGTAAACTCCTACATTGCTAAAAAAGATCTTGAATCAGAGTTTTCCGTTGTTCGAAACGAATTTGAAAGCGGTGAAAACGACCCTACCGGAGTTTTAATGGAAAAAGTGATTAACAGTGCATACTTATGGCACAATTACGGTAATTCTACCATCGGAAACCGTTCTGATATTGAGAGAGTCCCTATTGAAAACCTGAAAGCCTTTTATAAAAAATTCTATCGCCCAGACAATGCAGTACTAATGGTTACTGGTAAGTTTGAAGAAGAAAAAACACTAGCCTTAATTGAAAAGAAATTTGGTGCAATACCAAAACCAACAACACCATTACGCGATTCACATACTGAAGAACCAGCACAAGACGGTGAAAAAACAGTTACTGTAAGTAGAGTTGGTGACCTACAATTGGTAAGTGCTTTATATCACACACCTGCTGGTTCAAGTCCAGACTACGCAGCCATGTCGGTTATTGAAAATATACTAACAAATGAACCTTCGGGTCGAATCTATAAAGCCCTAATAGAAGCGCAAAAAGCATCTTCTCTTTGGTCCTTTTCACCATTTACAAAAGAACCAGGATTTCTGTATATAAATATTGACGTACCCTCAGACAAAAATGCCGACGAGGTATCGACCATTTTACGTACCTCTTTAGATAATTTAAAAAATAATCCAATTACAACAGAGGAATTGGACAGAGCAAAATCCAATATTCTAAAACAAGTAGATCAAATTTATAGGAACTCAGCCTATTTAGGTACCTATATGAGCGAGTTTATTGGTGGAGGCGACTGGCGTTTAGCCTTTTTACAAAGAGACAGGATAGAGAATATAACTTTAGATGAGGTAAATACAGCCATGACTAAATATCTTATCCCCACCAATAGAACTATAGGTCGATTTTACCCGACAAAAACACCAGAACGTATTTCTATACCACATACTGAAGACATTAAGTCACTTGTGAAGGATTACAAGGGAAAAGAAGCCATGAGTATGGGAGATGCCTTTGATGTTACTTATGATGCAATTCAAAATAGTATAGACGGTGGTAAACTCTCAAATGGCATAAATTATGCCTTTATCGAAAAAAATAATAGAGGAAATACAGTTAATTTGAGTTTTAGTGGAAGAAACGGAGATGTAAATTCATTAATGAATAAAGGTATTATTCCACGTTTTACGGCAAGTATGCTGAACAAGGGCACAACTACCAAATCGCGCCAACAAATAGAAGATGAATTAAGCAAACTTAAAAGTTCAATCTATTTTAGAGGAACCAATGGTAATATATACGCAAATATTTCTTCTACTGAAAAAGACTTAATGCCCACTCTTGTTCTTATGGAAGATATATTAAAAAATCCAACATTTGACCCAGCAGAACTTGAAAAACTAAAAACAGAGGAACTTGCTTATTTAGAAAGCAATAAAACTGAACCCCAATTTTTGGCATCCCAAAAATTAAGTGAAATTAATAATACTTACCCCGTTGGTCACCCATTATATTCAATGAGTTTAGCAGAGCAAGAAGCGGCTATCAAAAAACTATCAGTTGAAGATTTAAAAGCTTTTTATAATGATTATTACGGGTTAGGCTATTCTATACTTATCGGTATTGGAAATGTACCCTCTGAGGAAGTAAAAACATTTATGGAGGAAAAATTTGGAACATTTAAGAGTAAATATCCTTATTCGAAAATTGCCAGCCCATACAAACCAATGAAAGAGGTAAATGAAAACATCATTACTCCAGACAAGCAGAATGCAATGACATTGGGTAATTTCAGTGTTAAAATCAGTGAATATCATGAAGATTATCCAGCACTAGAAATTGCTTCTTCCATTTTGGGAGGTGGTTTTTTAAATTCACGTATTGCAGACCGCTTACGACAAAAAGACGGTGTTAGTTATGGTGCAGGAGCAGGTTTTCAGGGTGATGGCGACAACAATGATCAAAACTCACAAATGTATTTATATGCTATCTATGCACCAGAAAATTTTGACAAAGTACAACTAGGCTTCAAAGAAGAAATCGCTAGATTCATAAAAGACGGTATTACTGAAGAAGAGTTAACCAATGCTATTAATGGTTGGATCCAATCTCAAAATGTCTCTAGGGCCAAGGATAATGAATTAAGTAGCTTAATAAACAACAACATTTTTTATAAGCGCACTATGGATTTTCAAAAATCAATAGAAAACAAAGTAAGTGCCTTAACAGTGACTAAAGTAAATGCTGCGATTCAAAAATATATTCAACCTTACGAAAAATGGTCTGTGGTAAATGCAGGCGATTTTAAGTAATAGATCCGTATACTAATAGATTTTAATAGCGGGCACTTAACTAAGTGTCCGCTATTTTTATATAATTAAACTAAATAAACACCCTTTTTTTAACCGTAATTTTGTTATTTACAAGATTTTATATTTCTATCATTATGAAAGTTAAATTTTACGCTTACATAGAACAACTACAAAATACCATTACATCTAAATTGGAAGAAATTGATGGTTCGGCTAAATTCAAAGAGGATATCTGGACACGCCCAGAAGGTGGTGGTGGAAGAACTCGAGTTATTGAAAATGGGTCTGTTTTTGAGAAAGGTGGTGTAAATATCTCTGGAGTACATGGTAAACTTCCTGATAGTATGAAAGCTTATTTTGGCGTGGAAGACGCTAATTTCTTTGCATGCGGATTAAGTTTAGTGTTACACCCTAAGAACCCAATGGTGCCAACGGTTCACGCAAATTGGCGTTATTTTGAATTGTATGGAAAAGATGGCGAAATTGTAGACCAATGGTTTGGTGGCGGTCAAGATTTGACTCCGTATTATTTATTTGATGAGGATGCAGTGCATTTTCATGAGGTATGTAAATCCGCTTGCGACAAACACAATGACACTTTTTACAACACCTACAAAAAACGCTGCGATGTCTATTTCTGGAACACCCATAGAAATGAAGCGCGTGGTATTGGAGGGTTATTTTTTGACTACTGCAAAGCAACTTCAGAAATGGATATGCAAGCTTGGTATGACTTTGTAACCGAAGTAGGAAACAGCTTTCTAAATTCATATGTACCGATTGTTATAAAAAGAAAAGGACTTGAATATTCAAAAGAACAAAGGGATTGGCAAGAAATTAGAAGAGGCAGATACGTAGAATTCAATTTGGTTCATGACAAGGGAACCTTGTTCGGTCTAAAGACCAACGGGCGAATTGAAAGTATTCTAATGAGCCTTCCTCCTCATGTGCAATGGGTATATGATCATCAACCTGAAAAAGGTAGTGAAGAAGAACGATTATTGAAAATATTAATGAAACCTAAGGAATGGGTTTAAGAACAATTCTATTTTGTTGCGTGTTATGTATATCTCAATATGGTATTGCGCAACATTCAGCGTATAAAGAAGCATTTCCTGATAAAATTACTTTTCGGTTAGCCTTACAGACTACTTCTAATAATTTCACGCTTAGAGATAAGATAACACGCAACAAGACCGAGTTTATACCAAATGACAAAAGCTATTTAGGCCTATCGGTGCTATTTCGATTTTTAGAAATCGATTTTGGCTATGCCCCTAATTTTTTATCAGAAAATAAAGACAACGGTGACTCAAAGCTAATTACGTTCAATATTCGTACTTTTTTTGGTCAATATATGCAGACCTTAGATATCTATAAACAAAAGGGATTCTTTATAAGAACACAAGATTTAACATTACCCATAGATGATTTAAAAACATTCAAAATTGGTGGTACATCGAGCTATATTTTTAATCCAGATTTTTCTTTTCGCGCAATAGGTTTTCAAAACGAATGGCAAAAAGAGAGTGTCGGCAGTTTTATTCCCAGCATTTCGTATTACTACACCAAGTTTAAATTAGAAGATCCTATCATAGAAAATCAACTTGAACATTCATTCAAACTGGCAGTTGGACCAGGATATTACTACAATTGGGTGTTCGACGAGAATTATCTTATTTCAGCAGGTGCTACTGGTGGTTTAGGATTTAACCTATCTAAATCGCAAGGAGAAACTTCATTAACTGGCCTTGCTCAGTTAATTTTTAGATTAACAGGTGGTTATAATTCCGAAACATTTTTTAGCGGCGTTAATATTAACACACAATTATTGACGCATACCTCGGCAGATAATTTAATATTAGATGACTCTATTAGTTTTCTTGAGTTCTATGTGGGATATCGCTTTGATGCGCCAAAAAAGTGGATTAACAAGGCCGACGAGATAAGTCGTAAATTTGGTATAGACTAAAAGTTTAGCATGAAGCAAAAAATATATCAAATTGATGCATTCACTACAAAATTGTTTGGTGGTAATCCCGCAGCAGTTTGCATTCTAGATGAATGGCTTTCAAATGAACTAATGCAGAAGATTGCTGCAGAGAATAATTTAGCTGAAACCGCATTTGCGGTTAAAAAAGAAAATCACTACGAGCTTCGTTGGTTTACTCCAGAAATTGAAGTGGACCTATGCGGTCATGCTACTTTAGCAACTTCTTTCGTACTTTATAATTACTATGGGTTCAAAGAAAATACGCTTCGGTTTATTTCTCCTCGAAGTGGTGAGCTATTAGTTCAAAAAAATGAAGTTGGACTATTTACTATGGATTTTCCTACGGATGATTTAATCGCTGTTTCAGAACAACTCGATATTTCAAAAGCGATAGGGAAACAACCGTTAGAAACCTTTAAAGGGAAAACCGATTATATGCTAATCTATGAAACACAAAAGGACATAGAAGCAATTCAACCAAATTTTCATCTTTTAAATAAATTAGATTGCAGAGGAGTTATTGTTTCTTCAAAGGGGAATGAAGTAGATTTCGTTTCTCGATTTTTTGCACCACAATGTGGTATTCCAGAAGATCCGGTGACCGGTTCTGCTCATACCACTTTAGCCCCTTATTGGTCTAAAAAACTTGGGAAGCTTCAATTATCTGCAAAACAACTTTCTGAACGAGGTGGTGAGCTACAATGTCAACATAATGGAGACCGTGTTAAAATATCAGGAAATGCGGTTTGCTATTTGATTGGAGAGATTAAATTATAAACTAATAGATAAAAATAAATACATGTACCCACTTATAAGAAATAGAAGATTAAGAAGCTCAGAAGCAGTTCGCAATATGGTGCGAGAAACCATAATTAGCCCAAGTGATTTTTTGGTTCCACTATTTGTGGTAGAGGGTAAAGGGATAAAAGAGGAAATCGCTTCAATGCCCAACTATTACCGTCTTAGCCTAGACAATTTAACAAAAGAGGTGAAAGAACTTTGGAAAATGGGCTTACACTCTGTCTTATTATTTGTAAAAGTTCCTGATAGTTTAAAGGATAACAGCGGTTCTGAAGCATTGAACGAAAACGGATTAATGCAATTAGCAATAAAAACGGTAAAAAATGCATGTCCAGATATGTTGGTAATGACCGATGTTGCCCTTGACCCCTATTCCTCATATGGTCATGACGGTATTGTTTCTAATGGACAAATATTAAATGATGAAAGCGTTGAAGTTCTAGCAGAGATGAGCATATCGCACGCGAAAGCGGGAGCTGATTTTGTAGCTCCAAGTGATATGATGGATGGCCGTATTTTAAGTATTCGTGAAGCCTTAGAAGATGAAGGATATATAAATACAGGAATTATGGCATATAGTGCAAAATATGCTAGTGCATTTTATGGTCCGTTTAGAGATGCTTTAGACTCTGCCCCTGTAGATATTAAAAACGTACCCAAAGATAAAAATACCTACCAAATGGATTTCGCTAATCGCTTTGAAGCAATTAGAGAAACTCAGATGGATATTGAAGAAGGAGCTGATATTGTAATGGTAAAACCAGGTTTATGCTATTTAGATATCGTTCGCGAAATAAAGAATGAGGTAGATGTTCCTGTTGCTGTTTATCAAGTATCTGGTGAATACGCTATGGTAAAAGCAGCGGCAGAAAAAGGTTGGTTAAATCACGATGCCGTAGTGATGGAACAATTAACTGCTATCAAAAGAGCTGGCGCCAATGTCATCGCGAGTTACTTTGCGAAAGATGTGATACGGATTATGGGATAATTATTTGACCGTTTTTTCATGAAAAAAATACATATAATACTATTTGGTTTATTATTTTTTGGGCTTAATGCGCAAGAAAATCAATCGAATATTTTATTGTTACCAGAAGGATCCACTTTACAAAAATCTTCTTTAGCACATTTTGAATTAGACTCTTTAAGTATTTACCAAAAGGTAGATAGTATCATAACGAATGGTATAAAAAATAAATCTTTTCCAGGAGCGCAACTATTAATCGCAAAAGAAGGAAACATTATTTTTCATGAAACTTATGGGTTTCACACCTACGATAGTATACAATCTGTTTCCCTAAATGATATTTACGATTTGGCCTCAGTAACCAAAATTTTAGGTCCATTACCGGCAATCATGAAATTGGTTGATGAAGAAAAACTTGATTTAGACCAACCCTTTAGCTCCTATTGGAAACCTTGGAAACGCAGGGCAGACAAAAGAAACATTACGCTTAGAGAAATATTAGCACATCAAGCAGGTCTTAAGCCCTATATTGTTTTTCTAAGTGAAGTTTTAAAAAATAACGGTCAGTTTAAAAAAAGGTTTTTGCGTGGTAAGGCGAGCAAAAAATTTAAGAACGAAGCGTATGAAAACATCTATGTAAAAAATAGATTTCATAGGAAAATGTACAGAATGATAAATCGTTCTGAAGTCTCAACTGATAAAAAGTACACATATTCAGGATTAACTTTTCTAATCTTCCCAGAGGTAGTTTCGCAAATTACAGGAATGCCATATGAGGATTATATGGCTCAGGAATTTTACAAACCACTTGGTATGAAAACTTTTGGATTTCTACCTAGCAATCAAAATTTCACTAACAAAATTGTTCCAACCGAGGTAGATACTATTTATAGACATACTTTAACTAAGGGTTGGGTACATGATGAAAATGCTTCGTTATTAGGTGGTATTTCAGGTAATGCCGGGCTATTTGGCACTACAGACGATTTAGCTATAATCATGCAAATGTTTCTTCAAAAAGGAATTTATTCAGGTAAACGATATATCTCAGAAAAAACAATGGAAGAATTTACCAGAACACAGTATCCAGAAAACGAAAACAGAAGAGGTTTAGGTTTTGACAAACCATACTTGAATAATAGCAATTTTACCTTGACAGATGCCTACCCCGCTCCAGAAGTAGGTCAAAATAGTTTTGGGCATAGTGGTTTCACAGGAACCTTTGTCTGGGCAGATCCAGAGCATCAATTAGTTTATATTTTTCTTTCAAATCGAGTGTACCCCACTAGAGATAATAGAAATATTTACGAACTTAATATTCGGTCAGCTATTCAACAAGTCTTTTATCAGGCATTCGATAATGCAATACAGTACAAACCTTAATAATTTTATTGATATCTTCGATTTATAAAACCATGTTATGGGACTATTAGCATTTTACGCATTCATTTCCATTTTCTTTTCATTCTTATGTTCCATATTAGAAGCAGTATTGTTAAGCATTACACCTACATTTATAAACGTTAAACTTAAAGAGGGTAAATCGTTTGGTAAAACTTTAGAGGTTCTCAAGAAAGACGTAGATCAACCTTTAATCGCAATACTAACTATAAATACCATTGCCCACACGGTAGGGGCAATTTTAGTAGGTGTACAGGCCAAAGCAGCCTATGCTGAATTATATGGTGATGAAAGTCGTTCATTTTTTGGTTTAGAATTTACAGAAGACCTTATGGTAGGTGTTGTATCTACTATAATGACAATTCTTATACTTGTTGCATCAGAAATTATCCCTAAAACAATCGGTGCTACCTATTGGAAACAACTCGCTAATTTTTCGGCAAAAACCTTAAATATTATGGTGTTAGGCTTAAAATACACAGGGCTACTCTGGGTATTACGCCTTTTCACAAAAATGGTCGGTGGTGGCAAACATCATGGTAGTGTATTTAGTCGAGAAGATTTCCACGCCATGACCGATATGGCTCATAAAGAAGGGGTTTTCGAGAAATCTGAATCTACAATTATTAAAAATTTATTGCGCTTTGAAGATATCCTTGTAAAGGATATTATGACACCAAGAGCAGTTATGAAAATAGCTTCTGAAGAGAAATCGATAGCAGATTTCTTCAAGGATAATCAAAAATTACGTTTTTCTAGAATTCCTGTGTACACAGAAATAATGGATAACATTACCGGATATGTATTGAAGGATAATGTTCTCGAAGAGATGATTGATCAAAACGGAGAGATACCATTAAAAGAGATTAAGCGCGAAATACTTGTAACAAGAAGAAGCACACCAATCCCAACATTGTTTGAAACCCTTATTCAAAAACGTGAAGCTATCGCACTTGTAGTAGATGAATATGGTTCTGTGAGTGGATTAGTAACTATGGAAGATGTTATAGAAACCTTATTAGGACTAGAAATAATGGATGAAAGCGATAATATCGCAGATTTACAGGTGCTAGCCCGAAAAAATTGGGAAATACGGGCAAAAGCTTCCGGAGTCATTGAAAAGCCAAGTGTTTCACCAGACGAATAAAAACCAAATTATTACAATGGAGGATGTTGCATTTATTACTACACCATTAGGGGTTGCGAAAATAACTGGTAGCTCTGAAGGACTTTCCTCTATCATTGTATTAGATTCTGAAGAACCACTAACTGATGTTATACCAGAATCATTAGAAGATGCCGTTTATCAACTGAATGAATATTTTGAAGGAATTCGAACAGAATTTCAATTAGACCTAAACCCTGAGGGCACAGAATTTCAAAAAAAGGTGTGGTTAGAACTGCAAAATATACCCTATGGTAGAACTGCTTCCTATATGGAACTTTCTAAATTGATTGGTGACGCCAAAGCCATTAGAGCTGTAGGATCTGCAAATGGCAGAAACCCACTTTGGATTGTTGTTCCTTGCCATAGAGTTATTGGCAGTGATGGCTCTCTTACTGGTTATGCCGGTGGACTGCACCGAAAAAAGTGGTTATTAGAACATGAAAGTCCGCACAAACAACAGAGTTTATTCTAAAGCATCTATTTTTAGGTTTTACTAAACAGACTATCCAGTTTGTTTTATAATTAAAAAACAGGTTTCTCGACAGTTAAATAGGTTTTGGTCGATAAAAATTAGTTTTCCATCTTTCTTTTTTTAAAATCCTAAGTCCATTTGCAAGTGAAATATAGACTAGGTGGTCGGTAATGCCTTAATCAATAAAATGTGTTGGAAGGAATGTCAAATTTCTTTGTACGACCAAATTACCATCTAAGGAAACCAATAAAAAGCCTCCTATTTCTTCCCCTATCGCATTTTGAAGTGCATATGAAATGACAAAGAGATTTATATCTGAAAGATACTGACCAAATAACGGCCGTATAATTATACCTTCATCATCATTTACTTTATTAATCAGACCTATAATGTCCAAAATCCTATTATCGCCAGAAGTCAAGTCTAGAAAAGCAGGTCCGTTCTCAATTTCAAAAGGTTGGGTATAGACATATTGGTAATATAATTTTTCATTCACTATAGCGCCATTTATCGGACCTACTTTAAAAGGTTGGGTCATTGAAAATATGGAAGTAGATATACTAAGAAAGTTTAATGTATCAAACATTTCTAAATTGGTATTACCATTGCCATCTTGCGTGAAGATTGCCAAATTACCCAAGTCTGTAATAAGAAAACTAGGTTTTTCTTTTCCAAACTCAAAGGTCTTCACAATGGCGTTAGCATCCGCATTATATATTATAAGTTTATAATTTTCATTTCCCGTTAAGTAGGTAATAAACAAATTTTCATTATCATATAAAGGTTCATACAACCTATCAATTCCAAATTCTAGTGAAATATCAAAACCCTGCATTTCGGCAAGAGAAACAACACGTAATGTCAAATTAGTAGACCCAAGAGGTTTGTATAATCCGAAATAAACTGAATTCTCATCATTAATTCCCCAAACCAAAGACCGTTCAGCGCTAATAGTATAAAAATTAGGAAAATCAGTAATTCTACCTGTGGCTAAATTCTTTTGAGTAATAGAAATTGCATTATTTGAAAACGAATAAAATGACAACGAACCCTCAAATTCGCGCAGAGTTAAGTAATTATTCTGTATACCTAATTCACTCGAAAGGTTGGTCTGGGTTCCTGTATTATTTACATTTTCATAGTCATATTGGTAAACATCTTGCAAGTCTTCACCTATAATTGTAAGATTAAAATCTTGAATATTCTCTGTTTCTTGAATATTGTCGTTACTACACGAAAAAAGAATAATCGCGGCAAAAAGAACTAAAATAATTTGGCGTTTATAACCCGTAATTATGGATATCATATATAGTTTTAAAAGTAATTAGGCAGAATATTCGGCTAAAATATAATTGTAAGATTTCATAGCAATTGATATCCAGTTTTAAAGATACCATATTTTGAAACCAATTAAATTAGGCTTAGAATTGAAGAAATAATCTTAAATTCCTATTTCATAGCAATTTACATCTCTATGCCAAATAAGATACAACTTGAGCATATTCTTTTTTTAGATATTGAAACAGTACCAGAAAAATGTTCTTTTGACCAATTAGATGATACTACACAAGAACTATGGGCGCACAAATCTCAATACCAACGTAAAGAGGAATTTACTGCAGAAGAATATTACGATCGAGCAGGAATTTGGGCGGAATTTGGCAAAATCATTTGCATTTCAGTAGGCTATTTTACATTTCAAGGAAAAGATAGAAGTTTTAGACTGACTACTTTTCACGGAGAAGAAACTACGTTATTACAGGAATTTAAAACATTGTTGAATGATCATTTTAACCATACAAAAAACATATTGTGTGCTCACAATGGTAAAGAATTCGATTTTCCATATATAGCGCGTAGAATGATTATTCACGGCATTTCTTTACCGAACAAATTAGACCTATTCGGCAAAAAACCTTGGGAGATTCCACACATAGATACGATGGAACTTTGGAAGTTTGGAGACTACAAACATTATACATCTTTAAAATTAATGGCTCATGTTCTGGGCATACCCTCTCCAAAAGAAGATATTGATGGTAGTATGGTAAAAGCAATCTATTATGAGAAAAACGATTTAAAACGAATTGTAACTTATTGCGAGTTAGATGTTCTTACCACAGCACAAGTTTATTTAAGACTACGAAATGAACCGTTATTAAAAGATGATGAAGTAAAGAAGGTTGCCAAATAGATAATATCATAAAAAGGTTTAATTCTTACTAAAAATAAAAATCAGAGCTCTAAAAACAGCATGAATGATGTAATTTTGTTAGCAGTGCAATTTGTTCTAAACAACACTTACGTATGAAAAAGTTCATTTTATTATCCTTTGTTACTATAACACTATTCAGTTGTATGCAAGAAAAGGAAATCAGTTCCATAAATCCTGAAAACTGGTCGAAAAGGGAAGTCTCCATACCAACTAAAGATTCTTTAATGCATGGAAAATCATATTTATCCATCTATTCCCAAATTTATAGTAGTACTGAACACAAAACACATAACCTAACTGCTATGGTGAGTTTAAGAAATACCAGTGAGAAGGACACACTCTTTATATTGAAGGCAGAATATTTTGATACCCACGGCACTTCTTTAAGGAACTACTTTAGTCATCCTATTTATTTAGCACCGTTGGAAACTACTGCGATAATTATCGATGAGATGGATGTTGAAGGCGGCACTGGTTCGAATTTTATTTTTGAATGGAAATCTCCTATAGGTTCCCCTGAACCTTTGTTTGAAGGGGTTATGAATTCAACGGTTGGTCAACAAGGACTTTCATTTACAACACAATCTAGAAGAATAAAATAATATTAATATTTATAGAATTTTGTGCTCTTATTCACGTCAAAATCTTGAATTTGTAAAACATATAATCCTGTAGGCAAATCAGAAACATTAATTCTAGAATTGGTAGCTGAATCCATTTTCAACTCTACACCACCTGTACTTACAATTCTATAAACTGTACTATCGGTAGTTTCAATATTCAATTGAATTTCGTCAACAGCAGGGTTAGGATATACACTAAAAGGAATTTCAGAATCAATACTTAATGTATTAAAAGTTTCCAATACAGTATCTTCACCTTGAAAGATAAAAGTAACTGGGTCGCTGTATTCAGAAGCTACATTTTGAGAACAAAAAGTTCTTATTCTAAAAGAATACGTATTATCAACAATTAATCCATTCCAAGCAAAATTATTGATGGTAATGTATTCTGTAGACCATTCTTGTTGGTGAACTTCTTTGTACTGTATTTCATAAAGTCCGTCTACAGTAGCATCCCAAGTAAGGCCTACGCTAGAAATTTCGGTTTCTTCTAAAGAAATTTGTTCTGGAGCTTCAATTGAACAAGTAGTCATCATTACACCTGAAAGAATGATAGAAAAATCTTGCGTATTATTTTGTAATTCACCTTTATGAGTCACTGTAATGGTATACGTACCATTTGCATTTAGTATCTCAATACGTTCAAAAGGGTCTACCTTATTATCTCCTGTGGTTGCAGCACTACTTGCCTGTGCAGGATTTAATTTCCAAGGCAAAAAAGTCTTGCCATTCTGGGTGATTCTAATATCTAAATCATTAATCAAAGCTGCAGTGTTATTATTTAATTCACCTCTATTAATAAAGCTTGATTCTAAATCTGTCCAAGAAATTGAAGCTATTAATGTCTCATTTCCTTCTGCAGAAACAGTCATTGAAAATGTTTCTCCGTTTTCTAATGACTCTTCGGCAACATGACTAGTAAAGTCCTTATTATAAAGAACCTCAGCAGCACTCTTTGCATTCATAATACCCCATCCCATTTTATAATCAGGCCCTTGAGCATCAACATCATCTGCTGTATGCAAAGCCAAACCTTTTAGAGTAGCAGCCTTCATATAAGAACCATATAATTCTTCATTATACTGTTGCAACAATAATAAAGATCCAGTAACACCTGGGGTAGCCATTGAAGTACCGGAAGAGGTATAGTAACTAGTATTACTAGAAGAATCTGTAGAAAGCACTGATCCACCATTACCAGCGATATCTGGTTTAATTCTACCATCATCAACGGGACCAAAACTACTGTAAGCAGAAACATCTGCACTTTTCAAGTTACCGTTTCTATCAATTTTAGAATTTGCGCCAGCTACTGTAATTCCGTTTTTAGCTAAAGTGAAACCTAACAATACATCAAAACCATCTGCTGTTGTACCGTAAGTAGGTGATTCGTTATCTCTACTTTTTTGTGCATTACCTGCAGCAGAAACCATTAAGTAGTAAGGTGCATTGTACATAATTTTGTCCCAATCTTGAGCTACTTTAGTATAAGCACCAAAATACCAATCTGGTACACGATCCGCTTTAATACCGTATGAGTGGTTAGAAAGTAAAAGCCCGTCAGCAGCAGCCTCAGTAACTTCAATTTTATCTCTTGTCCAATCATGAGATACAACACTTGCCATACTAGCTACGCCCTTCGCATCTTTCTTATGACCAGTTGAGATAATACTGCCGGTTACTCGGGTTGCATGAGAATCTACTTCGGTATCAGCATCACCGATTTTAATTCTAGATGAGTATTCAACATGGTTTTCTAAAGCTACGCCTGAATCCCAAACACCTACTTGCATACCATCACCATCTAAATGAAGACCCAACATACCATTTGTATTTAACGTACTAGCTCTGGATACTAAACCAGCCTCATCAGAATATGTCTCATAATATAAAGGACTACCATCTTCACCTATTTCTTGTAATTCAACTTTTTTACCGTTTGCAAGTGTTTCCTTAATTTTCCAATTGTTCAGTTTTGCAACTTCTTTCAATTGTACTCTTTTCATTTCATAATCAGAAACCAAATTAGATTTAAAACTAGCCAGCTCGATACTCTTATTGTTCGAAGCTATCTGTAAACGTTGCTCGGTAGTTTGACCGCTGAGGTTAGTTACTGCTGAGAACACCAAAAAAAGTAATATTAGAATACTACTTGCGCTGTAGGTAGAGTTTTTTGTATTCATCGTTAGGTTATGTAAGTGTAAGATTTGGACTACAAATATATAAACCAATAGCTATGTTCGATAAATGAACACTTTTATTCGATGAATTACCTATACATTACGGTGAACCTGTTGTGAAAACATCAATTTATGATGTGTAAGATTTTTCTTTCGTTTTTAATGCATCATAAGTTCAGCGTAAATACAGCGTAAACTGGAAAATGATCGCTATAACCACCCATATATCTATGGGCTACAAAGGTTCTATAGGGTGTACCTTTAAATTTACCTTTCTTTTCTTTTAATGATTTATGATCATAAATACCGGCAGTATCAAAACTATGGGTATTCTTTTCAAAGTTGAAGAATGAATTTGAAATCAAGACTTGGTCGAACATATTCCATTTTCCGCCATAGACAGAAGTACCTCTACTATCAGGAATATGTAAGGTCTCCATTGCATTAAATAAACTTGCGCCTTCCTTCAGTACTTGAATACTCTTTGAGGATGGATCGTCATTAAAATCACCCATTACAATAATGTTCGGGTCTAACTCTTGCAACTTAATGCTTACAATCTTTTGAATGATTTCTTTCGCAGCAATAACTCTTTTGTATTCAGTTTCAACATCACCATCGCGCCTAGATGGCCAATGATTTACAAAGACGTGAACTAATTCTTTGTTTAATTCACCCTTTACATAAAGTATATCTCTAGTAGTATCTCTAATACCACCAGCGTTATTGACCATTAGGGCCAAAGGTTCTGCATGAAGAACTTTAAAAAACTTTTTACGATAAATTAGTCCTGTATCAATACCTCTTTCATCGGGCGAATCGAAATGTATAAAGTCATAGTCTAAATCCTCCATCGGATCCGTACCCAAAAGCGCCTCAAGAACACTGTTGTTTTCAGCCTCGGCAACACCAATTAATACTGGTGGATATGAATGATTTTCATCCCCAATTCTAGTTATGGTTTTTGCAAGTTTAGAAAGCTTACGTCGATACCGTTCTACCGTCCACTTTTTTAATCCGGTAGGCGTATAATCCTTATCTAAGGTATTTTTATTTCGTTCTGGATCAAATAGATTTTCTAAATTGTAGAATGCAATAGTATATCGCTGTTTTTTAGACTTTTTTTTAAAAAATGGTATGCGCATGAAGCTATTTATTGTATCAATAAAAATACGAAATAGCTTATGGCTAATTGCTTAATTTTGCACTTTACAGTATTATGATAGAAAAGAAGAGTATAGATTATGAAAAGGCGGTTCTTATTGGTATTATCAATAAAGACCAAAATGAGGAAAAGGTTAAGGAATATCTAGATGAACTAGAATTTTTGACCTACACTGCCGGTGGGGAGGTTTTTAAACGTTTTACACAACGCATGGACATCCCCAACCCAAAAACCATGATTGGAACAGGGAAAATGGAAGAAATCGAAAAATATGTTGAAGAACATGAGATCGGTTCTGTAATTTTTGATGATGAGCTTACCCCTGGCCAACAGCGTAACATAGAAAAACAACTGCGTTGCAAGATAATTGATAGAACTAGTTTAATTCTTGACATTTTTGCACAACGGGCTCAAACTAGCTATGCTCGTACCCAGGTAGAACTCGCACAATATGAATATCTACTACCTAGACTTACCGGACTTTGGACTCACTTAGAGCGTCAAAAAGGTGGTATTGGTATGCGTGGGCCTGGTGAAACGGAAATTGAAACAGATAGACGTATCGTTCGAGATCGTATAACCTTGCTTAAAAAGAAATTAACCAAGATTGACAGGCAAATGGAAACCCAAAGAGGTAACCGTGGTGCCTTGGTTAGGGTTGCCCTAGTAGGCTATACCAATGTAGGTAAATCTACCTTGATGAATGTGATAAGTAAAAGTGACGTTTTCGCAGAAAACAAACTCTTCGCGACTTTAGATACTACAGTAAGAAAAGTCGTTATCGGCAACTTACCATTTCTTTTAAGCGATACGGTAGGCTTTATTAGAAAGTTACCTACACAACTTGTAGAAAGTTTTAAAAGCACCTTAGATGAAGTGCGTGAGGCAGACTTACTGCTACATGTAGTAGACATATCGCATCCTCAATTTGAAGAGCATATTGAATCTGTAAACAAGATTTTGGCTGAAATAAAAAGTTCAGATAAAAAAATCATTATGGTCTTTAATAAAATTGATCAGTATAAGCATGAAACTATTGATGATGATGATTTAATCACAGAACGCACAGGAAGACATTTTACAATTGCAGACTGGAAAAACACATGGATGGAAAAAGTCGGAGACAGAGCACTTTTTATTTCTGCCTTGAATAAAGAAAATCTAGATGAGTTTAGAAAACGAGTTTATGATGAAGTAAGAGACATTCATGTGACCCGTTTTCCATATAATAATTTTCTTTATCCAGAACACTTAGACGAATATTGATTACCAATTATAATGAAAAATGTGTAGTTCATCGATGAAATTAAACGATTAATAAATCTCACCACATTTTAAGTTGTGTTCACAACATAAATTATTACCAGCAAAGGTATTGGGCTAATTTTACCATGTGTTTAAGTGTAAGTATTGACCCCAAATCAATATTTATCTTATAAAGACTAAAAGTAAAACCCCAAATTTTACGATAATTACTTAACCGAAAAAAGCCCTCTTATAGAGGGCTTTTTTATTTTTAAAACGTAAATCTATTTCAGAATTTAGAATGCATAGTTTAAACCGAACAATAGATAAGTCTGTAAATTGTTATCAACATTATCGAAAGTAATTGTAGGGTCAGGAACTGGTCCTGTTACTGCTGCATAGTTCAAAGCTTCTTGTTTACTATTACGTAAACCGAATTCAAAACCAAGACCTATACCGTTCCACAAGGTATATCCTAAACTATTGATCCAAGTAAAATTTGATAAATCTCCACTTTTATAACTCTGGAACGTAGAAAAATTTGTCTTGAAATTAACTGCACCGATTTTTTTAGTATAATCAGCTACAATTTTAGCTCCCAAAGAAGACTCAAAAATTGCATCATTGCTACTAAATACAAAGTTATAGTTAAGTGGATGTATTACCACAACAAGATCAGCAATTGGTGTCCAAGTAGCACCAACTCCTAAATCTAAATATCCTGGATCATTAAAATTATCAAGAATAGTTGTACGGTATTCACCTAAAGCTGATATCGCAAATTTTTCACTCAATTTACGACCATATAAAGAATTAATAGTAAAAACATCTGCTGCTTGTCTAAAGCTATCATCATCATCTGGATTATCTTTATCGTCAAACTTTACCCATCCTAAGTTGATATTTCCTGAGTTTCTCCAGAAAAATTTATCTTGATTTAAATTCGCAAACGCATTAACTGTTGCACCAATATTACCAGTCGAATTATTTGGTGAAGCTTGCGCATACCAATTGTTAAAGCTGCTGATATTAGCACCAATAGTGCCAAAAGCACCTTTCTTCCATCCTGGTAATTTATCGATTTGGCCTTGTAAAGCGTCAGCTCTACCTTGAATAGCAGCTATCGAATCTTTCGCTGCCCCTAATTGACCTTTAAGTTCTTCCTCTGTTTGAGAAAAACCTATGGTAGCAATGAATGCAACCGCCACGGTTAAAATAATTTTCTTCATAATAAAATGTTTATAGTTTATAGTGGCGCAAAGGTAAGAATAGTAAACAAAAACTCTGAATAGGAAATTGTTATTTTCTTTTGTATAAGGGTACTGAAGAACAAGCCTCCCCATACATAATAGACTTAGCAACAGGTCTTAACCTTTGTGCAATAAATAAATATGCATTTTCTGGAACTGGCTTTTTACTGCATCCTTTAATGATAATCGACTTATCCTGAAACTCAGAAACATCTAATTTTTCAATGATAGATTGATAAATACTCGTTTCTAAATCTACCAAAGTACCTTGTATCACTTTTTTCGCAAAAGCACCAAGTTTTAAACTAATCAATAGGTAAGCCCACCCTGGTATAATAGCATCTGTAGAACATTGCATAGCGACATAAGCTCCTTCATATTGGCCCCAATCATGTGCTTCTACAGAAGCTCTAAAATCTTTTTCTTTTAGAATAAACCCTTCAAAAAGCCAGTCTTTAATATCTAAAACCATCCTTTCTCCTTTTGGATAATAATCCTCAAGGTTAAAGGTGATGAGTTTACTTTGGGCTACTCTATTAACTATTTCATCTTGCATTTGTCTCAAAAAGTGATTCTATATTAAATAAATTTTGCTGTTTTTATTCTTCGCGATAATCTTCAATTTCAAAGTGATCACTTTTATCTGAAGCATTAGGCATGAGCAAAGCTAATATTGGATAGGCAAAAATACCTAAACCCATAAATGTAAAAATTATCCATAATAATCTCACAGTAGTTTTGGGCCAACCTAAAAAATCGGCTATTCCAGCACAAACCCCTAAAAGAATTTTGTCATCTGATTTACTTAACTTTTTTTGGTTCATACTAAGTTTAAATTATCTGTCAATAAATTACAACAAGCCCAATTCTAATTTTGCTTCCTCGCTCATTAAGTCTTGAGTCCAAGGTGGATCAAAAGTAATTTCGACCTCCGCATCTTTGATGGCATCAAGAGATTTCACCTTTTCTTCAACCTCTGCAGGTAAAGATTCTGCAACTGGGCAATTCGGTGAGGTTAAAGTCATTAGAATTTTAACCTCGTTATCTTCGTTGACCAAAACATCATATATCAATCCTAATTCATATATATCGACAGGAATTTCTGGATCATAAATTGACTTTAATACTCTAACTATTTTTTCTCCTAAATCTGCACTATCCTCAGCTATATTTTCTTTACTCATAACGTTCTAATCTTCAATTTGTGTTTGATACGCTACCGCGTATAGTTTCAATTGTTTGATCATACTAACCAAACCATTCGCTCTTGTTGGCGAAAGATGCTCTTTCAACCCAATTTCATCTATAAACTGAGTATCGGCATCTAATATATCTTGCGGTTTTTGATTACTAAACACACGTATTAAAATGGCAATAATTCCTTTTGTAATAATTGCATCACTATCGGCAGTAAAAATCAATTTATTATTTTCCAATTCTGCGTGTACCCAAACCTTACTTTGACAACCTTTAATAATATTATCTTCAGTCTTATATGCTTCATTGATTAATGGAAGTGATTTGCCAAGGTCTATCATGTACTCATACCTTTGCATCCAATCATCAAACATAGAAAATTCGTCGATAATTTCTTCTTGTATATCCTTAATTTCCATTGCTTTATTTTATGCAAAAATACGATAACAATTGATGGATTTCAAAAGTTAACAGAAACGATAATTAGTTGTTTTACAACAACATACTTTTAGCTTTCAATACCCCAGTGATAAGTACATCTACTTCTTCTAATGTATTGTAAAAAGCGAAGCTTGCCCGCACAGTACCTGGTATTTTATAAAAATCCATGATCGGTTGTGCACAATGATGGCCAGTTCGAACAGCAATACCTAGTTTATCTAAAATACTTCCCATATCATACGGGTGTATTCCTTCTATATTAAATGAAATTACAGAGGTCTTGTTCTTGGCAGTACCATAAATTTTGAGTCCGTCAATTTTTAACAACTCCTGAGTTGCATATTCTAATAACTCATGCTCGTACTTGGCAATTTCTTCGAAACCTATAGCATTCATATAATCTAACGCTGCGCCAAAAGCAATACCACCACAAATATTGGGTGTGCCTGCTTCAAATTTATGTGGAAGACCTGCATAGGTAGTTTTTTCAAAAGTAACCTCAGCAATCATTTCTCCACCACCTTGATAAGGCGGTAATTTATTCAACCAATCTTCCTTTCCATACAACATACCAACACCCGTTGGCCCGCAAATTTTATGTGCCGAACACGTATAAAAATCAACATCTAGTGCCTGAACATCTGCTATTAAATGTGGAGCAGCCTGTGCACCATCAATTAAAACCGCCGCACCTACTTTGTGCGCTTTCTCAATTATCTCCTCAATAGGATTAATAGTCCCTAAGGCATTTGAGATATGATTACAAAAAACTAATTTGGTCTTATTATTAAGTAATTCGTCATAAACATCCATTCGCAATTCCCCTTCTTGGTTCATTGGAATCACCTTTAATAAAGCCCCTGTTCGTTCACAAAGCATTTGCCAAGGCACAATATTCGAATGATGCTCCATGGCAGAAACCAGTATTTCATCCCCTTTTTTAATTAAAGAAGAAAAACCATTAGCAACTAAGTTTATACTATGCGTAGTTCCTGAAGTGAAAATTATTTCATAAGCCTTTGCTGCATTAAAATGTTTTTGAATTTTATTTCTTGCCTGTTCGTATTTGTCCGTAGCCTCTTGCGAAAGCGTGTGTACACCACGATGAATATTAGCGTTATAATTTTGGTAATAGTCTACAATAGCATCAATCACTTGCTGCGGTGTTTGAGAGGTAGCCGCATTATCCAAATAAACCAGTGGTTTACCGTTTACATTACGCTTTAGAATAGGAAAATCCGCTCTAATTTTTTTAATATCTAACATAGTCAATCTTCTTATTTACAAAGATACCCGATAATGAAAACATATATATGGCAGGCACTTTATTTCGCTCCAATTCAGAATTAAATAAATAAGGATAGTTAAATAATTAACTATCCTTTTATACACTTAAAAATATAATATCACAGAACTTTACAAATCAAAACCAAGGTTCACCCCTAGCTTTTTTGCAATCAACTTATTAATTCTAGCCTTTAATTCAGGAATACGAACAGAAGACAATACATTATTTGCAAACGCATACATTAACAAAGCTCTAGCTTCCTTTTCAGGAATACCTCTTGACCTTAAATAGAACATTGCATCTTCATCTAACTGACCAATTGTACAACCATGTGAGCATTTCACATCATCAGCAAAAATCTCTAACTGAGGTTTTGTATTGATGCTAGCCTTATCGCTAATTAGTATATTGTTATTTTGTTGAAAAGCGTTTGTTTTTTGGGCAATCTTATCAACGATAATTTTACCATTAAACACCCCTGTTGAACTATCACCATAAATACCTTTATAGTCTTGGTGACTTTCGCAGTTAGGTTCTATATGATGTACTAAAGTATGATGATCCACATGTTGTTTCTCACCTAATATCGTTACACCTTTCATGGTAGAGTCGATATACTCCCCATTTTGATAAAAATTAAGATTGTTACGTGTCAATTTTCCTCCAAAAGAGAACGTGTGAACCTTAACAACACTTTTATCTTTCTGATCAATATATGTATTATCGATTAAAGATGCAGTTGAGGCATCATTCTGTATTTTATAAAAATCAACAATAGCGCTTTTAGCCGCATATATTTCAGTAACAGCGTTGGTAAGCACCTCATTTTTCGTTAAACTCTGGTGACGTTCAATAATCTGAACTTCTGCATTTTCCTCTACTACTACCAAGTTTCTTGGCTGTAACATTAGCGAAGCTTCATTACCTGTAGAGAAATGTAAAATCTCTATTGGCTTTTTAGGCATCTTATTTTTTGGGATATAGATATATGCCCCTTCACGACTAAATGCTGTATTCAACGAAGTTAATGACTCATCTTTTGATGCTATTTTATTAAAATACACATCTATAACCTGCTTATACATTGGCTTTGTTAATGCCGAACTCATTAAACAGATATCTACCCCATCATGTGTTGTTTCTGAAAGATATGAGCTGTAAATACCATCAACAAAAACAATCTTATAAGAATCGATTTCATGAAGAAAATAACGCTTAACATCTTTATACTCCAGGGTATTCTCCTGTTTTGGAAAAATACTGAAATCAATTTTTTGTAAGCTATTTAGCGAAGTATATTTCCAAGCTTCTTCCTTTTTAGAAGGGAACCCTTTTTCCTCAAAATTTTTAATGGCAGCCGTGCGAACGTCGTGTACCGGATGTTCAACATCCACGTTGTTCTCAAACGCCATAAAGGAGGAAATCAATTTATCTTTTAAATCCATACTTTTTCAGTTGGCAGTGCTCAGTTACAGTTGGCAGAAGATTCTGCTCACTGATCCTGTATACTGCAAATTATACTGTTGCTTCTTGTTTTAACCAATCGTAACCTTTCTCCTCAAGCTCAAGTGCTAATTCTTTACCACCAGACTTAACGATTTTACCATTGTGCAATACATGTACAAAATCAGGTACAATATATTCTAACAAACGTTGGTAGTGTGTAATTAAGATTACGGCGTTGTCTTTACTCTTCAATTTATTTACACCATTAGCTACGATACGTAATGCATCGATATCTAAACCAGAATCAGTTTCATCTAAAATGGCCACTTTAGGCTCTAACATTGCCATTTGAAAGATTTCATTACGCTTTTTCTCACCACCTGAAAAACCTTCATTCAATGATCTAGATAAAAACTTACGATCAATTTCCAATAACTCAGATTTTTCACGGATTAGCTTTAACATTTCCTTTGCAGGCATATCTTCTAAACCTTTTGCTTTACGAGACTCATTAATTGCAGTTTTCATAAAGTTGGTTACAGAAACTCCTGGTATTTCTACAGGATACTGAAAAGAAAGAAAAACACCCATATGCGCTCTTTCCTCAGGAGAAATATCCTCTAAATCTTCACCATATAATTCAATTGAACCTTCGGTAACTTCAAATTCATCTTTACCAGCAATTACAGATGCCAATGTACTTTTACCAGAACCATTAGGCCCCATTATTGCATGTACTTCACCTGCCTTTACCTCTAGGTTTATTCCTCTTAATATTTCCTTATCCTCCACGCTAGCGTGTAAGTTTTTGATTTTCAACATAATATGCTACTTTAAATATTCTGGTGCCTTAGGCATTTTATTAAAATCTTCTTTTGAGTGTTGTATATATACTTTTGCATTATTTTCCTTCACAAAGGCCTCAAACACATCCATACTGGCAAGGGTTTGATTAACATCAGTATTAAAACTAGGAACGCCTCTGTTTTCTCTATTTTCATAAAAGTGATACAAGTCACCTGTTAATAATGTTGGTCCGTTTTCAGCTAAATCTAAATACAAAACTTGATGTCCTGGAGTATGACCAGGCATAGTTTTAATAACCACAGTCCCATCACCAAATACGTCAAAATCACCATTTAGTTCTTGTATATTGTTCAATTGTGATATTGCATTATGTAAATCTGCATTACCTTCCATAATCTCTGGACTGGTAATAAAGTCATGTTCATTTTTTTGAACTAACCATACCGAACTTTTAAAAACATTGGCATGACCCGTATGGTCAAAATGAGTATGTGATAGGACAATATAATTTATATCCGAAGGCGACATTCCAATAGTACTTAACTGGTCTAAAACACCTTCTTTTCGAGAAATCGTAAAATTACCATTTGGAGTTGTAAATGGTGCTTCAGCTCCAACCAAACTTTCTGGAAGTCCGGCATCCCACATTAAATTTCCTTTCGGATGACTTATCACATAAAAAGGATCCGCAAATTCTTTTGTCTGACCATGATATGTCGTATCCTGAGAGAATAACTCCAAATCATTTACCATTACAGTACCACCATTAAAAGTGTATAATTTCACCTCTGGCTTTGCTACCTCCTCAGAAGCTATTGCCTCCTTGGTTTTGCTCTTGTTTTCTTTACAGCTATATGCCACAAAAAGTACTACTATGATTAAAAAATTTTTCATTATTGTTTTCAATTTATCCTACAGAACCCTCTAAACTAATTTCCAAAAGCTTTTGAGCCTCTACGGCAAACTCCATCGGTAATTTATTCAGTACTTCTTTACTGAATCCATTTACAATTAATGCAATTGCCTTTTCAGTAGGTATCCCTCTTTGGTTGCAATAAAATATTTGATCTTCACCAATCTTACTTGTTGTAGCCTCGTGTTCTATCTGGGCAGACTTATTTTTTACTTCTATATATGGAAATGTATGAGCTCCACATTCGTTACCCATCAACAAGGAGTCACATTGAGAAAAGTTTCGAGCATTGTCAGCACGACTATTTATCTGTACCAAACCACGGTAACTATTCTGTGATTTTCCAGCAGAAATACCTTTTGAAATAATAGTACTTCTTGTATTCTTGCCCAAATGAATCATTTTGGTACCGGTATCTGCTTGTTGGTAATTATTCGTAACCGCAATTGAATAAAATTCTCCGATAGAATTATCTCCTTTTAAGATACAAGATGGATATTTCCAAGTTACGGCCGAACCTGTTTCAACTTGTGTCCAAGATACTTTGGCATTCTTTTCACATAACGCTCTTTTAGTAACGAAGTTGAACACCCCTCCTTTACCTTCTTTATTACCAGGAAACCAATTCTGTACTGTTGAGTACTTAATTTCTGCACCGTCTAAAGCAATCAATTCTACTACGGCGGCATGCAGTTGATTCTCATCTCTTGATGGAGCGGTACAGCCTTCTAAATAACTTACATAACTATCTTCATCGGCAATTAGCAAGGTACGTTCGAACTGACCTGTACCAGCCTGATTGATTCTAAAGTAAGTTGAAAGCTCCATTGGGCAACGTACACCTTTTGGAATATAACAGAAACTACCATCTGTAAAGACCGCTGAATTTAAAGCGGCATAAAAATTATCAGTCTTTGGCACAACCGTGCCCATATATTTCTTTACCAGTTCTGGATACTCTTGAATAGCCTCTGAAATAGGCATAAAAATAATTCCCTTTTCTGCCAACGTCTTCTTGAAGGTTGTTGCGACAGAAACAGAATCTACAACAATATCAACAGCGACATTTTGCAATTTCTTTTGCTCATCAACCGAAATACCAAGCTTGCGATACATTTCCAACAAATCAGGATCTACATCATCTAATGATTTATTAGGGTCTGCAGCTTTTGGAGCAGAATAATAACTAATCGCCTGAAAATTTGGCTTTTCATAATGGACATTTGCCCATTCAGGTTCTACCATTTTTTCCCAAATTCGAAAAGCTTCTAAACGCCAGTCAGTCATCCACTCTGGCTCTTCTTTTTTCTTTGAAATGGCAATAACAATTTCTTCGCTTAAGCCAATAGGAAAGGTGTCAGATTCAATATCTGTATAGAAACCATATTCGTACTCTTTGGTTTCAAGTTCTTTTTTTAATTCTTCTTCTGTATATGCCATATAATTTAATTGGTCAATTGGTTTTACTCAATTAACAATTATCGATTTATAATGAAAAACTCTCGCCACAACCACAAGTTCGTTGAGCATTTGGGTTATTAAAAACAAAACCCTTACCGTTGAGACCACCAGAGTATTCCAAAACAGTACCTACTAAATATAAAAAACTTTTTTTGTCTACAATAATTCGCACGTTGTTGTCTTCAAAAACCTTATCAGTATCATCCTTCTTATTGTCGAAGTCTAACTCATAAGATAATCCACTGCATCCACCACTCTTCACTCCAACACGCACATAATCAGTTGTCGCATCAAAACCTCCTTCTGTCATAAGGTTGATGACTTTTTGTTTTGCCGTTTCTGATACTTGAATCATAATTAACTAGATTTAATCTAAATAGTTTACAAATATAATCTATAAGTCGGTTTTTTTCATCAAACCTAATATTATTATCTAGATTTAATCTAAATAGTTTTCAAATATACGGTATATATAAGTTTTCCCATCGGCTCTAACATTATTATAACGTATGTATTCATAGAGAAATACTATAAGAAATACCGGAAGCGACTATTTGATTTTAAGAAGAATTAAGTCTGAATTTCCTTTAGAAGATATTGAACCGAAATCCGTACTTGAAGATTCGCCTACAACAAGTATACTGCCGTCTGTATTTTCAAGAAGATCAAAACCAAAATCCAGTCCAGAACCTCCAAAAGATTTTTCCCAAACAAGGTCACCAAAAGCATTGGTTTTAACCAACCAAATATCATTTTCACCATTATTTAATGAACTGTCTTTATCATCGCTTTTAGTATTACCAGTTATTAAAAAACCCCCATCTTTACTTTGAACAACAGCCTGTGCCAAATCGAACTGGCTACCGCCATACGTTTGTTCCCAAATCAAATTACCCTCTTCATCAAGCTTTATCATCCACATATCAGATTCTCCGTGGTTTAATAAAATATCTCCATTGGTGCTAAAAGTATTACCTACCACTACAAAACCATTATCTGACGTTTTAGCAATATCATAAGAAACCTCAATACCCTCGCCCCCAAAAGATTTTTCCCAAATTAGATTGCCAAAAGAATCTACTTTAACCACCCAAAAATCGTAGCTACCATTGGTATTACTGATATCAAAATCATCACTCTCCGTAAAACCTGCCATCACAAAGCCGCCATCTTTCGTTTGCACGACCCCGTGTGCCCGGTCATTATTGGTTCCCCCAAAATAACCTCGCCACTGCACGGTACCTTCTTCATCTATTTTCGTTCCCCAAAACTCTCCTACGCCATGACTAGTTAACGAATTGCCTTTTTCAGTATTCCCATCCGCCCTAGCCGATGTGATATCTAAAAATCCTGTAAAAAAATATCCTCCTTGCGATGCTTCAAGTATATCGTACGAATGATCGTGACCTGAAAAACCGTAACTAGTTTCCCATTCCAAATTACCTTGAGCATCTAACTTTAAAATCCAGTTGTCATGAAAGCCTTCGTTATTTGAAGCATCGCCATCACTGCTCATAGAATAGCCTGTTAATATAAAGCCTCCATCACTTGTTTGAGCGAGGCTTTGTCCTATATCATCTTTGCTTCCACCGTAAGTTTTATTCCATTGCAAATTCGAATTTTCATCAAATTTCAATAACCAATAATCATTTTCTTCTTTAGCTTTTGTTGAGATATCACCATTAGTACTTCCTGTATATCCAAAAATCGCAAAACCGCCGTCGGTGGTTTTTATAATTGCCTGGGCACTTTCATTACCACTACCTCCAAAATTTTTAATAAAATCAAGTTCTCCCTTAAATTCAGTATTTAATGAATCAAATGCAATTTCAGCTTCTTCTTTTGCACAAGAAAAGATGAAACAAGCGAGTACTAGTAAAAATACCTTTCGCATAATTAATTTGATTTTTGGATTATAAAAAACCCGCTATTAATGTCACTAATGATAATATTACTGCTTTCAAAATAGGGGTAAACACTCCAAACTCCTGCAAATTGTGTATTATTATTAGCAGGATAGGTGTCAAAAAATGCCTTCTCAATTATTGTTTTACCTTCAATTTCGGTAATATCTAAAACACGGACACCTGCCGTATAATTTGCTAAGAAAAATTCATCACCTAAAACATATCCGTTGTGGTCAATTGCATTTGTTGGACCCAAATAGGTATAATGTAAAACCGGATTATCTAAATCTAACATATCAAAAATAAGGGTACGTGTTCTAAACCCTTGCCGAACCTCATCTAACTCATCTCCCAATATAAAATAACGATGATCCTCTGTAAACCAACCTTGATGTGTATATCCAATATTTGGATAAGGCAAGTTGGCTAAAGTTACAGGTGCATTCTTATCTGAAATATCTACCACCACTACCTGATCCTCATTTGCACCCACAAATATTTCTGCCCCTACATAGGCATTATCAGGACCATTATAAGTAATGACCTGAGCATCATGCGTATACCCATTCAACCCCCAGCCACCGGCTAAAGCAGGGGCTATAGGGTTTTCAAGATTTAAAAAATGCACCCCACCATTAAACTGATCATCTCTATCGGTGCCAACAGGGTACGCAAAACCAGATGCTTCATTAATCACAATATTATGCGCATTCCCCAAGGCTGTATAACGCCCATCAGCAGAGAATACTTGAGGAGGATTACTTACGATTCGCAATTTTTTTAAGTCAAAAACTTGAACGCCATGACCATTAGCTTCTGATACGATATAGGCAAAGTCTCCATAAATTTTCACATCTCTCCATGGACTTGAACTTGTGGCAGTAGGCAGCTTACCAAGGTAAATAGGCTTTACTGCATCTGATATATCTATAAAAGCGGTTCCATTATCTAACCCCATTAACGCGTATTCTTTACCACTTTCGGCATCCGTCCAACCCCAGATATCATTACCTTCCTCAGCAGACATTTCGCCTAGAGAAATATGGGCGACTAAATCATATCCGTTACAAGGGTAAATACCCGCCATTCCATTTTCACATGGCACAATAGCGGTCATGTTATTTTCTGAAGGTGGTGTTTCTTCTACTTGTTCTTCCATTTGGTCGTCAACCTCAACTTCCATATTGTCATCTGAAGAGCATCCGAAAATCACAATAAATGTTAAAAACCAAAGTCCCCTTTTCATGTAATTGATTTAATTTCAATACTTAAAGATACTAATTGCATTGTTTCAATAATCATAAAACTGCAACGACCTTCAAGTAATTGACTTAATTGAATTATCTTGAAGTCCAAATAATCAAGCAACTAAAACAACTTCATTTTATGTCAAGCAAAAAGACGAATTTAAAAAAGAACTCGCGTCGAAAATTTATGAAAAATACCGGTATGGCGGCGGCCGGATTCATGATTGTACCCAGGCATGTCTTGGGCGGTCCTGGTTTTATAGCTCCAAGCGATAAACTAAACATTGCTGGAATTGGTGTGGGCGGCAAAGGACAAAGCGACATTGCCTCCTTTGCTGAGAGTCCGAATGTAAATATTGTATCACTTTGTGATGTTGACGACAGACAAGCAATTGCCTCTAGAGAAGCATTCCCAAAAGCTAGTTATTTTAATGATTTTAGAGAAATGCTAGAAAAAGAAGGAGACAATATCGATGCGGTATCTGTTTCTACTCCTGATCACAACCATGCTGTTGCAGCTTACCAGGCAATGTCAATGGGCAAGCATGTATATGTACAGAAACCTTTAACCCATGATATTTGGGAAGCTAGAATGCTGACCGAAGCTGCTAAAAAATTCCAAGTAGTTACTCAAATGGGTAACCAAGGTGGTTCTGGAGATGGTGTTCGAACCATGAAAGAAATTTATGACACAGGAATCATAGGTGAAGTACATACCGTAAAATGTTGGACAAACAGAGCTATTTGGCCACAAGCATTGCAAACCCCTACTAAAAAAGACAGAGTGCCAAAAGGTTTAAATTGGGATCTTTGGTTAGGTACCGCAGCAATGCGAGATTATAACAACGCATATTTACCTTTTGATTGGAGAGGATGGTCAGATTTTGGTACCGGAGCTCTAGGCGATATGGCTTGTCATATTATGGATCCGGTTTACAGAATATTGCCAATATTGTATCCTGATACCGTAGAATGTAGTGTTTCAGATTCTTTTAAAGGGAAGTTCGAAACTGCCGATTATCCAAAAAGTTTTCCGAACTCTAGCAAAATACATTTAAGCTACCCAAGAACAGATGGAAAAGGTAAAATAAAAGTTACTTGGATGGATGGTGGTTTACTGCCTGAAAGACCAGAAGAACTAGGCGATGATGAAGCTTTAGGAAACTGGGATGGTGGTGTTTTATTTATTGGCACCAAAGGAAAACTAATGGCAGATTGTTATGGTGCAAACCCTAGACTTCTTCCATTAAGTTTAAACGAACAGTTCGAGGTAGAACAAACTATAGCACGTGTACCAGAAGGTCATTATTTACAATGGGTAAATGCTTGTATGGCGGGTTATGGTAATGCAGAAACCAGTTCTTCATTCGATTATGCAGGTCCGTTTACTGAGAGTATTCTTATCGGTAACTTGGCATTAAAATCATACTTCGAAGTAGACCCTACAGTTGAAAACCAAAGCTTCTGGGGTGGCGGTAAACAATACCACGGTAGAAAACGCTTACAGTGGGATGCCGCAAATATGAAAATTACCAATTTCGAACCAGCGAATAAATACGTTAAGCGTACTTATAGAGATGGTTATTCAGTAGGATAGATTTTATTCTAAATTTTAGTAGTAAAACCGGGGCTGAAAAGCTTCGGTTTTTTTATGTCCTTGGTCTAGTTTTACTTCTTATTTTTGCAGCATGCTAGAAGACAAGAATCAAGAAAAGACATCCTTAGAGAAATTAGGTGAATTTGGCCTGATAGAACATCTTACAAAGGACTTTAAAATTGAGCAAAAATCTACTTTAAAAGGTATTGGTGATGATGCTGCCGTTTTAGATTTTAAAGACAAAAAAACAGTCATTAGTACTGATTTATTAATAGAAGGTGTGCATTTCGACCTTGCATATATGCCATTAAAACACTTAGGTTACAAAGCTATCATAGTGAACTTATCAGACATATATGCGATGAATGCTACTGCAACACAAGTAACCATTTCTATCGCGGTTTCTAATAGATTTCCCTTAGAAGCATTAGAAGAATTTTATGCAGGTGTAGCTACAGCATGCAAAACCTATAATGTTGATTTAGTTGGCGGTGACACTACCTCCTCTAAAACAGGCTTAATGATTAGCGTAACTGCAATAGGTGAAGCTAATGAAGCAGATATTGCTTATAGATCAGGCGCCAAGCCAAATGACCTTTTAGTCGTTTCGGGTGATTTAGGCGCAGCATATATGGGCCTTCAAGTCCTGGAGCGTGAAAAAGAGGTGTTTAAGGTTAACCCGAATAGTCAGCCAGACTTAGAGCCCTATTCCTATATCGTAGAGCGACAGTTAAAACCAGAAGCTCGAAAAGATATTACTGAATTATTGAAAAAATTAGATGTGCACCCAACTTCAATGATTGATATAAGTGACGGACTTTCATCTGAAATTTTACATTTAAGTAAAAGTAGCGGTGTGGGTGTCAATTTATATGAAGATAAAATTCCTTTAGACCCAACGGTGATTGCTGCCTGTGAAGAATTTAAGGTAGATAGTACGCTTGTAGCCTTAAGTGGCGGTGAAGATTATGAGTTATTGTTTACGATAGACCAAAAAGAATTCCCGAAAATAAAGGGCAATCCTAACTTAACCGTCGTGGGGCATACCACGGGTAAAGAAGAAGGTGCTTTCTTAATTTCCAGGAATAATACGAAGATTCCATTAACCGCTCAGGGTTGGAATTCTTTTACCTAATAGAGAATTTACTAAGCTACCTGTTGTGTAGCAGTGTGTCTTCTTTGATAAATATGCTCTAAAGTTCTGTTGATATCTTGTAATTCAGGTGTTAGTAAAGCAAGGTTTCCACTAACATCTGTTGTTACTTCTTTTTGACAGTGAATACACTTGTATTCTTTAATATGAGAGGTCACTTTTTTTGAAACGGAATAGTGATGGCCGAAAATGTTGCAGAATATTTTTTTCATGCTGTAGGTTTTTTGCGAGAATTTCGATTTGGGTGATCGAGAAAATGCGATTAATATTTTAAGTTGAACTAACAAGAGAAATCGCATACGCTAAATTTCCTCTGATTAAAGTACTGTATATTAAGCGACTGCACCAGTAATTGTTGTGAGTGTTGCCTAACATGTTGTCAATCCACTTTTTTTTGGTGTCTTACAAAATCAAAAACAACGGCATGTCTGTTATTTCATAATCTTTCACTTAATTTGTAACCATGTTCAAGAAGAAGGAAATTCTCGTTACCGCCTTTGCCCTTTTCTCCCTTTTCTTTGGAGCGGGTAATTTAATATTACCTCCATTATTAGGTTTTAATTCTGGAAATCAATGGCTAATCGTAACCATAGGTTTTTGTCTTTCTGCCATGGTAATTCCCATTCTAGGCATTTTAGCACATGCCAAATTACAAGGAACGTTAATGGATTTCGGTAAAAAGATATCTCCGACCTTTAGTTTGATCTACGCCTTTTTCATTTATGCCATAGCTATAGCATTACCTAGCCCTAGGACTGCTTCGGTTACACATGAAATGGCAATACAACCTTTTTGGGATATTTCTCCTTGGTTTACTAGCAGTTTTTATTTTGGTTTAGTATTCGTTTTTGCCATGAACCGCTCAAAAATATTGGTCATTTTGGGAAAAATATTGACGCCGGCAATTATTCTTATTTTACTTTTTGTTATCGGAATTACAATTTTCTCTTTCCCATTCGAATTTGGAACAACAATGATTGCCAGTCCTTTTACCAATGGAATTCTGGAAGGTTATCAAACTTTTGATGCAATTGGGGCTGTGGTAGTTGGTGGAGTAATCATTATTTCTATTAATTTAAGACATACCGATGCATCTTATGAAGACAAAAAATCTTTAATACGTAGTGCAGGATGGTTAGCGGGCTTGGCCCTATTCTTAATTTATTTAGGTCTAATACTGTCTGGGGCTTTGGCGCATTCCGTTTTTGATGCAAACACAAGTAGGACAGCATTACTGTCTGGCTTAGCCATAAACAGCCTTGGTAACGTTGGTAATTTGTTTCTTAGCATACTCGTAGCTATAGCTTGTTTCACTACTGCAGTAGGTATTGTTACGGGTACTGCAGACTTTGTTAAATCGAGATTCAACGATTCTCAAACCGCATATAACATAACAGCAGTTATAGGGAGTATTTTAGGGGTGTTAATGGGCCAATTCAATGTGGGTTATATCATTGCAGTTGCATTGCCATCATTAATGTTCATCTACCCTATTACTATCATTTTAATTTTACTAAATGTAGTACCAGACAAGTATGGGTCACCTTTAGTTTTTAAAGCTGTTACCATAGCGACTATCTTATTTAGTATTCCAGATTTCTTAGGAAGTATTAGCGCTATCGCTCCTACGGCTGATACCTTCTCATGGATACCGCTTCAAGAGTATAGCTTGGGGTGGGTATTGCCAGCACTGATTGTATTTGTTGCGACTAACAGTATAAGTAGAAATAAACCTGAATAAACTTCAAAATGTCTATTCCCGACTTTTTTTCTTTTTCGAATAGTAATAAAAGGCATAAGCTATTAAAACTAACACTACAAAAGGAAGGTAGGTTCCAATAGCTATACCTATTTCATAGGAGCTATCAGGTGCTTCTTGCATCTTTTGTTCAATCTCTGAAGCGTCTTGAAACAATAGAAATAACCCCATATCCTAAAATTCTATTTCTAAACTAATTGGGCAATGATCACTACCCAAAACTTGATCATGAATTTCAGCAGATTTCACTTTGTCCCAAATGGCTTCACTAACTAAAAAGTAATCGAGACGCCAACCTACATTTCTATCTCGTGCACCACCTCGCATACTCCAAAATGTGTATTTATCAAAAGTATCAGGGTGTAATGCTCTAAAACTATCCACCAAATTCAATTCGTTCAGCATATTATCAAATCCATCAATTTCTACCTGTGTAAAGCCAGATGTTTTGTTGTAATTACTTTTCGGATTCGCCAAATCATTTTCAGTATGGGCAACATTAAAATCGCCTGTAATAATCAACGGTTTCTTTTTTGACAGTTCTTTAAGGTAGTTTGTAAAATCCTTGTCCCACCCGGCTCTATAATCCAATCGCTTTAGTCCATTTCCACTATTAGGAATGTACACGTTGACCAAATGAAAATCCTCAAATTCAGAATGGGTGATACGACCTTCTAAGTCATGCTCTGCAATGCCCATGTTCTTTTTGAATTGAACTGGCTTTTGTCTTGTCAAAATTCCGGTACCAGAATATCCTTTTTTATCCGCACTATTAGTAAACAGTTCATAGTCACTTATACCTTTCAATGCTTCACTCACCTGATCATCTTGTGCCTTTGTTTCTTGAATACAAAAAATATCAGCGTCAAAATCTTGAACTATTTTTTCAAATCCTTTTTTTACAGAAGCTCTAATGCCATTAACATTCCATGATACTAATTTCATATTGCCGTCCTATTTATTCATTAACTCTTCAATTTCTTCTGCAAGTATAGGAATATTGGCCATTAAGTTGAAAGGCTCTCCCTTATCTTGAATAACTACATCATCCTCTAAACGAACACCCATTTTTTCCCCTGGTATATAGATTCCTGGTTCTACAGTAAAAACCATGTTTGCTTTCATAGGTGTTTTTAATGCACCATAATCGTGCGTATTTAAACCAATATGATGACTAGTGCCGTGCATAAAATATTTTTTATATGCTGGCCAATCTGGGTTCTCATTTTGAACATCTGCCTTATCCAGTAAACCCAATCCTAGTAATTCAGAAGTCATTAATTTGCCACATTCTTTATGGTACTCTGCCCAAAGCGTACCAGGAACCAACATTTTCGTAGCATCATCTTTTACGCGTAAAACAGCATTGTAAACCTCTTTTTGGCGTTTTGTGAATTTTCCGTTTACAGGAATAGTTCTTGTCAAATCACTTGAGTAGTTTGCGTATTCTGCAGCAACATCCATCAAAATTAAATCACCATCATTACAAGCTCTGTTGTTTTCTAAATAGTGTAACACATTAGCGTTGTTGCCTGAAGCGATAATTGGTGGATATGCAAAACCTTTAGAGCGATTACTTACAAATTCATGAACCAATTCTGCCTCAATCTCATATTCCATCACTCCGGGTTTTACAAAACCAAGTAATCTTCGAAAACCTTTCTCTGTAATATTACATGCCGTTTGCATCAATTCTAATTCTTCGGGCTCCTTTATACCACGAATTTCTTGTAAAATAGGATTGCTTTTTGCAACACGATGCGCTGGAAACTGTTGCTTATACTTTTTAATAAAACGATCCTCTCTAGTTTCCGTTTCTACAGCTTGTCTGTAGTGTTCGTTAGTATTGAAGTAGATAGTTTCTGCTTCGGTCATCAAATCAAAAAAGACTTTATCAAAATCTTTTAACCAATGAATAGTTTCAATTCCCGAAACCTCTGTTGCCATCTCTTTAGTCAATTTGGCTCCTTCCCAAATTGCTATATGCTCGTTTGTCTCACGAACAAACAAAATTTCACGATGTTTTTTATTAATTGAATCTGGAAACATGACTAAAATAGTCTCTTCTTGATCTGCCCCAGACAAGTAAAAAATATCTCTATGTTGCTCAAAAGGCAATACACTATCGGCACTTATGGGGTAAATATCATTCGAATTAAAGACAGCAATGCTTTTAGGCTGCATGCGGTCCATAAATTTCTTCCGGTTCTTTATAAATAACAAATTAGGTATTTGATTGTATTTCATGAATTTACATTTTGATATAAAATTACGGATTATGTGTTGTTTCACTAGAAAATAGAGTATATAATTATGAAAATCATACCCAGCAATTTTATAACATATAGATGCTAATTAGTTAACTTGTGTGTCTCAACCAAAAAAACTGATAACTAATGAAAAATAGGCTTCTTATTACACCACTATTTTTTTTAGTATTCTTATCTACACTAGCCCAAACTCAAAGTTCTATTTTTGAAAATCTAGAATTTCGATTTATCGGTCCTGAAGGCAATCGCACCATTGCTATTGCAGGAATACCAGAAGATCCAATGACGACTTATATTGGAGCAGCATCGGGCGGGTTATGGAAAACGACCGATGCAGGTACTACTTGGAAACCAATTTTTGATAATCAAGAAGTATCTTCCATAGGGTCTTTAGCTATAACACCTACCAACCCAGATATTGTATGGGTTGGTACTGGTGAGACCTTTGTTATTAGACCTGCTCACGCCATGGGAGATGGTATCTATAAATCTATAGACGGCGGAAAGACCTGGAAAAATATGGGTCTGGAAAAAACGGGTCGCATTGGTCGCGTAATCGTGCATCCTACTAATCCTGACATCGTATACGCTGCAGCATTAGGCCATACGTATGGTAAACAACAAGAACGTGGCGTTTATAAAACGGTAGATGGTGGTGAAACTTGGAAACGCATATTTTTTATAGATGAAAACACCGGTGCGGCCGAGCTAGCTATAGACCCGAAAAATCCTAATCGCCTATTAGTGGGTATGTGGTCCATCCAAATAAATACTTGGGGATTAAATAGTGGCGGCCCTGGAGGCGGTGTATACAGAACAACAGATGGTGGTGAAAATTGGGAACCACTTACTAAAAAAGGACTCCCTGGAGGTAAAGAAAATCCTGTAGGTAAAACGGCGGTTGCCATTTCCTATTCAAATCCAAATATCGTATATGCTCTTTTTGAAATTGACAGTCCAGCGTTATACCGTTCCGAAGATTTTGGAGAAACATGGACTTTACAAACTCGAAATCACGATATAGCTGAAAGAGCACCTTATTATACTCGTATGGCGGTATCTACCACAGATCCAAACGAACTATATTTTGCCAGTGTAAAGTTTAGTATTTCAAAAGACGGAGGAAAGACAATTAAAGGAGGGTATAGTGCAGGAGGTGACAATCATGATATTTGGATAGACCCTTCTAATGCTGACCGAATAATGGTCGCTCATGACGGTGGAGCAAGTATTAGTATAAATCACGGCGAGACTTTTCAACGCATCGTGCTGCCAATAGCACAAATGTATCATGTTTCAGTAGATGATCAGATTCCTTACAACGTTTATGGTAATCGACAAGATGGCTATTCTTATAAAGGACCGAGCAATAGTAGGCAAGGTTATATTCCTTTAGGGTTGTGGCAAAGCGTTGGAGGATGCGAAAGCGGTTTTGCACAACCAGACCCTTTTGATAATGACATAGTATGGTCTGGCTGTTATGACGGGGGACTACAACGCTACAATGCAAAAACAGGGCATGTACGTGATGTTCGTGTATGGCCAGAAGCAGGTTATGGTTGGGAGCCCGGTAAATTAAAATATCGCTGGCATTGGAATTTTCCATTAGCATTTTCACCGCATACCAAACATAGAGTATATGTAGGGAGTCAATTTGTACATAAAAGTGATGATGGAGGTCAAAGTTGGCAAGTTATAAGTCCTGATCTAACTTTAAATGATAAAACACACCAACAAAATTCTGGAGGGATAGCCGTTGATAATCTGATGACCTTTGATGGTTCTGTATTATTCAGTATTGAAGAATCTGAGTTGGAACCTGGCCTAATATGGACAGGCAGTAATGACGGACAAGTTCAATTAACAAAAAATGGAGGTACAAGTTGGACTAATGTAACCGCAAATATTCCAGATTTACCTAAATGGGGTACCATTGCCAATATTGAAATATCTCGTTATCAAAAAGGAACGTCATATATCACCGTAGACTTACATCAAATGGGAGATTTTAATCCTTATGTATATAAAACCGAAGATTATGGATTATCGTGGAAATTGATAAGCTCCACTGTCCCAAAATCAGTACATAGCTTTGCACATGTAATAAAGGAAGACCCCAAAAGAGAAGGCATGTTATACCTCGGCGTTGACAACGGTCTTTATATAAGCTACGATGATGGTGCTAACTGGATGCGTTTTCGAAACAACTTACCACCAGCTCCTGTCTATTGGCTTGAGATACAAGAACGGTTTGATGATTTAGTTGTGGGTACATATGGCCGAGGTTATTACATCTTAGATAATGTAGCTCCATTACGTGAATTCGATTTAGATGCAAAGAATAAATCAGCACATTTATTTAGTCTACGACCAGCATATCGATTTATAGACCAACAAAGTATAAAAACTGATGGACCAAGTTTGAACTCCGGAACCAACCCTGCTTACGGAGCAGACATCCATTATTATTTACAGGATAGCACCAATCAAAAAGTAGAAATTCAAGTATTAACTGATAACGATGAAATTATCAGAACCTTAAAAGGCAAACAGAATGCAGGAATACATCGAGTAATGTGGGATTTGAGATATGAACCCACTTATAAAGCAAAATTAAAGACAACACCTCCAGGAAGGCCATGGGTACAACTAAATGGTGAAGGATGGCGCCCTTTAGTTACTTGGGATTTAGATTTGTGGCGCGGTCAATTCGGTCCAAGAGTGGTACCTAAAAATTATAAAATAAAATTGATTGTAGGTGAAGAAGAATTTATTCGTGAATTAGAGGTTGTAAAAGATCCAAATTCAGAAGCAAGTTTAGAAGAATTAACAGAACAGGTAGCTTTCTCCTTACAACTACGAGATGCCATGAACCTGGCCGTTACCATGATAAACGATATTGAAACGATTAGGGCTGAGTTGAACGAAATTATTCCTAAACTAGAACGTAGTGGCGATCGTAAAAAATCTCAAGAATTAAGAACAGTAGCAGAAACCATTATAGCCTCGCTTTACGACATTCAATTAACCGGTGCGCGCGAAGATGCTTTTAGATTTCCCATGAAGCTTTATGGAAGACTAAGTGCGTTGGCTAGTGATATTGGTGCATTCGGAGCCGATTTCAAACCTACAGACCAGCAGAGAGAAGTATATGCTATTTTCAACAAACGTTTAAAAGATGTGGATGCTAAATTCAAAAAATTCATTGATGTTGACATCAAAAAGTTGAATATACAATTGAAAAATAGTGAATTACAAATTAAAAATAACAAAAAAATAAAATCATAACTCAATAAATCAAAACATGAAAAAACCAATTTTTTTCGCCCTATTAGTCCTCATAATAAGTTCATGCGGTGAAACCAAAAATGAAGAATCACAAGCCGAATTATTTGCAAGGATAGATTCTGAAATTAAAGCTAACTCAAAAGGCTATAGTACGTTAAAGGAAGCCACCGAAACCATCGGCCATAGATTAACAGGGTCAACCAATGGTGCAAAAGCTGAAGAATACACGTATAATATATTTAAAGAATACGGCTTTGAAGATGTAGCCTACCAGACTTTCGAAGTAGAAGCATGGGCTAGAGGCGATGTTTCCTTACAAATAAATGACGAAGACATTAAGGTTGTTACCCTAGGCCATTCTCCTATAGAAGCGAATGTAACAGGAGAAATTGTAGATATGGGCAATGGCTTAGAAGCAGACTATGCTGCCAACCCAGATGCAGTTAAGGGAAAAATTGCCTTAGCTTATATCAGCATTTTACCTGAAAGTGCAGAAGGTTTGACCAATCTTCACCGTAGTGAAAAGACAGCCTTAGCAATAAAATATGGCGCCATTGGTATCATAATCGTTAATCAAGTGGATAACGGAGTTCTTTTAACCGGCACAGCCTCTGTAACCGGAGAGTTAATTCCAATTCCTGCAGTTTGTATTGGTAAAGAAGACGGCATGGCATTAAAAGAATCATTAAAAACTAAAAAAGCCATTGCTAAAATAGCAATGACCAATACAAGCAATGTTATTAAAGCTCGAAATGTTGTAGCTACATTAGCTGGCACTACAATTCCTGAAGAGCAAATTGTTCTTGGCGGCCATTTAGATTCTTGGGATCTAGCAACAGGTGCCATTGATAACGGCATTGGTTCTTTTGCAGTTATTGATATTGCAAGAGCATTTAAAGCAAATAATCTTTATCCTAAACGTACCGTAAAATTTGTAATGTTTATGGGAGAAGAGCAAGGTCTTCTTGGTAGCAAGTTTTTGGTAGAGGAAGCGATTAAAAACAACACCATCGACAACATTAAATACATGATGAATTTAGATATGTCTGGTAACCCGATAGGTATGAACGCGGGCGGTAAATTAGAAGATGAGAAATTTTTTATGGATTTAGGCGCAGCTATTCAGCAACAAGATACTATCTATAAAAATACATTTTCTAACAAATCTGGTCTCCATAGCGACCACCAACCTTTTATGTTAGAAGGCGTTCCGATTTTATCTGTAAATAGTAATCTAGACAGGTCTATTTATGGTTGCTATCATTCCGATTGTGATGATTTCAATTTAGTGAACGAAGGTCATATGACCAACACGGCCCGTTTTGGTACGATGATGTTGTATTCTTTAGCAAATGCTGACAAATTACCTGCAACTAAAATGGACAGCGAGACTACGAAAGAATTCATGATCAAAAATAATTTAAAGGAGAAATTGATTATAGGTAACGACTGGAAATGGGAGGAATAAATTTCATAGAACTCGTTAAAAGAAAATTGTTTAAGCAGGGTATTGTTCCTATAATGCTCTGCTTTTCTTTTTTAACAGGATGCTCACAACATTCGAAAAAAACCACTGTTGATTATTTTGAATTAGTTCGCCCTCAATTTACTGGGCAATTAGCCTATGAAACCACAGATTTTGTGGAAGACTATTGGCGTGTAGTTGGCAATACGGGATTTGACAAAACTATCTATCTCATTGCCGATACCTTAAAAGCTGCTGGCTATGTGATAGAAGAAGAAGCTACTATTTCTGACCGGCTAATCTATCGTATTGAAAAACGGACAATGAACCATGACACTTGGGAACCTGTTTCAGCCTCATTACAAATCTTTGGTGAGAAAAAACCTTTATTGAAGTCTGAAACAAATAGAAACATGACCTATTTAAATTCGGCATCAACATCAAAAAGTGGTATAAAAGCAGAAGTAATTTGGATAAAATCTATTGATCAATTAGAAACACGTTCAGTAAGTGGAAAAGTCATTTTTACAGAAATGGGCGCACGACGTGTATCCAAGATAGCCATTGAAAAAGGTGCCTTAGGCATCATTTCATATGACAATCCTGATTATTTACAACCAGAAAAAAACAAAACCTCTATTCAATTTAGAAGTTTGCCCGCTGAAGATGCTTCTGAATTTTGGGGTATCGCACTTTCCTTCGAGGCTAAAGAAAGATTAATAGAGCATTTACAAAAAGGAAAGACCGAGGTAATGGTAAACATCCAAACCAAAAGATACCCATCTGAAGAACTAACTATTGTTGCAACTATTAAAGGAGTAAAAAATGCAGATGAGAGATTGGTATTTAGCGCGCATATTCAAGAACCAGGGGCAAATGATAATGCTACTGGTGTAGGTGCTCAATTAGAAATCGCCAAAGTAGCTGCAAAATTATTTCAAGAGCATAAAATTGAACTTGACCGTAGCATGACCTTTTTATGGGGAGATGAAATAATTTCTACACGCAGATATATAGAAGAAGACCCCGAACGTGCAGAAGGTATTAAATGGGGTATAAGTTTAGATATGGTTGGCGAAAACACTTCAATTACAGGCGGTACTTTTTTAATTGAAAAAATGCCAGACCCCAGTGCTATTTGGACACGAGGCATGGACAAGCATAGCGAATGGGGTGGTGAAGTATTATCGTTAGAAGATATGAAACCACATTACCTCAACGATTTTATACTATCAAATTTTAAACAACAAGGTACATTCGCAAATTGGAAGGTAGAAACCAACCCTTTTGAAGGGGGAAGTGATCACACGCCATTTATACAGGCCAATATACCTGGACTTTTACTTTGGCACTTTACAGATCAGTTTTACCATACGGATAATGACCGTATCGATAAAGTTTCACAAGAAACATTGAAAAATGTAGGCACTGCCGCTTTGGTCAGCGGATTGGAATTGGTCAATTCAGATGCAATTTTTTTAATAGAACAATTGTCAATTTTAAAAGAACAAGCCTTACTTCGTTTGTCGAATGAATTTGAGTTGAGTAAAAAAGCAATTGATTCTGGAGAAAAGTTATCTAATGAAATAGAAATTTTAAAAGCTTGGGAAATATGGTATATAGATGCTATCGAGTCGGTAAATGATGTAATTCACACTTCAAATAGCTCTACAACAGATGCTATTAAGAAAGCTCAAGCCGAAATTGAAGCAAAAACAAAAAAACTAATTGAAGCATTGACTATACAATCAAAGCAGTAGTAAATTCTAAAATTGTCAAGAGCAAAACTAATCCTTAACTTACCATCAGCATAATCAAAAAAATGAAAATGAAACAATTCTACCTTCTACTACTCACCAGTATTTCAATTGCAACGGCCCAAGTACAACCAACAGCATCAGAAAAAGTTGATGAATCATTAATGGCAAAAAAAGCCATGGATGCCACTTCATTAATTAAAAATTTACCGTTAACTAATATTGGTCCGTCTGTAATGAGTGGTCGTGTAGTAGACTTGGCTATTAATGAAGATAACCCAACAGAGTATTACGTTGCATATGCCTCAGGTGGATTATGGTACACCAATAATAATGGCACAACTTTTACGCCGGTAATGGATCACACCCAAACTCAAAATATCGGTGATATTGCGGTACATTGGCCAAGCGGCACAATATGGGTCGGTACAGGAGAAAATAATGCTTCTCGTTCGTCATATGCAGGAATAGGAATTTTAAAATCTACCGATAAGGGAAAGACTTGGCAGAATACAGGCCTACTAGATTCGCATCATATTGGTCGTATTGTGGTAAATCCTGATAATGCCAATGAAGTTACTGTTGGAGTTGCAGGGCACTTATACTCACCAAACAAAGAAAGAGGTATTTATAAAACCACAGATGGTGGAAAAATATGGAAAAACACCTTGTTCATTGATGAAAACACAGGTATTATAGATGTTGCCGTATCACCGAATAACTTCAATATTCAATATGCAGCAGCGTGGCAAAAAGATAGAAAAGCATGGGATTTTATTGGCAATGGCGAAGGTTCAGGCATATATAAAAGTACTGATGCCGGCGCAACTTGGGAGAAAATTTCAACCCCTTCAAGTGGTTTCCCAACTGGCGAAGGAGTTGGTAGAATAGGATTAGCTGTGTTTGACGATAACACGGTTTATGCTGTTCATGATAATCAGTTTAGGAGAAAAAAATCCGATGAGAAGAAAGACAAGCAAGAAGGCTTAACCAAAGATAATTTCAAATCATTATCAAAAGAGCAATTTCTTGACCTAAATGACAAGGAACTAAACGATTTTTTGAAGACCAATAATTTTCAAGAAAAATATCGCGCTGCCAACGTAAAACAAATGGTGCGTAGCGATGTGGTTAAACCAGTAGACCTTGCCCTTTATTTAGAAGATGCGAATTCTATACTTTTTGATACTCCTGTAATTGGCGCTGAAGTTTACCGAAGTAACAACGGCGGAAAAACATGGGTAAAGCAAAATGATAATTATATTGACGATCTATTTTATAGCTATGGCTATTATTTTGCGCAAATTAGTGTAGACCCTAAAAATGTAGATGCTATTTATTTATCAGGTGTCCCCATAATTTCTTCAAAAGATGGGGGTAAAACTTATACATCTATTAATGGCGACAATGTTCATTCTGATCACCATGCATTATGGGTTAACCCTAATTTACCAGGGCATTTGATTAATGGTAACGACGGTGGGGTAAATACCAGCTACGATGATGGGGAAAGTTGGATTAAGAACAATTCACCAATAGTAGCTCAGTTTTATGCGATAGCTGTAGACAATCAAAAACCGTACAACGTATATGGTGGTTTGCAAGACAATGGTGTTTGGATGGGACCGCATAATGCGGACGAAAATACAGAATGGCATCAAACAGGTCAATACCCTTGGAAATCGATTTTGGGTGGTGACGGTATGCAAGTACAAATTGATTCTAGAAATCACAATACGGTTTATACCGGGTTTCAATTTGGTAATTATTTTAGATTGGATTTAGAGAATGACAAACGAGCTTACATTCAACCTAAACATGAATTAGGAGAAACTCCGTACCGTTTTAATTGGCAATCCCCTATTCTATTATCGCCCCATAATCAGGATATATTATATATGGGAAGTAACAAATTACATCGTTCATTAAACCAAGGTGATACTTGGGAAACGATTTCTTCAGATTTAACCCAAGGTGGTAGAAAAGGAAATGTCGCTTTTGGTACTTTGGCAACAATTTCTGAATCTCCATTTAAATTCGGATTGATTTATACAGGAAGTGATGACGGACTCATTCAACGCACAGATAATGGCGGTGGAAGTTGGGAAGTAATTTCTAAAAACCTACCACAAAACTTATGGGTAAGTAGAGTTATCGCATCAAAGTTTAATGAAAATAGAGTTTATGCTTCCTTAAATGGCTACCGCTCAGACGATTTTACTCCTTATATATATGTAAGTGAAAACAAAGGAGCTTCGTGGAAGAGTATTTCTGCCAACATACCGGCATCTCCTGTTAATGTAATTATTGAAGACACAGAAAATGAAAATATACTTTACGTAGGAACTGATAACGGACTATACGTGTCATTGAATAACGGAAATTCTTGGGAATCATTTACCAATGGAATGCCTTATGTTGCCGTTCATGATTTAGTAATTCAGAAAGAAGCAAAGCATCTATTAATTGGCACACATGGTAGAAGTATCTACAAGGCCGATATTGCTAAATTGCAGAATTTGACTCCCGAAGTATTGAAAAAGGAATTGTATGTTTATCCCTTAGAAAATATTAAGCATTCAGCACGTTGGGGAAATTCATGGAGTTCATGGTCTAAAGCAAGTACCCCAGGCTTGGATATCTCTTTTTATTCCAACAGAGATGAGGTTTACCAAGCCAAAATAAAATCATCTGATGATATTTTAGTGAGCGAGACCGATATTGTGTCCGACAAAGGAATCAACATTCTATCATATGATTTGGCATTCTCCAAAATTGGAAAATTAAACTACCTTAAAAAACATAAAACAGAATTAAAGACAGCAGATGATGGAAAGACCTATCTGCCCAAAGGCTCTTATTCTGTTGAATTAAAAGGAAACGGAAAAACGGAACTTGTCACTTTTGAAATTGAATAACCACTATGAAAATAGTTGATTGGAATGAATTACCAGAATTGGGTGTAAGCCATAATCCTGAAATAAAAAAGAGAACATTAATTGGTTATAATGAAATTCCTCAATTAATGATGTACGGTACGGCCGTATTTAAACCTGGCCAAGAAGTCGAAATACATAAACATGACACCATGTTTGAAGTTTTTCATATTCAGACTGGTAAGGCCGTTTTTACCATTTCAGGAAAAGAATATGAAGTAGGCCCAGGACATTGCATTACAATAGAACCTGGCGAGTTACATGCACAGCGAAACCCATTCGATGCAGATGTCACTTGGACATATTTTGGTATTGCTACAGATTAAAATCCTATAAAAAACATATGGAACTTACTTTAGGAATACCTGCCTTACTATTCCCCGCAATTTCTTTGACCATGTTAGCCTATAATGCTCGATACCTAGCCATTGCAGCTCTAATTCGTCAATTGCATCAAAAATATCAAGAAACAGCTTCACCATCTATTGGCTTACAAGTTCAACAATTACGCAAAAGACTTACTATTATAAAAAACATGCAGGCAACCGCCATATTCAGTTTTTTACTAGCAGTAATTACAATGGCACTCCTATTTTTCGAATATATAATTACCGCCAAAATAGTATTTGGAATTAGTTTATTTGCTTTAATCCTTTCTTTAGTTTTAAGTCTAATTGAAGTTCAACTTTCCACCAAAGCCTTATCAATTCAATTAAAGGATATGGAAAAATGAAGCGAATAAAAGAGCTTGAGTTACTTAATGAGATTAGAGAGATTAGGGAATTTGATTTTGGCATTTTCTATTTTTTTAAAAAAGGAATTATTATATCAGAAATGAATAAAGGAGTTCTTTTCAGATGGGAAGACGCCTCGAAAGTTGTTACCGCAGCAGAAAATATATATGGGTTAGAAATTCCAATTATATACATTGCCAACCGAATAAATAACTATTATGTAGTACCGTCAAATTGGCTAAAATTTTACCAAAACAGACATAAAATGGCCTTTTACGGTGTGGTAGGGCAAACAACTGGAAGTAGAGCAAGTTTACTTTTAGAACGATTTTTCTTTAAAAACTCAATTATTCAATTCAATGATTTAGATGACGCCGTGCTTTGGGCTGTAGAAAAATCACATTTAAAAACCTATCCATTATCACATTAGATTTTTGTTGAAGATTTTTAATTCTTTTGGTAGATTAAACTTATAAATCTTCAACAGTATAAAATTGATTCTTAAAATGAATCTAAATTGATATACTAAAGCCCTTGAAAACTTGTTAATAACTAGCGTGTGATGTAAATTCGCGTATAAAATTAACAACTAATGAGCGGATTTTTTAAATCTTCGATTGGTAGAAAGTATGCAATGGCTCTTTCTGCTTTCTTTTTAATGTTTTTTCTACTTCAGCATTTTGCAATTAATATTTTATCGGTTTTCAGTCCTAATGCGTTTAATGAAGCTTCGCATTTTATGGGTACTTTTTGGGCCGTACAATACCTTTTGCAACCTGTTTTAATCTTTGGGGTTATTTATCACTTTGTGATGGGTTTCATTCTAGAAATTAAAAACAGAAATGCTAGAGCAGTGAATTACGCTAAAAACAATGGTTCAGCTAATTCTAGCTGGATGAGTAGAAACATGATTTACAGCGGGTTGGCAATTTTAGCCTTTTTAGTGCTGCATTTTATTGATTTCTGGTTACCAGAAATCAATACCAAATATATTCAAGGCGATATGTCTGGATTGTTGGGAGACGGTGAAGGTTTTCGTTACTACGAAGAATTGACCCATAAATTTGTGAATCCGATTAGGGTTGCTGCTTATGTATTAGCCTTTGTGTTTTTATCATTACACCTTATGCACGGATTTAGTTCTGCTTTTCAGTCTGCTGGTGTAACATCAATGAGAAAGAAAAAGCTTCAAACTTTTGGTAAGGCATATGCTATCATAATTCCGTTAGGCTTTATTTTCATTGCCCTTTTTCATCATTTTAATCATTAATACCTTTTACTTATGTCTGTATTAGACTCAAAAGTACCTAAAGGTCCATTGAAAACGAAGTGGACCGATTATAAGAACCATATTGATTTGGTAAACCCTGCCAATAAACGAAACATTGATGTTATCGTTGTTGGTACAGGATTAGCTGGTGGTTCTGCTGCTGCTACCTTGGCAGAATTAGGGTATAACGTTAAAACGTTTTGTTACCAAGATTCACCAAGAAGGGCGCACTCTATTGCAGCGCAAGGTGGTATCAATGCTGCTAAAAACTATCAAGGCGATGGTGACTCTACTTACCGTTTATTTTATGATACGGTAAAAGGTGGTGATTACCGTTCTAGAGAAGCTAACGTTTATCGTTTGGCTGAAGTATCTGGAAACATCATTGACCAGTGTGTTGCCCAAGGTGTACCCTTTGCACGTGATTATGGTGGACTATTAGACAACCGTTCATTCGGTGGTGTTTTAGTTTCTCGTACATTTTATGCGAAAGGCCAAACAGGACAACAACTTTTATTAGGCGCATATTCTGCAATGAACAGGCAAATTGCTCGTGGTAAAATTACCCCGTTCAACCGTCATGAAATGCTAGATGTTGTTAAAGTAAATGGCAAGGCTCGTGGAATAATCGCTCGTAATTTAGTTACCGGTGAAATTGAGCGTCACTCTGCTCATGCCGTTGTTATCGCATCTGGCGGATACGGAAATGTTTATTTCCTTTCAACAAACGCAATGGGATCGAATGTTACGGCATCCTGGAAAATACATAAAAAAGGCGCATTTTTTGCAAATCCTTGTTATACTCAGATTCACCCAACGTGTATTCCTCGTTCTGGTGATTACCAATCTAAACTTACCCTAATGTCAGAATCGTTACGTAACGATGGTCGTATTTGGGTGCCTAAGAATATGGAAGATGTAATGGCAATTCGTGAAGGCAAGAAAAAGCCAACTGATTTGTCTGAAGACGAAAGAGATTATTACCTAGAAAGAAGATACCCTGCATTTGGTAACTTAGTACCACGTGATGTTGCGTCAAGAGCAGCAAAAGAACGTTGTGATGCCGGTTATGGTGTTAATGCTACTGGAGAAGCTGTTTATTTAGATTTTGCCTCCTCGATACAACGTTATGGTATAGAGCAAGCTAAAATTCATAACATTGAAAATGCATCAAAAGAAAAAATATATGAATTAGGTGCCGCTATCGTTAAAGCGAAATACGGAAACCTTTTTCAGATGTACGAGAAAATTGTAGATCAAGATCCATACAAAACACCAATGATGATTTACCCAGCGGTTCACTATACTATGGGTGGTGTTTGGGTAGATTACAATTTGATGACTACAATACCTGGTTGCTATGCTATTGGTGAAGCAAATTTCTCTGATCATGGTGCGAACCGATTAGGAGCCTCTGCTTTAATGCAAGGTTTGGCTGATGGCTATTTTGTATTACCGTATACAATTGGTGATTATTTATCACATGACATTAGAACTGGAAAAATACCAACAGACACTCCAGAGTTTGATGCTGCAGAAAAAGAAGTAACCGATAGAATTGAATTCTTCATTAATAATAAAGGAGAGCATTCTGTGGATTACTACCATAAGAAGTTAGGCAAGATTATGTGGGATAAATGTGGTATGTCACGTAATGCAGAAGGTCTTAAAACAGCAATTGACGAAATATCGGCACTTAGAAAGGATTTTTGGAAAAATGTAAATGTCCCAGGAACAACAACAGAATACAATGAGCAATTAGCTAAAGCTGGTAGAGTTGCAGATTTCTTAGAGTTGGGAGAACTATTCGCTAAAGATGCATTGGTAAGGGAAGAATCTGCTGGAGGTCACTTTAGAGAAGAACACCAAACCGAAGATGGTGAAGCAAAAAGACTTAAAGAGTTTCAATTTGTTTCAGCATGGGAATACAAAGGGGAACCAAAAGATGCAGTCTTGCATAAAGAAGAATTGGTTTACGAAAATATAGAAGTTAAAGAAAGAAGTTATAAATAAAGAAGGTATCATGAACTTAACACTTAAAATTTGGCGTCAATCAGATGCGAACGACAAGGGTAAAATGGTCGATTACAAAGTGACAGAAATATCTGAACACATGTCCTTTTTAGAAATGATGGATGTTCTTAACGAACAACTTATTAACAAAGGTGAAGAGCCAGTTGCTTTTGATCATGATTGCCGAGAAGGTATTTGCGGCATGTGCTCAATGTTTATAAATGGTGAAGCTCACGGCCCAGATAGAGGTGTAACCACTTGTCAATTGCACATGCGTATGTTCAAAGATGGTGACACCATTACTATTGAACCATTTAGAGCAAAAGCATTTCCTGTAATTAAGGATTTAGTAGTTGATAGAAGTTCTTTTGATCGTATACAGCAAGCAGGTGGTTATATTTCTGTAAATACTTCAGGTAATACACAAGATGCAAACGCTACTCTTATTTCAAAACATGCAGCAGATGAAGCTATGGATGCCGCTACCTGTATTGGTTGTGGCGCTTGTGTAGCAAGTTGCAAAAATGCTTCTGCTATGTTATTTGTCGGTGCAAAAGTTTCACAATATGCTTTGTTACCACAAGGCCAGATTGAAGCTGTAGACCGTGTTAAAAATATGGTAGCTCAAATGGATTTAGAAGGTTTTGGAAATTGTACGAACACAGGTGCTTGTGAAGTTGAATGTCCGAAAGGCATTTCTTTAGAAAATATTGCTCGTATGAATAGAGAATATTTTAGCGCGAATGTAAAAGAATAAAATCCATTTATAATAAATATTTAAAATCTCATGTCGAAAGGCGTGGGATTTTTTATTTTTAATACATGCCTTAAGATTACAAAGAAGAACGAATAAAAGTGCCACGATTTAATGAAGAATCTGGTTTCTTTACTACACCACAGCGCTCAAAAATAATTAGCAAAATTCGCGGTAAAAACACCAAACCAGAATTGACATGTCGTAAAGCACTATATACTAAAAGAAGGAAAACATGAAATGTAGCATGCATAAATTGTATTTGAATACGTAGATTAGAATTGGCCAAACCAAAAGGTTGGGCTTTTTTTTGTCCATTCTCAAAATTCATACATTTACTACTATGGATTATAAAAACCTTACTTCTAAATCAAAGCTACCTGATGTGAAAACCACAATTTTCACGACCGTGGGCAATCTTGCAAGGGAGCACAAAGCTATAGACTTGTCACAAGGATTTCCGAATTTTGAAGCAGACCCAAATCTATTATCATTGGTAAACAAAGCGATGTGCGAAGGCTATAACCAATATGCTCCTATGCCAGGTTATTATGGTCTTAGAGAAGTTATTTCAGATAAAATAGAATCGCTGCATAATCATCGCTATAATCCAGAAAAGGAAATTACAATTACTGTAGGAGCAACTCAAGCCATTTTCACGGCTATTACAGCTTTTGTAAATGAAGGTGACGAGGTTATTGTTATAAAACCTGCTTATGATTGTTACGAGCCAGCTATCATCTTAAATGGCGGTGTGCCCGTGTATATTCAATTAGACGCACCAGATTATAGAATTGATTGGGAGGTATTTAAAAATAAAATTACGGCTAAAACAAAAATGGTCATTCTTAATACACCCCATAACCCTAGTGGTAAGATTTTATCACTAAGGGATATGGAAATGCTTGAGTCCATTTTAAAGCCTACTGATATAATTTTACTAAGCGATGAAGTTTATGAGCACATCATTTTCGATGGGGAAACTCATTATAGTGCATCTCGATTTAAAGATTTGGCCAATCGAAGTTTTATATGTGCATCCTTTGGGAAAACATTTCATGTTACTGGGTGGAAAATTGGGTATTGTGCAGGTCCAACAGAACTAATGAATGAATTTAGAAAAGTGCATCAATTCGCAGTTTTTTGCGTTGACCATCCTGTTCAAAAGGCTTTAACTACCTATTTAAAAGATTCAAGACACTACTTAGAATTGAATAATTTCTACCAGGAAAAAAGAGACTTTTTTCTAGATGGTATAAAAGATTCACGATTTAAGTTTACCCCTTCTAAAGGCACCTATTTTCAATTACTAGATTATACCGACATTACCATGGAAAATGACGAATCGTTAGGAAAAAGATTGATTATAGAACATCAATTAGCAAGCATACCTATTTCTTCATTTAATGTAGATAATCGTAATGACCACATGTTACGTTTCTGTTTTGCTAAAAAACAAGAAAGCTTAGAAAAGGCGGTAGAAATATTACGTTCTTTATAGATTTACAGCAAACCTATTATTTACTTGAAAGCAGCATTTACTTTAGTCATAAACTCTCCAATTTTATTTGGCTCTAACCAACGTGTGACTACCACCAAATCGTGTTCCTTATCAATAACTATAAAATTACCTCCAAAACCGGCTGCATAGTAAATATTTTCAGAAAGACCGTCCCAATGACGGTCTCCCTTTTTGTTCAACCACCACATATATCCATAATTAGAATTTGGAATTGAAGGAGTGGTAGCTTTTTTAATCCATGAGGATGAAATCAATTGCTCATTCTTCCATTTTCCATCATTTAAAAACAGCAGCCCAAAACGTGCCAGATCTTCTGTATTAATGAAGATACCAGCCCCTGAATGTCCCCCACCAGTTACAGATTTCATTTGAAGTCCGTCAATTTCTGTCCAAGCATGATCATACCCATACCAGCGCCAAGTTGAAGAAGCTCCTATCTTATCCATTATTTTATCTTTAAGAACCATTGGCATAGGTTTACGCCAAAGCTGGGTAAGAGAATAAGCCAACACATTTACACGAACATCATTATACTCCATTACTGTACCAGGCTCTTTTGGTGCTGCAAATTTCCAATCATCTATATCGCCTTCGCTAGGTGGTCTATCGGCCCAATCTTTGCCACCCCATAGTTCACCTGACCATGCAGAATTCTGTTGTAATAAATGTTCCCATGTAATTTTAGAGTTATGAGCACCCTTAAAGGTATCATCCCATATATAATTACCAACCATATCGTTAGTGTTAGATAGTAAGCCTACATCTTCTGCAAGGCCAGCCATGGTACTCAAAAAACTTTTAGTCACACTAAAGGTCATATCCACTCTTTTGGTATCTCCCCATTGTGCAACCACATATCCATTTTTAAGAATCATACCGGCAGGGCCACCACGTTTCTTTGTCGGACCTAAAATTTGATGAAATGGTTCCTTTTCAAAACCTTTTAAAATTGCAATTCTTAAATCACGTGAACCACTGTATTCGTTTGCTTTAGCAAAATCTACTGCGTTCTTTAATTGTGTTTCATTTATCTTAAAAGACTGAGGAGATTTTTGAGCCCAATTAGCATTTACCTCTGGAAAGTAATACTCTTGGGCATTGAGGTTTAATAAACCTGTGAACATCAAAAGAACAAAATATTTCAATTTCATTTAATATTATTTTTGAACCTACAAGATACTTAAATCGAAACACATTAGCCAATCGGTTTGCTCGTCTGAACCTATAAAATAAGGATGGGTATCAAATTTTCTAAATCCTTGGCGTTCATAGAATTTTATAGCTCGTATATTCTGCTCCCATACCCCTAACCAGAGCATTTTCTTTTTTCTTTTTAAGGCAACGTTCTTAATATGATTAAGAAAAACTTCACCCAACCCCAACCCTTGGTGTTCAACGAGCACATAAATTCGTTCTAGCTCTATACTGTCATCTTGTTTAAGATCTGATTGTGCAACTCCAACATTAAGCTTAAAATAACCAAGTATTTCATTATTGGAATAAACAAAAAAAAAGTCGCTATCTGGGTTTAATAATTCTTCCTTTATTCGCTCTAATGCAAAAGCATTTTCAATATAATTTTTGAAATCATTAGGATCATTATCCTTCTCAAAGGCGGTAACGAAAGTTTGTTCAGAAATTTGTCGCAATTGCTGAAGATCAGTAAGAGAACATTTGGTATAAGTAAGTTCCATACCACGAAAATAAAAAAAGGAGCAAATATCTTTGCTCCTTTTTGGGGGAAATAATACAAAATGGTTGATTTGGTATTTTGACCATTTTCATCATTGCTTTTAATTGCAATTCAATTGATAAAGGACATTTCTCAATTACGACTTTTTTCTACTGTTTTTCAGCGAATATTTTACCCTCGGTTCTCATTAGAATAGCGCCATCTTCAGTTTCTTTCATTTCAATAAAATCATCGGGGAAATCAGTACCTGGGTAGCTGACAATATAAATGTCATTATTTATACTCCATTTAACATCTGTTAAGTAAACCACCTTCCCATTTTTATAGCCATGAAAACGACCTAAATAAATATCATTAAAAATCCATTCCTCATTATCTATGACCATTTTATTAGTATTGGTAGCAGTTTTTACCCTATGTTGCCAAATACCAATTATAGGGTCGTTGTTCTCTTCAATTTTTGAACATGAGGTAACAAGTACCAGTAATAGCAGGCAATTTAATAAGTACTTCATTTTAGGTTACGTTTCTAAAGCGATTTGGGATTCACTTTGTATTACAATACAAATATATGTAGTATTTTTCTTACAAAATAATATTTGTGGTAAAAATGTCTATACCTGTTGAGAAATTCCTATGTTTTCATAACAAATGCATTTATTACTCTATTAAAACAATGTCAGGTATTTCGTTTTATTAATTGTAAAAACTTAAAAGTGGTCCATAATATGTACTTTAAACAACCAATACACAAAAATTTGGCATAAAAAAAGGAGCGACTTAGAAAAGTCGCTCCTTTGTAATTGTCTAAAAAGTAATTTATATCATAAATAACTTTTTCGTAAGTCTTAAAAATCCGCTAAAAAAATCATTACGATAAACTTGAACTTTTTCTTCAGCTGCGATGTGGTTTAATTGAGAATTCATTTCGGTTAAGTAATTAATAGGTTAAATCGGTATACCTTTTAAATATACATATATTCTTCTCGTTTTAAGAAATTAATGTTGTGTATACTAGACAATATGTTGTGAATAAAATTATATAATACTTTTATCGACAAACGGAATACACTTAGTCAATTTTCATTTCTGGTATTTCGCCCTTCACAATTAACTCACCTTCAGTGGCTTTTATAATTTCATCTACAGTAACCCCTGGAGCCCTTTCTAATAATAAAAAACCCTGATTTGTAACTTCCAGAACCGCCAAATTGGTTACAATTTTCTTAACACAACCAACGCCGGTGAGTGGTAAACTACACTTTTTTAATAGTTTAGATTCTCCAGCCCTGTTGGTATGCATCATAGCTACAATTATATTCTCTGCTGAAGCTACCAAGTCCATCGCACCACCCATTCCTTTAACCATTTTTCCTGGTATTTTCCAGTTAGCGATATCACCATTCTCAGAAACCTCCATTGCACCCAGTATAGTCAGGTCAACATGCTTACCTCTAATCATAGCAAAGCTTGTTGCCGAGTCAAAAAATGAAGCACCCGGCAAGGCGGTAATGGTTTGCTTACCTGCATTGATTAAATCTGCATCTTCTTCTCCATCAATAGGAAAAGGGCCCATACCAAGAATTCCGTTTTCACTCTGAAATTCAACACTTATATCTTCGCGTACATAATTAGCTACCAAAGTGGGTATACCAATACCAAGGTTAACGTAATAGCCGTCTTCCACTTCTTGTGCAATTCTCTTTGCAATTCCGTTTTTGTCTAACATGTTCTTATTTTTGACGTACCGTTCTTTGTTCTATTCTTTTCTCGTAATCTTTACCTTGAAAAATTCGTTGAACGAAAATTCCGGGAACATGTATTTGATTAGGGTCTAATTCACCTTCAGGCACAAGCTCTTCGACCTCAGCTACCGTAATTTTAGCTGCACCACACATGCAAGGATTAAAGTTTCTTGCGGTACCCTTAAATATTAGATTACCAGCCGCATCACCTTTCCAAGCTTTTACAAAGGCAAAATCTGCTTTAAAGGCTTCCTCTAATATGTACATCTTACCATTAAATTCACGTACTTCTTTGCCTTCAGCAACTTCTGTTCCATAACCAGCAGGTGTAAAAAATGCTGGAAAACCCGCTTGTGCTGCCCTACATTTTTCTGCAAGTGTACCTTGTGGAGTTAACTCTACCTCCAACTCGCCGCTAAGCATTTGTCGTTCAAATTCATCATTCTCACCCACATACGAAGACACCATTTTTTTAATTTGATGTTTCTGCAACAATAACCCTAAGCCAAAATCATCTACTCCTGCATTATTAGAAATACAAGTAATATCCTTTACACCCAGTTTCACCAATTCGCTAATTGCATTTTCTGGTATACCGCATAAGCCAAAACCACCCAGCATAAAGGTCATTCCATCCTTTACTCCCGCTAATGCATCAGTTACGCTTGCTACTGTTTTACGTATCATTTCTTATTAAATTATCTTGTTACTAAAATACCGAAATTAAATGGATTAAATAAAAAAGGTCTTGGTATAAACCAAGACCTTTTTTATTTACTTAAGAATGTAGATTAAAAATCCAAATCATCTAAATCATCTTCAATATCCTTATCTTCTTTGATATCTGAAGCGAATTTATCACAATCTATTTCGATTGACATATTCTCAGGTTTTTCAAAGTCCTCTTTTGAAATACCAAGTTCAGGATCAGCATAATTTTTAGTCATGTAAAGACCCCAAATAGGTAATGCCATAGAAGCTCCTTGCCCATAAGTAATAGTTTTAAAATGAACTGCTCTTTCTTCACCACCAACCCAAACGCCAGTTACTAAATTCGGAACCATACCCATAAACCATCCATCACTATTATTCTGGGTTGTACCCGTCTTACCAGCTATAGGATTAGTTAATTCATATGGGTACCCGGTAATGATTTCATCATATTCATTTCTATATTTATTAGCACCTGTTGTACGTAAACGAGTACCTGAACCACCCTGAGTAACACCTTTCAATAAATCAACAATAGCATAAGAAACATCTTTACTCAGTACATCTTTAGTCTCAGGCACATATTCATAAAGAACGGTACCATCTTTATTCTCAATTCGAGTCACCATAACAGGTTTTACATATACCCCTTGATTGGCAAAGGCCCCATAAGCACCTACCATTTCATACACGTTTACATCTAAGGTACCCAAAGCAATGGCCGGCACCTCAAGAATATCACCAGTAAGCCCTAAGTTACGAACCATACTTACCACCGATTTTGGACCCACCTCATCTATTAATTGAGCCGTAACTGTATTTACTGAATTCGCCAAAGCTCTTTTTAAAGTATAACTGCTTCCAGAATATTTTAAATCAGAATTTCTAGGACACCATGGCTCCATATTTCCATGTTTACCTGCTTCAATGCAATATTGAGTATCTGGTCGTGTTTCACAAGGCGATAATCGCAATTGGTCAATCGCCGCAGCATAAACAAAAGGCTTAAAAGTAGAACCTGCTTGTCTTGCTCCTTGTATTACATTATCATATTGGAAATGCTTATAATTGATGCCCCCAACCCATGCCTTAACATGACCAGTTTGTGGCTCCATAGACATCATGGCTGTTCTTAAAAAGGCTTTATAATACCGAATGGAATCCATTGGCGTTAAAATTGTATCCTTTTCCTTGGTCGCGCTCTTCCAATCAAAAACCGTCATTTCAGTCTTTTTGGTAAATGATTCTCGAATCTCTTTTTCAGATTTACCCTGATCCTTCATGATACGCCATCTTTCTGATGTTTTTATAGCGCGTTCCATAATGCCATTCGTCTCCTCTGGAGTTAAATCTAAAAACGGAGCTGTTGGATTTCTATCTGGTGTGTTTTGATGAAAAAATTCCGCTTGCAACTTCGTCATGTGTTCATTAACCGACTCCTCTGCATTCGCTTGCATTTTAGAATCAATGGTCGTATAAATTTTCAGTCCATCTAAATACAAGTTATACCGGTCACGATCACCCTCCATAGCAGGCTTAGGATTTTTATCAATCCAATCTTTCATAAAGCGATGCAAGTACATTCTAAAATAGGTAGCTAAACCTTCTCTATGGCTTTCCGGATTATAATTAATATCCATTTTCATAGCCTGAAGAGAATCTTTTTCCGCTTCAGTGATATAATCGTATTTAGCCATTTGGGCCAAAACAACATTTCTTTTGTTAAGTGTAAGTTCTTCTCGTCTTAATGGGTTGAACAATGAAGAGTTCTGTAGCATACCAACTAGCATAGCTGATTCTTCAACTTTTAAATCTATTGGTTCTTTACCAAAATAAATACGCGCAGCAGATCGTATACCATCAGCATTATTTCCAAAATCATATATATTCAAATACATACTTATGATTTCTTCTTTGGTATAGCTACGTTCTAATCGTATAGCCAATACCCATTCCTTTAGTTTTTGTTTAATAGCATCAAACTTGCTTCGAGAACGAACGCCTACAAATAATTGTCGCGCCAATTGCTGAGATATGGTACTTGCACCACCCTTGCTTCCTAAATAAGCAAATGCTCTTAGTGTTCCTCTAGCATCAATACCAGAATGATCCATAAAACGAATGTCTTCACTAGCAATTAATGTATTCACTAAATTTTCTGGTAAATCATCAAATTTTATATCGGTACGGTTATCATCCAAATAAAACTTACCCAATAAATTACCATCAGAAGAAATAATTTGAGATGCTAAATTGGTTTGTGGATTTTCTAAATATTCATAAGGAGGAAGTTCCCCAAACAGTCCCCAAGAGGCAGATAAAAATATCAAAGCCACAAAAGCAATGCCTGACAAGAATAAAATCCAAAACCACTTTATGAATTTAGAGAAACTGTTGGTTGTACTTTTCTTTTCCGCTTTTGCCATAATTTACGGGTTACTTTTAATTACTTCAATACCTACATCGGTAATACCTTCTAGACCAATAATTCCAGAAATATTTCCGTTTTTGCGCATCGCTTGTGAAACCTCAATAGTATATACGCCAGAAGACGAAAAAACGATGTTTTCCTTATACCATAATTTGTTTTCCTTAATACTACCACTCCCTTTTCCAAGCCAAGTACCATCTGGTAAAGACATTTCATATTCTAATGTGTCCTTTGTTACTTCACCTTGAGGTGTTGTTAGAGATGCGATTATAAATAAATTACTATATGGAAATGTGTTGTCATTTCTAATATTAATAAATATATCATGCCTATCTAGAGTATCCATTTTGGATAAGGAAAACTCAAGCACGTTATCTTTATTCCAAACACCATCTTTTATTGAACGGTATTCTGATTTAATAATATTTGTATTACAGGAAGCAAAAAGCATAACTGCTAAGAAACAACATGATATACTACGCATTATTTTGATTTCTTTTTCGATTTCTGTTCTTGTTCTTATTTTGGTTTCGATTTCTATTTTTATTCTTGTTTCCACCACCTTTAGGTCTGTCGAAACGAGTAAGACTATCTTGACCAACTACATTCTCAAAAACTACTTTTTCTTCTACTTCAATTTCAATCGCATACATTTCTAAGCTTGCGACTTTCTCTTTATTTTTATTTTTCTCTAAAATCTCATTTACCTGATCTTTTGAAAGAACATGCCAGTTACCTGGATCTTCTTTGTAAGAGAACCAAAGCATTTCTTTAAAAATATCGGTTTTTTGACAAAAGGCTAAACCCTTATCTGTAAATAATTTGGTGTCTTGCGCAGGAAAGTCTTTTAAGGCATCTAAATAAACATCTAGTTCATAATTTAAACAGCACTTTAATTTACCGCACTGTCCTGCCAGTTTTTGAGGATTCAAAGACAATTGTTGGTAACGTGCTGCAGAAGTACTTACCGATCTAAAATCTGTAAGCCAAGTTGAACAACATAGTTCTCTACCACACGAGCCAATACCGCCCAATCGTTGTGCTTCTTGACGATACCCTATTTGACGCATTTCGATACGAATACCAAATGCCTTAGCCATATCTTTTATTAACTGTCTAAAATCTACACGTTCATCTGCAGTATAATAAAAGGTTGCTTTAGAACCATCACCTTGAAATTCAACATCAGAAATCTTCATTTGAAGTTTCAGAATAATAGCAATTTCACGTGCACGTTTTTTAATTTCATCTTCCCTATCTCGGCATTTCTGCCATATATCAATATCTTTTTGACTGGCTTTTCGATATACCTTTGGCGCATCTGACGCATTAATCGCTTCCTTTTTGCGCTTCATTTGAACACGTACCAACTCACCCGTTAGAGTAACCATACCTATATCATGACCAGCTAGTGCCTGAGTGGCAACTATATCGCCAATGGAAAGTGAAAGATTCTCTGTGTTTTGAAAAAACTCTTTTCTACTGTTTTTAAATCGTACTTCAACATAATCGAATGGCCGTTCCCCATTTGGGAGCGACATGTTGGAAAGCCAATCAAAAACTGTTAATTTATTGCAACCATCTGTACCGCAAGTACCGTTATTCTTGCATCCCTTTGGTTGTCCATCCTTACCGGTAGAACAACTACTACAACCCATATTATATATATTGATTTGGTCGAATTTTTGAAGATTCACCAAAAAAGGTTCATAAAAAACTTATAGGTAAAGATACTGTTTTTTTAATGTGAAATAAAAGGTAAGTTGGCAGTATCGATATTCAGCATTCAATAACCCGTAGTCAATAATCTGCATCCTATGAAATCAAAACAGACTAAAATCTAGGCTTATTTACAGCTAGATTTTAGTCTTCCCTTAGTCCAAACTTTAAAAACTACGTTATTTTTTAAACTTCAAAACCTCAGAGCGGCCTTTCTTAAAAATTTTATTACTGACTACTTTGCCTTTTCTTAGTGCCTTTTGCTCTTCAAAAGGTAATTCATGAACCTCTTTACAAGCATCAGAACAGCAATCGTTCATTTTTTCAGCACAAGATGTACACTGAATAAATAATAAATGACATGCTTCATTGGCGCAATTGACGTGTTCATCACAAGGTTCTCCACATTGGTGACAATTTGATATAACATCATTACTTATTCGTTCCCCCCTTCTATGGTCAAATACAAAATTCTTCCCTCTAAACTTATTTTCTAGATTTTTGTTTTCAACCTGTCTTGTATATTCAATAATACCACCTTCTAGCTGATACACCTGTTCGAAACCTTTATGCTTGTAATATGCACTTGCTTTTTCACAACGGATACCGCCTGTACAATACATGACCAGTTTCTTATCTTTCTTGTGATCAGCCAAATCACGTTCAATAATATCTAGCGAATCACGAAATGTATCTACATCTGGTGTTACTGCATTTTTGAAATGACCGATTTCACTTTCGTAATGGTTTCTCATATCGACCAAAACAGTATCTGGGTCTTCAATAAGCTCATTGAATCTTTCTGCATCTACATGAATACCTTTATTGGTAACATCAAAACTGTGGTCATTAAGACCGTCTGCCACAATCTTATTTCGAACTTTTACCTTAAGTTTTAAAAATGATAGATTGTCTTGCTCGATTGCAATATTGAGACGAACGTTTTCTAGAAATGAAATGCTATCTAAATGTTCTTTAAAAATGTTAAAATTTTCGGCAGGCACCGATAATTGAGCGTTTATACCTTCTTGAGCGACATAAATTCGGCCAAGAACATCCATCTCATTCCAATGTATAAATAAATGATTTCTGAATAAATCGGTATTACCGATGTGTGCATAGGTATAGAAAGATATAGTAAGACGCTCCTTACCTGCTTCTTCAATTAAAGCTGACCTTTCTATTGCACTTAGTGTATTGTACAGTTGCATGCTATACCAATAGTTTTAAGTTATAGAAAAATTTTAAAAGGCAAAAGTAATAATAAAATAGAAAAGTTACGCCTATTACGCTATGCTTAGCCGCTTTAAAATAAAAAAAGAGTCTTGAAAAATCAAGACTCTTTATCGACTATTCCATTCTTTTCTTTTTCATAGCATTCTTTCAGAACACAGAAAGGGAAATAGCCACCATTGTTCGTTGTCACTGATAACAACGAAGTATACACAATTAAACAACTTCTATTTTTTATAAGATAGTAATTCCTTAAAATGGTTGCGTAATACGATTCAATATTATTCAATTCAAAAAAGAAATAGTAATTTAGCTTTCCAAAAAAATTAAAATGAGTTCCGAAAAAGAAGCAAAATTAAAAGCATTACAATTGACCCTTGACAAAATGGATAAGACCTATGGTAAGGGTGCTGTCATGAAAATGGGCGACAAGGTTGTTGCAGATGTGGAAGTGATTCCTTCTGGCTCATTAGGATTGGATATTGCATTAGGCGTAGGTGGTTATCCAAGAGGTCGTGTAGTAGAAATATACGGACCTGAATCTTCTGGTAAAACCACATTGACACTTCATGCAATTGCAGAAGCACAAAAAAATGGAGGTATAGCAGCTTTTATTGATGCAGAACATGCTTTCGACCGTTTTTATGCTCAAAAATTAGGTGTTGATATAGACAACTTAATTATATCTCAACCTGATAATGGTGAGCAAGGATTAGAGATTGCTGATAACTTAATTCGCTCAGGTGCAATTGACATTGTTGTAATTGATTCTGTTGCAGCATTAACTCCGAAAAGTGAAATTGAAGGAGAAATGGGAGATTCTAAAATGGGTCTTCATGCACGTTTAATGTCTCAAGCATTAAGAAAACTTACCGGATCTATAAGTAAAACTAATTGTACCGTTATTTTCATTAACCAATTGCGTGAGAAAATTGGTGTTATGTTCGGTAATCCAGAAACAACAACTGGTGGTAATGCACTTAAATTTTACGCATCGGTTCGTTTAGATATCAGAAGATCTACACAAATAAAAGATACAGACGGAAACGTTCAAGGTAACAAGACTCGAGTAAAAGTGGTTAAGAATAAAGTTGCCCCACCATTCCGTACAACCGAATTTGACATCATGTACGGTGAAGGAATTTCTAAAGTTGGTGAGATTATCGATTTAGGTGTAGAATACGAAATTGTAAAAAAGAGTGGTTCTTGGTTTAGTTACGGAGATACAAAACTTGGACAAGGTCGTGATGCGGTTAAGAGTCTTTTATTAGACAATCCAGAACTTTTCGAAGAATTGGATGGTAAAATACGAGAAGCCATTAATGCGCTGAAAGCTTAAATTCAATTTTATTCAGCTAAACATAGCTGCCTTCTACGCAACCATTGCACCCAACTTTCATCTTATAAACAAATTATTGTGCAATGAGAAAAAAGTTAATATTGTTGGCCGTTGTTATGGCGTTCATAAACAATGGTTGCTCAATAGAAGATGATGACGTCAATTTTTATTTTACAGCATTGGAAATTGTTGACGCAGAATTACCAGAGTCATTTGATTATAATCAAACCTATGAGATTTTGGTAAACTATATTAAACCTGATAGTTGTACTAACTATGAAGGTTTTGATGTGGTTAAAGATTCATTAACGGTTAGAAATGTTGTTGCTATCGGTTCAGTAAGAACCGATACAGATAATTGTACTGTAGAGTCAATAGAACTAACAGCATCATTTAATTTTAAAGTAATTTACACTGACCCTTACACTTTTAAGTTTTATACAGGCGATAATAGTGAAGGAGAAGCTCAATATTTAGAAGTAATCGTACCAGTAAATAAACCTTAAACCAACCATTTGTGAGTCTAGAAGAACTCATACATAATTGCAAAAAGGGAGACCGTAAGGCACAGGAGCTTTTGTACAGAGCCTATGCCACGACCCTATTTGGTATATGTCTGAAATATTCTAATTCTAAATCGAACGCAGAAGATAGCCTTCATGATAGTTTTATGACCATTTATGAGAAAATTGGTCAATACCAAGGCAAAGGGTCCTTTGAAGGTTGGATGAAAAGAATAACGGTGAATACGGTATTACAGAAATATAGAAAGGAAGAATTTTTAAACGTAGTATCTGATAATATTGAAGAAGAAATTACCGTAGATAATGCCTTTAGTGATATTAGCTTGCAATCACTGCTAGGCTACATACAAGAATTACCGAACAAATACCGTGCGACATTCAATTTATATGTTTTGGATGGCTACACCCATAAAGAAATTAGTGAATTGCTAGGTACCTCCATTGGTACTTCGAAATCTAACCTTGCCCGGGCTCGTACATTATTAAAAGAAAAAATAGAAACTAAAGTAACCCAGTCAATTATTGGAATACTTGTAATTATAACAACACATTTTTTATAATCAAATTGATTATAAACTGAAATCTTAAAAGATGCAGAAAAAGAAATTAGACGAACTTTTCCAAGACAAACTCTCGGAATTCAAACCTACACCAGACAATAAAGTTTGGAGGGCTATTGATACGTCATTGGAAAAAAAGAGAAAAAAACGAATTATTCCTATTTGGTGGAAACTGGGCAGCATTGCTGCGGCACTAGTTATTGGCCTTCTTTTGTTTAATCCGTTTACAGAGAACCAAACTTCGAACGAGATACTCGTAGAAAGTCAAGAAGAAATTAATAAGAAGATAGAGATTCAACCTAATTCTAAAAAAGAAACCTCCATCAAATCGCTTTTTACTGATGATTATCAAATAGTTGAAAAAACTGTAAAAAAATCTAAAGACGCTTACGAAGACACAATACAAGGTTCGGCGAAATCTAAAAATTCTAACGAGACCATTCAACTTGCTGACAAAAATATTAATACCAATCGGTCTAAAAAGAATGGTGCTTTAGCGCAAAACGAAGTAAATAAGGCAAAATCTACCCTAAATTCTAATATCTTGATTGCAGAAAATACTTCAGCACAAAAATTAGAAAATGAGAATACGAATAAAACCACACTTATTGAAGAAGGTTTAGACAATTCAAATCACGAAATTGTTAATACAACTTTAGAAAATAATATTACCAATAAAAATTTTGATAAAAATTTTGAAATTGCAATCATTGAGCTTACCGATGAAAATGAAAAAATAGATGAGGTAGATAAGAAATCGATTTTCGAAGAAATTGCTAATCAAGAAGAGAAAAAACAAGATGTTGCAAGTAATAGATGGTCAGCAGGACCAAATATTGCTCCTGTATATTTTAATGGTCATGGAAAAGGATCACCTGTAAACTCAATTTTTACCCCTAACTCCAAATCAGGAAATATCAATTTTAGCTATGGGGTATCGGTCGCGTACGCCGTATCTAAAAAGCTTACCATTCGTTCTGGACTTAATAAGGTTGATTATGGATATGACACTGAAGATGTCGCCTTTTCATCATCCATTAATGCGATATCAACCAATGGTAAATTAGCATCAATTGATTACGCTCCAACTTCAGAAACACTTACAGTTTCAAGTAAAAAAGTAGCTTCAGAAAATTTTAGTACCGCTAACTCCGCCTTAGATGTAACCGCTAAAAGTGCTACTAGAGATGGTTTTATGTCACAACAATTTGGTTATCTTGAACTACCCATTGAACTGAACTATGCTCTAATTGATAAAAAATTTGGGGTTAATATCATTGGCGGTATAAGTTCATTATTCTTAATAGATAATGCAGTTTCTTTAACAGCTGGGGAATTAACTACAGAAATCGGTGAAGCAAACAACATTAACGACCTTAACTTTAGTGCAAATATGGGTTTTGGATTTAATTATAAATTATCAAATAAGGTTCATTTCAATTTAGAACCGATATTCAAATATCAATTGAATACATTTTCAGAAGTTGACGGTACGTTTTTACCATATTCTATAGGAGTTTACAGCGGACTTAGCTTTAAGTTTTAAATATATATAATGAAAAAAAATCTTTTAATCTGTTTTTGTCTATTGAGTATTTCTATTTTTTCTCAAGACAATGAGGCGCCTATTAGCCCTATAGAAGATAGGAATGAATTGAAAATTAATGGACTCTTCTTAATTCTAGGCGCTGTTGAATTAGATTATCAATATTTAATTAATGATGAGTCTGGCATTGGAGTAGATATACTTGTTGCTTTTGATGATGAAAATTTAGATGTAAACTATTACGTTTCTCCTTATTATCGCCAATATTTTGGCAAAAAATATGCTTCAGGATTTTTTGTTGAGGCTTTTGGTATGCTAAATTCCGTCAATGATTATACTTATGACAATTCATATGATCCTGCGACAGATAGCTATTATTACGGCGGTGGTTATGAGGAAGATATAATAGATTTTGCTCTTGGTATTGGCACAGGTGTAAAGCTTTTGACCAAAAGAGGTTTTATAGTAGAAATAGATTTAGGTATTGGTCGTAATCTTTTTAAAAATGATAGGGATTTTACCATTATCGGTAAAGGTGGAATTAACTTGGGATATAGATTCTAACCATTTTTAATTAAATCATTCAAGATAGTCACCCTAACACTTTTACGTAGGCTCATTGTATCGTCTGATTTTAATGATTTTGTTTCTATAAACCGATGTACTTTTGCCCTACACTTTCCTGGACCACCACTGAAGAAAGTAAACGAGAACCTTTTTTTGTTGTCATAAAAAGTCATGGGCACTACTGGTATTTCATGTGCAATAGCCATTTTAAAAGCTCCATCCTTAAAATTATCGAGTAAGACGTGCTCTTCCGGCACACCTCCTTCTGGGAAAATACAAATACTCGACCCCTGTTGCAAACGTTTTTGAGCCCTTCTATACACACCGGTTCTACTTTGTGCATCATCTCGATCTACCATTATACATACGCGTTTATAAAAGAACCCAAATAAAGGTATATTCACCAATTCTTTCTTACCCACAAATACAAACGGATTTCTACTAACCATAAGCATTAGCATAATGTCTAACATACTAGTATGGTTTGCTACAAGCATATAACTGCTACCTTTAACTAATTGCTGTTCGTACTTAACACTTGGCCAACAGAACATACCATATAGAATGGGTTTCGCCCAAAGGTTTCGCGCCATCCAAAAAAATTGTGGATACCACTTTTCCCTTGACGCAAATATGACTAAAAATGGAAAAAATATTAGAATAGGTACGGCCACTAAAACATGAAACCAAATACGGTATAGTGTTTGACCGGTTTGTCTAACGACTTTAAGCATAAATCAAAAGTAGTTATTTAGGTTAGTTTTTTTGTATTTGTTTTACCTTTGCTTTCATAGAAATAAAGCAAATGGCAAGAATTTTAACTGGCATACAAAGCACCGGAACCCCTCATTTAGGAAATATTCTAGGAGCGATTATACCTGCGATAGAAATGGCGCAAAATCCGAAAAATGAATCTTTTTTATTCATTGCGGATATGCACTCCCTTACTCAAATAAAAAACGGGGCTGAACTGAGACAAAACACTTATGCTACAGCAGCAACTTGGCTGGCATTTGGTCTTGACATTGAAAAAACTGTTTTTTATAGACAAAGTGATGTTCCACAAGTAACTGAACTTTCTTGGTATTTGAGCTGTTTTTTTCCCTATCAACGTTTAACACTTGCCCACTCGTTTAAGGACAAATCTGATAGATTAGAAGACGTAAATGCAGGCTTATTTACGTACCCTATGTTAATGGCTGCAGATATATTGTTGTATGACGCCAATATTGTTCCTGTTGGGAAAGACCAAATGCAACATATAGAGATGGCTCGTGATGTTGCATCTCGTTTCCATGCTCAATTAGGCGAAACATTTGTATTGCCTGAGGGTAAAGTTCAAGAAGAAACCATGTACATACCTGGCACCGATGGTGCAAAAATGAGTAAGAGTAAAGGAAATCTAATCAGTCTTTTTCAAACGGATAAGCAATTACGTAAGCAGATTATGGGCATACAAACGGATAGTATACCCATGGAAGACCCAAAAGACCCTTCTACCGATAATGTATTTGCCCTTTATAAAATATTAGCATCGCAACCCCAAATAGAGGAAATGAGCGCCAATTACTTGGCTGGGAATTATGGTTACGGTCATGCCAAACAAGCCCTTTATGAAGTTATCGTAAATAAGTTTGAAGAGCCACGTGAAAAGTTCAATTACTATATGAACAACTTAAACGAAATAGATGACGCATTGGCTTTAGGTGCTGAAAAAGCCAAAAAAGTTGCCGATGGTGTATTAGAACGTGTTCGTGAAAAGTTAGGATACTAAGGAAAATAAGTTTCCTTTTTAAAATATACTTAAAAACACAAAACCGACCTAGTGGTCGGTTTTGTGTTTTTAAATCCTTGCCTTTTCTTTATTTCATTCGATTTAGTGTGTAAATAAATCGTTGTTTAAGTAAAGTGACTGTAATTGTTATGGCACCCCATTAAAAACAAACCAAGTAGTTTGTAAAAATCTAAATCGCCTCGAACAGTTTACCTGGTAAAGGTCTAATAACTCCATTCATTTCCATATTCAATAAAGTGGAAGAAGCTTTATAAATTGGAATCTTACACTCAAGTGCAATAGCATCTAGCAACTGCTTCCCATTATTTTGTAAATAGGTATAAATGCCCTGCTCGGTTTCATTTAATTCTATAAATAGTTGCTTTTGAATATTCATACTTGGTTTCTGCTCTATATCCCAATCTAGCAAATAAATTAAATCAGCTGCAGAAGTCATTACATGTGCCTTTTGTTGCTTAATTAAGTTATTACAGCCCAAACTATACTTATCTGTTGTTCTACCCGGTACTGCAAAAACATCTCGATTATAACTATTGGCAATGTCTGCTGTTACTAAACTTCCACCTTTTTCTGCAGATTCAACAACCACAGTTGCTTCACTAACGCCAGCTATAATCCGATTCCGCTTCAAAAAATTCTCCCGTTCCGGATTACTAGTACTCCAAAATTCGGTGTAAAATCCGCCATTTCTTAAAACATCTGCCTGATATTTCGCATGAACCTTTGGATAAATCTGATTTAAACCGTGTGCAAGGCATCCTATTGTTTGAAGCCCTTGTTTTACAGCTTCCTTCTGAATACATATATCTACTCCGTAAGCAAATCCACTAATAATAATAGGGTTCAGTGGCGCCAAGTCTGATATAAACTGTTCACAAAAAGCCATGCCATAGCTTGTTATATTTCGAGTACCTACAACACTTATGATTTTTCGGTTATTTAAATCAATATTCCCTTTTTGAAATAAAAGTATAGGGCCATCAATGCAATGTTTTAGGTAGTTAGGATAGGATGCATCTTTAAAATAAGTACAGCTGATGTCATTTTTAATGATATAATCATACTCTTTCTCAGCCGCTTCTAAATGCTCCGTTTCAAATAAATGCCTAATGGTATGTATACCAATACCCTCAATTTTTAGAAGATTTCGCTGGTTATCCTTAAAAATCGCAGATGGACTTCCGCAGTGCGAAATTAATTTCTTCGCCAAAATATCGCCAATGTTTGGTACGTGTTGCAACCGAAGTATTGCAATGAGTTCATCAGCAGTGTGTTGTGTAGTTTTCATTAATTATTCACAAATTAGAGAAAAAAATATGTTAATAAAAAGTTACGAAAGAGGTTTTTATGCCCCCATATTTTTTTCATATTTGCGTAACAATGGTTTTAGAACACTACATAAGCGATTTACTATACAGGTACAACTGTGTTGTTGTTCCTGGTTTTGGAGCATTCCTTACCCAAAAAAATTCGGCTAGAATTAATCAAGTCACGAATACGTTCAGTGCACCAAATAAATCTATCGCGTTTAACAAACTGCTCATCTCCAACGATGGTTTGCTTGTATCTTACGTGTCAGAATCAGAGAAAATTACTTTTGAATCCGCATTATCTTCTATAGAGGAGCAAGTTAAGGTTTGGCAAAATATCTTAACACAAGAAACGTCTTTAAACCTTAAGAATATTGGTTCATTATCAAGAAATAATGAGGATAAGATATTATTTCAACCAGCTTCTGAACCAAACTACTTGACATCATCTTTCGGTCTTTCTAACTTTAATTCCATTCCTATTACTAGAGAGGTTTTAAAAAAGGAAATAGTTGAAATCGAAGAAAAAACACCGTTCGTTATAAGTCCGGAGCGTAGAGAAAATAAAGGATTTAGGCCTTATTTAAAATACGCTGCAATTTTGTTGCTTGCCTTTTCAACGGGCGTAACGGGGTATCGTGCATACCAAAGACAACAAGCTAATAATCAAGTTGCCGAAAATGACGCTAAAGAATATGTAACTAAGCAAATTCAAGAAGCCACTTTTTTCGACCTTTCTCCTTTAGAGCTACCAACCGTAACTGTTGAAGCATCAACCACATCATCACCAACTATTGCAGAAGGTGAAATGCATTATATTGTTGCCGGTGCATTTAGAGTAAAAGCAAATGCTGATAGAAAGATAGAGCAACTAAAAGCCAGTGGTTTTAACGCTGGTTACTTCGGCACCAATGCTTACGGACTACACATGGTTACCTATGAAAGCTACGCCAATTCGTCGGATGCATTAAAAGCATTAAGGAAAATTAAGCAGACTCAGTCACCTGACGCTTGGTTATTATCTAAAAAATAAACCTTTACACATTTTATAACTACCATTCTTGCCCGTATCTTTGCGGAAAATTTCATTAATGGAAGCAAAAACACCTGCAGCATCTAGAACCACAATGACCGACATGGTACTCCCAAGTGAGACCAACGCACTTCAAAACTTATTCGGTGGCGAACTATTGGCTCGTATGGATCGCGCTGCTAGTATTGCTGCCGGCAGACACAGCCGTAGAATTACAGTTACGGCGTCTGTTAACCACGTAGCCTTTAACCTTGCTATTCCCTTAGGTAGTGTTGTAACTGTTGAAGCAGCCGTATCTAGAGCTTATAACACCTCTATGGAGGTATATATCGATGTTTGGATAGAAGATCGTTATAATGGTAAGCGTACTAAGGCAAATGAAGCTATTTTTACCTTTGTTGCTGTTGACGAAACTGGTAAGCCAACTGAAGTTCCAGAACTGGTTCCTGAAACAGAATTAGAAATAACCCGTTTTGATGGTGCGCTTAGAAGAAAACAATTGAGTCTAGTTTTGGCCGGTAAAATGAAGCCCGATAATGCAACTGAATTGAAGGCTTTATTTACTAAAAGTTAAAATTATCAGGATCAGGACCGCTTCGCTGACCATTTTCCAAACTATCCAAAAAGTTGATATCTTCTTCAGATAATTCAAAATCGAAAATATCTGCATTAGATGTAATACGGTCGATATGAACAGATTTAGGAATGGCAATCACCCCTTTTTGCAAATTCCAACGTAAAATAATCTGCGCTACAGATTTTCTGTGTTTTTTGGCCAAGTCATTACAAATATGCAATGCAAAGACCTTGCCTTGCATAAAGGGTGACCAAGATTCGTATTGAATAGAATTCTCATTACAAAAATCTACTAAATTTTGTTGCACCAATAGCGGATGAAATTCCATTTGATTAACCATTGGCACAATGGTGCAATCCTTCATTAGATCCTCTAAATGATGCATTAAAAAATTACTGACCCCTATTGCCCTAATCTTCTTCTGCGCATATAAGTACTCAAGGGCCTTCCAAGTTTCATTGTATTTACCGGACACTGGCCAATGAATCAAATACAAATCCAAATATTCTAAACCTAACCGATTTAAGCTTTCATCAAATGCTTTTAGTGTTGATTCATAACCTTGATCATCATTCCAAACCTTACTGACAACAAAAATTTCCTTTCGGTCTATGCCACTTTCTTTTATGCCTTTACCAACACCTTGTTCATTTTTATATGCAGCTGCAGTATCAATATGCCTATACCCTATCTTTATTGCGCCTTTTATAGCATCTACAACTTCTTGATTATTATCAGATTGGTAAGTGCCTAATCCTAAATAAGGCATTTGCACCCCATTATGCAATGTAAAGCTTCCTTGAATATCTGTAATCACCGGTTTATTCTTCATGCTTATATTAGTTATAATCTATACACCCATTCCTCAGGGTTTAAACGAGAGATATCTTGATATAGGTAAAATTTAAGCCGTGTTTGACCATTATTCCGATTGGTATAAATAGTCCCAAGTTCCTCTTTACTAGAAACTTTATCACCCTTTTTAACGTATAAATCCGAAAGGTTATAGTAGGTGCTTATAAAATTACCATGCTTAATCTGAACACCTTTATTGCCGCCCGGAACAGCCAAAATTGCAATAACCTCACCTTCGAAAATAGCCCGTGCTTTAGAGCCTTCATCCGTTGCGATTATTACGCCATTACTTTGGTGCTTTATGCCGGGGTAAACCGGATCGCTATATACACCAAAACCTTGGCTTTTTATACCCTTTTCAACAGGCCAAATTAATTTTCCTTTGTTGGCGGAAAAATTATTTGCAATAATAGTAGCCTCAGGGGTTAAAACAAACTTGCTTGAATTTTTGGTAGTGCTTCCTGATTTTTTATTAGATGCCGCGATAGCACTTCTAATTAATCGTTCTATTTGTTGATCTATCTTTCGAGCCTCTTTTCTTTTGGCATCAATTGCGCTAGTATATTTAGTTTCGTTTTTGCGAATTGTACCTAACAATGCTTTTTGTGTTTGTATTTCAGCGAATAATTGATCCTTTGCTTTCTTATTTTGAGCGAGTAATACCTCTTTTACTTTTCGCTCTTCGTTTAAGTCAGAGTTTAAGCGAGATAATTCCTCAGTTTTAGCCATTATCTGAGCTCCTTGCTCTTTTCTGTAGTCAGTATATTGCTTCATATATTGAAGCCTCTTAAAACCCTGAAAAAAGCTTTCAGAAGACAACAAAAACATTAATCTATTTTGCTTAGACTTATTTTGATATGATTTCTGAATCATCTTGGCATATTCATCCTTAATTTCTTGTAATTCAGATTTTAGCTTTCCTATATTCCTAATATTTGTGCTGATTTGACGGTTCAACAAATTAGATTGTTGATTGGTAACACGTATTAATTGTTGACGCACCGTAATTTTCTTATCCAGTGCTTCCATTTGATCTAAAACATTTCCTTTTTCTTTCTTCTCAGCAAAAAGTAAACGGTTAATATTTCTAATCTCAGATTGTAGTTGTTCACGTTTTTCCTCTAAAGCTTTTTGCTCGCTAGTTTGACCAAAACACGCCATAGTAGTGACCAACAACAAAAATAAAAGGCCATGTTGTAGTTTTAACTGCATGTGATTATAGCTCTATTTCTTTAAAACCTTTTGGTATGGAATACGGAAAATTAACTGCGCCATTTAATTCAATGTTCCTGAATTCTAGGGCTATATTATTCTCACTGTCTTTAGAAATTGCCCTAATTATAATTTCATTTGGCAGTATCTCTTTATCTAAGATTTGATAATTCTCATAAGATATCTCTAACAACCTTTTCTGTAAAGGTTGTGAAAGTTGCTGTAAAGCAATTTTATAATTTTTAGGCTCAATTCTGAATAAGGTTTTATAAAGGGCTCCCGGTAATTTAGGAGTTAATCGATATGAGTCTTCTGAAATATCAATCCCGTATTTTTCTAGCCTTAAATCTACAATAGCTTGGCCCGTTAAAAGATTCTGTAAAATAGAAAAATCAACTTCTGTCCCTAATAAATCACTTAAATATGAAAAATCTCCATCAAAGTATTCATTTTGTAATTTATTGTAAAACGAAACACGGTCGGGTGTAATATAAGCTTTAACGATACCCAAAGGGGCGCTCATCCAAATGGCCTTGTCTTTTTCCATTCGTATACTGACCGAAACATTTTGTGAAGATTCTCCATCAGAATAACTTACTCTCACCTTACCATTCAATGTTTTAAAATTAGCCTGATTTTGATAATGCGCCTTTATCACAGATTTAGCCGATAATTTCTCATCAACAGTTCCTCCCGTAACGACCTTTGTACTTTTACAAGAAGCCATTATCACTATTGATGCCATCAACAATGTATGCTTTATAGTAATCCCTCTCAAAAACTTCATCATCTAAAAACCAGGTTTTATTTTACTAAGGTACATATTTGCCTTTGTCGTATTGTTGATTGCGGTAAACGCAAAAGCCAATTCTTTATAAATTTTATTTTCCAACACAATATCGTCAATCAAATAATCTAAAGAGGTTTCCAAAATTTCTATAGCATCGTTATGTTTTTGTGAACGGTTTAAGGCAGTGCCGTTCGCATAATAAAAAAATGGCTGTGAAGGAAAACGTTCCATAGCCTCTTCTGAGGTAAATAATAATTTATCCGCATCAAGGTTAGTCTTTAGCAACTCATTTATTGTCGACTTGTATTCCTCTACACTATTCAATTCTTCACTAGAAACCTTCTTGCTTGACACCCCTATTGAGGTAATCTTTTCTTTTTGTATTTCGAGCGAATCAATTATTCGTTGATTTAATCGCTCGTTCCCTTTTGTTGCTTTTAATTTTTTTAAAATAGATTGGGCAGTTACATAATCTCCCTTTAAAAAATAAATCTCTGCTATATTACTTTTCAACTCAGAATTATTAAAGGGTAATTCATCTTTGATATCTTCTAAAACTGATTTTCTAGCTTCAACTATATTAATTAATGTTTCTGCGTACCAGTAATTTTCTGGTTCACCTTGCACAGCCTCTAGCGCATATTCTTGTGCAACTTCAAATTGTTTGTCATAAAGGTGAAATTTTGCCAATTCAAACGCGACCACCGTATTTTGAGGTTGTAACCTTTTACATTCTAAAAAGTAAGTTATCGCCCTGTCATAATTTCTAATTCCCATTTGCTTTAATCCCTCGAAAAAATTCTCTTGAAAAGCATCGGAATACTCTTCTAAAAAGACTTCAGCACTTTGTTCAACTTCTATGTCTCGTTCTTCTTGGGCATAGATTGTCGTCAGTGAAAAAAATCCACTAATTCCAATCACCAAAAAGAACAATTTTTTCATACTAACCCTTAAGCATATAATATTGTGTAAATAACTTATTTGACACCAGTACTTCCAAAACCACCTTCGCCCCTTGCTGTTTCCGATAACGAATCTACAAGGCTCCATTCTGCACGCTCATGTTGAGCTATCACCATTTGAGCAATTCGTTCGCCATTTTCAATAGTAAAAGGTTCGTTAGATAAATTGACCAAAATGACCCCTACTTCACCACGGTAATCAGCATCAATCGTGCCAGGAGCGTTAAGTACTGTAACTCCTTTTTTAGCTGCAAGCCCGCTTCTTGGTCTCACTTGAGCCTCAATACCAACAGGAAGTTCCAAAAAAAGACCAGTAGGTATAATTTTTCTATCCAAGGGCTGAAGTGTTATGGATTCTGAAAGATTTGCTCTCAAGTCCATACCAGCAGATGCGCTAGTTTCATAATTAGGCAACTCGTGATTCGACTTGTTGATTATTTTTATGTTCATCTATTTAAATATAATTTTTTAAGGTTCTCAAACTCAAGTTTATAAACTAAGCCCAAGAACAACAATAACAGTGGTATGCCTACAAAAAGATTTCTATCAAAAATGTAAAATGAAAGGATGGAAAATAAGATAGACACTACTAAATAAAAGCTAATTTTTCTAAAGTTATAAGGAATAGGATAATACATGCGTCCAAAATAAAATGACAACATCATCATAGTTCCATAGGCAGAAACTGTTGCTACAGCTGATGCCATATAACCAAAATAAGGAATGAAAACAAAATTAATAACTATAGTAACCACCGCACCAATCAGAGATATATAAGCACCATAAATCGTTTTATCGGTAACCTTGTACCAAACTGATAGGTTATGATATATTCCCAAGAAAAAACTTGCCAAAACAATTAAAGGCACAATTGGCATAGCCTCCCAATAAGCCTCGTTTAATACTAAAAATTGTTTAAGCACATCGGAGAAAACAACTACCGCAACTAAAATTATGCTCCCCAAAACCACAAAGTAGTTGGTAATCTGAGCATAAGCTTTTTGTGGATTTTTAGTATCAGAATGACTAAAGAAAAATGGTTCAATTCCCATTCGAAAAGCGGTAGCAAATAAAGTCATGAACAACGCTAGCTTATAACAGGCTGAATACTTACCCATTTCACTTTTTGCTATATCTACTGGTAATAATTCTGATAACAAGTAACGGTCAAATACCTCATTAATCGTGAAAGCTATTCCCGCAACCATAACCGGCATTGCATACCTTACCATTCGCTTCCACAAAACAGTGTCGAATACATATGGTCGACGTATATAAACCCTAATCATTAATAATAAGGTAACACCACTTGCAATTAAGGTAGAAATTAGTATGTATGGTATTTCATAATCAGGCTTATAAATAGAGTTTAGAAATCCGGTTGAAGTTCCATCTGCCATTTTGGGTAACAGAATTAAGAAAAATAAAGTGAACCCTAAATTGAGTGAAACATTTAATATTTTCACAATAGCATAACGCATAGGTTTTTCGTTTGCTCTTAACCATGCAAATGGTATAATAGCAAGAGCGTCTAATGCCAATATTCCAAGCACGTAGTTCATGAAAGGTAAGTCGATATTTAAAGCAATCGATAGCTTTTCCTTAAAAAGGATACCTATTAGGACCAATAGTATCGTTGAACCCATTATAGAAAGCAATGATGTACTTACTACTTTCTTACGGTTATCTGCTTCTTTATAAAACCTAAAAAATGCAGTTTCCATGCCATATGCCAAAAACACATTAAAGATAGCGAACCACGAAAAAATAAGAGTGATTTCACCATATTTACCAGGAGCCATTACATCGGTATAGATAGGAACCAAAAGGAATGAAATCATCCTTGGCAAGACAGTGGCCAAGCCATAAATAGCAGTTTGTTTAAAAAGTTTTTTGAGTGGATTCAAACACCTTAAATTGAAGTGATAAATGTACCTATTAAAACCCTGTTTACAAAGTTAGTTTTTGTAAGTATAGTTATTATTGAAAATTAGTCTTCACCTTTAATTTACTACTTAATACATGGTCGACCCTAAATCTTAGGATAATACTATTATTCTGGCTCAACATTCATTCGTTTTATAGCGGTAAAAGCTAAAATAAAAGCTGCTAATAAGAATAAAGCTGCCAAGGCATATGGGGCGCCCGGGAAATATATGGTGCCCTCAGGACGTATAAAATAGTAAAATACAGGTGAGAAAATAAGTTGCCCCAAAATTGCTGTAACACTGACAAGTCCGGTAATGGAGCCTTGTAAAATTCCTTGTTCCTTTTCAGAAACTTGGTTCGAAATTACACCTTGTACTGTAGGGCCAGCGATTCCACCAAGTGCATAAGGAATCAAGAAAGCATAAAGCATCCAAGGTTCTTTTGCGAATGAGAATAAAAACATACCAACTGTCCAAAGTAAAAAACCGTAAATGATAATTTTTCGTTTGCCGAACTTTTTTACCAAAACCCCTACCAAAAAACCTTGCACTATAGCAACGAGCAAACCAACGATCATTAAAGATATACCGATTTGCCTAGGATTCCAGTCGTAACGCTCTATACCATAATATGACCATGTAGAAGGTAAAGCTTGGCCTGCAAGATTGGCCAAAAAGAAAGCAGAGATTAGTAATAAGAGTCCTTTATAATTACGTAACGCCACTAAAGAAACGCCAGGAATCATTTTTATATAATTGATTTGCCTTCTATTTTCTGGAGCCAAAGATTCTGGAACAAAGAAATAACCGAATAAAAAGTTGGCAAATGTTAGTCCTGCTGCTATATAAAAAGGCAATCTAATATCGATTTCTCCGAAAAACCCACCAATACCAGGGCCTATAATAAACCCAACACCAAAAGCGGCTCCAATTAATCCGAAATTTTTCGCCTTATTTTCCTTAGTACTTACATCTGCAATGTACGCAGAGGCAACCGTAAAACTTGCCCCAGTAATACCTGCCAAAAATCTTCCTAAAAATAGCCAAGCTATTGTTGGGGCCCAAGCATGAATCATATAGTCAATGCTCAAACCAAAAAGCGCTAGAAGTAATATGGGGCGTCTACCAAATTTATCAGAAATTTCTCCAAGAACTGGTGAAAATAAAAATTGCATTCCTGCAAAAGCTGTCGTAAGCCACATGCCATAGATGATTGCCATGTGATTTCCTTCTCCTGTCAATTCCATAATCAAATCAGGAATTATGGGAAGAATTATGCCGATGCCGATTACATCAACTAGAATAGTAATAAAGATAAAAAGTAAGGCTGTCTTTTTTGATTTCATGGTCAAGGCAAAAGTCGGATAAAAAAGGTTTTAAAACCCATAAAAAATAAAACCCCACATTAAAGTGAGGTTTTACATATGAGTATATTTTATAATAAAAAATTTGCTTTACTATACCAGCAATGACTCTTAATTATTTAGTGCTTCTGCGCCACCTACAATTTCTAATATTTCATTAGTAATTGAGGCTTGTCTTGCTTTGTTATATGTTAATTTCAATTGATCACGCATTTCAGTCGCGTTATCAGTTGCCTTATGCATCGCTGTCATACGAGCTCCGTGTTCACTAGCAAACGAATCTCTAATACCTTTATATAATTGTGTCTTTAAAGATTTAGGAATCAACTGCTCAATAATTTCAATCTTAGAAGGCTCGAATGTATAATCTGCACTCACATTACCTTCAACTTCCAATGGAACGATAGGTAAAAACTGCTCTGTCATTACAATTTGAGTAGCCGCATTTTTGAATTTGTTATATACAATTTCAATACGGTCATAAGCTCCGTTTGTAAAAAGCAGCATTAAACTTTCTGCTATCTCAGCTACATTGTCAAACGTCAAGTCATCATAAACGCCACTGTGGTTAGCAATAACATTAAAACGTTTCCCTAAAAAGTCATTTGCCTTTTTTCCAACAGCAATAAAATCTACTTCTTTACCGGCATGTACATTTTCAGCAAGATTAACCGATTGCTTTAAAATATTAGTATTGAAAGCACCACAAAGACCTCTATTTGAAGTTATGGAAACAATCAAAACCTTTTTTACAATACGATTATCGGCATATACACTACCTGAATCCCCTTCTAAACTAGCGCTTAAATTTTGAAGTAATTCGGTTAGTTTATCGGCATAAGGTCTCATTGCCGTAATAGCGTCTTGTGCCTTCTTCAATTTAGCAGCAGAAACCATTTTCATAGCACTGGTAATCTGCATCGTTGATGAAACCGATGAAATCCTATTCCGTATTTCCTTTAAGTTAGCCATACTTTAGCGTATTTAGTAATAAGTACAAAGCATATCGTTCAACATTGTTAAGCAAAACACTTTGTACTTTTTACTCAGTACTATGTACTAGTTTATTTTTTATATTTAGCAGAAAGATCTTTACATACCGCAGTTAAAGTATCAGTAACCTCGTCTGTAAGTTTACCAGCCTTCAACGTGTCTAAAACATCTCTATGCTTCGCATTAAGAAATTCTAAATAATCACGTTCGAATTCTTTTACTTTCTCTACTGGCACATCTCTTAACAAGTTTTTAGAACCTGCATAGATAATTGCAACCTGATCTTCAACAGTAAAAGGATCGTTTTGAGCTTGCTTTAATATTTCAACGTTTCTACGTCCTTTTTCAATAACATTCAACGTAGCAGCATCTAAATCTGAACCAAATTTTGCGAACGCTTCTAATTCACGGAACTGTGCTTGATCTAATTTCAACGTACCTGCAACTTTCTTCATTGATTTAATCTGTGCGTTTCCACCAACACGAGATACAGAAATACCTACGTTAATCGCTGGTCTTACCCCTTGGTTGAATAAATCTTGCTCTAAGAATATCTGACCATCAGTAATAGAAATTACGTTGGTTGGGATATAAGCAGAAACGTCACCCGCTTGCGTTTCAATAATAGGCAATGCAGTTAATGAACCTCCACCTTTTACCATTGGCTTTAACACCTCTGGCAAATCGTTCATTTCTCTAGCAATTGCATCATTATTAATCACTTTTGCCGCACGTTCTAACAATCTAGAGTGTAGGTAGAAAACGTCACCTGGATAAGCCTCACGTCCTGGTGGTCTTCTTAACAAAAGAGATACCTCACGATATGCAACCGCTTGTTTTGACAAATCATCATATATAATTAATGCTGGACGACCAGTATCACGGAAATATTCCCCGATAGAAGCACCTGCAAAAGGTGCATATACTTGCATTGGTGCAGGGTCAGATGCATTAGCCGCTACAATTGTAGTATAGGCCATAGCTCCTTTATCTTCCAATACTTGAGCAATACCAGCTACCGTAGAGGCTTTCTGACCAATTGCTACATATATACAATAAACAGGCTCACCTGCATCGTAAAATTCTTTTTGATTTAAAATGGTATCGATACAAACTGTAGTCTTACCAGTTTGGCGGTCACCAATCACCAATTCTCTTTGTCCTCTACCCACTGGAATCATAGCATCAATAGCTTTAATACCCGTTTGCATTGGCTCTGTTACAGGCTCTCTATAAATAACCCCTGGTGCTTTACGCTCCAATGGCATTTCATAAGTTTCACCAGAGATAGGCCCCTTGCCGTCTATTGGCGTACCTAAAGTATCAACCACACGACCAACAATTCCTTCACCAACTTTAATAGATGCAATTCGTTGCGTACGTTTAACAGTATCGCCTTCACCAACTGATTTAGAAGGTCCTAAAAGAACCACACCAACGTTATCTTCTTCAAGGTTCAAAACGATACCTTCAAGTCCGCCGTCAAACTCAACTAATTCCCCATATTGGGCATTTGCCAGTCCGTAGACTCTTGCGATACCATCACCTACCTGTAAAACAGTACCTACTTCGTCTAAAGTTGCGGTAGCATCAAATCCTGATAATTGTTTCTTTAAAATTGCTGATACTTCAGCGGCTTTTACTCCTGCCATTTTTAATTAGATATAAGATATTAGGCGATAGATGTAAACATCTGAAGCCTTATATAGTTATTATAGACTATTCGAAAATTCTCTTTTAATATTATTTAGCTTATTAACGATACTTGCATCATATTGTAAGTCACCTATTCTTAAAATGAATCCACCTATGATACTTTCATCAATTTTATTCTCAATGGTTACTTCGTCACCAGTAATATTAGCAACTTGCTTTAATACCTTTTTTTCCATTTCAGCATTTAAAGGTACTGCAGTAGTTACGTAAGCTACGCCTTTTCCTTTCAATTGCTCATTAAGTATAATATATTTTAATGCTACTTCATTAAGCATTCCAATACGCTTGTTATCCACTAACATGCTAATTGAACCCTCTGTTATAGCATCGCTACCCTTAAAAATTTCTGCTAATGCATTCCTTTTAGAACTACCAGATACTACAGGGCTAGCAAGAACATCTCTCAACTCTTTACTATCGGAAATAGTAGCTGCGATTGAACGCATATCTTTCTCAACAGCAGTCAAGGCTTTCTTTTCCTTGGCCATATCTAATATTGCCTTTGCGTAACGTAATGCTGCTCTTGATTCGCTCATTATATTTCTTAGTTAAGTTTTAAATCGCTCAACAATGAATCTACTAACTTCAATTGCTTTTCGCTATTGGACAACTCTTCCTTTATAACCTTCTCAGCAATGGCAACAGACAATTCTGCAACCTGGTTTTTAATATCTGCAACAGCCGCTTTCTTTTCGCTTTCTATTGCCACTTGCGCCTGCTTTAACATTTTATCTCCTTCTACTTTAGCCAGTTCTTTAGAATCTGAAATCATTTTTTCTTTGATTTCACGTGCTTCTTTTAACATAGACTCACGCTCAGCACGTGCCTCTTGAAGCATTTTTTCATTGTCAGCCTGTAAATTTTGCATATCGGTACGAGCTTTCTCAGCAGCAGCCAATGCATCTTTAATACCTGACTCTCTTTCGTCAAGAGAACTTAAAATAGGTTTCCAAGCAAATTTTACCATTAGAAAAATCAATCCTAAAAATAAAATTGTCATTACAACAAATAAACCCGGTGAAAAATCGTTAATTAAAATCTCCATATCTTATTTTTTTAAATACTAAATCAAAAATTAAAAAACACTTCCTGCAACCAACCGTTGCAGGAGAATGTTCTTTGGTCTTTGTGTTCCTATTTTCCTAAGAACAAGGCACCGAATGCCAAACCTTCCAAAAGTGCAGCGATAATAATCATCGCAGTTTGAATTTTTCCTGTCGCTTCTGGCTGACGAGCAATACCTTCCATTGCCTTACCACCGATTTGACCAAGTCCAATACCTGCTCCGATTACGATTAAACCTGCTCCAATTAAATTGTACATAGTAAACTGATTTATATAATTAAATTAAAAAAACTCTCGTTAAATAAAATCTCCTCTTACATCTTCCGCGTCTGGCACATCATGACCATGTGTATCGTGCTCATGATCGTGATCATGTTCTGCCACTGCCATACCTATAAATAGTGCTGAAAGCATAGTAAAAATATATGCCTGTAAAAAAGCTACCAAAACTTCTATTAAAGTGATGAAAAATGATAATACTAAAGAAAGACCCGTTGCACCAACAACACCTAAACTCTTTTTTAATGTAAACATAATAGCAATTAAACTCATCACAACAATATGCCCTGCTGAAATGTTTGCAAACAAACGCACTAACAATGAGAATGGCTTGATGACCAATGCTCCTGCCAATTCAATGACTGCCAATACTGGTCTGATTAGAACCGGTACACCTGGCATCCATAATATGTGCATCCAATAATCTTTATTTCCACTAAAAGTGTATATAACCAAGGTAAAGATTGCCAAAGCCGCCGTTACAGCTATCTGGCCAGTAACATTAAAACCGAAAGGTGTAAGACCTAATAAGTTCAAAATCCAGATAAAAAAGAATACGGTCAATAAGTAACCTGTGAATTGACGATATCTTTTTTCGCCAATATTTGGACGCGCAATTTCATCCCTTACATAAAGTACTAGTGGCTCTAAAACTCTACCAAAACCTGTTGGAATACTTTTATTTTTATACTGTCTTGCCAACGAAGAAAATGCAATCAACATAAACAGACCAATTAATAAAATACCAAAGACACTTTTTGTAATAGAAAAATCTAAAACTTTATCTGCGTTGGTCGCGTGATGCGTTTCGTCGAATTCAACTTGAGAAGCACCTGCATTTAATTCGTAAATCTTACTATGAAATTTTACAAAACTTGAACCATTACGCTCAACAACCACCTTACCATCATCATCATGATGAAAAGCAGAAGACATAAATGTTGCAAGACCATTACTAGACCATACAATTACAGGTAATGGAAAACCAACATGTTTACGCTCACCGTTAGAGGTATACGAAAACAAATGAAAGTCATGAGCATCTTTAATGTGATGCTGAATATACGCATCTACCTCATCTTTAGTATCTACCTCAAGGTTTTGATCCTCATCAGAAGATGCAAATCCTTGTAAGGAAAAACATAGTACGAAAAGTAGTGTTGCCGTTTTCAATGTTTCTAAAACTTTCTTCATTATTTCTTTTTCAAAAAATTAGCTCTTGAAATTTTGCGCAAAAGTAATTATTATTAACCTAATCTGCGCAAATTTAGAGCTTTAAATTTTAGCTTTTTTGCCTCGCATTATTTTTGAAATGAAAATCACTTCAAGCGGCAAAAATACAATAACAGGAATTAATAGGGAAGACCTATAAAAACTAGATAACAAATTCTCTCCTAAAAGTTGTGGATAAAAAAGGGCTGCGAAAACCACAATCTTAAAAACCAACAGTCCCAAATATATAAATCCTAATTGCACAAAATACTTATCGTATCGAGCAAGAATAATGAACGCTAGTATTAAAATCAGAGAAAAACTAAAATGAAATAGATATGCTTTCTTAAGTAATGGTACAAAAAATTGATGCTCTTCTACTAAAAGAAAAGGATGTAAAAAATAAGAAGTCGTGCCCACGAAAAGGAACACGACTATTATTATGAGAATATTTTTAAGCAATTGACCCTATTTATTTAAGGTCATTACTTTTTTAATGACCAAGTATATGGACAAAAATACGGCAAGTAATGTAACCGTGTCTTCTAAATATGTTTTTTCGAATTTTACATCTAGCCATTCTCCTAAAAGATTGCCCAAAAATATTGTAGCACCCATTTGAATAGCAATACCAGATAAGCTTGCAGCTGTTCTTAAAAGTTCAGACTTATTTTCACGAGGCTTTTGCGGTATCATTGCTGTTTGCTGATTTAAAGCCTGCGTTGTTACCCGAGCCTTTCTTCCCGCCCATTGTACATGCAGCGTTGAAGGTTGCGCCTGGTTCAACAGCCAATTTACTAACTGTTACTGTACCCTCTATAACTGCAGATGCTTTTAAAGATAATAAGTCAGTTACTAAAAGCTCACCATTAAAGCTACCTTCAATATCAGCATTCACACATTCTACTTTACCATGTATGTAGCCGTCTTTACCTATAACAACTTTACCAGATGTTTTTACATTACCATCTAGCTTACCGTCGATACGAAAATCTGCTTCGGAAATGATATCTCCTTTTATTTTAGTATTCTTTTCAATTCTGTTGGGTTGCCCTCCTATTTCATTCATAGCCTTAGGTTTTTGTCTGTCTGAAAACATTGTTCACGGTTTTGGGGTTAAAAGCGTATTTCTATAATCGATTATATTCTTATGTACCTGTATAATCTTATAGTTCTCGGATAAAACTACAAAATTCTCATCAGCAACTCGGTAATCCTTATTGTTTTTTAGAAGCTCGGCATAGCCAAGTGCAAAATCTTTAGATTTAAAGCCATGTACTACCACAAATTGATCTTCAAGATTGTAAATATCTTTTGATACAATATTTTTGTAACGAAGATCTTCGATGGACTTCACTAACAATTCCATCAATTTTAAAGCCTTTTGGTTATTACTTCTCTTAAACGGAAAAACTACTTTCCAGTTAGACGTTCCCTTCGAATCCGTCTCTGGTGAAAATTCTTTAGGTTCTAATTTTGGCAACTGCTCCGCTACCATTTGTTCTGCCTTTTTACCTTCGGGATTATTCGGGTACGTTAACGCGACATAATTAAGAGCTTCTTTAAACAGCTCGAAACCTTGCAGCCTTCCAATGGCATTCGCTTTCAACATTTCAAACTTAGGCACTATTGGATCTCCAGTAAATCTGTTGATGTTCTCCTCAGCACCAGTAATCACTTGTAAAAATTCCTGCTCCTTAAATTTTTTGAATAAATTTTCATATCGCTTTTCTGGACTATCAGAATTATCGGCCAACACCGCTTGCGGATTCAATAAAATTTCAGCATATCTAGAATCTGAATGATTTGTTATGATATCATTCTTCATCGCATTCATTAACGGACTGTCGACCTCTTCATAAATCTTATACAGATTGTATTTAGAAGGTAGAATTAATCTTTCTTCGGCATTGGATGCTAAAACATCTTCTAGTTTACCAGCTGCCAATAAATTTTCGTTGAACTTCTCTTTATAAATCAATCCTAATTGATAATTAGCAAAATTACGTTCTGTTTTTAGGCTATCGATTACCGCTACATCAGTTGGTAAACGATCCATATAATATTCAAGCGAAAATTTCTCATCGTCACTTATCGTACTTAAACTATCGGTAATACTAGTGGTGTTTTGAGCAATGTCATTTTTGACATTTACTCTAGATTTGTCTGACCAACGCCAATCATCTGTCAGCTCTCGATTTCCCCACTTGTTCTTAAAATCGTTTTGTCCGTAGCCTAAACTAGTAATGTTATAAAAATAGAACTTTCCTTTATTTTCCTTTCCGCCCTTGCTTTTATTAAAGGCGACGAAACCATCAGTAATTCTATCTTTCTCTTTCTTCTCGGCTGCTTCTTTCTCTTTTTGTAAGTCTTCAATATGCTTTCCAAAATAAGCCAATTGCTTTTCCTTAGGCATATTATACAGTGTTATGACACTATCGGCATACTGAACTATATCTTCGTATTTTATTACATCTTCCAGGTTATCGAGCTTCCTTTTAATAGACCTGTATTTCTTCGAGTTATCATCAAGATTCGTGAGCACGCTATCATAATATCCTCCTGCAGCCTTATAAATACTTTCATCAAAATTATACTCAGCCAAATTTTCATAGTTGAGAGCATTCAGTTTTGGTTTATTCTGTGTAGCCCTAAGCGATTTATTGAAATATAGCAACGCCAAACTATCAGATTCTTGTTCTAAATGAAACTCTGCCAGCTGTCTGAAAATATTATCTAAAAAAGGTCTGTTCTCCCTATTCAATTCCATTTCAGTCAAATACTCTAAAACCTCTTCCTTATTCTCGTTTGATATTTTGGTGTTTCTTAATTTTTGAATCTCGGCATTGATCATATAGACTCTTGGCGATTTCCTTTTTAAATCAATCACTTTATCAAAAGCGTAATTAGCGCTGTCTTTATAGCCTAATTGGTTATAAAGTTGCCCTATGATATAATAATACCTTCCCTTTTCGGGATTCTTTTTGGTGTAATGCGATGCAATTTTAAGATTTTGCACTGCTGTATCGGGTGCATTAAGATTTATAAATGCTTGCGCCATCATCGCTCTTGCATCGGCATACTCTTGATCTTTCAATTGCTCAAACTTCATTAAGCGCTTAAGATTTTTAATCGCTAAATCTTCATTTTCTAAACGAATGTTCACTTTTTCTCGCCAAATATTGGCTTCGTTAAGTTTATCGCTTTCAGAGTACTTATTTAGTATGTAATTAAAAGATTCTAATGCAGGAATATAGCGCTCGTCAAAATAACGTGCTTTACCCAACAATAAAAAAGCTTCGTCTATTTCAGGGTTTCGCTCTTCATCCTTAATATCCATACTATGCCTCTGAATTGCTTTTGTCGCTTTCTCTTCAGCAATAAGAAAATTAGGATTGTTGTCTTCTGAATCAAGTTTTATTTCACCACTTACGGCTAAACGTTCTACTGGCAAAACTTCAAAGTAGTCATCTTGATAGGTATCATTTAAAGTGTTACGGCCTTCTTCAAATGCGATATTACCATTATACAAGGTGTTGTATTTGGTATTTAATGCGTGCCATTTGCGATTTATTAAGGCATCTTTTTTGGTTGAACATGCATTAAAGAACATGGTTGCCAAAACACCGGATAAAATAAGTTTTTTTCTAAGGTTCAAAATAGATGATCTACGTATGTATGTTTAACTTAAAAACAGCCATATTATTATACGGTTCATCGGTAAAACGTATTTTTATTTTCAAGTATTATACACTTGAGCTGGCTTTCACATTACACAAAAACCGACTAGGTAGTTTGTTTCAATTCAAAACCAACGTGATTTATTCAAATTTTATCCGATAATCGATACGATTATAAGTTCATCGTCTTTTAAAGACTTTACATTACTAAAAAACCGACCATATGGTCGGTTTCTTGATTTTTTGAACAAAAAAGTGATTTGTCGATGAACTACAGTATCATTTTACCATTCAATGCCGCTATCCTGCAAAGAAGACCTCTAATTCTTTTAATGTTTCGGTCGATGTTTGAATATCTTTTACCACTTCTCCCTTATTTAAAACTACAATACGTTCACATACTTCGGTAACATGAATTAGGTCGTGGCTAGAAACCAATACAGTAACATCTTTCTTTTCTGCCAACTCCTTTATTATCTGTTTTAAACGTATTTGCGTAGTTGGATCTAAATTGGCGAAAGGTTCATCTAAAATAACCACTTTCGGGTTTCCTATAAACGATGCAACAATACCCGCTTTCTTTTGATTTCCTTTAGATAAATCTCTTAGGTACTTCTTCTGCCCTAAAATCTCGCCATGAAAAAAATCTTGATATTCAGACAGTAATGCATCAACATCTGCTTTGTTTTGCCCACGTAAGTCGCCAATGAAGTAGAAATACTCTTCGGGGGTTAAATACCCTATTAAAAAAGTTTCATCAATAAACGATGACGTAAAAGGTTTCCACTCTTCACTAGTGTTCACTTGAACATCATTATTAATGATATGACCCGTTGTAGGCTGAATTAAATCGAGTAGAAGACTAAAAAGGGTAGTTTTACCCGCACCATTATTACCTACTAAACCGAAACTTTGCCCCTTAGGAATTGATAATTCTCCAATATTTAAAACTATTTGTGAACCGTATTTTTTTGATAAATTTTCTATTGTAATCATATCTGAATATTCGAATTTGTAATTATAAAAAGAACTAGTACTGTACTACCCATTTAACTTGCCTTTTCCTTAAAGCCAGCAATCATTCCATATTTTTTTCTTTTGTATTGTTCTGTAATTAAGTTCAACAAGTAATTCTTCATGGCAAAACCGATAACTCCTAAAACGGAAAGTACAATTACTGCTACTTGTACATTAAATACGTAATAAAATATGGAGAATAAGATTATTGGAACCACAAGAACCGGAAGCATAATTAGAAATTGTGTAGCGCTAGTACCTTGCATATTCCCAAACGGGCTTTGATCTAATTCTATTCTTTTTTTATTGAAGGAACCGAAATATAAAATGACCGGTATATTTACTCCTAAATTATACAGCGCACAGCCAAAATTTATAGCTAAAGCTTCCCAACCGAAGTATACATAGGGTATAGTCAACAGAAACATAAAGACTACACTAACGGAAATTAAGATTACTTTTGACTCTAAATACTTACGCATAGGTATGTTCTGAGACATCATCATACTATAATAACTACTATCCCATGCTGGTATAAATTGACCAAAATTACTTAAGAAAATACCTGTCATAAAAATACCTACAAAGGCCTTCATGGGCACCATGTTGCTATACACATCTACGGTGTAAAATATTAATCCATAAAAGACAAAAAGTAAAGAAATAAAGACCTGTGATTTAGTACGTTTGTTTCTCCAAATCATTTTTAAATCGAGCTGCAAAAACGAACCCATTTCTCCAAAGCGCTTTGTCCAGGCTAAATCAGAAGTATTGGCTTCTACTTTTTTAGATTTTAATTTAGCATCCAAATAAATTTTATCCTTTAGAAATTTATAGTTGATATAGTATATACCGAAAGCTAAAACAATTGGTATGAGTACTGTTATCGGATACGCATAAAGTGCATGGAAAACAGGAGCTAGTAATTCCTTAATAGAGAAAATGCCAAAATAATCTAATCCATAACCAATGATTAAAATACTTGCTATACCAATTAATGCTTTTTCGTTCTTATTAATTAAAAGATTCAAGTAATTGATACAAAGAACAATTGCCATAACCGCTACAACCCAAAGCAATACATTTAACACAGGGTAACTATTAAAAAGAAGCACAATAGCAAAAGGAACTACAAAAAATAATGTCAACAAATTATAGATTGAGGCAGCAGACCTACCTAAAATGTAATGAGCAATGGTACTTTTCTTAACTGGTGTGGTCAAGAATGGTTTAATATCCATCACTGGTAATTTTTGCATAAAATACCTTAGAAATAATTCAATTAGAACCCAGTAAATGAAATATTGGCTAATACTCCACATGGGACTTTGATCCGGAAAAATTTTCCTAAGGATAAAATACATTCCCGCCCCTAAACCTGCAAGGGATACTAGCATGTAGACACCAAAGAATCCCATCAGGATCTTTATACCAAGACTTTTGCCCAGGTTGGAAGATCTAAAAAAAGACTTCCATTGTAACGAAGTAAATTGTTTGAACATAGGGTGGTTGGTTTTTATCTTCAGGGTATTGGTAAGAAATATCTTGAATTTGTTACAAATCCTTTTCAATTTTATATTCTGGGTAAGTTTCAACGAGTAATTCTTCTGCTTTAGAAGGGATATCATACCCGCAAATCTTTAGTAATATCAACATGATTACCACAAGAGTTGCTATAAAGAGTTGTCCATGAAAAGTATCAAGCAACCCTCTTAGATTAGCCATATTTGAGAAGTATAGAGGTATTAAAAATAATTGTACAGTAAGTCCTTGTCTATATATCATTTCTTGAAGCATCCATTTTTTCGGTGCTCCATTTATTACTTTTTTTAATTGAAAGGTCCTGTATAATAATAAAAGGGCCAACGCAAAAAATACACCACAAATAGTTTCAAATCTTAAATCACCTTTAGGTAGCGCATCGATTATAACAAAAAGGATAAAAATACTGCTAATGGCAAAAATCAATTTAGGAAGTGACCACCACACCATAAAAAATCGCCAGATAATCTTACGGTATTTTTTACCCATTGCCTTTTGCCGTTCGGCTACTACATCCATAAACCCAAAAACACCAAATTTTTTAAACTCCATTTGTTTGGCTTCATCAAAACTAAGTTTTGGGGAATGTGCCCACTGCTGTTCGATGCCGTTCGCAAGGTGATCCACCAGCTCTGTTTGCAGGTCATAATGCTCCACATAATGTGCCCTAGTGAACTTGTATAGTTCTTGTATTTGGTCTTGTGTTAGTTTCATGCATTTATCGTATTAAGCACTTTTAAATGTGCTTTATAGAGTGTGAAGAAGGAGAAAGAAAAAACTAACATTACAGTATACGCAAGAAATGCAATAAACACATATTCGCCACTTTTAAACACCCCAAACATATCAGTTATAAGTGGGTTATATATGATGTAGAAAAAAGCAAAGCCAACGGCCTGCGTTTTAAAAAGATAACTAAATGAGCTTTTTATTTTTGTTTTTCTTATAGCAAAATGAAGTGTTACAATGATACCTAAAGCTAAAAAATAAGCATACCCGAATAAGTTTCGAGAAAATTCTAAAAAAAGCGTGCTATCATATTTTCTTGATAGTATAGTAAACAAAATGGTTATTAACAAAGCGATTATCCCCGTTCGAAAATATATTTGTTTAAGCTCTTTTACACACTTATAAATCAACATCTTTGGACCAGAAAATAATAAACCTATTAACGGGCTTGAATAATTTGTAAGTTCTTTCTCCCATATTAAGACAACATCTTTAAATGCCATTGAAAAAGCAACCTCATCTTCCTCCATTCTGTTTTCAATAGAAGTAGCCATGTGATCTAATACTTCGTTCTTCAAATCTACCTGAACTAATTCCTTCCAGTTAAGATAATTCTCTATAACTTCTAATTGTTTTTGTTCTAATTTCATTTAACAATTTTTAGTTAATACTCCATTTAGGATTCACCAATTGCTCCATATTTCGAATAAAATCTTCCAATTCAACTAAGCGATTTGTTTTTTCCTTCACTCCTTGCTCTGTTAGTTTATAATATTTACGAAGTCTATTATCTACCTTTGCAACTTCAACAACTAATAAACCTTCAGCCTCAAGTTTATGTAATGCAGGATATAATGCTCCTTCCGTAATCTTTAATTCACCCTTTGTTATTTCCTTTACTTTTTGTGTAATCTCATAACCATACATTCTACCACCTTCATCTAACAATTTAAGTATGATGGTATTTAAACTTCCTTTATATAGTTTTGAATTCGCCATTACCTTGTCTTCGTTTTGTACTCTACTCCGCCACAACTTACAACGAAGCTTCTTGTTAAATATACATAATTTTCTTATGCATAAGATTTTTAGGTATTAAATTTTCTTTAACAGCTCGATTTCTAAGAAATTAAATTATGAACCATTTCTTATATAAATTTTTAGAAAAATATAAGTTAAGGGTTTTTTAAACTGAACAGTCAAACAAAAACATAGTGATTTATATTTTTTGATCAATGTCATATTATTTAGCAAAATCAATGCTTAATTTTGTAATCGATTTAAAGAAAAGATTATATGTCGCATTTTCACCCACTAACGGTAAAACATATTAAAAAATTAACGCCAACTTCTGTAGCGGTTACTTTTGCTATTCCAAAAGATTTGGCACAGACCTTCGCTTTTACGGCCGGTCAATATATTACCATCAAAAAAGAAATAAAAGGTAAAGAATTAAGAAGAGCCTATTCTATTAGTTCTTCCCCAGAAAAAGATGGAATTACTATTGGTATTAAAATGGTAGATAAAGGAGGATTTTCCAACTACGCCAATAATAAATTACAAGTTGGTGATGTACTTGAAGTAATGGAACCCGAAGGGCGTTTTATCTATAATCCTACCAACGAAGTTCAGAATGTGGCAGCATTTGCGGCAGGCAGTGGTATTACCCCGATAATGAGCATTGTAAAAAAGGTTTTGGATAATAACACCAAAAATAAATTTGTGCTTGTTTATGGTAATAAATCGTATGAAGAAACTATGTTCTATACTGATTTAGTGAAATTAGAATTAGAATATTCCAATCGGTTTTTTGTTTACTTTACCAATAGCCAAACCCGCGAAGACAAAGCTCTGTTTGGCCGTATTGATACCTCAATCGTTAATTATGCCTTAAAGAACAAACATAAAAACGTTGATTTTGATGCTTACTACCTATGTGGCCCAGAAGCGATGATCAACACCGTTCAAGACACCCTTTTAGATAATGGTATTGACAAGAACAAGATTCATTTTGAACTTTTTACCCCAACCGAAATTAAAGAAGAATTGCCTATTCAAGCAGAAGGATCTACCGCTATAACTGTTGTTTTAGATGACGAAGAATTTCAATTTACAATGGATAAAAAGTCCTTGGTGTTAGACGCTGTATTAAAAGAAAACATTGATGCTCCGTATTCATGTCAAGGTGGTGTTTGTAGCAGTTGTATTGCCAAAGTAACTGAAGGAAAAGCAGAAATGGTGATGAATCAGATTTTAACGGATAAGGAAATAGCGGACGGATTCATTCTTACTTGCCAAGCGCATCCTACGACACCTACTTTAAAAGTTGATTATGATGATGTATAAATTGCCGCATGTAAAAGGATAACCATCTTGGTAATTTATCGGTTTTAGAATTTAAATAGTACATGATTGGTTTTATAGAACTTTTTCGAATGTTCTAACTGCCGTTTCATATCCAATGGCATAGGCCTTTTCTATACCTCTACGGTCCAAAATACCTATATTTTCCAATTCTTGAGGTTCAATAATCAAGTTACAATTATTGATTTTCTCCCTGTTGATGGCGTAAATCATGAGTCCCGTAACTCTACCTGTTAGTTGAAAGGAATTATTGAGGTGTTTTTTCTCTAATTTAGAAACTAAAGAAACGTTACTACCAATTACATATTCGACCCTACTCAAAATTGGTTCTGATGGAAAATTGTTCATTATTCCTCCATCCGCATGTAATGCTCCGTTATATTCTATAGGGCTGAATACCGGTGGTAATGCAGCCGATGCCAACAAAGGTCTAATCAACTCCCCTTTATTAATAAAAACCTCTTCCCCCTGCTCTAAATTTGTAGCTACTACATGTAGGTCTTTCTTTAAAGCTTCAAAACTATCTTCAGGAAAATATTGCTGAAACGCACTTATAAACCGTTCGGTATTTATGAGGCCAGGTTTAGCAACAGCAAAATAATTGTATTTGAACAAGGGTGTATCCTTGAAAAAATGAAGCATGTCTTCAATTGGCTTATCCGCTGAATATAATGCACCTACTAAAGCACCCACACTACTACCTGCCACAACTGTTGCTTCAAGGCCAAACTCTTGCATCGCTTTTATTACTCCTATATGCGCCATACCGCGCACTCCACCACCTGAAAGCACTAAACCTATGGACTTTGAACGTGTTTGCATCTATCTAGAATTGATTTCAAAAAAAATGCCGTGCCAATAATAATATCTGCACGGCATAAAATTAAGTATAATCAAGGACTATGAATCCAATCCGAAGGCATAATAATATTTAGTACCATCTTCGTAGATACCTTCTATCATGACTCCGCCTTTTTTACCTTCAAGAATAGACGCTACATCTTCAATATCCTTAACCCGTTTACCATCTATATGTGTGATGATAAAACCTTCTTGCATTTGGGTTTCCTTTTTAATTTTTCCAGGATATAGTTTTGTTACCTGAACACCGCCGTCTAGCCCGAATTTTTTAGCTAGTTCATTGTTCACGTTTTCAAAATCAGCACCTAAAAGGTTAAAAACTTCTTTCTCTTCCTTTTTAATGATACTCGTACCACCCTCAGAATTTTTAAGTTCAACCTCTAGCTCTTTCTCCTTACCATTTCTATTAACAACGATGGCAACTTTATCACCAGGTCTTTTACCCGCAATGATTTCTTGAAGTCTTGGTGAAGTACCTGTTTCCTTTCCATTCACACTAACAATGATATCGCCAGATTCAATACCTGCCATATCTGCACCACTATCTTCACCTACTTGTTCTACCCAAACTCCTTTGGTAAACGCCACATCCTTCTCTTTAGCCAAATTACCATCCATTGTTCTAATAGTAACCCCCAACATACCACGTTGTACATTACCATATTTTAACAAATCTTCGACCACTTTGGTAACGATATTACTAGGTACGGCAAAACCATATCCGGTATAAGTTCCAGTTGTACTAGCAATGGCTGTATTGATTCCAACTAAATTACCATCAAGATTTACTAAGGCACCACCACTATTACCAGGATTAATGGCAGCATCGGTCTGTATGAAACTTTCAACCGCAAACTTGTCTGTATTGATATGGATACTTCTGGCCTTAGCACTAACGATACCCGCAGTGACCGTAGAGTTCAATCCTAACGGATTACCAACTGCCAACACCCATTCTCCTACTTCAACATCATCAGAATTTACCAAGGCCATTGTTTTTAGATTATCGGCTTTAATCTGCAACAGTGCTAAATCTGTTGTTGGATCTGTACCTATAACCGTTGCTTTATAAGACTGGTTATTATAAAGAGTTACTTCGACTTCATCTGCATTGGCAATAACATGATTGTTGGTCACGATATACCCTTTATCATTAATAATGACACCAGAACCAGTGCCAACCCTTGGTCGTGACTGCATATCTTCTGGAGATTGCCCTTTAAACATATCACCAAAATACTCCTTAAATGGGTCAGGTAACTCGCGGGCCCCTTGGTTTCCATAAGACGTACCATTTTGAGTGGACTTAATATGCACTACCGCATCTAAAACCTTTTCAGAAGTTTCTGTAAAATCTAATGGCTTAATATTGCCCTCATTGTCTGCAGTATAAAGTACATGACTACCGTGAACAGAATCAACAACCGTTACCCCAACAGCATCTTTTGTCGTTTGTTTGTTAAATTCAATAACCCCATAACTTACTACTAGGGCAATAATGGCTGAGAAGAAGTAAATCTTCCAAGCACTTTTTGTATTTGTGTCTGATTTCATAATTAATATTTTATTAAATTCTTCTAACAGTCTAGTGGCAATAGCTGTGCCACTGCTAGCTAAGCAAATGCTAATAATTATCTAAATTTGGTTGAAATTTTAAGGATTTTTTTAGACTAACTAGTCTGTAACGTAAAAATTTCGCTAGAAAATTAGCTAAAAGGGTGCTTATGGACAGATTTAAGTGTTTGTTTATGCCTGAAATTAATGTTTAATATCACATTTTGAACCTTAAAAACCGACTGACTAGTCTAAAACTGACATTTTGACTTAAAGTAAGAAGTTTTGGATATTTGTTAAACAAAAAAAACCTTTGTAATATTTTTACGTAAGTTTATTAATGAGAAAGATAATTTAATTGAATACACTGCACACAACTGCAATTTTGGTATTTGCGAATTCCGCGAAGGAAGAATTGGCAAATAAGTCTATTCCCAATAGTGAAGAATTATTCGATAAGCTGACTCAAAACACGCTTCTAAAAGCAAAAAAAACAGGATTACCCACATTTCATTTTACAGATAAAGACCAAGTAGGTTCCAATTTTGGTGAACGATTTACCAACGCTATAGCTACTGTTTTTGAAAAAGGATTTGATAATATCATCACAATTGGTAATGACACTCCTCATTTAAAGACACAACATCTTAAAAAAACAGCGAAACAATTGGCATTAGGTAAAACCATAATTGGCCCTTCGGTTGATGGTGGATTTTACTTGCTTGGTTTACAAAAAAATAATTTTGATGTTTCGAAATTCGAAAAGTTACCATGGCAGCGTTATAGTTTATATAGCCAAATTTCTACATGGTTACAATCTGAATCTTCTGAATTAATAAAACTACCCGTTCTACAAGATGTTGATAATGAAAAAGATTTACGGTCTTTATTGTTATTTTCAAAAACCTTATGTACTTCCATACTACTTCTAATTATTGGCCTGCTAAAAGTAAAACTTGGGCTTTTTCATAAAAAATACAACTTCATAAATCTGTTGTCTAACAGATGTTTTTATAATAAAGGCTCTCCTGAGATTTCATTTGTCTATTGCCAACATTACCCAATAATAGGGTAAATGTAAAACTCAGTTCAAAAGCTATTTATGAAACACATTTTTATGGTGTTGACTATGTTTATGATAACCATGGTCAATGCTCAAGAAACAATCACTGGTATAGTTACAGATACGGAAGGACATACTATCCCCTATGTTAATATCATTCTTTCGGGTACGTCAACAGGAACCATCACCAATGAAGCTGGAATATATTCTTTAAACATCCCTAACCTTTTAGGGGCTCTAGAATTTTCTGTTTTAGGATATCAAACCATGATAGTTCCTATAAATAATAATCAAATTATAAACATTACCCTTAAAGAATCAACCGAAGTACTTGATGAAGTCGTATTAACCGCGTTAGGACTTAAAAGAGAAACTAAAGAATTGGGTTATGTCGTTCAAAGCTTAGATGCTGAAGGCATTACCGAAGTAAAGTCAGTAAACTTTTTAGACAACCTTTCTGGTAAGTTAGCCGGAGTTACTATTAATCAAGGCGCCACAGGAGTAGGGTCCTCCTCAAAAATCACCATAAGAGGAGAAGCTTCTTTCTCTAACAACAATCCTTTATTTATTGTTGATGGTGTACCCATTAACAATAATTCGGTTTTCAATTTTACCAATGAAGCCGCTGCCGGTTTTCAAGAGATTGATTTTGGAAACGGAGCTATGGAAGTGAATCCTGATGATATTGCCGAAGTTTCAGTGCTAAAAGGACCTAGTGCTGCTGCTTTATACGGTACCAGGGCATCTAACGGTGTTATTATAATTGAAACGAAAAGCGGTAAAAACACCAAAGGATTAGGAATTAGTTACCATACCAGTTTCTTTGTCGATTCAGCTTTTAAACTTCCCGAATTTCAAAATGAATACGGACAAGGTAATGCTGGGGCGTTCGCTTTTGTCGATGGATTAGGCGGAGGAACAAATGATTTGATTACCTATAGTTGGGGCCCACGTTTAGATGTTAACAATTTAGTGCCGCAGTATGATAGTCCGGTAACATTAGCGGATGGCACCACCGTTCGTGGTGGAGATACTGCTCTTTACAGCGGAATTCCAATTTCTCCGACAGCGTTTAGGTCAAATCCTGATAACCTGAAGGATTTCTATGAAACCGGAACTACGCTAATCAACAATATTTCGATTGCATCGGGATTTGATAAGGGAAACTACCGACTTTCATTTACCGATTTACGAAGCGAGTCGATAATTCCTGGTGTGAATTTAGACCGACAGACCATTGGAACTAGATTAAATTTTCAGCCCATTGAGAAACTACGCATCAACTCATCTATCAGTTACGTAAATTCAAAAAGTGATAACCGCCCATCAAATGGATATGGTTCTGAAAACGCAAACTACTCCTTAGTTGCATGGGGTCCTCGTTCGTTAAATATTCATAATCTAAAAAACTATTGGCAGCCTGGTTTAGAAGGTGTACAACAGTATTCTTATAACTATACCTTTTTCGACAATCCATATTTCATTCTACTTGAGAACAGAAACTCGTTTAATCGAGATAGAGTGTTTGGTAATATATCGGCCAGTTATGAAATTACCGACCATATTACAGCCTCTATAAGGACTGGTATGGACTATTCAAATGAACAACGTCAATTACGCAGAGCCTATAGCTCTAATCGTTTTAGAAATGGCGGCTACGCAGAACATGATGTTTTCTTTAGAGAAGTGAACACCGACTTTTTATTAAGTTATACCAATCAATTTAATGATATTAGTGTTGACGTTTCTCTTGGCGGAAATAGATTGGACCAAAAAGCATTTACCTCACAATCACAAACTACAAGTTTGGCACAGCCAGGTATTTTTAGATTGTCCAATGCAGCATCACCAATTGAAGTATTTGAATTTGAATCGAACAAGCGAATCAATAGTTTTTATGGATTGGCGAAGTTTGGTTATAAAGATTTTCTTTTCTTAGATGTAACCGGTCGTAATGATTGGTCTAGTGCTCTTGCTACTCCTTTTTCAGTGGACAATACCTCATTCTTTTATCCATCGGTATCCAGCAGTTTTATCCTATCGGAAGTTGTTGATTTACCAAAGACCATATCCTTTGCAAAACTAAGAGCAAGTTGGGCGCAGGTTGGTAATGATACAAATCCGTATCAAACTACAAGTGCTTTTATAGCACAAACACCATTTAACGGTCAACCTACATTTAGTAATTCAGACATAATAGCAAATCCTGATTTACAGCCAGAACGTACCTCGTCATTTGAAGTAGGTGCAGATATTCGGTTATTCGGTGATCAATTACGTTTTGATGTATCGTATTATAATGCGTTGACCAAAGACCAGATAATTTCATTACCGATAGGTATCTCATCTGGTTACATACAACAAGTAGTAAATGGTGGGGAAGTTCGCTCTAAAGGTTTAGAAGTGATATTAGGCGTTTCACCTGTTATTAGTCAAAATCTAAAATGGAACAGCACTTTGAATTTTAGCACTAATCGCTCTACAGTAGAAAGCTTACCACAAGAAGATGGCCGATTAACATTGGCATATTCGAGAATTTACGACAGTCAAAACCAAACGGTATTTTTTCAAGTTGAAGAAGGTGGCCGCGTTGGTGATTTATATGGCACTGGCTATCTTAAAAACGAAAATGGCGATTTTATCTTAACGGATACGGGTAGTTATATTCCCGACAACGACCTTCAGAAATTGGGTAATTACAATCCAGATTTTATGCTGGGTTTCAATAACCAATTCAATTACAAAAATTGGAATTTAGGCTTCCTTTTCGATTGGCGACAAGGTGGTATAATTGTTTCGAGAACTAAAGCATTAGGTAATGTTGGTGGTCAATTGGCAGAAACTGCTTTTAGACCAGAAACTGGTATTGTACCCGAAGGTGTTGTAAATACAGGTACAGAAGCAAATCCTGTGTACACTCCCAATACAGTTGCTGTTTCGGCAGAAAGTTATTACCGTCAGTTTTATGACAGAAACCACGAAGAAAACAATACATATGATGCTTCTTTTCTAAAACTGCGTCAATTATCTATTGGCTATACATTCGATAACCTCAGCATATTCAAACAAGATGCTACGTTAAATTTATCCTTAATAGGTAAAAATCTATTTGCTATTACTGAAAATCCGCATTTCGACCCAGAGCAATTAGCAGTTCAAGGTAATGGCTTTATTAGCGGAGTTGAAGACATGTCGTATGCTACGACAAGAAGTATAGGGTTTAAAGCCGGATTTAATTTTTAAGAAGAACAGCATGAAACATATATATAGCATAGTAATCGTATTGTTCTTCATTAGCTGTACGAATGATTTCGAAGAAATAAATACAAACTCAAATGCACCTGTTAACGTGCAACCTAGCCTATTGCTTAGACAGGTCATTTACGACTATGGCGAACAAATGTCATATGAAGGTTTTACCGCTGGTAATTTATTAGGACAATACAGTACCGCGCTAGATTTTAACCTATTCGATAGACATAACTTGAAATCTCCGCAATTAGGGGGAAATCCATGGCCAATTTTCTATCAAAATCTTCGGGACAATGAAATTATATTAAATCTCTCTCAAGAGAATACAGCGTTTACGGTGTATGAAGGTCCCGCACGAATAATGAAAGCCTATATGGCTGCAGGTTTAACTGATTTATTCGGAGATGTTCCCTATTCAGAAGCCTTTAAAGGAGATGTTGCTACCGTAACACCTGTTTACGATACCCAAGAATCCATTTATATGGGTGCTGGTGGAATACTAGATAATCTTGACCAAGGAATTGCCGCAATGGAAAATTACTCAGGTACTATTTCTTTAGAAGGAGACATTTTATTTAATGGAGATTTAGAAGGTTGGATTCGTTTTGCAAATTCTTTAAAGATTAAATATCTGATGCGTATTTCAGCGAAAGTCGATGTTACTGCTCAATTACAGGCTATTGTATCCGAAGGAAATTTTATAAATGAAAATTCGGAAAATGCCATTTTCAATTTTACGGATGGAGAACCCAATAACTTTAGGCTTGCCAGACTTCGAATAGGAGATTTTAATAATTATGTTTTGTCTGAAACGATGGATGAAATACTAACAGGTTTAAATGATCCGCGTATTGCTCGACTGTATCGCCCATTTGCAAATAGTACAGAAGAAGATTTTAATGGTTTATTAAATGGAATAGATGCATCTGCAGGAGTTTCTTTAGCAGACTATTCATTACTAGGAACCATTTTTAGAGAAAATACCGGGCTATTAGATGCCAATTTCATGACCAGTATGGAAACTCATTTTTTATTGGCTGAAGCAGCTCAAAAAGGGTTTGTTACAGCAGATACTGAAATGTTATATAACACCGGAGTAACACAGGCATTTGAATACTGGCAAGTAGAACTACCTGCGGATTATTTAAATACTGAAGGAGCTTTAGCCAACGGTAATCCATTAGAAAATATTATTACTCAAAAATGGATTGCCAATACGATTAATGGTTATGATGGTTGGATAGAATATAGAAGAACCGGCTTTCCACAACTGAAAACAATCTCGGCTAGTTTAAATGATAATTTAATTCCTGTTCGCATGCCTTATCCGGCGGAAGAAGAAGCGCTGAATAGTATCAATTATGCAGCTGCGGCAAGCAAAACTGATGGAAACAGTATTAATGTTAATGTTTGGTGGGATGAATAGTTTGGAGTTTGGAGTTTGGAGTTTGGAGTTTGGAGTTTGGAGTTTGGAGTTTGGAGAAAAACAAAATATTAAATGACTGAAGTAAAAATTTGGCAATGGAGTTTAATTATAGCATCAAGTTTGGTGCTGTTCTTACTTTCCCCATGGGCAAAAGACACGAATCAGTTTTTTAAGGCAGTTCAAAAAAAGAAACTACCCAATACGTTTATGCTCATGGGTAGTTTAATAATCTCATGGATATTCGCCAAGAGTATTACGAACGCCGCTAATTTAGGTTTAGATTTTGGTATTGTTGGCGGAGTTGCTTATGCGGGTTATTACCTATCCTTCGCTGTAGCTGGCTTGGTTATTTATAGAATGCGATTACACGGAAAGTACACAAGCATACACCATTTTCTATCCAGTAAATTCGGAAAATCTGCTGTCACGGTATTTTCTATTTTGATTGCCATTCGTTTATTTAATGAAGTATGGAGTAACACTATGGTCATTGGTTCCTATTTTGGTCCAGCAGGTACATCGTCATATTATTGGTCCATTTTAGTGTTTACAGGGCTGACCCTTGCTTATGTATTAAAAGGAGGCATGAGTAGTTCTATTTTTACCGATGTTATCCAAATGGGGCTTTTCACTATTCTTTTGGCGGTAATATTGTTCACTATTTTCGGAAAAACAACATCAACAACTGTTACAGAAATAGCTAATTCCGGAGTCTGGTCGTTCGAAACAGGATTAAATTTATTGTTTGCCGCATTACTACAATCCTTCAGTTATCCATTTCATGATCCGGTTTTAACTGATCGTGGATTTATTAGCAGCCCGAAAGTAACATTGAAAAGTTTTCTATGGGCTAGTATTCTAGGAGCGATATGTATTATCCTGTTTAGCGTCATTGGTGTCTATGCGCAATCGCAAGGTATGCAAGGTCAGGCTGCTGTAGAAGTGGGTAAAGCATTCGGTGTTGTAATTTTATTGGTTATCAATTTCATAATGATAACCTCGGCGGCATCTACACTAGACTCTACCTTTTCATCCTTTTCAAAACTAGTGGCTATTGACTTAAAATTCGGAACGTCACTTAAGTTTGGCAGATCGTCAATGGTGGTGATTGCAATTTTAGGTACTATACCTGTATTCTTAAATGCAGAAATACTGTCGGCCACAACTATTAGTGGCACTATGGTTATTGGCTTGACTCCCGTTTTTCTTTTTTGGAGAGGAAAAGCTCCTAAAATAAGTTTTCATTTAAGTGTGTTTAGTGGAATATTCTTTGGTTTTCTTTTGATTTTCAATTGGTTTCCTGAAGCACTTATTTTTACAACTGGAAAGTATGCCGATTTACTTTGGATTAATTTTTGGGGCATTATTTGTTGCCTACTTGTATATATATTACCAACATGGATAAAGAAATAAAACATATTGGCACTAAAACTGGAAAGCTGTTGCTTTTTGGCGGTGTATATAGCAATCTACAGGCGTTAGAAAAATTGATTTCTATCGCTAATGAAGATGGTGTTGCTGCAGAGAATTGTATTTGCACTGGCGATATTACAGGCTATTGTGCCCAACCAGAAGAAACAGTTCAATTATTCCAAAAATGGGGTGCGCTGAGTATTGCAGGTAATGTTGAGTTACAATTGGCAAATGATAGTGAAGATTGTGGTTGCGATTTTAAGAGTGGAAGCCGCTGTGATGATTTTTCGAAAATGTGGTTTCCGTACACTAAAGGTCATCTATCTCAACAGTCTTTAGACTGGATGAATAAAATACCAGAGTATATCAGTTTTGATTATGGGAACAAAAAAATTACGGTAGTTCACGGTAACTACGGTAATACCTCTGAGTTCGTGTTTGCCTCAAATGCAGATGCTAGTAAGCAAAATGCATTTATAGAGACCAATAGCGATATTATTGTTGCGGGTCATTGCGGCTTACCCTTTCATCAGTCCATTAAAGGTAATCTATGGCTGAATCCTGGTGTTATAGGTATGCCGGCAAATGATGGCACAACCAGAGTTTGGTATATGATTCTGGACATTGTTGATGGTGAAGTAACCTATACTCATCAATCCTTTGAATATGACGCAGAAACCGCACAAAAATTAATGTACAAGAACCATTTGCCCGAAGCATACGGAGACACACTTACTTCAGGCATTTGGGACAACATGGAAATACTCCCCGAAGTGGAAAAAATGGGGCAAGGAATCCCGATATATTTTAATCAAGAGCAAAAAAATACAACACAAACTAAAACTCAGAAAAAAATGGCAGATACATATTACGATCCAGCAGATTTAAGAAAATTTGGAAAAATAACAGAATGGAGTGAAGAACTAGGAACTAAATTTTTCGACTATTATAGTAAGGTTTTCGAAGAAGGCGCACTAAGTGCAAGAGAGAAGTCTCTAATTGCTTTAGCAGTATCCCATGTTGTTAAATGTCCTTATTGTATTGATTCCTATACCAAAGACGGATTACAAAAAGGAATTACGAAGGAAGAAATGATGGAAGCAGTTCATGTAGGTGCTGCTATTGAAAGTGGAGCGACACTGGTTCATGGCGTACAAATGATGAATAAATACGATAAATTATCAATGTAGATTTCGTTGTTGGTTGTTCGTGGATGGTTGTTCGTAATAACCTTCCTTAATAATCACTGCAATGAAATCAATACTTGACAGAGTTTTTGCGAGGAATAGAAAAATAAAAGATTAAATGTTGTGAAGTTTAAATTTGAGGTGTTTTAATTATTGCCAACAACGAACAACGAACAACGAACAACAAAAATATGGCTACAAAATCATTAAAAGCTAAAGGGAACGATTTAGCAGTTTCCAATAAGCAGTTAGAAATATTGAACGGAGGAATCTTTGCCGATGGAGAGCTTCCATATTTTAAGGATAAGATTGCTCAGATAGGCCACTTTCCACTACGCCCTAAAAAATTGGAAATTCTACAAATTAATGTAGGCTATATGTGCAATCAAGTTTGTGAGCATTGCCATGTTGATGCAGGTCCAGATCGTAAAGAAATAATGACTCGCGAGACCATGATCCAGTGTTTGGAAGTCATTAAAAATACAGGAGCCCATACCTTAGATTTAACTGGTGGTGCGCCAGAAATGAATCCTGATTTTAGATGGTTTGTTGAAGAGGCGGCCAAAGCAGGAATAAAGGATTTTATTGTCCGTTCGAATTTGACCATCATCCGCGCAAATAAAAAGTACTACGACTTGCCAGATTTCTTTAAGAAACACAATGTACATGTAATTTCTTCTATGCCTCATTATACACGAGGAAAAACGGATAAGCAACGAGGTGATGGAGTTTTTGATAAATCGATAAAGGCACTTCAAGAACTAAATGAAAGAGGTTACGGTATGCCCGGCAGTGAATTAAAACTAGACTTGGTGTATAATCCTTCTGGTGCTTATTTACCAGGAGATCAAGTAGCAATGGAAAAAGATTTCAAAAAAGCGCTTAAAGAAGATTTTGATATTCAATTTCATAGCCTATTCGCTATTACAAACCTGCCTATAGCCCGTTTTCTAGATTATTTGATAGCCTCAGAAAATTATGAGGATTATATGTATGCTTTAGTGGAAGCTTACAATCCGGCAGCAGTAGCAAATGTAATGTGTACCAATACCATTTCAATAAGTTGGGATGGCTGGCTATATGACTGCGACTTTAATCAAATGTTAGATTTAAAAGTTGCTAGCAAGGTTAAACATATTAAAGATTACAACGAAGATCTATTGAACGATAGAAATATCATAATATCACAACATTGTTATGGTTGTACGGCAGGCGCTGGAAGCAGCTGTCAAGGAACTGTAGCATAAAAATATAGACATATGAGTTATTTAGACGCTACAAATAATCTTTACAAAGAAGCAGCTCTTACACCAGATGTAGGTTTGTGTTGTACCACAAATCCTATTTGGGAATTACCCGGTTTAAAGATTCCTAAAATAATGCAAGAAATGAACTATGGCTGTGGAAGCACGGTTCATGCAAGAGATCTTTCTAACAACCCGAAAATGTTATATGTAGGTGTTGGTGGAGGAATGGAATTATTACAATTCTCCTATTTTAATCGTCAAAAAGGTGGTGTAGTTGGCGTTGATGTGGTAGATGAAATGCTTGAGGCTAGTAGAAAAAACTTTAAAGTTGCTGAAGAAGAAAACGACTGGTTCAAATCAGATTATGTCGATTTAAAGAAAGGTGACGCCCTTAATCTACCTGTAAAGGACAATACAATCGATGTAGCAGCTCAAAACTGTTTATTCAATATATTCAAGGCCGAAGATTTAAAACGCGCTATTGAAGAGATGTATAGGGTTTTGAAGCCTCATGGGAAATTGGTGATGAGTGATCCAACTTGTGAACAACAAATGAACGAGGCATTACGAAGTGATGATAGGTTAAGAGCTCTTTGTTTAAGCGGAAGTATTCCTATAAAAGATTATATAAAGGCATTAACCGATGTAGGTTTTGGAACCATAGAAATTAGAGCTAGAAAACCTTACAGAATACTAGCTCCAAATGCGTATCCAACAGATGAATTAATCTACATTGAATCTATTGAAGTTGCCGCTATAAAAGACCCTATGCCAGAAGACGGACCATGTGTGTTTACGGGTAAAGCAGCCATTTATTATGGTACTGAAGATTATTTTGACGATAAGAAAGGTCATATATTATTAAAAAACCAGCCTTTGGCTATTTGTGATAAAACCGCAGGAGCACTTGCTTCCTTAGATAGAGAAGATGTGTTTATAAGTGAATCTACTTTCCATTATGATGGAGGTGGGTGCTGTTAAATTCAATATCCTAATTTGATTAAATTATAAACCGTTCGCTGTACGACCTCGAGCGGTTTTTAGTATTACAAAACTTACGCTTTTATACGCTAATCACCTCTTTTTCAGCACACTTAAACAGACCGCCTAGTCTGTTAACTCTTGTTTAAAGCTTGCCTTATGACGGTAAATTGTACGTTCAACGAAAATTAAGACACCTTCATCTATAAAAACTAAAGCTTTTTACAATAAGGAAGTTCTTTATATAGACCAGTTGGTCTGATTTACCCAAATCTATATATTATGAACAAAAGTCTAAAACGCATGGCCACCATGCAACGAATGCAAACAACAGGGCTAGAATTATTCTATGCTAAAGGATATTATAATACAAGTGTAGATGATATTCTTAAAAAATTAGAATTGTCAAAAGGAGCATTCTATTACCATTTTGATTCTAAAGAAGATTTTTTTTTGCAAATAATTCAAAACCTACTTGCTCGTAAAGTATATAGTAGTTTAATAGAACCTATTGAAGGGCACGAAAATCCACTAACCTTAATAACTAACTGTTTTGATGAAGCTATGGAAACTGCCGTTCATAATGAAATGGATTTTGGTTGTATTCTGAGTAACTTTCTTACCGAATTCAATGGTAAGAACGAGGTAATCATGTACCACTTAAATGAAATTGTTACCGTTTGGGAAGTTAATCTGATTTCTGCATTACAAAAAGGAAAATTTAATGGTTACTTAGACCGTCATGTAGATTGTGAAGCAGTGGCTACATTTTTAATGAGTTCTTATTTCGGAGTACGAATTTTAATGACGGGATTATCACCAAGTGCAAAAAAATATAGATTCATGACACAATTACGTCAATATTTCAAAAGTATTGAGGCAAAACCAATAACAGTTTAAAATAATTTATGTTAAACATTATTGTTAATTACCTCGATGATTTTTTGAACAACCTTAGTAGGTTGAATGGTACTCATCACATTTTCATAACCCGCTGGGAACTTGTTCCCGTAGATAGAAGTAGGAATCAACGGATATTGAACTCTATCCGCTAATAACGCATTGTACTTTGACTGTCCGAAAGGGGAAAATCCGGCATAAGGATGGGTTACTCCCCATAATGTAACTGTTGGTACACCAAACATTGCTGCTAGATGAGCGTTTCCACTATCCATTGCCAACATAAGTCTAAGGTTTGAAATTAAACCTAATTCGGCTGAAAACGAAAGTTTACCAGCTGCACTAAATACATTATTGAACTGATAATCCCAAGTATTAAGAATTTCGACTTCCTGCTGGCCACCTCCAAATAATATAATCTTATATTTATTAGTATTATTTAATTCATTAACAACTTCTTTCATTAAACTCAAAGGATACATTTTTCCCTTAAACGCTGCAAATGGAGCGATTCCCACAAGTAACTGTTCTTGATTATCTTTTAAATAAACGAAGTCTTTTGGTAATGATTTTTTAGGCAATACAACCATTTCATTAACAGAAATTGGATACCCAAGCTTCTCAAAAACTTCTGAATAACGCTTGAAAGTGGATTTTAATGGTTCTAATTTTACTCTTTTAGGGTCTATTAGCTTTTTCTTTTCATCCCTCCCTTTATCTATTTGAATAAATGGAATCGCCCTAAGTTTAAAAAACTGTTTTAATATGCTACTACGTAATACATGATGAAGATCAGCAACCATATGAATTTGAAGATATGCCAACTCTTTATATAATCTCCAAAGTCCCAATATTCCCTTATGCTTTCCTTTTACGTCAGCCTTAAAAACTGTTACATTGGGTATATCAGAAAAAATAGGCCCCATAAAAGGTTTGGTTAGAACGGTAATCTTAACCGATGGATATTTTTTACATATACCTAAAATAACAGGGACAGTCATAGCAACATCTCCCATAGCAGAAAGTCGTATGACCAAAATATGTACAGGGTTATTATTTGCCACGTAAGATGGGGTTTAGTTCCTCATCATTATACATTTTCATTTGCTTATATACCTTCATATACTTATTACCATTTTCAATATCTACCAATAATTGGTCAATAGCTAAGGATAAATCCTTCTTTTGTTCTAAAAGTATATTCAACTTAGTTTGACACTTTTGCTTATGTTCATTAGAAGCATCTGATCGGTGAGTTTCTTCGTTCATATGATATATTTTTAATGCCAAAATTGACAAGCGATCAATAGCCCAAGCAGGACTTTCGGTATTTATAGTTGCTGTAGGCGTAACATCTACCGATTGGTATTTATTTAAAAAGTAACCATCTATAAATTCAACCAAATCAGTTCTGTCTTGGTTACTCGCATCAATTCTACGTTTTAAGACAAGAGCAACTTGTGGATCAATCTCAGGATTTCGAATAATATCCTCGTAATGCCATTGAACAGTATCTATCCAGTTCTTTCGATAAAGAAGATGTTCAATTTGATTTTTAGAATATGGGTTCTCAAAAATCTGATACACATCATCCTTAATGTGATATTTTTCTATACTATTATTAAAAATTGAAAACGCAAATTCACTAAACATATGAGCTTTTTTACAAAGATATAGTTTATAGTTTTAAACTATAATTTGGTTGCAAGAACTAAAATGGGAACCAAAATACTAGCAATTAATATTATTTCTAAAAATTTCGGCTTTTTAATGGATTCCAAATAATTGACAATGAAAATTACTGATGGGAAAAAAGTAATCATAATAGCATTTGTATTTTCTGATGTAACCAAAAAATTAACAACTATACCAATTATAAACGACAGTGCGATTAATCGCATAACTATCACTTTACCCATACCGGCTTTGCCTAAATGTATAAATGTAGTCAAGGCAAGCACCAAATTAAAAAGTGCATATAATGATAGTTTAAGACTAGACCACCACTTAATCGGAAAAATAGCATCATAATTAATGGCAAAATCATAGTGGGTTTTCATAAATGAAGTTTCATCTAATAAAACCAAAACCCCGTATAAAATCATATAAAAAACAAATCCTACTGAGAGTAATACCAGCCAATTTCTTATGTTTTTAGGGTCATAAATGTAAATTGCAGCGAATACCAATAGAAGATACAATATGGCCCATTCATAAAAAATGCTTGATATACATATCCAAAGACCTGCATCGAAAATTTTTAGCTTAATATTTTTTAGAGATTTTATACTCAATAATCGCCTTATAGAAAGCAAAAGAAAAAAACTTGTAAAAACAGCATTACTATCTCCTAACGTTTCAGGGAAAACCACAAAAAGCAACGTAAAAAAGAGGATTGCGAAAGAATTTGAGCCCGTCAATTTATTTCTTTTCACCACAAAATCTACCACAAAAACACTGAACAAAAGAATACTAACTACCATAACGGATGGCGCAATTTCAATGTCAGAAAAGGTATAGTCTAAAAGGTAAAACTGGACAGACCAATAAAAAAGAAACAAAAAAACGAGTACAATAATGAAATTGATCGGTTTTGTTTTCTCAAAAATGCTTGAAATCATCTAAGCTTTTTATATTTTTGTCAGTAAATATAGTAATAAGATGAAATCATTTTTTGAAGGTATTGCGGATTTATTTGTAAATGTGATATTTAAATACACAATGGATCCATTTAGATTTGCAGAAAGTTGGGCTATTTCCAATATTCTTAACTGGATGTTTATGTTAATTGGTTCAGCTGCTTTTATATATTGGATGCTTCAATTAAAGAAATATAATGATAGTGGTGAAGAGGATACTTCTAGTACTTCTCACTCTTACCTATAAATTCAAAACTATAATCTTATCGGATTTCTAAAAGAAATCCGATAAGTATTTTAAAAGCTTTATAAGTCGAAGCCTAAGTCTTTTCTATAATTCATTCCTTCAAAAGAAATCTTCTCTACATTGTGGTAAGATTTTGAAAGAGCAGATTTAAAATCTGATCCAAAAGAAGTAATTGCCAAAACTCTACCTCCATTGGTGACTACTTTACCATTTTTTATAGTTGTACCGGCATGAAAGACCAATGAATCTTCGATAGATTCAATCCCTTTTATCTCTTTCTCTTTTTCATAAGAGCCAGGATATCCCCCTGACACTGTCATTACAGTAGTTGCGGTACGGTCATCTAATTGCAACTCGACTTCAGAAAGTTTTTTGTTTGCCACAGCTTGTAAAAGTTCTACTAAATCATTTTTAATTCGAGGTAGAACGACCTCAGTTTCTGGATCACCCATTCGAACATTATATTCGATAACCTTTGGATCTTCACCAACTTTAATCAAGCCGATAAAGATAAAACCCTTATACGGCATATTATCCTTTTTAAGCCCCTCTACCGTCGGTTTCACAATTCGATGCTCAATCTTATCCATAAACTCTTTACTCGCGAATGGAACAGGGGAAATGGCCCCCATACCGCCAGTATTGAGTCCTGTATCACCTTCGCCTATTCTTTTGTAATCTTTCGCTGTTGGTAAAACCTTATAACTATCACCATCTGTAAGAACAAAAACGCTTAATTCTATTCCGTCTAAAAATTCTTCAATGACTACGGTCGCACTTGCAGAACCAAACTTTTTATCTACAAGCATGGCTTTTAATTCTATCTTGGCTTCGTTCAAGTCATTAAGAATAATTACGCCTTTACCAGCGGCAAGTCCATCAGCCTTTAAAACATAAGGCGGATTTAATTCTTCTAAAAATTTAAAACCTTGATTAACTGTATCAGAAGTAAAGCTTTTATATTGAGCAGTAGGTATTTGATGTCGCATCATAAACTCCTTTGCAAATTCCTTACTTCCCTCTAGGGTAGCGGCTAATTTTTCAGGTCCAATAACTGCGACATTATTCAATTCTTTATCATTAAGGAAAAAATCATGAATACCGTTTACTAAGGGATCTTCGGGTCCAACAAGCACTAACTCAATACTCTCTTTTAAGACTAATTTTTTAATGGCCTCAAAATCATTTACACCAATTGGTACATTTATTGCTATTTCTGCCGTACCTGCATTTCCAGGAGCAACGAAAAGCTTGGAAAGTTTATTACTTTGAGACAGTTTCCAGGCAAAAGTATGTTCACGACCGCCTGATCCAAGGATTAAAATATTCATACTTGTGGTTTTTGCAAAAATAAACTTTGCATTAGAATAAAACTATTTACTGGAGAAGTCTCTATGTTCTTTTTTCTGTAAATCCTCTTTGGACAAGGATTTGAAATAATCGTATACGATTTTTAGTCCTTCTGCGCGACTTACTTTTGGCTCCCATCCTAAAATTTCTTTGGCTTTGGTAATGTCTGGTTGGCGTTGGGTAGGGTCATCCTTGGGTAGAGGCACATATATTACTTTCTGCTTTGTACCAGTAAGTGCAATTATCTCATCCGCAAATTGCTTAATAGTTGTTTCATGTGGATTTCCAATATTCACAGGGTCGGTGTAGTCGCTAAATAACAAACGGTATATTCCTTCGACCTGATCATCTATATAACAGAAAGATCTTGTTTGGGAACCATCACCAAAAACCGTTAAATCTTCTCCTCGTAAAGCTTGTCCCATAAATGCAGGAACTACTCTGCCATCGTTTAAGCGCATTCTAGGACCATAGGTGTTAAATATGCGCACGATTCGTGTATCTAACCCATGATGCCTGTGATATGCCATTGTAATCGACTCCATGAAGCGTTTAGCTTCATCGTAAACACCGCGAGGACCAATTGGACTAACATTACCATAATACTCTTCGTTTTGCGGATGTACCAAAGGGTCTCCATAAACTTCTGAAGTAGACGCGACCAAAATTCTAGCATTCTTTTCCTTAGCAAGACCCAGTAGGTTAAGTGTACCTAACGAACCAACCTTTAATGTTTCTATTGGAATTTTTAAATAGTCTATTGGACTTGCAGGTGATGCAAAATGCAGTATATAATCAAGCTTACCTTCTAAATGTACGAATGTAGATACATCATGATGATGGAATTCAAAACGTTCTAATGGAAATAAGTGTGCAATATTTTTTAAATCGCCCGTAATTAGATTATCCATACCAATCACATGAAATCCTTCCGCAATAAAACGATCACATAAATGTGAACCTAAAAATCCTGCCGCACCTGTTATTAAAATTTTTTTCATAATATTCTAATAAGCCTTTTCCTCGCCTTTAATTGCATTAACAATAGTTTGAATTATAATTTTAAGGTCAAGAAAGAACGACCAGTTTTCTACATAAAATATATCAAACTTAATTCGATTTTGAATATCACTATCACGTTCAATTTCTCCCCTATACCCTCTTATTTGCGCCAATCCTGTTATCCCGGGTTTCACAAAGTGACGTAACATATACTTATCAACACGACCTGCATATTCATCAGTATGTTTTAACATGTGTGGTCTTGGCCCAACAACTGACATATTACCAAACAGAACATTATAAAACTGTGGCAGCTCATCTATACTAGTTTTTCGTATAAATCGGCCTATTTTAGTGACCCTCATATCATTTTTACCTGCTTGCTGATACTCAGAGGAATCGTTCATTGCCATAGAACGAAATTTAAAACACTGAAATTCATCATTATCAAATCCTGTTCTTTTCTGAATAAAGAATACAGGACCTCTAGATTCCAACGAAATTAAAAATGCCAATAACGGCCCTAGCCAAATTAATATTCCGAAAATTACTACAAGTGAAAAAACTATATCAAACAATCGCTTTAAAATAGCATTGAGGGAATTATGCAATGGTATATCTCGTAATGATAAGATAGGGAGGTAATCATAATATTCAAATTTTAATTTTTTAGAAAAAATATTCTTATTGTCTGGAAGAAATTTAAGAGTTTTTAGATTATTGTCAGCAAAATTAATAAATGCTGAAAGTTCATCATTTTTCAATTCCGAAACCGAACAGTATATTTCGTCAATATTATTGTTTACAATATATCTGAAACAATTTAACAATTCAAAATCTTTATCTCTCGGAGAAAATTGTGAAGAAAAATGATATCCAAATTCACGCCTAGTATTAAAAACTTCTATAAGTTGGTTGGCTTTTTTACTTTTACCTATAACCACTACATTCCTAATATTCCCTTTAATACGCTCTCTGTACTTGTTGAGAAGAGAGAAATTCAACAATTTTAAAAAGCTTATTCCCACAAAAACAAGGATGAAATACTGACCCAATGCCAATCTACTCATTAACGGTTGTTTAAAAAACCCGATGTAAGCATAGAGAATTAAAAAAAAGAAAACAAATTGCGTGAATAGTTTTCTAAGTAGAACTACGGCCTTGGAATATCGGTGAATCACATAAAATTCATTCTTGAATGACAGTATAATCCACGTTATAGAAATATAAAAATGAAATAAATATAGGTTTTGAAAATTGATTGGCAAGAAAATGGTGAATAAATTAATTGTCAATAAGTCCAATCCATATGAAATGGGGGTTATAAAACCTGAATATCTACCTTGTTTAAAGAGCATTAATATAATCCTTTCTATAGTTTCTTAGATTGTGCAAGCAAAACCCACTAAAAATTTTTATTTGCCACCAATAACGACATATAATTTTCGTATTGACCATTAATTATTGACCAACTAAATTCATTTTCTATTTTATTTAAATTAGCGTGTATACACTCACTAAAATTAATTTTAGATTTTACCAACTGTAATTTAACATCGTCACTGTTTAAAAAATAAAAAGCATCTTTACCTAAAATACTTTTATTAAAGTCATTATCATGTGCTATTATAAAGCTACTAGAAGCCATTGCCTCTAAAAGTGAAGGATTTGTTCCTCCTACAGAATGCCCGTGAAAGTATAAATTTGAATAAAACCTTAAATTATCCAAATGCTCTATATTATAAATTCCACCTAGAAATTTTATTCTTTTATCATTGGAAAATTTCTTTTTCAAAAACTCACCAAATTTAGTTTCATGTTTACCTACAACCAAAAATGGAAATTTAGAATCACTTTTTAAAACACCATCTAAAATAACTTCTATATTATTTTCAGGCTCTAAGCGAGCTATAAGCATATTGTATTTATATTTTTCCACTTGATATTCCGACAATACATCCTCATTCTCGTTTTGAAATAAATTAGCTCCATATGCTATAAATTTGGAATCTCTACTATATTTTTCTTCAATATATGATTTAATAGCAATTGAATCTGAGATTAAAAAATCGCTAGATACAGCAGCTAGTTTTTCAGCTGTTTTAAGAAATCTTCTTACAGGTTTAGAATACTTTGTTCGCTTCCATTCTAACCCATCCATATTCGTAAGTATAATAGCTTTTTTAGGCAATAACTTATACCAAATAGAGCTACTTGTATAGCCTAATTGAAGTAGCACATCAAAATCACGTTTCCTACTATCTCTTATACAATTTAAATCATAGATAAACTGTCCAGCTGTACCAATTTTATGTTCTAAATCAAAACAATGAACCAATTGAACCCCATTCCATAAATTATCTTGATAAGGGTGTTTGTGAGAATTATAAACGATAACCTCATGCCCTTTATCGACTAAATAAACAGACAAATACTCTGCTAATTGTTCAAACCCACCATGATTATTGGGAATTCCTCTGGTTCCTAAAATACCTATTTTCATTAATCATCAACTTGTTTGAACAAATATAGGTTTTAAAATAAAAAGAAAAATTTATGATTAAAACAGAAAACAAGTAAATCAAAGTTTTTTGGAATTAAACTTAGAGGTTTTAATTAACCATCAGATTTATAACCTAATAACTATCGCAAACTATTTCTTGCTATTTTGCACAAATAAAGACAGGAAAAAAATAAAAAATAAAACACCCCACTGCCTAACCAGCATAGATTCCGTTACACAAGCTAAAGCAAAAAGTACAATCCAAGATAAAGCCAAATAATTACTTCTGCGATACATCAACACCAATAACCACATAAAGATACCAACAAGTGTGATTAAGCCAATTAAACCATAATGCATGAATGTTTGTAGATATTGGTTGTGCACATGATATCTGTCACGAAGTGGTATTTCTAAATTTCTATTTTCAAATTCTTCCCATAACATATTATTTCCATCTGCCTTTCCAGAACCAAAAAGAAAATTCTTTTTTGACACTTCTATTGAACTTTCCCATATATGTAATCTTAAACTTGTTCCAGAATAAAAATTGCCTTTTTGATTAAATTTTAACACTCTATTTTTAACTACAGGATTCTGAAGTGCACAAAACGCTGAGACTGCAAATAGACTGATTATCACAAAAATCTTTTTCCAATTAAACCCATTCTTTACAATATATAATATTGGTGCAATAATAATAAGTGCAAGAATAGCATTTCTAGCTGCTAACAAAAAAACCCCTAAAAGGAGTAAAAAAAACAAAACAAAGTTTAAAATTTCCTTACTAAAAACTTTTTGATCAATTAAAATAAAAATAGAAAAAACATAAAAACAAGCCAGATAAATTGGTTGTATTCCAAAAGGCTCAGAAAAAAAATCATACGTAAAATACCAAAAATTAATACCGCTTTCTATTTCTATTACACCTCTGTAAACTGCAAATAACAAGTTAACAACAATATTTAAAGAGCTACCTAACACGAATGCTTTTAAAACAAATGGATATATTACTTGTATCTTCTTTGGATTTAGTTCAAAAACCAGTGGGATTAATAAAAATGCTGAATTGATTAATATATTATGTGTTTCATTCTCTTGAAGAGAGATTAATTCTCTTAAAAATATAATCAAGAAGAACAAACCTAAAACAAGATTTATCTTTTCTTTAATAATAGGTTTAGGGTAAGATTTAAAATTCACTGTAAAATTTAACAAACCAAGCAAAATGAATAAACCATACCCTATAGAGTTTGCTGCAACTCCAAAATAAAAGGATATAGCGAAAAGACAAGTAGCCCATTTAAAATAGGGGAATTGATGTAAATTATCTAATAGTTTCTTTTTCATTTCTAGCTAACTTCAACAGTATACAGACACATAACATTAATAATGCGGCTACCTGATGCTTAAAGAATCCTGAATTAGATATCGCCGCAATACCCATAGTTAAATTGATTACAAAAAGGTATGACAAAGGGCCATTATTAAATGTTTTTATTCTTTTAAATAAAACTAAAGGATATAAAAAAATCACAAAAGCAAAAAGAGAGCCTAAAGGAATGCCGTATTGGGACCACAATGCTAAATAGTCATTGTGTGAATCAAGCAGAACTTTAGGTACATTGTTATTAGAACTATATTTATTTTTATATCGATTCCATCTACCTGAGCCAATACCGAACAAAGAGTTTTCTTTTATCATATTGATTGATGCGTCAAACAGGTCAATTCTAGACTTTATAGATGTTGTCTCTGGCGTAACCCTAATTTTAATTTGTTCATTCAAATGATCTTTTGAAAAATCAATTTCTATGTTTTTTGTTATTTCCTCATAAGAATATCTTTCTGGTACAAAGCCTTTCCCTAACATTATGAAATAAACTGCTATAATTGCGAAAAACCCTAGGCCTACTCTTATGGTATTTTTGAATATTTTATTTGGATTTTCAATGAAATAAAACAAAAAGTATGATAATCCCATTGTTATAAATGCACCCCTAGTGCCAGAGGCTATCATAATAACAATAACTATACCCAGTCCAAAAAATCCATATAATCTATTAACTAGACCCTTTCTCAATAAAATTATTAAGTATACTCCTAGAGCAGCCGATATGTTTGCAAAAGTGTTTAAGGATAAGCTTCCGCTTGAAAGTCTGTCTAGACCCTTCATATTAGAATTAACGTATGCTTCGATTAACAAAAAGAAAACAGAAAACAATAAGCTAAATATTAATTGTTTTTTATAAACAGTAATGTCATATAAATTTATCAAAATTAACAAAAGTATAAAGTAACGTATATGATAAGAATACGCTAGAAGTAAATTAAAATCCAAAACATCTTTTGAAAACAATAGATTTATAATAAATACTGCAAACCACATTAATATAAATAATTTTATTATCAGAGGTAATTTTAAAACCTGAACTTTAAAGTTCGTTTTAATTACTTTTAAAATAATACCAAAAATCAAAAAAACATCTATTCGTGTTATTATTGGGAAAACTACTGTATTTAAATCATCTAAATTTGAAATAGTTACGCTAGGAAAAATATCATCTATGGGTGAAGGAAATGCTAGCAAAATAAAAGCAAGAATTGAAAAATAATATTTAGAGTGAACAGATGAAATAAAGACACAGACTATAAATAAAAAAACGGATGGAATTGTAAGTGTTCCAAAGTTTAAATAAGACAATGTGCCCGATAAACAAGAAACCATTATGGCGACATATATGGATATTAAACCCAAAAGCAATACTACAGTAAACCAATAATTTTCAAGTCCTTTAAATTTCATAAGATTTATACAGAGTATGCCATAACAAACTATTTATAGCATTTTACTTTAGAAAAAAATATCTTAATATAGAATTAGTTTATTTACAAACGCAGAAATATTATTTGATTGCAGGTAAGGATCATATTTGTTATCAACGACATATGTTTTCAACAACATCGTTTCAAAATTTATATCTAGGTACTTATTTGGAGAAAAGTGATTTTTAAGTTCTTCATTGGAAAACTCATGCCTACCTTCATTATATAATAGAACTATACTTTGAATCTGGATTTCCTCTTGTTTTGCGTTATTACCAAAATCTAATCTTAAATTGTATGGATACTCATGTTGATTTAATCCAAACACTATTTTCTGTGATTCTTTTTTTCCAGTTATAACCTGTTTTATGCTTTTGATAGCATCATATCCCTCTCCCTTATTTCTAAAATATACTTCAAAAACATCATCTTTCAATACTGTTAAGTTAAGTTCAATTAATAATTGGTCCTCGTACAATGCCCTGTCTTTATCTTTTTCTCCATTATTATCACTATTGTTTTTACATGAAAGGAAAGATATTACTAATATTGATAAAATATAACGACCCGTATTAATTTTCATTTTTAAAGTTTTTTATTATTATGTTATACTCTTTAAAAGCCTGTAAAATAACAGGCTGTATTACTTCTTTCTCGCTTATATAACAAATTATTTTTATATCATCATAGCCCATTAACCTTATATTCAATAATGCTGAGGAATAATATGAATAAATACAACAGGGAGAAATCTCATGAATTAAATCTTCCATTGGAGTCAACAAATTCAACTCTTTATACTTAATTTTTCGAGATTTTGAAATATTTGCAAATATATTTTCAAAATCACTATTATGTGTTTTAAATGACCCGTGCCCTTTGTAATAAATCTCTTGACTACTAGAGTTTACAAATTCATGTTCAGCAAAGATTTCATCAATTGCTTCATTATAAAGCTCCTTAATAAAACTTACTGGCCCTCCTAAAATAAGATGTACATTACTTTTATCCTTAATTCCTTCTTGCCTCTTAAATTCTACCTTAATCAGTTTTTCAATTGGGCCTTTAGTATATTTTTTTATTGGTGTATAAATTTTATTTATTCTGTCAGAATTATAAGGTAATATTAGTTCATTTCTTTTGTACTTAAACCCACATAATATCCCTAAAACAAAACGTTTATGATGAAAAGATTTTAATGGTTCCTTATAATCGTATAAATAAAGTATTCCTTCATAATAGAAATTTATAAAGACTTTATCATTGTCATTAAAAGCTTGGTTGTGAAAAATATAATTTGCAATTAAACCTCCCCTATGAGGTATAAAAAAATTAACCTCTTTGCCAGTGTTTCTAATATTTCGGATGAACCTTATTGCGCTTCTAAATTTTGAATAGGAGCTTAAAAAACCTTGTTTTATATCTAAGTTAATTAATCTAACACCTTCTAAATCCAAAATATCTTCAAAGCCAGAATGATATATGACAAACTGTTGTTGGTTTTTGCTGCTTAAACAAATGTTTTCGATAATACGCTTAGCATAAAAACCTTGGAATGGCGTTTGGCAAATAAAAATATTCATATTCTCTTTAAATAATTCTTCCAATAGTACATTTTTGAAAAGTATATACAGACAAAAGAGCCTAATTGAGCTATAGAAGCTCCAACAATACCGTATCTAGGAACAAGAACAAAACTTAACACAATATTACAAAACAATGTTAACCCTGCAGCTTTTAGAATATAAATATCTCGATTAAATGAATACAGTGCATAATGATAGATAAATGATAAACAAAAGAAGAAGGTCGAAACCAATAACAAACCGTAAGAGGCAATATTCTCAAGCAACTCAAACTTGTCTAAAAATACTAATAAGGGATATATTCCTATTATAGATAAGAGTAGGCCAAGTACTGTGGTTTTATAAATTTTATTCTTAAAGTTTTTAAATACTTTTTCAAAAGTTTCAAATCCACTATTCTTACTTTCAACTAGTGTTGGGTAAAGTTCTATAATGACCAAGGTTTGCACAAAAACAAAAAGAATATTGGCAATACTAGAGAAAAAAGTAAATACTCCAACGGCTTCGTTAGACAGGTAAAATTTTAAAAAATATCTACCTGAAAACTCTACCAGCTTATAAAAAATTGTCCCTATTAAAAAAGGGATAGAAATTAGTATTCCGTTCTTTATCCAAAGAAAATCAACTCCTTTAACCCATTTAAAATTCAAGTATTTAAAACCAATGAAAACAGATACTAAAGCACCAATAGACCATAGTATTAAAACAAGTTCAATAGAAATTTTATAATCGGTAAACTGGCTTATACCAAATAATACTGCAACCCATACTCCAGACCTAGTGAAAAGAACTATAGTACTAATAATAGTCTTTCCAAAAAGTATAAGAAGCCTATACAATTCTTGAGATAAATGTTCAAAAACTAAAATTAAAATAAAATATTTTATGAACTTATTGGGCACAATTTCAAACGAACTTAGGGCAAATGCAATAGGTATAATTAATAAATATCCTATTAAATGAAATACCAATTGATTTTTTAGATATCGATTCTGTTTAACAGGCCTGTTATTCAATATCTCTCTTGCACTGAACGTATAAAAATCAAAGCCTATAACGAAGGTTAATATAATAATTGAACTTTGAAAAAGCCCAAACACGCCGTATTGATCAACACCTAAACCTTTAATTAATACTATAGAAAGTATAAACTTTAATAAAATAGTAACAGCCCTTAAAGAAAGGTTTATTATGCCATTTACATTTCCTTTAAGCGGGAGATTCAATTTAAATCTATTATATGATTTTCTTCTAATGGTGTTCCTTTAACTAAGTCCTTACCAAAAGACTTTCCTAATATGTCTTTAAAATGTTTTGGATGCATACCATAACCAGGTCGGATAGATCGAATATTTTCTTTAGTTAAAACATCTCCTGCTTTTACATCTTTTACAATGAATAAAGAACGACAAAACTCACGACTTGTTTTCTTTTTCTCTGTTAATTCATAATCTACATGCCCTAGCATCTTTTCTGCAGTTCTTACTGCCTTTACCATTTTAGTAAATTCTTCTTCATCTAAAGAAAAGTGAGCATCGGCACCGCCAATTGATTTGTCTAAAATAAAATGCTTTTCAATAACTGATCCTCCGACACATACAGAGACTACTGGAGCTTCTATACCAAGGGTATGGTCTGATAGACCCGATTTTACATTAAACCGTTTTATAATATCTGGAATGGTTAGTAAATGTGAGTCTTCTGGGTCTGCTGGATATGCAGAAGTACATTTTAGAATAGTAATATCATTATTACCAACATCTTTGCAGGTTTTAATAGCAAGCTCAATATCCTCTAAAGCAGCAATTCCTGTAGAAATTATAATTGGCTTTCCTTTTTTAGCAACATATTCTATTAAGGGAATGTCTGTTATTTCAAAAGAAGCTATTTTATAAATAGGGCAATCCAATGTTTCTAAAAAGTCTACCGCTGTAAAATCAAAAGGAGAAGAGAAACAAACTAAACCTTCCTCTTTGGCCGTGTCAAACAATTCTTTATGCCATTCCCACGGTAAATACGCTTCTTTGTATAAATCATAAAGGTATTGACCATCCCAATGTGTTCCCTGGCTTATTTTAAAATGATCCTGAGTACCATTCATTGTAATGGTATCAGCAGTATATGTTTGTAGTTTTATGGCATCTGCACCAGCTCTTTTGGCTGCCCTTACAGTTTCTTTAGCTATTTCTAACTTTCCTCCATGATTAGCAGAAAGTTCTGCTATAATAAACGTTTGCTTATTCCACATATTTCAAAAGATTATTGGTGGTTTTTTTTATTCCATCCAACCAGTTTTTTTTATAAAATTCAAGATTAACAAATTGAATTAACTCAGTATTTCTTTCATTAATTTGCTTAGCACCAAAAGCTTTATTAATTCTAATTGCATTTCTATTTTCTTTATGTACAACTGCATCTAGTATGTCACAATCTATTTTTTCAAATGCAATAAGGTGCATATAATAATTTAACAAAACACCTATTCCAGAACCAATAAGGTTTTGACTTGCAAAATTTCCTCCCGTAATTGAGTTTTTTGCGGTATTGAAATTGACTAGATTAATAGTGCCTAATATTTCATTATTTCGAAAAACAGCCCAGTATCCAGAATTTTTAGTCTTGAGTCCTTTAACAAAATCAATGTGCTCATTTGCCGAAATAACATTAGTATTTAGCATTTGCTTTCTTACACTTTTACAATTCCTTTGTTCTAAAACTAAATTATTTTCAACTTTTGTTAATTCTAAATAATTTTTTAAAACTACCCCTGGCTCCTGAAAAGAATATGTTTTTCTTAAGCTATTTAGTTTTTCAATTTCAGTCATTTTAGATTATTTTCTCCTACAAAAGCTATAAGATCATTGATGCTTTTGAATGATTTAATATCCTCTTGAGAAATAGATTTAGAAAAGTTATCGTCAAAAAAAGCGATTAAAAGCAAGCTAGACATTGAATCTATTTCAATTCCAGCATTCTCCAAAGCTTCCTCTTCTAGAAGTAAAATTTCTTTAATTTCTGTTATAAATTTTTCTTTGTTCATTTTGTATGTCAATTTTTAAATTTGTATCACCGTAGCTCCCCAAGATAAACCTACTCCAAAGCCAGCTAGTAAAACCCTATCCCCTTTTTTAATCATCTTTTTATCAAGAGCGTCATAAAGGGCTATTGGTATTGTAGATGAAACGGTATTACCCGTGTTTTCAAGATTTACATAAAACTTTTTAGTGTCAATTTTAATCTTCTTTCTAAGGTAGTTTAACATAAAACTATTTGCCTGATGGAAGATAAAAAAATCAATTTCTTCTAAAGAAATTTTGTTTTTTTCTAAAGTTGAATAAATTAGATTGGGGATGTTTTTAATAGTAAAATTAAAAATATCTGGTCCATTCATGTATAAACAATTATCATTAAAAACATTTCCATCTCCATAAGACTTTTCAACAGCTAACGAGTCATATTCATTGGCCGCGCCCCCATTTTTAATTATTAGTTTGTCATATCCTGAACCGTCGGTATAAAGTTCAAAACCTCCTAAATGATCATGCACATTTTTTGATAATAAAGTAGCTGTTGCACCATCTCCAAAAATCGATCTATTTCCTTTATCTTTTATGTGAATGTACTTTGTATAAGTGTCCGCAGTTACAAACAGTATGTTAGATGCAACACCAGAAGAAATTAGCCCATTACAAATAGCTAGTCCATATATATAACCAGAGCACCCAAGGTTAAAATCAAACGCTCCTATGTTTTTTCTTAACCCCAACTTGTCTTGAAGTATACAAGCAGTTGTAGGTAACATATATTCTGGTGTTTGCGTACATAAAACCAAAAAATCTATTTCTTCCTTAGGAACTGATTTAAGTACTTTTAAAGCCGCATTATATGCAAGGTCTAAACTTGTTTCTGTCACCACTACGTGTCTAGACTTAATTCCAATCTTGTTTTCAACCTTATCAACATCAAAAGTCGCAAACTGTTCTGACAACACTTTAGAATCAACTATTGTATTTGGAAGGTAGTATTCTATTTGTTCTATTTTACTTCCCATATTTATTTTTTGGAATTAATTTTAGAATGTATCAATACGTCCTTATATGAACCTTCAAAAAAACAATGCTCTTTTAATCTTGCGTCCAAAACAAATCCTATTTTTTCCAATACTGTGTATAAGTTTGGCCTAATATCAAAAGCATATGTATATATTTTATGTAAATTCAATTCTTTAAATGCTACCTTTTCTAAAAGCTTGGAATAAATTTCCCAATGGTAACTAAATTCTTTTTTCTCTAATTGAGTATCTAAAAGAAAAGAAATCTCTGCATTTTTATCTATCCAATTTATATGAACAAGTCCCCCATAACCAATACATTTATCTCCCTTTAGGTATGAAAATAAAATTTGATTTGGGTGGTCTTGACCAAAAAGCTTTCCAACAACTTCTTTAAAATAATTATTTTGATCTTCTACTGTTAGAAGTTTGTTTTGCCTTAAATGATAAATTTGCTCATTTCTCCATTTCATAATATGCAACTTGTCTTCATAACGTATTGGAACTAAAGAGAATTCTCCTATAAAGTGTTCTTGAATTTCAAGTACATTATATTGATTTTTAGTTTTCATTAATGAATTGATATTTAAGTTCAGCTAGTTTCCAGTCCATTTCATTGTCAATATCTTGTACTTTTGTCTCTGGTAAAATAATACCTCCACTATTTGCTGTGAAAATTTTTTTATTATCCTTAAATCGCTCTACATTAAACCAATAAAACTGACCAGCGTCATGAAAAGATTTATTTAAATCTTGCGACCTAGTATTTAGATGTTCTGGTGTAATCATTTTAATTTTACCTTGACTATCCATTTTCATTGCACGCTGTATAGGAAAACTATATTCAAGGACCGGAAAGACAGAATCGAAGTCATTCTTGGATAAAGTTTTATAGGCGTCTATAAGAATATCTGAAGTAATGAAAGGAGCGGTAGGATAGATACAACAAGAGTACTTGAAATATTTTTCGTTATTTTGATACACCTCAATAACTTCATTAATAACTTCTGATGTTGTGGCAAAATCATCAGCATTCTTAGTACTTCTAAAAAAAGGCACTGTAGCGCCATAAGATTTTGCAATACTTGAAATTTCTTCGCTATCTGTTGATACCATCACTTCATCAAAAAGACCACTATTTAAAGCAGCTTCAATTGAGTAGGCTAAAATTGGTTTTCCAAAAAAGTCTTTAATATTTTTTTTAGAAATACGCTTACTACCACCGCGGGCTGGTATAATTGCTAAATTAGCCATTGATGAATTTTAGTATAGTATTTATTACAAATTCTTGTTCTTCATTGGTCAAACTGGGATACATGGGCAAACTTATACACCTCGAATAATAATTTTCGGAGTTATGTAAATCTGCTCCTTGATATCCTATCTTTTTATAGTATGGTAAGGTATGAACAGGTATATAGTGGATTTGGGTAAATATGTTCTGTTCTCTCAAAAAATCATAAAGTCCCTTTCTATCTTCAACTTCAATTACGAACAAATGATGAGCATTGTACATTCCTTTTGGCAGACTTTGAAACTTAATTTTATCTTGAAATGCCTTTTTATAATTACTCGCAATTTCGTTTCGCCTAACAACACCTTTATCATTTTTAACTAGTTGAGTAATACCAAGAGCAGACTGAATATCTGTAAGTCTATAGTTATAACCTAATTCTTGCATTTCATAATACCAACCACCGTGATCCTCAGTCATATTGTCTTTGGTAATGCCATGAGTTCTTAATTTAGACAGACTATTATACAAAATTTCAGAATTAGTAGTAACCATACCTCCCTCTCCACAAGCAATATGTTTCACAGGGTGAAAAGAAAATATACTAATATCTGCAAAGACTCCATTTCCACATTTTTGTTGAATACCTTTTGAGTCTGTAAAATAGCCCCCAGGTGCATGACATGCATCTTCTATAATCCACAAATCATGTTTATTGGCTAATTCTCTATACGCTTCAAGATTTATAGGTAAACCAGCAAAGTCTACAGGAATAATACCCTTGAAAAAACCTTTAGGCTTACTTTCAATAAGGTTTTTTACACTTTCTAAGGACAAGGTATAAGTATCTCTATCAATGTCTGCAAACCAAACTTCACCACCAGCATAACGAATACAATTGGCAGATGCAGCAAAAGTAATTGGTGTTGTTATAACACGTTCTCCTTCATTTAATCCTAATGCTAAAACAGCTATGTGCAATCCTGCTGTTGCGTTTGAAACCGCCAAGGCATAATCAGCTCCTACATATTCTGCAAATTTGTCTTCAAATTCTTTAACTTTTGGTCCTTGAGTTAAAAAATCTGCTGTAAGTGTTTTTACTACTGCATCAATATCGTCCTGCTCTATATTCTGTTTTCCGTAAGGTATTGAATTCATTATATTGAAAAATTAGAATCTACATGTATTTTAATCAAATTTCTTAAGCTTTCAATGGTTTCCCATTCTTCGTTATCCCCAGAATTATAGCTAAAATCTTGATCGACTTTTTTAGCTTTGAATTCATTTATAAAATTTTCTAAATTCCAATTATGGGTTGCTGGTAAAATGGTGTAATATTTTCCTAAATCATATGTGTAGAATGAATCTGAAGTAGTAATCATTTCTTCATGTACTTTTTCTCCTGGTCGTATACCAATAACTGGTTTATCACATTCCGGTCCAATTGCTTCGGCAACATCCAGTATTTTGTATGAAGGGATTTTTGGTATAAAAATCTCACCTCCCCATGCATGTTCTAAAGCATGCATAACCATATCAACGCCACCTTGAAGTGATATGTTAAAACGAGTCATTTTAGGGTCAGTAATTGGCAGGGAACCTTCCTTCTTTTTATTTATAAAAAATGGTATTACAGAACCATTAGACCCCATTACATTCCCATACCTAACTACAGAAAAACGTATTGGGTTATTACCTTTTATATTATTAGCTGCAACAAACAACTTATCAGAAGTAAGCTTAGTCGCTCCATATAAATTAATTGGCGCACATGCCTTATCAGTTGAAAGGGCTACTACCCTTTCTACATTAGTAGAAAAACAACTATCAACCACATTTTGAGCACCACCAATGTTTGTCTTAATACATTCTTCTGGATTATATTCAGCTAAATGAACGTGTTTCATTGCTGCTGCATGAATAACATAGTCTACCCCGTTAAATGCTCTAGCCAATCTATCTTTATCCCTTACATCTCCAATAAAAAACCGCATTTGCGGAAATATATTTAATGGAAATTCCTGTGCCATTTGAAACTGTTTTTGCTCATCACGAGAAAAAATAATAAGTCTCCTTATTTCTGGGTATTTTGATAGTATATGTGAGGTTAATGCTTTACCTAGAGATCCTGTTCCTCCCGTAATTAATAATGATTTTCCTTTAAAATTCATGTTTCTATAAATGTTTAATACTTACTTATTTAATATTTAGTCAAAATTGCTTTTTTTTACTAAAATAACTACAGTCCTATTTATTTTTATTCTATTCCGTTATAGTTTCAAAAACAAATTACAACTCTATAGTGCCTTTTCAATTAATTGCCATGGTTATTACACCCAAAATTGAAAATTATATGCTGTATTTAATTTTAAAGTTTACTTAAACACTCTATAAGACTATCTCTCCAATATGGTATTTCTATACCTAAATTAGATTTTATTTTTGACTTATCCATTACACTAAATGATGGTCTTCTTGCAGGAGTTGGATATGCTTCTGTTCTTATTGGTAATAATTCAACATTTGTTTTACTAATATCAAATATGGCCTTTGCAAAATCGTACCAACTAGCAACTCCTTCATTACTGTAGTGAAAAATTCCAAATTCAGGGTTGGCCTTATTTATAATAGTTATAATCACTTTTGCCAAATCTACGGCATAAGTAGGCGTGCCTATTTGATCTACAACGACTCCTAAACTGTCTCTTTCAGCTCCTAGTCTAAGCATGGTTTTTAAAAAATTATCACCAAATTCTGAATAAAGCCAAGATGTTCTTATAATTATATATTTTTCCCAGGATTCAGAAATGGCTATTTCACCTTGTAATTTAGTAAGACCATAAACACTAATTGGTTTTACATTGTCTTCCTCTGTATACAACGTTGTTTTCATCCCATCAAAGACGAAGTCTGTTGAAATGTGTATTAAAATTGCATTAAGCAGCTTACACGTTTCCGACAGGTTTTTAGCCCCTATAACATTAACCCTATCAGCAATTTCTTCATCAGTTTCCGCTTGATCAACAGCAGTATATGCAGCACAGTTTATACAATAAGAAATGTCTTCTTTTTTAAAAAAAGTATTAACTGAATTGTAGTTGGTAATATCTAGTTGATCTGAGTCTACAAAAAGAAAATTTAAATCTTTTTGATCTTTACTATTTTCTCTAATACATGTTGCTAATTGCCCATTTCCTCCTGTTACGAGAACATTCTTCATAATCTTGCATTGTTTAATGTCGGAAGAACTAAGTCTTTCTCAGATACCTTAATATGCTCTTGTTTTATTTTCCAATCGATAGCCAAAGTTGGGTCATTAAAAACAATTCCCCCTTCAGATTCTTTATTATAGTAATTATCACACTTGTAGAAAAATTCAGCTGTTTCAGAAACTACTGAAAATCCATGACCAAAACCTCTTGGTATAAAAAGCTGTTTTTTATTTTCCCCACTTAATTCCACTGCTACATGTTGCCCGTAGGTAGAAGAACCTTTTCTTAAATCCACAGCCACATCAATTACTCTTCCATCTAAAACCCTAACTAATTTGGCTTGAGCATTTTCTCCTAATTGATAATGAATAGCTCTAATAACGCCATGTTGTGAAAACGATTGATTGTCTTGAACAAAGTCTACGTTTGCGCCTATACCCTTATTAAACCTTTCTTCATTAAAAGATTCAAAAAAATAACCTCTGTCATCTGCAAACAAGGCTGGTTCAATAATAAAACAACCCTTTAGTTTAGTTTCTATAAAATTCAAAGACTTTTATTTAAAATACCTAAAAGATTTTTCCCATAGCCACTCTTCATTAATGGTTCTGCTAATATTTTAAATTGTTCTTTGTTTATAAATCCCATTTCGTAAGCAGCCCCTTCAATAGCCCCAATTTTAAGTCCTTGTCGTTCCTCAATAACTTCAACAAATTGTGATGCTTGCATTAGTGATTGAAAAGTTCCCGTATCTAACCAAGCGGTACCCCTATCCAAAATACTTACACTTAATTTACCCTGTTTTAAATACTCTTTATTAATATCTGTTATTTCTAATTCCCCTCTAGAGCTAGGCTTTATATTGGCTGCAATCTCTACCACATCGTTATCATAAAAATAAATACCTGGTACGGCAAAATTAGATTTTGGCTCTACAGGTTTTTCTTCAATACTTATTGCAACACCATCATCATTAAACTCTACAACACCATATCGTTCTGGGTCATGAACTCGATAGGCATATATTATACCTCCATCTGGATCATTATTACTTTGAAGTAATTTTGCAAGGCCTGATCCGTAGAAAATATTATCTCCCAACACAAGTGCAACTTTATCTTTACCAATAAAGTCAGCACCTATAATAAACGCTTCAGCAAGTCCGTTTGGTGCTTCTTGTACGGCATACGAAAAAGAACAACCTAGCTTTTTTCCATCTCCAAGTAATTCTTCAAATAAAGGAAGGTCTTTTGGTGTTGATATGATTAAAATATCTTTAATACCAGCATACATCAACGTAGACAAAGGATAATAAATCATCGGTTTATCATAAATAGGCATCAATTGTTTACTAACTGATAATGTAAGTGGGTGAAGCCTAGTTCCTGATCCTCCTGCCAAGATTATTCCTTTCATACTATTTTGGTTTAATATGGTTAACTATGTGTGCATTTTTTTATAATATTCTTTATAATCTCCGGAGGTAACGTGGTCTAACCAATCTGAATTATCAAGATACCAATCAACTGTTAATTCTAGGCCTTCTTCAAAGGTAACAGACGGTTTCCACCCTAATTCTTTATTAATTTTTGTTGCGTCTATAGCATATCTTAAATCGTGTCCCGGTCTATCTTTTACATACGTAATCAATTTTTCTGATTCACCTTCTGGCCTATTTAGTTTTTTGTCCATTACTGCACATAGTAATTTAACTAAATCAATATTTTGCCATTCGTTGAACCCGCCAATATTATAAGTGTCGTGGTTCTTACCCTTATGAAACACTAAATCTATCGCTCTCGCATGATCTTCTACAAAAAGCCAATCTCGAGTATATTTACCATCGCCATAAACTGGCAACGATTTGTTCGCTATAATGTTATTTATAAATAAAGGAATAAGCTTTTCAGGAAAATGATATGGGCCATAATTGTTAGAGCAATTAGTAATTACAAATGGCAAGCCATAGGTTTCCCCATAGGCTCTTACAAAATGGTCAGATGCAGCTTTCGATGCAGAGTAAGGAGAGTTTGGGTCATAAGATGTCGTTTCGGTAAACAAACCTTCTTCACCAAGTGTACCATACACTTCATCGGTACTTACATGATAAAACCTTTTACCTTCAAAGTTGTCTTTCCAAGTATTTTTCGCCGCATTTAAAAGATTAACAGTGCCTATAATATTGGTGCGAACAAAAGCAAGTGGGTCTTCAATTGATCGGTCTACATGAGATTCTGCCGCCAAATGAATTACACCATCAAAATCCACATTTTTAAACAAATCATTTATAAATGTTTCGTCTACAATATCACCCTTAATGAATTTATAATTTGGAAATTTATCAATGTCCTTTAAATTCTCTAGATTGCCTGCGTATGTTAGTGCATCAAGATTATAAATAGTATATTTTGGATAACTTTTTACAAACCTTCTAACTACATGAGATCCTATAAAACCAGCTCCTCCGGTAACTAATAACTTCATATTTATAATTTAAATATCCTTTGACTTTTTATTTAAATATTTTAAAAGAGTACTAGAAAAAAATAGTGCTAGAAATATAAAAGGAAACAAAACTATTTTTTTGCTAAAAAAAGATTTTTTTACTTGTTGAGGTTGTCCAAAATTAATGATTTGAATAGCTTGAGTATTTTTTAATAATTCAAGTTTTTTTGACTCGATATCCTTTATTAAATCATTTTTTAAACTAAAAAGTCCGGTTATATTTATAGTTTCTTTATTGTCTAATATAATTTTATCATTGCCAGATACGCTCTCTTGACTTCCAATTTTATTGGAATAATTAGTAATGATTAAATCAACTTGATCTAAAAGTTGTTTATCTCTTTCGATTCTTTCTAAAGCATTTTCTAAATAAATATTTAACACTTCTGAAAAGTACTCATTAGTATTAAGGTACTGCATTACTTTTTCTGCGAAGTCTTGTCCCGTTTTTTGATTTTTATAAAAAAATATGATACGATGATTAAATGAACTCTTGTTTTGTAATTCTGCTCTAACGATATCTGAAATGGCATCTGTATTCTCAAAACTTTGAAGTAATTCTAAATACTTTGTATCAGTTTCTGTGGTGCCCTCTTCAACAACTCTATTTATAACAACTTCTAACCCATTAAAATCTATTTTAGTAATCCCTATAGATTTAAAAAATAAAGTGTCTTTTGATTCAATATTAGCTTGTATTTGATTTATTGCATCGTATAAATAATTCTTACTTTCAAATTGAGGTTTGACAATAACTTCTGTCTTCAGCTTTTTAGATGTTATTTTACTTAGTCCAAACCCAATTGCTAATCCTATGATTATTAATCCAATAAGTATAAAAATATTTTTTTTAAAATAAACAAACACTCTTAATATAAATCGAAAAATAGCACTGAATCCTCTTCCAATCAATTGAAATAACTGTCCTAAATCAATTTCATCAGAATTGTTTTGAGTAGATGGTGATGAATTATTTGCCATTTTATGAATTAAATATTTGTTTTAAAATTTTATCAGTAATTAGATATGTGGGCTTTACTCCTGTTGTGCCCAATCCACCAGATGCCAATGTACTCCCTGTTTCTAATGGATTATCTGATGCGTAATATGCATATCTCACCTTAACATTTTCACCTATACTCTTTCTTATTTTCGATGCAGATTGTATTGCCTTTTGATAATGCACTCCTTCCATCTCCAGTCCTATCACATTCCAGGTAGATTTGTGAAAGAACTTCAAAATATCCTTGTTCTGTAAGGACGTGCCTAAAACAGTTACCATTGTCCCTTCAAAAACCTTAAGCCCATATCCTTCAAAATCCTTAGCGCATAACTCATTCTTAAATGGATAGTTATCAGCAGTTCCTTCGAAAATATGTGCCGATGGTATCATCAAATCACCTTTTCCGCCTTCAAGAATACCAGCTTTACCCATTATCGAAACTGATTCTACATTTATTAAGGAACCGTTGTTCTTTTTTGTACTGTAAGGTTTTAACAACTCGTCAATAGTTTCATAGGCTTGTTCGCCAAATGCGTAATCCATTACAAATATAACAGGTTTTTTATCAATCTCTTCTGTTGAAAAATCGTACGAACAGTTGTTCATTTTTATCTTCGCTGTATCAAAAATTTGAACATCGATATTGGTGCCCGAGGTATCATCGATTGAAATCATTCCATTGTTTTCAGCCAATTCTGTTACCTTTTTTCTTAATTCACCATTGCCAGGAGTACTAAGAGCCTCAAATATTTCTAAAGAAACTGCATTTGGAAATTCACTTGTTAGTGCCGCCTTTGCGAATAAAGAGTTCATAACACTATGCATATTTGCAGATATAATATGAATAGGCCTATTCAATAGATTGTTTTTTAGTAAAACACCTTTTATATTGTTGGCCCATATTTCGCCATGAATATGATGTCCCAATCGTTCTCGCAATAAAGCACTAAACGTTATAGCTCTTTTTTCACCAGAAATTTCTTCTTCCAATGCTAGTTTTCCAAGCCAGTAAATTACTTTTAGAAATCTTTCTGGGTTAGTTTTAGTGCTGAATTTTTTATATACTTCTAATATTTCCTCAAAAGATCTTCCTAAAATATTAGCGGTATGAATTAAGGCTATTTCGCGTTCTTCTTGAGTTAATTCTTCTTTATTAACTGCGCTTTCAAGCTTTGCCCAATCTCTTATTGTTTTTTCCGTTTCGGGTATTAAAACTCGATTACAGATTTTTTCAGATTCAATAAACAAAAAAGTTAGGTGAGTTAAAATATCATAGATGTCAGAGCGACCTCGTGTTATCTCAATATTCATCTGTTCATCATCTATACGATAACAATTTCTTCTTCGCTTCGGTGGAATTATTGGATTGATGTGGGAAATACCATAACCTTCATCTGAGGTTAAATTGATAAACGTACATTGCTCAATACCTTCTGGCAAACGCTCTAACACATAAATAAGACCATTTAATTCAGCCTTTTCTTCACCGACCGAGCCGTATATTTCAGGTCTTAATTGTAATAGTGCATTTTTTAGTGCTTCTCCAGAAACTCCATTTGGCTTATAAAACCCCCTATTAAAAAGATGGCGCATGGTAATATACATGCGTTCAATAGCATTTGTAGATTCTTGAGCTCTAGTTGTAGTGATTGCTTTTCCCATGGAAGATTTCAAACAAAATTACAATTTAATATTTGTTATTAAAAAGCTAGATTTTAGTCTTGCTGTATTTCGACAAACTATCGGCCACTTTTCGGTCATTTGATAATCTTTGAACTTTATTCTGTCCGCCTAGTTTTCCTATAGATTTCATGTAAGATAAGAATCCGCCATTTTCAATCGGAGTAATCTTTAAAGTTTGCAGAACCTTACCAATAATAAGATCATAATAATAACTATTCTGCTTTTGTAAAGCCCCATCTAACTGTTGAATAAACAAATTCATATCACTCGGTGGCTTTTCAAACTCAATAAACCACTCATGATATGGTAATTCATTTCTTTCTGGGGTTATCTGCGGTGCAACTGTAAACTCGCTTACACTGGCGTCGGTTGCGCTAGTTGCTACCAACATCGCTTCTTCTACTTCCTTTGCGATTACATGTTCCCCAAAAGCTGAAATAAAGTGCTTAATTCTTCCGGAAACCACAATTTTAAAAGGATAAACAGAAACAAACCGAACGGTATCTCCTAAATTGTATGCCCATAAACCGGCATTTGTAGTTATAATCATTACATAATCTACACCTATCTCAACATCTTTTAAAGTTAGTCGTTGTGGATTCTCCTCAAAAAATTCATCTGATTTTACGAACTCATAGAATATACCAGCATCTAAGAGCAACAACATACCATTTTCCTTTTGGGAATTTTGATATGCAAAAAAGCCTTCACTTGCAGGAAAAAGTTCAATGCTCGCAACCTTTCTTCCAATCAGGTTTTCAAACTTCTTTCTATAGGGTTCATAATTGACTCCTCCATAAATAAACAGTTCAAAATTCTTAAACAAATCTCCAACATTCTGATTGGTATTTTCTTTGAGTTTTTCGAAGTACATTTGAACCCAAGAGGGAATGCCAGCAATAACGGTCATGTCCTCATCTTTGGTTTCCTTTACAATAGCAGACACCTTGGCTTCCCAGTCTTCAATGCAATTCGTCTCCCAACTAGGCATTCTATTTTTCTGCAGGTAATTAGGAACGTAATGTGCTGAAATACCCGAAAGCCTTCCTAATTTAACCCCGTTTTTTTCTTCTAAAACAGGACTCCCTTGTAAGAAAATCATTTTACCGGAAACAAAATCAGCTTTACCCGTTTCATGTATATAATTTAGAATTGCGTTTCTAGATGCCTTAACCTGTTCTTTAATAGAACCTTCGGTTATAGGTATATACTTTGCTCCTGATGTAGTTCCTGATGTTTTTGCAAAATAAATAGGCTTTCCTGGCCAAAGAATATCACTCTCACCAGACACAACTAAATTTACATATTCTTTTAATTCCTCGTAATCTCTTATGGGTACATTTCGAACAAAATCAGCATGTGATTGAATAGTGCTTAAGTTGTGGTCAATTCCGAATTTGGTGTTTTTAGCGCTTTCTAAAAGGCTTTTGAAAACCTCTTCTTGCGTTTCAATAGGTTTGTTCACCCACTTGTTGGTCCTTTTAGCAATCCGATGGGCAAATATTTTAGCAGCTATGGTCTTTAAGGACATCTAATTCTAATTAAAATCAATATAATTAACCGGGTCTATTGGTGTTCCATTATCCCAAAGTTCAAAATGCAAATGTGGTCCCGTAGTAAATTCACCTGTGTTACCTACGGATGCAATAACCTCACCTCCCCTTACAATATTCCCTTGAAACTTTGATAATGAGCCATTATGTTTATAAACACTCAACAATCCGCCTTCGTGTTCAATAATAATCACATAACCCGTATCAGCTGTCCATTCAGAAAAAATAACCGTACCATTGGCAACAGCTTTTACCGGACTATCAGTAACAGCTGTAATATCAACCGCATAGTGTTTTTCATTCGGATTATAACCCATAGTTATTGAACCAGATACTGGCGTGAACAATAAAAGGTTTTTTTTGTCAATTACGCGTTCAAATAAATTGTATTTATCCTCAAGGGCAACTTCAGCCCGTAATAATGAATCTTCCCTTATTGGGTTTAAATCTACAGATTCAGGATCTAATTTAAATTGTTGAAAAAGAGAATCTCTATTGACAACGGTATTCTCAATATCACCCTTTAAAACCATTCTAATGTTATCTAAATACTTATTAGTATAATTTAAGGTTCTAACTAAGGAGTCAGTTTTATACGTAAGCTCTGTAGCTTCTTTTTTAAGCCTCGTAGAAGAATACCCAGGTATATACTCGCGTAAGGGCGTAAAGGCAATTAATAAAGTAGTTAACCCTATAAGGGTAATCATAAAAAAAGACCCTGTTACAAAAACATTTAGCCTGCTAAGCTTGAAAGATATTTTCTCCTCAAAAGTACTTTCGTTCAAAATGACCAAACGGTACTTGTGAAGCAACTTTCGTTTTATTTCTTTTCTTTTTTTAACTTTCTTGGCCATCCTAACAAAGATAAACTTAGAATTTAATTAAGACCGTCTTTAAAATAATTAATTCTACAAGACAAGTCTAAATATACTTTAGTTACGATTCTTATATATTTATGGTTTACATCAACTCTAACATTTTCGTTCAAAAAGAAAAAAACTTTAATTACTACATTCCATTTTTTAAAAAACTTAAACAATTGGTTTCACATATTCAGCAAGAAGCATACTTAAATAAAGTTATTCTACCATTTATTTTGTATTATATTCATATCTAAATAAATTACGTTAAATATTTAAATAAAGTAATTCGGCAGTTATGTATTGCTTGTCCAAAACAATTAATAAGATAATAGTTTACTTGCTATATAATACAATCTTTAACCAATTTAGATATTCTTTGTTATTATAAAAAAGAATTGGATTACGCTAATTGAACAGGCTACCAAATAAAATAGCCCAACATGTAATGTTTAGAAGCCAATAATCACCATACAAACAAAAAATAAACCAATCAGTCTATTGTTGAGCATGTATCAAGTTCATTTCTAAATTTTGCATTATATCAAATAAATAAACACTTGAAGTTAATATTAACAGCAAACTAAGAAGTTTTTAGTATCTTTGAAATCCATTTAAAATTAAAGTCTTATGACAATCTTATCTACTTTTTTGGCTATAGGTGCACCGCAAATAATTCTAGTGGTAGTGGTTGTTCTACTATTATTCGGAGGAAAAAAGATTCCTGAACTAATGAGAGGTTTAGGTAGTGGTATAAAAGAATTTAAAGACGCCTCTAAAGAGGACGAACAATTAGAAGAAAAGAAAAAGGATTAATTTATTTTAAATCCTTTTTAAATAGCTTTATCAAGCCCTGTCCTACAGGGCTTTTTTTGTGCTCAAAAATCAAATAGGTGTTATCTTTAGCCAAAATATAATGCCGTTGAAATGTTTAAATAAGCAGCTGAAATGCGCTTAAATGATTATCAAAGCTACTGATAACACTGAATACACGACAAAAAACACTTCTTTCACAACAAATACTATACGAACCATAGCTTTAAAGCTAATTTCGTTTGTGTTGTGGTATTATCCAAAATATAATAAGCCCCTAAATACTACTGATTTACACCGTGGCGTATGTTTCGGCTCAAATTATAATTATTAACATGAGAACTTTTATAAACCTGTATTTTTTAATCTTTATCGTTTTTATTCATGCTCAAGATTTTCAAGCTAATCTAGCTTCTGAACAACCTTTTGACTATGAATCTATCCCTGAAGTTGAAATTGAGAAAACAGACGCAGAGGCATTTGAAAAAACTGCCAAATCCTATGCTATTCCACATAAGACATTTGAAAATATTGAAGATGTTCAAAATGGTTATTATGTAATTACAGGGATTTTTAGTAAGAGTAGAAATCTAAAATCACAAGTTAGAAAGTTAAATAAAAAAGGGTTTGACTCAGGTTATTTTCAAAACCCAGAAAACAATTTATACTATCTATATTTAAATCGCTACGAATCATGGGAGAAAGCTTTAGAAGATTGTAACTCAAAATTCGATAATCGTTATACTAAAGAATTTTGGATACTGAAAATGGCTAATAGTAAGCTGGATACAGAACTAATTCCTTTAGAAGAAATCACCTATGATGTTTTAGAAAATTCTGAACAAAGCACAACAACTTTAAAGAAACAAGTTACTCCTAAATCAGTTGAAAAAGAATCTAAAAATAAAATCGTAGAAAAAGCAGACGAATACTTTAATAAAATGTGGTTTGAAGAGGCTGCAAAACTCTACGAACTTGCTCTAAACAAGAACAATGAAGATTATACTTATGAAGTAATAAAAAAAGCAGGTGATGCACATTATTTCAATACAGATATGGAAAAAGCCTATAAATGGTATAATATCTTGTATGAAAATTATGAATCAAAAATGAGTTCTGATTATCTTTTTAAATATGCACATTCTCTTAAAGGAACTGGAAATTACAAAAGGTCTAAACGCCTAATGAAATTATACAATAGAAAATTAGCAGGGGAAAAAATAGAAAAGAATAGTGAGTTAAATGAAATTGTATTGGACGGTCTATTACGAATGGATGATAGGTTTGAAGTTAAAAACATCAATGTTAATTCAAAATATTCTGAATTCTCACCAATGTACTATAATGGCGACGAAATAGTTTACGCTTCAGCAAAAGACTCGTCCATATTCAATACTAGACGGTATAAATGGAATAATCAGCCTTACTTAGATTTATATGTAGCCAAGATAAATGAAGAATCTAAAGATCTTAAGAATGCCATAAAGTTCTCTAATGAGATAAATACTAAATATCATGAAGCGTCAGTTACCTTCTCACCTGACAATAAAACCATGTATTTCACGCGAAATAATTATGGTAAAAAATTGAAGAGAGATAAGAATGGTATCAACAATCTTAAAATATACCGCTCTAAAAAAATAAACGGAGAGTGGACAAAAGCAGATGAAGTTTCTTTTAATAGTGACGACTACTCTACAGGTCACCCAGCATTAAGCAAAGACGGCAAGCAACTTTATTTCGTTTCAGATATGCCAGGTAGTATAGGTGAGACAGATATTTTCGTGGTAGATGTTTTAGGAGATGGTTCTTTCTCTTCACCAAGAAACCTAGGTCCTGAAATCAATACAGAACATAAAGAAATGTTTCCTTTTATAAATGAAAAGAAACTTTACTTTTCTTCAGACGGTCATGTTGGTTTAGGGGGTTTAGATGTTTTTGAAGTTGCCTTCGATGATGAAGTTGGCTTTCTAGAAGTTAGAAATGTGGGGAAACCTATTAATAGTAAGAAGGATGATTTTTCATTTATAGTAAATGAGGATACACAAGAAGGATACTTTGCGTCTAATCGTGCGGGTGGTAAAGGTGATGATGATATTTACTCCTTTAAAACACTACAAATTGAGGAAATTCCAACAAATACAAACGCTATTTCCGGTATAGTTACAGAATTGGTAGGTGGTGATATAATGCCAAATGCATTAGTACAATTATTAGATGAGAACAACATCAAACTTAAAGAAATGGAGACGGACGAAAATGGAAGTTTCGTTTTTGAAGATTTAGAATCAGATAAAAGGTACGTTCTAAAAACTACAAAGGACTCTTACTTTGATGACACCAGAGACGCAGCAACAAAAAATAACGAAATTGTAAATGTTGATGTTTCAATGCAGAAACTAAATGATATGATAGCAGTTGAAGACGGAATTAGAAAACTAAAGACAGAGATGATTCACTTTAATTTCGACAAATCATTTATTCGTAAAGATGCTTCTTTAGAACTTGATAAACTGGTTGCTGTCATGAATGATTCTCCAAACATGGTAATTAAAATTGAATCACATACCGATTCACGAGGTGATGCCGTATACAACAAATACCTTTCGGACAAACGTGCCAAATCGACAAGAGAGTATATTATAGCTCGCGGGATAGACCCTTCAAGAATAGAAAGTGCAATTGGTTTTGGCGAAGAACAATTACTTAATGGTTGTGATGGTTCTGTCCGCTGCACGGAAGAACAGCACTACCTTAACCGTAGATCAGAATTTATTATCGTAGATATGTAAACTTTAAAAACACCGCCAAAGGCGGTGTTTTTTTTCAATTGTATTATGCCACCCTAAATGGAACCATGGTGTTATGCATAAACTCTTATTATCTCCTAAAAATGATACTTAAATATATTTTTAATTAGCCTTTAGCCTATACTTATACACCTTTTACCGATTATGACACTTTCACTTCCAATGTATTTAATCCGTCATATTTTACAGTTCATAGAAATAGTTTTAATGTAGATACTTTTCGTAGTATTAATTCCCCTTTTAACTAATCTTTTCAATAAAGGAAGAATTAAAAGGCAACTTTATATTTCAGGAACCCCTAAAATATAGGATATGGAAAAAATTACTTTAGTTAAAGAAATATACACAGAAGCGTTTAAAAATTGGAGAAGTTATATTCTTGAAAATTATTTTAAGATTTTCTCATGGTTATGCTTTGTGTTAATTGGATTGGCGATTTATGCTATAGTTTTTAGAATATCTACTGGATTTACTTTTAGTAACATATAGATTATTTAGAGTAGCATATTTACTTTACTATGCTAAGTTCCTAGAACAACTTTGCAACACTTAAAGATTAAAATATAAAAAGGCCCAGGAGTTTCCTGAGCCTTTATTTTTTCAGTCAATTGAATTAATTATTTCTTCTCTTCAACGTTAAATTGAACAGACTTAAGTATCGCTTCCAATTCGAACATATAGTCTCTCTTCTTAGTCGCTGGTGCAAATACAAAGCCCTCTAATATTAGTTTACGATTGTTTTCTTTATCGTTTATAATATACGTTAAAAATGGGCCTGCCATTGGGTATGCAGACATTTCCCATATTCCCCTTACTTCTGCTGCTTTTTTGCCCGAAACCTCGGCAGGAAAGACATATGGTGTAAATGCCTTTTCTGTAATCATATGATTATTTTTACCCGCAACATCACTTCCTTTAATATAAAGATTACCTATAGAATCGCGCATTCTAATGATGTCTCGCGCAAAAGTAGAATCGTTATGAAAACCATTCTCTGGCATTGTATAGGCAATAATATTCATGTTTCCTTTTTGAATTTCACGCGAAATCCAAACAAAATTGTCTTCTTCTCGACCTACTCTATAAATAGAAGGAATCTTCATCGAAATTTTAAACTTATCTACTAACGCTTTTTCTTTATTTAATGATTTTTCAAATCGTTTTTGCGCCTTTGAAATTTCAAGTGTTTTGAAATCCTTAATAAATTCGGCTGAAGTCTTATTGATGTTATCAATAAGCTCTTGTTTGTTCCGCCCTTTTATAACTCCGATATTTTGTGGCTTAGAATACATATTAGATTTCATGTGGGCCACATTTAACGAATCTTCCATAACATATAGAACGGAGCTCGTGTTTCTAATAGATCCTGAAAAAATTTGTTGCGGAACTTGGGTAACACTAAATAGTGCTTCGTCCCAAGTTAGACCTTGTGCCGCAGCAGTATAATTTTCGCGTATTGCGTCGCCAACACTACTTTTCCATAACTCATTATCAATTACTACCGTTAGCGTATTCATTGCGCCTACTGATTCTGGTAAATAATCAGCTTTGCCCTCTTCCTTACAGGCAATTGACAACCCTAGAATTGCCATAAAACAAAGTAAAATTCTTTTTTTCATTGGTGTTTTAATTTACGAAGAACAGTCGCACAATTTAAGTTTTGTGCCTAGTTTTAAATTATTACCGCTAATACCGTTCCACTTTCGTAAATTTTCTATACTAACTCCAGGATATTTTCTAGAAATGGTCCATAGTGAGTCTCCACTTCTAACTTCATGCGTTTTTGAACTACTAGCTACACTAGACCTGGCTGGTGTTTCCCGAGGCTTAACAGCAATAGCGCCATTTTTTCTTGGGTAAATCGTTAATCGTTGTCCAATACGTAAATTATTACTTCGTAAACCATTCCATTGTTTAAGTTGGCTTACCCCAACTTCGTAACGTTCAGCTATCTTTCCAAGAAAATCACCGTCTCTTACTCTATATCGAATACTATTTTGTTCAGCTTGTTTTGTGATTTCTGCAAGCGGACTTTCCTTGCTTTTTAGTTCTTCTTCTACATGTGCATAAATTGCCTCTTCATTTGCCACAAATTTTCCCATTTTATGCACAGGCAACCTCAACGCGTGAGTTTTACCTTTAACGAAAGGAATGACATCTAACTTATAGGAAGGATTTAAGATTTTTAATTCCTCTTTATCTATACCGGTTAATTCTGAAATTTGGTCAAATGTAATTAGGCTTTTTACATGTATTGTATCTGTTTCGAAAAAAGCACGTTCTGCTCTTTTCGTTTTTAATCCGTGTTCCTCGGCATATTCAAAAATGTACATGGTAGCTTGAAAAGCTGGAACGTATCCTGCCGTTTCTCTTGGTAGGTTTCGTCTAATATTCCAATAGTTTCTCTGACCTCCGCTTCTACGTATTGCTTTGTTTACATTTCCTGGACCAGAGTTATACGCAGCAAGTGCCAAATCCCAATCATTATAAATTCTATATAATCTATTCAAATAATTACAAGCTGCCTCAGTTGATTTTATTGGGTCACTACGCTCATCAACATAACTGTCGATGTTCAATTTCATTTCTCTACCAGTACCATACATAAATTGCCAAAGCCCTGTTGCACCTACGCGAGATCTAGCTTTAGGATTCAAAGCCGATTCTACTATAGATAAATATTTCATTTCTAAAGGAATGTCATGATTATCCAATTGCTGTTCGAATAAAGGAAAATAAAATTGACTAATGGTAAGCATACGCTCCATTAAATCTCTTTTTCTTGTAAGGAATGATTTGATTACGCTCTCTAAAGATGCATTATATTCTATATTAAAAGGTGTCTTTTCATTTAACCTTGCCAAACGCATTTTTAAGGTGTCGGTAGGTAAATCTAAAACGAAATCGGAGATTGTATCTAACTCCATCACTTCTTGATACATTTCATCAAAAAGAGGTGCTGCTTCTACAAGTTCTTTCATCCATAGGCTATCAAACTTGGCGGCCAATTCATTGTCCTCAAGATTGTAGGATGAAGATTCAGTAGGCTTAAAGAGCACTAACTTTTCTTTTGGTGTATTCGCTAAATTCCCTATTCTATTAATAGGTGCTGTAGTAGATATTTGATTGTCTAAAGAATCATTGACAATGATTAAATTATCACTTATCGAATCTTTTACCGTAGTGTTCGAGTCTTTATTTTGGGCAGATCCCAAAATTGGAACTAAGGTTAATCCCAAGAAATAAAAACATTTGCAGGCTAATTTGTTCATAAGAGACGAGATTTGTTAACGGAACTAACGAAAATCGTACATTTTTTAATGAGAATAAAATAAATTCTCTTAAAATGCACAATTTTTCGTTATACCCCGTTTATCGATAACGCCTTTGCTACGCTAATATTGCAGCGATACCAGGTAAGGTTTTGCCTTCTAAACTTTCTAACATTGCACCTCCGCCTGTTGATACATAACTTACTTTGTCTTCAAAACCAAATTGTTTCACTGCAGCAACAGAATCGCCACCACCTACTAATGAAAAAGCTCCCTTTTTCGTTGCTTCATCAATATAGTTGCCAACTTCTATAGTTCCCTTTGCAAATTTTTCCATTTCAAAAACACCAATAGGACCATTCCATAGAATAGTTTTAGAAGCTAAAATCACCTTCTTAAAATTTTGCAATGTATCAGGACCAGCATCCAATCCTTGCCATCCATCAGGAATTTTATCTACATCTACCACTTGGGTATTTGCATTAGCATCAAAATCATCTGCTGCAATAACGTCTACAGGTATATGAATATTTACCCCTTTCTGTTTAGCCTTTTCAAGAATTTCTAAAGCCAAGTCCATCTTATCATCTTCACAAATAGAATCACCTACTTTACCTCCTTGTGCTTTAATAAAGGTATAAGTCATTCCACCACCAATAATCAAGTCATCAACCTTATCAAGAATATTTTCTATAATAGTAATTTTTGAAGAAACCTTTGCTCCACCAAGAATAGCTAAAACGGGTTTTTCACCGGTCGCCATTACTTTTTCTATGGCCTCTATTTCTTTAGCCATTAACAATCCAAAGCATTTAGCTTCTGGAAAAAACTTAGCTACTATAGTAGTTGATGCGTGCGCACGGTGTGCTGTCCCAAAGGCATCATTAACGTATATATCGCCTAATTTTGAAAGTTTTTCTGCAAAACCCTCATCTCCATTTTCCTCTTCGTCATAATATCTTAGGTTTTCTAATAAAAGCACCTCACCATTTTTCAGTTCCGCTACAGCTTGTTCTGCTTTTTCACCAACACAATCATCTACAAATTTTACAGAAACGCCAATGATATCAGAAACAGCAGCACAAATATGCTTTAATGATAAATCTGGATTACGTTCTCCTTTAGGTCTTCCTAAATGACTCATTAAAACAGCACTACCACCATCCTCTAAAATCTTGATGATTGTAGGCTTTGCAGCTTCAATCCTATTTGTATCCGCTACTTCAAATTTATCATTTAAGGGAACATTAAAGTCCACTCTTATTAACGCTTTCTTATTTTCAAAATTAAAGTCATTCAATACTTTCATGTGATTATCCTTTTATTAATCAACAAATGTAAAGATTAATAATCTTGGGTTAAAGTGCTTATCGACTTAATTTATGCTCATTTCCTTTAATTTTGTTATGCTTTAAAACAACTATATTTGAATCCATGTTATTCAAAGATATTTTAGGACTTTCCCATATTAAGAATCACTTAGCTTCTAGTGCTGATGCAGGTCGTATACCACATGCGCAACTTTTTGTTGGGCCAGAAGGTTGTGGCCTTTTGCCTATAGCATTGGCGTATGCACAATATATCATCTGCCAAAATAGTAATGGAGAAAATGTTGGAAAAAACGAAGCCTGTAACCTTAAGTTTAATTCTTTTGCCCACCCAGACGTTCATTTTGCTTTTCCTGTTGCTAATTCTGATAAAGTAAAATCTCATGCAGTTAGTAACCATTACATGAAAGAATGGCGAGAGTTTATTATAGAACAGCCTTATGGAAATCTATTTGACTGGTATCGACATATTGAAATTGAAAAAAAGCAAGGACAAATTGGTGTTGATGAAGCACAAGAAATTGTAAAAAAACTCTATTTAAAATCTTACGAAGGTGGCTATAAGGTGATGTTGATTTGGATGGCTGAAAAAATGAATACAGCCGCTTCGAACAAACTATTGAAGCTAATTGAAGAACCGCCCGATAAAACTATTTTTCTTCTTTTATGTGAAGATGAAGAACAAATAATACAAACCATAAAATCGAGATGCCAAGTGGTTCATTTTCCACCATTGGCTGAAGAAGCTATTGCAAATGCTTTAATAGAAAAAGGAGCCGCGAAGCCAGAAGCTATGAAATTAGCACATGAAGCGAACGGTAATTTCAACAAAGCTTTAGACTTGTTGAACAATGACTCTGAAGATTTAGTCTTTGAGAATTGGTTTGTACAATGGGTTCGTAGTGCATTTAAGGCAAAAGGTAATAAAGCCGCAATTCATGAATTATTACTTTGGAGCGAAGAAGTTGCCAAGACAGGTAGAGAAACGCAGAAGAATTTTCTACTTTATTGCATTACCGTAATGCGCCAAGCTTTAATGATAAATTACGGGGCAGAGGAACTCGCTTATTTAAAAATACATGCAGAAGGATTTCAGTTGAAAAAATTTGCGCCATTTGTACATGAAAATAATATACTAGACATAACTAAGGAGCTTGAAGATGCTATATATCATATAGAGCGAAATGGAAATTCAAAGATTATTTTCACCGACCTCTCTATCAAGCTAACACGATTATTGCACAGAAAAAAAGCCGAACTTAAATAAACTATCATGAAAAACATTTTAGATCACGCAACCGAGATTTTACTTTTATTGTTTTTAATCATTACTTTTCTTCAAAGTGGTTTTGACAAAATTTCTGATTGGAATGGAAATGTCTCATGGCTAAAAGAACATTTTTCTAAAACACCATTTAGAAACATAGTGCCCTTAATGGTCGGTATAATTTTAGTTGCAGAAGTTGTTGCTGGGATACTTTGTTTAGCGGGTATGTATCAACTTATCTGTAACGGTGATACTTCGTTCGCTTTTTATGGTGCAATACTATCTTGTATAACGTTACTCATGTTACTCTTTGGGCAACGTGTAGCAAAAGATTACGAAGGTGCAAAAACCATTGCGGTGTATTTTATACCCTCTATTATATTGGTATTTCTATTGCAGTCATAGTAATTAGGGCTATTAGAATTTAATGGTGGCTAAGCGTGTTGAAGACTGACGATACAAATTGATTCTAAATAAAAAACCCTCCTAATTAGGAGGGTTTTTTTTAGAGGCATCGAGCGGATTCGAACCGCTGTACAAGCTTTTGCAGAGCTGCGCCTAGCCACTCGGCCACGATGCCCTTTTTTAAGCGATAGCAAAAATAAACAATTATCCTTTTCCAATGGTCATAGAAACCCAATAAAATAAAGGAATATTGTTAATTTGAAATTTAGAAAGTATTTACTCTCTGTTCAAATTTAATGATACCGTTACTTTTTCAACATCACCGTTTATAGGCGGATTTATTTTTGAAACGGAAACCATTGATTTTTCTACACATGGAAGTTCTAAAAATATTCGATCAATAATTCTTTTGGCAACGTGTTCTAAAAGTTTAGAAGGTATTGCCATTTCTTGTTTGACAATTTTGTTAATGTGAACATAATCGACCGTGTCTTTCAACTGATCAGATATCGAAGCTTTCAATAAACTCGTTTCAACAGACACATTAACCAAATAATCACTACCAATATTGGTTTCTTGAGGCAAACAACCATGATGCGCGTATGCCTTTATATTTTCTAATTGTACTTTACCCATAATTCATGTTCTGGAGAACAAACTTAATCAATCTCAAGAAAGGTTTAATACGTACAACGACAATTACTAATACCTTGAAATAAATCTACCCCTAAAGTAACTACATGAGTTCCTGAACTATAGCCTAAAAGTTCGTTTAGAATAACTTGATAAGAATATCCGAAGTAAAAATTACTCTTCTTTAAACCTGCTATAGGAGCAATATAAAGTGGGTTACCAATTTGGTCATTTAAAAAACGATAATTAATACCCGCATAATAATAATCTTCAAATTCGTAAAACCTAAATTTCAAATTCAAATCGGTTACCGAACGACCATCACTTTCAAATAACTGAAAGAAAATAGAAGGTTCTACTTCTACCTTACTCGTTTTTTTCTTCATGTACCTATACCCTGTATAAACATAGTAGTTTCTAAGTCTATTTGGCTCATAAATAGGGTTAAAATTACTTAAATCCTTATCTAATATATTCGACGCATTTACACTAAAGTAAAACTTGTCGAACCTATAAAGCATACCAACATCAAAGTTATGATTCGTGGTTGCCCTATCATCTGTTACCGATGGATCTAAGGCATCAAAATTCTGAATATCAATTCGAAACTGATTAAAATTATAGGAAAGTCCGAAAGATAAAAACTCGTCATCATAACGATCTAAGGTAAGGTGGTGCGCAAAAGATAGTCTTGCACCCCGTTGCTTTGTTTCACCGTTACTATCGTTATATAATAAAGTTCCTATACCCGATTTTTCACCAATTCGCATATCTGCAGCAAGTGACTGGGTATCTGGCGCATCTTTAATACCTACCCATTGTGTAAGGCCATTAAGACGTATTTTCACATGGTCACCAATACCAGCATATGTCGGCGACATCACAAACGGATTATCTGCAAGATATTGCGATAACTGGGGTATGGTTAGCTCCTGCCCTTTTACGGCAAAGGCACTAATAAAAAATGCCAAGGTCAATAGACTGTTTCGCATCATCTTTTTAGGTAAATTATTAACGATATAAGGTAAAGTGACCAACAAATTCTCTTTCATCTCTTTCTCCATTCAATTTGATTACATACCAGTAGTCTCCTGTAGGTAATTCTTTGCCAGAGTATAAACCATCCCAACCTTCTGAATCTGTCGATTGTTCTGAAACTACTCTACCATAACGATCAAATATTTTTATTAGTATTTCTGGAAATTGTTCCATGTTTCTTGGTATCCAAAAATCGTTCTGTCCATCGCCGTCAGGGGTAAAGAAATTAGGCAATTCAATGTCAATGAATTCCATAAAAATATTTGCAATTGACTCACAACCATTTTGATCTACAATACGAACTTCATATGTATCTGTTCTAGTAATGTAAAAGGTATTCTTATCACCATTATCGATATCGTCGAAGTAGTAGGTATATTCTTCTCTTCCGCCTTCTGCGATAGCCGTTATCTCATTCATGTTACGTTGTTCTAAACTTAGCGTTAACAGGTCAAATGCCTCTATTACAAAGTCAATAGTCTGTATACAACCATTTTCATGAGCGATTGTAATATAGTGGCTACCAGGCGCTGTATTTCTGAAATCAGGATTCAATTGTAAGTCGGACGGATCAGCAGAATCTATAGCATATAATATGTCACCTATAACACTATCATCTTCTAGCGTGATATTCACATAATTACTTGGAGTATCACCTGAACATTCATAAATCGGTTCAATAGTCGCATTAAGGTTTACACCTCTTTCTATTTCAACAACTACGTTGGTGTCGCAACCATTTGCGTCTTTAATAATGATAATATATTCACCAGAAGCCATATCAAGGAACTCAGTTCTATTTAATACAAAATCTGCATCATCACTAGAATTCAACGCTGTACTATAAGGAGCTGTTCCGCCACTAATTTCAAGAACTATCGTGCCATCTTGACTATCTACACAAATTTCTGGTGTAGTTTCTGCAGACACCACTAAACTTGCCGGTTCTGAAATAGTGTACGTTAGATATTCGAAACAACCATTTTGGTCTTGTGCGATTATCGTATACTCACCAGGTTCTAGATCTGTGAATGTATTATTATCAAAGAACTGGTTCAAGTTAGGAGAAATCGCATACTGGAAACCTCCAGCTCCACCAGATAGTGTTACTGTAATCTCACCATCATTTTCACCTGCACATGTTACATCTATTACACTTTCAGTATAAGAAAGAGGTGTAGGCTCGACAATAACTACTTCTTCAGCTGCTGTTGTACAATCTTGACTTATTACAGTTACGTAATATGTTCCTGCTCCCAAGTCTCTAAATACGCCTTGTGACTGAGGACCTGCAATACGTGATCCCACAGCTAAAGAACTATTTGTAAACAATTCATATTGATAGTTTCCTAAACCACCCTGAGCCGTTACAAAGATAATTGCTGTGTTTTCACCGGTACAGTTCACTGAAGCGGCAGTTTTATCAACAGTTAAAATCAATGGGGCTATTTCTGTTTCAGTAATAGCATTTGAAATTACTGACTCACAACCATTAATTGCATCACGAACATAATATTGATATGTGCCTTCTTGGAATATTCCTGTTTCAGGCAATCCTAATGGATTACTTGTCATTGGCAAGAAGTTTATATTATCAACACTATATTCATATGTGCCGCTTCCGCCAGTTGCCGTAAGTTCAAATTCAGCACCTGTTGAACAGGTTAAAGGATCCGTTCTTAACAAGCTAGCCTGTACTTCTGTAGGTTGTGTAATTTCAACAGTATTTGTAACCGTATCACAATCCCAACCATCAACAACAGTAATGCTGTAAATACCAACTCCTAAATCATTAAAATTAGGGTTGTTTTGTGCTCCTGTAGTTGATGTTATCGTTGACCCAGTTGCGTCGTAATAATTTAACTGATATCTATAAGTGCCACTACCACCGCCTGTTACAATTGCAGATACTGTAGCACCTGTATCACCGAAACAAACTAAGTCAGTAACCAATGGTGTAGCATTAGCTACAATTGGCGTTGCTGGAGTCATTGTTTCTGTATAATTAACGATACAACCTGAGTTGTCGGTAATGCTAATTGAATAATCACCCGCTGAAAGATTGGTAAATAACCCTTCTTGAACATCATCCATAGAATAACTATCTCCAGTTGTGGTATTAGTTAACACAATATCATATGGCTTGTAACCCCCTTGCGGAGCTACTCGAATTTCACCTTTATCATCTGAACAAGTTGCTTCCGCTACTATTGTAACCGCTCCACTTAAAGGTCTGTCTGGAGATGAAATAGTAACAATATTTGTATCTTCTGAACATAAGGGAACTGCAGTCTCTGTAATACGAACAAAGTAATTGCCTCCAGAAAGACCATTTATCGGTCTTGGGTTTACACTAGTATTTGATGCAGTTGACGCTACAACTATGTTTCCTGCTGTATCAAAAACTTCGTAATTATAATCACCACTATACCCATCTATATTAATAGTTAGACTTCCGTTTACTTCACCGAAACAAGTAACCGCTGAGGTTGCAGTAGCTGATGCCGTTATAAAATCAAACGGTGCAATGGTATAACTAGCTGTATTTACATAACAACCTGTATCTAAATCGGTAACTCTAAATACATAAGAACCAACAGCACTAAGTTCGAATGTAGCAGATGTAGCCGTGGTACTAACTAGCGTACCAGTACCATTTCCTAATGGTAACAGTTCATACCCATAATTATGCACTAAGCCATTATCTACCACTGAAATAATTACAGTTTCATCATTAATACATGTTATTTCAACATCCTGTGCTACAGTTGCTGTGAATGTATTTAAAGGCTGAACTATTACGGTATCAAACGTTGTACATCCTTTAGCGTCTTTCACGTATACATCAATAGTTTGCGCACTACCGTTATCTGTAATGTTGAATGTATTAGATGCTTGGAAAATTACATTATCAATACTATATAAATATGGTGCTGTTCCAGTACCTAAACCAGCAGTTGCCGTAACTCTTGCGGTGTTAACACTGTTACTTGGTGAACAACTGAATTCTGTTGCAACCGCACTAACCGTTAATTCGATTGGTTGAGTAATGGTTTCATTCTTAATACCCTCACAACCTCTACTTGAAATTACTCTTACTTGATAATCTCCTTCTACTAAGCCAGTGAATAAAGGATTTGTCTGGGTAGCAATCGGAGTAACCAAATCAGCAATTTCATATAATTCATATTGGTATGCAGGATTCACATTCGTAGCTGGGTCAATATTCGCCCTAATACTACCATCGTTACCCCCAAAACAACTCACGTTTACAATTGTGGCATCTAATAAAACTGGGGCTACAGGAGCGTCTAGCACTTGTGTTACCGTTCTTTCGCAAACAGGATTTGTCGTATCATTATCTCTAACAAGAATAGAATATGTACCTACCTCTGTTAAATTTGTAAATACACCCGTTATTTGTGTAATAACACTACCCAAAGGAGTAGTCATTATAAACTCTAGGTTCGTTGAACCTCCATTTACATTTACGGTAATCTCACCACCTGGTGTAACTGTACAATCAATAGATTTTACGACTGTAGTAGAAACATCCATTTGTTCGTATAACATTTCTGCAAGCGTTGTAAAACTACAACCCCATTGATCCGTAATAAGTACTTCATAACTACCAGCTCCTAGTCCAGAGAATACTCTTGTATTCTGAGGTGCGCGGAAATTGGTTCCGTTCATAATCAATTGGTAGGTATAGTTGCTTCCCTGTCCGCCAGTTGGCAAGCTCACTTCGATCTCGCCTTGTAGGTTGGTACAGTTTTCTTGGTTCACTTGTATCGTTGCCGCTATTGGAGTTGGTACATCAAGTACAATGTTGTCTTGAATAAGTCTTTCACAACCCTGTGCATCACGTGCCCATGCTTGGTACGTACCTGCTACAAGTCCCGTGAAAGAAGCGCCCGCTACGAAATCTGTTGACGCCGGTACGGCAACACCTAAATAATAAGTATAGCTTCCCCATCCGCCGATTACATCGGTAAGGGTTATGGATCCATCGTCGCCAGGATTACATGTAATATCGGTAACCGCGGTGTTTCCACTGATATCAGTGGTAGGTCCACTAATCGTGAACGATTCCATGTTTGTACAGAAAGGGTTGTTTTGTTGGCTAATACTAACATAGTAATTACCAGCCTCAAGGTTTAAGATAGCCGTAGGGCCATTAGTAGTATCGCTACCACTTGCCGTTAGAATATCGTCAATTGTATTATTAAGTGTGCCATTAGTATTGTACACTTCCCAATCAAACCCTCCTGGGTATGTTACATCTACAAGTTCGAAGGTTACTTCGCCCGTAGCCGTTCCGAAACATACCACATCGCTCGTCTTAACGACATCGATGGTAAAGGTGTTCGGCTCTTCTATTCTCGCCGAAGTCGTAACGATACAGCCTGTATCGGTATGTCTTACCAAGAAATTATAATTTCCAGCAGACAAGCCACTAAACACATTGGTTGATACATACGTTGTACCATTATCGATACTGTACTCATATTTAGTATTGTCGCTAGCCGTAGATGTCGCCGTAACCGTAATTACTCCGTCACTACCTGGCGCACAGGTAACCGTAGTGGTCACTGCTGCCGTAGCACCTGTCATCTCATCAAAAGGAAGTACCGTTGCCGTGGTGCTACCTGAACAGCCTTTATCATCATATACGTTAATCGTATACGTATCGCCAGTTCTGTCGGAAACAGTAAGTACGTTCGACGCACCTGACTGAACAACCGTAGCACCGCCATCTACAAACTCATAGATTACATAATTACCACTACCGCCAGTGATGGCAGAACCATCAATAGTTATTGTAGCATTGTTAGGATTGTTGCCTACACTACAACCAAACTCTACAACAGTAGCGTTCACGTTCAATATCGCCAATGGCTCATCAATAACGATGTTTCCAGAAACTTCACTACAACCGTTTGTTCCTGTTGCAGTTACCACATATGTATTTGGAGGTAAGTTCTCGAACGTATTGTTTGCAGCATTAAATGTGCCTGCTACAGGAGCAATTGTAAACGTCAATGGATTAACACCATTTTCAGTCTGTGTCAATGTAATAGAACCATCATTAGCTCCAAAACATGTAATATCTATATGGGTATCAGCAAATATTGGTTGTATAGCCGGAGCTAACTCTTGTGTTACCGTTCTTTCACAAACCGGATTTGTAGTATCTAAATCCCTAACCAAGAAACTGTAGGTACCGTCATCAACAAGACCTGTAAAAGTTGGGTTGTTCGCCTGAGTTACATTTGGACCGGTCGGAGGGGTCATCACAAACTCAAGGTTTGCAGAACCACCAGTTACGTTCACCGTAATTGTTCCACCAGGTGTTACTGTACAATCGATAGCTTTATCTACAGTGGTAGTAGCATCCAATTGTTCGTATAACACTTCTGCAAGCGTTGTAAAACTACAACCCCATTGATCCGTAATAAGTACTTCATAACTACCAGCTCCAAGTCCAGAGAATACTCTCATGTTCTGAGGTGCACGGAAATTGCTTCCGTTCATAATCAATTGGTAGGTATAGTTACTTCCCTGTCCGCCAGTTGGTAAAGACACTTCGATCTCGCCCTGTAGGTTGGTACAGTTTTCTTGGTTCACTTGTATCGTTGCCGCTATTGCAGTTGGTACATCAAGTACAATGTTGTCTTGAATAAGTCTTTCACAACCCTGTGCATCACGTGCCCATGCTTGGTACGTACCTGCTACAAGTCCCGTGAAAGAAGCGCCCGCTACAAAATCCGTTGGTAAGGTAGGTGCTACGGTATCAACAAAATACGTGTATCCGCCCCATCCACCAACAACATCGATGATTGTTATGCTTCCATCATTGCCTGGTGCACATGTAATATCTGTTACCGCAGTCGCTCCGCTGATATCAGCATCAGGTCCTGCAATATTGAAATACTCAACATTTGTACAGAAAGGATTATTTGCTTGTGATATAGAAACATAGTATTCACCTACGCCCAAGTTAACAATTGGCGTAGGACCGTTGGCAGCTTCTGAACCACTAGTAACCGAAGTACCATCTGTCAAGAAAACTTCCCAATCGAAACCGGTAGTATACGTTGCGTCTACAAGTTCGAAGGTTACTTCGCCCGTAGCCGTTCCGAAACATACCACATCGCTCGTCTTAACGACATCGATGGTAAAGGTGTTCGGCTCTTCTATTCTCGCCGAAGTCGTAACGATACAGCCTGTATCGGTATGTCTTACCAAGAAATTATAATTTCCAGCAGACAAGCCACTAAACACATTGGTTGATACATACGTTGTACCATTATCGATACTGTACTCATATTTAGTATTGTCGCTAGCCGTAGATGTCGCCGTAACCGTAATTACTCCGTCACTACCTGGCGCACAGGTAACCGTAGTGGTCACTGCTGCCGTAGCACCTGTCATCTCATCAAAAGGAAGTACCGTTGCCGTGGTGCTACCTGAACAGCCTTTATCATCATATACGTTAATCGTATACGTATCGCCAGTTCTGTCGGAAACAGTAAGTACGTTCGACGCACCTGACTGAACAACCGTAGCACCGCCATCTACAAACTCATAGATTACATAATTACCACTACCGCCAGTGATGGCAGAACCATCAATAGTTATTGTAGCATTGTTAGGATTGTTGCCTACACTACAACCAAACTCTACAACAGTAGCGTTCACGTTCAATATCGCCAATGGCTCAGAAACAACCTGGTATACGTCTAAGAAACATCCTCTATCTGAATAGACTCTAACTACATAATTATCATTAGCCGATAAATTAGAAAATATATTCGTAGTCTGAACTAGCCCTTCAGGTAACATCCTTAGTGCGTCATAAGGTAAAAGTGGTGTAGGGTCTGTAAATAATTGATACGTATATGGAGGATTATCCATTGTTGCATCTAGTGTTGCGGTAATTGAACCATCATTACCACCGAAACAACTAACATCTGTTGCAGAAGTAGTAAATAAAACAGCCGTTGGCACTTCTAACTCAATATCTACAGATTTGTCACAACCTGTTAGAATTTGGTCATAAACAAATGCTTGATACGTCTTTGGTTCCAAACCTGTAAAAATCGGAGATGCTTGAGGTGATCCATTTACACTTACACCTGCATCGAATAATTCGTACATATAAAAACCAGAACCTCCATAAGCAGTCATAATTACTTCACCATCGTTACCAATACAAGTTGGCTGTGTAGTTACTTCGGCCGTGATTGACGTGGGTTTGAAAATCTCTAAGGTCTGTATATTACCACAACCATTAAAATCACGTACTTCTATTGTATAATTACCTGAACTTAAATTATTAAACTGGTGTGTAGTACCTAGTGTTGTTAGCGTTGAAGACTGATAAGAACCACCGTTTACACTTAAAGTATAGGGTTGAATTCCCACACCATCTAATGTAATATCTATTACAAATTCACCTTCATTAGCAGCACATTGGTTAGTAACTACCGCTGATATGACTGGTGCTGAATCTTCTGCAATTGTAACGTTTAAAGGAAGCGTTGTAGTACAGCCATTCCCATCTAACACATATACATCCCAATCTGTATTCACAGATGGGTCTAGTTCGGCATAATTACTTGTACCATAATCTCCAAATCCTGGTGACACGCCATCTTCCACAAAAGCATAGGTGTAAGATCCATTACCACCGCCAGCAATAACTGTTACGTTAGCATCCTCAGTACAATACCCATTATTCTGATCAACTATAGTTAAGGTAACAGGGCTTGGTTCCAATATTCTAAACTCAAAAGTATTCGTACAATCTGGACTAGAGTCTTCTCTAAAGAATAATACATAATCTCCTGGTGGAATATTAGTCACTGTTTCTACAGCTGTTGGGCCTGGACCATTTGGCGCTCCTATTATGGTATTTGAATAAGCGCCTCCTAAAGATGTATTTGTTATAGATTCTCTAATTTCATAGTATATATCGGTTACTAAGGCATCATATCCTTCAATTTGAAAAGCAATCGATCCATTTGTATCTCCAAAACAAGCCACATCTGTAATTATTGGATCGGCAACAACGTCAATAGAGGATAAACTAGGAATATCCACTTCAACATAACTTGAACAATTGGTACCTGTATCTATCACTTGAAATACATAGGTTTGCCCAGGGTTTAATCCGTTATAGGTAGCACTTTCTTCATTGATTCCTGGTCCAGCAGTTTCAGAATCAGGAATTGTGCCTGCACCATATATGGTAAAATCATAATTTCCAGAACCACCACTTGCCAATAAGTCAACCGTACCACCACTAATACAACTAACAGCCGGTACAACGGCATCGATACTTAAATACGGGTTGGATAAAACACGCACCGGATTCTGATAAAATTCACAGCCATTAGCATCTAAAACTCTAACGTAATAATCTCCAAATGTCAAACCATCAAAAGTCGCAGTTGTTGCAGATGTATTTACAATCGGATTTGGTCCTGTAGTTACTACAACATTATTTTGGTTGTCGTATAAGGTATACGTAAAGTTAGGCGCCCCTCCGCTTGTAATTGTAATGTCTATTTTACCAGGAACGTCACCCGTACCACTACAACTAACATCGGTAGCAACAACAATTGCATCAAATAGTGCTGGATCCGTTACCGTAACAGTGTCAGTATAGACACAGCTCTTGCTATCTCTAACCGTATAAGTATATGTGCCCGCCGCTAAGCCAGGGTACACTCTTTGATTTGAAAATGAACTACCTTCAAAGCTTATTTGAAATGGCGATGATCCATAGCTAGGGTCAATATTGATTTCTACAACACCATTGGCATCTCCAAAACATGTTGGGTTTATAACTGTTTCAGTTGCAACTGGGTTTACCGTTGCAGTAACTGTAATTTCATTTGATTCTGCACTACAACCTTGCGCATCTGTTACTCTAAATCTATATAAACCAGAGGTTGCCGTTGAATAAGGAAAAGAACCAATGTATGCGGTATAACCACCTCCATCAACCTGTAATTCATAAGTAAAGGGCGAATATCCACCATTAACCTGCAAATCTAAAATTGCATCTGGTGAAACCGAACAATCGATATCTTTCGTTAAAACCACATTAGCGGTTAATTGTGGTTCTATAGTAAATGATAAAGTGTCTGTACAACCATTTGCATCTCTTATTTGGAATGTATAATTACCAGGTGTAAGATTTGCAAAATCATTCGATGTTTTATATGCACCAGTATTCATTCTGTACACATATGGCGCCAAACCACCAGAAGCTCCAATGACAATAGTTGCTGAGCCAGGGTTAGATGAATCATAACACAAATCTGAAGTTGGGTCAATACTAGCTGTAGGTAAAGATGGTGCAACCAATGTAAAAGTATCGGTAGCTGTACATCCATTTGCATCAGTAACGGTAATTGTATGTAACCCTAATTGGTTTAAACCAGTAAACAAATTACTGCCTTGTGCGCCCGTAGTGGAAGTATCAGGCAATTCAATTTCGTATGAAAATGCTCCTGTACCGCCTGTAGCAGTTATTATAACTGAACCATCATCAACACAACTAGGTTGAGTTTCTACGTTACTAACGGAAATAGTATTTGGTTCCAATATTGTTTGGGTCAGCGTTACAGTACAACCAGCTATTGGGTTGTCTATGTCCCTAACATATACCGTATAATTCCCCGCAGATAATCCAGAAATGGTATGACTTGATGCCGTATCATTACCTTCTATCGTTGCAAAACCACTATCATAACTATATTCATATCCACTGGCGCCGAAGTTGTCCACTTCGAAAGTAATGGTACCCGAATTGTCGGCATTACAGTTCAGATCCTCATAAGTAAGTACAGATGCCTCGAATGCATTACCAGGCTGAACGTCTATAATAATGTCGGTCGTACATTCACTGCCATAATCTACCGTGATGGTATGTTGACCTACAATCGCATTGTTAAATACATTGCTGGCTTGTGGGGTATTACCATCGATACTATAGGTATACGTTGGGTCGCTAGGAAGTATCGTAATATTTCCAGATCCGTCACAATTGTAAGCAACACTGCTGCTTAAGGCAGGTTCTATAGGTAAAGGCGCGATTATAATATTAGGAAGACTTATGGTACACCCAATATTATTGGCATCCCTTACTTGTACGGTATATGTACCGTCGGTTAAATTGGTGAAAACCGCTCCTGCGGCAGTCGCTGCAGTCCAAGTTCCTCCATTTAAACTATACTGATAACTATTTGAACCTCCTGTTGTAGGGGTTACGCCACCAACAGTGATTTCTCCTAATTGATTACACGTATAATCTTCTGTTTGAACGCTCTCAGCAATTATTTGCGGTAATTCGTCAACAGGAACTGATAATGTGAGTTCACAATTATTAACGTCCCTTACCCTAACATCATAAGTGCCAGCTGTAAGATTGTTGAACGTACTTACGGACCCAAAAGTTGTTCCTCCATCAATACTAAAAGTATATGGGGCTTCACCACCGCTTGGGGCCAATGAAATACTACCGTTAGTACCACCAAAACAAGTTACATCTACAACTGTAGGTGTTACAGCGACCGGTGCATCCTGTACAATCGTAATATCATACATTGCAGGACACGCATCCGTTCCTCCATTTTTATCAAGAACATATACGTCATAGTCACCTGCACCAGTAACGGTCACAGGGTTGGTCGTAGCATAATCACCTGCCGTAGGTGTAGCGCCATCAGCCACAACTGCATACACATAATTGCCGTCTCCACCAGCAGCGGTAATATCGATATCGGTATCCGTACCACAAGCGGTTATATTACTTGCGCTTGCCGATACCGTTAATTGCGGTTCGATAGTTATTGTTTGAGGCGCGGTATCACAACCATATTGGTCCGTAACCTCTATAGTATACGTTCCACTAGATAGTCCCGTGAAGGTATACGTTGTTGCGGTAACCGGACTTGGGGCCACATAAGTACCTCCGTTGATTCTGAAAAGATAATTTCCGTTTCCTGCAGTAACATCTACTTGTATGGTCGCATCATTGCTGCCACTATAACAAACTGTCTCTTGTAATGTAAATACTGGTATAATTGGAGCTGTAATTACAATTGGCGTGTCAATTAGATCAATACACCCATTCGCATCCATTGCACGAACATTATAAGTACCCGCTAATAATCCGCTAAAAACAGTATTGGTCTGATAAGCGGTTATGATTCCGCCAACATTGTCCTCTAATTGGTATTCGTACCCTGGAGTACCGCCCAAAGCGCTTGCCGTAATAGTGGCACCGCCATTGTCACAGGTATATTGTTGGGTGATGTTCGCATCAGCGACTACCACCGTTGGTTCCAATATTGTTTGGGTCAGCGTTACAGTACAACCAGCTATTGGGTTGTCTATGTCCCTAACATATACCGTATAATTCCCCGCAGATAATCCAGAAATGGTATGACTTGATGCCGTATCATTACCTTCTATCGTTGCAAAACCACTATCATAACTATATTCATATCCACTGGCGCCGAAGTTGTCCACTTCGAAAGTAATGGTACCCGAATTGTCGGCATTACAGTTCAGATCCTCATAAGTAAGTACAGATGCCTCGAATGCATTACCAGGCTGAACGTCTATAATAATGTCGGTCGTACATTCACTGCCATAATCTACCGTGATGGTATGTTGACCTACAATCGCATTGTTAAATACATTGCTGGCTTGTGGGGTATTACCATCGATACTATAGGTATACGTTGGGTCGCTAGGAAGTATCGTAATATTTCCAGATCCGTCACAATTGTAAGCAACACTGCTGCTTAAGGCAGGTTCTATAGGTAAAGGCGCGATTATAATATTAGGAAGACTTATGGTACACCCAATATTATTGGCATCCCTTACTTGTACGGTATATGTACCGTCGGTTAAATTGGTGAAAACCGCTCCTGCGGCAGTCGCTGCAGTCCAAGTTCCTCCATTTAAACTATACTGATAACTATTTGAACCTCCTGTTGTAGGGGTTACGCCACCAACAGTGATTTCTCCTAATTGATTACACGTATAATCTTCTGTTTGAACGCTCTCAGCAATTATTTGCGGTAATTCGTCAACAGGAACTGATAATGTGAGTTCACAATTATTAACGTCCCTTACCCTAACATCATAAGTGCCAGCTGTAAGATTGTTGAACGTACTTACGGACCCAAAAGTTGTTCCTCCATCAATACTAAAAGTATATGGGGCTTCACCACCGCTTGGGGCCAATGAAATACTACCGTTAGTACCACCAAAACAAGTTACATCTACAACTGTAGGTGTTACAGCGACCGGTGCATCCTGTACAATCGTAATATCATACATTGCAGGACACGCATCCGTTCCTCCATTTTTATCAAGAACATATACGTCATAGTCACCTGCACCAGTAACGGTCACAGGGTTGGTCGTAGCATAATCACCTGCCGTAGGTGTAGCGCCATCAGCCACAACTGCATACACATAATTGCCGTCTCCACCAGCAGCGGTAATATCGATATCGGTATCCGTACCACAAGCGGTTATATTACTTGCGCTTGCCGATACCGTTAATTGCGGTTCGATAGTTATTGTTTGAGGCGCGGTATCACAACCATATTGGTCCGTAACCTCTATAGTATACGTTCCACTAGATAGTCCCGTGAAGGTATACGTTGTTGCGGTAACCGGACTTGGGGCCACATAAGTACCTCCGTTGATTCTGAAAAGATAATTTCCGTTTCCTGCAGTAACATCTACTTGTATGGTCGCATCATTGCTGCCACTATAACAAACTGTCTCTTGTAATGTAAATACTGGTATAATTGGAGCTGTAATTACAATTGGCGTGTCAATTAGATCAATACACCCATTCGCATCCATTGCACGAACATTATAAGTACCCGCTAATAATCCGCTAAAAACAGTATTGGTCTGATAAGCGGTTATGATTCCGCCAACATTGTCCTCTAATTGGTATTCGTACCCTGGAGTACCGCCCAAAGCGCTTGCCGTAATAGTGGCACCGCCATTGTCACAGGTATATTGTTGGGTGATGTTCGCATCAGCGACTACCACCGTTGGTTCCAATATTGTTTGGGTCAGCGTTACAGTACAACCAGCTATTGGGTTGTCTATGTCCCTAACATATACCGTATAATTCCCCGCAGATAATCCAGAAATGGTCTGTGGCGAAACGGTCGTACTTCCCAGTACACTGGCAAAATTATCAAGACTATACTCGAATCCGCTAGCGCCAAAATTGTCCGCTTTGAAAGTAATGGTACCCGAATTGTCGGCATTACAGTCCAGATCCTCATAAGTAAGTACAGATGCCTCGAATGCATTACCGGCTTCGACAATAACATCTAAATCTACAGTTGCAGGACATTTTACTGGTGGCTGAGTTGCTAAAAGATCATCTATAGCAATATCATTGCCGTTAATAACAGCAGAATTAGTTCGTATAACAATATCCAAAAATGTATTTGCCCCTGGATTTAAAGAAACCGAATAATCGTGCCAATCATTGGCTCCGAAATTTTTTGGAACATTTCCTGTGGTTGTACTTGCTATAACAGTACCTCCAGTTTCAACCAATTGAATTTCAATAGAAGGATCACCCCCTGAAGTTCCGTTTCTAAGCAAATTAAATGCAGCCAAAGAAATGGTTATATCTTGATTAGCCAATACCTCAACATTTCTTTTAGCATATACGATACCGCCAACACCTGCGACACCACCAACATTAATAGCTAAGAATCTACCATTAGTGTTTCCAGTATGATCATTAGGACTTAACCAAGCCGGGTATGTGTTGATCAAACCTTGAGTAACGGTATACTCTCCGTCTTGTAGTTCTGTATTGGTCCCAAAACCGCAAAGACTTGCAGAACCATCTTGTGGCTCATAACAATACGCTGGGTCAATTTGTGTAATACTAGTATTAGTTCCAAAGCCAAAATCCTCAAAAAGTAAAACACTAGGAGGAATAACCGTAGTAATCATATAGTTAACAGTTACAACATGTGCACCTGGAGCTATATCAGTAAATACATTAGAAGATGCCGGTGAGTTTAGCACTGCATCTAACTCGTAAGTATACGTATAATCTGAATTATCAGGCGTAACTGTTATTGTACCGTCACCATCACAAAAATAATCAACTGTAGCTGTAACCCCTGATGGTGTATAAGGAGGTAAAACAGTTACCTCCATTTCATGAGTACAATTATTAGCGTCTCTAATAACCACATTATGTACACCAGACATTAGGTAATTAATATTGCTTGAAAGGTATGTGGCACCACCATCAAAACTATATGTATATGGAGCCGTACCACCACGTGCATTAATTATTCTTACTTCTGCACCCGAAGGATTACATTCAATCAATTCTGCAACCAAGGCAGATGCTGATAATGTAAACGGTTCAGAAATTGTATGTATTTCCATAACCTCACAAAGGTTTACATCTCTTACTCGAATGTTGTAAGATCCTGCACCAAGGTTGTTAAAGATATTTCCGGTTTGATAGGTCGCACCATTATCTATGCTATAAGTAAATGGAGCTTCCCCGCCACTAGCAGATATTGTCAAAGTGGATTGGTTCTCGCCACTACAAAGTATTGGAGTATTCGAAAAAGATAGTGCTAATGGAGCATCTTGATTGATTGTTATATCATACGAAGATTCACAAAAATCGGTGTTACCACTATTATCTCTTACATAAACATCATAATCACCAATACCCGTTACTGATACAGTACTAGTCGCTGAAAAATCACCATTATTAGGAGTAACGCCATCAGCCACAACAGCATAAACATAATTACCATCTCCACCAGCAGCAGAAATATCGATATCAGTATCTGTGCCACAGGCAGAAATATTACCTGCGTTTGCACTAACTGTTAATGCTGGGTTGATGGTAATACTTTCTGAGTCTGTACAATCCTTCCCATCCCTTACATTTATGGTATAGATTCCTGCTGAAAGTCCAGAAAAAACATTAGCTGTACTGAAAGGACCTCCATTTAGGCTATATTCAAAATTACCGTCACCACCTGACGTGACATTGGCTGTCAACGTTAATAAAACAGCGTCATCAAAACAGTTTTGGTTTGGAGTTATTTCTAAAATAGGAGCAGTTGCCGGATTTAAACTAAAAGAAAACGGTATACTACAATTGTTAGCGTCAGTAATTGTACCATTATACGTTCCAGATTGTGTTAATCCACTAAATGTACCTGAAGCGCTATTACCAAATGGAGATGCATCTGGATTGTTCAATGCATATGTATAACTTCCCCATCCACCAGTTGCACTAATACTTACACTACCATCTGTTAAACAACTTGGTTGTGTTTCTGTTAAATTTGAAATAGTCAAGGCTGAAGTTGGCCCTTCTAAAATATGAGTTTCTGTATAGGTGCAATTTGTAGCTGTATCTATAATATCTAATGTATAGTCACCCGCTACTAAACCATTAATATTGTCAATAACTGCTTCTGTACCACCTGTTCTAACAACTCCTGTTGGGCCTGTAACCGTGTAAGTGAAATTTTGACCTACTTGGAAATTTACATTAAAACGAATGATACCATCAGCAGCACCAAAACAGCTAATTGGCTGTGTAGTTGTACCACTTGCTGAAATTGGGTTTATAGCATTAATCGTATAATTTTCATCATAAAAACAACCATCTGCATCTGTAACTCTTACCGTATAGGTATCAGGAGCAAGGCCATTAAAAGCAGCTTCATTACCAGTAGTGCTTGTTGGAGCAATTGTAGATGGCGCAATAATTGAATACGTAAAAGGTGCTTTACCGTTAATAGCATTTACTGTTAAATTTGCCGTTTGTGCCGGACATGTAATTTGAGACTCCACAATTGTTAAATCCGTTGGTGGGTTTGGTCTGTCAATTACAATTTGATTTGTAACAAAAGTACAGTCGTTAGCATCTCTAATGGTAACAGTATATGTACCATCCGTTAAGTTTTCAAAACGATGTGCATTTGCAGTCGAATCAGGTATAAAATTAATTCCATCAATACTATATTCATATGGTGCAGTACCGCCAGAAACATTTTGAGCTTCTATAATACCTTCTTGCAAGCAAGTATAATCTTGAATCAAAACTGCATTGCCTTGTATTGCTGCAGATGGTGCGCTAATTGAATAATTTTCTTCGTAATCACAAGAGGCACTACCTTTTCTTTGGTTAATAATCACCCTATAGTCACCTTCAGGAAGATTAGAGAAAAAACCTGATCCATTTTCACCTAATGGTTGGTCATCCGAGTCGAACAAAGAGAACGTTAATTGGTAACCATTGTTATCAACCAGATTAAACTGAATACTGCCGCTAGATTCACCAAAACAGTTAACATCTAAGATAGTTGTCGCGTTAAATTCAGCAGCTGGTTCGAACTCTATACTTACCGTATTAGATTCTTTATAACAGCCATTTCTATCCAAAACAACAAAGGTATAATCGCCCGCATCTAGTATGTCGAATATTTGACTAGTTTGAAAATTTGTTGGAGGTATATCAGCAAATGTTGGGTAAGAAGTAACTGTAGTACCGCTTTCGTCAACATAAGACCAAATAGCATACGTGTGTGGTGTGCTACCGCCATTTGAGTCCATTTGAATATTCCCTTCTCTACAAGTAATATGTTGAGAAACTCTAGCGGTTAACGTTAAATCATTTTGATTAATTATAGTTACATTTTCACTATAAGAACAACCATCTGCAGTTCTAATTATAGCGATATAATCTCCTGCACTTAAATCATTAAAAGTAAAGTTGTTGTCTATTTGACCATTTTCACTATCAAGTAAAGTACCTGAACCGCCATTTGTACCATCATCTATTCTTATCTCATACTCATAAACAGCATCGGCATTATTTACTTGCAAGTTTATTGTACCTAAGGTAAAGCAGGTTTCTGGAGTTACATTTACGTTATAGGCTATATCACGCTCTAAAACCCCAATAACCGGAGTTGTAAAAATACAAGCATCTTGTATTGGGTCTCCGTTAATATCAAGTTGAGTAACTTCTACTCTATATGATCCATTTTCACCAGTAGCAAAATCGAAACTAGGGCCGTTGTTTGAGCTAAAAGGAACAACAATATTATCTGTATCACTATCTACAAGTTGATATCCGTAACCGTTTCCAAGGTTTGTAATAGTTATGTTACCATCGGTATCACAAACAATATCTCTATTACTAAAATCTATATCTAAATTGTTTTGAAATCCTTTGAAATAAAAACGACTTGTACAACCATTCTGATAAACAACAGAAAGTCTATATTCACCAGGAGCGTTTAAAAGAAAATTACTACCATTTCCAACTTCGCTCCAAGAACATGTAAGTGCCTTATTGGCGCAATCTTCACCAACAGGTGTACAACTACCTTCATCTAATATTTCCCATGTAACACTTTGTGCATCTACAATATTTACTGCTAATGGTTGAGAGTCATTTATACCACATAAGAATATCTTAGGTATAAAAGAATTATCAATACTACAGAAAACTATTTCTCCTGGTATATTATTAGAAGGATCCGTGTCGTTATTTACCTCGTTAAAGTATTCTGTTACCGGGTTAGGCAAACTTCCTGAACCAAATGGCTCAACAGTTATCACTTCTAGAAAGCCTTTACAAGGATCAGCTACAATTTTATCTACGATGTAGGTACCTACAGTAGTAACAACAAGTGTGCTAGGGTCATTATCTGGATCACCATCGTTAACCTCAATATCAGTTGCATCTATTGTTCCATTAGCATTAGTATCGCGATACCAAACATAAGAATCAAAACCATCTCCTGCATTCAAAACAGCACTTGTACCACAAAGCTCTATGGTTCTATCAAAAGTACAATCAGAAAGGTCATCTAAAAGAAAGTTTGTTGCTCCTGGTACGGTAAAACCACAAGAGTTAAAATCAGTAACACTAGGGTCATCGGTAACCTGCGCTGAATTGTCTTCGCCACGATATGTACCGTATGCGACATTTTGAATTAAATCTGAACATGCATTTATAAAATCAAAACAGTTCTCTGCTACTTGTACTCTAAAACGAATTGAATATTCAGAATCTTCATCTTCTACATAATTATCTGGAATTGAAAAAATAATCTCACGAGAAAGAGGATTATAAACATACGTTACACCAGCAGGATATGAAAAATCTGATGCGTTGAAAAAACTACGTCCATCTGGCGGAGAAACGTTAACTGGTAGCACATCTCTAATCGTATAATTAATCCCATCATCATTACCAATATTTTCGAAAGTAAGTACATAGTCTAATGTTTGACCTAAGTTTACACCTTGACCAGTAATATCAACACCGCCAGGTGTGTTCACTTTTTTCTCTAATACTATATTTGGGGCAATAATGTCAACATCAAAAGAAGTAAAGAAAATATCGTATTTATCTTGAGATGAGCTTGCTCTTAGTATAGCACTTGTAGCGCCATTAGGAATAATGGTATTGCTTACTCCACCATTTGGAATTTCAAAATAATCAACATCCCATCCTAAGGTGTTAATACTATTAGGATTTCTATTTGTAAATTGAGCATCATTAAGCGTAATACTAGAATTGAAAAAATTATTTGCCGGGTTTTCTCCATTTGACAATGTATAAAATGTTCCGTTTGCATTAATTTCTAGTCCGTCACCACCAATTCTATTGTCACCTTCTAAAGCTGCAACACCCATATTTGCATAAACAGGGAAAGGTGTAGGTAATGTGGTAAAACCATTAATTGGAATATCAACGCTCTCACCAGATTTAACACCTGCATAACCATCAAAAGTGGTAATAAACTTATCACCTGGTAAGTTAGGGTCTTCGTACACAACGACCATTTTCCAGCCACCTGAAATACCACCTGAAATATTACTTCCCGTACTTGCTCTAACGTTGGCTACAAAATATTCTCCATTCGGGTTCGTCATACCCGCAACTATAGAGGTTACATCCTTGTAGGCTGCATAAGGACTGTAATACCCAAAATCCGCATCTCCATTTCCATCAAATATAATTTCATCAGCAGTAATATCTTGATATGCACCGCCTGGTGTTCTGAATTTAATATCGTCTATATTACTTCTATCGTTATTTACGTAAACAGCAGACCAATATAACCCTGCATATCTTACTAATGCACAATCAATATCAGGTACAGTCAAAGTAGCACTACTTGAACTGAATGTAGTATTATCACTATCGACATCGATATATTGCATGTCGTAATTATCATTATAATCAGCAGAACCACCTGTATCATTAAGGGGTTCGTTAGGTGATACCGCTGGTATAGTGACATTTTCTCTTCTCCATCTTCCGTTTCTATATACCCATTGACGTCCTGTCGATTCTGGTATATTTCGGTTAACGATATTATTTGCAATGAAGGTTAATTCACCACGAATATCGGCCTCGTAACGTACTTGAAAAGGCGCTTTAACCTGTGATAAAGCAGTTTTTGAACCTAAAACGATGAAGAGAATGAATAATAAACATTTGGAGTAACGTTTTCCCATTAGAGAAATGTATTTGGTAAAATCTAAAAAACTAGTCAGTTTGGTCATGTTCTATGCTTATTGAAGAAAATCATTCAATCGATTTAAAAATCTAATCGTTCTAGACGAATCTCTCCAATAACAAATATTCACTATAGTAGCAAAGTGAAGAATTTATTGTTGTGGTATGATCAGTTTCTGTTGTGAAACAGCAATTAGAATGGGTTTGATTTCTTAGAAATGTCCACTTTTTAATACTCTCAACCGCTTATTAGAAGAACTGATATTTCTTCTTTTGGGATAAAATCACACGATTTAAAAGAAAAAAGGGTCCTTAAAATGAGCGCTAGAAATACATATTTGAAAGGAAAATTTGAATAAAAAATGAGGTTAAAGCCTTCGGAAATAAGACCTAAATTATTACCGATATTTTGAAAAATAAGTGCCAAAAAATTCTAGCAGGCTATTCTCAAAATATCAGCTGAATTTTATTAACTTAAAATCTCATTTAAGTAGCTATTTATTTTTAAAAGAATGGGGTTTTGGCAATAATTTGATCTTCCATCCATAGCTTTTACTTATAAAAAATAGCTGATTTAAGATGCTTTTTTAGAGTTAAAAACATCAAAACAACACGTTTATTGAACTTAATAAGGAACAATATTTATTATTTTGTGACCTTTTAACTTACCTGATTTAATGAATATTTATTAAGATTCTTATAGTCCAATTATTATGTTTTTATTAGACTCTCTTTGAGTTTTATTCTAACAAACTATATTGGTTTATTCAGGTTTTTTATTTTATAAAAATGTTTCCTCAATTTTCTTTAGAAAATTTATTAGACTTAGATACTCAGATTTTTCCAACTCAAGTTCCATTTTATTTATCAGAATTAATGCGTTGTATAGAAGTTTGTTCTTAATAATAAGTTCTGAGAAAAGATATAATACGTGGCATTACAAAACTTGAAACTCTGAACAGAAACAAACTGGTTAAATAGGAATCTTTTGAATTAACCATATAAAAATATGATAAGGTTTGGGTTGGCAATTTTAAAGGAAGAGCTCTAATTGTCATTAACGTATTTAGCTACCATTGCAGAGCTCTTTAGTTATGCTTTACATACTACAAAAGAAAATTTCATTATAAATCTATATTCGTCAAAGTCAGCGTTTATGATGGTTATTTGAAAAGATGGTATTCCAAATTTAATGCATCCTAAAAACGAGTGTCTCTTAGGTACCCTAAGCGCTATCAAACACTTTTAAGAACTACCCTGCAGGTTTTATTATATTAGGCTCCGCCCCCACTTTTAAAGCTTTATGCGCCAAAAAGATAACAGTCGTTATCAACCTCTCTGTCTCGATTAAAAATCAGCTTATAATGAACCTTCATTAAGAGATATGAGAACACAATAAAGCCGAATTAAACATCTTATAACCATTATGGCCGTTTTCGTTTATATGAAGCTTAAGGGCCGCAAATAATGCCCTAGTCTCAAACTATTTCTAATATGACTTGTTAGTAGGAATATTTCAATTAGAATATTAATCAAGTGTCAGAATAATGAAGGCCTGCAAAAATAAATCAATCCTAAGTAGTGCATTTCATGCGGACTATTTAATAGCAGCACTAAAGAATTAATATGAAGTAATTGAAGATATGGGAAAGGGCATTTTAGAAATCTTAAATAGAAACATAGCATTAGGTTTCTTTAAAGAAAAGGATATAATAGATAAATACGTTTTATTCAAAAGCAAGTGTAGAATAATTCCCTTCCACTTTATAAAACCTCTGCGTTAATAACAGATTTTAAACCGACATAGTTTGGTGTTACGTTAGATGCTTTTAAACCCTTCTAAGCCATCTGTTCTTGATTCACGCGCATTATCCACATCTTGTCATTATAAGCGTCGTTTAGTTTTGAATAATACGATATAAGGGCGTTCGTCCAAGAGTCATGCTTTTTAAGATATACATACCTATAGTTATTCTTAGGGTTGATAAAATAACTAGCGCTTAAGCCAAAAGAATTTAGCAGTTTAACAAATTTCTTTGCGTTATTAGGGTTTGCAAATACATTAGCAATTAAATAATAACCAGATCCGGTACCTTCAATAACATATGATTTTGGATCAGCATCATTAGACCCAACATTGTCCTTCACAACCACATTTGTGGTAAGTAAATCAGAATCATATTTAGAAGATTTTTCCTTGATTTTATTTACGTTACTTGCATAGGCTTCATTGGTATATTTATTTTCTACGTTCATAATCCACATAACACCATCGTACATACCATTCAACTTAGAATCATGAGCAGCTACCGCGTCTTCAAAGGTTTCATATCGTTGTAGATAAACATATTTAAGACCGTTATTAGGATTGTCAATGTAATCTGCATTAATACCTTTGTTGTTTAATGTGGTTAAAAAATTATCCATATACTTACCACCTTTATACACGTTAGCAACTACATAATAGCCATCAGTTACATTCGGTAAGTTTTTGAATTTTCTGCTTTTTACTCCGTCTTGAACAACTTCGGGTTTAGAAACAGGCTTAACTACTTTTCTTGGTCTATTCGCCACAACCGCGTCTTTTGGTTGTACAAGGTCATTAACTTTTGTATCGATTATATCATCAGTAGCCGCTACCCTATCTTGTTGTTTCTCATTATTTAAAATGTCTAACGTTGAAGTGTCTTCAGTTTTTCTTGGTTTTAGGGCCGAGGCAACTCCGGTTCTAGAGTCATCATCCATAAAAAGCTCTTTCGCTCTATTTTCTAAATCGGGTCTATCACCGTTTGTCTCATTTCTCACCATTCGCATAACCATTTCAAAACGACGTTCTAAATCAGTTTGGCGAGTGGCCTCTAATGAATCTTGGCGAAACATCAACTCTTCTATGATAGCATCATTCTCTGCTAATTTTTGTTTAAGCTCTTCAATTTCTTCATTAGTTGCAATATTCTCTGGCTCTAGATTATTCTGTACTAGATCATCTTCGTAGTCGTCTTCTAACATTACCCTATCTTCAGTCAGATTTGGCGAGAAAGAATACGCAAAAGAGATTTCATGGGTAAGTCCGAAATTATCAAAATTGTTAGACAGCCCTTTTTCCATGGTATACCCTAAAGATATTCTACGGTTAAGGTTGAAGCCTACACCAGCTGCAGCACCATAAAAACTATCATATCCAGCTTGAATCCAACCTAATTTTGGAAGGTCTAATATTAAACTTCCACCTAAGGTCACATCCTCTTCTCCAATTTTTCTAACTCTTGCCAATGGCATAAGTCGACCTTCCTCAAATATGCCTGTTTGGTTTTCAAACTGATGGGTATATTGTAAATGTCCTGAAAAGGTTTTATCCTTAAATTCAGTTAGGGACTCACTAGTTTTAAGATTATAGTCAAATAAGTTTTCGGCAAAAACACCAACATCAAACTTACCATAAGAAAGGTTTAAGCCCGGTTGAAAAGATAATAAGTTCTGATCTTGTAGTCCCGCTAAAAAGGGGTCGACTTCTACCGTTGAAGCTCTGCCTTGGTCGAACCCACTATTGTAGTAAGAAACATTTGCGCCAAAGGTTAAGTTGCTTTTATCGTTAAGCTTTACACCATAGGCATAGTTTGCCAACACACCAAAGTTACTTAACGTACCTGATTGTTGCGAATACAAGCTTAAACCAAGACCTGTTCTGTCACTAATACGACCACTATAACTTAAGAAATAGTTTTGATTGTTATCATCAAATTGTACCGATTGGTTTCGGTGTAGCAAATTGATATAAGATTTGTCTTCCCTAACCGTTGAAAAGGTTGGGTTGATTAAAAATCGGTTATACTTTAAAAGATTCTGGGCAGGAACATCATACGCTACAAACGGATTCTCCTCTTGCCCGCTAACCTTCATGGTAGCAAACACAAATAACAATAGATATAAAACACTTTTCTTTAGCATGGTGAGCTTTAGCTTATCGTATTACGGTGATAGTACCCTGTTTGAGTACCTCACTGGCGTTCCTTATTTTGTAATAGAACACCATATTTTGTTTAGTGAAAGCAGTCGTCGACTGCGGCCAATTATTTTTGTAATTGAATTCATTTATAATTTCTTGACCTTGTTCGTTGTAAATAATTACGTTTACTTCTTCTTTGTTTGAATATGAATTTGGAATTACCCATTGGTCATTAATACCATCTCCATTTACGGTAATGACATTAGGAACTTTGAACGTGTCTAAAAAGGTTACTTCTAATTGCTTAATAATCTCACAATTATCTATAGAAGCAATTAACGTATAGGTACCTGCCTCAGAAAAAGTAACACTGTCAGAGTTACTGATTTCTGATGAATTAACATCTACCCATCGGTATGCTGTACCTCCAGTCGCAGTTACTATTTTAGTAGTTCCTTCTGGAATAACGATTTCAGTACCCGGATCTAGTGTTATCAGATTTTCATCTAAAGGTGTAATTGTAATCCCATTTGAAATTAAAGAACAGCCATCTCTATCTAACACTAATTTATAGGTGCCTGGAGTTGATAGGGTCAATGTAGTGTCTGTTGTGTTTATAGACGAACCATCCAATTGCCAATCGAAAGTTGATGAGCTCAAATCAGTTGAAGTACTTATACTTATTGTTTCTCCTCCACTACAAAAAACAGTTCCAGAGCTAGTGATATTTAAAGTTTCGCTAGTTAATAATTGAGCTGACAAGGTATTTGAGTTGATATCAAAAGTTTGAATAGTTGCATTTAAAAGGTAACTACCATTTTCTAGGTTTGATGCCAGACTAATATTATTACTAGTAGCCCCAGCAACATCTGCACCATCTTTTTGCCATTGATATGTAAAAGCATCAATTAAAGAACTAGTTACATCTGTTTTAGCACCGTTGTCAGCAACAGCGTTAATTAATTCAATACCTATTGTAATACTCGTAGTTTCACATGCGGTATACGAGCCGTTATAGTTGGTAATAATCTCGAATGACGCGGGAGATACTACGGTAGTAATCTCTGAATTTTTAGAAGAAACAGAACATGCACCACCCGTTTGGGTAACCTCTGCATAATATTCCCCATCTTCAGAAATAGTTAATGAACTATTTGTTTCTCCTGTTACTTCGATATTATTTCTAAACCATTTATAACTTGGTGTATTCGCAGTTGTGCTAACAGTTAACACATGATTTTGTGTCGGCAAAAGAACCATGTTCAATTCATTGTCAACAGTTACGGTATACAACTCGGCATTCGTTATAGTCACAACTTCTGATAATTCATTGCATATTCCTGTACCGGCAATTTCAACAGCGTAATCAGCTTCAAATCCTGCAATTGCAGCATTAACCGTATAGCTAGTTCCAGTAGCGCCTAAAATGGCAGAACCATCTTTATACCATTGATAGTTCCAAGATGCATTAGTTTGATCTATGCTTAATACTTCTGTATCAGTACTACAAAGAGATGTTTTCGTTGGGGTATTAATCGCAATACCTGTTCCTGTACCACCAATGTTAACATCAACAATATTTGAATCGGTATTTCCTGATCCAGTACATGAAGGTCCATAATCAACATACACATTATACATACCCGTTTGGGTTACATTCAATGTGTGTCCTTTCTCTCCGGTAAGTTCAGTTCCACTTCTAAACCAAATATACTGATAGGTTTCAGGATTTGCGATATTGTCAACTTGAAGGGTTATAGCACTAGTGCTACAAACACTCCCAGGAGGAACACCATCACCAATTTCACTAATATTTAAATTAGAAGTTACGTCCATATAATACATATTATATGCAGATGATGCGGAACCAATCTTTACTGGGTCAGTGCTTCGCACGCGCATTTTATATCCTTGACCACGAGTATCGGTAGGGATAGGAAAGCTTGTATCAAAATCCTTTACTGTATTCTTATCAGTAATGGTATTGAGTGTTTGTGCGTTAGCGAAACTTCCATTAGCATCAGAAAGTTCAAGAATAAACTCATTACCAGCATTTGCGGTACCTATCCAACTGATGTTAACAAAGTATTCATTGAATCCACCGTTACCTGCACAAATGGCGGACCAAGGAGTGCTTCCTGATAAATTTGGATTGTCAGCCGGTTCTGGAGCATTGATTACAATTGCTTGTGCCGATAATTGAAAGACACTGAAAAGCACTACTAATGCGATAAAAATAGATTTTTGGGTCAAGGTTTTCATAAGTATTTGTAGTTATGGGGCCACTACGGTTGAAAAGATGGTTAATAAAAAATTTCACTATTCCATCAATCCATAGACAAATATGTTATTTAATACGACGAACTGGAATTTAATGTTGTCGGAAGGAAGATTTATGTTGTGAAACTCATTTAATATAAGGTGTGTTCAATTTAACACCCGCCAATTAAGGCAATTTTGCTACTTTTGTAGACTGAAATATAATGACATGAGCGAGACACCAAAGTCTTTAAATTTTATTGAACAAATTGTGGAAGAAGACTTGGTAAATGGGTATACCAAAGAAGAACTTCGTTTTCGTTTTCCACCTGAACCTAATGGTTATTTACATATTGGCCATGCCAGTTCTATTTGCCTAAACTTCGGATTAGGCCTACGTTATAATGCGCCAGTTAATCTTAGGTTCGATGATACCAACCCTGCAAAAGAAGAGCAAGAGTTTGTAGACGCCATTAAAAAAGATGTAGAATGGCTAGGCTTTAAGTGGGATACCGAACGGTATGCTTCAGATTATTTCCAACAACTTTACGATTGGGCGGTACTTTTGATTAAAGATGGTAAGGCTTATGTGGATGATCAGTCTTCTGAAGATATGGCTTCCCAAAAAGGATCGCCAACCGAACCAGGTGTAAATGGTCCAAACAGAAATAGGTCGATAGAAGAAAATCTTGAGCTTTTTGAAAAGATGAAAAACGGTGAGTTTCAAGAAGGAACTCATGTTTTAAGAGCAAAGATAGACATGGCCTCTTCTAATATGTTAATGCGTGATCCTATCATGTATCGCATACTACACAAAGCGCATCATCGAACAAATACCGATTGGTGTATTTATCCAATGTATGACTGGACGCATGGCGAGAGCGATTATATAGAGCAAGTATCTCATTCGTTCTGTACGTTAGAATTCGCAATGCACCGAGAGCTATATAACTGGTTTTTAGATCAAGTATACGATGAAACTAAAGTAAGGCCTAAACAACGTGAGTTTGCTCGTCGTAACTTAAGCCATACCGTAGTAAGTAAGCGTAAATTGGCGCAATTAGTTGAAAAGGGAGTGGTAAACGGCTGGGATGATCCTAGAATGCCAACTATATCAGGTTTGCGCAGGAGAGGATATACCCCTGAGTCGATACGGAATTTTGTTGATACTATCGGTATTGCAAAACGTGATAACCTTATCGATGTTTCTTTATTGGAGTTTAATATTAGAGAACATTTGAATAAAACGACCCATAGAGTAATGGGTGTTTTAAACCCTTTAAAGCTCGTAATCACGAATTATCCTGAAGGTGAAACAGAATGGCTAGAAGCTGAAAATTCACCTGAAGATGATGCTGCCGGAACACGCCAAGTTCCATTTTCTAGAGAAATATATATAGAACAAGAAGATTTTAAAGAAGAGGCGAACAAAAAGTTCTTCCGTTTAAAATTAGGTGGTGAGGTTCGTTTAAAGAATGGCTACATCATTAAAGCCGAGAGCTGTACTAAAGATACCGAAGGGAATATTACCGAAGTACAATGTACTTACGATATTAAAAGTAAGAGTGGTAGCGGTACTGAGGAAAGTTTACGTAAGGTAAAAGGAACATTACATTGGGTGTCTATTGCACATGCCGTAAAAGCAGAAGTAAGATTATACGATCGTCTTTTTACAGATGAGAGTCCTGATACGCATAAAGACAAAGATTTTCTAGATTTTATTAATCCAGATTCTTTAAGTGTTATTACAGGTTATGTGGAGCCTGCGCTAAAAAATGCACAACCAGGTGAGCGTTTTCAATTTCAACGTATTGGATATTTCTGTGTTGATCCAGATACTACACCTGAGAATCTTGTTTTTAATAGAACAGTAGGTTTACGTGATTCTTGGGCCAAGATCCAAGAAAAATAATAGCATAGAAAATGCTTATCGAATAAGCACAATGACATTGAAAATGATGGTGTAGAAAAGCTATTAGACCTTAAGTCTAATAGCTTTTCTAATTCAATAGACCAAAAGTATGGTTTTCTTAATATAGTTTGTCATACGCTTCTAAAAGGGGGGTTAGGCTTTTAAAAACATAGATGGCATTGCTTGTATTATTATAGAACTTAAAACAGATTCAATAAAAAACCCAAAAACAATTAAGCTTTTGGGTTTTATCAACTTACACTATTTTTTTTAATTATTTTTTAATATTTGGTTTGTTAGTTTTTTTCATGCTTTCGCCAATCATATTACTAGCGGTAAAGCTAGCCACCATATTATTCAGCATATCACTACCTGCTTGAGGTGAGTTTGGTAATAATATTAAATTCGTATTGGTAGCTTCACCTATACTCTGTAACGTATCGTAATGTTGTGTTACCACAATTAAGGCAGAGGCCTCTTGAGAATTAATACCAACTTTATTCAACACCTCGACAGACTCTTCTAGTCCACGAGCGATCTCTCTTCTTTGATCAGCAATACCTTGACCCTGTAGTCTTTTGCTTTCCGCCTCTGCTTTTGCCTTTTCTACAATTAAAATACGAGCAGCATCACCTTCAAACTGCGCAGCAGTTTTTTGACGTTCAGAAGCATTAATACGGTTCATAGCTTCTTTTACCTGTGCGTCTGGATCAATATCGGTAACCAGTGTTTTAATAATATCAAAACCATAATCTAACATTGCCTGTTGTAATTCTGATTTCACCGCTATAGCAATATCATCTTTTTTTACAAAAACATCATCCAATTTCATCTTAGGTACTTCTGCCCTAACCACATCAAACACATAAGAAGTAATTTGTTCATGCGGATATTCCAATTGGTAATATGCTTCATAAACCTTTTCCTTGATCACAACATATTGTACGGATACTTTTAGCTTAACAAATACATCATCGAGCGTTTTTGTTTCTATAATAACATCTAATTGCTGAATTTTTAAACCAATCCGTGCGGCAATTCGTTGAACAAAAGGAATTTTAAATTGTATGCCAGATTGTCTTACGCTTGTAAATTTTCCAAAGGTTTCAATTAAAACTGCCGTCTGCTGTTTTACAATAAATACTCCCGATAGCATAGTGAAAATCACCAAAAACGCAATCGGAATCCAAATAAATGAGCCCATAATTTTAAAGTTTATAGTTAATACTGATAAGATACTAAATACCTTCTTGTTATTAGTAGTATTTCATCAGTAATTGTTACAGCAATAAGTTCATTTAATAGCATAACAACCATAAACTAAATTATAAAATGCTGTTCAAAAGTTCTTGTTGATATATTCACCTTAATGAATATAGCATAAGGGTTATCTTTAATTCAAATTATTTTTTAAAATACAAAATCAATGTTAGTTTCAATACAGCCAAAATTACCCATGCGAAACAAGGCGAAAACAAGAGAATACTATATCGATTCTTTAGGATTCAAAGAATATGGAACAAATGAATATCCAGAATATTTAATGATAGAGAAAGATGAAGTACAATTACACTTCTTTCTTTTTGAAGCCCTTAATCCAAAGGAGAATTATGGTCAGGTGTATGTTAGAACAAATGATATCAATACATTATACCAAGTGTTATTAAAAAACAATGTGCCTATACATCCCAATGGTAAGTTAGGGATGCGGCCCTGGGGACAAAAGGAATTTTCTTTATTGGATCCCGACCACAACTTATTAACATTTGGTCAAGCAATTGATTAAGTTATTCTTCTTTCTAAACTATAGCAAACAAAAAGGCAGCTCTAAAGAGCTGCCTTTTTTATGCGGGGTTAAGTTTACTTTATAAATTAAATATCAAAACGGTCCAAGTTCATAACTTTGGTCCAAGTTCTTGCAAAGTCACGAACGAATTTTTGTTTTGCATCTTCAGTTCCGTATACCTCGGCCAACGCTCGTAATTCAGAGTTAGATCCAAATATTAAATCTGCTCGTGTGCCTGTCCATTTAACATTCCCTGTTTTACGGTTGCTTCCTTCAAAAACAGTATCGTCATTAGAAGCCGCTTTCCAAGTAGTTCCCATATCTAATAGATTAACGAAAAAATCGTTTGTCAACATACCAGGTCTATCGGTAAACACACCATTCTTAGATCCATCATAATTAGCACCTAAAACTCGCAGGCCACCAACTAGAACTGTCATTTCAGGAGCAGTTAATGTTAAAAGATTTGCTCTATCAACTAAAAGTTCTTCTGCCTTAACTGAAAACTTCTGCTTTGTAAAGTTTCTGAATCCATCTGCAATTGGCTCTAATGCATCAAAAGCTTCGATGTCTGTCATTTCTTGTGTTGCATCGGTACGTCCTGCGTTAAAAGCAACATTTACACTATACCCTGCAACTTTCGCTGCATTTTCAACAGCGGCAGACCCGGCCAAAATAATCAAATCCGCAAAAGAAACTTTCTTATTGCCTGTTTGTTTATCGTTGAAATCTTTCTGAATTTTTTCTAACGTAGCAGTAACTTTAGCCAATTGAACTGGGTTATTTACCTTCCAATCTTTCTGAGGAGCTAAACGAACACGACCACCATTTGCACCACCACGTTTATCAGATCCTCTAAATGTAGAAGCAGATGCCCATGCAGCAGATACTAATTCAGAAGTTGACAATCCTGAAGATAAAATACTTTTCTTTAATTCTTGGATATCGCTATCGTTAACCAATTCAAAATCTACGCTAGGTACAGGGTCTTGCCATAATAATTCTTCTTGTGGCACTTCTGGTCCTAGGTAACGATCTACAGGTCCCATATCACGGTGTGTTAACTTAAACCAAGCACGTGCATAAGCATCTTTAAACTCATCGGGGTTTTCTAAAAATTTTCTAGAAATTTTCTCATAAGCTGGATCCATACGTAAAGAAAGGTCTGTCACCAACATAAATGGCTGATGTGTTTTCCCTTCAATATGAGCGTCAGGTACAGTTCCTGAACCTGCATCACCTACTGGTTTAAATTGCCAAGCGCCTGCCGGACTTTTAGTTAGTTCCCACTCAAAACCAAAAAGGTTTTCGAAATATTTATGGCTCCATTTAGTTGGAGACTGAGTCCATGCTCCCTCAAGTCCACTAGTAATAGTATCAGCGCCAGAACCTGATCCGAAACTACTCTTCCAGCCTAAGCCTTGTTCTGTAATATCGGCTGCAGCCGGTTCAGCGGTAACATATTTATCTGGGTCTGCTGCACCGTGTGTTTTACCAAACGTATGGCCGCCTGCAATTAAGGCAACTGTTTCATAATCATTCATTGCCATTCTTTTGAATGTCTGTCTGATGTAATGTGCAGCTTCTAAAGGGTCTGGGTTTGCATTGTGCCCTTCAGGATTTACATATATTAATCCCATATGTGCAGCACCCAAAGGATTTTCTAATTCATTTCCATCCTTATCATATCGTTGCTTATTTCCTAACCATTCCGTTTCAGAACCCCAATAAATATCCTCTTCTGGTTGCCATATATCTTCACGACCTCCAGCGAAACCAAACATTGGTAATCCCATGCTCTCATGAGCAACGTTACCGGTCAATATCATTAAATCTGCCCATGAAATCTTTCTACCATACTTTTGCTTAATTGGCCAAAGTAATAAACGAGCCTTATCTAAATTAGCATTATCCGGCCAGCTATTCAACGGCGCGAATCTTTGATTTCCTGAACTAGCACCACCTCTACCATCTGCAATTCTATAGGTTCCTGCACTATGCCAAGCCATACGTATAAAAAACGGTCCGTAATTTCCATAATCTGCTGGCCACCAATCTTGACTGGTCGTCATTAATTCAGTCAAGTCCTTTTTAACAGCAGCTAAATCTAAAGACTTAAATTCTTCTGCATAGTTAAAATCGTCATCCATTGGATCCGCTTTTTTCGAATGCAGTCTAAGAATATTTAAATTCAACATGTTTGGCCACCAATCTTTATTAGTTGTGCCACCGCCTGCTGCTTGATTTAATTCACCGTTCAAAAATGGGCAATCTGCTTCTGAGGATTCGTTCACATCCCAAGCTTCACCTTTTCCGTTACTACTCATGATTATATTAGTTTTTATGTTGTTTTTTTCTACTCTAGTAAAATTATAAATATTTTGCTTATTAAATTTGTGGTTTTCATAGATAAAAACTATCGTTGGATTTTAATCATTTACTACATCATTCTCCATTAAAAAACACACTTAAATATACGCATTTTGAAATTAAAAATTTCCACCAACGCCTTGTAAATGTGACCATGGTATGCATAAACTAGATGTTAATTTAATTTTAGGGTTTGAAAGCATACAATAGCTCTCTTAAAATTAGTGAATGGTCCATTTCTTTTAACAATTTCTTCTAATATGTCCTTTTAAAAACTGACTATCTTGCACGATAACTAAACCAAAGAATGCGTAAGGAAACCAAAAGACAGCGACAGGCGAAATTGTTACGCATATTTAGAAAAATACATAGAATTACTGGGGCTGCATTATTTATATTTTTCTTTTTTATCGCAATTACTGGACTACTACTTGGCTGGAAAAAACACAGTGGAGGTATAATTTTATCTAAATCATACAAAGGTATTTCAACTGACCTAAAAGATTGGCTTCCCATAGATAGCCTGAATACTTTATCTAACTATTATCTGCTAGAAACAATTTCACCAGAACTTTCAACCGATATTGATCGTATCGATATTCGAAAAGACAAAGGGATGGTAAAATTTATATATACCGAGCATCTTTGGGGACTTCAACTTGATGGAGCTACTGGAAAATTACTTCATGTAGACCGGCGTTATTCTGATCTTATTGAAAACATACATGATGGTTCAATATTAGATAAGTATTTAGGTACAAGTGACAATCAAGTCAAAGTTTTTTATACCACGGTTATGGGTGTTGCTCTTTTAATTTTTACGATTACTGGCTTCTGGCTTTGGTATGGTCCTAAACGCATGCGAAGAAATAATAGCACTGCATAGAAATTAGCTTTAGCTTTGGGCCCTATAGTATTCACTTCCACATTATGCCAGACCCTAAGAAAAAGGAAAATTCAGAAAAACCTAGTTTACATTCTCGTAACAAACATGCAGGACGTTATGATTTAAAAGCGCTTCGCTTAGTGCATCCTGAACTTAAAGAATTCGTTGCCAAAAATAAGTATGGTAATCTTTCCATTGATTTTTTTAATCCTAAAGCAGTTAAGGCCCTGAATAAGGCCCTATTAATCTCAAATTATGGTTTAGATTATTGGGATATACCAGATGGTTTTTTATGCCCCCCAATACCTGGACGAGCAGATTATATTCATCACATTGCAGATATTTTAGCCGCGAGTAATGACGGAGCTTTCGTTAAAGGAGAGCAGATTATTTGCTTGGATATCGGCGTTGGCGCCAATTGTGTTTACCCGATAATTGGAAATAGCGCCTATGGATGGTCATTTATTGGAACAGATATCGACCCAGAAGGAATTGAAGCTGCACAAAAAATTGTGACCTCAAACCCTTCACTTCATGGTAAAGTAGAATTTAGACTACAGCCAAAACCTGAGCATATTTTCTCGGGAATATTAAACACCAATGAAAAAGTAGATTTAACTATTTGTAATCCGCCTTTTCATGCTACCCAAGCAGAAGCAGAAGCAGGGACTTTAAGAAAGTTGAGTAATCTTAAGAAAAAGAGAGTCAAGAAAGCTGAACTAAATTTCAGCGGACAAGGTGGTGAACTATGGACAGATGGTGGCGAAAAGCGTTTTGTTTTAAATATGATCAATGAAAGCGCACAATTTCCAAAAAATTCCGCTTGGTTTTCTACATTGGTCTCTAAACAATCGAATTTACGTTCTTTTTATGACAGATTGGAAAAAGTGGGCGTTGTAGAACACAAGACTACCCCAATGGGTCAAGGAAATAAAATGAGTAGAATAATTGCCTGGACATTTTTATCTGCACCAGAGATGAAAGCTTGGGCAGATGAACGATGGGAAAGTAAATGAAATCCTTCCTTAAAGCTTATTTCGAATTAATATAGGCCTGTTTTAAGCCGTTCTAATTAATCTTATACCCGAAGGGTCGAATTTTATTTTTAAAATCAATTAAAACGCTCTTATGGCAGGAGAAACTGATCTTAATATATTGTTAGAGAGTTTAGAACCCAGTTTAAACCTGGGTAGTTATGTTTTTATATCTCTCAAAGATATCAACGAAATCTTAAGAGAAGATATTCTGTTTGAATTCAAAGAAGCAGAAGGTATTACAATTCTCTTATCCAAAGATAAAGCAGATAAATATAATTTAGATTACGAGTTCGTTGCTTCTTGGATAACCTTAAAAGTTCATTCCGCATTAGATGCCGTTGGTCTTACAGCCGCTGTATCTTCAGCATTAACAAAACATAATATTAGTTGCAATGTGGTTGCAGCATATTATCATGACCATCTTTTTGTTAGTAAAAAAGACACCAAAAAAGCTATGGAAGTTCTGAGTGAATTTTCAAGAAAATAAACTAAGCCATATTTTCCTGAGAATTTAGATTTAACCCAATTTATTTAAGGCAGTTTCAATACGAGCTATGCTTTCCTCTTTACCGATCATAGACATAATATCAAAAATATGTGGTCCTTTCATATCACCCACTAAAAACAAACGAAGTGGGGGCATAACCTTACCAAAAGATAATTCCTTTTCGGCAATCCATGCTTTTACTAGTGTTTCGGTGTTTTCTGATGAAAAATCTTCTATAGGTTTTATCGTAGCTATTAAGTCATTCATGATGTCAGCAGTATCTTCTTTCCACTGCTTTTTAACTGCCTTTTCATTGTACTTTTTAGGAGCAATAAAGAAATAGTCGCTTAGTTCCCAAAAATCAGAAACAAATACTGCCCGTTCTTTTATAAGCGTAACAACTTGGGTTACATATTCTAAACTCGAATATAATTCGTTTGTGGTTTGCTTTTTTACCGTAGGCAAAAAGCTTTTCGCTAAATCAACATCTACAGCTTGTTGTAAATAATGCTGATTGTACCATTTGGTTTTTTCAGGATCAAAACGAGCACCTGATTTGTTTACGCGCTCCAAACTAAAGGCCGCAATCAATTCATCTAAAGAAAATAATTCTTGTTCCGTTCCAGGGTTCCATCCTAAGAGCGCTAAGAAATTAATAACAGCTTCTGGGAAATATCCTTCCTCTTTATATCCTGCTGACTCATTCCAAGAAAGTGGAAAAACAGGAAAACCTAATTTTTCACCGTCTCGCTTACTTAATTTTCCTTTTCCAACGGGTTTCATAATCAGTGGAAGATGAGCAAACTCCGGTAAATCCCATCCAAAAGCATCATAAAGTTGTTTGTGTAAAGCCAAAGAAGGGAGCCATTCTTCTCCACGAATAACATGTGTAATTTCCATTAAATGATCATCAACAATATTAGCTAAGTGATAGGTTGGCATACCATCACTTTTAAACAAAACTTTATCATCAAGAACATTGGTGTCAATTTGCATTGAACCGCGAATAATATCATTTAATTCCAATTTTTCATCAGGTGGGGTTAAAAAACGAATAACAAATTCAACGCCATTATCCAGCCTTTGCTGAACCTCTTCTGGCATTAAAGACAACGAATTGTCTAGTTTAAGGCGATTATGCCAATTATAAATAAACGTTTTCCCATTTTCCTCATGGTTTTTTCGATGCTCATCAAGACTTTCAGCGGTATCGAAGGCATAATATGCCTTCCCGTTTTTAATAAGCTCATCGGCATACTTTTTATATAAAGATTTTCGCTCGCTCTGTCTATACGGGCCGTAACCACCATCTTTGCCGATACCTTCATCAAAAGGAATTCCGCACCAATTCAAAGAATCAATAATATACTGTTCTGCACCTTCAACATATCTATTTTGGTCGGTATCTTCTATACGAAGTATAAAATCACCACCATGTTTTTTAGCAAATAAATAATTAAATAGAGCGGTACGAACACCACCGATATGTAAAGGCCCCGTAGGACTAGGAGCAAAACGAACGCGTACTTTTTTCGACATATTCTTTTTATAAAGTCGCAAAGATACACAACCAACCGTTTTTAAAAGGAAAATCTGAAACGCGAATTTTTATCTTTTACTATAATAATTAACTGATTGTAGCGGTTATATCAAATGAATACAGTTTTGTTTTAACAAATTATTCCCATTAATCATTCGTCATAACCGTTATCTTGGTATAAAAATCGATAATTGCAAGACTTCAACCACATTTTAGACCGATTGAATAAGTTTATTCAAAAACATTACTCTCAAGTTTTACTTAAGGGTGTTTTGTTGTTTTTTGCTTTCGGATTTTTATTTTTTTTAGTTGTATTAGGGGTAGAATACTTTTTATGGCTAAATACACTGGGCAGAATGATTCTGTTCGGTGTATTTATAGTTACTGAACTTTATTTACTTTTCCGCTATATTATAGTTCCGATTTTCTATCTCTTAAAACTCAAAACAGGGATAGGTACTAAGGATGCGGCTTCAATGATTGGAAAACATTTTCCCGAAGTAGGTGATAAACTAATCAACCTGTTAGATTTGGCTGAAGACCCAAAACAATCTGAGCTTTTACTGGCCAGTATTTCACAGCGTTCAAAGCAAATGGACCCTATACCATTTTCAAATGCAATTAATTATAAAGACGCAGCCAAATATATTAAATATTCACTCATACCCTTACTCCTAATTACTACACTTTACATTACTGGCAACTGGGATTCCTTCTTTGGAACCTATGAGCGTGTAGTTAATTATGAAATGGCTTTTGAGAAACCAGCCCCTTTCCGTTTTGAATTATTGTCTTCAAATCTCAATATTCTTCAAGATGAATCATTCACCATTCAGGTAGCTACGAAAGGAGCTATTAAGCCGGAAAATGTATTCATAGAAATAAATGGTCAAACCATTTTACTTCAACTTGAAAGTGGATTTTATGTTCACACATTTTCGCCTCCTATAAAAACAACAAAATTTAGTTTTAGCGCAAACGAAGTCAATTCTCGTGAATATACCTTAGTCGCTCTAGAAACTCCATCCATAGTAGATTTCACTATGAATTTAAGTTATCCCACCTACTTAAATAAGCAAAATGAAACTATAAAAAGTACGGGGAACGCTGTAATACCTGAAGGAACGAAAGTAACTTGGAAAATAGAAGGAAAACATACCGATAAGATTAATCTCATTCAAAAAGATACTTCAATACCATTTTTAAAAGTAAATAATGCTTTTAGGCTAGAGAAGAGGATCTATAATGATTTGAACTATCAACTAACTACTACAAATGTAAATATTGCCAATTATGAAAGATTATCCTTTGATTTTAAAATTATAAAAGATGCGTATCCTACAGTTAAAGTAAATCAAATACTTGATACTATTAATCCTAACATTTCCTATTTCAGTGGCAGTGCTACAGATGATTACGGCCTACGTAAAATAGAGGTCGTCTATTTTGAAATAACAAACGAGAAAGAAGAGAGCATAGTTTCATTGGTAAAGCCTTCATCAAATTACGAACAGTTCTATTATACATTTCCTTCTGGTTTAGACATTGAGACAGGTAAAGATTATGGCTTTTATTTTAAAATAACCGACAATGATGCTATACACAATGGTAAATCTGTAAAAAGTCAGGTATTTCAACAAACAATCCTTGACGAAAATCAATTAAAAAATAAAGATTTAGAATTCCAACAATCTTTAATTAAAGATTTAGATAAGTCTTTGGAAAGAGCCAAAGAACAGAAAGAATCATTAGAAGAATTAAATCAAAATCAAAAAGAAAAAAGTAGCTTAAATTTTAATGATCAAAATCAAATAAAAGACTTTTTACAGAAGCAAGAACGCCAAGAGCAATTCATGCAAAAATTTAGTAAAGAGCTTAAAGAAAATTTAGCAAAGGAAGACAGTGATAACAAATTAAACCAATTGTTACAAGAACGATTAGAGCGACAAGAGATAGAGGCTAAGAAAAACGAAAAACTACTTGAAGAACTGAACAAAATAGCAGATAAAATAAACAAAGAAGATTTGGCTAAACGCCTAGAGGAATTGGGGAAAAAGCAACAAAACAGTGAGCGAAGTTTAGAACAATTATTAGAATTGACCAAACGGTATTATGTGACGGAAAAAGCTTCTCAATTATCTAGAGATTTAGAAGAATTATCAAAAAAACAAGAAAGTCTATCCACGAAAAGCAAGACTGAAAATAGGCCAGAAATACAAAAAGAATTGAATGAAAAATTCAATGAGCTTTCTAACGAAATAGATGCTTTAAATAAGGACAATGAAAAGCTAAAAAAACCAATTGAATTAAAAATTGATAACACTAAAAAAGAGGGTGTAAAGGATGATCAAAAAGCAGCTTTAGAAGAACTACAAAAAAAAGAACAAGACAATGAACAACCTGAGTCAAACGACAAGGCAAACAAAAAACAAAAATCTGCAGCAGATAAAATGAAGGAAATGAGCGAACAATTAGGTGAATCATCTTCAAGTAGTGGTGGTGGCTCTTCGGTTGCGGAAGATGCAGAAATGCTAAGACAAATATTAGACAATCTTATCATATTCTCTTTTAAACAAGAATCTCTTTTTGATAAACTAGCACAAAAAGAAGACCAAGATGCTACTCAATACTCTGAAACAGTTCGTGATCAAAATGAATTAAGAGGTCTTTTTGAACATGTAGACGATAGTCTATTTGCATTATCATTAAGACAGGCTGAACTATCTGAATTTGTTAATGAGCAAATAACAGAAGTTTATTATAATATTGACAAATCATTGGAAACTATGGCCGACGGTCAAATTTACCAAGGCATTTCACATCAAAAATATGTACTTACGGCCGCAAATAATTTAGCAGATTTTCTAGCTGAAGTTATGGACAATATGCAGCAAAGTATGCAAATGGGTAAAGGTTCTGGACAAAGCGAAGGCGGTTTTCAATTACCTGATATCATCAAGGGACAACAACAGTTAGGTGAAAAAATGGGTAGCCAAGGAAAATCGGGCAAAGAAGGACAAGAGGGAGAGAGCGGTCAAGGAAAAAAAGGCGAAAAAGGAGAAGGTGGTGAGCAAGGGAAAGGTGGAAAACAAGGTTCTGAAGGGAAAAATAGCCAAAATGGTGAGAACGGAGAAGGAGGTCAGGGTACAGGCGGAAAAAATGGCAAAAACGGTGAATCTGGCACTAGTGGAGAAGGGCAAGGAGGTACAAACGGACAGGGACAAGGGAAAATGAGTGAAGCTGAACTAAAAGAAATTTACGAAATCTACCAAAGCCAACAGAAAATTAGACAAGAACTAGAAAATCAGCTTCAAAACATGATTAATTCAGGTGACCAAAAACTTGGTCAAAAGTTAATTAGGCAGATGGAAGATTTTCAAAACGACCTGTTGGAAAACGGAATTACACAACGTACCATCAACAAAGCCAACACTATACAATACGAATTACTGAAATTAGAGAACGCAGCTTTGAAACAAGGCAAGAAATCTGAAAGAGAAAGCAAGGCAAATCAAAAGGATTTTTCCAATCCAATTACTACTAAACCCTCATTATTAGATAATTATCGTAATGAAATTGAAATTTTAAATCGGCAAAGCTTACCTTTGCGCCAAAATTTTCAAAACAAGGTTAAAGAGTATTTTAAAGCTAATGATTAACTACAATTACCTAATTGATTTCAAATTATCCGCAGAAACCACCTATGATTTGTGGATAACAGAAACCTGTAAGACAGAAGGTTTTTTAATACATGAATTAAATTACATTTTCTGTGATGATGCTTACTTGCTAAAAATCAACCAAGATTATCTTCAACATGATTATTTGACTGATATCATAACATTTGACTATGTGTCAGGAAAAAATATATCTGGAGACTTATACATTTCAATTGACCGTGTAAAAGAGAATGCAGAGGAATTTAATGTTTCCTTTGACAATGAATTAAAACGCGTAATGGTTCATGGGGTTTTACATCTTATGGGTTATTCGGATAAATCGGAAGCAGCTACTGCCGAAATGCGCGCTAAAGAAGAAGAAAAAATAAAGCTGTTCCACGTGGAACAATAGAAGATATGTTTGGAGAAGAATATGATGTTATCGTAGTTGGTGGAGGTCACGCCGGTGCAGAAGCTGCAGCAGCAGCAGCAAATTTGGGATCAAAAACACTTTTGATTACCATGAATTTACAAACTATTGGGCAAATGTCTTGCAACCCTGCAATGGGTGGAATTGCAAAGGGACAGATTGTACGAGAGATTGATGCCCTTGGTGGATATAGTGGTATAGTGTCGGATAAGTCAGCAATACAATTTAAAATGCTGAACAAATCTAAAGGACCAGCAATGTGGAGTCCAAGAACTCAAAATGACAGAATGCGATTTGCAGAAGAATGGAGGTTAATGCTAGAACGCACACCAAACGTTGATTTCTATCAAGAAATGGTCTCGGGACTTTTAGTTGAGAACAACAAAATTGTTGGTGTAAAAACATCTTTAGGAATTGATATAAAATCAAAAGCAGTAGTCCTAACGAACGGTACATTTTTAAATGGTTTGATTCATATTGGGGAGAAGCAATTTGGTGGAGGTAGAGCTGGCGAAAAAGCTGCAACCGGAATTACTGAACAATTACTAGGCTTTGGTTTTCAAAGTGGAAGAATGAAAACAGGTACACCACCAAGAGTAGATGGTAGATCTTTAGACTATTCTAAAATGATAATTCAACCAGGTGACACTATTCCTGAAAAATTTTCATACACCAATACTAAACCTTTAGCACATCAGCGTGATTGTCACATGACCCATACAAGTGCTTTAGTTCATGATTTATTAAGAGAAGGTTTCGACAGGTCACCTATGTTCAACGGTAGAATAAAAAGTACAGGACCGAGATATTGCCCATCAATAGAAGACAAAATAAATAGATTCGCTGATAAGGACAGTCACCAAATGTTTATTGAACCTGAAGGATGGGAAACTGTCGAGGTTTATGTAAACGGATTCTCAACCTCGTTGCCTGAAGACATACAATTTAAAGCACTTCGGTCTGTTGTAGGTTTCGAAAAAGTAAAATTCTTTAGACCAGGCTATGCTATAGAATACGACTATTTTCCGCCAACACAATTGAAACACACCTTAGAAACAAAACTAATACAAAATCTATACTTCGCTGGACAAATAAATGGAACCACAGGATATGAAGAAGCAGCATCACAAGGTTTAATGGCAGGTATAAATGCTCACCTAAAATTAAACGAAAAAGACCCGTTAATTCTAAAAAGAGATGAAGCATATATTGGAGTATTAATAGATGACCTTATTACAAAAGGAACTGAAGAACCGTATAGAATGTTCACCTCAAGGGCAGAATATAGAACACTATTAAGACAAGATAATGCGGATTTAAGATTAACACCACTTAGTTATTCTATAGGTCTAGCTAGTGAAGATCGTATGAAAAGAATGGAAGAGAAACAAGAACAATCAGATTCTCTAATAAATTTCTTTAAGGAAACAAGTGTATTACCAAATGAAATAAACCCAATTTTAAAAAGTGTAGACTCCGCCTTAGTGAAACAATCTGACAAAATGTATAAAGCATTTTCTAGACCTAATGTAACCATGGACCACATGTTACAACTAGATAAAGTTTCTAGTTTTATTAACGAAAATAAATTTGACAGCGAAGTTCTAGAGCAAACTGAAGTTCAAATTAAATATTCAGGCTATATAGCAAAAGAAAAGGTAAATGCTGATAAACTTCATAGGCTAGAATCTGTAAAAATTCCAGCAAATTTTGAATACACAAAACTTAAATCACTTTCATTCGAAGCTAGAGAAAAACTTACCAAAATACAACCAGTAACCATTTCACAAGCATCAAGAATTAGTGGAGTTACCCCAAGCGATATTAGTGTGCTTTTAGTTTTCCTTGGTCGGTAGGAGAAATTGTTCCACGTGGAACATTAAAAAATAAGTTATAATAAACACCAAAGCATGTCACAAAACAAAATTCTTTTAACAACGAAAGATCATCTAATAACAAAAGAAAAATTTTCTCTAGAAATAGATAATGAATATGACATGCTAGTAACAATACCTAAGCCAAAAAAAACAGAGAAATACTACCAAACAACAAATTACATTTCACATTCAGATACTGCAAAAAATTTATTTGAAAAGGTTTATCAAATAATTAAGAAACATACGCTCCGAAAAAAAACAAAATTGATAAATCAATTTTCAAATAAGGGAAAGTCATTATTAGATATTGGATGCGGAACAGGAGAGTTTTTGGCAATGGCAAAAAATGATCACTGGTCAACATTCGGTGTAGAACCTAACCTAAAAGCTCGAGAAAAAGCGACATTAAAAAACATAAATGTAGTGGCTGCTTTAGACAATATAGGCAATCTAAAATTTAATGTTATTTCGTTATGGCATGTATTGGAACATCTACCAGATTTACAAAACCAAATTAAAAAAATTACTGAACTACTAACAGAAGAAGGTACCTTAATAATTGCAGTTCCCAACTTTAAGTCAAATGATGCGAAACACTATAAAGAAAATTGGGCCGCTTACGACACCCCAAGACACTTATGGCACTTTTCTCAACAAGCAATTTCTAGATTATTTAAAGAACATCAATTTAGAGTGATTCAAACATTACCGATGAAATTTGACTCATACTATGTTTCACTATTGTCAGAGAAATATAAAAACGGAAAACAAAATTATATTAAAGCCTTTTACCAAGGATGGTTATCAAACTATAAAGCTAAGAGTACAAGTGAGTATTCTTCGCTTATTTATGTGCTAAAAAGAGAACAAAAAGCAAATAAAGCTTAATTAAGAGGCTTTATTAAAGCCTACAATGTACAGTGTTGTTTAATTAAAAATACTCCTTTAGAAGAGCTTTAAATAGGTTTTTAAAATAGGGGTTATCTATATAATTACGCTTAAATATAAAAAAAACCAATACTAAGCTTTATCCCATTTATATTACCCCAGAAAAATAATTTCAATTTAAAAAGCTTTACTACTTTTGCACAACTTAAAAATGAACAAATGAAAAATATTATAGTATTATTAGTTGTAGCATTATTGGCTTCATGTCAACAAGAAAAAATTGGATATGTAGATAATGTAAAGTTGATGGATGAGTATCAACAAAAAATTGATGTTGAGTCAAAATTTAAAGTTAAAGCTGACGCATTAGCTTCAAAAAGAGATAGTATTTCTCAGGTCTTTCAAATGGAAGCACAAGCATTTCAAGCTAAAGCACAATCCATGTCTCAAACTAAAGCTCAAGAAGAGTATGCAGCTATGCAACAAAAAGGTCAAATCATTGGTCAACAATTACAACAGCAAGATCAACAACTTCAATTAGCTGGACAAACAGAAATGGATAGTATTGTTTCAAAAGTTAAAGAAGAAATAAAATCATACGGTAAAGCCAACGGCTATTCTTACATATTAGGTGGGGGTGATGGTGGCAGTGTACTTTATGGTACTGATGCTAATAATTTAACAGAAGAGATTGTTAAGTTACTTAATGATAAGTATAAAAAATAATACTTAAAATAAAACTTAAAAAAGCCGGTTAATAACCGGCTTTTTTTATTCTACAATATTATGTTCAAATCGCTCTAACTCATGTTCTATGTTAAATTGATTCTTAGGAAGAAAACCTTTAACAATAAGTACTATACCGCAAATAATAAGTATAACACCAATAACCTTTTTCACTAAAAATATTCTCTTAGCAGTAAGTTTTCTCTTTAACTGTTTCGCTAATAAAATTTTTAAAATATCTGTTACAAAATAGGAGAGTAGTACTGTTGCAAAAAAAGTAAAAAAACGATTCGGTTGATTGTCCAAACTAGGTCCCACAATAATTATAATTCCTAACCAAAAAACCAATACTCCAATATTTATAAAGTTCAATAAGAAGCCTTTTATAAATAAACCTAAAAAATCTGATTTTCTAATTTTTTTAGATTCATCAGGAATTACATTTTTATCGATTTTAAAAAAAGTAACAAGACCATAAATCAACAGAATAACTCCTCCAAAAACATACAACCCTGGTTGATTACTTAAATTTTCAAGGAGTTGAAAACTACTAAAATAAGCAAGGAGAATAAATAATATATCTGCTAACAAAACCCCTAAATCAAATGTAATAGCAGCCCTAAAACCCTTGACTGCACTAGTTTGCAGAAGAACAAAAAAAACAGGTCCTACCATAAAACTTAAAAAAAAGCCTAAAGGAATTGCTGCCTGTATATCTTCTAACATAAAATTTTACATTCTTTTTATTGTGCCCCCAAAGACAGTTTTTTCTTCTAATTTCTTAGGATTACCATAAACTAAAACCTCACCACCAGCTTTAACTGTAGCCTTTACATAATCCTTAGCATTAATTTCAGCCCTAGATCCAGCATTTACATTAATAGTAGAAAAATTAGTTATAAAAGTTTTACCTTCATAAACACCACCCGTATTAATTTGAACATCCTGTAAATTAGAAGAACCTGTTGTTTTAATGACACCGCCTGAAACAGACTTGATTAGTATTTGTTCCACTTCTGCATTAACAATAAGCTCACCACCTTCTTGTGCTTTCAATTCTAAAACATCTTGTCTAATAATCTCTTCAGTAACTATACGAGCATCTTCATTAACATCAATAACTAAAATTTTATCTGAATAATATAAATTCACAAAAGTTTTATAACCACTAAAAATCTTACCTATTTGCATGCGTATTTTTAATACACCATCAACATTAACAATAGCAACACTGTTAGTATTTTCACCTGATATTATAGCCTTGTTCTCAGTAGATTTTATAAGATTAATAGATAGGCCATCAAAACCCTTTAATTCCTTAAAGGGTTCCAATTTATGAGTAACCTTACTATCCTGGCCAGTAACCAAAATACATCCGAAGAGAAACATTAAAATTAGTACTTGTTTCATTCTTTACGTATAAATTTGTTTTTAAGAAAAGCAACATTTAAGAGATTGCTTTTCTAATACAGCCACCATATACCAAATTTCGTTCCAAATTATTTTTTCTCCTCCGGAATCAAAGCAAAATCTAGATGTCTTTTAATCAGATCGGTACTTTTAACCATAACGGTTATCTCATCACCAAGTGTATATTTCTTCTTGGTACGTTCACCAACAATAGCATATTGCTTTTCATCAAAGATATAATAATCTCCTTTTATGTCTCGAATACGAATCATACCCTCGCACTTATTATCAATAATTTCAACATAAATACCCCACTCGGTAACGCCACTTATAACACCGCGAAACTCCTCATCTTTATGATCTTGCATAAATTTGATTTGCATATACTTAATTGAATCACGTTCTGCGCTAGAAGCTAAATATTCCATATCGGAAGAATGCTTACATTTCTTCTGAAATTCTTCTTCCTTAGCTGAGCTACCACCATCAAGATAGTGCTGTAATAATCTATGCACCATTACATCAGGATATCTACGGATAGGTGAAGTAAAATGTGTATAATAATCAAAAGCTAAACCATAATGACCAATATTATCAATAGTATAAATAGCTTTACTCATACTACGAATGGTAAGAGTATCGACCATGTTCTGCTCTTTTTTACCCTTAACATCTTGCAGTAATTGATTTAAAGAAGAACTAATAGATTTCTTATCCTTAAAATCTAATTTATGTCCAAATTTAGATACAATTCCGTTTAAAGCCATTAATTTATCTGGATCAGGATCATCATGAACTCTATATACAAAAGTCTTCTTCGGTTTTTGCTTTCCAATAAATTCTGCAACTTTTCTATTTGCTAAAAGCATAAACTCTTCTATAAGCTTATTAGCATCTTTAGATTCTTTAAAATAAACTCCAATTGGTTCACTATTCTCGTCAAGATTAAAACGTACTTCAACTTTATCGAAAGACAATGCACCTTGATCCATACGTTTATCACGCATTATCTTTGCCAATCTGTCCATTATCAATGTTGCTTCTACTACTTCATTAGAAACAGTATAAGACGTATCTCTAATAGATATATCTTGAGGAATAAGACCATTACCTGTTTCTATTATATGTTGGGCCTCTTCGTATGCAAAACGTTCGTTAGAATTGATTACAGTTCTTCCAAACCATTGATTTCTTATCATAGTAGAATCGTCAAGCTCGAAAATTGCAGAAAATGTATACTTTTCTTCATTAGGTCTTAACGAACAAGCATTATTAGATAACACTTCAGGCAACATCGGTACTACACGATCAACCAAATAAACAGAAGTAGCTCTTTCATATGCTTCATCATCTAAAATCGTTTCTTTTTCTAAATAATGAGATACATCGGCAATATGAATACCAATTTCATAATTTCCATTATCTAATTTTTGAAAGGATAATGCATCATCAAAATCTTTAGCATCCTTAGGATCAATAGTAAATGTCAAAACATCTCTAACATCTCTACGTTTTAAAATTTCTTCTTTCTTAATGCTAGTATCTAATCCATCGGCAAAACGTTGGACTTCTGCTGGAAAAGAATAAGGTAATCCATATTCAGCAAGTATAGAATGTATTTCAGTATCATGCTCACCAGGTATACCCAATACCTCGGTCACTCTACCAAATGGTGAATCTACATTATCTGGCCAATCAGTAATTTCAACCAAAACCTTCTCACCATCTTTTGCATCGCCTAATTTATCCTTTGAAACAAAAATATCGGTATACATTCTAAAATCTGTAGGTCTTACAAAAGCAAATGTTTTTTGCATATCTACAATACCTACAAATGTTGTTTTGTATCGTTCAAGAACCCTTACTATTTCGCCCTCTAACTTTTTACTTTTACTTCTAGGGTAGATATAAACTTCTACTTTGTCTTTATGAAAAGCCTTATTTATTTTATTTGATGGTATAAATATATCATCATCCATGCCTTCAACAACGATATATGCATTTCCTTTTCCTGTAATATCTACAGTACCTTCATGGTACGACTTCGTATTTTCTAATACTTTATATTGACCACGGTCAACTTCTTCTATACGCTTCTTTTCCTTTAGCTCAGTTAACCTTTTTATTAGGATATTTCTATCTTGAGCATCGGTTATATCTATCTTTGCGGCAATCTGCTTGTAATTAAAACTTTTACTAGGTTCCTTTTCAAGAACAGTAAAAATTCCTTTTGTAATTTCATTCTTTCTATGATTATTAGCCTTCTTATTTCTTTTTGACATTAAACTTTTTATTTGTTGGAAAATTACGAATTATAATCCACTACCTATTAGTCAACCTTTTATTGAAAAGTTAAGCTAATGAGTTGTTATTAACATATATATCATAATTCACATTTTTTCTTTTAAATTAAATTAAATATTGATGATTATTATAGTCTGTTAATAACAGGTATAACTTATTTCATTTTTGCTTGACTTTATGAGATACTAAAAGTTGTTGACAGAACTTTAACCTAATGGTATATTGGAAATCAGTATTTTGAGAAGTTATCAGAAACGGTTTATAACCTCTATTAACATGAAATTATTAATAACTAAATGTAATTTTAATGTTAACGAGAGGAGTTTATTTGATGAAAATCAACTAATACTTTCTAATATTTTAATTCTTCTTTAGAAGATTAAAAGTGTAAGCAGATGTCAACTTTAAAAAGCAAATTTTTAAGCATGTTTTTTTAAACAATTTATGCATGAAGTAAACTAGCTTATAACATAGTAATTAACAACTATTATATTTTATACGATAACAATTGTTGTCAACTGCTTAAATTTTGTTGTGAATGCTTGATTATTGTACCTTTAGCCTCCAATTTATCGATCCCCCGCACGATAAATAATGAACAATTAACCTATTAAGAATACGCTTATGAAGATAGCTATTGGTAATGACCATGCTGGGACGGAATATAAACTAGCTATTGTTGGTTTATTAAAATCTATGCAAGTTGAAATAACCAATCACGGTACTGATGGAACAGATAGTGTTGATTATCCAGATTTTGCGCATCCTGTTGCACAAGATGTTGAGAAAGGTAAAGTTGATTTTGGTATTTTAATTTGTGGTAACGGTAATGGGGCTTGTATGACAGCAAATAAACAGCAAAATGTGAGAGCTGCCTTATGTTGGACCAAAGAAATAACACAACTAGCAAGAGAGCATAATGATGCTAATATAATAAGCTTACCTGCAAGGTATATAGCTTTACCCCAAGCTCTTGAAATGATATCCACATTTTTGAATACTCCCTTTTCTGGTGGAAGACATGAGCGCAGAGTTGAAAAAATTCCTCTTCAATAAAGAGTTATTATTTATCTGTTCATAACCTTTAAAAGGTTTACGTAACTCATTAAAATTTAAACAATTAGTGTATTATAGATATAAACATAACCAGTTAATTACACCAATTTATGTTAGATATTAAAGTAAAAAAATTTAACGAATTAACTATTCAAGAATTGTATAGCTTATTGAAATTACGAAGTGAAATTTTCGTGGTTGAACAAGATTGTGTATACCAAGATTTAGATGGTAAGGATACTAAGTCACTCCATGTTATCGGATTAAAGAATAACGAGGTTGTTGCATATACTCGGATTTTTAAACCGGGCGATTATTTTGATATAGCTAGTATAGGTAGGGTTGCCGTACATAAAGACCATAGAAAGTATGGTTATGGAAAAGATATCATGCACGCCTCAATTAATGCGGTTAATGATAAATTTAAGGAGCAAAAGATTAAAATTTCTGCACAAACGTATCTTAATAAATTTTATACAGAACTCGGTTTTGAAGCGATAGGTGAAGGTTATTTAGAAGATGGAATTCCACATATTGCAATGGTAAAAGAGTAAAAATGCCCGCTAATAGTGGGCATTTTTATATACATTAATGAATTTGTACGTTTATATTTTAATAGGAGTTTTATTGCTCAAATTTATATCCTCTAACATACTATCTGTAAATTTATAATGCCCCTTTGTTGTAATAATTCTAAAACGGTTAGAATTCATCCGACTTAATGTATCTAAAAACAACCATTTAGATTTTAGCAACCTAGTTTTTGGGGATTTAAGGCTAATATCGAAATAGTATTTTCTACCATCCTTAATAGCAACAATATCTGGGGTTATATGATCTTCTTTACCTTTTCTAGAATATGACTTAGGAGTTTCATAGCCCTCCATATCAGCTTTTATATTCTCGAAACCTGTTGCCTCTAAATGTTGAATTGATTTTTCTAAAAACGCTGTATTATCTAACTTTTCTAACTTTACCATACCTAGTAAAATAATAAAAAAAATGACAATTCCAAATTTTATACGCTGATTAACAATATGTTGAGATTAATTAATACTATTAAAAACGAACAATAGATTTAAGCCTAATTCATATTTAATAAGTCATTTTCTTTATTTGGAGTCTTAATATAACTTCTTGTTTTTCTTTTTTCCATTTCTAAAAGGTTGGTTTTGTTAAACGAAAGTTTATCACCTTCAAATAGAATTCTCCATATCTTTCCCTGTTTTGATTCTGAAATATATAAAGAACCATCAGGGCCTTCTGCAAGACCCATAGGCCTATATTTTGCATCTTGCATATCAACAACTATATCAGTTCCGGTAAATCCATCAGCAAAAACTTCTAATTCACCGGTTGGAGTTCCATTTTCAAAAGGTAAAAATGCAACAATATAACCTGCTTGCGGATAAGGACTTCTATTGGTAGAGCCGTGAAAAGCCACAAAAGCCCCATTTTTATATCTATTTGGAAACATTGAACCTTTGTAAAACAAAAGGTCATTGGGAGCCCAATGTGCAGGTAAACCCATTAATGGATTTTTGTAATCTTCCGTAATTGTTTTTCCATCTCCGCCGTATTCTGGGGCAATTAATCTTTTTTCTTTAAAAGGGTCATAATAAGAATAAGGCCAACCAAAATTATCTCCTTTTTCAATTTTCATAAACTCTTCAGCAGGCAAAACGGCATTCTCCCATTTAGAATAAATATTAGGAGCATGATTATGTAAATAGTCCCTTCCATGTTGAACAGCGTAGAGAGAATTGTCTATACTATTCCAAGAAATACCAACAATACTTCTTATACCAGTAGCATAGTTTTCTCCGTCATATTGAGTTTGGTTAAGTTTATTTTCGTCGAATCGCCAAATACTTCCTAATACATCTAACATAGGGCATGGATTGAGCCCATTTATTTTACCTACAGAATTTGGGTCCTCGCATGCATTTGTTGGAGCACTAAAGGTAACGTACATACCACCCTTACCATCAAATGCTAAAGATTTTGCATTATGCCAACGAATAGGGTATTGATCTGTTAATATAACCTCTAATTTGCCGTCTGGAACTAATTTTTTTTCACTCAGTTTTTGACGATAAATTACCAGTTCTGAACTAAAATATAGATAACCATTGTGTATTCGCATTTCAGTCCCAAAAGCTCCGTCATATGGATAATTACCAAATCGCTTTTTAATATCCACTTTTCCATTATTAGTGGTATCCCTTAAGGCAATATTACCTAATGGACCCTTTGGGTCTTTTAACTTAACATATATATCCCCATTATCATTTACGGCTAAATGTCTTGAAGACCCAATACTATCAACAACCACCAATGCTCCAAATCCTTTTGGGATAAATAGCCCACCATTATTTTTATCAGAAATAGGCTTGCTTAATATTTTTGTGGTCACAACTGTTTCTACATTTGGAACCACCTCTTTTTTTTCTTTACAGGATAAAAGAATGAGGCTTATTGATATTAAAAAATATAAACTTTTCTTCATTTGTGTTTAATAAGATTAAAAGTACATAAATCTACAATTTAGTTTAACTATACCTTAAACCAAACGCTTGGCAATCCCTAGGTCAATTAAAAATTCTAATTTTAGAATTAGATTTATTGGTTTTTGAAAAATAGAGATATCCTTCATATTTAGTATTTAATTCCTTTATTTTTAATTTACCGTGGTGCTCTATATTGGAATCACAATAGTCTGTCAAAACTTTTTTGGATATAGCTTTTTTATTTAGAAAAGAAAGCAACATTTTTCGGTTAACCAATGTTACTTTACATGAAGTAAATATGTTGGGTTCATCTTCATATATGGCAGTTGCTAAAGAGTAGAAATCGGTCTTCTTATATGGATCAAAAAGCCAACCTTCTTTATACTTATCTTCTTTATAGTAGCCTAATTCAAAAGCGAATGTGGGTAAATCTTCATTTATATAATCTAATTGCGCTTTTTCGTCAATATTAAAAATAACTTTTGTTTTCTTATGGGTAAACATAATATCAATACCTGCCATTTGACTTTTCATATCATGAACTCGGCATGTATCATAATAGACTAAACTTTTTTCATAATACACATCTAAAAGACGAGAGAGTTGTTTCTCTTTTCTTAAATCAGATGTGAAATTACTTTTCACGTCGAACTAATTTTATTAGCAAGAACATTTGCTATTTTTTGAACAACCCCCACAACTAAGGCATTACCCATAAAGAATGCTCTTTTGGTATTAGAAATTCCTTCAAGGGCAGTATGGTCATCGGGGAACATGTTTAAACGCTCTAGTTCTAAAGGAGTTAATCTTCTCAGCCCTTTTTTGGTTTGAACCACATGTTTAAAACGAGAAGGACTTTTACCACCTTCACCGGTAATTATTGTTCTTGAAGCATTGTCTAAAGCATCTGGAAAAATCATGCTTCCTTCGCTATACTTATATGAAAACCCTGTCTTGGCTGTTCGTATTTCTTTTTTTGAACCTTTTAAATATTCCCATTTTTCAAACTGATCTTCAGCAATATAAAATTCATCGGGTATTATTCCTTTTTCTAGAATATCACTTAAAACAGTTTTCTTTCCACCAAAATAAGGTAGCGTTTTAGTAGTATGAACTTTTCCTTTTATAAACACACCTGTATTTTGAAAAGGGGATAAATTTCCATCCACATTAAAATTTTCTGATAGCGCGACCAAATCTTCATTAATGGTAAATGAATCTATTTTTGTTGAAGTATCGGTAATAGGAAAAGAAGATGAAATTGTTCCAGAATCAAAAATCCATTCTTTTGGGGGTATATTTTTAAATTGATTGTAAAGTGGCGTTGACTTGTGATAGCCTAAGAAGAAAATACGTCTGCGACGCTGGGGCATACCATAATCTGCAGCATTAATTACCCTCCATTCTACAGCATATCCTAAATCGTCAAGACTTTTAAGCATTATGGCAAAATCTCGTCCTCGTTGGTTTGATGGAGATTTGAGTAAGCGGTCTACATTTTCTAAAAAAAGATACTTGGGCGGATTCTTCTTTTCCGAAAGAATTCTATGAATACTCCACCATAAAACCCCTTTTTTTCCAATTAAACCCTTAGAATTTTGCAAGGTAGTAGCTACAGAATAATCTTGACAGGGAAAACCACCTACTAGAATATCTGCATCTGGTATTACTTTCGTTTCTACTTCAGAAATATCCATATTGCTATGGTTCTGTTTTCCAAACCGGGCTTCGTAAACTAATGATGCATGCTGTGTTTTTGTACTAGGTTCCCATTGGTTGCTCCAGACCACCCTATAGTTGTCTGAGTCTTCTAATCCTAAGCGAAATCCACCAACACCAGCAAAAAGTTCTATGACCTTAAGTTTCTTCATTTGCGATAAATTTACATAAATTCACAAGGCTAATACTATTTGAAATTTTTTTAGGTATGAAGAAAACGCTGTTCCATAAAGCTTTTGTATTGATTTTGATAGCATTGAATATATCATGCGACACCAATTTAGAAGAAAAGAAAATTTCTAACGATGAGATTGATAGCATAAAAGATTTTTTTGCTCCTGATAAGCGTACTGCACTTTTCAATGTAGAAGTTTTAGAAGACCCTTCTGGTTTAAAATTGGTAGGCGAAAGTAATCTACCAAAGGCAGTAGATTCTTTAAAAGCAACTTTAAAGGAGATAGGAATTCAGGTTGTAGACGAAATCAAGATACTTCCTTCATCAGATTTAAAAGGCAAAACGATGGCAGTGATTAATATTTCAGCGGCCAATCTAAGAAGTACCCCAAAACACTCTGCAGAATTAGCAACCCAAGCGATTCTTGGTACAGAAGTTAATGTCTTAAAAAAAGAGGAAGATTGGTATTTGATACAAACACCAGATGAATATTTGGCATGGGTAGATGCTGGGGGTATTCAATTAATGGATGAGAATAGTTTATCGCAGTGGGCAACTTCAAACAAGATTATATATACGAATACTTACGGCCATGCATATGATTTAACTGATACAACCATTCGAGTATCTGACCTTGTTGCCGGCAGTCTTTTGAAGGTCTTAGAGGAAGGAGAAAGGTATTATAAAGTTCAATTTCCAGATGGGAGACAAGCTTTGGTATCTAAAGAAGAAGCAAGTGATTATACAAATTGGCTTTCAGGTTTAACCTATGATGCTAATGCGCTAATTGAAACTTCAAAATCATTAATGGGGGTACCTTATTTGTGGGGAGGGACATCAACGAAGGGAGTTGATTGTAGCGGATTCACCAAAACCATTTATTATATGAATGGTATGGTTATTCCACGAGATGCATCACAGCAGGTACATACAGGTAAACCTATAGATTCCATTGCAGATTTCAGTAAATTAGACAAAGGTGATTTGTTGTTTTTTGGCAGAAAAGCGACTGATTCGACTTCAGAAAAAGTTGTTCATGTGGGTATGTGGATTGGCGATAATCAATTTATTCATTCTTCAAATATGGTGCGGATAAGTAGTGTAGATAAGAACGCCTCTAATTATGATGAATACAATGTTAACCGTTATTTACGAACCAAAAGATTACTTAAAGAGGAAGATAAAAACATCATCAATTTAAAGAAAGCATTACAGATTAAGGGTTAGCCAAAGCAAAGGCAATAATCTGATTTCCTTTTTTGGTTCCTAATTTTTCGCCTCCACATGCAAGAACGATATACTGTTTGCCCTTGTATTCATATGTGCTCGGTGTAGCAAACGAAGCTGCAGGCAGCTCATATTCCCATAGAAGCTCACCAGTTGTTTTATTAAATGCCCTAAAAAAACCATCTTTTGTGGCGGCAATAAGTAATAGTCCGTTTTGGGTAATGATAGGTCCGCCATAATTTTCGGTTCCCGTTGTGGGGAACCCTTTTTCTTTAAGCGACCACGTTTCCCCAAAAGGAATAGACCAAAGAAAATCACCTGTATTTAAATCTATAGCGTTTAGTGTTCCCCAAGGTGGCGAAATACCAGGTAATCCATTACCATCTAAAAACTTAGTATAGCCATCATGTAAGTATGGGTTTTCTTCTGAGGTGTTGGCAATTTCCATTTTTCGTTGATGGGCTGAAGTTTGCTCCTCATTGAACAGAAATTGAATCAAAGCATTTTTTTCTGAATCCGACAATGTCGGAAAACCGGTCATCATACCTTTGCCTTTCGTAACAATAGAAACCACCTCTTCTTTGCTTTTCTTAAGATTAATATCTACTAGAGAAGGAAAACCACTAGCTACTAAACCTTTTCTATCTGACTGATGACAAGTAGCACATTTACCACTATAAATACGTTTACCTAAGGGCATTTCTTGAGCATTAGCTTCATTGACCTTCATCTTTAGATTCCAAGCCATTTCATTAGAATTCACATATAAAATTCCATCTTCAGGATCAACACCTGCACCACCCCATTCAGCAGCACCATCATAACCAGGAAGCAACAATGTAGGCTCAAGACTAGGAGGACTATAAACTTCTTTTTCTGCGGACTCAAAAAATTCTAAAAGCTCCTCTTTATTCTCGGCATAAGGGCTAATATCTTCTTTTGTTAGCTCATTCGATTGTCGTGCAAAAGGTTTCGGTTTTGTGGGAATAGGTTGTGTTGGCCAAGCAACTTCACCAGTTAATGTTGATTGTGCAAAAGGTACTTCTTCAATATCAAATAGAGGATCTCCTGTTATTCGGTCAAAAACAAAAACATAGCCCTGTTTGGTGATTTGTGCAACCGCTTTTATTTTTTCTCCATTATGTTCTACAGTTAAAAGGTTTGGTGGGGCAGGAGGATCACGGTCCCAAATATCATGATGTGTAAATTGAAAATGCCATATATACTCGCCTGTATTTGCATTTAAAGCTACTAATGAATTAGCGTATAGGTTGCTTCCCAAACGGTCACCACCATAAAAATCAGGAGCAGCAGAACCTGTTGGCACATAAATTATTTCTGCTTCTTGGTCTAATGCCATACCTGCCCAATTATTGGCAGCACCTACCATTGGGCTTTTGTAAGCGTTGGGGTCTTCCCAAGTCTCATACCCTAATTCTCCTGGGTGAGGTATGGTGTGAAACACCCATTCTGGTTTACCGGTAATTACATTAAAGGCCATAATATCACCAGGCGCTGCATCAGAACCTTCAGATATTCTTAAAGGCATTACAATAATGTCTTTAAAAACAGTGCCAGGAGTATTAGAAATAACGAACTTTTCTTTTGCAGACTTTGGCATTCCCGAACGCATGTCTATTTTTCCATCTATACCAAAAGAGGGAATAGGTATTCCAGTGAGCGCATCAAGAGCATAAAGATCAGCACCACGTGTGCATAGAATACGCTTGTCATTTCCTTTTTCCCAGTAAGAGACACCTCTACTTGTAGAATGCCATACTTGAACCGAATCGCCGAATTGCCATAGTTCATTACCTGTTTCAGCATGAAGCGCTACTACGCGTAATGCTGCAGTTACCCCATAGACAAGGCTATCAACAACCAAAGGATTCATTTGCATTTGTCCCCAATCGGGCGCTTCGTATCGCCAAACAACTTCTAATTGCGAAACATTTTGAGGAGTAATTTGGTTAAGGGTCGTAAAATGACTTCTACCAGAATCACCTAAATAAGAGGACCATGTGGTATACCTCTTATCACCTTTTATTGAAGTCTCTTCTTTGCAACTGATAAGAACGAAAAGCGATAGAATACTATATGTAATTATATAGGAGTTGACCCTCATAGGTTACTATTTCTAATACTTAATTATTAGTTATAAATTCACGAATATCTTTACTTAACTGAATTAAATCTGGTTCGTGAGTATACATCATATGACCCGCTTCGTAGTACTTCATTTGAACACGTTCTTTCACAATTCCGTTTCTATCAAAAGTGTATTCCGCATCAAAAAAAGGAGTAATTAAATCATAATAACCACTTGCCACCATTACTTTCATTGCGGTATTTCTACGCATAGTTTCACCTAAATCTGGAGCTGTATTTACCGGCATTGGCTCCCAATATTGAGTATCCGGCACAGTTCTCCAGCGCCAATTTGAACCACCACCAGAGGTGATATAAGGTCTGTCCATTTTTATTTTTAATTCTGATGCAAAGTAATGGTTAAGACTTGCGGTATAGGCAGCACTAATTTGGTAGCTGGCAGCATCACCTAAATGAGGCTTTTCAGACACCTTATCTTCTTCGTCTCCCATAAATCGACCGTCAAGACGACCAATAGCCAATCCTTTATCCAACAATAATTGTTTTTGAAAGCGACCCATTAGTATTCTTAGGTTTGAACGAAGTATATAGGTTTTGTCAAGCCCAGTAAAATAGGCTAGCTTTTCAGCGATTGCATTTTTTTCTTCATCAGTAAGTAAATTGCCTTTATAAAGTGCAGGAACATAAGTGTTATAAGTAAAATCGCGACATTCTTGAGTGAAGCTTTCCAGTGTTTTACCTTGTCCGGCTTTTTTGTGATACCATGCTGTGGCAGCCATACTTGGTAAATAGGTAATAAATGAAGTAATGTTATTTGGTTCTGATGTAGAGCCGGCATAATCGAGTGCTTGCGAAATTAATATCATTCCGTTCAAAGCCATATTTTGTCCGGATCCTTCCAAAGCTTTGCCAAGAGCTGCGGCACGTGTAGTTCCATAACTTTCACCTGCCAAATATTTAGGAGAAAACCAACGCTCGTTTTCTGTTACCCATTTACGAATAAATTGGGCGAACGAATCTACATCCTCTTTAAGTCCGTAGAAGTCTTTCCCCTCACCTTTTCCAACTAATCTACTATATCCTGTACCTACAGGGTCAATGAAGACCAAATCGGTTAGGTCTAATAAACCATTTTCATTATTTACTAGGTTATATGGTGCTGCACCATCATCATTTTTAGCGTCAGAATCTACTTTTACGATTTTAGGTCCAAAAAACCCCATATGCAACCACATTGAAGCAGAGCCTGGGCCACCATTAAAAACGAAAGTTACAGGTCGTTTAGTGACATCACCCATCGATGTTTTGGTGTATGCAACCGACCAAAAAGAGGCTATTGAATCACCATCTTTATTCGTTAGAAAAGTTTCTTTCGCAGTAGTACTATAATCAATGGTTTTACCACCAAAGACTCCTTGATGTTTTGTGACAAAAGATTTGGCTTCAGGTATAGGTTTTGGAGAAGTATCTTTTTTAGTTTCTTGTGCCTGAGAGAATAGGCACAAAAACAAAATTGTAGTTATTAAAAAATGGTTGCGCATAATCTGATTTATTGAATGGTAGAAGTTTTAGTTTGTCAATTTAAAAGTAGGTATAAAATACGAACAGTAACTTTTTTCCATTTAAATCTATTACATTTAAGAGGAAGTTCAAACAAGTAAAATTTAATGGCTCAATTATCTGCTCCAATTTCTGAACGACTCTATTCCCTAGATGTATTTAGAGGAGTAATTATGTTTTTATTAATTGCGGAAGCAGCAGGATTTCATCATCATTTTTTTGAACTCACCCAAGGCACATTTTTAGAACCTTTAGCATTACAGTTACATCATCATCCGTGGAACGGATTGCGATTTTGGGACTTAATTCAGCCTTTTTTTATGTTTATTGTGGGGGTTGCTATGCCTTTTTCGCTGCGAAAACGTCTTGCAATAGGTAATAGAAAAAATATAACTAAGCATATTTTAAAACGATGCTTTCTTTTGTTCAGCTTTGGTGTCTTATTACATTGTGTTTATAACCATGCCTTGGTTTGGGAATTATGGAATGTTTTAGCGCAATTGGCTTTTACTATTTTAATAGCCTACGCCATTATGGGTATGTCACACAAAAATCAAATAATTATATCTGCCGCACTTTTGATATTGACAGAGTTGTTATATAGAGGCTATAATATCGAAGCACCTTATGTAGAAGGGCATGATAGTTTCGGCTCTTATGTTGATATGTTGGTTATGGGAAAGGTAAATAGTGGGTATTGGGTTTTTGTAAACTTTATTCCTACAGCTGCTCACACTATATGGGGCGTACTATGTGGACAACTATTATTACAGAATAAATCGACAGCCTATAAACTAAAAACTTTTCTAATTTGGGGAATTTCGATATTGATTATTGGGTTTGCCTTAGATATTTTAAATATCACACCTATTATCAAACGCATTGCCACCTCCTCTTTTACCCTAGTTTCAGGTGGTTTGGCCATCTTAACCTTAACCTTTTTCTACTGGGTTATAGATGTAAGGGCCAACCATAAAAAATGGGGTGCTGTATTTTCGGTAGTGGGCACTAATGCTATATTTATTTATCTTTTTGCCGAAACAGTAGGAGTACAATGGTTTAGGGATTTTGGTTTAATTTGGACGGAAGGGCTATTAGCACCATTTGGAGTATCTGAATTATTTATTCTGGTATTGAACTCACTGCTGGTATTATTTATTTTTTGGTTCATCACCTACTTTTTAGACAAGAAAAAAATCTATTTCAAAATCTGAAGTATTACGTACTAGAAAACACAATACTTCAATTCTGTTTCTAATTTATAGTTATGGCATTAACATTACAGATTTGTTATACTACAATATAAAAAGGCGAAAATCAAGCAACATGTATTATATTTAAATGTGAACTTTTAGGAAGGTCTTTTTAAAATATTCAAAAGTAAAACGAGGTATTATGAATCATAAAAAAGCTGCATTATTAATTCTCATGAGGCGCCACTCTTTAGTTCTCATTTTCCTTACATCACTAATTCTTTTTAATACAGTTGAGGTACGTGGTCAAAAACCTCACGAAGGCAAAACAATTTTGGCGGTGTTTGCACACCCAGATGATGAAAGTACAGTAGCACCAATCTTAGCAAAATACACAAGGGAAGGTGCCAAAGTGCATGTGGTCATTGTTACAGACGGTAGATATGGCACTAATGATTTTCATGACCATGTAGCAGGAGAAACATTGGTCGCTACCCGTAGAGAAGAAATGAAGTGTGCTGCTAATCAATTAGGGGCAGAATTGACACATTTAGAATACCACGACCAGTTAAAAGCTGATGAAGGCTATGATGGTCATGTACCACATGCTAGGGCTATTGTTTTAGAGTTAAAAGATATTATTGAAATTGTTCGGCCAGATGTTCTAATTACTTGGGGACCGGATGGAGGTTCAACCCATATGGATCACAGGTTGGTAGGCGCTTCGGTAACACAGGTATATTTGAGTAAGCAATGGGAGAAACCAATGTCCTTATTCTATTATGGCACACCTTCTGAATCAATAGATGACGCTGACACCAAAATCTTGAGAGGGCAGGATATGAAATACTTAAGAACCAAAATATCATATTCAGCGGAAGATCTAAGTAGGGCATTTGATTCATACAAATGTCATTATAGTCAAATTGACCCGAAGCTAACAAAAGAAGAATTTATCAATAGAAGAAATAAAAATGAACGAATCATTTATTTGAGAAAGTTTGAAGCACCTTCTAAAGACTCTGATTCTCTATTTGATTAAATTAGATTTTAGACTTTAAAAAATATCCGATTAAACAAAAAACCAAAAAAATGAAAGTACAATTTCTAAAGACCAGCGTGACTTTTACGGCACTATTATTCTTATTAGGATGTGGTGTATTAATATCTCAACAGACAGAAGATGGTTGGGAAACGATGTTTAATGGAAGTGATTTAAGTGGATGGACAACAAAAATTCATCACTATGAAGTTGGTGATAATTATGGGGAAACATTTAGGGCAGAAGATGGTATGGTAAAAGTACGCTATGATCAGTATGAAGGTGAGTTCAACGACCGTTTTTCTCATTTATATTATAATCAACCTTTCTCTGATTTTCATTTGACTATGCAATATAGATTTGTTGGTGAACTTTATCAAGGTGCACCAGAGTATACCATGAAAAACAGTGGGATAATGTTCCACTCGCAAGAACCCAAAACGATGCTTAAAGAGCAAGACTGGCCAATTTCTGTAGAAATGCAATTTTTGGCAGGAATAGAAGAGGGTATAGAGCGACCTACGGGCAACATGTGCTCTCCGGGTACAGATGTGGTTTATGAGGGTAAGATAGACCCTAGGCACTGTATTAATTCGAGTTCAGACACCTATTTTGGAGATCAATGGGTAACAGCAGAATTAATTGTATTGCATGATTCTTTAATTACGCACATCATAAATGGAAAAACCGTATTGCAATACACAAAGCCACAAATTGGCGGAGAAGTAGCGAATGGTTATGACCCTAAAATTAAGCAAGATGGTAAGCCTTTAAAAGAAGGGTTAATAGCATTACAAAGCGAAGGTCAACCTATCGATTTCAGGGATATTAAAATCAAGAATTTAAAAGGGTGTACAGACCCTAAGGCTAAAAACTATAAAGAGTATTTCGTTGTTTCAGATGCTAAATCGTGTTCTTATGAATAGACGACTTCTATTTTAAAATACCGTTATACTTAGAATTATTTCCTAATAATTCTGTTGCTGCTAAAATAGCTTCATCGTTATTTAAATAATACTGGTATAACCCATCTCTGTAGAAGTATCGTTTTACGATTTCATCTTCTAGATTTTTTTGAATCTCGCTTTGGTATTTGTCAAGAGCATTAATTTTGCCTTTTTCTATATTAGCCAAAAGTGTTTTATAACTATCCTTAACATCGCTTCCCAAGAAGTCATTTTCATCTCCTGAGAGTGCATTTTTAATGGCCTTCTCTGCTTTAGTCTCAAAAGAGAAACTACTTTTCTTTACATCATTTTTAAAAGAACTAAAATCAGCATCTGTAAATTTAAAATCGGTAACCGAGTTATATTTATGCGCATAAAAGTAATTGGTAGCATAATCAAAAATCACATTGTTTTGAAGTAATGCTAAAGTAAGGTCATTGGTTTTAGAGGTAGCCACTTCAATGTCTGGTAAAATTCCACCGCCATCTTGTACTTTTCTGCCATTTCGGGTAGTGAAATCATTATATGCTGTGTTTCTTACGGCATTGCCACTTTCATCCCTATTCCAATAATCTAATGCTTGAATACAGCGGCCAGAAGCAGTGTAGTATCTTGAAATGGTTACTTTTAACTGGGTTCCGTACGTTAATTTTAAGGGGCGTTGAACTAGGCCTTTTCCAAAACTTCTTGCGCCCATGATTACCGCCCTATCTAAATCTTGTAAGCTGCCCGATACAATTTCACTTGCCGAAGCGCTGCTGCCATTTACTAAAACCACTAAAGGAATCTCTTCATCTACAGGTTGATTGTTGGTATGGTATTCTCGATTAAATTTTTTGACTTTAGATTTAGTTGTTACCACTAATTCCCCTTTAGGCACGAAAAGGTTAGTCACATTAATTGCTTCAGAAAGCAACCCACCAGGGTTATCTCTAAGGTCTAGTATTATTTTTTCGGCACCTTTTCCTTTTAAGTCCAGCAAGGCGGCCTTTGTTTGTTCGGTAGCTTTTGCATTGAATTTTGCCAATACAATATAACCAGTTTTATCATCAATCATTTTAAAGTAAGGAACCGCATCAACTTCTATACCTTCACGAGTAATAGTAGTTGTATTCGTTTTACCCTGCCTTTTATAAGTTACGGTCACTGTTGATCCGTTTGCGCCTTTTAAGAGCTCACTGGCGTTTTCTTCAAAATCAGCTACTTTTATGTCTCCTATCTGAATAATCTCATCTCCTGCTTTTAAACCAGCCTTATCTGCAGGGTATCCTTGGTGTGGCTCAATAATTAACAACTTATCTTTAAATGAGCGAACCATAGCGCCTATGCCAGAATATTCGCCAGCATTATTTATGCGATAGGTTTCAACATCTTGTTCGTTTAAAAATTTGGTATAAGGGTCCAATTCCTCTAACATGTTTTTAATGGCGGTATCCATTAATTCTGCAGGGTTGGTTTCATCCACATAATTCATGTTCAATTCTTTGAACAGGGTAGTGAAAATTTCTATTTGCTTCGCTATTTCAAAAAAGTCACTTTTATAACTACTCCCTACAAAGAGAAAGACAATCGCTATAATGGGTACAAGTACTTTTTTACTGAGTATTTTTTTCATTAATCTGGAGCTTAAACTTGTTCAATACGAGCTTCATTTTCTGGTCTAATAGCTCAAAGGAAGGCATATCCTTACCAAGGTATAAAAATAGAAACGCAAAGTTTGCATCTGTATTGTTAAAAATCAATGCTTTATTAAGTCTGTAAGACTCTCGTAATAGGCGCTTTATTCTATTTCTTTTAACGGCACTTTTGAAATTTCTCTTTGATACAGTTACTCCTGTTTGAATAGGGGCTTCCTTCTTTTCAGTACAGATATAAATTAACTTCAACGGATATACGGAAACACCCTTACCTTCTTCAAACAATTGGGTGAAGAGTTTTTTACTTTTAAGTTTTTCCTTTTTACCGAAGGATACATCCATTATGAAATAATTATTATGAAGATTTGCCCCCCTTAAAAAGGAGGCGTTGTTATCTTAAATAGTACAATATCCAATTACTCCGCTTGCCAAACATTGTTCTCCAAATTAATGTCAGCCATTAATTGTGATGGATCGATAACAACAGCTTTTATGGTCGAAAAAGGTTTATTGATTACAAAATCATAGGTTGGGTAAGCCCAAGGCCAATCTTCTAAAACAGTTCTTTCAATACCAGCATAAGGATTTTCTTTTTCCCCACGCATCATTCGTAAAGGTGCGTAGAATGTTTCTCTTGTGTCGTCTTTATACACCACCAAAACATCTATAGGCATTGGCATTAACCCGATACGTTCTAAGGTTACTTTAGTAGAATTATCTGAAGCTATAACATCTTTAACACCATAATCAATGGTGTTTGTTGTTTGGGTCCAATCAGTTAAATACCAATCTAGTTCAAAACCAGAGACTTTTTCTGCAACTCGTTTAATATCATTAGGAACCGGATGTTTAAACTTAAAATCAGCATAGTATTTACGAATGGTCTCCATTAATTTATCTTGACCAATCACATACCCTAATTGAGATAAGAAAATAGAGCCTTTACTATATGCTGAGATACCGTAAGCAAAATTAAGGTCATAACGATCTGCGTGAGTAGTCTGTGGTTGTTCTTTACCAGATAGCGCTAGATTTCTATACCCTTTGTAAGTACCTTCAAAAGGATTGTCCTTATCCAAGTCCATTATTTCACTCATACAAAGTTTAGAGATAAAAGAAGTAAACCCTTCATCCATCCACTCGTGTTTTGCTTCATTGGTCGCCAATATGTGCTGAAACCAAGAATGCGCCATTTCATGTGCCATTACACCAACTAAGCTACCAAATTTACGGTCACCAGTTATTAGGGTAGACATGGCATATTCCATTCCGCCATCACCACCTTGTATAACAGAATATTGATCGTAAGGATATTCACCGATATTCTTATTGAAAAATTCCATAGCCTCAACTGTTTTTGGTTGAAGATTTTTCCAGTTTTCTAATATTTTAGGGTTGTTCTTATATAGGAAATGTAATACCGGACCATTTGGCACTTGTTGTATATCGTGAATGTATTCAGGATCTGCCGCCCACATAAAATCATGAACCATGGGTGCTTTAAAATGCCAGGTTAATGTTTTCCCTTTTTGCTTTTTAATTTTTGTTCCAGGGGTTTCGTACCCGTGCCCTATTTCATTTGGGTTTTGAAGATAACCGGTACCGCCAACAGTATACTTTTTATCTAAGGTTAATTTCACATCAAAATCTCCCCAAACCCCTTGAAATTCTCGAGCTATGTATGGGTCTGCGTGCCATCCTTCAAAATCATATTCTGCAAGTTTTGGGTACCATTGGCTCATAGACAAGGCAACACCTTCCTCATTATTTCTACCAGTACGCCTTATCTGTAAAGGAACTTGACCATTAAAAGACATGTTAAAAGTAGACTTACTACCCGGTGCTATTGGTGAATCTAAGTCAACGACTAATACAGTGCCTTCTTCAGAATACGTCACTTTCTTACCATTCTGCGTTAAGGAAGTAGCGTGTAGATAACCAATTTCACTTTCTGAGAGGGTAGAAATTCTACTCTTCTTCTCTTTGGATATCATACGACCATCAGGATCAGCAATAGTTTGCAAACGAATATCCATTTCACTACCTGGTTGAAAGGCATTAAAATATAAATGGAAGTAAACCCTTTTCAATTCATCTGGCGAATTATTGGTGTAGACCAAAGTTTGGGTTCCGGTGTAATGAAAACTATCAACATCCATATCCACTTCCATGGTATAGTCTACATGTTGTTGCCAATAGTCAGTTTTGTTCTGAGCTATTAAACCAATAGTGAATAATGCGATAAAAAAACTTAAGATTGATTTAGTCATGTGTATTTTATAAATATTATAATTGAATCTGTCCTGCAGCTACTTTGCTTGCCAATACTAATGCATTGTAGGCATTCACGATTTTTCCAGAAGTTGAAATTTGGTCTAATGAAGCACTTTTAGCATTATCTCCACCTAATATCACTTTAGTTTTAATTGGAAGACCAGATTGCAACAGAATATTTTTTACCTGTGCTGCTGTAAGTGATGGATATTGTGACATTACCAAGGCTGCTACTCCCGCTACGGCAGGTGCTGCCATTGACGTGCCTGGTGAATACTCATATTCATTGTTTGGGAAGGTAGAATAGATATCGGTACCAGGGGCAAAAACATCAACATTTACTTTACCGTAATTAGAATAGCTTGCTACCAATTCTGAACCATATTTCGGATTCAAAGCACCAACGGTTATTACATTATCTGCAATTTCAGGACCGTTGTTCACTTGGTCATTTGGGTAATTACCATTAGTTGGGTCGTCTAGATTTGCACCATCATTACCTGCTGCATGTACAAAAAGCACATTTTTTTCAGCGGCATATTTAATCGCTTCATATACCCATTCTGCATTTGGTGAAAATGATTTTCCAAAACTTCCATTTATAACTCGGGCACCATTATCAACAGCATAGCGAATACCTCGCGCGATATCTTTATCATATTCATCACCATTTGGTACGGCTCTGATACTCATAATTGCAACGTTGTTGGCAACTCCATTTACTCCTTTACCATTATTACGTTCAGCAGCTATAATACCAGCAACATGTGTACCATGGCTTTCATCGTCAACCCTGTTTTTTGGATTGCCATTACCATAATTTACATCACTTATATCATATGCGTCATCACCTACAGGTAATCTACCGTTGAAGTCTTTATTTAAGTTGTAGTTGAGTTGCTCGGTATAATATTTAACGCCCTCATTTAATTCCTTTAATACCTTAGGGATAGAGTCTTGAATGCTGAACATTTGATTAAGAACAGCAATGTTTCGTTGCATAGCTTCATCAGTTGTCTTTATGCCTGCCAAATCTTCTTTAGTGTACGTATCTTTTTTCAAATATTCTTTAACACCTGCGTCTGCATTTTTAACAGCTTGTAATATTTGCTCGTATTGCTGTTTACCCTGCAGAGCCTCGTTATATTTTGCATCTAGCTTTGTTTTTGCCTTCGAAAGCGTTGCTGCGTCACCAATGTTTAAGCGCAACATACGAACGTACTCTAGTTGTTCATTGTAAGATTCGCCTAAGAAATTGTATCCATGAATATCATCTATGTAGCCATTGCCATCATCGTCGATATTGTTGCCTGCTTTTTCTTTGGTATTTGTCCATAGAACTCCATCAAGATCTTCATGGTTTAAATCAATACCCGAGTCAAGAACTGCTACAATGGTTTTAGTTCCTTTTCTGTTTTTTATAATTTCAGCGTATGCTTTATCAACACTCATTCCCGGTATAGTGTCTGCTACTAAATCTAAATGTCCCCAATTATTCTTTTCACTTGTGGTGAGGTCTGCTATTTTTAAAGGGGTTGTATCAATATTCTCAACGGGAGTGAGAATTAGTCCGCCCCCGCCTGTTGCCGAACTCGTACTACCACAACTGGTTAGTAATGCAACAATTGAAAGAGCAAATAATGATTTTAAATATGTATTTGTCATAAATGGGAACTTTAATATAAATGATTTATTAGTTAATGTATAGTAGTGTAAAGTTAATTGAAGATTTCATCAAAAGAGTAAACTTGATTCAATCGAACACCTTTTTCGGTATGTTTTAAGGTACATAGTTGATTATGTGCGTCATGTTCAAAAAATAGATAATAGTTATTTTCCACTGCATCATTTAAGAATAATTCTTTTTCTGTCATGGTAATTAAAGGTCTTGTGTCATAACTGATTACGTAGGGTAATGGAATATGCCCAACAGTTGGTATAAGGTCTGCCACATATGCTATAGTCTTTCCTTTATAAGAAAATTGAGGCAACATTTGTTTTTCGGTATGACCGTCTACGAAACGGATGTCAAAACCTAATGGACTATTATGAAGGAAATTTTCGCTTGTATGGTCAATAAAAGTTAATTGACCACTTTCTTGCATCGGGATGAGGTTTTCCTTTAAAAAAGAAGCTTTTTCCCTTGGGTTTGGTTCCGTTGCCCATTTCCAGTGGTTTTCATTGGTCCAGAAACGTGCATTTTTAAAAGCGGGCTCATAACCAGTTCTATCTTTGTTCCACTGTATGGCACCACCACAGTGGTCAAAGTGTAGATGTGTTAAAAAAACATCAGTGATATCATCTCTATGGAATCCAAGTTCTTTTAAAGAAGTATCAATAGAATAGTCTCCCCAGCGATAATAATAACCAAAAAATTTATCAGATTGCTTATCCCCCATACCTGTATCTATTAATATCAGGCGGTCACCGTCTTCTATCAAAAGACTTCTAGCCGCAATATCAATAAGATTATTTGAATCTGCAGGATTTGTTTTCTGCCAAATAGTTTTTGGCACCACACCGAACATGGCACCACCGTCCAATTTAAAATTACCAGTTTCAACAGGATAAATTTTCATAAGGGGCAAAATAATAAAAGCGTATGAAACCGTAGGTTTATTAAGAATATATTATCATTTTAACCATTGAAATAAAAACTCTTATAGAGTTAAAATAGGACAATTTAAAAGAACAAAATAAATATAAACAGGGTGTTTAAGAATCTGCTAATAATAAATCAGTAAGGTTGTGATGTGCGAGGGGTTTGGTTAAGTGTCCTTTAACAACGCTATAGTTTGCACCTTTTTCATTATCTAAAGGATCCATTGAAGAGCTTAAAATATAAATCTTTGCATGATTCGTTATGGCCTCTGGTAATTTCATATATTCCTCTAAGAATTCAAAGCCAGACATGCCAGGCATTCTTATATCTAGAAAAATAAAATCTGGATAAGTTTCTGGCTGATCTACAATGATGTTTAAAAACGCAAGAGCATCTAAGCCAGAATTTTTGACAATAATCTGGGAAACACACTCTTCTTTCGAAACTATGGCTTTATTTATAAAATTGTCAACATCCGAATCGTCTATTAAGAGCACTATAATTTCCTCATTCATTTTATTATTTATCTGATACATTCGGTATTTTTAATGTAAACGTTGAACCTTCTCCTAATGCAGATTTCACCTCTATTGTGCCATTCAATTTTCCTAACACTTCTTTAACGATGAATAAACCAATACCAGAACCCATTATTTGGGAAGATATTCTGTAGAACATATCAAATATTTTATCTAATTGTTCTTCTGCCATTCCTAGACCATTGTCTTTTATCGTTATTATTGCTTCTTTTTTAGAAGTTTTTATAGAAATCCATATTGTTGGTGTCCTTTTGCTAACATCGTGATATTTAATCGCATTTGAAATAAAGTTATTTAATAGAATTGAGATTCTTTTTTTATCTGAAGCAAAATCAATTTTATCATCGACATTAATCTTCACCTTTATTTTGTTCATGTTTTCTAAATACCAAAAACTTTCTATTGAACTCTTTATTAATTTAGTAAAATTTATGGTTTCTACGTTTACTTTAAGGTGTTTATTTCGAGAATACTCGATAATATCCTTAATAAAATCGTCTAATCTTTTAACAGATTTTTCCATCATATTAAGACTGGTAACTAAACCGGGCTTATTTTCTTCTGTTAAAATAAGGTTTATAAGGCCTAAAACTGAAGCTAAAGGAGCTCTTAGTTCATGAGACGCACTGTACACAAAACTATCAAGTTCTGAGTTAGTTTTCTTTAGTTGAATGTTTTGAAATTCTAAAGCTTCTTCTGCCTCCCTTCTCTTAGTGTCATCAATTAAATTGACCAAATAATTTTGTTTGTTGTTAAAAAACAACGATTCTATAGAAACTGAAAGAGACATTTTTCGGCCACTTTTTAAATTTATTTTAAATTTTTGATTTATTACTTTTCCATGTTTTAAAAAGTGTTCCCATAATTTTTCTCTTTCATTGTCATCATAGTTTTCCATTACAGCGACGGCAGATTCCATAATTGTATTTCCGATTAACCCTTCTCGTGTAACGCCTAATAATTTATAAACAACATCATTGGCTTCGATAACTTTTCTTTCGCTATCAAGCATAATCATGCCCATTAAATTAGTTTGAAATGCTTTTGTAAATTTCTCTTTGTTTTCTCTAAGTGCTTCTTCTGCCAAAACACTTTTGGTGATATCCATAGCAGTACCATGTAATTTTATGGGTTTACCTTCATTATTATAAACATTCTCATTGAAACTTAAAATATGTTTAACGGTTTTATCTTTAAGGCAGATTTTATATGTCGTAGGGATCGTCTGATCTTCGTATTGTTTTCTGCTCAAAACCGCTGCTAATACATTAGAGTCGTCTGGATGAATAAATTCAATTGTTTCTTCTAGAGTTATGCTCGTCTTATCAGGAATACCATATATTTCAAACATTTCATTAGACCATTCTACGAGATTATTTTCCAAGTTCCAGTCCCAATAGCCAATTTTTCCAATTCGAATGGCAGCGTCCATCTTATTTTGCAGTTCAAGAATTTTGTTGTTCGCTTCCTTTTGTTCTGTAATATCAACAACGGTACCTCTTAATTTAACGGGTAAATCCTCCTCATTAAAATCAGCTTCCATTTCTATATGCAAGTATTTAATTGAGCCATTGTTGTCAAATATTCTATATGTATATGAATGCGTGCCATTTTCAACAATTGTTTCCTTCAAGACTTTACGGTGAAGATCCACGTCATCTGGATGAATTAAATTTTCAAGTAATGGAATGGTAATAGTGGTGCCTGGCTTAACATTGTAAATTTCATACAATCTAGGAGACCAATTGGCATTTTCTGTTTCAATATCATAGTCCCAATACCCAATTTTACCAATGCGTATTGCAGCATCCATTTTTGTTTGTAGGTCAAGAATTTCATGCTGTGACCTTTTATGCTCAGTTAAATCAAAGGCGATACAACCAATACCAATGGGTTCATTTGATATTTTGTCACGAATTATAAAACCTGAAAATTCGGCAGGTACTATTTTGTTCGTTTTAAAATTCTTAAAAGGAACTTCCATGCTCCACACCCCAGTTTTATGTAAATATGTAAGATGTTTGTTGATTATATCATCACCATATTCTTCTGGAAAAAAGTCAGCAATAGAAGTCTCAGTAATATCCTTCTCTGCAGAAAAACCAACTAATTTTTTACCGGCTTCATTTAAGTAAAGTGAATTACCCTCCAAAGATGTTAACCCAATAAAGCCAGGACTATTTTCAATAATGGCAATCAATTTTTGATTCTCTTGGTCTACCTTTTTCTTTTTGGTAATGTCCCTAAAGTAAATTGTGATTCCTTCTGGTGAAGGGTATAGCTTATTTTCTATCCAAACATCAAACCGCTCATGATATTGTTCAAAAAAAACGTAGTCTTGAGATAACATAGCTTGATTAAAAATGGTAAAGGCTTCAGAATTAGCAAATTCTGGATTCTCATTCCATAAATTTTTCCCGGTCATAAAACTAGGGTCAATACCAACGATCTTAGCTGCTTGGGTATTAATATAGATGAAATTCCAATCTTTGTCTAAAGAAACGAACGCATCTGATATACGCTCGGTCAATTCACGAAATTTAGTTTCACTTTCTTTAATTTCTAGACTCGCCTTTTTTGCCTTTGTTTGGTCAACAAAAGTGGATAAAGTAAATTTTTCATTTTCAACGGCAAACGTTTCTTTAGATGCCAATAAATATAAAACCTTGCCAGATTTTGTTTTGAATACCACGTCCAATTTGCCTATTTTTTCTATGGTAGCAAAGTCCGCTAATGACGGGTTAATTTTTAGAGTCGCCTCAAAATCAAAAATGCCTAACTCTTGAATTGCTTTTCCTTTTATTTCTTCTAGGGTGTAGCCAATTAAATCTAAAAAATAGCAATTGGCATCCACAAAACGTTTGTTTTGGTCTCTTATCGCCATGCCAATGGTACTATTATTAAATGCCTTGCTGAATTTTTGCAAATTATTTTGAGCAGTATGTTCTAGTTCTCTTCTTTCGGTTGTATCCCTTATGATGCCTTGTATGGTTTTATCGGGTAACATTTTGGAACTGATTTCCCCATAAAAAACACTACCATCTTTTCGGATTAACTTTCGTTCAGATAGAAAAGGTTTTTCTTTCGTGATTTTAGAAAATCTTAAAGGGGTTTTTGCCAAATCATCTGGGGCGATTATATCGGCAATGTTTTTTTGTGTCAATTCATGTTTTGAGTACCCAATCATTTCTGCACCCAAAATATTGATATCTATAATGTCACCAGAATTATCGAAAACGAGTATGCCATCAGAGGCTTGTTCTATTAATGTTTGGTACTTCTCTTGACTTTCCTTTAACAACCCTGTTTTTTCTTGAACTAATTGATTTAATTTAATGGGTTGTCGAAGAAGAAACATGGTAAAAGCCCCGCAAACAAGAGCGAGTAATAACCCTAAAATGAAAAAGAAAAGAATGGTTGAATAGGACTGTGATTGATTTGAAATCAGGTAAAGTTTCATTTCCCCATGGCTGGTCGTTATGGGAACTTTAATAGCTTCTTCCGTTGAAATTTTAGTATTGCCGTAAAAGATTTCTTCCGATTGATCTGCATTAATTTTAGCTAATTGATAGGAAAAATGAGTGTTTCCTTTAGAATCTAATTGTGCTGCGGTTACAACGGTAGACAATTTCACGATGGTAGCTACAAAGCCAGTAAAACCATTTTCATCGAACAACGGCCTTCTGCCCACAAAACCTATACCTCCTTGTTTTAGACTAATTGGACCTGCGGTAAAATAATCTTTTCTTTTGAGGGTTGTAAGTGCGCCGTCTTGCCCTATAGAATCTTCTAGAATATTAAATCCCAAAACTTCGTTGCCCTTTAAAGGATATACATGTGTTATAACCCCTTGGTCATTGACAAGTTCTAGAGCATCAATATGTTTATTATTTTTTAAAAGTAATTGTGCAATACTGTCAAAATTATTAGGGACACCATAGTTTTCAACTATAAATGATAAGGTTTGGGTTACGTCAAAACTTTGATCAAAAATGTCCTGTAAGTCCTCTTTTAATTTCAGTACTCTTTCATTGACCTCGTGCCTTTGTGCTTCTTGAAGTATTTGAAATTTCTGATAAGTAATTGTTTGAGAAATTATGAGCACTAACAGAAAAACCAGAAAACCGATTAAAAATGGTTTGTTAAAAATAGAATGCTGTTTAGGTTCAGGCATTTAGATTTTTTTTTGTAATTAAAATTTGGGTTGGGGTTCATTTAAGATAAACAATTTATATGAATTACTTGCAATAAGCCGTCAGCTTTAAAATCATAAAGAAGGGAGTAATTAATAAGTTATAGTCTTTTCTAACTCCATTACTTGCCAAGGCCAATTTAATATGGTTAAGTATAATTAAAGCGTTGCATTTTTAAAATTTATCTCATGATGCATAGCACTTTAACCGCCAAGGGAAACTAATTAAAAATGAGAACTTTAGGCAAAGTTAAAAAAAGCGGATATAAAATCAGGTATTTTCTCTATTTCTTGTAAGAGATATATTATAATTAGCTATTATGATTTGAAGCTCAAAACGAAATAGCTATTTGGGTCAATTGATATTAAAATTATAACAAGCCTTTGTTTATCAATCATATAAGAATGCCACAAACAGCCAATTGTTATATTTTTTGTTGAACCTTGTTTTTATTGCGCCTATAATTAACTCTTTAACCAACAAGCATGGTTAAATTACTCAATATTTATATTGGTCAAAGAACCAACAGTAAGACATTCTATAGAGCAATGTCAAAAAAACAGTTTTAGTAAAACTACTATTCGGGGTAATTGAAATTGGCTGTCAAGAATTTTGAATGACTATTTAAACGGAGGATTTTTGAAATATTTACCGCCCAACGTTATTGAATATCTAAAGATTGAAACTTATGTATTTTGACTTAATAGTTGGTTAAGTTGTTTTCCAAAATAGATCATTGCTTTAATTTCTTTAACACTTAGAAGCCGTTCTTTTTTCAAAATTAAGATAGAATTTCCGTTAGTTTCTATATGGTAATATGGATTGCTTTCTAAAAACAGAATTAATTCATTGGAAAATAGATTTTGTATAGCATCTTGATCTTCTCCACTTAAGAAAAATCGTTTATTAAAATCTGGATGATTCTCTAATTGAATGTCTTTGAAGCCCGCCATGCCATAAATAAAATCTAATAGCCCCTCTTTATCTAAGGTAAACACAGGTATTGTTCGTTTTAGTTTTATGCGTAAAATAGTAGTCTTAACCACTTCTCTAGCTATAAACTCACCCTCACTAAACTCTATATCAAATAAATGAAATGTCTTAGTTTCATCATAGAAGCTGTTGTAGAAAAAAGGCACTTTTCGTGTTCTAAAGAAAATAAACTTCTGTAAAAACTTGGTTTCATTAGACCTATTAGGAAAGTACGACCAATTGTATTCTTTGGCCATAGATTTTAAAAGACTTTGTCGTTTGGTGAAATATTTTTCTATAGGACCTAGCTTGGTCAAAGGCATCAATTTACGAATGGCAAAAGGGTGTTTTGAGTCTGTACCATGCTTATCTAGCCCAATAATTTCAATACTACCATCTTTCTTAGAAAAGGTGTCCACATAGTTTTCTAAACCTTCCATTACGGTGTGATCTACAAAACGACATAGAGAAAAGTCTAAAATGACATTTTCGTTTTCGGGTATAATATCCAATTTATTCTTAAGTCTGTAAAAGTTTAAAAAACTAGCAAAATACTTTACACTTATATAATAATTGCTACCATCATTCTCTTTAAACATTAAAATATTAGGCTTTGCTAAATGATTAATAAATAGCGATAAGCTTTTGTTTAATACCACATGAATTACAAATGTGACAAGAATTCCCATAGCTATACCAGTAATGAGATTTGTAAATAAGGTAGTTAATAGGGTTGCTAAAAAGATAATAATCTGTTCCTTTCCAATTTGCGCAATCTTAGAGAAATTTTTTGGTGTAGCTAGCTTATAACCCGTATATACAAGTATTGCCGCCAAAGCTGCCAAAGGAATTCGTCGTAATTGATCTTGAAAAAGAAGCACGAATATGACTAGAAAAAGGGCGTGAAAAAAATTAGCAGATCTATTGGTCGCGCTATTATTCACATTAACAGAACTTCTTGCGATTACGGTTACCACATTTAAACCACCCACTAAACCACTTAGACTAGTAGCTAAACCAAGAGCTTTAAGGTCTTTGTTTACGTTAGACCTTCTTCGTTCGGGATCAAGCTTGTCTACTGCCTTAATACTTAATAATGATTCTATACTTGCAATTAGTGTAATCGCTAAGACGGTCATTATAAAATCAAGCTCCAGTGCTTTTGAAAAATTAGGAAAAGCTAAATTGGAGAGCACATTATCAGGAATGTTGACCAAAAATTCATCTTTTAAGGGATAAGGAAGATTTAGCGAAACAAAAACATAACTTAAGCTTACCGATAAAATTAAAATCCACATCGGCGCAGGAATAAGGTGTAAATACTTGTTCCTTATTTTAGAATAATTCGCCATGATAACCAATCCAACTAAGCCAATAATTGCTGCAATTAGTTCCTCTATGTGGTAATTTTCATATAAGCCTATTATACCTTCAGGAATCTGTAAGAGCAAATAGACAATGCTACCATGTTCATTATTATGACCTATCATAATATGAAACTGTTTAGCAAGAATACCTAAACCAATGGCGGCTAACATGCCCTCAATTGCAGAGGCCGGAAAGAAATCTGCCAGTCGCCCCATTTTTAAAAATCCAAGAATAAGCATGAGAATACCAGAAAAGACAATAGCAGCTAATGTAAAGAGATAGCCTTCATACAAGTTACCACCGCCTAAGGTTGTTATGGCACCTAATAGAACGATAACTAAACCATTTCCGGGTCCGGTAATAGTTACATTAGAACCCCCTAAAAGAGAAACCACAATACCACCAACGACAGCAGCAATAATACCAGAAATTGGAGGTGCCTCACTTGCTAATGCTAACCCAAGACCTAAGGGTAGTGCAATTAGAGATACCACAAAGCCAGAAAATAAATTCTTGGGAAGTGAACCAATGAATGTAGTGTTTTTCTTTTTTTTGGCTGTCAAATCTATTTTCTAACTATTAATAAATCGGTTGGTAAATCAGATAAAATATATTCTATATCATGTGGAAATATTCGGTCCCAAATACCAGTTTTTACAGGTGCATTCATCACTAAAAGATCAGCTCTGACTACTTCGGCATAGTGCCCAATCGAATACCCTCTTTTTCCAAATATACTTTGCGTTTTAACATTTATATTTTGAGTAATATTTTTAGGTAAGTTGCTTACTATATTTTTTACCCTTGATTCTTCTCTGTGCCTTAATCGTTGTTTAATAATATTCGCCTTTTTTAACGAGCGGTCATCTTCAACAGTAACATGTATTTCTTTTGGCAAAATTTCTTCAACAATGGTAATTTGTTGTGCGCCAAGTAAACTAGAAAAATAAAAAGCATGTTCAATGGCCATTGGGGTGTCTGGTGCATCTAGTCCGTTAACCACAACATGCATGCAGGGTACTCGTGTTTCTGACGGTTTTATTAATAAAAGAACAGAGCAGTTTACTTTGCGCGTTAGCTTTCTAGCAATCGAGCCCACATAAAATTGAAATCTATTCTCATGTTGTAGTGCCCCTAGAATTAACAAGTCAATATTCAGTTCTAAACAAGCTTTGGTTATGACAGATTCAGGATTTCCTTCCTTCCAAAGAACTTCAATAGAAAGGTTTGAATGTTCTGTTTGAGAAATAATGGAATTGATTTCACTTAATTTTTCAGGGGTGTTTTTGCCTACATGTAATAAGATTAATTTGCAATTCAGGAAATGGGCAATACGAGTAGATTCTAAAATATTCACCTTAAGCGAAGGTGAAAAGGCAAAGCCGAATAAAATCGATGAATATAACTTGATAAGATTTTGATTAGTTGGTTGTGCCATCCAAGATAGGGCTTAATTATAACAAGGAAAACTCCCATACTAATTCAGGTGTTTAAAAACGCGTTGTTTAGGTGTATTTTTATGGTAATTAATACGCTTTAATTGTTATTTTTATCCAAAATAAATAATATGTTAGAGCTTGCAGGAATCATTATATTAGGGATACTTGCTCAATGGGTAGCTTGGCGTTTAAAATTACCCGCGATTTTACCTTTAATACTTATCGGCCTACTGGTTGGGCCATTTTCTACGCTTTATACTGCCGATGGATCTAAGATAATTGAACCGATTTGGAATGGGGAAAAAGGACTATTCCCGGGCGAAAGTTTATATTACTTTGTCTCTCTTGCGATAAGTATTATACTTTTTGAAGGCGGACTAACCCTTAAGCGTTCTGAAATAAAAAGCATTGGTCCGGTGATTACTAAATTAATCACTTTAGGAAGCGTAACCACATTTTTTGGGGCAGCATTAGCAGCATATTTTCTATTTGGTCTTTCATGGCAGTTGTGTTTTTTATTCTCTGCTTTAATTATTGTAACAGGCCCGACAGTTATTACCCCAATTCTGAGAAACATTCCGCTTAAAAAAGATGTATCTGCAATTTTGAAATGGGAAGGTATTCTTATCGACCCTATCGGGGCATTGGCAGCAGTTTTGGTATATGAATTTATAAGTGTAGGAGAGGGACAGGCATATACAATGACCGCTTTAATAGAGTTTGGTAAAATTTTATTATTCGGTTTTACATTTGGTTTTACATTTGCCCATGCGCTTACTTTTTTGATAAAAAAGAGTTTTATACCACATTACTTGCTAAATGTAGTTACACTTTCTGTTGTGTTGGGAGTGTTCGTAATGTCTGATGTTTTTGCTCATGAATCTGGCTTATTGGCCGTTGTCGTAATGGGGATGGTCATGGGAAACACTAATTTGCCCAATATTAAAGAGCTGCTCTATTTCAAAGAATCATTGAGCATTCTTCTAATTTCGATTTTGTTCATATTACTTGCAGCCAATATCAATATTGCTGAACTCGAATTAATATATACCTGGAAAACGGTAGTTTTATTCTTATCTATTGTATTGTTAATTCGGCCGCTTGGCGTTTTTCTTAGTTCTATAGGCTCCAATTTGAAACTTAATGAGAAACTATTTATTAGCTGGGTAGGCCCAAGAGGTATCGTTGCAGCGGGTATCGCCTCGCTATTTGGCTCTAAATTATTATCGAGAGGAGAACCAGGTGCTGAGTACATTACACCATTGGTGTTTATGATTGTTTTAGGCACGGTTTTATTAAACGCCACAACAGCTCGATTATTTGCAAAATTAGTAGGGGTCTTTCTTAATAAATCTGAAGGCATATTAATTTTAGGTGCATCAAAAGCCTCGAGGTTAATTGGTGCATATTTACATCAGAATGATAGGCATGTGGTATTAATAGACAATAATCAATCAAACATTGACAAGGCTAATAAATTAGGATTGGAAGCTATTTCTGCTAATATTTATTCTGATAGTTTGACAGATAATATAGAACTTAATGATATTGGATATTTAATGGCACTGACCGGTAACTCTGATATCAATAAATACGCCATCAACAAGTTTCAAGATATATTTGGCGAAAACGGTTCTTTTAGGTTGGTGGATGCAGATGAAATGGGAGACCCAGAAAACAATCCTAAAGAAGGTTTATTTTCCCATACAGATGATTTTATTAAACTAACCGAAGCATCTAGAAAGTTTCCGGCAATACATGAAATTGAACTTCATGATACGGAACATTACGAAGGGTTGATAGAAATTACCAAGGCCGATGCTGATATTGTTCCTTTATTTCTTAAAGATTCTGAAGGGGATATTGAAATTATTACTGCCTTCAGCAAAGATTTCACAGATATAAAGGAAGGCTATAAATTAGTCTATTTGGGTAAAATATTTCCTACTGAAAGTCAAGAAAAAGAAGGCGTTAAAGAAATTTCTTAATCGTTTAGTTTAAGTACGGCCATAAATGCCTCTTGTGGTATTTCTACATTACCAACTTGACGCATACGCTTTTTACCTTTCTTCTGTTTTTCTAAAAGTTTTCTTTTACGAGAGATATCACCACCATAACATTTAGCGGTTACATCTTTACGTAATGCTTTAATAGTCTCTCTAGAAATAATTTTAGAGCCTATAGCCGCTTGAATAGGAATATCGAATTGTTGTCTTGGTATAAGTTCTTTTAATTTTTCACACATTTTTTTACCAATGTTAGCAGCATTATCAGCATGTATCAATGCGGAAAGTGCATCTACCGTTTGTGCGTTTAATAATATATCTACACGCACCAATTTAGATTCTCTCATGCCAATTGGCGTGTAATCGAAAGAAGCATAGCCTTTAGATACCGTTTTTAGGCGGTCATAGAAGTCAAAAACAATTTCTGCCAATGGCATATCAAAGTTAAGCTCAACACGCTCTGTAGTTAAATAGGTTTGATTCGTAATCTGTCCTCTTTTTTCAATACAAAGTGACATAACGTTACCTACGAAATCAGCTTTAGTAATTATGGTAGCTTTAATATAAGGTTCCTCAACACGGTCTATGGTTGATGGGTCTGGCAAATCGGTCGGATTATTGACAATCATTGGAACCTGTGGGTCCTTACGAGTAAAGGCGTGGTAGCTAACGTTGGGTACCGTAGTAATTACGGTCATGTCAAACTCACGCTCTAAACGTTCTTGAATGATTTCCATGTGTAGCATCCCCAAGAATCCACAACGAAATCCGAAGCCTAGCGCAGCACTACTTTCTGCAGCAAAGACCAAAGACGCATCGTTCAATTGTAATTTCTCCATAGAAGACCGCAATTCTTCAAATTCTTCTGTGTCAACTGGGTAGATACCGGCAAAAACCATTGGTTTTACATCCTCAAAACCTGCAATAGGGTTGGTAGTTGGATGAGCGGAATCGGTAATCGTATCACCCACTTTCACTTCACGCGCGTCTTTAATACCTGTAATCAAGTACCCTACATCACCAGCCTTAACTTCCTTTTTGGGCTGTTGTGTTAATTTTAAAGTTCCTACCTCATCGGCAAAGTAACTTTTATCAGTTGCAACGAATTTTATTTTCTGACCTTTTTTAATTGAGCCGTTCACTACCCTAAAATAGGTTTCAACCCCTCTAAAAGGGTTATAAACAGAATCAAAGACAAGTGCCTGTAATGCTTCATCTGGGTTTCCTTTTGGAGGAGGAATACGCTCAATAATTGCACTTAAAATTTCTTCAATACCAATACCCGTTTTTGCACTTGCAGGTATAACATCTTCTGCCTTGCAGCCTAAAAGATCAACGATATCGTCGGTAACTTCTTCGGGGCTTGCACTTGGCAAATCCACTTTGTTTAAAACAGGTATAATCTCAAGATCATTCTCTAAAGCCAAGTAAAGGTTAGAAATGGTCTGTGCTTGTATACTTTGTGCCGCATCTACAACCAATAATGCACCTTCACAAGCCGCAATAGATCTAGAAACTTCATATGAAAAATCTACGTGACCAGGAGTGTCAATAAGGTTTAGAATATATTGTTCACCCTTATAGGTGTAGTCCATTTGTATGGCGTGACTTTTTATAGTGATACCACGCTCTCTTTCAAGATCCATACTATCTAACAATTGCTCCTTTTTCTCTCGATCGGTAACCGAACCGGTAAACTCTAACAGTCGGTCGGCCAAGGTACTTTTACCATGGTCAATATGCGCAATAATGCAGAAATTTCTAATGTTTTTCATAGCGGTAACGGTAATAATAGTACAATTTTAAACCAAGAATAGTACTCGGCTTTAAAGAGCAATTGCAAATATAATCTAATTTATAGCGCTAAGCTTGAGTGTAATCGCCATTTTATAGATGTTATCTTTTCTTTGGATTACATAATTTGTAAAGGTTTACAACGTTTTTTTAATTAGATTTGAAATTCAACCAAAGCTACTATTGAAACTACTATTTGCGATTTTAATCTTAACCTTAGGTATCTCAGATTGTGTGTTTAGTCAAACCTATGAATTAAAAGGAGAGGTTAAAGATCAATTTCAAGAACCTGTTGCCTTTGCTTCTGTTTTTCTTTTGAATGTGACCGATTCCACTTTGGTTAAGGGAACTTCTGCAGATGAGAACGGAATATTTTCAATTACAAACATCTCAGAGGGGCTCTATTTTTTGAAAGCATCTTATGTAGGGCAGATGTCAAATAATCTTGCAATAGAGATTTTAAAAGACACAAAAATTGGCGCTGTAATTATAGAACAACAAGCAGAGGAACTTAATGAGGTTACCGTAACAAGCAACAGACCTGTTGTAGAACGTAAGGTAGACCGCATTGTTTTTAATGTTGAAAATACGGTGATTTCACAAAATAGCTCATGGGATATTCTGCGTCAGACACCAGGGGTAATTGTAATGAATGATGAATTACAAGTACGAAATCAAGCGACTACCGTTTATGTTAACAATCGAAAAGTACAATTATCATCAGAAGAGGTTCGAAATCTTTTAGAAAATTATCAAGGGGAAAATATAAAATCGGTAGAGGTTATCTATAACCCTCCAGCGAGTTACGATGCCGAAGGGGGATCAATTTTAAATATCATTACCAGCAAAAACGTATCTCTTGGGTATAAAGGAAACATCAGTGCAGGGTATACCCAAGGCGTTTTCCCTAAATATAATTTTGGCACGTCTCATTTTTACAAGACTAATAAACTTAATGTGAATGCGAGCTACAACTTTGCTCCAAAAAAGGAATTTAAAAATACATTGAGTACTACCAATTATATTAATGATACAGGTGTCTTTTCTATTTGGGATACTGATTTTGACCAAATAATTCGAAGTAATACGCATAGCGCAGGTCTAGTTATAGATTATGATTTCGATGACAAAAATAGCCTTAGCCTAACCTCTAACGGACAACTACAACCCAAAAGAGAGTCCGACTTTTTTCAGAATACCACCATTAAAAATGGTTCGGGGGTTATAGATTCTACATTTACTACAGGTAGTTATCTTAATGAAATAAAGAATAATATATCTGGAGATCTTACCTATAAACATAAATTTAAGGAAAGTGGAAATCTAAATATTAATACCCACTACACATACTTTGACCTTGATAGATCACAAGATGTGAACTCTAATTATTTTTTGCCCAATGGGTCATTTATTCGCGATTTTAACTTCTCAACCAATGCGAATCAACAAATAGAAATTAAAACTGCTCAACTAGATTATAATGACAATTTGGGAAGCGTTTTTTTTGAAACAGGAGTTAAAGGGTCATTTATCAATTCTGAAAGTAAGTTGGACTATACTCTTAGAAATAATGGACCAGAATTTATACCGAACTTATCTGATGATTATATCTACGATGAAAATGTATTTGCTGCATATTTTAGCTTTTCAAAAGATTGGGAGAAATGGAGCTTAAAAACGGGCTTACGAGCAGAGCAAACAGAAAGTTCAGGTATTTCAGCAAATGTTTCTACCATTAACAACCTTAGCTATTTTGAACTGTTTCCATCATTATATGTACTTCACAATATTAATGAACACCATAGCCTTTCTTTTGATTATTCTAGAAAATTAAAAAGACCTAGATATGAAGATTTAAATCCCTTTAGAACCTACATTAATGAACGAACCTTTGAAGAGGGCAACCCAAACCTAACTCCAAGTTTTAGTCATAATTTTAATTTAAACTATACGCTTAATCAAGAATACTTTTTTGATTTTTATTACCGAGATAATGGTAGGTATATCTCCACACTTACATTTCAAGACAATGAAAATTTAGTTTTAAGGGATATTACCCAAAACGTACTTGCAAGTACTTCCTTTGGTCTTGATTTTACCTATGGTAAGTCCATCACTAATAATTGGTACCTGTATAGTTATATTTCACTCTTTCATGAAGATGAAACATTTATTGCCTTACAAAGTGAAGCCTATTCTTTTAAGAATGAATTCAACGGAGCTTATTTAGATTTAACTAATTATTTTACCCTTTCTAACGACGGTACATTTAAAGGAGAATTGGGCTTTGTATATATGTCAGGCTATTTACAGGGGTCATATATTCAAGAACAATCTACCAATTTAACATTGGGGCTTAGAAAGTCGTTTATGAACAATAGAGCGGTAGTTAGTGTAAGCGCTAATGATCTTTTAGGAAAATACAATGCCTATGTTTCTTCTAAATATTTAAATCAAGACAACCGTTATTTAACTACACCAGAAACACAATACGTCAAGTTTGGGGTCACGTATAATTTCGGAAATTTCCGATTAGAGGACAACCAACGTGATATAGAAAAAAGCGAGCGTGAGCGTCTAGAAAATTAATAATTCATACACTGTCAAGGCATTTGAATTTTCCTTGTTAAATCTTTAACATTTCTTACAGAGTTTTCCGATTTACTTTCCTACTTTTAATTCCTACAACCAACTAAATGATTAGGAATTTCTTTACCACATTGCTTTTTAGCCTGATAGTTTCTCTTACCTACTCGCAAGATTTTGAAATTACCGGTTTGGTCTTAGATGAATACAAAAAGCCGATGGTATTGGTAAATGTTCTTTTATTGACGCAAGAGGGTGATTTTATAAAAGGCACAGTAACCAATGATAACGGCTTCTATCAGTTTTCGGGTATTAAAGAAGGTGCATATCAGATTGTCGCTAGCTACATTGAAAACACGGTAGAAAGTCAGTTGATTCAAGTATCTAAAGAGACAGAAATTGAAACTCTTGTTTTGAATAGTGCACAGCAATTAGATGAGGTGGTGGTTACCCAAAAGAAACCAATTTTAGAACATATGGCAGACCGCCATGTGTTTAATATTGAAAATACCGCCCTTTCTGATAATGATATTTGGAGTGTTTTAAAACGAACACCAGGTGTCATGGTCATGAACAATAAATTGTTGGTTAATGGTAGCTCGAATGTGAATATCATGATTAATGGCAAACGAGTTAATTTGCCAGAAGAAGATATTATGAATTTGCTTTCTGGTAACTCGGCAGGCAATGTTGAATCGATAGAAGTGATTACTAGTCCGCCAGCAAAGTATAGCGCAGAAGGCGGATTATTGATCAATATTAAAATGAAGAAAAATTTAGTCTCTGGCTATAATGGTTCTGTATTCAACCGATATACCCAGGGCGTTTTACCCAAACACACCTTGGGTATGGATCATTTCTTTAAAGGAAAGAAGTTAGATTTTTCTACGAATTACAGTTTTAGCCATAATAGAGATTTGACGAGATATACCGATATCACTAATTTTTTTAATAACGGCCAACCTAGTGAAACTTGGAGGGCAGAACAGAAATCTATTGTTAATAAAAAAAGTCACACCCTAAACTTATTTCTAGATATTCAATTAGATGAGAAGAATACAATAAGTCTAACTTCCAATAGTAGCTACTCCCCAAATGGCATCGATGATTATACGTCTGAAACTGAAATAGAAGACACGAACGGAGTAACCACAGCACTTTTAGCGGGCCTTAATATTTCTAACAAAGATGTTTTAAATACCGCGTATTATTTAGATTGGGTACATAAATTAAACGAAAAGGGAGCCGAGCTTTCTTTCAATACCCATTTCACGTATTATGATTACAGAATAAATCAAGAATTGAATAATGATTTTGTAGAAGGTGAATCTGAGTTTATTACAGAAGATACTTTTAATATTATATCAAATCAAATCATCAATCTGTATAGTGCACAAACCGACCTTACACAACCTCTCAGTGAGCATTCGACGATGGAGACAGGGTTAAGGTATGCGTCAATTAATTCTGAGGCAAGTATAGTTCAATCTGGTTTTGACCAAAATACAGAGAGTGTAGGTCTAACTGAATCAGGTATTTTTAATTATGATGAGAAAATTTATGCAGGATATATTAGTTTAAATAATAGCTGGGAAAATTGGAAATTAAACGTAGGCTTAAGAGCAGAATATACAGAAACCAAGGGCGAATTAAATACCGAATCGATAGCAAATACCAATTCATACATGAATTGGTTTCCTACAATGGCTTTGTCTTATACAATCAATAAAAATGCATTTTATTTAAAATCATATCGACGAATCACAAGACCTAGATATAATACTATAAACCCCTTTCAATATTATTTATCGGCAAATTCTATTATAGAGGGTAACCCAAATTTGAAGCCAGCATATAGTGATTATGTGCAGTTCGATTATGTTTATGATAAAGCATATAAACTAGTCTTGTTTGCAGGCAAAAAATCTAATGAACAATCGCAACAGGTGTTTCAAGATAATACCACAAATATCATACGCACACAGTACATTAATCTAGAATCGAATAATTATTATGGTGCAGACGCAAGCGTTTCGAAAGATATCACCTCTTTTTGGAATTTGTTTTTATTGATAAGTCACTATTATGACAAGGACAGCTTCACAGATTTAAACTCCAACACCATTGTAGAAAACTCTATTTGGACTACCCATACCCGAGCCACCAACAGCTTTACATTTTTAAATGACAAATCGTTATATGCAGATTTGACTTACATCCATTTTTCACCGAGAATTAGTGGAAACACAAAGTATGCTTCTTATGGTAAATTGGGCTTATCCTTAAGAAAAACCTTGTGGAGCAAAGCCGCGAGTATTTCGTTGGCAGTAGAGGATATTTTTAATGATGGAGGTATCAAAGGAACAAGAAATTATCTTGACCAGAGTAACAGCACATATTCAAGATGGGAAAATAGATTATTCATTGCAGGTTTCAGGTACAAATTCGGCAACACCAAAATAAGGGATAATTACAAGAGGAAAAACACCGAAGAGGGCAGACGTTTGTAGTGCTATTTTAGGCCATAAAAGCGCCGTAAATACCAAGACTTATTAAGAGATATAGACTTCTGCCAATATCATAAATATTTTACCTGCTTTGCGAACAGTATGCCTCCAATTTTTAAGGCATAGGCCATCACCAAAGCATCTAGATTACATGTTACCGGTATTAAATCATCAGGTTCAAAAATGGGAGATTGCTCTACTATTTTTTGTCGTACTTCTTTCAAGGTTATCCGAATATCAAAAGGAGATAAAACACCAATTATACACAACAACTACTCTTGCCATTCTGCAATAAATAAATTGGTGTCTCTTGTTCCTCCATTATTTCGGTTGCTTGAAAAGGCCAAGTATTTACCGTTATTTGAAAACACCGGAAAGGCATCAAAGGTTTCACCATGCGTAACCCGCTCAAGGTTTTTACCATCAATATCTATAAAATATAGATTAAAAGGAAAACCCTTTTCAGCTTCAAAATTACTAGAAAACAGTATTTTTTTTCCTGACGGGTGAAAGAACGGACTCCAATTGGCATTTCCTAAAAAGGTCAGTTGCTTTAGGTCACTACCATCAGCATTGCAGATAAAAAGTTCCATATCAGTTGGCTCTACCAAACCTTCTGCTAATAAGTCTTTATATTTCTTAATGGCTTCTGGAGTTTTAGGCCTCGAAGCCCTAAAGATGAGTTTGGTGCCGTCTGGAGAAAAGAAAGCGCCACCATCATAGCCTAATTCGTTTGTAATTTGTTTTACTTCAGTACCATCTAAATTCATGGTGTAAAGTTCCAAGTCACCACTTCTGGTTGAGGTGAATACAATTTTATCACCTTTTGGCGAAACTGTGGCCTCAGCATCATAACCTGGTTCTTTTGTAAGTTGAGAGGTTATATTACCCTCTAGGTCGGCCACGAAAATATCGAAGGAATCATATACAGGCCACACATAATTACCATTTTTACGCAAGGGCACTTCTGGGCATTCCTTATCTACTAAATGGGTAGACCCATACACAAAATGTTTATTGTCTGGAAGAAAATAGGCGCATGTAGTACGTCCCATTCCAGTGCTAACCATGGGCGGTTTGGCATCCCTAAAGTTTTCATCAATGTTCATTAAGAACATTTGGTCGCAATTCAAATCCCATGAGGTATTGTTAGATTGGAAAATCATTTGCGTATCGTCCCAACTCCAATATGCTTCAGCATTATCGCCCCCGAATGTAATTTGCCGAATACTTTTAAAGTATTTTTCCTCAGGATAAATTAATGTGTCGTTACCAGCCATTAAGGAGGGTGTTTCAATAGCAACTTCTTTTTGTTTTTTTGGCTCATTTTTACAACTACCAACAATAAATAGAAGTAAAAGCAGGATAATAGTTCTCATAGGATGCTTAATTTTGAAAGATATAAAATCAAAAATGGCTAAAAAAATTCTATTTCCGTTCATTTTATTTTTGTTACTGGGATGTAAACAAGATATGAAACCTCCATTGAGTATTGAGGATGATGTTGCCTTTTTAGCAAATGATGTATTAAAGGGGAGGGAAACCGGAAGCCCAGAAGAAGAAGTTGCCGCAGAATATATTCAACAACGTTTTCAAGACATAGGCTTATCGCCAAAGGGAAATCTAGGCACCTATTTTCAAACCTTTACGTTTACTCCTAAAATAGACCCACACGGCCAAGTGCAATTTGTAAATGGAGATAGTACTATTACAGGCACCAATGTCATTGGATTTTTGGATAATAATGCGGATAAAACTATAGTCATAGGGGCACATTATGACCATTTGGGAATGGGCGGTTCAGGCTCTTTATATACCGAAGGTGAGGCTGTTCACAATGGAGCAGATGATAATGCCAGTGGCGTTGCAATTCTTCTTCAATTGGCTTTAGATGTACAAAAAGAAGACTATCAAGGAAATAACTTTCTATTTATAGCTTTTTCGGGAGAGGAAATGGGTTTGTTGGGCTCTAACTATTTTACCAAAAATTCGACCATCGATTTGTCAAAAGTCAATTATATGTTGAATTTGGATATGGTTGGCAGGTTACGGGAAAACAAAACATTGTCTATTACAGGAACAGGCACCAGCCCAATTTGGAATCAAGTATTGAATGCTACGAACACCGATTTTAAATTGGTGTTGGGTGAATCTGGAGTAGGGCCATCTGATCACACTTCCTTTTATCTTCAGAATATTCCTGTGCTACATTTTTTTAGTGGCCAACATGAAGACTACCATAAGCCCAGTGATGATTCAGATAAGTTAAATTATCAAGGCATGCGACAGATTCAAGAATATATAGAAGCTGTAATTCTGGAGCTGAATAACAGTTCTAAATTGGCATTTCGAAAAACTAAAAATGAAAGCGAAGAAGTGCCGATGTTTAAAGTTGCATTGGGTGTTATGCCCGATTATCTTTTTGATGGAAAAGGAATGCGTATCGACGGCATCACAGACGATAGACCAGCAGCAATGGCAGGCCTCCTAAAAGGGGATGTTGTTATTCAATTAGGCGATAGTCTTGTAACAGATATGATGAGTTATATGCGCGCACTTTCTAGTTTTGAAAAAGGAAACACCACAAAAGTTATTGTAGACCGTAAAGGCGAAAAAATAAACGCTGAAATCACATTCTAGATACACGTCATTGCAAGCAAATAGTTTAACGATGCTTGGCAACCAGGCTTAGTTGAATACCATAAGAAAACGTCTTTGTGATGAGCCTTGTTCAAAATTTAAAATGTAAGCACAAGAACCAAAGGCAACGAAGCAATCTGCTAACTAAAGGTTCCCTCGTTCTTACAGATTGCTTCAGCCCTTTAAACAACATTGAAACCTTAAACATTTTGTTATCGCTCCTCGCAAATACGTTCTAATTTACCGTCTCGAATTTTTATATAACTTTGCATCCCAAAATTAAAACAAGCCAGTGCCCAAAATAGGAGACATACAACTACCTGATTTCCCGTTGCTTTTAGCACCTATGGAAGATGTGAGCGACCCACCTTTTCGCGCCCTTTGTAAAGAGCAAGGTGCCGATGTAGTGTATACCGAATTTATATCATCTGAAGGGTTAATTCGTGATGCTGCAAAGAGCGTTATGAAGCTTGATATTTATGAAAAGGAACGACCAGTAGGAATTCAAATTTTTGGCGCTAATTTAGAAAGTATGCTACAGTCTGTAGAGATTGTAGAGAAATCAAAACCAGATATTATCGACATCAATTTTGGTTGTCCGGTGAAAAAAGTAGTTTCTAAAGGTGCAGGTGCAGGAATATTGAAAGACATTGATTTAATGGTTTCATTGACCAAGGCTATGGTCGAACATACCAAATTACCCATCACTGTAAAGACCCGCTTGGGTTGGGATGATGATTCTATACGAATAGTTGAGGTGGCAGAACGCTTACAAGATGTAGGTTGCGCGGCAATATCCATTCATGGGCGTACAAGAGCGCAAATGTATAAGGGCAACGCCAATTGGAATCCAATTAGAGAGGTGAAGAATAACCCAAGAATGCATATTCCTGTATTTGGTAACGGTGATGTAGATACGCCAGAAGCAGCCCTAAAAATGCGTGATGAATTCGGCTTGGATGGTGCTATGATTGGCCGTGCAAGTATCGGCTACCCGTGGATATTTAGAGAGATAAAACACTTTCTTGAAACAGGCACACATTTAGCTCCACCAACGATGGAAGAGCGCATAGATGCTGCCCGCCGTCACTTACAGATGTCAATCGACTGGAAAGGTGAAATTCTTGGTGTTTTTGAAACACGTAGGCACTACACCAATTACTTTAAAGGCATCCCCAATTTTAAAGAACATCGCATGAAAATGGTTACGAGCGATGATTCTGCATCAGTTTTTGCAGCCTTTGATGAGGTAATGGAAAAATTTGGAGATCATAATTTTTCCTTGGCTTAAAGTTCAATCAATTTCTTGTTGATACGGCTGCTTGCAATTTTAGAAGCAATAATGCCCAACACAATAATTGTAGCAAGAACAATAGCAATATTGATGAATTCAAATTTTACAGGGTAAGCTAGAGAAGGGGTTATTTTTAACCAACCAAAAGCAAGTTGTGACCATACGATAAGCACAGCAATAAGCACACCAATTAATCCGCCAAAACCTGTAACCAAAACTCCTTGTACGAAGTAAATACGGCGTAATTCTTTTATGGTCGTACCTAGGCTATAAAGTGTTTTTGAGTTCTGCTGCTTATCTAAAATCATCATGATAATTGCGCCGACCACATTAAAAAGGGCAATAATAAGCACGAGGGTAAAAATGAGATACGTAGCAACGTTCTCGGTATTCAACATTTTATAAAGTGTACTGTTTAGTTGCTGCCTGTTCTTTAATTCAACACCCGAACCTAAAATTGCCTGAATTTCTGAACGAACTGTACTGGGCTCAACTCCATCGTCCATTTTAAAATTTATACCTGAAATCTGTAGCGAGTCTTTTTCTAACAATGCCTGCGTTAATCGTAAATCTGCAAATACGTATTTATTATCCAAATCGGCTTCTACGGCGTATACACCACCAATGACCATAGGAATTTGATTGTAGAGTGATGAAATATTTTGTTGCGATATAGAACCTTTACCAGGCTTAAACGCATATATCTGCATGGGACTTCGAAACTGATTGATGGTTACACCAAGAATATTTGCAATACCCAAACCTGACACTACCTGTGTATCATTAACCGTCCAATCGCCCATGTAAAGTGTGCTATCTACTTCGGTGACTTTGGTATAATTACTATCAATACCTTTTATGTAAGCAATATGATTTTTTCCTCGGTGTTCTAAAGAAACTTTTTCTTCGAGCTCTTTTGAGTAAAAGGCAAGACCTTCAATACCACTTAATTTTTCTTCTTGTTCAGGAGATAGGGAAAAAGTCTTTCCGGTTACTGGTAAAGCTTTTAATTGTGGGTCAAAAGATTCGGTAAACGAAAGGCTAAAGGTTTTTAATCCGGCGAAGGCCGAAAGCACAATAAACAGTGCTGCAGAACCAATGACTATAACTAAAAAGGTAATAAAATTAATGATGTTAACCGCGTTCTGGGTACTTTTTGAACGTACATACCTTTTGGCGATATAGAGAGGAAAATTCAACCGATTAGGACTTTTTACGCTTAGGTAACAAATCTCTGTTCTCAATAGGGTTTTCCTCGCGTTTTAAAGACTTTTCTATATTCTCGATATAATCTAACGAATCGTCTAAATAGAACAGTAATTCTGGCACCCTACGCAATTGGTTTCTGGTACGTTGCGAAAGTTCATGCTTAATTAATGGCTGGTTCGATTTAATACCCTCCATCAATTCAGCTGCCTTATCGTTCGGAAAAATACTTAGGTAAATTTTCGCGATAGATAAATCTGTGGTCACTGCAACTTTAGACACAGATATAAGGGTATTACGAAGTCCGCCATCAATGGCAGCTTTTTGTAGAATGTCTACAATATCTTTTTGAATGACCCCAGCTATTTTACGTTGTCTTTGCGTTTCCATACTGCAAAAATACATATTAAAATGTATCTTAACCCCTATGTGATGCACTCTGAAGCAAATAAGACATGAAAAAGATAGAACATTTAGGTATAGCGGTGAAAAACATGGAAGATTCCAATGTGCTTTTCGAAAAATTATTGGGAGTCGCACCCTATAAACAAGAAGAAGTTGCTTCAGAAGGGGTGAATACTTCTTTCTTTAAAAACGGACCTAATAAGATTGAATTACTGGCATCAACAGACCCAACCGGACCTATTGCCAAATTTTTGGAAAAGAAAGGCGAGGGCATACATCATGTAGCTTTTGAGGTTGATGATATTGTTGCAGAAATGGCACGACTAAAATCGGAAGGATTTACATTGCTGAATGAAAAGCCGAAAAAAGGGGCTGATAATAAATGGGTTGCCTTCGTTCATCCAAAGACTGCAAATGGCGTATTGGTAGAGTTGTGTCAAGAAATTCGAGAGTAAGGTTTGATAATTTCATAGTTTGCTGTCATACTGAGCGCAGTCGAAGTTTCTTATGGGTCAGAATGATTATTTTAGGCATGACCTAAACTATCTATGAAACACTAGTGATAAGCAAGTAAACTATTCTACAACTATGCATAAAAATCTTGTGTCAGTTAAAAATAAGTAGTAATATTGCATCCGCAATTCGCGGGTTTTGTAACTGGTTTGAGCGCCAGTCTCTATCGATTTTAATCGAAACAAGAGTTTACAGAGCTTCAAGTATTGAATTATAACCGGTCCTATAGCTCAGCTGGTTAGAGCACCTGACTCATAATCAGGTGGTCCCTGGTTCGAGTCCAGGTGGGACCACTTCCTTTAGAGGTAAACCCTTCAAGAAATTGAAGGGTTTTTTTATGTACAGCCTTGTCATCACACACCTGCATTCTACACAGTAGTTCGCTCAATACATTCTATGTTGGGGCACGCCATGAAGATTTAGAAAATAGAATTGAGAATCATAACTCTGGAACGTACGGTTCAAAGAATTTTACTTCAACATACTACTTTCTGCCATTCTAACCATTTGCCAGTAAGGAGGTAAATAGTTATTTTCTTTTTCGAAAGCTTTAGTTTTTGTTACTGTAATTAATTTGCATTTATTAAATCGGTCTACGAAATCAGTATTTTTCAATGCGGTAACGGCCCCCATTCCTTCTGGAATAATTCCTTCTTTTCCTATGGTATTGAGAAAAAATGAATATCCCTTAACAACTCTTGCTATAGGTAACATCCAAATAGTATAATCTAGTTTTTCACCTTTATTTGCACGGCTGATCAAAGCATCCATTACGGCATTGTCTAAATGATCCTGAAAAAGCACATCCTTATTCCTCCATTCACCTACAACACTAAGCATGGGGTCATATTCAAGATCGGACGGCATTTGGGTCACGAAATTTTCAACACCAAAATTGTTTAGCCAATCAATAATTCCGTTTGAAGAGATGGTAGATTCAAACTCCCATAAATCAATCCCAAATTTTTTATAGGCATATGATCCAACTTCCGAACAGAACATTGCCGAGGCATCGTAGTAGTCCATTTTAAAATCATAAGGTATATGCCTGGTTTTAGATTCCTTAGAAATAAACAAGGACGCTTCATGCGGAAGCATAGGATTAGCCATCATTTGAGCCAAATCTGCCCGAGGTCTCATTACCATAAACCGCAGCTTTTTATCACTTAAATACTCATCTAATGTGGCTATGGCCACTCCTTTTTCAATATGGGCCTCAATAAAATAGGGCTTATTGGTCTTGGAATCAATATGTACCAATGCTACATGTGAAAAATTTCCCGGATAATCATTACCTCTTGAAATAAAAGCGGAAACCTCAGCTCCACCTCGGCTTACGAGCAAATCACCACTATGTACTTTGATGCCAAGAATATCTGCGTGCGGGGTAATTGAAGGTTCGTCTGAAACAATCATTGTTGAGACAAACTGATCCTCATTAGATTGTAATAATATTTCCTCCACTGTAGCTCTCATACCATATAAAATACGGTAAGAGGTATTACGGGAATGGGCATTGGTCATATCCCAAAAACGGGAATCCAATTTCAACTTTTTACGTACCCGGTTATAAAAATTGATATACCAGTGCGTTTTGTTTTCCTGAGCAGCAATAAGTGGAGCAAGTTGGAAAAACTTACGCTCAACCAATCCATAATAATCATCTTCAGGTAGTAACTTTTTATCTTCATAGATCGCTAGAATACTATCTGCTTCAATAGTTAAATGTTGTACAATGGAATCTAACGTTACAGAAGGCATTGCTTTCGCGCTCATAAAATTCGTTTCCAACGATTCCCAAAGGGTATCTTGACCCCAAACAAAAGGAGTCTGTGATGGCTTTTGTAGTTCATGTTCATATTGCGGCAGTGGGATAAGAAGTAACAAATAGAGGCCCACAAGGATCAATAAAATTCTTAAAAATTTCTTCATATATGCTTTAAGATAGGATAAATATAATGTAGTGATCAATTGTGCTCATAGGTACGTTTATTTTTCATCAAGAAAGTAAGAGCCCTGTAGCTTTGGGTTGCAATATAAGGGCACTAAGTATGACGATTTTACAAGACCCGAATTCTCTTCCTGACTATTTTTTTTGGTCATTTTAATCAGTCATCAATGAATAGAATCACAAGTCTGTTACCAACGTAACCTTGGGGTGTTTCCATAAAATACTTGCTGGTAGGCTTGGGGTAATTTCCTTTGTTAGCCATTTAGCATACGCTGCTGTTTTCCCCGTTCCGGTAACTATAAATAGAATTTCTTTTGCTTCTAAAATGGATTTTATACCTAAAGTTACGCCAATCGTTGGGGGAGTTTGCTCAGAGAGAATCATCGTATGATTTTGGGTGGATGCTGCCAATTCTGAAACATAACACGTATTGGGAGGCCATTTTTCACTGGGCTCTATAAAACCCAAATGTCCGTTTTTCCCCATTCCTAAAATGAGGATATCTAGCGGACCTTTCTCATCAAGATTTTTTTGCATCGAAGCCACGGCGTTCTCTGCTTGAATTTTATCAGTAAGATGTAAAGAAGGAGAAAAGTAATGTGTGCTATCGGCGGATATTCCCCAGGGGATTCTCACCTCTTTTTCAATGAAACTTCTACAACTATGTTGCTGTTCAGATAATCCCACCCATTCATCCAATTGAAACAAAGAAAGAGCTGTGGTATACTGGCTTGCTGTCTTTGCGATGTAGCGATACATTTCCAAAGGAGAATTTCCGGTGGCAATACCAATCTTGCTACTAGGGTTTTTTTTGACCTTTTGAATGAACCAATCGGCAGCTGTTTTGCTTACTTCCTTATAGTCTTTACATTGATGTTTGTTCATTAATACCAGGCTATTTCATTAGTATAAGGAACGCAGCCTTTATAAGATCCGGGTATAGGGTTGTATCGTAACCCTTCCATGATGCCAATTTTAGAGGAAAAATACCCCCATTGCGTAAGCGACTTAATATCCTTAAAATAAGAAGAGGTTGTACTGGTTGTCGAATTTTCCTCCTCGTCTAATTGGGCAATGATATCGTATTGTTTTTCTGCGGTTAGGTCTAAAAACCCACTGCGTAATAATTGGTTTAGTCCAATAATGATGCGGTCTTTTCTTTCGAGGTCATAACAATCTTCTACTATGAGCCCTATAAAATGCTGAACGTTGGCCTCTTTTGCTCCAGGAGATGTAGGTGTTTCGGGTAAAATAATTTCAACGATAACTGCTAGGAGGGATTGATATTCGTGGTTTAATAAAGACGGATTACTATCTTCTGCACACCCCTCAAGAAGCCAAGAAAAGGGGATGAAACTTGCGGCAGACCATCGGGCTACTAACCCTAAAGCATTTCGGCGATTTATTTTTTCCATAATAAGTACGGTTTTTTGGCATCGGTTTTAAAAGGCAATTTGATTTTTTTCCCTTCCCCTGCCGAAGCATATGCTGCGAAAAGAACCTCTAAAACGGCCTTACCATCCTCACCGGTAACCAAGGGAGTACGGTCATTCTTAACACAGTCTACAAAGTGGGCCATCTCTTGTGGAAACCCATAGTTCCACAGCTCTTCATACATGGTAAAACTCCACCCTTTGGTGTTCCCTGCTTTTTCAACGGCATAGCCAATTCCTTTTTCACTATAGGTTAATATGGAATTTCCTTGCAGTACATCGGCATAGGCGACACCTTCACTTCCATGAATTTCTGCTTTATCATCCATGCCTCCCTTTTTAATCCAGCTTTCTTCTGCAATTGCTGTTACCCCATTGCTAAATTCTAAGATGAGTACACTATTATCATCTCCTATAGTTTTGTCTTTATGCACAGAGGTTTGCATTTGTGCATAGACCGAAACAATAGAAGCTTTTGGGTTTAACCATCTGAAGAATTGAATGGCATGGCATCCCATATCCATCATAACACCACCGCCTGATTTTTCAACATCATAAAAATGGTCTGCATGAGGGCCATCGTGCTTTTCAGACTGTTTAAAAAGTACCGGATACCCCAAAGCGCCTTCATCTAATAAGGCTTTTAATCGGACATATTTTGGTGTAAAACACAATTCTTCTGCATACATCAATTTCACCTTATTTTCTTTACAGGTTTCGATCATAAGATCTGCCTCCTCTAAGTTTAGGCAAAGGGGTTTTTCTACGACGACATGCTTTTTTGCTTTGGCAATTTTTACGGCTATTTCACAATGTAAATAGTTGGGTGCACCAAGAATAACCATATCAATATCGTCTAGCGCTAAAAAGGCATCTATATCAGTAAACCAATTCGGAATCTGGTGTTGTTCTGCAAAGGTTTTTACATGCGCTTCGTTGGGAGACATTACCGCAACGATCACTGCATCGGCTACTGTTTTTAGTGCTTCAGCATGAATAGTAGCGATAAATTGAGACCCTATGATGCCAACGCCTACCTGTTTTTGTTGTGTGATTTTCATAGTTGTTCTGCTTTTAATTGTTCGGCGGCGTAGGTAGCAGCTCTTGCGGTTAATGCCATATAAAGTAATGACGGACTTTGATTTCCCGTGCTGGTCATGCATGCACCATCAGTGACAAATACATTCTTGCACAGGTGCAGTTGGTTATGCTCATTGAGCATAGATGTTTTTGGGTCGGTCCCCATTCGGCATCCGCCCATTTCGTGTATATCAAGGCCAGGGGCCTGTTTAGAATCGTTTTGTTCAATAGCTGTACAGCCCATGGTTTCAAACATCGCTTTACTTTCGGTTAAAAAGTCTTGCACCATCAATTCGTCGTTATCGTCATAATTCACATCTGTTACGAGCTGTGGAATTCCCCAGGAATCTTTCTCGGTCTTCGATAAATAAACCCTGTTTGATGCTTTCGGAATCGTTTCGCCTTGCATATACATATACGCTTGCCAATCTCCCGGAAGACGAAGACCTTCTTTATAGGCCGCTCCAATACCAGGTCCATTTTCTGGAGCTTCTTGATTTCTTGGTCGTGATGCACCACTGAAAATAGTATATCCCCCAACAAAGGGCATATCATGTTTGTATACGTTTCTATAATTGGCTAAAATAAGTTCTGAAGGATTTCTTCCATAGACATAGGTGTCTTTAAAACCTTCAAACTTGCCCGAAGTCCATCCGCGGTAATTATGAAAACCTATATAGCGCCCAAGAATATCATGATCATTTCCTAGGCCATTTGGAAACCGATCTGAGGTGGAGTTTAATAGGATAAGATTTGAATTCAGCGCCGAGGCATTCACAAAAACGATACTTGCTTTTAGTTCTTGCCGCTCCCCTGTAGTTATATCTATATACTCAATACCCGTTGCCTTTTTTTTGTCGTCGTCATACATGATTTTAACCACCACTGCATCGGAAAGAATGGTTAGGTTTTCAGTTTTTTTTGCTGCGGGTAATGTGCTAGAATTGCTGCTAAAATAGGCGCCAAAAGGGCATCCTCTCATACAAAGATTTCTAGATTGGCATTTTCCCCTGCCTAATGCTAAATGGTGTTCTTTAGGCTCGGTTAAGTGCGCCCATCGGCCATGTACCAAGTGTCTATCTGCATAGTTGTCTGCTATGGTCTTACTCATGTGCTGTTCCACACAATTCATTTCAAATGGGGGCAAGAACTCCCCATCGGGCATAGAGGCTAACCCATCTTTATTTCCACAGACCCCAATAAAGTCTTCGACCATATGATACCACGGGGCCATTTCGGTATAATCTACGGGCCATTCAATACCATACTTATATTTGAAAGGAGCTTCGAATTCTGATTGGCTCCACCGTTGGCACGCCCTACCCCATGTTAACGATTTGCCTCCTACTTGATAGCCACGGATCCAATCGAAAGGTTTTTCTTGTACATAAGGTTGATCCTTATCTTTAATAAAAAAGTGAGCGGTGTCTTCGCCAAAACCTGCCGCTTTAGAAATCAAAGGATTCTCTTCTTTGAAGGTATTGGTCATCATACCGCCATGGGGAAAATCCCACGGTTGCAGATGAGCAGTAGGGTAATCTTTTTTGTGTTCTACATTTCTTCCCCGTTCTACAACACAGGTTTTAAGACCGTTTTCACACAATACTTTAGCGGCCCATCCACCAGAAATACCGGACCCAATAACGATGGCATCGTACGTTGTATTCATTTAATAAGGATTCTATATTCTTAAATATAACCAATACCTAGGGGAATTTAAAAGCAAAGTGACTTCATGAGATACCTGCCTTGCAGCCTTGCCCTAAGAAATTCTTAATGCTGATGCTCGTGGTTGGTGTAGTGTTCTTTTAGTAAGTCCCTTCCAAAATCGCCATCAAAATCACGCCATACCGTGTGTATGTGGTTTGCATTATTTTGGCTGTTGTCAAATTCGATCATAAAGGTTTTGCCCTGTATGCGGTAGTAGTGTGCTTTTCCAAGTTCTGTAGCACCCGCCCATGCAAACCGCATTTCAACGAGTTCTTCTTTACGAATTTTGCTTATTCTCGCCATGGCCTGGTCGGCAGGGATAGTGGAAGCATATTCGTAAATAATGTCCATTACAAGTTTTTTCTGATCATCAGTCAGATTGTTGACCAATATGCCTTCAGGGGCTGGTTTCTCTGCTACAGCCTTGTTGAAGCTCAACACATCGTTAAAGGTTTTTTCACTAAAGATGGCGATTTTTTGCTGATCGCTACTCAGCATATTAATGAGTTGCAATCCCATATCCTCTTCATGTACCAAAGGGCTAAATCCTTTTCGCTCACCTTCCATAATCCTTCCTGGGTTTGAACCGAAGAATCTAGGGGTGTATGAAACGGCATCTGCAACGGTCGTAAAATGTAGCGAAACATGATGCCCCTCAAAACTCCACATCCAAACATCTTCTTGTGTAGGATCACCGTAAATGGAAACGTAATACCGTTCTGGGTCACGGTAAACGGGGTCTCCTGAACTAGCTGCCAGTACGTTTTCTAAGCCAATGATTTCTGTGGTCTGCTTATAGCCGGTATCACTCAATGATGACCGTAGCAGTTTATGAACCAATTCTTTTTGCTCTGTACGTAACTCTTTTAGCGATAGGCCTTGTCGTTCATAAGAACTCCAAGGTAGAAAGTGCCAGTCGTCTCGGTCATCTGCATTGAATTCATAGACAATTTGCTCTTTTTGAGCATCTGTCATTGAACGTATAAATTGGTTGACGATGGTTACATCTTGGGAGAATCCCAATACAGGTAAAATTGCAACAACGAATAAAAGGATATTCTTTTTCAGATGTAAGACCATGGTTCAGCTTTTTTATATGGTTCGAGTTAATATGTTATTTTAAAAATACTTCCGCCAAAATCATCACAGACATATAAGGCACCATCTGGCCCTTGAGCCAATCCGCATGGGCGGTGTTGTAATGTGGCATCTGTTGGATTTGCCAAATCGAAACCTGCGAAGTTGTCTAAGAATATTTCCCACTCTCCGCTAGGCTTTCCATTTTTAAATGGAACAAAGGCTACAAAAAAGCCTTTTTTAAGCTCAGAAGATTGATTGTGAAAAGCGATGAAAGCACCATCTTTATATTTTTCTGGGAACATATCGCCCGTATAGAAAAGTAAGTCATTTGGACCTAAATGCGCTGGAAATGCCACAAGCGGATTAATAAAACCTTCTTCACTGGTTTGCTCACCATCTCCACCATACTCAGGAGCGAGCATACGTTTATTTTTAATGGGGTCGTAATATGTTTTAGGCCATCCCACATTATCACCCTCCTTTAGTTCGTATAAAGTTTCCGCAGGCAATTCACCGTCTTGTTTTTCGGTATAGAGCTCTGGGTAAAAATTATGAAGTCCGCCACGGCCATGATCGGTCGCAAACAAAGAGTTTGTTTTAAAATTCCAAGTAATGCCAACCGCATTTTTAATTCCGGTTACATATCGTGAACCATCTGCAAAGGACTGATTCAGTTCATCAGCCTTAAACTTCCAGATTCCGCCAGCAGAATCTAAAATGGCGCACGGCATCATTCCGGCACCCGCGTCGTTATCTCTACAGGCATCGTTCCAAGAGCCAATAGTTACGTATAGGTTATCATTATTATCAATGGCAAAGGGTTTGGCATTGTCTGCACCCATATCTATTAATCCGTCTACTATTTTTTCTGGGGTATTGGTATCTATAACTTCATGGGCATCATTCAGTTTATAGCGAAACACTCCGGTATTTGAAGAAGCATACAGGTAATTGTCTTTTGCAAGAATTCCGGTACCAGGCACATCGGCAAAGTAGTGTTGTTCATCTATGGTGCCGTCTTTATCAGTGTCTTTAAGCAAGACAATAGCTTTACCATCTTTCAGTACGGACCTATTGGCATAGATATCACCATTTTTTGAAATCGTTAGATGCCGAACAGCCCCTAAATCTTTAGCAATTTCTTCTACTGAAAATCTGTCTTGGGCTTTTAAGATGGTTTCATTGCTCACTGTTTTTACAGCTGGTTTCGTTTCGCTTTTACATCCCACGAAAAAAGAGGTAAAAGTAATGGCGGCTCCTACTAAACATAGGTTCTTGATACTGCGTATTAGTTTCATTGGTTGGTTTTAAAAAATTGGGTTGTTTTAAAAGTTACTATTTGAAAGGCACTTTTACTGCAAAAACTCAAAATAGTCCTGTGAAGTTAAAGTATTGATCCATACATTGTTATTTAATTTTAAATACTTTTATAGTATGAAAACGAAAGCCAAAGTAATTCATCTTCTTTTATTTTTTCTGATTACTAATATAGGAAATGCCCAAGAGGAATTTAAACTCTGGGAAGACGAAAAAAAACCTTTTTATAAGGAGAATGACCTTATAGAGTTTGAGAAAGAGGCATGGGGAACAACGGCCGTTGGTAACATTACAGAACCAACGTTGACGATCTACAAAGCTGAAGGACAAAATACGGGTAAGGCGGTGGTCATTATACCTGGTGGGGGGTATGAATTGGTAGCCATGTACCATGAAGGATATGAATTGGCAGCCCTGCTTTCAAAAAATGGAATTACGGCTGCTGTTTTGAAATATAGAATTCCCAATTTAAAATCTTCTAATGAACCTCACTTGGTACCATTGACAGATGGTCGTAAAGCACTTAAAATGATGCATGAAAAGGCGGAAGCATATGGGATAAACACGAATGAAATAGGGGTTGTTGGTTTTTCTGCTGGAGGCCATTTAGCAACAGTTCTTGGGCTTTGGAAAAGTGAAAACGAGAATGAGCATCCAGATTTTACAGGCTTAATTTATGGGGTGACCAATTTAACTGAGGGGAATAAAGGTTGGTTGGAAAGCAATTTGTATCACAGAAAACTTACTGAAGTGGAAATTGTTCAGAATACATTACTAGACCTTGTTAATGAAGAGACACCTCAGGCTTTTTTAGTACATGCAATCGATGACGATTCCTGTAACCTTGAAGAGACCACCCTGTATGCCCAAAAATTAAGGGAGCATCACGTTTTATATGAAACACATATTTTTCCCAGAGGTGGTCATGGCTTTGGAGTGGGTAAACCCACTGATGGTACTGATCAATGGGTAGCATTGTTCGTGAACTGGCTAAAGAATAGTCAGTTTTAAGTTGGTTCTAGCAAAGCCATGGTACTATTCATTCTTGATGCGAAAAATGCTCTAGCTAATAAAAATGAATGGCATTGACTTATAGCGATACGGTATACTTTAATAAAGTGGTCTTGTCCTATTTTGAAATTAAGATTATAATACGGGAGTCAACACTATATTTCTATAGGCAACATTACCGTGATCCCCTTGCAAATAAATTGGGCCTGGTGCAAAAACATCAGCACTGATCGCTCCACCAGTTGGTCCTTCTGCAGGGGCGTTATCTACAATCTTTTTTCCGTTTAAAATGACAGTGATATGGCGGTCTACCAAAGTAATATCCATCGTTTGCCATTCACCAGCGGGCTTTTCAGCATTTTCACTTGGGGTAACGCGGCTATAGACCGCACCCATATTGTGGCTATCAAGTTCTAACCCATAAGAGTCTACCACTTGTATTTCATATAAGCCTCTAAGGTAAACGCCGCTGTTATTTCCTTTAGGAACATTAACCTCTAGTTTTAGGTTAAAATCACCAAATTCTTGCTCGGTACGTAGGTTGCCATAATTGATATGCTCGCCATTTTCGGGTTGTACGGGATCATTCTGCATGGTGCCATTTACCACTTTAAAACCATTGGCCATGTTAGGGTTAATAGGTCTCCAACCCGTCATATCCTTTCCATTAAAAAGTTGTATTGGCTTACCAAACTTAAGTGTGGTTAAGTCTGGTGCAGCGCCCGGTGCAGGCATCCGTTTTCCTGTGAAATAATTGAGTTGTTCTCCATTTCCTCCCCAAGATGGGCCCGTCATGGTGCCAGCAATGTCATCGTTCATTTTGGTAATGCGTAGCGTCCACGTTTTAATATGCTTTCGCTCGGTACCTTTCAGCTCTTGTTCAGAAGTACGGGTTACTACCAAGGTATTTTCGTCTACCAAGTACATATCGGAAACAGGTAGTACACTACCCCCGATCCATAACAGCTCTCCGTCTAAAACGCCTTGTTGCTCATGCACTTTAAGCCAACCAACGCCACCACCTACAATATCAATGCCCCATGTACCGATAAAACTGTTTTCTAGTTCGGGGTATGATGCACAGGGTGTGTTGGCAAATAGGGGATTCGTGATGATAACGGTAATAAGGGCAAGTACTAATTTTTTCATGGTCTCGATTTGTTTAATGATGGTGGTTTGGTGATACTTTTTCAATGGTACCTCTTATAAAAGTAAGGTTTTATTTAGTACCGAAAACCTAATTGGCAAAGTTCGAACATGTTATTGTTGAGGAGCGAAAAACGTAACAACTTCCAAAGCGGAACACCCTTCAAGAAAATGTTATTTTTATGGATTCAGTAACCCGTTATAGCAACAATTTCAAGCCCCTTAGATTACGGACTCAGAAATTAACATTTCCTTTAACATTTTCTTTTCCTTAAGATTCAGTTTCTACCATACTATTTCTTAAATTTCTGATTCAAATAAACCAATCCAAAAATGATTTTAAAAAATTCTAGGCGCAAAGTCGTAGTACTGACTAGTGCACTAGCCATGTCATGTATATCGATGATTATGGCTCAAAATGTTCCTTCCCCAGAAGATGTGTATGGTTTTAAGGTCGGTGCTGACTACAAACTGGCTGATTACGCTCAAATTGAAGATTATTTAAGTAAACTAGATGATGCTTCTAACCGGGTTAAAAAAGTTGAAATTGGCACTACGGTCTTAGGTAGAAAAATGTACATCCTATTTATTTCTAGTGAGCAAAACCTAACACAGCTCGATAAGTGGAAAGACATCAGTACTAAATTGGCACGTGTACAGGTTACTGAAGACGAAGCTTTAAAACTTTCAGAAGAAGGTAAAGCGATTGTTTGGGTAGATGGCGGTATGCACTCTACCGAATTGGCACATGGTCAAATGACCTCAGAACTGGCGTATACCTTGGCCACGTCGGAGACTACCGAAATGAAAAAAATTAGGGAAAATGTTATCACCATATTGATGCCGGTAATGAATCCTGATGGGTTAGATATTGTTGTTGATTGGTATCGAAAGAATATGGGTACGGCCTATGAAACGTCGCGGCCGCCAATTTTGTATCATTATTACATGGGCCATGATAACAATAGAGATTGGTTTATGAATACCATGCCTGAGACGTATAATGTGACCAAGATTTTGTACAACGAATGGTATCCACAGATTGTGTACAACCACCACCAATCGTCACCCTCATGGACAAAAATTTCATTACCGCCGTATGCGGATCCTGTGAACCCAAAAATTCACCCTGCTATTACGGCTGCGGTGAGTGAAGTAGGTTCAGCTATGACGAAGCGATTTTCTTTAGAGAATATGCCAGGTGCAATCGCTGATAATTTCTATACGATGTTCTGGAATGGCGGAGGCCGTACCGTACCGTATTACCATAATATGATTGGTATACTTACTGAAACGGGGCATACCACACCGACACCTCGATTTTACGACCCAGAGAAACTACCAAAAACAGTAGCTGGTGATACACCAACCGACGGTACTGATATCATGTACCCAGACCCTTGGAAGGGTGGCGAATCGCATTTTCGCGATGCTGTCGATTATATGCTGACCGCTACTTGGGCAACGTTAGACTTGGCTGCAGACCGTAAGAGCAATTACTTGCACAACATTTACAAAATGGGCGCTTCGGCCATTGAAAAGTCGAAAAAAGAAGGTCCGTATGCCTATGTAATTGGTAAAGACCAATGGGATGCTTTTGAATCTGTAAACCTTGTAAACGTGTTGCTTAAAGGCGGAATAGAAATTGAAAAAGCAACAAAGAATTTTGAAGCAAATGACAAGAAATATGAAGCAGGTTCGTATGTCATTTATGCAGGACAAGCGTTTCGGCCGTATTTGATGGATTTATTGGAAAAACAAAATTACCCAACCCGTTTTCAATACCCTGGTGGACCACCGGATACCCCGTATGATTTAGCAGGATGGACCTTACCTTTTCAAATGGGCGTTGCGGTAGATAAAATTGCAGCACCTATGGAAATTGCTACCGAGAAAGTAGCTGAGGTAGCCAAGTATTATGAAGGCGAAGTTAAGGGCAAGGCGTCTTTCGGTTATGCATTGAGCGCCAATACGAATGCCTCGGTTATTGCAACCAACAAAATATTAAAGGCTGGCGGTACAGCGTACAAAACCAAAGCAGCTTTTAAATCGGGTAAAACAACCATTCCTGCAGGGTCGTATATCGTTTCTGGCGGTAGTGCGTCTATCGATGCATTGGCTAGCGAATATGGTCTTGAGGTTACGGGGTTATCTGCAGAACCTAAAATTGAAATGACCAAAATTCACACCCCTAAAGTGGGGCTGTACAAGTCTTGGGTATCGAATATGGATGAAGGGTGGACACGTTTTATCATGGATGAATATGCCTTTGAAACCGATACCTTACACGATAAAGATATTCAAACCGCAGACCTCTCTAAATACGATGTGTTGATCCTGCCTTCGCAACGCGTAAAATCACTTTTACACGGAAATTCTACTTTAGAAATGCCTGAAAAATTTACGGGAGGTTTAGGCCTTGAAGGTTCTGTAGCGCTAAGTAATTATGTAAAGAATGGAGGTACGTTAATGGCTTTTGACGAGGCTAGTAATTACGTTATTGAACAATTCGGTTTACCGATTAAAGATGCGACTGCAGGTACCGATAATAAACAGTTTTTTATACCAGGATCATTAATTAAAACAGGCTTCGATACTACGCACCCCTTGGCATTTGGTATGCAAGATACCGTAGCGGTATCGTTCAATAAAAGCCGAGCGTTTGAGATTGAAAAACAAGAGAAAAAAGGTGAAGGGGGTACAGAAGATATTAAAGATGCCCCTGTACCAGAAATTGAGGTGATTGCCAATTATGCCGAAAAAGATTTGCTCATGAGCGGTTGGGCTATGGGCGAGAAAAAATACATTGCTAAAAAACCGGCTATGGTAAAAGCGAAATATGGCAAAGGTGCTGTAGTGTTGTTTGCTTTCAGACCACAGTTTAGAGCGCAACCTCGTGGCACGTATAAGCTTATTTTTAATACGATTTATGAGGGGGCATCGGATTAAATACGGCTCTAAACATTTCAAATAAATAAAAAGCCCCATCAGAATCCTGATGGGGCTTTTATATGCTTTTAATAGTATTTGTAAGAAAATAGAATGGAAGCCACTAAAAAGAATTTACCCCACCATCCCATTCACAAAGACATCAACAAATTCCTTCATTTTAGTAAGTATGCGTTCGCCTATATCTCTTGCTTTTAGAATGCTTGGTCTATTTTCTAAGCATTTAAAAACATCGTCTCGTATAGGCTCTTGACCACTATAAATGTAGGCATCAATTAATGCTTTAAACTGGGCTTTGTCCAAATGTTCTTCATCACAAAGTTTACCTAATGCCAATACTTTTTGATCTTGCCAATATTGCTCAAACTCTTCTTCTATAGCATCTTCATCTAAAATATGTGGTAGGTTTTCGTCAATAAATTTCTCAATAAGCTCTCGTTTGCTGCGTAACTTAATATCGCCACCCAACAAATCAATGATGGCTTTTTTCTGTGTCTGCGTTTCTGTTGTATTAGCGCCTTTTAGTTTAGAGAGTAATTTTAATATATAAGCGACATTGATTCTGTCTCTGTGTATCAATTCTAACTCAAAATCAATATCGTCAAGGATTGATGTTTTTTCTTTGGTAGTATCTCGTTTTACCTTTTCGTATAAATCGAGGTACTTACCTTTATAATCTTCAAACTCTTGCTCGTTGATTGGCAAATCATCCCAATTAAAATCGGTATACGATTGCAACACATTCATGTTTCTAAGTAGCTTTCTAAAGGCTTGCACAAAAGCAGCTTCGTCTTCTTCACTTTCTAAATCATTAACACTTTGGTAAGTTGGGGCTATCTCTCGAAGGTTTTTTAGAGCCTCATCAAATTTCTCTGCGATTGCCTCATAATCGGGCATGGTTACTACCTCTATAGCGTCTTTGTTTGAAAACAAAGTAATGGCATCATCAGTTGCTTTTTTAAGGTTACGAAAGCACAATATGTTTCCTTGCGACTTCTGCTCACCTAAAATTCTATTGGTACGTGAGAAGGCCTGTATTAAGCCGTGTTGTTTTAAATTTTTATCTACGTACAGCGTGTTTACCTTTTTGGCATCAAAACCTGTCAACATCATATTCACTACAATCACGATATCTAGCCTGTTCTTTTCATCATTGAAAGTAACCTTCTCACGTTCTTTTAAACGCTTGCTGATGTCTTTAAAGTAATTCTCGAACTGCTGCTGGTCTTTTGTGGTAAAGCTGGTGTTATACATTTTATTGTAATCACCAATATACCCTTCTAGTTTGTCTCTTGTATGACCTAATGTATAAGTCGATGCAGGTTCTGCGGCCATAGACATTTCATCATCTGGAAGAAAGTCTTGGGCAAAGGCATTGTCTTCATTAGCCCCATAGGTAAATATCGTAGCAATGCGTAAATCGTGTTCTCCGGCTTCTTTCTTTTGCTGAAAGATGTCGTAATATTTAATGGCATTATCGATACTGCTCACGGCAAACAAAGCGGAGTAGTCTTTTTTAAATGTTTTTTGCGAATGAAGCGCTATAATATAATCTGCAATTTTTGAAAGACGTTTGGGGTCATCAAAAACTTCTTTTTTATCGATATCCTCTACTTCTATATCGAATAGTGTGTTACTCTTGTTTTTATATTTACCCAAATATTCAATACCAAAACGAAGTACATTCTCGTCTCGAATGGCATCTGTGATTACGTATTTGTGTAAACAATTCCCAAATAAATCTTTTGTGGTTCGTTTACCCAATTCATTTTTAGAAGCATTGTCAGCAAAAATAGGTGTCCCAGTAAAACCAAACAGCTGACTCTTTACAAAGAACTCCGTAATTCTTGCATGAGTATCACCAAACTGAGAGCGATGACACTCATCAAAAATAAAGACAAAGCGTTCGTTTTTTAAATGCTCTAATTGGCTGCGATACTGCCCGGAAATAGCATTGTTTAATTTTTGAATGGTGGTAATGATCAAGTCTGAATCTTTACGAACTCCCTTTTTATCTTTAAACGTCCCTAGAAACTGATTGACCAGACTGTTGGTGTTCGCTGTAGAGTCTACACTGCCCTCTTTAAAGGCATTGAACTCCTTCATGGTTTGATAATCTAAATCTTTACGATCTACTACAAACACCACTTTGTAGACTTCTGGCACTTCCATTAAAATCTGACTTGCCTTAAAAGACGTTAAGGTTTTACCAGAACCCGTAGTATGCCAGATATAACCATTATCTGTAGTTGTTTTTACTTGTTTGATGATGGCTTCAGCTGCAAAATATTGATACGGTCGCAGCACCATCATGTTCTTGTGCGTTTCGTTAATGACAATATAATTCGCGATCATTTTACCCAAATGGTCTGAGTTTAAAAACTTGGAAGCAAAATCGATAAGTTCGGTAACGTTTTTGTTGTTGGCATCTGCCCAATAAAAAGTTTGCTTAACGGATTGCAGCTTGTTATTGGCTAAATACTTGGTGTTTCCACCATTGCTAATTACAAAGAGTTGTACATATTGAAACAGCCCATTGTTGCTCCAAAATGAATGCAATTGATAACGGTTTATTTGATTAAAAGCCTCTTTTATCTCAATGCCCCTACGTTTGAGTTCTATTTGAACCAGTGGTAAGCCATTAACCAGCAGCGTAACATCGTATCTATTCTTAAAGGAGCCTTCTTGTGTGACTTGGTTGGTTACCTGAAATAAGTTGTTGTTCCAATTTTCTGAATCGAAGAAACGTACATACGCTATATCTCCATTTTCTTGGGTGAAGCTGAAACGGTCTCTTAGGGTTTTGGCTTTTTCAAACACATTGCCTTTGGCTAAGTGATTGAGAATGCCATCAAACTCTTTATCGGTATAGCTAGCTTTGTTAAATACTTCTAATTGACTCTTTAAATTAGACACTAAAGCAGCACCATCCATTACTTTAACAGATTTATAGCCCAAACCAATCAATTGCTTAATTAAGTTGTTTTCTAATATGGCTTCAGATTGGTGGTCCATTTATTCTTCTAAAAAAATGCTTTTATAACTCGATTCTATTTCCGTAATTTCTTTCTCTTTTAAAGCCGAAAATTCTTTTTTCAACGCTCTTTTCGATAAAACCCCATCATTTTGCTCTAAAAAACGAACCAGTATAGCAACCATCTTATCGGGCATTTCAAAATTGTTGTCTACATATCTTTTAAATGTATCATAGTTTTGTAAATAAGTTACTTCTTCTGGGATTACCCTTTCTAAGGTATCTTGTACACAATCGTATAAAAACTCTGCTTGTTTTGTAGCATCAAAATAACGGTAAAGATCAATAGTGTCATTTGTAACTTCTACATTATGGTCTTCTGTTTCTTGCCATTTTATATGGTCTAGCAAAGGATGCGAATAGGATTCCAAAACGGTTTTATAATCTTCAATATGGTCTAATATGGAAGCCGATACCGGAAAGATTACCCCTTGTTGTGTAAAGGCTTTTTTTGCTAGAACATGATGAATGATATACCGGTGTAATCGTCCATTTCCATCCACGAATGGGTGAATAAAAACAAAGCCAAATGCTATGGTTGCCGCCGCTAAAACAGCATCATAAGTTTCGTCTTGCAGTACCTCGTTTGTGGTAATTAATCCGTTTATTAATTGCTCAACATCATCTTCCTCGGCAGAAACGTGGTCTGGTATGGGCTCACCGGTTAAGCGGTCATGCTCGCCTACAAAGCCTCCTTTTTTTCGCAGGCCCATATCTATAAACCTACTGTTTTCTATTACTATCTGCTGTAAGCGAATTAATTCTTCTATGCTTAATGGTTTTTGTCCTGCTTGCCCAATGGCCTTTCCCCAACGCATTGCTCTATTATTTTCTGGGTTTTCACCCTCTATAGTAAAAGATGCCTTCGAATCTTTTAACAATAAAAAAGAAGATGCTCTTTGCAATACATCCTTATGAATACTGTTTAGGAATGCATTTTTCTTACCAGACACATTTGTTTGAATGTGATTTTCTAGTTTTTTAGTTTTAAAAATTAAGGGACAAAAATCTTTGGTGCCAGGAAGGTTATTCATTATTTTTTGTCGCACAGCTTCATGACCTTTTACAACGTATTGCATATTGGCGTCTAGTAACGGAATGTATTTACGCTTTTTTAAGTCTACGTTCACATCAATTTCCTCTTGTTGCAGCCATTCATATAAAAACCACATTTTTCTGCTATATTGTCCCATAGGCTCAATATTCAGTATGGCTTGTATATCTTCTTTAGGTATGACATTAAAAAGGGACTTAAAGACTAATAAATTTATACCCTCATATTTAATGGCAAATACTAGTTGTTTATATAATGTTTCTTCTGGTTGGTATGAAGCCGGAAATACATTCCAGACTTCGGTATTATATTTTTTGCTTTTTTCAGTAATTAGAGATAATGTATTTGGAAATGGTATGGGCAGTTTTAAACATTCTATAATAGCACCATAACCCACTATTTTTCCTTTTTCCGGAGTGGTATTGCCCTGAAATATGGATGTTTCAATTGATGGTATTACTATTTCCATGGTTTAAAATTCTATTATTTAAACTGAAATATAACTAAAAAACGTGCGCTATTTAAAAAAACGTGCGCATTTGCATATTAGTTAAAAAAAACGTGCGCAAAAATTAAAATTTAAAAACGTGCGCTAACGCCAAAAAACGTGCGCAATTATTACTTTATTATGAAAAACGTGCGCAATAGCTTTTCATAGCTTTACACAAACATTTGCTGCAACAGCCCTTTTTTAAAGGTTTGGGTTTGGGTTATTTGATTATTTACACTTTCTATTTTGGTATCGATACTCGATAAATAAGTAGCGATTTTTTGTTGTTCTGGGTGAGATGGAAATGGAACTTTAATTTCTGAGAAGTATTTATAACTAATCATTTTACCATCTCTAATTCCTTCTAAATTCTTTTGAAGCTGCATTATATAGTACGATGTTTTCAAATAGAATTTATAAAATGTTCTATCAACTTCTTCTGAACTTGGTCTAAGTATATTGTATGCTGGACTACAAATACCATGATAATCTGAAAAGTTCTTAAACTTATAATAAAGTCTCCTTTTTGAACAACTTTATAACTTGCTACACTGGCGTCAGTAACGGTCATTTGATAATTAATCAACTCTCTTGGAATTGCACCTTGGTCCTGAGTAATTGCAAGTATTGGCAAGTCTGAATTATGCTTTTTATCGGTAATATTATCAAACAATTCATTTCCTCCAACCCATTCCCAATCTGGGTAGGGATTTCCGTTTTCGTCTTTGAAGCGAAGCTGGCCTGAGAAGAGCTGCTGCATCACCCCTTTTTTGTATTGCTCCAACAATTCCTTCTTTTTGTTGAGCTGCTGTATTTTTTCATCTACCGCACTTAAAAAGGAGGCTATTTTTTGTTGTTCGGGGAGGGTGGGAAATGGTATTATTGTTTCTCTCAGAGTTTTAAGCGAAAGGTTTTTAATGGTTGAACCAGTCAATTCCGATATGAAAAATCGTTGAATTTTAGGTGATTTTAAAATATGAAAATAATACTCCGAGTCTGTATTAAAATTAAAATATCCAACACTTTTCCCAAGCATAACTTTTTCATTATTATACCTAGCAATATTTCCTATTGTACCATTCAAGGAAATTAATAAAGTATTATCAGCGAGATTTTTATCATTCTTCAAAAATGTATTTTCATCAACTTTTTTTGTTTTATCAGTGATAAAAATATTTCCATTAATTAAATTGTTTCCATTTACAAAATGTATATCCGATTCATCCACATACTTAGGTGTTCCGTGTAATCCATCACCTATTCTTTCAGATAAATCTTCCATTTTTTTCTTTCCCCATTCATCTTCAAACTCTTTGAATCGTAATGCGGGAACGAGTTGCTTATCAGTTTTGATATGTGATGTTGGGGTACTCATAGTTGCACGAAGGATAGAACGGTTTGTTTACTCACGCCATATTTATTTCTTTTCGGTGTTCGTGAATCTGCGCTATCGTTTGATTTGAGCTCATTTTGCTTTTTTGCAAAATAGCGAGTAGTGATAGCCTGACCCTCTGGGGCGTGCCCTAATAATATGTATTCTAATCTATCCATTAAAAAGGTGTGTCTATGCCTAGTTGGTTACAGTAATCGGCTATGGTGGCATCGGTAGTGGCCATGTCCGTATCTATGGCTTTGAGCTCTTGAGCAACGCCTGCCAGGTCTACAGGTTCTTCTTCTTCGAATGTATCTACATAACGAGGTATGTTTAGGTTGTAGTCGTTTTCTGCTACTTCTTGCAGTGTGGCTACATAGCTGTATTTATCTGTTGTAGTACGATTGGTGTAGGTATCCATAATAAGATTGATGTCTTCTTCTCGCAAGTAGTTTTGTGTTTTTACTTTCTCGAAATGTTGGCTAGCGTCTATAAACAGGATGTTGTCTTTATTGGCTCTTTCCTTTTTCATTACCAAAATACAGGTAGGTATACTGGTTCCGTAAAAGATGTTGGCTGGCAAACCTATTACGGCATCGAGATAGTTGCGGTCTTCTATGAGGTACTTACGGATGTGCCCTTCGGCTGCGCCTCTAAACAATACTCCGTGTGGTAGCACTACAGCCATGGTTCCGTTATCGGCTAATTGATGCACCATGTGTTGAACAAAGGCAAAATCGGCTTTAGAGCTTGGTGCTAGTTTTCCGTAAGCAGAAAAACGGTCGTCACTCATAAATAAAGGGCTAGCACTCCACTTCGCAGAGAATGGCGGATTGGCTACAATGGCTTCAAAACGTAGGTCCTCGTGCTGTGGCTTTTCTAAGGTGTTTTCGTTTTTTATGTCGAAACGTTTGTAATGCACATCGTGCATAATCATGTTCATTCGGCACAAGTTATAGGTAGTAGGATTCATTTCTTGTCCGTAAAATGAACTTACATCGCCTACTTCTTTAGCTACACGCAACAGTAATGAACCTGAACCACAAGTAGGATCGTAAACTGATTTTAGTTTACCTTTTCCTTGTGTTACCAGTTTCGCTAGTACTTTAGAGACTTGTTGTGGAGTATAGAATTCTCCTGCCTTCTTCCCTGCTCCACTGGCAAACTGACCAATGAGATATTCGTAAGCATCACCCAGTACATCACTCTCAGTATTCTCTAAATCGAAATCGATCTCGTCTAAATGCGATAGTACTTTTACGATGAGTTCGTTTTTATCGTTTTCGGATTTACCGAGTTTAGAACTGGTTAAATCTAAATCTTCAAACAGGTTACCAAAATCTTCTTCACTTTCTGAACCCATGGTGCTTTGCTCAATGTGCGTTAGCACTTTGGCTAAGTCACCCAATATAAATTGATTCTTTCCTCCTGCATTTCCCCTTCTTGCTAATTCTGAAAACAATTCTGATGGTAATAAGAAATAGCCTAGTTTATCTAAGGCTGCATCTTTTACGGCTTCTAAATAGGCTTCTTCTTGGGCATGGCCTTCTATTTCTCGAAATTTTAAGTCATCTGGCTCTAGTATTTCGTTAGCATAGAGTTCCATTTTTGTACTTAGGTACTTGTAGAATATGAAGCCTAGTATGTAATCTCTAAAATCATCGGCATCCATTTTACCGCGAAGGGTATTGGCGATGTTCCAGAGTTGTGTTTGTAGTTGTTGGGTTTGTTCGGTCATGAAATGATTTATACGTTTTCGAAGAATTTTACTGCGTACCTACAGTACTCTTTAATTTTTTCGTTATCTGTGTCAAATTCTTTTCTGCTTCCAAGATATTTATGGTCCTTTTCTTTAATTTCTTCTCCATCTTTCAGTTCCGAATAAGATATACATTTAATATGTTTTTTTGTAATTAAAACGAACAGCGCATTTTCAAAAGGATAATTACCATACTTTTCAATATCACCCAATTTCAACTTTCCACTAGCTCGATATTTCACTTCGATAAAATGAGCCCTATTATCTTTGAAAACTACAAAATCAGGCATTTGTCTAATATTCTTTTCTACATCACCCCTCACTCCGCTTAAAAGATCAGTTATTCCAGGAATCGAATTTTCCATTCCATAACTAAACACTTGAAAGTCCAAAGACCTGAAAAGCTGCTCAACAATAGTTTCTGCAATTCTGCCTTTAATTACACCAGAAACCCATGGGTTCTCTTTTGATTTTGGTACTGGTTTTGAAATTGTATTTTCATTTACTTTTGCCTCTTTCTTGTCGTATTTTTTTTCTTTTGTTTTGGAAATTGGTTTTTCAACTATTGCAACTACTTTGCTTTTATTTTCCTTTTTATAACATTTATAACATAATCCTTCTTCAAATTTTGTGGGTTCACCACATTTGATACATTCTGGCATTGTTTTTTATTTAATGAGAGGGTGTTTTAGTCAAAAAACCAAATTAAGCAAAGCATCTTTAAAAAGCAGGGGAAAAGAAAATTCTTACCCACTTTTTAACGTTAAGGAAAATTAAACAAGACTCATTTGAATATTTTCTTAATACTGTAAAATAATGGCGTTTTCAATTAGGTGCACAATTCAAATTATCGTTATACGGTTGTATATATTGCCAAAAAGCCTCACCTTCGCTTTGTCTATAATTCATTGAATAATTAGATTTTGTGCTAGAACTAACTTGATAGATATATTCATTGTATGAACTTTTGAATTTAACTATCGCGAAATAATAGGTGTTATAACTATCGTCTGTAACCTCATGAAAAGTCACTTGAGAAATAGCGTCGCTATCATAACTATAATAGGTTGTGCCATAACTTTCTGACTCAACCATATCAATCATATCTGCACAAGATGATTGGGCGTTTAGATTAGTAAACCAAAAAATTAAAAAGGTAAGGGTAATTACTTTCTTCAGTAAAATCATATTGTTTTTCATCAATTCTAATTTTGAAAATTAAATCTAAACAGACTACTGGTATTTATCTTACGGTAACCCGTAACCATGTGAAGTATATTGTGTTTTAATAGATTTAAACAACGTAGTGTCAGTTCGAGTGTTTTTAAACGAACGGGAGTGAGACTGAAAAGGTCTAGTCACCGGGTCGTATCGAACTTAGTACACTTCACTTATACGTGTGTTTGCACACGATTAAGCTCCACTGACAACAAATTGTAGGAATTTACTTATAAAAAGTTGTTATTTAGAATTCTAATTAAGTTCCGTTTAATCTAAATTAATCCACACTATGAATGAATTCTCGCAACGTAGGGTAAAACTTGTATTTATACTTTCCCTTATCACTACGGGTATTTCGGCACTATGGTTTTTTCTGGCCAGAAGTCTGAATTTGCACGAATTGTGCTTGTACATTGCAGCAACGATACCTTTTTTCATCTGTTCCGCTATCATCTCAAAGGTAGGCAACCTCACTCTGGCACGTTTTATTTATCTAGTCGCCTTTAATATTAGCGTTGCGATAACTTCTTCTTTCATAGGAAAGGCAGGTAGTGTTGAATTTATATTACTATTTGCCATGGCATTACCCTTTGTGTTTTTCTCATTTAGACGGGAAAAACCCTACGTCGCACTTTTTCCTGTGCTATCTATAGTACTTTGGATTCTTCTCTATGTTACGGATTTTAATTTATTTACCATCACAAAGATAGATACGACACTTGCAGACACGTATATTTATCCCGTATCTATTTTCACTACTGCGGTGCTTGTGACCTACCAATTGATATTTTTCTCCATGATCAATGCTCGCTATTATTCTAATATACAAGATGAACGGGAAGATGCCATTGAAGCATCTAATGCCAAGTCACAGTTTCTAAGCATGATGAGCCATGAGATACGAACGCCCATGAATGCTATTATAGGCCTCTCCCATATTTTGGGGGATACCAATCCTAGACCAGATCAAGAGGAAAATATAGAAGCCCTAAACTACTCGGGCAAAATACTATTGAATTTACTGAACAATGTATTGGATTATAGCAAGATGGAAACAAGCGGTGTAGCTCTTGATCCCATTCCTACAGATGTTATGTCGGCTGTAAAGCAGATAAAAAAGATTCATGAGCCAGGTTGTTTAGGGAAAGGGATTACGTTTAAATTACAGGTCGACGAAAAACTTCCAACGTTGTTGTTGGATATTGTACGATTTAACCAGGTCATAAATAATCTGGTCTCTAACGGCATAAAGTTTACGAAACAAGGAAGTGTAACCCTAAAAATTACAAAACAGGAAGACCGCAATGGTAATGTGTGTATGCGTACCGAAATTATAGATACCGGAATTGGTATTACAAAAGAACAACAAGAGAAAATATGGCAGCCATTTTCCCAAGCCTCTATTAGTACAAATCGCTTATATGGTGGTACGGGATTGGGCCTTCCTATAGTAAAAAGTATCGTAGAAGCCATGGGGTCTGCGGTACACATAGAAAGTGAAGTAGCACAGGGTAGTCGTTTTTACTTTGATTTAGAAGTAAAGTCTATTTCTAACGAGAAGTTAAACCAAGATAGTGGGATAAAAGAGCGTAATCTAAAAGGTAGAAGAATACTACTCGTAGAAGACAACAAAATAAATATTATGGTAGGCAAACAGATATTAGAGAGGGCCAACCTAGTGGTAGATGTCGCCTTTGATGGTCTCATGGCGGTAAATATGGTCAAAGAAAATGATTACTGTGCTGTTCTTATGGATATTCAAATGCCCATAATGGATGGGTATACCTCTTCCATGGAAATAAGAAAATTCAATACCACCTTACCAATTTTAGCGCTATCTGCCTCGGTATTCTTAGAAGTAAAGAGCAAGATAGAACAGAGTGGTATGAACGGATTTATTTTTAAACCTTTTGATCCCGAAGACCTTTACAACAGAATTGAGGCGGTAATAGATCTACCGCTAGCCTCCTAAATTTTAGCATACCCCTACCGTAAGCATAAGGAAAACGATGTATTCGTTGAAGCCTCACAGTGGGTTTCGCTCGTATTCCTTCTAAATATCCTGTTGCTGCCATCCTGTTGCGCCTTACCCTAACTTACTCAAAATTAATGCGGTCGCGTATGGTGCCATCTTCTCTATGAATAATGACATCGGCTTGGTACTTACGAGCAAGTCGTTTGGCTTTATTAATAGCCGTAATCTGGAGTCTATGTTTTGAGGTAATGCGTTTGTTACCCTCGCGCCGTACCGCCCAGTCCTCCTTATAAGGCACCACGTGTTGGTGCCAGGTTCTTGGCCTGTTGCCTGCTCGGGAACTCTTAAAAAAAACTTCTACCAGTTCAATTAAAATAGTAAGCCAAGATTTAGAGGTGGTCTTGTTAGCCATAGGGTGGGTATTTCCTGTTTACCAAGATACTGTTTTTGTTACAATACTTGTTTGTTAGCGAACTTCAACCTGACTTAGCATACACGTAGTGCCTAAAACCAAAATAGTAGTTCAAGTGAATTTGCGTGACACGAGAAAATTAGCCCCGATGCTTCGAAGGAGAAGCATACGTGCACCAAAGAGTTCTTGATATCTGCCGGGCAGGCGGGTAAGGTCTCTTTCAGTACGCCACTCGAACTGACAATTTTTGTTTCCTCCCCTTTAAAAAAACCATTTTATTCCCGGTTGGCATTGCTTCTTCTTTTTTGCTAACTTCACGGAAACTAGATGATTATGGCTACTTATTCACTGAACATCAACGGAACCTCTCATGAGGTTGATGTGGCCCCAGGCACCACTTTGCTTTGGGTGCTACGGGAACATCTGGGTCTCACTGGCACCAAATACGGCTGTGGTATAGCACAATGCGGCACGTGTACCATACATGTTGATGGCAATCCTGCGAGGGCCTGCATTCTTCAGGTAGATACGATGACCAACGGCCAACAGATCAAGACTATTGAAGGACTTTCGGAAAAGGGCGACCATCCGGTACAACAGGCATGGATTGAAGCACAGGCCCCACAATGTGGCTATTGCCAGTCTGGTCAGATCATGCAGGCGGCTGCGCTGCTAGAAACAAACCCAAATCCTTCACGGGAAGAAATCAAAAGCTATATGAACGGCGTTCTGTGCCGCTGCGGCACCTATTTGCGTATCCTAAAAGCCATTGAAATGGCTAAAGAACAAACCACTAAAACCTCCTAAGGCCATGAAAAACACAACTACCAAAACGATGTCCCCTATGGGCCGCAGGCAGTTCTTGAAATCCTCAGGGGGCGTGGCCCTTTTTATTGGGGCTTCGGGCCTTTTACCCAATTTACTGTCCTGTACCGACACCAAGGGGGTTAAGCGCGAACTTACAAAATATGACGTCACCGCTTGGGTGCGCATCACTGAAGACGGCCAAATCACCATATACAATCCCGCGGCCGAAATGGGCCAGGGATCCATGACGTCCCTGCCCTTGGTCTTTGCCGAAGAAATGGATGCGGACTGGTCTAAAGTGCATGTAGAATTTTCTCCACAGGAGGCGGACATCTATGGCTCTCCAGGCTGGCAACCCGGCACCAAGCTCATGTTCACCGTGGGCAGCCGCACCACCAATAGTTACTACTCCGTCATGCGAAAAGCAGGGGCACAGGCCCGTTATGTGCTATTGCATTCCGCAGCGGCCCATTGGCAAGTGCCCATTGCTGAATTGACCACAGGCCCAAGTGAGGTCATCCACGAAAAAAGCGACCAAAAAATAGGGTATGGTACCTTACTTGACCATGCCTGAAGCTCTTCCTGATTTTAGCGAAGCAGGCTTAAAAGATCCCAAGGATTTTCGATTGATCGGGAGCCAAATTCCCCGAATGGAAATCCCCGAAAAAGTCGACGGTAGGGCCCTCTTTGCCATTGACCTTCGTTTGCCCGATATGGTCTATGGTGTTTTGGAACGTGGCGCCCTGCACGGGGCAACACCCACCTTGACCAATGAAGAAGACATCCTAGCCATGGAAGGGGTGCTTAAAGTGGTGCCCTTTGACTATGCCATTGGTGTTGTGGCCAATACCTTGGAGGCCGCCTTGAGCGCCAAAAAGGCCCTTGCTATTCAATGGAGCGGTGCCCAGGCCAAGGGATTCAATTCACAAGACATCTACCCTGTCTATGCCAAGATGGCCAGTGCCCCCGAAAAGGGTAAGACCGTCAACGAATTAGGAGATATGGACCGTGCATGGCGCACGGCGGCCAAAACCTACGAGGCAGATTTTAAGAACGACTATGTGTACCATGCCCAAATGGAACCACTCAATGCCGTAGTGCAGGTGGCCCAAGATGGGCAAAGTGCCGAAGTCTGGGTAGGCAGTCAGCAAGGTGCGGATACCAAATTGGGTATTCCCGATCTATTGGGCATTCCCCATGAGGCGGTCAAAGTGCACCTTCAGTATTTGGGTGGCGGCTTTGGTCGGCGGAGCATGAACGATTTTGTAGTGGAATGTGGCAGCTTGGCCCAGGCCATGGCACCACAACCGGTGAAATTGGTGTGGACACGCGAAGATGATGTAACCTATGGCTGCTTCAGACCCTTGACCCTGCAACGGCTAAAAGTAAGTACCGATGCCCAGGGTACCCTCACCGGTTTCTCGCATTGTGTGGTAGGCGATGGGGGTAATTTGGTGGCCAGTGGCGCAAGTAATGACCATTATGCGATACCCAACCAGTGGGTAGAATGGCGCGAGGCCTCACATGGCATACGCTTAAAGCACTGGCGTTCGGTAGGGCATGGTCCCAATAAATTTGCCATTGAGGCCATGTTAGACGAGGTCGCCCATGATCAAGGCGTAGACCCTATTGCCCTACGAAGAAAACTGATGGTCAACGCCCCCAGGGCCTTGGCAACGCTCGAAAAGGTGGCCGAAATTTCGGATTGGAACGCCCCATTGCCCGAAGGCCGTGCTAAGGGTGTTGCCTTTGTGGAGCACGGTTCGTTGGGTACGGGTGTGTGTGAGATATCGGTAGACCGCACCTCGGGCACCATCAAGGTGCACCGTTTTTGGATCGCTTTAGATGCCGGGGTCGTCATACAACCGGACAATGTAACCGCTCAAATGGAAGGCGGGGTTATTATGGGCATAAGCTCGGTACTCAAAGAACAGATTACGGTGGTAGACGGCCAGGTACAACAACGCAATTATGACGACTACCAACTTCTGCGTATGCAAGAGGTGCCCGATAGTATTGAAACGGTAATCCTTCCCTCTGCAGAGCATCCGGAAGGGGTGGGTGAAACCGCTACCCCCATGGTGGCGGGGGCCATTGCCAATGCCTTTTTACGGTTAACGGGCAAACAGTTACGGCACCTGCCCTTTACACCAGAACGGGTGTTGGCCGTTTTGAACAGTTAAGGTGTTTATAGGGTTAAACTAAAGCACCTTGTCAATTCGAGTGAATTTTCGATACCCTCTTAAACGGCGGGTAGGCAATTTTCATTTCCGCTCTCGCTCAAAGAAAACACTCGAAGTGACAAAGGAGTAAAAATTATCACATGTCAGTTCTAGTGGCGTCCTGAAAGAGACGTTGTACTTCGACAAGCTCAGCAGAACTATCGAGAACCCTTTGGTACACGCTTACCCTTTTAACTGACGTAATATTTCTGCTATGGCAGCATCTAGCTGGGGTTGCTCCCCTTCCAAACGTTGTTTAAAATTTTCCGGTACGGTAATGTCTGGTGCTACCCCTGTTTTTTCCAGATCTTGGCCATCTAAAGTAAAACAGCCCCATGCGGGTAGGCGGTAAAAAGAGCCATCTACCAATCCTTTGCCCGAGGTAAAGATGATCCAACGGTAGGTTTCCGTCCCTAGGGTTTTACCCAATTTTAGGGCTTTGAACCCGGCAGCGGTCATTTCGGCGTCGCTCAGGCTTTGCTCATTCATTAATAGGATGATGGGCTTTACCGCAGGGGCAAAATTAGGTTGGGGAGCTAAGCCCCCATCTCGGTATTTCCATTTTAGGTAGGGTTTTTGCGATAAAAATTGAAGCACCTCATCATGTACGTTGCCACCGGTATTATAGCGTAGGTCTAAAATCAAGGCCTCTCGCTGGTTGGTTTCCGAAACCATTTCCCGTTTAAAATGTTCCAGTTCGCTACCGCCCATATTTTTCATATATACATAGGCTATCTTCTTGTTCCCATGTTCATCGACATACTTTTGGTTGGCATCTACCCAGGTATCATAGAGCAAGTTCCGCTGGGCCGTATTGCTTATGGGGTGTAGGTTGATAGAAATCGTTTTTCCATCACGCTTAAAATCCATCTGTATTTCTTTATCTAAAGAAGGTTCGTTAAAGTAAGCTTCTCGGTTCTTCTTAGGGTCTATGGCTTGCCCGTTTACGGCTACCAGCACATCGCCTTTTTTGAGATTTTTTCCGGTAACATCCGCAGGACTATCGGCAATAATAGCGGCTACCGTATAGGGATTCTCGTTAGAAAATTCAATGCCCACGGCCAAGGTCTTGGTTTTATAAAACACATTCTCTTCATCGCCAGAGGAGTTAAAGCCAAAGTGAGAGGTATTGAGTTCTCCTAACATGTCATTGAACAATACCCGTAGTTGGTTGCGGTTGGTTAAATAGGGCAGGTACTGCTCATATTTTTTACGGAGCAGTGTCCAGTCTTCTCCATGGAAATCGCCATCGTAAAAATTCTCCTCGAAGCCGGCCCAAGCTTCCTGGAACATTTGACGGAACTCCTCTGAAAGATTACGGCGAAAGGTAAAGTCCATTTCAATTTTTTCGGTCTTGTTTTTTTCGATATCTAATGTATGTAGGTTGCCTTTGCCCAACAGATAATAGCTGTCTTTGGCACCCGCTAGTTGATAGCCGTTTAGTTCATCATCTAGAACCATTTCTATCTTATTCTTTTCAAAGGGTTTGATAATGGTTTTCCACAGTTTTGATTTTCCCTCATCATGGTTGCTGATGTACAGCACGTGCATGGCCTCTTCTTTTTCGATTACGGTGGGGCTCGTCTGCTTCCCGAACGCAGGGCTTATAGCGGTGATGCGTTCCATGATACCATCAGGATTGATGGTAATGGTAATGGGCTTTTTCTTTTCTTCCTCCGCTTTGTCCTTCTTGTCATCCTTGTCGTCCTTGTCGTCATCCTTTTCCTTTTCTTCTTCTTTGAACAGTTCATCATACTTTTCATAGGTAAAGGCATCTTCATATTTATCTAAGGGCATCTGGTAAATCTGTGATTCGTTTAGACCATAGGGGTAGCTGGGCTTGGTCAAGTTAGCCATCATGTATAGGTATTTGCCATCAGGGGACCAAACAGGATCACTTTCGGTAACGCCGGTATTGGTTAGGTTGGTAATTTTTTTGTCGGATAAACGGATGACAAATACATCGTTCTCAAAATTACGGATGGCATTATAGGCAATGTATTTTCCATTGGGCGAGAAGTGGGGTTGTGGGGCATAGAGCGCCCAAAACTCATCTTTGACCACGGTCTCACTTTTAAAATTGGACAAATCTAACAGGCGCAGTTCATCCCTTCCGCTAATGTATAGGGCTTTGCTGAGGTCTGGATTCAAAACAATGTTTACGTTGTTGCGTAGGTCTTTGGTATGCTGTTTTTCGGGCGTACTCCCATCGGCGGCAATCGTAAACAGGTTGGCATAGCCCTTATAGGTACGGTTGTATAAAAGGGTTTTGTTATCTTTTAACCAGGTTATTTCTAGCACCCGCTCTGCTGGATCGGTAGTTATATGTTTAATGAATTTCCCCTTTACATCAGAAACGAATAGTTCGCCCCGTGATATGAAGGCCAGTTTTTTATTGTCTGGCGAAACGGAAAAATTACTGATGTTGCCCTGTACCTTAAAATCCTGGGTTTTGGTCAAGGTGCTGTTCTCTGTGATTTTGATGGGGATTTTGGTAGCGGTTTTGGTCGCCACATTGTAGCCGTAAACTTGATAATCTTTCCCAAAGACCACCAGTTCCCCGTTGGCACTAACTTGGGGGCGGCCAATAGACGTTTCAAATTTGGTGCGTTGCACTGTGGCACCATTGACCAGCTCATACAGGTTATATTCCCCATTGGCTTCATCAGATACAAAATAGAGGTTTCCGTTCTGGTCTAAAGTAGCCCATAGATCTTTACCCGCATAGTTGGTGTATTCCTTATAGGTTTTGGTCTTAGGGTTATAGGATTTTATATCGGGATTATAGGCGCCCTTATAGCGTTTGCGATGCGTAAAAATTTTGGCTTCCCAACTTTCATTAAAAAATACTTCTTCCGTCTTTGGATGGATGGCAATATTGGCCACCGTATTAAAAAAGTTTTCAAACAAACGTTTGGGAGTACCACCCATAACAGCCACTTCATACCCCGAATAGCGGTTGTTTCGTGATGAGGTAAAATAGAGGCTATTGGAATTCCATGCCCAGCTATCCATGTCGTCTGCTGCATCGTTGAAGGTAAGTTGCTGAATACTGCCCCCTTCCATGGGCATTACAAAGATGTCTCTGTTGCCAAATTGGGTAGCACTGAAGGCCAGCCATTTGCCGTCTGGGGAAATCCGGGGTAGGGTCTCTTCCCCATCCATGGCCGTTAAACGTACGGCGGTACCGCCTGTTGCGGGAACACTCCAAAGATCGGTATCATAGCTAAAAACAATGGTTTTTGCATCGGGAGATACGGTTGGGTCCATTAAAAAATAGGCTTCTTGGGCTTGGAGGTTGCTAACAAGAAAACCGAATAAAAGAACAAGGAATGGTTTAAAATACATGGTGGATTTTTTAAGAAGATGAAAGATACAAAAAGTACCGAAGCACTATAGGTTGCTTGGGTTTGTTGTAGCGGGTTTGCCGTACTACCTTATGAATAGGTGTATAGGCGCTACTCAGGGTAATGCACTTTCAAAAACGCTTGCTTCTCGATACTAATTTTCTAGCACTTCTAAAATTCAAAGGAAGTGATATTTCGGTTATTAACTATAATGCCACACTGGATATTCATAAGTTCATTATTTTTAAGGAATCTAAATGTTCCCTATGAAACCGAGTCTGCGTTTTAGTACCCTACAGCCTATTCTGGTATTCGTCTTTTTGGCCTTGGTTGCCAGCTGTGCTGAGAAACAGAAAAGTGAGACCGATGCCACTACCGCATCCGCCAAAATATACATCACAGCCCTAGACAAATCACAACTTTTACAAGAGCATGACGTAGCTACAAAAAGTACGACTACGCCAGCGGGTACCATACAAGTAGACCCAAGTACCACCTACCAAGAAATTGATGGTTTTGGGTACACGCTTACAGGCGGTAGTGCGCTACATATCAGTAACATGTCCGCACCCGCTAGAGCAGCGTTGTTACAAGAGCTATTTGGTACAGGCACAAACAGTATTGGGGTGAGTTATTTGCGTTTAAGTGTGGGCGGTTCCGATTTAGATGAATACCCGTGGTCGTATAACGATTTGCCCAATGGAGCTACCGATGTAGACCTTGCGCAATTCTCCTTGGCCTATGATACTTTGTATCTGATACCGGTACTGAAGGAGATTTTAAAAATATCCCCAGAACTAAAACTGATGGGTTCACCGTGGTCTCCCCCTGCGTGGATGAAAGATAACAAGGACACCCGTGGCGGAGGTTTATTGCCCGAATATCAAGCGGTGTATGCGAACTATTTGGCAAAATACATACAAGAAATGGGAAAGCAAGGCATAACGATAGATGCCCTCACCATACAAAACGAACCCTTACACCCAGGTAATAATCCGAGCCTATTAATGCTTGCTGACCAACAGGCCAATTTCATTAAAAATGATTTAGGCCCTACGTTCAAAAACTTGGGAATTAAAACGAAAATTATCATTTATGACCACAATGCCGACCGACCAGATTATCCGATTTCCATCTTAAATGATGCAGATGCGGCCCAATATATAGATGGTTCGGCTTTTCATATGTATGGAGGTGAGATAGAAGCCTTGTCTGAAGTTCATGAGGCACACCCCACTAAGAACCTCTATTTTACCGAGCAATGGGTAGGGGCTCCTGGAGATTTTGCCGGAGATGTCGCTTGGCATAACGAAGTATTGATTATTGGTGCTACCAGAAACTGGAGCAAAACCGTGTTGGAATGGAATGTAGCAGCCGATGAACATCAGAATCCGCATACCGACCGTGGGGGTTGTGACCGTTGCTTGGGTGCATTGACGATAATAGGTGATTCTGTAGTCCGTAATCCTTCCTATTACATCATTGCACAGGCATCTAAATTTGTGTCCCCTAGGTCTGTTCGTATGGCTTCAACTACTTTGGACAATGTGCCCAATGTAGCCTTTAAAACTCCCGATGGAGAATTGGTTACCATCCTTCAGAATAAAGAAGCGGCAGCCAAGACTATAGAAATACAACTAGGTGAAACGGCTGTTTTTGTGGAGATACCGGCAAAATCGATAGGGACTTTAGTCTATAAAAACCCCAATGGATCTTAAGGATTCTACACATTTTAAAAGTGGAAAAAAGGAGTATATGTTATAAAGTTTGTGCGCGGTTTTACAATTAAACATTTAAAAAATAGTTTGAAGATTTATAGTATAAATTCTAAAATTAAAAGTAGTAGTAAGTAATGGCAAAGATTGAAATTAAAGGTTCCCCCGAAGAACTTGAAAGAGTCGCCACTTTCTTGGCAAACAACAACATAAAGTTTAATGTCGTAAAGGATTACGGAAATCACTCATTAGACGATATCGATAGGTACGAACATCTTATAAGTAAGTATACGTAAATTTTTTTGTACCTTATTTAAATATGCACATACTATGAAAGGCTTACAAGATATTAAAACAGCAATAGACCTTTATGTAGACGATACCAATACGTCTGCACTAAAGGTCGTAGATGCGCTACACAAATATTACTTCAATAAGGCGGTAACAGCCGAGATTAAACTGTACAAAAAGAAGAAGAAAAAAGTTGCTGAAATTACGAAGGACTTAAAAATATCGCACCGACGGTTTTATAAGATCTTAGAAGATAAAAAAGTGGAGTTCACCAAATACAATAAGACTAAAGAAGAAGAAGGACCAGCGTAGTTGTAAGTTGTTTCCAAATCGTAATTAAAATAAAAAAGTAAAGCCCATTCATAGTTGTGTGGGCTTTACTTTGAACAATAAGGTTTTAAAGAAAATGGCAATTTCACTTTTGTGTGGTTACATACACATTATCGTTTCTTAAAGTGCACTTTAAGAAATGATACTTGAACGGCAAATAGTACTGCAAAAATAACCGCGGTATAAATCATTTTCTTAGAGAATATAAGCCTTGATAGTTTTTCAATTATTGGGTTATAGTTCATAACATTACTGTCTAAATGAGACAGCAAACCTGTTTCTGTAGTACTAAAGAATAAAGGGTATACTAAAGCACCAACAATTAATACTAACAGACCGATCCACACAGGTATAGAAATTAAAGGCTTATATGCAATTGCATTGCTATTCGCTACTATTTCTACTTTAGACATAATAGAAGATGTAAAGTCTATTGAAGGAGATTCAACGACCGTCTCCTTCATCATTTTATCGATGAGCTGTTCGAGTTTTTTATCGTGCGCTTCGTTCATAATGTTCTATAATTTCTGGTGCTAACGTGTCTCTTAAAATACTTGCCAGTTTTTTTCTGATTCTAAATAGTTTTACCTTAACATTGTTAGCTGTTAAATCAATAATTTTTGCAATTTCATCTAGCGATAATTCTTCAAAATAAAATAACGTTAATAGCGCGATATCGTTACTTGGAAGTTGTTTTAGGCATTCTTGAATAGCACTTTTACGCTCTTCTTTTTCCATCATTTCTAAAGCGTTGTCCATTGTTTCGATGTTGACCGCTGAGTATTCATTTAACGTGAAGACCTGTAGCTCCCGTTTATTTTTTTTCAACCTATCTAAACAGGTATGATAGGTTATTTTGTAAATCCATGTTGAAAATTTTGAATCGCCCTTGAATTTATTTAGAGACCGAAATACCTTAATAAAGGTATCTTGAGACACCTCTTCGGCTTCTTCTCTATGCTTTAACATGCGTAAGGCAAGTGTAAACACTACATCTTTATAACGATTTACTAAAGAGCTAAACGATTTCGAATCGCCTGCCAAAATAGCATCAATGAGTAGTTGGTCGGTTGTCTCCATTTTTTAATAAGACGAGACTTATTTGGTAAAGGTTACATAATTAAGTTTTTTTTTTTGATTAAATGTGTAACCTCAAATTATAATCTGTCGTCATAAGCTATGAACCTGATTAAATCAATCAATTAAAACAATCAATTATGGACCCAGAAATCATCATCCCAATCGTATTCTTCGGATCAATCTTCGGAGTATTTTATTTGTATATCTCAAGTAGAAACAGAGAGCGGTTGGCACTAATAGAAAAAGGAGCAGACGCCAGTATATTTGCTAGAGGCGAAGGTAAATCTCCCATTTGGAAAGTCATTATCCTTAACCTATCTCTTTTATTGATAGGAATTGGCATAGGAATATTTGTCGCTACGCTAATAGACCATTACTCATCTCTTGATACAGATTCGATTTATCCGGCTACCATTTTCTTGATGGCAGGTATAGGTTTATTCGTAGGCTTTAAGATGACTAGTGCTATGGATAAAGAATAGAATTTTAATATGTAATCAATCATCAAACCACTTTTTTCTACCAAGATAAAAGTGGTTTTTAATTTAAAAAAAATGAGAAATATACGTTCTTTAAAGTGTCTATTAATAGTAATCGCTATACTATCGCTTTATTCTAATACAAACAGTTACGGTCAAAATTTAGAATCTAACATTGACAGTTTGCTGCTTCATAAATACCCTTCAAACGAACCTGGTGCAACCTTTCTGGTTTCTAAAAATGGAAATATCATTTATAACAAAGCATTTGGTCTTGCAAATTTAGAATTGAATTTTTCGATGCAAAAAGAAACTGTATTTGAAATAGGTTCTATGACAAAGCAGTTTACCGCAATTTCTATACTAATACTTATGGAAAGAGGTGTACTAAATTTAGACGACGAAATAACAAAGTACATTCTCGATTACCCTACAAATGGAAATAAAATTACAATACATCATTTATTGACACATACATCTGGCATTAAATCATTCACCAGTATTAAGGGAATAAATACAATTGCAAAACAAGATTTAACGCCTTTAGAGTTAATTGATTTTTTCAAAAATGAGCCTATTGATTTTATGCCCGGTGAAAAGTTTAAATATAATAATTCAGGATACGTGCTTTTGGGTTATATAATAGAAAAAGTAAGTGGACAAAATTACGCGCAGTTTGTTGAGGAAGAAATTTTTAAGAAATTAGGAATGACCGCTTCGAAATACGCAAGTCATAAAGATATAATTAAAAATAGGGCCTCTGGGTATCATAAGAAAGATAGCTTTATAAATAATAGAAGAATTAGTTTTACAATACCGTATGCTTCAGGTTCATTAATGTCGAATGTGATTGATATGTTCAAGTGGCAAGAAGCATTAAAAAATAATGAGCTAATCAGTAGAAAAGCAACCGAAAAGGCATTTACAAATTATGCATTGAATAATGGTGAGCATATCGATTATGGGTATGGTTGGCATATTAAGCAAACTAACGGAATTTCTGTTTGGGAACACGGCGGCGCAATTTTTGGTTTCAAATCAATGGGTGTATATCTACCGAATGAAGATATTTATGTTATTGGTTTAAATAACTGTGATTGTAATTCACCAACTGATATTACAAGACAAATTGCACAGTTGGCTATTGGAAAATAAACGCCTAACGTTGTAAGTACTTGTTTTAATAGATTTTTGTTCTTTGATTTTCTTTATCTATATTTCCCTATAAGATAGGTTTACGCCTTTATTGGCGTTTCCTTTAGCGCTTTCGGTTAGTATTCCGTTAAATGTAAAGAATATGAATACCTTTAAAAAGGAGTAGAATTCTAGGAAGTAAGCGTTAAATATGTAACCAATCATTAAATAATTCAATATAAAAAGTATGAGAAAAGTATTATTTATTATAGGAATGGTATTGGCTTTAATTACCATCGTGAATAGTTTTTTTACAATGGGCGATACACGTCCATTTTTCGGATTTGAAATGAATATTTGGGTATATCGTTTAATTTGGCTTGGATTGTTCAGTATAATTCTAAAGGGTTATCTCAAAGAATCTAAAAAGTTTAAATAAAGGATGTATTAAAATGTAATTGCTAAAAGTTGAAGGTAATTATACCTCACCAACCTTTATACCTCAATGAAAAAGCGAAAAATTAAAATCAGCGATATCATTTTTGTGGTGTTCATAGCCTTGCTTCTGATACCACAGACCAGAACACCGATACAGGTTGCACTCAATAAGTTAAAAGTTGCCGTATGGTCGCCAAGTATTTCAGATACCGAAGACCAAGAACAGGTGGTTCCTTTTGAATATGCAGTACAAGAGCTGAATGGTATACCGAAACGTATTGCCATTGGCCAAGGGAAGGTTACCTTTTTAAGTTATTGGGCAACATGGTGTCCGCCTTGTATTGCAGAGCTACCGGGAATTCAAGAACTGTATGCCGATTACGGCGACAACGTTAATTTTGTCTTAGTAACTCAAGAAGAGACAGAGAAAGTGCAACGATTTATCACCAAAAAAGGCTATGATTTGCCGGTGTATATACCGCAAATGCAAGCACCAGAACTATTACAAAGCAACAGCCTTCCTACCAATTATATTATAGATGCCAAAGGTGCTATTATTATCAAAGAAACCGGTGCCGCTGATTGGAACAGCGCCAAAGTACGAACACTTTTAGATGAATTACTGTTGAATTAAGCACAACACTAGGGAATTTTTCTATAGGCATTTTTGAATATAGGCAGCCATCATCTCTTTTTTAGCCAATGCCTTTTCAGCAAAATTAAAGAGACTTAAACACCTATCGAGGTTTTGGTTTTCGTAAGTGACTTTGTAGTAGGTATTATTATTCAAGTAATCGGTTAGTGCCCGCAAACCATGAATAAAGGGCATAAACACGGCGCCAAGTGGCAAACTTTGCTTTTCTTCTTCCGTCAAAAAAGACTCGTTAGTTGCTAGTCCGTCAACAAAAGCTTCAAACAATTCGCTGTTAAAAGTTATAAGGTCATGATTTTGCTCATCTTCAGGGGCAACATTGACCACAGTTCTAATCGCATCACCAAAATCATAATAGAAATAACCTTTCATAATGGTATCGAGGTCAATGAGGCACAATGCTTTATCACTGTTTTTAGAGAATAATATATTATTTAGTTTGGTATCATTATGACAGATACGCACAGGCAGATTTTCATTGTTTAAATGCTCTAGTTCCTTTAAAAAATGATGTGCTTTTTTTATCGCTTCGGCTGCAATTTCACGTTTGTCTACTTCGGAAGTTGCTAACGCTTCTTTGAACTCATGTGCCCTATGGTCAAGATGGTGAAATTTAGGCAGGGTATCTTTGAACAGGGTAACATCAGCCTTTTTTAATAGGCTGTGAAAGCCGCCAACGATTCGGCCCGTTTCAAAAGCAGTACTCGTATTTGTGGTCGTGTTATAGGTGGTACTATCGGGAATGTAGGTCATGATACGCCAATAATCACCATTTATTTGAAGGCAATTTTCTCCGCTTTTGGTAGGCAGAAAAGTTATTTGCGCATAGTCATCTGCTGTTAAATAGGGCAGAGCATAATTGATATTATCCATCAATATACCTGTGTTTTTAAACACAATATGATTTATCCTCTGCAGAATAAATTGCTGCTTTTCATCATCGGTAACAAGAAAGGTATCATTTATAAGTCCTGCAGTTAGGGGTGTATATTGAATGTGATTTCCGTTGAGGTTGAATTCTTGAAGTATATCAAGTATGTTCTGCTGTTGAATCATAAATGGGTCATGCAATTTGGTGATTAAAGGTATTGAAATTGCTATAAAAATTGAATCTCTATTGTATGGTATTATTTAACGATAAATTTAAATACCTCTTAGTCGTTAATATCCACCGCCTGCCACTATAAGAAAATAGTACTTTGTGTAGCAAACAAAATGTGTTGTCAAGCATTAAGAATAAGAATTTTAAAAGGAATGAAGCTTTCCATATGTGTAAGTAAGATGAGTAGCGTAATATTAAAAAAGAGGTTTTTTAACTTAATTCTGTGCAGTACATCTAATGGAAATACGATTTTGAAAATATCGAAGTTAATAGCATAACTAAAAAATTTTCCCAAGAATGATTAAGATTAAAGCTTACTTAAAAGTTTCCGTATTATTTTTTACTTCCTATTATGCACAAGCCCAATGTGAGGTTTTTAAAAGTGAGATTACCGATGTGCAGCATTATATGCTACAGGTGAGTCAATTGACCGATTCATTAAGTACATCTGCTGAAACGGCCTCGTATGATGCAAAGTTAAGTACGGCGCGTACAAACACAAAAACGGTTATGTTGCTTATGGGCCAGGCGGTTACTGCAGCTGAAGAAGCTGTTGTTCTTGCTTCAGAAGCGCAATACGATTCTGAAAGTTGCGGATTAGAAGAAGCTATAAGCTATACCATTGATGCCGAAAGAAACGCTATCGATGCACGTGATTTTGCAAGCGAAGCTTTTGAAAATGTAAAGAGCGCATCAAAATCTAAAAACCTTGGTAATTTGCAGTTTCATATGAGAAAGGCACAACGTGTGCTTAGAGAGGTACGGAATTCTGCCGATGCTTCAGCTTATGCTGCAGAAATTGCACATTACAGTTGTAGCCATGATATGGATCATGCGATGGGGGATAAATAAATACGTTAACAATTAAAAATTTAAAAAACCATGGAGATACATTCATGGTTTTTTTGTGTCTTGTAGTTTCATAAGATAACTTATATATTTAGTAGGCAAGCACTTACGGTTTTATTGATTTAATTTTTTATCTTCAACAGTATTATCTTTTGACCTGGGATAAACAAAGACGTATTAACCATCTAAACCAAACACCATGAGAACTACAAGAATGCTTCGTTTTCTTATTGCCATTTTATCCTTTTCCTATTTGGGATCGGTTCATGCACAAGATCCTACTGTCACAATCACCTTAACGGTCGATACCTCATTACTCGGTGATGACAGAGACGCACCTGGGGGCTGTACGTTTAATGTAGTACCGGCCGATAAGATTTTAGTAAATGACCCCAACAATCCTAAAACCTTTTCTATTAGGGTAGAGGAATCGGATATTATCGAATGGCAGGGCTTTACGACCACTGGCGGCGAAGTGAAAATGAAAAAAATTACTTTTATAGGTGGGACCGATATTTTTGAATCCAACCCTGTAAAAGGGCAAAACAGTAATGGTAAGGAAAAGATAAAGGCCAAACCCAATAAAAAAACACCTGCCGGTAAAGACTATGAATATAGTATTCGCTTTAAACCAGATGGTTTCAAATTTTATGACATTGACCCTAGGATCAAGGTTGGAAATCAATAAAAAATGAGTTGGGTAGTGATTACCTTTTCAGGGTACGGTTATGAAAAATAAAATCTATATTAAATTTTTTTTGGTTCTCCTTCTAGGTCTATGGATGATTCACGGGCAGGCACAGACCCTACATGAACTGGTGCTAACGGTAGACATAACGAAACCGAACAATGTAGCGAACAATTTTTTTAGTGCGGGAGATAATACTACTATTTTGGAAAGCAGTTCGGGGAAACTATTTGCTATTAGGGCAGAAGTAGGGGATTCCGTATTATGGAAGGCCAAGGCCGCCGGCGAATCACAAGTACCTGTGCATGTTGTTGGTGTCAATTACATCAGTGGGCCGCGTATTTTTAGTTCCAACACCTTAACCGGAAAAAGTTCTATTAAGGGGACCATTATTCGTGGAGGTAAGGAGAATTATGTCTACAAGCTTCACTATACCCTTGGATCGGATACAAAGGTGTATGTCGTCACCGCTATAATCATGACAAAATAATAGCGATCAACGCTTTTTATATGAAGTTATTTTTTAAATGTAATGGATGGGCAAAAGTAGTCTTGTTGCTGTGCCTTATGGTCAAGGGGATGCCCAGTTTTGGTCAAAATGAAGCACTTGCCGATAGCTTGATTCAGGTGTATGAATCAGGCAACTATGATCCAGCGCTTAAACTTAAAATTTTATCGAGAATAACGGTTTACCTTCCCGATCCTGATCGTATTTTGGCATATAGCGATTCGTTGATGACGGAAGCTATACGGCAAGATTCCACTAAATATATATTTAATTCCCACTTACAGACCGGGAATGCGTTGCAACAAAAAGGAAATTTAAGTGGTGCGTTGGACAGTTATTTTAAGGCCTTGGAAATTACGGATAGAAATACCGAAAAAAACCAGGTGGCCATCATGTATACTGCCATTGCAGCTGTTTATGCTGGCATGAACAATAGGGAAAATGTGAGACAATACTATTCTGATGCCATTTCCATTTTTAAAACGGAACAGGATACGTTAAACTATGCCGTAGCCATGGAAAATTTAGGGGATACCTATTTGGAATGGTCCAAGCCAGATTCCGCATTGCTGTACTTCAATCAGTCTGGCCCGATATTCGAAAAATTGGGAAATAAAATTGCTCTGGCGTATAATTTAGGGAATAAGGGTCTTGCCTATGCACAAAAGGGAAGACCTACCAAAGCGGAGGAGAATATTGAGGAGGCCGTTGCCATATTGGAAGAGTTAGGAGATTACAGGCCCATTACGACCTACCTAAACTATATGTCGGATATCTATGCCGATAAGGAAGATTGGGACGGTGCGTTTGACTATGCCTTACGCTCCTTGGACCTCGCCAAACAGTATGGGTTAAAAGTACGGATAAGCAGTGCCTATTTAAAATTGTCAGAACTGTATGAACGTACTGGGTATGCTTCCGCTTCCTTGAACTATTATCGTAAGTATATTGTTTTTAGAGATAGTGTGGTCAACCTCACTGCCGTACAACAAATGGCGGATATTCGTAGAAATTCTGAACAAGCACAGTTCAAGGCAGAACTAGATCTCACCAACCAGCAAAAACAAACCCAAAAAGTAGTGACCATCGCCACTGGCATTGCGTTGTTCTTGATTATTCTGTTAGCTATTGGTTTGTACAGACGCAATGTGTTCACTAAACGTACGAATGCTATTATCGAAAAGGAAATGGCCCGCTCAGAGCGGCTGTTAGTCAATATCTTACCAGAGGAAACCGCACGAGAGTTAAAGGAATTTGGAAAGGTCAAGGCTAAGAAGTTCGAATCGGTCTCGGTTTTGTTTACCGATTTTGAGGCCTTTACCGCAGCTTCGGAACACGTTGATCCAGAGCTTTTGGTCACCCGATTAGGGTATTATTTCACGGCCTTTGATGATATCATCGAAAAATATGGATTGGAAAAAATCAAGACGATTGGAGATGCGTATATGTGTGCAGGAGGTTTGCCATTCCCAATAGAAGATCACGCTATAAAAATGGTAAAGGCGGCATTTGAGATACTACAGTTTGTAGAGGAAGCCAAGTCTGAAAAGGAAACCGATTTTTCATTTAACGTTCGTATAGGAATCAATACAGGACCTGTAGTTGCTGGGGTAGTGGGCAGCAAAAAATTCTCTTATGATATTTGGGGCGATACGGTAAACGTGGCTTCACGTATGGAAACTTTTTCTGATTCCGGTAAAATCAACATTAGTAAAAACACCTATAATTTAGTAAAGGATATTTTTGATTGTGAATTTAGAGGACAGATTGAAGTAAAGAATAAGGGTCTTATGAGTATGTATTTTGTAAAAGGACCACTTCAAAATATATAGTACTTCGAATAGTGCCGCTAAGAAACACATTAGGCAAGAAAGCAAAATTCAATTGAAATTTAAAATTTATAGACAAAACCGAGCGAATAACTATCTGCGTCATTGGCAAAACTCAGCTGCATATGTTCTCTTTGGTAGGGAGTGGTAAAAATATAGGCGCTACCGATACCGACAACCGCACCTGCCAAAACATCCCACCCATCATGTTTTTGGGCTTCTATACGACTATAACCGGTATAGCCTGCGAGAATATATGCAGGTATACCATAGCTCCACCCATATCTTTTTTGAATAAAAGCAGCACTTTGAAATGTAGTTGAGGTATGCCCAGAAGGGAAGGCCCTATCTCCATTATTATAAGGTCTTTTTTTATCGGTCGCATATTTGAGTCCGATAGTAACTGCTTGATTAAGGGCAAAGCCTTTGGCAAATTGCCATGTACCTTCATAATCACCGGCTATTAGGCTACCTGTAAGTGCCGTTGCAGGCATAGCGAATAGTAACACATCGCCAGAATTTTGTATGGTTTTATTTTGACCATAAAAAACCGAAGTAGTAGCTAGTATGAAAAGAATTAGAAGTTTTCTGCACAGAATTTTAGGCTCGATAGAAGAAGGCATATCGTCTTGTGTTTGAATTTTAAAAAAAATACAATGCGATTCTTAAGAGAATTTAAAGTTGTACTTAATATGGTGTTATTGCATTAATTATTTTGCGGTTAGGACACACAATGATTTTTCTAAAATAGAAATATCGAGTTGGTTGGTGTCTATTCTGTTGTGTTCACCATCTACTTGAGTATCAAAAAAATCGGAATGATTACGTGTTAGGTGCAATTTTGAGGTCTGAAAGCTTTTCGATTCTTTTAACCAATGTACTTTTCTAATCAGGATTAAAATTCCCAACCACAACATTTTTAATCGGTTAATTTTTTTGATGACCAATACGTCGAGCTTACCATCTTGAAGGGAAGCTTTTGGTGTTAAACTCAATTTATAGCCCATTTCATTAGAATTAGAAATTAAAACGATAAATGGGTTAATCATAGGGGTTTCCCCATCGATACCAATAGATAATGGTTCGTTCTTTTTAATGTCTCTAAAAGTGGTGGCACAGGCGCTTATATAGCCTAAGAGCGTTCTTTTTTCAGAAGATTCATAATGCTTTATTAAACGGGCATCAAAACCTACGCCAGTATTGCTAAAAAAATAGCGGCCGTTGATACTCCCAACATCAATATGCTCTTTATGTTTATTTCTAATGATTTCTAAGGCCTTTCTCCTTTTCTTCGGAATTTTAAGATTAGATGCTAATCCGTTACCAGAACCCATAGGTACAATACCCAAGGCAATATTGGTGCCGATTAAACAGGTGGCTACTTCATTTATGGTGCCATCACCACCACAAGCAACAATGATATCTGCTTTTTCTAAAACAGATTCTTGGGTCAATAACGTAGCGTGCGCTTTATACTCGCTAATCTTTATAGTCAAATCATGCACACCACTAATAAAATAGGATTGCAACTCATCTTTGGTCAATGGCGTGTGGCCATTTCCTGCTATCGGATTTACTATAAAATGTATGTGGATCATTGATTAAGTGATTTCAATTGGAGCCCCCCATTATGGTAAAGTTCATCTGCTACTTGATAGTTTGAGATGGCTATATTTTTAAACGATTCATTCATAGGTGTATTTTGTAGGCTATTGTCCATAGCATTCCATTCGTAAAAATTAACGGTTTCTCCATCACCAAGTACCAATACTTTACCGTCTTTCAAATAGCCTAATTTTCTGTAATTACCAATTAGTGCACGTTCATTTTTCGGACCCATTTTAAGGATATCCATGCCAAAAAGGTTACTGTCATATTCCCACCCTAAGGTAGAGAACAAAGTTGGAAAAACATCTATCTGAGAACAAAGCGTATTGTTTTTAGAAGGCTTTAAGTTCTTTAAATTATAAATAAGTGCGGGAATGTGGTAGTTGGCCACATCTAATTCCCATTTACCGGCACTACTTGCACAATGATCACTCATAATAACGAATACGGTGTTACTAAACCAAGGTTTAGTCTTTGCTTGTTCTAAAAACGCACCGATTGCATAATCCGTATATTTTACTGCACCATTTCTTCCTGTACCTGAAGGAATATCTATTTTACCTTCTGGGTAGGTAAAAGGTTTATGATTCGAAGTGGTCATTACAAAATCGAAAAAGGGCTTGCCGTTTTGGTGTGCCAAATCTGCTTCCTTAAGTACTTTGTTATAAATATCTTCATCACAAACGCCCCAGGCATTTTCAAACGTAACTTCATCATCTTCGATATTCGTTCTTTTTGCCGTGTTATTTGCATCCAATAAAAAGCCACGGCCACGATCTACGATATTAAAGCCATTGCCTCCAAAGAACGTATTCATATTATCAAAATAACCATCGCCACCATAAAAGAAATTACGGTCATAGCCTTGTTCTTTAAATACTTCGCCAATAGTAAAAAGGCCAGTGTTATTCTTTCTTTTCACAATACTACGGCCTGGGGTAGGCGGTATTGATAATGTAATGGCCTCCATTCCTCTAACCGTGCGTGTACCCGTTGCATACAAATTGGTAAAGAAAAGGCTTTGGTTGGCAAGATTATCTAATACCGGAGTGATGTTCTGATCACCCCCTAAACTGTTCAAATATTTACCGCTCAAACTTTCAATACAGATGAAAATTACATTGGGTTTTTGCACCGTTCCTGTGGTGTCTGTCGAATGAATTGTTCTATATATTTCATTTTTAGTTGCATCAACGAAGGTATCTCCATAGGGTACGTATTGCTTTTTAAGAGCAGTAAAAGCATCTTTTTGAGGTATTGTGGTGTAAAATTCAGAATAGGTCAGTTCATTATTGCGGAAGGCGGCAAAAAAGGAATAAATACCAGCTTTTGATAGTTCATTGTTATATCTGTTCTTAGACCATTCTGCCTGATCATTGTTTATGAATAAGCCGAATACAAGGCATATGGCAACCCATGGCAGAGTAGCCAATAGCCGTTGTTTAAAGGTAGTTTCATTTTCAAATGTCTTCTGAAATAACTTTCTTTTATGTACTACAAAAAGAGTGATCGCTACTAAAGAAAGTAAAGAGCCGATAAGTAATGGAAGTGGATAAGACTCATTAATATTTTTGACAACCTCATAGGTATAAATTAAATAATCTACCGCAATAAAATTAAAGCGGCGTTGAAATTCATCCCAAAAAGTAAACTCTCCAAAAAAGGAGAAATAGATGATAAGTACGGCTAAGAAAAAGCCAAACCAAGTGCTAATTTTATCGACCAAAGAACCATACCATTTCTTGGGGAAAATTAATAGATAAACCAAGAAGGGCATTAAGAATAGGGAGAGCGTTCCTATATCATAAAATAGCCCAGTAATGAACGTTCGAACCATAGTGCCTATATGGGCATCTACCTCTGAAAAATCCCAAATGAAAAAGGTAAGCCGTACTAAAAATGAAATACAAATAAAAAGAAATACAAAGGCTTTAAGTAGTGAAAAGCGTTTTGGAAACAGAAGAGTCCACATATAAAATGTAATTAGGGTAGTTCGACCCTAAATATATATCTAGATTCTTAAGAGAATTTAAAGTTTTACCTAAAAACAATAATTTTTCAATAGGGAGCTATATGTCTGATATGTTATAAGTTACTATGAAAATTGAAGTTAGACGCCTGATTTATGTAAGTAATCTCGATTTTGTTACGACTAGGTTGACTATAATTACTTTTTGGGATGAATTTGCTTCATAATATCCTCTAACATTTCTACCTGTATTTGCTGAATATTTAATAATTCTTGTTGTTGATGAATAATTAAATGATCTAATTTTTCATGTAGCGTACGAATTTCAAGCTCGGCCTTTAAATTGACCATATAGTCTTGTTTTGCACGTTCACGATCCTTTTCTTCTTGCCTATTCTGACTCATCATAATTACAGGGGCCTGTAAAGCCGCTAAGCAAGAAAGAATTAGATTTAATAGAATGAATGGGTAGGGGTCAAAACCTTTATTCGCTAATAAAATGATATTTGCTGAAATCCAGAAAAAAATTATAAAGGCAAAAAGTAGGATGAATTTCCAGCTTCCGCCGAATGTTGCCACCTTATCTGCGAGTTGTTGACCGAAATTAAAATCATTCGAGGTGTCTTTTACATTTTCAGAGATGATTTCATGATCATTCAATGTTTTTAAAACATCTTCTTCTAAGTGCGAAAGTTCGCCTACCTCTTTAACCAAATAACTAGAAAGATACTTTTGGCGGTATAGGTTTAGTTCGGCAATTGAAATAGAACTTTTTTTATTGAAACTAGGGTAGTCATTTAGAATTACATCAAAAATTGACTTTCTGATCGTATTACCAAAAACTTGTTCGCTCTTTGGAAATTCTTGCTGAGAGATACTACTGATAAATGTATTCATATCACGTTATTTAGCATAATTACGCTATTGAAATTACAATAAATACTGCTACCTAACCCATCGTTTGTATCTAAAACTTGTAAACGATACCCATGGCGTAAGAACCATTACCGCTATCAAAACTAAGCTCAAAATGTTCCTCTAAATAAGGGGTTGTAAATAAATAGGTGCTACCAATCCCCACTGCGGCACCAGCAAGAATATCCCAACCATCATGTCTGTCATTTAAACCTTCGAGTCGGCTATAGCCAACAAAACCAGCAACCAAATAAGCCGGCACACCATATTTCCACCCGTAGCGTTTTTGTAAAAATGAAGCTCCTTGAAAAGCAAAAGAGGTATGGCCCGAAGGAAAAGCATGTCCGTCAGTTCTACCTTCTGGCCTTGGTTTATTTATAGCATATTTAAGAATCCATGTTGCTGTTAAGTTGGTGCCTAAAGACTTACTTAATTGCCAGAAACCTTCTTTGTCTTTTTTAGCAAGAATGGTAATCAAAGAAACTACTGATGGGGCGTATTGAGCGTAATCTCCTATGTTTTGGATATGGGTCTCCATGCTAATTTCCCGCGTAGTGTCTTTTTGCTGTGAAAAGCTCATATTTAATAGGAAGAGGAAAATTAATAAGGAAATAAATTTCATATGATTTTGAGATTTTTGTTCAATTTTATTGAGTAGGATGCGACTATTTAAGTGTTATTTTTTGGCATATAGTATGAAGAATGTTTAAGACATAAGCAGGTCGAAATTGTTCTAAAAACCGGATGTTCGTTATCTAAATAGTCACTTTTAAAGCACTTGATCAAATCTTTTATAAGTAGTTTATTTCCAACGATTAAAAAGGGTGAGAGGGAAAAGGCTCACTTTATCATGGCCTTGAATAAGGTGATTTGAAACAGATTATTGGTTTTGGTTTTGGAATCTATTTATAGGTAAAGGAAAAAAGAATGTTTTGGAATTTTAAAGTAGTGGTGATTTGTAGAAAAAGTGTTCGAAATTTAAATTTCGAACACTTTCAAATAAACACTCAATTCACCAATCATTAAAAAACATCAATCAATATCTTCTTCTATTAGTTCTTTTTTGATCAATTTTCCATTGAAGTCAAGAACAACTTCTAATTCCTCTTCACCTTTCTCTAGTTCAAATTCATACACCGAACCAGTTATAGTTTCTAAAATTTCTGCTTCCTCGATTTTATATCCTTTAAAGTCTGAATTCAATATATTCTTTATGTTTTCTGGAATATCACTTTTCTTTATTTCGTGCTCGGTTTCTTGCCACGTACCATCTTCTAAAAAGTTTGCAGAATATTCAACGCCCTTAATTTTGAATTCAGCTTCCCATTCCATAACCGATTCCTTATCCCATTTTACTTTTTTTACGGTAGGGAATTTCATGGTAAAGGCAGCTTTCACCTTTTGTGGCACCTCACTATTGAATCCAAAAGCATAAATGCCCGATCCAATAATTATCGCAAGAACTAGAGTTCCTAATAATTTTATTTTACTCATGATTTCTAATGATTTTAGGATTATTAGTCAAAACTAGCCTCTAAATCTAAAGAAGGTTTTAAGGAAATCTAAAGTGAGCCTTTTGTCTTTTAGCGCAACTAATTTTCAATTGAAGAAAATGCCAGCATAGGTAAAGTTTTGGCGCCTACAAGTACAGAAATAATTCCTTTTTATTTCAAAGCGAGATAGTTATAAGGCATTGAATTACTAAAGCTTCGATTCAATATCCTACCTATTGAATTTTAGTGGGTTAATGGGGCCTCAATGACTCGAAGTCTTTTATGAGAAAGGAAAATTAAAACGGCCATAAGAACTATAGAAATCAGGGAAGCTGTAAGCGTTCCTAAATCAAGACCTCCTTTTTCCAACGGTTTGGTCAAGAAATCGCCAAAGGTCGCCCCAAAAGGTCTTGTGAAAATAAAGGCAATCCAGAAAAGCAAAATCTGGTTAATTTTGGTAAAGTAATGTAATAAGACAACTAGAATAATAATACCTGCGGTTACCATTGCCCCAAGGAGATAACTAAATCCGATTACATCACTTAGATAATCCCCAAAAGCGGTCCCCAAGCTATTGGAGAATAATATAGCAATCCAATAATACGTTTCTTTACTTCTTTCGGCTATGGGGTAAACTTCTAGATTATTGTATTTTTTGTACCACAGATAAAGTGATATTATAAGACCGATAAATAAAACAATACTACCCCAGGTATACCCAAGATGTAGGCTACGGTCAATAAAGTCAGATATTTCGGTGCCCAAGGTTGTAGTGGCTATAATAACAAGCCAAAACCAAATTGGCACGTATTTTTTTCGGGTCAATTGAATTACTAAAACAATACCGAAAAAAGCAAAGGTGATAAGTAAACCCACCGTGTATCCTAAATCTAAAGTTTGCGCAATGAAATCTCCTAAGGTTTCACCCAACGTAGTGGCAACGATTTTCATTAACCAAAACAATAAAGTAATCTGGGCAACTTTGTTTAGGGACTTCATGTGGTTTTCATTAAATTTTATATTTAAAGCCTAATCTAAACAACTGGGTCTCAAAATAATTATGATAGGTTGCGGTGAATCCTTCGTTTCGAACTTCTTGCCTTATACCAAAACGGTTGAATATATCGGTAGCAGAAAAGGTGAGCTCTGCTTTTTTGTTCCATAGGTTTTTCTTGACACCAAGATCTACAGAAGAACGCGCCAATTCTTTCCCTTGAGGAATGTTTTTATCCGAATAATAAACACCGGTCAATTGAAAAGTAAATTCATTGGGTAAACTTAGTTCTGAAGTAAGTTTGGCATTCCATGCATTTGCGGTAGAAGCCTCAATAGTAAAAGGCCGAACAAAAGGGAAAAGCACGGTGCCTTCATATTCATCAATAGCATTTGAGTACCAGTTTACCGTACTTGAAAGGCTCCAATTTTGGGTAAGGTCTTGACTAGCCAACAACTCCAATCCCGTATTTGTAGCTCTGCCTGTGTTTTGATAGATTTTGTTTACGATATCGTAATTAGGGTTCGAATCATCGATACTGAAAATACGCATGTATTGATCCTGTATAATTCGGTGGTACACAGCTGAAAATAACGAGCCAGAATTCCATGAATATTTGTGTGCCACTTCAAAGGCATCTGTAAATTGAGGGCGTAAATAAGGGTTACCAACTTTCAGTAATTCTGGATCATCATATTTAGGAAACACACGTAGTTCTGGTTCACCTGGTCTATCGATACGTCGATTGTAAAATGCTGATATTTTATTATGCTCGTTTAGTTTATAGGTAAAACGAGCACTAGGGAAAAGCTCGAAATAGTCGTACTTATCATTGTTTGGGTAGTATGTGTTCGCTGGGTCTAAGTCATAAAAAACATCAGTCTGTTCGGCTCTTAATCCCGCTTCAATATCATAGAATTCTTTCTCTAGAAGGTAATTGACATAACCCGCATATAAATTTTCTCCCCAATCGGAAAAGGAGCCAAGTCCAGGATAAATAATAGATTCATTACCTGGGGTAATCGTATAATCTACAGGTAGTCTTCGAATGCGAAGTTTCGCGCCAAGTTCTAGTCTACCATTACTCAGCGGTTTTACATAATCTGAAGATAAACTAGTGGTATTTTCTATGGCTTTTATATTGGTTTTGTCTCTCCCCACACGAACGGCCGAACTATCGTTTAATGAATAGGTTTCATCTTCTAGGCCTTGGGTATATTGAGCATTGGCACTTAAGGTATGACCGGGTTGTTCAAATGAATGTCGATAATTAACTGCGGCATTAATGTAACGGGTAACCTCTTCTTCTTGCCAATTATAAAATCGATTTCTAGTATTGGTATTCAAATCTATAAAAGCAACTTGAGAAGTATCTATATGCCGTTCTCGGTCATATAAACCAGAGAACGTAAAGCTATTGTTGTCATCTAAGTTATAGTCAATTCCGCCATTGATGATAGAACGAAATTGCTTTCTGTTCTCTGGTACTTGAGAAATAATATTGCGACCATCATCATAATTTCTAGTCGTAAATTCATTGTTGGGTAAAGCTTCTTGAACTATAAATTCTGACTGTAGAAAGTAATTGAGTTTCCCTTTTTTATAATTAAGATTTAGACTAGGAATTAGTTTGGGATTAACTGAAAAACTACCTAAATCAGTAGGGGTGTCTGGTCTTCTTTTGCCCAGTGCACCAAGTCCGAAAGAAAGGCCTACATCACCATTTAAACCTTTTTGAGTTTCTTTTTTGTAGATAATATTGACGATTCCGGCAAAACCGTTAGCATCATATTTTGCCGATGGATTGTTGATGATTTCAATCTTCTCAATGTTGGACGCTGGGATGTTAGCCAAACCTTTTTGATTACCAAAACCGGTTAAGCTACTTTGTTTGCCATCAATGAGTACCACCACTTTATCACTACCACGTAAAACTACTTTTCCATCTTGGTCAAACGTAACCCCAGGCATAGTTTTCATGGCATCTAGTACAGAACCACCTGCTTGGGCAATATTATTATCGAGATTAAATGATTTTTTATTGAGGTCGCTATTGGTAGTAGCTTCTTGCCCAACCACCTGTACTTCATTCAATTGTTCTGCACTTGGCTGTAATGCTATTTGCCCTAGGTCGAAGACACTGTTTAATCCGCCAGCGATAAGCGGTTTTTCTACCGTTTCATATCCTATAAATGAAAATAGTAAGGTGTATTTTCCTGTGGACAGGCCTAAAATCTCAAAACGTCCATTGTCATCGGTTATCGCACCGGTTACCATAGAATTATCGGTAGAGTTTTGGACCGTAACATTAGCGAAAGCTAAATTTTCTAGGGTATTTGCATCACGTAATTGGCCGGTAACATTTACTGAACTTTGAGAAAATGCGTTGGTAAGGGAGGAAAAAAACAGTATAACGATTAAAATCTTGTGCATAAAATTAACTTTTGAGAGCAATTATAGGGTAAGAATCTAAAGATAGTTTTAAGAACTCTATTGTTTTGGTAATGAAATGGTAAAATGATGTTCGTTATTGGAATACCTATAGGAAGGTTGAAAGCCATATAAATCACATATCTTTTTTACAATGGCTAACCCTAGTCCGGTAGACTTTACTTCATCTGACTCTTTGTAAAATCGTTGAAACAATTGGTCTGGTTTTAATATGGCGCGTATGCCTTTGTTCCGAACAGAGAGTGAATCTTTTTCTAGAATTATCACTATTGGCGTATTGGGTAAGCTGTATTTTATGGCGTTTGAAAGTAAGTTGTCGCAAAGAACTTCTGCAAGATGGGCATCCATTAAAAGAACAACATCTTCATTGCTTTCAAATAGTATTTCTGACGGATAAAGTTCAGATAGATTTTCAATTCTATCTTTTAGAATATGGTTTAAGTTACACGGACTTATATTGGTGAATTGGTCATTTTCAATTTTGGAAATAAGGCCAAGCTTTTTGTTTAATTGTTTTAGGCGTTGAATATCGTATTGAATGGATGATAATTGTTCAAATTGTAAATCATTAAGGGCCTCGCCATTTATAATGGTATCTACTTTAGCCTGAATTATCGCCAAAGGAGTTTGAAGTTCATGGGAAACATCTTCTGTAAATTGTTTCAGGTTTTTATAATCTGCGCGAACTTTATCTGTCAACATGGTTATTTCTGTATTGAGTTCAGAAAACTCTAAAATGTCACTGTCCATTAATGATATCGGAGTTTCAGAAGTCAATGAAAAAAGCTTCATCTGTTCCAAATTCTTAAAAAACGGATTCCATAATTTTTCAGTTCTTGATTTATTCAAATAGAAAAGGAAAATGAACACGAACAAAATGACAATGAGATACGAAATTACTACGGCAATCAAAATATCTTCCGATTCTACAATAAGTGCACGTACCGTTATGCGGTAATTTTGGTCATTAATTTTAGAAAAGGTGATTAGCTCACGAAACTCTTCTATTTCATTTTGAGAAGGGTCAAAAATCAATGTATCCTTCAAATGTTCAGCCCCTAGATTAGAAACGGTTTCCACTTCAACCATAGGCGCTAGTTGATAAATAGGATTGTTCCCAGAAATTGAACTTTCAATGCGTGCTTCAGTGGATCTAAGTTCTTCTTCTACCTCATTTTGTAAAAGATTTCGAACATAAAAATAAAGCCCGATAGTACTGAAAACCATTAAAATAAGACTAATCCATAGAAATGTTTTAGAGGTCTTTCGCAGTAATTTTATCTTCTTCGTCGGTTCGGCCATTAGTTAGTCTTCCATAAATTTATAACCGCTACCATAGGCGGTTTTAATATATTTTGCACCGGCATCGGTCAATTTTTTGCGAAGGTTGTTAATGTGAACATAGATAAAATCGTAATTATCGACCATATCACTATGATCACCCCATAAATGCTCGGCAATAATTTCTTTAGAAAGAACCCTTCCTTTATTGGTGATGAAAAACAAAAGCAAATCATATTCTTTACGAGTAAGCGACATTGCTTTATCATTAATATAAGAGGTTCTTGATCTAGTATCAATTAAGATTTCATTAAACTCTAACCGTTCTGTGCCCCCAAATTTTCCTCTTCGTAGTACTGCTTTAATTCTTGAGTTCAATTCGGCCAAATGAAAAGGCTTTGTCAGGTAATCATCTGCCCCTAAATCGAGCCCTTTTAACTTATCGTCTAAGGAGTTATTCGCAGAAATTATAATGGTAGCGGTTTCTTTTTTATTTTTCTTTAATAAATGGAGAATGTCTAAACCACTGCCATTTATCAAATTAATATCTAAAACTAACAAGTCGTATTCGTAAAGGTCAATTTTATAAAGAGCATCTTCATAGGTAGATGCGGTCTCGCATACATTCCCATCTTTCTCCAAATAACTGGCGATAGATTGCAGCAGAGCTTTTTCGTCTTCTACGATTAGAATTTTCATAACTATAAATTTAAACTGCCTATCTAAAGAAATTCTTAAGCGATTACCTGTTATAAATAAAAAGGCTAGCTATCAGTCCTTTTTCTTGTTCACTAGCCCTTTAGTAAACTCATTTAGTGTTTCTACTTTTTCCTCAAAATCACCTTTTATGGTCTTTCGATATTCGTTGAGGTTTTTTACAAGATCATCGATATTTTCTGGTATCACATCTTCAAAAAATTGTCGTAATCGTTTAGCAGTAGTAGGTGATTGTCCGTTGGTAGAGATAGCCACTTTCACATTGCCTTTTGTTACAATGCCACCCATATAGAAATCGCAAAATGGCGGATTGTCAGCAACGTTTACAAGAATCTGTTGCGCTCTACAATTGTGGTATACTTGCTCATTTACTGCAACAATATCGGTTGTTGCTATTGCCATATGCTTGCCTTTTAAATAAGATGCATTATAAGGTGCCACATTCATTTTAATATTGAATTTATTGGCTAGGTTAATCGTTTCTTCCCTGAACATGGGCGAAACCATTTCAACCTGCGCATTCGGACTTGATTTTAACAAGAAAGTCAATTTCTCAAGGGCAACATTGCCGCCTCCAACTATTAAAATATGAAGGTTAGATACTTTTAAAAAAACTGGGTAAAGCTCATTCCGTTCCATAGGGCATTTTATTTATGTAATCAACTTTAAATCTTGGATATCTTTATTGACCTAAAGCTTTGAAAATTAATTCTGAGGCAAATTTTGACAATGGTAACTTAAGAGCTACCTCTTGACCTTTTACAGACATTTTTCGCCATGTTTTTTGAAGAATATCAATGGTTTTACCCTCCGGATGCTTTAGTGCAAAGGGCTCAAAATAATACTGTAAAAAAACTAAGCATATGACATCTTCTAAGCACTGTGTTTCCTCGTTCTTTTTAAGTTGCTTTTTTTCCAACAGAAAACAAACCTTGTATATAGTTTGTTGATCGTAACCCACGTCTTGTAAAATAGCGGATGCTTTTTTAGCATGAAATTTTTTCAAATCTTGCCGCCATCTTAGGTATCCCTCACGGTTCATATCATAAGATTCTCGTGCTATTTCCCATCTACAAATATGTTGACAACGGGCGGTAAGGCGCAATGGTTCTGATGCATTAGGGTCGAATTCATTCAAACGTTCTGTCATTCGAATTCCATAAAGTACTTCTTTAGGATAGGTCGCACCCTCAAAAACTTCGGTATTTGGATCTTGTTTATTGGCCGCATCAAAATGCTGAAAAGCAAGTAATAATTTATCCGTCGTCGCCATTCCTTTAGTCTTTGGTCAAAGCTATTCAGAAAAGCCAACATACACAAAGCCATCTTCTATTTTTACAGGATACGTTGCAATTGCATCTAAACTTCCATTCAAATTTTCATCCGTTTTCAAAGAGAAGGTGTTTTTGTGTAATGGGCAGGCAACTTTTGCTTCCATATGCTGTTCCCCGATTATTACTCTTGAAAGTGCCATTTCCATTTTATGCGAACAAAAATTTTGACAAGCGTACCAATGGGCATTTTTCTATTTCTGAAATACTTTGTAAAATAGGTTTACCCATTTCTTTTGGTATTAGCTCGGCATATTCCACTTTTCTGTCTAAAAGTAAATCTGCTACTTTGGTCAGTAGTTCGGATCTTTCCTGTTTTGGCATGTTGGCCCATGAAGTCTCTATAGACAATGCCTTATCTAATTTGGTAGTAATAGTACTTTCCGTATCTTTAGAATACGTTTATAATATATTACCGTTATATGGGTTTTTTGATTGAATATCTTTCATGAAGCAAATTTATAAGATAAGGTCGTGTTTCATTAATTCGGTTCATTTTATTCTTAACCCTTTTAGGCCATTATTACGGTTAATATTTCTTGGTTTAGAGTTAAGCCATAATAGAAAAATAGATGACCTTTGTAATGGTAGAAGTTGATTCTACGTTATTTAAGAAAAAATTTAATCATAAACTTATTAAGATGAACAACAGCGGAAATACATTACTAGCTATCATTGCAGGTTCTGCTATAGGAGCAGCATTAGGAATTCTTTATGCACCGGATAAAGGTGAGAATACAAGAAAATTAATAGCGGATCAAGCAGCTGCCACTAGAGATAATTTTACAGAAAGTGCAATTGATTTAAAAAATAGAGTTGCAACAAGAGTTTCAGACGAGAGAGAAACGTTAGACACACGAGTAGAGTCTTTAGTTTCTGATTTAAGTTATAAGACTGAAGATGTAATTTCAACTTTAGAGAAGAAATTGGCTGAGTTGAAGTCAAAAAATAAGAAATTACAGAAAACAGTATAAATGGGAATTATTGATTCACTTAACGAAACCTCTAATAAAGCTATTGACGTAGGCGAGGTATACTATAAGAAAACTCAAGAGTATTATAGGCTAAAAGTGTTTCAACAATTGACAATGACCACCGGTATGCTGCTGAAAATGGCAGTTATAGGTGGTCTTGCTTTTTTGGCACTTATATTCTTAACTGTTGCAGGTATTATTTATTTAGGAAATATACTTGAAAGCATGGTAGGTGCATGTTTAATTGCCGGAGCCTTGTTTATTGTTCTATTGATTATAGCGTATATTTTTAGAAGAAAGATAGATAATATGCTGGTGAAAAAACTATCGGTTAAATTTTTTAGCTAAAGAATTATGTATAAGAATTTTGACGAAATAGAGTATAATTTAAAACGTTTAAAGTTAGAGCGTGAAATTGCTTTAGAGGAGCTTAAAGGATTAAAGCAAGATGTTCAAGAAGATTTGAGCCCTTATAATTGGGTGTCTACAGCATTTTCTGCGGCAAAGAAATTTGGCATGCTTTATTTAATGCGTAAAATAGTCAAGTAGTAGTATTTAAATACAATGGGCTTTTTAGCAATCTGTATATATAAAAAAACCTCTCATATGAGAGGTTTTTTTATATATACGTTTATTAAATAGTTATTCTTTTGTCCAGGCATCAAGCATCCAACTTACTTTTTCGATACTTCCAATGTAACCACCAATCATATCGATTGTACCTTCATCACCAGCAGATTCTGCTTTTTTCACCACTTTACTCATCTGTTTAAGCAAAATCTCGTGTTGGTCAAGAATATACTTTACCATTTCAGTATCTGATATAAGCGAAGAAGTTTCCTTAATAGAAGACATTTCAAAATACTTCGAAAACTCACTTGTTGGGTTATGTCTTAAAGTTAAAATACGTTCTGCGATTTCATCAATTTTAATTCTTGCGTCGGTATACAACTCTTCAAACTTAATGTGTAGGTCGAAAAAGTTCTTACCTGAAACATTCCAATGGTAACCTCTTAAGTTTTGATAATATAAATTGTAATCTGCCAATAAAGTGTTTAATTCCTTTACGATTGGTTCTATGTCTTTCGATTTAATATCTAAATAACTCATTATAATATGTTTTTTGATTCTACTATAAAGGTAATTGTCTCAGGCATGTTTTATTGACTCATAAGCGATTTTTGTCGACCCATTAACACTATTTAACGCTAAGTAAAACGAGGTTATTTAACCAGTGGCTTTAAGTTATTATAAGAATAGTTTATTTCCCCAAAATGATCATATGCTGTAGAATTTTACTTTAATGAACTCCAATCGAACTGATTATCTAAATTATTCTCTTTATAGTAGTCGGTTAAGCCTTCAGTTAAGAGCAAGTTTTCACTCATTCTAATTTTATTTTTCAAAAGCTTATGAGCAACGATTTAGTCTTCACCAAATAATTTTATACTATTTTCAACTTTGGTCAAAGTGATTTCTCTACCGTAATGTAAGATTATTTTTGAGCTTAACTCAAAGTCGGTTTCGCTCATAAATTCTGTAGAACCACTTATGTTGGGTTTACATATTAACATCGGTGATCCTTTCATAACTTATCGTAAAAAAGTTGTGTCGAAAGGTATCTATTATATCAATTTTCACTGTCGCCGTCCCAATAAAATTGTAATCCATTTAAAATAGGCTTTATGAAAAATGTAAAAAGAGGATGTTTCATGAAATTTAGTTCTTTATCAGATTTAGAAATAAAAACCATCAAATAATTGCAAGTATAATAGCAGATGGGTTAATATTTATTTTTTTACAACCAAGGCTTTTCACTTTATAGTAGCAACTTTGTTTAAACAGTTAAGAGGAAAGAAGTTTTTTAGCACTTAATCATTGAAATATTCACCTAATTAATTAAAATCTGTAATATGAGAAAATCAATATTTATGTTTGTCTTTGCACTTATGACGATTAGTTTCGCGATGAGCTGTAGAGAAGAAAAAACAACAGGAGAGAAAATAGAAGAAGGTATTGAAGATGTTGGTGATGGGATTGAAGAAGGAGCAGAAGAAGTAGAAGATGCTGTCGAAGACGCAACTGACGATAATTAGTATAAAAAATTGTTATGAAGAGAAAAGCCAGGTAGTTCAACTATCTGGCTTTTTTGATTTAACCAAGCTATTGATTACTTTTTCTTACCATTCCCTGTTAATACATCTATTAGTCCGTCTTGTAAATTTATCCATAAATAATTGAAGAATGATTTATTCTTTGTGCGCTCTGTTGCGATATTTCCATACCTATAACCTTCCGAATCTGCCTTTGAACCATCATTAATAAGTAAGTTTCCAATAAAAGAGAGTACTTTCTTTACGCCATTTCTTTCCTTATTTAACAATTGAAACGTGAAATCTTCATAATTCATTTTAATATCACCAGTAGCGGTATATTCATCACCAGAAATAGTAAAATAGAGTTGGTCGATAGTGCCTGTGGTTTTTGTTCTAAGATTAGGAATTAAAAAATCATTCAAGTTTGCGGTATTGAAATTGAATAATCCTCCAGATATTACGAATGTATTTCGTGTTTCTTGAACATTAAACTCCCAATCAAGGTTAAAATTACCCGTTCCCATTAAATCGGCATCCATCTTTATTTTAAGATTTTCTTTGTTCGCTGTTAAATTTGAAAAGTTACTTATTGAGGCATCTAACTTTTCAAAACTTAGAATACCAGCTCTTTCATCGTTAGGTAAATTTTCTTCGTAGCGCACCATTCCTTGCTTAATTAATACAGAATCAATATCTACTTTGAACGGAAGCTCTCTGAACAATTCAGCGTATAATGGTCTTCTATTAAAATCTTCTAACCTTGATTTGTCACGATATACTTCTAAAACAGGTGAATTTAGTAGTAGTGATTTAAAGTTGACCTGAAGAGAGTCGTTTGATACAATGTAATTATGATTTTCAATCGTAATTTCTGGAATATCTAGTGTGAGGTGGTCTCTTTGATAGGTTATTTTTTTACTCAACTCTAATTTGGAAAAGGCAGTAGACAATGAAATGTCGGTAATGTGTATAGACGAGTTATCTAACTCCATAGTTTCCATTTCCAATACTTCAAACTTACCTATAGGAGCTTCTACGTGCTGAATCGTTATTGCGTATTCTGAAAAAGTGAAAGGCACATACTTCTTAATTTTCTGTGGGTCGGTCGCTACATTTTTTAAATTTAAGTCGATAGACTTAACGGATAAAAGTTCTTTTTCATTATTAGAATCCAAAATTTCAACTATACCAGAATCGAAAATCAGCTCTTCAATGAAAATCTCTTTTAAAAGATTGATAGGGTTAGGTTTTGTAGCATCGGCCTTGTTCGAATCTTTAGGGCAAGTCTTGAAATTTAGGCGTGGTTTAGAAAGGGTAAGATTTTTTAGGTAAATCGATTTCTCGAATAATATTTTCCAATAACTGAAGCCGCTTATCGATAAATTATTGGCATTGATTATAATTTCACAGGATGATGTTTGCCTTCCAAGACTTTTGACCTCTACTTTATCAAATTCTAAACCACCTTTAAAAAGATTAATGTAAAGCCTGTCATAAGAAAAATCGATATGGTCTGGAACCTTCTGGGTTAGAAAAACTACTACTTCCTTTTTCATTTTCCATTCTGCAACCATGTAAGCTCCGATGAAGAATACGATGAGTACTAAAAACCATTTGAGAAATCGGGTCATGACCGTTGGGTTTAACTTAACCTTTTAAAATTATAAAAATTTTAAACCACATGTTAACGATAATATTCAATGGTAAAGAGGATATAGATTTAGTCCGTTTTATTAGTCTTTTCTATGCCTGCACTATCGGGCTCCATATATTGTTTAAAATCTGAAGCACTTTTCAATTCAAGAAACTCTTTGCCTTTTATAATGATAGCATTTTTGAGAAAGCTAGGGTTTTTATCTAAAACTTTTAGCCAATCACCATCATCTAAATTGATATCATCTTCACCATAGGCAGTCTTAAAATCTGGGTGCTCGGTATTCACTAAATCAGAAAGATTTTTACCAAGACCATCAGCTAATTCGGCCCATTGTGTGCCGGTAACATTAGTCTTGGAGATATCAATCGTTAAATGTTTTTTATCTGAAGATTCGACATATGCATTGAGTTGTTTGCCTAATGAATTTTTCGAACTATAATAAAGGGTTATCTGTTTTTTATCCTTGGCAATTACTCCCATCACTTTTTTTTTAAAAGTAGTCCGTTCTTCATGTAGTAATTAACTCGTTTCAAATGAAAAGTATCTTGAAAGGTTTAAAAAAGCAATGCTTATTCAATTTATGGTACCTTGTTGTTAAACAAAAAATAACCCGATGAATACTATCTTTTGGCTTGCTTATATATCGGTAACATTATGGAGTATTGTCAATATAATTTTCAATGGTTCAAGGGCTACAAAAATGATAAGTTGGTCATTGTCTGTAATAATTTTGCCTTTTATTGGACCGCTTTTGTATTATCTATTTGGCATTAACAGAAGAAAGTTTAAGCTATTCAAATTAAAACAAACAGAAAAGAGAAGGTTGTATTCTGAAACCTATAAAGAGCTAAAAGGTGGTGAGCAAAGTGTACATAAGTTTGACGATTATAAGGATGCTAAATTAGCATCACTCATTAGAAATAATAGTTATTTCGCCCCTTATGAAGGTAATGATATAACACTATTGAATAGTGGCGAAGAAACTTTTGGTGCAATTTTCAAAGCAATTGAAGAGGCTAAAGAATTTATTCATCTTCAATACTATATTTTAGAAGAAGGTATGCTATTAGACCATTTTTATGAGCTGTTTCAGAAAAAGGTTAAAGAAGGAGTAGAAATTAGAATGTTATATGATTCGCTGGGCAGTAATTCTATGCGTGGCAAAGTGGTAAAGCGTTTTAAGGATATAGGAGTTAAAGCATTTTCCACTATGCCAATTAGATTCGGGAATCTCTTGTTTACCTTAAATTATAGAAATCATAGAAAAATTGTAATTGTTGATGGTAAAATAGGATTTACTGGCGGATTCAATGTTTCTGACAAATACATGAAAGCTGTTTCAGATTTAGGAATATGGCAAGATTTGCACTTGCGTATAGAAGGCCCTGCAGTGAATAGTTTACAGCGAGTATTCGTTAAAGATTACCATTTTGCGGGTAAAGAAGAGCTATTACTTCAAGACAAGTACTTTCCTAAAGTTGAACCCTCTGGAGATACAATCGCCCAAATTATTTCAAGTGGACCAGATTCCAGATATCCTGCCATTATGCAGCAATATCTAGCCATGATTAATATCGCTACAAAAAGTATTTGTATTGCAAACCCATATTTTATACCTGGAGAGCCTGTTTTAGAGGCGTTGCGAATAGCAGGGTTAAGTGGAGTAAAAGTTACGTTGCTTACCCCCAAAAAATCAGATTCTCTTCTTGCGCAGTACAGTATGTTTTCAACTTTTGACAGTTTGTTAGAGGTGGGTGCTAATATTTATTTACGACCAGATTTTTCTCATAGTAAGGTCATTATCATTGATGGTGAAATAGCGTCGGTTGGGTCAGGAAATTTCGACTACAGAAGCTTTGAGCATAATTTTGAGACCAATGTTATTCTTTACGACCAAATTAAAGCGACACAAATTGAAGAATTGTTTTTACGGCATTGTACCGTTGACATAAAGCTAGACCTTGATGCCTTTAGAAAACGTTCTCCATTAAGTAAGTTTTTAGAAGGTCTTGCCAAATTCTTTAGTCCTTTGCTTTAATAACAACTTTATTTCGAATTGATTTGAACTATTTATTTCTTATAATTTTAAACATACAAATGGTTGCTTTCGCACAACATATAATTCCTGATGTAATAGAATCAGAGGCAAGAATTGCCTTATCACATTATCCTGAATTAGCTAACACCACAATTGAGTTTAAATTTAAAAAACACATTAAGAAATCTACTATGCAGGCGCAGCCTAAATTTTCAAGTGTATTTAAATCAAAGAATAATAGGTCATATAAAATCTTGATAAGTGAACGTATAAAAATTGCAGACACAGTTTATTATACAAAAGATATACCCTCTAAAATTATGATAGGTTGGTTGGGTCATGAATTAGGCCATGTAATGGATTTTAAACAAAGAAGTGGTCTCAACTTAATTGGTTTTGGCATCAGCTATCTAACCTCTAAAAAATATATTCGTGGTGCTGAGCGTAGAGCTGATTCTTATGCAGTAACACACGGTATGGAAACGTATATTTTGGCAACTAAGGAGTTTATACTTAAAAAAGCAGGCCTAACACAAAAGTATGTTGACCGCATCAAAAATTTTTATTTATCACCAGAGGAAATTATGATTTTAGTGGATGAGCGTGATACGGATTTAAAAGATTAAGGGAGTGCGTTAGTTTTGTTTCTTAACAAAATCTTCCCACTCGGCAAATTTTTCCTCCTTCATCACTCGTTCCATTTTTACCTGACCACCTTTCTTTTTGTTTCTGTTATTCCAAGTATAAAATATTTCTGGATCAACCATAAAAACTTTCACTCCTTTTAATGCTTTAGACCGAGCAACCTTATAATTTTTGTTGGCAGCTTTTAACGATATGTCTAACTTTTTTGCTACCTCTTTAGAGTCTTGTTTTGAGGTTGTGCCTAAATACCAAGTATGATAGAATCCGTCTTCATATTTTTTTGCACAAAGGGTATATTCTGGTATTTCCATATCGAAAGATTCCATAATATCTTTTAAAGCATCATCTAATTTGTTAACGGATAATTGTGAGCCGACTGTATTTAAGAAAAATTTGGTGCGTCCTGTTATTTTAATTTCAGCACGATCTACGTCAGTAAATTCGACAGTATCACCAATTAAGTATCGCCAAGCACCACTAACGGTACTAATAATCAACACATAATTCTGACCTTTTTCAACTTCGGAAAGTGAAAGAGATGGCGCGTCTTGTGAGAGAGAACCATCATCTAAAATGTAATCAGGATTAAAAGGCACAAACTCAAAGTAAATTCCATTATCGGTTACGAGTTTCATAGCATCAGTTTCTGGTCGACTTTGAAAAGCAATGAAACCTTCAGAAGCTAAATAGGTGTCAATAACGGTAACAGGCTTACCCATTAAAGCATTAAAACTCTTTTCATAAGGCCTAAATGCTACTCCGCCAGAAGTATATACCTGAAGGTTCGGCCATATATCGTGAATGTTGTTGAGGTTGTGTTTTTTGATGACTTCTTTTAGCATTAATTCTATCCAAGAAGGAATGCCACTAAGTGCGCCAATATTCCAATCGGGAGCTTTTTCGGCAATTTTGGCAACCCTATCATCCCAATCTTCAATTTTAGCGATTTCTTTTCCAGGCTTGTAATAACCGCTAAACCAGGAGGGAATATTACTAGCGCTAATACCGCTAATTTCACCTTCAAGATGGTCGTTATTTTCAATTAAATCAGTAGAACTACCGAGCATTAATATTCCGGTCTCAAAAAAATCTGCAGGCAAATCAAAATTAGAAAGTGCTAATACTTGTTTAATGCCAGCTTGCTTGATAGAATCTATCATTTCGTCTGTAACGGGTATTCGCTTACTAGATTTGCCAGTAGTTCCTGAACTTAGCGCAAAATAATCTGGACTACCAGGCCAAGTTACATCCGTTTGGTCTTCGTGTAATTTATGCCACCATTTAACATTGATTTCATTGTAGTCAAAATATGGAACATTGAGTTTAAAGATTGTCTGAATATCCTCATTTTCTAAAATGCTATCAAACCCGTAAGCCTTGCCAAATGAAGTGTCTTTCCCAGATTGTAGTAGGTTTTTGAGTACTTCTTTCTGCTCTTCAATAGGGTTGTCATCACCAGTAATTTTATCAGTTACATTAATGACCCCTTTTATGAAATTTCCAATGATATTCATTTGATTACGGATTTCTAGATTAGGGAGATAAAAATATTTTTTATTCCCTATAAAGATTAACCCGAATCTATTTTAAATAGACGGTATTCAATTTTAGCCTTTAAAATGTATTCATAAAGTGAATATGGGTATTAGCTAAATATGATAAGAACTGCCCCAACTGCAGTTAAGACTAGAATCATCTTTCTAAAAAAAGCTTCTTTAATTAATTTGATAAATCTAACCCCTACAAAAAAGCCAAGCAATATTCCTGGAAGAAGCATAAGGTTTAATGATAATGATTCAAAGGAAATCGTCTCCCAAACGAAAAAATGAAACGGTAGTTTAATAATGTTTATAATGAGAAACAACCAAGCTGCAGTACCGATAAAATGGTTTTTTGGTAATCTAATGGCCAAGAAATAGATATTCGAAAAAGCACCTGCCAAATTACCGACCATTGTTGTTATACCTGCTATTGTACCAATAGAACTTGCAAAGGCCCAGTGGGTGGGTACTGTTTTTATCTTTTTACGATCCCACCAATACATCATAAAAACAGTAGTGATAATAATAACAGACATGCCAATTTTAAAGAATTTTTCGGGTAAATCTTTTCCGATTACTACACCAATCAATACCCCTAGAATCATCCAAGGCAGTACTTTGAAAACGTACTTCCATTGCGTATGTCTATTGTAATAAATTACAGCAAAAATATCAGCCAAAATAAGCAAGGGAACTACCATACCGGTCGATTCTTTTGCGCCAAAGGCTAAGGCCATTAGTGTTACGTTCATAACAGCGACACCTTTTATGCCAGCTTTTGAGAGTCCGATAATAAATGCTGCCCCGTAAGCAAGAATCCAAGCTGTTGGGGTGATTTCAGAAGTCATTGATAGTAGCACGTAGTACGTTTAGCGTATTAGATTTAAAATTATCCGAAAATAACATATCTTTAACAATCAACCTAAAACCAATTTATGGAACTCAGTACCTTAGACTATACTTTTATCATAGTGTTCTTTTCCCTTGTATTAGGCATAGGCGTTTACGTATCAAAAAAATCAGGTAAAAATTCTACAGAATTTTTTCTTTCTGGCCGTACAATGCCTTGGTGGTTATTGGGACTTTCTATGGTCGCGACAACATTTTCAACAGACACCCCTAATTTGGTTACAGATATTGTTCGTACCAAAGGAGTTTCAGGGAATTGGGTATGGTGGTGTTTTTTAATTACAGGGATGCTAACGGTATTTGTATATGCTAAATTATGGCGTAAGTCGAATGTAAATACAGATCTTGAGTTTTATGAAATGAGATACGGTGGCAAACCTGCCAGTTTTTTGCGAAAATTTAGAGCTTTATACCTTGGCGCGTTATTTAACATTATCACGATGGCCTCTGTTACCCTAGCGGCTATTAAGATAGGAGGAATTATGTTGGGGCTTGAGCCATGGGAAACTGTAGTGAGTGCAGGATTAATAACTGTTATTTTTAGCGCCCTTGGTGGATTTAAAGGGGTTGTTTATACAGATTTTTTGTTATTTTTTGTTGCCATGGCAGGTGCAATAGGTGCAGCATATTATTTGGTGAATATTCCAGAGGTTGGTGGAATTGAAGCTTTAATGGCAAATGAAAATGTAGTAGGCAAGCTTAATATTCTACCCGATTTTGACAATACGGAAGTACTTATCATGCTGTTTATTATTCCAATTGCAGTGCAATGGTGGAGCTCTTGGTACCCAGGTGCAGAGCCAGGTGGTGGGGGTTATATAGCACAACGTATGTTAGCGGCAAAAGACGAAAATCATGCAATAGGAGCAACATTCTTTTTCAATATCATGCATTATGCCTTACGACCTTGGCCATGGATTTTGGTCGCGTTAGCATCGTTGGTAGTGTATCCTGATATTGCTAGTATTGCCGAGGCCTTTCCTAATGTTGAGGAAAGTAAATTAGGGCATGATTTAGCCTATTCCGCTATGCTTACCAAATTACCAAGTGGTTTGTTAGGATTGGTCTTGGCATCTTTGATAGCAGCATATATGAGTACCATATCTACACAATTAAATTGGGGCTCATCTTATATTGTTTTTGATTTTTATAAGAGGCAGATTAATCCCAATGCAACCGAAAAACAAATGGTGGCCGTTGGTAGAATTTCTACCGTAGTTCTTATGGTATTGAGTGCATTATTTGCGCTTACCCTACAGAATGCATTTGAGGTATTTGATTTGTTGATACAGTTTGGAGCCGGAACAGGTTTGGTGTTTATACTTCGCTGGTTTTGGTGGAGAATAAATGCGTGGAGTGAAATTACAGCAATGTTCGCTTCTGGAATTCTGGTTATTTCTTTGGCTAAAACTAGCTTAGGCGACTTTCTTTTTGCCGCTGGTACTGGAGTGTTTCCAGAATGGGCAAACTATCCTTTTATAGTGGTTGTTACAACGGCAATTTGGATGTTGGTTACGGTATTAACACCACCTGAAAGCGACGCAACGCTGCGATCATTTTACAGAAAAACCCAACCAGGAGGACCGGGATGGCGAAAGGTGGTTAAGAAAGCGGAAATTGAGAATGAAGAAATTGTGAATACAGGAGAAAAATGGAGTGTACCAGCCGGTATTACTGCAATGCTAATTGGTATTGTTTTAATTTATTCCATCATGTTTGCTACAGGATATTGGATTTATGGCAGAACCACACAAGCTATAGTTTTGACAATTGTTTCAGTTATTTCTGGAGTACTGTTGATAAAAGCTTGGAATCGATTAAAAGATAATCTCTTATAAAGTTATAATGGTAAAGGAAAGAATATTATCAGTTGACATTTTTAGGGGAGCAACTATTTTGCTAATGGTTTTGGTGAATACACCAGGAACATGGTCAAATGTTTATGGTCCATTTCTGCATGCCGATTGGCATGGGTATACACCAACAGATTTAGTTTTCCCTTTCTTTTTGTTTATAGTAGGTACCTCAATAGCTTTTTCTTATAAGGGTAGAAAAGTTAATGCTGAAGTATATAAGAAAATAGGAGTTAGGACCTTGAAATTAATTGCCTTAGGTGTTTTTCTTGGTGCCTTTATTATCCATTTTCCGTTTTTTAAGAATTTTCAGGACATTCGATTTCCTGGTGTATTGCAACGAATAGGGGTCGTATTTTTCTTTGCCGCTATTTTATTTATCAATCTTGATTGGAAAAAATTAATTGGGGTAACAGCTATCTTATTAATAGGCTATTGGCTCTTAATGACATTTGTTCCTGTAGAAGGAATTGCGTCAACCTTAGATAGGGCACCAAATAATTTGGCGAATTGGCTTGATGTACAAGTGTTCGGATCACATAATTATAAAGCTGACTATGACCCAGAAGGATTATTGAGTACCATACCTTCAATTGCAAGTGCTCTATTGGGTGTTTTTACGGGTTTAATACTCACCTCTAAACATGCAAAGAAGGCAACAATATTGATGGGCCTTGGTGGAAGTTTATTAATCATCGGCCATATTTGGGATATCGTATTTCCAATTAATAAAGCACTTTGGACAAGTAGTTTTGTGTTGGTTACCGCCGGCTGGGCGAACCTCGTTCTTGCCCTCATTTATTATTTAACCGATGTAAAGAAAATAGAATTCGGTTCTGTGTTTCGTTATGCTGGTGCAAATGCAATTGTCATCTACTTCTTATCTAGTTTTATCAGTAAAATAATGGGTCAAATTAAAGTAGGAGAAAACTCTTTACATGGGTGGTTATTTCAAAAAGTATATGTCCATGATTTTCTAGCGCTAGAAACATCGTCTCTCTTGTACGGTCTAAGTGTGGTGTCCTTTTATGGCTTCGTCGGCTATTTCCTATATCAAAGAAAGATATTCATAAAGGTTTAGTTTTTGGTCAATGCCCAAGTGATAAACTGTGGAAATACCTTTCCCCAAGTAGGTAGGTCGTGTTTTCCACCTTCAACTTGAACATAGGTTATATCACCGGGATAAGAGTATCCTTTAGTTTTAAGCTCCTTTATCACATCTAAGGTGTCTTCAATAGCATCGATTATCCCATTGTGGTTTCGGTCCGCAGTTTCGTCTAATGAGCCACATTGAAACCAGAATTTCAAATGTTCAGCGTATGCACCATTTTTTACGACTTCTAGAGCAATTCTACTACGGTCTTTTAGGTCATTTTTTACATAAGGTTTTTTACGCCACCAAAATGATCCGCTAAATACGCCGACTTTTCCAAATAGAGAACTTTGATTGTAAACAATATCGAATGCCGATAAACCACCGAGAGACATACCGCAATAGACCCATTCATTAAAATCTGTAGAAGTTTTGAATTCTTGCTTTAGAAAAGGAACGAATTCTTCAGTAATGAATTTAGAGTATTTTAATGCCTGTCCGCCTCTTCCTTTAAAATCTGCAGTCGAGGCAGTCCCATATTCATGAATACGATTTTCATTACAAGAAAGTCCAACATAAATAAAAGGCTTCATTATTTTTGAAGAAAAAGCTTGAGATAAGCTATGTTCAAGTTTCATTGCTTCAAAGTCTTGCCCATCATTCATTAGTAATACCGAAAAGTCGCTAGTAGATTTCAAATAATCTTGTGGAGCTACAACTCGAAAAAGCACTAAACGATTTAGGTTTATAGAAAAATAACTTCCTTTAATAGTAATGGTCTCTAGTTGAAACTGCATGTATTCTTAGTATAAAAATGCAAGTATAAGTATCCGTAAAAATATATGTCGTGATATTTCAAAATAAATTACATTTGCCGCCCTTAAAACGTTGATTATTAAACATTTTATTTATCTTAATACATGGCGAAAGTAGAACACATACAATATTATTCCAACACCTTAAATAGAAATATTAATCTTGAGGTTACGGGCCATTGGGGTCATCCAATATTAATGTTCCCCTCATCGGGAGGTCAATTTACACAAAATACAGATTTCGGTTTGGTAGGTTCAGTAATGAATTTTATTGATGAAGGTAAAGTGAAAATATATAATGTAGAGACCATTGATATGATGTCTTTCTATGATGATCATATGGATTCTGGCACCAAAATTCATAATTACGAATTGTATATGCAGTTTCTTAAGAATGAATTAATACCATATATACAAAAAGAGTGTAATACACATCGTATTGGTGTGTCTGGGGTTAGTTTTGGAGGTTTTCACGCAGCCAATACAGCGTTCAGATTTCCAGATTTGATTTCTCATTATATAGGAATGAGCGCAGCATTTAACATACGTTCCATGGCTCCTCAATCTGATGATATGCGAATTTATTATAACTGTCCAGATGAATATATGTTACATGAGGAAGGTTGGAAATATGACCATATGCAAATTGTGCTTGGCACTTCTGATTGGGATATTTGTTTGGATAAAAATAGAAATATGTCTGCCATATTAAAAGGTAAGGGAATTGCTCATTGGTATGATGAGAAAAAATGGATGGATCATGATTGGCCATTGTGGAAAATGATGTTCCCCGAGTATCTAGGCGCCTACTTCAATTGAAATATACTTTCAATTTTGGGTGTTGTCCAAACCAAAACCAATCAAATATCGTATATTAAAGGAGGCAAAAAATTAAAACACATAAAATAAAATGATAAAAAAAGTAGGAATATTATTCGGAATGGAAGACACCTTTCCATGGGCATTTATAGATAAGGTTAATGAATTAGGCAAAGGCAAAATTATTGCTGAGGCAGTTCAAATAGATAAGGTACAACAAGGCATTGATTATGGGTATAGCGTAATTTTTGACCGAATATCTCAAGAAGTACCATTTTATCGTGCGTATTTAAAAAATGCATCATTGATGGGTACGGCAGTTATTAATAATCCATTTTGGTGGAGTGCCGACGAGAAGTTCTTCAATAATTGTTTATCAATGGAAATGGGAATACCAGTGCCTAAAACTGTGCTTTTGCCTTCAAATGCTAGACCTGATAATACTTCAGAAACGTCTTTCCGAAATCTTAAAGTTCCATTGGACTGGGAATATATGTTCGATTATATTGGTTTCCCAGCTTATATGAAACCTCACGATGGTGGCGGATGGAAAAGCGTGTATAGAGTAGAAAACTCAGAACAACTTTTTGAAGCACATAAAGAGACTGAGCAGCTAGTAATGATGCTACAGGAAGAAATTGTTTTCGATGATTACTTTAGAGTGTATTGTTTAGGGCAGAAGTATGTACATATTATGCCATATGACCCAAGAAAGCCTTTTCACGAACGTTATGTAAGCGATATTAAAGCAACTGGCGAAGCTCGTAAGAAACTATTAAAAACGGTACATGACTATACATTGAGACTAAATCAGGCTTTAGGGTATGATTTCAATACTGTTGAGTTTGCAGTACGTGATGGTGTGCCTTATGCAATTGACTTTTGTAACCCAGCACCAGATGCCGATATAAATTCGGTTGGCCAAGAAAATTTTGATTGGATTGTTGAACATTCTGCCAAATATGCTATTGAAAAAGCCAAAGAGCACAAACCAAACCAAAATAATTCTTCATGGGGAGGTTTTGTAAGAAATTCAATAGCTCCGGTGAAACCAAAAGTAGGTAAGGTTAACTTAAAAACAGCTGCAGAGGCTAAAAAAACTGCCGTTAAAACTGCAGTGAAGAAAGCTCCTGCCAAAACCAAAGCACCGGCAAAACCGAAGAAGTAGTAGAATAGTGGCAAATAACTTTAAGAATCAACTGTAATTACATGCATAAATTTACCTTAGGTATTGAAGAAGAATTTCAAGTTTTAGATAGTGATACGTATAGATTACGTTCACAAATGTCGAAAATTATTGACGATGGTAAGGTTCTACTTCAAGAACGAATAAAGGAAGAAATGCATCAGTCTATGGTTGAGATGGGCACCAATATCTGTGAAAACATTCATCAGGTGAGGGATGAGGTTTCATACCTAAGACAACAGGTCATTAAACTAGCAGATGATGAAGGACTAAAAGTTGCAGCTGCTGGAACGCACCCATTTTCTAAATGGGATCAACAATTGATAACCCCTAATCCAAGATATGATGCTATTATCCAAGAAATGGCAGACGTAGCTAGGGGTAATCTTATTTTTGGCATGCACGTACACGTAGGCATACCGAGTAGGGAAGAAGGTTTGGAAATTTTGAACACGGTTCGGTATTTTTTGCCACACCTATATGCATTATCTACAAACTCGCCTTTTTGGGAAGGTCGTAATACAGGCTTCAAATCATATCGAAGTAAAGTATTCGACAAATTTCCAAGAACAGGCATACCTCCTTTTTTTGCTAGTGTGGCTGAGTATGATAAGTTCGTGGATATTTTAGTGAAGACCAATTGTTTGGATAATAGCAAGAAAATTTGGTGGGATATACGATTACACCCTTTTTATCCAACCATTGAATTTAGAATATGCGATGTTGTAATGACTGTAGATGAGGTAACCTGTATTGCAGCGTTAATGCAATGTTTGGTAGCCAAGTTGTACAAGATGAACCGCAAGAATCAGAACTTTAAAAACTATAGACGATTGTTATTGAATGAAAATAAATGGCGGGCTGCTCGATGGGGTATTGAATCAAAGTTGATAGATTTTGGCAAAGAAGAAGAGGTTCCTTTCGCTAAGCTTATGAGTGAACTGTTAGAATTTATAGACGATGTTGTTGACGAATTAGGTTGCCGGTCTGAAGTTAATTATGTGTACCAAATACTGGAAGCAGGTACTGGTGCAGATAGGCAACTACAAGTTTTTAATGAAACCAATGATTTGGTAGAGGTTACAAAGTATATCGTAGATCAAACAAGAAAAGGACTTTAATAAAGTTAAATAGTATATACGTTTCCAAAATAGCATTTATTTTGGAACCATTTTTAGTTAGATGAAATGAAGGGGAATTATAATATTGCGGTATTGGATATGAATGCAGGTCAACCCAACGAAGGTATGCGATGCATCACCTCGCTTATGGGTGAATTTTTAACACAAGATGGAGTTAAGGGCCGGTATGATATTTTTGAAGTAAGAAACGGACAGGAACTTCCAGATTTAAATGAATATGACATTTTTGTATCGTCTGGCGGGCCAGGGTCACCTTTGAAAACAGGCGCAGAGTGGGAAATTAAATATTTCGAATTTTTAGATTCAATCTTATCCCATAATCTATCTAATGCTCAGAAAAAACATGCTTTTTTAATCTGTCATTCATTTCAATTGGCTTGCCTGCATTGGGATGTGGCAAGGGTTACCAAAAGAAGGTCTACATCATTCGGTATTTTTCCGATTTACAAAACCAAAAGTGGTGAACAGGAGGTTTTATTCAAAGATTTGAACGACCCTTTTTATGCGGTAGATTCGAGGGACTATCAAGTTGTGGGGCCGAAGGAATGGAAATTAGATACATTAGATGGTAAAGTGTTGTGTAGAGAGAAAATTAGGCCAAATGTGCCGTTAGAGCGTGCAGTAATGGCAATTCGTTTTTCCAATGAAATATTTGGCGTACAATTTCATCCAGAAGCAGATGCTGAGGGAATGCTCCGTTATTTTGGAAAGGAAGAAAAAAGGAATCAGATAGTAAAAAGACATGGCAAGAAAAAATACCTTGAAATGATAACGCAGCTTGATGACAAAGCGAAAATCTGGAAAACAAATAAAACCCTAATCCCAACCTTTTTAAAATTAGCTGCAGAAGCTATCGATAGCCAAAAACTACAAACTGTATGATACCGAAAATTAGGGAAGAGTTTAATGCCACTTATAAAGAAGTGTACTATAAAAATTTGTTAGGGCATATAGTAGATACTTTTAAAGAACCTAGTGCATTTAGAATTTCTGAAACACCGGTTTTTATAAGTAAGGCTGTCAAAAAAGAAGTGGAAGAAGCTTGCGATTCCATTATTTCTCAATTATGGAAAATTGATTTTTCTGAAATTCGCAGAAAGTTTATTCCTGCAGAACTTCAGTCTCCATCGCCAATGGGTAATCCCCATTTTTTGGCTATAGATTTTGGACTTTGTGAAGATGGTAAAGGCGGTATCACTCCTCAATTAATAGAGTTACAGGCTTTCCCTACACTATTTTTTTATCAACCTTTTTTAGGAGAGGCTTTTATGCAGTATTATCCTAATATGCCAAAAGAAGGCTTTGATTATTATTTGAATGGTCTAGATAAGCAAAGCTATACCGAAAAAGTAAGGAAGGTAATTCTAGGTGATGAAAAGCCCGAAAATGTAATTTTATTGGAACTTTTTCCTGAAAAGCAAAAAACAAGAATTGATTTCTGGTCGACCAAAAAAGCCTTAGGTATAGAAATTGTCTGTATGACTAAAGTTTTGAAGGAAGGAAAAAAATTGTTCTACATGAAAGATGGAACCAAAACACCTATTCACAGAATTTACAATAGGGTTATTTATGATGAATTGGAACGTCTGAAAGACTTAAAAACTAATTTCAACCTGAATGATGATTTAGATGTGGAATGGGTTACACACCCAGATTGGTTTTTTATGATTTCGAAATGTATTATGCCTATGTTGAAGCATAAGAATATTCCGAAATCATATTATTTATCTGATTTTCCGGCCGATTTAGACTTAAATAAATTTGTTTTGAAACCTTTGTTTTCATTTGCAGGTCAGGGTGTTGATTTACATCCTAATCAAGAGACTATCAATGTCATATCAGATAAACAAAATTATATTTTACAGCAAAAGGTTCAATATGCGCCATTGATCAAGACGAATACGCCTAAAAACTCAAAAGTAGAATTACGTATGCTATATGTTTGGAGCGATGAGGAGAATAAGTTAACGCCTGTTATAAATCTTACTCGAATGAGTAAAGGAGAAATGATTAATGTTTCTCATCAAGTAGATGAAACTTGGATTGGCTCTTCAATAAGTTTCTTTGAAAAGTAGTTCTTACTTATTACCCATCAATTTTGCCACATATTTACCAATTACATCAAATTCTAAATTGACAACGGTTCCAACTTTATAGGTGTTGAAACGAGTATGTTCATAGGTATAAGGTATAATGGCTACTTCAAAGGTGTTCTTGCCAGAATTGACAACCGTTAAACTTGTGCCATCGATAGTAATAGAGCCTTTTTCTATAGTAGGGTTGCCAGTTGCCGAATCATATGTAAAAGAAAATATCCAACTACCATTATCTTCGCGTACATCAGTACATTCTCCGGTTTGATCTACATGTCCTTGTACGATATGGCCATCTAGCCTAGACCCCAAAATCATTGCCCGCTCTAAATTAATAGAGTCGTTAGTTTTTAGACTTTTAAGATTGGTTTTCTTTAAGGTTTCTGCAATTGCAGTCACGGTATATGTAGTGTCGGTTAAGCTTACAACGGTCAAACAAACGCCATTATGAGCTACACTCTGATCTATTTTAAGTTCTGAAGTAAGGTTAGATTCTATAGTTATATCTAAGTTGCCACCTTTTGCCTCAAGAGAGGTTACCTTACCTAACGTTTCAATAATTCCAGTGAACATGTGTCGTTTAATTTAAGTAATTTTGGGTATTCAAAATTGAGTACAAAGGTACAGATTATCATGGAGGAAAATAGTAAAATAAGGTTAGGCATCTCTATAGGAGACTTAAATGGAATAGGCTGTGAGGTGGCGTTGAAAACATTTGAAGATAGTAGAATGTTAGATTTTTGCACACCTATAATCTTTGCTTCTAATAAAACCGTTTCCTATCAAATGAAGGAATTGGGACTTAATATCGTATTTAATGGAGTGCCAGATGCGTCTAAGGCAATTGACAATAAAATAAATATCGTAAACGTCTGGAAAGAGATTCCTAAAATCGAATTTGGGCAATCTACAGAAGAAGGCGGTACATATGCTATCAAATCTTTAAAAGCAGCTGTTGAGGCTCTTAAGAAAGGAGACATTGATGTTTTGGTTACTGCCCCTATCAATAAGAACAATATTCAATCAGAAGAATTTAAATTTCCTGGGCATACAGATTATTTGGCGCAAGAACTTAAAGGAGAAAGTTTAATGTTCATGGTTACTGATACATTAAAGGTAGGGTTGCTGACAGACCACGTTGCTGTAAAGGATGTTTCTGCAGCAATAATTCCAAGATTAATTCGCGACAAAATCAATACCATCGAAAAATCGCTTATGATGGATTTTCGAATTCGTAAGCCTAAAATTGCTTTACTCGGTATAAATCCGCATAGTGGAGATAATGGAGTAATTGGCAAAGAAGATGATGAAATTTTGAAGCCAGTTATTCGTGAAATGTCGGATATGGGGCACTTGGTCTACGGACCATATTCTGCAGATAGTTTCTTTGGCTCTGATGGATACAAAAAGTTCGATGCTATTTTAGCGGCATACCATGATCAAGGATTAATTCCTTTTAAAACAATTTCTTTCGGTCAAGGTGTTAATTTTACAGCTGGTCTAGATAAGGTAAGAACATCACCGGACCACGGTACTGCATATGAAATTGCAGGAAAGGGTGTGGCTGACGAAAGTTCGTTTAAAGAGGCCGTGTTTATGGCTTTAAAAATTTTCAAGAACAGAACCGAGTATCAAGAGCTTACACAAGATGTCTTAAAAAAGCAGCGTTTAAAAAGAGAACGCTAGTATTTTTATAAGCCAAAAAAGTTATAAAGATAAATAGTTGATAACTATTGCCTTTTATTAAAAAAATAGTATCTTTGCACCCGCCTTTTATGGGTCGATATTGTTAAATTAAGTGTGTACGTGATGAAGCAAAAGGAGTTTAATATTCCTTTCTCAGGATTGAAGCAAGGAAAACACAACTTTAATTACCAGATTGATAATACGTTCTTTGATTCTTTTGGATACGATGAGTTCAATGCTGCCAACATCAATTTAGATGTTGTACTGAATAAAATCAGTACGATGTTAGAGGTTGATATGGAGGCATCAGGCACGGTAAATGTCAATTGCGACATTACGAGTGAGCCTTTTGATCAACCAATAGATGCAGGTTTGCATTTGGTTGTTAAATTTGGTGAAGAATATAATGACGAGGATATTGAAATCCTTATTCTTCCTCACCGTGAACATGAGTTGAACATTACACAGTATGTGTACGAAATGCTTGTATTAGCAGTTCCGCAAAAAAGAATTCATCCTGGTATTGAAGATGGCACTTTAGAATCTGAAGTGTTAGACAGGTTAAAAGAGCTTCAACCAAAAGAGAAAAGATCAAACAAAGAAGAAAACGATCCCCGTTGGGATGAATTAAAGAAACTATTAACGGATAAATAAGGTTTAAATGGCACATCCTAAAAGAAAAATTTCCAAAACAAGGAGAGACAAGAGAAGAACACATTATAAGGCAGTAGCACCTACTTTGGCCAAGGATTCCTCAACAGGAGAAATGCACTTGTACCATAGAGCTCACTGGCACGAAGGTAAATTACACTACAGAGGTCAAGTTTTAGTTGATAAAACTGAAGAAGCAGAAGCTTAAGACTTTTTTAAATGATACATAGCTCCCACTTCGTAAGAAGTAGGGAGTTTTTTTTAGCCCAATTTGTTTATTATCTCTTCGTCGTACAGATGACTTAAGAGTAAAATGTTATTTGTTCAATAATGGGAAATTTTCAAATACCAGATAACTTTAAGAGAAAAGTCGCTGAAAATCATTATTTTTCATGACTTTTGACTCGTTTTTTAAGTTTTTTACAAGAAAGCAAATAAAGTATGACCAAAATTACAGCAGCTATAACCGCGGTAGGAGGCTATGTTCCCCAATTTGTAATGACGAATAAAATGCTTGAGGATTTGGTTGATACCAATGACGAATGGATTACCACAAGAACCGGTATAAAGGAAAGAAGAGTATTAAAGAAAGAAGAAGGGGAGGGCACATCATATTTAGCGATTAAAGCAGCTCAAGATCTTATGAAAAAGAAAGGTCTTGATGCAGCAGAAATAGATTTGATAATTGTCGCGACTGCAACTCCAGATAGTATGGTAGCTTCAACGGCAGCTTTTGTTGCTTCTGAAATTGGAGCGGTTAATGCATTTGCATATGATTTATTAGCGGCTTGTTCAAGTTTCTTATTTGGCATGTCGGCCGTAGCTGGTCATATAGAAACGGGTCGTTATAAAAAGGTTTTATTGATTGGTGCAGATAAAATGTCGTCAATTATAGATTATACCGATCGCACTACCTGCATTATTTTTGGGGATGGTGCCGGTGCTGTTCTTTTTGAACCAAATACTGAAGGATTAGGTTTGCAAGACGAATATTTAAGAGCAGATGGTAATGGAAGAAAGTTTTTAGGCATGGAAGGTGGTGGCTCTATAATGCCTGCCACTATAGAAAGTGTTCAGAATAGAAAGCATTTTATTTTTCAGGAAGGAAAAACGGTTTTTAAATTTGCAGTTTCGAATATGGCAGATGTGGCCGCCAAAATCATGACAAGAAATGATTTAACTGAAAAGGATGTTAAGTGGCTGGTACCGCATCAAGCAAACAAACGTATTATTGATGCTACTGCAAGAAGAATGGGAATAGATGATTCAAAAGTAATGATGAATATTCAGCGTTATGGCAACACTACGTCTGCAACATTACCGCTTTTATTATTTGATTACGAAAAACAGCTTAAAAAAGGAGATAACTTAGTATTTGCTGCCTTTGGTGGCGGATTTACATGGGGTTCCATTTATTTAAAATGGGCATATAATTAACGAACAACTACCAACATAACTTATATAAATATGGATATTAAAGAGATTCAAAGCCTTATCAAGTTTGTGGCTAAATCTGGTGCAAGCGAGGTAAAATTGGAGACGGATGATATTAAAATCACAATCCGTACTGGAAGCCTTGGGAATGGTAATTCTGAACCTACCTATGTGCATACGATGCCAATGGCGCAGCAAGCAATGTCAGCACCAGCACAAACAGAGCAGCAACAAGCAGCAATAAATAGCGCTGCTGAAGCTGAAAAAAAGAAGTCGGAAGACGAAAAATATATTACAATCAAGTCACCTATCATTGGTACTTTCTACAGAAAACCTTCTCCAGACAAACCAGTTTTTGTTGAGGTTGGTGATACTATAGGTAATGGTGACGTACTTTGTGTTATTGAAGCGATGAAATTGTTCAATGATATCGAATCTGAAGTTTCAGGAACTATCGTTAAAATATTAGTAGACGATTCTTCACCAGTAGAGTTTGATCAACCATTATTTTTGGTAGATCCTTCTTAACTAAATTTTGAGTAGTAATTGTTAGATACTATTGTTAGAATGGTATGTAAGAATCATGTCGAACCTAGAACTTAAAATTTTAAAGATGTTTAAAAAAATACTGATTGCAAATAGGGGAGAAATCGCTTTACGTGTTATTCGTACCTGTAAGGAAATGGGTATTAAAACCGTTGCTGTTTATAGTAAGGCCGATGAGGAAAGCTTGCATGTGCGTTTTGCAGATGAAGCTGTTTGTATTGGGCCAGCTGCAAGTAGCGAATCCTATTTAAAGATTCCGAATATAATTGCTGCTGCAGAAATCACAAATGCAGATGCCATTCACCCAGGTTATGGTTTTCTATCAGAAAATTCGAAGTTCTCACGTATTTGTGCAGAGCACGAGATAAAATTTATTGGAGCTTCTGGGGATCAAATTGACAAAATGGGAGATAAGGCCACGGCCAAACAAACCATGAAAGAAGCTGGCGTACCTTGCGTACCTGGTTCAGAAGGTCTTTTAAAAGATGTTGCAGATGCCAAAAAGATAGCTAAGAAAATGGGCTATCCGGTAATGATCAAAGCTACTGCAGGTGGCGGTGGTAAAGGTATGCGTGCCGTATTTTCTGAAGACAAAATGGAAGAGCTTTTTGATAGTGCGGTTAATGAAGCTACTGCTGCCTTTGGAAATGGCGCTATGTACATGGAAAAATTGATAGAAGAGCCAAGGCATATAGAAATTCAAATCGTTGGTGATCAATATGGGAAAGCATGTCACCTTTCTGAAAGAGATTGTTCTATACAAAGACGCCATCAAAAACTAACAGAAGAAACTCCTTCGCCATTTATGACCGATAAGTTACGGGAAGCAATGGGGGAAGCTGCGGTTAAGGCTGCAGAGTATATTAAGTATGAAGGAGCTGGGACTATAGAATTTTTGGTTGACAAACACCGTAAGTTCTATTTCATGGAAATGAATACCCGTATTCAAGTAGAGCACCCTATTACTGAGCAAGTAATAGATTACGATTTAATTCGTGAGCAAATTTTAGTGGCTGCTGGTGTGCCTATTTCAGGTAAAAATTACCTTCCAAAACTACACTCTATAGAATGTAGAATTAATGCAGAGGATCCTTATAATAACTTTAGACCGTCACCAGGTAGGATTACCACCTTACATATACCAGGAGGTCATGGAGTTCGTATGGATACGCATGTATATAGTGGGTATAGTATACCGCCGAATTATGATTCTATGATTGCAAAGTTGATAACGACAGCCCAAACAAGGGAAGAAGCAATCAATAAAATGAAGCGTGCACTTGACGAGTTTGTAATAGAAGGTGTAAAAACTACGATTCCTTTTCATAGGCAGTTAATGGACCATCCAGATTATTTGGCTGGAAATTATACAACAGCCTTTATGAATAATTGGAAAATGAATCCACCCAAGGAAGATTAACACAAAACTCCAACAGCAATGTTGGAGTTTTTTTATTCTTATACTTGTCTCTTAAACAATGTTACTCTTAAGGTGTTTAAGTATCTTTAAATCCAAACTGTATCATCAAAACTGATAGATTCATATTAATGACAAGAATTCTACCAATTGCATTTATTCTAATTGTCCTTTTATTTGGATGTAAAAATACATCATCTGAAAAGCCAGATATCTCATCTAGAGAAGATAAAGAAGTAGGAGTTTCAAGACCAACAATAAGTTTTACTTTCGATGATGGAATTACATCAGATATAGCTGGTATTAAATTTGAGGAATGGAACAGTATGATATTATCGCATCTTGAAAATGAAAATTTAAAAGCTGTGTTCTTTGTAACGGGAAAGAACAAATTAAATAAAAAAGGCCAGAATTTATTGAATAGTTGGAATGATAAAGGACATAATATAGCAAATCACACCTTCACCCACCCTAATTTCAATTCTCAAAAAAACAATGTTCAACTATTTAAAAACGAACTAATACAAACGGATTCTATTATTTCAAAACTGAGTAACCGGGTCAAGTTGTTTCGATTTCCATATTTGAAAGAGGGAGCAAGTAAAGCTAAAGTAGATAGCATCCGAAACGTACTTATAGATAACAATTATAAGAATGGATATGTTACCGTTGATGCATCTGATTGGTATATAAATCAACGTTTAATTAACCGTATAAATGCAGTTGGTATTGAAAAAACCAAAGTAGAAAAGTTTAAGAAATTCTATATACAGCATTTGATAGATAGGGCTAATTATTATGAAAAGCTTTCATATCAAATTAATAAGAGACATATTAATCACACCCTTTTACTCCATCATAATTTAACATCTGCTTTATTCTTAGAAGATTTAATTAAGGAGTTCAAGAAAAAAGGGTGGACCATTATTAACGCTAAAGAAGCTTATCAAGATGAAGTATTTGAAAAGCAACCAAAGTCAGAATATGCTGGTGAAAGTTTAATATGGGCGTTAGCGAAACAATCTGGTAAATTTGAACAATCACTTCGATATCCTGCTGAAGATAGCAGGTATGAAGAAAATGCAATCGATTCACTAGGATTATAATTTAAAATACAAATTGAATATGAACCTTAGCTACTGGGAGCGCAAATCTTGGTTTTCGAATATTGATTTTACCATAATCGGCAGCGGCATTGTTGGTTTAAACTGTGCCATAGAATTAAAAAATAACTTTCCACAAGCCAGTATATTGGTTTTGGAAAAAGGAACCTTACCACAAGGTGCGAGTACGAAGAATGCAGGTTTTGCCTGTTTTGGCAGTATTTCAGAAATATTATCCGACCTAAAAACACATTCAGAGCAAGAGGTCATAAATTTAGTTAGCGATAGATGGAAAGGTATTCAGGCGCTACGTAGTCTATTAGGAGATTCATCAATTGGTTTTGAAAAACACGGAGGCCACGAACTTTTTTTAGAAAGAGACGAGGAACTTTATCAACATTGTCGCAAGAATATAATTGAAATAAATAATTTATTGCGACCTATTTTTAAGGAGGATGCTTTTGAAACCGCACCAAACCAATTTCATTTTAAGGGTATTAAAAATGAATATATATCCCAAGTTTACGAAGGTCAAATCAATACGGGAGAGATGATGAAATCCTTGTTGCAGTTAGCATTGAAAAAAGGAATCACCATATTAAATGCTACTAAGGTCGATTCGTATAAAGAGTCTGGCAACAAGGTTACAATTTGCGCAAATGATTTCGAGTTTCAAACCAGTAAGCTATTGATAGCCACAAATGGTTTTGCTTCACAATTGCTTCCAGAAAAAGTAAGCCCAGCGAGGGCGCAAGTTCTTATTACGAAACCTATTCCTAATTTATCTATCAAAGGAACATTCCATTTAGATGAAGGCTATTATTATTTTCGAAATGTGGGTAATCGTGTTCTTTTTGGGGGTGGTAGAAATTTAGATTTTAAGACAGAGGAGACTTACGATTTTGGAACTACCAACTTGGTTGAAGACAAACTTAAAGAATTATTAAAAACAGTTATTCTGCCTAATAATGAATTTGAAATCGATTATAGTTGGAGTGGTATTATGGGCGTTGGCCAACAAAAAAAACCAATTATAAAACAACTCACCGAAAATGTGGCTTGTGGAGTGCGTTTGGGGGGTATGGGAATTGCCATAGGGACAACAATAGGCAAGCAGTTGGCAAGTATTTTCAAATAGCTTGTATTCCTTTTAACCTGTTTTTTTAAATCTTATCCGAAAGACACGTATTCTCTTGATTTTATTTTTAAATTGTACATCCCCTTGGCTTATCTATTACCCGGATTAACGTATCGGTTTACCTAGAACAGTAGACTACTAATATGGTTTGTAATAGCATTGAATACTATATGAAAGAATTGACACAAAGGAGTGCCACGGGTAAAATGTTAGCTGTGTTAGTGGTTATGTGCCTTGTAGGATGCGGTGCGTCACAAACGCACTACCAGCGCGAATATGCTAAAGTGTGGAAAGAATTGATAAAATCTCAAGCATGGCAAGAGTCTTTACGTGCAAACAATACTGAAAATACAGAAGCGTTATATGCTAGTAATGATAACGAGGTTTTACTAGCCAATGATGCAAAAATAGAAGCTGGTTTTGAAGACCGGTACCAGGCTCTGGTATCAAAGGCATATTTTAAAATAATTACCGAAGCAGAGAAAGCAGATGCCCGTATTTCTGCAGATTATAAATTATTGCAAGACGATGAATTGTCTATATCAATTAGTAAAAAGCAAGAGCATGAAATCACTAAAAAATATGAAGCTCATAAAGCGATGTTGAGTGGGCTAAAGTCTTGGAATATTTTTAGTGAGGACCGTTCGGGTGACTTAGATTATTTTAAAATTGAAAATGAAGGTGCTATCCTAAGAATGATACAATCTGGCGATGCAGACCATCAAATGGTAAATTACTTGATTTATAAATTAGCTGATTTATACCACGTTGAAGAAAATTGAAGAATTCGATACCTTAAAGAATGAAGCTTACAATTATTGTGGGCAATTTGTGGCAGAGAGGCTAGGAAGAATACAGAGGCAGATAAAAGAACTTGAAACTGCGCTAACATCAGAAACAAAAAGTAGTGCGGGTGATAAGCATGAAACTGGCAGGGCAATGATTCAATTAGAGCGCGAAAAACTGGGTCAGCAATTATCAGAATTAGAAAAAACACAACAACTTCTTTCTAAAGTGCCAAAAGACAGGAACTCCCAATTGGTTGGTTTGGGAAACTTGGTAATGACCGATTCCTTCGCATATTATATAGCGATATCTGCAGGAGAGTATAAAAATTCGACCAATTCTGTGTATTGTATATCTGCCGCTACTCCAATCGGAAAATTGATTTACGGTAAGGCTATCGGAGACACTTTTCATTTTAATGGCAAAACCTCAACGATACTAACAATTCAATAATATTTGGTATAAAATATTTGGCTATCTTAAAGCCGGCATATCTTTTTTTGCCTAATTAATAATATGGATAAGAAAAGAAAATTACGAAGTAGCGAGTGGTTTGGTGGTAACGATAAAATGGGTTTTGTTCACCGATCTTGGTTAAGAAATCAAGGATATCCCGATGATTATTTTGAAGGGAAACCAGTAATAGGAATTTGTAATACTTGGTCTGAACTAACACCATGTAATGGCCACCTTCGAGATTTTGCTGAGGTTGTAAAAAGAGGAATTTTAGAAGCAGGCGGATTTCCATTAGAGTTTCCAGTAATGTCTTTAGGCGAGACTATTATGAAACCCACTACCATGTTATTTCGCAATTTAGCGAGTATGGATACAGAAGAATCCATTCGCGCCAATCCATTAGACGGAATCGTTTTATTGACAGGATGTGATAAAACCACACCTTCCACAATAATGGGCGCGTGTAGTGTAGATCTTCCTACCATTGTTGTTCCTGGCGGGCCTATGTTAACAGGTCGTTTTAGAGGAGAGAAGATAGGTTCTGGTTCTATGAACTGGATGATAAAAGAGCGCCAAGAGATTGGAGGATATTCAGCAGAAGATATTAAAGAAGCAGAAGTTTGTGTTGCTAGAAGTATTGGGCATTGCAATACCATGGGTACCGCTTCAACTATGGCTACTATGTGTGAAGCTTTAGGGTTAACATTACCAGGCTTTTCTTCAATACCTGCAGTTGATTCAAGAAAAAAATTATTCGCTCAATTATCTGGAAGGCGAATTGTAGAAATGGTAAAGGAAGATTTAAAACTTTCTAAAATATTAACTAGAAAAGCGTTTGAGAATTCGATTGTAACCAATGCTGCCGTAGGTGGCTCAACAAATCTTATAATTCATTTAACAGCAATTGCAGGTAGAATAGGAGTGAAACTAAATTTAGAGGATTTTGATATTGTAGGCAGTAAAGTGCCTTTGCTTGTAAATTTAAAACCGTCTGGAAAATATTTAATGGAAGACTTCTTTTATGCAGGCGGATTGCCAGTGGTCATGAAAGAATTGAAACCATTGTTACATGATGAGACCATTACTGTTAATGGTAAGAAAATTACAGATAATTACGAAAGTGAAGTATGTTATGACAGAGATGTTATTGCAGCTTTGGAACATCCTTTTCAGGAAAAAGCGGGCATCGCTGTATTAAAAGGGAATTTATGCGAAAATGGAGCCGTTATTAAACCCTCTGCAGCTACACCAAAATTGATGAAGCATCGTGGTGAAGCGGTTGTATTTGAAAGTATGGAAGACTACCATGAGCGGATTGACGACCCAAATTTAGAAATTGATGAGAATAGTGTGATTGTTCTTAAGGGTGTTGGTCCAAAAGGATACCCAGGAATGCCGGAAGTGGGTAATGTTGACCTTCCTAAAAAACTATTAGCAAAAGGAATAACTGATATTATTCGCATTTCAGATGGGCGAATGAGCGGTACAGCTGCGGGAACGGTTATTCTTCATGTATCTCCAGAATCTACGGTTGGTGGAACGTTAGCATTTGTGAAAAATGGTGACATGATAGAATTGAATGTGGAAAAACGTTCACTGCATCTTGATGTTGAATTAGAAGAGTTAATCAAACGAAAAAAAGAATGGGTTGCCCCAGAACCGTTAGCTAAACGAGGATATGTTAAAATGTATATTGATCATGTAGAACAAGCCGATAAAGGAGCTGATTTAGATTTCCTTGTAGGTGGTTCAGGGTCAAAAGTAGAACGAGATTTACATTAAATTATGGAAATATTCTATTTAATAATTGCAGTTATTGCTATCATCATATTAACGACTAAGCTGAAAATACATGCTTTTTTAGCGCTCTTCATTATTTCTATTTTATACGGAATTTTTGCTGGCATGCCTTACGCCGATATTATAGCATCTATAAATGAAGGTTTTGGTGGAACATTGGGAAAAATAGGTTTGATAATTGTTCTTGGAGTCATCATAGGGGCATTTTTAGAAAATACCGGAGGCGCTTTCGCAATAGCAGAAAAGGTGTTAAAAATTATTGGAAGCAAAAGAGTGCCTACGGCTATGGGTATTATTGGTTATATCGTGTCAATTCCTGTTTTTGCAGATAGCGGTTTTATGCTGTTGCATCCGTTGAACAAAAGCCTTTCTAAGAAAGCAAAAATATCGATTGCAGGGCCGGCAATAGCCTTAGGTTTGGGTCTAATGGCTTCTCATACTATGGTGCCACCAACACCTGGGCCCATTGCAGCTGCAGGAATATTGGACGCAGATTTGGGGTTGGTCATTGCCTTTGGTTTTCCCACTAGTATAGTAGCTTTGATTGTTGGGATTATTTTCGCGAAGAAATATGCTTCAAAAACGTATATAGAGCCAGATGTTGAAGATGTATTAATAGCCGAAAAGGAAATAAAAGATTCTCCAGGAGCGCTTAAATCCTCCATTCCAATTCTTGTTCCGATTGTACTTATTGTATTGAAATCAGTTTTAAATCCAACAAGAACAGGATTGGATAACGGTTTTATAGACTTCATAAATTTTGTAGGAGAGCCGGTAATATCCTTGTTAATTGGTATTTTATTATGTCTATTATTACCCAAGAAGTTAAATTATGATATGCTATCATCTTCTGGATGGGTAGGTAAAGCAATTAAGGATGCCGCATCAATAATTTTGATAACAGGAGCAGGCGGGATATTTGGAAAAATTTTACAGAATTCAGGTATTGCTGATATTTTAGGACAAACGCTAACTGAATATAATATGGGTATATTCTTGCCTTTTGTTTTGGCGGCAGCTATAAAAACAGCCCAAGGTTCTTCAACAGTGGCTTTAGTGACTACAGCATCTATCATTATGCCCATGATGTCATCACTTGGTTTTGATTCTGAAATACAAAAAGCCTTGGTTGTAATCGTAATCGGTGCGGGATCAGCCGTTGTTTCCCATGCCAACGATAGTTTCTTTTGGGTTGTAACCCAAATGAGCGGTATGAATGTGAAAACAGGGTATCGATTATTTAGTTTGGGAAGTGGTTTACTTGGACTAACAGGCGCTATTACCGTTTTTATCTTCTATACAATCTTTGCATAATCTCATATAAAATGAAAGTATATAATACAAAAAGTGGAATCTTAGTAGAACATGAATTAAGATTCTATTTACTTGATCAAGAGAATTGGGACGAGTTTATTAACGATGATGACATTATCGCTAATACCCGGTCAAAACTAAATGAGAGCAATAGAATTAAGGATGCCAGTTCTATTTTAGAAAACGAACTAAAAGCTCCTGTTCAAAGTCAAGAAATTTGGGCAAGTGGTGTCACTTATTATAATAGTAAATTAGGTAGGGAAGAGGAATCTAAAGAATCTGGGGGAAGTAGTTTCTACGCTAAAGTTTATGAGGCTGATCGTCCAGAATTATTTTTCAAAGCTACGGCCCACCGTACGGTGGGTAATGAAGGTATTGTTCGAATTCGAAAAGACTCAACGTGGAATGTTCCCGAACCAGAATTAACCTTAGTCATTACATCTAATGGTAAAATTGTAGGATACACCATAGGTAACGATATGAGTTCTAGAAGTATTGAGGGGGAGAACCCGTTGTATTTGCCGCAGGCTAAAACCTATGATGGTTGTGCTGCACTAGGCCCTTGTGTATTGCTAACCAACGAACCCTTGCCAACGAACACTAAAATAAGTTTGACCATCAATAGGGCAGGGAAAAACGTATTTAAAAAAAATATTGGTATTGACCAAATAAAACGAAAATTAGTAGATATTGTAGAATACCTTTATAGAGAATGTACGTTTCCTAATGGTAGTTTATTAATGACCGGCACAGGTATTATACCGTCAAGCGATTTTACATTAGAGATTGGTGACGAGGTTGTTATTTCAATAGATGGCATTGGCACGTTGATAAACCGTGTGGGTTAAAATTCTGGTTTGCTTCGATTCAGTTTTTTAAGAGAGGCTATTTTTTTGCCCTTCAATCTTTTTTCAATCGACGACCTGGTTGGTTTGCTTTTTTTTCTAGGCTTTGGTACTATTAAAGATTTTTCAAGTAATTTAAAAAATCGTTTGATTACCAATTGTTTGTTTTGGTGTTGACTTCGTGATTCATCACATTGTAAAATCAACACGCTGTCATTGGTTAATTTGCTATCAAGTTTTAATTGAATTCTTTTCTTTTCTCGTTCGGTAAGTCCATTAGAAGTATTTAATTCAAAAGAGAGTTCTACTTTAGAGGAAACCTTATTTGCATGCTGACCACCAGGGCCACTACTTCTAATAGCCTTAAACTGTAATTCAGTACTAATTTGGTCTTGATTCAAAATAGGATTTTTACAAAAGTAATTAAAAACAAATGTTCCTACTTTTCAACGAGAAACTGTGTACTAGAGATGACTTGTTTTTTAAGAATGTTAATGATTAATGTAAGCTTTATCTTGTTTTTAGATTGAATCGGCTTCTTGGATACGCTGATTGATAGTTTCAATAGCCACGTTTAAAAACACCTCTTTACCCTTTGGTAGCAGTTGGTTAGCATTAAAAAAGATGACTTCATTATCGGCACTTCTACTTTCGGTTAAAAAGTGACTACCCATAGGATATGCTTTTTCAATAGTAACCTTTAATCCTGAAGACGGTGATACTCTAAACTCATGCGTATACACGATAATTTTTCGTTTCGTATTTGCATAGGTTTTAAGTACATCTATAGAAATCAAACTTGCTTCACCAAAAAGGGATGCCACATATAAGCTCTTCGGATTTTTGTAAAGCTCCATCGGCCTAGCCCTCGCAATTATTTCTTTGTCTCTTAAAACAACAGCGCGATCAGCAAATGGTAATACATCGTTTACATCATGTGTTGCAACAATGGTGGTAATTCTATTTTCTTTTAAGTAATTGAAAATATTTCGTCGTAGGCTATTTTTAAGAAAATTGTCGATATGCCCGAAAGGTTCATCTAAGAGTAAAACTTCTGGTTTTTGAGCCAAAACCCTCGCAAGGGCAACTCGTTGCTGTTGACCACCGCTTAGTGTTTTTACCTTTTTGTCAGCAAACTCCGTAAGCTCAATCATTTCTAAAAGTTCTTGAGTTCTTTCTTTAAGTTCCTCTGGATAAAATACAGAAAGGTATTGACTAATATTTTCTGAAACGGAAATAAAGGGCATCAAATCAAAATCTTGAGATAGGTATTTCATAAATGGGGCTCCTGGCACCAAGTTGTAAGCAGGGCCTAGAATTTGCTCATTTTCCCAGAAAATTTCACCTTCTTCCAAATCCATTAATCCGTAGATAAGTTTGAGTAAAGTGCTTTTACCGCACCCACTTTCACCAATTATGGCTACATGTTCTCCACGATGAATTCTGATATTTAAATCATATAGAATTTTTTCCTTACTGTATGAAAATGATAAGTTCCGTATATGCAACATTAATGGCGATTTATAAGACAGGTTTTATTTTGTATGAATATATTTTTACTTAGATTTAATACTATGATAAATTACCTTAGAAACAATTTTTCTTTCAAAAGCGCAAATAGATTGTTAGGAGCGCTTTTAATTATTGATTTGATATTTATAATTATACATATTATAACGTGTTTTTTATATTTTATTGGAAAAATCGAAAATTTTGGCGATTATAATATTTTGGTTCTTACACAAGATGAGAGCTTTGCCGAAATTTTCCAATATTTAAAATATCTTTCTGTTATAATAATGATTGGGTACTTAATGAACCTTGAAAAAGCGTACGCCTATATTTCTTGGGTTTTATTATTTGTCTTTTTTCTTTTAGACGATTCTCTGAGCCTACATGAATCCATGGGAGAAGTATTAGTTAATAAATTTAATTTTAAACCTATGTTTGGATTAAGGGCTGTAGACTTTGGTGAATTAACCTTTGTTGCAATTGTTGGTATGGCCATTCTTTTATCGTTTGTATTAGCTTATTTTAAAGGAAATTTAATCTTTAAAAGGAGAACTATTGATTTGTTTGTTTTGCTGGCATTCATGATATTTTTTGGAATTGGTTTTGATATGCTTCATGAAATTTTAGGAGAAAATTTAAAAGTTGGTTTTGTAATTGGTCTAATTGAAGACGGCGGCGAAATGGTTGTGATGACTTTAATTGTTTGGTACGTATATCAACTTATAAAATCTGACAAAAAAGTCAAATCTTACCTGTTTGAAATTTTAAACCCCAAACAGGTTAAAATTTAAATAATATACATTGTTACTTTTTAAAATCTTTTAAAACACTTTTATTAGGTAATTCTGTATACCCCATATTAAATAGCGTAAAGCCAAATATATCGGCGTATTGTTCGATGGTTTTACTAACAGGTGTTCCTGCACCATGGCCTGCATTGGTTTCAATTCGAATTAAAGTAGGGTTATTACCTTGTTGTTTTTCCTGAAGTTCAGCGGCAAACTTAAAACTATGTGCTGGTACCACCCTATCATCATGGTCACCAGTTGTAACCAAAGTAGCAGGGTAAGAAGTTCCAGCTTTTACATTATGTATAGGTGAATAACGTTTTAGATATTCAAACATTTCAATATTATCTTCTGCCGTACCATAATCATAAGCCCATCCGGCACCAGCCGTAAATGTATGATATCGTAACATATCCATAACACCAACAGCGGGCAAGGCCACTTGCATTAAATCAGGTCTTTGGGTCATAGCGGCGCCCACTAATAGCCCGCCATTAGAACCGCCTCTAATAGCGAGGTATTCTTTGGAAGTATATTTATTCGAAATCAAATATTCAGCTGCTGCAATAAAATCATCGAATACGTTTTGCTTTTTGGTCTTGATACCCGCATCATGCCATTTTTTACCATACTCACCACCACCGCGTAAATTTGGAACGGCATAAACACCGCCTTGTTCCATCCATACGGCATTGGTAATACTGAAAGAAGGAGTAAGGCTAACATTGAATCCGCCATAACCATATAATATAGTAGGGTTTTTACCATTCAGTTCTACACCTTTTTTATAAGTAATAATCATGGGTATTTTAGTGCCATCTTTAGAAGGATAAAATACTTGTTTAGACTCATAACCTTCTGGATTGAAATCGATTTCTGGTTTCCAATACAGTTCATATTTACCGCTTTCAATAGCGTATTTGTAGGTTGACCCAGGAGTATTATAATTGGTGAAGGAAAAATAAAATTCCTTATCTTCTTTTTCGCCGCCAAAACCACTTGCAGAACCTAAACCTGGCAATTGAACCTCACGCACCAGTTTGCCTTCATAATCATATTGAAATACTTTCGAGATGGCATCAACCATATATTCGGTAAAGAAGTAACCGCCACCGGTATTCGGACTAAGCACATTTTCTGTTTCAGGAATGAAATCTACCCAATTCTCTTGCTGAGGGTTATTGGCGTCTACCGTAACAATTTTCTTGTTCGGTGCATTTCTATCGGTAACTATATACAGTTTCGACCCAACATTGTCTATTACATAATTATCTGATTTAGTGTCTTCAACCACAGGAATAAGTAGACCATTTGGGTCTTCGAGATCCTGTATAAATAGCTTGTTTCCCGACGTAGAAATCGATGCGCTAATCACTAAATATTTATTATCTTCTGTAACACTACCGCCAACATATCGATGTTTTTCTAAGGGAGTTCCTCCATAAACAAGAGCATCTGTTTTTTGAAGAGTTCCTAATTTGTGGTAGTACAACTTATGTTGATCTGTCTTTGCAGAAAGCTCACTACCTTTTGGTTTATCATAACTAGAATAATAAAAACCATCATTACCTCGCCATGAAATTCCGCTGAATTTTATATCTACCAAGGTATCTTCCATAATTTCCTTGGTTTCGGCGTTAAGTACAATCGCTTTACGCCAGTCGCTACCACCTTCTGAGATAAGATAGGCAGCTAATGAGCCGTCTTTGGTAAATGTTAAGCCAGCTAAGGAGGTTGTGCCATCTTCTGAAAAAGTATTAGGGTCTAGAAATACTTCTGGCTCTTCATTACCTTTTGCTCTATAGACGACATATTGGTTTTGTAACCCATCATTTTTATAGAAATAGGTGTAGTCTCCTCTTTTTCGGGGAGAACCTAGTTTTTCATAATTCCATAATTTTTCAAGCCTATTCTTTAAATCTTTTCGAAAAGGTATTTTTTCTAAATAACCAAAAGTGGTCTTATTTTGGTCTTTAACCCAAGCTTCTGTTTCTGTACTTCTATCATCCTCTAACCAACGGTAGGCATCTTTAACTTCTGTTCCAAAATAAGTATCTATGGTATCAACTTTGTTTGTTTTGGGGTAATTCACAATAATAGGTTCGGGTTTAGATTCATTTTTACATGAAGAGATTAGGATAATGGCCAATAAGCCAGGCAATAATTTTTTCATTAGTAGCAGTTTTTTACTAAAATACCATAAAAAAACCTTCAAAACAGATAAGTTTTGAAGGTTTTAACGTTCTTTAAATGTGATTTAAACTAGTCCTTTTTCGACTAAGTATTCTGAAATTTGTACAGCATTCGTAGCGGCACCTTTTCTTAAGTTATCGGCAACTATCCACATGTTTAATGTATTTCGTTGTGTTTCATCTCTACGTATACGGCCTACAAAAACTTCATCTTTATCATGTGCGTATATAGGCATTGGGTAGGTGTTTGTATCTGGGTTATCTTGAACCGTTACACCAGGCATTTCGTTTAAAAGTCGACGTACTTCATTTAGCTCAAAGTCATTTTCAAATTCAACGTTTACAGATTCTGAATGTCCACCGGAAGTTGGTATACGAACGGCAGTGGCACTAATTGAGAATGTACGGTCATCTAATATTTTTTGTGGCTCGCGTGCTAGTTTCATCTCTTCTTTTGTATAGCCATTTTCCATGAACAAATCACAATGAGGCAAAGCATTTCTGCCAATTGGGTAAGGATAGGCCATTTCACCTTGTATGCCTGCGATTTCATTTTCGAGTTGTTTTACAGCTTTCACTCCAGTACCTGAAACAGACTGATAGGTTGAAACAACAACACGTTTCATTTTATATTTTTTGTGCAATGGATATAAGGCCATTACCAATTGTATTGTAGAGCAATTTGGGTTAGCGATTATTTTATCATTTGCGGTAAGTTCATGAGCGTTTATTTCAGGAACCACTAATTTTTTGGTGGGGTCCATTCTCCAGGCAGAAGAATTATCTACTACCGTTGTGCCTACTTCAGCAAATTTTGGAGCCCATTCCAAAGACGTGTCGCCACCTGCAGAAAAGATTGCAATATTTGGTCTTGCAGCTACAGCATCTGCCAACCCAATTACGGTATGTTCTTTACCTTTAAAGGTCATTTTTTTACCAACGGAACGTTCAGAAGCAACCAACAATAGTTCCGTTATCGGAAAATTACGTTCTGCCAATACTTTCAACATTACTTCGCCTACCATGCCTGTGGCACCTACAACAGCTACTTTCATTTGTTAGTTCATTACAATTAAGCGGCAAAAATAACCATTACTACAATCTGCACAAGGAAAAGAATAAAGAATAATCAAAATATAACAAAATGTTTAATTTGTAACAATTAAAATATTGACAAATAAAATAGGGTATTTGGGTAGAACTCAAAAAAGAACCGCCAACAATGTTAGCGTAACAAAGTTGACGGTTTTAATGAATATCAGTTGCAGTGCAACGGTACCTTGAAAAAAATCAAGGAGTTATTTTCTGATTACTTTTTTAAAGCATCACGAATTTCTACCAAAAGTTCTTCAGCAGTTGGCCCTTTTGGAGCCTCTTCTACTGGAGCTGGTGGAGTTTTTGTTTTGTTGTAAGCTTTAACAATCATGAATAAAACAAAACCAACGATGATTAAATTGATAATTGCATTAATCCATTTTCCATACATAATGGCATTTTCTGGTTTTGTGACTGCACCATCAGCCCCAACAATTGCCTCAGATAATACAACTTTCATATCGGCGAAATCTACGCCTCCACTGAAATGACCAACAATTGGCATCATAATATCGCCAACAAATCCGCTAACGACTAAACCCATAGCACCTGCAAGTAATACAGCTACAGCTAAATCTATGACGTTACCCGTCATAATGAAATCTTTAAATTCTTTAAACATGTTATAGTGTTTTTATTAATGGTTAATAATAAAGTACAGCAATTTACTAAAAATTATCAACTCTTAAATAAACGTTAATAAATTCAATGTTTAATTAACCGCTTAATGCGCTGCGACAGTCCAGTGATTAACTCATATGAAATAGTATTAGCGGTCTGGGAGAATTCTGAAGCAGGTAATTCTTTTCCGAATATAATTACTTCATCCCCTTCAGAGCATTCAATATTCGTTACATCAATCATAATCATATCCATACAAACATTTCCAATTATTGGGGCAAGTTGGCCATGAACACTAACAAAGGTTTTTCCATGGCCGTATTCTCGACCTATTCCGTCTGCATGACCCAAAGGCAAAGTCGCTGTAATGATTTCTGAATTCGAGGTATACTTACGGTTATACCCCACAGATTCCCCAGCTGGGATACTATGTTTTTGTGCAATTATAGTTTTTAAGGTTGCCACAGGTATTAAATGAGTATCTACATCTGGTTGGTTTCCGTAGCCATATAAACCAATTCCGCTTCTTACCATGTCATATTGCGCTTGAGGGTAATTTATAATTCCAGATGTATTGAGAACATGTTTTAAAAGTTTGATGTTAAAAGTGGCGTCTGCATCTTTACATATAGCCTCAAAACGTTTTAGTTGCAAGTTTGTAAATTCAGTTTCATCACTATCTTCTGTAGCGGCTAAATGAGATAAAATAGCAACAACCTTAACGGCATCTTGTTTATTAATGAGTTCTGAAATTTCTGGTAACTCTTTCGCAGATAAACCTAATCTATTGAGTCCGGTATTAAACTTTAAATGTATAGGATAATTTTTAACACCTAGTTCTTGGGCCGTTAAGATAAAATCTGATAAGATAGATTTTGAATAGATACTCGGCTCAAGGCTATGTTCAATTAAAATTTCAAAATGAACCTTTTGTGGGTGAAGCACTAAAATAGGTGCAGTGACCCCCGCTTCTCTTAAATGAACACCTTCGTTAGCATAAGCAACAGCAAAATAATCAACACCCAAGTTTTGTAAGTGTAAAGAAATGGCTTGCGAATCACTACCATAAGCATACGCTTTTACAACGGCTAAAAACTTAGTTTCTGGCTTTATTTTTGAACGTAAATATTCGTAATTATGCTGTAGTGCTTTTAGGTCAATTTCTAAAACTGTTTCTCTCGTTTTAGTTGTTCCATTTCTTTTTGATACCATCTATTTCCTCAGATTTAACATCCATGGTTTTCACCTTTTCTTTTAGCATTGCTTTATAATATGCGCCACGACTTAAGGGTTCATATTCATTTACCTCACCTAACATAACCAGTTTGTCATTGCTAGATTTTCGAAAACTATAATTGGCTAAATTACCTGTTCGTGTACAAATGGCATGTACTTTAGTTACATATTCGGCCGTTGCCATTAGTGCTGGCATTGGGCCAAATGGCTTTCCTTTAAAATCCATATCAAGACCGGCAACGATAACTCGAACGCCTTTATTGGCTAAATCATTACAAACGGTAACTATTTCATCATCAAAGAATTGCGCTTCATCAATACCGATTACATCGCAAGTATCTGCAAGTATTCTAATGTTCGCTGCGGCAGGTACAGGCGTAGAACGTATTTCATTGGCGTCATGTGAAACTACCATTTCATTGTCATAACGAGTATCTACCATAGGTTTAAAGATTTCAACCTTTAATTTGGCGAACTGGGCACGTTTTAGTCTTCGAATCAGTTCTTCTGTCTTTCCAGAAAACATAGACCCGGCAATGACTTCTATCCACCCGAATTGTTCTTTAGGATTCACTGTGTTTTCAAGAAACATTTTGTAATTTTAGACGAAAATAAGGGGTTTTTCGTTTATTATTTTAGAATGATAAAGTTATTAAAAAAAGACGCCTTCTTGGTCTTGACATAAAAAATTGTGAGATGAAAAATAAGTTGAAAAAGGAGTTGAGGAAGTTGTCCACAGAAATTCTAACTGCAGATAATCTAGATGATATAGCGGGTCTATATGAATTGTCTAAAAATCTTTACGAAAAATTGGCTGTGCTAAGGTTTATTGAACTGGAACTTAACGACATGGAAGTAGATGTTTCTAAAAATGCTATTGCCGCTAAGTTCGAAGAATTGGCGAACGCGGTTTTAGATTCTAATAAGTCAGTACCAGAGAATAACCCGCACGATGAAGATATTATGATACCTGGCATGGATACTATTAAGGATATGGTTTCTGAAATGCCAAATAATGAAGAGTTAGAAGATGTTTTGGCTGAGTTTATGTCCAAACCTAACTATATGAAAAATGACATGGAACTTTTTATGCCTTCGAATGAGGATTTAAGGAAGAGTGAAGCATCGCCCAAATCTTTAAATGACCGTTTGGCAAAAAAAAACGTGAAGGTTGATCTTAATGATCGTTTGGCATTTGTTAAGCATTTGTTCAATAGTAGTATGGAAGATTATAACCGAGTGTTATCTCAATTAAATACAATCGATTCTGAGGAACGTTCTATTTCTTTCATTAAGAATATGGTAAAACCAGACTATAATAATTGGGTTGGTAAAGAGCAATATGAAGAACGATTTATTGAATTGGTCGCCCGTAGATTTGCTTAATAATAACAATAATTGAATTACTCACCTAGCCACTTGTATTGGGTTTTTACTCGATAATCGAGATTTAAATGAACTGAGGTTTGCCTCGCTATGTTTAAGTCGTTTGGTTACGAATATCTTGGGCTTGCCCCGAGATTGTTTACTTTAGAAACACATGGGAAAACTTTATTTAGTTCCGACTCCGATAGGCAATTTAGAGGATATGACCATTAGGGCTATTCGTATACTTAAAGAGGTTGATTTAATTCTAGCCGAGGATACTCGTACTAGTGGTAAATTATTGCATCATTTCGAAATTGGTACACCTATGAAAAGTCACCATATGCATAATGAGCATAATATGGTCGATTATTTAGTAGGTAGATTAAAAAACGGGGAGAATATTGCATTGATTTCTGATGCTGGCACACCTGCTATATCAGACCCTGGCTTTTTATTGACTCGTGCCTGTGTAGAAAATGATATTGAGGTAGATTGTTTACCGGGCGCTACGGCATTTGTACCAGCATTGGTTAATAGCGGGTTGCCAAACGATAAGTTTGTTTTTGAAGGATTTTTACCTGTTAAAAAGGGTAGACAGACTCGCCTGAAGTTTTTAGCGGAAGAATCACGAACCATAATTTTCTATGAATCCCCTCATAAATTATTGAAGACGCTTGCAAATTTTGTTGAATATTTTGGAGCTGATAGACCTATTTCCGTTTCTAGGGAATTGACCAAGCTTTATGAAGAAACCGTTCGTGGTTCAGCTGAGGAAGTCTTAAAACATTTCACAGAGAAACCACCTAAAGGAGAAATTGTAATCGTTGTTGGGGGGAAAAACAAATAATAATGACATTAACAGAGTTCAAGAAAATAGTAGGCACTAGTCCGACGGATATAACTTTTTCCGATACTATGGCGGTAATTGAATCTAATTACACTTTTACGCCTACGGCATTTTCAAATGGCGATTTAACCAATGAAGCGGGTCAAAATTCCGGTTCATGTAAAATATTTGCTTTTGCTAATAAAGTAGGATTCACAAAACAGGAAACATTGGCTTGCTTTGGCTCTTATTATTTTATTGAGGTACTTCAAGAACCATACGGCGAAGGTCATCAGAATATCAGGAATTTCATGAAAACAGGATTTGAAGGCTTAACTTTTGAAGGAAAGCCTTTAAAATAATTTCAGGATAGGATTAAAAATACCTTAAATTGTTACCATGATAGCACCATGGGTAATAGCCACAATCACCGTCATAGCTGTATATTTTTTAGACCGATGGGAGAATAGACACATAAAATCTATTTTTGATTGGGTGCCTGCCATCCTTTTGGCCTACATTATTCCTGCTATTATTTCCTTTGCATTAAATGCCGATTATTCACAGGCGAGTATTCATGATTTCAGTAAAAATTATTTTATCCCCTTAGCTATAATTGCTGTGATGAGTAGTTTATCGCTTACTCAGCTAAAAGCGATTGGATTAAAACCCTTATTGGTTTTTGCATCGGGATCATTGTTCATAGCAGTATTCCCTATAGTACTTTTATTTCTTTTTTCTGAGACCGAATTGGTGTCTGAAATTATGATTAGTGATGGGTATTGGATGGGCATTCCGCCTATTGTAGGAAGTTGGATTGGGGGCAGTACCAGTCAGTTAGTCTTAAAAGAATTGGTAGAATGCCCTGAGAATATATTCCTTACCGTTTTAGTGATGGATAATATTCTGGTGAATGTTTGGACCATTCTAATGTTTCAAAGCATAAAAAAAAGCGACAAACTTAATACATGGTTTAAAATGACCGATGTTGCTATTCCAGAAGATATTCGGGTTGAGAAAGGGGTTAGATTAAATCCGTTGGTAAGTGTAGCTATCTTATTAGCAATAGTAATTCTTTGTAATTATTTAATAGAAAGTTTTGTTGTGAAAGTAGTGCTGTTATCCTTTTTAGGCTTGGCAATCAGTAATTTTATAAAACAATGGAATTACAAATTCGCCTTAAAAGCAGGTGGAATTCTAATTATTGTGGTTATGGCTGTTTTAGGATTAAAACTGCAAATAGCAACGCTTGGTTTTAACGTGCCTTTTCTTGGATTTTTGGTAGTTTGGTTGGTTGGCCACTTTTTGTTTATGATACTTATTGCCAAATTTTTAAATGTAAATATGGCATGGGTGCCAATTGCAAGCATGGCGAATGTTGGTGGAATAGCAACGGCGCCAGCTGTAACGGCAGCCTATAATTTAAAATGGATGCCACATGCTATTGTTTTGGCTATTTTAAGCATGGCGACAGGAACATTTTGGGGAATGTTGACCATTTGGATGTTGAAGTATTTTGTAACCTAACGCAATGGAAAATTTATTAACCGAAATAAGAGGATGTGAAGTGTGCAAGGCTCATTTGCCATTAAAACCGCGACCAATAATTTCTGGTTCAATAAAGTCAAAAATAATCCTAGTAAGTCAGGCGCCAGGTAGAAAAGCCCATGTTGAAAATAAAGCTTGGGATGATCCTAGCGGTAAAAAATTAAGAGAATGGTTGGGGGTCAATGAAGAAGTCTTTTATAACCCAGATAATTTTGCAGTATTACCAATGGGTTTCTGTTATCCTGGAAAAGCAAAATCAGGTGATTTGCCACCAAGAAAAGAGTGTGCACCTTTATGGCATTCTAAAGTATGGGAACAATTTGAAAATGTAAAGCTGATTCTATTAATAGGTAAATATTCACAAGACCAATATTTGGGAAAATTATCTAAAAAGAACTTGACAGAAAATATAATACATTATAAAGAATACTTACCTAAGTTTTTTCTTTTACCACATCCATCTCCAGTAAATCACTTTTGGCGCAGAAAGAATCCGTGGTTTGAGGAAGATATTGTTGAGGTGTTACAAGATTTGGTAGCTGAGATTTTATAAAGTAAATCGACATTGAGCGCCCGATTACTATCCGGCGCACAATAACGAATTTTTAAATTTTCAACAACCTAAAACCATCAATTAATAAACAGATCCATCATGTTTTCCTTTCTCCCAGCCGTGTTTGCCTAGGTATTGGTCGGCACTATCGACAGCTCCGGTTTCAATAGAAGTTCCCATAGAATCGTTCCAACGATTAAGGTATCCAAAGAGAGAAATAACACCTAACATTTCTACTATTTCACCTTCATTCCAGTAGTTATAAAGTCGTTCTTTTATTTCAGCATCTACGCCATTTGGTACTTGAGAGGCTTGCAAAGAAAAATCTAATGCGGCACGTTCAGCTTCAGAAAATGCAGCGTGGGTTCTGTATTCCCAAATATTATCTAATTGCTCTTGTTCTGCACCATAACGTTCTGCAGCGCGTATGGCATGTGCTTGGCAGTATCGACAACCTGTAGCATTACTGCTCACCCATGCAATCATTCTTTTTAAAGCAGATGTTACGCGTCCTTCATTCGCCATCACCGCTTTGTTGAGGTTAATAAAGGCTTTTGAAATAGCAGGTCTGTGCTGCATGGTTAATACAGAATTAGGGCAGAAACCAAGGGTTTCATTGAAAAAAGCCGCCAATTCTTTCGTTTCTGGATCATGATTTGGGTCAAGTGGAGTTACTAATGCCATAGGTATTTTTTTAGTGCTTATTAGATTGTGATTAATCTAGATACTGTTGGTAATGATTGCTTTGATGCTCAAAATGACAGCCTAGATTATCGTATTTTTGTATCCTTACAAGAAACAAAAAATTATGAGCACAACAAATCATATCACCACGAAATGGCTAGGCAATATGGCCTTTGAAAGTAATAATCCATCAGGACACTCTTTAAAAATCGATATTGCCAAAGAAGATGGCGGAAATGGTAGTGGATATAGACCGAAGGCACTAATGCTATCCGCACTAGCAGGGTGTTCAGGTTTGGATGTAGCTGCTTTGATTAAGAAAATGAAACTTGAAGTGGATGATTTTCAAATCGAAACTATTGCAAACCTTACAGATGAGCATCCTAAGTTTTATGATAAAGTAGTTCTAGAATATCATTTTCATGGTAGTAATCTAAATGAGAAAAAACTTCAGAGAGCAGTTGATTTATCCGTAGAAAAATACTGTGGCGTTATGGAAATGTTCAGAAAATTTGCTGAATTAGACATAAAAACTGTTTTTCATAAAGGCTAAAGTTCAAATACAAGAGTCAAGCTCAAGTTCAAAAAATAACGGATGGACAAGAAATTTGATTTAGAAGATAGATTGGTCAATTTTGCTGCCACTGCTGTTCTTTTCTGTAAAGACTTACCTTCTGATTTAACCGGTCAATAGTATGGAAATCAATTGTTACGCTCTACAGGTAGCTCAGCTTTGAATTTTGGCGAAGCACAAGGAGCAAATACGGATAAGGATTATAGAAATAAGGCTTCCATATCTTTAAATGAGTTGAAGGAGTCAAGGGTTAATCTTAAAATATTATCTAAAGTCGATTATGGTAATGCTTCAAGAAGAGTTGAATTATTAGATGAATTGGAACAATTAATTAGAATTATAGCAACAATTATCAAAAACAAAAACAAAAAGTAAAGTTTGAGGTTGAGTTCTTTCTTGATTTTGAACTTGATTTTTGAACTTGACACTTGAATAGTAAAAACTCATGCGTTGGACAATAAAACCTAAACCTAAGCAAGAAGACATTGACGTTCTGGCCAATGCACTTCAGGTAGATGATTTGGTAGCGCAACTGCTTTTGCAACGTGGAATTACAACGTTCGAAGGGGCAAAATCATTCTTTAGACCACAGTTAAGCGAGCTTCATGATCCTTTTTTAATGAAGGATATGGATATTGCCGTAAAGAGAATTGAAGAAGCCATCGATAATGGTGAAAATATTTTGGTTTTTGGTGATTATGATGTTGATGGTACTACCGCAGTTGCCTTGTTGTCGTCATACCTTTTAAGTTATTACCCTAATGTAGCTACTTATATTCCAGATCGTTATGATGAGGGTTATGGGGTTTCCTTTAAAGGAATAGATTTTGCCGAGGATAATGGATTCTCATTGATTGTTGCTTTAGACTGTGGAGTTAAGGCTATTGATAAGGTTGCCTATGCAAAAGAAAAGGATATCGATTTTATTATTTGTGACCACCATAGACCTGGTACAATATTACCCAATGCTGTAGCTGTTTTAGACCCTAAACGTGAAGATTGTTCATATCCTTACGATGAATTATGTGGTTGCGGTGTCGGTTTTAAGCTAATTCAAGCATTAGGCTCACGCCGAGGTGAAACAATTGATGATTTAGTGTATTACCTTGATTTAGTGGCTACTGCAATTGGAGCGGATATAGTTCCAATAACTGGGGAGAATCGAATTCTGGCTTATTATGGCCTACAGGTTATCAATCAACAACCTAGAATCGGTTTTAAGGCAATCATAGACCAGCTTAATAAAAAGGAGCTTACTATTACAGACGTTGTATTTATAATTGCGCCTAGAATTAATGCTGCAGGTAGAATGAAACATGGTCAACATGCGGTAAATTTATTGACAGAAACCAGTATGGACCAAGCGATGAAATTCGCTTCAGAAATCGAAAAATTCAACACTGATAGAAGAGGGCTAGATCAAGAAATTACACAAGAAGCATTGGTTCAGATTCAAGAAAATGATGAAGAAGAAGGCTTCACTACTGTTGTTTATAAAGATACTTGGCATAAAGGGGTAATAGGTATTGTAGCATCTAGGCTTATTGAAACATATTATAGACCTACATTGGTTTTTACAAAAAGCGGAAAAAAATTGGCAGCATCGGCTCGTTCTGTAAAAGGTTTTGATGTGTATAACGCTTTAGAAGGATGCGCTGATTACATAGAACAGTTTGGAGGACATAAATATGCAGCTGGTCTTACTATGCTTGAAGAGCAGTATCTAAATTTCAAGCATCAGTTTGAGAAGGTGGTCAAAGAAAGCATAGACCCACAATTACTTATACCTGAGATCACTATTGATACGGAAATAGAATTAAAAGATATTACCCCTAAGTTAATGCGAATATTAAAGCAGTTCGCACCATTTGGTCCTGGTAATATGTCGCCTGTATTTATGGCTGAAAATATAAAAGATACTGGCTATGCCAAAGGGGTGGGCGCAAATGCCGCACATTTAAAAATTTCTGTGGTACAGCAAGACAGCTATAAAATTGATGGTATCGGTTTTAATATGGGCGAAAAACTATCTTTAGTGACGAGTAGAAAATCATTTAGTGCAGTTTTTTCACTTGATGAGAACGAATGGCAGGGAAATGTAAGTCTTCAACTAAAACTAAAGGATATAAAATGAAGATAGAGCATATTGCTATTTGGGTTATCGATTTAGAAATAATGCGGTCTTTCTATGAAACTTATTTTAATGCAGTTTCAGGGGAAAAATATGTTAATCCTATAAAGAAGTTTTCATCTTATTTTTTAAGCTTTAAAGAAGGGGCAAGGTTAGAAATCATGCATAAACCATCCATAAATACACCTTCCAATTCTGAAGTAATATCTACAGGTTATGTTCATATGGCTATTTCAGTAGGAACAATAGAAAAGGTAAATTCTTTGACTGAGCAATTAAGATTCAAAGGGTACACTATTTCAGGTGAACCAAGAACAACGGGTGATGGGTATTACGAAAGTGTTATTCTAGACCCAGAAGGTAATCAAATAGAAATCACAATTTAAACACGCTATTTATAATTATTCTAAATAAGATTCATATATTTATATGAAATAGTTAGATAGTTATGAATGAGATTAGTCCTATTTACCAAAATGACTTTGGTATAGCGTTTCAGTGGAAACAAGATAAGACCCAAAAAACTAATAAAGTTCAATTGATTTTTAGAGATATTGGATTGTTGCTAACACCTACCGAGATTCAATATTTTTCAAAATGCATAAATGAAACTTTGCAGAGTGGTAAGGGTAATTTATGTGAAGACTGTAAAGTAAAAGGGGAATGTAGATCATTGCTTTTAAATTCGCCAGCGCATCAAATAACCTTTGCAGTAAGTTTTCAAGAAGTAGTAGAAATTAAAGATTTAATAAAGGGTACACTGTTTAAATTACAGTTAGATTCTTTTTTTGATGAAATGGGGATTGATTAAGTGATGAAAATTACATAGCACTTTTTAATTTTTATAAAGCAACAATAAGTTTCACTATCATGAAACGGCAGGTTATTTATTAAATATCTTTGCCCTTTATTTAGCTATTTACATATGAACGTAAATGACCCTTATGCAGCCTTAAGATATAAGGAATTCAATATTTTTCTTTTAGTTCGCTTTGCAATGGTATTTGCTTGGTCAATGCAGTTTATTGTCATAGAATGGCAAGTGTATTCTATGACTAAAGACCCTTTGTCATTAGGTATTATTGGTTTAATGGAAGTTATACCAGCCGTGAGTATGGCGCTATTTGCAGGTCATATTGTAGATCAAAAAGAAAAACGGAACCTTTTAATGAAATGTATTTTAGGCTTTTCAGTAATAAGTTTCGGTTTGTTTATATTGAGTTTGCCCTCGGTTATAGAAACCTATGAAACAAAGGTGATATTGTACGGAATTTATGCATTGGTGTTTTTAGGTGGTTTGGTTCGTGCCTTTTTAGGTCCCACTATTTTTTCATTAATAGCTTTAATTGTTCCTAAAAAAACATACCCAAATGCCGCTACTTGGAGCAGTACTACATGGCAATTGGCTTCAGTGCTTGGTCCTGCTTTGGCTGGTTTTTCAATTAGTTTTATAGGAGTACATTGGTCAATGTGTGTCATATTTGGTTTTTCATTAATAGCTTTAGCGGCCCTTTTTAAAATTTCAAAAAAGCCAATTCTAAATCCTAAAATAGGGGAACCGGTTTTTCAAAGCTTAAAAGAAGGACTAAATTTTGTTTTTAAAACACGTGCTATATTAGGAGCATTAACCTTAGACATGATTGCGGTATTATTTGGTGGCGCTGTTGCTTTATTACCAATTTTCGCACAAGATATTTTACATGTAGGGTCAGAAGGTTTCGGTGTATTAAGAGCGGCACCTGCGGTGGGTGCGGCAATTACAATGTTAGGTTCTACTCGTTTTCCGCTACATAAAAATGCGGGTAAAAAATTATTATTTGCAGTATTTGGTTTTGGTATTTGTATGATTGTCTTTGGCCTATCTACCTATTTCTGGTTATCTGTAATTGCATTGTTTTTAAGTGGTGCCGTTGATGGTGTATCTATGATTATACGACAAACAATATTACAATTAAAGACTCCTGATAATATGCGAGGACGTGTTGCTTCGGTAAACTCAATGTTCGTTGGTTCATCTAATGAACTAGGAGCGTTTGAAAGTGGAGTAACCGCTAAGTTGATGGGTACGGTAACTGCAGTTGTATTTGGAGGTACGATGACCTTACTAACTGTTGGTCTTACGGCAATTGTTTCACCTGGTTTTAGAAAACTAGATTTGCAAAAAGATGTTGAAGAGCATGAAAGCTAGGTATTTCAATATTTATCATAAAAAAGAGCCCTAATTAGGGGCTCTTTTTTACTGTAGGTTACACTTAAGATTTGGGGATCAATATTTAAACTTAACAACACTGTAAAGATATAATGAAGTACTAGTTTTATAAAACTATTGATGTGAACTTTAAAATATATGTTGTAAGAAAAGGATTATAACATATTTTAACGAGAATTAGAAAAAAAGGAATTGATTATTTAAATTCTTTTAAAGAAAGTTCTTCTCCGTCAAATTCTGCGTAGGTGTAGAAATTGACCCAATCTCCCAAATTAGTATACTTTGATGTATCGTTCAATTCTATCTCTAATGGAAGGTGTCTATGACCAAATATAAAATGGTTGTAATGATTTTTCTCTAATTTACGATGAGCGTATTGAACAAGCCATTCTTTATCATCACCTAAATATTTGGCATCATCATCACCAGAAATCAATTTATTCTTTACAGAGAAGTATTGGGCTAAACGTACCCCAATATCTGGATGTAACCATCGAAAGAACCATTTAGCAACAGGATTGGTAAATACCTTCTTCATTCGTTTATAGCCTTTATCATCAGGTCCGAGCCCATCACCATGGCCTATAAAAAAGGAAGTGCCATTAATGTTATATTGCTGAGGTTTGTGATAAACAGGAATATTAAGTTCATCCTCGAAGTAGCCATTCATCCATAGGTCATGATTACCTACAAAATAAAAAAGAGAGATTCCTGAATCAGAAAGTTCCGCTAATTTGCCCAGTGTTCTTGTAAACCCTTTAGGAATTACCGTTTTATATTCGAACCAAAAGTCGAATAGGTCGCCCATTAGAAAAATAACACCTGCATCAGACTTAATAGAATCTAACCAACTAACGAATTTCAATTCTCTAAGCCTACTTTCTTTCATAGTAGGTGCGCCTAGGTGGTTGTCGCTAGCAAAATATACTTTTTTCCCTTTCGGAAGTTCAATGTTCGTCATTAGGATGTAAATATATAAAAACTGTTTTGCGTTTAACGGCGGAATAGAGTTCTAAATACGATATCGCTTCTGTTTGAATATAAATTTAAGCGGTTAAATCTTTTTCTATAAGTATTATTTTTATGGGTAGATGGTCGCTATACCCTTTTAGATTAAAAGTAGAGGAATTAGGCCTGCCAAACTTTACCAGCTTCTTATACGAGCCTGAAGTAAGCTCAGGATAATCTATAACAGAAACCGTGCTCAACTTAAAGGGTAACATGTTTTTTTAAATAAAATACTTTTTTAAATCATGAATTGGTCAAGTATATTATACTCATTTCCGAATACAAAAGTACCTATCTGTGTATCTAAAATCGATGCATAACATTATAAAAGTATTTTAATCGTACTCTTTTACTTTTTACAAAAGCCTTATTATTTATGGACAAAAGGTGCTCTGGGTAGATTTGTTATACGGATTGTCGTTAAAATCTCCTATTAATACTATAGAAGCATCTTCGCCCTGCTTGTATATTCTTTCAATCCAGTACGATAGATTTTCGGCAACCATTATTCTGAATGGTTCGCTTGTTAGTTCGCCTCCTGAGCGAGAAGGCCAGTGATTAAGTATACAGATGAGCTTATTACCTGTAGCAGTATTTATATGTACTTGAAATAAATCTCTGGTGGTGTTTCGTTTTATAACCCTAAGGCTAAAGGTATCTTGCTCAGGGCCATATTTAGCATTGTCATATATTAGAGCGGTGTCAATACCTCGCTTATCATCCCCTTCTGAAATTACAAGGCCATAATTCTTGTTTAGTGACATATTCATGGCAGCAATCAGAAGTTTAATGACATGTTCGTTTTCTACTTCACAGACACCTAAAATATCAGGACCATTATTATCATTGAATTTGGATATTATCGAGGTAAGATTGGCTATTTTTTTGTCTAGAATAACTGAATCCCATCCCTTAAGTTCAACACTTAAATGGTCATTTAAAAATTCACTTCTACGGGGTGAATTTTCGATATCAAACAAGTTTTCAAGATTCCACCAGTAAACATGATTCTTTTCCATGTTGTTGTATATTAGGGAATTAGCCTTAAAATAATACAATATTTGTAGATAAAAACGATGTTTGCCGTTAAATTTAGATAAACTTAATTATCACTGGCATACCATTCTGCAAAAGAGGTATCTGTTTCTTGAAGTTTAAGAGAAAATAATGAAATGTTTTTTGGAAGTCTTGACTTTATTTTTGCGGCAAAATCAATAACCATATTCTCACTTGTTGGCTGGTAGTCAGCTAAGATTACATTATGGCCTCTATCTGTTAATTCTTTTGCCAACTCAACATGCGGTGTATTTTTGTTAAAGACAGTAGCATGGTCGAATTTGTCTACGATATCTTCCTTCACGATTTTTTTTAAATCGCCGAAATCAATGACCATTCCTAATTTTACATGAGAAGTATCCGTAATTGGTCGTCCAATAACTGTTACAGATAGTTTATAGCTATGGCCATGTACATTTCTACATTTTCCATCATAGCCATAAAGTGCGTGACCTGTTTCGAAATTGAACTGTTTGGTAATACGAATGTTGCCCATAGCATTTAATTATACGGCAAAGGTAGGGAAACTTTAAAAGGATTTATATGGAAGAAATCAATCTAAAACAATCTTGGTATTTCCAGAGAATAAGCTTACGTGGCAGCAGTCTGCACCGACAATGAACTCTTCTGTTACCACTTCATTATCTGAAATGTATCCAATAAAAGAAATCGTCACTTTTGAATTCTGATATTGAACCCGATAGGCGTCGCTAAAAATTGGATAATAGCCAGTATCGCGGTAATTTTCAAATTCTTCTCTACTGTAAGGTATGGTCAAATCTTCCTTAGTTGTAATATCGATTACCTTATAACTATCAAGAACAATTTTAACACTAGAAGTATCTTCAATAGTTACGCCTATAGGTACATAATTTTGAGTGCATACAGTATTTACACCACAATTTTCTTTACTTTTTTCATTGTCCTTGGAACAGGCTAGAATAAAAAATGCCATATATACCATCGTAAGAAATCGAAACATAATCACATCTTTTATTGAAGATACATAATGCGATAAAACATGCGTACGATTTACCTTTTATACTTTCTTTTTGTGCGTACTTTATTTACAAAATAGATGACTAATACAGATAGCGCAAGAACTGGAAAAACAAGGTTACCGTTTAAAAATTGAAAGAATTCCATAATAATGATTTAGAAACAAAACGAGCGGTTGTTTCAGTTATTGTTTATTTTTTGAATTTTGACAAGGCATTGCGCGTAAAGTCAGAAAGGGCTAATTTTCCCGTTATGGCTGCACGATCTGTCAATAATACATCCCAATGGTCGGTACCTTCCCACAAAACTTTCTTCCATTCGGTTAATGCATCAGCATTATAACTTGCTAGCTTATGAATAAAGAAGTCCAATTCCTTATCCATCTCCTGAACAGATTCATACACTTTTGAAAACAAGCCTTTTTCTTGTGCCCAATAAGCACTTTTCCACTCGGTAGGGGCAAGTGATAATTCTGCTAATGCAGCAGTGCCGATTTTTCGTTGAACAACAGGTGCTATGACCAATGGAGCAATACCAATGCTTAGTTCAGAAAGTTTAATAGATGCATCAACATTAGAATAAACATAGTCACAAGCAGCGGCAAGACCAACGCCTCCGCCAACGGATTTACCATGTACACGGCCAACAATTACTTTCTTGCATTTACGCATAGCGTTTATGACATGAGCAAAACCACTAAAAAAAGCTTTGCCCTCTTCTAAGTTCGAAACGGCTAACAACTCATCGAAAGAAGCGCCTGCACAGAATGCTTTTTCACCTTCAGATTTTAACAGGATAACCGATACACCCTCATTTTCAGATAGCTCATTTATAGTATTTGTAAGTCGCAGCAATAAATCTGCTACAAACGAATTGCTTGCTGGGTGGCCAAATTCTACGTGGGCTACCTTACCATCTACTCGAGTGTATAAACTTCCATTTTTTCTTGATGTACCCATAGCATTTTGTTTAAATCAAAATTACTGATTTTGCAATAAAGGTTTAAATTTTCTTCTAAACTTCCACACTAAAGCACCACCTCTTATTAACATCCAAACGGTAAACGACAGCCAAATACCAGTAAGTCCCCAGTTTAAATACTTTCCCAAAAAAAGCATAGGAACAAAACCTAAAAAAGTAGCCACCAACAAAGTATTTCGTAAATACTTCATTTCACCAAGACCTTTAAACACTCCGTCTAGAACAAAAGCGATACTATTGGTAGGTAACCCAAGAATTATGATATAAAAAATACTGTAAAATGCAGAGAGTACCACACTTTCGTTAGAAAATAGACTACCCAAAGGTTTGTAGAAAATGGTCGCCATCACCATAATAAAAACGCTTACATATAGTCCATAAGTGGTAATCTTTTTAGCCAATAACCACAGTCCGGCATAGTTTTTTTCACCCAATAATCGACCGCCCATAATATTGCCAGCTGCGCCATAACCATCAATAAAAAATGCGGAGAATAGCCAAAGATTTATGGCGATGGTATGTGCGCCAATATATTTATCGCCTAATGCGGCCGCCTCCCTTACTGCTAATATTAAGGCTGTGTTCAATGCAATTGCCCTAACAAAAAGATTAAGGCTCATAATAACCAATCTCCCTAATTCTGGATGTAAAGGAAATTTGAGCTTTAAACTAATATCTGTCTTGGTCAAGAGTAGGTAGAAGGCCATTAGCGCCATAACCGCTTGGGCGAGAAGACTCGCCCAAGCTGCGCCTTCTAAATACATAGGTTCAAGTACACCTTCAATGCCATATACGAATGCGAAATCGAAAACTACATTTAGTAAAGCTCCCGTAATGGCAATTACCATGGGCCAATACGTATTCTGTAAACCTCTAAAAATACCCATAACTGCAAAAACAAAGAGGGTTAAAGGAAAACCCCACACTCTTATGGAGTAATAGCTGATGCAATACTCTAATATTTTTCCTGATGCATTTAGTAGTTCGAAAATCTCTTTAATGACAAAAATGGTAGAAAGTAAAAGGAGAATGCTTAACGCTAGATTTAAGTATATGGCTTGAGCGGGTAAGGTTTTTACCTCATCTAATTTACCGGCGCCTAAATACTGTGAGATAATAGCAGATATGGCACTTCGTGTTTGACCAAGAATCCAAATAAGCATTGAAAGAAATGAACCAACAATACCTGCGGCTGCGAGAGATTCTAGTCCGTCTACGGGTATATTACCTACAATAGCCGTATCGGTTATCGATAGCAGAGGTTCTGCGATACCTGCGATGGTAGCTGGTATAGCTAATGCATTTATAGATTTAAAATTAACGTAAGTTTTCAAAAAATAGGGTTTCTATAATACGAGTTCATAGCAATGAAAAGGATGTTCGCTTTGCTTTGGAAAAAAGATATCTCCCAATCTGGTATAACCACGTTGCTCGTAAAATTTCTGATTTCGCTTATTTTGGCTAAAGGTATCTAACCTCACGGAGAGGGCATTGTTTTCTCTGGCAAAGTTTTCTCCGAAATCCATTAAGCGTTGTGCGAAGCCCTGCCCTTGATATTTAGGATGTACCCCTAAACGATGAATGTAGTAATTCTTGTCGTTTTCTGTTAACCAGTCTATCGAACGATACTCCTCGTCCATAAAAAGCGAAACGACAATGCATCCTACGATGTCATTATACTGATGAAGCACATAAAGTTCATTGCGTTCAATATCATTTTCAAATGCTTTTTTAGACGGATATTCTGTTGTCCATTGGTAAATACCATTTGCTTCCATGCTTAATCTACAAGCATCGGTAATGGTTAATATTTCAGGTATTTGAGATATCTTTGCCAGTTGAATCATAAAAGCGATTTATATAAATCGTAAATTTAGAGTAATAATCAACAATTTTTATCATGATGAATATTCTTGTTCCAATAGGGACCTCCACAAATGCGACCGAAACATTACAATATGCAGTAGATTTTGCAGAAGCCTTTGGTTCGGAAATTTATGTAATGGAGGTTTTCAACGTAACCGGAAAAACGGGTACGTTAACCAATGTAACTCAAAAAATCGCTGACAGTGGAAAAGAACGATTGAAAGAAATTATAGGAAAAGTTAACACAAAACAAGTATCTATAAAAATTGCAAGCTTTAATGGTGAGCTAAAAGACGGACTAAGAGAAATTGATAAAGAAATAGGTCTTGATCTAATTATTTTAGCGCCAAGAAGTAATGATATTCAAGAAGAGTATTATTTAGGACAAACCTCTGGGGCAATTATTAAGAGAACAAATATTCCAACTTTGATTGTTCCAAAAGGAACGGCATATAAGCCATTTAAAAATGTGTTGGTTGCCTTTAAATCTGGTATTTTAAAAAGAAAGCGAATTCTAGATCCATTAATTGAAATTAAGAATAAGCATAAGTCGAAGGTAAATCTTTTAATGGTGAAGACACCAGGCTATTCAGATGATGATTTAAAAATCAATACGGCATTAATGGATATAAGTTCTCAACTAACATTTACAGAGAACCCAACTACCTATCATGGCGTTTTGGAGCATTTTCAAGCACAACACCCAGATTTGCTATGTGTTTTTAGAAGAAAACGTGGCTTTTTCAAGAAGTTATGGGAGAAGAGTACAATTTCTAAATCTGAATTCTTTGCACCCATACCGGTATTGGTACTTAGCGTAAAGAAAGATTAAGTAGTCCTTTGATACGATGTTAAAATGTATTTTCTTTGGCGCTCTTAAAATTTCGGGGGATTAGCTCAGTTGGCTAGAGCGCTTGCCTGGCAGGCAAGAGGTCACCGGTTCGAATCCGGTATTCTCCACCAGTAAACATAGGGCTTCAAGAGTTTTTAACTTTTGAAGCTTTTTTCATTTGCACGCAATTTGCACGCAAAACTGGTTTTGAATTAAGCTTAATATTATTTGATACAAATTGGTCTATTTTAATACTTCTTCACAATTTAGTGCATTTTTTTTGAAAAAGTATCACATCTATTAGGTGCGCTAAACCCAATAATAGATTAAGGAATCTAAGTCCCATAAAAGGTTGAATAACGAGAATACTTAAAGAGGCTACGAACGAGACTTTTAAATAATACTATTTCTCCTTTTGAATTTATACTGTTAAACGGTCATTTTATGTGAAATGAAAAACTGTTAAATAATTTAGTAAATTTTTAAGGTGACATGACGGTTCTAAAACCTAAATGTTCCATTGAAGAATCTGAACTGGTCGCCATCCTTGCAGAAATCCTATAGCTTGCACAATACGAGGCACTGCAAAGGAATGAACCTCCTTTGATTACCTTTTCACGTAGAAGCGGATTATTCATGTTGAATGGTTTCTCTGGACCAGTTGGATTTTTTGAAATATCATTGATTTTAGTCAAATCATCATAGTAGTCTGTACTATACCAATCACTAGTCCACTCCCAAACATTACCAGCCATATCGAATAGGCCAAACTCATTTTTAGGATAGCTCATAACTGGTGCCCTCTTTTCAAAACCATCATCTAATATATTGTTCACTGGAAATTCACCTTCCCAAGAATTAGCATATTTACTTAGTTGTGAAATATCATTACCCCAAAAGAACAATGTATTTTCCTTACCTGAACGAGCTGCAAATTCCCACTCCGCTTCCGTAGGCAATCTCTTTCCTGCCCATTTGCAATAGGCTTGGGCATCTTCAAATGCAATATGAACGACTGGTTGGCTTTCCTTGTCATTAATATCACTATTTGGCCCATTCGGATGTTTCCAATTGGCTCCAATTTTCCATTCCCACCATTGGGAGTAATCATATAAATTAGAAACTTTTGTTTTTGTTTTTTTGAAGACCAATGAACCAGGTTGAAGAATTGAATCATGAGGTTTTGGTGTACCCTCCGGTAATTGCTTTTTCATTTCATTCCAATCGATTGCCCTTTCAGCCACTGTGATATATTTTGTTTCTTCCACGAACTCGGAAAATTGTCTATTGGTGACCTCATGTATATCCATAAAAAATCCATCCACTTTAACCTTGTGAGATGGTTTTTCGTGTTCCATTGCCATCTTATCGTTTTTAACAGCACCTTGTTGAAATATTCCGCCAGGAATCCATACCATACCTTTAGCGGCTTTCATTTTTATTTGATTTTTAATAGTGTAGGCACTATGACCGTCTCTAGAAGAGATACTGTCTCTATTTTGAACTGAACTGTCTATTTTTTTACCTTCCCAACCACAACTTATTAAAAGAATTGGTACAACAAGTACAATGATTTTTAAATAGTGGAAATTCTTCATATCTATAATGAAATTTTATTTTAGAAAAGGCACGATGCTAACACCACGCCGTTCTCAATTAAAAAAACTAACTCTAACAAAACAATAAGATTTCTAATCCCAATTTTTCTGCCAAGGAACTTTTCCCCCTTTCTGGATGTGTTTCATTAAAATAGTGTTTAGTTCTTGGTATTTTTCAATGTCAATATCAATTCGGTTCTTTTGTTCAAGAGGGTCTTCCTTCAAATTATATAACTCATACCCTTCATAAGGAGAATTTTGTAATAATTTCCAATCTTCCTTACGAAGGACATAGATTGCTTGACCACCGTATTTGGTACCACCTTCTCTTCTGGTAAAGTAAAATGATCGGTCTGGATCATACGAACGATTTGATTTTACCTACTCGGAATAAAAATTCTGACCCTCTATTTTATTTTTAGGATTTAATCCAACATAAAATATATAATCCTTATTAGTAATCGCCAAATAAGACAAAAGGGATACTTAAAAATTAGCATCCCCTTTTAAAAAAACTAAACAAACTCAACACGATTATATTCCTTAAAAATCCTTTCAATTTATCCTTCCAGGATCTCGCCGATTATTACCTTCTATTTCAGTCAGGTCGTCTCCCAAGTCTTCTCTTGCCACCTTAACTAATTCCATGATACTTTTTACCACCTCTGGATTCTGATTTTTTACATCAAAACGTTCTCCGGGATCTCTTCGAAGATCATATAGCTCCAATCCCGTGGAATCCAAATGTCGACTACCAGGAAAACCATCATTTCCTGGTAATTCATCCTCATATGTTTGATAAGAATGTGGCAAAACAAGTTTCCAAGAGCCCATACGAACTCCTTCTAAACTATTCTTATTGTAATAATAGTAGAGGTGATTTCGTGGATTTGCATCTTTATCTCCTTTAAGTAAAGAAAGGATATTTACACCGTCAATTTTCTTAACGGGAAGATTGGCGCCAGCAATTGCCGACAAAGTAGGCAAAAGATCTATAGTGGAGGCCAATTTATTATTTACGGTTCCAGCTGGTACAACATTAGGCCAGCGTACTATTGCAGGTACTCTTTGACCACCTTCAAAAGAGGTCTGTTTTCCCTCCCTTAAGCCTCCGGACGAGCCAGCATGATTACCGAAATTAAGCCATGGGCCGTTGTCACTTGTAAAGATGACCAGGGTGTTTTCTTCAATATTATTCAGTTTGAGGGAATTCATTAACTGACCAACCGACCAATCTATTTCCATCATCACATCACCATAAGGACCTTGTACACTCTTACCCTTAAACTGTTCTGATACGGCTAAAGGAACATGGGGCATAGAATGAGCAAAATACAAGAAAAAGGGTTTGTTTTTATTTCTTTCAATAAAATCAATCGCCTTTTCAGTATATCGCTTGGTCAGTTTATCCTGGTCGTTCATATTGCGAACATATTCTATCGTTTTGTTTCCTTCGATCAAAGGTAAAGGTGGCATCTTGGCTCTCCAAGATGAAAGGTCGGTAACCGGTTTGTTGTCAAAACCAACAGGCCACATATCATTAGAATAGGGCAACCCGAAGTACTCGTCAAAACCATGTTGAAGCGGAAGAAATTGTTCAGCTTCTCCTAAATGCCATTTGCCAACCATACCGGTGGCATAGCCCTTTTTTCTTAACATTTCAGGAATGGTCTCTTCATCACTATTCAGACCAATCTTGGAATTTGGAAACAAGGCTCCCGTTACCCCTATACGGTTGGGATAGCACCCTGTGAGGATTGCCGCACGAGAGGCACTGCATATAGCCTGGGCCGAATAAAAATTAGTGAAACGCATACCTTCCGAAGCCATTTTGTTTATATGAGGAGTTTCATATCCTATGCCCCCATAAGAATTCAAGTCTCCATATCCCATATCGTCCATGAATATGAGAACAATGTTTGGTTCTTTGGATGTTTCCACTTGAGCCAAGGCACTAAAATTGAAAAAAATAGAGATAAAAAAAACTGATAATAATAGTTTTATTAAGATTCTCAATGGCATTTTGCGTTTCATTATATCCTGGTTTTTATTGTTCTTGGTCCTGATTCTTGATTAGATTGGCATTCCTAGACATTGCATTCATTTACGTAATTAATCCTTTATCCCCTTGCTGTTTCATCCAGACATTTAGTTGGGTATCTAGTTCTGCCATTTTTTGTGAATACCTTGAATCATCAGCTATATTACTCAACTCAAAATGATCTTTTTGCAGGTCATAAAATTCAATAGCTGGCCGCTTATAGTAAAATTTACTACGGCGTGCAATATCAGGGTTATTTTTGCCAGCTAGAACCCATGAGTCTATAAGCGCTGTGTCAATCCACCAATAATTCCTTTCAGTATACATTATGGTATCCAAAGGTTTAGTAATGTTGGAAAACTCTACCTCGGAGTTTAGATTTTTAATGTATTTATATCTTCCATCACTAATAGAGCGGATCGGATAAAAATCCCTGGCATTCAATATTTCCATGGTAGTGTGAATCCCATAAACGTATTCCCTAAAATTCTTTTTATTTTAAAAAAGGCACGATGCTAACACCGAGCCATTCTTGATTAAAAAAACTAACTCTAACTAAACAATAAGATTTCTAATACGAGTTTTTCTGCCAAGGAACTTCCCCCCCTTTCTGGATGTGTTTCATTAAAATGGTGTTTAGTTCTTGGTATTTTTCAATGTCAATATCAATTCGGTTCTTTTGCTCAAGAGGGTCTTCCTTCAAATTATATAACTCGTACCCTTCATAAGGAGAATTTTGTAATAATTTCCAATCTCCCTTACGAAGGGCATAGATTGCTTGACCGCTATATTTTGTGCCTCCTTCCCTTCTGGTAAAGTAAAATGATCGGTCGAGCTCATACGAACGATTTGATTTTACCAACTCGGAATAAAAACTCTGACCCTCTATTTTATTTTTAGGGGTTAAGCTTGCAATTTCGAGCAGTGTTGGATACAGGTCCATAGAAATTTGCACTTTATCGGAAACACTTCCAATCTTTATTTTTCCTGGCCAGCTAATGGCCGTAGGAACTTTCAGACCCCCTTCGTACATACTTTGTTTACCATCGCGCAGAGGACCGTTATTTGCTTTACTCGGTAAATGTCCTCCATTGTCACTTGAAAAAATAATCAAGGTATTTTCATATTGACCACTATCTTTTAAAGCTTGTATAACTTTGCCAATCCCATCATCCATATGTTCTATAAAAGCAACCAAATTCGCTCGAGTTTCGTCGATTCCTTTTTCTCTTTTCTTCACTTTGTCAAGCCACTCCTTAGGAGGTTGCACTGGAAAATGTGGCGCATTGTACGCTAAATACAAAAAAAAAGGTCGTTTGTCGTCGGCTTGACTTTTAATATAATCTACGGACCAATCTGTGAAAAGATCGGTGGCATGGCCTTCCGGATCGACGATTAACCCGTTTAAACGCATATAATTGATATCATGTCGACGATGTTTCCAATAATCATCCATCATATCACCCAGCCATCCATGAAAGAAATCAAACCCACGTTCTACAGGCGTATTGGGCGAATCTAGCCCAAGGTGCCATTTACCGATTAAGGCTGTGGAATACCCCGCCATTTTAAGCTCCTGCGGCAAAAGTGTCGCTTTTGGGTCCAAAAAACCCCAGTTGTTGTCTGGGTCAGTGCGAATTACACCAGGAACACCCACATAGTCTTGATAGCGACCCGTTAGCAAAGCCGCTCGGGTTGGAGAACAAACGGGTGCGTTAGCATAGAAATTGTCAAAACGCATTCCTGACGCAGCAATTTGGTCGATATATGGTGTACGGATATCCTTGGTGCCATAATAGGATACATCATGATATCCTTGATCGTCGGTGAAAATTAATAAAATATTAGGTTTCTCAATCTTACCCAAAGAATCTTGCCCCATAACCCTATTTCCATAAAACGAAATAATACATATGCAGATATATTGAAAATGGATTTTGCTAAACATATAATTGTAATTAAGTTTTGATTTAAATTACTAACCTCTTTCTGCAAGTTGGTCTTTCCCTTTTACCATTTTTGAATTATGGACTTTTACCACTTCGTTTATCCGCTGAATTACAGCCGGATTTTCTTTAGAAATATCATATTTTTCTGATGGATCGATACTTAAATTATATAATAATGGTGTTTCGTGTTCAAAAACATCTGGTCCATAGGGCTCTTGAGTAATAAAATGTGCTTTATAATCCCCAACCCGAGCCGCATACAGTTTATCTCCGCGATAGTAGAACATATCCTTTCGCATACTTTTTTCATTGTTGAACAATACCGGACCAAGGTCAATTCCATCAACGATACGATCTGTTGGAATGTCCACTCCTGCCATTTTACTAAAAGTGGTATATAAATCCATTGTACTTCCCATATCGGTCACTATACCAGGCTTTATTCGTCCCGGAGCCCAAAATATACAAGGTTCTCGCATTCCACCCTCCCAAGTAGAACCTTTTCCATTTCGTAGAAGACCGGCACTACCTCCTTCTTCGTTCATAATTAACCATGGACCATTGTCAGATGTAAAAACAACTATAGTGTTCTTATCCAATCCCGTTTTCTTTAGTTCATCAAGGATTTGGCCAACACTATTGTCAATTTCCTCTACCACATCCCCGTATAATCCACGTGGACTTGTACCTTCAAAATCCTTGGAGGCGAACAAAGGAACATGAGGGAGGTTATGGGCCAGGTATAAAAAGAAAGGTTCTTCCTTCTTTTCATTGATAAACTTTATGGCTTCTTCGGTATATCGTTTTGTAATCGTATGCTGATCGGCAGGTCTTTCAATAATTTCTGTATCCCTCATTAAAGGAACGTTAAATGTATTGATGTCCTTTCTTTCTTCTGACTTCCAAAAACTAAAATAGCCATTAGGTGATCTAAAAGGGATGATATTGTCCATATCATTGCTATAAGGGATTCCATAATAGGAATCAAAACCATGACTGGTAGGTAAAAATTCTTCCTTGTGGCCTAAATGCCACTTTCCTATCGCTGCCGTTGCATAACCACCTTTTTTCATCTGTTCAGCTAAGGTCACTTCAGATTGTTGTAGACCATTATGGGAATCTGGAAAAAGTACCCGATTGACAGAACTGGCCATACCACTTCTTATAGGTAGTCTTCCAGTTAATAAAGCCGCCCTACTAGGAGTACAAACACTTGCTCCCACATAGAAATTAGTCCATTTTTGACCTTCCGCAGCCATTTGGTCCAAGTTCTTGGTCCTAATAGTAGGATGACCATAAGAACTTAAATCGCCATACCCCAAATCGTCGGCAAAAATGATGATAACATTTTGTTTGCTATCTGCTTCTAATGTCTCTGATACTTCCTTCTCTTTTCCCCCTTCCGTGCATCCGGATAAAATAACTAATGCACCAAGTAAGATGTTAGTTTTAAGAATTCCCATGCCATTAAAGAATCTATTGTTTATTGAAAAGTTCATATTCATTTTTTTTTAATTAATAACCTGGGTTCTGTTGTAAATCTGGATTTGCATCCACCTCAACTTGAGGAATTGGAAATAGGACATGGAAATCCTGTGCATTCTTTCCTCTAGCCTGTGCGCTTGAAATAAATACATTGTGTCTAATTTGATCTTCCCTTGACTTCATTTCAAAGAAAAATTCCCAACCTCTTTCTCGCAAAATTTCATCTCTTAGAGAATCCTTTGTGAAATCCGCAACATTCAAAGCAGATACACCTGCCCTATCCCTAACTTCATTGATGAGATTAATAGCCTCCTGTGTGGGCCCAGAAATTTCATTCAGAGCCTCGGCCCTGCTCAAAAGAATATCCGAGTACCTAATCATTGCTATATCATTCCCGGCCCAGGCACCGGTAGAATTGGGCTCAAAGGGCAATTTGTGCGGAAATGACTGATTATTACCAAGTCCCATGACCAATTCTCCAGAAGCAGTACTGGTCCATTCTGTTATGATTTGATTCTTCCTTGAGTCCGATTCTTCAAAAGAATTTACAAAATCATCAAAAAGGTAAGTCCTAGCGGCAAATACTCCATTACTTGGAAATGGTCTTGGAAAATCTGGAGGGAATGTCAAGGCATTTAATCCTTGAGAAGTTTCACCGACGATGGCACCATCCTTTGGTAATGCCCAAATTATCTCTTCATTTCCTTCATTGTCATAGGCAAATACATCAGCATAATTATCTAGCAAATCAAATTGACCTAAGCCTATTAATTCATTAGCGGAATCCGCTGCTTTTTGCCACTGTTTAGTGTTTAGATAGAATTTGGTCAACACAGCCAGTGCAGTTGCTTTGGAAGCTCTTCCAAATTGGGTTGCCTGATTTGGTAAAGAATTGATTGCCAGAGTCAATTCCTCCTCGATAAAAGCTTTAGTTTCTTCTTCTGAAGCCCTAGGCTGTAAAGGATCGTCAGTAGATGATCTATATATTGGAAGTGCTCCAAACCAATTATAAAGGCTTGCATAGTTCCAGCCTCTAAGAAAATGTACTTCTCCCTCAGTAGTTTGTTTAAAAGGCTCTGAGAAATTTTCGTTCTCCAAATTGTCCATGACAATGTTTGCATCTCGGACACTATTGAAATGAACTTGCCATACCGATAAAAAATGTCCGTGATTGGCATCCCATGTAAAATTCATCTCCTGAACCCACAAGCTTTCTATGGAACCTCCGGCACCCCATGTTTCACCTGTGGTCATACTACCCATATGATATGGGCCCCATGATTCTTGCGCCCCGGAGCGGTGCGCATAGGTATAAGAAGCATTCAATAAAAAAGATAGTCCCTTTTCGGTGGTCAATAAGGTAGAAGGCGATAATTCTGCGAAAACTTCTTCCTCTAATCTTTTCTCGCAGGATATTATTGACACCGCAAAAAATATGAAAATAATTGTTTTATATGATTTCATGATATTATTTTTTAATGATTAGAGACTAAAAATTAGCTGTTAATCCCAATAGGTATGTCCTAGCCAATGGATAACTACTGTAGTCAACTTTCACGTTACTTCTACCTAAAGAGTTAGCTTCGGGATCAAAACCGATATAATCCGTAACGGTAAACAGATTCTGACCTGTAACATATACCCTTAGTGCATTTAAGAAATTGATGTTATCAACTGGTACATTGTAGCTCAATTGAACATTTTTAAGCCTTAGATAAGAGGCGTCCTGTACTGTGAGGGTATTTACTTTTCCAGCATCATAAGCATTTGGATTAACCGAGGATGGCCATCTGGCATTTGTGTTCTGCGGTGTCCATCGGTCGGTAATCGTTTCTGCAATCCTGTTACGTCTAAAATTTGCCGGATAAATAGACTCTATTAGGTTGATATTAATCAAATCAGCTCCTACAACTCCTTGAAAAAAGAAATCCAGCTGAAAGTCTTTATAAGAAATAGAATTTTGAATCCCATACGTAAAATCTGGGAAAGGACTTCCTAAAATGGTTTGGTCCAAAGGAGTAATCGCTCCATCCCCATTGATATCTTTAAATTGGGGGAAGCCAGGCTGCGCCGTGGGCTGTGCAGAATTCGCTATATCATCTCCTTCTTGAAAAATACCGGTAACCACGTATCCATAATAAGAGGCCAAAGGATTACCCTCTCGAATGATGGCAGTATTCCCAACGGATTGAATGTTACCTGTTACAATACTCTCTACTCTACCTAAATCAACAACCTTATTTTTGATAGCTGAAAAATTAAGGGTAGTTTTCCAAGAGAAATCTTCACTGCTAATATTGGTTGAGCTCAATAAAACCTCAAAACCACTATTTTTAACTTCACCGACATTGGTAAGTACGGAATTATAACCAGAGGCTCGAGGTAATGGAAGATTGAACAATAGGTCCTTGGAATTTTTACTAAAATAATCTAAAGTTCCACTGAACCGGCCTCCTAAAAGGCCAAAATCAATTCCGACATTAAACTGTTCGGTAGTCTCCCACTTTAGGTCTGGGTTCGCAATTCTACTAGGAATTGCAGAACCTAAAATAGTCCCCCCTAATACAACACTTGGGCCGGTACCAAAGGTAAGTTGCGATGCATAGTTTCCAATTTCCTGGTTACCCGTCTGTCCCCAACTGCCCCTTAATTTTAATTGGTTGAATGCATCTGGAACAAAATCCTCCTCTTCCATTTTCCATCCAAGAGCAAAAGACGGGAAGTACCCCCATTTGTTATTGGTTCCAAATCGCGAGGAACCATCCGCTCTTATTGAAGCGGTAAATAAAAATTTATCAAATAAGTTATAATTTACCCTTCCCAAATATGACAACAGGGTGTTTTCTTCCTTACCACTTTCCAAAGCGTCATTATTGGTGTTTCCTAATCCCAAATTATTAGTTAAAAGAGCATCAGTTGGAAAGCCACTGATATTTCCTGAAAAGAAACGGGTACTAAATTTTTGATATGTAGTTCCTCCAAGCAATGTTAAGCTATGGTTTTCATTTAACTGTTTGTTGTAGGTCATTGTATATTCGAACAGATAATTGGATCTTTCTAATGAATTTATGTTTGCAAGTCCTCCTGCCGCCTTACCATAGATTGTCCCCGTATTATTATAAATATCACGTCGAGAGGTTTGTCTATCCGTTCCAAAATTGAACTTACCCGAAAGGTTGTCTGTAAAATTATAGTTCAAAAACGCACTTCCAAAAGTTCTATTAGTCTCGTTGGCACTGGAAATTGAATTAAGCAAAGTAACCGGATTGTTCACGGTTAAATTAGCGGATTGTGCAAAGGTGCCATCAGCATTATAAATAGGCTCTGTAGGATCGTATAATAAGGACGAATAAATTGGACCGGCATTTTCATTGGTCTGAATTCCATCCACATTATTGTTGTCCTTTACCAAACTAGTATTAAAGTTTAAGCCAATTTGTGCTTTTTCTCCAACCTTGGTATCTACATTAATTCTTCCGATATATCTTTTGATGCCCGAATTTTTAACCACACCATCCTGATCAAAATAGTTCATGGAAGCGTAGAAAGATGATTTATCAGATCCTCCGCTTAAAGAGAGATTATGATTTGTGATTGGTGCGGACCTAAATACTTCGCTCTGCCAATCCCTACCGCGGCCTATATTCGCAATATCTTCTGCTGCAAATACAACAGGATTTCCTTGTTCTGCAGATAAGGAGTTTATTGTATTAATGTATTGGGAGGTGGATAAAAGATCTATTTTCTTTGCCACAGTCTGCATTCCTGCATAGGTATCGTAGGTCAAATTAACTTTTCCTTCACGCCCTTTTTTAGTGGTAACAAGAATAACCCCATTAGCTCCCCTTGATCCATATATCGCAGTTGCCGAAGCATCTTTTAAAATTTCAATGGACTGGATATCGGCTGGGTTCAACGCATTAAGAGGATTACGTGGACTTTGATTATCGCCAACTTGTGCTGCCCCACCTCCACTTAAATTGGGGCTATTGTCTATTGGAAAACCATCAATAACATACAATGGATCATTCCCGGCATTCACCGAACTCGCTCCTCTTATTCGAATCGAAAGCCCGCCTCCAGGAGCGGAACTAGATTGGGATATTTGTACCCCAGCAGCCCTACCTTGCATCAATTGGTCAACAGATGCGTTGGCACCGGGATTCATATCATCCTGTCCTAGCGAAGTAACTGCACCGGTAAGATCACTTTTCTTTTGGGTTCCATACCCAACTACAACAATCTCATCCAAGGCGGCGGCATTCTCATCTAGGGTTACGTTAATACTAGATTGGCCATTAACTACTACTTCTTTTGTTGAGAAACCTATATAGGAAAACACCAGGACAGCACTCCCATCATTAACGTCTATGGAGTAATTTCCATCAAAATCGGTCTGTGTACCGTTCGTTGTTCCCTTTTCAATAATGTTGGCACCGGGCAAGGGTGCTCCTAAATTATCCAAAACCCTTCCGGTTACAGATAATCCTTGAATGACTCTGTTCTTATCTTCATTTTTGATTGATTTGTTAGGTAACCGATAGATTGTTACCTGTCTATCATTTATTTTAAAACCTAAATTATAGCCAACCAATATTGGTTCGAGTATATTCTGTATAGTAGCCTTCTTTTTGGAAACGGTGACTTTAGTATCGGTAGGAATAATCTCATCCTTATAAAAGAATATAAATTCACTATTCTTTTGAATTTCACTGAATAAGGTCTCCAAGGATACTTTTTCGACCTTTATATCCATTGATGTCTGGGAATAAGAATCATTTGCCATAACTGTGGATAAACCAAACGTTAACAGTAGCGCAATTGTTCTCATAATGTTGTTTATGATATGTCTTATGGTACTATTTACCGAATAAGGTGCACACCTTAAGTAATTATTCATAATTTTGTGGTTCAATTAGTTAATTATTGTTTTTGTTGCGATAATTCTATTTTTATAGCCAGTAAGTGTTGGCGCACTTGCTGGTTTTTTTATTCTATTATTTCATAGGCATTTAGTTTTATTAGTTAGTTAGTATAATATTATCTTTATCCTTAATTATTTTCATTTGGGTAGTCTCACTAATTATGTCTATAACCTTATGGATATCTTCTTTTAAATCGAGTTTTCCAGAGAACGTTTCTTTTGATAATTTTTCGTCAAAAATCATTATTTCTACATTATAATATCTTGATAATCTGGAAGCTATATAATCCAATGGCTGCTGTTTTAAACTTAGATAGCCTTCACGCCAACCAAAATAATCATCAACATTTACTTTACTCTTTTTAATTTCCGAAGTCTTGTTATTGTAACTGGATAATGTACCAGGAGTAATCTTAAAGGATTTTGATTCATCATTGTTATAAATAAGCTTTATACTACCGCTTTTTAATACCGTAGTCATCTGTTCATCTTCCGGATAGTTGGAAACATTAAAAACGGTTCCCAGAACTTCTATTTCTTGATTTTCGGATAAAACTTTAAACGGTTTATCGGCATTATGCGTTACCTCGAAAATTGCCTCTCCCTCAAGATAGACCTCTCTGTTTTTTCCTTTGAAAATTGCAGGATAAACTAGCCTTGAGCCAGAATTGATCCATACATGGGTACCATCAGATAGCATTACATCCGTACGTTTACCATAAGGCACTAGTATTGTATTGAATATTGGTTTTTTATCTATAAGCGCATTTTGATCATAACTCTTGCCCTTTCCCATTTTTACGTTACTACCATTAGAAGAATATTCAACCGTACTACTCTCATCAATCACAATATTCTCACCTTCCCCTAGTACTATAGTTACTTTATCACTACTATTAATATCCACAGCAGGCGAATCACTAACAAAATTTTGTAATGACTGTTCTTTTTGCTGGAATGAAAACTGAAAAAGTCCGAATATAAGAGCGAAACTTGCGGCAGCAGCTAAAATTAAATAGGTGTTTTTTATCCTTCTTTGTTTATCAAAATTGATAGCCGACTTCATCAAGCGATTACGTAACGCTCTTCTTTCATCATCGGATAGTGGTCTGTTCGTATTGGAATCCATATTATATTGTTAAGGCTTATTCCCATTAAAATCAGGATGTAACATGCCTATCTACAAATAAGAGTAACAAATACTTATTGTATAGACACGGAAATAGAAAAAAATTAAAAAAATATGGAGAGTGCTGCTTTTCGAAGAGTTTTTACGGTACGGTATAATAAGGTTCTAGCAGATGCAACGGATAAACTCATAATATCCGCAATTTCCTCATAGGACTTTTCTTCTGTAAATTTCATTTTTAAAATATGCCGTTGATGCTCGGTCAAATTGGAAAGCTGCCCTTTTAAAAAATTGGAACGCTCTTTTGTATTTTCCTCTTGTATTAGAATTTCTTCTTGAGATCTGGTGATTTTCAAATCAGGAGAAACTTCCTCTAAATTCTCCTCCCAATTTTGTTTAAGATATGTTACCTTAAAGTTGTTCTGTTTGTAAAGTTTTCTTTTAAATGATGTAATCAAATAACCTGGCACATTTTCAACCGCTGAGAGTTTTTCATGATATTTATAAAGATCAAGGAATAGTTCGTGAAGTTGGTCCTGAACTACGCTTCTATCATTGACAACCTGAATTCCTATCGAGAATAAACAGTCCACGAACAAGTCATATAACTCACCTAGAGCTTCTACATCTCCATTTCTAAGATTGTTCCAAATTTTTTGTTCAGAAACACTCTTGTCAGAATTGGTTTGTTCGGACTTTTTCATTTTAGTTAGTTAATTAGAACACTAATTCAATAATTAATCTAAAGTTACTTAAGATTATTAATTACATATTATTCATGCAATAATATTATCAGTACGGTATCAAATATATTATTTTTTTGGTAAATTAATAATTTTAAAACTATTCAAACCATTAAAAATGGACAAAGTTTTGATATGTATCTTAAAATAATTTATTATTAATACTGCTATCGTCTTACATTTATTTTCTTAAATCTTTTTTCCAATCGTGTCTATAAAACAAAAGCTATTGTCTCTTACTATAAAACACAGACAACTTTTATATAATTGACGCACATGATATCCAAGTACAAGAAAACATGTATCCCTTATATTTTTATTCTTTTTGCATTCTTAAGTCTTAAGGCACAATCCAAGCCTAATATCGTTTGGATAGTTTGTGAGGACATTTCACCAATAATTGGTTCCTACGGTGATGCTAAAATAAAAACTCCGAATATTGACCTATTGGCCAGTGAAGGGGTTCGTTACACCAAAGTATATACAACCGCTGGGGTATGCGCACCAAGCCGTTCATCAATAATAACAGGTATGAACCAGATATCTATTGGTACTATGCACATGCGTACTCAAGGTAATCCACAGTTATTCCCTGAAGGGCTTACCGCCTATTCGGCGATACCTCCCTCCGAAGTAAAGGCTTTTCCCGAATATCTTAGAAAAGCCGGGTATTACACTACCAATAATGCAAAAGAAGACTATCAATTTGAGGAGCCTGTAACCGTATGGGATGAAAGTAGTATTGGTGCTACTTATCAAAACAGAGAAACAGATCAGCCCTTCTTCAGTATTTTTAATGTGGCCGTATCACACGAATCTTTTATAATAAACCTTCCTGACTCCCTTTATTATGAACCATCGGATATGGATTTACCCATGTTCTATGAGGATACACCAAAAATGAGGTATGATATGGCAGCTCTTTATACAAGAATTGAGCAAATGGATTCGGATGTTGGTGAGATTATAGCCCAATTAAAGAAAGATGGTATCTATGACAATAGTTATGTCATATTTTATAGCGATCATGGAGGTAATTTGGCATGGACAAAAAGAGAGGTCCTTGAACGTGGCACCCATATTCCTTTTATTGTGAAGTATCCAAAAGCGGAACATAGAGGTACCGTAAACAATGATTTGATCAGTTCTATTGACTTTGCTCCAAGTATGCTTTCAATTGCGGGTATAACTCCACCTGAATATTTACAGGGAAAAGCATTTTTGGGAACAAAAGCTTCGTTGGATAAAAATAAATACGTTTTTGCCGCTCGTGATCGTATGGCCAATTTATACGACAGGGTTCGCTCTGTCTCGGATGGTGTTTACAGGTATGTTTATAACTTTCATCCTGAATTACCGAAATATCAGGATTTGGCCTACAGAAAAGGGATGGCCAGCATGCAGGAAATTGCTGATCTTAAGGATGAAGGGAAAATAACCAACGCTTACTTATTGGATTGGTTTGCCTCTCCAAAGCCTCAAGAAGAATTTTACTATACTGCAAAAGATCCAGATGAAGTCCATAATCTAGCAGAGGATCAACTATTTCAGTTAAAAAAGGAGGAAATGAAAAAAGTGCTTTTTGCCTGGTTGGAAGAGGTGGGGGACATGGGTGCAATTTCAGAAAGAGAGCTTGTAAATAAAACTTGGTGGAAGGAAAAAGGAGTACCCCCAAAAACGGAAGCACCAAAAATAAAGCATCTTGAAAACGGAGTCACATTAACCACCACAGAAGGAGTTTCTCTTGGTTATCGAGTTTTTGATGGAGCCATTTCCGATACCATTATAACTCGTAAGATAAAAAGTTGGGATTTTAAATCCCATTATCTTAGAGATGCAAAAAAAACCGTTCAGGTCCCAAAACCTTGGAAAGTATATTCCGGAGGTACAATACCCTTAAAAAAGGGACAGACCATTTTGGTAAATGCACAGCGAATAGGGTATTTGCCGACTGAGATTTCGTATAAATTTAAATAAACATTGTTTAGGCTAAAACCATAAAAATAACATTATCAAACTATAATTCCATGAAGAAAATACTAACATCATTAAACATTATCATTATTATGTTAACGATTATGGGGTGTAATTCACAAGAAGAACAAAAACCCAATCGCCCGAACATTGTATTCATCATGTCCGATGATCACGCCTACCAAGCTATTTCGGCATATGATAATAGCTTGATACAGACCCCTAATATTGATAAAATTGCCAAAATGGGCATGTTGTTCACCAATGCAAGCGTTACTAACTCTATCTGCGCACCGTCAAGGGCAACAATCTTAACGGGCAAACATTCTCACATCAATGGTAAAGTGGACAATGTATCACCTTTTGATACGACCAATGTCACTTTTCCACAATTGTTGCAAAAATCAGGCTATCAAACCGCTATGTTCGGAAAGTTGCATTTTGGCAACAACCCAAAGGGATTTGACCAATTCAAGATTTTACCAGGACAGGGATCCTATTATAATCCAGATTTTATCACTAAAAATGAAGGTGAGATTCAAGTGCAAGGCTATGTAACGGATATTGTTACCGACATGACACTTGATTGGCTAGATAAGGAACGTGAAAAGGAAAAACCTTTTATGTTGATGTACCTCCACAAAGCACCTCATCGCTCATGGCTGATGGCAGAACGGCACATGGAAGAATTCACTAATAAAACTTTTCCAGAACCCGCTACCTTGTTCGATGATCATGAAGGAATGCCTGCAGCGAAAGTTGCGCAAATGAAAATTGATGGAAATATGGGCTGGGCAGCCGATAGTAAATTATATCCTGAAGTGATGGATCAGCTGGGTTTAAAAGAGGAAATAGGTTTTGACAAACGAAGATTTGAAATGGCGGTAGAGCGAATGGATTCTAAGCAAAAGGCGAATTTTGACGCCTCTTATGAAGCCGTTGCTGCCAAATTCATCAAGCAATATCCAACTATGACAGAAAAAGATATTGCTAAATGGCGCTATCAAAGGTACATGCAGGACTATCTTGGGACAATAAAATCAGTAGATGAAAACGTAGGCCGGGTACTTGACTATTTAGAAGCGAATGAACTAATGGAAAATACTATCATAGTTTACACTTCAGATCAAGGATTCTATTTGGGTGAGCATGGGTGGTTCGATAAAAGATTTGTATATGATGAAAGTCTAAAAACACCACTGTTAGTATCTTGGCCAAATAGAGTAAAGGCTGGAATTACTTCTGATGAACTGGTTCAAAATCTAGATTTTGCACAGACATTTTTGGATGTGGCCGGTGTGGACCAACCCTCAGATATGCAAGGTAAAAGTCTGGTGCCCGTTCTTACTGGGGATTTAGATAATTGGGAGCGGGAAGCGGTCTATTATCATTATTACGAACATCCGTCCGAACATAATGTAAATAGGCACTATGCAGCGATTACCAAGGATTATAAACTCATACATTACTATTTTGATCTTGATTACTGGGAATTAATAGACAGAAAGAAGGATTCATTGGAGCAACATAATTATTACGATGATCCAGCTTATTCAGAAATCCAAAAGGACCTTCATAAAAAACTGGATAAACTACGTGAACAATATGGCGACTCTGAAGCACTAAGTCAACGTTACATCGATGAATTTATGCCACTAGCAAAAGAAGGGAAAGTTTGGGGAGTTGAGGACGATATTTTGAAGCCGATTGTTGAAAAATGGGAAAATTCTAAGAAAACTAATTGACCGTCAAGACCAATTTATTTCTCAGAATAATTAGAAGTTTAAATTCAATTTCAGAACCACCATTTTAACTAAAGATTCAAGAAGCACTAAGCTGTATTAAAGAGGTATTTTTAAAATGTTTGTAAAACGAACCATTTTTGGGACAATTTATTCCAAAACTCATAGAAATCATTATAAAAATCCTAAAATTATTCTATTGGTTGCTATTGAAGAAAAAACGGTTGTACTTTATTTCGGCTAGACATTTTGATGAAACGATGACGGAATATGTCGAGGTCAATGTTTATGGTAGCTGAAGCTTTCATCAAATTGTCATCATTTTTTCATCAAAAAAAATAATGATGACGGAACAGTCTTTGAACTAAAAAAGAAGAATGATGCGGTGATGACAAATCAATGATGCTTTGAGCCCAATGATTTTGGGCTGTTTCGGACATTGTCATCATATCATTAAAAATTTAGGTAAAATTGTCTGGCTATTGAAAGAAAAAAATTGTTTCCTGGCCTAGAAGGTCGAAGAGTTTTCCATCTTATGGTATTGACCGGTTCACTCAAGCAAACTTTATCGATGACATTTGACACATGTTGTGTAAACCAACTTTCTCCTGAATGTTATCCATAGAATTTTCAAAAAAAGGGAATAGTACCTACCTAGTTACCTAGGAATAAACGAGGCCAACGGCACTAGGGCATGGCAGTGGGTAACTTCTATAATCCTAATCCTACCTAAAGGTTACCTATCCTACCTAAATGGTAACATTGGTAACTTGAATTTAAGAACCGACCTAAGCTTTAGGCCCTGTTATTGTTAAGATAGGTAAGAAGGTAGGTGAAATTGGAAATAATAAGCTCGTGAAGAAAAAAGATTTAAAATTTCAGATTTTCAAAATGCGTCCTTAAAAATGCATATATTAGAAACTCACCAAAAACTTTGTACAATCATCACTATAGAAGAATCTATTTTTTTCTTCATCAGCAGTTTTTAAAGAATATAAAAGGGTTGAAATTTAGCAGGGAAACTTAAAAGGTACCTTAAAAATTGTACCAATGAAGACCCAAAAGTAATATTGGTAATATGGCCCAAAAAATGGATTTAGTCAGGAAGCGCGAGATGTGTTTTTGTGGCCACAAAAACAAACTCGCTTTACTCCCGATGGTCGCAAAGTCATAGAAATTGAAGAAAAGTGTTCCAAATAAAAAGTAGTGTGCGCCCTATGGAATTTTTGCTTGACGCTTATCTGCCGGAACGCTACAAAAATTCCACAGGATCCAGGCGCAGGTAAGTTATGGTAAGATTTGGGGGTAATCTAAAATCCAATTTTATAATTCAACCAATTTCTTATTGTATCCATCTAATATCTCACTTGGCAATGATTTAAGGTATATCTGAGTGGTTGATAAGCGATTGTGACCGAGCATGGCTGAAATAGCTTGCAGAGGCACATCCTGCAACATGGCCTGAGTAGCAAAGCTATGGCGAGACACATATGATGTTAGCCTCTGCTCAATATTGCATTTAGCCGCAATCTCTTTCAACCCTTTATTATATCTTTTACGAGCCCATAATACATCTTTATATTGGAGTTCAACGGTATCTCTTTTAACTACCGGAAATATAAAATCTGATTTGTGTTTGTTTTTGAGGTAAAATGAAAGTATCTCCTTTAATTGGGTTGTTATATTAATATCATAGGGTTTGGATGTCTTTTTCCTCTGGAACTTAATACGGTTGTCAATGATATTTTGAACTTTTAAAAAAGCTAAATCCATAAAGGAAATTCCATAGAGCATATAGGATGCTAAAAAGTAGTTTCTAAAATGAAACAGGCTATCCGTTTCTTCCAGTTTCAAAAGCATTATAGATTTAATGCTGCCGATATCAAGAGCTCTTTTTTCTGTTGGAGTTGTTTTAATTCTATAATGAGTAAAGGGGTAAGCATCCCTCGAAACAACATCAGATTTAATAGCCTTATTAAAAATAGCCTTTATTGTTCTCATGTATGCTGAAAGACCGTTTACAGAATTACCTCTTGAAAAATGCCAACTTTCAAACCTTTTAAGAAAGTCGTAATTAACTTCATTGAATTTGATATCATTCCCACTAGTAAATTTTTCCAATACTTTGATTACAGCATAGTATGTGTTAGCATTTCCAAAGCGTTCCGCATGTCTTAGCTCATTTACGATACCCTTACTATATTCAAAAAATGATTCGAATGAGGCGGTTTTTACGATTTTGCTTTTGAGTTGTAGAATGGATAAAAAGTTAAGCTCATCTTTCTCGTGCAGGTCATTAATTATATCCACAGCTCTGGTCTTTTCCTTCAAAAGCTGATTATTCAATTTACTAACTGATGAAGTACCTTTGAAAGCTCTTTTTATCTTTTCGTTTTTATTATCCCAAAACTCTTTTTGCACAGACAGGCCTAAACTTATTGATGTGGTTTTACGAAAATGGGTCAATCGTAAAATAACAGGATAAGAGGCATCTTTTTTCTGCCTGCGTGTATCCAAAGAAAGTTTTACATTGGTGCTCATCCTAATCAAAGGTAAAAAAAATTTGCACGCAATTTGCACGCAAATAGATGATTTTGTTTGGTATTAAATGAATACGTGTTTAATTAAAATACTGATAATCAATTAAATACATGCTATTTTATTTCGATTTGATATACCAATCCTCTTGCTGGCAGGCAAGAGGTCACCGGTTCGAATCCGGTATTCTCCACCAGTAAACACGGGCCTTCACAGATGTGAGGGCTTTTTCATTTTTCTCAATGCACAGTTTGTGCACACTTTTGAAAACTTATCCTTTTTCAATAAATTTTAACACTTTTTGGTCTTATTTGTTCTGAAGGGAATTCATTTAGCCCTGTTTAGCTTGATAATCCCTATTTTTAGACTTGCTAAACTGCATACCAACCAATGGCACTTTTCCAAACCTCTGTACTAAAGAATTACCTTAAACAACTGGATGAAAAAACCATTCAGAAAGCGTACGCAAGGTATGTTTCCTACTTTTTCAACACCACGATACAGGAGAATATAAGAAACTCTAAAGAAGAGCAGTTTCAAGCCACTTTTTTAAACGAACTTTTTGTTTCTATTCTAGGGTATACACTCAATCCGAACCCTGAGTTTAACCTTACCACAGAATTCAAAAATCAAAAGAATAACCGTAAAGCTGATGGTGCTATTTTAAACGGAGAAAATGCTGTCGGCGTTATTGAGCTCAAAGGCACCAATACTAAGGACCTAGAAAGCATACGAAGGCAAGCCTTTGATTACAAGGCAAATCAAAAGGGCTGTGTGTATGTAGTAACCTCTAATTTTGAAAAGCTACGCTTTTATATCAATGATGCTACGGAGTTTGAGGAATTCAATCTCTTTGAACTTACACAAGACCGATTCAAACTTTTATACCTCTGTCTGCAAAAAGATAATGTCCTTAATAATGTTCCACTAGCGGTTAAGGAATCGTCCTTAGTTGAAGAAGAAAAAATAACCAAACGTTTCTATGCCGATTATTCCCTGTTTAAACGGGAACTCTATCGTGATTTGGTCAAAAAAAATGTGACACGATTAAAGAGTTACAGAAAATCTGAATTACAAGAGATTTCTGTAGGGGACGTAGGAGCTGAGGAGATGACCCATTTAGAAAAAAATGTAAAGCTAGGCCTCTTCAAAAAATCTCAAAAATTGATAGATCGGTTCCTGTTCATCTTTTTTTCAGAGGATAGAGGATTGTTACCCCCAAACTCCACCGTTCAAATCTTGGACAAATGGAAGGCGGATGTTGATTTTGGAGATGAAAGACCCTTGTATGATCTGTTTAAACAATACTTCAATTTTTTGGATACTGGACGGCAAGGAACAACATCAAGGGCGGAAATCTATGCCTACAACGGTGGTCTTTTTAAACCGGATACGGTACTTGATAATTTGGAAATAAGTAATGAATTACTGTATAGGCACGCGTTGCAGCTAGCCAAATATGACTTTGAAAGTCAAGTGGATGTCAATATTTTGGGCCATATTTTCGAGAATTCCCTAAATGAGATTGAAAGTATCAATGCCGAAATTGAAGGAGCGGAATTTGACAAACAGAAAAGTAAACGAAAAAAGGACGGTGTTTTCTACACGCCTAAATACATTACCAAATATATCGTAGAAAATACGGTCGGTAAATTATGTGAAGAAAAGAAGACCATTTTAGGCTTTAAGGAAGAAGAGTATTTTAAGGGGCGTGCCAAAAGACCCAAAACAAAAATAATGGAGTTGGTACAACTCTTAGATGATTATAGAGATTGGCTATTGGAACTCACCATTTGTGATCCTGCTTGCGGTTCTGGGGCTTTTTTAAACCAGGCGTTGGATTTTTTAATTAAGGAACACCGCTATATAGATGAGCTTAAAGCAAAGATTCTTGGCGGCGGCATCGTCTTTAGTGATATTGAAAACACCATTTTAGAAAATAATATTTACGGTGTAGACCTCAACGAAGAGTCGGTAGAGATTGCTAAACTATCTCTCTGGTTACGTACAGCGCAGCCACGCAGAAAACTTAATGACCTTAGCAGTAATATCAAATGTGGAAATAGTTTAATTGATGATAAAAAAGTAGCGGGACATAAGGCATTTAATTGGCAAGAAAAGTTCCCGAAAGTTTTTGAAAAAGGTGGTTTTGATGCGGTGATTGGGAATCCGCCTTATGTAAATGCAAATGAACTAAAAAAAGGTACTACCGAATCAGAGTATGCATTCTTAAAGTCTAACTATATTACTGCCAAAGGAACCGTAGACTTATATATTTATTTTTTCGAAAAAGGGTTGAAACTTTTAAATGATACAGGTTTACTATCATATATTACTCCAAATAGATTTCTATCAGCGAGTTATGGTAAGGCTCTACGTGAGCTTTTAGTTGAGAATTATGAAATATCGAGACTTATTGATTATTCAGATAAAAAGGTTTTCCCCGATGCAAGTACCTATCCGGTAATCTCTTTTCTTAAGCATAGGAATAGTGAAGACTATTTTGTACAGACTGGTTTTTTTGATGAAGTAACAAAACAAATTGTTTCATCTCAATTTAAATCAGAAAAATTAAATGTACTTGATGACTATATACTGGGATTCCTTTTAAATGATAAACTAAAGATTACTGAAAAGATAATTTCCCAAGCGGAAAGCTTAGACTTGATAGGCAAGATAAACGCTACATCTACTGCGAGTGAAGCAGACAACTATTCTAAACTGATTTCTGAAAATGAAGGCTATAAACTTGTGAATACAGGAACAATTGACCCATATTGTACTACTTGGGGATTATCCAAGTTGACTGATAAGGGTATTCAAATATTAAAACCAACTTTACCTAAAACATCAGATGTAATTTCATTTAATAGACACGAACTATATAGTTCACCAAAAATATTGATATCTAAGATTGGATTAAAATGCGAAGCATTTTATGATTTAGATGGTATTTACGCCTCAATAAATACTAATTGCATCCATAGCTTTAATCCTGATTATAAACCAGATTATGTACTTTGTTGGTTAAACTCGAAGTTGTATAACTATATGTTTGAATGTTTTTTTGATGGTTTGAGAATGTCTGGTGGATATCTATTGTTCTCAGCTCCAAACTTGCGGAACACTTATATAAAAAAGGTCGAATTAACATATCAAACAAAATTTATTTCACCATCATTAAAAATGCAAAACACCGTTCAAAAACTAAATGAGTTTACAGTTAAGTTCTCAAATTTTTTAAGCAGTAAACTTGAGGGTTTTAAATTAACTAGAAAACTTGAAAACTGGCATAATTTATCATTTGGAGATTTCATAAAGGAGGTTAATAAAGTGATTAAAAAAATTGGAGGTGTGCCTCTAACTAAAAAAGATGAATTTGAGTGGTTGGAGCTATTTCAGGAGAACAAGCAAAAGGCAAATGCCATGCAAGCACAAATTGTACTAACGGAAAAGGAAATCGATGACATGGTTTACGAGCTTTTTGGATTGACACAAGAAGAAATAGCGATTGTTGAAAATAGTTAATGTAATGGGTAAATCAAAAGAAGAAATTAAGCAATGGAAAGAATATAGATTATCACTGCTGGAAGAGAAGGGGAAAAGTGATGATGATTTTGAAAAGTACATAACCTTTATAGCCTCTGGGGGCTTAGGTCTTACCTTAACATTTATTAATAATATTAGTCCTTTAAAAGAATCAATCTGTATTTGGACTATAGTATTTGGATGGTTCAGCCTCGCTTTGACATTATTCCTTAACTTATTGTCCCACTATATATCTAGTTCGAATAATGCAAAAACCATTCAAGAAATAGATGATGACTTATCCTTTGAAAAATTTCTAGAAAATATAGATAACCGAAATAAAGTTGTCTCGGGATTGAATATAACTTCCATTATAACTCTCGGATTAGGCATCTTATTTATTTTAATATTCACTACTATAAATGCATACAATGGCTAAACAAAATTCAAAACCAACTCCAAGAGAGACCCCAAAACCTCAACATAGGCCTTCCGGTCCTGAACATAGAGAAAAAGGACGTACAACCCCTAAACCATCTATTAAACCTAAGAAATAGTATGGCTAAGCAAGAAAAATCATCAAAGACGAAAAAAGTGAATATTGATCTGGGGAGAACTACTTCTAAACCGTCTAACACTTTAAAACCAAAAGAGAAAAAGACTAAAAAGTGATTGTACCTTTTACAAGATAAGTTATTATGGCAGAATGTGTTGATTGTGGAGCGTTTACAAAATTTGAAGGAGGAAGATGCTACCCGTGTTATCAAAAAAACAAAAAGGAAGTCGAGACCGATTAGGAAGAAGATTTACCAATTGAAAATTTAGGCTTAACTGACAAGGAGCGTAACTACCGTTACAATATGATAAAGGGTAGAATTGCCGAGACCCTCATACAAGAGCTATTCCTAAGCCTAGGTTTTAATGTATTTAGATATGGTATGTAGAATACCATCCCTGGTATTATGGAATTGCTTAAAGGTGTAAATAGTGATGTTGCCACGGAAATAAAACGAATGCCAGATTTTGTAATTCAGAATCCGAACTAAAATGAAGTACACTTTTTGGAAGTCAAATTTAGAAGTAGCGGTAGTTTTACACTAAAGAACTTATCCAAAGACTATCCTTACCAAAATGCTTTAATAATTTTAGTGAGTAAAAAACACATAAAGTGCGTAAGTGTTGAAGAATTAAATAGTGGAAAAGAGATTACAGAATCTTCTAGAAACTACCTAGGTAACCGTAAGGAGTTTGAACTCAATAAAGAGGTTATCAAAGAATTTTGTGATTTTGCAACTAAGTTTTTTGAGGGAGTATAGTTGATGTCCACACTTTGTAATTATTTTACCACACTGTTTTTCAGAGAGTTGGGTTATTTTTTTGTTAATAAGTATGTTTGGTATTTAAAAAGTTATTAACTTTACAGTAACATGCTTACCCCGCTTCCCGTTGGATCAGCGCGCTCAGGGTAAGCTTTTTATTTTTATACCAATGCCTAAAGTTCCATATGAAAAGCCTGCACTAACCTATGCGGAGCAAATTCAGCAACTGAAAGAAAGGGGACTTGAAGTCAACAATATACCAAGGGCTACCCACTTATTGGAAAGTATCAGTTATTATCGCTTAAGTGGATATTGGTATCCAATGCTTGCAGATAAAAGCAATCACCAATTCAAAGCAAATTCCACTTTTCAATCGGCTTTTCAACTTTATTCATTCGATCGGGAATTAAGAGTTTTAATATTAAGGGAACTTGAAAAAATTGAAGTTTCGATTCGCGCAAAGATGATTTATTTGCTATCCCATGAATATGGTGCTTTTTGGTATCAAGACGCTAATCTGTTCAAAAACCATATTAATCATAGTAAAAGTCTTGGAAGTTTAGAGCACGAATACAATAGAAGTGATGAAGAGTTCATAGACGCTTTTACAAAAAAATATTCTAATCCATTACCCCCAAGTTGGATGATGTTAGAGATTACTTCTTTTGGAACATTATCTTTCTTGTATAGTAATTTGAAACCAGGAAAGGTAAAAAGAGACATAGCTAGGCACTTTGGTTTAAATGATAAGACCTTCTCATCTTGGATACATAGCATCGTTTACTTAAGAAATGTGTGTGCACATCATAGTCGGCTTTGGAATAGGGTTATGAGCATACAACCCGTTAGACCTAGAAATATTTATAAAACTTGGTTAGAAAACGACGGAGTATCAAATAACCGTACTTACTATATACTAACAATCATTTTATTTCTAATGCAGACTATTAATCCGGGACACACAATAGTCGCTAGGTTTAAAGCTTTATTGGAAAAATACCCAAATGTTGACGTGTTTGCAATGGGATTTCCTGAAAACTGGGAAATAGAAACTCTTTGGTCAACCGTTGATAATGAAAAGTAAAAAGTGACTATCAGAGATGGTAAGTAATTACTATCGGTAGCAAATCGTCTAATCAAGTTGAAACTTTCATATAGAGTTTGTATTAATGTAAAAATTTCAAAAGGATAAGGAATTTTGATGATATGATGACAGAATTCTTTTAGGTCAATATTTATGGTAGTTGAAGCTGTCATCAAATTGTCATCATTTTGTCATCAAAAAAATTAATGATGCCGGAACAGTTTTTAAACTATTGAAGAATGATGCGGTGATGACAAATCGATGACGCTTTGAGACCAATGATTTTGGGGTGTTGGGGACATTGTCATCATATCATCAAAAATTCAGGTAAAACTGTTTAGCTTTTGAAAAAAGAAAGATGCTGTGTTCTACTACTATATTGAATCTTTTCAATTATCTCCAGTTTTAAGAAAAACCAAATACTAGCTACCTACTTACCTAAAGTATGCGAATCGTCCTAACGGCGGATGCTACCTTAAGGTAAGTTCTTTAACCCCTTCTTACCTAAGTATTACCTACCCTACCTAATAAGGTAACATAGGTAAGCACAAAAAACAGTCCGACCTAGATAAAAACCCCTGTATTCATTAGGTTAGGTAGGAAGGTAACCGGAATTCAATAAAAAAAAGGCTGATGAAAAGAAAAAGAGTAAAGTATTTTTTTCTTTTCATCAGCAGAACATATCAGAGTAAAATGGAGCGTTAAACGATTAGAAAAAGGCAATCTAAAATTTTTAGTATGAATCATAGAATTGATAAGGTTTATAAAGGCAATAAGCAAACTGTAATGTTAAAAAGAGACTTGGTCAGGAAGCGCGAGATGTGTCTTTGTTGCCACAAAAACAAACTCGCTTTACTCCCGATGGTCGCAAAGTAATATGAATCGAAAAGAAAGAGTTCCAAATCAAAAGTAGGGTGCGCCCTATTTCGATTTTACTTTACGCTTATCTACCGGAACACTATAAAATCGAAACAGGATCCATGCGCAAGTAAGTTATGGTAAGATTTGGGATGATTCTACTAAGCCACAATTCTTTCGTTAGCTTCGTCCAAAGTGTCATTATCAAAACGTTTCAAGTAGATTTCGGTTGTTTTTAAAGAACTATGTCCTAGACCTTCACTGATGATAGCGGTGGAAATACCCATGAATTTTGCAATCGTAGCCCAAGAATGACGAATTGAATAGGTTGTAAAATGTTGCTCAATCCCTGCATCTACTGCAATTATCTTTAGCCTTTCGTTTACCCTTCTCCTTATGGTCTTGTACTTTTCATATTTAGCTGTGCTACCATCATAATTCGCAGGAAACAGAAAATCATCATCTTTTTTGTTTTCTAAATAATGACCTAGAATTTCCTTCAACTCGGAAGTCAATTTAACCGATAAAGGATCACCAGTTTTACTTCTTCCATAAAATATTCTCTCTAGGCGAACATTTGATTTTTTAAGTTTTACTAAATCTATCAAATTCATTCCTCTACAATTGAACATAATAAGGGCATAGTTTTTAGTATGCCATAAGGCGGACCCCTTTTCGTAGTTTAATTTTCGAATATTTAGAAAGTCATCTTTGGAAATCGCTCTTTTCTTTGTTTGGTTGGAAGAAGGGATTTTATAGCGATGAAAAGGATTCTTGGCCACTTCTATTCTATCTTCGTTAATAGCCGCATTGTAAATTGCCCTAATCGCCCTTAGAACGGAGCTAATACTATTTGGTTTCACTCCTTCAGACTCTTTATGTATTTGATAGTCCTTGAGCATTGTCACATTGAGTTGATCTAACCTGAGATCCTTGTTATTATTAAATTTAATAAATGCTTTTATCCCGCTCTTATACCATTCTGCTGAGCTTGGCTTATTGGATTTAAGTTTTCTATCGATAATTACTTGGCCCCAATCGGTTAACATCAATCCATTAGACATCTTACTTTTAAGTTCTGGTCTTATCTGGTTTTCCCACTTCTTTTTGATTTCTTCGACCAAAGTATCTACGTCCAAATATTGGATGGCATCACCCAGCTCATTTATTAAGCTGCGGGCGTCGTGATGTTTATTATAAAGTATATGATTGATTTTTGAGCAGTCTAAGCTTTTATTAACCAAAACGGAACGCTTTAAAGAAAAGGAATTGGAATCCCATCCATTTTTTGATGTTTCATATGGTAATCTGATAATCCTAGGCTTAGTATGAAACACCCTCAACGCAATCGGAAAAAGTTCCGAAATTGCATTTTTTGATGATATTCTGGTGTCTAATATGAGCCTAACTTTAGCCATTTTTTGATTCTTAATCTACATCAAGTTAAGTATAAAAATGCACACTCTGTGCACACTTTTGTTTGCATTCAAATGATTTCATCTGAATGCAAATTTTATTAAATAACTGATAATCAAAAGTTTATACGTGATTTAGGCTTAGTTGAAAGTGTTAAATTGCGGACTGGCAGGCAAGAGGTCACCGGTTCGAATCCGGTATTCTCCACCATATTATATAGGGCTTCAAGAGTTTTTGACTTTTGAAGCTTTTTTCATTTGTACAATTTTTGCAGGCAAAATAGGGGTAACATCAAATTTGATGTTATTCAAGTTAGATCCTTTCCAAAGATTACTCACTGCTTTCTTAAAAACAACAAAATTAAGTATGCACTTTAACCTTATAGTGTAGTACGGAACCATAAACCTAATAATGGTTGTAGTAAGGAGAGCATCTATAAAAGAACAAGAATTTAATCCTTTTATAGATACTAGCATCCATGGTTTCAAATATGACTTAAGCAACCATTTTTAGGAAAATCAGTTTTCCATGATGCATCACTTAAAATCAATGTATTACCATTGAAACAAAATATATAACATTCATACATTTATCTGGTATATTTGGTTTTCAATGAACTGATATTTTTCTATTTAGTTAAAAAGGATGTTTAAAAATGCGGGATAAATCGACTCTTCAGGAATTAGAAGAACAAATTGTTGAACTAAAGATGCAAAATGAAATTTTGCGATTACATTCTTCATTTCAAAACAAGGAAGAAATAGAAAACCATACCGAAACTATCCTTAATAATATGGGGGATGCTGTTTTTGTAAAAGATGACCAAAGCAGGTTACTCATTGTCAACGATGCTTTTTGTGAACTTTTTAATCTTCCACGGGCCAATATAATTGGCAAAACGCTTGCCAAGGATGTTTCCCCTGAGGAGCGGGAAAGTTTTTTAAAAATAGATCAGCAGATCCTTTCGGATGGATTGGAAAATATAAATGAGGAGTCACTTACCGTAAGAGGAGGCGAAACCTTAATAATTTCTACCCGCAAGTCGCGGTTTATAGATTCTAATGGGGAAAAGTTTCTTGTTGGGGTAATTCGTGATATTACCGACTATAAAAAAGCAGAATTGGCCTTAAAGGAAAGCGAGGCTCAATTTAGAGAACTAAATGTTACCAAAGACAAACTATTTTCTATAATCGGTCATGATTTAAGGGGACCATTTATTAATATTTTGTCATTATCGGAACTTTTAATTGAAAACACGAAGGAGGTTGATGTCGAAGACGCTGACCAGTATTTGGATATGATTAATGCAACGACCAAAAGCGCTCTTACCTTACTTGATAATTTATTACGTTGGGCAAAATCGCAAACGGGACAGGTAAATTATACATCAAAAAAAATAGGGCTGACATCTATGATCCATGAAGTCTTGGAACAATCAAATTCCATTGCAAAAACTAAGGATATTACTTTAAAGAAGGTTAAATCAGATGATATTGAAATGTATCTGGATGAGGAAATGTTTAAAACAATTTTACGGAATCTTATTTCAAATGCAATCAAATTCACAAAACCAGGAGGTAAAATACAGGTTTACGTTGCTTCAAAACAAAACCATGTAGAAATTACGATTTCAGATAATGGGATCGGGATAGCAGAAGAAACACGTAAAAAGCTATTTGGTATATCTTCAAATATTTCCTCTCTTGGTACGGCCAATGAAAAAGGGTCTGGCTTTGGATTATTCCTTTGCAAAGAAATTGTGGAAAAGCTGGGCGGGAACATTTGGGTCGAAAGTCAGGTAGGAAAAGGAAGTGATTTCAAATTCACGTTACCTTTGAATAATTCAATGGTAAATCCCGCTAAAATTGTATAGCGCAATAATTGGGTTTATTTCTAAAATTTTGGGGTTAATTGCCTCTTTTGTCATTAGTTGAATTCAACAACATACATGTCACTAGATGTATCTTTAAAGGACGTTTTGTTTTTGTCCATTCGTATTTCAGAACACTTTAATTATATTAGGGGACAAACTATCTGCTTATGCCTAACTATAACCTGAACATCAATAATATTCAAAAAAGCGTAGATACAGACACCGATACACCGTTATTGTATGTCCTAAGGGATTACCTTGAGCTCAATGGCCCTAAGTTTGGGTGTGGCCTAGCGCAGTGCGGATCGTGTATGGTGTTGATAAATGGCCGTGCTACCACAACATGTATGTTGCCTGTTTCCAGTATTGGGCAATCTAAAATCACCACTTTGGAAGGTCTTACAGGAACTACCGGTAAACTGCATGCGGTTCAGGAGGCTTTTGTGAAGGAACAAGCCGCGCAGTGTGGGTATTGTTTAAATGGTATGGTGATGGCAGCTGTAGGTTTGTTGAACAAAAATCCAAGTCCCAACGAATTGGAGATAAAAAAAGCCTTGGAGCTAAACTTATGCCGTTGTGGTGCTCATAGCAGAATTGTGCGTGCCGTCAAAATCGCTGCAAACTCTTTTAAATAATCATGAATGACAAATTTTCCAAGTGAATCTAGAAGAAGGTTTTTCAAAGACCTAGGTTATGTAAGTATTGGTTTTACGTTGTTCAGCAGTTGTTTGGGTGAAGAAGACCAGATAATGGCGGAAAGAGTTCCATACAATGATACCCTTCCGGGTAGTATGAGAAGGGAAAACCATGTGAATGCTTGGTTACAGGTACTGGAGGATGGCAATATTCGTGTATTATCGGGAAAGGTAGAATTAGGACAGGGTATTCGAATAGCCATCCGTCAGGTGGCGGCAGAAGAGCTGGATATGGATTTGGATAAGGTTGAAATCCACCTAGCGGAGACCGGGGTTACCCCTAATGAAGGTTACACGGGCGCTAGTGCGTCGATTCAAAACAGCGCGATGTCCGTTCGCTATGCCGCTGCCACGGCTCGCATGGAACTACTGGAACTCGCAAGTAAAAAGCTTGACATCAAGGTAGATGAACTCTTACTGTATAATGGCCGTGTAAAGGTAAGGGGCAGCAATAAGTACCTTACATTCCCCGAAATTCTTGAAGGCGTTCAACTTGAAAGAGAAATAACTACCCCCATCCAACTTAAAAAGAAGACCGAATACCGTTATGTTGGAAAAGCTATCCCAAGACCGGATATTGAAAAAATGGTTCAGGCGGAAGCTACCTATATTCAGGACTTACGTTTCCCAGATATGGTGCATGCTAGGGTAGTTCGGCCCACTGGATATGAATCCAAACTAGTACAAATTAATGCGTCAGGATTAAAAGCGGAGGTATCCGGGGTGCTTAAAATAGTGGTCCTAGGTAGTTTTGTAGGGGTCATTGCCCAAAGGGAATATCAAGCCATAAAGGCCGAAAAGCACCTTAAAAAGCATACCCAGTGGACAACCGTTGCGCCTTTTCCCGAAACAGAAAATTTGTTTACCCGTATTAAAAAGATTGCCAATAAGCCAGAGACGATTAGGAACGAAGGTGATTTTGAAACGGAAACAATACATACGCAAATAATTAAATCTACCTATACCAAACCTTACCTTATGCATGGTTCTATGGGGCCGGCTTGTGCCATAGCAATGTTCAATGGGGAGGTATTACAGGTATGGTCTCATAGTCAGGGCATATATCCTTTGAGAGATGCATTAGCATCAATGCTAGATATGGATCTTGACAAGATCCATATAATTAGTGTTCCCGGGGCCGGATGTTATGGCCATAGCACAGCGGATGATGCTGCGACCGATGCAGCACTTTTGGCAATAGAGTATCCAAAAAGACATGTGAGAGTACAATGGTCCAGACATGATGAACAATCTTGGGATCCTTATGGCCCGGCAATGATTATTGATTTAGCGGCAAGTCTGGACAGGAATGGAAGAATAAATTCATGGAAATCAGAGGTATGGACAGACTCGCACAGTACACGGCCCAATAGTGACGCGGGGACTATATTGGCTGCCCGGTATTTAGAAAAACCTTTTCAAATGAAATCTCGAGGATTTTTAGCCGGGGGTCATAGAAACGCGGATCCATATTACCGCATTCCGCACTTAATGCTGAAGGCACATTATTATGATGGCCCGTTAAGAGTTTCCTCTTTGCGTAGTTTAGGATCCTTTGCGAATATTTTTGCTGTGGAGTCATTTATGGATGAATTGGCGGAGAAAGCAGGAAAAGATCCCTTGGAATTTCGTTTGGAACATTTGGATGACGATAGGGGCATTGCAGTTATTAAAAAAGTAATGGAATTGACCGCTTCGTTAAAAAGTAAAGATGGTGAGGGAATTGGCTTTGCCTTTATGAGATACAAAAACACAGATGCCTATGCCGCAGTTGCTGCTCATGTGTCTGTGGATAAGGAAAATGGTAAAGTTCGGGTTTTGAAACTATGGGCAGCTGTTGATGTGGGGGAAGTAATCAATTTGGATGGTATCATCAATCAAACCGAAGGCGGCATGATCCAAGCGGCTAGCTGGACATTAAAAGAGCAGGTGACTTTCAACCCCCATGAAGTGACCAGTACAGATTGGATAACATATCCTATTTTACGTCATTCAGAAATTCCGGAGGTAGAAGTGGCTATAATTGACCGCCCAAACGAGCCTGTATCAGGTGCTGGGGAAGTTCCTATGCCCCCAACTAGTGCTGCAATTGCGAATGCAGTTTATAGGGCATGCGGCACTCGAGTGTATGATTTGCCAATACGAATACATAAAAAATAGCAACATCAATACAACTGGGAAAGATTGCCATAATAAAAAGTTGCCCTAGATTTGAGATGCCATTTAATTTCTCGGTAAAATACACTCTTTTTAGGGTATTGGAATAGGTGTATTTTTTAGTCAACAGTTTAAATACATTACACAACATATATTCTGGTCATTGTAGGAATAATCATAGTTTTATAGCAACGAAAAGAATGCTATTTACCAATGAAAGCATATATAACCTTAATTACAATTTTTATCTTTGGGTCAGCAGTTTTATACGCCCAACAAGCCGGGGATTATAGGTCGATAGCTTCTGGAAACTGGACAAGTGTTGGTATTTGGGAGACCTATAATGGCACCACTTGGGGTGCGGCAACATCGTATCCTGGCCAGCTTACTGGCACTAATGACGTCTTTATTATTGGCGGTAATTCAGTCTCTATTTCTTCCACTATTTTAAATACCATAAATTCTATACTTATAGGCGACGGTACGGCGGCCTTGGATAATTTTTATGTAAGTGGAACATCAAGCCTTAATACACAACTTGTTACTATTGCAAATGGGGGGCATGCAGAATGGATTTCCAATGTAAGTTTATCGCTTCCGGCAGGAGCTTCATTCCAGATTAATCCTGGGGGAGAACTTGCAACGGATAGACCGTGTAGTGCTTCAAAAAGATTGATTATAGGGGCCACTGTTTATTCTACCTGTAACGGGGGTGCAGGAGCTCAATATGATTTCACGGATTTAAATGAATCCGGGGGTTCTTTGTCGGTTTCGCCCACCTCAGATAGTCCAATTTGCGAAGGTGAAATCTTGAATTTATATGCAAATCCATCCGGTACGGGTGCTACAGGCGCATCTTTTCTATGGACCGGGCCTAACGGATTTACCGCTACAACTTCTGATGCAACCGTTTCGGGTCTTGCTCAAGGGGATTATACCTATACGGTAACGATTACGGACTCCGCAGGAAATACAAATACTAAATCCGTAACGGCAATAGTTTTGGCTACACCGCAAATAACAAGTACAACTCCAGGTTCAATAAATGGTTCTGGTACCGTTCTTTTAAACGCTATGGCCTCTTCAGGTGTACTCAATTGGTTTTCAAATGCTTCGGGAGGATCTAGCTTGGGCACAGGATTTACCTTTATGACACCCAGCATAAGTGCAACCACCACTTTTTATGTAGAAGCATCGGAAAATGGTTGTGTATCTGCTAGAGTTCCTGTCATGGCAACAATCAATGGTGTTACCGATGTCATAATTAATCCTAGAATAACCTATCGCGTTAAAATAAACTAGTAACGTAGGTATGCTTAGTAAGGCATAGCTATTCGTTTACTTTAGGGTCTTGTTTATTCTTACACGGAACACTTTAGAAAATTTTCAGGACTTAATTGAGATTAGCGGTATGGGTATCATCAATACTACTGATATCTATGGAAACCCCTGTGCCATAACGCTTGGTTAAATAGGTGAATTTTTCGCCCCATTTTATTTCTTGGGCTTTATAGGAAGACCGTGAATACACGGTTTGGGAAAAGGATTCGTCAAATGCCTTTATCATCACAATAAATTCTGCGTCTTTTATCAATACTTCTGAGGCAGAAAGTCCGTATAACGGACTTGATGGTGTTATAGGATGAACTATGGTCCACATGGTAGGAAAAAACACCACTTTGGTGCGCTCCAATTCCAACAAATGAAAATCCCTGAGGTCTGTAGTATCCCGTTTTAAAGAAAGGGTGACGGAAACTTCAACTTCCAATAACTGGTTGTTTTTAGGATTGACTACACGGAACATGAAACCATTTATTTCCTGATACGGCGCTATTACGGCATGGGTACTATATTTTATAGTGGCATAGGGTTTTGAAAACCTACCATACATTAAACCCGTAGCCAAAGCAAATAATAAAAGGCCTAATAGGGATTCAGTGGCTGCCACCATATTGGCTGCCAAATTCAATGGTGCAACTTGGCCGTATCCTAAGGTGGTGATGGTTTGTGCGCTAAAGAAAAAAGCTTCTGTAAATTGGTCAAGTGGAGTTGTTCCATGGATTCCGGTTAGATGCTCCATGCCAATAATCAAATATAGACTCGCGAATACAATATTGATGGTAAAATAGCCTAGAGCAAGGACGGTCAAAAATTTCAACCAAGACATAGAGACCAAGGAATGAAAGATATTAAGTTGTTCCAGAAAGGATACATTTTGTTTCCGTACATTAAAGGTGCCATCCTTATTTAGTGCGCGGTAACCTTCGGCTACCGTTTTAGTATCCAATCCTAAATCATTGTGATTGTGCTTATTCTTTGGCTTCATTACAACTCCAGTTTGCTCCGCTTACGTTTGTCATAATCCCAATAGTCTTCTAAATGATTTACTAAAGTTCTAAGCTCCTTGATATAAAATTTTTAGGCCTTTTCCTTGATTAATTTTTTACTTAGCTCCTCTAAAGACACACCTTTTGTTTCTGGCATCATAAAATGCACCCAGAGTAGTTGTAGCACCATCATAAAGGCAAAGAATAAGAATACGGTGCCTGCGCCTATCGTAGAAAATAAGAACGGCACAGCAGCTGGTATGGCCGCAGCCAAAATCCAGTGTACAGAGCATCCAAAAGCTTGTCCGCTTCCGCGTAAATGATTAGGAAATACTTCAGATATAAATACCCAAATAACACTTCCTTGTCCGATAGCATGAGCCGCTATAAATAAGAATAAGAAGATTGGCACGGCCATTCCTTGCCACTCAAAAAAGAAAGCGCACGCAACAAGAGATAGTGAAATAATATAGCCTATAGAGCCAATATACATTAATTGTTTACGGCCTAATCGGTCAATTAAATTAATACCTAATAATGTAAATAACATATTGGTTACACCAATACCTACACTGCTTAAAAGGGCAGTACTTTCTCCTAAACCAGCTTCTTCAAAAATACGTGGAGCATAGTATAAGAATGCGTTTATTCCAGATAGCTGATTAAAGAATGCAATAGAAAATGCTAGGATTAAGGGGAATCGATATTTTTTCATGAATATAGATTCACCGGTAACGTTGTTTTTATCGTCTTGCTGTATTAAAGATACAGCCTCATTTACATCTTGGTTTGGGTCGATAAGTAATAATACTTTTTTCGCTTCATCAATTCTCCCTTGGGTTATTAACCATCTTGGGCTCTTTGGAACGGTAAGGACAAATACAGTATAAATAATAGCAGGAATACCTTCAACTCCAACCATCCAACGCCATGCATTTTCACCTAATCCGCTAAGCATATAATTAGAAAGAAAGGCAATAAGAATACCGAATACTAAACTGAATTGATAGAAACCTACTAGTTTACCTCTCTTGTCAGCAGGTGAAATTTCAGAAATATATGCAGGTGCTGCGATGGTAGATACCCCTACACCAATACCACCAATAAATCTAAAGATAGCAAAGGTGATTGGGTCATTAGATAAAGCAGAACCTATAGCAGAAATACTAAAAAGGACCCCTATCCAAATTAGTGTATTTTTTCTACCGTATTTATTGGTTGGTATTCCGGCAAATAAAGCACCAAGAACGGTACCCCATAAAGCCCCAGAAATTACTACCCAACCATGAAATGAATCAGAACTGTGCCACAATGCTTGTAATTGTTTATCTGCACCGGATATTACTACGGTATCAAAACCAAATAAAAAACCTGCTAACGCTACAGTGATAGACCAAACTAATATTCTGTTCATTTCTAAAATTTATGTTAATGTTAAATATAATCAATCAAATTGATTAATTCTTGTTCTTATTCGACAACAATAAAATACTATAAATGGTAACTTGTATGTATAATTAAAAATACAACAATGAAAGATTTAAAAAATAAAGTGGCTTATATCACCGGAGGCACCAAAGGTATTGGTTTTGGTGTTGCTCAGGCATTATTGAGTCAGGGTATGAAAGTAGCCATAAGTGGACGGTCTCAAAAAAGTGTAGATGAAGCCTTAAAAGATTTCAACAATGTGTATGTGTTGGGAATTGTTTCTGATGTAGCTAAAATGGCAGATGAAAAAAATGCCATTTCTAAAATTATGGAGAAATGGGGTCAGGTAGATGTTGTTTTGGCAAATGCCGGTGTAGGTAACTTTGCGCCAATTGATGAGATGACAGATGAGGAATGGCACCAAATGATAGATACCAACTTAAGTGGTGTTTTTCACTCCCTTAAAGCCTCTGTTGAAGCTTTAAAAAAATCTAAGGGATATTATATAACGTTGGCGAGTTTAGCAGGCACTAATTTTTTTGCAAACGGAGCTGGTTATAATGCATCTAAATTTGGGGTAGTTGGCTTTACCCAAGCAGCTATGTTAGACTTAAGAAAATATGATATTAAGGTGTCTACAATAATGCCCGGGTCTGTAGCGACACATTTTAATAATCATGAGCCAGATGAAACTGATGCATGGAAAATTCAACCAGAAGATATCGGACAATTGGTGGTAGATTTATTGAAAATGAACGAAAGAACATTACCAAGTAAGATAGAGGTGAGGCCTACACGACCTGATAAAAAATAAAGTTATACCTCTTTCTCTGTAAACGGAATTTCAGAATTACAAATTTCTGTAATCAATTGACCAAGTATCTGCTCGAAATCATGAATCACATTAGCGTCTATAATGTGATTTTTGACTCCTCGGGCAGATTCTTTTTGAGCAAAAAGCAATGTACCTTCCGCGAAATTTTTTAACGAGATAATTCCAGCTTGTATTGATAAGTTCTCTTTATTATATGTTTTAAAAAACATCAATCCGTAACAAAGTAGTTGAAAGGCTTTACTGTACTGATACTCCTCAGATAATATTTCCCAGTCCATTATTTCAACATTCCTTCTTTCTACCTTTCCTGTTTTGTAATCTATGATACGGGTAATACCATCAAACTCATCTACACGATCTAGTTTACCTTTTAACTTAATTGGAAAATCAAGTCCTTTTATTATAAGAGGAACTTCTAATGATTGTTCTAAAGCGATAATTTTTATTTCATGATCAGCAATGACTGCTATTTCAGCATCAATAAATGTTTGAATGTATTTAAGGATAACGTGAAATGAAATATAATTTTTACCAGAGCTTATATTCCCCTCTTTGTAAGTCTTTTCAAAGTTAAGTGAAACAATTCGTGGTATATTTTTTTTAATGCCATTTAAAAGCTCAACGGTAAGGTTGATTCCAACTAATGGAGTATAAAGTTCTTCTAAGCTGTCATGAACAATGGTGCCAAAAGTATTGGGAGCAAGGGTTTCCTCAACTTGTAAAACATCGTTAATATTCAGTAGGTTCTGTTTGTAAAAATCTATAGGGTTTCTAATATAGTTGCTTAAAGAACTGGGTGAAAAACCTTTTTTAGCCTTCTCTTGAATTAATGAAACTAAACTTTTTGTTTTAAAAATGGTTTCATTTTTTTTGGTAACTGTTTGTATTTGAGGAGTAGCAATATACTCTGTAATATCTGTTCTATTTTCATCAGTAAGAAGTTGTGTAATCAGTCTGCTTTTTTCGCCACCCTCTAAAGCATCAGGTTCCGTATTGTATAAAATATATACGTTCTTGGCTCTTTGTAGTAATCTGTAGAAATGGTAGGTATAAACCGCGTCTTTTTCTTTATATGTAGGTAGACCATTTTTAATTTTAAGGTCGAATGGGATGAATGAATTATTAGATTTACCTGAAGGTAATACACCTTCGTTAACTGAGGTTATGATAACAGTCTCAAAATCGAGTAGTCTACTTTCTAACATTCCCATAATTTGAATGCCTTCTATTGGGTTACCTTGAAAGTCTAAGGTTTCGGTACTTAAGAGTTGTTTAAATAGATGCTTGAAACTTTTGAGATTATTTATATAAGAAAAAGTAGCACATAAATCTTTTAGCTGATTAAATAGCGTATAAAATTTATAAAGCTGTTCTAGTAATAGCGCATTTTCTTTTACTATTTCTATTGTTCTAATCGATTGAACAAGTACTAGGAAGTTATCAATTAAGTAATTCGGATTGTTATTAGTATCCTTGAACAATAATGATACGGTAGCATTTGTTGGTATTAACTCTTCAATTTGTAAACTCGAGATATACGACCAGTTATTTGTTTTTATTTTGGTTATTAATGCTTCGGCTGAAACTTCATTTGCATCAAAAAGTAATACAGCATAAGAATGCGTGAGTAAGTTTAAAAGGTTTTTGTAAAACCACCCTTTCTCTGTTTTTTGCTCATGAAAGTCTATTAGATTCGTAAAAAAACTAGCTAATGGTGTTGATTCTAGTTTTTGGCCCATAGTAATATTGGTAGCCGAAATATTATCAGGAATTGAATTTAATAGCGGGTTTAATAATTCTTCATTACCTAATACTATAGCGGCATTACTGAGAGATTCTGGATGTTCATTCTGAATTTGGTAAAGTAAATTACCTACATAATTTACCTGTGATATGTTCTTTGGAACACCAATTATTTCAATATGTTTCTTAGTATTATAGTGATTGGTTAGTCCGTTAAGAGTTTTACCTTTAAGTACGTTCCAAGTATTTTGATAGTGTCTTATAAAATAACCAGCATCATGAATTGTGTCTTGTAAGAAGTAGGGGTCTATGTCCCAATAAATAGTTGCATCTGTTTTTTCGAGAATAGTTTGAATAAGGATGCTTTCAGCACTGTTTAAGGCATTGAAGCCAAGGAAAATATGCTTCTTGGTAATTTGAGCTATGTAGCTAGGTAATTGTACTACAGAAGTTCTGTATATAAGCCCTTGATGACCTATACCTTGTTTTGTTAAGTTGGCATTGAATTGATTATAGATTTCTTCTAAATATCTCCAGAAATGAAGATAATTTTCAATCATCTCCGATTTTTCTGCATTCAGAGACCAATGATTTACTTCTTGTATAGCCTCTATGTTTTTATATAGTGTGGATGCATCGACTAAATACCTATCTACTTCATTAAAATCTTGTAATAATATTTGGCCCCATTTTAGAAATGAATCAAACGATTCTTTTTCATAATCACCAACGCTTAAATAGGCGTTGTAAAGTTCAAAGAGTTGTGTGGTGGTATTTGCAGAAACTAAGTTGGAAACTTTTTCAATAAAGTCTTCAATGCTATAAATTTCAGGTGCAAGTACGGTTTTTGAAATTGTTTTGGAAAGTATTTTTTTTAGAAATACACCGGCACGTTTACTGGGTAAAATATAAATAACTTTACCAGTGTCTGGGTTTTTACTTATTACATCTCTGATTACGTCTTCTATAAAGCTCTGCATATAGTAAAAATAAAAAAGCTCCGCATATAGCGGAGCTTTTGTTTATTAAAAACACTTAGGTTATTCTAACTTATTTTACTAAGTTGATTTCTACCCTTCTGTTTTGAGTTCTACCAGCTCTTGTGTTATTGGTAGCCATTGGCTTAGATTCACCATAACCAACTGCAGATAATCTAAACTCTTCTATTCCTTTGTCAACTAAGAATTCTTTTACAGAAAGAGCTCTTGACTCAGAAAGACTTTGATTTAATTTTTCGCTACCTACGCTGTCAGTATGACCTTCAACAGTAAACTTAGCGTTAGGGTATTCTTTAAGAATAGTGATAATGTCAACCATTACAGAAGTAGATTCAGCTTTGATTGAAGATTTACCAGTATCAAATAAGATAGTTCTAGCGTAATCGTTCAATTGTTTTTGAACTTCTTCAGTTACTTCAGGACAACCAGTGTTAGCTACTGTACCAGCAACATCAGGACATTGATCATCTTTGTCAAGTACACCGTCACCATCAGCATCAGCCCAAGGACAACCTTTGTTTTCAGCAGGACCAGCTTCAGAAGGACAAGCATCATCTTTATCAGCTACACCATCGCCATCAGCATCAGGACAACCAGCTAAAGCAGGAAGACCAGCTTCGTTAGGACAAGCATCATCTTTATCAGCTACACCATCGCCATCAGCATCAGGACAACCGTTCATTTCTTTAGAACCAGCTTCATTAGGACAAGCATCTTTGCTATCTTCAATTCCATCGCCATCAGCATCAGGACAACCGTTGAATGCTTCAAGACCAGCAACTTCTGGACAAGCATCATCTTTATCGTAGATACCATCACCATCAGTATCAGTACCACCAAATTTAACTGAAATACCAGCTAAGTGTTGGAAATGTTTTACACCGTAATCTTCAAAAGCATGCTTGTAAGAAGATTGTAATGTAAGACCTAAGTTCTCTGTAAACCAAATGTTAAGTCCAAGACCACCATTTACAGTACCAGCTCCGATTTCATCAACCCAAGTATAACCACCACCAATCTCAATAAAAGGATCAATAACAGTAGTTTTTTTGATTAAATCATATTTTATTGTACCATCTAAAGCATAATAAGAGAAATCATCAACGCTAACATCACCTAATTTGCTGATTTTGTTAAGAGATCCTCTTGCTCCAATAGAGAAGCCGTCACCAACACTCTTCGAAACTCCTACATAAGAGATAGAAGGTAAAATATTCCAGTGATCGTTCACATTAACGAATTCATTACCAAAAGAACTTACATCCCCAGTAGGATATACGTCAACGGCATTAACCCCGAACTGTACTTGCCAAGGATTATTCTCGTCTTGCGCTTGTATGCTGTTGATACCTACGACAAGTAGGGCAGCAACCATTAATTTGCTAAGATGTTTCATTTTCAAATTTTTAAGTTTAAGTGTTTATTAGCTACAAATGTAACTTGTTAAATATTATTAACAAAATCAATTTCCTATTTTTTTAACGCATTTAATAGATTAAAAAGCGCATTTAAACGATTTTCAATTCTTTGCCAACTTCAGTAAAGGCCTTAATCGCAGTGTCTATATGCGCCTTTGAATGGGCTGCGGATAGTTGAACTCTTATTCGTGCTTTCCCTTTTGGCACTACAGGATAGAAAAAACCGATAACATATATGCCTCTTTCAAGTAACTTATTTGCCATTTGTTGTGATAATTTGGCATCATAAAGCATTACAGGAACTATTGCTGAGTCTCCATCGACGATATCGAAGCCTGCTTTTTTAATTCCTTTTTTAAAGTATTCTGTATTTTCTTTTAGTTTATCGCGTAAAGAAGTATCGTTTTCTAACATATCAAACACCTTAATAGATGCACCAACTATAGCTGGGGCCAAAGAGTTTGAAAATAAATACGGTCTAGAACGTTGTCTCAGTAGCGTAATGATTTCTTTTTTACCAGTGGTGTAACCACCCATCGCCCCACCTAATGCCTTGCCTAAGGTGCCGGTTATAATGTCTATTCTACCCATAACACCTTTTTCTTCTAAGGTGCCTTTTCCTTTATCACCAATAAAACCTGCTGCATGGCATTCATCTATCATTACTAATGCGTCGTACTTATCGGCTAAATCACAGATTTTATCTAAAGGGGCTACAATACCATCCATAGAGAATACACCGTCAGTTACGATGATTTTAAATCTAGCTCCGTCTTCATTTGCTTTCTTAAGTTGCTCCTCAAGGTCATTCATATCACTATTTGCATATCGATATCGTTTAGCTTTACATAATCGTACACCATCTATTATAGAAGCATGGTTTAAAGAGTCTGAAATTATTGCATCTTCAGCAGATAGTAATGGCTCAAAAACACCTCCATTTGCATCAAATGCCGCTGCATATAATATAGTGTCTTCTGTTTCGTAGAAATGAGCTATTTTTTCCTCAAGGGTTTTGTGAATATCCTGTGTGCCACAAATAAATCTTACTGAAGACATTCCAAAACCATGGGTGTCCATAGCATCTTTAGCTGCTTGAATAACATCTGGATGAGATGAAAGCCCTAAGTAGTTATTGGCGCAAAAGTTAATAACCTCTTGCCCTGTGTTAATTTTAATAACTGCATCTTGTGGCGAAACTATTATTCTTTCTTCCTTAAAAAGGCCATCATTTTTAATGGATTCAATTTCTTGCTGTAAGTGTTCTTTTATTTTTCCGTACATATTTATATATATTCTAATTGTATTTCTGTATTAATATACACAATGATTTTGTGGTCAATTATATAGCCCATATTTGAAAAGTTTTCGGCATAGGTATTCAATTGATTGCGATATTTAGCATTACGTTCACCCGTTTTGTAATCAATTATGGTAGCGTAGTTCCCTTTAAGAACAACCCTGTCTGGTCTTTGTATGGTGCCATTAGCCATTAATATATCTCGTTCGTTTAAAACTTCAAAACCAGTTTCGTAAAAATGACTTAAATCTTGATGATAAATAACGCTTTTAACGATTGCTTTTATTTCTTCCTTTTCCTGCTCTTTAATGAAACCTTTTTGAATGGCCATTTGAAGAGCTCTTTCTAAATCAGCCGTTGTGTAAATAGCTCCTAATATCGTATGAATCACATTACCTTGATTAATAGCAATGTCTAAACCTTCATCCCATAAAACACCGGCTAAAGCTAAAATTTTGAAATCAGGTCGATCTTTGTTGGTGTATATATAAGGTACATTTTTTTGAATAGTGTTTGGGGTGCGTTTTGTTTCAACACTTTTTAGTTCACCAAAATCATATTCCAATTTGCCTTGTGCGTATAAGCCTTTGTTCTTTAAAAAATGAATAAACAATCCTGAATAATAGTTTGGATTATGGTCACCTTTTTTATCAAGATTATTTGAGCTTATAATGAATAATGCATTTACCGCTCTTGTGAGTACTACATATAATAGATTAAAAGTGTCTAGCTGTAGTTTTTGATGATCAAGGTCGTATAGCAGTGATTCAAACTCACCATACTCTCGTACTTCTTGTTTTTTATTAATCAATACTTCTGAAAACCCAAGAAATTCTTCTTTATCTACCGGAAGCCATAATTTCGGATCAATTTCTTCAAATACATTAGAATTGGCGTACGGGAATATGACCACAGGAAATTCTAATCCTTTGGATTTATGAATGGTCATAATCTGTACAGAATCTAAATTTTCTGGAGTACTTATACTTGACGAATTTCCTTTTTTATCCCAATAGTCCAAAAACGATTGCATATCTGAACCATATTTTTGCTCAACATCAAAAACCAAATCCATAAATGCAGAAAGATGTGCGTCTGAATTAGGAATGAGGTTAAAGATTTTAATTGCATAAGCTAGGCCGTCAAAAACCGAGGCCTGTCTCAATTTTGAGGCATCAAAGCCATATTCCTCAAATAAGTGGGTGTCGAGGTGGTTTAAATTTTCAAAAATATATGCGTGCCTATCTTCTTTTTCTTCTGATAAAAAATTTAGTATTTCAAATTGAATCTCTAGCTCAGTTGGCTGAACCATGTATCGTATTAATTGAACCAGAAAAATGGCTTTAGGGCTACCACTTAATAATAAAGAATCTGAAGAAACTACGGGTATTTTATTTTGCATCAGAAAATTGGCTAGTAATAAGCCGTGTTTCTTTTTTCTTATAATAATACAGATATCACTATAGGTATACCCTTGTAATAAGCATTTGTTGATAGCTGCTAAGGTTTCTAAAGCATATTGCTCGTCACTCTCTTCTTCTAATAATAATAGGTTGACATACCCACCATCTTTTTGGTTTACTTCTTGCTGATTGCCAATTTTAAAAAACTCTTGATACATTGTGTTTTCTAAAAACGGACTAATACTTTGAAAAAAGCTATTGTTGAAATTTATGATTTCAGCGTAGCTTCTGTAGTTTTTGGGCAGGGTTACAAGCTCAGATTCTATGGTAAACGGGTGCTTCTGTTGTGTTGCTAATTCAATAAATTGTTCAGCCTTGCCACCACGCCATCTATAGATGGCTTGTTTAGGGTCGCCTACCAAGAATAATGATCCTGTATCACCAAGTTCATCTTCGCCTTCCATGGCATTACCGATTAATGGAATAAGGTTTTCCCATTGCATCTGCGAAGTGTCTTGAAATTCATCTATAAAATAGTGCTTGTATTTTTCACCTAGTCGTTCATAAATAAATGGTGCTGGCTGATCTTTAATCTCCTTGGCAATCAAGGTGTTGAATTCAGATATAGATAGCTGGTCTTTTTCTTCTTGAATAATTTTTAATTCTTTTTGAATGGCGTTTAATAATGCAAAAGGAACAATGTTTCTATTAATATTTTGTAGATAACTTGTTTTTTGAATAGTTGACTTTATTTCTTTTAATAATCGACTGAATTCAGAATGTAAACTATCAATAATTGACTTAATATTATCGGGGGTAGATTTATTATAAGGTTTTGAAGTATCAAAATTCTGATTCCATGCTGCAGAAAAGTTGGTAATAAATTCACCTCTAGAAATTTTCAAAATTAATTTTGGAAAATAGCCGCCGGTAAAATCGGTAAATTCAAGGTTATTGTTGGAAAATAGGTCTAAAATTGAATCAGCATTCTCTATTATTTCAAATTTATTTTTCCTAATTATATCTTGATTTTTATCTTTAAGTTTTAAGAAATCTCCAATTTCTACATCCTTTAAGTGCTTAAGATGCTCTGCGTTGTTTTCATCGAATATAAGCTTACCGATTTTTAATAGGTCAAAGCCAATATCCCAACTTCTATCATCTTCTATTTTTTCAAGAGCAAAATCTAAAAGCACTTTGGTAAATTCAGGGTCTTCACCTGCTTTTCCAATGACTCTTTCAACAGCCTCTTGTAATAGCAAATCAACATCTAATACGACTTCAAAATTTTGCGGAATTTTTAAGTCCTTCGCAAAGGTTCTTATAAGCCTATGTGTAAATTTATCAATGGTAGAAATATCAAAAAATGCGTAGTTGTGTAGTATTTGTTTTAATCTAAGTTTGCTTAAAGAGGGTAGGTCTTCAAAGGTAAACTGGGTCTCATTAATAATATCATTAAATAAGGGAGAAGCTTCTTTAGCAGATGTGGTTGTGGAAAACTCGTAAAGACTATTTAAAATACGATGCTTCATCTCATTCACCGCTTTATTGGTAAATGTTATAGCTAATATTTTTCTAAAATTTTGAGGAGATGCTAGTATAATTTTCAAGTATACTTTAGCAAGGGCATAGGTTTTGCCGGATCCTGCTGAAGCATTATATATGGTAAAAGAATTACTAGACACTTATTTTTACTGCAAATTAAGGATTCCTATACAGTTCTTAACAAATTATTAGATGAATATAAATGTTAAAACTCGTAACTTTGAAAGACAATTAATATTAATTTAAAAACAAACAAATTATGGCTTTTCAACTACCGAATTTGCCTTACGCATATGATGCTCTTGAGCCTCATATTGATGCAAGGACAATGGAAATACATCATACAAAACATCATAACGGATATACTGCTAAGTTAAATGCCGCTATCGAAGGTACTGATCTTGAAGGAAAATCAATTGAAGATATTTTAACTGGTTTAGATATGAACAATGGAGCTGTTAGAAATAACGGTGGAGGTTTTTATAATCATTCTTTATTCTGGACAATTTTGTCACCAAATGGCGGAGGTAAGCCAAGTGGCGAATTGGCTAAGGCTATTGATAGTGCTTTTGGTTCTTTTGATGCTTTTAAGGATAAGTTCACTTCTGCAGCCGGAACTAGATTTGGTTCTGGTTGGGCATGGTTGTGTGTTCATAAAGGTGGTAAAGTAGAAGTATGTTCTACACCTAATCAAGATAACTCACTTATGCCTGGTGTAGGTTGTGGTGGTCACCCTATTTTAGGTTTAGATGTATGGGAACATGCTTACTACCTAAATTATCAAAATAGAAGACCTGATTATATTGAAGCATTTTTCAATATCATTAATTGGGATGAAGTGTCAAAACTTTACGCTAGTAATAAATAATCTATAGAAGGCAAGTGCCTTATGGACTTTGTAAGAAACCGCTTAAGAAATAATCTTAGGTGGTTTTTTTTGGCTTAAAATAGAAAAGGGCGGAGAAGTCTCCACCCTTTTCGTCCCAAATCTTACCATAAACTTAACCTACTTATGCTATGGCGGGACTAAATTACTGGTATTGAGTAAATAAAAAAAGAAATTTTAAGAAAAAAAACAACTTTTATTTAGTAAAAGTTGAATTTCAGGTGGTTATTTGGATAGCTTATGAGTAGGTAGATAACTCGATTGGTATAAAATAAAAAGACGGAGCATAGCCCCGTCTTTTTCCCCAAATCTTACCATGAACTTAACCTACTTATGCTATGGTTTTCCAAATATATAGGTAGTTGATGTTTTATAGCAAGCTTTCCGTTGAACTTCCTGAACAATGGTTGTAATACATTATGGTTGCTTCTAAATTTTTTTTAGGTAAAAGGAAGCTAATTAGACGTAAAATAAAAAGACGGAGCATAGCCCCGTCTTTTCCCCAAATCTTACCATGAACTTAACCTACTTATGCTATGGTCTTCCAAATATATGTGTAGTTTATGTTTTAGAGAAAGCTTTCCGTTAAACACCCCGAACATTAGTTGTAATACTTATTAGGTTCTTGGGACTAATGATTTTATCTAATTGGGTAAAAAATAAAAAGACGGAGCATAGCCCCGTCTTTTCCCCAAATCTTACCATGAACTTAACCTACTTATGCTATGGTTCTTCAAAAGTAATGTTGTGTATGAAGAAAGTAAAAGGTATTTGTTCAACTTCCTGTAAAAACGGTTGAAAGGACAAATAAGAGTAATTTTTGGAAAGAGTGCAGTTTTGCGAAAAGGTATTCAATAAAAAAGGTGGAGAAACCTCCACCTTTTTTGCCCCAAATCTTACCATGAACTTAACCTACTTATGCTATGGTAACTTTAAAAGTAAAGCTGGTTAGTTTATTTCGACTATTCTATCGATGAAATACATTTTTTGACGATGAAATGCATAAAAACTATGCATTTCATCGAAGATTTATTTAGTATGCTCGTTCGTTATTTCCTTCATAAAAATTAATGAAAGCTCTGTTAACAACCCTATTTCCACCAGGTGTGGGGTAGTTGCCTGTAAAATACCAATCTCCTAAATTTTTAGGACAAGCTTCATGTAAGCTTGAAATTGTCTGGTATATTATAGTTACTTCAGCATTAATATCTTCGGAACTCAAAAGCTCTCCTATTTTCTTTGAAATCTGTTTCGCAGAAAATGGTGTATAGAAATCCTTAACATAATTAACTACATCTTTGTCCTTACTCTGTACTTGGGTCAAACATTTTTTATAAATTCCTTCTACAATGTGCATTGAATTATGGTCTTCATGTAATGCTAATGCCGCTTTGAAGGCTATAAAATCTTCTAATTTAGCCATATCAATACCATAACAATCAGGATACCTTATTTGAGGCGCAGATGAGACAACTATTATTTTCTTTGGTGATAGTCGATCTAGGATTCTTAAAATACTTTTTTTAAGGGTTGTGCCTCTAACAATACTGTCATCTATAATTACAAGATTATCACCTTCTTTAACAGATCCGTACGATATGTCATACACGTGAGCAACAAGGTCATCTCTGCTACTATCTTGAGTTATGAAGGTTCGAAGTTTAGCATCCTTAATAGCTACTTTTTCAATTCGAGGTCGAACCTCTAAAATTTCGTGCAGTTGTTCGCCAGTTATATTCGGGCCTAATGCTAGTATTTGCTCTTCTTTTTTCTTGTTCAAATAGTTTTGTGCCTCTTTTACCATTCCGTAAAAAGACGTTTCAGCTGTATTTGGGATATATGAGAATACCGTATTCTTGATATCTTCATCGATAGCTTCTAGAATTTGAGGAAAAACCAATTTACCTAAGGCTTTCCTCTCCTGATAAATTTCTTTGTCACTGCCTCTAGAGAAATAGATGCGTTCAAAAGAACATGCTTTTCTTTCTTTCGGTTCTAGAATTTGTTTTATAGCACTAGTTCCATTTTTCTTAATGATAATAGCTGCGCCTGGATCAAGTTCTTTTACTTCTTCATAAGGCACGTTGAATACTGTTTGTATCGCTGGTCTTTCTGATGCAACTACAACAACCTCATCGTCCCTATAATAATAAGCAGGCCTAATTCCGTTTGGATCGCGTAATACGAAGGCATCACCATGACCTAACAAGCCAGCCATAGCATAACCACCATCAAAATTCTTTGCGGCCCTTCTTAATATTTTATAAACTTTTAAACGCTCGGCAATGATAGGGGAAGCCTGTTGTTTTGTAAAGCCTTCTTTTTTTATTTGTTTGTATAATTTGGCAACTGCATCATCTAAAAAGTGACCAATCTTCTCCATTACAGTAACGGTATCGGCCATTTCTTTGGGATGCTGCCCTAACTGAATTAAATTATCAAACAGCTCATGTACATTGGTCATGTTGAAATTACCTGCCACAATAAGGTTACGGTGCATCCAGTTGTTTTGTCTTAAAAAAGGGTGTACGCTTTCTATGCTGTTTTTACCAAAAGTTCCGTAACGTACGTGACCAAGAAGTAATTCCCCTATATACGGTATATGTTTTTTCTGAAGCGCAACATTGTCTTCGTATTCAGGATGCTCTTTTAACTCCTTATTAATACGATCATTAATTTGTGCAAAAATATCCTGTATAGGTTGTTGCTCACACGATCGTACACGGCTCATGTATCGCTCACCTGCTTTTACATCTAATTTAATGCTTGCGAAACCTGCACCATCTTGACCTCGATTGTGTTGCTTTTCCATCATTAAATACATTTTATTTACACCATAAAATGCTGTTCCATACTTTTCCTTGTAATACTCTAATGGCTTTAGTAGCCGTATTACAGAAATACCACATTCATGCTTAATAGCGTCACTCATTACCTTTTGGTATTAAAAAAACCCCAATAATTTGGGGCTAGGGGTTTATTGTAATTCGATATCAAACTGAGTCAGTCTTTTAAACTGATGCAGTCTTTCCTTAATCTCTTTATGATTTAATTTGAGCATTCTTTCCGTGCCAAATTTTTCAACACTGAACGAAGCCAAATTAGACCCATGTATAACAGCCTTCTTCATGTTTTCAAAAGAACTATCCTCACTGGCAGCTAAATATCCTGCAAATCCTCCAGCGAATGTATCACCAGCTCCAGTTGGGTCAAAAACTTCCTCTAAAGGTAGTGCAGGGGCAAAAAAGATTTGGTCTTTATGAAATAATAAAGCACCATGTTCTCCTTTTTTAATAACCACATACTTAGGACCCATTGTAAATATTTTTTGAGCAGCTTTAACCAAAGAGTACTCTCCAGTCAACTGTCTGGCTTCCGCATCATTGATAGTTAAAACATCTATATGCTTAATGACCTCCATTAATTCATCTAAAGCATTGTCCATCCAAAAATTCATGGTGTCCAAGATGATAAGTTTTGGTCGTTTTTTTAATTGATTAATTACACTTAGTTGTACAAAAGGGTGAAGATTGCCTAACATGACAACATCGGCATCATTGTAACTTTCTGGAACTACAGGTTTAAAGTCTGCCAGCACGTTTAATTCTGTTGCTAACGTATCTCGCGTATTTAAATCATTGTGATATAGTCCTTTCCAGTAGAATGTTTTACCACCTTTTACAATTTCTAGGGCAGAGATATCGATTTTTCTATCGGTCAATAAATCTAAATATTCTTGAGGAAAATCATCACCTACTACAGAGATAATGGCCGAATCCACACCAAACTGTGAAGCTGCCAAGCCAATAAAAGTGGCGGCACCGCCTAATATCTTATCTGTTTTGCCAAAAGGTGTTTCAATGGCGTCAAAAGCGACAGTTCCTACGATTAAAAGTTTGCCCATAAAAATGTAAAAATTTTAAGCTGCAAATATAAGGATTTGAAAGGCGAATTAAAACGGATTAACGTTTACTCAAAGGAATAATTGTTAAAAGGGTATTTAGAAAATAAAATGCCAATTATTTCCTGCCAAAATCAGCAGGAATTTCACCCCAAGCCTTAGTTTCCCATTTTACGATAGGGGTATTGTATGGATTATTTTTTAGCCATTCGACAGCTCTACGTATAAGCTCAAACAAATCTTTGTTTTTAGCCGACTCTGCTAGTTTGGTGTTGCAATTTTTTTTACGAACCCAGCTCATGGCAGTTCTCGAATCGGTATAAATAATACGGTCACTGTTGCGCTCCTTTAAAAAGGCAAGTCCGTGTACAAGAGCCAAAAACTCCCCAATATTATTGGTGCCTTGTGGAAAAGGACCTTGTTTGAATAATTTTTTGCCGGTTTTAGTATCTACACCTTGGTACTCCATAACCCCTGGATTTCCACTAGATGCGGCATCCACTGAAATTGAATGGTAGTTAGGTAAACCTATTTTTAGGAGCTCTTCTTTTGACAATGAAGATGTTTCTTTTTTCTTTCCTTTATAGTCGTCATAATTACCATTGAAAGCTTTTTGGGCAATAGTAAAGCTTTCAAAAGATTTATATTCTGCACCTGCATAACCTGTGATTGCTGCTTTGCATGTTTTCCAAGAATCATAGATTCCTGGTTTTTTTCCTTTCCAAACTACATAGAACTTTCCTTTTTTGGCCATTACTTTTTGAATAATATATCGTCAATAACTTTAGGGAAATACTCATATTCTAAATGGTGCACTTTTGAAGCAATGTCATCAGCACTGTCTTTAGGGCTAATAGAAGTTTTTGCTTGATGTATTATGGCACCTTCATCATAATGTGCATTAACATAATGTATGGTAATGCCAGTTTCTGGTTCTTTATTCTCTAATACTGCGTTGTGAACATTCATGCCATACATGCCTTTGCCACCATATTTTGGAAGTAAGGCAGGATGTATATTGATAATTTTATTCGGAAAAGCATTGGTGATTGGTTCAGGTATTTTCCAAAGAAACCCAGCTAATACAATAAGATCAGGGTTAAGTGATTGCAGCATTTGTAAAACGAAATCGCTTTTTGAAAATGCCTGTCGGTTAAAATAAAGGGCATTTATTTCAAGTCTATTACAACGTTCAATGACTTTGGCATCGCTTTTGTTAGTTAATACACAGGATATAGTGACGTCCTTTCGCAATTTAAAATAGTTGGCAATGTTTTCGACATTCGACCCAGAACCTGAGGCAAAAAGAATAATTTGTTTGGTTTTCAATAGAAATGGTCTTTAAAAGAGGGCAATCAACTAATTAAGTTCGGAGTAAAAATAGTAAACAAGAAGCTAGTCAGGATTTAGAAAAAAACGATTATCATTTATAGTTCTAATAACTCACCTCTTTCAATACCCTTTTTCAACGTTACCGAAATAAAATATTAATATGGTAAAATTACAGCACTTGTATTTAATTTTATTAAATTACAATACATTTTAACGACAATTAGTGTAATTAAACCAAAGTTTTTTATTTTTGCCTACAATTTAAATTTTTAAAACAAATATTATTATGTCAGACATTGCATCAAGAGTTAAAGCTATCATCGTTGATAAATTAGGAGTTGATGAAAACGAAGTGGTAACGGAAGCTAGCTTTACTAACGATTTAGGCGCAGATTCATTGGATACAGTAGAGTTGATAATGGAATTCGAAAAAGAATTTGATATTCAAATTCCAGACGATCAAGCCGAAAATATCGCAACTGTTGGTCAAGCCATCAGCTATATAGAAGAAGCGAAGTAAAATCATGTATTCTTAAATAGAATTCAAATTATCCATGTGGTAAATGCTCCGCATGGATAATTTTTTTTAATTTACGCTTGGTTTAGATTTAAACAAATAAGAAGTTAAATGCAGTTAAAGCGAGTTGTAGTTACAGGATTGGGGGCACTTACCCCAATAGGTAATAATATTGAGGAATATTGGGATGCATTAGTTAGCGGTAAAAGCGGCTCTGCACCAATAACCTATTACGATACAGAAAAGTTCAAAGTTAAATTCGCGTGTGAGTTGAAAAACTACAACATCGAAGATCATTTTGAAAGAAAGGAAGGTCGTAAGTTGGATAGATTTGCGCAGTATGCCCTAATATCTTCTGATGAGGCTATCCTTGATTCTAAATTAGATTTAGATAAAGTCGATAAATTTCGTGTTGGAGTTATTTGGGGAGCAGGAATTGGAGGTTTAGAAACTTTTCAGAATGAAGTAATGAATTTTGCTAATGGAGACGGTACTCCTAGATTCAACCCATTCTTTATTCCAAAGATGATTGCAGATATTGCACCAGGAAATATTTCCATAAAGCATGGTTTTATGGGGCCTAATTATACGACTGTTTCTGCTTGTGCCTCTTCGGCCAATGCAATGATAGATGCCTTAAACTATATACGTTTAGGACATTGCGATGTAATCGTAACAGGAGGTAGTGAAGCTGCAGTTACTATTGCAGGTATGGGTGGTTTCGGAGCAATGCACGCATTATCTACTAGAAATGAAAGTCCGGAAACGGCTTCAAGGCCTTTTGATGCAACCAGAGATGGTTTCGTGTTAGGCGAAGGCGCTGGCGCATTGGTTCTAGAAGAATATGAGCATGCAATTGCAAGAGGAGCAAAAATATATGCTGAAGTAGCAGGTGGCGGAATGTCAAGTGATGCTTATCATATGACAGCACCTCACCCTGATGGAATCGGAGTGGTAAGAGTAATGGAGAACTGTTTAAGAGATGCTGGTCTATCTATAGAAGATGTAGATGCCATAAATACTCACGGTACTTCTACACCACTTGGTGATGTAGCAGAATTAAAAGCGATTACTAAAGTATTTGGTGAGCACGCAAAAAATATAAATATAAATTCTACAAAATCTATGACAGGACATTTATTGGGCGCTGCTGGGGCTATTGAAGCCATTGCCTCAATTTTATCTATGGAACATGGTATTGTGCCACCTACAATAAATCATACTACGGTAGATGAGAATATCGACCCTAGTTTAAATCTTACCTTAAACAAGGCTCAGAAACGAGATGTGAAAGTAGCCATGAGTAATACATTTGGCTTTGGTGGCCATAATGCATGTGTGGTTTTTAAAAAATTAGATTAATAATTTTATGGCTTTTCCCACAAACTTATTTAATTCCCATCCTAAAGAGGATGGGGATTTTTTTTTGGGGGTAACCAAAATTTTAGGATTCAAACCCAAAACATTGTCATTCTATAAAAAAGCCTTTTTACATAGGTCAATGAATAAAAAGGATGATAAGGGGAATGCTATGAATTATGAACGATTAGAATTCTTAGGCGATTCTATGTTGGGTACCATAATTTCGAAGTATTTGTATAATGAAGTACCCGAGGGTGATGAAGGTTATCTTACCAAAATGCGGTCTAAAATAGTAAGTAGAGAGCATCTTAATGAGCTTGGTAAAGATTTAAGGTTAATCAATTTTGTAGAGAGTAGAATTCCTAAATCACACTTCGGTGAAAACATACATGGTAATGTTTTTGAAGCACTGGTAGGTGCAATCTATTTAGATAGAGGCTATAATTACTGTGATAAGTTCATTAAAAAGAGGGTAATAGAGCCTTATGTTGATATTGAGCAATTAGAGGGCAGAGTTATAAGTTATAAGAGTTTAGTTATTGAGTGGTGTCAAAAGCAAAAGAAAACATTTGATTTCGATGTTTATGAAGACACAGGAAATGATACTTTAAAACATTTTGCCGTTAAACTTTCTATTGGAGGTAATGTGGTGGCGAAAGCTAGGGCAACTTCAAAGAAGAAGGCAGAAGAGAGAGCTTCAAAAAGAGCATTTTTTGCACTTCAAGACAAGATGGAGAATTAATCTTCAGCCGAAATCGTAAAATGCTAACATTTTAATAACTTATATAACAGTTATATCAATTTGTGAAACTAGGCTTTAAAGCTTATTAGTTTTATATTTACGCTTTTCTTGGAGTATGGCAGCTATTTATAAAATAAACGATGATTTTTATGATGAATCTTTTATACTAATAGCTTTACATACTACTTTAGACGATTATGCTCTAGTCTATGGATTAAATCAAAGTTTAAAAGCAAAATTTGTAAGAGCAAGAAAGGATTTTAATCTTGCTGAAAATAAATCATTTCCAATTTTTGAATGGGATGACGAATTTCATGACATGTATTGGGTATTAGTTGCAAATCACAGTAGCGAACAAGAACTTATCCCCAATAATGATTTATTCCAGAACGAAACAACATTTACTAAACCAAGGCTTATACCTGAATATAAGGATGTTGATTATCTATTAAAAATAGAAACAGAGAAGGAATTCGATACAAGCTCGTTAATTAAAAATATACTTATGTTGCAAAGAGTTATGGCAGCGTATGAGATAAGTACAGAAAAACTAAAATCAAAGAACAATTTAATATTTTAAAAATGCCAACTTTAAAAAAGACGAAAATTGTAGCCACATTAGGGCCTGCAACTAGCAAGAAAGAGGTACTCAGGAGCATGATCAATGCAGGAGTAGATGTCTTCAGAATAAATTTTTCTCACGCCGATTATGATGATGTAGCCGAGCGCGTTAAGATGATACGTGAATTAAACGAAGAATTGGATACGAACACATCCATTTTAGCAGATTTACAAGGACCTAAATTACGTGTAGGCGTAATGGCAGGTGATGTAGTAGTTAGTCCTGGTGATGAAATAACATTTGTTACCGGTAAACCTTTTGAGGGTACTGCTGAAAGAGTTTACATGAACTATGAGAAATTTCCTAGAGATGTTAAAGCTGGGGAACGCATTTTATTAGATGATGGTAAGTTAATGTTCGAAGTAGTGAAAACTAATGGCGAAGATGAGGTACTGGCAAAGGTTATACAAGGTGGTCCATTAAAATCTAAGAAAGGGGTAAATTTACCGAACACTAATATTTCTTTACCAGCACTTACAAAAAAGGATATTAAGGATGCCGAATTTGCAATTTCACTAGAAGTGGATTGGATTGCACTTTCGTTTGTTCGTTTCAGTCAAGATTTGATTGACCTTCAAAATATCATAAATAAACATTCTGCCTATAAAATTCCAATTATAGCAAAAATTGAGAAGCCAGAGGCGGTTGAGAATATAGATAAAATTATAGCGTATTGTGACGGAATTATGGTTGCTCGTGGAGATTTAGGTGTTGAAGTTCCTGCTCATGAAGTTCCTTTAATTCAGAAGCAATTAGTACTACGTGCTAAAAAAGCTAGAATTCCTGTAATTATTGCAACACAAATGATGGAAACCATGATTACTAGTCTTACCCCGACTAGAGCAGAGGTAAATGATGTTGCCAATTCAGTTATGGATGGTGCAGATGCTGTAATGTTATCTGGTGAAACTTCGGTGGGTAATTATCCAGTTGAAGTGATTGAGAAAATGTCAAGTATTCTAAAAAGTGTTGAAAATTCAGATTTAATTCATGTGCCTCATGATCCACCACATATTCGTACAAAAAGATTTATCACAAAATCTATATGTTATCATGCTGCCTTAATGGCAAATGAAATAAAGGCTAAGGCAATTTCGACTTTGACCAATAGTGGTTATACTGCTTTTCAAATTTCAGCATGGAGACCAAGTTCACACATACTTGTATTTACATCGAATAAAAGAATACTTACTCAATTGAACCTTTTATGGGGAGTAAAAGCTTTTTATTATGATAAGAATGTTTCTACTGATGATACGATTGATGATGTAAACCGTATGGCATTCAAAAAAGGATACATAGAAGTTGGCGACATGTTAGTAAGTCTTGCTGCGATGCCTATGAAAGATAAAGGTATGGTTAATACATTAAGAGTAACTGAGATAGAATCTGGCGATATTTAGTCGTTCTATAGAAATGAGTAAAAAGGGGTCACTGAAAAGTGACCCCTTTTTATTGTCTAATTATTTATTTAAGCAACTTCTTTTTCAAAGGCAATGAAATTAACCACCTTTCCTTTTTGGTTAAAGACTGGTTGACCTTGAATCCAACAGTTATAAGTAGAACCATCTTTACGATAGTTAACTATCGTAACTTCGAATGGCTTATTGGTCTTAACTGCTTCAGAGACTATTTTTAGAGTAGATTTTGAGGTTTTAATGCCTTGAAAAATATTAGGCTTTTTACCTAAAATTTCATTTGGGTGATATTGATTCATCTCCCAAATATTTTTTGTAGCAAAAACAATATTTAAATTAGTGTCGGTTACGACTACTACATTTTTATTGACCTTCAATCTCTCATCTAATACTTCAGCATCTATATTCCAATAATTTAATGACCTTAATCTCATAAGAGTAATCATGTCCTGATCAGATTTATAAATACTTTGAAGATTCTGAGCGTAGAAATCCCATGTAAGTACGGGTAAAACGAAATGGTTTAAGCTTTTTCTAAACTTGATTACGGCGTTGTCGTAATCTTTTAAATCTATCATTCAATCTAGTTTAGAGTAATAAATAAATTTTCTTTTTTCACAGCAATTTGTCATAAAGCTAAAAAAACCATTAATACAGTAAAAATGTTAAGCGATGATTAACACAAATGTTTAATATAATTTCACTAATAACTTAAATTATACTTGAAAAGTTGAACATAAATTCAATGAAAATACTATAAAATTGGGGACTAACCCAAGTTTAAATGGTCTGTTTAGGGTAGAATTATTGTATAAAAACAAACCCTAATAGAATTTTGCTATTAGGGTTTATGTATTAATTAGAAAGTTGAAATAAGTTTATCAATTCCATCCACCGCCTAAAGCTTGGTAAACATTTACTCTTGCCATTAATTGGTCTTTTTTAGTTTCCACTAACTCCATTTTTGATTCTAAAGCTTCACGTTGTGTTAACAGAACCTCAATGTATTCAATTCTTGCTGATTGAAACAATCGCGTAGATAAATCAATAGATTCTGTCAAAGCCTTCACTTGATTTTCCTTTAAATCATAGCTCTTTTTAAGATTCTCTATTTTAGAAAGTTGATTAACAACTTCAATATAGCCATTTAAAATTGCCTTTTCAAACTCAAAAACAGCTTGTACTTGTTTTGCATTTGCCGTATTGTAGTTTGCCTTTATGGCATTTCTATTAATTAATGGCCCTACAATATCACCCATAGCACTGTACATAAGCGATTCTGGAGTAGCTGTTAAATACTTTGGATTGAAAGCCTGTAAACCAATGCCAGCTTTTATACCTATGCTAGGATAAAAATTTGCCCTAGCGACTTTGATATTAAGCTTGGCTGCTTCCAATTCATATTCCGCTTGTCTAATATCAGGTCTATTTTGCAGTAACTGTGAAGGTACTCCCGAGTAAATGGTGTCCATCTGAGTTTCAATAAAACCTGCTGAATTACGAGCAATATGTTGAGGTTGACGCCCAATTAAAAAATTGAGTTTGTTTTCCATTTCAACAATTTCTTGTTGTACCTCAAACTTATGGCTTTGGTTTTTAAAGACCTCTGCTTCAAACCTTTTAACAGCAAGTTCAGTAGCACGCGCAGCTTCTTTTTGCAAGCGCACCATTTTAAGAGCATTTCCTTGTAATTCCAGGTTTTGCTCAATAAATGCCAACTGATTATCTAGCGCCAAAAGCTCATAATAAGAATCTGCAATTTCTGCAATGATTCTAGTTACCATGAAATTTTTACCCTCTATACTGGAGAGATATTCTAGAACGGCTGCTTTTTTAGAATTACGCAGTTTTTTCCAGATATCAAGCTCCCATGAGGCAAAAATTCCTGCAGAGTAATCTGTTAGTGGCTCAGGAAATTCTTCCCCTTCCTTTATTTCCAGATTTTTTTCAACAGCGCCATTACGGGTGTACTCACCAACTTTTTCAACCTCGGCTCCTGCGCCATAAGTAATAAAAGGTAAGTATTCTCCTTTTCTAGCTTTAACTTCATTCTGAGCTACATCAATTTGTTTCAACATGATGTTCAACTCTTGGTTATTAACCAATGCTGTATCAATAAGCTTTACTAAATTATCATCCTTGAAAAAATCTTTCCACTGAATGATTGCACTGTTAGTCGTATCAGTCGATTGTTGCGCATACTGCGACGGTAGCTTTTTATTTTCTTGTTTAAGTTCTTTTGTTGGAACACAAGAGTAAAAAACACTAACGCTTAGTATTAGCACCAAAAGCAGTTTACTACGCTTCATAAATAATTTTATACTATTAATCATTGTTTTCTCTTTTGGTTAGTTTTTTAATCATTTTCTTTAATTCTTTGATTGCTTGTTTGGTTTTGCTTTCACCTTCACTAGCTCTCATGAATTCTTCAGAAATAGGCTCGAATGATTCATCTTTAATAAGACTACGTCCTTCGGCAAGTTTTGCAAATACATAGTAGAGTCCAGGAATTACTATAACCCCGAAAATTGTACCGATAAGCATACCGCCAAGAGCAGAACCACCAATAGTTCGGTTACCTATGGCACCGGCACCTGATGCAACTATTAGAGGAATTAATCCTGCAATAAATGCAAACGATGTCATTAAAATTGGCCTGAACCTTGCTCTAGACCCTTCTATTGCAGCTTCTAAAACAGTTGCACCTTGTCTTTGTTTTTGAACCGCAAACTCTACAATTAAAACCGCATTTTTACCTAAAAGACCTACGAGCATAATTACACCAATTTGGGCATAAACGTCGTTTGCCAATCCCGTCATTTTTAATAGTAAGAATGAGCCAAATATACCTGCTGGTAAAGAAAGTATTACAGCGAATGGCAGTAGAAAGCTTTCGTATTGAGCGGCAAGCACGAAATAAACGAATATCAATACCACGATAAAAATGTATAATGATTCGCTACCTCTGTTGGCCTCGTCATACGATAAACCTTCCCAAGCAATATCATAGCCTCTAGGTAAGGTTTCTTTAGCTACTTCTTTAATAGCGTTAATGGCATCACCAGTTGTGAAACCAGTAGCTGGTAATCCGTTAATAGCAGCAGAATTATAAAGGTTGTACCTGGTAATCTCATTAGGGCCCAGTTTTTTCTCCATAGACATGAATGCTGAATAAGGTACCATTTCACCTTCTTCATTCTTAACGAACAATTTTTCTAAATCTGAAGGTAGTGCTCTATATTCAGGTGCAGCCTGCGTATACACTTTAAAGAATCTACCAAAACGAATGAAACCTTGCTCATAGGTACTACCTATTAAAATGTTAAGGTTTTCCATTGCCTTACCGATGCTTACACCTTTTTGCATGGCAATCTTATTATTGATTTTCAATTCGTATTGCGGGTAATTAGCAGAGTAAAAAGTAAATAGACCTGTTAATTCTTCACGCTCGCCTAAGGCTTTCATGAAATCGTTATTGATTTTTTCGAATACATGATAATCAGTGTTCTCGGTTTTATCTAGTAGACGCATTGAGAATCCGCCAGAAGAACCAAAACCAGGTACTGCAGGAGGTTCGAAATATTCGATTACAGCCCCTAAGTCCTTCGTTTCCTCTTCAAGCTCTTCCATAATTTCGTGTACAGAGTGTTCACGTTCGCCCCATGGTTTAAGGTTTATTAAACAAGTACCAGCGTTAGAGCCCCTACCTTCTGTCATGATTTCATAACCGGCCAATGAGGAAACTGATTCCACACCTTCCATTTCTTCGCAAATTTTCTGCAATTTTCGTGCAACATCATTGGTACGTTCTAGCGTTGCACCTGGGGGTGTTTGAATAATCGCATAGATCATACCTTGATCTTCGTTGGGTATAAATCCAGCAGGAAGTGATTCATTGGTAAAGAATATGGCTACGCAGAAAGCGATTAGGAGTCCAAAGGTTACCACTCTTCTCGCTACTATTTTATTTAAAAGCTTTACATAACTTCCTGTAAGGCGCTCAAATCCTTTATTGAACCAGTCAATGAATTTATCGATGGGAGATTTACGTTTTGGCTTACCATGATTGTTTTTCAACATCATAGCACAAAGAACAGGGGTAAGGGTCAAGGCAACTATAGCCGAAATTACGATTGATCCTGCCATAGTTATTGAAAACTGCCTATAGAAAACCCCAACAGGGCCAGACATAAATGAAATGGGAATAAATACCGAAACCATTACCAAGGTTATCGCGACGATGGCACCACCAATTTCACCCAAAACTTCAGAAGAGGCTTTGTATGGTGATAGATTTTCTTCTTCCATTTTTACGTGCACGGCTTCCACGACGACAATTGCGTTATCTACAACAATACCAATAGCCAATACCAATGCGAATAGGGTAATTAGGTTAATTGATAACCCGAACATCTGCATGACAAAGAACGATCCAATTAAAGAAACGGGTACCGCTATAATAGGTATTAATGTAGAACGCCAATCTCCTAAAAAGAGAAATACAACTATTGCCACAAGAATGAAGGCATCTCTTAGTGTGTGCAAAACCTTATCGATAGAGGCATCTAAAAAGTTCGATACATCATAACTTACTTGATAATCTAAACCAGGAGGAAGATCTACTTTTAGTTCCTCTAATTTAACTTTTACAGCATCGATAACATCTTTACCATTACTACCTACAGTCTGTTTTAGAATCATAGAAGCAGAAGGATGCCCATCTAAATTGGAGTATATATCAAAGAATTCACTACCCAATTCAACATCTGCTAAATCTTTCAATTTTAGAATTTCACCTTCTTCGTTGGCTCTAACGATAATGTTTTCATACTGTTCAGGCTCATTGTATCGACCTTCATAGGTAAGAACATATTCTAATGATTGCGATTTTTTACCAGAACTGCCTCCCAATCTTCCTGGCCTGGCGATTATGCTTTGTTCTTGCATAGCCTCCATCACTTCTTCGGCGGAAACATTATAGGCACGCATACGGTCAGGTTTTAACCAAACACGCATGGCATATTTTCGACTTCCTAATATCTGGGCACTTGCGATACCATCAATTCGTTGAATCTCAGGTACGATTTTGGTATACGCATAGTTATATAGAAAAAGCTCATTATCATCTTCATTGTTACTATACAGGTTTACGTACATTAACATACTGGGCTGCACAGGAGTAATTACAACACCTTCCATCTGTACCAATTCTGGTAAATTGGGCATTACTTGATCTACTCTAGTTTTCACCCTTACTACAGCCTGGTCGGGATCTGTGCCAGGTTCAAAAATGATACGTAATGTTCCTTCTCCAGCACTTGTAGCATCTGAAGCAACATATCGCATTCCTTGTACCCCGTTAATAGCGGTTTCTAAAGGAATAATAGTTGAATTAATAAGCACGTCTGCACTTGCACCTGGATAAGCGATGAAAATATTCACCGTTGTAGGGGCAATTTCAGGAAACTGGGATATTGGTAATTGTTTGATTGCCAATAACCCTGTAAAAACTATAATTACCGAAATAACAATAGCCAATACTGGTCTATGTATAAATCTTTTGAACATATCTTAATGTATTTGGATATTGTTATTCTGTGTATAGGTCTAAACTTGACAGCACTTTCTTAGGTGATACAAATTCAGATTCTATCTTTTGATTATCTTTAACCATTCGTATACCGTCAAGAATAATTCTATCCTTTTCAGTTAAGCCTTTGGTTACAACAAATAAGTTGGACATTTCTGCACCAATGAAGATTTCACGTTGTTTTACTACATTGTCTTTGTCAACAACAAACACGAATTTTTTATCTAAAATCTCGAAAGTTGCCTTTTGCGGAATAATCAATGCGTCTTTTAAAGGAACCGTCATAAGAATACTTCCAGTTTCACCGTGTCTTAGTATTTTATCAGGATTAGGAAAAGTTGCCCTAAACGCGATGTTACCTGTTGCATTGTTGAATTCACCCTCAATGGTTTCAACAATACCCACTTGATTAAATAGCTTATTATTAGCCATTAACAGACCAACTTCTTTTTTGGTGTCTTTGTCAGTACTGATGATATAATCTAAGTACTCAGCTTCTGGCACATTGAAATAAACCCACATTTTAGAGTTATCGGATAAGGTGGTCAATAATTCGCCCTCATCTAATAGACTTCCTTCTCGTACATGTAAGTGGTCCATAATACCATCAAATGGCGCACGAATATTTGTAAACCCTAAATGGGTTTGTGCTAAGGAAACCTCTGCATTAGCTTTGTCAAAACTTGCTTTGGCCATGGCCAACTCATTTTTTGATACAACATTACCATCTAATAATAACTGAGTATTTTGTAGCTCAATTTCTGCAACTTTCGCTTCTGCTCTTGCTTTTTGTAAATCTGCCTCGTAAATGTTAGGCATAATGTTGAACATCTGCTGGCCCTTTTTAACGAATTGGCCTTCATCAACATGAATTTGTTTTAAATAGCCCCTTTCAAGAGCTCTTACTTCAATATGCCGTATAGAGTGTATTTGGCTTACATAATCTTTTGTAATCGATGTATCCTTTTTAATAGGACTTGTAACTAGGAATTTGGCGTGTTCTTCCTTTTTCTCTTTTTTTGATTCGCAACTTGTATACAAAAATAAGGCACACACTGAAGCAAACAGGAGAGTTCTCTTGGTCATAAATTTTAAATTAAAATGATTGGTACTATGAATTTTTAGAAATGCGGAAACGCATTAATTTTTTTGATATTATCAGCGCTTATTAGATTACTGAAGTATATCGAAAGTGGAGTTGTAGGCATTATTAACTAATGGCCCAAAAATTAATTATAAACGAAATACTTGGTATAGGACAAAACGCCTATTGACCAAAGGGTAAATTGTAAACAGCATCTGTAGTTTGGTGCTGTTTTTTAAGTAACTAAATAAAAATAAAATTGATAAAAGGTAAAACGATGCAGAAGTATAGTATACTTTTTCGCCTTTTTTGAAAAATGTATTTTCACTTTCCTCTTCTTCAATCTCAGCGGCATCAATTTCCAATACCTTGTCAACTTTATCTGAAGTGCCACTTATGATAGCATTCTGATTGTGAACGTTTGAGGTAAGATCCGTATTTGTGGATAAGGTGTTTTGGTAAGCAATGGTGTGTAATGAAGTATTCTCTATATTGAAGTTAGCAAATAGAGGACTGCATATACTTGAAAGAAGTATGCAGATAGAAAGAAGAAATTTTAATAAACTCTTTTTCATTTAAGGGGTCAAAATTATTCTAGCCAAACGGGATGCACAAGTAAAGCACGTTAATATTTGTTAACATTTATAATTATTAAATAAAAGTGGTCAATTGAGGGTTGAATACTCAGAAATCGAACTTTAATTGCACTAATATTGATTTATTATCAATCTTTTTAATAGCCTTACTATCAGTATTTAAGTTAGAAAGCGAAATACCCAATAGTCGAACTGAGTTTTGTAACTCTTCTTGATACAATAATTCTTTCGCTGTTTCTAGAATAAGAGTTTTGTCCGCAATAAAGTATGGTATTGTTTTGCTTCTTGTGTTTAGGGTAAAATCACTATATTTTATTTTAAGAGTAATGGTTTTGCCAGCAATAGCAGCTTTTTTAAGTCTTCGTTCAAGCTCTTCCGCAATCCGCTCTAAACGCTCTAACATGAATATTTCACTGCTTAAGTTTTCATTGAACGTTCGTTCTGCACCTACAGATTTTGGAATACGATGAGGTTTAACCTCACTAGTATGAATTCCTCTAACCACATTATAATAGTAGCTGCCACCCTTCCCGAATTTTTCTTCTAAGAATTCAATGGGTTTAGTCTTTAGGTCGTTACCCGTAAAAATGCCCAATTGATACATTTTTTCGGCAGTAACCTTACCCACACCATAAAATTTACGAATATCAAGAGCTTCTAAAAATGAAATTACTTCTTCAGGGTTTACTGTTTTTTGCCCGTTGGGCTTATTAATATCACTAGCTACTTTAGCAATGAATTTATTGATAGATATTCCTGCGGATGCATTCAAGCCTGTTTCTTCCAGAATTCGTTGCCGAATTTCAGTTGCTAATAAGGTTGCCGAAGGATTCCCTTTTTTATTTATCGTAACATCTAGGTACGCTTCATCAAGAGATAAAGGTTCGACTAAATCAGTATACTCGAAAAAGATGGTCCTAATTTTTTTAGAGATCTCTTTATAACGTTCAAACCTTGGTTTTACAAAGGTAATATGCGGACAGTTTTTTTTGGCAATATAACCGCTCATGGCACTTCGCACACCAAATTTACGAGCTTCGTAGTTTGCAGCAGAAACAACACCTCTCTTTTCGCTGCCTCCAACAGCCAACGGCTTCCCTTTTAAATCAGGATTATCCAATTCTTCAACCGATGCATAAAATGCATCCATGTCGACGTGGATAATTTTCCGTAAAGGCATTTCATTGGGCATAAGCAAATTTAAGACTTATCTTAGTTTAAGGATAGTAGATGTATCTAATCATATGATAGAAATTGAGCGTAAATTTTTGGTGAAATCAGATTCTTATAAGTCTTTGGCAAAGTCTAAAACACGAATAGTTCAAGGGTTTTTAAATACAGATGCCAACAGAACGGTTAGAGTAAGAATTAAAGGTGATGTAGGATTCATTACCGTAAAAGGCAAATCTGACGAAGGGGGAACTTCTAGATTTGAATGGGAAAAGGAGATTTCTGTAGAAGACGCCGATAATTTGCTGGGGTTATGTGAAAAAGGAATTCTTGAGAAATGCAGATATGAAATTGTCTCAGAAAATCATGTATATGAGGTTGATGAATTTTATGGTGATAATGAAGGATTAACTGTAGCTGAAATAGAATTAAATTCTGAAAATGAAAGGTTTCAAAAACCTGATTGGTTGGGAAAGGAAGTTACAGGTGAGGTTAAATATTACAATTCTCAATTAAGTAAAAAGCCTTTTAAGAAATGGTAGACTTTTATATTATAAGGGTTTAATTGTCGTGTTTGTAAAGTATACTTAAACTTAATTTATTGCACTTTGGTTAGCCATTTACTAAAAAAGGGTAAGTCTTAAGCGTTTTACTTCTTTTAGTCTTACCCTTTGTAAATTCAGTCTTTTCCCTGCAGGTATCGTTTTGAAAATCTCTATTGCCATCCACCTCCAAGAGAACGATATAGTTCTACGGTAGCAGACAATTGTGTGAATTTGTTGTTAATCAAGTTAAGTTCTGCGTTTAAGGAATTTTCTCTGGCAGTTAATAGGTCTAAATACGTTAGGTACCCGTTATTCAATAATTCTTCAGAATTACTTTCAGCTCTTTTTAAGGCTGTCACTTGTTTGGTTACAAACACTTCTTTTTCAACCGAATTGTTGTAATCAAATAAAGCTTCAGACACTTCTTTTCCAGCGATTAAAAGCGCTTTTTTAAAGCCTAATAAAGATTGCTCTTGTTGTACTTTAGCTACTTCATAGGCCGTTCTTATCTTTCTGCCATTTAAAATGGGTTGCGCAAGTCCGCCTACAAGATTGGCAAAAATAGAGCTCGAATCTAACCAGTTATCAAGTGCCAAACTTTGAAGTCCGCCTTGTGCCGAAAGCTTAATAGAAGGGTAAAAATTACTTCTGGCAACATTGGTCATTTCAAAACTACTGACTAAACTGTATTCCGCTTGCATAATATCGGGTCTATTGCGAAGTAAAAGGGCCGGCACACCAAGTTTCATTTCATTTGCCAATGACTGCTCGTTTAACACACTACGTGTATACGACTGCGGTTGCTCACCTAATAAAATACTAAAGGTGTTTTCTGTTTTATACAAAGAGTTTTTAAGGTCTAATAATTGACCTTGCGCGCTATAAAGTTGTGCGGCAGTTTGGTCTACACCAACCTGGTTGGCTTGACCAGCTTTTTTAAGAGCTATAATCGTCTCTACACTTTTAGAACGGTTTTCTATAGTTTCCTCTGTTACCGAAATCTGTTTGTCTAAGGCCAATATTTGATAGTACGTTATGGCAATTTGTGCTACAAGACTAGTTTTTACAGCTTTGTGAGCCGCTATAGTTTTAAGGTAGCTTGCATCACTTGCCCTTTTAGCACTTCTAATTTTACCCCAAATATCAGCTTCCCAAGAAACAATTCCTGAAGTTTCATATTGATTAAAAGGCTGTGTGAAGAAACTTCCAAATTGTCCATTTTCACTGGTTCTTGCCGTTCTTGTTGCGGTAGCCGTACCATTTATGGTAGGTAAATATCCTGCCTTACCCTGTTTAACATATGCCTCGGCAGCTGCAATACTTTGTAATGCGATACGAATATCTAGGTTGTTGTCAAGTCCCCTTTGTATATACGTTTTTAAATGTGAATCAGTAAAAAGGTCTTTGTAAGAAACTGATGCAAAAGACACACTGTCTTGTGGCAAATTATCGGTTCTATACAGATTTTCTATTTCTACTTCTGGGCGCTCGTATGTCTTTGCTGTAAAACAAGACGACAGCAAAAGCGGGAGTAAGGCTACCAGTATAAGTTTATTAGTTATGAATTTGTTCATGATTTCTCTAATTCTTTGATTCTTCAATAGTTTCTTGTGGAGCACCAGTAATACGCTCTTGTAGGGTTTGGAAAATGACATATAACGCCGGTATAATAAATACCCCGAAAATGGTACCTATCAACATACCACCAACTGCACTCATACCAATAGACCTATTGCCAATCGCACCAATACCTGTTGATAAAGCCAGTGGCATTAAACCAAAAATAAAGGCAAATGAAGTCATCAAAATAGGTCTTAGACGTGCTTTTGCACCGTCTAAAGCCGATTCTAGAATAGACATACCATGCATTCTACGTTGAAGAGCAAATTCCACAATTAGAATAGCATTCTTAGATAGTAGACCAATCAGCATGATTAGAGCAATCTGAAAGTATATGTTGTTTTCAAGACCTGCTAAGTTTATAAACCCGATTGCGCCTGCAATACCCACAGGTAATGAAAGGAGTATAGCAAACGGTAAGATGTACGATTCATACTGAGCACTTAATAAGAAGTATACAAATACCAAACTCAGAATAAATATGATGATAGTTTGACTACCTGCACTGTTTTCTTCTTTGGTAAGGCCCGAATATTCGTAGGTGTAATTGGTAGGTAAAACCTGAGCGGTAACCTCTTCAATTGCTTTAATGGCATCACCAGTAGAATAACCAGGGTTCATGGCGCCATTAATTTTAACTGAGCTTAAAAGATTAAATCTACTTACTATTTCAGGCCCATAGATCTTCTTTAACGAAACGAACTGAGATACTGCAACCGATTCACCATTGTCGTTGGTCACAAAAATATGATTAAGTGATTGTTCATTAGCTCTGTCTTCGGGTTTTGATTGAATCATAACACGGTATTGCTTACCAAACTTATTAAAGTCAGTAGTATACAAACCTCCATAGTACCCTTGCATTGCGCTGAAAACATCTGTTACGGCTAAGCCAGCAGTTTTAGTTTTCTCGACATCTACTTGCACTTCATATTGTGGGAAGTTTGGGTTAAACTGAGTAATAGCGTATTGCACCTCGGGTCTTGCATTTAATGCAGCCAAAAACTCGTTCGTAGTTTGACCCACAGTCTGCCAATCATCGGCATCTTTACTCTGTAAGTTCATCTCAAAACCTGTAGAGTTACCAAAACCTTGAACACTAGGAGGTGTAAAGAAAAAGGCTTTCGCATCCTTTAAACCAGCAGTTTTACCGAAAAGACTACCAACCACGGCATCTACAGATTGTGATGGGTCTGTTCTTTCACTCCAGTTCTTAAGTCTAAGTACAGAGAAGGCATAAGAACCACCATTTACCCTGTTTAACAAGCTAAAACCTGTAATATTCATTCTAGCTTCTATGATGTCCATTGAAGCATATATAGAATCAAGTTTATTTACCGTTAATTGTGTTTGTTCTAATGTTGTGCCTGGTGGTAAACTAATATCAGCGAAAACAAGGCCTCTATCTTCATTTGGAATAAAACCAGCAGGTGTTGTATTAAATAATAAAACGGTTATTGCTGTAAAGATTACCAGTGATCCGATGGTAATCCATTTTCTATTAGCAATTAATTTCACTGACCCAACGTACTTATCAGTCATAGCATTAAAACCAGTGTTAAAAGCAGAAAAGAATCGTTTGGTAATGCCTTTTTTATGTTCTTCGGATGGATTATGCGGTTTTAAAAAAAGTGCAGCCAATGCCGGACTCAACGTCAACGCGTTTACTGCTGAAATAAGAATAGCAATTGCTAAAGTGATACCGAATTGTTGGTAGAAAACCCCTGAAGAACCACTAATAAAAGAAACTGGAATAAATACGGCAGACATTACCAATGTAATTGATATGATGGCTCCAGAAATCTCTGACATAGCCGATTTGGTGGCAATTTTTGCGTTCGTAGCACCTTCTTCCATCTTAGCATGAACCGCTTCGACCACTACAATGGCATCATCGACCACAATACCAATAGCCAGTATCATAGCGAAAAGGGTTAACATGTTAATGGAGTAACCAAATAACGAGAGAAAGAAGAATGTACCTATTATCGCTACAGGTACTGCAATGGCTGGTATTAAAGTAGACCTAAAATCTTGAAGAAATAGGAATACTACAATGAACACCAATAAGAATGCTTCAATAAGGGTTTGCACCACATGCCCAATAGAAGCGTCTAAAAAATCTTTAGTGTTAAAAGGAATCACATAATCCATCCCTTTAGGAAAATCTTGCTTACTTTCTTTTAAAATGGTCTGAATGGAATTAATAATATCATTTGCATTTGAACCAGATGTTTGAAATATACCAAGAACGGTACCGGGTTTACCCATACCTTCGTTTTTAGTGCCATAATTGAAGGCACCCAATTCAACTTCCGCAACATCTTTAACACGCAAGAACTGTCCGTTTTCTTGAGCTCTAATAATGATATCTTCATATTCGGCTACTTCTGAAAGACGTCCTTTATATTTCAACACGTATTCAAAAACACCATCGGCATTTTCACCGATTTTACCAGTAGCCGCCTCAAGGTTTTGTTCTCTAAGTGCATTTTGAATATCGGATGGCATAAGGTTGTAAGCTGCCATTTTATGGGGGTTCAACCATATTCTCATGGAGTAATCTTTGGCACCAAAAACTGTAACGTTACCAACCCCTTTTATACGTTGTAATTTGGGTACTAAGTTGATTCTTGCGTAGTTTTCAACAAATGTGGCATCGTAATTTTCATTGTCTGAGAATAATGAAAAGAACATAAGTGCACTAGTTTGCGATTTTTGGGTGATTACACCAGTTTGTACTACAGCTTGTGGCAAAACACTATTGGCACGAGCTACTCTGTTCTGTACGTTTACTGCCGCAATATCTGGATCTGTACCTAGTTCAAAAAATACATTTATGGTAGCAGCACCATCGTTACTCGCAGTAGAAGTCATATATAACATGCCTTCTACACCATTAATTTGTTCCTCAAGTGGTGTAATAACACTATTAAGTACTGTCTCTGCGTTTGCCCCTGTGTATGAAGCTGTAACCTGCACTGTTGGAGGTGCGATTTCAGGATATTGTTCAATAGGTAGTGTAGTTAAACCTAAAATACCTAGAATAACTATGATAATCGATATCACCGTAGATAGGACGGGACGATCTATAAATTTTTGAAACATTTCTCTATTTATGTATTATAATGAATAGCGGACTCTTACTTAACCGGACTAATGGTCATTCCGTCTTTTATTTTAGTTACGCCTTCAAGAACAATAGTAGTTCCTTCTTCAATTCCTTTTTCAACGATAAACCCTTTTTGAGTATTCGCGACTATTTCAATAGGCATAGTGGTAACGGTATTATCATCTTTTAATATGTAAACTAGTTTCTTACCTTGAAGGTCAATTGTTGCTACCTGAGGAATTTCATATGCACTCTTGAATATTGTTGGAATTTTAATTTTTCCAGTACTACCACTACTTAATAAATTATTCTTATTATCAAAATCAGCTCTAGCAGTTACACTACCGGTAGTACTATTTATGATAGTATTTATCATAGCAATCTTACCAGGCTCAGCATATTCTTCGCCATTTATCATAACTAAGGTCACACTCGGAGCCTTTTCAATATCCAAAAAGTTTTTATCATTTTTCGGCATAGACTCTTTAAGTTTTAGAAGCTCTTTCTCATTCATAGAGAAATACGCACGAACCTCACTAACATCAGAAACAGTAGTTAATGGCTTGCCCATAGCAGCACTAACCAAAGCACCTATTTTAAAGGGAATTTCACCGATGTACCCATTAACCGGACTAGTAATTCTAGCGTAACCAATATTTGATGCAATACTCTGGTAGCCTGCTTTTGCTTGCTCAAGTTTTGCCTTTGCGGTCTCAAGTTGTACTTCGCTAATAATATCTTTTTCAACTAGCGGTTTTAGTTTGTTTACTTCAACTTCTGCAACACTAACCAATGCTTTTGCAGCATTAGCATCTTGATTTAAAGTTTGAGTTTCTAATTTAAAAAGTAGTTGACCTTTTTTAATTTTCTGACCTTCTTCTACATAAACTTCCTTTACAAAACCAGATACTTTTGGCCAAATTTCTACATTTTGTTTACCTTCTAGAGTAGTGGAAAATTCGCTATACACGGTAAGGTCTTGCTTTTTTAATTCTCCTACTTTTAAACTTGGCGGAGGTGATACAGTAGCTCCTTGTGCTGATTTTTCAGATGCTCCAAAGCAGGAACTCAAAAGAAGGGTAGCACTTATTATTCCTATAATTGATAACTTTTTCATTTTGGAGGGATGTTTGTTGTATTAAATTATTGATTGAGCCTTATTAAGGTTTTGTAAATTCAGAATGTTCGGTAAAAAACGAACCTGACGAATAAAAAATTATGACTGTTGTTGTTTTAGTTCAGCAATGGTCGTTTTTAGAGTTGTGGTCATGTCGGCTATACATTTGGTATACGTAATTCTTTTATTTTTGTTTTCTTTATGTTTTTCTGGTCGATATTGTTCATTATATTCTCCAAGTTTATGAAGCATTTCGCTTTCCTTTTCTAATTTTTTTAATGAACGATCTAGCTTTTTAATGAAGAACGTATTCTTTTCAGCTATTTTAAAATAGCGCTTACGATCTCCTGACTTTGTAAAATAGTTTACAAAATCCATTTGTAGTAATAGATTGAGTGATGTTGATATTGAACTTTTACTAGCACCTCTTTTAAGTAGACAATCTTCAAAAGTTAGTCCGTCTTCATCTGTGACAACCAAGTTAGCGAAGATTCTAGCAGCTAATGGCGGTAGGTCATACTCAGATTCAAAATGAACCCCAAGCTCTTCAATTAACTTATTTTTTATTTCTTCTTTACTCATAATAATAAAATTACCACGGCAAAGGTACTGTTAGTTCGGAAAGAAACAAACCAAAAGAACCTAAAATTATTTAAGAAGCGTTAAAATTTTGTTAGAGTACTTATTAGCCTAAGATGGCTTATTGTTAATAAACGATTCGTCTGTTTTCTTATTTAGATAAAATTCCTTGTGATAAGCATGGTTTTACTATTGGAGGTCCTGAGAAAAACCAAGAATCTAAAAAAGTTTACATAAAGAGCAGTTTATTTCGCGTAGATTCCCTCCTTATCTAAAATGGGAATGGTAATAAGATTACTTTCTTTCACACTATTCTGTTCGAAAAGAAATCGTTTTTCAAATAATTTATTATCCGCATAATACGTGACGTAGAATTCATTGTTTAATGCAAGTACATCACCTTGAACTACTTCAATCTTCTTATACGATTTAGCAGCTACTTCACCAATAGAATGCCTCATAATAGAGGTTTTACGATTACCTTCATATCCTTTTGAAACAACCATTGTCAATTCTATAGGTGTGACTCGGCTGTTAATGATATAGGCATTCCAGTCTTTGTCCAAAAATTCTTCGTTCCATTCACGAATAATGGCAACATAAACATCTTTGGCAACAGGTATTTTAATATCTTTTTTCACAAGTTGATATTAAAGAGCGCTTCTAAATTGCTCTAGAAAACGCAAATCATTTTCACTTAACAATCGTATGTCTGAAATTTGATGTAACAATAGTGCTATACGGTCAATACCCATGCCAAAGGCAAAACCGGAATATACTTCTGGGTCGATACCACAGTTTTTAAGCACATTAGGGTCTACCATACCGCAACCCATAATTTCTAACCAACCAGTACCTTTAGTCATTTTATAATCGGTCTCTGTCTCTAAACCCCAATAAACATCAACTTCTGCACTAGGTTCCGTAAACGGAAAATAAGATGGTCTAAGTCTAATTTTAGATTTTCCGAATAGTTCGGTAGTGAAATATTGTAGTGTTTGTTTTAAATCGGCAAAAGAAACATCCTTATCAATATACAAACCTTCTACTTGATGAAAGAAACAATGTGATCTTGCTGAAATTGCTTCATTTCTATAAACTCTACCTGGAGATATAGTTCGTATAGGAGGTTTGTTGTTCTCCATATATCGTACTTGAACCGATGAGGTATGCGTACGTAACAGAATATCTGGGTCGGTCTGAACAAAGAAAGTATCTTGCATATCACGTGCCGGATGATATTCGGGCAAATTTAATGCGGTAAAATTATGCCAGTCATCTTCAATTTCTGGACCTTCTGATACATTGAAACCAATTCTTGAAAAAATATCAATTATCTGATTTTTCACAATAGAAATAGGGTGGCGTGAACCAAGCTCTATAGGGTTTCCTGGTCGAGATAAATCACCAAACACCTTTTCATCAGAGTTTCTGTTCTCTAGCGTTTCTTTTAAAGCTTCTACTTTTTCGGTAGCAGCCTGCTTTAATTCGTTTATCGTTTGACCGAATTCTTTTTTCTGTTCATTTGGAACATTCTTGAACTCGGCAAAAAAGTCATTTAAAATTCCTTTTTTACTTAAATATTTAATTCTAAACGTTTCTACATCTGCTAAATTATCAGTTGTAAAAGCATTCACTTCAGAAATCTGTTCCTTTATCTTATCAATCATACATGTTGATTAAAGCGGCAAATTTAAAACTTTTAAAACAGGTAGAATATGTTTTTATCGGTTTTGATGGTTTAGTTCGAAGGGTATTTATCTTTTACATTCGCTTTCACCCATGTAAGACATTCATCAAATGACTCAAAGATATGCTCATCGGGTATCAAATCAGGAATAAGTCCAACACGCTCCATCATATACCTAGGTTGTTTTAAAACTTCTACAAACAATACGTTAATGCCAGATTTTCTAAGGCTGATCAACACATCTTCTAGCGTATAAAGGCCAGACTGGTCCATGTATTGCATACGACCCATTCTAATGATTACGGTAGAGGCAGTTCTAGGAATTTGGTCTGCCATTTGTTGAAATTCACTTGTAGATCCGAAAAACAGAGGTCCTTTCAAATGTTTAATAAATACTTCTTCTTGCAAACTCTTAGGAAAAGCAGCCTCATCTGGCCAATTTACTTCCTTTTCTAGTGTTTTAACATCGGATCGTTCTGCAGTTAAATCACCCATTTTTTTCATGAACATCAATGAAGCTATCACAAGGCCTACACCAACGGCATATACTAAATTCCATATGGAAGAGAGCACAAGAACAACCAACATGATTACCACCTCTGAGCTAAATTTTATAGGACCTAAACTCAAATCTTTCGGCAAACTAGGTATTGCCTTTAGGCCTTTATAGTCCATAACACCGATACCAACTGTAACCAAAATACCAGCAAGTACAGCAGCAGGAATTTGAGATGCAACTGGGCCAAGTGCTAATAATACAATCAACAATAATAAACCGGCAACCATACCGGATAATTTAGTTTTACCCCCTGCATTAATATTTACTACAGTTCTAATTGTAGCTCCGGCTCCTGGGATACCGCCAAAAATCGCTGCAATACTATTACCTATTCCTTGTCCAACTAATTCTTTGTTAGGTCGATGTTTTGTTTTGGTCATGTTATCTGCTACTACCGAAGTTAGAAGAGAATCAATTGCACCTAAAAGTGCCAGTGTAAGAGCGGTAAAAATATAGGGGGTAACCGAACTCAGCTCAAATTGAGTAAAAATACCAAGATTAGGTAATGGAAATCCGCTAGGTATTTGTTCTATTGGTCTGTAGTCTAATCCAAAACCATAAGCCACACCTGAAACGGCTACCAGAGCCACCAATGCACTAGGTATAGTTGTGGTAATGCGTTTAAATCCATAGATAATAATAATCGTAGATAATGCAAGAATTAATTCAAGCCAGTTGATATTTTTTAAAGCCCTTGGAAATATTTTTATAGCTCCAATGACCCCAGAAGCTTCAGATTTTGCGAGTGTTTGTGCTTCTTTAAGCATGTCGGCTTCTGTAATCTGTTCTGCTCTTTTTATGGTCTCTTTAAAATCTTCTAATACCAAAATACCTTCACCAGCCTCCTCTTTTAAGATATTATCTAAAATTATCTCTTCAGCCATAGGCTTATATTTGTTTACATAATCAGCATCTTCTTTTGGGTAATAACCAATTGCAGGTAGAATTTGTGTCACTAAAATAATTACACCAATAGCTGTCATAAAACCAGATACAACCGGGTAGGGAATGTATCGAATGTATTTTCCAACACCAATTAGGCCAAGTCCAATTTGCATTAAACCGGCCAATAGGAATACAATTAAAATAGCGGGTAATGCTTTTTCGATACTACCATCATTTATTGCTACTATACCTGCAATAACAACCATGCTTACAGCAGTCATTGGAGCTGTAGGTCCTGAAATCTGAGTATTTGTGCCGCCAAAAAGTGCCGCGAAAAAACTAATGAAAATTGCTCCATATAATCCGGCGCTTGGCCCCATTCCTGAGCTTACTCCAAAGGCAAGTGCTAACGGCAATGCAACAATACCTGCTGTTATGCCACCAAATAAATCTCCTTTGAAATTTGAGAAAAGTTTCTTCATAAAATAAAAATTAGTGCTATTCGATTAGTTCAGGGTGCACCTAGGGAATTTTGGTTAATCTAAATGATAGATTTCCATTATGTTTTTAAGATAGCCTTCAAAGTCTATTTTAAGGTCTATTAATTTTCCAGTATGTACGTCAAATATCCATCCATGTACTTTTAATCCATGGTCGCGAAATGCTTTTTGTACTGTTGCAGTTTTAATAAGGTTTACGCATTGTTCTTTCACATTCAACTCTACGAGCCTATCATATTTTTTTGTTTCGTTTTCAATAGCGTTTAGTTCCTCTTTATGCAAACGATATACATCACGTATATTTCGCAACCAAGGATTTAAAACCCCTAAATCTGCCGATTGCATAGCGGCTTTAACTCCACCACATGCATAATGACCACAAACAATAATATGTTTTACTTTCAAATAATCGACAGCATACTTTACTACAGATAAAACATTTAGGTCGATACTGATTACCATATTGGCAATATTTCTATGAACAAAAACTTCACCTGGTTTTGCACCCATAACTTCTTCTGCAGTTACCCTGCTATCTGAACAACCAATATATAAAAGTTCAGGATTTTGACCTTCGGCAAGTTCTTTAAAATAATCTGGACTTGTTCTTAATTTTTCAGAAATCCACTTTTCGTTGTTTTCAAAAACAGTATCTAAGTTCATGGTGTGAATTTTTTTACAAAGTAGGGCTAATTCTACACTAATACTGTAAAAAAGGACGACACCGTAACCGCCCTTTTTAAAATAAATTATAGCAAGCTATTAATAGAAAACTACTTCCCCTGTAGATATGTCATACATTGCACCAACTATCTTAATTTCGCCATTATCTTCCATTTCTGCTAAAACAGGGCTATGTTGCCGAATATTATTGATTGTTAAAAGCACATTTTTTTCAGCAACTTTATCAACGAACTCAAGATTTTGAGAATTTCTTTGACTTTCATCTTTAGGCTCGGTTACGGCATCGACTGCTGGTTCTATCTTTTTGATTAAGGCAGTTAAATTACCCAATCTGGCATGGTCACAGGCTCCTTTTATTGCTCCACAGCTCGTATGACCTAGAACGACAACCAATTTTGTGCCGGCAAGTTTACAGCCAAATTCCATACTGCCTAAAATATCTTCGTTAGAAAAGTTACCTGCAATTCTAATACTGAAAATATCACCTAATCCTTGGTCAAAAACTAATTCAGCTGATACCCTTGAGTCGATACAACTTAAAATGGTAGCGAAAGGAAATTGCCCTTCGCTTGTATCATTAACTTGTTCTAAAAGATTTCGGTTAGCTTTTAAATTATTTTGAAAACGTTGATTACCTTCTTTTAAGAAGTCCAATGCTTTATTAGGAGTCATTGTGGCTTGTGTCTCTTTTGTATGTGCTTTCATAATTTTTTATTTAAAATAATTATTTTATAATGTATTATTAGATTGTCCCATTAAAATAAGCGGCACGTTTAGTGTGTCGATAACATCACTAATTTTTGAGGTAATCGAATCGTTTTTACTTCTTTTATTTGTTCTATTAAGGCAAAGTAAGCTTATGTGGTTTATCGATAAATAATTTGAAAGGTTTTGAATAGAATTATCATTTTCTTCAAACACAAATTCTATTTCATTTCTTTTTTTAGCTTCTAGATTTTCTTTAGGAACATTCAGGTCTTTAGAAATTTTAAATGATGTTAACGGTTTTTGGGAATGTAGAAGTAAATTTTCAACAAAACCTGTAATTGAAGATTGATTATCACCATTTAATACTCCAAGGCTAAATTCATTATTCAAATTAAGTATATTGTTCTCATCAGTTAAAAATATAGGACCATTATATTGGTCTAATACAAACTGAGTTAGGTTGTCTCCTATTAAATTAAATAATTTTGTTTTTTTCTTGCCAAGCACAATCATATCAGGTTTTTCCTCATTTATATATTGGGCTATTTCATTTTTAAGATTACCTATAGTAAATGAATACGTTATAGGCATGCCAAAATCTTTAGAGAATTCATCCACAATAGATTTAATTCTATTTTCCATCTCAAGATATTCACCGTTGATAGATCTAATTGCAGAAAGTTGATTTTCCTTATTAACTACATCTGATGCTTTTTTTACATGGAAAAGCCCTATTTCACCATTAATCATTTTAGCAAGACTTAGAGTGCTTTTCAAAGTATTACTCAAAGATTCTTTCAAATCGGTGAAGACTACAATTTTATAATTATATTTTTTCATCTTTCATCTTTTAAATAACCCATAATGGTTTTAGCTTAAGCTTAATTTCGATTTTGGTCTTTCTTCAAAGAAGCCGATAAAGCTTGGTGGGTTTTCTACAACACCCCGTTTTGATACTAACTTGATGTCTATGTTTCGTTCTTTAGCTTTAAGGCTAAAGTCATCTAAAATTTCGATAATGTCATGATCTAAATATCTGGTTTTTAAAATATCTATTTCTAAATATGTATCTCTTGGTAGACTATCTAACTCTTTTAAAATTGCACCTTTATTGAAAAAAGTCACTTCTTCTGCTAAAGTCATTTTTATTTTGTGTTTGCCGTTACTTTTATCTTCAATATGAAGAAAGTGTGAGTTTTGATAGCTTTTTAAAAGAATAACCACGATACCTACTGCCAAACCTAAACTTATACCAATCAATAAATCGGTGAAAACAATACCGAATACAGTAACAAAAAATGGGATAGATTGTTTCCAGCCAAGGCGATACATTTTCACGAAAAGCGCAGGTTTGGCTAATTTAAAACCTACAATGAAAAGTATTGCTGCTAAAACTGATAAAGGGATCATATTCAATAAGGTAGGAATAAGAATTACAGATATAAGTAATAAAAAACCGTGAATAATTGCAGAAAGTTTTGTTCTACCATTAGATTGAATATTTGCAGAACTTCTAACAATTACTTGGGTAATTGGCAAACCTCCTATCATACCTGAAATAATGTTACCTGCACCTTGAGCTAAAAGCTCTCGATTAGTTGGTGTAACATTTTTATGTGGGTCTAATTTATCAGTAGCTTCGACACATAATAATGTTTCTAAACTTGCCACTAAAGCAATCGTAAATGCAGTAATCCAAATTTGTGGGTTTGTAATAGCACTGAAGTTCGGGAAGCTAAACTGACCTATGAATGAGTCTATATCTTCAGGTACAGGCACACTTACCAAATGATCCGAAGAAATGGCTAACACTTCACTATTTTGAGTTAGTATAAAGAAAAGAATACCGACTGCTACCGCTACCAATGGTCCTTGAACCAATTGAAAAATTTTTCCTTTTTTGGAGAGGACTTTATCCCATAATAAAAGTATAGTTAAACCTATAATAGCTACCAAGGTAGCCCCTGGGCTTATGTTATTTACAGTATCTAGAATTTCAGTAAATGTATTTTTGCCATCTAATTGAAAAAATGCCCAATCACCTTCTGGGTCAGGGTCATAACCAAAAAAGTGTGGTATTTGCTTAAGAATTATTATAATTCCTATTCCTGTAAGCATTCCTTTTATTACAGAAGATGGAAAATAATAACCAATAACTCCTGCTTTTAAGAAACCGAAAATCATTTGAATTATGCCTCCTAAAACCACGGCTACCAAGAAATTTTCATAACCACCTAAGGTGCCAATAGCTGTTAATACAATTGCAGCTAAACCTGCTGCCGGTCCACTTACGCCTATTTTAGAGCCACTCATGGCACCTACGAAGATACCTCCAATAATACCTGCAATTAAACCTGAAAATAATGGAGCCCCACTTGCTAGTGCAATACCTAAACAAAGGGGAAGTGCAACGAAAAATACTACGATACTCGCTGGAATATCGCTTTTGATATGTTTGAACATGTAAATTAAATGATTGTGTTCTATTTGTTTTAAATAGGACAGATTAGTCAATTGAATAAAAAACTGTAAAGACTAACTTAAATGTTCAGGAGGAGGAGATAACACTTCTAATGAAAGGTCAAAACAACCAATAATGTGGTGGTTTAGTCTGATTGTATTTTCATAAATAGCAATCATTGAAAAATCTAGCGAATTTTCTTTGACAAATTTTTCCTCACCCATTGATTTTTTGCCTGACTCTTGTTGTTCCTCTTCATTGAGGTTAGTCACGACAATAGGGTTGTCAATATCGCATAACGTGATTATGCTTGGTGCAGTAACTGCAAAAAGCCATAATAGTAATAAAGTTATGCGTGCTATATATTTCATTGACTTCAATCAATGACGAAGATAATATTCTAACGTTTAAATACTGTTAACAAATTTCTAAAAATCCTTTAACAATTTCAATTCATTTTTTTGAATCCATCCTGTTTTACCATCTGCCAGCTTTATCTTATTCCATTCATCTAATTGATCTAGAACGTTCACTTTAGTGCCGGCATGTATTACAAAAACCTGTTGACTGCTAATATTTGGCTCAGATTTTATAGAGCTTTCTTCTGCAAAAATTATAGCAGGTTGTAAATCTTTAAAATCACTTCGCTGTATAAATGCAAATACTATTGCAATGATACATATGAATAAGGCAAGTATACTGCCAATGAATGACCATCGTTTTAGAGTAGATGAGTTAGCATAGTAAAAAAGAATGTACAAAAGAACAAATATGATTATTAAGGCAACAGCTAAATAAGCCCACTGGTCGAAAGTTAATTTACCCGTTACACTTTTGTATAATTTAGATAATCCAGTCTCAGGTATTGTGTCAATAGCATCTATAGTCATATTCTGAGCATAGCTAAGATTTGTTTTTACTTCTTCATCATTCGGCGATAGCAACAACGCTTTCTCGTAAAAATAAATGCTCTCAGCTATTTTGTTGAGCTTGTAATATGAGTTGCCTAAGTTGTAATAGACAGCAGCTGAGTGCTCACCATCATCTAGAATATCGGTGTAGAAGGCTATAGCTTTTTCATATTCACCAGAATTATATGCAGCTGTTGCCTCGTCGAACAATTTATTGCTCTGAGCAGTGCATAATAGAACTGTAAAAAGGCTAAAAAATATAGTTAGCTTTTTGAACATGCTTATAATTGTTTATCCATTTGGGAAATTACCTCGCTTGCCGTTTCATAATCAGCTTGCATTTGCACATCAGAGAAAGGACTATATCTAGCCGCTTCGCAATTTTCTAATAATGCTATAAAACCTTGAATGGTATTTGTTTCTATTTCTTTTTTATTCAATAATTCGACAATTTTATCTTTACTGAAATCAGATGTCTCAATCTTCAATTTTGCCTTCAAATAGTTATGTAAAGCCCTTTCTAAGGCAACATAGAAAGAGTCCTTATTACCTAGTTGTTTTTTAGCTGCAGAAAGGTATTTTCTTGCTAATTTATTTGCTCTTCTTATTTTATTGCCAGCTAAATCGCCAGCAAGTGCATCTCTTTTCTTTCTAAATATAATGGCGAAAGGAATTAATAAAAGCGGACATAATAACCAAAGATAGAATGATGTGGAGCCGAAAAAATAAGAAACAGATTTGCTAGTTAGGTTCGGGGTCAGTTTTATGAAATTAAACTGATTTTTACTTGCTACAACAGATTGTTTTGCGCTATTTGTAGAAGTTGCCGAATTACTATCTGCACTCAGCGGACCCTCTAAAACGTTAATGACAATTTCATGTGAAGTTAATGTTGTATATTTTTCGGTTGTTGGATTGAAAAAGCTAAAACTTAATGGTGCTATTGGGTATTTACCTCTAAATGACGGTACGATAGTGTATTGATTGCTGACCTTACCTTGCATACCTGCCAGTGTAGTTCTAACCCCTTCAGTAAATTCTGGCTCATAGACTTCTAAAGCACTTGGCAATTCAAGTTCAGGAAGTTTAAAAAGTTTAAGGTTTCCTTTTCCGTTTACTTCAACGATTGCCTGTAAAGATTCGGTTGCATTTAAACTTTTCTTACTTGTAGTAACAGCAAAATCAAAATCACCTACAGCTCCATTAAAATCAGAAGGTTGGTTAGCCAATGGTAATGGCTTTACGTTAATAGTTCTATTACCAGCAGATACTGTTTTATTGGTTTGGGCATACATTCTTTGTCCAAAAAAGTCACGTCTTCCTGTCGGCACATCTACTGTAACATCTAGAGAAAGGGGTTCAATATCCAATTCTCCAGATTTTTGAGGGTAGAGAACAACACGTTTTAAAATTACATATCGATAAGGCTTGCCTTTATAAGTTCCGTTTTGGGCACTTAGAGCAGAAACTTTAATATCTTGACTCCAGAAATTATTGTAGGTAGGATTGTCTAAAGGTTGATAATTGGATACGCTAATATTTGGACTCACATATAATTTATAGATGACCGTAATAGCTTCGTTCAAAAACGGATCGGTCTTAGAAATTTCTGCTACTAAATGTAGATTTTCATCAGCTACATCATCTGCGGTCATTTGATCACTCGGTTTATCTACTGCAGCAGTCACCTCTACTTCGCTTGCAAGCGATTTATAGGTTTCGCCACTAATAACAATTGTGGCCTGCTTAATGGTGAATTTACCTTTTGCGGTTGGTGAAAGTGTGTAAGAGTAAGATTTTGAATAACTTCTAACCCCATTAATCCATGATGAGCTGATTGACTGTGATGGCCCCATGATTACTTTAAACCCTGAAAAATCTGGCGGATTAAAATTATCACCATCGCGGTTCATAACAAAGTCTACCCGTAACCGTTCATTTAAACCAAGCTTAGGTTTGCTCAGTTTCATTTCAAAAGTTACAGCATCATTATCTTGCGCCATCATCAAAAATGATGATAGAAATACCGTTAGTACTAACGTAAGTTTAGTTATGGACTTTGAGTCTACCAATCTTTTTCATTTTTAATCTTAGCACCTTTTACTTTCTTGGCATCAATTTTGTCTTGAACCTTTTTTTCTGCATTTTGCATAGCTCTTAACAAGTTTTCAACCTGTTGTTTTGAAAGTTGATTGGGCCTAGGTTGCTGTTGTTCTTGTTGATTGTCACCTTGCTCAGGGTTTTTCTTTTGATCTTCTTTATTATCGCCTTCACCTTCTTTGTTCTCGTCTTTTTTCTCTTCATTCTGATCGCCTTCATCACCCTTCTCACCCTCATCGCCTTTATCTTTCTTATCCTCGTTTTCTCCCTCGTCTTTTTTCTCCTGGTCTTTTTTCTCTTTGTCTTTATCCTTATCGTCTTGATTTTGTTTTTTCTCCTCTTCGTCTTTTTTCAAAAGTTCTTTTGCTAAGGCAAGGTTGTATCTTGTTTCTTCATCGGTTGGGCCATTTCTTAAAGCTTCTTTGTACGCTTCTACTGCTTTAGCGTAATCTTTACGCTTCATAAAAACGTTTCCCATATTATGATAGGCCTTATGTTTTTCCTCTTTTGATGTTGATGCCTCGCCAGCCTCTTTAAATCTGCCAAAAGCTTCATTATACGTTTCATTGGCATAATAGGCATTTCCTAAATTATAAGGAGCAACGCTATTATCAGGACTCTTTGCGATTGCCTTTCTATAATCTACTTCAGCGGCGATAAAGTTATCTTCAGACAATGCTTTATTGCCATCCCATGTCAGATTGGTCGAAGATTTTAATGCCTTTTCTTTTTCTTTCACGTCAGCTTCTTGTGCAAAAGTAGACAAGCACACAAAAGCGAATAAAAATACTATGCCTATTTTATTCATGTCTTTTCTCATTGAACAAATTAAGATTCTTTAACCACTTGGTCTTACGGTCCAAGATAAAAATATCTAAAAATAGAAGCAACAATGCTGCTCCAATAAACCATTGAAATTGGTCTTTATATTCTGCGAACTGTTTGGCCTCAAATTCCTTTTTATCCATTTGTAACAATTCATTTTTAATAATTTCTACAGCAGCATCTGTGTTTGAGCCATCAATATACTGACCATTACCTTCACTTGCAATATCAATAAGAACCTCCTTATTTAGTTTGGTAATCACGGTTTCACCTTGATTGTCTTTTTTTAGACTTTCTAATATTCCATTTCTTTTAATTGGAATAGGCGCTCCTTTTTCTTTTCCTACTCCAATAGTATAAATAGTGATGCCTTCATCAACAGCATCTTCTACCGCATCTAATGTAGAGCCTTCAGAATGGTCCTCGCCATCAGAAATAATGAACAATACCCGATTGGTTTGTTCGGCATCATCATAATAGGTCGTTGCAAGTTCAATGGCTTGGTCGATAGCTGTACCTTGTGAAGTTAGCATATCGGTATTCATGCCCTGTAAGAACATCTTTGCAGCACTATAATCTGTAGTTATGGGTAATTGAGGATAGGCCTGACCTGCGTAAGCTATTATGCCAATACGGTCGCTTGCCAATTGATTTATAATTTCTGATACTAATCTTTTTGCCTTTTCAATTCTATTTGGAGCAATGTCCTCTGCCAGCATACTTTTAGAAACATCCACTGCAAAAACAATATCTACCCCTTCTCTTTTTACGGTTTCTAATTTTGTACCAATCTTAGGGTTTACCAAGCCAACAATCAATAGGGCCAATCCAAGAATGAATACAATAAGCTTTATGACACCCTTGTTGGAAGAACGATTAGGCGTCAACCTTTTTAATAGCTCGGTGTTTGCAAATTTCTTTCGTGTACTTTTTTTCCATATTAAAACCAATAGAAACAGTATCACTATCACCGGAATGATAATAAGCAAGTAGAAATATATTTTTTCGTCTAACTGTACCATATTATACAAAACTTCTAAAAAGCGTGTTTCTTAAAATCCATTCTACTAATAGGAGCGCACCTGCCAATAAAACCCATGGTCTAAATTTCTCTTCATATCGGTAATATTTGAATTCTTCTATCTCCGTTTTTTCCAATTTATTGATTTCGTCATAGATTTCTTCTAACGACTCATTATCCGTAGCCCTAAAAAATCTACCACCTGTAGCTTGTGCTATATCTTTTAGTAATTCTTCATCTATTTCAACTTGGCGCATACCATACCTATAAGATCCATCTGAATTATATTGAATAGGTGTCAGTGCATTACCATTTGTGCCTAAACCAATAGTGTAGGTTTTTATGCCATATTCAATAGCTAAGTCAGCCGCTGTTTGTGGTTCTATAAAACCAGAATTGTTAACACCATCGGTCAATAAAATGATAATTTTACTTTTTGCGGTACTTTCTTTAAGTCTGTTTACTGAGGTAGCTAACCCCATACCAATTGCAGTACCATCTTCCAATTGACCATAAGTAATCTCAGAAAGGGCATTTAGTACAATTGATTTGTCAGTGGTAACCGGTGTTTTGGTATAACTTTCAGCTGCATAAACAACAAGTCCAATCCGGTCATTTGGTCTTTTCTTGATAAAATCTGCCGCAACATCTTTAAGGGCAGATAGCCTGTTTGGCTTAAGGTCTCGTGCTAGCATACTAGAAGACACATCAATAGCTATAACGATATCAATACCTTTAGTTGTTTTGGTTCTAGTAGAAATATCTTCTGTTTGCGGTCTTGCCATAGCAATAATAATAGCGCCAAGAGCCAATAGTCTTAGTATAAAAAGACCAGGTTTTAATTTTGGCAAAATGCTTTTATAGGTAAAACCTTTTGCACTAGAAATACGAAGCGAAGCAGTCTCTTCCTTTTGTTTAAAGATATACCACACAATAGCTAATGGCAGTATTAATAACAGCCAAAAGAAATCAGGATTTGCAAATGATATATTCTCGAACATTTATGATTCTGTTTTAACTTCTACCGATGCCAAAATTCGGTCAACTATTTCTTGGGCATATGTGTCATCTTCTAACCAGGTAAGAATAACATATTGTTGAAAACCTTTGCCACCAAAAAGTAATACGGTGTACTTCCCATCAATCAATTCTTTAGAATTAGGTATTAGAAACTCACCGCTGCCATAAACCTTAACCCCTTTTACACCACTAATTGTGGAGAACTCTTCTTGTTTAGTGATAATATTTTTTGCTCCTTGACCTTCAAAATTGGACAATATCTGTTCAATCGTTTTTTCGAAATCAGGTTCAGCATCTTGTTGGTTTAGAGTAATCGAAGTAGTACCTACGCTAAAAAGACCTATAGGACTGGTATACCCAAATGCTTGTATGTCTGCAATTGCTGCTTTTGCTTCTGGTGGCAGCTTAACTTCTTGTCGCACTAAAACCTGTGGTGTCTCTAATTGGACTGGTGGAAAACCGTAATTACTACGCACCCATTCACCTTCTAATAATTCTTTAGTTGGATGTCCGAAAACAGAATCTTTTAAATAGCCAAAGCCATATTTTACACCAGCTATAGTGGTGCCTATAAGAATAATGGCTACAACAGAAACAATGGCAACCATTATCTTCTTCTTTTTCGCTTTACGCTCAAGTTCCTCTTGGTATTCAGCTTGCTCTAACAATTCATCTTCGGTAGGTTCTGGGAGGGCGTCATGGGTTTTAACCACAATTTGTTCTACGAGTTTTCTGTCTTGCTCGGCCACTAAAGTCGAAGGCTTATTTTTAGCAAATTTCACTAAATCGGCCGTTTGTAATATTTGTTGAAATTGTTTAATGGTATCATCGTCCAATTTCAACTCACCTGCATCTTTTAAAAGCTCTAATTTTTCAATTAACTGACCTGTAGTACTTTCTAAAGCTGAAACATGTGCGTCTTCCTCTAAATAAGAACGAACAATAGAAGTAAGCTCAGAGTAATATTGTTTATACTCGTCTTGAATTAAATATTTAGAATTTTCTAAACGTTTTAGTTCTAATAACGCTCTATCATAAGGTGGCAGAAGAGCTACTTTCTCCTCTTCTGTTAATGGTTTTTTGCGCAATACGAACCAGTAGAAAAGCGCTCCAAATACAAGTAGAACCAAAATGCCAATGAGTATATATTTCCAAAATTCGATATTGCTTTTCTCAACATTAATCAGCGGTTTAATGTCGTACATTTTTTGATTCAAAGTATCTACAGGAATAGTAGCTACATTAATCAACATAGAATCGGTCATGAAACCCATTCCGTTTATTTCAATTCGTTGAGAGGGTAATTTATATGCCCCAGAATCGAATTGAGTAAGTGCGTATATTTTTTGTAATGTTAAGCGGTCTTTTTTCCTAGTGGTATCGGTCGCAAACGCTTCTACAGTTTCTAACGGAGAAAAAGTTTGTCCTTCAGGAAAAATAACTGTAGATGTGGTGTCAATATCAACGGTCACTGTCCAATGTATTTGTTCACCAATTTTAATATATGTGGTGTCTATTTCAGTACTTACAGTGGGTCTCTCTTGAGCAAAACCTTGAATGATGAAAAGAAGAAATACGAACATAGGCATGCTTCGCCGTAAGTTCGAAATGCCTTTTTTAATTATACACGTATTATACATCATTCGTATCAACCTCTTCTTTTAAAATAACCCAATAATTTTTTCACATAACTTTCGTCAACCCTACAATCTAATGTTCCACAGCCAGATTTAGTAAACGATTCTTTAAAATACGTAACTCGTTCTCTATGAAATTCTGCATAGGCATTTCGTACTTTTTTAGATAGGGTATTTACCAATTGTAATTTTCCGGTTTCAGCATCTTCAACTTGTATCATACCTAGATTAGGTATTGACTCTTCACGTTCATCGAAAACTCGTATTCCTGTTAGGTCATGTTTACTGCCTGTAATTTTCAGTGTTTTTTCATAACCATCATCAATAAAATCAGAAAGCACAAAAACAATAGCTTTCTTTTTCATTACGCTGCTCAAGAATTTCAATGCCTGTGCAATATCTGTTTTATTGCTTTTAGGTTTAAATTCTAACAACTCACGTATTATGCGTAAAGCGTGTGTTTTACCTTTTTTTGGTGGTATAAAAAGTTCAATCTGATCAGAGAATAATATGATGCCGACTTTATCATTATTCTTTAAAGCACTAAATGCTAAAGTTGCCGATATTTCGGTAACAATTTCGTTTTTAAATTGATTGGTAGTTCCAAAAAGTTCTGAACCACTTATATCGACCATGAGCATCATGGTGAGTTCTCGTTCTTCTTCAAAAACCTTTATGAAAGGTTCATTGTAACGAGCGGTAACGTTCCAGTCAATGTTTCTAACATCGTCACCAAATTGATACTGTCGTACTTCACTAAATGTCATACCCCTACCTTTAAAGGTAGAGTGATATTCCCCACCAAATATATGGTCAGATAGACGTCGCGTCTTAATCTCTATTTTCCGTACTTTTTTGAGTAGCTCTTTGGTATCCATTTTGTTTTTAAAACAGGAGTTGATTTTTAAGAAATCAGCATTGAAAATTATGCAATTGAAATAGAATTGTCAATCGCGAACTGATTACTGAAAATTAACTTTATGGTACTTCTATCTCGTTTACGATTTTATTTATAATATCTACAGAGGTGATATTTTCGGCTTCTGCCTCGTAAGTAATTCCAATTCTATGCCTAAGAACATCGTGTACAATAGCACGAACATCTTCTGGTACTACATAACCCCTTCTTTTTATAAAGGCATAACATTTAGCAGCGATACCTAAATTGATACTTCCCCTTGGTGAAGCACCAAAACTAATTAGAGGCTTTAAGCTTTCTAAATTGTATTTTTCAGGATATCTAGTAGCGAAAACAAGATCAAGAATGTATTTTTCAATTTTCTCGTCCATATAAACTTCGCGAACAGCTTTTTGAGCACTTAGTATTTGTTCTATGGATACTACGGCATTTACCGTTTCATAGTTGCCTAATAAATTCTGACGCATAATCAATTGTTCCTCGTTGATTTTCGGATAATCGATAACTGTCTTCAGCATAAAACGGTCGACCTGTGCTTCAGGAAGTGGATATGTTCCTTCTTGTTCAACAGGGTTTTGAGTGGCCATTACTAAAAAGGGCTTGTCTAGAATAAAAGTTTCATCACCAATAGTCACTTGTTTTTCTTGCATCGCCTCTAAAAGAGCAGACTGTACTTTTGCAGGAGCACGGTTTATCTCATCAGCTAAAACAAAATTGGCGAAAATAGGACCCTTCTTTATAGAAAAGTCATTCAACTTCATGTTATAAATCATTGTTCCTACAACATCAGCAGGTAATAAATCTGGAGTGAACTGAATTCTGCTAAAACTTCCTTTAACTGCTTTTGAAAGAGTGTTGATCGCTAGTGTTTTTGCTAAACCCGGAACACCTTCCAATAAAATATGTCCTTGTCCTAAGAGACCAATTAATAATCTTTCGACCATATATTTCTGGCCTACAATTACCTTATTCATTTCAAGCATCAATAAATCGATAAAAGCACTTTCTTGAGCTATTTTCTCATTTACGGCACTAATGTCAATTGAGGTATTTTCTTCCATTTAAAACTATATATTATTGATTGTTAACGCTTCTAATTTTAACAGTCATGCAAATTGAAAATTTATTCAGTCAGTAGCTGTTAATGATAGGTTAAAAAATGCGAAAACCCCTTATTTTTATGAAGCTTTTAAGGGAATTCTTTTTAAATTCATTAACCTATGAACAATACATTGAAATATTCGAGAATTATCGCTGGTACTATGACCTGGGGTAAATGGGGAAAAAAACATTCCACCAAAGAAATGATTGAACTGATGAATCATTGCTTAGAAAATAATATCACGACATTCGATCATGCAGATATTTATGGCGATTATACCACGGAAGAACAATTCGGTAAAGCATTTACGGAAAGCTCTATCAAAAGAGAAAATATTCAAATAATAAGTAAATGTGGCATTCAGTTCGATGCAGAAGAAAGATCAAATAAAGTAAAGCATTACGATTACAATAAAGATTATATCATTTGGTCAGTAGAAAGATCTTTGAAAATGCTACGGACTGAGTATTTAGATATGCTCTTATTGCATAGACCTAGTCCTTTAATGAATCCGTCAGAAATAGCAGCGGCTATAAGTAAATTGAAGAAAGAGGGAAAAATCAAACAATTTGGAGTGTCAAATTTCACGCCTTCACAAATTAAGTTAATAGAAAAGGAAACTAAGGTCGATGCCAATCAAGTAGAATATTCATTATCATCTAATGAGGTAATGAACGATGGTACCTTAGACGATTGTATTATTAATGAACGTTTGGCAATGAGCTGGAGTCCGCTTGGTAATTATTTTAGGGAAGAATCTCAAGCAAACAAGAGGATAAAGAATGTTCTGAGCGATTTAACCAAGAAATATAATGCAACCGAAGACCAATTATTACTAGCTTGGATATTAAAACATCCATCTAAGATTCATCCTGTGGTTGGCACAGCAACGCCGAAAAGATTAAAGTTGGCAATGGATGCCGTTAATATTGAAATGGAATTACAAGATTGGTTTGCACTTTTAGAGGCAAATGAAGGAAACGAGGTTGCTTAAATTAAAAAGAAAATGAAAAAAACAGCATTTATAACAGGAGCTACAAGCGGTATAGGTAAAGCCACTGCAATTAATTTTGCCTTAAACGGTATAAATTTGGTTTTGTGTGGCAGACGTCAAGAGAGACTAGATGTCCTAAAAGAAGAACTAAGTAAGGAGGTGAATGTTCACACCTTAAATTTTGACATTAGAGATAAAGAATCGGTGCAAGAAGCTATATCATCTTTACCAAAAGAGTTTGCTCAAATCGATATTTTAATTAATAATGCAGGTAACGCGCACGGTTTAGATACCATTCAAGAGGGTAGTATTGATGACTGGGATGCCATGCTAGATATTAATGTGAAAGGTTTGTTATATGTATCGAAAGCTTTAATACCACAAATGGTTGAACGGAAATCGGGCCATATCATAAATATTGGATCTACTGCAGGTAAAGAGGTTTACCCAAAAGGTAATGTGTATTGTGCCAGTAAACATGCCGTAGATGCTATAAACCAAGGAATGCGAATAGACTTAAACCCGTTCGGTATACGCGTGGGTGCCGTAAACCCTGGCCTGGTGGAAACAGAGTTTAGTAATGTTCGATTTAAAGGTGATGAAAACAGGGCAGAAAATGTGTACAAAGGTTTTGAGCCACTAAAACCAGAAGATATAGCAGAAATAATTCACTTTGTAGTTACTAGGCCCTATCATGTAAATATTGCTGACTTAGTAGTTATGCCTACCGCTCAGGCATCTTCAACTATTGTAAACAAATCCTAATCCTTTTGAATTCAGCAAACGATAATAGTCAAACACTTATAAAATGATTAATAAACGCTTATTGGTAAAAAACTTACTCGCACATAACGACGAGAATAGTTTTTACGATAAAAAGCGCTTCATTAATATTGGTGAAAAGGAGGGGAAGGCGAAATTTTTAAAACATGTTTGTGCATTGGCCAATAGTAACCCTTCGAACAATTCATTTATTGTTGTTGGTGTTGAAGATGAGGATAATATAATAGTAGGGGTTGATTTTTTTGATGATAGCAAGATTCAAAATTTAGTCAATGCTTATTTAAATAATCCTCCTCGTATATCTTATGAGAATATTCCATTTCCAAATTTACCAGATGGCAAGGTCGTTGGTCTAGTAACCATAAAGTCTATTGGAAAATTATGTTCATTAAGAAAGAACATTTGGAAATATTATGGTGGTTCAGTTTTCTTTAGAGAAGGCAGCATTAGTTTGCCAAAAGCCTACGATATTGAATTGAAGAGTATTAATGTCGATGCTGTGGCCACTATAGAACAAAATGCTAAGAATAATATAGAGCTCACTTTAGATGGTGTTATTGACTTTTTAAACTATCGGCACAAAGATTTAGAAAGTGATTATAAAGTGTTTAAAGAACAATTTGTGGTCTGTTGGGCTGGCAATAGAAAAGTAGTCAATGGTGAAACATATTATTATAGGGTAGATATTGAATTGATCAATGAACAAGTGAAATTGTTTTATTCAAACTTAGACGAAATTAAGATTAGTATTAATGATGATTCTTTCACTATAATAGAGTTTGTAGAACTAGGTTTGGGGGCTAAGCAAAAGTATTATCCTTTAGAAAAAGTGGTTATCAATTTTAGTGAAAACGGCACTTATCAAATTAATAGTGATTTACTATTTAATCCGCCAAAATATAATAGAAAAAAACTAGAAAAAATATACGCAAACAATAATGCTTTGGTAGTAAAAATGGGTAGTAGTACAGCTTTAATACCAGCTGAGGTTAGAAGCTTAAAATATTTGGCAGATTCTTATCTCATTTGTTACTTAAACGGATTTGAGGATGCTAAAGAGGAAATGGAAAGAGCAAGACAAATCTTAAAATCTAAATATCCAGGCATTAATGCTTCGTTGAAAGAGGCGCTTCGAGTTCTTAGAAAGGTGAAGTATAGTTAATTGTTAGTTATCCAAAGCTGTTGAAAAGGTTTCAAAGGCAGTTCATTATGAATAAGTTCAAAGGAATTTCCTGTTAGTAAATCAACCGAATTTTTACCAGTAAAAATTCCGATTGAAAGTAGCCAACCAATATCTATTTTTTCCGTAACCTCATTAAAGTTAGATAATACCCAAATGTTTTCGGTTCCATTGGTTCTTTGAAAAACAAAAATATGTTGATTAGGGCAACCATGTATTTTTACATCGTTTAAATCTTGAAAAATGTCATGCTCTTTTCGTAAGCGAATCATATTTTTTAGACCCTGATAAATAATCGCAGAAGGGCTATCATCTATTTTTTTTAATTCAGAAACAACATTCCAATTGTGCATAGGTCTATTGACCCAGCGATTGTCATTTACATGGTCATCGTTTTGCTCGTAGGTATAGTCATTCAGTGTACCAATTTCATCACCGGCATATATCATAGGTATTCCTCCATAGGTCAAGATGATACCGTGCATCATTAGAATTTTTGCAATGGCATAATCAATAATATTTTTATTCTTCAGTTCCAATGCAGTTTCCAGCCCTAATAATGAGGCTGCACTACCCGTAATTCTACCATCTCCGTTTTTGGGATTGTACATAAACATTAATCCTTTGGCCGGTGACCATTCTAATTTACCAGTATAATAACTTAGTATAAATTGTTTATGGGCAGTAGGGTCTGAACCCATAGCCCGTACAAAATCATCATCATAACCAAGGCCTATATCATCATGGCAACGTATATAATTAATCCAAGTAGCATCGTCAGGCTTATTAGGGATTTCATTCAAGCTCATTAGCATTAAAGAGGCTTTTTTGGTTGCAATTGAATTCCATAACAAAGCCATTAAAGAGGCATTGTAGGCAACTTCACATTCATTACCCTCTATCATATCTTCTCCAAAATATTTAATAATATTTCTAGGAGCTACAATTGCCTCAGCCAATAAAATAACCCCTGGCGCAATAACTTGTAGGCACATTCTGAAGAGTGAAATAAGAGTATGGGCTTCCGGTAGGTTTTGTGAAAGCGTCCCTAATTTTTTCCATAAAAATGCTAGGGCGTCAAAACGGATAACATCTACCCCTAAATTAGCCAAGGCCATTAAATTGCTTAACATTTCAATAAACACTTCAGGATTTCTATAGTTTAAATCCCACTGGTAATTATTGAAACAGGTCATTACCCATTTTTCCATTTCCTCATTATAGGTAAAATTACCTGGTGCCGTCTGAGGGAATATTTCTGGTAATGTTTTCTCGAACTCATCTGGTATAAGGCGGTCAGAATAAGTGTAATAATAATTTTGATGATGCAGGCTTCCACTTTTTGCTTTCTGGGCCCATTCAAATTCATCGGAAGTATGGTTAACGACAAAATCTAGCATTAAAAATATTTTTTTCTCCCTAGCTTTTTTGGTCAAAGTAAGAAAGTCATCCTTAGTGCCATATTGACTATCAATTTCATGATAGCTATTTACCGCATAGCCACCATCATTTTCCCCTAAAGGTCTTGTGGTAATTGGCATTAAGTGCAGAAAATTGATTCCAAGATTTTCAAAGTATGGCAATTTTTCTTTTAGACCATTAATGTCTTTATTAAACCGGTCTACATATAGCTGCATACCCACCATTTTCTCACTTTGATACCAGTTTCCAGAATTTAAACACTCTATGTCCTGCTTTTTTAATTCTGTAGGGCGTTCTTTAAAAAGATAGTCTAATTGGTCTAAAAGCTTAAAAAAATATGCTTTATGTTCAGTGTCTTTGTATAAAGAAAAAAACTGCGTCTTAATAAGTGAAAGATTGGTAGACAATCTTTGGTCGTATAAAGATTTTAACGGTAACGCGCCTTTTTTCTTTTGACTTTTTGAGGCCAATAAGCGGTGTAGTTCAGCTTGGTTCATTTTAAGAATCTAATTGTTGTAATGTAGGTAACGATTCAATGGCGCCAAAATTAGTTGTGGTTATAGCACCAGCTTTGTTCGCCCTAGCTACCATATTGGTAAGAATGCTTTCATCTGCCAATAATGCATCAATACTAGAATGTTTGGCAATTTGTTGCAATAGACACCCTATAAATGCATCGCCTGCGCCAGTAGTGTCTATAGGAGTGACTTTAATACTTGGTATTGTTTTTTGAAATTTTTTAGTACTTAACCATGTTCCTTCACTACCAAGAGTAATAACGATTATTTCAGTACCTATTTCATGAAGTACTTCACATGCTTCTTTTACATCTTTTTTGCCTGACAGAAGCTGAGCTTCTTCTAAACTAAATTTACACAAATGTGATTTTTCAATGAAAGATTCACATTTACGTTTAAAACTATCAACTTTATTTTTCCACAGGTCTAATCTATAATTTGGGTCAAAACTGATAAAAGCATGTTTGGTCAGTCCATCAAATAAATATCTACTATAGGCTTCCTCTAAAGGGCCCCCTAAAAGAGCGGTAGCAGCACCAAAATGCAGGATATTATTTTCAAAATAAGATTTATAAGAAGAATCATAGGTAAGTTCTCTATCTGCCCCACGGCTAAATACAAAATCGCGTTCACCGTCTTCATCTAAAGAAACAAAGGCTAATGTGGTAAATGTATCAGATTTTTGTGCTAACGAAATATCTACTTTTTCAGTTTCTAAAATCCGTAATAAAAAAGTACCGAAAGGATCGTTGCCTACACAGCCAATAAAGACACTGTCACCGCCTAACTTACTAATGGCACACGATACGTTTGCTGGCGCACCGCCTGCTTTTTTTGAAAATTCCTTTGCTTTTGTTAAATCTTTGCCTTGGTTTTCAGCAACAAAATCAATTAACAATTCGCCAATGCAAAATATTTTTTTCATAAATCTAAATGAAAATTAGAAATTCTAAGTTAATTAGAATTTGTTGCTACTTCCTAAATAATCTTAAGGAATTATTAAATTTTGGTAGTTGAGAGGCTATTTTTTAGAATTAAAACGCTTCTTTTTTTGGGTCTGAGCATGAATTCCATATCTTGAATTGCATATTTAAAAAAACATTCTGACTATGAGCATATTTGACGAAATTAAAAAGAAACTAAGTCATGAGTTTATTGATATAATCGAATGGCTCGATACCAATAACGAAACCATCGTACATCGTTTTGAGCGCTACCAAAACGAGATTAAAAATAACGCACAGTTAATAGTTCGTGAAGGGCAAACTGCAGTTTTTATTAATGAAGGGCAATTGGCAGATGTTTTTAAACCTGGCACCTATACCTTAAACACTAAAAACCTTCCGATTCTAACTACCTTAAAAGGGTGGAAATACGGATTCGACAGTCCGTTTAAGGCTGAGGTTTATTTTGTAAATACCCGCTTGTTTACCGATGAGAAATGGGGGACAAAAAACCCATTTATGTTAAGCGACGATAGGTTTGGGTTGGTTGAAATACGAGCTTTTGGAACCTATAGCTTTAGAATTAGTAATCCAGGTAAATTTATTATAGATGTAGTAGGTACTGACGGTAATTTTACTAATTATGAAATTAACGAACACTTAAAAAGTTTAATTGTTACTCGCTTTACCGATACGATAGGCGAAGCCAATTTGCCAATTGAGTTGTATGCGGCAAACACTAGTGAGCTTTCAGAAACATGCCAAGTGGTTATGCAACCTGAGTTTAATAGAGTTGGTATTGAATTAGAAAAATTCTACATCGAAAATGTATCGATGCCAGAAGAATTGAAGAAGGAAATTTTTGAATATAGTCGATTAGATAAGTTAGACATGGCAAAGCTAGCACAATTTAAAGCTGCTAAAGCAATGGAGTTAGCTGCTAAAAATGAAGGTGGCACAGCTGGTGCAGGTATGGGTATGGGTATGGGCTTTGTATTGGCGCAACAAATGGGAGGTATGATGGGTCAGCCTGGTACACAGCCATTCGGTGCTAAAGCAACACAGTCACAGGCTCCACCACCAATGCCTATTCAAGTAAGCTATTTTTATGCAGTTAATGGTCAACAAACGGGGCCAGTTTCATTTGAGAAATTGAAAGAATTGTTCGCTAGTAGAACAATTAATAGAGACTCATTAATTTGGAAACAAGGTATGGCCAGTTGGACGGAATTAAAGGAAATAGAAGAATTAAAATCCTTCTTAGGAGGAAATACTCCGCCACCATTACCAACGGCATAACCTTAAGCTAAAAGCAGATAAACATCCCCTTTTATTATAAGGGATACGCGCTATGGACGATATTCAAAAATCGGAATATAAAAAAGCATGTGCCAATTGTGGTGCCGAGTTAAGATTTAAACCGGGCTCACATCAACTTACATGTGAGTATTGCGGATATGAAGAATTCATTGAACAATCTAAAAGTAGTTTTGAGGAACTAGAGCTAGAACATTACTTAAAAATTGTTGGTGAGAATGCCTATACGGAAACTATTGAGCTGTTACATTGTAAAAATTGTGGTGCCAATCAACATGTAGAAGAAAATTACAAATCGCTTAATTGTGTCTATTGTAGCGAACCATTAATTCGAGAAGATATTGAAAAAGAAGGATGGATTTTGCCTGGAGCATTAGTGCCTTTTCAACTCGACTCAAGAAAAGCTCAGTCCATTTTCAAAGATTGGGTTAACAAAATATGGTTTGCACCTGACAATCTTAAAAAAGCTGCCCTTGACGCAGAGGGGCTGCATGGACTTTATTTGCCTTACTGGACCTTTGACTCTAACCTTAGAGCGTCTTATCAAGGGCAACGCGGCGATTATTATTACGAAACACAAACTTATAATAGCGATAAGGGTAAACGCACAAGACAAGTTAGAAAAACAAAATGGACCTATACTTCTGGTAATATTGAAGGTTTTGTAGATGATATTCTTATAAATGCTTCAGAAAGGAAACGAAAAGAAATTCCGACTAAAGTAGCATTCTGGAATCTTAAAGATTTGGTTGTTTTTAATTCAAAATACCTTTCTGGTTTTGTAACCGAAAAATATTCCGTTTCATTAAAAGAAGGGCATCATAAATCTTTTCAAGAGGCTAAAAATATTGCCTATAATTGGATTCGGAGAGATATTGGCGGCGATACCCAAAGAATAGCGAATGCTGATATTAAATTATCAGATGAAAAATTCAAACATATCTTGCTTCCAATCTATCTTAGTTCATATAGATATGATGGTAAAGAATTCAACTTCTATATTAATGGTCAAACAGGTGTTTTAAGTGGAAATAGACCATATTCTTTTTGGAAAATCTTCTTTTTAGTGCTTTTTATTCTTGTGGTCATAGCAGTATTTGCGATTTTTGCTAAATGAGTTTAAAAAGAACGCTGGTCGTAGGTGATATACATTCTGGATTAAAAGCTTTAAAGCAAGTAATTCAAAAAGCGACGATTACTGATAAAGACACTTTAGTTTTTTTAGGAGATTATATTGATGGATGGAGTGAGGCTGTTGAAACTATAAACTATCTACTACAACTTAAGGAAAAATATAATTGTGTATTTCTAAGAGGAAACCACGATGAACTCTGTTATGAATGGTTAACGGGTGCAGCTGACAACCCAACTTGGTTTATGCATGGTGGTGAAGCAACAGTGAATTCTTATGCTAACATCACTGAAGAAACCAAAAATATGCATCTCAAGTTTTATGAAAACTTAGAGAATTATCATCTAGATTCAGAAAATAGATTGTTTTTACACGCTGGTTTTACTAATTTAAAAGGAATAGAATTCGAATATTTTAAAAAGACCTTTTATTGGGATCGTACTCTTTGGGAGTTGGCTCTTTCATTAAATAAAGAATTAGACAAAGAGCATATACATTACCCTAGAAGGCTTAAAAATTATTCAGAGATTTATATTGGGCATACGCCAGTAACCCGAATAGGAAAGACTACTCCGCAAAATGCAGCAAATGTTTGGAATATTGATACTGGGGCAGCCTTTAAAGGTCCATTAACGGTATTTGATATAAACACTAAAAAATATTGGCAAAGCGAGCCAGTTTATACGTTTTATCCCAATGAAAAGGGCAGAAATTAAGAAAACCATTAACTTTACATAAAAAGGAGTTGTTTAATTAACGAACTTTGATAAAAATCATATTATGCCGATTAAGAATATAAGATTAGAAGTAATGCAGGCATTAGAGCCACAGGTGGAGGGATTTATGGAATCTTTCCTTATAAAGCCTGAAGATATCTGGCAGCCAACAGACTTTTTGCCTAATTCTGAAAAAGATACTTTTTTGCAGGAAGTAAAAGAACTGAGAGAAGAATCTAAAGATTTAGGATATGATTTCTGGGTTACCATGGTCGCAGATACAATTACTGAGGAGGCCTTACCAACCTATGAATCTTGGTTGATGGATGTTGTTGGTATTGACCAACATGGGGATCATAAAACTAATGGTTGGGCTAAATGGGTACGTGCTTGGACTGCAGAAGAGAATAGACATGGAGATGTGTTGAACAAATATCTGTATTTATCCGGAAGGGTAAATATGAGAGAAGTAGAATTAACTACACAACATTTAATTTCTGATGGGTTTGATATCGGTACGGATCGTGACCCATATAAGAACTTTATTTATACATCATTTCAAGAATTAGCTACAAACATTTCGCATAAGCGTGTAGGTCAAATGGCTAAGAAAAAAGGAAATGTCCTTTTAGGTAAAATGTGTACTATAATTGCAGGTGATGAAATGAGACATCATTTGGCGTATAGAGAATTTGTGAAGACCATTTTTAGCGAAGATCCATCAGGTATGATGATTGCTTTTGCAGAAATGATGAAGAAAAAAATTGTAATGCCTGCTCACTTTTTGCGAGAATCTGGTGGTACGATAGGTTCAGCATTTGAAAACTTCTCTAATTGTGCACAACGTTTAGGGGTGTATACAGCACAAGATTATGTTGAAATTTTGAGTAAACTAAATGTTTTTTGGGAATTAGAAGGGATGCGGTCATTGAATGAAGAGGCTGAGAAAGCCCGTGACTATTTAATTAAGCTACCAGCAAGACTCGAAAGAATTGCAGAACGCATGAAATTTCCACAAGATCAATACCATTTTAAATGGGTTGAAGCAAACGGAGAATTATAAAACAAAAAATCCCGATCAGTTATGGTCGGGATTTTTTTTGATTGAATTCTAAATTATAATTTACCGTGTTTGTGTTCTTCTTGCCACTTGGCTAATTCTTCCCATTTGCCTTCATAACACATTTTAGATTGCATTGGCCAAGAAGCTGGATCGTGAATTTTATATCTAGTTCCGCCAGTATCCAATATTTTTTGGCATTCGGCTAGACTTGTTTCAGAAAGCGCTTTCCATGTTTTTATGCCATGATCTTTAAACATGCCTTCAATTTTTGGTCCGATACCTTCCACTAATTTCAAATCATCTTGTTTAATGTTCTTGCCAAATACAGCTTTTGCAGCAGATGCATCGAATGCTATAGTCTTACTTGTCGCAGCACCAGCAGCAAAAGAGGCGGCAGAAGCGCCAAGATTTTTGCTTGGAGTACTTGGGGCAGGTTTTACAATTTTGCTAGCGGCAATAACTTTTTGGTTACAAGCATCTAAATCAGCTTTTAACTTACTGTTGCTTGTTTTAAGATTTGATATTTCGGTAGAATTATCTTCCACTTTCGTAGATCCTTTGCCAATAAGATAGCCTAATATACCGCAGATGATTCCAACTAAAGCCGGAATTAACCAGCACCAAATATTCATATTTTCAAAATTCATGATTTACTTATTTTTAAGATTAGTGTATGTTTTAATTTAATGTGATTACGGTTCGGCTATTTTTATCTTTTCCTTCTTCTGTTGTATCGTTTGCAATTGGTTCTGTTTGACCTTTAGATGTTGCCACTATTTTATCTGAAGCTATTCCGTTATTTTTTAAATAGTCTTTCGCAAATTGGTATGCAGTCGCTTCGGGTTCCTTGACGATTACTTGTTCTGTAGTTGGCTCTGTTGGAGCTGTTGCACCGCATTCGCTACAACAGGTTATGTAAAAAAATGTGCCAGCTACAATGGTAATCAACATCAATAATAAATTGGTTGTTGTTTTTGTCATTGTAAATAATGTTCAGTGTTTAACCTACAATGTATTAAAAAAATCTTAAAAATGTTAAAACATTGCAACCTAATTACCTTACAGTCAATGATTATGTGAATTTCCAAATATACTTAAATGTTTGCCAACTATACGATCATATAGTTTGACGGTGAAAATTGTAGGGTACTGAACAACTTTTATTTGCAATTTTGCGTAAATAATTAAAGGTATATTTCTCCCCACAACGCTTGGGCATTGAGTATACATTTTAAAGTTTTGAGTTAGTTGGTTAAAAAATCCTGTCTTCGTAAAAGTCGACAGGATTTTTTTATGCCTAAAATTGGTATACTAGTATTCCAATTACACAATATTTACGTGAAACTGTACAAATGTTGAAAGAATAAATAAGATATTTTGGTAGTTTAATACGGAGGATAATTCACTATACCCATGAAGAAAAAAATAAAAGGTATAATAAATTTCCTTTGCATGTTCGTAGTATTGGGCATTCAAGCCCTATTACACGGCAGCTGGTCTCACGAATCATCGAATAGAAAAACAGCTTAATGAGTGAACATGCAAAGGAAATAATACTTATGTTATAAATCGAACTTTATACCTTGGGCTAATGGTAGTTCTGTGGTATAGTTAATGGTATTGGTCTGTCTTCTCATGTAGACTTTCCAAGCATCAGAGCCGCTTTCTCGACCACCCCCAGTTTCTTTTTCACCACCAAAGGCGCCACCAATTTCTGCACCTGAAGTACCTATATTAACATTAGCTATTCCACAATCACTTCCCCAAGCAGAAAGAAAACGTTCCGCTTCACGAAGATTATTGGTCATTATTGCTGATGATAGGCCTTGTACAACACCATTTTGTATTGCTATTGCATTTTCAACATCTCCAGAGTATTTTAAAAGATATAAAACTGGGGCAAAAGTTTCGTGCTGTACAATTTCAAAATTGTTCTTAGCTTCGGCAATAGCAGGTTGTACATAACAACCACTTTCATAACCTTTACCTTCTAATACACCACCTTCTACAATTAGTTTGCCACCTTCGGCAACTACTTTTTCTAATGCCTTCTTGTACTGTTCAACTGCATCTGTATCAATTAATGGACCTACATGATTATTTTCATCTAATGGATTTCCAATCCTTAATTGTTGATAGGCTGCTACTACAGCATCTTTAACTTTGTCATACATTGAGTCATGAATAATCAATCTTCTAGTTGAGGTACAGCGTTGACCAGCAGTACCTACTGCCCCAAATACAGCTCCAATTACTGTCATTTTTAAATCGGCATCTGGTGTTACAATAATGGCATTGTTACCACCAAGTTCTAATAATGATTTACCAAGACGCGCTGCTACAGTTTGAGCAACAATTTTACCCATACGAATAGAACCGGTAGCAGATACTAACGGAATTCTGTTGTCTTGTGTCATTAGCTCGCCAACTTTATGGTCGCCATTAATAAGACAAGAAATACCTTCTTGTAAATTATTGGCTTTAAGAACTGATGAAGCTATATTTTGACATGCGATACCACATAAAGGTGTTTTCTCTGATGGTTTCCAAACACAAACATCGCCACAAATCCAAGCTAATGCTGTATTCCAGGCCCAAACGGCCACGGGAAAATTAAATGCAGAAATTATTCCCACCACACCTAAAGAATGATATTGTTCATACATTCTATGACCAGGTCTTTCAGAGTGCATTGTTAGTCCGTGTAATTGACGAGATAGACCAACTGCGAAATCACAGATATCTATCATTTCTTGAACTTCACCTAAACCTTCTTGGTAACTCTTACCCATTTCATAGGAAACTAGTTTACCTAAAGGCTCTTTAAGTTCTCTTAGTTTGTCACCAAATTGTCTCACAATTTCACCACGTAGCGGTGCCGGTTTTGTTCTCCATTCTTTAAAAGCAACGGTAGCTGTACTCATTACTTTTTCAAAATCAGCTTTAGTGGTTGTTTTCACTTTAGCGATTAACGAACCGTCTACTGGAGAGTATGATGAAATGATATCTCCTGATGAAAAATTGTTGGAACCTGTTGAGGTACCTTCATTAACATCTTTGATTCCCAATTTTTTTAGGGCATCATGTATTCCAAAATCTGCTGCTATTTTTGACATTTTATAACTTTTTATGCGTTTTCTGTTAGATATACTACAAAAATACGAAGAATATTATGCTTTAGGCGAAACAAAAGCCTACAATGAAAATTTTATGATACTCCATAGTACGATTCCTATAAATGCGGGAACACTTTGAATATAGAAAATCTTCTTAGTGACCGAAATGGCGCCATATAATCCTGCTACGAAAACACAGCCCAAAAAGAAGAGGGCAACGTTACCTGACCAAACTGAATCATTAATCAATATAGACCAAATTAAGCCTGCAGCTAAAAACCCATTATATAACCCCTGGTTTGCGGCCATTTGTTTTGTAGGTTCAAACAAATCTTGAGGAAAATTTTTAAAAACCTTTCTTCCTTTTGTAGTCCATGCAAACATTTCCATCCAAAGAATATAAATGTGCGTCAGTGCAACAAATGCGGTAATTATCTTTGCGGCTAACATCATTCTTCTTTAGCAATAAAGCGTTCGTCTACAGGCATTACAGTGCCGCAATTATCGCAGGTTCTTAATGCTTTTGAGCTATAAAAGTGCTTAAAATGAGATAGAAAATCCTTTTCAATGTTATGAAGTGTAAAATACGCTTCATATAATTTGTGATTACAATTATCACAAAACCATAAAAGTCCGTCATCAACATTCATATCGGCTCTTTTTCGCTCAATGACCAAACCGATAGAACCTTCTTTTCGAACAGGTGAATGGGGCACTTTCGCAGGATGCAGATACATATCGCCTGGCCCTAACTGCATTGTTTGTTTTTTACCATCTTCTTGAATATGAATTTCAATATTGCCTTCTAACTGGTAAAAAAGTTCTTCTGTTTCGTTATAATGATAATCTTTTCTAGCATTTGGCCCTGCTACTATCATTACTATATAATCGCCTGAATCTTTGTAAAGATTTTTATTGCCTACAGGGGGCTTAAGCAGCGCTCTGTTATCTTCAATCCATTTGTTTAGATTGAATGGTGATTTAATACTCATCTAATTAATTTTATCTGAAAGTTAAATAAACCGTTGCCTCTTACCTAAAAGTTAAGCATAAAAAATGCCTTTGAATAACAAAGGCATTTAATAATAAGTTATAACTAACTATCTAAAGAATACCTGAGTAAAGTAAAGGTCGCCATTACTATTTGGTCTTATGCTTATAGCTGTATAATTATAATCACCTTCAAGATTTTGTCGATGTCCTGGGCTATCCAACCATGCCTCGAAAGCAGCTTCTAAAGTATCATAGTTTCTAGCTACATTTTCTGCTACAAAAATGGCTCCTGTTCTTTTTGAGATATTTTCTGCACGTTCAGAAAATTTGTCGTGGCTGGTAATGCCATTTTCAATCATGTAGCTGGTATGAATACCTGCATAATAATAGGTAGTGCTTTCAAATTCCATTTCATTTAATCCAATACTAACTCTATAGGTATTGATCATTTCGAAAAGTTCAGATTCAATAGTACTGTGTGCATCAGAAGAAACCAGTGTAACTTTAGATATTAAGTCATCGTTATTTACTTCGTAACCTGCAAAATTTTGGTATTTGGAACAAGAGGATAATAAGATTAAAATTAATGCTAATGTAGGTAATGATAATTTCATGTTGGGGAACATTTTTATTTTAATAATGTCACAAAAGTAGTGTCAAGGCTCAGTTCTAATAGCATAATATCCATGTCGGTACTTAAAAACTCGATAAGCTGCTAAATAAGGTCCTATGGGGTCTAATCGTTTAAATCCACATTGAATTTCGTCGAAGAAATGCGCATTTCATATGATTTTTCTCACTTTATCCTTGAAAGAATTCACTTAAACCTAGATAAGCTAAAATACACCCTTCAATACGGAGATTTAAAGATTTAAATATGCTTCTAACCATATTTGCTTTATTGCTTGTAAAAAAGTTGCGTAAAATAAAAATTTCCTGAATTATCCTTTTTAACGCTTATACCTGTGTGAGTGAAGTCACCTTCCATAGTTTTTCTATGACTACTACTAGTGTACCAACCTTGAAAAGCCTCTATTGCCGATTGATAATCTTTGGCTACATTTTCCGCTACCATTTCAACTTCAACTTCAGAATTGATGTTGGTAGCTCTTGAGCTAAAATTATCGTGGCTAATACTCCCTTTTGCAATCATATAATCAGTATGAATGTTGGCGTATTTATAGGCTATATTGCTAAATTCGAGAGCATTGGTATTTAAAGTTAACCTGTGCTGATTCACAATATTCAATAGGTCCTGCTCTATAGTTATAACATTTTCTGCTTCTAATACAGGCGTCTCTTCAGGAGAATCGCTTGTACAAGAATTAAGAAAAAGCAATAAAAAGACAGGGACCGCATAAAGCAATCTCATTTTCATATAGTGTCTTTTTGTTATAGCCTTTCGGCTTAGCGCAGTAGGTAAGTAAGGTGAGAATGTTCTAAGTTCTCTATCGATAGGGGATACCGATATAGTAATATTATATAAAAAATGGATTCAGTAGATAATCTATATGTTATATTCGATGAAGTGGTTAAAATCTAGGAATAAACGCTTTATGTACTAGTTATATAGAAATAGAATCTTTTGACGATTCTTTTATTAACATATTGTTTTTAAGTGCTTTATCAAAAATAAGCGCACCAATGTCCTTTATCGGTTGATATAGCATAGACTCTTTTTTAGTATTCTCATCCATTATATTTAATGTGCTATCCATACGGTCAAAAAATATTAAAGCGGCACCTAATAAGATGGCTATTTTTAAGGTGCCAAATATAGCGCCGGCAATTTTATTTAAAAGACCTAACATGGCAAAATTTGCAACTTTCGTTAAAAGCTTACCCGCTAAGTGAACTATAATTATGATAAGAACGAAGGTGACTACAAAAGCGATAATACTCATATTATGTTCATCCCATTCTAGATGTTCTGATAAATAATCGCCAGTTATATATGAAAAATGAATTGCTCCATAGATGCCAGCAATTAAAGCAACAATAGATGCTATTTCCATAAAAAGGCCATTTTTAAGACCTTTCCACAGGCCCCAAACCAAAGGAATTCCAAGAAGTATATCTAAAAGCCCCATTCGTGAAGTGTTTTAACAAATATAGAACTTTGATTTGTACCTTTGAAATGTCTAAACATAAGTGCAGCTAGACATAAATATATGGCAAGGGATATACAATTAAAAGAACGATGGGATTATTTAGTAGAAAAACTATCAATAAAATTTTCCGATGGTGATCCATTAGAATTGGATGCGATAATATATTTGGTAGGTGTTCAAGAATTAGGACAATACCATAGAAAATATAAGAAGGATGATAAGTTAGATTTGATGCATATTTCTATATGTAGACTTTTGGAACCTTATGGTTTTTATGAGTTTAGTTTTTTTGATGAGGACGGATGGCCTCATTATACTATAAATGAAGAATTACCCCCTTTAAAGGCAGGTGAACAAACAGTGTTGATGAAGGAGGCTATTGTTAATTATTTTTTAGAAAAAGAATTCATTAAATAAAATTTAGCAGGCGTTATTTTAGCTATAATTTTCACTTCAAAAAGTGCTTTGATGGCATAAAATGTTTTTCAGGAAGTCTTCATTAACTTAATTATTTCCTTTTTTGAATTAGCAGTCAAAACCGCTATATTTAAAGAAATAACACACACAGATGTCAAGGCAATTTATAATATCATTAGATCAAGGTACTACAAGCTCTAGAGCTTTATTGGTGGACCATGATGGTGCTATCCAAGGGATGGTTCAGAAGGAGTTCAAACAAATTTTTCCTAAATCTGGCTGGGTTGAACACGACCCCAAAGAAATATTATCCTCGCAGATGGAAGTTTTGCAAGAACTCTTGAAGAAAGAGAAGGTCAAACCATCAGAAATACTGGGTATTGGTATTACTAATCAAAGGGAAACTACGGTCGTTTGGGATAAAAACACCGGTGAACCAGTTTACAACGCTATTGTTTGGCAAGATAAGAGAACAGCCGATATTTGTGAGCACTTGAAGAAAATTGGACTTACTGAGCATGTTAAAAAAACTACAGGTCTGGTTATTGATTCTTATTTTTCTGGCACCAAGGTTAAATGGATTTTGGATAATGTAGAAGGTGCCAAGAAGAAAGCTGAAGCTGGCGACTTATTATTGGGGACCATAGATACTTGGTTGGTCTGGAATATGACGAAAGAGCATAACCACTATACAGATTATACGAATGCATCTCGTACTATGATATATGATATCGTAAACTTAAAATGGGACGATAAGATGTTGAAAGCTTTAAGCATTCCTAAAAGTATGCTGCCAGAGGTAAAACCATCGGCAGCTGATTTTGGTAATTTTGAATATGAGGGTGTTAAAATACCCATTGCTGGCATAGCGGGTGATCAACAAGCAGCACTTTTTGGTCAAGGATGTTTTAAGAAGGGTTCAGCAAAAAACACCTACGGTACTGGTTGTTTTATGTTGATGAACACAGGAGAAGAACCGCAATTTTCAAATAACGGCCTATTGACAACGATTGCCTACGGATTAGATGGTAAGGTGAATTATGCATTGGAAGGGAGTGTTTTCATAGCAGGTGCAGCTATACAATGGTTAAGAGATGGTTTAGAACTAATAGAAGATGCTAAAGAAACTGAAGATTTAGCTAATTCAATAGAAGGTGAAAATCCTGTTTATGTAGTTCCTGCTTTTGCGGGTTTAGGTGCTCCGTATTGGGACATGTATGCAAGAGGAGCCATATTTGGACTTACAAGAGATACAGGCAAAGCGCATATTGCTAAGGCTACGTTAGAATCACTTGCCTATCAGACCAAAGATATTTTAAAGGCTATGGAAGATGATTCAGGCATTCAGTTAAAAAACCTGAGAGTTGATGGTGGTGCGTGCGCCAATAATCATTTGATGCAATTTCAGGCTGATATTTTAGATTCTGAAGTTCACAGACCAGAGATTATAGAATCAACGGCTATGGGGGCAGCGTTTTTGGCAGGTATACAAGTTGGTTTTTGGAAACAATCTGATATTGATGAAAACCGACCGATGAACCGAATTTTTAAACCCACTTTTGATAGGGTTAAAAGAAAACGCTTATATAAAAAATGGCAAAAAGCGGTTGAGCGTTGTAAAGGTTGGGAAGAAGATTGATTCTTAGACATCTAAATTTTACAATTAAATAATTTATCAAGCAAAAATTAGTGAAATGCTAACCCTATCTTTGATGTTGAATAAGTGTATGGTACTATCTAATAGGTTATTTATTTAGGTACTACGTGCCTTAATAATTAAATAAACATCTACTGATGAAAAACATAAAATTTACCAATTTAGAGCGTCAAAAAACGATTGATGCCTTAGAAGGAGAAGAATTTGACCTTGTTGTTATTGGTGGAGGAATAACCGGTGGTGGTATAGCTTTAGATGCTGCGTCACGTGGTTTGAAAGTTGCCTTGATTGAAAAAGGCGATTTCGCCTCGGGTACAAGTAGTAAATCAACTAAATTAATACATGGCGGTCTTCGTTATTTAAAACAATTTGATTTTTGGTTGGTTAAAGAAGTTGGTTCTGAACGCGCTATTGTTCACAAACTAGCTCCACATTTGGTGCTGCCTGAAAAAATGTTATTACCCTTAATTGAAAATGGTTCATATGGTAAATGGCTAACTTCTATTGGCCTTAAAGTTTATGATATTCTAGCACAAGTTTCAGGAGATGACAAACGAAAAATGTTGGAAAAGAAAGAGGCAATGAAATTGGAGCCTTTGTTACCAAAGAAAATTCTGAACGGTGCAGGTTATTATGCAGAATATAGAACAGATGATGCCCGTTTAACCATTGAGAATATTAAAACAAGTTTACTATTTGGAGCACAAGCGTTGAATTATGCTAAAGTGAACGAGTTTATATATGAAAAGGAAAAAGTTGCAGGTGTAAAGGCAACTGATGAAACCACAGGTAAAGAATTTACCATTAAATCTAAATTTGTAATCAGTGCAGCTGGTCCTTGGGTAGACGAATTAAGGAGTTTAAATAATTCTAAAAAAGGAAAGCAATTACATCTTACCAAAGGTGTGCACCTGGTTTTTCCTTATGAGAAATTGCCGGTAAAACAATCTTGTTATTTCGATATACCAGATGGTCGAATGATGTTTGCTATTCCAAGAGGTAAAATTACTTATGTAGGTACAACAGACACTAATTATAATGACAGTAAAGATAATGTTCGTACAGATTTAGCAGACGCTATTTATTTGATATCTGCCGTAAATAATATGTTTCCAGACATCAATTTAGAACTTGAAGATATTGTTTCATCATGGGCAGGTCTGCGTCCATTAATACATGAGGAAGGTAAATCGGCCTCTGAATTGTCGAGAAAAGATGAAATTTTTGTTTCTGATACTGGTTTAATAAGTATAGCTGGCGGTAAATTAACCGGCTATAGAAAAATGGCTGAACGTGTAGTTGATCGCATTGCTAAAAAAATGGAAGAGGAATATGATACCAAGCTAAAAGAGTGCTTTACTGAGAAAATATTCTTGTGTGGTAATGATGATTTTAAAAAGTTTAAACACGTAAAAAAATACATTGCAGAAATATACGATAGAATCAAAGGAGATAAATTTACGGAACATGACGCTTGGTTTTTAGTGACCAATTATGGAAAGCAAACAGAGATAATTCTAGATAATTACGCAAAAATTGTTGAGAAAGATAAATATGTTCGCCTTGCAAAAGCAGAACTTGCTTTTGGTATTGATTATGAAATGATTCAGAACCCTATGGATTTCTTTATACGAAGAACAGGAAGGTTATATTTTGATATTGATAGCATTAGAACCCTTATGAAACCTATCTTAAAAGAATTTCAGAATAGATTTGGGGTTGAAGATTCAGTTGTAGAAGAGTGGAAAACCATTTTAAAAGCCGAGATAAAAGAGCATTCGGATTTTTCATTGGAGAGGCGCTAATCTAATTTGTCCGTCAAATCGAGAAAAACTTTTTTAGGATTTTTGTTTTCGTAAAGTACTTGATAAACGGCATCAATAATTGGGGTTTTAACCTTTTTCTTGAAACCTTCTTTTATAGTGAAAGCACTTTTTGCAGCATAATACCCCTCTGCAATCATACTCATTTCCATTTGAGCACTTTTTACGGTATACCCTTTGCCAATCATATTGCCGAACATTCTGTTTCTGCTAAAGATGGAATATCCGGTTACTAAAAGGTCTCCTAAATAGGCAGACTTGTTAATGTTTCGGTCAATATTGTGAATACGTTTGGTATAGCGTTTCATTTCTCGAATGGCATTGCTCATCAATACGCTTTGAAAATTATCACCATAACCCAATCCGTGAGCGATACCAGCTGCGATAGCATAAATGTTTTTTAACATGGCAGCGTACTCTGTGCCAATAATATCTTTACTGATATTGGTTTTAATATAGTTGCTAGATAGGTTTTTAGCAATTAATTCAGCCTTGTCTTTGTCAGCACATGCAATGGTCAAATATGAAAGCCTTTCCATAGCAACTTCTTCAGCGTGGCAAGGTCCTGTTATAACCCCAATATGTTCAAAAGGAATTTTATAGATTTCATGAAAATGTTCGCCAACAATTAAACCAGATTCTGGCACGATACCCTTAATGGCAGAGAATATAATTTTATCCTTTAAAGGAGATTTAAGTTTTTTTAATTCGCTGACTAAAAATGCAGATGGAACTGCAAATATTAAAACATCTGCAAAATTTACAGCTTCGTTAATATCATCGGTCAAGAATAATTGTTCAGTTTTAAATTCAACTGATGTAAGATAATTTGGATTATGTTTTTGAGTTTTTATATGTTCAATAGCGTCTGAATTACGCATGTACCATCCTACCATTTCTTGGTTGTTGGTCAACATTTTTACAATAGCAGTTGCCCAGCTACCACCTCCTAATACTGCAAATTTCGCATTCTTTTCCATGCTACAAATTTACCAATAATTTGCGCGCTCATCACCAGCTTAGCATCAGTGTTTTATAAATTTTGGCATGGTGATTGTTTCTATGTTAGTAATCTTAAAATAAAATCATATGAAAACAATAAAACTACTTACAGGTTATTTTCTTTTGGCCACTTTAATGGTTTCTTGTTATGCAGATGTAATCATAGAAGATGATTTTATTGAAGAATCTGCTTTTAATACAGATCAAGTTTTACAGAGTTTTGATTTATGGTATATAGACATAAATGCAACTCAAGGTAATGGTGAGGTTCCTTTTTTGCAAAGAGCTTTTACCGTTTCATTTGATAGAGGTGTGCTTTACGCCAACAATAATATTGTTGGAATAGGTAAAACGGGAGGCGGTTTCGGAATAGATGTTGGAACATATGGCACGCTAAGGGGTATTGTAGATATAGACCATGATATTGATGGTCGTTGGGCTTTAGAAGTGTTTGCTATAAGTAGAAATACAATAGAACTATATGATGCCAGAAGTGACACCTCTTATTTTCTAAAAGGATATCAAACAAATACGTTCGACTATGATATGGTTTTCTATGATAACATCAATTATTTCATTCAAGAATATGATGCATGGGAGAAAATATACACTAGTGAAATTGGAGCATTGAATGATTTTGATGATGAGAATTATGTACAGTTTTTACCTAATTTTTTTAGATCGTCTTTAGATTCGCCAAATACAAGTATGGCCAATTTACAATGGGATTTTGAAGGGGAATACGAAGTATATGATATACAAGGTGATAATTCTTTAAAAGCCTTGACGTTGGACTATGATTTCATTGGTGATGACTATTTTGAACTTTATGTGATTAATGATAGTACAATAGAATTATATCATCCAGATAGTGCAACTACCTATGAGTTTAGAGGTAGAGGTTATCAAGAGTATTTAAAATCTGGAAAGGGTGATGGCAGTAAGAAAAGAATTAAATCTTCTAATCCTATAATGAATGTGAAAAGGAAGAAGGTAAAATAGTTTTAAGTTAGTTGATTTGAAAATTGCCCTTTTTTTAAAGAAGGGCAATTTTTTTAATCTTATCGTAAGACTTTGAAATGATTTAACTTAATATCATCTAATCCTTTTTCATCAAAAGGATATTCTAAATCATCTTGAATATTATAAAGGGAAATAAGAATAAACTCAGTAAGCATTACCACAAAATAAACAGCTATATGATTATAATTTTTTCCAATTTCAGATATAATAGTAGGTGCATAAATTAGCGGGAAAATATATATAAAAACTTCACAGTAAGCCTTTAAGCTTACTGGGGTTCTATGTACATGAATACCATTCAAATTGTCAATGGCCTCGTGTAAGTCACACAAATATTTAAACAGTTTATCCTTTAAACCTTTAGGGATAGTCTCCCTTCTAGAATGAATAAATTCATAGACCTTGTCAACTTCCTCATCTAAATCTTTTATGCTGCTTTGTTGACTTTTAAGATGCAACAAAGTTTTATTCTCTATGTTTTCCAAAAGATGTTTTAAAATTGACTCCTCCTCCTCTAATAAAGTACTGGTCGTAATAAAATAATACAGGGTTTTCATTGCACTACGGTACTGGCTTAAATGTTCCAATGCCTTTTCCCGTCTTCTAAAAGAACCTCTAATGGTAAATACTAAGGGGAAAATAATGGCGATACTTAGCAGGGTTAAATCAACTTTAAAGAAAATCTCAAAATGATAACAAAGAAAAACAGAGGCAAAGGAAATGACCATTACCAATAGCGTCTTGTAATTTAAGGAAGAGAGATAGCGTTTAATAACTTTATTTTTAATACTTTAAATGTAAAGTTAATTGATTATGGGAAAGATGCAAACTAATCTAGGACTACTTACTATTTGCGTTTTTTTATCTATGTCATGTTTTGGTCAAAAAGATAGCAATAGCAAAAAGCTAGGTAAAGTCTCAAAACTATTTAGTACTGAAGATGTACTTGAAGTTCAAATGGCCTATAGTAATAGGGATCTTAAAAAACTCACCAATGATAGCACGTACATTAATTTAAATCTTACTTATAGAGATGATTTAGATACCCTAAGGGGGCTACCAGTGAGGGTTAGGGCAAGAGGAAATTTTAGACGTAAAAACTGTTATTTTTCACCTGTTAAGTTAAAGATTAAAAAGGAAGACGCTAAAAGAACGGTATTTAAAGGTAATAAGGAATTGAAATTGGTATTTCCTTGTTTAAAGGAAAGTAATAACAATGATAATGTAATCAAGGAATTATTGGCCTATAAACTTTATGAGGTAATATCCCCTTACCATTTTAAGACAAGACTTCTCGATTTTACACTAACCGAACCTAAAGGCAAAAAATTACAGGAACACAAAATAAAGGCATTTTTCATTGAAGATATGGATGAATTGGAAGATCGTTTTGGTGCTAAGGCGATGAAAAGGAATGTACATCCGTTACAACAAGACTCTTTGTACTCCATCCGTAATTCAATGTTCCAATATATGATTGGTAACACCGATTTCTCAACTGGTTACCAACATAATCAAAAACTATTGTTCTTAAACGGGTACTCCATTCCCATTCCTTATGATTTTGACATGTCTGGATTATGTGACGTAAGTTATGCCGTTGTTTCACAAATAGAAGGTGTAGAATTACCACTAGAGTCGGTTACAGATCGTCTGTATAGGGGTTTTAGGCGAACAGATGCCACCATGCACTCCATAAGAAATGAGTTCTTGGAAAGTCAATCAAGAATGATGGAAATAGTTGAAAACCATAAGGACTATTTTGAAAATGCAAATGAGTTCGAAAAATGCAAAAAATACCTTTTGGAGTTTTTCAATGTAATGGCGAATTCTGATAAATTTAAATCTCAAATTCTAGATAAAGCAAGAACAAAATAGGAGTTTTACGTTTATTAGTTTTCAAATAACTCTATAAGTGGTTTTCCTTGGGAGGCACTTGGTAGGGGTATGTTCAAGAACATAGACAAGCTAGGGGCAATGTCTATTGGATTCACCGCCCTAACAGATTCACCGCTCTTAATACCTTTGCCCATCCAAATAAGGGGTACATGTGTATCATACGAATAACCAGACCCATGTACGGTGCCATTGACCATTTCAACATCAATATTGGGATTTGGATGGATTATGGTGCCAGAGGAATAGCTTATTATTACATCACCAGATCTTTTTACATGATAACCATTTTGAATGGTTTTTCGAATTCCTTCCTCATAAACGTAGGTTTGAAGGTCATCTGCGGTAAGTGCAAAAGAAACTTCTGGTAAGGTCATTAAGTAATCTGCAGCCTCTTTTTGAATTATTGGTAAGGTTAACTTTTGTTCGTCAACAGTAACTTTATTTAAATACAAGTTATTTCCATTCACAGCAGTTATCCATGAGGCTTTCCCATACTTCATATCTAAAAATGCTTCTAAGTTTCTTGCATCGCTAGTAGTTCGTGCAATCGCAGCATCTAACTTGTGATTATTTAAAAACGACACGTTTTCTATAGCTCCATGGTCTGAAGTAAGGAATAAGGTGTAGTTTTCCTTTCCTATTTTAGTGTCCAACGCCTTTAAAAGTGTTGCGATTTCATTATCTAATCTTAAATAGATATCCTCCATCTCCACAGATTGTGGTCCAAAGGTATGCCCAATAACATCTGGCACAGAATAGCTAATGTTCAAAAAATCGGTGAACTTATCTTTTCCTAACTTTTCTTCCTGTATTGCAGTAATGGCAAATTCTGTAAGTAAGGTGTTTCCTTTTGGAGAAATCCATAATAATTGAAATTCACTTCCTTTATCTCTATACTTTTCCCTCATAGTCTTAAAATTGTAAGGAAATGTTGGGCTGATCTTTCCGCCTAGTGAAGGTTCATATGTATTATCGTCTGGCGAACTTGATATATATGTTTCAATAGGGTAAAGGGTATTCCAAGTTTCATCTAAATAGGCATCTGATTTCTCTTGTTTATTAAACTTATCGACCCAATTGGGTAGGGTTTCCATATAAAAACTACTACTTACAAAATAGCCAGGGCTTGATTCCCAATCATGCCAATAAACACCATCTGCAGATTTTCCGCCTGGTAAAATAGCTCCCCTATCTTTGATGGATACACTTATTATTTTTGATTTAAAATTGCTTATCTTTTTTAATTCATCAGTTATGGTTGATGACATTAACTTATTGGGGGATACTCCATATGGGTTATCATTTACAGATCCAACTATTTTTTCTAGTGAATCAGACACATTTTCTTCTACTGTATTGGTTTCTCTGTCAAACCAAGAATTACCGATTATGCCATGATAAGAAGGGGTGGTTCCGGTATAAATTGAAGCATGACCTGGTGCAGTTTCCGCAGGAATATAATTAACATTTGCGTTTTTATAATTGAATCCATTGCGTATTAATCTTTTGAATCCATCTTCGCCATACCTATCCTGATATTTATAAAGATAATCTGCTCTCATTTGATCAACAATAACTCCTACCACCAATTTAGGGTTTGAATCATCTTGTGCTTTGGTTTGAAAAAAAGACAAAGAAACCAATAGAATTGTGGATATCGATAAAAGTTTAAATGAATTGTTTTGCATAAGATTTATTGTTTCTAGTTGATTTGTCCCCAATCTCTTGAAAAACTTTCTATATCTAATTTATTTAGATAATATTAGAGCGTAATCGTTTTTTAAATGCCGAAGGATTCTCACCTGTAACTTTCTTAAACGTTCTGTTGAAATAAGACAAACTTTCAAATCCGCATTCAAAGCATGTTTCACTAACATTTTTGCCAGTAAGTAACATACGTTTAGATTGGCTGATACGATATTGATTTAAAAACTCTATAAAAGTACTGCCTGTGGCTTTTTTAAAATAGCGGCAAAAAGCTGGTTTTGTCAAATTACAAAATTTTGCAACTTCATCTACAGAAATTTTACCTTGATATCGTTCATCGATTAAGGCGTAAATGTCACGAATACGGCTTTGTTCTTTTTTGCTATACCTATTTTTATAAGGCTTTTTATGTAAGAGCTCAAACTCATTGCTTTGAGACAATCTTTTAAGAATACTCATGATGGCCATGAAATATTCAAAAGGTTTTAGAGTGTGAAGTTCTTTTAATAATTCGCCAACAACTCTTTTCGTTTCTCCATGAAATGCAAGTCCATATCTCGATAGGTCTAGTAACCGGTTCAGGCTTTGCAATTCTGGTATTGGCTCAACAAATGTATTTTTAAATGAAGGTTTAATATGTAAGACTTCTTCTCTGTAAAAAGTCTTCACTCCGTAGTCAAAATTTAAGTGAGGAATGTTTGAACCTATAAGAACAAGGTCGGTTTCCTCATATTCAGAAATATGGTCGCCAACATGTCGTGTTCCACTTGCACCTTCTATATAGACCAATTCATATTCTGGATGAAAATGCCAGTAAAAAAGATGACTCAATTTAGGGTCATGTAAAAGCCTAAACGGACTTTTACTTAATGGGTCAATGGTTTCAAGTTCAATTTTCATGGCTAAATGTAACAAAATTACGTATAAATCAACATAATCGACCTAATTAAATCAATATAGTTCAAATTATGGTCAATATTGCGGTAGTTTGAATTTTAAATGCTAAGTAGTTTTATAAAATGCTTTAAACTTAAATTTCAGACAAAATGCAACAAACAAATAACAAAGTAGAGCAAGGAAATAAAGCCCATGAAGAAATTCCGGGTAACCCATCTACTGCAACCAGCAGTAGTCAAAGCCTGAACGATCGTTCTAATGGAAAACCCTTGCGTGTATTAAGTGAAGACGATTGGCGGTTTTGGATGCAAAATGGTTATATAGTAATTAAGAATGCAGTATCAAAAGAACAAGCAAGACGTACAGCCGATTTTCTTTGGGAATTTGACGAAAAGAGTCCTACCGATTCTTCTACTTGGTATGCGCCACCACGTGCTGAAATGAAAATGAAAGAATTAACGGGTACAGGTATGGTTGAGGTATATAACCATCAACATTTATGGAATAACAGGCAAACGCAAAGAGTATATGATGCTTTTGTAGATGTTTGGGGAACAGAAGAATTATGGGTTACCATTGATCGAGCCAACCTCAATTTTCCCTTGCCAGTTGGTGTAGAAAAGAAGGGGTTTATTCATTGGGATTATGATCCAGAAACCAAGCCGCAAAATGTGCAAGGTGTGTTGGCACTTGCGGATCAAGACGATGAGAATATGGGTGGTTTTCAATGTATACCGTGGTTGTACCGTAACTATGACACTTGGAAACTTACGCAGCCAGAAGATAGGGATCGTTTTCAACCTAGTCTAGAAGGTCTAGAAGATAAAATCGTAAAGGTGAAGATGGAAGCGGGTGATTTGCTAATTTTCAACAGTACAGAACCACATGGTATTCGGCCGAATAAATCTAAAGATAAAGTGCGTATAGCGCAATATATTTCTATGATGCCAGCAGAACCTGAAAACGAAGTACTTAAGAATTGGAGAATTAATTCTTGGAAGAATAGAATCGCACCTGAAGGATATGCCTTTCCTGGAGATCCTAGAAACTGGGAGAAAACGAAATATGATACAGCGGAGTTAACGGATTTAGGAAAAAAATTACTAGGGTTAAACGACTGGTAGATTCTCATTAAAACAAAACATTTAACTATGCTATCAAGCTTAAGTTACTTAGATATTGCGATTATACTTATCTATTTTGGAATTATCTTATGGATTGCCCGTTGGGCATCAAAAACCAAATCGGAATCCGGAAGTGCGGTTGATTATTTTTTAGCTGGTAAGAGCTCTGGATGGTTGGTTATTGGAGCCTCGCTATTTGCTTCAAATATAGGTTCAGAGATTATCTTAGGAGTTTCAGGAGCCGGTGCACGGGGTAATATGCCCATGGCGAATTTTGAAATTATTGCCTCGCTGGTGTTAATACTCCTAGGTTGGGTATTTGTGCCTTTTTATCTTCGAACTGGAGTATATACAATGCCCGAGTTTCTTGAAAAAAGATATTCTAAGGCCTGTAGAAGTTACCTTTCGGTAATTTCAATTTTAGCCTATGTGATCACAAAAATTTCGTTAATCATATTTGCCGGGGCCTTGGTTTTTGAAACTATCGGAATCCCTTTTTGGTCTGGTGCTATAATTACTGTTGTTGCAACGGGTTTCTACACGGTATTAGGCGGACTTAAAGCTGTGATTTATACCGATATGGTACAAGCCTTTATTTTATTAATAGGCACCATTGCGGTAACGGCATTTGGATTATATGCTTTAGGCGGATGGGATCATATGATTGATGTTCTCACTATTGCATCTTCCCAAGAAGGCAATCCACCTACTGAACAGTTTTTTAATCTATGGAGACCAATGGCTGATACGGAATACCCGTGGACAGGTATGCTCTTCGGTGCTCCTATCTTAGGGGTTTGGTACTGGTGTACGGATCAATATATAGTACAAAGAACACTCTCTGCAAAAGATATCAACAACGCAAGAAAGGGAGCCTTATTTGCGGGGTATTTGAAATTACTTCCTGTATTTATATTTTTTATTCCAGGTGTAATCGCCTATGCTTTATTGCAAGAAGGAGCTATTGATTTTTCAATGGAAAAAGCAGATCAAGCCCTTCCTGCCATGATAAATGGATTTTTACCCTCAGGCTTGAAAGGCTTAGCCATAGCGGGACTATTGGCTGCATTAATGAGTTCGCTTTCATCTGCGTTTAATTCGAGTTCCACGTTATTGACAATCGATTTTTATCAAAAGTATAAGCCTATGGCTACTCAAAAAGACCTTGTAAGTTTTGGGCGTATTGCTACTGTTGTTTTGGTTATTGTAAGCCTTGGTTGGATTCCTTTTATGAAATCATTAATGGGTGGCGGTATTTTCCACTATCTACAAAGTGTACAAGCCTATATCTCACCACCGATTGCTGCGGTCTTTCTCTTTGGATTATTTTACAAATGGATAAACGCTAAAGGCGCTATTGTCTCTTTATGGGTAGGATTTGCAGTTGGAGTTTTTAGACTAGTAGCCGAGTTTTTAAGTAATGAAGGAACTATTCAAGTAAATGAAGGGTCTTTTTTAGGAGTCTTTTTAGGTATTAATTTCTTGCACTTTGCGTTATTCTTGTTCCTTTTGTGCGCTGTGATATTAATGGTAGTAAGTAAAATGGGTCAGCCACAACCTGCCGAAATGTTAGAACTAGTAACATTTAAGAGGCGTTCAGAACGGCCAAAAGTTAAATGGTCTTCTGATGCAACTTTAACTGTTATTTTAATAGGTCTTGTGCTTGCTTTATGGTGGTTGTTTAGTACATGGGGAATAGCAAATTAGAATAGATAAGGAGACAATGGATTTAAAAATACAAGGAAAAACAGCTTTCATAACAGGGTCTACTGCTGGTATAGGTTATGCAACGGCAAGGGCTTTGGCTAGTGAAGGGGTAGATGTTATTCTTAACGGTAGAACAGAAACCAAACTGCAAGAAGCAGTGCAAAAATTACAAAGAGAATTTCCCAATAATACTATTTCAGGACTATGTATTGATTTCAGCAATACAAAGCAGATAGAAGAGCAATTGGGCAGACTTCCTGAGATTGATATTCTTGTGAATAATGTGGGTATCTACTCATCAGTGTCATTCTTTGAAACGAAAGATTCAGATTGGCAGCAACAGTTTGAAGTTAATGTGATGAGTGGAGTGCGCTTATCAAAAAGAATACTACCCAATATGTTGACTAATAATTGGGGTCGTATCTTATTTATTTCGAGTGAATGTGCCACTTTGGTGCCTGTCGATTTGATTTCCTATAGTATGACTAAAACTGCAATTTTAGCGGTTTCAAGAGGTTTAGCGCAACTAACTAAGGGTACTGGAGTAACGGTGAATACCATAATTCCAGGGTCTACTTTGTCTGAAGGAGCTGAGCAATTCTTAGAAAATGCCGCTCAAAAAGAAGGAAAAACAAAAGCTCAAATTGAAACCTCTTTTTTTACCGAAGTGAGAAGCTCTTCACTATTGCAAAGATTTGCTAAGGTTGATGAAATTGCAAATACGATTACCTATATGGCAAGTTCTCTTTCTTCTGCAACAAATGGGTCAGCTATAAAGGTTGATGGAGGTAGTATGGGAGGGATTCTATAATTACCACAATTTGAAAAATAATTCTGATTTAATATAGATATTTTAAAAAACTGATTGTCCATCATTTTAATCAGCGTTTTTCTATAGGTATTCTATCAAAACGATATGAGTAAAGAAATTGAACCCGAAAAAAGAATTGGTAAAAATGAAAAAACAGAATAAAAACCTATTAAGGCATATAGTAATTTTTAAATTCAATGATGACGCTAGTGAAACAGATGTACAAAAGTTAAATAACAATTTCAATGAACTACCAGAGCATATTTCAGTAATTAAAGATTTTGAATGGGGTTTAAATGATAGTCCAGAAAATTTCCATCAAGATTTTACTCATTGTTATATGATTACATTTAATTCAAAAAAAGATAGAGATAGTATTTATACTCCACATCCAAAACATCAAGAGTTTGTAGCTAGTCTACAGCCTCATTTAGAAAAAGTATTTGTAGTTGACTATTGGGCAAAGTAATTTTATGAATAATTGAGGTTTCGATTTAATGGGGTTTTTCAAGTAATTGATTCTTTTGCAGAACAATAAGCCTTAAATTTGCGCCCTTTAAAAGTAAAGGTACATGGCGAAGATTTTTAATTTATTCAATTTTAAACAAAAAGTAGATTATAAGACAGAAATCCTTTCTGGACTCACGGTAGCCTTGGCTTTAGTACCAGAGGCGATTGCGTTTGCTCTTATACCTGGCTTTTCTCCATTAACAGGACTATATGCAGCTTTTGTATTAGCACTTATTACTTCAATTTTTGGTGGAAGGCCTGGTATGATATCTGGTGCAACAGGGGCTGTTGCGGTTATATTTATTGGTTTAATATTAGAATTGAAACGTAATTTTCCGGGTATAGAGCCAGAGACAATTTTAAATTATGTTTTTGCCACGGTCATAATTGCGGGGCTATTACAAATTTTAGCCGGAGTTTTAAAGCTAGGAAAGTTTATACGTTTAGTGCCGCATCCGGTAATGTTCGGTTTTGTAAATGGTTTGGCAATTATCATATTTATGGCACAATTTCCAAACTTTTATCAGAAAGGCACCGATAGTTTATTGACAGGTATGAATATGGTAATGATGTTAGGTCTTACTCTTCTTACGATGCTTATTATTTGGGGGCTTCCTAAATTAACCAAAGCAATACCATCCTCATTGGTAGCTATCGTTGTAGTTTCGGCAATAGTAATAGGTTTTGGAATTGATACCTTAACTGTTGCTGATACAATGAGAGAAGGCGAATCTATTAAAGGTGGATTCCCACCACTATCCATCCCGCAAATACCATTAACTTTTGAAACTTTTAAAATTATCTTTCCATATGCGGCAATTGTTGCTGGTGTTGGTTTAATTGAGAGTTTGCTGACATTGAACATTATAGACGAGATTACCGAAACTAGAGGTAATAGTAATAGGGAATGCATAGCACAAGGTTCCGCCAATATTCTATCTGGATTTTTATCAGGTATGGGTGGTTGTGCAATGATTGGTCAAAGTTTAATTAATACATCTTCTGGAGCAAGAGCAAGATTGTCAGGTATAACTGCAGCAGTAATGTTGTTGGTATTTATTATGTTCGGTTCTAGTGTAATCGAACGTTTACCTATGGCTGCATTGGTAGGGTTAATGTTTATGGTAGCCATTGGTACTTTTGAGTGGGCAAGTTTTAAGACCTTTCGTAAAATGCCAAATTCAGATGTAGTTGTAATGATTTTGGTAACCTTAATTACAGCAATCACACACAATTTGGCTGTTGCCGTTCTTTTAGGGGTTATAATATCTGCATTGGCCTATTCTTGGGAGAATGCAAAAAGAATTCGTGCGAGAAAATATATTGATGAAAATGGAGTAAAACACTACGAAATTTATGGTCCTTTATTTTTTGGTTCTACTACTCTTTTTAGTGAAAAATTTGATGTTCCAAATGATCCAGAAAATATAATAATCGACTTTAAAGAAAGTAGGGTAGCGGATATGAGTGGCATAGAAGCCTTAAATAAAATAACGGAACGTTATGCGAAATTAGGGAAGAAAGTTCACTTGCGTCATTTAAGTAATGATTGTATTCGTTTATTGGAAAATGCAGAGGAAATAATTGATGTGAATGTCATGGAAGATCCTACCTACAAGGTCATGGTTGATAAACCTCTTTCTAAAACAAAAGATGCAGAAACCAAAAACCCATTTAAACTTTGGGGTTTATAGGAGCCAGCACATTAGTCATTGTTGTTACCTAAAATTATAGATAGCGTAAAAGACTCCTAAGACTATAGCTAAAGAGAGTATATAAATACCTGTTTTTTGTATGCTATCTTTTTTGGCTTGAGCTCTTATTTTATCACGTACCATTTTACGCTCAACATCGGTAAGTACTTTAAAGTGAAGTTTTGTTTCTTGTGAGTAGTCAAGATAATCTTTACGCAATTCTCTAAAGCTTCTACTTTTTTTAAGTAAAACCCTATTTGACTTTAAAACCTGTGTAGCATGCCCTGAGAATCCCATCGTCATATCTTTCTTATATGTAGAGAAATTGAAGGTTTGGTTACATAAAATCTTATTTATCGAAGTGTTTAGGTAATACTTTTAAGATTTTATTGCTTTCAAATTTTCAAGGTTAGCATATCTTTTGTAGCAACTTACTAAATGTAAGATTGGCTAATAATAAATAGAGATAGTAATAGGAATATTGATGCAGGCATTGACTGTTTCGGTGAATCTTTAATCTTTACATGCATTAATATTGCTCCTACCATTAGTATTGCCATTATACCGGCAGAAGGTAGGGTTAACATAGGAACCCAAATAGAAACTATTAAGCCTAGGGCACTAAGTACCTTTAAGGCACCAATGATATACATAGTAGATTCTGATAATCCATAAGCGGCGAATTCTTCTTTCATTGACGAAGCATTGCCTCCCCTGTACATTGTTTTCTTATTAAATCGAAAAAACCAAACATTAATGATGGCTACGAAAATAATTACTTTGGCAAAAATGACAACAAAATCCATATTGTTTAATATATTTGAAATAAAATTAAACAAAATATTTTAAAGTGAATATAATTTTCTCTGATTTTAAGGAATATTTGTGGGTTACTAAGGTAATTATTGTTTTTTCAGGACTTTCGTTTCTTTTTTTTGGGATTAGCTGTTTGTTTTCAAATTTCATGGTAATTGAATTTAAACGTTATGATTTGGAGAAATTTAGAATTATAGTTGGATTACTACAATTATTAGGTTCGGTTGGGCTTTTTATAGGGCTGTTTTCTAAAAACTGGGCAATGTTAGCAAGCTTAGGTTTAGCTATTTTAATGGCTTTTGGGTTTATGGTAAGAATTAAAATCAAAGACCCATTTTTTTTAGCTTTTCCATCATTATTCTACGCGCTACTAAATATGATACTATTCATCATTATATTCCGATTTGAGAATAAGTAGTCAACAAATCACTGTATTAAAAGATAAAATTGATTGGGTCTTTAGTTATTTGCTAAATTGTATCATAGATTGAAAATAGAGTATTAACAGAGCTTTTACGTAAATAAGTATGTTATTGCCTTAATTTTTAAAATAAAAAATTATGCTCCTTAATGTTTTAGGTACAAATTTGATTCCTTGTTGTTATGAGCCTTTAACGGGCTTTTATAGAGATGGTTTCTGCAAAACCGGTGCAGAGGATTCTGGCACCCATACCGTTTGTGCAGTGATGACAGCAGAATTTCTAGAATACTCTAAGGAACAAGGAAATGACTTAAGTACCGCTAAGCCTATGTATAATTTTCCCGGACTAAAGGTTGGTGATAAATGGTGCCTTTGCGCCTTACGTTGGAAACAAGCTGCTGAGGCTGGTGTTGCACCTCCTGTAATTTTAGAAGCCACTCATAAGAAAACATTAGACCTTATAGATTTCACAATGCTTTTAGAAGCTAAGTACTAATATTTACACTTATTTTTAAATAAGAGTATTCAATACCATTTGGCTAGGTATAATATTTCACGTTTAGTATTAGACAGAATTAAATTGTGCTTATTTTTAGAATATGAAATACAAATCGTTGGTTGCTGTTTTGTTATTAGGAATAGTATTGAGCCTGGTAAATAGTTGTAAGATGAAGGAGATAGAAAATGAAGAGATTCTATTTGTTGGTACATATACCAATAATGGGAGTGAAGGTATTTATAGGTATAACTTCAATCTTGAAACTGGACAATTAGAGAATAAAACCCTAGCTGCTACTATTAAAAACCCTTCATATTTAACCTTGTCTCCTGATAAGAATACAATGTATGTAGTTAGCGAGGTTGATAATTTTAAAGAAGATAATGGCTCAATTACCACGTTTAGAGTAAAAGATACAGTGCTTATAGAAGTAGATGTAAAGTCTACTTATGGAGCTAACCCTTGTTATGTTGGCGTTAATGAAAGCGGCGATTTGGTCGCAGTGGCGAATTATACAGGAGGAAATGTTGCAGTTTATAGTGCTGCGCATAATGGTAACCTTAATCCTTCACCTCAAATTATTGACCATAAGATTTTAGATACAACCAAGACTGCTCATGCTCATATGGCTAAATTTATAAATGGAGAATTATTTGTGTCTGATTTAGGATTAGATAGAATTGAAAAATACCGTAAAACGGATGGGCAATTTTCAACGAGCGAGCACAAAGAATTGGTTTTAGCGGAAGGTGCAGGGCCTAGGCATTTTGTGAGCTCTAACGACGAAAAATTTATTTACGTAATTAATGAATTGAATTCAACCATTACAGTTTTTGGATTGGATGATGAAAAGTACTATGCTATTGAAACTCAAGAAACCACAGCCTCTAATTTTGAGGGGGAGAGTTTTTGTGCCGATATTCACTTATCTTCAGATGGTAAATTTCTTTATGGTACAAATAGGGGAGAAAACACCATAGTTATTTTTGAGGTTGATCAAGCAACCGGTAAACTGAAACTATTAGGTAGAGAATCGGTAAAGGGTGATTGGCCTCGAAATTTTTCAATTGATCCTAGCGAAAACTTTATACTGGTAGCAAATCAACGTAGTAATAATATCGTTGTCTTTAAACGAAATATTGAACTCGGTACTTTGAGTTTCGTTAGCCAGGTTGATTTGCCTAGTCCAGTTTGTTTAAAATTTAATTAAGTAGTTTTAATAACCTTTAAAAGGTCATGCTTGGGCACTACGCCTGATTGTCGCCACACTTGCTTGCCGTTTTTAAACAAAATCATGGTAGGCACTCCTCTTACCTGATATTGCGTTGCTAATGCTTGGTTCTTATCTACGTCTATTTTAATGACTTTTATTGAATCACCTAAATCACTTTTCACGTCTTTAAGAATTGGAGCCAATGATTTACAAGGCCCACACCAGTCAGCAAAAAAATCAACCAGTACAGGTGTTTCTCCTTTTATTATTTCAGAAAATGATGATTTCATAGTTCTTGATTTTTAATGTTCAAAATTTAATATGGAATAAATTTTATCCTTTTAGAGTAAAATTAACAAACCCCAGTTACCGGATCACAACTATTACCTTCACTTATAATCTTTAATGGTGATACTTGTTGAAATGCTTCTAAAAACACTGATGCTGGCTGTGCGCCACTAATACCATATTTATCATTAATTATGAAAAAAGGTACACTATTGACACCACGCTGTTGATAATGAGCAATCTCTTGTTTAACAGCATATGCGATGCTATCATCTTCTAGAACTTGTTTTGTTTTTTCGGCAGACCAATCATATTCAGCCATTATTGAGCTTAATACATCAATGGTATTCAAGTGAAGATTTTCATCAAAATAAGCTTTCATAAAACGCTCTTTCAACGCATCTTTAAATCCTTCTTCGCCAGCTACATGCAATAGTTGATGTAGTTGAAGTGTGTTGACAGCAAGCCATTCTTGTCCGAAGTTAAAAGTAATGCCTTCTTCCTTCCCACTTTCTTCTAAACGTTTTGTCATTTCTAGAGGGCCTTCTAAACTTCCGAATTTATTGGTTAAATAAGTATCTCTATCCAAACCTTCTTTTGGTATATTAGGATCTAATTGAAATGGATGCCATTCTATTTCTATAGGAATACCATGCCATTGTTTAATTGCTTTTTCTAATCTTTTTTTACCAACATAACACCAAGGGCATGCAACATCAGAAACTATATCAATTTTTATTTTATCGTTTTGCATTAGATTTTTCATTTCAATTTGTAGCATCTTGGTCGTAAATACACAGTAAAACCTACACGACATAATGTACTTAATTATACGATTTGATTTAATAATTTAAATCAAAAAAATAGAAATGTGGTACTAACTAAAAAACCCTTTCAAGCTATTGAAAGGGTTTTTTAGTTAGTGTGTGAATTGTCTTAAAGCGTTCGTAAATATTCTGCTAAATTTCGAGCGTCTTCTTCTTTTAAATTCTGGTTAAGCATGATGGCATTATTATATTCTTTCAATAATGCTTTTGCAATAGGATCTTCTTTCAACATTTTATCTGGGTTGATAATCATATTCATAACCCATTCAGGACTTCTACGTTCGTAGACACCTTTTAATGCTGGCCCGATCATACGTTGCTCGGCCATATGACATGCAGTACATATTGCTTGAAACTTTTCTTTACCTGCAGCGGCCATTTTCTCATTAATAGCATCGTCAAATTTAACGCTGGTTATTGGGCCTACTCCTTTATTATTAAGGTCAACAGGTACACCTTCACTCGCTGTTTCTGTTTTAACTTCTTTTTTGGCTCGGTTCATTTCAAAACCTTCTTTTTTCTCTTCTTTCTTCTCGCCACAGCTGATAATCATCGTGCTAAGGGCTAATAAAGTGAATAATTTACGCATAAGTTTATTATAATTTAATTATTGTGAGTCAATTGAAGGACTAAGATAGGAATTTTTACGTGTAGCTCTATCCTATAATAAAGTGCAATTTAACTTTAAAGTGATTTTTTAACAATAGTATTGTGATACATTGTTTTTTTAAAATGATGAACTTAGATTAATTAAAATTCGAAATAAACTCTAAAGTACGACGTTCGGTATAAGTGAAATTGTCAGGACCATAAAAACCTACATGCCCTCCATATTTTGGAACTTCTAAGAACAAGGTTTTATGTTGTTTAGCAATATCAACAGGGTAGCATGCTTCTCCTAAAAAAGAATCGTTTTCAGCGTTAATTAATAAGGCGGGAATTTCAATAGTGTTTAAAAATTTAAGACTACTACACTGCGCATAATAATCCATAGCATCTTTAAACCCATGTGCTCTGCTCGTATAAATATCGTCAAAATCTTTCAATGTCTTTATTTGTTCGATATCCAAATCTGATATCAGGTCTGGAAATGACAGTTTTTTCAGCTTAAGTTTTTCAACTAAATTACCCTTAAATCTTCTTGCGTATAGAAAATTTTTAAATTGTAATAACTGATGAAGCGAATCTGCTAATTGACAAGGTACAGAAATAGCTACTGCGCCTTTAATTTCTTTAGGCAGTATACGCTCTTCACCTAAATACTTTAGTAACAGATTCCCGCCGAGACTAAATCCGTGTAAAAATATAGAGGAGTATTTATCTAGTTGAAGTACATGGTCAATGACAGATTGTAAATCTTCAGTAGCGCCAGAATGGTACGATCGATATAAATTATTCATTGAGCCACTGCAACCCCTAAGATTAATGGCACAGACATCGAAACCCGATTCGGTTAATGCTTTAGCGCTTCCTTGTATATAAGCGCGTTTAGAGCTTCCTTCAAGGCCATGTATAATAAGAACAAGTTTTTTAGATGGAGATTTTGAATAACTCCAATCCAAATCCAAAAAATCAGTATCTGGTAAGGTTAGCCGTATTCTTATTTGTTCTATAGGCTCAACAGTTCGAATTAACCCAGAATATATCGTCGACAAATGTCCGTTTTTAAAAAGTAGTGGCGGATTGTATGACGAGTTAAGTATGGGCATTACAAGTATTAAGGGATTTTTTGAAATAGGGAATAAACAATCTACATTTTAAAATATACCAAAGACACTGAAACAGGATTGTAAGTTTTTATTTTGGATAGTTTTCAAGAACCTTAATTTGTTCTTCTATAGCCTCTTTAAATTCTGACTTCAAATGTGATACTAACTTGGCTACAGGTAAGCTATCTGTAATAAGTGCAGAACCTTGGCCTGCCGACCAAATAGTTTTCCATGCTTTTGCCTCGGTATCTAGCTCTTTACCAAAATCAATTTTTCGGTCTTTTTTAAGATCTTCTTCGGTTATTCCGGCAGCTTTTAAACTAGCTCCTAGAAAATTCGCGTGAACTCCTGAAATCGAAGCAGTATATACAACATCACTAGCACCAGCATCAATGATCATTTGACGATATTCTGGTGTAGCTTTGCTTTCGTTTGTATTAATGAAACGAGTACCCATGTAAGCTAAATCTGCACCCATTTGCAATGCCGATGCAATATCTCTACCGGTACTGATACATCCAGATAGCAAAATAGTTTTATGATAGAATTTCTTTATTTCAGCAACTAAAGGCATGGGGTTTATTGTGCCTGCATGACCACCAGCCCCAGCAGCTACTAGAATTAACCCATCTACACCGGCCTCAGCAGCTTTTTCTGCGTGACGTTTTTTAATGACATCGTGAAAAACTAGTCCGCCATAACTTTGAATGGCATCGACAACTTCAGACACCGCACCTAATGAGGTTATTATTAATGGAACTTTATGTTTGACACATAATTTAACATCTGCCTCTAACCTTGGGTTTGTAGGGTGCACAATTAAATTAACACCAAATGGTGCCGCTTTTTTACCAGTTTGCTCTTCAAATTCTTTTAAAGTAGATTTTATTTCAATTAACCATTCTTCAAAGCCTTCACTCGTGCGTTGGTTTAATGCAGGAAAAGTGCCTACAATACCATTTTCACAACATTCTATTACCAATTGCGGACCTGATATTAAAAACATGGGAGCGGCAACTATGGGTAATGATAATTCTTTAATGAAAGCAGGTTTTTTTGACATACAGAAATAAATATTTTCAACTCGAATTAAAAATAGGTATAAAAAACCATGTTCTTAATTCCTTAGGTTTCAAAACTATGTTATTTTTATCAAGTATTATGCATGCATAACAAAAAAAGACAGAAGATGTACTTGAAAGATTTTGAAATAAGATGGAGCGACGTGGATGCAAATCGTCATCTAGCGAATTCAGCATATATTAATTTTATGAGCCATACACGTATTTCATATTTGATGGAATTAGGATTTGACCATAAAACAATGGCAATTCATGAAATAGGACCTGTTGCGTTTTATGAGCATTTGTATTATTTTAAGGAAGCATTTATTGGTAAACCTATTAAAGTGTCTTTGGAAATAATGGGAATGAGTGAGGATTGCAAATTTTTTGAATTTCATCATAATTTTTATAATCATAAAGGGGAGAATATTGCCCATTGTGAAATGATGGGTGCATGGATGGATTTAAAGACTAGAATGCTGACAGGCTTAACGAATGAATTTCTAAAATCATTTAGTGGAGTAGAAAAAGCGAAGGGTTTTAGAGTTCTTACTAAAGAGGATTCACGCAAATTTGCTAGATTTCCTAAAAATCTATAAGTCTACTATTGTAATTCGGTAATTGAATTGTGATCGATTCCTTAATAGTATTTTAATTATTTGTTGATAACGCTATTTTAGTATATTTACGATATGGTGAGCTTGCCAGAAGAACTATTTCAAGAGACATACGGGAAAGTGAAGAAATTGATCGTTACCAAGAAATTGGCACCAGGTCAGTTAATTACGCTGCATAGGTTATCACATACACTTAATATTAAAGATGATACCATACCCGTAGTATTGCTTCAATTACAAGAAGAATCTTTATTGGTTGGTACGCTTACTAATGGACTAACGGTTCGTGAGCTTTGTGAACAGGATATTTCTGAAATGTTCGATTGCAGAATCGCATTAGAGACAATGACCGTAAAACTATTTACACGTAATGCCTCGCAGTCGAGAATTGACGATTTGCGAAATCTTTTAGTTCCGTTCGAGAATGGACCACAGAACGCATATGTTTTCCATAAAATAGATAGATATTTTCACGAATATATTGCCAAAAATTGTGGGAATAGAATGTTGTATGAATTGTTTAAGACTGCCAAAATATTACCGTTCATGGATCTTGTAGGTTTAGTAAGGCCATTGAAATTAATAATGCAAGAGCATTTAGATTTAGTCTCTGCAATGCATCATAGAGATGAAGAAATGGCTGTTAATGCAATACAGACACATCTTGAGAATGCAAGAAAATCACATATATAGTCAATCAGTATTAAGCCTATAGGGTTGTACTATTTTAATTTTTGATAAAACCTATTCGGTTTTCTACTGGCGAGATATACCCCGACCAACACGAAACATGCTGCAACGATTTTTATTAAGGTGAGGTTGTCTTGACCGGTGAAAATGGCATACCCTATGCCAACCAAAGGTTGAACATAAACAAAAGCACTTAGCGTAGAAGCCTTTAATTGAGTTAATGCAAAAATGTTAAATAGGTAAGTGCAGAATGTGGTGCCTAAAATAACAAAAGCGATTCCACGATAAGCTTCAAATGGCAGGGAGCTCCATTCTATCTGCATAAATTCTTCTAACCCGAAAGGTAAACAGATAAGGACACCTAATGAGAATAACCACTTCATAAATGTAAATGGGTGATATTTGGTAATTAGTGCTTTTACGACTACTAAATAAGAGCCATAAAACATAGAATTAAGAAAAATAAGGAAATTTCCCATCGGTATATTAGGTGCATCTTGGCGCACTTCTGATCCATATAGAATTAAGCCTAAAGCGCCAAATAGGCCTATTCCGATGCCTAATATCTTTCTGCTTGAAATTTTTTCCTTTAGAATTACTGCAGATAAAACAAGAACAATAATTGGAGTGGTAGTTATTAAAACGGCGCTATTTATAGGCGTAGATAATGACAGTCCTTTAAAGAAAACGAGCATATTTAAACCCATACCTAAAAAGGCGCAAACAATCATTCTTAAATAATCTTTGGGATCAATCTTCTCTTTTGGCCCCAAAGGAGAAATGAGCCAAAATAAAATTGCAGCACCTAGTACTCTTAAAATAATAAAACCATAAGGTTGTACGTAATGTGGCATTATACCTTTTGCAACGGTATGGTTTATACCATAAATAGTGGTGGCCCCAATTGCAGCGATTATTGCTAATAGACGTTTATTCACGAATGAATGGCCTTTTGAGCGGCCTCTACAACCTTTTTGCTATTACCAATAAATATTTGGTCGTCCACCATTATAACCGGACGCTTTAAAAAAGTATACTGTTCTAAAATCAAAGCCTTAAAATCATTTTCGGTAAGATTTTGCGCTTTTAAATTTCGCTCACGATATAATATGGCTCTTTTGCTAAACAATGCCTCGTAGCTATTAGATAAAGCATGCATTTGTTCTAACTGAGATTCCGTAATGGGCTCAGATTTTATGTCCTGTAGTTTAAAATCATTAAGAGGTTGTAATTCTTTAATAATTCGTTGGCAAGTAGAACAAGTACTTAGGTGATATATTTTTTTCATGCTTTGCGGTGTTGCTTTAATTGTATTTTAAACCAAAAAAAGGTGTAAATAACAAATTTCAAATAGGCTTTCTGGTTTACAAAGAAACTTATTTCCCATTAATTGTACTATTTTTATGCTCCTTTAAATGTGAAATAATGTCTAAGAATTTATTTGAAATCACCCTACAGAATCGAAAAAACTTACACTCGATACTTACAAAAACTCCAAAAGAAAAACTTCTTAATATACCAGAGGGCTTCAATAATAATATATTTTGGAATATAGCTCATACCGTAGTTACTCAGCAAATTTTACAATATAAATTTAGCGGACTTCAAATGCGTGTGCCAGATGAGTTGGTGGCTAAATTTATGAAAGGGACAACCCCAGATGGTACAGCGACTGATGAAGAGATTATGATGGTGGCAGATTTTTTAATCTCTACAATAGAATGGTTAAAGGAAGATTATGATACAGACCTATTTCAAAATTATCAAGAGTATACTACTAGTGCGCGTGTAACGCTTAAAAATATTGATGATGCGATTGCATTTAATTTATTTCATGAAGGGTTGCACATTGGTACAATCATTCTATTGTTAAGAGCGGTTAGTTAGGGCATTACGGAAATCTTTAAAAAATTATTAGCATCATTATAAGGTATAGTTAATATAATGGGGCCATCGGCAAATGATGCGATTTCATAAGGCTCGTAAAATAGTAATAGGCCTTTATCGGTATAGCCAATATTTTCTGGTAAATAGAAACGTTCTGTTTCAAACATAAAGCCTGTACTATTTATAGTTGCATCTGCGGGCACATCTTCTTGTTTTCGAAATATAGTTTCAGTAAATGCTTTGAATTCATCTTCATTTTTGAATAATTCTTGGCGGTCTAATTCCACTTTCTTGATTTTGTCAAAGTTTAAAAATCGATTGGTGCCATAGCCATGTGCACCACCTGTGTATATGTATGATTCTAATTTTATAGTTAATACATCTTTGTTTTCAAAAATTATTGAGCCATTTATTTTAGCCTCCCAAGGCATAGATTCTTCCGGATATTTGCCATTCAGTTCTTTGTAATCCTTTACAAATGCTTCAGTAGCTCCTTCAATAGTCTGAGCATTACTTTCTTCATCAAAATTCAGGAGCGCAATAATCTCTTCTTGAAGGGCGATATTAATGGTCTCACTTAATTTTATTTGACCCAATGCTTTTGGAATTTCAATGGATACTGAAGTGCAATTCTCACAGGCATCATTAGATATATTTAATGTTTCAAAGGTGAGAGATTCCTCAGTATTACAAGCAACAAGAGAAATACAAATAAGTAGGTAGAGTAGCTTTGATTTCATGAAAAAATTAGATTTAATGTAAAAATACACCTTCATTGTATTCTCCAAAAGATAACAATACATTTGTGTGCGAAATACTTTAAAAATGGCCACTAAAAAATATAGGTTTAATACAAACACCATTCATGGTGGTCAACAACCAGATAAGGCATATGGAGCAGTAATGCCGCCTATTTATCAAACATCAACTTATGCGCAGACAACCCCTGGTGGCCATAAAGGGTATGAATATTCGAGAAGCGCGAACCCAACCCGTACTGCTTTAGAAAATTCTTTGGCAAGTATTGAAGATGGTGAATTTGGTTTAGCGTTTGGTAGTGGTCTTGCAGCGATAGATGCGGTCTTAAAGTTATTAGAACCAGGTGATGAGGTAATTTCTACAAATGACCTTTACGGAGGTTCTTATAGAATATTTAAAAAGATATTTGAGAAATTTGGTATTGTTTTTCATTTTGTGGGCATGCAAGGCACCGATGCCATACGTGGCAAAATAAATTCAAAAACCAAATTGGTTTGGGTCGAAACACCAACAAACCCTATGATGAACATCATAGATATAAAAGCAGTTGCCGAGTTGATTAAGAATAAGAATATTCTTTTAGCGGTAGATAATACTTTCGCAACGCCATATTTACAAATGCCGTTACAATTAGGGGCAGATATTGTAATGCACTCAGCAACTAAATACCTAGGTGGTCATAGCGATACTGTTGTTGGAGCTTTAGTGGTAAGAGATAAGGAATTAGCAGATAGGCTTTATTTTATACAAAATGCGAGTGGTGCGGTTTGTGGGCCAATGGATAGTTTTTTGGTTTTAAGAGGAATTAAAACGCTACATGTAAGAATGCAACGCCATTGTGAAAATGGAAGAGCAGTAGCTGAATATCTAAAGAATAATTCTAAAGTTGAAAAAGTATTTTGGCCTGGTTTCAGTAATCATCCTAATCATTCAGTAGCAAAAGAGCAGATGAAAGATTTTGGCGGAATGATATCATTCGTGCCAAAAGGAAGTAATTACGAAGATGCAATTAAGATTGTAGAACGTTTAAAAGTGTTTACTCTAGCAGAGTCCTTAGGAGGTGTTGAAAGTTTAGCTGGTCACCCAGCAAGTATGACGCATTCGAGTATACCTAAACTAGAACGTGAAAAAATCGGCGTTGTTGATGCACTAATAAGACTTAGTGTAGGTATAGAAGATTCGGAAGATTTAATAGCAGATTTAGAGCAAGCAATAGGATAAACCGTAATTCGTTAAATTTTACGCATTAAGAATGGGTATTTTGTTGCTAAAACAACAAATTTTATCAATTTTAAAAAAAATAAGCAATCAAATTACATAAATAGCATAATTTTGCCGTTATATTTTGAAATCAATAATTTAACTAAGTGTAAATAGCTTTATGGACGATAAAATAAAAACATTTATGGATGAGGTTACCGCCAGAAATGGCCACGAACCAGAATTCATACAAGCGGTACAAGAAGTAGCAGAAACAGTAATACCATATATTGCTACACAAGAAATATATAATGGTAAGAATATTCTTTTAAGAATGGTTGAGCCAGAGCGTTTAATTTCTTTTAGAGTAGCCTGGGTAGATGATGCTGGAGAAATACATGTAAACCGTGGATATAGAATTCAAATGAACTCTGCAATAGGTCCTTATAAAGGTGGTTTGCGTTTTCACCCAACTGTAAATGCGAGTATTCTTAAATTCTTGGCTTTTGAACAAGTCTTTAAAAACAGCCTTACAACACTACCAATGGGTGGTGGTAAAGGTGGTTCTGATTTTGACCCTAAAGGTAAATCAGATGATGAGGTAATGCGTTTTTGCCATGCCTTTATGTTAGAATTGAATAGACATATTGGTCCGAACACAGATGTACCTGCAGGAGATATTGGTGTTGGTGCTCGTGAAATAGGTTTCCTATTTGGTATGTATAAGAAGATACGTAATGAGTTTACCGGTGTGCTTACAGGAAAAGGTTTGTCATGGGGTGGTTCTAAAATTAGACCAGAAGCAACAGGTTATGGTACTGTGTACTTTGCAGAAAGTATGTTAAAGACTAAAAATGAAACTTTTAAAGGTAAAACAGTTGTAATTTCTGGTTCAGGAAATGTTGCTCAATATGCTGCAGAAAAAGCAATTTTACTAGGAGCTAGAGTGGTAACTCTTTCAGATTCTAGTGGATATATCTATGATAAAGATGGTTTAAATGATGAAAAACTAGCTTTTGTAATGGATCTTAAGAATAATAGAAGAGGACGTATTTCTGAGTATGCAGATAAATATGCTTCTGCAGAATTTCATGAAGGTAAAACTCCTTGGAATGTTAAATGTGATATCGCATTACCTTGTGCAACTCAAAATGAGTTGAATAAAGATGATGCTAAAAATCTATTAAAAAATGGATGTATGTGTGTTGCAGAAGGTGCGAACATGCCTTGTAATGCAGATGCTGTTCATGTGTTTAATAATGCAAAAGTATTGTTTGCACCAGGTAAAGCATCTAATGCTGGTGGTGTTGCAACGTCAGGTTTAGAAATGTCCCAGAATTCATTACGAATTAGTTGGACACGCGAAGAGGTTGATGAGCGTCTTAAAGATATTATGGAAGAGATACATGCTTCATGTATCGAATATGGTAGAGAAGAGGATGGATTCTGTAACTACGTTAAAGGAGCCAATATTGCTGGTTTTGTAAAAGTTGCCGATGCAATGCTTGCTCAAGGAGTTATTTAATTTTTAAGCATATACCTAATGTACTAGGATATAATTTATAATGCGGGGCTCTATTTTAGAGCCCCGCATTTTTTATGTAGAATATCGTCGCCGTTGTACAAACTATTATATTTGTTGAAATAGATGGTTCATTATGCAGGTAACAACAAAAGCAATAGTATTTTCTGCAATAAAATATGGTGACACAAGTCTTATAGTTAAAGCATTTACAGCCTCAGACGGTATAAAATCCTATTTATTACGAGGCGTGTTAACATCTAAAAAAGGGAAATTAAAGACAGCTTATTTTCAACCTTTAACACAATTAGAAATTGTTGCAATCCATAGAAATAAAGGAACATTAGAAACACTACGCGAAGCTAAGGTTTACTATCATTATCAATCCCTTTATGCTGATATGGCCAAAAATGCTATGACCTTATTTTTAGCAGAGCTATTGGTTAATAGTATTCGGGAAGAAGAACAAAACGAAGAATTATTCGAATTTTTAGAGGCTTCATTTCAATGGTTGGATATGCATAAAGATGTAGCAAATTTTCATCTATTTTTTATGCTATCAATTACTAAATTTTTAGGGTTTTATCCTGATGTGTATCAGATAGATAAGCCATATTTTGATTTGTTAGAAGGTGAGTTTGTTTCGGTTGAATCATTAAACCCGATGCTTAGAGGTGAAAATATATATTATTTCAAGACCTTGTTGGGCATAAATTTTGATGATATACATAACGTAAAGATGAAAAAAACTAACCGCCAAGAATTATTAAAATCCCTGATACTTTATTTTGAATTACACCTACAGGGTTTCAGGAAACCAAAATCACTTGCCGTGTTAAATGAAGTTTTCAACACATATGTATAAATTTCTATTTGTTGTATTTTTTTTAATGACCATGTTTAGTCATGCCCAAGAAATAACTGTTTTAGATGCGGATAGTGGCGAGGTAATTTCAAACGTTGCAGTTTTTAATAAAGATAAGTCGAAAGTAGCATTGTCAAATTTTGATGGAGTACTAGATGGTTCAATTTTCACTAACAAAGAGCGACTTATTCTAAGACACATAGGCTACGAAGAATATAAATCAACCAAGCAACAAATTAGTAGGCAAGGTCAAAAGGTGTATTTGATTATGAAGGCCCAGCAATTAGATGAAGTTGTAATGTCTGTTTCTAAATGGGAGCAACAGAAAAGGGATATTCCTAATAGAATTATTTCATTAGATGCTAGGTCAATTGCTTTTTCATCGCCACAAACATCTGCAGACTTACTTCAAAATAGTGGTAAAGTTTTTGTGCAAAAAAGTCAATTAGGAGGCGGGAGCCCTATGATTAGGGGTTTTGCAACTAATAGGTTATTGCTTTCTGTAGATGGTGTTCGAATGAATAATGCAATTTTTAGAGGAGGAAATATTCAAAATGTAATATCGATAGATCCTTTTACTATAAAGAATACTGAGGTAATATTTGGGCCTGGTTCGGTTATTTACGGGAGTGACGCTATTGGTGGGGTAATGAATTTTTATACCAAGAAGCCTATTTTAAGTCAGAACGATAGTCTTTTGGTCCACGGTAATGCCAATTATAGATTTGCTTCTGCAAATCTGGAAAGCACAATTCATGCTGATGTAAATATTGGTAAAAAATATTGGTCCTCTTTAACAAGTATTACCTATAATAACTTTCAAGATTTAAGAATGGGATCGCATGGCCCTGATTCATACTTGCGAAATACATTTGTCCGCACTAAGAATGGTATTGATGAGTTGGCAAATAATAATTCACCCGAAAAACAGGTTTTCACTGGCTATGACCAAATAAACCTGATGCAAAAATTTCTGTATAAACCCAATTCGAAATGGGATTTAAATCTTGGTGCATACTATTCAGAAACTTCAGATTATTCTAGATATGATAGATTGATTAGGCCTACAAGTGACGGGTTAGGACTACGGTCAGCAGAATGGTATTATGGACCTCAAAAATGGTTCATGGGTAATGCTCAAGTTCAAAAAAAAGGAAATGGAAAGTTTTATGATGGTTTAAAATTAGGTCTTGCCTATCAACATTTTGAAGAAAGTAGAAGTAATCGAGATTTTCAAGATGTGGTCTTAAATACCACGATAGAAAAAGTAAATGCTTGGAATATGAATATTGATCTTGAGAATAAGAAGATGGGTAATTTTAGGCTGTACTATGGTAGTGAGTATATTTTTAATAAAGTTGGGTCGAGTGGTTTTGACTTAAATAGTACCACAGATGAAAAAATTGAGTCGGCCTCTCGTTATCCAGATGGTTCAACATGGCAAAGTTTAGCAGGTTATTTGAATGGGGAGTATAAAGCAAAACCAAATTTTACAATTATGTCTGGCTTGCGGTATAGTCATGTATGGGTCGATGCTGTTTTTGATGATACTTTTTATGATTTTCCTTTTGAGACTGCAGATTTAAGCACAGGAGCTTTAACGGGTAGTATAGGTTTCAGCTGGTTTCCAAGAGCAAATCTTCAAATTACCTTAAATGGGTCTACAGGTTTTAGAGCCCCAAATATTGATGATGTCGGTAAGATATTTGATTCTGAGCCAGGGTCGGTAGTGGTTCCTAATCCAGATTTAGAGCCTGAATATGCATACAATGCAGAAATTGGTGTCCAACGAAATATTAACGATAAGTTTATTTTAAAAGGAACTGCTTACTATACGTATTTGGTAGATGCTTTGGTGAGACGAGATTTTAGTTACAATGGTGTTTCTGAAATTGAATATGGAGGTGAGCTTAGTAATGTGCAAGCAATACAGAATGTGGCTAAGGCTTATGTTTATGGCTTTGAATTTGGTTTAGAAGCATACCTTAATGAACAATGGTCTTTATCGTCTAACTTGACAATAACTGAAGGTGTAGAAGAGGAAGATGATGGTACTGAAACACCTGCTCGTCATGCAGCACCGACTTTTGGAGATTTTCATATTGTATGGAAAAACCAAAGACTGCGAACAGATTTGTTTGTAAATTATAATGGCGAAATTGAGTATAAGAATCTCGCAATGTCAGAACAATCTAAAGAATATATCTATGCTTTAGATGAAAACGGTGACCCGTATGCTCCTTCTTGGTACACCTTAAACTTTCGGTCGCAATACGATATTACCAATCGTCTAAAAGCTACCGTAAGTTTAGAGAATATAACAGACCAGCGGTATAGAACATACTCATCTGGTATTGTAGCCCCGGGACAAAATTTAATACTAGGAATAGGGTATCATTTTTAACAAAAAAAAGACCCGCGTAAAACGGGTCTTTTAAAATTATAGAGTAGTAAAATTTAGTTTTTAACTGCCTTTTCTATTTCGTTGGCTTTCTTTGCTGCTGCATCTGCTGCATTGTTAGCTGCCTTTTTTACATCGTCACCAGCTTTTTTAGCAGCGTCTATTGTGTTTTCGCCAGCTTCTTTTACTGATTCTGCAGCACCTTCAGCAGCTTCCATTGCATTTTCGCTTGCTTCTTTAGCAGCATCTATTGCACCTTCACCTGCCTCTTCTAATGCAGCGCCAGCTTCTTCAGTTGCAGATTTAGCTTTGTCAACAGTATCTCTACAAGAAAATGACATACTTAACGCTAAAATTGTTAATGATCCTAAAATTACTTTTTTCATCGTGTTATGTTAAAATGGTTATTGTTTGATGTTATTTACGGTTCAAGTCGAATTTTAGACGTTAAACTTGCTATTATTTAATACAATCAGTTAGTTAGGGGTATATCAGTGTCGTCAATTACCTCAAATTAAATCTAAATTTTATAATTTTGCTGCCTTAAAAATCCAGTACCATAAGCATTTCGTATGAAGTTCGCAGAATATAAAGGTTTGAATTTACCAAAGGTCGCAGAAGAGATACTTGACTACTGGTCAACGCATGCCATTTTTGAAAAAAGTATATCTACCCGCGAGGGTAAGGAAAGTTATGTGTTTTATGAAGGTCCGCCGTCAGCAAACGGTATGCCCGGCATACACCACGTAATGGCGCGTACGATAAAGGATATTTTTCCGAGGTACAAAACTATGAAAGGCTTTCAAGTTAAACGAAAAGCTGGTTGGGATACACACGGATTGCCTATTGAGTTGGGAGTTGAAAAAGAGTTAGGTATTACCAAAGAGGATATTGGGGTTAAGATTTCGGTAGAAGAATATAATGCTGCTTGTAAAAGGGCAGTAATGAGATATACCGATGTTTGGAATTCTATGACTGAAAAAGTGGGTTACTGGGTAGATATGGAAGATCCATATATCACCTACAAATCCAAATACATGGAAACCGTTTGGTGGTTGCTAAAACAAATCTATTCTAAAGGACTAATATATAAAGGTTACACGATACAGCCTTATTCACCAAAAGCAGGAACAGGGCTAAGTTCTCATGAGCTGAACCAGCCTGGTACATATCAAGATGTGACAGATACTACGGTAACGGCACAGTTTAAAGCGGTAGAAGAAACATTGCCTGAGTTTTTACAGAACGAAGGAACCATATTCTTTTTGGCATGGACGACCACACCTTGGACATTGCCTTCAAATACAGCTTTAACGATAGGACCAAAAATAGATTATGTTTTGGTTGAGTCTTATAATCAATACACTTTTGAGCCAATGAATGTTGTTCTTGCCAAGAATTTGGTAGGAAAGCAATTCGCAGGAAAGTTTAAGCAAGTTTCTGAAAAGTCAGAATTATTAAATTATACTTCTGGTGATAAGAATATTCCTTTTTACGTTGTAAAAGAATTCAAAGGAAAAGACTTGCTAGGTATTCGATACGAGCAATTATTGGATTATGTGCTTCCGTATGAAAATGCAGAAAATGCCTTTAGAATAATTGCTGGTGATTTCGTAACTACTGAAGATGGTACGGGTATTGTGCATACGGCACCGACCTTTGGTGCTGATGATGCTTTTGTAGCCAAACAAGCTGTGCCAGAGATTCCACCAATGTTGGTATTGGACGAAAATGGAAATTTGGTTCCTCTTGTTGATTTACAAGGTAAATTTAGACCTGAGTTAAAAGAATTAGGCGGCAAGTATGTCAAGAATGAGTATTACGAAGATGGTAAGGCGCCAGAACGTTCTGTAGATGTTGAGATAGCAATACGTTTAAAAGAAGAGAATAAGGCGTTTAAGGTTGAAAAGTATGTGCATAGTTATCCTAACTGCTGGCGTACCGATAAACCTATTCTATACTACCCGTTAGATTCATGGTTTATAAAGGTGACCGATGTTAAGGATCGCATGTTTCAATTGAATCAAACCATAAATTGGAAACCAAAAGCTACCGGCGAAGGTAGATTTGGAAATTGGTTGGCAAATGCTAATGATTGGAATTTATCTCGATCAAGATACTGGGGAGTTCCTTTGCCTATTTGGCGAACAGAGGACGGTAAAGAAGAAATAATTATCGGGTCAGTTGCAGAGCTTAAATCAGAGATGACAAAAGCTGTAGCAGCGGGGGTTTTAGAAAAAGATATATATGCAGATTTCATAGTGGACGATATGTCTGAAGAGAACTATGATAAAATAGATTTACATAAAAACATAGTGGATCAGATCACTTTGGTTTCTGCTTCTGGGAAACCAATGAAGCGTGAAAGTGATTTAATAGATGTGTGGTTCGATAGTGGCTCAATGCCATATGCACAATGGCATTATCCATTTGAGAACAAAGATTTAATAGACGAAGGAAAAACCTTTCCAGCAGATTTTATTGCCGAAGGCGTAGACCAAACACGTGGTTGGTTTTATACCCTGCATGCTATTGCAACTATGGTATTTGACTCGGTAGCCTATAAGAATGTAGTTTCAAACGGACTCGTTTTAGACAAGGAAGGTAAAAAGATGTCTAAACGATTGGGCAATGCGGTAGATCCTTTTGAGACTATGAACGAGCATGGAGCGGATGCTACTAGATGGTATATGATTAGTAACGCTAATCCTTGGGATAATTTAAAGTTTGATACCGAAGGTATCGCGGAAGTAAAAAGGAAGTTTTTTGGTACGCTTTACAATACCTATTCCTTTTTTAGTCTTTATGCCAATTTAGATAAGTTCACTTATGCAGAAGACGATATACCTATGTCTGACCGCACAGAGATAGATCGTTGGATATTATCTGAATTGAATTCTTTGATAAAAACTGTTGATACCGCATATGATGAGTACGAACCAACACGTGCAGCGAGAGCGATATCTGATTTTGTTCAAGAGAACTTAAGTAACTGGTATGTTCGTTTGTGTAGAAGACGCTTTTGGAAAGGGGAATATGCCCAGGATAAAATTGCGGCATATCAAACCTTGTATACATGTTTAGATGTTGTTGCAAAATTATCAGCGCCGATTGCTCCTTTTTTTATGGATCGTTTATATTTAGATTTAAATAGGGCAACAGTAAAGAAAGGTTTTGAAAGTGTACATTTGGCAGATTTTCCAGTTGCAGATGAATCTCTAATAGATAAAAGCTTAGAGGTGAAAATGCAGAAAGCGCAGATTATATCTTCTTTAGTGTTATCCATCCGTCAGAAAGAGAAGATAAAAGTACGTCAACCTTTACAGAAAATCATGATTCCTGTTTTAGATAATAAGGATAGGGAAGAAATTGAAGCGGTATCAGAATTAATAAAATCTGAAGTTAATGTTAAGGAAATTCAGCTGTTAGATGATGCTTCTGGTATTCTTGTGAAACGTATTAAACCGAATTTCAAGACGTTAGGTCCAAAATTCGGTAAAGAAATGAAAGAGATTGCTCAGAAAGTAGGTGCTTTTACTCAGAATGATATCCAAAAAATTGAGCAGAATGGCGAAATATCAGTACAATTAGGAAATAAAAGTATTAATTTACAGTTACAAGATGTAGAAATTACTTCTCAAGATATTGAGGGTTGGATGGTGGCAACATCTGGTAAGTTAACAGTTGCATTAGATGTTACTATTAATGAGGATTTGAGAAATGAAGGTATCTCAAGAGAATTGATAAATAGAATTCAAAATATCAGAAAAGATTCTGGTTTTGAAGTAACGGATAAAATTGATATTAAAATTTTAAAAGACGGGTTTGTTGAAGTTGCGGTTAAGGGTAATTTAGATTATATTAAAACAGAAACTTTAACGGCTTTATTAAGTTTTGAAGAAGAATTAAACGAAGGCATCGAAATTGCTTTTGACGAAGTGAACACTAAATTGTTTATTGAAAAACATTAAAAGATGGCAGAAGATTTAAAAGTAAGGTATTCTGACAAAGATTTGGCAGAATTTAAAGTATTGATCGAGGAGAAAATAGAAAAGGCTAAAAGTCATTTAGAACTTTTAAAAAGTGCCTATATGAACGATGGTAATAATGGTACGGATGATACTTCACCTACTTTTAAAGCTTTCGAAGAAGGATCTGAGACCATGAGTAAAGAGGCTAACACCCAATTGGCTATTAGGCAAGAGAAGTTTATTCGTGACCTTAAGAATGCAATGTTACGTATTGAAAACAAAACCTATGGTCTTTGTCGTGTTACAGGGAAGCTAATTAATAAGGAACGGTTAAAACTGGTTCCTCATGCTACACTTAGCATTGAAGCTAAGAATATGCAATCATAATTAAAACGCCTTTAGGGGCGTTTTTTAATACGATAATGTTGAGAACTTGTGTTGTATGTTGTCTGTTATTGATTTCGTTTGGCTTAAGGGCACAAAAGAAATTGCAAAGAATGATCTTGGCACAAGATATTAGTTTGATTCAAGTGAATTCGGCTAATTGTTTTAAGATTGAAATGCATACCGGTCAAGGCAATGGGGTAGCTATAGAGGCTGAAATAGAAGGTGAATATAGTCAAGACTTAGACTTAAAGGTTGACGTAAACGGCTCTACAATTTTAATTGAAGCTGGTTTTGTGCCAAGTTTTAAAAACCCTAACGATAAATTAAGCGCTCATAAGGTAATCTCAATTATGTTGAAGCTTACTATTCCAAAAAATAAAAATGTAGAAATATATGGCACGAATTCAATGGTAGTCATAGATGGTACATATAAAGAGGTAAATGTAGCTTTATCAGATGGTGTGTGTCAACTAAATGAAGTTTTGGGCAATGTCAGTGTAAGAACTCAGAGTGGTTCTATTAGTGTGTTGGCAAAGTCTGCTCAGATAGAGGCGAATAGCAAGTATGGTAAAGTATCGCTAAACCTAATTCCAAAAGGATTGCCTATTTATAAGCTACAAACAGTTACTGGAAATATAGAATTAATTAAAACCGAATAATATTTATATTTTTGCCCTCATTGATTTATGCCCATGAATATTAAAAAATCTGTACTATTTATTTTATTGATTCTAATTATTGATCAATTAAGTAAAATTTATATAAAGACCCATTTTGTGCTAGGTGAATCTGTTGAGGTATTTAGCTGGTTTAAGATTCTTTTTATTGAGAATGAAGGCGCAGCTTGGGGAGCCAAATTGAGTGATATTTTACCTATTTCTGATGATATAGGTAAATTGGTACTTACTATCTTCAGATTGTTTGCAATTTTCGGAATAGGGTATTGGCTTTTTGATGTAATTAAGAAAAAGGCTTCTACAACATTAATTTGGGCAGTTTCTTTGATTTTTGCTGGTGCTTTAGGTAATATTTTAGATTCCTTATTTTATGGTATCATTTTTAATGATAGCTATAACGGGGTTGCTGCTCTTTTTTCAGACGAACCTTATGGTAAATTGTTTTATGGCAAGGTGGTAGATATGTTATATTTCCCGATGGTAGATGCCACATGGCCAAGTTGGATGCCAGGAGTTGGTGGTCAAAATTTTAGATTTTTCGAGCCCGTGTTTAATATAGCGGATACGGCGATAAGTACAGGTGTTGGTATTTTATTGGTATTTAATAAAAAGGCCTTTCATAAAGAAGAAGACTCAACAGTTGTAGAGAATAATTCTTCTCAGAGTCAAAATAATTAAAAAGTATAGGTTTTAGCCGGAGTTACGCAATAATCTAACGGAATATCGGTAGGTGAAATGTCTTGGATTAAATCTTCTGGCTCAAAAAGAGATAAACCTATTTTTACTACATCGGCCTTACACTTACTTAAAAACCGGTCATAATATCCTTTGCCGTATCCAATTCTATTGCCAAATTTATCGAACGCTAATAGCGGTATAAAAACAACATCAAGTTTATTAGGAGGTACTGTAATACCATCAACGGGTTCTGGTATATTTAATGAATTAGTAATGAACTTCGTGTTATCGGTAAGTAAATAGTGTTCTAACTCTGTATTTGAAATTACTTTTGGTATAATAACATTCTTATCGTAGCCAAGAAGTATAGAAATAATACCTTCTGTGTCTATTTCAATTTTTTTTTCAATAGGAAGAAATATGTGGAAATATTGATTTTCCCATATAGGTAAATGCAATATAGAATTTGCAATAGCAATACTTTGCTGGCCTAAAAGCGTGGGGGTAATTGAATTTCGTAACCTTGAATATTTTAAGCGTAAATCCTTCTTCAGCATAGTGAAGTAGTGTTAGCTCTAGTGTTTTTTAATTTATTCTTTACCTGCAACAGCAAAAAATACCTTAAAAAATAACATTAATATAAGATATGTTCCTAAAGTGATTATATAGCTTTCCATGATATTCTGGTATTATTAATAAACTAACTTGTGTTGTTATTGAGTTAAAAATAAGTAAAATAATTAATACATATCTATGAAAAGTACTTTTTTATCGTTTAACTGCACTAATTTTTGTAAAAATTAACATACTAGTAAATATCCAAACAGGAAATTTGATATAAATAATTGATAATCAAGTATTTATGATATTAGCTAAATTATCAACTTGGCAATGCAGTAAAATAAGGGTTCATATTTTTAAGATTTACCAGTTTTTAATTAAAATAATGCCATGTTCGCAATTTATTCGAAAACTACTTTTTACAGAATTTTGTTTGTTGATTATAGACATGTAGTGTAATTTAAACTGATTAATATAGACTAAATTAGTAGTGTCAAATTATGTCTGAAATCCCCTTAAATATACAATTAAGTTCATTGCCCACTAGCCCAGGGGTCTATCAATTCTATGATAGTAATGACGGTATTTTATACGTTGGCAAGGCTAAGAATTTAAAGAAAAGAGTTTCCTCTTATTTTAATAAAAACCATGAGTATGGTAAGACTCGGGTATTGGTAAAAAAAATAAGTTCTATCAAGCATATTGTTGTTCCAACAGAGTCAGATGCCTTATTGCTTGAGAATAATCTGATAAAAGAATTAAGGCCTCGGTATAATGTATTGCTAAAGGATGATAAATCATACCCTTGGCTTTGTTTAAAGAACGAGCGTTTCCCAAGATTTTTTCCTACTAGGAGAGTTATAAAAGATGGGTCAGAATATTACGGTCCGTATACTAGTATGAAAACGGTTCGAATTCTTTTAGATTTAATAAAGAGTGTTTACCCTTTGCGAACATGTAATTATGATTTGTCTGCAGAAAAAATAAATGCGGGTAAGTATAAAGTTTGCTTAGAATATCATTTAGGTAATTGTAAAGGCCCATGTGAGGGCCATCAAACTTTTGCTGAATATGACCGACAAATAGAAGACATACGTCAAATTGTTAAAGGAAATTTTAAGTCGTCAATTACCTACTTTAAAGGTCAAATGAAAATGTTGGCCGCCGAAATGAGATTTGAGGAGGCTCAAAAAATTAAGGATAAAATAGATGTACTGGAAAACTATCAGGTAAAGTCAACTATAGTGAATCCTAAGATTAGTAATGTTGATGTGTTCAGTATAATTTCAGACAATTCTTTCGCTTATGTAAACTTTCTACAATTGGCCCATGGTTCAATTATTCGGTCGCATACGATGGAAATAAAAAAGAAACTTGAAGAGCAAGATGAAGATTTACTAGAGCTTGCTATTGTTGAAATTAGAGAGCGTTTTAAATCAGATTCTAAAGAATTATATGTTCCTTTTAAATTAGCTGTGTCTACAGGGTTGAAAGTTACTATACCGAAATTAGGAGATAAAAAGCGTATTCTAGACTTGTCTGAACGTAATGCCAAATTCTTTAGGCAAGAGCGGTTTAATCAGATTAAGATAATTGATCCTGACCGTCATACGAATAGGATTATGGCTCAAATGAAGAAGGATATAAGGTTATCTGCAGAGCCTAGGCATATAGAATGTTTTGATAATAGTAATATACAAGGGAGTAATCCGGTGGCGGCATGTGTTGTTTTTAAAGATGGTAAGCCTTCTAAAAAAGAGTACAGACATTATAATATTAAAACGGTTACTGGGCCAGACGACTTTGCTTCAATGGAAGAAGTTGTTTATCGCAGATATAAGAGGTTACAAGAAGAAATGCAACCACTTCCTCAGCTTATCGTAATCGATGGCGGAAAAGGGCAATTGTCTTCTGCCTTAAAAAGCCTTGATATTTTAGGGCTAAGAGGGAAAATTGCTATTATAGGGATTGCGAAACGATTAGAGGAAATCTATTTTCCGGAAGATTCGATTCCTCTTTATTTAGATAAAAAGTCTGAAAGTTTAAAGATTATACAATTTTTAAGGAATGAAGCGCATAGGTTTGGCATAACCTTTCATAGAAATAAAAGAAGTAAAGGAGCTATTAATTCTGAGTTAGAGGGTATAGATGGGGTTGGTGAAAAAACAGCTCAACAGTTATTGAAAAAATTTAAATCTGTTAAACGCGTAAAAGAGGCTACTATAGAAAGCCTAAGCCAAGAAGTTGGAGCGTCAAAAGCCAAGAAGATATATGAGTCTTTTCGTAAAGAATAGTTTCAATTTAAATAGTATATTAATGGTAGTGACAGTTCTGTTGCTTAACTCTTTGTGTCTAATTGCGCAGACAGATTCTGATAAAAAAAGACCAAAGATAGGATTAGTTTTAAGCGGAGGTGGAGCAAAAGGAATGGCGCACATTGGCGCTTTAAAAGTAATTGAGGAGGCAGGAATAGAGTTAGATTATATAGGAGGTTCAAGTATGGGCGCAATTGTTGGTGCTTTGTATGCTGCGGGTTATACGGCTACGGAGTTAGACTCCATGTTTAATGAAACCAATTTTGGAACGCTTATTCAAGATAATCTTCCAAGAAGTGCTAAAACATTTTATGAAAAAGAGGACGCTGAGCGGTATTCGTTGACCCTGCCTTTCAATAATTTTAAGGTTTCCGTTCCACCTGCCTACTCAGGTGGGCAAAATATTTATAATGAATTGGTTAGGCTTTTGTATCACGTAAAAGATATTGAAGACTTTGATAAATTACCTACTCCGTTTGTTTGTGTGGCCACAGATATAGAAACAGGTAAGCAGGTGGTTTTAGATTCGGGTTATTTGCCTGAAGCAATATTGGCCAGTGGTACATTGCCTTCACTCTTTGAGCCTTCAGTAATAAACGATAAGGTTTTAATAGATGGTGGCGTGGTCAATAACTATCCTATCGATGAGGTTCTGGCTATGGGTGCAGATATTATTATTGGTGTAGATGTGCAGCATGACCTATCCGATAGAGAAGCGCTTTTGTCTGCGACAGAAATCTTATTGCAAATTAATAATTATAGAACGGTGGCAGATATGAAAATAAAATCTGCAAAAACCGATGTCTATATAAAGCCACAAATAGAAAAATATTCTGTAATTGAATTCAATAAGTTAAATGCTATTATTCAAACAGGGGTAGATGCTGCAAATTTAAAAATAGATGAACTTAGAGCATTGGGAACAAAGACTAAGAAAGATAAAAACTATATGACTGCCGTCGATTCGGACCAACAGCTAACTATAAATAGATTGTTGATTGATGGCAACACAAGTCATACTAGAGGATATATAAAAGGGAAGCTAAGATTTAATTTAGATGAATCTATAAGCTTTAAGAAATTGCAGCAAGGCATTGGTAATTTGGCCGCCACAGGTAACTTTAAAACCATTAGATATAAATTATTAAATAATATAAATGATGGTGAAGATTTAATTTTACCCTTAGATGAAACACCCAATACCTCTTTTTTAAGATTAGGTGCTCATTTTGATGATTTATATAAAAGTGCTGCAATAATCAATCTTACCAAACGTAGAATATTATCTAAGGATGATGTAGCGTCTTTTGATTTGATTCTAGGGGATAATATTAGGTACAATTTTGAATATTATGTAGACAAAGGTTCGTATTGGAGTTTTGGTGTTAATTCTAGATTTAATGATTTTGAACAGGAGATAGATTTTGACCTTATAGGAGACAATTTTGATGTTACCCCAAGTTCTAGAATTAATACAATTAACCTTGCTGTATCTGATTTTACTAATCAGCTATATATTCAAACTGTTATAAAAGAGGAGTTTGCTTTTACTTTAGGTGCGGAATTTAAGTATTTGCAATACAGTACTAGAACATTTGGTGATATTCCCAATACTGACCTAACTATAAATACCACTACAGATAATGGGCGAACATATTTTGAAAAAAGTAATTATGTAAGTGCATATGGGGCGTTAAAGTTAGATACTTATGATGACAAGTATTTTCCATCGAGAGGCTTATATTTTAGTGGTGATATGCATTATTATGTTTTATCGTCAGATTTCAATAATAACTTTAAAGATTTTTCTATTTCCAAAGCTAGAATGGGTATGGCCTTTCCTTTAGTGAAAAATCTATCCTTAAATCTAGAAACCGAAGGCGGCTTTAAATTGGGAGTCTCTAATGTTACCACATATGATTTCGTTCTAGGCGGTTATGGCACTGATTTTATAAATAATTTCACCCCTTTCGTCGGTTATGATTTCCTAAGCCTGCCAGGTAATAGTTTTGTTAAAGCATATGCAAGATTAGATTTTGAGTTCGCGAAGAAAAATCATGTAATGTTCACTGCTAATTTTGCCAATGTAGATGATGATCTTTTTAGAACTGGAGATTGGTTCAAAGCACCAACATACTCTGGCTATGGGGTTGGGTATGGTTGGGAGTCATTTTTGGGTCCGGTTAATCTTATGTACTCTTGGTCACCAGAAACTGAGAGGTCACAGTTTTTCGTAAGTGTGGGCTATTGGTTCTAGACAGAAAACAGATTTGAAACTCATCAAAAAAATTTCTAAACTCCCCTTTATTCTTAATAGTTTCCCAAATATTAATCTGAAGTGTGAATAACTGTTAAGGTTATCATTAAAGTAAGTTAAACCGTACGTTGGGTATTAAAATGTGTCTTAAATTTACACTAGCTAAGGGGTGGTTCCCTTACAACTTTAAGTAGTGGTTTTTCATAATTTAAAGTTTGGTTGGTTATTTAGGAAAAGCCCAGTTTTTAGACTGGGCTTTTTTTATGCAATACTTTGGAATAAAATTTGTTTAAGATAGTGTAACAGTAATAATTGAGAGCTCTCAATTATTACTTTTGCTTTAAATTAAAGGCTATGCGAAAATCTATCATACTAATCTTTCTTTTTTCTTTTTTTATTGCTCAAAGTCAAAATGAAAATTCTGCTTTTAGCGTTGGAGAGTGGTTGAAGTTTAGAATGCATTATGGGTTTTTAAACGCTAGCTATGCCACATTGCAAGTTAATTCAGCTACTATTAATGAGAAGCCAGTTTATCATGTTGTTGGGCATGGTGAAACAACTGGTGTCGCCAGTTGGTTTTTTAAGGTAGATGACACTTATGAAAGCTACTTTGATAAAAATGATGGAAAACCATATCGATTTGTTCGAAAAATTAATGAGGGCGGTTATACAAAAGACGTTGAAATAAACTTTGATTATAAGCAGTCGAAAGCTGAACTTAATGATAAAAAAAACAAGAAAAAGCTTAGTTTTACATTACAGGATAATATACAAGATTTAATATCTGCTTTTTACTTCTTAAGGAATAACTATAAAACGGAAGACCTTGAAGTGGGAAAGGCAATTACCCTGAAAATGCTTTATGACGATGATGGTATTTTTAACTTTAAACTTAAATATTTAGGTAAGGAAGTTGTCAACACAAAATACGGGAAAGTAGAATGTTTAAAATTTAGGCCTTTAGTTCAATCTGGTCGTGTATTTAAAGAACAAGAAAGTTTGTCGTTATGGGTTTCTAATGACGAAAATAGAATACCGATTAGAATTAAAGCAGATTTAGCGGTAGGGGCAATAAAAGCAGATATTGATGGGTATAACGGACTAAAGCATCAGTTTAAAATTATAATGGATTAGCCAATAGATGGAAGATAAAGAGAAGATTAAATCCCAAATATCTAAACTCGAAGAAAAATATAAGGATTCTGGGCAAGATCTTAGCTCTTATTTAGATGGCTTATTACACCAACGTTATTTAACGTATTGGGACTATATTCATTTAGATACCCTTTTAAGTTTACAAGTTCCTCGAACACATTTTCCCGATGAAGAAATCTTCATCATGTATCACCAAATTACCGAACTCTATTTTAAATTGATTCTACATGAGCAAAAGCAATTGGTAGATGATAAAAGTGGTAATCTTGATTTTTTTATTGAGAAATTAAGAAGAATAAATAGTTACTACACCGTGTTAATATCCTCCTTTAGTGTTATGATTAAAGGAATGGAGCGTGAGCAGTTTTTACAATATCGTATGGCTTTGCTTCCTGCAAGTGGCTTTCAATCTGCGCAGTTTAGAATGATTGAGATTTACGCAACACCTTTAGAAAATTTGGTTCATGTGTCAGAAAGAGATCAATACTCCTCAGAAAGTAAAATAGAAGAATTGTACGAGCATATTTACTGGAAAAAAGGAGCTACCGATATTAGCACCGGCGAAAAGACCCTTACCTTAAAACAATTTGAATATAGGTATACTCCTAGATTGATTAGAATAGCAAAGCAAGTAAAAAGCACAACTATCTATCATAAATACCTAAGTTTGCCCGGTGATTTAAAGAAAAATGAATTATTGGTTGAAGCGCTAAAAACCTTAGATATAAATGCTAATATCAATTGGCAATTAATGCATATGGGTTCTGCTCATAGATATTTAAGAAGAGAGTCTGGTGATATTGAAGCAACTGGGGGCACAAATTGGAAGGAATATTTGCCACCTAGTTTTCAAAAAATTGTATTCTTTCCAGAGTTATACTCAGATCAAGAATTAAATAATTGGGGTAAGCAATGGGTATACCATATGCTAAATCCAGATAAATCAAAAATGAAGTAATGCAGAAATATTGGGGCATAATATTGGCATTAACTGTTTTAGCGTCTTGTAAAGATGATGTAGAGCAGAAAAATGACATTGCACAAGAAATTAGTGTGCCAAAAGCTGATGTTGTAAATGAGCAATTTGGCTTTAATCTAGATGAATTTAATGTTCAGCTAGATACTATTAAATATGGAGATAGCTTTGGGGAATTAATGATGCAAAACAAAGTTGCCTACCCAAAAATAGCAGCTATTTCAGAAAATTATAGAGACACTTTCGATGTTCGTAAAATTCGTGTAGGTAAACCATATGTCATTTTAAAATCTAAAGATACTATTGCACAGGCTCAAATATTCATTTATGAGAACGACCCTATAAATTATACGGTCATAGATATGAGAGATAGTGTAAAGGTGTATACAGATAAAAGAAAGGTGAAATATGTTCGACGAGAAGTATCGGGTATAATTGAAACCAGTTTATCAGAAGCAATCTTAGAACAGGGTATAGATTATAACGTAACTCATAATCTAGCGAATGTATATGCTTGGACAATTGATTTTTCAAGACTACAAAAGAAAGATAAGTTCAAGGTAATCTACAATGAAAAGTACATTAATGATTCAATCTATGCGGGAGCAGAACCAATAGAAGCTGCGTTTTTTGAGCATAATGGAAAGCCTATTTATGCATTTGCATATGAGAACGATTCGCTAAAAAGTATAGTAGATTATTTTGATGAAGACGCGAATAATTTAAGAAGAACATTTTTAAGAATGCCTGTTGAATATGGCAGACTATCTTCTAGATATAATCTTAAAAGGAGGATAAAACATTACGGTTTTAAAGTAAGACCACATAAAGGAACGGATTATGCAGCACCAATAGGTACGCCAATTATGGCAACCGCAGATGGCACGGTTATAGAATCAACTCGACGAGGTGGTAATGGTAAGTATGTTAAGATTAGGCATAATGGAACTTATGCAACACAATACTTGCACATGAAAGCTCAGAAGGTTAAAAAAGGTGAGTTTGTTCGTCAGGGTGATGTTATTGGTTGGATTGGGATGACCGGCAGTACAGCAGGGCCTCATGTTTGTTACCGTTTTTGGAAAAATGGGAAACAAGTAGATCCTTTAAGAGAAGAGCTGCCACAGGCAGAACCTTTGCATGAAACTTTAAGACCAGAATATTTCACTTATATATCCCCTTTAAAAGAACAGTTAGATTGTATTATATATCCTAAAGTTTTTTTAGAAGAGGAAGAAGATTTACTAACACTTAACCAGGAAGATGGCATTAAACAAAACTAATCCAACACAAACAGAAGTTTGGAAAAAGCTAACTACTCATTATAAAGAAACGAAAGATGCACATTTAAGAGATCTTTTTTCTTCGGATGCAAAAAGAGCGGAAAAGTTTACGTTGCAATGGAAAGATTTTCTTTTTGATTATTCTAAAAATAGAATATCCACAGAAACCATGCAGTTGTTACTTCAATTAACAAAAGAGGTAAATTTAAAGGGTGCTATTGAAGGCTATTATGATGGTGACATTATAAATGAAACAGAAGGTAGGGCAGTCTTGCATACGGCATTGCGGGCTAAAAAATCTGACAAAGTATTGGTAGATGGCGTCAATGTTATCCCAGAGGTTTATGAGGTTAAGCAGCATATTAAAAAGTTCACCAATAAAGTTATTAATGGTGAATTGAAAGGGTACACGGGTAAAACATTTACCGATGTAGTAAATATAGGTATTGGTGGTTCAGATTTAGGTCCGGCTATGGTAACAGAGGCTTTAAAGTTTTATAAAAATCATCTATCAATTCATTTTGTAAGTAATGTAGATGGTGATCATGTTCATGAAGTTCTAAAAACCTTAAATCCGGAAACAACCTTATTTGTTGTAGTATCGAAAACGTTTACAACGCAAGAAACTTTAAGTAATGCTACCACTATTAAGAAGTGGTTTTTAAAGCATGCGACTCAAGAAGATATTGCAAAGCATTTTGCAGCGGTGTCAACTAATAGTGAAAAAATTGCTGAATTTGGAATTGATGAGGCTAATGTATTTCCTATGTGGGATTGGGTTGGAGGTAGATTTTCATTATGGAGCGCTGTAGGACTAACCATTGCTTTGGCGGTGGGTTATGATAATTTTGATGCCTTATTACAAGGTGCGAATGAGGCTGATGTTCATTTCAAAGAAACAGAGTTTTCTGAGAATATCCCTGTTGTTATGGCATTGTTAAGTGTGTGGTATAATAATTTTTATGGTGCAGAGACTGAGGCAATAATTCCTTACGCACAATACTTAAGTAGATTTTCTGCCTATTTACAACAAGGTATAATGGAAAGTAATGGTAAAAGTGTAGATCGTACTGGTAAAGTTGTTGGTTATGAAACCGGCACCATTATATGGGGAGAGCCAGGTACGAATTCGCAACATGCTTTTTTTCAACTCATACATCAAGGTACTAAATTAATACCAACTGACTTTATTGGGTATAAGCACTCATTGCATGGTGATAAGGACCATCATAATAAATTGATGGCAAATTATTTTGCACAGACAGAAGCGCTAATGAATGGGAAAACTAAAGCAGAGGTGATTTCCGAATTAGAAGCTAAAAACGTAGCGCAAAAAGATATTGATAAACTTGCACCGTTTAAGGTCTTTGCTGGTAATAAGCCAACGAATACCATTCTTATTAATAAATTAACACCAAAAAGTTTAGGTTCATTAATTGCCTTTTATGAGCATAAAATCTTTGTACAAGGTGTAATTTGGAATATATTTAGCTACGATCAATGGGGGGTAGAGTTAGGTAAACAACTAGCAGGTACGATACTTAGTGATATTGAAAATTCAGATATTTCAGCACATGACAGCTCTACATTGAGACTTCTTCAATATTTTAAGAAATAATTTAGAATATTGATAAGACTCTTTAAAAAGAGTATAACTATTTCATTTACAGTTCTATTATATAATTTTTTCAAGTATTTTTGCAATGCTGATTTAACGTTATCTTAACGTTAGAGGACAAAAATTAGAAGACTTTTGCAGCAAGTTAAAAACTAACAAATACTTGAAAAAATGAAAAAAATGTACTTTGCAATTGCGGTATTTTTAATGACCGTAACTGCTTTTTCACAAGGAACTATTACTGGTACTGTGCTAGATGGTGATTCTAACTCACCTTTACCTGGTGCAACTGTAATGGTAAAAGGTACCACAAATGGTACTTCATCTGATTTTGATGGAAATTTCACAATTAATGTAAGTTCAGCAACTGGAACTTTAGTAGTGTCTTACATTGGATTTGATTCTAAACAAATTTCTTTTACTGCTTCAGGTAATATCGGTTCAATTGTTTTAGAGCCTAATGCTGAAGAATTAGAAGGTGTTATTGTAACTGGTGTACAAGATATTGCTAAGGATCGTAAAACTCCTGTTGCAGTTTCTACCATTAAAGCAGAGGAAATTCAATTGAAATTAGGTTCTCAAGAGTTTCCAGAGTTGTTAAATACAACTCCATCTATATATGCTACGAAATCAGGTGGTGGTTTTGGTGATGCACGTGTAAATATTCGTGGTTTCGACACTAATAACTCAGCGGTAATGATAAATGGTGTTCCGGTAAATGACATGGAAAACGGTCAAGTATACTGGAGTAACTGGGCTGGTCTTTCAGATGTAACATCTGCAATTCAAGTACAAAGAGGTCTAGGTTCTTCTAAATTGGCAGTATCATCTGTTGGTGGTACAATTAATGTTGTTACTAAAACATCATTGAATGCTCAAGGTGGTGCTATAGGCGCAACAGTTGGTAATGATGGTTATGTTAAAACATTAGCTTCTTATTCTTCTGGACTTTTAGATAATGGATTATCTGCTTCTATGTTAATTAGTAGAACAGGTGGTAGTATGTATGCTGATGGTACTGAATTTGAAGGGTACAACTTCTTTATGGGATTGGGTTATACTGCTGGTGATCATAGTTTAGAGTTTATGGTTACAGGTGCTCCTCAATGGCACAATCAAAGAAGTAGAGCTACATCAATTGGTACTCAAATTCTTTATGGTGATGGCGATGGTGAGCCAAACAGAAAATATAATGAAGATTGGGGTTACCGAAATGGTGAGGAATATAGCTTTCGTCGTAATTTCTACCATAAACCTGTTATTAGCTTAAACTGGAACTGGAAATTAAGTGAGAAAACTACTTTAGAAACTTCTACATATGCTTCTTTTGGCCGTGGTGGTGGTACTGGAGAAATCGGAGAGATTAATGGAAGAAGACAATTTGCGCTTCCAAGAACTGCTGATGGTTTAATCAGAGTAGATGATATAGTAGCATATAACAGTGGCCAGTTGGTATCAGATTTTAGTGATACCCCTAGAGAGCAAATTAATGGTCAATACGTAAATAATAGTGATCAAAATGCTAACGAAAATAACACTAACGGTATTTCAAGAAGAGCTTCTGTAAATTCTCATAACTGGTATGGAATTTTGGCTAACTTCAATAACCGTATTTCTAGTGATTTAACTATTGATTTTGGTGTTGATCTTAGAAAATATAAAGGGTACCACTACAGAAGAGTAAATGATCGTTTAGGTGGAGATGTTTATCAAGAAACAGATAATAGAAACAATCCAAACCAGTTATTCTCTGAAACCTATAATGCAAACCAACCTTGGTGGGTATTTGGAAACATTGATGATGAGGAAAAAATTGATTACTACAATACTGGTTTAGTAAATTGGTTAGGTCTTTTTGGTCAAGTTGAATATAACTTTACTGAAGATATTACAGGTTTCGTTCAAGGAGCATTATCTAACCAAGGTTTTGCAAGAGAAGAATTCTTTAATGAAGTACCAGCAGCTAAAACTGATTTCGAAAATATTCTTGGCGGAAACGTTAAGGGTGGGGTAAACTGGAACGTAGATGCAAGAAATAACTTTTTTGCTAATGCAGGATATTATTCTAAACAACCTTTATTTGATGCGGTTTATATCAATTTTGGAAATAATTTAAACCCAAATTTGACCAATGAAAAAATCACTGGCTTCGAATTAGGATATGGTTACAGAAGCTCAAAGTTTAGAGCAAATGTAAACTTGTATTACACAAGCTGGAAGGATAGATTTGAATCTACTGGAGCAACCTTTAATGCAGGTCAACCAGATGAGATTCGTGGTACCGCTAATATTTTAGGTATTACTCAGGTTCACACAGGTATTGAGTTTGATGGTAGATTCCAAGCTAGTGACAAGTTTGCACTAACTGGTATGATGTCAATTGGTAACTGGGAATATAAAGATGATGTTACTGCTACTTATTTCGATAACGATCAAGCACCTATTGTTATAGGTGGGGTAGAGCAGGTTGAAACGTTAGCCTTAGATGGTGTTAAAGTTGGTGATGCAGCACAGTTCACTGCATTCATAGGTGCTGATTATAATGTAGCTAATAACTTAAATGTTGATTTTGGATATCGTTTTGCGGGTAATCTATACGCCCAATTTGATGCTACAAGTGTAGGTCCTGATGGTGCTTTGAAATTGCCTTCTTTTGGTCTTGCCGATGCAGGTGCAACATATAGCATTCCATTCGATGATAAAAAGTTAAGCTTCAGATTAAATGTAAACAACCTGTTTGATACAACGTATATCGCAGAGTCTGATACTAATATTTTTGCACAGCCTGGTGATGATACTTATGATGGTATTAATACTAGCAACCGTGTATTCTTTGGTTTCGGTACAACTTGGAACTTAAGTGCTAGATTTAATTTCTAAACTAGTTCTTTGATATGATTTAAAACCCTGCCAATTGGCAGGGTTTTTTTATGCTTAAAATTCAGTACTTTTAAATCTTAATAAATGAAATTATGGAAGAAACAGGATTAGCGTATACTTGGGTACATTCTTTACACTCTTATTTGGCCTATATCGCATTAGCGGTATTGATTTTAGCTGTTGCAAATGCAATAACTGGTTTAATGGGAAAAAGAATTTTTAATATGGGTAAAGATTTAAGGCTAAGTCTCTTCGCCTTGATTTTGTGCCATATACAATTGTTGGTTGGTCTGTTGCTTTATTTTGTTTCGCCAAGTGGTTTAAGTGCTATTCAAGAATTTGGAATGGGAGGTTTAACCTCTGCAGCTCGCTTACTTGCAGTAGAGCATCCATTTATTAATATTTTGGCAATCGTTTCAATAACTATTGGTTGGTCTAGACACAAAAAGTTTGTTGAAGGAGATAAAAAATTTAAAAGTATCGCTATTTTCTACGGAATTGGCTTGGTGCTTATATTAAGTAGAATACCTTGGGGACAATGGTTTAATTAATCAATTAAAATTTATCCATGAATAAAATTACATCTACATTATTGGTGCTATTATTTAGTGCCTCATTATTAGCTCAAAAACAAGAATTGTTTAATGGTGAAAGCTTAGAAGGCTGGTCTGTTTATGGCACTGAAAAGTGGTATGTTGAAGATGGGCTTTTAATTTGTGAAAGCGGTCCTGATGCAGAGTATGGATATTTGGGTACAGACAAGCATTATAAAAACTTCATTCTTGATCTAGATTTTAAACAAGAAGCAGACGGTAATAGCGGAGTTTTTATTAGGTCAACAGTAGATGGTACGACAGTTAGTGGTTGGCAGGTAGAGGTTGCTCCTCCTGGCGCGTTTACTGGCGGTATTTACGAATCTTATGGTAGACAATGGTTGATTAAACCTACACTAGATAAAGACAAGGCATTAAAGTTTGGTGAATGGAACCATATGAAAATTAAAGTGGACGGCAAGGTAGTAACCTCTTGGGTAAATGGTGTCGAAATGGTTTCTTTAAAGGATAGGCTTATTGGTAAAGGAGAAGGAGCTATTTTATTACAAATACATTCTGGTGGTGGTATAAAAGTAAAGTGGAAAAATATCCAAATAGAAGAATTGGATTAATTAGGATTGCTGAATCCTAAGGAGCCTTAGGGTTTTGCTTTTTTAATCAAATGTAGATAAACGGGAAAATGGTCGCTATATCCCCCAATATAGCTGCCTCCCGCATAGGTGCGTAAGGGATAGCCTTTATATTTTCCTTTTGGGTCCATTAAATAGCTGGGTGTAAAAATACCTGCTTTCCAATAACTGTACGTATGTTTTTCTTTATCTAATAGTGTAGAGGTCATATATAGTTGGTCAAAAAGATTCCATTTATCTCTATATGCCAAAGAACCTTTTCCTTTTTTATAAAGCTTTTCCATAGGGCCATAGAGGCTAAGAGAATCTAGATTTTTATAGCTCTTCTGTACATTTAATATTTTTTTAAAACTAGGGTCAACAGGGTCATCATTAAAATCACCCATGCTAATGATCTTGGCATAGATATCTTGCCTTCTTACAGAGTCTATAATGCGTTTGTTAAGTTTAGCGGCTTCTAGCCTATAAGGTCTGCTTCTGGCCTCGCCACCACTTCTAGATGGCCAATGATTTACTAAAAAGTATATTTTTTCGTTGTCCAATAATCCTTCAACGATAAGTTGATCTCTAGTGTAGTTGCGTTTTCCATCTAAATCGAAAAGTAATAACCGATGACTATTAAAATTTACGGGAATAAATGCATCCTTTTTATATAGCAGCGCTACATCAATACCACGTTCATCTGGCGAATCGAAATGTATAATTCCATAATTGGTCTGTAATAGATTACTATGGTGTACCAAATCTTGTAAGACACTTAAGTTTTCAACTTCACAAACCCCAATAATATCAGGAGCAGTTTTGTTTTCTATAGAACCAATTTCAGAAATCACTTTAGACATCTGGGCAACTTTATTTATGTAGCGTTCTTCCGTCCAGTGATCTTTGCCTGTTGGGGTTCGGTCATCGTCAAAAATTAATGTATCGTTTTTCGTGTCAAAAAGATTTTCCAAATTGTAAAAAGCAACGGTTCTAATTTGATAACTGGCTGCCTCTTGTGCAATTAAACCCATTTGAGAAAAAAGTAAAAAATAGAATAGATATAGCTTCATCGAGGGCATTGTGTCTTAATTATTAGCTAGTATACGGAATTTTCACGTTAATTATTTCTTAAAAATGTATCTTAATGGCTTAGTAACAATACGTTGAGTTTTTAAATGATAAAACATTTACTGTTTTTATTAGTAGTGTTTAAAATTTGCACCCTACAATCTCAGGCCACTTCTACTATTATAGGAGTTGTCGAAGAGACAACAAATAGGCAGAAAATTACGAATGCAGAAGTAATGGTTGAGGGGAGCGTCTTTTCAATTGGAAGTAATGATATGGGAGAGTTTAGCATTACTACTTCGAAGAAAGGACAATTTATTTTAAATATTACTGCACCAGATTATGTTATTAAGCGAATACCTATTTTTCTTAATGGTGTTGATTTAGACTTAGGAACAATACGTTTAGAGCGTGATATAACTTTTGAGAAAACTATTAATCTAGTAAACATTACTGATGATGAGCTGCTTGATGATGAAGTTAACTCTAATGCATTAGCGTTACTTCAGTCTACTAAAGACATTTTTCTTAATAGGGCTGCTTTTGATTTCGGACAAGCATTTTTTAGGGTAAGAGGATATGATTCACAATATGGTGAGGTGCAGCTAAATGGTATACCCATGAACAAAATGTACGACGGTAGACCGCAATGGAATAACTGGGGCGGGTTAAATGATGTTATCAGAAATCAACAATACGCTAATGGGTTAAGTGCTTCCGATTTTACTTTTGGTGGTATACTAGGAAATACAAATATAGATTTACGACCATCAGGGTTACGACCTGGCACTCGGCTATCATCATCTTTATCGAACAGAACATATAGTGGTAGGCTTATGGCAACTTATAATTCTGGAGTTAAAAAGGAAAAGTATGCTTATATACTTTCGGCTTCTAGAAGATGGGCTAAGGAAGGTTATATCGCTGGCACTTTATATGATTCATATTCTGTATATGGCTCTTTTGAATATCTACTAAATGAGCAAAATACATTATCTGCAACTGCTATTGTAGCTTCGAACAGAAGAGGTCGTTCTTCTGCAATTACCGAAGAAGTATTTCAAATTCAAGGAAATAGATACAATCCATATTGGGGTTTTCAGAATGGTAAGATTCGAAATTCTAGAGAGCGAAATATACGTGAACCATTATTTTTATTGAACTATAATCATGAATCTAAGGGATTAGTAATAAATGCAGGTTTGGCTTACCAAACCGGAATTTATAAAAGAAGTAGGTTGGGTTATTTTAATGCTCCAAATCCTGACCCTACTTATTATAGATATTTACCGAGTTTTTATCTAAATAGTCCAATAGGGGCAAATTTTGAAAGTGCGGTTTTGGCTGAAGAAGGTTTTCTTCAAAATCCGCAAATGAATTGGAGTAATATATTTAAAGCTAATACCAGTTTAGGCCAAGAAGGTAAAGCCGCATATGTTTTGTATGATGATACGACAAAAGATAATCAGCTTACGGCTAGGGTAAATACTAACATAGATATTAATAGTCATTTAAGGGTTGATTTTGGACTAACCTATAAACATTTAATGTCTAAAAATTATGCTCTAATCGACGATTTGATAGGCGCTGAATTTCATCGAGATATCGATACATTTTCTGAAACGCTTAACGATATCGATGGAGATGTCAATAAAAAGAAAGGCGATATTTTTAATTACAAATATGATTTTGAAGGGAATATGACAGACATGTATGCCCAACTAAATTTAAACTATAATAAAGTAAATGCATTTATTTCTGGTAAATACAGTTATGTAAATTATCAAAGAAATGGATTGTTTATGAATGAACGCTTTTTAGACAATTCATACGGTGAAAGTGAACGAATACGATTTTCGAATTGGTCATTTAAATCAGGAATCACATATAATATAACGGGAAGACACTGGGTTACTGCTAATGCAGCATATATTAATAGGGCTCCGGTACTTCAAAATGTTTTTATAAATCCGAGGGAAAATAATGCTATTGTGCCTAATCTGCAAAGTGAAAAGATTACAAGTGTAGATGCTAATTATTTTTTGAGAATGCCAAAACTTACAGGAAGGCTTACAGGTTTTTATACCCGCTTTCAAGATGGCACTGATGTAAATTTCTTTTTCGTTGATTCTGGTATAGGTTCAGATTTTGTGCAAGAGGTATTGACCGATTTAGATAAATTGCATTTAGGTACTGAACTAGGCTTAGAATATCAGCTGTCAAGCGCGGTAAAATTGTCATTGGTTACTTCGGTTGCAAAGTATCTATATGCTAGCGACCCTTTCGTAACAATTAACTTTGATACTGCAGGGGCGACCGAAGATTTAATTGATGTTTCTGGTTCAAAGTTTTTAGGTCAATCTGCTATTAAAGGATATAAATTGGCTCAAGGGCCGCAAAAAGCAATTGCTGTAGGTATTGAATATAGGGATCCAAAATATTGGTGGGTAAGCATGACCGCGAATTACTTAGCCAATAATTATGCAAACATTTCTACAATAACCAGAACTAAAAGTTTTTTAATAGATCCAGAAACGGGACAAAGATTTCCAGATGCTACTGATGAAAATGTTCAAAAGCTTTTAAAACAAAATCGGTTAGATAATTTCTATTTATTAAATCTAGTTGGAGGTAAGTCTTGGTTAAAGAAGGGGAAATATTTTAGTGTCTTTGCAAGTGTCAACAATGTCTTTGATACAGCCTTTAGAACTGGGGGTTATGAACAAAGCAGAAATGGTAATTATGGACAATTAAAGCAAGATAATTTTAGTGGTAACCCATCTTTTGCACCAAAGTATTGGTATGGTTTCGGTAGAACCTATTTTTTAAATATGGCGTTTAGTTTCTAAATATGATGTGATTAAGATGATTTTTAAAAACAATTTTTTATTTAAAATTTATGTTTTAAGCATTATGCTAGTGTTTAGCGCATGTGTAAAAAATAGAGACTTTGATGAACCTGAATTAGTTTGTTCTGATGAAGATTTCAGTATCTTAAGTATATCAGAACTAAAAAATTTGTACGCTGGCGAGACTGTTCAGATTCAAGAAGATTGGGTTGTTAAAGGGTATGTTGTTTCTTCTGATAAGTCAGGTAATTTTTTCAATATACTTCATTTTCAAGACGCATCGAGTAATCCTACAAAGGGCTTACAAATAGAATTAGAATTAAGAGATTCCCATTTATTTTTTGATATTGGCCAGACAGTTTTTATAAAATTAAAAGGTCTGTATTTAGGTCAATCGAACGGTTTATTTAAGATAGGAGGCGTATTTACCTCTTTTGGTAATCGTAGTGTAGGTAGGTTACCCAACAGCGTAATTTTTAATCATATTTTAGTGTCCTGTGACCCAGTTGAAAACATATTGCCAAAATCGGTTTCTATTTTAGAGTTAAACAAAAGTATGGTTAATACGTTGGTGCGTATAGCTAATGTTGAGTTTAAAGAAGATGAATTAGGTAAATCTTTTGCAGTTGAAAAAGAAGAGACACAAAGAACTTTAGTTGATTGTGATGATAATGAGTTAATACTTTTAAATAGTGGCTATTCTGATTTTCAAGCGCAAATTATCCCTGATAAAATGGGAACTGCTACTGGTGTTTTAACGATGGATAAAAATGAGTTTCAATTAATTATTAGAACGGTAGATGATTTAGATTTTAATAAAGTACGCTGTGTAGAGTTAATAGATGAGTTTACATCTAACTCTATTTTTATTTCTGAAATTGCTGATCCAAATAATAATGCCGGAGCTCGATTTTTAGAATTATATAATTCTTCAAATGAAGCTTTATCATTAAATGGCTGGACATTGGTGCGATATACGAATTCAAGCACAGAAGTGAGTTCATCTATAGACTTATCTGAGTATAGTATAAACGCCAACGGACTTATAGTAATTTCGCCAAATGCTTTAGAATTTGAAACGGTCTATGGGTTTTTACCAACAATTACTGTGGGTACAAATTCACCAGCAGATTCTAATGGCGATGATAATATTGCTTTAATAGACCCTTTCGGTACTGTAATAGATATATTTGGTGTTATTGGGGAAGATGGTAGTAATACAAACCATGAATTTGAAGATGGCAAGGCAGAAAGAAAAATAGAGGTGATATCAGGAAACACGGTTTTCACAGAAAGTGAATGGATTATATATAATGACACGGGTAATAATGGTACTATAAATCTACCACAAAATGCTCCTCTAGATTTTACGCCTGGCATAAGATAGCATCACTCTAATTCTTGCGAATCAATTATTTTTTTAACAGCACTATCGGTTAAGGGTTTAACGATATAATCTTTTACCATGCTGTAGTTTTTTGCCTTTTTCATAAGTTCTGGGCTTATGAAAGAACTGGTGATATAAATTTGAACATGTGCTATTTTATCTTCAGGTAGGTCTTGAAACTCTTCTAGAAATGACCACCCATCTCTTCGAGGCATATTTAAATCAAGAAAAATTATAGTGGGTAAAGGTATATTTTCTACTAATAGACCAATTAAACCATCAAGTGCTTCTTGACCACCTGTGTAATACAAGATGTTATCAGAAAAGTCAAAATGTTTTAAAACTCTTTTACTACTTATAGAAAAAAACTCGTCATCATCAATGATGCAACAGCTATGAAATTTGCTCATTCTTAATTAAATCTTTCTGTGATTTAGGTTTGTAAAAAGTCTAAATAATAAAGGGCGAAGATAAGTAATTAGTTAGGTGTTGAAGTAATTAAGAGAATAATTTACAATAACTTTTATTAACAAAAAAACAATATAAGTCTAACATTTATAGGGTGTTAGGCTTATATTTATTAAAACTAAAACACCAAGATGTCAGTATAGATTATACTGTTGTTGCGCTTATGATTTTGCCTAAATCATCCGGTGTAATGGGTTTTAAAATATACGTGTCAACTTGATTATAGTGTTTAACACGCTCTAAATCTCTAGGGTCTACTGAAGAACTAATAATATATATAATGGTCTTTTTTGATATCTCGTGACGGCAATTTTCATACTCATCTAAAAATTCCCAACCGTTCATAATAGGCATATTTAAATCTAAAAATATCACTTCAGGCAGAAGGCCTCCCTCATTAATGATTTCTTTAAGGCCGTCTACTGCCTCTTGGCCGTTATTGTAAACGATTATATTTTCTGCAAAATCAACTTCTTTCATGATTCTTTTGGTACCGTATATAAAAATGGGGTCATCATCTATAATACAACATACTTGTACATTCTTCTTCATAATATATTTGGCTTTAGCTTTGTTTTAATTCTATAATAATGGTGGTGCCTTCATCTATGACACTTTCTATTTTAATGCTTCCACTCATAGCTTCTATTTGATTTTTTGTGATGAATAAACCGATACCTTTCGCGTCTTTATGTTTATGGAATGTTTTGTACATACCAAATATTTTATCGCCATGCCGCTTTAAATCGATTCCTTGTCCATTATCTTTAAATGTAATTAGCACAGTTTCTTTTTTAAGCTTCGATTTTATTTCAATAACAGGGGTACGGTCTAGTGAACTATATTTTAATGCATTGGTTAGAATATTTAAAAATATACTTTCTAAATATGCAGGTACAGCATTTACAAAATGTGATTTTTCAATATCAATTTTTATAATGGCGTCATGCTCTTCTAATAAACCGCCTATAGTCTTTTTAATATGCTCAATTGTATTTAATACGCTAGTACTTTGAAGATTCTCTAGAGCTCCTGTTTTAACTTGAACAACATCATTTAAATGCGTTATGGTTTCAGATAGACTTTCAGCAGCATCAGAAATCATTCGATTAATATTTTTCAGTTCTTTTTTATCTTCTTCTTGTGACAAAAATTTCGCAAGCATTGTCATGTTAGTTGAATGTGAGCGTAGATTATGAGAAACGATATGGGCAAAGTTCATTAGACTATCATTTTGACTTTTTGTGACTTCAACCAAGGATTGTAATTTTTTTTCAGATTCGATTCTATCTGTTATATCTAGAATTTGTGCTATGGAATGGATAGGATTTCCGTCTAAGTCTTTTACGACCGTTACCCCTAAAAGTACGTGCACCAAATGACCATCTTTATGGAAATATCTTTTCTCTAATTGATAGGTGTCTTTTTCCCCCTTATAGGCTTTATCATGAACTTTCGTACTTTTATCCAAATCATCTGGGTGGGTTATATCCAAGGTTTTTGATTGTAGTAGATCTTCTTCTGAATATCCTAGAATATCTGATAAACTTTTATTGACTTTTAACCAATCATGTTGGGGACTCACTAGTGCCATTCCTATGGCCGCATTTTCAAATGTTTCTGTAAAAGACTCTATATTTCGTTCTAATTGGAGCTCTGTACTTCTTAAAGCAGTAATATCTAGATTGGAGCCAATTATTTTTTCTATTTTCCCATCATTTCCACTTTGGGCTTCCCCAATCACTACTAAATGAATTATTTCCCCATTGGGTTTAATGCCTCTGAACTTTATGTTGAGAGGAGCATGATTATTGATGGTTCTTTGCAAAGCAGTTGTGACTTTTTCTACGTCTTCCGGGAGAATATGCTTCAACCATTCATCAAGAAGGTCAGCGGTGCCTTTGGGAATGCCATATATGTCATACATGTTATCATTACATTGAACCGTGTTATTTGCAATGTGATATTCCCATATGCCTATATTGGCAACACGGGTAGCCACATTGAGTCGTTCAGACGTTTCCTTAAAATTATGTTCAGCTTCCTTTTTAGACGTGATATCCTGAACCTGAGAAATCATATAAGAAGGGTTGCCATCCAAATCTTTTACCATTGTAGCAGTAAGAACCACATAGACAAGACTTCCATTTTTGTGAACATACCTTTTCTCTATTTGGTAGCTCTCAAGCTCATGATCTAAGACCTTTTGCAATAGACTTACGTTTTTTGCTAAATCTTCTGGGTGGGTAAGGTCTTGAAATGTTAATTCTGTTAATTCATTGGCACTATACCCTAAACTATTGGCAAGACTTTTATTGACCTTGATGAATTTTCCATCAAAGCCTACCATTGCCATGCCAATTATGGAATTATCAAAGGTCTTAATAAAGGATTCTTCGTTTCTCTCTAATTTTAACTGTGTTCTTTTAAGTTCTGTAACATCCCAGTTGGCACCGGTCATTTTAATAGCAGTGCCATTAATATCTTTAATGGTTTTTGAAATACCTTTAATATGTTTTACACTTCCATCCTGTAATATTATCCTAAACTCCTCATCAAAATCTTTTTCTCCAGAGATAGCTTTGCTGGTTGCTGCTAAGGCCCTCTCTTTATCCTCTGGATGAAGGGTAGATTCCCAGGCTTCAAATACTCCTGAAAATTGATCTTTGGCCACTCCAAAGACATTATACATTTTATCATCCCAAACCAATTCATTTTTCTGAATATGATACTCCCAAATACCAATATGGGCAGTTTGTGTAGCAATTTTTAAGCGTTCCGTAATTTCCTCATGTGCTAGTTCAATTTTTTTTCTTTCATCAATATCTTGAAAAGTACCAATAATTCGAATCACCTTATTGTCAAGCATCTCAGGCTCACCTATTGCCCTTACCCATACTTCATTGCCTTTTTGTGTAATAATGATTAATTCGGTGTCCCAAGGTTTACCTTTTTCAATTGCAGCACTGACCAATTTGGTTATTTTATCTCTGTCAAATCCTTCTTTATAGAAATTGATACCCTGTGCTAAATCCGTCACAAAATCTTCTGGTACCTCGTGTATGTCCTTGGTTGTTTTGGTCCAATAAAGCGAATTTTTTTGAAGGTCAACCTCCCAACCTCCTATTCTTGCTACAGTTTCCGCCTTTTGTAGTAGTTCGAGCTCTCTTTTATCAGCGGTAATATCTTCTAAGTAAATAACTAATCCTTCTAAAATATTAATATCGTTTCTAATTGGAGAAATCTTCCATTTAAGCCATTGTACTTTTCCGCTTGGTAAAATGAATTTTTGCCCAGCATTTATGTTTTCTTTACCAGTTAATCCTACTTTAATTGCATAATTGAATAAAATTGGCATTTCTGAAATGCCATCAAAAAGAGGCTTACCAATTATATCTGTTTTGTTTGGCGTAAAATCGCTTTGCCATTGGTTTGAGTAGTTAATAAAGTTTAACTTAGTGTCCACGATAGCAATTGCATTGGGTGACTCTTTTAAGAGAAAATCAGTGGCTAATGTTTTCAATCTGGTTCTGTTTATAATTTAAAGGTACATATTTCTAATAAAGTAGGAAAAATAGTTAGTAAGTAAGAAAATACTTCAACTTAAATTCTTGCATGTGATTTTACAGATTCATGAGGTTTAATAATAATTTACAGCTATGAACGAATTCTTTTTTAAAGCAATTAGAGAGGGTAATTTAAACGAGGTTAAACCTATGTTAGAAAAGAACCCGGTACTAATTAATAGTAAAGATGCTCGGGGGTCTACACCATTGATTCTGGCTACGTATTATGATGAAATGGAGATAGCAACTTTGTTGTTAGATAAAGGAGCTAAAATAGACGCTGTTGATGCTTCGGGAAATACGGCCCTAATGGGTGTTTGTTTCAAAGGGTTTACCGATATAGCTAAACTTTTAATTGAGAAAAAAGCTCAATTAAATGAGAGAAATGCAATGGGTGCAACATGCCTTATTTATGCCGCTCAGTTTAATCGTTTTGAGATTGCTAAATTATTGATAGCTAATGGCGCGGATAAAACCATTAAAGATAATAGAGGTAATTCAGCTTTAGATCATGCCAAAACCCAAGGTTTAAATGCTTTCATTGATTTACTTGAATAAGTTGTTTTATGAAAAATGAGAATAATACTTTAAAAATAGCTCTCGTTCAATCCATTCTACATTGGGAAAACCCAAATGCCAATAGAGCAATGTTCAGTGATAAAATTGAACAAATTGAAGAAGATATTGATGTTATTGTTTTGCCAGAAATGTTTACTACTGGTTTTACTATGTCACCACAAAATATAGCAAGTGAAGAAGGTTCCCTAACTTTAAGTTGGATGAAAGAGATAGCTGCTCTAAAAGACTGTGCAATTATTGGTAGTATAGTTTATAATGAAAAAGAGACCTATTTTAATCGTCTTTTTTTTGTAAAACCTGATGGCGAAACCTATACATATGATAAGAGACATACGTTTACGTTGGCAGGGGAACATAAAAAATATCAATCTGGTAAACAAAGATTGGTGGTAGCTTATAAAGGATTTAATTTTTGTCCCTTGATATGTTATGATCTACGGTTTCCTGTTTGGAGTAGAAATACCGAGAATATTGACATTTTACTTTATTCAGCTAATTGGCCAGCGCCAAGAATAAATGCTTGGGATGCTTTATTGAAAGCACGTGCCATTGAAAATATGGTATTTTGTATTGGAGTCAATAGAATTGGAGAGGATAACGAAGGGCATGAATATCCAGGTCACACAAGTATATACTCTCCGCTCGGTAATGAAATGGCTCTCTCTAAAAAAGAAGAAATATTAATTGTTGAGATTACTAAAAATGAGATTGAAAAGCTGCGTAATAAACTTACATTTTTAGAAGACCGAGATCAATTCAATCTATTAGATTAAAGGTTTCTACCCAATCCCAATTGGCTCGCAACTCTATTAAGCTCGGGTAATAACTTATCTTTTCTGGTTGTATTTTCTTTAAAAAATTACCGGTATCCCATTTTCTATTTTTATTGGAATCAAATATGACTCTAGCCATATACTTGCCAGGGTTTAAATTATTGAACGCGTAGGTTTGCGGTTGGTTTGCATAAATTTCCCTTTGTAGGTCACCCTTTTCATTGGTAAGTTGAACAATTATAGGGTATTTAATATTATTGCCATTTAGTTCTAAACTAAGATTACCATAATCTGCAACGCTTTTTGTTCTTAGATTATATACTACGGTATCATTGGTATTATCAAAAAAATCTGTAATCGCTCCGGGTAAAAGTTCAATTTTATAGCTTTGATTAGGTAGAATTTTAAAATCAAAATTTAACTGATTTTCGAGAGTGTCTAACTTTAAATTATTGGCTACCAGTAACGTATCCTTGTCAGTAAGTTTAATTTTAGTAGAATCAAAACTAACCAATGGCGTAGTAACTAAAATATTAATTGGTTTATCAAATTCAATATTGCCCTGTTGGTTTAATGATAATCGTAAAGAATCAAAAGCAACTTTGCGGCTTTTTACATTAAAAGTGTCAGAAATCTTTAAATTATCATTGGTAATAGCAAAAAGGATAGAATCCATTGCATATGGAGTAAACCAGAAATTTAAGGTGTCTTTTTCCCTTTCTTTGGTGATTATTGATTTCACGGTATCGGGTAATTTGGTAATCGTTTCAATATTTATTGCTGAACCGTCGCCATAATATCCAAAACTAATTTTATTACTTGCCACCATACTAGGAACAGCAACACCATAATCAGGAATCTCTTTAAAAAGATTTAATAAGTATATAGAATCTGTAGGTAAATTTATGGTGTCTTCTACAAAGCCAATTTTATCTGTCTTCTGGTCAAATAAATTGTTGCCAGCATTATCTTTAAGGGCAAATAAAGCATATTTACCTTCTTTTAAATTTTTAAGCTTAAATATTACCGCACTGTCAAGAGTATTAGTGATATAATTAGGTGGTTTTTTATAAAGGGTAGAATCGGTATAGCTTGAGTCTATTTTATAAAGCATTACACTTACAAATTCATCAACTTTTTTATTAAATGCATCTTTTATTACCCCTGTTAGTTCTAAAGAGTCAATATAATCACCAGTGGAAAACACGTAGGTAAAAAATGGAAGCGGATTTTCTTCATTGTTATCTACAATACCTTGTCCAAAATTTAAAGTATACGTAGTATTATCGGCTAAGGTATCCTTAATCGTAATTTCAACATATTTATTAGCGTTGCCCTGCGGGGAAAGAATCGGTGTATACTTTAAAGGAGGAGATATAATAAGTTGTTTTTGAATGTCTTTCAATTTTACCAACTCATTAAAATAAAGTCTAATTTTTTGTTCCTTAAAATTAATAGACATATTGGGTGGTTCTGCCCTTATTAATTCTGGAGGTGCAATATCTTTAGGTCCTCCAGTAGGTGTGCCTCGTTGCGCACATTGGTATGAGACTAATACAATGATAAAAACAAATATAAATCCAAGAATTTTTCTACTCATAAGTGCGATTATCAATCACAAAGAAACAACATATTTTATAGAAAACTAAGCCTTTGGTACAACTGCCATACTCGACATATAAATGGTTATACCTTCAATGTCTTTGAAGGTATTAGCACAAATCTCCATCGTAGCACCGGTAGTAATAACATCATCAACCAATAAAATGTTTTTGTTTTTAAGTATTTGTTTATTATTAATTTCATACAGAGACCGGTTATCATGCCACCTGCTTAATCTATTCTTTTTGGTCTGTGTTTTAGTATTAGCTGTTTTTATAAGTATATCATCGGCATAACTGGCATTAATGTGTAAAGCAATTTGTTTAGCAAAGAGTGCAACTTGGTTATAGCCGCGTTGTCTCAATTTTTTTCTATGTAATGGCACAGGAATTACAAAATCAATGTCTGTTAAATGGCCTTGTTCTTTTAAAATCTGTCCATGCCAATCACCCAAAAATTGTCCAATACTTTCTTGATTCTTGTATTTTAAAAAGTGAATCAAATTTTTTACTATTCCAATTTCGGTAAAGAATAAGAATGAATTTGCCTTTTTAATGTTAATTCGACCATAAAAAATACGGTCAACGGCATTTTCTTCGTTAAAGTTATACTCGGTGAGAGGTAATTGATGTCGGCAAGATGTACAAAGAAAGACCTCTCCTCTATATAATCGTGCATTACATCCAAAACATGATATGGGCAACAGTACGTTGGTAACATCCTTTAGTATATTTGAAATTCTGTTTTGTATCAAATCTTACAGATTAAATTAACCTACAGCCCACCTATTAAATGGACAGTCAAGATAACAAATTCAATTATAAAATAATACTCGCAGCATTTGTAGCGGTTATTATAGCATTATTGATTGCATTCTACTATAGTTACGCTCAATCAAATGCTCAAATAAGTTTCTTAGAAGATGAGAAAGCGATTTTGATAAAGGATCTTACCATCATGAAGGCTGACGTAGATCGTTTGTCTGCCAAAAGCGAAATGAATGAAATTGAACTTCAAGATTCTAAATACAGGGTTCAAGAACTTTTAGATTCAGTAGGACGATTAAATTTTACTGTTCAAAAACTGAGAGAATTTAAAACAGAACTTCGCAGATTAGAATCTAAGAATGATAGTTTACTATTAAAAAATAACTTTCTACGATATAACAATATGCTTCTCACCGATAAATACGATGAATCGCGTAAGCAAATAGAGCAATTGAGGGCTAACTCAAATTCTTTGGCTGAGGCAGAAGCACTACAAAGAAGAAAGATTCTTGAATTAAACCAAAAATTAAAAACGAAGAGCTATCTAAAGATGGCCAATGCAGAAGGCAGTGGTTTTAGACTTATTAGAAACACAAGGCCTACAAAGACCAATAAGGCTTCTATTATTGAAAAATTAAGAGGATGTGTCACTATTTTGGCCGATGAAAGCGAGGCAAATAATGATAAAATTATTTATTTACAGTTTTTAGATCCTAACAAACAAATTATAGAAGACAATGCGAATACCATTACCGTAAACGGAAATGTATATAGCAAAAGAGTAGAATTCGTTTTCACAGGTATAGATACGTATGTATGCGAGTCTATTACCATACCAGAAGGTTCATTAATGGAGGGTAACTATACCTTAAATGTCTTTGAAGATGAACGATTGATTACTTCTTCAGAATTTCAATTGAAATAATCATTCTTTTTTTGGGCTAATATTCTATTTTTGCCGCATGGCAAAGCAAGAAGATGATTTTAAGCGTGTAATATCTCACGCAAAGGAATATGGTTACGTATTTCAATCAAGTGAAATTTACGATGGTTTAAGTGCTGTGTATGACTATGGTCAGAATGGTGTTGAGCTAAAAAAGAATATTCGCGAATATTGGTGGAAAGCCATGGTACAACTCAATGACAATATTGTTGGGTTAGATGCAGCGATTTTTATGCATCCAACTACTTGGCAAGCCTCTGGTCATATTGATGCATTCAATGATCCATTAATTGATAATAAGGATTCTAAAAAAAGATATAGAGCTGATGTTTTGGTCGAAGATTATGTAGCCAAAATAGATGCTAAAATTGAAAAAGAGGTTAGCAAAGCTCAAAAACGTTTTGGTGATGCTTTTGATAAAAAGACTTTCTTAGAAACGAATCAACGAGTAGTTGATTATCAAGAACAAGGGAAAACCATTTTAACTAGATTGGGTAAATCATTGCAAAATGAAGATTTGGCAGATGTTAAAGCCCTTATTGAGGAATTGGATATAGCCTGCCCTATGTCTGGATCTAAAAACTGGACCGATGTAAGGCAATTCAACCTTATGTTCGGTACTAAGTTGGGCGCCAATGCAGAAAGTGCGATGGACTTATTTCTTAGGCCAGAAACAGCTCAAGGTATTTTTGTTAACTTTTTAAATGTTCAAAAATCTGGCCGAATGAAGATTCCTTTCGGAATTGCACAGACCGGTAAGGCTTTTAGAAATGAAATTGTTGCTAGACAATTTATTTTTAGAATGCGTGAATTTGAGCAAATGGAAATGCAATTCTTTATACAGCCTGGCACGCAAAAAGAATGGTATGAGATTTGGAAAGAGAAGAGAATGAAATGGCATTTGTCTTTAGGCTTAGGGCAAGATAATTACCGTTTTCATGACCATGAGAAATTAGCACATTATGCTGATGCAGCTGCAGATATAGAATTTCGTTTTCCTTTTGGATTTAAAGAATTGGAAGGAATACATTCCCGTACCGATTTTGACTTAAGTAGTCACGAGAAATTTTCAGGAAAGAAACTTCAATACTTCGATCATGAAGTGAATAGAAATTATGTGCCATATGTACTTGAAACTTCAATAGGTTTAGATAGAATGTTTTTAGCGGTGTTCTCAAATTCTCTTAAGGAAGAAGAATTGGAAAATAATACCACCAGAACTGTTCTTAAGTTGCCAGCGGTTTTAGCTCCTGTTAAAGCAGCCATTTTACCATTGCTTAAGAAAGATGGTTTGCCAGAAGTGGCGCAAAGCATCGTAGATGATCTTAAATGGGATTTTAACGTTACTTACGATGAAAAAGATGCTGTCGGTAGGCGTTATAGGAGACAAGATGCTAATGGCACACCATTTTGCATTACCGTAGATCATCAAACTTTAGAGGATCAAACAGTAACCATTAGACATAGAGATTCGATGGAGCAAGAGCGTGTAGCGATTTCAGCTTTAAACGGCATCATACATGCAGCTGTTGACATGAAGACTTGGTTGAAAAAAATGGAATAAGCTAAAGCGTATAGCTTAGTTTTAAACTTCCATAATAATTTATATTGTTCCCAGGGTAGAAATACCTTGGGGCATTCCCCCCAAAGCTACTAGCATTTATCAACACGGATTGTGCGTACTTGGTATCTGTTAAATTGTTGATACCAAAATCTAATCCGAGTAATAGTTTCTCTAAAATCTGTTTCTTGTACCCTAATTTTACGTTGAGTAAATTAAACGATTTACTATAAAGAGTGTTGCCATCTGTCAACGGAATCTCATCTATAAATTGATGTGTAATATTTGCATATAGGCCGTTACCGAATGTAGTCTGTACTCCGGTATTTAATTTATGTTTAGGAACACCAGTTAATGAATTTCCACTATAATCTTCATTTGCTTCTTCATCAATAAATTCAACAAAAGAATGATTGTTAAATGTGTAGCTTATAAATGGGGTAAGTATTATTTTACTTGAAATATTGAATTTATAATTCCAATCTAAATCAATGCCTTGATGTTTTGTCTTACCGGCATTACGACCAATATACTGGTCATCACCAACCCTTTTCGCAACAAGTAGATTCTTTATAGGCATTAAATAGAAAGCAATATCTAGTTTCATTCTATCATCTTTGCTTTTATGTTCAATACCGAGTTCATAATTAGTACCTGTTTCCTGAACTATATCAGGATTTATAATTCCATCGGGAGTTAAGGTTTCTTCCAAACTAGGATTTGAAAAACCACGACTAATATTCGCATACAATTGACTTGTTGCTGTAATTGAATAGTTGACATCTAAACTAGGTAAGAAAAGTGCTTTAAAGTTTCTATTTGCGCTAGTGTTCGTTCCTCCTGAATTAAACAAGTCTCTAAAGTCATATTGTGTTTTATTAACGTTTAAGCCCAACTGCGCAGTAAGTTTTGTTGTAAAGGGGTATGAGATGGTAGCGAAACTATTAACTTGGCTTCGAAATTCTTTGTTTTTAGATAATCTATCACCTTGTAAACTACCGTTACCATTATTTTCTTCATAAAGATTTTGAAAGGTTCCCCATGCATATTCATCTTTATATAATTCGCCCCCGAAGGTATAAGAAAGTAAGTTTTCAGAAATATTTAAATTCCCAGAAAACAAGGTTCGTAGACCATATCCGTTTGTATATTCATCTAAAATATTAAAAGGGCGAGGTTCATAATGGTCTAAATACGTGTAGAATAAACTTGTAGTATTTTTTAGTTTTGTGCTAGCTTTATAGGTGTGTGATAGGCCAATAAGGCTATAGTTATTGTCTTCGTAACCCTGTGATGCTTTCCATGTGAATGCAGCTTGTGTTGGGTCTTCATCAAAATCTGCTTGACTAATTGAGCTAGCTATTTGAGCTGAGTAGTCAATATGGTTTACTAAAAGACCTAACTCGCTTTTTTCGGATAGCTTAAAAATTGAGTTTAAAAGAAATCCGTCACGTTCAAATCTATTGTTTTCGCGGTATCCATCAATTTCCATATGTCCGTATTGTAAGGTCATATAAAAATCATCTTGCGAATGCGTAAATCCTAAACTATTTTTAAATAAACCATAAGAGCCAAGGGTAGAACTATTAGTAAGTTTTGTAGGTTGGCTGCTGAGTTGTTTGGTGTTTAAAATTATAGAACCGCCTAAATTTGTGCCGAAGCCAGTTCCCTTGGGACCTTTAATGATTTCCACTGAGGTTAAGTTTTCTAAATCATAAGCTTCAATAGTAGAAAATCCCGTTCCATTTGTTACGGGTATGTTATTATAGTAAAGTCTAAGTTTGTCGGTGCCAAATGCTGTTCTTGAACCTACCCCTCGAATGGTAATTCTATTGGTATTCAGGGCGCCAGATAATGCATATACTCCAGAAATTTGATTGATTGAGCTTATGAAATCAACAGGGCTATAATTTTTAAAAACATTTGCTCCAATTATTTGTGATGGAATAATACCTATCGCGTTTTTTGCGGTAAGTGTGTCAATTAAAATAACTTCATCTAAAATGGTGACACTATCCTTTACAGATTTAATTTGCGCCCTTACACTGAAAGCGATTACAAATAAAAGAATGAATAAAATAGATTTTTTCATAGGGAATTAAAACCTCAAAAATACTTATTAAAAACGAAAACCTATAGAAAGGCCAGTCCTAAACATAAAGTCATTTTGAAAATCTTCAGGATTAATATTCCTTCCTAGTCCACCATTTATCTCAATGATAAATCGCTGGCTTCTAGTAGTCCATTTTGAACCCGCACCTAAACCAATAGCGGTTGTCGAGTAATCATAATTTCTGCTACCCAATTCTTGTGAAACTTCATCGTTCTCACCAGTATAGTACAGCCCAAATACCTCGGCAAAGAAACCACTACGAGGCTCATAGCCGAAATAAGCTCTAAAATTAGGGCCAATTCCAAAGTTTCCATTGTAATTAGTTGCATCACCATTAAAATAAATGGATCCCCCTATACTAGTATCCTCATTTAAATAGTATTCATAAGATCCTTCTACAGCGGTGGTGACCAAAAACTGACCAATATTGAATTTTATCTCATGGCTATTTAAGTTATTGGGATAGGCTTGCGCAAATGAATATGTTGAAAATGTAAATAATAGAACCGAAAGAATAATCTTGTTCATGAAAATATTTTTAGTAATGGTACTAGCAATACAAATAATGTTCCAAAGCTATGAAATTTGGATATTAATAGTTTGTATGCCCACATAATCTATTACACTTTTCTATTTTTAACCTAAAAACAAAGGATGAAAATTATTTCCTACAATGTTAATGGAATCAGAGCAGCTGTAAAAAAAGGCTTTTTAGACTGGCTGGCTACGGTATCACCAGACGTTGTTTGTCTACAAGAAATAAAAGCTAACGAGGATCAATTGGATCTTACTTTATTTGAAGAAGCTGGATACAAATATAATTATTGGTTTAGTGCTCAAAAGAAGGGGTATAGTGGCGTTGCAATACTTTCTAAAACTAAACCTGATACTGTAGTATTTGGTACTGGTATTGAATATATGGATTTTGAGGGTAGAAATATTAGAGCAGATTTTGGAGATGTATCAATTATGAGCATGTATTTGCCTTCAGGTACAAATATTCAGCGACTAGACCATAAACTGATGTATATGGCAGATTTTAAAGAATATACAAATGAATTGCGCAAAACCAATCCGAACCTTATTATCCTTGGGGATTATAATATTTGTCATGAAGCAAAAGATATTCATAACCCGGTTGGTTTAAAGAATGTATCAGGATTTTTACCTGTAGAACGTGAATGGATTGGAGATTTTATCGATAGTGGTTTTATAGACAGTTTTAGAGAATTCAATTCTGAACCAGATAATTATACATGGTGGAGTTATAGGGCTAATGCCAGGAATAATAATAAAGGGTGGCGGTTAGATTATGGGATGGTCGCAAAGTCTTTAAAAAATCGATTATCTCGTTCGGTAATTTTATCTGGTGCTAAGCATAGTGATCATTGCCCTATATTGATAGAGATAGATAGTTAGGCGTATGAGTTACAGGTGCCCTCAATATATTTAGTAGTTTTGCGTTTTAATTATGAAAAAATCAAAATTTAATGATTTATACTAATTTACCACATACCGATATTGAAGTAAGTAAATTATGTTTGGGCACAATGACTTGGGGCAATCAGAATACGGAATCCGAAGGTCATGAACAAATTAATTTTGCAGTGGATAAGGGTATAAATTTCTTAGATACGGCAGAGTTATATCCAATACCTGCTCATAAAGATAGATACGCAGCCACAGAAAAAATTATAGGTAGTTGGATCAAGAAGAATGGAAATAGGGAAGGCCTGGTTCTTGCATCGAAAATAGCAGGAAAGGCAGAGATGTCTAAATTCATTCGTACAACAGGTTTTACACGCGAATCAATTATTGAAGCTGTTGAAGGTAGTTTGGAGAGATTACAAACTGATTATATAGATTTGTACCAATTGCATTGGCCAGATCGTAGTACCAATTATTTCGGACAACGAGGTTTTACACATGATATAACAGATCATTGGGAAGATAATATTCATCAGGTTTTAGAAACATTGCGAGATTTAATTCGAGAGGGTAAAATAAGACATGTGGGTGTGTCTAATGAAACCCCATGGGGTATGATGCGTTTTTTAGAGGAAAGCAAAGTTCATGGAACACTGCCCAGAACTATAACCGTACAGAACCCTTATAGTCTTTTAAATAGATTGTTTGAAGTTGGTATGGCCGAAATATCAGCTAGGGAGCAAGTTGGCTTGTTGGCATATTCTCCATTAGGATTTGGTGCCTTAAGTGGTAAATATTTGGGTAATCGTATGCCTGAAGGTTCACGTTTAGCTCTTTTTCCTAATTATAGTAGGTATATTGGTACTACTGCAGTAGAGGCAACAAAAAAATATTATGAGTTGGCGCAAGCAAATGGTCTTACCTTGGCTCAGATGGCGTTAGCTTTTGTAAATTCAAGATCCTTTGTGACAAGCACGATTATTGGAGCAACCACAATGCGTCAACTAGAAGAGAATATTGGAAGTATAGATGTTGACTTGTCTGATGATATACTTCAAAAAATTGAGGCGATACATAATTTAATACCTAACCCTGCACCGTAATATGGAAAGTCTTGTTTTTTTAAAGGTTGGTTTTTGGCAAATAGTAGTTATACTAGCCGTAGTAATAGTTATTATGGTATTTGCAAGGATAATGCGGGATAAGCGTTAACCGAATAGGTTGCGGGCAACTTCTTCAATTTTAGAGGCCAATAGAATTTTTATCTTTGTTGATTTGAGACCTATTTTATTGTTTTTGGACACTATAATTGTGGTGTAGCCTAATTTTTCTGCTTCTAATATACGTTGCTCTACACGTTGAACTGGTCTAATTTCACCAGCCAAGCCAACTTCTGCGGCAAAACAAATTCCTTTATCAATTGGTATGTCTTCATTACTCGATAGTATGGCAGCTATAACAGCTAAATCAATAGCTGGGTCATCAACAGATATTCCACCGGTAATATTTAAGAAAACATCTTTTGCGCCTAATTTAAAACCAGCACGTTTTTCTAAAACAGCCAATAGCATATTTAAACGTTTGGCATTGTAGCCTGTAGTGGAACGTTGAGGTGTGCCATATACCGCAGTACTAACCAGTGCTTGAATCTCAATAAGTAGTGGGCGCATACCCTCAACGGTAGAGGCAATTGCCGTACCACTTAAGCCATCATCATTTTTAGAAATCAGTACTTCTGATGGGTTATTGACTTCTCTTAAGCCACTGCCTTGCATTTCATAAATACCAAGTTCTGCTGTAGAGCCAAATCTATTTTTTAATGATCTTAGAATGCGATACACATAATTACGGTCACCTTCAAACTGTAAAACGGTATCGACCATGTGCTCCAAAATTTTTGGTCCTGCAATAGAGCCATCTTTAGTAATATGACCAATGAGAATTACGGGTGTATTGGTTTCTTTGGCAAATTTTATAAGTTCAGCAGTGCACTCACGTATTTGTGAAATACTACCTGCAGCAGATTCGATATAATCTGAATGTAGGGTCTGAATTGAATCGATAACTACAATGTCTGGCTCCGTGGCCTCAATCTGCTTAAAGATATTTTGTGTCTTTGTCTCTGTTAGAATAAGGCAGGTTTCACTATTTGGGTGAATTCTATCGGCCCGCATCTTAATCTGCTTCTGACTTTCCTCTCCAGAAACGTATAAAGTTTTATAAGGAAGTTTTAAGGCAATCTGAAGTAAAAGGGTGCTTTTTCCCACACCAGGTTCTCCGCCTAATAAAACTAAAGCGCCAGGCACTAATCCGCCACCTAAAACCCTATTGAATTCAAGGTCGAAGGTATTTAGGCGAACTTCTTTTTCAATGCTAATCTCATTTACCAAAAGTGGTGTTGAGACTCTTTTTGAAGTTTGCGAAGGTAATTTCCAATTTACCTTTTCCTCTTTTTGTACAACTTCTTCAACAACGGTATTCCATTGTTTACAGGCAGAGCACTGTCCTACCCATTTAGCATATTGTGTTCCACAATTTTGACAAAAAAATGCAGTTTTTGTTTTGGCCATCTTTAGCTTTTACTGAAAGAGCTAAAGGTAACAAGAAGTTTGAAATGAGCGGATGTCGCTTAGTAATTAAGCGTTAATTATCTTGTGAGCTTTCTTTTTTATGAGCGCTAAATGCTAAGAAAAAGGATGCCCAGGCCATAAATAGGGCAATACCACTGTAGGGAATAATAAAATCTCCTTTCAATCCGAAATAGGTAAACAGTACTCCGGAAAACACGAAATACATTGCGTTAATTTTTATCATAATAAGTAGGTTGGGCTAATTTGGGAACTAGCTGTTTAAATATATTAAAATCCGAAATCGGCTTTTAATGCATCCATTTTTTCAAGGGCCATTTCTTTAGTTAAAAAATCTATTTCTTCCATTTGAAAAGCTTTTTCAAATGTTTTAAGCGCTTTTTTAGGTTCTCCTAATTGTTCATAATATTCGGCTTCAAAATAAAAGCCGAGCATAGTTTCAGGATATTCTTTTTTGCAAAGATCAGAAAGCGGTTTTAATGATTCAAAATCTTCTTTTTTTCTTGAAGCTGCGTATATCGCCATGATATCATTCAGTTCTACAGGCTTGCTAAAACCGAATATGTCAACAATACCTTGGTATTTACTTTCTAAATAATTAAAAACCGGTTCTTCGCTAGTAAGTATCTGTGTTTTATATTCTTTAGGACTAATAGGTTTAAACATGCCGAAAATATTATCAAATGCTTTGCCTATGCCATAAGTAGCTACTGAAATGTGGTCGGCATTTTTATATTCATCGTAATAGTAATGTAACGATTCTTTTTCCAAAGCTTTAATACCTTGGTCCATAGCTGCTATTCGTTGAGTAACCTTGTTTTGCTCACCTTCTACTATAACCTGATAGAATATTTGATTTTCAAAAGTATTAAGTCTCATTGGCACTCTAGTTTCCATTTCTGGAGCGAGAGTAGGCGAAATACTTATATAAGCATCAAAAATTGAATTATCCTTAAATAACCAGTAATTCATGAAGTTAGCTGTGATGTCGTAACCCACAATCATTTTGAAAGGAGCAGTGCTATAGTTTAAGTCTAAATATGGAATAAGTTCCATGCCTATAAACTCATAAAAGCTTTTACCTTTTTCAGAAGGTAAACCGCTTTCAGCATCAAATGCACAATCTTCAAATCTTAAATCATTCTTGCTTTGATCTATACCAACGACGATGCTTTGAGGCATGCCATGAAAACGACTATAGAATTTTGAGGAGGCAACAACTTGTTCAAAAAGATATTCTCCATCAAGAACTATAATAAGAGGATATTTTTTGTCCTCATCCATATTCTCAGGAAAATAGTAATGTACGTCTCGTCTTTCTTGAAGTTTAAAAGACTCAAAAATTTCTTGAGTTGTTTGAGAATAAGATATTACGCCAAATAAAAGTGCGAATATTAGGGCTACAAAACGCATATATGGTAATTGTAAATAGTACGGATACTATTTGATTCTGTTCAATAACGGTAATAAAATAAAAGATATTGCACCAAAAACTACTATCATTAATGTTTGGGCAATCCAAATTATCCATCCGAAGGCATCACCAGAGACGGCACTGATGCCGAAAATTGTTAAAGCACTACTAACTGCGATGGGGTAAAGACCTATGCCTCCATTCGTGGTTGCCATGGCAAAAGCGCCTGCTACAAAGGCTACGAGCAATTGACTTAGGGTAAGAGAAATAGTTTCGGGTACTGTAAATTTTATAATCCATAGCATGCCTATATAGCATCCCCAAATAAACAAAGTATGAAAAATAAAAAGCCACTTATGCTTCATTTTAAAAATACTGAATACACCATCAAGTAATCCCTTTACAAAGGTTTTGATTTTCTGAGCAAATGCATTTTTAGATTTTTTAATCAGAGCAACGAATAAAATGAAGAATATAATTCCTGTGCCAGCAAGTAGGAGAAGGCCGTTTAAATTAAAGCCACGTTCTTGTAGCATGTTCATAATAACATCTGTCTGTAGTAAAAATGCTAAAAGAACAATTGAAAGCAACATTATTACATCTATGACCCTTTCGGTAACTATAGTTCCAAATCCTTTTTCAAAGGGTACATTTTCATAGCTGGTAAGTGCAGTAGCTCTCAATACTTCACCTGTTCTTGGTATGCCAAGATTTGCAAAATACGAAGTTAAAATTATTAAGATATTATTGCTGATACGAGGTTTGTAGCCTAAAGGTTCTAAAAGGTAATTCCATCGAACTGCTCTAGAGATATGACCTAGAACACCTAAAAGAACAGAAAGGAAAACGTAAAGAGGATCCGCTTCCTTAATATAAAAAATTATTTCTTTTCTATTTTCAGGTGTGGTCGAATTATAAGAATACCAAACTAAAAAAACTCCCAATGCTATTGGGAGTATAATTTTAAGATTTTTTTTCAGCGTATTCGTCAAGATTAAGTCAATAAGTTATTTTCTTCATTTGGAAAAACCAATGACGGATTGAATTTTTTTGCTTCTTCAATATCCATCCAAGTATACGAAATTAAAATAAGCACATCACCTACCGAAACCTTTCTTGCCGCCGCGCCATTTAAAGTGATTTCACCACTTTTTCTTGGACCAGGAATAATATAAGTTTCAAGACGTTCTCCATTATTATTGTTTACAATCTGTACTTTTTCACCACGAATAAAGTTTGCGGCATCCATAAGATCTTCGTCAATAGTGATACTTCCTACGTAATTAAGGTCTGCGCCGGTAACTTTTACTCGATGTATTTTTGATTTTACTACTTCTACTTGCATAATGCAAAATTAATTAATTAAGGGCAATGTTATCTATAAGTCTTACACCTTCTACATAAACAGCAATAAAGGCCCTATATTTTATTTTAATATTTTTATTCTTTGCTGGAGTCAAAGTTTCAACGTCAGTAATTTCAAAATATTCTAGTTTAAAATCGGTACTGTTCTTAAATTGCTTTGCTACCCAATCTTTAACATTTAATACACTTTCCATGCCAAATTTATGTTTGGCAGTTTTCAAGGTTTCGTAAATGAATGCAGCATTTTGTCGTATTGTTGGGCTCAACCTTTCATTTCTAGAGCTCATGGCTAGGCCATGATTTTCACGTACTATTTCGCAGCCAATAACCTCAACAGGTATTTTCTGTAGCTCTACGAGCTTTTGGATAATACGTAATTGTTGAAAATCTTTTTCGCCGAAATAGGCTCTTTTTGGTTTAACAAGACTAAAAAGTGCTTCAACAATAGTTCCGACCCCATTAAAGTGATTATCTCTGAACTCCCCTTCCATGACTTTATCAAGACCAGCAAAGTCATAAATTTTGGATTTAACTCTGTCCTGATAAATTTCAGCGATTGAAGGTGCGAAGACAATTATGTTCTTTGAAATAGAAGATATTAAATCAACATCATCAACTAAAGTCTTTGGATATTTTTCAAGATCCTCAGTATTATTAAACTGGGTAGGGTTTACAAATATGCTGACTACTACATTTTGATTTTCTGTCAGGGCTTTTTTAAGAAGAGACATATGCCCTTGATGCAGAGCTCCCATGGTCGGTACCATACCAAGGTTAGTTGAGTCATCGATTTTATTTAGTTCGTCTTTAAGTTCATTTACGGTCTTAACTAACAGCATTGAAAAGTTCATTAGCGAGCAAACTTACTATAATTACTGCTAATCTCTATATTTTTTGTAATTTTGCACTTACGTTCCAGTGAAAAATAAAATATAACCTTTATGAATGGTAAAAAGATATTGTTTGTATCTTCTGAATTAGTTCCTTACTTACCCGAAAACGAAGTTTCTTTAATGTCTTATGAAGCGCCTAGAATGGTCAACAGCAATGGTGGTCAAATTAGGATATTCATGCCAAGATATGGGAACATCAATGAAAGAAGGCATCAATTACATGAAGTAATTCGGCTTTCCGGAATGAATTTGGTAATTAATGATATGGACATGCCATTAATCATTAAAGTAGCATCTATCCCAAAAGAAAGAATACAGGTTTACTTTATAGATAACGAAGAGTACTTTAAGCGTAAAGCAACATTTACCGATAAGCAAGGAAATCTTTTTCCAGATAATGACCAACGCGCAATTTTCTTTGCAAAGGGTGTTATGGAAACTGTGAAAAAATTGAATTGGTCTCCTGACATTATTCATGTTCATGGATGGATGGCTAGTTTGTTACCATTGTATTTGAAAAAATATTATGCTGATGAACCACTTTTCGCTGATAGTAAAATTGTATTGTCTGTTTATGGTAGAACTTTCGAAGGTGCGCTAGATAAGGATATGATTAAAAAAATAGCTTTTGATGGTATTCCAGAAGAGGCGATTGCTTCTTTAGCAGAACCTACCTATAATAATTTGTTAAAGATAGCTGTAGATTATTCAGATGCTATTATTTTAGCGTCGGAAGACATTCCAGAAGAATTAGAAAACCATATTTCCAACCAAGAAAAACCAGTGTTACCATATGTACCCGTTCAAGAATTTGAAGAGGCATATGCTAATTTTTATAACACAGAAGTTTTAAAATAATCTGAATGAATTTTTTTGATAATTCCGCTACTCCCAAATTATTGGGATTGATATTGATATTTGGTTTTTTGATATCATGTGAACAAGATTTAACCACTGTTGGTGCTGGTGTTGTAGGTAATGAGCCATTTACTACGGGTCAAGAAACGTATGATGTTTTTGTGTACAATAAGAATATTGAAGCGGTTCAAACTAATAAGTTGCCAATTTATCAATTAGGTGTTTTTAATGATCCAGTTTATGGTAAAACTCAAGCGTCTGTAACATCTCAAATGTTTCTTAGTGTAGCTAATCCTTCATTTGGAAGCCTTTCTCAAAATAAAGAAGATAAGGCAGGCAACTCTAATGAGTTAATAACCACCATTGAGGAAAATGAAACAGTAAAAGAAGTATATCTTTATATTCCATTTTTAACAAAAAGTATAGCCACAGATAGTGATAACGATGGTGTGGTTGACGAATTTGATAAAGTGCCGAGTGAGGATAATGATAATGATGGAGATGGAGTTCTGAATTCGGTTGAAATAGCGTCTAATACAGATCCTTTAGACGATGCTAGTGTAGATGAAGATCGCGATGGTATAAATGATAAAGATGGTACAGCAATTTTTGTAAATAATTTCGCCAAGAAAATAGAATTAGACAGCATTTACATCAAAGGTCAAAATTATGATGAATTAGAAGGGTCGGCATTGCCTAAATTCGACTTGAAAGTAGAGAGGTCAACCTTTTTTCTTCGTGATTTAGATCCAAATGCCAATTTTCAAGAATCACAAGAGTATTTTTCCAATCAAGAATTTTCTCCTGAATTCGTTTCAGACTTGTTATTTGAAGGTGTTGTTGAAATCAATGATGAAGAAATATTAATCGCCAATGACGATGATTTAACTACTGAAGATGTAGATGAATCATTAACTTTTAGAAAGCTTGGTCCAGGTATTCGAATTCCTTTAAATAATGAATTTTTTCAAGTGAATATTTTGGATAAAGAAGGAAGTTCAGAGTTGTTGAGCCAATCTAACTTTACTGAATTCATAAGAGGTATGCATTTTTCTATTTCGGATGAAGTGGGTGATGATGTTATGTTTCTTTTCGATTTAAAAGATTCGAATGTTACTATGACTTATAGCTATACGAGTTATGATACTAATGGTACCTTAGCCGATACAAGTGATGACAAGCCCAATGTTATAAAGGAAAATGATTTTGTTTTTTCATTTTTATCACAGGTTCAGAATGGTCCTGTATCTGGTAATGCGGTAAATACCATTATCACAGAAAATTATGGACCTCAGATAATACAAGCCTTAGACAAAACAGAAAACGCTTCAAGAATTTATTTAAAAGGTGGGCCAGGTACTTATGCTGAAATAAATTTGTTTGAAGAAAATGGAAGCGAGAATATTGTTGAACAAATACGAAGTGAGAATTGGGTTATTAATGAAGCTAATCTCGTTTTTTATGTCGACAGAGAGCAATTAGTTGCTAGTGAGTTAGATCCTCCAAGGCTATATTTATATAATGCGGAAAATAATTTCCCTTTAATTAACCGTAATACAGAGCAAACAGATGCTACTGTAAACGAGTTGTTTGGTACCTATTTAAATTATGACGGTATTGTAGAAAAATCGAATGGAAAAGGTGTTAAGTATTCAGTGAAAATAACTGACCACATCAATAACCTGGTAGTTCGAGATTCTGCAAATGCAACGTTAGCTTTAACATTGTCAACTAATATTCAAAATTGGAATGTTAATGAGGCAAAAGTTGGTGGCGTTGAAAAAAGAATTGCGACAACGTCTAATTTAACTCCTTTGGGCACTGTTTTATACGGTAGCAATCTTCAAGTTACTGACCCAAATTATGATAAGCGATTAAAGCTTGAAATATTTTATACAAAAGCTAAGTAAATAAGGTATAATCATGGATTTTGGTATTTGTTTAGCTATACATACCATTTTAAAGAATATTCACGTTATACATCTTAAATAGGTTAATTTTTAATCACGTTAACATAATTTCGTGAAGATTAATTTTGCTTAAAATCATCAAACTATAGTATTATGTGTGGAATTGTAGGTTATATAGGTTATAGGGATGCTTTTCCTATTATAATAAAAGGTCTTCAGCGTTTAGAATATCGTGGATACGATAGTGCGGGGATTGCTTTGTTTGATGGTAGTCAGATTAACCTTGCTAAAACTAAGGGTAAAGTAGAAGATTTAAAGAAGAAAGCTGAGGGTATTTCTCAAAAAGGAAGTATAGGTATTGGTCATACACGTTGGGCTACACATGGTGTTCCAAATGATGTGAATTCTCACCCACATTATTCGAATTCTGGAGAATTAGTAATTATCCATAACGGAATCATAGAGAACTATGAGGCTATTAAGCAAGAATTGACTAAAAGAGGGTATAAATTTCAGTCCGATACTGATACGGAGGTATTGATAAATCTTATTGAAGAGGTTAAGAAAACAGAAGGCGTAAAACTAGGTAAAGCTGTGCAAATTGCATTAAATCAAGTTGTTGGGGCTTATGCTATTGCAGTCTTTGATATTAAGAAACCAGATGAAATCGTGGTAGCTAAGTTAGGTAGTCCTTTAGCAATTGGTATTGGTGAAAAAGAATTTTTCATTGCGTCAGATGCTTCTCCTTTTATAGAGTTTACAAATAATGCTGTTTATCTTGAAGATGAGGAAATGGCTATTATTAGGCTAGGTAAAGAAATAAAGCTTAGAAAGATTATAGATGATTCAGTTGCATATCCTAGAATTTTAGAATTGCAAATGAACTTAGAAGAAATTGAAAAAGGTGGTTATGACCACTTTATGCTGAAAGAGATTTATGAACAACCAAGGGCTATTAAAGATACCTATAGAGGACGTTTATTAGCTGATCAAGGGTTGATTAGAATGGCGGGAATTGACCAGAATATGGAAAAATTCCTTAATGCCAATAGGATTATTATTGTTGCTTGTGGTACTTCATGGCATGCAGGTTTAGTTGCAGAATATATATTTGAAGATTTAGCGAGAATTCCTGTAGAAGTTGAATATGCTTCAGAATTTAGATATAGAAATCCTGTAATAACTGATAAGGATGTTTTAATTGCTATTTCGCAATCTGGCGAAACGGCAGATACTTTAGCGGCAATTAAACTGGCTAAGGAAAAAGGTGCTTTTGTTTTCGGAGTTTGTAACGTGGTTGGCTCGTCAATTGCTAGGGAAACTGATGCAGGAGCTTATACTCACGCTGGACCTGAGATAGGTGTTGCTTCTACAAAAGCTTTTACGACTCAAATAACTGTGCTTACTCTAATTGCCTTAAAATTAGCAAAAGCAAAAGGTGTTTTTTCAGAATCTAGATATCATGAGTATTTAACTGAATTAGAGACTATACCTAGTAAAGTGGAAAAATCATTGCAGTCAAATGCTTTAATTGAAATTATTGCCGATGTATATAAGGATTCGACAAATTGTCTTTATTTAGGAAGAGGTTATAATTTTCCGGTTGCCTTAGAAGGTGCCCTTAAATTAAAAGAGATAAGTTACATTCATGCAGAAGGTTATCCAGCTGCAGAAATGAAGCATGGTCCAATAGCATTGATTGATGAGCATATGCCGGTTTTCGTAATTGCGACCAAAAAAGGTCATTATGAAAAGGTAGTAAGTAACATACAAGAAATCAAATCAAGAAAAGGTAAAATTATAGCTATTGTTACTGAAGGTGATGAACAGGTAAGAGATTTGGCAGATCATGTAATTGAGGTGCCAGAAACTTTAGAAAGTTTAACCCCATTGTTGACTACTATACCATTACAATTACTTTCTTACCATATTGCGGTAATGAGGGGTTGTAATGTAGACCAACCTAGAAACCTTGCAAAATCGGTAACGGTAGAATAAACTTTAACTAATTATATTTAAAGGGGCATGAAATATTTCATGCCCCTTTTTTATTGCATATATGTGAATTAAACCGGTATATGATTATCATAATAATACTATGCATGCATAATTTTTTTCAAATTACTATTATTCGCATAAAATAATCTGTATCTTAAGCCCCAACTAATTTTAAACTTTAATTAAGAATGAGAGCAATACTATTTATAGCATTGATGGCTATTGGTACATTTGGGTTTTCCCAGACCAATATCAATGGTAATGTTGTTGATCAAAACAACGAGCCTATCCCCGGGGCCAATATTGTAATTGTTGGCACGACCATTGGAACAGTAACTGATTTTGATGGTAATTTTAATTTGGCTACTTCTGAAGTTCCGCCATTTAAAATAGAAATTTCCAGTATTGGTTACTCTAGTGCTACTGAGGCTATTACTGGTAATAATCAAACATTGACTATTTCTTTAAATGAGTCACAAACTTTTCTAGATGAAGTTGTAATATCAGCATCTAGAACACCTGAACGTATTTTTGAATCACCCGTTACCGTAGAACGTATGGGACTAGAGACTATCAAGAGTACTACTGCTGCAGATTTCTATGGCGGACTCGAAAATTTAAAGGGTGTTGATGTCAATACAAACAGCCTAACCTTTAAATCTGTAAATACAAGGGGTTTTGCATCATTTGCGAATACACGATTTATGCAATTGGTGGATGGTATGGATAATTCTACACCAGCCTTGAACTTCCCTATCGGTAACTTGGTAGGTATGGTAGAAACAGATGTTTTAAGTGTGGAGTTATTGCCTGGTGCTTCATCGGCATTATATGGTGCAAATGCATTTAACGGTATTTTGTTTATGCGCAGTAAAAGTCCATTTGATTATGAGGGTATAAGTGTATCCATCAAGCGTGGGATCACCTCTCAGAAAGCTTCTGGTGACAATGCCTATACTGATTTTGGAATTCGGGCAGCCCATAAGTTCAGTGATAAATTCGCTGCCAAAGTAAACTTTGGATACCTTAAAGGTACCGATTGGGCTGCGAACAATATAGCAGGAAAGGATGATAATAACTTTATCACTACTGATAGAACTCGAGCCAATGATTTAAACTATAATGGAGTCAATGTGTATGGGGATGATTACGCGGGTAATATCAAAAATGTAGCACTCTTACTAGAAGCCCGTGGTCTTATACCCGCGGGTGCAAATGCTCTAATTCCTTCAGTAGAAGTTAGTAGAACAGGGTATAATGAAAGTGATCTTACTAATTATAATGCAGAAAGCATTAAAGCTGATTGGGGTTTATATTATAGACCAATAGAGGATAATAGTTTAGAGCTTTCATATGTAGGCAAAGTAGGTACTGGTAATACCATTTATCAAGGAACAAATAGATATAATATTAAAGGTTTCTTTCAAGAACAGCATAAGTTGGAAATTAAGAATGACAACTTTTTTGTAAGAGGGTATTTGGTAGGCGATAAATCGGGTGACTCGTATGATATGGGTTTTACAGGTATCCAAATCAATAGATCTTGGAAAGATGATAGCACATGGTTTGGCCAATATACAGGAGCTTACCTTCAAGCGACTCTAGCTGGCGCTACAGATGAAGCTGCTCATGCGGCGGGTCGTGCAACAGCAGAAACTGGGCGTTTTCTTCCCGGAACTCCTGAATTTCAAGCAGCGTTTGATAGAAGCGTCAACGATCCTAATTTGCTTACAGGTTCAAAATTTCAAGATGCCTCAAAATATTATCATGCAGATGCTAATTATAATTTTAGTCACCTGATTGATTTTGCGGATATTCAAGTTGGAGGTTCCTTTAGGGAATACAGTTTAAATTCTTCAGGAACTATTTATACAGATGCTGACGGACCAATTAATTATTCAGAATTTGGAATTTATTCACAGGTTCAAAAGAATTTGCCTTTGGCTGGTGAAAAAAGTTTAAAATTGACTGGATCAGTACGTTATGACAAATCTGAATTCTTTGATGGATTTTTCTCTCCAAGGTTATCAGCTGGTTTAACCTTAAATAGAAATCATAATATTAGAGCATCGGCCCAAACGGGGTTTAGAAACCCCACAACGCAAGACCTTTTTATTGGTTTAGCTACCGGAGGACCTAATTTGGTAGGTTCAGCTCCAGATAATTTAGATAGGTATACTGCACGTCCAGATAACATAAGTGCCGCAGGTCAACTTTTAGGACAGCCAGCAACCATTGCGCAATCAGGAAGAGCCGCTTACGAAAACTCGTATACTAGAAGTTCAGTAAATAGATTTAATGAAACTGGAAACGTTGCTGATTTAGAGATAGGAAACCCAGATATCATAAAACCAGAACAAGTAGCATCGTTTGAAATTGGGTATAGAGGAAAGATAGATAAATTAATAGTTGATTTTAGCACCTATTATAATAGTTATTCAGACTTCATTTCTCAAGAAGTCGTAATCACGCCTTATTACGGTACTGTTGGTGATGGATCACTTTCGGTAGATGCAATTTTAAATGGGGATGAACAAGAATTTAGCGCCTATACGAATAGCGATGCTGACGTAAATTCATATGGTGCCTCATTAGGTTTGAGTATGAAAGTATTAGGTAATTATGATTTAGAGGGAAGTTACACCTATACCAAATTGGACTTTGATCGCGAAGCGAATCCAAACTTACAGTTAAATTTCAACACGCCAGAACATAAATTCAAGGCTTCTTTCGGAAATGCAGAATTATTTAAGAATTTTGGTTTTAACGTTTCTTATAGGTTCAGTGATGACTATTTTTGGGAAGCAACATTTGCTCAAGGCGTAGTGCCTGAATTCCATAATGTAGATGCACAAATAAACTATTCCGTTCCAAGTATAAAATCTACATTTAAGGCAGGGGGTACAAACATCTTAGGCGATGAGTACTTTACAGCGGTTGGAACAGGTTTTATAGGCTCTATGTACTATCTATCTTGGACTATTAACAACTAATTTTAAATGAAAGTTGAAATGAAAAAATTAAAATTTATATATATATCACTTGGGATTTTAGCTTTTACGGCTTGTAATGACCCAGAAGACGTGGACATTGCTCCAGAAGTGTTAGTTGAAGAGTCGGTTGCATTAACAGCGGGGTCTGCAGATTTTTCTAACTATGTTTCTTTAGGAAATTCTTTAACTGCGGGTTTCACTGATGGTGCCTTATTTCAAGCAAGTCAGACTTTGTCTTTGCCTAATTTGTTATCACAAAAATTTAGTTTAGTAGGTGGTGGTAGCTTTACTCAGCCATTAACTAATGATAACATTGGTGGACTTGCCGCTGGGGGTGCTAGAATACAGGGTCCAAGATTAGTTTTTGGGGGTGCTGGCCCAGTAGGGTTAGAAACCTTAATTGGTCCCGTAACTGTTACAACAGATATTGCATTAAACAATCCTACGGGTCCTTTCAATAATTTGGGTGTACCTGGCGCAAAAAGTTTTCATCTTTTAGCCCCTGGTTACGGTAATTTGGCAAACGTATCTTTAGGACTTGCAAATCCGTATTTTGTAAGAATGACAGGTTCAACACCAAATGCAAGTGTTTTAGAGTTGGCGGTAGCACAAACACCTAGTTTCTTCTCCCTTTGGGGCGGTGAAAATGACGTACTTGGTTACGCCACGACCGGTGGAGATGGTACGAATCCTATTACTCCGGTTTCAGGAGTCCCTGGTGTTGGTTTTGATGGTAGTTATGGAGCATTGATTGCTACTTTGACTGCTGGAGGTGCCCAAGGAGTGGTTGCCAACATTCCAAATGTCCTAAATATCCCGCATTTTACGACGGTACCTCATAATCCAGTGCCTTTAGACGCTGCAACAGCTGCCGCTGTTAATGGTGCGTATGCTCCGTATAATGGGGGATTACAAGCTGCATTTGGTGCTTTGACAGGAACAGGACTATTTACTCAAGAAGAGTTAGATGCAAGAACTATCAGTTTTACTGCTGGAACAAATAATGCAGTAGTTATAGAAGATGAAACATTAACAGATTTAGGTGCAATCAATCCTGCTTTTGCAGCATTGCCTAAAATAAGACAAGCTACTAAGGCTGATTTAATAGTTTTGCCTGCGGCTAGTTTTATAGGTACTCTTGCTGTTCCGGGTAATCCTTTGACCGTAAATGGCGTTGCAGTTCCTCTGGCCGATAAATGGGTGCTTTTACCTAGTGAGCAAGCTGAAATTGCGGTTGCGACCGAAGCATTTAATCAAATAATTGCAGCCACGGCTAGTCAAGCGGGCCTTGCTTTTGTTGATACGTACACATTATTGAATCAATTGGCCAATGGCGGAATAACAAGTGGAGATTTCACTTTGACATCAAGTTTGGTAACGGGTAGTGCTTTTTCTTTAGATGGTGTACATCCTACTGCTAGGGGTTATGCCTTAATTGCCAATGAATTTATGAAAGCTATAGATGTAACATATGGCTCAAATTTTGAAGCTTCAGGTAATTTATTGAACGTTGGTGATTATCCAACCAACTTCTCTCCTATCCTTCAATAGAAGTAAATAGAATAGTAAGATATAAAAGGTGCCGAATCGGCACCTTTTTACTTTTGCAAAAAAGGTAAAAAACAGTTTTTGTTTAAATCTGAATACTATATCTTTGCAGCCTGAAAATGAGAGCATTTTTAAGGTTATATTAAACGTAATACATAAACATAAAAGTAATGTCAAAAGTTACAGGTAAAGTTTCGCAAATCATTGGACCCGTGGTTGATGTAGAATTTCAATCAGGTGATGTCCTGCCTAGAATATATGATTCCTTGGAGATAATAAAGAAGGATAAGTCTATTTTGGTATTGGAAGTTCAATCTCATGTTGGCGAAAATACGGTTAGAACTATCTCTATGGATTCTACTGATGGTCTAAGTAGAGGTGTTGATGTAGTTGCTACAGGAAGCGCTATTCAAATGCCTGTTGGCGATGATGTATATGGTCGTTTGTTCAATGTAATCGGTGATGCTATCGATGGTTTAGGAAACTTACCTAAATCAGGTAAAGATGGTCTTCCTATTCACAGAGAAGCTCCAAAATTTGAAGACCTTACAACTGCTACAGAGGTATTATTCACAGGTATTAAAGTTATCGATTTAATTGAACCTTATGCAAAAGGTGGTAAAATTGGTTTGTTTGGTGGTGCTGGTGTAGGTAAAACTGTATTAATTCAGGAATTGATTAACAATATTGCCAAAGGGCATGGTGGTCTTTCTGTTTTTGCAGGAGTAGGTGAAAGAACTCGTGAAGGAAATGATTTACTTCGTGAGATGTTAGAATCGGGTATTATAAAGTATGGTGATGATTTCATGCATTCTATGGAAGAAGGCGGTTGGGATTTATCCAAAGTAGATAAAAAAGTAATGAAGGATTCAAAAGCGACTTTCGTTTTTGGACAAATGAACGAACCACCGGGAGCACGTGCAAGAGTTGCTCTTTCAGGTTTAACAATAGCCGAATACTTCCGTGATGGTGCAGGTGAAGGTCAAGGAAAAGATGTACTTTTCTTCGTAGATAATATTTTCCGTTTTACACAAGCAGGTTCTGAGGTTTCGGCGTTATTAGGTCGTATGCCTTCTGCAGTAGGTTATCAACCGACTTTGGCAACAGAGATGGGTGCCATGCAAGAACGTATTACTTCAACAAAGAGAGGTTCTATTACTTCTGTGCAGGCGGTTTATGTTCCTGCAGATGATTTAACGGATCCAGCACCAGCGACAACTTTTGCTCACTTAGATGCAACAACGGTATTGTCTCGTAAAATTGCTGAGCTTGGTATTTACCCTGCGGTAGATCCATTGGATTCTACTTCAAGAATTTTGACTGCTGAAATTTTAGGAAAAGACCATTATGCATGTGCGCAAAGAGTAAAAGAACTTTTACAACGATATAAAGAGCTTCAAGATATTATTGCCATCTTAGGTATGGAAGAATTATCTGAAGAAGATAAATCAGCTGTAGGTAGAGCAAGACGTGTACAACGTTTCTTATCTCAACCTTTCCACGTAGCAGAACAGTTTACAGGTCTTAAAGGAGTTTTAGTAGACATTAAAGAAACAATTAAGGGCTTTAATATGATTATGGATGGTGAATTAGATCACTTACCAGAATCTGCTTTTAACCTTAAAGGTACAATTGAAGAGGCTATTGAAGCAGGTGAAAAAATGTTGTCTGAAGCTTAAAACTAGTAAACGGTTTGCGGTGCTAGTTTTACTACTGAGTACTGAATACTGAATACTGAATACTGAAAAATTATGTATTTAGAAATTGTATCACCAGAAGCTACATTATTTGCTGGGGAAGTTACTTCAGTAACCGTACCAGGTATTAATGGAGAGTTTCAAATGTTGAAAGATCACGCACCTATTGTTTCCTTATTACAAGAAGGTAAGGTAAAGTTTGAAGGGAATGTTAGTTTGGATAAGGACTATGCCTCAAAGTTCAGTAAAGATGCTGATGGAAATACGGTATTACCAATTTCTAGTGGTACTATTGAGTTGAAGAACAATAAAGTTATTGTACTAGCAGATTAGTGATTACATAACTTAATAAATTAAAAAGGCTACACTGAAAAGTGTAGCCTTTTTTTATTCCTTTTTATAAGCTAAAATATCAGCTGGCTGACAATCTAAAGCTTTACAAATTGCTTCTAGTGTAGAAAAACGAATAGCCTTAGCTTTTCCTGATTTAAGTATAGAAAGGTTGGCTTCAGTAATACCTATCATTTCAGCAAGCTCCTTACTTTTTAAATTCCGTTCTGATAATACGTTATTGAGATTTACGACTATACTCATAGTTATATAGTTAGGTCGTTTTCCGTTTTCAGGTTGTTTGATAGTTTTAAAATGTCACTTTGAATAATAAAGAACAATCCGGTTATGGTCAATATTATTTGTAAAAGAATATTATTGTCAAAAATGACTTCTAATTCACTATCCAAAACTAATCGTTTTATAAAAATTAAAGCAAAAGTCAAGTAATTAAGGAGTGAGCTTATAATTAAACATTTACCTGATTGTCTAAGATTATATTGAATAGCAAGGTCAAAGCTACCTAGGTCGGTCATTTCTTTTGCCATATTTTTCAAATATTTCACACCAATTATAAGAAAAACATAGGCGATAACAGAAATAGATAAAAGTAACCAAGATATAAAGTCCCAATGCTGAACATCTCTGTTTTCCTGTGCTATGGTATTAAATCCGAGAGGTCCGTAAAAAAGAATTACTAAAAACCCTAAACAAAGGATATAAAATAAAAAGCTTATGAGATTTTTAAACAGTTTTGTATGTTTCATATTTTAAATAGTTAGGTCATTTTCGTTTTTCAATTGATAACCTTCATTGATTAATTGTGCAACAATTAAAAGAAAAAATGCTATAACTAAAAGTGGTATTCTATCACTTAAGGTTGCTCCAATATTTCTTCCAAAATTGTAGGCAACAGATTCTCCTACAACAACATCACCTAAAGTGTTTTCAATTACTCTAATAATAAAGATACCTATAGAATAAAAAATAAGACCCCTGCCTACAGTTTTGAAGATTCGACTATTTTTTTCAGAGAAAATGGAGTCTGTTTTTAAACTGTAGATAACTTTCCTAAATTTAATAATCAGCCATAATACATAACTAAGTAATAACAGATTTGATAAAATAAGTGTCAAACTAATGGTAGAAGATTCTATTTTAGGCGATGACTCTAAAAGATTAAAAGTATTTAGTAATAGCTTAGATAATGATCCGCCCTTATCTAAAATAGCAGCAACTAAACTTAATATTAATAAGTTAACAAAGAATTTAAATGGTATAAAAAGGTTTTTCATGATATAATATTATTGTTTAACGATAACAAATATATAAAAATTATCGAAAAACAATAATAAATAGAAAAAATATTTTTATGAGGATGTCTTCAATGAGATTAATTCCCAGTCTTGACCTAAGCTGTGGTAGGTGCATAGTTTTTCAAATCCTGCTGCCAAATGAGCGTTTAAAGAACGTGTATTTGTTGCATCAACTTCTGTAATAATATATTCATACTTGGGATAGGAGAATTTTTTCATTGCACTATACAATCCTTTGAAAACACCCATCTTTCTGTGAGTTTTAGCAATGCAAATTTGACCCATGGTTAGAAAATTTTGAATATGGTTGGCATCCAATTCATTAAACATAGGTCTTAAAACTGATATTTCATCTTTAAAATCTTCTGTCATGCTAAGTGCATAGGCAATAACGATTTCATTATCCTTTGCTATAATATGTGGACAATAGTCATTCATGCGTTTTAATAGTTCAAAATCATGTTCAACCGTCACAAATCCTTCGTGTTGCATTTCTTCGATAGAAATAGCTGATTTTAAATTCATTCGCTGCAATGACAGAATTTGTAATAATTCTTCGCTTGTGCTTGCAGTAGTATAACTTATATTCATTTATTCAACTTTTAACCAATTATTTCGTGCCTTTAAAACTTTTTTCGAAAGCTTCTCACCATTTTTTTCTTGTAAACTAATGGTATAGCTTGGGTCTGACTCAAGAATCACTTCTGTATTTCTTTCTTGAGTGTCTCTTAAAAATGTAACCGAAAGCTTGTCATTCGGTTTAAACTCTTTAATGAAGACATCAAATTGAACTCCGTTCGGAAATGGTTTTCCATTAATTGACGTAATGATATCATCTTTATCTAGGGCTGCTTTATATGCCGGACTACCAATTTTTGTATTGGTTTGAATCTTACCGTTTAAATCGTCTGTTATAGATACTGCGGCGCCAAAATAGGCGGCATTAGGTTCTTGGGAGAGATTTACGCCAACCGAGCTTAAAAGTTCGGCATACTTGGGCATATCGCTTTTGTAGATGAAGTTATTGAAGAAGTTATTCCCAAATACAACACCCGCATATAAGTTCAATGATTTGTTTAAATTTTCTATAGAATATGGTATCTCTGTTTTTCCATAAGTGTCCCAAACCTGCTTTATAAAATCATCTAAATTCAGGCCTTTCTCTCTTAAGGATAAATCTAAAGCTAGTCCAAGAACGCTTCCATAAGAATAATAAGAAATAAATGTATTCTCTCGGTTTACAGGGTCAACTGAAGTAGATGCATCTACAAATGGTGCCTGAAAACTCATTTCTATAGGATTGAAAAACTGTCTGGCTGGAGAATTCCAAACATAATTAAAGGTACCTGTTAATCCCTCTACGTATTTTTCTGGTGAAATTAACTGTGCTCTACAAAGTATAAGGTTGGTGTAGTAACTTGTAAAGCCCTCTGCAAACCAAAGTTCTCCACTCATATTGGCTTCTTCAAAATTAAAGGGCTCTAATGTTTTTGGTCGAATACGTTCAACATTCCAACTATGAAAAAATTCATGAGAGACTGTTCCTATATTTCCTTCCATACCCCCGTTTGCCAAAGTTCTGGTGCTAGTTAATATGGTAGAGTTTCTATGCTCCATACCATCACCAGAGGCATTTGGTGTGTAGCAAGCTAAAAAAGTATAGGAGCCATAATCAAAAGTGGGTAGTGCTCCAAAAACTTCCTTTTCAGCGATTACTACTTTTTTAACCTTTTCAAAATAGGCATCTGCTTCTTCCTCAGTTCCTGGGTCATGAAGAGCAAGTTTTACGGTTTGATTGTCAATATTGAATTCCCTAACCTTATGATTACTTAGTTCTGTAGGGCTATCCATAAAATAATACAGGTCTGGGGCGCTATAATTATTATCCTTTAAATGGGGTAGTTGGGTGGCAACTTTCCAATTTAAATCTTCTCTAAGGTTAAAGTCAACCAAAATCTTACGCTTTGCTTGGGAAGGAGCATACATAAAGGTTGCTGGTATATTTAAATGAGCATGGCTCTCATCTATCTGAGAATAGGTACCATCACCTCTATTTGCAAATAAGGTGTATTTTATATTTACCTGACCATCATGACCTGAAACCTTCCATTCATACGGATTCTCTTTTGTTATTTTCAAAGGATTTCCCTTACCGTCATTCGCAGTAAAATTGTATACATTTTTGGCAAATTCATGTAATGCGTAGCGCCCTGGTGAGGTTCTGCTCATTCTTAACGCTAAAGTGTCTGTAGTAATTTCTTCGAAAGATGCGACTATAGTAGCCTCATGGTGAACAGCATTTTCAAAAGAAATAGAATAATTGTTAATCTGTGCAGATAGTTGAATTGACTGAAAACCAGATAGAAAAATTAGGAGTAAGTATCGCATACAATGATTTTATAGCTAAGATAATGAAGGTTGTCTTACTTTGTATAAAAATTAATACGTACAAAAAGGATCTTTAAAATAGGTGATTGTTATTAATTATAACTCACCACTTTTCAAACGTTTTTTTCAATAGTTAACGAATTATCTCAATAATTGGTTTGCAACTAAATGGCTTTCCTCTTAAATTTTATTAGTCTCAATTATCGGTTTTGAGATATTTGAAAAAAGATTCCTTAAATGATGTGCCATAGGAATATAACTTTATTAAATCATTTTAAAATTGTCTATTCTTAAATACTAATGATATAAGGAAATTTGTTGTGATGCAGAGAGCAGCTACAAAATCGATTTAATAGTTAAATAGAATTTTTCTCCTTAAATTCATAGTTACATTAGTACAAATGGTTTGTAATCTTTATCTAAATAATATTTGAATACCTTAATTTTTAATTCTTGTATAATGGTAGTATGACCACTAACTAATTGCAACTTTATTTTAATTTTTCTTCAATTTAAATTTTACTTGCGTTTCATTTCATAGAAAAGCTATTTTTGTTGAATGAGCCAAATACCCAACAAATTGCTTAATATTTTAGCAAGCCGTAAAAAGGAAGAGACTTTTCGGCAATTAAACGCTATAAATGGTTTAATTGATTTTTTATCAAATGACTATTTAGGTTTTGCAACAAATGAAACCTTGTTTTCAAAAACGTTTCAGTTGTTATTAAACGAAAGTGTTGCTTCAAACGGATCAGGTGGATCAAGGCTATTGTCGGGTAATCATAAATTATATACTATTCTAGAACCATTATTGGCGACATTTTATAAATCAAATACCGCGCTTGTCTTTAATTCTGGTTATGATGCCAATATGGGGTTGTTTAGTGCCATACCGCAACGTGGAGATTTAATTTTTTATGATGAGTTCGTTCATGCCAGTATTCGAGAAGGTATACGTATGAGCAATGCGAAGGCGTATAGTTTTTCACATAATGATCTAAATAGTTTAAAAGAGAAAGTAGAATTAAATTCTGATAGAAATAAGAATGATGAACTGGTTATTTATGTAGTTACGGAAAGTGTTTTTTCTATGGATGGTGATACTCCTGATTTAAAAGCATTTGCAAAGTACACCAAAGCGAATGGTTATAATTTAATAGTAGATGAGGCTCATGCAGTTGCGGTATTAGGGGAAAACGGTGAAGGTTTAATACCAGCGTTAAGACTTGAAAATGAGATATTTGCAAGAACGGTTACTTTTGGAAAAGGGTTTGGTTGCCACGGTGCAGCTATATTAGGTTCCGAAGATTTGAAAGATTATTTGGTGAATTTCGCCAAACCTTTTATCTATACAACAGCATTAACACCACATACTTTAGCAACTATAATAACAGCGCATACATTTTTTAAGGAATTGAGTGAGGAGCCAAAAGACATATTAAAAGAGAACATTGAGTTTTTCAAAAAGCAAATTAGTTCTCAAAAGATAAATGAATTTTTTATACCTAGTGATACTGCTATACAAGGTTGTATTATTGCTGGTTCAAAAAAAGCAAAACTAGTTTCTAAAAAACTCATTGACAAAGGCTTTAATGTAAAAGCGATTCTTGCACCAACAGTGCCAGAAGGGCAAGAAAGACTTAGAATTTGTTTACACAGTTTTAATTCAAAAGAAGAAATAGGTCTTTTAGTAAAATTGTTAGCGGGCTTTATTTAGATATATATGGAAGATAAATTTTACCAACTTGCCACTTTTGAATATGTAGCAGATGTACAGATAGTGAAGGGGAAACTTGAATCTGAGGGGATACCGGTATTTCTTAGAGATGAAAATACGCTGAATTCAGACCCTATAATCAGCAATGCTATTGGTGGTGTTAAATTACAGGTTTATTCTAAAGATAAAGAAAGGGCAGTAGCTATATATAATGAAATTAGGGCTTATGCTATTGATAATGAAGGCGAACCAATTGTTTGCCCAAATTGTAAAGCTCAAAAATCAGAAGCCTATTATAATAGGAAAGGAGTTTTTTATAAACTTTTTCCATTTTTTGAAAAAAGAAAATATAAGTGCCTAAATTGTGGTATGATCACTAACTTAAAGTAAAAACAGAATGCAGAAGATTTTTGTTACCGGAATTTCAACAGGAGTAGGAAAAACTATTGCTTCGGCCATTTTTACGGAAGCTTTACAGGCAGATTATTGGAAGCCTATACAAGCAGGAGATTTAGATAATTCAGATACCGACAGGGTTAAAAGTTTAATCTCGAATAGTAAAACCAAATTTCACCCATGTAGTTATGAGTTGACATCTCCTATGAGTCCGCATGCTGCTGCTGAAATCGATGGTATTCGAATTGATAGGTTTCATATCAATGAACCTGAAACAGAAAATAATTTAATAATTGAAGGATCTGGCGGAATTTTGGTTCCCTTAAATGAGGAAGATACTTTGTTCGATATTATTATGCCAGATTATAAGGTTGTCGTTGTGTCAAGAAATTATTTAGGAAGTATTAATCATTCTTTATTGACCATAAATTGGTTGCAGTATAAAGGATATGAAGTTTCTGTTCTGTTTAGTGGAGAATCTAATCCACAAACAGAAAATATTATTTTGTTAAAAACTGGGGTATCATCATTAGGTAGAATTGATGAAGAGGAAAAATTTGATAAAAAGGTCATTAAAAAATATGCCGATAAGTTTGAAGGCAAATTAAGGTCACTCTAAACGTTGTAGAATCTCTGCATTTTCAACGGTAGCAAATTTGCGATAATGTTTGGCTAAATACTCGTCAATATATTCATTTTCCTCAATTTCTTTTTTGTCCAAAATTCGGCGGCCTTTTCGAATCACCACTGTTTTTGGTTGTAATTCTTCCATAATAAATTTTAGCTCTTCTAAAGAGTTTTTCCTTGGGTTGTCAAAGAAAGTAAAAAGTTCATCTCTACAAATGTTACTAGGGTGGGTCGAGGCAATCGTTGGCGGTAAGGTGTCTAAATTCCAATAACCGATATGGTATTCAAAAAACAATATGTTTTTGGTTTCTAAGTTTTTGTTTTTAATATAAGCAGGCACAGAAAATCCTTCCCCATTAAAGAAGGTATTGCGTTCATACTTGTTCTTTATAATATTGGCGTATTCCAAATAACTTTCCGCTGGTATTAATAAAACCAGAAGTAGTACATATTTGGGCACTTTAGGTTTGTAGTCTATAGTTAGTTTCTGAATGACAATTGCAACCAAAATCAATAGCATAGGGTGTAATTGTATAAGGTAATGGCCATTAATTCTTCCGCCTTTTACAAAAGACACCAATACACCGGCAATAGCAACTAGTAATATTAGTATCGTTCTATTTCTGAAATTAAGACTGCTGCTTTTATAAGCGTAGAAAAGAAAAAGACCAATAATGACAAATATTGGAGCTAGTTTAAAAATAGAATACCTTCTGGCTTCTGTGTATTCTAATGGAGCTAAAACCACAGATTCCCACCAAATAATGGCTTGGTTAGAAAGATAGTAAGGAAGTATTGTGGCAAAAATAACAGCTAAAACACCCACTCCAAATAATATTACATGAAGCAAATTGATATGCTTTTTCGAGGATAGTGCTTCGTAAATAAGATAAAGGCCGATAAAGAATATAGGAAAAGCCATATTCAATTTCACCATAACGGTAGCTCCCATTAATAAGCCTGCCAAGAAAGTAAAACCTAATGTCTTTTTACTTTGCAAAAAATAGAGGGCTGGTATAAAAAACGCGATACAAATATGTTCTGACATTACGCCTTGTAGGCTTCCGAAAAGACTTAAAAGAAAAATACAAAGCAAGCCAACAATAATAGAAGCCTTTTTAGATAGTACCAATAATGCTATCTTATAAGTATAGTAAGCAGTAATGACAACTAAAAAAACGCCTGCTAATCGTATGGCAATAAAGCTTTTGCCGAAAACAGATATAATTGCCGCAAAAAAAGCAAAAGTTAACGGAGGTTTTAAATCCCATAATTGGGTATAGGGTAGAAAACCATCTACCCACGATTGGCCTAAAAGAATAAAAGTACTTTCATCTCGGTCAATATAATCTCGAAAGAAAAAGGGAAAACGAATAAAAAAGGTAACTATCAAAAAGATTAGGAATACCAAGCTACTCTTTAGCTCGAAAAAATCTAAAAATGCTTTTTTGTTTCTTTTTGAGGGCATCTCTTTGTTGCGGTTTATTTCCCGATCTTTGCAAGATAGATAAAATGACGAATTATAAATTCTATGACCGTGGAAAATCTATCTACTCGAGATAAAAAACACTTATGGCATCCGCTAACGCAACATAAGTTGAATAAACGGCAATTGGCTATTGTTAGAGCTAAAGATGCGCTATTGTTTGATGAGAATGGAAAAGAATATATTGATGGTATAGCCTCTTGGTACACGGTAATGTATGGTCATTCTAACAAGCATATTGTTTCGGCAATGACCAAGCAAATGAATAAGTTAGATTTTGTAATGTTCAGCGGTCTAACACATGAACCAGCAATTGAGTTATCTGAAAAATTGATGGAGATTTTGCCAGCAAATCAGGCAAAGATTTTTTTCAATGATAATGGTTCTACCGCAATTGAAGCGGCAATAAAAATGGCATTGCAATTTTATCATAACAAGGGTGAATTAAGAGATACGCTTATAGCATTTGAAAATGGATTTCATGGCGATACGTTTGGTGCCATGAGCGCATCAGGACTTTCATCATACAACGGTCCTTTTGAAAAATTTCTTTTGAAGGTTGTACGAATACCTACACCACAAGAGAATAATATACAGGAAGTAAAAAGTAGGCTAGCTAAAATTCTGCAAGAAAACAAATGTGCAGCTTTTGTGTTTGAGCCTTTAGTTCAAGGTGCAGCTGGTATGAAGTTTCACTCGGCCAAAGGTCTTGATGAATTAATTAATCTGTGTCAAGAAAATAATGTTTTAAGTATTGCCGATGAAATAATGACCGGTTTCGGTAAAACAGGAAGGAATTTTGCTTCAGATTATCTTGAAAACAAACCTGATATTATTTGTTTAAGTAAAGCACTTACGGCAGGTATGTTTCCTTTAAGTATTACAAGTTGTTCACAAGCAGTTTTTAATCGATTTTTAAGTGATGAGGTTCATAAAGGGTTCTTTCATGCCCATACATTTAGTGCACATCCTATTGGTTGTGCCGCTGCTTTAGCGGGTATTGAACTTTTAAATTCACCTGAAATTGCAGAAAGAAGAAAATATATTGAAAGCGCCCATAATTCTTTTGCTACAAGAATTGAGAAGCATGAAAAAGTTGGTAATGTAAGAGTGATGGGAGTTATTCTGGCCATAGACTTAAACATACAAATGGAGCGCTATGGTAATTTACGTGATGACTTATATGATTTCTTTGTAGAGAGAGGGGTTTTATTAAGACCGCTCGGTAATACAATTTACGTGCTACCGCCTTATGTAATTACAAATTCCGAACTTCAAAAAATTCACGAAACCATTATAGCCGCACTAGAAACTATTTAGATTACGATTTTGAAAGAGAAAATATCCATAACAGCTATAGCATCACTCTCACCTTTAGGTAGCACATTAGAAGAAACTTGGCAGTCTTATCAAAATAAAGAACATTGTTTCTCATTGGTAGATAATAATGGTGAAAAGTCTTGGGTTGCGCCAATGTCTAAATCGGGGAGATTACTTGTAGAGAAGCTTCGTGTATCTGATTCCAAGTACAGGAAATTAGACGATAGTGTCTTAAATGCAATGGTAGCTTCAAGATTGGCTGTAAGAAATTCTGGATGGAAAAGCGATGTAGAATTCGGAATCAATTTAGGTTCTTCTAGAGGGGCAACTAAGTTATTCGAACAATTTCATACAGAGTTTTTAGAAACAGGTTTAGCATCTACTTTAAGTTCGCCCACCACCACGTTAGGTAATATCTCTTCGTGGGTGTCCCATGATTTAGGAGCTACAGGTCCTGAAATTTCTCATTCCATTACCTGTTCCACAGGTTTACATTCTGTATTAAATGGTGTTGCTTGGATTAATAGTGGTATGGCCAATAAGTTTTTGGTAGGCGCAAGTGAAGCACCATTAACTGATTTTACGATAGCCCAAATGAAGGCTTTAAAAATCTATGCAAAATATGACGAGTCTGGTTCGACTTCGATAGATAATTTATCAACGGTAATAGAGCGTAATCAAAACTATCCTTGCCAAGCATTAAATTTAGAAAAGGAGAATAACAGTATGATTCTAGGCGAAGGAGCATCGGTAGCGTGTTTAGAAAAAGGAGTTGTAAAAAATGCTTTAGCTACAATTGATGGATTGGGCTATGCAACTGAAATTTTAAAACACAACACATCCATTTCTGCAAATGCCGTTTGTTTTCAAAAATCGATGAAAATGGCCTTGGGTGATTTACACCCTTCTGATGTTAATGCAATAGTAATGCACGCTCCAGGAACTATAAAAGGTGATTTATCAGAGTATAATGCTATTCAGAAAGTTTTTGGCAGCAACATACCTTCGTTAACAACCAACAAATGGAAGTTAGGTCACACTTTTGCTACTTCGGGTATGCTTAATCTAGAGATGTCACTTTTAATGCTTCAATTTAATGAATTCATACCGGTGCCATTTTTAAAACAAGAAGGGGTAAAAAAAAACATTAAGAAAGTGATGGTGAATTCTGTTGGTTTTGGCGGAAATGCAGTAAGTATTTTGTTGTCAAAAAGTTAATAGCTAATTCGTGGCTACCAAATAAAAACGCTTGAAGTTTTTCTCTAATTAGCTTTAAGTACTATCTTTCAAATATCAACTAAATAGGATTTTTATGGAAACTTGGTTTACTGCATTAACTGTTTTTGAGAAAGTATACTGGGTAGTTGCTTGTATTGCATCTTGCTTTTTATTGATTTTTTTGGTTATGACTCTTTTTGGGGGAGATGCAGACGAAATGAGCGGAGATGTAGATACTGATATTGATGGTGACCACGGGGTAGGTTTTCAGTTTTTATCCTTTAAAAATTTAACAGGCTTTTTTACCATTTTTGGATGGACCGGCATTGCATGTTTAGATAATGGGCTTTCTCACACTCTTACAGTAATTATTTCAGTTATATGTGGCTTATTAATGATGGTTGCTATGGCATCCCTTTTTTATTATTTGGCCAAATTACAGAGTAGTGGCACACTAAAATTGAGTAATGCGCTGAATCAAGTAGGGGAAGTATACTTAACTATAGGCGCCAATAGATCTAGAATTGGTAAGGTGAGTATTAATGTACAAGGCACGTTAAGAGAATTAGAAGCCTTAACAGATGAAAATCAAGATTTAACACAAAGCAATGTGGTGCGTGTAAAGCAGGTGACCGCAAATGGAATATTAATCGTTGAACTATTAAATAAATAACCCTATGCTATTACCATTACAATTAGGTGGAGGTGCATCTTTGATTGCTATCGGATTTGCAATTCTCTTTTTCTTTATCATTATAATTTCCTTTATCAGAAGGTACAAAAGATGTCCTTCAGATCGTATTCTTGTAGTATATGGTAAAGTAGGCGGTGGTAATTCTGCGCGTTGTATTCATGGTGGTGCAGCATTTATTTGGCCGGTAATTCAAGACTATCAATTTTTAGATTTGACGCCCATCTCTATCGAGGTTAATTTGGTAAATGCTTTAAGTAAGCAGAATATACGTGTAAATGTACCTTCAAGATTTACTATAGGGGTATCTACGGAGCCTGGTATTATGCAAAATGCTGCAGAGCGTTTACTTGGATTAGGACAAAATGAAATTCAAGAATTAGCACAAGAGATTATTTTTGGTCAGTTACGTTTGGTTGTAGCTTCCATGGATATTGAAGAAATAAACTCAGATAGAGATAAGTTTTTAACCAATATCTCACAGAGTGTAGAATCAGAATTGAAGAAAGTTGGTCTTAAGCTGATTAACGTAAATATTACTGATATTGTTGACGAGTCTGGTTATATTGAGGCATTAGGTAAAGAGGCGGCTGCACATGCTATAAACGCGGCACGTAAATCAGTTGCAGAAAAAAACAGAGATGGTTCTATTGGTGAGGCAAATGCAGTACAAGATGAACGTACTCAAGTTGCAGCTGCAAATGCAAAAGCGGTAGAGGGTGAAAACATCGCAAAAATCAATGTGGCTAATTCAGATTCATTACGTCGTCAACGTGAAGCGGAAGCAGAACGAACCGCGATTGCATCAGAAAAGGTACAAACTGCTAAAGCATTGGAAGAATCATATGCAGCTGAGCAAATGGCCGAATTAGCAAGAGCAGAGCGTGTTCGTAGTTCTCAAATGGCTGATATTGTCGTTCCGGCCGAAATAGATAAGAAAAAGGTTGAGATTGATGCTGAAGCTAATGCTGAAAGAACAAGACGTATTGCTAAAGGGGAGGCAGATGCCATCTTATTTAAGGCACAGGCCGAGGCACAAGGGCTTTTAGAGGTTTTGACGAAGCAAGCGCAAGGTTTAGATGAAATAGTGAAAGCGGCAGGTAATAGTCCAAAAGATGCCGTACTATTATTGATTGCTGATAAGCTTCCAGAATTGGTTAGAACTCAGGCTGAAGCTATTAAAAATATTAAAATTGATAAAGTGACCGTTTGGGATTCTGGATCCAAAGGAGAAGATGGAAAAAGTTCTACGGCCAATTTCATCTCTGGCATGTATAAATCGGTACCGCCACTTCAAGAAATGTTTAATATGGCAGGAATGCAGTTACCTGAATATTTAAAAGGCAAAGAAGTTGCCTCTGAGTCAATTGAAGAGCAAACTAAATCTTCAGGTGCAACTAAGAATAAAGAGGGCAAATAATTTTTCGTTATCCTGATTTTAAAAATCGTATAATTAAGATATAAACTAGAATTCCACTATTTTTGGGGCAGAAAGAATATGAGATTATATGAGCGAAGCAAGACATAATTGGTCAAAAGAGGAAATTCTAGAAATATATAATAAGCCTTTAATGGAGCTTCTTTATGAGGCTGCAACTGTACATAGAAAGAATCATGACCCCAATACGGTACAAGTTTCTACGTTACTTTCAATAAAGACTGGTGGTTGTCCTGAAGATTGCGGGTATTGCCCTCAAGCAGCTCGTTATCATACCGATATTAAAGGTAATGATCTTATGGCTGTTTCTCAAGTTAAGGCTCAAGCATTACGTGCGAAAGCATCTGGGAGCTCAAGAGTTTGTATGGGTGCCGCTTGGAGAAACGTAAAAGATGGCCCTGAGTTCGACCAAGTTTTAGAAATGGTACGAACTATTAATAAATTAGATATGGAGGTATGTTGCACATTGGGCATGATTACCGAAAATCAGGCAAAGCGTTTGGCAGAAGCCGGACTTTACGCCTACAACCATAATTTAGATACTTCAGAAGATTATTATAAAGACGTTATTTCTACACGCGCATTTGAAGACCGTTTAGATACTATAGAAAACGTTCGTAAGAGTAATGTAACTGTTTGTAGCGGTGGTATTATTGGTATGGGTGAGGCTTTAGAAGATAGAGCGGGCATGTTAGTTGCTTTAACATCTTTGAACCCTCAACCAGAATCTGTTCCTATTAATGCGCTAGTTGCTGTTGAAGGAACACCTATGGAAGATATTGAGCCAATATCTATCTGGGAGATGATACGTATGGTGGCTACTACAAGAATTGTAATGCCGGAGACTCAGGTTCGTTTGTCCGCAGGTCGTACTCAAATGAGTAGAGAAGGTCAAGCAATGTGCTTCTTCGCTGGTGCAAACTCAATTTTTGCAGGTGATAAATTGTTGACTACGCCAAACCCAGATGTAAATGAAGATATGGCCATGTTCAAAATGTTAGGTTTGAATCCTCAAAAACCATTTACAAAAGTCTCTCAGCCAAAAACAGTAGAAGCAACAGATTCACAATTACAGGCAATGGGTGAAAAACCTAAATGGTCTCGACCGGGTCATTCTATCGAGCGTAATGAAACTGCTAAGCAAAAGGCTAAAATTATCGATTAGTATTACATTAATACATTTTTAAGAATATCTTTTCTATTCGTTAATTACCTTTGGCTTCCCTAAAAAAACCATGAGTAATTGAAGTTAGCAGAAATTCCAAGGGTAAATAATATTACCAAGGAAGATTTTATCGAGAACTATTTTAAACCTCAAAAGCCTGTAGTTATACAAAGGGCTATTGAAGGTTGGCCGGCTTTTGACAAATGGAATCTGTCGTACATAAAAAGTGTTGCGGGTGACATTACGGTGCCTCTGTATGATAACAGACCAGTACAGCATAAAGATGGTTTTAACGAGCCACATGCTAAAATGAAGATGGCTGATTATGTCGATTTATTGAAGCGCGAGCCGACTAAATATAGAATATTTCTTTGGAATATTTTAAAAGAAGTACCCGAGTTACAGAAGGATTATACTTTTCCTGATTTTGGATTGAAACTACTTAAGGGACTGCCTATGTTATTTTTTGGGGGTAAAGATTCGTACACCTTCATGCATTATGATATTGACTTGGCAAACATATTTCATTTTCATTTTGATGGAGAAAAAGAGGTCATTCTATTCCCGCAAGAGGAAACAAAGAATCTTTATAAAGTACCACATTCATTAATTACGCATGAAAGTATAGATTTTTCTAATCCCGATTATAAAAAATGGCCGGTATTAGAAAAAGCTTCAGGATTTAAGACTACACTTTCGCATGGTGAAGTTTTATATATGCCTGAAGGATATTGGCACTACATGAAGTATAAATCTCCGGGGTTTTCAATGAGCCTTCGTGCTATGTCACGTAATCCAAAAAATTTAGCTAAAGCCTCCTATAATATATTGATTATGCGTTATTACGACGTGCTGATGCGTAAATTGAAAGGTCAAAATTGGATAGATTGGAAGAATGAAGAGGCGATTTCTAGAACCAACAAAAATCTTGAAGCATTTGTTAAAAATTAAGATGAATTTTATTTTATGAGTTCTTGTAATTTCTCATAAACTAGGTGGCTTTCCCATCCTCTATAAAGTAGATAATCAGCTAGTTTTTTCTTCCTTTTTTGAATATTAGACTCTGAAATTTGCCCTAATCTTTTTATTGCTAGGGTGTCTAAGGTATTTAAATACTCTTGAGGGTCTATTTCTTTTAAAGCAGTAGTTATGTTGTATTTAGAAATGTTTCTAAATTTTAATTCGTTGACAATTCTATTCTTTCCCCACTTTTTTATATTGAATTTACCTCTAGCAAAACTCTTGGCAAAGCGTTCCTCGTTCAAAAATCTATCTTCGATAAGCTGACCGATTATAGTATCAATAGCTAGCGGAATCATACCCATTTCTTTCAGTTTGCCATTAACCTCTTTATGGCAACGATCTTGATAGGCGCAATAACTCTCTATTTTTTTTGTCGCTTCTCGAATGGTATATCCTTTTGTTTTCTGATTCATATTTCTCAAAAATACTAAACAAAAAAAGCGACTCCGTTAGGAAGTCGCTTTTTTTACTTAATATATTGTTTTGCCGTCTTTGTTCTTAAAACGGTATTCAAGATACGTATACGCATCACGTGGTTGTATTTTGATCCATCTTTTGTATTCTAAGAACCATTTTGTTCTCATAGATGGAAATCCTTTAGTTATATAGGCCGCTATAAAAGGATGTATATTTAGTGTTATACTATTGTCCTTTGCTGGCCCTTTTAGGAGTTTTTCAAGATCCACTGTAATTTTGTCTATTAAAACAATAGGTGCTTCCACCTCTTTCCCTGCATTATTAGGGTCCTCTTCGGTTGTTTTAATATTCATTTCAGGGCGTACCCTTTGTCGGGTAATCTGAATCAAACCAAATTTACTAGGAGGTAGTATTTTGTGTTTGGCGCGATCATCACTCATCTCATCTCTAAGATGTTCAAAAAGCCTCTTTCTATGTTGTGCTTTTACCATGTCGATAAAATCAACTACAATAATGCCTCCCATATCTCGTAATCGCAATTGTCTTGCAATTTCTGTGGCTGCCAAAAGATTAACCTCAAGGGCAGTGTCTTCTTGGTTTTTAGCTTTATTGGATCTATTTCCGCTATTCACATCTACTACATGTAGTGCTTCAGTATGCTCTATAATTAAATAGGCACCTTTGCTCATAGTGGCAGTTCGGCCAAAAGAAGTTTTTATTTGTCTTTCTATACCAAATTTCTCAAAAATAGGTACACTAGAGTCATAGTGCTTCACGATATTCTCCTTGTCTGGAGCAATTTCTGCCACGTACTCCTTAACTTCATTATATAAAGTAAGGTCATCTACATGAATACCCGTATAACTATCATTAAATACATCTCTTAAAATTGAAGATGCTCTATTAAGTTCAACAAATACTTTTGATGGTGTTTGAGCACGATTTAATTTTTTACACATTGCTGTCCATTTGTTCAGCAAGTTTTCTAGATCTTTGTCCAGCTCCGCAACTTTTTGTCCTTCTGCAACTGTTCTAATTATTACACCAAATCCTTTTGGTTTAATACTTCTAACTAGACGTTTTAATCTGTCTTTCTCTTCCTTGCTTTCTATCTTTTGGGATACAGAAACACGGTCTGAGAAAGGAACCATCACCAAGTAACGTCCGGCAATTGATAGCTCGGAACTAATTCTTGGTCCTTTAGTAGATATAGGTTCTTTTACAATTTGAACCAATAAGGATTGGTTGGCTTTAATGACATCGGTTATTACACCGTTTTTGTCAATATCGGTCTCGAATGGAAAGCTTTTTAAGGAGTAATCCTGTAATTTTCCTGAGCTCACTTGTTTTATGAACTTAAGCATTGAAGATAATTGAGGACCAAGGTCATGGTAATGCAAAAATGCATCTTTCTCATAACCAACGTTAACAAACGCAGCATTGAGACCGGTTACCGGTTTTCTGATTTTAGCGAGAAAAATATCGCCTACAGAAAAATCATTACTATTTTCTTCTTTATGCAGTTCAGTGAGTTTTCCGTCCTTTAGCAAGGCAAAGTCAACGGCTTGGGAACTAGATCTTACGATTAATTCTCTATTCACCTGAATATATTTTTAGTCGTTCCAACTAAATGTAGGGAACGAACTGATTAAACAATACCATAGACAGATACCATTGTACCTGCCGAAATCCAATATATGGATCTCTATGTCAATGAACGTAAAAAGAAAAAGTAGTTATAAAACTACTTTTTCTTGTGTCGGTTAGCTCTTCTACGCTTCTTGCGCTTGTGTGTAGCTACCTTATGTCTCTTTCTTTTCTTACCACTTGGCATAAAGTTCTTTTTTTAAGATTAATTATTTTACGTGTACGTTGCTCTTAACTCCTTCTACAAAAACCTTTGCAGGTTTAAATGCTGGAATGTTGTGAGCGGGTATTTTAATGGTTGTATTCTTGGAAATATTTCTACCGGTCTTTTCGGCTCTGGTTTTAATAATAAAACTTCCAAAACCTCTAAGGTATACATTATCACCACTTTCCAATGATGTTTTTACCTCTTCCATAAAGGATTCAACTGTAGCTTGTACATCTCCTTTTTCAATTCCCAGCTTATCTGAGATTTTCGATACAATTTCCGCTTTCGTCATCTTTCAATATTAGATTTTCTGTATGTTTTTTCGGGTTGCAAATATATAAATTAAATTCAATCTTTCTTTCTAATGGGTTAATTTTAAGTATATAAACTGCTACTTTTATCACTTAGTATTGAAGAGCATGTCATTTTCGGGTATAATTTTAGATTGGTATCATCAAAATAAGCGTTCATTACCATGGCGCAAATCTTTAAATCCGTACAAAATATGGCTGTCAGAAATTATTCTTCAACAGACTCGGGTAGCCCAGGGAGCCCCGTATTACTTAAGGTTTGTTGAGCAATTTCCAACTGTACATCATATGGCCAATGCAAGTGAAGAAGAAGTTTTAAAACTTTGGCAAGGTTTGGGCTATTATTCTAGGGCTAGAAATTTACATGCTACTGCAAAAATTGTCGTTGATCAATATAATGGAGAGTTTCCAGATACCTATAACGAGCTTTTAAAGTTGAAAGGTGTGGGTGATTATACTGCAAGTGCCATTTCTTCTATATGTTTTAACAAACCTCAAGCAGTAGTAGACGGTAATGTGTACAGAGTTTTATCTAGATATTTCGGAATCGATATCCCAATTAATAGTGCTGAAGGCATAAAGTATTTTAAATCATTGGCTGAAAAAGTAATGGATGTCAATGATATAAGAGATTATAATCAAGGTATAATGGAGTTTGGTGCTATACAATGCTCACCAAAAAAACCACTTTGTTTACACTGTCCTTTAAATGAAAGCTGTGTAGCGCTGCAAAAAGGAATTGTTGGTCAATTGCCCGTAAAGCTGAAAAAGACAAAAGTGAGAAATCGATTCTTTAATTATATTATACCTATATATATTGATGCAGACGGAAATCGATTTACAAATCTTCAACAGAGAAAAGGAAAGGGTATTTGGCAAAATTTATGGGAGTTTCCATTAATTGAATCAAATTCTATGTTAGAAATTGAAGATGTAGATAATAGGTATAAGCAATTATTTGAAGGTAATGGCGAAATTGAATTAATCGAATTTAATGAGGTTGCTATCATCCATAAGTTATCACATCAGCATTTACACACTAAATTTTGGATATTAAACACTAACACTGAAATTCCGAATCAAATTTCCTTTGAAAAAATCAAGGATTTTCCTGTGCCTGTTTTAATAGCAGATTTTATTAAAGCGTTTAAATTTTAGTACTTTTGATTTTTATATCTTTAAGTTATGAGCGGTACATTAAATAAGGTAATGTTGATTGGACATTTAGGTGATGAGGTGAAAATGCATTATTTTGAAGGAGGCGGCAGTATTGGTAGATTTCCAATTGCCACAAATGAGACATACACCAATAAATCTACTGGTGAGCGAGTTACAAATACCGACTGGCATAACATTGTAGTTAGAAACAAAGCTGCCGAAATTTGCGAAAAATACCTAAGTAAAGGCGATAAAGTATATGTCGAAGGAAGGTTGAAAAATCGTCAATGGCAAGGTGAAGATGGTAACACAAGATATAGTACTGAAGTACATGTAACAGATTTCACCTTTTTAACCACCAAAAAAGATGCTGGGGCAAATGATAACAGTTCTGTTTCTATTACCCCAAAAGCAAGTAATGATAACAGTAAGCCAGTTAAGGCTCCTGCACCTTTAAGCCAAGAGGCCGAGGATGATCTTCCCTTTTAATAATAAATAATAGATACTATTGGACCCAGACCCCTTTCCGTTTTTAGTGACTTCATTGGCTGTAAACGGTGTGTTTACAATTAATATAATCGTACTATGTGTATTGCTTATGTGCTCTGCTCTTATTTCTGGCGCTGAAGTGGCAATGTTCGGTCTTTCGCCAAATGAAATAAAAGAATTACAAGATGAAAAATCGGCAAAAAGTACTATTCTTATTAAGTTGCTTGAGCGCCCAAAAAAACTACTGGCTACCATATTGATTGCCAATAATGCCATTAATATTGGTGTTGTTTTATTGTTCAGCATTATTGGAGATACATTGTTCAAAAATGTTAATCAAGTATTATTTGGAGTAGTATCTGTGCGATTTTTACTTGAAGTAGTTGTAGCGACTTTTCTAATTTTAATGTTTGGTGAAATTCTACCTAAGGTCTATGCTAATAGAAATAGAATGAGTTTTTCGCATTTAATGGCATTTCCATTGCGTGTATTAGATTTTGTTTTTTCGCCATTAAGTTTACCTATGCGTTCAGGAACATTGTTTTTATACAACAAACTAGGCAAAAAGAAATCGAATTTGAGTATAGATCATTTGTCTCAAGCATTAGATTTGACTTCTCATGGCGATACGACCAAAGAAGAGAAGAAAATTTTAGAGGGTATCGTGACCTTTGGTAATACAGATACGAAACAGGTAATGCGCCCTCGTATCGATATTTTTGCCCTTAATGAGCAGATGAAGTTTCTAGAAGTTATAGGTGAAATAAAGAAAAACGGTTATTCTCGTATTCCTGTATTTGGTGAAAACATAGACACGGTTAAAGGCGTTTTATATGTGAAAGATTTGTTGCCTTATTTAGATAGAAAGACTTTCAATTGGATGACGTTGATACGTGAACCATACTTTGTTCCTGAAAATAAGAAGCTTGATGATTTATTAGCAGAATTTCAGGAAAAGAAAAATCACTTGGCAATTGTAGTTGATGAATATGGTGGTACTTCAGGGTTGGTCACATTAGAAGATATTATTGAGGAAATAGTTGGTGATATTAGTGATGAATTTGATGATGAAGATTTAATTTTTTCTAAATTGGATGATTTTAATTATGTTTTCGAAGGCAAAACTCCACTTAAAGATTTTTATCGTGTAATAAAATTAGAGGACAGCGATATCTTTGAAGAAAATAAAGGAGAATCAGAAACCCTTGCAGGTTTTGTTTTAGAGAAAGCAGGAAGCTTTCCAAAACGAGGTGAAAAGATATTATTTGAATCTTATACTTTTATGGTTGAGGGTATGGATAAAAAAAGATTGAAACAAATAAAAGTAACCCTGCCCCATGAAGCTTAAATCGTTAGTAGGTATTTTGAGTGTAGTTCTTTTTGTCATGAGCTGTCAAGATGAGCCCATTCCTAAACCAAAGGCTAAAATTCGCTTAGAGTATCCACAGGGTAAGTTAGCAGATTTAGAAACTGAAAATTTTAGTTTTAAATATAATCAGCTAGCAGTGGCTAAGTTGAATGGAGATAAGGCATATACCATTTCGTATCCAGAAATGAAGGGAGCTATTTTTCTTAGCTATAAGAAAGTAGATAATAATTTGGAACAACTAATCAACGATTCAAAACGACTTAGTTACGAGCATGCTGTAAAAGCAGATAATATTGTGGAGCAACCTTACGTAAACCCTGATGAAAAGATATACGGAGCTTTATTTGAAGTTCAGGGCAATGCTGCTTCACAGTCACAGTTTTTTGTAACTGATAGTGTCAATCATTTTCTTACGGGCTCGGTTTATTTTTATACAAAACCTAATTATGATTCTATTCTACCGGCGGCATCATATCTTCAGAATGATATTAGGGGAATTATAGAAACCCTTAGGTGGAAAAACTAATTGTATACTATGATGACAAAAGATAATCTTTTAAACTGTCATAAGCGAATACAGCCATTTATTCATAATACCGCAGTGCTTACTTCTAGATTAATAGACAGGGAAGTAAATGCAAATCTCTTTTTTAAATGTGAGAATTTTCAAAGGGCAGGTGCTTATAAAATGCGAGGTGCTACAAATGCAATTTTGCAATTATCGGAGAAACAGAAGAAAAACGGAGTGGTAACACATTCATCTGGTAATTTTGCCCAAGCATTGTCTTTGGCAGCACAAAGTGTTGGTATAACTGCGCATATCGTTATGCCAAATACAGCGCCAGAAGTTAAAAAAGTTGGCGTAAAAGAATACGGTGGCAATATTTATTTGTGTGAGCCAACAGTGCAGGCTAGGCAGGCTTTAGCAGATGAAATTGCCATAAAGACTGGTGCAACATTTATACATCCCTCTAACGATGCGAATGTTATACTAGGTCAAGGTACAGCTGCTTTAGAATTACTAAAAGAACATCCTGATTTAAATTATATTTTTTGCCCAGTTGGTGGTGGCGGACTTATAGCTGGTTCGGCTTTAGCGGCGAAATACTTTGGGAATAACTGTAAGGTATGCGGTGCAGAACCTTTTGAGGCCGATGACGCCTATCGTTCTTTAATTAGTGGTAAAATTGAAGGAAATGAGACCGTTAATACCATTGCAGATGGTCTCAAAACTACATTAGGTGATATTAATTTTCCTATAATAAAGGAGCTGGTTAGCGGAATAATTAGAGTACATGAAGATGAAATTATAGCCGCAATGAAACTTGTTTGGGAACGAATGAAAATTATCATTGAACCATCTAGCGCGGTAACTTTAGCTGCAGTTATTAGGCAATCTAAAGAGAACCCAGAGGCTTTAAAAAATAGAAAAGTGGGAATTATAATTTCAGGTGGAAATGTCGATTTATCTAATCTTCCTTTTTAATTCTCTAAGTTCTCCTAGAATTGTTTATTGCTTTTTTAAAATTTCTTCAGCACGTTGAATGCTAGAATTGATATCCTCTTTCACCTTTTTAACCTTCACTTCTTCTTCCTTTAGCCATTGCTCTTTTTCTTCAGAAAGTTCTTTTCCGTTCATTGTTTCCTCATAATCAAAACGATTTCCAAAACCTTGCATCCAATCCATCATAGATTTATTTGCTTGTTGTAAATCTTTCATCGCTTTTGCTTCTATAGACTCTGCGCCAAGTGAATCTGCCATAGGTTTTAATTGCCCTACTAGTTTACCTAAAGTTCCCATTTTTGGCATTACTTCATTATGAATGTCCATAACTTGTTCCATTCGTGAAGTTTCTTCTGCCTTTTTAGATTCCTTACATGAGGTTACACTTAGTAGGCCGACGATAGTTAGAAGTGTAAATAATTTTTTCATTTTAATTTTTATCTTTAGTGGTAACTGAATTTATAGTATACTCGTAATCCTTTACTTTGGTGCTCGTTATTACAGATTTCAAATCTTCAATAGAAACTAAATTTTGGTCGAAAGTGACAACTCCATTTTTATCTTTAAAACTAACTTCTGCTGAGATAACACCTTTTGTTTCATTTAGGTTCGAAGCTATCTTGTCTGCACAACCTTCTTGACAAGCCATACCATCAATTTCGAGAGTAACGACTGTAGATGAGGCAGATTTAATTACAGTAATTGTATTAGAAGTGTCTTGAGCTACCAAAATATTTGCTGTTAAACAGAACATAATAATGTTTAGAAGTAAATAGTTGATTTTCATTTTAACATTTTATGGTTAATAAAAAGTAATACTTAAAAAGATGCTTTTGTAAAGATAGCAAATATCGAAAATGCATTCCGTAAACAATTATTAAAATAAGAGCTTAGACCAATCATTATCTTAGAAAAAAAGCCACTTTTGCTTAAAATTTAAGGAGTTGAAAAATATTGATCAAAAGTGGGGTTACCTTATTATTCTATCAATGATATGGGGTTCATCTTTTATTCTGATTAAAAAATCATTGTTGGGCTTTACACCTATTCAAGTTGGGGGGCTACGTATTTTATTTGCTTCCCTTTTACTTTTTTTAATAGGCTTTAAGTCATTGAAAACTCTAGAAAAAGCCGATTGGAAATGGGTGGTTGTTGCTGGTCTGTGTAGTTCATTTTTTCCTCCATTTTTCTTTGCTTTAGCGCAAACGGAAATAAGTAGTGGCATTACATCGATTTTAAATTCTGTTGCGCCATTGTTCACCACTTTGGTCGGAATTGCTCTTTTTGGACTAGCATTAAAAGGCCGGCAGATTCTGGGGGTGTTTATTGGGCTATTAGGAACTGTAGTGCTTATCGCTGCAGGAATGGAGAATAACATCAATCAAAACTATTGGTATTCGTTCTTTATTATTTTTTCTGCATTAGGCTATGCCTTTAATATCAATATCATTAAAAAGCACTTATCACATTTAAGCCCATTGGCGGTAACGACTGCAAGTTTTGGAGTAGCTTTTTTTCCGGCTTTAATTTTGCTTATATATTCAGGGGTTTTCAGTCATTTTGTAGATAGTGCTGCTATGCAGCAAGCAGTTTGGTATCTGTTGGCATTGGCATTATTGGGTACAGCATTGGCGAACATATTATTTAATAAGCTTATCAAGCTTTCTAGCCCGGTTTTTGCAGCGTCCGTAACATACTTAATACCTCTTGTAGCAGTATTATGGGGCTTTTTAGATGGTGAACGAATTTCAATGGTTCAGTTATTAGGCGGACTGATTATTTTGTTTGGTGTATGGCTTGTAAATCGAAAAAAACAATAATTAGTGGGGGTTAAATCAAAAACAACTGTAACAAATAAAATATAGTATTGTCTTTTAACAGAAGTAATTAGATTAAAAACTAGAACTCATGAAAAAATTAATTTTTACTGCTTTAACCTTGGTATTCATTATAGGCGGAATTCAAGCTCAAGAAAAAACATATAACGTTAAATCATTTGATAAGTTAATTGTAAGTCCGCATATTGAAGTAAACCTTGTTGAAGGTGATGAAGAAAGCGTTGTAATTGATAATGCGAAAATTTCATTAGATAAAATAAACGTAGAAGTAGAGGGTAGAACCTTACGAATGTACTTAGATGGTGCTAAGATGGTAACAAAGTCTGAGCGTATATCTAGTAATCAATGGCGAGGCAGTAAGCCATTATATAAGGGTACCATGGCATCGGTTACAGTAACCTATAGAAAGCTCGAGAATTTATCTATTAGAGGCGAAGAGATAGTAAGATGTAAAAATCCTTTTAATGCCGATGATTTTAAAATGTCCTTGTATGGTGAGGCAAAAGTTTATTTTGACTCGGTTTCTATAGATGAAATGACCGTTGCAATTTATGGTAGCAGTTATTTGGAAATTGGTGAAGGCACGGTATCACGCCAAGTGTTTAGAGCATATGGAGAAAGCGAAGTAAATACCGAAGGTATGGTTGCTGACGAAACTAAAATTACCGCCTACGGTGAAAGTAACTTTAGGGTGAATGTTGTGGACCGATTAAAAGTTACATGCTATGGTGAAACCAATGTAAACTATTCAGGTAACCCAGAGGTAGATAAAGGATTAATTTTTGGCGAAGCGAGAATAAGAAAGATAGGATAGTAATTTAGCCTTTCAGGAAAAAACAAAAAACCCGCTAGATAGCGGGTTTTTCTATACTTAATAATTCAAATGTTATTCAAAATCAATAGCGGAAACACCATCATTAATCTTAATTTCAGAAACTATGAACTCAAAATTTTGAGGCCCCACTGTTTGAATTAATTTAAATGGGAATAAAATTCCGTCTACTTCTTGGTAATTTTCAAAGTTAGAAGTGCTTGTCATTTGCTGTCCTTGCATTTCGGTTATATTAACCTCCTGCAATTTTAGTCCGGTTTCTATATCGTAAAAGGCCAATTTATTGTCGTTTACCTTTAGTTTGTATGCATTTTTGTCGCCAACCATTTCCATGCCTTCTAATGATATTCCTTCAAGTTTCGCATAGTTTAGTTCAGGAAAAAGTGCTGACTCCTCTTTAATTTTCATGACTTCCTCCTCTGAGAAATCTTTACGTTGGCCTTGTGCTACCATATAGCCACCATCACCATTAAGTACTTGCTTGCTCATCGAATTCCCCATCATTTTTATATCCTGCATAAATTGATTATTAGTGGTTTTCTTCATTTCTAGCTCAAGCTTCATTCCTTGCATTTCTGCAGCAGCAGTCATGGCGTAAGATTTAGCGGCTTCCAATTTGGCTTTGCCTCCGATTGATTTAATGTATTTTTCAATAACTGTTTTGACTGTAATGCCTTCAGGTGCCGATGCTTTATAATCAGGAGTTTCGATTCTATCGGCTGTTTTAGAATAAGACAAAACAGGTAATTTTTTACCATGGAAATCAATATTTTCAAGACTCGATAAAATTTCACTTCCTTTTCCTACTACTACAACGCGTGCATTGTTAACATTGAAATACTTTTTGGCAGCTAGTTCTACATCCCCTTTACTAACGTTCTCTAGTTTTTCTAAAAATGATTTATAAAAGTCTTTTGGTAAATCTTCCTTTTCTACATTCAAAGCATACCTTGCAATGGTCTGTGGGTTTTCTAAAGCCATTATAAAACTTCCGGCATATAATGCTTTAGTGGTTTTAAGCTCTTTTTCAGTGACCGGTTGAGCATTAATAAGCTCAAGTTCTTTTAATATTTCTACTATTGAACTGTCGGTAACCATGTTTCTTACCTCTGCTGAAGCTGTGAATCTTGAAGGAGCGTATTTGTCATTTCCTAATGAAGTATATGCTCCGTAGGTAAACCCTTTATCTTCTCTAAGATTTAGGTTTAGCCTACTATCAGAACCGCCTCCTAAAATTTGATTTGCTAATAATGCGGCAATAAAATCATCATCTTTCATTTTTAGGGTAACAATATTCTGTACGGCAATTTCAGATTGTACAGCATTGGGCATGTCAACTAAATTTATCTGTGTGTTCGGTACGTTTTTAGGTTCCGAATAGCTGAAACTTGGCGGTACGGCCTTCGTCCATGAGGTGAAAAAGGTGTCTGTCAATGTCTTGACTTCATCTAAGGTTACGTCTCCAATTACAATTAGATAGGCATTTGCAGGGACAAAATAATCCCTGTAAAATTCCTCTACATCAGCAAGGGTAACATTATTTACAGTTTTCTCAGTAGCGAATTCCCCATATGGGTGGTTTTTCCCATAGGCTAGTGCGCGTTGTACTCTACCTGATATAGCAGAAACTACCTTTTCTTCAGCTTTAAGTCCTGCAAGAATTTTATCTTTTTCCTTGTCAAATTCTTCTTGTGTGAAGTTTGGATATATAGCAGCATCGGCCATAAGTTCCATCATCCTAGGAAAATATTTAGAAAGAGATTGAGCGTAAGCACCTTGTGAACTATAGCTAAGTCGAGCGCCTAAAAAATCAATTTCTTCGTTGAATTCATCTTTGGCAATGTTTTTAGAGCCCTTGCCTAGTAGGCTTCCTGTTAAACTGGCAACGCCAGCCTTATCACCTTCTAAAATAGGTGGATTATCTATTGACAATTGAATGGATACTCTGGGTAATTTATGATTTTCAACAACTAAGACTTTTAAGCCATTATTTAGATTAAAAGTTTCGGGTTCGCCTAAATTAATTTCTGGCGCTAGACCCGGTGTTGGCATAATAGAACGGTCTACTTGGGCTTGTAAGGGGAAGAAGCAGAAAAGGGTGAATAATAATATATATGTAGTTTTCATAATTTTTTAGTTTGCAGTATTTTGTTCAGGTAGGTATTCTAATACCAATCTTTGATTAGGATTTAAATATTTGTTGGCTACTTCTTTTATTTCCTCTTTAGTGATAGATCTGTAAACTTCTATTTCTTTATTTATCAAAGAAGTATCGCCATAAAGCATATAGTATTCAGCTAAAGAATTTGCGATGCCTTCAACACTAGAATTACTGTTCACAAATTGATTTTCAAATTTATTCTGTAGTTTTTGATAATCATTTTCAGATATAAGATTAGTTCTCAATTTCTCGATTTCTTCCTCCATTTCTGTGTTAAGCATTTCCAAGCTGGTTTCCCCTACAGGCAAGGCAAAAACAATGTACATGCCGTAATCTTCTTGTGTAGCAGGAAAAGCGCCTACCTGTAATGCTTGCTTTTGTTCGTCAACTATTTTCTTATAGAGTTTAGATGAAGGTCCATCACTTAAATAAGTAGATATCATATCTAATACCTGACTGTCTCTATTTTTAAGTCCGGGAGTTCTATAAGCAATCATTGTAGCCGGAATTTGAATATTTGGGTCGTAGGTTTTTGCGTTGATTTGTTCTAAAATAGGTTCCTCTTTAGGGAAGTTTCTAGAAATTTCTTGACCTTTAGGGATGGTGCTGAAATAATCTGAAATCAGCTTTCTAGCATTCTCTTTTTTAAAATCGCCTGCAATCACCAATACGGCATTATTAGGTACATAGAATTTTTTCTGAAATGCTATGAATTCTTCTAGAGTAGCAGCATCTAAATGGTCCATTTTGCCAATTACGGTTTCCTTATAAGGATGATTTTTAAAGAGATTCTTCTTTATGTTTTCAATAAACTTACCATAAGGTGAATTATCTACACGCAACCTTTTTTCCTCCTTTACAACTTCATTCTGCGTATCGACCCCCTTTTGGTTAATGACAGGATGCAACATTCTTTCTGATTCTAACCAAAGGCCTAATTGTAAATTGTTTGATGGGAAAACCTCATAATAATATGTTCTGTCTTCATCTGTAGTGGCATTTCCAGAACCGCCATTTGATGATACGATTTGATCCCATTTTCCTTTTTCTATGTTTTCAGTACCTTCAAAAAGTAGATGCTCGAAAAAATGTGCGAAACCAGTGCGTTCTGGGTCCTCATCTTTAGAGCCTACGTGATAAAGAACAGAAATTGAGATAATAGGTGCCGTATTATCTTGATGTAAAATTACGTGAAGGCCATTATTTAAGTCATACTCTTCAAAATTAACCTCTTGTGCGAAGGCTAATATTCCATTAAATAATATGGCCGTGACCAATAGTAGTTTGTGTTTCATTTAGTTAGTGTTTAATTAGCATTTTTTTAAATATTCCGAACTATTAGTAGGTATTATTATCGTTTTGTTACGTCAAAAAGCCATTTTGTAGGAACAATCCTCAAGATATGTATTCTTTAACAATTTTTATCAAAGTTATCGTTGTTTATTCATTATCTTAAATGTCTAAACAAAAAAAATATTTTCAAAGATGAATAACTATGCCTTACCTATTCGATTTGGAGTTGCAGCTAGTGGGTGTTTAATTGCTTACTTTTTAATATTATCTCTACTGGGATTGCATACCAACGTGTTCTACAGTCTTTTTAATACAATCATTACTGGATTTGCAATTTTTGAAGCCATCAAGTATTTTAAACTAAAAAAAGGGGGCTCTTTTACTTATGCAACTGGTTTTATGGCTGGTTTAATAACAGGTGGGGTTGCGACATTAATATTCACCATATTTTTCGCGATATATTCTACTGAGCTTCAGCCGGGTTTTCTAGAAGAACTATCAACGCGTTGGGCAAATACGTATCGAAGTTTTGAGGCCATTGTATTTTTAGTTGTAGCAACTATGGGTTTTACGACTAGTTTGGTATTGACACTATCATTTATGCAACTTTTCAAAAGTTCAAATACCACCAAAAATAAGCGTAATTAAAAATCTTAAAAAACGCTTGTAAATTCATGATTAAGAATTATATTTGCACCCGCCTATGGAAAAAATCCATTAGGTTTAATTTTTACATTTAACAATATGTACGCAATTGTAGAGATGGCAGGGCAGCAATTTAAAGTTGCAAAAGACCAGAAAGTGTACGTTCACCGTTTACAGGTAGAAGAAGGTAAGAAAGTCACTTTTGACAATGTACTTCTTTTGGCTGATGGATCGAACGTTACTGTTGGCGCCCCGGCTATAGACGGAGCCGCAGTAGAGGCTAAAGTCGTTAAACACCTTAGAGGTGACAAAGTAATCGTTTTTCATAAGAAAAGACGTAAGGGTTACAGAAAGAAAAATGGACATCGTCAATCTTTAACTGAGATTGTAATTGAATCTATCATTTCAAAAGGAGCTAAAAAAGCAGAAGCTAAGAAAGCTGAACCAAAAGCTAAAAAAGAAGAAGCTAAAGCCGCTCCAATTGCAGCTAAGCCAAAAGCTAAAAAAGCTACAGGTAAAGGTGACGATTTGAAGAAGATTGAAGGTATCGGACCAAAAATTGCCGAAACTTTAAGTGCTGCAGGTATTTCTACTTTTGCAGAGCTAGCAAAAACTGATTCAGCAAAAATTTCTGAAATTATTGCTGATGTACGTGGAAATCATGTAACAGATACTTGGCCAAAGCAAGCACAATTAGCTGCTGATGGTAAATGGGACGAGTTACAGAAATGGCAAGACGAATTAGATGGTGGTGTGGCTAAATAAGCTGACCCATTAAGTATAATAATATTTAAAACCTTAGACAATGGCACATAAGAAAGGTGTAGGTAGTTCGAAAAACGGTAGAGAGTCAGAATCAAAACGATTAGGTGTTAAGATTTTTGGTGGTCAGGCTGCAATCGCTGGTAACATTTTAGTTAGACAGAGAGGAACAAGACACAATCCTGGTGAAAATGTTTACGCAGGAAAAGATCATACATTACACGCACGTGTAGATGGTTTAGTAAAGTTTACGAAAAAAGCTGGTGGAAAATCATTTGTTTCCATTGATCCTTTCGAAGCTTAAACTAAATAGCACATTATAAAAAACCTCTTCAGAAATGAAGAGGTTTTTTGTGTTTAATAATTTTTGAAGTATAATATAATACTACTATTACAAAAGTTTCTCTCCAATTTCAAACCAAGAGTTTACACGTTCAAAACCTTTTGTATTAACATTGTGTGGTGATGTAAATTGTAAGCCACGACCCTCGAAATTCTCTAGGTTATAATTTCTATCATCAATTAATATATCACCCTTTAAAACATGCTTATGTCCACAAAGAATTCGATTTTGCCATGGTATAAAAGGAAAATGCTCATCTAGCCATTCGCTCTTCTCTTCAAGAGAATTTGGGAACTGCATTGCTGCAGATGCTATATAAACTTCATGTTTACTTGCTAATTTTGATAAGATTTCTTGACTGCCAGGTATAATTTTAAGGTTTCTGAAAAAACCTCTTCTAGTAGCATGTTTTCTAACACTATCTTGATGCGCTTCAGGTACCATTCGCCATACTTCTGATCCAGAGCATAATTCCGAAGTTAGTTCACCATTGAATTCGGCATTGTAAAGCTCTATATGAGCACCATAGGTGTCAGCAATTACCTCATCCATATCTACAAATAGTATCATATAATTTTATTTTTAACGAAGTACGGAAAAACGCTTTTAATGAGAAAATGAAAATTATAAAGTTATTACTTAATGTTTACGATATACTTATAGACAGGACTATTAGAAGCGAATAATCTAAGGCCTAATATTTATTGAAAATCGGTATGAAGTCAATAATATAATTATATCAGCATAGGTTTCTCTATAAATTTTAGCTACTTTAAAATATAATTTTAAACAATCTTAATCATGAAAAAATCAATCATTTGTGTTGCAATGGCTAGTACGTTATTATTCTCTAGTTGTTTGGGTTCTTTTAGCGCTTTTAATAATTTAAAAGACTGGAATCAAGGCTTATCAGATAGTAAGTTTGTTAATAACCTTGTATTTTGGGGATTGAACATTATTCCGGTATATGGTCTTTTCTTTTTAGGTGATGCTATTATTTTTAACGTTATAGAGTTTTGGAGTGGATCTAACCCAATTGCGATGGAAGAAGGTGATATAGAAACCCAAATGGTAGAAAGAGATGGTAATACATTTGAAATGACCGCTACCAAAAATAGATTACAAGTAACAGTGGTAGATGGTCCTAAGAAAGATAAGAAAATTGATTTGGTGTATAAGCCAAGTGAAAAATCATGGAATGCAGTTCGGCCAAATGGAGAAATCATAAAACTATCTTCTTTTGAAGAAGGATTTTATATTGTTTACATGCCTAACGGAAAAGAGGTTAAGATTAATCCGTTGAGTTCAAAAGAAGAAGGTTTAGCTCAAATTAAAGAACAAACCGATTGTTATTACTTAGATGGTATGTTGGCTGAAAACAACTAAAACTAAGAATTTTAAACAAAAAAAGGTCCTGATGAAAATCAGGACCTTTTTAATTTATAACCGATATTTTAATATCTGTAGTACTCTGGTTTATAAGGCCCTTCAACAGTTACGCCTATATATTCAGCTTGTTCTTGCTTTAATTCGGTAAGTTCAGCACCTAAGCGGGACAAGTGAAGTTTAGCTACCTTTTCATCTAAATACTTTGGTAGCATATATACATTGTTGTCATAGTTATCACTATTCTTCCAAAGTTCTATTTGAGCCAAAGTTTGGTTCGTAAAGGAATTACTCATTACAAAACTTGGGTGGCCAGTTGCACAACCTAAGTTTACCAATCTACCTTCGGCTAAAATGATAATGTCTTTTCCTTTAATAGTGTATTTATCTACCTGAGGTTTAATTTCATCTTTGGTATTACCATGATTCTTATTTAACCAACCCATATCGATTTCATTATCAAAATGACCAATATTGCAAACAATGGCTTTATCCTTAAGCGCTTCAAAATGCTCAGCTCTAATAATGTCTTTGTTTCCAGTAGTAGTAATAACGATATCGGCATTACCAATAACCGTTTCAAGCTTCTTAACTTCGAAACCGTCCATGCAGGCTTGTAATGCGCAAATTGGGTCGATTTCTGTAACGGTAACAATTGACCCAGCTCCTTTGAATGATGCAGCAGTACCTTTACCTACATCACCATAACCTGCAACAACAACACGCTTACCCGCGAGCATTGTATCTGTAGCTCTCCGAATGGCATCAACAGCACTTTCACGACAGCCATATTTATTATCAAATTTCGATTTAGTAACAGAATCATTAACATTTATTGCGGGCATAGGTAGTGTGCCTTTTTTAACGCGCTCGTACAATCGGTGAACACCGGTAGTGGTTTCTTCTGAAAGCCCTTTAATGCCAACAGCCATTTCTGGGTATTTATCCAATACCATATTAGTAAGGTCACCACCGTCATCTAAAATCATATTTAATGGCTTTCTGTCTTCACCAAAAAATAAGGTCTGTTCTATACACCAATCAAATTCTTCTTCATTCATTCCTTTCCAAGCATAAACAGGTACACCTGTTGCTGCAATTGCAGCAGCAGCTTGGTCTTGAGTGGAAAATATATTACATGAGCTCCAAGTTACTTCAGCACCTAAAGCCGTTAGTGTTTCAATTAATACAGCTGTTTGAATTGTCATGTGAAGACATCCGGCAATACGGGCCCCTTTTAAAGGTTGCTCGTTTTTATACTCTTCTCTTAACGACATTAGTCCTGGCATTTCTGCTTCTGCCAATTCAATTTCTTTTCTTCCCCAGTCAGCAAGGGAAATATCCTTAACCTTATAAGGCACATACGGAATAGTTTTCGTGCTCATATCTTTATTATTTTATACTTTCGTTTATCTGTGATAAGCAATTTTTAATAAGCCACAAAGGTACGAATAACCCTAATAATCTCATGCCGCTTTACAAAACTATAACATTAAATGAAGAAACTTCCTTAGCAATTTGGAAGGTTGACGAGACTGAAGATAAGCTTTGGGAGAATATTGAACTTACTACACATTGCCAAAAAAGATTCGATGGTATGAAGTCAGAGTTACATCGAAGGGCTTTTTTGAGCATACGGCATTTATTAACTACATATGGGTATACCGATTTTGATTTGATTTATGATACAAACGGAAAACCACACTTGAAGGATGGTAAATTTATTTCTATTACACATTCACATAATTTTACAGGAATAATTGTAAGTGCCTCTGAGGAGGCAGGTATCGATATTGAAATGCAACGAGATAAGATTCTTCGCATAGCACATAAGTTTACGCCATTTGAAGAGTACCGAACCTTAGCGAATACTGCTGCAATTATTAGAAAATTGACAATTGTTTGGGGAGCTAAAGAATCGCTGTATAAAATTTTTGGGGAGCGAGGGTTAAGTTTTTTACATCATATAAATGTGCATGACTTCTCATTTGATGATAATAAAACATCAGCACAAATAATTTATAAAGGTATCTTATCAAATTATGGTATACACTTTTTAGAATTTGAAGATTTTACTTGTGTATATGCTACAAAAAACAAAGCATAAGAAATCATTATATTAATAGACTATTTATGGAAATTTCAGTAGAATTAACTTTTTCGCCACTACAAGACGATTTTGAGGAACATATTATTCAATTTATTAAAAAACTTAGAGCATCTGGCTTGACTATTCTTGAAAATCCGCTTAGTACTCAAGTATTCGGATCTTATGATACGGTGATGCAAGTGCTGAACCAAGAAATCAAAATAGCATTTGAATTAATGGATCGCGGTCTTTTGTTTATGAAAATCGTAAAATCGGATAGAAGCGACTATGAGCCCCATTTTTGATTATTTTTTTGGTCAATACAGTACGTATGACACTTTAGATATCACTCTTGAGATTATTGCTGTAATTTTCGGTCTTTTTTCTGTTTGGTTTTCCAAGCAAAATAATATTTGGGTATATCCTACGGGGTTGCTAAGTACTTCAATTTTCGTATACTTACTTTTAAAGTGGGGTTTGATTGGCGATATGCTTATTAATATATACTACTTTATAATGAGTTTGTATGGTTGGTATATTTGGACGAGAAAGGTGGACGCCGAACATTTTACACCAATTACTAGTGCTACAAAAAAGGAACATAAAATTTCTTCTTTAATATTTATAGGTACCATAGTATTTGTGTTTATCGTTTATCAAATTTTTGATAAGTGGACTAGTTGGACTGCCTATGTCGATACGGTAACAACTGCTATCTTTTTTGTGGGGATGTGGTTAATGGCCAAAAGAAAAGTAGAAAATTGGATATATTGGATCATTGGTGATATAATATCCGTTCCATTATATTTCTATAAAGGATTTACGTTTACTAGCTTTCAATACCTAATTTTTACAATATTGGCCGTTTATGGTTATTACGCATGGAAGAAAAATATAGACAGCAACCTTCAAACATCTTAAAAGTCGTACTTTTTGGACCCGAATCTACAGGTAAAACTACATTATCTGAGCAATTGGCGCGATATTATAATACAGTATGGGTGCCAGAGTATGCTAGAGAATATTTACAAGATAAATGGAATGACGAACGTAAAACCTGCGAACCTCACGATTTGCTTCCAATTGCAGAAGGGCAGATGCGACTAGAAAACGAGTTGACCAAAAAAGCAAGTAAAATTTTGATTTGCGACACTGATTTATTAGAAACAAAAGTATATTCGGAAGCGTATTATATTGGAAATTGTGATCCAATTTTAGAAAAGTATGCCTTAGAGAATACGTATAATCTGTATTTGCTTACGTATATTGATATTCCTTGGGAAGCTGATGATTTAAGAGATAAGCCTGGCGAACGAGAAGAAATGTTTTCTTATTTTAAAGGCACTTTAGAAAAATACGGTAAAAATTTTATTACCTTGAAAGGGAACAAGAAAACACGTTTAGAGAAAGCCATTAACCATATAGATCAGTTATTAAATAAATGATACAACTTACAGAGAACGACGAAAAGCAATTAAGGGAAAAAGGAATTTCAAAAGAAAAGGTGATAGACCAAGTCAACACTTTTAAAGAAGGTATTCCTTTTGTTCAACTAAAAAATGCAGCTGTTATTGGAAATGGAATTCTCAAGTTTACTGAAGCAGAGGAAAAGGAGTTAATAAAATTGTATGATTCCAAATTAGAAGATTTAGATATTTTGAAATTTGTGCCAGCTTCTGGTGCTGCTTCACGCATGTTCAAGGCATTATTTAATTTTTTAGAAGTTTATAATCCAGAGGAAGAAACCCTTGAAGCATATTTTGAAAGAACAAACGATAAGGATTTAAAGGTCTTTTCAGAAGGATTAGAACGTTTGCCTTTCTATAAGAAGGTTATAGAAAGGTTGCAAAACCATAATGGTTCTACTGGTAAAAAAGTACACCGATTTGTATCAGAGTTAATGGGTGAGAATGCACTTAACTATGGTTTTTATCCTAAAGGATTATTACCATTCCATGATTATAAAGATGTTGCCGCCACTCCTTTTGAGGAGCATTTGAAAGAGGGAGCTTTGTACGCCAGTAGTAATGGTAAAGCAAAACTTCATTTTACGGTTTCTGAACAACATGAAGAAATGTTCAAAGATGAATTTACACATGCCGGACCTAGAGTTTCAAAAGATACAGGCTTGGAATATGAAATTGTTTATTCTTTTCAAAAATCATCTACCGATACCTTGGCGGTAGATGTGGATAATAAGCCCTTTAGAAATGATGATGGGACAGTATTATTTAGACCAGGAGGCCATGGCGCATTAATTGAAAATTTGAACGACCAAGATGCAGATATTATTTTTATTAAAAATATAGATAATGTTGCTGTCATGAAAGATGCTAAGGCTGTAGCGGACAGTAAGAAGGTATTAGCAGGGATTCTATTAAAAGTTCAGCAAAAGGCATTTGATTATGCCGGGCAGTTAGATAGGGGAGACTTATCGGATGCCAATATTTCTAAAATTAAAGCATTTTTAAACGAGCACCTAAATGTTAGGTTTGCTAAAAATTTCGATTCAAAATCTACATCAGAAAAAACAGGAATTCTTAAAGATAAAATCAATAGGCCAATTCGCATAGGTGGGATGGTTAAAAATGAAGGTGAGCCTGGGGGTGGTCCGTTTTGGGTGTCAAATGCAAAAGGGGAGGTTTCTTTACAAATTATTGAATCTGCTCAAATAGATATGAGCAATAATGCACAAGCAGATATTATGAAGAACTCAACACACTTTAATCCCGTTGATTTGGTGTGTGGCGTACGTAATTATAAAGGAGAGAAATATGACCTTATAAAGTTCGTAGATGATAAACAAGGATTTATTACCGATAAAACAAAAGATGGCAAAGAATTAAAAGCATTAGAACTTCCAGGTCTTTGGAACGGAGCAATGGCATTCTGGAATACCATTTTTGTGGAAGTACCTTTAGTAACCTTTAATCCTGTTAAAAGTGTGGTTGATCTTTTGAAAGATTCACATCAGGCATAATTAAAATAAACATTAGAGTTAAAAGTGTGTAGTTTCTACACGCTTTTTTCATTTACGCACACTTTTAACCAGTTTTTAAGTCAACGGATATTATTGCAGATTGTTGATGGTTAATGTTTTAAGGTAAGCATTGAGCCGTAAGATGTCTTGGCATAATTTTTCTAATACGGTTTATAAGATTGTTTAATTTAAAAATTAGTTTTTGCAACAGCTTTAGCAATAGGTAGTTTAATAATGAGAACTGCAGCTACTCCAATTATATTTAATGAAGGTATAATGGAAGATGTATTTTCACAAGATTATACTGAAGTAGCCGCTTCTGATGTGCCAACGCCAATTATAGAAGCATTAGAGACAGATTATGTTGAGGCGATGTTCAATAAAGCGTATGTTGATGATGAAAATAAGTATAAGTTAGAAGTGTCAATGGAAGATGGTACTTCGATGGTGCTTTATGCAGATGCCAATAATAACTGGCTAGAAATGTAATTCCCCCTATTCAATTTAGTTATTAATAAAGAGCTGCTTCGGCAGCTTTTTTTACAGCTAAAACTTTAAAATTTAGTTATTGGGTAATCCATTTGCAGGTTTACTCCGTAAATAATTAAGATTAAAAATGTATTAACGATTAAAATAGTTAGGATGAAAAATTACGCGACACTTGTTTTATTGGCTTTGGGGATGATGTTTAATGTTACGGCAATGACTGTTTCAAATACAGTAGAAATAGAAGCAGTAATGAATACGGTTGACGAATATGTGAAAATCAAATCAAATGAACTAACCCCTCCGGTCATAGAGGAGATATTAAAACAATATCCGACATCTAAACTTGGAGCTGCATATAAGAATGATAAAGGAGAATTTAAATTGGTTATGGTTCTAAAAAGTGGAACTAGAAGAACTGTGTATATAGACCAACATGGTAATTGGATCAATAAAAAATAAGGCTTAGATTCTTAGCTTTTGAAAAAAACTGCAAAATGCGGTTTTTTTTTATTTAAAAATGTGACCAACCAAAAAAAGTGGTGTCTTAATATATGAAGCAAGTTATGAATCAATGGTTACTATAGTTTTTATTTCAATCACAACAACAATTTTAATTTTAGCATTAGCTATGATTTCAAAAATATGTTGGAAAAAATAAAAAATCAAAATATCACTTTCGCGTAAACACTAACCGTTAACTATGAAGGTGCCACCAAGAAGAAATTGTTTTTGAAATAGCCCCCAAATTGGCATTACTTTATTTGATTTTTAAAACAAATAGAGACGTTAATTTACGATTTTAAGACAGAAGTTTGATAGGTGGTTGGAGGGAGCTGCGTTTGCAGCTCCTTTTTTTAATTTAAAAGTTCTTTAAAATAATAGTTGTTTACTATGTGATAAATATACAGTAGCGCACAAAAGACACATAATCACCCATTGATGAAAATTTGTTTAAATAATTGGTTAGATATGTAATTATAAAAATGCTTATTTGTTCAAGTTGGTTTGGTCAGAAAAGGGTAGCTATATGCTACCTTTTTCTATTTTCATTAAAAACATAATAAGAGGCGATCACACCTAAAATAACCATAAGCAAATAACAGATAGTAATCTTAAAAGTGAATTTATTCTTTTTCGAATTCATAAAGTGATTATCTGAACGTAGCATAACTCAGATAATAAGTTCTTAAATGATCTTAATTAAGCAAGTTGTTATTTTTATGAAATTCTTTATGTGAGATGAAATTACTGCATTACATTTGCAGCATCTCAAAGGGGTGCCGAATTCTGAATATTCATTTAGAACAAAGCTGAGATTATACCCAAAGAACCTGGGCGGGTAATGCTGCCAAGGGACAATTCAAAGTTTAGTTTATAAATTTTGGAGTAAGATGGCATATGAACGATTTGTTTGTATTAAGTCTTTTGGAAACCGAGCTTAGATGCTCAAAAATCAATTTTAACTTAGAATAATAGCCCCTTTTATTCGTAATAATTTTACGAATGAAACTATCTATTTTCGCAATTACAGCGTGCTTTACGCTGAGTATGGGGCTACAGGCCCAAGAACAGGAAGCTGACTCTTTAGAGGGTCAAAAAGTAGTGCTAGACGAGGTTTTCGTTTCGGCCATTAGGGTGACCAAAGAATCACCAGTAACATTTTCCAATCTTACAAAAGAGGATATTAAGCCCAGAAACTTGGGGCAAGATATCCCTGTTTTAATGAATTTTTTACCATCCGTAGTAACTACAACAGATGCAGGTGCCGGTGTAGGGTATACTGGTATTAGAGTTAGGGGTAGCGATGCTACGCGTGTCAATGTTACTATAAATGGTATACCTTATAATGACGCTGAGTCTCAAGGTACATTTTGGGTTAATATGCCAGATTTTGCCTCTTCTACAGAAAGTTTGCAACTACAGCGAGGTGTGGGTACTTCTACCAATGGCGCAGGTGCTTTTGGGGCTAGCTTAAATGTATTGACAGATGGTTTTTCTGAAAATGCCTATGGGCAAATAAGTACCTCTATTGGTAGTTTCAAAACGTTGAGAAATAATTTAAAATTCAGTACTGGACTTTTAAATAATCAAGTAGAAATTTCCGGCAGATTATCAAAAATTAATTCAGACGGGTACATTGACCGGGCCGAGTCAGATTTAGATTCTTATTTTTTACAAGGAGTTTTTAGAGATGATAACACACTAATTAAAGGACTGCTATTTGGCGGTCATGAGATTACTTATCAAGCTTGGAATGGGATTGATGCTCAAACTTTACAGGATGATAGAACATTTAATCCTTCAGGAATTTATACTGATTTAGATGGTAATACCCAGTTTTATGACAACGAGGTAGATAATTATAAGCAGGATCATGCCCAGTTATTATGGAATGAAAAGATTTCAAATTTCTGGAGTACCAATATTGCTTTGCACTATACTAGAGGTAGGGGTTTCTTTGAACAATATAAAGAAGCAGATGATTTTTCTACCTATGGTTTTGAGCCCATAACTTTTGAGGGGGAAGTAGTGAATACTACAGATGTAATAAGAAGGCGTTGGTTAGATAATAACTTTTATGGTACAGTGTTCTCTGCAACCTATAAAAAGAAGAGTCTTAATCTAATTATGGGCGGTGGTTTCAATAAGTATGAAGGTGACCATTTTGGCGAAGTAATTTGGGCAAGGTATGCAAGTAATAGTAGTTATAAAGACCGTTATTATGATGATAGTTCGTCTAAGACTGATTTCAATTTGTATACCAAAGTAAATTATCAATTAACCGACCAATGGTCATTATATGGTGATTTACAATATAGAACTGTAGCTTACAAAGCGAATGGTGGCGATACAGGAATTGTAGACGATACCTTCAATTTTTTCAATCCAAAAGCTGGGATTACTTTTGACTTGAATGCGAATAATAATTTTTATTTGTCATACGCAGTAGCGAACAGAGAGCCAAATAGAAATGATTACGAAAGCGGAAATCCGAAACCAGAAAAGTTGAACGATTTTGAATTAGGATGGCGGTATGTATCGACCGATGTACAGCTTAATACGAATGTGTACTATATGAGCTATAAGGATCAGTTGGTTCTTACTGGAGAACTGAATGATGTTGGGGCACCATTAAGGGAAAATATAGGTGATAGTTATAGATTAGGACTTGAAATAGATGCAAACATTCGAATTAATGATAAGTTTAGTATACGACCGAACGTTGCTTTAAGCACCAATAAAAATGTTGACTTTTTTATTGATAGAGATGATGTGTTGCAAGATTTGGGGAATACAAACATTGCATTTTCACCATCTTTAGTTGCAGGTAATATCCTTAGCTATACACCAAGTGAAGCAATGAATTTATCACTTTTCTCAAAATATGTAGGTGAGCAATATCTTAGTAATACAGATACCGAAGCATCAAAATTAGATTTTTATTTTACTACAGATTTCAATATTACTTATGAAATTAAAATGAACAGAATTTTAAAGTCCATCGTAATTTCTGGGTTGGTGAATAATATTTTAAACGAGAAATATGTTTCTAACGGATATACGTATTTAGATTCTTGGTCAACACCTGGAAATACTTTTGAAGTGCAAGGGTTTTATCCACAAGCCGGCACAAATTTTTTAATAGGAGCGACACTTAGTTTTTAAAATATAAAGCCAACTTAAAGCATAACTATTTTATCTTAAATATTTGTTTATTACGTATGAAGTAAGGAAGAAAATTCTAATTTTAGTTAATTAAATTCTAGGGTAATGGAACGTAATATTCCTGTATTTGGTAGCAGATTGAGAAACAATATTGTTACTGTTCCAGAGGTAATTTCGCAATGTTCTGGAATACGGGTTTTTGGGCAATCTATAAAATCGTTCTTATTTAGTACCGATGTTGCTATAATTAGAAATACAAATGCCAATGCTATTATTGCAGTTTACCCTTTTACGCCTCAGCCAGTTATTTCAAATGCATTGATTTTAGCTGCCGATAAACCTATTTTCTGCGGTGTAGGAGGTGGAATAACAACAGGGGTAAGGTCTTTAGAGTTGGCTATTCATGCAGAATTTCAAGGAGCTTTGGGGGTGGTTTTAAACAAGCCCACCCCAAATAGCCTTATTAGTCTGTTAAAAGAGAAAATTGATATTCCTGTCACCATTACGGTGGTATCTGAAAAAGAAGATATTAAAGGAAGGCTGCAAGCCGGAGTTGATATTTTTAATGTTTCTGGAGCAGGAAAAACTTCAGATATTATAAAGAAAATAAGAGATTTAAATGCAGATGTAGCTATTATTGCTACAGGCGGTAAAACCGATGAAACTATAATGATGGCCATAGAGGCTGGTGCCAATGCAATTTCTTATACGCCACCGAGTACAGGTGAGCTTTTTAAAGAAATAATGGATAGGTATCGATTAGAAGAATAAGTTTAATTCGATATAACAACAATGTTACCGCCAAAACTGGTTCTATATTCTAGCATGTCATAATAGCGGTTGCCATCATCAGGTCTGTTTAAGAGCTGCCCAGTAAAAAGGCTATATTCATAATCTTCACAAGAACAAGTAGCTACCTGTCCATTTAAGGTCATGGTAGAACATTCATTGGGAGCGTGATTAGGGCAACTTGCCTCAAAAGCTCTAAATTGATCAAAGCCAGCATTTATAACAAATACCCCTTTTGTGCCAACAGTAGCACTTTGTATAAATACCGCACTACCTGTGTTGGTAAGAGGGCTATATGAGGGTAAATTTAAATTAGCCTCAAAACGAAAACTTATCTCCTGTAAATATGGATTTCTATTGGTACCATCATTGCTGCAAGCAGTGATTATCAGTAAGATTAGGATGCTTATATAACGGGTCATGCTATAATTTTGTTTTGAGAAACTTGGACAAATGTGCGTAAAAATTATGTATATTTGTGTTAAATCCTCTCTTAAAAAGCCAGACTAAAAGGCAATTGCAGAGGATTTGTTTATTTATTAAACGAGGATGTTATGAGTAACGTATCATACTATACTGTAGAAGGTTTAAAGAAACTTAAAGCAGAACTAAATCACTTTAGAGATGTTGAGCGGCCAAAGGCGTCTCAGGCAATTGCAGAAGCGAGAGATAAAGGTGATCTTTCAGAAAATGCTGAATATGACGCTGCGAAAGAAGCACAAGGTCTTCTTGAAATGAAGATTGCTAAATTAGAGAATACTGTAGCGAATGCACGATTAATTGATGAATCGCAATTAGATACTTCAAAAGTATTGGTGCTTTCTAGCGTGAAGTTAAAAAATCAAAATAACGGCATGGAAATGACCTATAAATTGGTCGCGGAAAGCGAAGCCGATTTAAAATCGGGTAAAATTTCGGTTAATTCGCCAATAGGCAAAGGTTTACTAGGTAAAAAAGTAGGAGACACTGCAGAAATCACTGTGCCTAATGGAGCATTGAAATTTGAAATTCTTGAAATTACAAGAGGTTAGATTTTTAAAATAACTATATTTAATCCTATCCTTATTAAAAGGGTAGGATTTTTTATATCCACTAAATTTAAACTATGCCGACTATTTTTACCAAAATTATTAATGGAGAAATACCTTGTTATAAGGTTGCCGAAGATGAAAATTATTTGGCTTTTTTAGATATTAATCCGAATGCAAAAGGTCATACACTTTGTATTCCAAAAAAGGAAGTGAACAAGATATTAGACCTTGATGAAGATGCTTATTTAGGATTAATGTCATTTTCAAGAAAAGTTGGTAAAGCTTTAGAAAAAACGGTCGATTGCAAGCGCATTGGTATGAGTGTTATTGGGTTAGAAGTACCTCATGTACATGTTCATTTAATACCTTTAAATGAAATGAAAGATGCTACTTTTCAACATAAGGTGAAATTAACTGACCAAGAGTTAACTAAACTAGCAAAAGCAATAAGTGCTAAAATTGAATAGCCCCAGAAATAAATAAATAAACAGCACCTGCAACTAGCGCAATTAAAGTTAATAACAAAGCGTAGAAAAGTAGGGTTGGTTTAGAAGATTTTTTTTCTGGTATGGCTGTCTTTTTATAATAATTGAACATGCGTTCAATATCTTCGGTCCAGCTTACAGGGTAGATTGTTGAATGACAAGTGTTACATACCAGTTTGTTACTTAGTTCAGCAGTGGTTTTGTGAAAAAAACTACCGTAAGTATGTTTTTGATAAAAAGTTAGCTTCAAATCTTGGTTAAAACACTCAGGACAGTTGTTGTTCAATCCGGTTTCTTTGATAACTACTAGTTTTTCCTTAGCCATAATCAGTGGTACACTTTTAGAGAAATTTGCATAATAGTACCTTCTTTGCCAGATGATAGCACTTTAATTTTGCCATCATGATATTCTTCAACAATACGCTTAACCAAAGAAAGCCCTAGGCCCCAGCCTCTTTTTTTAGAAGTGAAACCAGGTGTAAAGATACTATTATAGTTGCTCTTAGGAATACCATGTCCCGTATCTGCAATTAAGATATTCACATATTTGCCATCGGGTACAATTTCTATCGCGATACTTCCTTTGCCTCGCATAGCATCAATACCATTTTTAACCAAATTTTCAATGGTCCAGTTATACAAAGAGCTATTTAATAAAACAGGTAGTTGATTTACTTTTGACCTAAATGAAAAATGAATTAGTTTAGAACTTCTTCTTTTTAAATAGTCAAATGCGTCTTGCGTTTCTTTAACAATATCACTCTCTACAAGTTTAGGCAATGATCCAATTTTCGAAAATCGTTCGGTAATTGTTTGTAGCCTGTCAATGTCTTTTTCAATCTCTTTAGTGATACTGGGGTTTATTGATTCAGTTTTCAGTAATTCGTTCCATCCTAATAGCGATGATAACGGAGTTCCGATTTGATGAGCCGTTTCCTTGGCCATACCTGCCCATAATTTATTTTGTTCGGCGGCCTTGTTCGTTTTGAACAGAAAGTAAATAACTGCGGCGAAAAGAAAAATAATAAGTAATAATGCAATAGGATAAAACTTTAATTTATTCAGCACTTCTGAGTTGCCATAGTATAGCGTTGCCAAATGTTCCCCTTGTTGATCTATGGAAATAGGAATATTTTCGTTTTTAAATTTATTTAGCTGATTTTGTATGTAAATGGAATCTTTGGCTTTGTTCGGCGGAAAATTATTGACCCTTATGGTTTTATCCTTATTAATAAGAATCATTGGGGTAGAAGTGTTGTTTTGAAAAACCTTTAAATGAAGGCTTCCTAAGTCTACGGTTTCAGAAGATTGTAAAAATTCTGATTGTGCGGTTGCCCAAATCTCCATTTTTAACCGTTCCTCCTCTTTAAACTGTTTAAAAAAACTATTAGTGTTCCATAAGATAAGGCTCACAACAATAAAGGAGCCTATCAATAGAAAAATGTTGGAAATCTTGTTTTTAGGAATAAAGTTCATCCAATAGTTGTCTCACACTAAAGATAACCTAAAATGTAAATAATTGTTGTGTTGTTATCTGCACAGGTTGTTTTATTACCGCTTCATTTTACCTATTTTTGAGCTTTATTGTAAAAAGAGTTAAGATGGAAATAGAAGGTAAAGTAAAATTGATCGGTGAAACCCAAACCTTTGGTACTAATGGGTTTAGAAAAAGAGAATTGGTTGTAACCACAGACGAACAATATCCACAACATATTATGGTTGAGTTTGTTCAAGATAAGTGCGATTTGTTGAATTCTTATAAGGTTGGGCAAGATGTAAAAGTTAGTATTAATCTAAGAGGTCGTGAATGGACGAATCCTCAAGGAGAAGTTAAATACTTTAACTCTATTCAAGGATGGCGTATAGAAGGTTCATCTCAAGCACAGCCAGCAGGTATGCCACCGGTACCACCTATGGAAGCATTTGAGCCAGCAGATGATTTAAACGAAGAAGACCATGATGATTTGCCATTTTAATTGGTTAGAGAATCATAGATAAACGTATTGTTTTTAAAATTTAAAACTTGTTTAACTTTTATGGTTAAACAAGTTTTTTGTTTTATGACCTTTTAATTAATTTGGAAACTAAAAGTGGAAAAGCCGCAACACCAATTGTTTTTTTTAACCGATTCTTTAACATTTCCACCAGTGGAAACTGCAAATTCAGATGGGCTTTTGGCAGTTGGTGGTGATCTTTCATCAGAGCGGTTATTGTTAGCGTATCAGCAGGGTATTTTTCCTTGGTTCGATAAAGATTCTATTATATTATGGTGGAGTCCTGATCCAAGAATGATTTTATATCCAAAGGAGATTAAAATATCTAAAAGCATGAGAAAAGTGCTTCGAGATAATCAATTCAGGTTAACGAAAAATACGTGTTTTAAAGATGTATTAGAATATTGTTCTTCAGTAGATAGACCAGGTCAAGATGGTACCTGGATCACGGAACAAATGAAAATGGCATATTTGAAATTGCATGAAAAAGGAATTGCCAAATCATATGAGGTATGGGAAGGTGATAGTTTGGTAGGAGGGCTCTACGGAATAGATTTAGGGCATGTGTTTTGTGGAGAAAGTATGTTTAGTTTAACATCGAACGCTTCTAAATTTGCCTTCATAAAACTGGCACAAGAATTACAAGAAAAGGAATATAAAATTATCGATTGCCAATTACATACAAATCATTTAGAAAGTTTAGGAGCACAAGAAATATCACGAATTGAGTTTTTGAAACTCTTAAAATGAATAAGCCTTTTTTGTTAATAAAGAACATGATCATAATTTGACGGAAGCGCTGTCCTAATTTTTTTGAAATTACCATCTGCATCAAATTGAATTTCATAGTCTAAATATCCTCTTTCTTTTTTTCCGGCAATAACAATTTCATACATGTTGGAGGATAAAATTAGGTTTTGAAAAGCCTTTTTAAATGTTTCTTCCAAAGTATCGTTATTTGAATAATATTGCTGATGAAGCTTTTTGATTCGATATTTTGAGAAATTATTGTTCACATAACTTTCAATTTTTAAATAAGTATCGTTTGGGATATCTGTAGAATTAATCAATATTTCTATTTTTTTTAAAACGCCTTCCTTGTCGAAATCTAGATTATACCAAAGTTTATCTTTCTTAAGTTTTGCTTTAAAACTTACTTTGTTACTGTCGGTTTCTTGATAAAATTTTAAACGTTTTACCCCTTCAATGTTGTTTTCAATTAGGGTATGAGCAGCCGAAGGAAATTGAGATTTTCTAATGCGAAATTCACGTTCGTAGGTTTTTTGTGCAAAGCTCAATTGACAGCATGAAAATACTGAAATTAGAATAAGGTAAACATATTTTTTTTTCAACTGTAGTAGATTCAAATTGTTACTTAAACTTCGTGGTATCTAAAGCATTCGATCTCATGGTCATTAACCATGCCGGTGGCTTGCATAAACGCGTATATTATAGTGCTGCCAACAAATTTAAAACCACGCTTTTTCAAGTCTTTGCTTATTGCATTAGAAGTTGTCGTATTTGCAGGAGCTTCTTTGTAGTTGAGGACTTTGTTTTTTACAGATACCCCTTTAACGAATTGCCATATATAATTGCTAAATGTGCCAAATTCTTTTTGAACATCAATATATGCTTGTGCATTACTTACAGTAGCACGAACCTTTAGTTTATTACGAATAATGCCTTCATCTTGTAATAAATCTAGAATCTTAGCTTCCGTGTATTTTGAAATTTTCTTATAATCAAAATTATCAAATGCTGTTCTAAAATTTTCACGCCTGCGTAGAATTGTAATCCAACTTAATCCTGCTTGAAATGTTTCTAAAACTAAAAATTCAAATAGTAATTCGTCATCTTTAACGGGTACACCCCATTCTTCATCATGATACGCTTCGTAAAGTGAATCACCCTTGCACCAACCGCAGCGATGTTTTTCCATAATTTAAAAGTACTATATATTGCAGTACGGTCAAATTAAATTAAAATAACAATTTCTAAACTTTGGCTGTTTGGTCACGTAAAGTTTGGGTCTGTTCTGCATCCATATAAACAATTGGTACAGCATAAAACATAGGCATATTTTCTGGATAAGTGATTCTAAGAATTTGATTAATAGCACTAAATAATAAAGCCTTCGTCTTCCCTTCTATGATTGTTTGTTTTTCATAGCTTATTTCACCCGCATCTAAATTTTTGCTAAATACTTTTTTAGTTGAAATACTTGCGCTATAAATTAAATCTTGGGCTAAAAGTAATTTTGCTATCTCTTTAGCTTGCTTTTTATTTTTCACCGCAATGTATCCTAATATCATATCTTAAATATTTTGACGACATTTTACTTGTATCAGTTAATGTTATTTTAGTGTGCATTAATTAGCAAAAAATATCCTAAATGGTCTGTAATAAAAAGTGCCGTTTAGGATTTTCATCAATTTCTATTGATTTATTAAATCAAGATTTCTGACTAGAGTTTAATTGCTTTAGCTCCTTATCGTTCAACGCGCTTTTTAGGTCAGCATTCACGTATGAAAATATATTAAAGAATTTTTTACCATTTAAAGGGATGAGTCTAGCAATAGATTCGTCTGTTATGGCTTCAATTTGTACATGCATTCCATTTAAGCCTTTGTAATTGGCAATGGAACCGCGTTTAATTATAAAATTGGGCTTTGGAAAATAGAGATGTTTAAATGGAGTGTTTGAATCTTTACTTATATATAATATATCACCAGGTTTCATATCTCTGACTTCGTTTTGGCTAAAACTGCTATATGAGAACATTAAAAATGTAAGCAGTACAATTGTATACTTCATATTACTTCATTTAAGGGTTAAACGTTGATTTCATCATTTGAAACATCTATTTAATTAATGTTTTTTTCATCAAACACAGAAATATTAGCATCAAATATTTTTCTATTAGATCTAAAATAGCAAAAATCTCAAAAAAGGCAGCAATACTTTCGTTAATAAATGTTAAACTATTATAATATAATAGTAATACTATTATATTTGCAACTGATTTAAATATTGCGTTTTTATGGATAGGTTATTGCAAGGAGTGCAAATTAGAATTAACAACAAGTTGTTTCTTAAAGATCCTGAATCCTCAGAGCTAGGTAAAAAAATCATTGAGTTAAGTATTCAAATGATTAATGAGGTAGGGTCTGAGAGTTTCACCTTTAAAAAGTTGGGTCAGAACATTGGTTCGAACGAAAGTTCTATTTACCGATATTTCGAAAATAAACACAAACTTTTACTGTATTTAACCTCGTGGTATTGGAGCTGGTTAGAGTATCAGCTGGTTTTTGCTACCAATAGTATAAAAAATCCAAAGGAAAAATTATTAAAATCGATACTTATAATTACAAGAGAAATTAAAGAGGATTCCGCATTTTCTCATATTAATGAGGTTTTGTTGAATAAGATTGTAATCAATGAATATTCAAAATCATATTTGACCAAAGAGGTCGATGAAGAAAATAAGGAAGGATATTTTGTTGTTTATAAGAGGCTCGTAAGTAGGCTTCGTGATATGATTAAAGAGGTTAACCCTGGGTATGTATACCCATCTAGTTTGGCTAGCACCATCTTAGAAAGTGGTTTGCATCAACATTTTTTAAAAGACCATTTTTCATCACTTACAGATTGTAATGATAATGTAACACCTACCCAATACTTGACTCACCTTGTTTTTAATACGCTAAATCAAAATTTAAATGAGTAAAAATATATTAACGTCATGGCAACGTTTCATTGGGTTGCTCAAGCTTGATAAAAGAGACGTTTTTCAAGTTTTTTATTACGCCATTTTTGCGGGTGTTGTCAACTTATCTCTTCCATTAGGTATACAAGCAATTATAAATTTAATGCAAGGAGCTCAAATTAGCACTTCGTGGATTGTTCTTGTAGTTTTGGTAACGTTAGGGGTGGCTTTTGTAGGGATACTTCAGTTGATGCAGATTAGGATTATCGAAAATGTTCAACAAAAAATATTTACTAGGTCTTCATTTGAATTTGCGTACAGATTTCCTAAAATTAAGATGAGTGAACTTCATAACTATTATCCTCCTGAATTGGCAAATAGGTTTTTTGATACGTTGACTATACAAAAATCATTATCAAAGGTATTGATAGATTTTCCTGCCGCTTTATTGCAAATTGTATTCGGGTTATTATTATTGTCATTTTATCATCCATTTTTCATCGTATATGGTATTCTTCTCCTCCTATTAATATATGTGGTATTTAAGTTTACTGCACAAAGAGGTTTAGATACGAGCTTAGATGAATCTAAAAGTAAATACAAGGTAGCGCATTGGATACAAGAGGTTGCACGTTCAATAGTTAGTTTCAAACTTTCGGGAAAAACTTCTCACGCATTAGACAAAAACGATACACTGGTGGTAGGGTATTTGAACGCAAGGGAAAGTCATTTTAGGGTATTGGTACTTCAATTTATTCAAATGATTGGCTTTAAGGTTCTAGTTACTGGCGGACTTTTGCTGATAGGTGGATTGTTGGTTTTAAATCAAGAAATGAATATTGGGCAGTTTGTAGCGGCAGAAATCATCATCTTATTAGTGATAAATTCGGTTGAAAAACTAATTCTCGGCTTAGAGACTTTTTATGATTTATTGACGTCATTAGAGAAAATGGGTCAAGTGGTCGATAAGGAATTAGAGCCACAAGAAGGAGAAAAACCATTCATGGAAAACCAATCTTTTACAATTGAGCTGAGTGACATCTCTTATAGTGTTCCAGAACCGAAAAGAGAAATAATTTCACATCTTGATTTAACGATTACGCCAAATTGTACCATTTTATTAAGAGGAAAGAGTGGTTCTGGTAAAAATACATTGTTAAGAATTATTGCGGGAATATTGGAGCCAGATAGTGGTGGTGTTTATGTGAATGGAGTTTCATTAAAAGGAATGAACTTAAACTATTATCGGTCTCATTTAGGTCAGTCATTGCCTGAAGAATCACCTTTTGAAGGTACAATTTTGAACAATATAACTTTTGGTGATAAGGATACCACAAATGAGCAAGTGTATTGGGCTTTAGATAAAGTAGGACTAACCGAGTTTGTTAAAAAACAACCCGATGGATTGAACACAGTGCTTTATCCTGAGGGGAAACAAATACCTCATACAATTTCTAAGAAAATTGTACTAGCGAGAAGTATTGTAAGAAAGCCTAAGCTACTTATTTTAAAGGATCCATTAGATCAATTTAATAGTGAAGAAGCTGACAGAATTTTAAATTTTTTAAGCGATTCATCTAATGGGTGGGCGCTTTTGGTTGTAAGCGAAAATGATAAATGGATTAAGAAATGTTCGCGAATCATCACGATGGATAAAGGAAGAATTATAAACGAAATAGAGGGAAAGGATGCTTAATATATCGCACAAAAAACTAAATGAAAAGGTTTCTATTGAGCGTTTTAAATCCGTTCAAAAAGTAAACCACCAAAGGCATTATAAGCACTTTAATCGCTTTTTGTTCGCTTTCGCAGTAGTAGGTGTTATTGTTCTGTTTCTACCATGGACACAAACTATCAATTCTAAAGGGTTCTTGACAACTTTAACCCCAGGGCAAAGACCACAAACGATTCAATCTCAAATACCGGGTAGAATAGAGCAATGGTTTGTTAGAGAAGGCGATTATGTTGAAAAGGGTGATACTATTCTGTTTATATCAGAAATTAAGTCAGAGTATTTTGATCCTAATTTAGTGGAGCGTACTGGAGAACAACTGAAATCAAAAAGTTCATCAGTAGTGTCTTATGGTGAAAAGGTAAAGTCATTAGACAACCAGGTAGCAGCACTTTTCAATGAAAAAAGGTTAAAACTTGAGCAGGCCAAAAACAAATTATTACAATCAAAGTTGAAAGCACAAAGTGATAGCATTGACTTTGAAGCGGCAAAAACGAACATTAAAATTGCTGAGCGCCAATATGAGCGAACGGCACAATTAGAAAGCGAAGGGCTTAAAGCGGTTACCGATGTAGAAGAGAAAAGGTTAAAGCTACAAGAAACACAAGCAAAATTACTTTCGCAGGAAAATAAATTACTAGCGGCCAAAAATGAGATTATCAATGCTGAGGTAGAAATCAATAGTGTTCAAGCCTCATACACTGATAAAATTTCAAAAGCCCAAAGTGATAAGTTTACGGCAATGTCAAATCAATATGACTCAGAAGCGCAAGTAAGTAAATTAGAGAACGACTACACCAATTACCAAATGCGTAATGAGCTTCACTATATAAAAGCCCCACAAAATGGGTATATCAATACCGTAATAACTGCAGGTATAGGTGAAACTTTTAAAGAAGGTACACCATTAGTGGGTATTATGCCAGCAGATTATGATATGGCAGTAGAGACTTTTGTGAGTCCGATTGATTTACCGCTAATTCATTTAGGTGAGAAAGTTAGAATTCAGTTCGATGGTTGGCCTGCGATAATATTTAGCGGTTGGCCAAATGTTTCTTATGGTACCTATGCAGGTGAGGTTGTTGCGATTGAAACGTTTATAAATTCGAATGGTAAGTATAGGGTATTATTATCGCCAGAAGAAGGAGACCAGCCTTGGCCGAGTGCTTTGCGTGTAGGTTCTGGTGCTAGTACCATTGCGTTATTGGAAGATGTGCCCATTTGGTACGAATTATGGAGGCAGTTAAATGGCTTTCCGCCCAATTATTACCAACCAGAAGGCGCTCAAGGTAAACCTATAAAGAAATAGAGATGAGAAAAATTATTTTTCTGTTTTATTTTTTTGTTGGCTTACTAGCCAATGCTCAAAACACAGATTCTATTCAATTGAATTTTAGGGAATATTTGGGGTATGTGAAAAAGTACCACCCTATAGCTAAACAAGCTGAGATGGTTTTGAGCGTGGGTCAAGCGAATCTTATGAAAGCAAGAGGGGGTTTTGACCCAAAAGTGGCAGTCGATTATTCCACCAAAGAATTCAAGGGAACAGAATATTACGATTTACTCAATACAACTTTTAAAATACCAACATGGTATGGTATTGAGTTTAAAGGAAACTTTGAGCAATACTCGGGTGAATATGTCAATGCCGAGCGCAATGTGCCTGTTGACGGGCTGTATAGTGCTGGTGTTTCACTTTCATTAGGCCGTGGTTCTTGGATGAATGATAGAATGGCCACCGTTAAAAAGGCTAAATTCTTTAGAGAACAATCTAATGCCGATAGGGATCTATTAATAAATCAAATATTGTTTGATGCTTCTTTAGCATATTTTAATTGGTTGCAAGCATATCGCAATAGTCAGGTTTTTAATGATTTTTTGAAAAATGCGAAAGTAAGGCTTAAGGGTGTTGGCCGAAGTGCTGCGGCAGGTGAAGTTGCGGCAATTGACACGGTAGAAGCGAAGATAGCGGTACAGAATAGAGCATTAGAAATGGAACAGGCTAAAGTGTCTTTGCAAAATGCTCGGTTAGAACTTTCTAACTATCTATGGATGGGTGACAATATTCCTATGGAATTACAACCTCAAGTAATACCAGATTTGTCATTAGATACTGAGATTGATCAATCATTAGAGATATTAGGCAAACCGTTAGATAGTTTTTCTCTCGAAAACCATCCTAAGTTAAAATCATTAGGATATAAAATAGATGGCTTGGCTGTAGACAAACGTCTAAAGACCAATAAGTTATTGCCTAGAATAGATGTAGAGTATAATTTCATCAGTGATTCTCCAGATAGTTTTGATTCTTTTGAAATACAGAACTATAAAGGCGGATTGAATTTTGAATTACCACTTTTTTTACGAAAAGAACGAGGAGATTTGAAATTGGCGAAATTGAAATTGAGAGATGCAGAATTCGAGTTAGATAATGCCGAGGTTCAGATTCAGAATAAAATAGTAGCCATTTATAATGAATTGGATTCTTTCGAAAATCAGAATGTATTGATTGATGAAATTGTGTCTGGTTATGCTGCTTTATTAGCTGCTGAGGAGAGAAAATTTAGCTTCGGAGAAAGTTCTCTTTTCTTAATTAACTCCAGGGAAAGTAAATTGATAGATGCTGTTTTAAAGCAAAATCAAGTAGAGAACAAATATTTTACCGCTAAGGCGAAGCTGTTCAATAGTTTGGCTGTCAATCCGCAGAATTTGTAAAAAATCAAAGAAAATAATTTATGTCACCAAATAAGGTAATTGAGCAAGTAGACTATAGGTTACTCGCTAAGGATACTTTTTTTATTGTAACAGGTATTTTTGCTGCTGCTTTTGGTTTAGAAAGTTTTTTATTTCCTAATAGCTTTATTGATGGTGGTGCTACTGGTATTTCTCTGTTGATTGCCGAAACTGCAGATATACCTTTGTACATATTAATAATCTTAGTGAATATTCCTTTTGTGTTTTTAGGATATAAGGTGATAGGAAAAATATTTGCTTTGAAAACTGGTTTGGCGATTTTAGGCCTCGCCTTGGTTCTCGCATTTGTGAATTTTCCTGAGGTAACCCAAGACAAACTTTTAGTATCTGTATTTGGTGGTTTCTTTCTTGGTGCAGGAATAGGATTGTCGGTTAGAGGAGGTAGTGTGCTTGATGGAACTGAAGTTTTGGCAATTTATCTAAGTCGTAAATTGGGTACTACCATTGGCGATATCATAATATTAGTGAATATTTTAGTTTTTTCAGCAGCGGCATATATGTTGTCTTTAGAAACAGCTTTGTATTCTATGCTGACTTATTTATCTGCATCCAAAACATTAGATTTTGTTATTGAAGGTATTGAAGAATATACAGGGGTAACCATAATATCAGACTCTAGCGAAGAAATAAGGCGTATGATTGTCGACAAACTAGGTCGTGGATTAACCATATATCAGGCTAAAGGCGGGTATGGTAAACAGGGTTCACATAGAGAATATGATGTGATATATACAGTGATAACTCGTCTAGAAATTCGTCGTCTTAATATTGAAATTAATAAAATAGACTCAAAAGCTTTTGTGGTAATGGGTAAAATTAATGATACCCGTGGTGGTATGATAAAGAAGCGATCTTTGTAAGTATTTTTATATTTATACTACTAATGGGTTCGTTTAGTATAAATAACCAGAAGTAGTAAGATTAATGGATAAAGTGATTGAGCAAAGTTTAGGGAATAGTTATACTTATCTTGAATATAAAAAATTAGTCTCTAATTTGTCAGAAAAGGGAGAATCAACAGGCCCTGTGCAATCAGAAGAGTTGGCTCAGTATACCCATTTAAACAATAGTCGCATGCGAAGGTGGGACAAAACCTTAAAATTTAGCGACGAGGCTGTTGCGAAAATAAAATCTATAAAACAAAAAATTAAATGGGTAGTGCTAACTGAAAGTTGGTGTGGTGATGCTGCTCCGGCAATACCTGTTATGTATAAAATAACAGAATTAAACCCCAATATCTCATTATCTCTCATTCTTAGAGATGAGAATTTGGACGTTATGAATCAGTTTCTCACGAATGGTTCTATGTCTATCCCAAAACTAATTTCAATTGGTGAAGAAGATGTTGTTTTAGCAACGTGGGGTCCGAGATCAGTTGATGCCACTCAATTAGTTGAGGCTTATAAAAAAGAGCACGGTAAACTTAGTCCAGAATTTAAGCAAGACCTACAGATGTTTTATAATAAAGATAAAGGGCAAAGTGTGTTAGAAGATTTACTACGTTTACTTCCCTTGAAATAAGTACGTAATAGTACCTTTTTGAGACTCCTTTTCAGAAGAATTAAATCTTGCTTTAAGAGCATAGGCAATGGCATTCTCAACAAGACACCCATTAGAAGTACCAGAACTTTTTTCATTGAAATCGGCTTCTGTCACATAGCCTAAAGCATTCACTTCAATATTGATAACGACCTTGCCACCTTCAATGCATGTGTAGATTGGTGGTGGTAATTTGTAGTTATTTCTGTCTACCAAAGAATAGGATACAGACGTTCTTCTAGCCGCAAGATTATTAGTAAACTCTTTCTTTTGAGCTTCTTTTTCTCCTAAAAGTTGTTTTTTTTCTTCTCTCTTTTTTGCCAAGGCTTTCACTCTTTCAGCATACCCTGTGTCAGAAATCTCATTTTCTGAAGGATCACCATCGCTCATTTCACTACGTTCCTCCATCAATTCCTCTAAGGTTTGTAACGGCTCAGGATTACCATAACTGGGTTTGGCAGTTTCGTTGAATGCTAAATGACTTTTAATAGGGTCGGCTTTAGCCTGGTCTTCTTTGGCTTTTTCTTCCTCTAAAATTTCTTCCAAAATTTCAGTATCCATTACCATCTCAACCACATAATCATCTTCGGTCACTTCTTCACCACCCAAATGAATACTATACATTACCAACACCACAATAGACATGCTAAAGAAGGTGATGAGTAATGATAATTGTTGTCGATTCAGATTCATGGTTATATAACCTTAATAATACTAAAATATTTTAGGGGATCGATATAACGTAAACTTTTGTTTCCCTATTCGTTTACTTGAGGCCCTAGTAAAGTATCTGCAAAGACCAAAGGGTCTTCAGCTATATCTACGTTAAAACCACCTATTTTGGTTCTTCTTAGCGATGTTAAATGTGCTCCAGAATTAAGGGCTTCTCCAAAATCATTGGCAATAGAACGTATATAAGTGCCCTTGCTGCAAGCAATTCTAAAGTGAATATTTAGATTGTCGACTTTAGTGATTTCAAAAGCACTTACTGAAACTTTTCTTTTCGGAATATCTACGGCTTTACCTTCACGTGCGAATTCATATAATCGCTTTCCATCTTTTTTTAAAGCAGAAAAAACTGGTGGCACTTGTTCTATTTCACCAATAAATTGAGCGGTAGTTTTCTGAATTAAATTTGGAGTGATATGATCCGTTGAAAATGTTTCGTTAATTTCTGTTTCTAAGTCATATGAGGGCGTAGTAGCGCCTAAAGTAAATACGCCTGTGTATTCTTTTTCTTGACCTTGATACTCTGTAATTTTCTTAGTGAATTTACCTGTGCAAATCACTAACAACCCAGTAGCTAATGGGTCTAGAGTTCCTGCATGGCCAATTTTAAATTTCTTTAAGCTGAACTTCTTTCTAATCGCCCATTTTAATTTATTCACTGCTTGAAAAGATGACCAACCCAAGGGCTTGTCAATTAATAGTACCTGGCCGTTAAGGAAATCATCTTCGGTCACTTAAATAACGGTTAAGGGTTGTATGAAAAAGTGTATTGCAAGAATAATAAAACCAATAATGATCCTGTAATAACCGAACATCTTAAAACCATGTTTGCTTAGGTAGCCAATAAAGGTCTTTATGGCCAATAGTGCTACTAAAAAACCAACAACATTACCAATGATAAGTAAGTTTACTTGGTCATTGGTTAAAGTGAAACCAGCTTTATAGTAATCGTAGCTCTTTTTTAAAGTTGCACCTAACATAGTAGGTACCGCTAAGAAAAACGAAAATTCAGCTGCTGTTGTTCTAGAAAGCTTTTGTGACATACCACCAACAATACTTGCACCACTTCTAGAAACACCTGGTATCATCGCTAAACATTGAAAAAAACCAATTTTTAATGCTGTACTGTAAGAAATTATTTTTACCTCATCTTCTTCACCATAGGTAAACCAATCGTCAACTTTTAGAAGAATAAACCCGCCGATTACGAGAGACACGGCTACGGTAATAGGATTTTCAAGTAAGGAGTCAATAAAATCACTTAACAATAATCCCAAAATTACTGCAGGAATAAAAGCTACCAATAATTTTAAATAAAAATCGATGCTTTGAAAAAAGCGTTTGAAATAAAGTACTACTACAGATAAAATAGTACCCAATTGAATCACTATTGTGAAAAGTTTGGTAAAATCTTCCTGTGCAATACCGAAAAACGAGGAAGTTATAATCATGTGACCAGTTGACGATACCGGTAAATATTCAGTAATGCCCTCAATGATGGCAAGCACTATTGCTTCAAGTATATTCAATTATGCTTTCTTTTTGTGTGGGTTTAATAAAATGGCATAGATTTCAATTCCTAGCCCAATTAGTACCAATGTAGGAGCTAATCGAATTCTTCTAAAGTTGTAAATTTCTGGGTTAAAAACATTAGGGTCGTCACTACCGCCACCGCTCATTAATATGAAACCTAAGGCGATAAAGGCAAGACCTACGAACATGAAAGTATAATTCTTCTTCTGAAAAATAAACTCTTGCTTGGTTTGCTGTTCTACTTTATTGTTTTTACTCATGGCGCAAATTTAATAATATAATTCGTCGGTTCTAAGATTTAGAAAACGTTGGGTCGCAAAATAGGTGCTTATGAACGAAATAAGTATGCCTAAAAGAAAAACACTAATAAATAAGATTACAAGAATATAAGGCTCATCAAACAGCCCTAAATCTTGAAAATTAGTGTTTACGTAATAAACCACGCCGCCAATAGCTAATAGTGCTATTGCTGCGCCAATCATTCCCAATTTAATGTTCTGCCATATAAATGGTCTTCTAATAAAGGTTTTGGTCGCTCCTACCATTTGCATGGTTTTAATAATAAATCGTTTGGAGTATATTGAAAGTCGAATAGAGCTGTTAATCAGTAAAACGGCAATAAAAGTAAATATTGCACTTGCAACTAAAATCCAAAAACCAATGGTTTCTACACTTTTAGCAACCATGCTAACTAATACCTTGTCGTAACTTACTTCGTCAACAAAGCCTTTTTCTGAGAGTGTGGAGGCGATTTCTTCAACCTTTTCTGCAGTAACAAAATCTGCATTCAATTTTACGTCAATGGAGTTTTTAAGCGGATTATATCCTAAATAATCTACGAAATCTTCCCCTATTTCCTCGCTATGTTGCTTGGCTGCCTCTTCTTTAGAAACATAGGTAGATGACTTGGTATATTCAGACATCGCTAGTGTCTTTTGTAACTGTTCTATTTCTATTTCTTTGGTGTTTTCCTTTAAAAAGACTGAAATCGTAATTTGTTCTTTAGACCGGTCGGCCATTTTTTTGGTATTCAACACCAATAATCCTAAAATTCCTAATAGAAATAAGACCAATGCAATACTTAGCACCACAGAAAAATAGGAGGAGATGAGTTTGCGTCTTTGATGATTTTCGAAAGAGTTCGCCATATAACACTTAAAAGTGCAGTAAAAATAGCAAAGTAAAGTTAAATGGGGCTTAAAATTTTATCCCGTTATCGTTTAAGGCTAAAGTGCCCTTTAAATTGTGTGGTGTCTGCCTTAATTACAAACCAATAATCATCTTCTGGCATTTGGTTTCCTTGAAAAGAACCATCCCATGAAGAAGAATTTGAGTTTCCGAATTTGAGTAGCTTTCCGTATCGGTTAAAAATGGAAAACTCTACATTGTTGAAGACCTCTAATCCTTCAGGTTCATAAACGTCGTTTACACTATCGCCATTCGGAGTAAAAAACTTGGGTATTAGCAGATGAAAAAAAGATTGAGTAACCACGCCACAATCAGATGTATCTTGAACATAAATGGTGTAAAGTCCGCCTTCTACTGCTTCAAAGATTGAACTGGTTTGAAAATTAAACCCATCCAAAGAAAACTCAAAATCTCCATCATTGCTTGTTGAAACGATTATAGATGGCCCGTTGGATATAATAGTGTCGATACGAGGTATATCTATTTGTTCCAATTCTATTGTTTTTGTAGCAGCGCAACCGTTTACATCAGTTAAAAGTACAGTATATGTGCCTGGTTCGCCAACGGTAATTTCTTTTGTCGTTGCACCCGTACTCCATTCATAAGAGACATTGTTTAAATCTGCAGTAAGAATCATGGTAGTGTCTTCGCAAAATTCAAGTGACTCATCTTCCACAGAAGGCGGCAGGTTTACAGTCAATGTAATAGCTGTTCTTGAAAGCGAAGCACATTCTATTTCTGGTGAATTCGCTGCTGCATAGTAGGTGCCTGCAATGGAAGTTTCAAAATTGTTGTTTGCTTCTAAAAGTAAATTGCCATCTGTTGGGGCATCAAACCAGTTTACGGTATACGAGCTTTCTGTTGAAGCTGATAGTATACCGACTTCACCTTCGCAAATAGTAATATCTCCACTACTTAAAGGCGTATTCGGGATGGGTAAAACAATGATTTCAAAAACATCGGAAACTACGTTGCATAAATCTTTGTTTACATTAATTGGGTCTTCGGCTATTTTGACTCTGAAATATGAGGTGGTAGTTATTGCAGGCGTAGAAAGTGTGCTAGTGGTTTCATTGGCTATATCGGTCCAAACTTGTTGGTCGGTACTTTGTTGCCATTGATATGCGTGGGTACTGAAAATAGAAAAATCTGGCGTTGCGGTTAAGGTTCTAGAAACGCTGCCTTGATTGTCGCAAACGACTAAGCTTGTTTCATTGGTATTGGTTGAAACGGTGACATTGTCACCGCATGATTTAAAAACAATATCATCAATGGCCAGGTCATTTCCACACCCGCCATTACTATTGTTTCTCATCTTGAGAATTACAGACGTTTGGCCAGGTTCGGTCTTGAAAACCAATGCATATTGTTCCCATTCGGCACCTGAGCTCGCGAAAATACTATTCGTGTCTCCTTGAGCAAGTAGAATGGTGTCAGTTTCGTCCCAGATTTGAAAACGTACATTAACGGGAATACTATTGCCTTCACAACCACCTGCATCTTGTAGGTTAATGAGCCATGATGAAAATTCATAAGAGGTATTTTCGCATAAATCTTCAACTTGTCTTTGGTAAAACTCACCTGCGGTAAAACTTGCATTTACAATAAAAGATTTGCCATTGGTATCACCAGGGGTGTGATCTTGAATATTTTTCCAACCGAAGTAGTTAGTGGTACTTGAAATAGTGTAAGAGCCGTCATTTGGTGTTCCGGTAGTGAATGTGTATGTAGTTGTACCTGCTGGTAAAGCAGGTCCGTCTGTGTTTCCTGAGCCAAAATCTTCAGTAAAAATTGGGTCACCAGAGTTACCTCCACAAAAACCTAGTTGCGCAGACAGTTCTGTAGAACCAATACAAAGTAGGAGTAGGTAAAAGTAGAATGATTTGGGATGCATAATTTTCACGATCCTAAGATACCAATTTTAGATAAGAGGCTTATCATTTTGGGGTTATCGAAACCAAAACCCGTTAATCATCAATATTTTTTTAACTCTCAACGATTCAACCTATTTTTGCTCCTTATCGCAAAGAAGCAACTATCATGCAATACAATTTCAACGAAATTGAGGCCAAATGGCAAAAGTACTGGGCAGAAAACCGAACGTTCAAAGCAGAAAATAACTCTGATAAAGAGAAATTCTATGTGTTGGATATGTTCCCTTACCCTTCAGGAGCAGGGCTGCACGTTGGGCACCCATTGGGTTATATTGCTAGTGATATTTACGCGCGGTATAAAAGGCACAAAGGGTTTAATGTGCTGCATCCGCAAGGGTATGATTCTTTCGGGCTCCCAGCAGAGCAATACGCGATACAAACAGGTCAGCATCCTGCGGTAACTACGGCATCGAATATTAAGACCTATAGAAGGCAATTAGACCAATTAGGTTTTTCGTTCGATTGGAGCAGAGAAGTGCGTACTTCTAGTCCTGAATATTACAAATGGACACAGTGGATTTTTATCCAAATCTTTAATTCGTGGTATAATAAAGATGTTGATAAGGCGGAAGATATAGCGTCGCTTATTTCTATTTTTAATACAGATGGAAATACTACCGTAAATGCAGTTTGTGATGATGCTATTGAAGCTTTTTCAGCCGATGAGTGGAAGGCTTTTTCAGCGGTTAAAAAACAAGAGATTTTATTACAATATAGACTGACATATTTGGCGGATACTGAAGTAAACTGGTGTCCGGCATTGGGTACGGTGTTGGCAAATGACGAAATAGTCAACGGCGTTTCAGAACGTGGTGGTCACCCGGTTATTCGTAAAAAAATGACCCAGTGGAGCATGCGAATTTCTGCTTATGCACAACGTTTGTTAGATGGGTTAGCTAAAATTGATTGGCCACAACCTTTAAAAGATTCACAGACTAATTGGATTGGTAGAAGCGAAGGAGCGTCTGCTGTATTCAAAGTAAATGGACATGATGCCGTTGTCGATGTATTCACAACCAGGCCTGATACTATTTTCGGAGTTTCGTTTATGACCTTGGCGCCAGAGCACGAATTGGTATCTAAAATAACAACTGCCGAACAAAAAGAAGCTGTAGAGAATTATATTCAAGCCACTGCAAAACGCTCTGAGCGTGACCGTATGGCCGATGTAAAAACTATTACAGGTGCTTTTACTGGTGCTTATGCAGAACATCCGTTTACAAAAGAACCAGTTCCCATTTGGATTGGTGATTATGTATTGGCAGGCTATGGTACAGGAGCTGTGATGTCTGTACCATGTGGGGATCAGCGTGACTATGATTTTGCAAAACACTTTAATATTCCGATTCCGAATATTTTTGAAGGCATTGATATTTCTGAAGAAGCCTATGCTGATAAAGACAAAACGGTGATTGCGAATTCAGATTTTCTAAATGGCTTGCCGTACAAGAAAGCGGTGAAACGTGCCATTTTCGAATTGGAAAAATTAGGGCAAGGTGAAGGGAAGATTAACTACCGATTACGTGATGCTGTTTTTAGTAGACAACGGTATTGGGGAGAACCTTTCCCGGTGTATTATATAGATGGAATGCCGCAAATGATAGAAGCTGAGCATTTACCTATTAAGCTTCCTGAAGTTGAAAAATATTTACCGACCGAAACCGGTGAGCCACCATTAGGGAATGCTGAAGTATGGGCATGGGATATTTTAACTAATAAAGTAGTGCACAACAGCGAGATAAATAATAGCACGGTATTCCCATTAGAGTTGAATACAATGCCAGGTTGGGCAGGGAGTTCGCAGTATTTTAATAGATACATGGACCCTGAGAATAGCGAAGAAATATTTTCACAGAAAGCCATCAATTATTGGCAAGATGTAGATTTATATATTGGCGGTAATGAGCATGCTACGGGCCATTTATTGTATTCTCGTTTCTGGCAAAAATTCATGTTTGATAAAGGCTTGGTGCCTAAAGATGAATTTGCTAAGAAGCTTATTAATCAGGGGATGATTACCGGTACTAGTGCTTTTGTTTTGCGTCAGATTATAGATGTCAATGTAGTTCTAGAATCTAATTCAGGATTTGAGGAAAGAAAATTTCAGGCTATAATTGTTACAGACGAGGAAAATGTTTTGAAAAACGATGAAGAAGAAATTAAGCGAATTGCCAGAACTCAAGTTGATAGTATTCTTTTAGAGGAGAATAACAAAGAAATTAGAAATATCCAAATTGAGAAATATAATATTAATATGCACCTATCTGTTCGAGTTCCGGTAGAATTTGTAAATTCTTCTGATGAGTTGGATATAGAGGCCTTTAAAACTAGTTCATACGGTAAGGATTATCGATTTGCTACTTTCGATAGTAACAAAACATATCGCGAAGTCGAAAAAATGTCCAAGTCCAAATACAACGTTGTCAATCCTGATTCGATTTGTGAAGAATATGGTGCAGATAGTTTGCGCTTGTATGAAATGTTCTTAGGTCCTTTAGAGCAATCCAAACCTTGGAATACGGCTGGTATCACTGGAACACATTCTTTCTTGAAGAAATTATGGAGACAGTATCATACAGCTGAAAATGCTTCCTTTATGGTAAGTGAAGAAGAGCCTTCAAAAGAATCTTGGAAAACATTACACAAGACCATCAAAAAAGTAGAAGAAGATATTGAAAACTTCAGTTTCAATACATCGGTATCTACCTTTATGATTTGTGTAAATGAGCTTTCTACGCAGAAATGCGTTAGCAGACAAATTTTAGAGCCATTGGCTATTTTAGTTTCGCCTTACGCGCCACATATTGCTGAAGAACTTTGGCATAAATTAGGTCATTCAGCATCTATCGCTACAGCGCCATTTCCTAAATTTGAAGCCAAGTATTTAGTAGAGAGCAGTAAAGAGTATCCTATTTCCTTTAATGGGAAAATGAAATTCACCATAGAGCTTTCTTTAGAGTTGTCGAAAGATGAAATTGAAGCAGCGGTAATGGCCAATGAAAAAACCCAACAACAATTACAAGGGCGCGAACCTAAAAAGGTGATTGTGGTTCCTGGCAAAATTGTAAATATCGTAGGTTAAACATCTTTTTAGTTGCGTTATTACTAGCGAAGCGAGTTGATATAAGGGTTTGGTTTACGAGTGCAACAGATTGGTTCGCTCGCGTGCAATGACGTTTTTATTATTGTCGTCTTCGCGAGAAGGCACGACAAAGTAATCTGCAGCTTTGGAACACTTGATTAACGGATGACTTAGCTAAACTCGCAAGGAAATAATAAAAGATACTCGATGGAACACATAGAAATATTAGGATTGGTTGCCGCTACTTTAACTACAGTGGCATTTGTTCCTCAGGTATATAAAACATGGAAAAACAAATCAGTTAAAGATATTTCTTTATCAATGTATACAGTACTCTTAATGGGGCTTTTACTTTGGATTGTTTATGGTTTTTATATTAATAGTCTACCTATAATTTCGGCTAATATTATTACAGCTACCCTATCAGTTTTGATTGTAATTATGAAAATAAAATATAAATAATATCACATACCCCATAAAAAACAGGGGGTTATGTTTTGATAAACAATATTTTCAACCATCAACCCCTACTTTTTATCGATTTTATGTTTGATATCTGCATAATTAGCTTCAATTTTGCAGTGAAACATAAAATGATACATCATGATTGTTGGTATTCCAAAAGAAATTAAGAACAATGAAAGTAGGGTAGGTATGACACCAGCCGGAGTTTTCGAAATGGTAAAGAACAACCACAAAGTATATGTTCAGTCTGAAGCAGGTGAAGGCAGTGGTTTTTTTAATCAAGATTACCAACAAGCAGGAGCTATTATATTAGATACAATTGGCCAGGTTTATGCCATGAGCGAAATGATTGTAAAAGTTAAGGAGCCTATCGCCGAAGAATATGATTTAATTCAAGAGGGGCAAATACTGTTTACATATTTCCATTTTGCCTCAAGTGAAGTATTGACTAAAGCGATGATTAAACAAAAAGCAGTTTGTATAGCGTATGAAACGGTAGAAGATGAAGAGGGTACATTGCCGCTTTTAACCCCTATGTCTGAAGTTGCAGGTAGAATGGCCATACAGCAAGGGGCAAAATACTTGGAAAAGCCGGCTAAGGGTCGTGGAGTGCTTTTAGGTGGTGTACCCGGTGTAGCGCCAGGTAAAGTTTTAGTGTTGGGTGCTGGTGTTGTTGGTGTGCAAGCTGCTAAAATGGCAGCAGGTTTAGGTGCTCACGTTACCATTATGGATATTAATATGAAACGTTTACGCTATGTAAATGATGTAATGCCTCCACATGTTGTTACCGAATTCTCTAACGAGTTTAATATTAGAAGGCTTATTAAAACGCATGATTTAATTATCGGTGGTGTATTGTTAAAAGGAGCCAAGGCACCAAATTTAATAAACAGAGATATGTTAAAAGAAATGCGCCCTGGTACGGTGATAGTCGATGTTGCCGTAGATCAAGGTGGTTGTGTAGAAACTACTAGACCAACAACTCATGAAGATCCAATTTATATAATTGATGATGTAGTGCATTACTCTGTAGCTAATATGCCCGGTGCTGTACCTTATACATCAACTATGGCATTGACAAATGTAACCTTGTCTTACGCCCTAAAATTAGCGAACCTAGGTTGGGAAGCGGCTTGTGAGAAAGACGCGTCATTAAAGAAAGGATTGAATATCGTAAAGGGAGAGGTCTTCTATCAAGAGATAATTGAAGCTTTCGGTTGGGAAGAAGTGATTGCATAAACGTACATTTTGTCAGTATAAAATACCCCGAAAAGTCTGAAAGGATTTTGGCGGGGTTTTTGCTTTAATGAAAATAGATTTTCTTGAGAAAGCAAATCTTTAAGTATATTTAGTTGATTTAAAAATTGATACGTTATGATGGGATATTATATATTAATCGGAGCCATTGCTTTGGTGAGCTGGTTAGTAAGCAGGAAATTAAAAAGTAAGTTTAAGTTTTATTCCAAGGTGCATCTGAAAAACGGAATGAGCGGTGCTGAAATTGCGGAAAAAATGTTATCGGATCACGGTATACGTGATGTAAAAGTTGTTTCTACACCTGGTATGCTTACGGATCACTACAATCCGAAGAATAAAACAGTAAACTTAAGTGAAGGTGTATATAATCAAAGAAACGCATCGGCCGCTGCAGTAGCAGCACACGAATGTGGTCACGCGGTACAACATGCACAGGCCTATGAGTGGTTGGGTATGCGTTCGAAATTGGTTCCTATCGTGAGTGTAACTTCTAGTATGTCTATGTGGGTAGTTTTCGGTGGTTTGGTCCTAGGTGGAGCAGCTGGTATAGGTTTAGGATATTGGGTTGCTGTTGCAGGTCTGGTGATGATGGGCTTAGCCACCTTATTTAGTTTTGTAACCTTACCAGTAGAGTATGATGCAAGTAACCGTGCTCTGGCATGGTTGAAGAATAAAAACGTTGTAACACCAGAAGAATACAAAGGTTCTGAAGATGCATTGAAATGGGCTGCAAGAACTTATTTGGTTGCAGCTATTGGTTCTTTGGCAACATTGGTATATTGGGGGCTACAAGTATTTGGTGGAAGAGACTAACCTAATGATAGATTAGAAATGTATATATTAAAAACCTGTCTTTCTTGAGACGGGTTTTTTTATTCCTAATCAAAAGTGTATGAAGAAAATTGAAACTGAAAGACTGTATTTAAAGCGGGCGAAATTGGAAGATTCCGATTTTATTTTTGAATTGTTGAATAGTATCAGTTGGATAAAATATATTGGGGATAAGAAAATTACCACTGTGAATAAGGCAAAAGATTATATTCAAGAAACATTAATTAATAGTTATGATAAAAACGGTTTTGGACTTTTAATAATTAAATTAAAAGATGAGACCTCCATTGGGCTTTGTGGTTTTTTAAAAAGGGAATATTTAAAACATGCAGACCTAGGTTTCGCATTATTACAAGCCTATGAGGGTAATGGTTATGCTTTTGAAGCAACATATGCTATTATGGAATATGGAGAATCTGAATTAGATTTAAATAAGGTAATGGCTATTTGTATGGAAACAAATCAAAAATCACTTCAGCTTTTAAGTAAATTGGGTTTTAAGAAAATAGATACAATAAAGCCAAGCGAAACATCGGAAGAACTACTATTACTTTCTACTTAAATAGTAATTTGCCTATCGATTTGTTGTGCAAGTGATATGAAAGTTTCTGTTCTTGAAACCCCTTCTATAGCTTGTATTTCTTTGTTCAAAACTTGCATAAGATGTTCATTGTCCCTACATAAAACTTTTATTAAAATAGACCAGTTACCTGTGGTGTAATGACATTCTAAAACTTCAGGTATTTTTTCAAGTTGTTTTACGGCCATAGGATTGCTCATCGCCTTGTCTAAGTAAATACCAATATAGGCCATGGTATTATACCCTAATGATTTAGGGTTTACAATGAATTTGGAACCAGATAATAGTCCCGATGCTTCCAGCTTTCTTAAACGTTGATGTATGGCAGCACCAGATATCCCGATACTTCTTGCGATTTCTAAAACTGGCTTTCGTGCATCCGCCATTAAAAAACGTAAAATCTTTTTGTCTATTCCATCAATTTTAGCCAAAGAGGTAGGTGCTTTCATGTTTTATATCAATTTAAACATAAAAGTACCTATTTGGTTTCAATATGATAGTTAAAAAGGATTAGTTAATTACAGAATTGGGGTTATATCCTAAATAAGGCACTTCGTATTCTTTAAAGTTGACTCCGTATGTTTTTAACTCTTCAAGAATAGGTTCGTAAACTTCTTTCGAAATAGGGATTTGTACACCTGGCGTAGTAATTTTTCCATTCAAAATTTTAAGTGCGGCCATTGCAACAGGTAATCCAACCGTCTTAGCCATCGCTGTAAAAGTTTGGTTTTCCCCAGTGACAACTAATTTAGAGTCTATTTGTTTCTTTTCTCCGTTTAGTTCGTATCCAAATTTATGGTACATGACAATCATGTCCTTTTCTTCTGCTTTAAGTGTCCAGCTATCTTCCAATATTTTCTGTAAAGCTTGGGCAGGTGTGGCATTAGGAATATTTATAAACTTAGTACTGTCAAATATATTTAGCTCTAATAATTTATCCCAGCGAATATCATCTTGGTCTAATTTCAAATAGTGTCTTAGTTTCAATTCTACTGAATCGGTTGGCGAGTATGGTAAGAAAAGGTTGATGAATTCTCGATAGCTCATCTTTTCAGAATTCTCAATAGTATAGGTGTCATCGGTCACTCCAAGTTGAATAAACATATTCCATGCCTTTGAAAAACCAACACGGCGCATCGTTCCTCTATATATAGTTAAGGCATTTTGTAGACCGTATGCTTCTCTATAGCCTAAGGAATCACGATTCGCATAACCTTCAAATCGGCCATAACCTTCAACTTCGAAAAACTCGCTACGTCTAAAAAGACGGTGATAAGGTATATATTTATATGTGCCTTCTTGAATAAATTTAGCAGTACCGCCTTGACCTGCAAGAACAACATTTCTCGGGTTCCAGGTAAACTTATAATTCCAAAGGTTATTATCATGTTCAGGTGCAACCAATCCACCACAGAATGATTCAAATAGTATAATTTTACCACCTTTATCTCGAATACGATCAATGACTTCCATGGCGCTCATATGATCAACACCGGGATCTAGTCCGATTTCATTCATAAAAACCAAATTGTTTGCCTTAACTTCTTTGTCAAGGGCAAGTAATTCAGGGCTAACATAAGACGCAGTGACTAAATGCTTTTTATGAACAACACAGTCTTCAGCTACTTTTATATGAAATCGTGCAGGAAGCATTGAAATGACAATGTCTGCATTGGAAATAGCATTTGTTCTTTCTGTTTGGTTGAATATATCAAGCGCAATAACTGAACAGTGTTTATGATCGGCAACCGCAGCTGGTATGGCAGACGGATTAATGTCACCAATGGTTATTTCTAATTTTTCTTCTTCAGCTTTCCCTAAAAGATAATCTAACAAATATGAGGTAGACTTACCCGCACCTATAATAAGAATTTTTCGCATCATCCGATTTCAGTATTTTTGATTGGTAACAATTTACTAAGGTATCAAATTGTTACATTTATAAAGAAAGTTATAGAAAAAGTTATGAAAAAAACAATTTTAATTACTGCAAGCTTATTCGGTATGTTCGCAGTTGTTCTTGGTGCTTTTGGTGCTCATGGGCTAAAAGATTTAGTCGATTCGGATGCTGTCACGACATTTGAAACTGGTGTTCGCTATCAAATGTATCATGCCTTTTTCTTATTTGTTCTGGCTTTGTTGCCCGATACCATGCTTAAATCAAAAAGGCCGATATATCTGTGCGTGGTAATTGGAGTAATTTTATTTTCCTTTTCGATTTATATTTTGGGGTTGAATGATTTAACGCAATTCGATTTTAAAATGTTTGGCATCGTTACGCCAATTGGGGGAGTCTTCTTAATAGTTGCTTGGGCCTTAATGCTATCTGGTATAGTGAAATCAAAAGTTTTAAAATAGAAGAAAGTAGGTTAGAGCTAAGAAAGATGTATTTTCAACATGTAATGTCATTAACATGAGTAAAACAAAATTATTGGGGCTTGTTTTGGGTCCAGTTTCCTTTTTCTTAATTCTTTTCTTTTTTCAACCAGAAGGACTTTCTGAGCAGGCAAATGCCGTATTGGCAGCAACAATTTGGATTGCTATTTGGTGGATAACCGAGGCGATTCCGATTGCGGTAACTGCATTGCTGCCTTTAGTATTATTTCCGCTTTCTGGAGGATTAGATTTATCGGCCACCTCGGGATCCTTCGGCCATAAATACGTGTTTTTATATATGGGTGGCTTCATTATAGCCATAGCTATTGAAAAATGGAATCTGCATCGTAGAATTGCATTGAACATTATTAGTTTGATAGGTTCTGATGTTCGAAAAATTATTCTTGGTTTCATGGTGGCAACTGCATTTTTATCGATGTGGATATCGAATACGGCAACTTCTGTGATGATGCTGCCTATAGGTTTAGCTATCATTAAACAACTGCAAGACAATCCGGATACCATAGAAGACGAGAACCAGACCTTTGGTAAAGCCTTAATGTTGGCTATTGCTTATAGTGCTTCTATTGGTGGTTTGGCAACGTTGATTGGTACACCGCCAAATTTAGTATTGGCCGGCGTGGTTTTAGATACCTATGGCTATGAAATAACGTTCATGCAATGGTTTGTTTTTGGGCTTCCAATCTCTGTTATATTAATCTTCATCTGTTGGAAATATTTAACGAAGTATGCGTTTACCTTCAAGCAAAAGTCATTTCCAGGTGGTAAGGAAGAGATTAAACGTCTATTATCAAAGCTAGGTAAGATTAGTTATGAAGAGAAAGTAGTAGCTTTTGTATTTGCGCTTACTGCCTTTTGTTGGATTACTAGATCTTTTCTGCTTCAAAAGATATTACCTGGTTTAGATGATACTATTATTGCTATATTTTTTGCCATTGTCTTGTTTTTAATTCCTTCAAAGAAAAAAGGTGAACAATTGATAAATTGGGAAGAAGCTGTTAAAATGCCTTGGGGTATTATTTTGCTTTTTGGTGGAGGTATGGCCTTAGCAAAGGGATTTGAAGAAAGCGGATTAGCAACTTGGATAGGAAGTCAGATGATTTCCCTATCCGGATTACCTATTTTGGTTTTGGTTTTAGTTTTAATTACTGCGGTTAATTTTTTGACGGAAATAACTTCAAATCTTGCTACTACGGCAATGCTATTACCTGTATTAGCACCAATGGCGCTCACAATAGATGTACATCCATTTGTATTAATGGTAGGTGCTGCAGTAGCTGCGTCTTGTGCTTTTATGCTTCCAGTAGCGACACCACCCAATGCTGTTGTTTTTGGTTCTGGCTATTTGAGAATTCCTGATATGGTGAGTAAAGGTTTTTTTATGAACATAATATCTATAATTATATTAACCTTTTTCGTATATTTTGTACTCCCAGAATTATGGGATATTACTATTGATAGTTTCCCACAAAATCTGAACAAATGAAACTATTACTTATTCCCGATAAATTTAAAGGCTCATTAACAAGCGAAGCAGTGTCAAAAGCTTTTATTGCAGGTGTGAAAAATGCAGGAGTTGAATTTACTTCACACTACATTAAAGCCTCTGATGGCGGTGATGGTTTTATGCAAGCCGTAGCCCATTATAGACCTTGTATATCGGTTCAGGTAATTAGTGAAAATCCTATAGGGAAGCCAATACAGTCTTACTACCTATATAATCAAGAAACTAATTCGGCATATATCGAATTAGCCAATGCTTCGGGTATGGAACTGCTTAAACCCGATGAACGAAATCCTTTATTGACAAGTACATTTGGGACAGGGCTGCAAATAAGGGATGCAGTTCAAAAAGGCATTAAAAACGTGTATATAGGTTTGGGCGGAAGCGCAACTAACGATGGAGGAATAGGTATAGCGCAAGCTTTAGGGTATTCTTTCTTAGATGAAAATAGTAAGAAGTTAAAAGCTATTGGTAGTAGTTTAAATCAGATTAAATCGATAGATGATACAGGGGTTTTAAAAGGTTTAAAGCAAGTAAAGTTTTTTGCCATAAATGATGTTACCAATCCTTTATTTGGTGAAAACGGTGCTGCACATGTTTATGCTGCGCAAAAGGGTGCGTCAAAACTCATGATTGATGAATTAGACCTTGGACTAAAAAATTTAGATAATGTAGTATTAGATAAGTATCATCTTCAAAATGCTAAGCTGCCAGGTTCTGGTGCAGCAGGAGGCGTAGCATATGGACTTAAAACTTTTCTTGGAGCAAAATATTTTAGTGGGATAAATTTTGTGTTAGAGCTTTCAGGAGTGAATGAATTATTGAGTAAAGAGCGTTTTGATTATTTAATTACGGGAGAAGGCAAAATAGATGAACAGACCCTAAATGGGAAGTTAATTCAAGGCGTAGTCGCCTTAGGTGTTCGCGAAAATATTCCGGTAATTGCTGTTTGTGGAAAACTGGCAATAGAAAAAGAGAAGCTGAAAATACAAGGTTTTTTTGATGTATTTGAAATACAAGATTCTGCTAATGACCTTGGCTATAATATGAAGCATGCAGCAGGTTTATTGACTGCTAAAACAACTGAATATTTTAAATTATTGAAAAAATAAAGATGCTTTAAAAAGCATTAAATTTTACTTATTTATTAAAATATCATATCAAAATCTACAATAATGCATTCTAAACACGTTATAGTTTAATATACTGTAATAAAAGGAATAAGTTAGGTGCGAATTTTTTTCAAATTTCATCATTATTTAGTTGAATTCGTATTTCGACGAAATTTAGGGCTAATTAAGTTCTGAAAACCAAGGGTTCACCTTTTATTTTTTTAGTTTTACTCGATTAAATTTTCAAAAGTATGAAAAGCTCAACAACAAATGCGAATACAATATCTCTAAAAAAATATGGGATAACACATTCTAATTTTCATTACCAAGAGGACCCTGAACAACTGCAGAAGGCTACTCTAGAAATGGATATGGGAGTTGAAACTAACAATGGTACACTTGCTGTAAATACTGGTGAATTTACCGGTAGATCCCCTATGGATCGTTTTATTGTCAAAGATGATATTACAAAAGATAAAGTATGGTGGGGCAATATCAATATTCCATTTGAAAAGGAAAAATTCGATTCTTTATATACAAAAGTAATTGACTATTTAAATGAAAAGGAACTTTTCGTAAGAGATAGTTATGCATGTGCAGATCCTGAATACCAATTAAATATTAGGGTAATAAACGAATACCCATGGTCTAATATGTTTGCCTATAATATGTTTTTGCGCCCTACGGAAGTTGAGCTAAAAGATTTCACTCCTGAGTGGACTGTTATCAATGCACCAGGTTTTATGGCAGATGCAGAATTAGACGGCACAAGGCAACATAATTTTGCAATACTGAATTTTACAGATAAAATTGCACTTATTGGTGGTACCGGTTATACAGGTGAAATCAAGAAAGGTATTTTTTCTGCGTTAAACTTTATTTTACCGGTTTACAAAGAAACCTTGCCAATGCATTGTTCGGCGAATGTAGGTGAAGATGGCGATACAGCTATCTTTTTTGGTTTATCTGGTACAGGTAAAACAACCTTATCTACGGATCCGAATAGAAAGTTAATAGGTGATGATGAACATGGTTGGACGAGTAGAAACACCGTTTTTAATTTTGAAGGTGGTTGCTATGCTAAAGTAATCAATTTGTCTGAAGAGCAAGAACCTGAAATTTATAGAGCTATAAAACCTGGTGCTATTTTAGAAAATGTAGTATTGGATGGTAAAGGCAATGTTGATTTTTCCGATACCTCGATTACTCAGAATACACGGGTTAGTTATCCTATACATCATATTGATAATATACAACAGCCATCAATTGGTAAGAATGTTAAGAATATTTTCTTTTTAACTGCCGATGCTTTTGGTGTATTACCTCCAATATCAAAGCTTACTCCAAGTCAAGCTGCATATCACTTTATATCTGGCTACACGGCTAAGGTTGCTGGTACAGAAGCTGGGGTAGTAGAACCAGTACCTTCTTTTTCTGCATGTTTTGGTGCTCCATTTATGCCATTGCATCCAACCAAATATGCTGAAATGTTGAGCAAGAAAATGAAGGAGTCTGGGGTAGACGTTTGGTTAGTAAATACGGGTTGGACTGGTGGCCCTTACGGAATAGGTACACGAATGAAGTTAAAATATACTAGAGCTATGATATCTGCAGCCTTGAACGGTGACTTAGGCCTGTATTCTTATGATAGATACCATATTCATTCGGTATTCGGAGTTGCTCAGCCAAGGGAGTGTCCTGGTGTGCCAACATCTGTTTTGAGTCCGAGGTCAACTTGGAACAATGATGAGAAATATTATACTACAGCATTTAAATTAACAAATGCCTTTAGGGAAAACTTTAAAAAGTATGAAAGTTTTGCCACGGAGGAAATTAGAAGAGGCGGACCACAACGATACGCATTCTAAAACATAAAAAAAAGCCTTGCATCGCAAGGCTTTTTTATTGACTTTTTAGAGCCATTTATTTATTAACGCTTGTAATATACTTTTGTAGCGCCATGGTCATTGATGGTGTTTCAGGAGTAGGAGCTTTAATATCTATTCTTAAACCAGCACCATTAGCTGCATCTACAGTAGAATTACCAAATACTGCAATTCTAGTTTCCTTTTGTTCAAAATCGGGAAAGTTCTGCAGTAGTGATTCTATCCCAGAAGGGCTAAAGAATACTAAGATATCATAATACACATTTCTTAAATCGGAAAGGTCGCTAATAACCGTTTTGTAAAAAATAGCACGTTTCCAATTAATGTTTAGAGATTCTAAAGTTTCAGGTACATCTAATTTAAGTACATCAGAAGAAGGTAGCAAGAATTTTTCATCTTTATACTTCTTGATTAAGGGCACTAAATCTGTAAATAATCGCGTTCCTACATAAATCTTACGTTTTCTATAGACAACGTATTTTTGTAGATAGTAAGCTACGGCTTCTGATTGACAGAAGTATTTCATAGAATCTGGCACTTTAAAGCGCATCTCTTCTGCTATTCTAAAGAAGTGGTCTACTGCATTTCTACTGGTTAAAATAATGGCAGTAAAGTCGTTCAAATCAATTTTTTGCTGACGCACACTTTTTGCGTCAACTCCTTCTACATGAATAAACGGTCTAAAATCAACCTTTACCTTTTCTTTATCGATAAGTTTGGAATAGGGAGAATTTTCCATTTTTGGTTCTGGTTGAGAAACCAAAATCGTTTTTACTTTCATACGCTGCGCTATTTTAGAAAGCTTCCCATAATAACTAAGGGTGCAATTTCGAGTGCGCAAAGGTACAAAATAAAATAGAAAAAATAAGAGCTAATAAAATTTTGGTAATTCCTTAGTACTGTCACCCAGCCAATTATATTAATGACCAAGAACAGAATTAGGGCAATAGAAATTGCGATTTTTGAGTCAATAAAGACGTAGGCTAAAAGGATATTTGCAATAAAAAGAACAAAACTAGAGTAATTAAGATAAGTTAATTTCTTAAAAACCAGTTCATTGAAGATGTTATAAGAATTAAATATAAAGCCGTTGAACAATTGTGTCATTGTTTTTGCGCTTAAGAATAGGAAAACACCTGCAAGCAACAACGGAAAAATAAACGGGTTTTTGACCTGTGAAAGAGGCATATACACACGCCAAATAAAAAATATAAATAGTGTAGTGTTTATGATTTGAAAAACACTTAACAGAATATGGAACCAATTGAAGAGTTTTTCTTTCTTGGTATACATGGTAAGGTATTTGCTATTAAAAGGCAGAATTATAAAGCTGAAAAAGCGTGAATAATAGATGCTTTTTGCCGTCAAAGGAAACAAAAGACTTACCATTAGTGTAATAGTAATCCAATCGTTTTGAGAAAATGTTCTGGCAATAGGTTCCATTATTTGATTGGAATTGGTTTTCCGTTTAAGCCAAAATAGAGATTGTTCTCTGAAATGACTACCCTAAAGTAACCAATGTTTTCCATTTTTGTTTTAGGTAAGTGAAATGAAAAATTAGTAGTGTCTTGTTGTTTTAGTATTGCGGTATTGGGATCTACAGCTTCAGGCGTTATTTTTAAAGTTTCCTTTGGTATTTTGTAATTATCCATGTAGGTGACTGCAAATTTCAGTTTGCTTAATTCGATAGACTCCTTGTAGGGGTTGAAAACCTTTAGTGTAATATTTTCATCCGAATTTAAAGTTACTTCGGTGTCCTTCACTATACATTCAACCTTTCGAAAAGATTGAAAATTTGGTATATACTTCCCTTTGTAAAGTCCGCCATCTTCCCTTTCGTAAGAAAATGAACTGTCGTTAATATATTTTGAAATGTAAGCAACGTCTTTTCCTCGTATTCTTTCTTCAGAATTATCTATTGAATACTGATTTTTACGGTACATGTAATTATTCAAAGAAAATGTAGGTATACCATCGGTATAGAAAGAATACATGGGGGCATTTCTATATGAATTTTCAAATACAACAGGCGTTTTTCCAACTTCATCTTCAATTGCCTGGGCCCATTCTTTATTACCATGTGTTTCATAATAGAAATTAAAAAGTAGAGGTTGATAAGCGAGTCCCATTCTTAGATAGATGATAATCACCGTATTGATTAGTCCCAATCTAAAAACCCATGTTAATGCCTGTTTATTCTGTAACATGTAGTTAAAGACAATAATGACCAAGGGAATACAAATAATAATAATCCATTGAGTCTGTACTCTTCTATTAAAACTCGATATAAAGAAAAATAGAATTACACCATAGATAAGGTAGATAAGTGCCTTGGTAAATAAATTGTTGCCTTTAGTTTTAAAAAGGGCTTTGTAAATGAAAGGAAAAGTAAGGCCGAAAACAGCTATTAAATTCACGAAAAAACCTAAGGTGTATTTCTCGAAGCTATAAGCGCCATTTGGTCTTTCGTAAAGATGATATTTGATTGATACAAGGTCATTTTCATAAAGCCAATAAAAATGAGGAGCATAAGAAATTAAAGCTACGAAAACGGCAAGCCAAGCATATTTGTTTTGTACTAATTTTAGATTTGATAATAAAACAAAGAATATTACAAGTACTGCATGATATTTGCTATACATTAACGCGGCCATAAATATCCCTAATAATACAGACATACCTGCATTTGGGTTTTTTATAAAATGCTTGTAAGTCAATAAAAAACAACTTGTAAAAAATAGAAGGGGCGTATCGGGTAATGTGAAGAAACCATAGGCATTTAGTAATGTCATGGAAAAAATCAACACAAAAAAATGCTTTATATAATCGTTCTTTTTGGGATTGTCTATCATTAGCCAAAGCAAAATGATATTAATGGCAGATAAAACACAGCTCATAAACCGTACACCAAGTTCACCATTAAAAAAGTAGCTACTGATTTTAATCAACAAAGCGACCATTGGTGGGTGGTCAAAATAACCCCAAGCCATATTTTGGCTATAATACCAGTAATAGGCTTCGTCAAAAATGAGTTGCGTAAAACTAGATTGAATGATATTAAGAATGAAAATAGCAGATAGAAAAAAATAGAACTGCTTTGGGATTTTAGTCAACATTCGCATAGGATACTTGATGGCGAAATTACAAATTTAAGGTTAGTTACATAGTTTAAAAATTTCATAAAGGTATTATTACACGTTTTAAGACGACCATTAAAACCTTACTTTTGTCGAAATACTTTTTTAAGATATATGGCCAGTAGTATTGTAATTATACCTACCTATAACGAAATTGAGAATATTGAGGCCATTATTAGGGCAGTGTTTGATTTGCAGAAAGAATTTCATGTTCTTATTGTAGATGATAATTCTCCCGATAAAACAGGCGATTGTGTAAAAAAACTTCAAGAAGAATTTGAAGGAACACTTTTTTTAGAAACAAGAACTGAAAAATCAGGACTTGGCACAGCGTACATACATGGTTTTAAATGGACGATAGCAAAAGGATATGACTATATTTTTGAAATGGATGCTGATTTTTCGCATACCCCTTCAGATTTGATACGACTGCAAAAAGCCTGTATTGATGGAGCAGATGTTGCCGTAGGTTCCAGATACAAAAAAGGCGTTAACGTTGTAAATTGGCCTTTGTATAGAGTTCTACTTTCTTATGGCGCCTCTATTTATGTGAAGCTAATTACAGGCATGCGGGTGCATGATCCAACAGCTGGGTTTGTTTGTTATCGGAGACAAGTTTTAGAGGCCATAGATTTAGATTCAGTTCGTTTTGTAGGCTATGCTTTTCAAATTGAAATGAAGTTTAGGGCCCATTTAAAAAAGTTTAAAATAGAAGAAGTCTCTATTATTTTTAGAGATCGAGTTTTAGGTAAATCAAAAATGAGCTCTTCAATTATAAGCGAAGCAATTTGGGGTGTTTTTGTAATGAAAATGAGAAGTCTATTTTTAAGGAATAAATTTTAATTATGGGTAAGATTCTACTAAAGAACGGTGTTATTGTAAATGAAGGGGTTATTCAAGAGAATGATATTCTAATAGAAAATGATTTAATCGTAAAAATAGCGAAAGATATTACTGATGCCGAAGCAAAGGTTATAGATGTAAAAGGCATGCATATTTTACCTGGTATTATCGATGACCAAGTTCATTTTAGAGAACCAGGCCTAACACATAAGGGTACTATTGCAACAGAAAGTAGAGCTGCACTTGCAGGTGGTATAACTACTTTTATGGAGCAGCCAAATACAACACCACAAACAACTACCATAGAAAAGCTTGAAGAAAAATTTGCCATGGCTGCAAATTCAGCTTTTGCAAATTATTCATTTCTATTTGGTGGTACCAATGATAATCTTGAAGAATTAAAAAGGCTGGATAAGAATGCATGTTCAGGCATTAAATTGTTTTTAGGTTCATCTACCGGTAATATGTTGGTTGATGATGAAAAGGTTATTGAGAGTATATTCAGAAATACGGAAATGGTTATATCTGCCCATTGCGAAGATGAAACTACAATTCGTGCAAATCTGGACAAATACAAAGAAAAATACGGAGATGATATTCCAATAAAGTATCACCCAATTATAAGAAGTGAAGAAGCATGTTATTTATCATCTTCAAGAGCAATTGCCTTAGCAGAGAAAACTGGTGCTAGATTACATGTATTTCATTTGTCGACTGGTAAAGAAACTAATTTGTTTCGAAATGACATTCCGTTAGAGCAAAAGAAAATAACGGCTGAAGTGTGTATTCACCATTTGTGGTTTTCTGATACAGATTATGCCGAAAAAGGAACATTGATTAAATGGAACCCTGCGGTAAAAACATCAAAGGATCGTGAACTTTTGTGGGATGCCTTATTAGATGATAGAATAGATGTCATTGCAACGGATCATGCTCCTCATTTATTAGAGGAAAAAGACAGTGTGTACACGAAGGCGCCATCTGGTGGACCATTGGTGCAGCATGCGCTTCCTGCAATGTTAGAAAAGGTGAAAGAAGGTAGAATAAGGTTGGAGAAAATGGTGCAGAAAATGTGTCATAATCCGGCGATATTATTTCAGATAGATAAAAGAGGATTTATTCGTGAAGGGTATTACGCCGATTTAGTAGTGGCCGATTTGAATAACTCGTGGACGGTTACGAAAGAGAATATTGCTTACAAATGTAAATGGTCGCCATTTGAAGATGTTACCTTTTCTTCAAAGGTGGTACATACCATAATAAATGGGCATTTAGGGTATACCAATGGTGAATTCTCAGAAACTAGAAATGCAAAAAGACTAACTTTTAATAGACCATGAGGTATAGTTTAAGTGTCATATTATGTATGTTTTTGCTTTTTTCATGTGCAGAAGAGTTGATACAAAAGCCAGAAAATTTAATACCTCAAGACAAGATGGTATTGATTTTTAAGGAATTGGCTATTGTTAATGCTGCAAAAGGAACCAACATAGGTAATTTAAAAGATAATGGCATAGAGCCAACCACCTATTTATTCGAAAAATTTGATATTGACAGTGCACAGTTTGTAGATAGCGACCGCTATTACGCATCAAAACCTTTGTTATATGAAACGATGTATAAAGATGTTGAAACCAAGTTGGAAAATCAGCGCATACAATTAGAGGCAAGTAAAAAGGAAAAAGATAGTCTTAACCTTGTAAAAAAAACGGCAAGCAAAGATTTGAAAATAACAGACAAGGTTTCTGATACCCTTTAAGAGTGTTCCTCAAGAAATAGTTGAGCAGAAAATTTTATTACTTCATCTAACGGCTCAAAATCAAATTTTAGAGCGTCTATTGCTTTCGAATTGTCGAATTTGGTAGGATGCTGCAGTCCGTAAATGGTACTATTTGTTATTGTTCTAGGTTTTCTGGTAACTAAGTTTCTTATTTGGTCGGCAAATTTTCCTATTTGAAGTTGCCACATTTTTAGTTCTTTGCTGGGTACTTTCTTACCCATCGTAGAGGTTATGCTGCCTAATATTTCTTTATAAGATAGATTTTTGGCAACCAGAATAAAACGCTCTCCGGTAATTTTCGAATTCATAAGATTAATCATTGAACGGGTTACATCAGCGACAGTGATGAAACCTGAACCCCCTGGAGGATAAAAAGGATAACCTTTAGATGCGGTTTTAAAAAATGTACCGCTACCACTTTCCCAAAAGCCCGGTCCTAAAATCACTCCGGGATTAACGATTACTGTTTGCAGCTGCTCTTGAGCCCCACGCCAAACTTCCATTTCTGCGAGGTGTTTTGTTATAGCATATGGGTTGGCATGTTGTCTACCCCACTCGGTTTCTTCAGTAGCTTTTTTATTCGAAATAGGCCTACCTATGGCACCTATAGTACTTACATGGCATAATTTCTTTACGCCTAATGCGATACACATATTTACCACGTTAGCGGTACCTTCTCTATTGATGCGCTCTAATAATTTAAAATCTGATGGATTAAATGATATGTAAGCTGCGCAATGGTATACATGGGTTACTTCTATAAAAGCGAGTTCTAAAGATGGGATGTCTAAAATATCTGCCTTAATCCAATCAATTTTTTCGAAGAGGATATTTGCATTTGGGGAGTAATAGCCAAATATTTTTTTGACCTGATCTAGTTTTTCAGAAGTTCTATAAAGCGCACGAACCTCAATATTGTCATTGACTAATTTGAATAACAAATGCGACCCCAACAATCCTGTGCCTCCCGTAACTAATACCATACTTCAAATTTAGGAAATACAGGCGGATAAATTCCTGCTTTAATCTACTGTGTACTGGCAAGAATTCCATTTATATTTGCATTTCAATTAAAATTCAGGAAAGGATGACATCAAATTTTGTCAAGGAGTTACAATGGCGCGGAATGTTACATGATGCAATGCCAGGAACAGAGGAACATTTAATGGAAGAAATGCAATCTGCTTATGTGGGTATTGACCCAACGGCAGATTCTTTACATATAGGTCATTTGGTGGGTGTAATGATGTTACGCCACTTTCAATTGGCTGGTCATAAGCCATATGCGCTAATTGGAGGTGCTACAGGTATGATTGGTGATCCATCGGGTAAATCTACAGAACGTAATCTACTTGATGAAAAGACACTATTACATAATCAAAATGCATTAAAGGAGCAGTTGTCACGTTTTTTAGATTTTACAGGAGATGGTGAAAATGCTGCGGTCCTAGTCAATAATTATGACTGGATGAAGAACTTCTCTTTTTTAGAATTTATTAGAGATGTAGGGAAACACATAACCGTGAATTACATGATGTCGAAAGACTCAGTAAAGAAAAGACTTTCTTCTGAGGCTAAAGAGGGCATGTCATTTACAGAGTTTACCTATCAGTTAGTACAAGGGTATGATTTTCTTCATTTGTACCGCGAACATAACTGCAGCCTTCAAATGGGTGGTAGCGACCAATGGGGTAATATTACTACAGGTACTGAATTGATTAGAAGAATAGCAGGCGGTAAAGGTTATGCACTTACTTGTCCGTTAATAACAAAAGCCGATGGCACTAAATTCGGTAAGACCGAAGGGGGTAATGTATGGTTAGATGCTGAAAGAACATCGCCATATAAATTTTACCAATATTGGTTGAATACATCAGATGATGATGCAGAAAAGTATATTAAAATATTCACATTTCTAGGTCAGCAAGAAATTGAAGATTTAATAAAGCAACATACCGAGGCACCCCATTTAAGGTTATTGCAAAAAAGATTGGCCGATGAGATTACTGTTATGGTACATTCTCAAGATGATTTGGAAAATGCTGTACGCGCAAGTGAAATTTTATTTGGTAAGTCTACAGCATCAGACTTAAAAGGGTTAAATGAGAAGACATTTCTAGAAATTTTCGAAGGTGTACCTCAGGCAGAACTTTCAAAATCTGAATTAACCGATGGTTTAGACATGATTGGGGCTCTGGCTGCCAAAACCAATTTTTTAGGCTCTAATGGTGAAGCTAGAAGAGAGTTAAAGCAAAATTCCATTTCGGTAAATAAAGAGAAGGTAAAGGAAGATTTTTTAATTACTTCAGAAGATTTGATTAACGACAAATTTGTATTAATACAAAGAGGTAAGAAAAACTATTTTGTATTAGTATTTAACTAGATTAAGCAACCATTACCATATTAAGTCATCTTAATTGAAAGGTTTAGATATGAAGCTTAGATTTTTGGTTGTTTTGTCAATATTGTTTTTGGCGTGTGATCCAGATGATGAACCGGCTATTGCAGATGCTGCCTTAGAAGGTGAATGGGTGCTCTCACAAGTAGTCTGTTATTGTGGTTTTGAACCAGACACAGATTTCTCGCTAACCAAAGTTGTATTTGACACAGATAGAGATTTGGTGACAGTCACCCATGATGGAGGATATACTTTTTTTAGGGAAAGTGGCGAACATTTTTATGGTGGTCAAGCAGACCGATTGGGCTTTTCAGATAACTCAGTATATCGTTTTGAGGTAGAAGGTTCACTGCTAACATTGACATTTCAGGACAGTACTGAAATTGCAGATGATGAGGTAACTTTTCTTTTTAAAAGATGAAGATGAATGAACTAATCATTTCATGAGATTTATTGCGAAATATTTAAGCGAATAATACGTTTGCATGGTCAAACCCCCTACACTATGTTTAAGAGATATTTTTCAATTTTTTGTCTATTTACGTTATTCGTTAGCTGTGATAAACTAGATGAGTTAACCAAGTTTGATATGGAATATAGCCAACGAGCGACTATTCCTTCCTCTACGGGTATAAATTTGCCTTTTGATATTTTTACTCCAGAAATGGAGACCAATTCTGAATCTAAGTTTGCGGTAAACGATACGCGCAAAGACCTTATTGAAGAAATAACCTTAACTGAATTAGAATTGGTTATTATATCTCCTGATACTGCTGATTTTAGCTTCTTAAATTCTATAGAAGTATATATTTCTGCAGACGGATTAGAGGAAATTCAAATAGCATCATTAAGTGAAGTTCCAGAAGATGCAGGAAATAGAATTACCCTAAATACGTCAGACACAGATTTGAAGGAATACATTAAGAAAGATGAATTTAGCCTACGCTTAAATACGGTTACAGATGAATTGATGAGCGCTGATCATGAATTAGAAGTTAATTCAACATTCTTTGTGGATGCCAAGATATTAGGACTTTAAATTTCGTTTCCGATTAAACGCAACGCTTTGGTCTTATGGTATCTTCTTAATAGATTTTAATTAGTGTTTTATGAGAAAACTTGCCGCTTTTGCACTAGTGTTGTTAACGTTGTTCTCATGTTCTAATGAAGATGACTTCGGTTTAGAATCTACTCAATTTGTTTTTTCTGAACAAAAATGGGAATTAATTCAAATGACCGGAAATTATAAAGGTTCTAAAACTACTGGTGATGACATGGCTTGGCAAGAATATTATGTGTTGAATCCAGCTGGTACATTTGAGAAATCTAGAACAAGAGATGAGGTTGTTACAGTTGCTAATGGCACATTTGAGGTAGTGGAATTTGAAAATGATACAGAACATTATTTGCTCTTAACTTTTGAATCTGGTGAGGAATTGGTTGGTAATTGCGGAGATGGGTTGAATGAATTGTTGGTTTACAAATCGGCCACTAAAATCTCTAGTACATGGCAAGCCTGTGACGGACCTGGTTTAGATTATGTGCTGAGTAAAAACTAAAGCACCATTAAGTTACAGCCTCTAATATCAGAATTGTCAAATCTTCCAATAATTTCAAAAGTACCATCTTCATTAATCTTACCTAAATCTTGAGTAGCGATAAAAGAGCAAGAATTAATATTTGCTAAATCAATAACATTAACTCCGCCTGTTTTCCCGGTTTTTTGATAGGTTAGTGGGTCTTCGGTGTCGCGAACCAAAATCTGCATCCAAGTAGGGCAATCGAATATTCCGTTTCCTTTAGAATATCCCTGAGATAGTAATTCCGTCATTCCGTATTCCGAGTGTATTTCGTTTACTCCGAAACCAGCACTTAGTAATTGATGTAATTCTTGTCGTACAATCTCTTTACGGCGACCTTTCATCCCACCAGTCTCCATAACTATGGTGTTCTTTAGAGATAGCTGATATTGCTCTGTAAATTCTAATAAGGCAAAGGAAACGCCGATAATTAAAATTTGAGTATCTGTTTTTTGAAGCTCAAGTAGAAGTTGGTGTAGCTGTTCATATTCGTTTAAGAAAAATCCGCTTTTAGGGTGATTAGATTTTACTATTAAATCTTCAACCATATAAATAAGGGAAGAGCCTGTTCGTTCTAAATAGGAAGGTAAAAGAGCTAGTATACAATAGTCTTCAATACTCCCGTAAAACTGTTTGAAAGCTTGTAAGTAACTTTCTTTGTAAAGGCCTAAGTCTGTAACGAAATGTTTGCTGGTTTCACTGCCAGTTGTTCCGCTGCTTGTAAAAATAATTTCTTCAAGCTTGGGGGAGCTTACTACACTTTTCGATTTAAAAAATTCTATAGGTAGAAATGGTATTTGCTCTAAAGATTTGACTGTATTTGGGTTAACATGTAAGTGGTCGCAAAAAGTACGGTAAACGCTGTTATTTTCATACTGAAACTTAAAAATACGCAGTGCTTGAATAAGAAATTCATTTTCTGTACGTATATCGAAAATAGCATTTTGCTCCATGAATTTTTCCGGTTGAAGCAAAGGTACTGAACCAAATTATTTTAAAGGTTTGGTAACCAAATTAAGTATGCGTATTATTTTACAACCAATTTTCGAGTAATCGATTTATCGTTCTCAGTTACTTGAACAACATAAACACCAGGTGACAGTCGTGAGATGTTCATTGCTTTGCCCGTTAATTTATCGGTTAATACCAATTCGCCAAATACATCATAGATTCTAACTTCTTTTAAGTTGTTCTTTTCAGTAGTGACATAGACGACATCTGCAAGTGCAGGGTTCGGATACAATTTAAATCCGGCAATTTCGTCTTTACGTAGGTTATTGATATCTATTGTGTCTTGGGCATAAATACCAAAAGATAGAACCATAAATAGCAAAAAGTAGATTTTCTTCATTTCTAATTGATTTGGGATCAACGAGATAAAGGTACTTATAAGCTATACTGGGAGTCTGAAAATGTTGTGAAAGCTAAGATTTTGTAGGTCAATACGATACGTGAAGCCATTCATCGGAAATATGTGTATTTAACCGATTGCTATTAAGTAGTTCAGGGGTAAGTTGAATAAAGGAATATACTACTTAACGATTAGTTTTCGAGTAGACATTTTGTCTTTTTCAAAGACACGTAAAACATACACACCAGCATCTAAATCTGAAAGGTTTAATTCCTTACCTAATATTGTTGTTTTAATTAAAAGGGTGCCGAAAACATCGTAGATGAATATTTCTTTAGGCGCATTGAGATTCGTAGATATATAAACTTTACCAGTAGTAACCGGGTTTGGGTACATACTGAAACCATCAATATCTCCATTGCTTTGGGTGCTTTGCCCATAGCTGAAGGAGATAAAAAGAAAAAAGATGATTAGGTAAAGGTGCTTCATACGCTACTACAATACAAATTGTATACCACAAATATATGAATATTGATTCCTGAATGTCAAGGTGATAGCCCTATTCTTTTAAATTTTTCGATGAAATGCAAAAAAGCCCGCAATTTGCGGGCTTTTTCTTAAACTTACACTCTATATTTTTAGTTTTCTGTTGCCCAAGTAAAAGAAGCAACATCTACTTGTGTGCCAGAATTGTATGGACCGGCTATAGTAGCAGCAGCACCGTCTATTTGAACATTTGCCAAAGGGCCGTTATCTTTCATGTCTACTAATGTGGCATAACCTTCTACATAAAGATTTGTTATCGTTGTGCCAGATTCTTTTTTAAACTGAAGAGCTGTACCGTTAACTGTTGAGATTGCTGTTAGGTTAACAAATTTCGGATTGTTGTTTAAACCATCACCTTCCAAGGCAGTTGAAAAACCTATAATAGAATGTAATAAATAGGCATTGGTAAGAGTTCCACTCCAACCTTCAGTCCAATCTACAGCATCATCTTCGTTATTTTCAGCATAGTAATTGGTAACACTTACGGTTCCGCCAAAAAATTCAACACCATCGTCCTTACCGTTAAGAATTGCAACATTTTCGATGGTAGTTCCAGAACCAACTGAGTATAAGGTAAGACCGTTATATTGCGACTCAGCATTGATTTGAGCACCTGCATAATTGATTACTAGGTAGTTGATAGATCCAGAAGAATCTGTGTCATCATTGCCGCCGTAAAGAATTCCACCAACTTCGGCAGTTGCATTAACACCTTCAGTAGTCACAGCATTACCAGCAATTACTAGACCTCCCCAATCTCCAGGGCTTTCTCCAGTTGATGTAAATACCACTGGTGCTGCTTCTGTACCTTGTATATCTATCTGCGCTCCTTTCTGAACTACTATATAAGTTTGAGTAGCATCACCAGTTTCAACATCTGCAATAATTTTTGTACCTGCAGGGATAGTTAATTTTGCACCAGAATTTACACTGAAAGTGCTGCTTAGGTAATACGTAATCGCAGCATCTAATGTTAAGTTTGAAGTAATGCTTCCAGAAAGAATGCTAGTAGTAACTTCGGTACTAGAATTTACCCAAGCAAAAATAGATACATCTACAGATGGGGCGGCAATGTAAGTGTTTGCCGGGTTAGCATCTACACCATCAATCTTTATATTTGATAGTGGACCAGCATCTTTCATATCGATGGTGGTTTCATATCCCGCTAAAGAAAAACCTGTAATTGTTGCTCCAGATTCTTTTTTGAATTGCATTGCAGTACCTCCTACAGACGAAACTGCAGTAAAGTTTATGAATTTAGGATTATTGTTAATGCCATCGCCTTCAGCAGCAGTAGAGAATCCTTCTATACTATGTAGTACATATGTATTTGTAATAGTACCGTTCCAACCTTCAGTCCAATCTACAGCATCATCTTCGTTGTTTTCTAAATACATGTTGGTTACGCTCACGGTTCCGCCAAAAAACTCAACACCATCGTCAGTACCATTTAACATGGCCACATTTTCAATGGTTGTTCCCGAACCAACTGCATATAATGTAAGACCATTATATTGTGATTCAGCATTGATTTGAGCACCTGCATAATTGATTATTAAATATTCAATAGATCCTGAGTTATCGGTATCAACAGATCCACCATATTTAATACCACCCACTTCAGCTGTAGCATCAACACCTTCTGTTGTAGTTGCGTTACCCGCGATAACTAAACCTCCCCAATCACCTGGAGATTCATTAGAAGAAGTCATCGTTACTGGAGCAGAAGCAGTTCCTTGAACATCAATCATACCTCCTTTTTGTACAACAATATATTTGTCGGTTCCTGACTGCGAGATAATTTTAGTACCAGCGGGTATCGTTAAAGTTGCACCAGATTCTACACTAAAAGTTCCTGTTAAGGAATATTCTTTAGAACTATCTAAAGTACGATCCTCTGCTAAACTACCGTTAAGGTCAGTACTTTCTAATGGCGGACACGTATTACATGAAGTACCACCACAATCAACACCGGTTTCATCTCCGTTTTGTTTGCCATCAGTGCAAGTTGCATCAGGTATGGGGTCACCACCATCATTATCATCACCACTACAACTTGCCAACATTAGAGCGCAAACTGCAGCAAAAATCATCGAAATTTTTATTATTTTTTTCATTTTAGTTTTATTAAGGTTTTTAAAAGCTGTAATTCAATCCTAAACTTAAAGTAGTACCGCTAGTATACGAGCGTACTATTTCTTCTGTTTCTACATTGGTTGTACTAGGCTTCACTAATTGTGTTCTCTTTATATCTGGATTCAATAAGTTTCTACCTAAAAAACGCACGGTCCAATGTTCGCCTAACTCTTTTGTTAAGGTGGCATCGAAAACCACAAATCCTTTTTCAATAATTGCATCGTTATAGAAGGTTTCGCTTTGACTTTGTACCTCTGGGGCCCCAAGAGCATATATCTTGTCAGAAGCATAATTCGCAGTCAAAGATGCGGAAAAGGGATTGTCTGAAGGTGTTGAAAAGTTTAAGCTTGTGTTAACAATCCAGTCAGAAGCGCCCTGTAAGCCCGTCTGTGTTAAGCCTTTGTAACGAAATGTTCTCATGAAGTTTCTATCGGCATCACGAACCTCTTTTAGGTCTTGTGAGTGCCACATTCTAGTAGCATTTAAATTAAGATCAAGGTTAATGCCTTTTGGTGTATCACCTTCGTCGTTAGCTTTCACTAAATCTATTTTAGTCTCTAATTCAAAGCCGTACACCTCACCCTTGTTTCCAGAATTGAAATATGAGAATACACCAGCAGAACCACGATCCTGTACTTTATTTATTGGATCTTTAATTTCTTTATAAAAACCTGCTAGGGATATAAGCTGACCGTTGGAAGGAAAGTACTCCCATTTTAGGTCGTAATTAATATCTTTAGATGCATCTAAATCTGGGTTACCTCTAGTGACTTGTCCTGTTTGTGATACATATTCAAAAGGAGAAACTTCTTTGAACTCAGGCAGTGTAATGGTATTGCTTACGGCCAGGCGTAATGCTTGATTATCATTTAAACTATACTTAACATTTAAACTAGGATAAACATTGTTGTAGTTTTTATTCGCCTCACCAATTCTGCCAGGAATGTTACCTACATCATAGGATACTTTTAGGTCATCTTTTTGAAAACGAAGACCGGCATTAAAATTCCATTTTTTCAAGCCGACATTGAAATCTGCAAATGCTGCTTTTGAAGTCAATTTACCGTTATATAAATCTGTTTGAAGTTCATTTAATTCTAAGTCTCCACTTACGAAATTAGATGCTTGAAAAATAGAGCCTAAATTATCAATGTCAGTAGGGTTAATAGTATTAGTTCTCGTTTCTTCTACACCAACAAATAGCGATTCAAAATCTCTTTTTTTGTTTCTATAATTTACTCCAAGCTCTATTTTAAATGATTTTTCATTCTCCTCATCATTTAAAACCTCAATAACATCTTTTAAATATCCATTAAATTCATTGTCGGTAATTAGTTGTTTGGACTTTCTTTGTTGAAATCCTCCAGTACGTCCTAATTGTACTAAGTTGCCTTCTGAGTCAAAGTTCACTTCATTTCTAATTCGGTTAGGTTCATTAGCGTTTACCAAATTGTAGCCACTAGCCCATTCTAAAGAATTCTTTTCACTGAGTTTGTGAGTTCCCAAAAGCTGAGATACTAATAATCTTGTTTGTTTAATATTTTGGTCACGAACAAACTGCGAAAGTCCTTCTGCAGGGTCAGTTTCTTCAAAAATGGTTCCTTCGCCATTTCTACCTCCTTCATAAACTTGATCAGTCAATTTGTTTACAAAAAAGGTGCTAGACTTTATTTTGTTTTTGTCATTGATAAAGTAAGAAAGGTCTAAAAGTCCGCTAGTAGTCACTTTCTTGCTATATACTGTAGCATCTGTAATAGTGTCATCAACGAAGTTCGACCGAAATTGTCTAAAAAGGCCTTGTCCGTATTCATATGATTCAGATTGAGATGCAGTAATGAACGCAGAAAGTTTTTCTTTAATTCGCTTACCGGCAGCTATTGAATAAGTATAATCAATAGGGGTGCTTTGAACTTTAGGGTTCCAACCTTGAATAGTAATTAAATCTCTTGTAGAGGCATTCTGGTCAAAAAATCCAAAATCTACATTTCGTTGATTGGGAGACACTTTGAAATTGTCAAAAACTCCACTTTTAGCAACATTAGTATTGACACCTGAACGAATAGAAACGCTTAATTCTTCTGAGCCTTGCAATTCTCTAGAAGTTATGTTGATGTTACCAGATGCTTGATCTGCTGAAGAAAGTACAGAATAGGTCTTGCTTACACTTACATTTTGAATTACTCTTGTTGGAAAAAGACCTAAATCTATGTTCTTCTTTTCAACGTCATCAGAAGGTACAGGTAAACCATTTAATGTTGTACTTAAGTAACGGTCACCTAAACCTCTAACAAAAACATCACCTGAAGCTTCACTGCTAGAAACTCCTGAGATTTTTGTTGTTGCTGTCGCTACATCAGTCACCCCTATTTTTGCTAATTGTTGAGCGCCGATACTTTCTTTGATTTCTATAGCTTTTTTCTGATCCAGCAACAAAGCAGTTTCAGAATCTTTACGAGCAACCGTTGTAACAGTTACTTCATCTAAAGAAACTCCTGCCGATGCGCTTAATGGTACATTTATGGTGGTTACTTTTCCGGCAATTACTTCTACTGCCGGTATTTCAACAGTTTCATATCCTAAATAGCTAACTTGTAGTATATAGCTACCTGGGGTTAAATTTGAAATTTCATATAATCCATCAAAATCAGAAGTTGTTCCTTTAGTTGTTCCTTTTATAAGGATGTTGGCGAAAGCTAAAGGTTCATCATTATATTCCTTATCTATTAATTTTCCTGCAATGCTGCCCGTATCCTGAGCACTTAGATATGATACACAAATTAAGAATAAACATGTGATTAAATTTTTCATTATATTCTATGGTCTTAAATTTCGTGCAAAGGACGTTAGTAGCTGTAAAGGTCGAGTTACCTACATGTTAAACCTTTATTTTCTTAGTGTTACGTAATTGTTACTACATTAAATCAATGTTAACAGACGTTTCTGTAATGGTATTATCTTTACTTTTGACTGAATCAATCTAATTTGAAAACCATGAAAAAGAAGGACATTAGGATACTTTTAGTTGATGATGAACCAGATATTCTTGAAATTGTAGCTTACAATCTTTCTGCTGAAGGTTATGATGTATATACCGCAAAGAATGGTGCAGACGGTGTAGCCAAGGCAAAAAAGAAAATGCCTCATCTTATAATATTAGATGTGATGATGCCAGAGATGGATGGTATTGAGGCCTGCGAAATTTTACGAAGAACACCCGGTATGGAGAATACCATTATCACTTTTTTGACAGCTAGGGGGGAAGATTATTCGCAGGTAGCTGGTTTTGACGCAGGAGCAGATGACTATATTACTAAGCCTATTAAGCCAAAAGTATTGGTGAGTAAGGTGAATGCCCTATTAAGACGAGTTAAAAACGAGGAAAATACCCAAGAAGATATTGTTCAGGTAGGAGATATTGTAATCAACAGAGAAGAATATAAAATCATAAAAAAAGGTAAAGAGATTATTTTGCCTAGAAAAGAATTTGAACTTCTTGCACTTTTGACCTCAAAACCTAGCAAGGTTTTTAAAAGAGAAGTAATTCTTGATAAGGTTTGGGGTAATGAAGTTGTTGTAGGTGGTCGTACTATTGATGTTCACATTAGAAAACTTCGAGAAAAAATTGGCGAAGACCATTTTAAAACGGTAAAGGGAGTAGGATATAAGTTTGTGCTATAAATGGCAGCTTCATTACGTTCAAAAAAATCATATCGTTTTGCATTTCGGTCATCTATCTACATAGTAGTTATAGGTACCGTACTATTGGCCATTATGCAATGGCGATTTAGTACATTAAATTGGGGCGTTCTTGTTTCAGCAGCGATTTTATTCTTTATAATTTCTTTTGTCACCCTACAGATAAGAATAGAGAAGTTCATTTACAAGAGAATTAAAAAAATCTATGATGATGTTGAGTTGCTAGAATCTAGTACTTTACCATCATATCCGGTTTCGACCGATATGAGAAGTTTAACTGCTGAGATAGAGAAATTTGCGAAAGATAAAAAGATTGAAATCGATACTCTTAAAATACGAGAAGAATATCGAAAAGATTTTTTAGGCAATGTTTCTCATGAGTTAAAGACACCATTATTTACCGTGCAAGGGTATATAGAGACGTTGTTAGATGGTGCAATAGATGATAAGAACGTTAGAAAAAAATATCTAATTCGAGCAAACAAAGCAGTTGATCGATTAATTTATATCGTTAAAGATTTGGATCTTATTACTAAATTAGAGGTAGGTGATCTTAATTTAGAGAAGAAGTCTTTTAACATCATAGAGTTGATACAGAGTGTCTTCGATCTTTTAGAAATGAAGGCAGCCAAAAAGAATATCACGCTCACTTTTGACATCGTTTACCCAAAACCAATTTTTGTGTATGCCGACAAAGAAAAAATACAACAGGTGCTTACGAACTTATTGGTTAATTCTATTAAGTATGGTAACGAAAATGGGACTACTGAAGTAAGCGTTGAAAATTTAGTGAAGAATAAGGTTATCGTTAGGGTAACCGATAATGGAGAAGGTATACCCGCAGTGCATATACCGAGACTTTTTGAACGTTTTTATAGGGTTGACCAAAGTGGCAGTAGACGTGAAGGTGGTTCAGGCTTGGGCTTGGCCATAGTAAAACATGTTATTGAGGCTCACGGCGAAAAAATTTACGTGGAAAGTGCTGTTGAGGTAGGCTCAGAGTTTTCTTTTACACTCGAAAAAAGTACTGTTCAAATTGAAGAAGTTGAATAATCGCTAACCTTCTCTTTTTTCTTAGCTTTGCCGCAGTTTAGATATAATAATTGTGGGAAGTAAAAATAAATTAAAACGATTTCAGGAGAACGAAACTTTTTCGAACGTTATTCAGCCAAGTCGTGAAGAGATTGTAAGCGGGTTTCCTTTGAAAGGTAAATGGAATACCCATTTTAAAAACGATAATCCGATTGTGTTAGAATTAGGTTGTGGTAAAGGAGAATATACTGTCGGCTTGGCAAAAAGATTTCCTAAAAAGAACTTTATTGGTATTGATATAAAAGGTGCTCGGTTTTGGAAAGGCGCTAAAATTGCCATTGAAGAAAATTTACCCAATGTAACATTCATTCGTACACAAATTGAATTAGTCGACTATATTTTTGGTGAGCAAGAGGTTTCAGAAATCTGGATTACTTTTCCAGACCCTCAAATAAAATATAAGCGTACTAAACACCGCATGACAAACCAAGAGTTTTTAAAGCGCTATAAACGGGTTTTGGAACCAAACGGTACCGTCAATTTAAAAACCGATAGTGAGTTTATGCATGGGTATACATTGGGCTTGCTTCATGGGCTAGGTTTAGAGGTGGTTTACGCCAATCATGACGTATACAAGAATGAGGGGAGTCCGAAAGAAGTACTTGAAATACAGACTTTCTACGAAAATCAGTATCTTGAAAAGGGAAAACCTATTACCTTTATTAGGTTCAAGGTAAACTGATTAAATGCAACAATTAGCAACTTTATTTGTTTTCACTTTTGGGGCTGCTTTTTTTGCTTCATTGCCACCTGGGTTACTCAATTTAAATGCAGCCAAAACTGGTGTTGAGAAGGGTAAGGCAAACGGAGTTATTTTTGGTTTAGGTGTTGCGGTAGCTGTTATGTTGCAAACATATCTTGCAGTTCGTATTGCTAAATATATATCTAGAAACCAACATTTTATAGAAGTCTTATTGCAAATAGCCTTAGTGCTGTTTTTTGTGTTGGCAATTTATTTTTTTGTGAAAGCAAAGAAACAGCATAGAGAGGCTTTCGTAGTTGTAGAAGCAAAGAAACGCAACAGCTTTTCGAAAGGAGTCTTTTTGGCTTTAATCAATCTTTTAGCGATACCTTATTACAGTGGTTTGAACACCGTTTTTCATACACAAGGGTTAATTAGCTACAAGATTATTGACGAAATTATATTTATAATTGCGGCAGGTAGCGGAACATTCTTGGCTATGTATCTATACGTTTTCTATTTTAATAGGATGGAGCATAAAACAAATGCATTCTCTAAAAACAGTAATTATATTTTAAGTGGATTAATGGTACTCTTGTTTATTATTACATGCTTTAGATTATTTAATTAAAGCTGAAGTAAACATGAAACCTGAAAATGAAAATTTCTTTGAAAAAGTGTATCAAGTAGCAAGATTGATACCTGAGGGTCGAGTAACTTCTTATGGGGCAATCGCAAAATATTTAGGTGCTGCTCGAAGTGCACGAATGGTGGGTTGGGCAATGAACGCTTCGCATAATATGGAAGATATACCAGCACATAGAGTGGTTAATAAAGCCGGACTTCTTACCGGAAAACATCATTTTGACGGCACCAATCTTATGCAACAGCTATTAGAAGGTGAGGGTGTTATTATAAAAAATCTTCAAATAGTAAACCTTGACAACTATTTTTGGGACCCTTTTATTGAACTACAAGCAGATATATAGTTTTATTCAAAGGTTAAGGTAAAGGTGGTCATTTCATTAGAAATTACCCGAATAGAACCACCATGCAGCCGCATAATTTGTTTGCTAAGGCTTAAGCCTATTCCTGTCCCTGTGTTTTTGGTGGTGAAAAAAGGAACAAAAATTTCATCTAAAAGTTCAGGTGAAATTCCAGGGCCATTGTCGGTAACCGTAATATATTTTTTTCCTTGCTGGTCAATACCTGCCTTTATGATGATGCTACCCTCGTCTTGTTCTTCAATAGCTTGCTGTGCGTTTTTACCTAAATTCAATAATATTTGGGTTAGCTGTTTCTCATCAATATAAAGCTCTAAATCTTCTGGCTCACAAATAACCTCTAAAGTAATATTGTGAACATTGGTATACTCTTGTATAAGTAACCTCACTTTTTCTAGAATTTTTTTAGCAGGAATCAATTCCCTATCAGGTTCAGGAACACTTAAAAAAGTTCGGTACGACTGTACAAAACTCATTAAATCATTACCCTGTTCTTTTATCACCTCTAAACCTTTAGCAGAATTTTTAATCTGTATTTCACCAAACTCTTCTGGCGTTGATAGTTGATTTCCCTTCTTAAAATATTTTAGAATAGATTCTGATATAGAGGTAATGGGCGTTATTGTGTTCATGATTTCATGGGTGAGAACACGTATCAATTTCACCCAAGAATCCGTTTCTTTATCATCCAATTCCTTTTGTATATCGTGCACAATTACCAGCAAAAGTTTCTTTCCTTCAATGGTAATGGGCGTACATTTTAAGGTAAGCTCTTTTTTACCCCGTTCGTTACCTAATGAATATAAAGTGCTTTGAAAAGGTTCTAGAGATTCAAAAAGCCCATATAGAATAGGGTCAATTTGTTTTAGCTGTTTAATATGATTTAGAGGTCTATAATTTAAGAGATTCTGTACCGTAGGATTAGCATAAAGTATATGACCTTTTTCATTTACGGTAAAAATACCAATATCTGCCTGCCTTAGAATTTCTTGGTAATACTGTTCTTGTGCTTGCTTTTTTAAGTGAATATCTTGAATCATACTGTTCAACATATTCAAGCTATGATTAAGTTCCTCCATCGATTTCACACTTAGCTTTTCAGGAAAACGTAAGGTGAAATCTTCATTTTTAATGGCATCAAAGAAATAAGCAATCTTTCTGTTGGTTTGGTTTACATAAAACACTAAGCTATATGACAATCCAAAAAATACTAAACTAAAAATTCCGCAAAGAATATAGTGTTCTTTAAAAAAGAGGAAAGCCACTAGAAGAGCACAAATTGCAATTAGAACTATTCTAAAAATAAGTTGGTAGTATATATTTTTGCTGACCATTACTTACCTGATTTTTTTAATTTATTATAGAGTGTCTGTCTAGAAATTCCTAATTGTTCTGCTGCCGCACTATAATTACCTTCATTTTCATTCAATGCTTTTGTAATCATAATCAACTCCATTTCCTCTAAAGTTTTTGGTCCGTCTTCAACAGAAAAAGATGTTTTGGTTTCCAAAAGAAAATCCATGGGTTTTAGCACGTTTGCTTCTGAAAGAATTACAGCACGTTCCATAGTATGTAATAACTCTCTAACGTTGCCTGGCCAAGCATATTCCATTAATTTTTCTTGTGCAGATTGATTAATTTTCAAACTCGATTTACCGTATTTATGTGCAAATTTTTTCAAGAAGAAGTCAGATAAAATTAAAACATCTCCATCTCGGTCTCTTAGTGCTGGCACTTCTATTTGAATAGTGTTGATTCTGTATAAAAGATCTTCTCGAAATAAGCCATCTGCTACCATTTGATCCAAATTACAATTGGTGGCACATATAAGCCTAATATCTACAGCGATTGTTTTGTTGGAGCCTACACGAACGACGACCCTGTTTTGAATAACAGATAATAACTTCGCTTGCATTTGTAAAGAGAGGTTTCCTATTTCATCTAAAAATAAAGTACCTCCGTTGGCTGCTTCAAACTTACCCGCTCGATCCTCTTTTGCATCGGTAAAGGATCCCTTTACATGTCCGAAAAGTTCACTTTCAAATAAATTTTCAGAAATAGAACCCATATCCACAGATATAAAGACTTCATTATTTCGAGCAGATGATTTGTGTAGTTCTCTCGCGATTAACTCTTTTCCAGTGCCATTTTCACCAGTAACCAAAATATTGACATCGGTTTTAGCAACTTTTTGAACAAGACTTAGCACACTGTTAAGGGCTTTTGAATTCCCAATGATATAATTTTTATTCTGATTAATAACCTGCTTAAGATTGTTCTCTTTCTGTTTTAAGTGTTGTACTTCTTTCTGTGATTTACGAAGTTCATAGGCCGATTTTACTGTAGTTAACAGGCGTTCATTATTCCAAGGCTTTAAAACGAAATCTGTGGCGCCTTCTTTCAACGCTTCTACAGCAAGTTCTATAGCACCGTAGGCAGTCATCATAATTACCGATATATGTGGTGCTTTCTTTTTAATTTCTCGTAACCAATAAAGACCCTCATTGCCAGTATTGACACCTGCCGAAAAATTCATATCTAATAATATGATATCTATTTCTGCGAGATTGGGAAATGAGGAAAGTAGATTTGGATTTGAAATAGTTTGTACACTCTTATATTCGAACTGCAATAATATTTCTAAAGCGCTTAGTACACTTTTGGTATCATCAACTACTAAGATTTTGGCTTCGTTCATATTAGAAATCAATTAACATATTTAAAACTACATATAGAAGATTGTATTTTCACTGTAGTGTAAAAATATTTTACAATATCTGTACAACATTTTTACAGTCATTAGAAATAATTTAATAGTATTTTTATTTATAAGCTTGATTATCAATATCTTATGGTTATGGCACGCATATAGTATATAGAATGGCATACCAATATAGAAATGAATCAAAAAATTAAAATAACAACCATTTTACTCTTCTCCATTTGGGGTTCTATTATTGCCCAAGAAACTTGGACATTAGATGAGTGTGTGTCTTTTGCTTTAGAGCATAATTTACAGCTTAATGATTTTGAATATACAGACCAATCCAATAGAGAGACGTACAGACAATCGATTCGCAATTTATTGCCTTCGGTGAACGCCAATGCGAATTATAATATCAGTTTTGGTAGAGCAGAAGATCCGAATACGGGTACATTCGTTAATCAAGATTTTTATTCGAATAACTATTCTCTTGAATCGTCAATTGATTTATTTCAAGGATTTCAGAAAATTAATTCCATTAAAGCATCAAAGTTTTTATATCAGGCTACACAAGAAGAAGTGTTGCAGCAAAAATATTTGTTGGCATTTAGGGTGATGCAAGCTTTTTATGACATCCAGTTTTTTAAAGGCTTAGTTGAAATTTCAAACGAGCAATTGAATGTTTCTCAATCGAACTATAATTTAGTAGGAAAGCAGATAGAATTGGGCTTAAAGGCAGGCGCTGATTTATATGAAGCAGAGTCTCTGTTATTGACAGATAAGTTGAATGTAACGCAGAGCAAGAATCAATTAGCTGCAGCAAAGCTAGCCTTAATACAAGAAATGAATTTAGAGAATGTTTCCGATATTTTAATACAGGAAGATTTGGCAGAAATCACCAATGATTTAGGCCATGAAGAGATTGCATCCGACGCTATATATAGTGAAGCACGTGAATTTTTACCTATGATTAAAGCTCAAGAATTGAGAGCTAAAGCAGCCAAAAAGCAGGTAGCAGTTTCAAGAGGCAGACTTTATCCATCACTATCATTATTTGCAGGTATTGGCACAGGTTATTTTGAAACTACAAGAGATACCTTGGGCAATACATTGCCTTTTAGAGAACAGTTTAGAGATAACACTTCACAATATGTAGGTATAAATTTAAATGTTCCTATTAGTTATGGCTGGTCTGCAAGATCTAGAGTAAAACAATCTAAAATAGAACGTCTAAGAGCAGAGAATAATTTAAAGACACAAGAACAAGTACTTTTTCAGGCTATTCAGCAATTGGTGCAAGATTATAATTCACTTTTAGTAGAATTGGTACAAAGTAACCAAAAAATGGAGGCTCAAAACTTAGCATTTACGATTGCTCAAAAACGCTATGAAAAAGGGATGATAAATGCGCTGGAATTATTCACAGCAAAAAATTTATTCGCAAGTGCACAGAATGAAAATTTACAGGTAAAGCTTCGGTCAGAAATCAACAAAAGTACTTTAGATTTTTACAGAGGATTACCCGTTTTTAATATAGGCTCTTAGACTATAAAAAGGAATGTAAAGTTCTAGGAAAAAATAGAATAACATAATACGAATTACCAACAACTATCAAAGAACAACGAAATAATGGATATAAAACTAGAAAAGAAAAAAGGACTTAAACCCAAGCATTACGGGTACATCGCAATTGGTATTTTAGTACTATTTGTAGGGTATCAACTTTTATTCTCAAGTTCTGTTTCAACCTTTAGAACAGAAAAAGATAAGTTGTCAATTGCAGAAGTATCGGCTGGTAAATTTGATGACTATATTACTATTAATGGTAATGTAGCTCCCATCGCTACTATTTATATGGATGCTTATGAAGGTGGTCGTGTGAGCGAAAAACTAATAGAAGAAGGTGCAATTGTCAAAAAAGGAGACATCATTCTAAAATTAGAAAACATGAACCTATATGAACAGATTCTAGCGAGCGAAAGTAATTTGGCATTGAAACAAAACGACCTAAGGTCTACAAAAATGAATTTTGATTCAAGACAGGTAGAAGGTAGAAGATCATTGGCAACGGCATCAACAGATTTACAGCGACTTAAAAGAAACTATGAGCAGAACAAAGCGTTGTATGATGATGAACTAATATCAAAAGAAGCGTATCAACTGTCAAAAGAAAATTACGAATTATCTCAAAAGCAGCATGAAATCATTAAGGTGCAAACCATACAAGATGATGAATTACGCGAAACTTCTCTTAAAGGATTAGATACTGATTTAGACCGTATGCAGAAAACTTTGGGTATGGTGTACCAACGTTTAGATCATTTAAATGTTCGTGCCCCGGCAGATGGCCAATTGGGCTTTTTAGATGCTGAAATAGGTCAGAATATTGCACAAGGGCAGCGAATAGGACAGATAAATGTGTTAACCGATTATAAAATTGAAGCTGATATTGACGAGCATTATATAGATCGTGTAAAAAGAGATTTGGTTGCAGTATTGGAGCGTAACGGCACTGAATTTCCGTTACGATTAAGAAAAGTCTATCCAGAAGTTAGAAATGGTCGTTTTAAAGTTGATTTGGTATTTACAGATAACAAACCAGAAACGATACGTTCAGGTCAGAGTTATAACATCAAATTACAATTAGGTGAATCTAATGACGCATTATTATTACCAAAAGGAAGCTTTTTTCAAAGTACTGGCGGACAATGGATTTTTGTAGTAGGACCTGATGGAGGAGAGGCGATAAAAAGAAATATAAGAATCGGTAAACAAAATTCTAGATACTACGAAGTATTAGAAGGTTTACAAGCCGGAGAAAAAGTAATTACCAGTAACTATGATAATTTCGGTGAGGCTGAAAGAATCATATTAAAATAGAAATAAACTGTCACATCTAGCATAGTTGAGGTGTCTTTTAAATAACAATTAAAATCAATCGAAAATGATAACCATTACGAATCTTAAAAAAAGTTTTAGAACAGAAGAAGTAGAAACATTGGCATTGAACAATGTCAACTTAAAAGTAGAGGATGGTGAATTTGTCGCTATAATGGGGCCTTCAGGCTGTGGTAAATCAACACTTTTGAATATCATAGGTATGTTAGATAACCCTACCGATGGCAGTTATAATTTTGCCGGAAATGAGGTAGGCGGCTTAAAGGAAAGTCAACGTACCCAATTACGAAAAGGTAATTTAGGGTTTGTATTTCAAAGCTTTAATCTAATAGATGAACTTACCGTATTTGAAAATGTAGAGCTGCCATTAATCTATTTGAAAATGGGCAAGGCAGAGCGTAAAGAAAAGGTAATGAAAGTACTTGAACGTATGAAAATTGCACATAGAGAAAAACATTTTCCACAGCAATTATCAGGTGGTCAACAGCAACGTGTTGCCATTTCAAGAGCAGTTGTTACGAATCCGAAATTAATATTAGCCGATGAGCCTACGGGTAATTTAGATTCTAAAAATGGTATGGAAGTAATGAACTTATTAACAGAATTAAACCAGGAAGGAACCACAATAGTAATGGTAACACACTCAGACCACGATTCTCATTTTGCTCATAGAATAGTTAATCTTTTCGATGGACAAATAGTTACCGAAAGTCAAAATAGGGCTATCGGCGCAATGATTTAATAGGTAGAGTTTATTCATCAATCAACACCAAACCAACCAAACTTATCCCTTAATCACGGATTTTATTTTAGAAATCAATCAAAAAACGAGCACCATGTTCAAAAACTATATCAAAATCGCTTGGCGAAATCTTTGGAAGAATAAAGGATATAGCCTGCTAAATATTTTTGGCCTGGCCATTGGTATTACCTGTGCCGCAATGATTTTACTTTGGGTAGAGGATGAGGTAAGTTTTGATAGTAATTTTTCGAAGCAAGATGTAGTTTATTATGTGCCTACCAACCAACAATATGATGGAGAATGGAGAACATTTTTTCAAGCAACACCTGGGCCGTTAGCACAAGTATTAAAAGACGAAGTTCCCGGTGTCATAGGTGCGGCTAGAACCAAAGGGGAAGATTTAATGTTTCAAGTAGATGATAAATCTATTAGTAAGCAAGGTCGATATGCCGACCCTGATTTTTTAAACATGTTCAGTCTTTCGTTTGTAGAAGGTAGTTTAGAGACGGCTTTCAAAGATGTAGATGCCATTATTATTTCACAGAAAACGGCCACACAACTTTACGGAGAAAATGGTTCGGCGATTGGTAAGGTTATTAAAGTAAATAATGATACAAACTATACCATTTCTGGGGTTTTTGAAGATTTGCCCAATAATGCAACTTATAATTTTGATTGGGTTGCTCCATTTGAGCGATACGCGGTAGGTAAAGATTGGATGCTAGAGTATGGTTCCCTTTTCTCAGATACATTTGTTGAGCTTTCGCCAGAGACAGATTTTAACTCTGTAAATGATAAGGTAAAAAAAATACTCCCTCAAAAAACTGAAGATGCTGAGGTCTATGCATTTCTACATTCGATGAAAGATTGGCATTTAAGGTCAACCTTTGAAGGTGGTAAAAAAGTTGGAGGGCAAATTATATATGTAAGACTCTTTAGTCTCATTGCCATCATTATATTATTGATTGCCTGCGTAAATTTTATGAATCTTGCTACGGCAAGAAGCGAAAAGAGAGCCAATGAAGTCGGAGTTCGAAAAGTATTAGGTTCTGGTAGAAAAGGACTGATATCTCAGTTTATGGCAGAAGCAGTGATTACTGCAGCTTTTTCGGCAGTGTTGAGCGTAGTACTATTGAAGCTTCTTATTCCGAAATTCAACCTACTCATTGATAAACAATTAGATTTTAGTTTAGTGAACCCGGTACATATTTTAACCTTATTGGGTATAATGTTGTTTTGTGGCCTTATTGCTGGTTGGTATCCAGCATTCTATTTATCTTCTTTTAAGCCTGTAGAAGTGCTAAAGGGTGCGCCCAGAGCAAAGGGTAGTGCATCATTAATTCGAAAAGGACTGGTAGCTACCCAATTCGTGGTTTCCATTGTATTTATCATCAGTACCATAATTGTCTATCAACAAGTTCAGCATGTTAAAGGAAGAGATTTAGGGTATGATAAAGAAAATCTGGTCAAGATACCTGTTAAGGGAGATATGATTAAAAATTTCAACCCTATAGAGCAAGAAATGATTGCATCGGGTATGATTGAAAGTGTAGGATTGAATAATTCAGATATTTTATCAGGGGGCAATAATACATCAGGTTTAGAATGGCAGGGTGGTGTAGATACAGAAAATGTGTTAGTATCCACGAGGTATATAAGTTCAAATTTCTTTGATACAGCCGGAATGAAAATTCTTGAGGGTAGAGGTTTTAGTACGAATCCTGCACAAGACAGTACAAATCTAATAGTAAGTGAGTCTTTTGCAAAATTAATGGGAACCGGCAGCGCAATTGGAAAAACAATTGAGAATGACTATGCTGTAATCGGTGTAGTCAAAGACTATTTATATGACGATATGTATGGGTCTAGTGATCCAGTAATATTTTTCAATTACCATGGCGAAGCACGTTTTCTATATGTGAAAGCAAAGGCAGGAATGGCAACCACTACTGCATTGTCAGCTATGGAAACGGTATTGAAAAAGTATAACCCAGCTTTTCCTTTCGAATATGAGTTTGTAGATGACGCTTATAATGCCAAGTTCACAAGTGAAAAATTAATAGGTAGTCTTTCTCAAATCTTTGCCTTGCTTGCCATTCTTATTTCTTGCTTAGGTTTATTTGGGTTGTCAGCATTTACTGCAGACCAGCGCCGAAAAGAGATTGGCGTACGAAAGGTTTTAGGTTCTAGTATATCAAGTATTGTAGGCTTGTTGTCAAAAGATTTTATGAAACTGGTTTTGATAGCCATTTTAATTGCCAGCCCAATTGCATGGTTGTTAATGCAAAATTGGCTTGAAGGTTATGCATACCGTATTTCTATAAACGCTTGGGCTTTTGTTATAGCTGGTACAATTGCTATAGCCATTGCATTGTTAACCATAAGCTTTCAAGCTTTAAAAGCAGCTAAAGCTAACCCTGTAAAAAGTTTACGTACCGAATGAAGTAAAAAAATATAAGGTGAATTTCACCGCATCAATCAATCATCAAAAAACGAGAATCATGTTTAAAAACTATATTAAAATCGCTTGGAGAAGTCTAAAAAAGCAACCTTTTTTTACATTTCTAAATACATTCGGTCTAGCTATTGGTATGGCTGGGGCACTACTTATAGCATTGTACATCTATGATGAAATGAGTTATGATAAAATGTTCGCTGATGCCAATCGCATTCATAGAATACATGCAGATATTAAATTTGGAGGCGATGCACGTGAATTTGCCGTAACTCCAGCACCTATGGCAGAAGCATTAAAAAATGATTTTTCTGAAATTGAATTGGTCACTAGGTTTAGAACACGGGGTAGTGCATTGGTTCGCAAAGCAGATGATCAAGCTAATGTAAAAGAAGAGCAGACCACTTTTGTAGACGCTAGCTTTTTTGAAATGTTTGGTTTAGAATTATTGGCAGGCGATGTAAAAACTGCATTAAAAAATCCAAATACGTTAGTACTAACTAAAACGGCTGCTGAAAAACATTTTGAAATCGGCAATGCCGTAGGACAAAATTTAGTTCTTAATAATGAGGAAACGTATACCGTAGTCGGGGTTATTGATGATTTTCCGCAGAATTCTTTCTTGAGAGACCATTCTGTTTTTGAATCAATGGAAGGGAATGGTGATGCCAAAGAGATTAATTGGGGCAGTAATAACTATCAGACTTTTATTAAGCTAATACCCACGGTCAATGCTGCTGATATACAAGAACAATTACGTGGATTTTTAGGTAAATATGTAATTCCTGGTGTACAACAGTATATGCCAGGTATAACTGAAGAACAGTTAAAAAAATCTGGCAGCTACTTGGTTTATAGCACGATGCCATTGACCGATATTCATTTGAAATCGCATAGAGTGGCCGAGATTAGTGCTAACAATGATATTCAAAGTATTTATATTCTGTCATTTATAGCAGTTTTTCTAATTGTCTTGGCCAGTGTTAATTTTATGAACCTTTCTACGGCGCACTCTCTAAAACGAGCTAAAGAAGTTGGGGTCCGAAAAACATTAGGTTCTAATAAAATAGATTTGGTGCGGCAGTTTTTGGTAGAGTCTGGGTTAATATCTTTTCTGTCCTTACTACTCGCCCTTATTTTTGCCGTTATTGCATTACCTTTTTTTAATACACTAGCGAATAAGGACGTTTCTATACCATTTACTAGTCCGGTTTTTTGGGTCACACTTTTAGGTTCGGTATTGATTTTAGGTCTATTTTCAGGAAGTTATCCCGCATTTTTCATGTCAAGATTTATGCCTATTAAAGTGTTAAAAGGGGGTGGCGGAAGTAGTGTTGGTGGTGGAACGATAAGAAATTCCCTAGTTGTTTTTCAGTTCGCCATTTCAGTCTTTTTAATCGTGAGTACTTTGGTTGTTTACCAACAATTAAAGTATATACAAGGTAAGGATCTAGGATTCTCCAAAGACCAGGTCTTGATTATTAATGATGTATATACAGCAGGTGACAAGGTCACCTCCTTTAAAGAACAGGTAAAACAATTGGGCTTTGTAAAAGACGCTACATTAAGTAGTTTTTTTCCAACACCATCTAGCCGAAGTGATTCTACTTTTAGTCCTGAAGAAGGAGGAACGGATCAAGAAAATGCGGTAAGCATGCAGACATGGGCAGTTGACTATGATTATGTTTCTACGATGGATTTTGAACTGGTAGCTGGCCGTGATTTTGATAAAAATTTTGGAAATGATTCTACTACAATTATTGTCAATGAAGCGGCGGTAAGAATAATGAAATTAAGTCCGAAAGAAGCCATCGGTAAAAGGTACACACCCGGTTTTGATTCAAATAATCCAGAATATTTTACCATAATAGGGGTTGTTAAAGACTTTCATATCGCTTCTTTGAAAGAAGATATAGATGCAGTAAGTCTTCATTTAGGAGACAGAGCATATGCTTTAGCTGTAAAAATACAGCCAGGTGATTTCACTAACGCCATTGCACGAATAGAAGGTGTTTGGAATACCATAGTGCCTGGTGAACCATTTGATTACTATTTTATGGAGGATGCCTTTAATAACACGTATCAAAGTGAGCGAAGGTTAGGTAATATTTTCATCATTTTCACAGTCCTTTCCCTGTTAATTGCCTGTTTGGGTCTCTTTGGTTTGGCTGCATTTAACGCAGAAAAGCGGATTAAAGAAATTGGGGTGCGCAAGGTTTTGGGTGCCAGTGTAAGTCAAATATCTATGAGGCTTACGATAGATTTCTTAAAGCTGGTAGGTATTGCCATATTAATTTCTTTACCATTGGGTTGGTATGTCATGAATAAGTGGTTAGAAGATTTTACATATCGTATAAACATTCCTTGGTGGGTTTTTCTACTGGCTGCATTCTTGGCGGTTTTAATTTCTGTGCTAACGGTTAGCTATCAAAGTATAAAAGCCGCTATAGTAAACCCTGTTAAAAGTTTACGTTCAGAATGAAATAAAATTTGAGGTGAATTTCATCTGGTCATCAATCAATCATCAAAAACGAGAATCATGTTCAAACAATATCTAAAAATCGCCTGGCGAAACCTGTTAAAAAGCAAGCAGCAGACCATTATAAATTTATTAGGACTTACCGTGGGTACGGTTAGTTGTCTTGCCATTTTATTATATGTTTTTTCTCAGTTTGGTTATGACGAACACCATGAAAACGCAGAAAACATTTTCAGGGTAGAGACGGTAATTGAAAGAGATGGCAAAGAAGGTTTTGATACTGCTGCTGCTTCGCCTCCTATCGCATTTGCGCTAAAAGAAGATTTTCCAGAAGTTGAGGAAGCTACACGTGCATTCTTGACAGATGTGTTCTTTAGCAATTTAATTAGTGCTGCCGATAGTAAAGATGCCTATTATGAACCAAGAGTGTATATGGCAGATTCTACCTTTTTTAAGGTGTTCACTTATAAATTTATTGAAGGTACAGAAGAGGCAGCTTTAGACGAACCTTTTTCATTGGTACTATCTTCTTCTTTAGCGAAAAAATTATTCGGTAATCAAGAAGCTTTGGGTAAGGCAGTAACATGGGGTAGTGGAGATGATGCCCAAACCTTAACCGTTAAAGGTGTTTTTGATGAATCGTTTGGTAAGTCACATTTAAAACCGAATTATATTGTAAGTATGAGTACCCCAGGTATTGGAACTTTTGTTCAGAATTTTAAAAGTTTTGCTACCAATAACTTTGTGTACAGTTATGTAAAATTAAAACTAAATAGTAATGCCGAAAGCTTACAAAATAAACTGCCTGGATTTTTACAGGAAAGAGGAGCGGATGACCTCAAAGATGCGGGCATGGATAGAAAAATTTTATCCCTACAAAATATCACAAAAATCCACTTGTATTCCGATGGTCGTAACAATCAGATTCATGAAGTTTCTAACATCAAATATCTTTATTTTTTACTGACACTCGCGTTTTTTATTCAATTGGTTGCATGTATTAATTTTATAAACCTGAGTACGGCAAGAGCCAGTAAAAGGGCAAAAGAGATTGGGGTTCGTAAAGTTGTAGGTGCCGGCACCAATAGTTTAATGCGACAATTTTTAGGCGAATCTTTTCTACTGTCTATTTTTGCAATGCTCATAAGTATTCCTATTACGGTTTTGCTGCTGCCACTTGTAAATGAATTAACCAATGCTAGTTTAGGTTATGAAGATTTATTGAACTGGCGCATTGGTTCTATATTAATCGGGTTGGGAGTCATCACAGGGTTTGTGTCGGGCATATATCCAGCAATAATTTTATCCAAAATAAAACCTATCAGTGCCTTGAAAAGTGCTACGATTTTACAATCGGGTAACGGCACGTTCAGAAAAGCTTTGGTGGTATTTCAATTTGTTGTTTCTATCAGTTTAGTGGCGACGGTAATTATCGTGACACAGCAGTTCCGTTTTACACAAAGTAAGGATCTTGGCTTTGAGAAAGAGAATCTTTTAGCACTAAGAATAGGTACGGCCGAAGCTTCTAGTAAGTTTGAATCGCTTAAAAAATCATTTCTAAAAATACCAGGGGTACTAAATGTATCTAGCGGAAATTATGCGCCATCTGAAGTAGTATTAAATGATAATGGCTTGTATTTGCCTGGTGGAAATAGAGAGAATAATACTATTGTAAAAAGACAGGGCATTAGTGAAGATTATTTTGAAACCATGAATATTCCTTTAGTAGTCGGTAGAGATTTTACACCTGCCGATACCACGGATCAAATCATTGTTAATCAGGCAACATTACGCACGTTTAATATAAAAGAAGAAGATGCTTTAAGCGCAAGACTCATTCAAAGTTTTGGAGATGAGACTGATGAAATGAGGATTATAGGAGTAGTTAAAGATTACCATTTTGCCTCCTTAAAAAATGAGATAGCGCCATTATTTCTTTTTAAAGAAAATGAACCAAATTGGTTGTTTATAAAGACTCAAACTACCGATTATCAACAATTATTGACAGGTTTGGAACAACAATGGAAAGCAACGGTAAATAATGTTCCCTTTGATTATAGGTTTGTAGATAAGGAAGTAGAAAAGCTTTATGATGAAGAGAAGCGTCTAAGTCAAATTTCGATTGTTTTTACCATTCTGGCTATTCTTATAAGTTGTTTAGGTCTTTTTGGCCTTGTCTCTTTTGTGGCAGAACAAAAGAAAAAGGAGATAGGTATTCGTAAAGTTTTGGGAGCAAGCATTGGGTCTGTAGTACAATTATTGACCAAAGACTTTATAAAATTAGTACTTATCGCGCTTGCTATAGCAACTCCAATTGCGTATTACTTTATGCAACGTTGGTTAGAAGATTTCACCTATCGTATAGATATACAATGGTGGGTATTTGCGTTGGCAGGTGGCTTTGCAATACTCATCACTTTTTTTACTGTTGGTTTTCAATCTTTAAAGTCCGCAGTTGCAAATCCGGTTAAAAGCTTGAGGACCGAATAAAACTAATAGGTCTAAAATTGTATACAATATAATTTTCAGCACATTTAGTTGTAAACATATTAGACATGTTTTGTCCAAATATTTTACAGTTGATAAAATGATTAAACAGTTAAAATATTGATAATTAAATATTTACAGGAATGGCATGAAATTAGACTTTGGTAATTAGGTAGCAATAGTTACCACCAATCAAAAAACGAGAACCATGTTTAAAAACTATTTAAAAATCGCATGGAGAAGCTTAAAGAAGCAAGCCTTTTTTACCTTCTTGAATACATTTGGTCTTGCTATAGGTATGGCCGGTGCTCTAATAATTTCATTATACATTTATGATGAGCTGAGCTATGACAAAATGTTTGCCGATGCAGACCGTATTCATAGAATAGATGCCGATATAAAATTTGGAGGTGCAGAAATTAAAGCTGCAGAATCTGCCCCACCAATGGCAGGAGCCTTGAAAAGAGATTACTCACAAGTAGAGTCTACGGTGCGTTTTAGAACTTTGGGTAGCATGTACGTGAAAAAAGTAGGTGGAGAAACAAGTTCTAAAGAAAATAAAGTAACCTATGCCGATTCAACTTTCTTTGAATTCTTCGGTATTGATTTATTGGCAGGGAATTCAAAAACAGCTTTAACAGGAACAAACTCTTTAGTGCTAACAAAAACAGCCGCAGAAAAATATTTCGGATCAACAGATGTTCTAGGACAAGACTTACTTCTAAATAATTCTGATACCTATACGGTAACAGGGGTAATAGAAGATATGCCCAAAAACTCTTATTTTAATGAGTACAGTGTTTTTTTGGCAATGGCAGGGAATGTTGCATCTAGAGAAGAATTATGGGGCAGTAATAACTATTTTACCTTCATAAAATTAATACCAGAAGCAAGGATTGAAGATTTTCAAGCACCGCTACAGGGCATGTTAGAAAGATATATGTTGCCATGGGCACAAAAGTATTTTCCGGGAATGACGGCAGAATCCTTTGCGGCATCAGGTAATTATATACGCTACCACACCATGGCGTTGACAGATATTCATTTACATTCCGATAGAAACTCGGAAATGAATGCAACCAGCAGCCTACAAAATATTTATATACTTTCATTCATTGGGCTATTTTTAATTATTCTGGCAAGTGTCAATTTCATGAACCTGTCTACGGCACATTCATTAAAAAGAGCCAAAGAAGTGGGTGTACGAAAAACTTTGGGTTCTAATAAATTGAATTTGATTTTTCAATTTTTGACAGAATCTGGCTTAATAGCTTTTATTTCATTGATAGCGGCGTTGTTGGTCACAATGATCACACTGCCATTTTTTAACGGATTTACCGGAAAGGTCATTACAATTCCATTTACACAGCCTTTGTTCTGGCTAATACTATTGGCTGCGACTATTGTGTTGGGTCTTTTTTCTGGATGCTATCCTGCCTTTTTCATGTCTAGATTTACTCCCGTTAAAACTCTTAAAGGCGGAGCATCAGAAAGTGTAGGCAATGGCAGGGTAAGAAATGCCTTGGTAATATTTCAATTTTCAATTTCCGTTTTTCTTATAGTAAGTACGCTGGTGGTATTTCAGCAATTAAATTATATACAGAGTAAAGATTTAGGCTTTACAAAAGACCAAGTGTTGCTAATCAATGAGATTAGTCCGTTGGGGTCTAAAACAAATGCATTTAAAGAAGAAATTCTTAAAATGGGCAATGTTGAAAATGTCACCTTAAGTGATTTTTATCCTACTCCATCATGGCGATCGGATAGTTCCTTCTTTCAAGAAGGTGCTAGCAGTCAAGAAAGTGCAATTCAAATGCAGACCTGGGGTGTAGACATGGATTATTTAAAAACGTTACAGATGAATATTGTAGCTGGGCGCGATTTCAACAAACAGTATGCTACAGATTCAACAGCGGTAATTATAAATGAAGCCACCTTGCCAATTTTGAACGTTACTGCCGAAGAAGCTTTGGGTATGAGAATTTCAGAGGAAATAGAATTGGAGAATCCTACCTACTACACCGTTATCGGGGTGGTAAAGGATTTTCATTTTAAATCGCTTCGGGAAAATATAGGTGCATTAGGATTGCATGTAAACATAACTGCTGAAAATATGGCGGTAAGATTAAGTGGCGGGGACTATTCAAATTCAATTGCGGAGATCGAAAACAAATGGAACGAAATGGCACCCGGTCAACCATTTGATTATCAGTTTATGGATGAGGCTTTTAATACCACCTACGAAGCGGAACTAAAGCTGAGTCAAATATTTTTCATTTTTACTATTCTATCCATTTTCATTGCTTGTTTGGGATTATTTGGATTAGCTGCCTTCAATGCTGAAAAGCGAACCAAAGAAATTGGCGTTAGAAAAGTGTTGGGAGCTACTGTAAGTCAGATTTCGTATCGACTTACGGTAGACTTTCTAAAATTGGTAGGGATAGCAATATTGGTTTCTTTGCCATTGGGTTGGTTTGCCATGAATAAATGGTTAGAAGATTTTTCATACCGAATAGATATGGGTGTTGGTGTATTTGTACTTGCAGCCGTTTTGTCAATTGTGGTAGCTATTGTAACGGTAAGTTATCAAAGCATAAAAGCGGCAATTGTAAACCCGGTTAAAAGTTTACGTTCAGAATGAAACATTTAAATATTAAATCACTCTTTATACTAGAATCAATTAATAAGAAATATCAATCAATCAAATAACGAGAATCATGTTCAAGAACTATTTAAAAATCGCTTGGCGAAATCTTTGGAAGAACAAAGGGTATACCATTATAAATGTGGGCGGTCTCGCTTTGGGTATGGCGGTTACGCTGATTATAGGACTTTGGATTTTAGATGAGCTTTCTTATAACAGTTATTTCAAGAATAAGGATAAAATAGCCCAAGTCTTTCAATCTCAGACATTCAATGGAGAAACAGGAACCGGACCAGCGATTCCTAGACCTTTAGAAAAAGGCTTGCGCGATGGATACAGCGATAACTTTAAACATTTGATTATGTGTTCTTGGACAAATAATCATTACTTAAAATATGGAGACAAGAGTATATCTAGGCCAGGTAATTATATGCAGCAAGTAGGGCCAGAGCTTTTTGGTCTAGAAATTATAAAAGGGGAGAAAGACGGACTTCGAGAAATCAACTCCATCATGTTATCTGAATCTACGGCCAATGCCTTATTTGGAAACGAAGATCCAATCGGTAAAACGGTTACCGTAAGTAACGAGCACAAGTTAAATGTAAGTTCGGTTTATAAGGATATTCCCGTAAATAATTCCTTTAACGACACTGACTTTATAATTCCTTGGGAAAAATATTTGGCGAATAACGAATGGATAAGAAATGCAGAAGACCAATGGGGCAACAATTCTTTTCAAATGTTTGTACAAATTGCCGACAACACATCTTTCGAGAAAATCACCAATACTATTAAAGATGTAAAGAAAAATCTTAATCCCGATTCATCTGAATTTAATCCCCAGCTTTTTCTTTTTCCAATGGAAGACTGGTACCTACGTAGTAGTTTTGAGAATGGTAAGCAAAACGGGGGACGCATAAAATATGTTTGGCTTTTCGGTATAATCGGTGCATTTGTTCTGCTTTTGGCGTGTATTAATTTTATGAACTTAAGTACAGCTAGGTCAGAAAAACGCGGTAAAGAAGTTGGTATTCGAAAATCAATAGGATCACAAAGAGGACAATTGATCTATCAATTTTTAAGTGAATCTTTCTTAGTAGTTCTTTTTGCTTTTTTCTTAGCAATGTTATTGGTGGTATTATCTTTAAACGGATTTAATGAATTGTCAAAAAAGGAAATTACTTTCCCTTGGGATAATGGTATATTTTGGTTGATTTCTTTGGCATTTATTTTATTCACTTCATTGTTAGCAGGTAGTTATCCCGCTCTTTATCTATCTTCATTTAAACCGGTAGACGTTTTAAAGGGAACTTTTAAGTCAGGTAAATATGCTGGCTTGCCAAGAAAAATATTAGTTGTGGTACAGTTTACTGTTTCGGTAGCTTTCATTATAGGTACAGTAATAGTGATGCAACAAATAAATCATGCCAAGAATCGTCCTGTAGGGTATGACAAAGAGGGGTTGATACAGATACCCACGTTTAGTCAAGATTTTGTAGGTAAATATGATTTGATGCGTTCTGAATTTTTAGGGTCAAATGCAGTGGTAGAAATGTCTACTTCTAGTAGTCCTACTACGCAAATTTGGTCAAACAGAAGTGGCTTTACTTGGGAAGGTAAGCCAGAAGGATTTCAAGAAGATTTGGCATGGACAGAGGTTTCATCAGAGTACGCAAAATCATTGAACCTTAAAATTTTAGAAGGTAGAGATTTTTCTAGAGAATTTGCAACAGATTCTTTAGGTGTATTGATTAATGAATCTGCAAAGAAATATTTGGGATTGGAAAATCCGGTAGGCATGTTATTGAAAGATGATAATGATGAAGACCCAGGACCACCTTTGAAAATTATTGGAGTAGTACAAGATATGATAACCCAATCACCTTACGAACCTGTAAAACAAGGTGTTTATGTATATGATAGGCAAAATAACGCTAGCTATTATAATTTGAGATTAAACCCAAATGAGAGTGCCAGTAAAAACATTGTTACAATCGAGAGGGTTTTTAAAGAGCATTTTCCAGATATACCGTTTGAGTATGAATTTATAGATAGTGAATATGGCCAAAAATTTGCTTCAGAAGAACGAATCGGTACGCTTTCAGGTGTTTTTACAGCACTTGCCATATTAATTAGTTGTTTAGGACTATTTGGACTTACCTCATTTGTGGCAGAACAACGAAAGAAAGAAATAGGCGTAAGAAAGGTATTGGGAGCATCAATTTTTAATGTATGGAATATGCTATCAAAAGACTTTTTAAAGCTAGTAATCATCTCTTGTTTTATAGCAGTGCCCATAGCATACTTCATTATGAACGGATGGTTACAGGAGTATCCTTACCGGGTAATCCTAAAATGGTGGATATTCGCCTTGGCCATGGTTGGTGCGATGTTGGTGACAATTTTAACTGTTAGTTTTCAGGCAATTAAAGCAGCAAAAGCTAATCCTGTAAAGAGTTTGAGAACAGAGTAAAACTAAACTAATATGCTACGTAATTATTTAAAAACTGCTTTTCGTAATGTTTGGAAAAACAAGGTGTTTTCATTGATAAACATCTTGGGTCTTTCCATTGGTCTAAGTGCTGCTTTTGTAATTGGGGCTATGGTTTTTTATGACCTTTCTTTTGATAAGTTTCACCCAGATGGCGATAGAATCTATAGAGTTACTACTGCTTTTAAAAGTCCGGATGGTGATTTTTACAATGCAGGGGTAACGGTACCTCTGGCGCAAGCACTCGTGAATCTTAACATGGAAGAATTGGAAACGGTAGCGCCATTTTTCACCACGTATCCTTTACATGTTGAAAATCAGGAAACAGGCGATCGATTTAAAAATCCTGAATTTGTAATCTATACCGAGCCATCCTATTTTAAGACTTTTGAATATAATTGGTTAGCAGGAAATAAGGAAAGTGCGTTGGAGGAACCTAATAAGGTAGTTTTATCCGAAGAACGTGCTAGAAAATATTTCCCTAATAAAGAGTTAGATGGCATTTTAGGGAAGTCTGTAATGTATAATGATACAATTCCAGCAACAGTATCTGGCATTGTAGCCAATTTTAATAAAAGAACAGATATTGTTTTTGAAGAATTTATCTCTTTAAAAACTGCAGCGACTCAAGATATGACCAATGCTGTAAACGAAGCAAATTGGAACAACACCAACTCTGCCTCTCAATTATTCATTAAACTTTCACAGAATGCAGACCCTATAAAAGTTCAGGAAACACTTGCCCAAATTGCAATAGAACATGATGAGCCAGAAATGGTTGCCATTGGTAGAAGTAATACATATGCCATACAGCCGCTTACTGATATTCATTTGAATCCTGATTATGGCACGTTCGATTTTAATGATAGTCGAACAACAATGTCAGCGCTAAAAAGTTTATTGTTTTTGGCTGCTATCTTAGTTCTTCTAGGATGTATAAATTTCATCAATTTAAATACTGCCCAAGCTATACAACGAGCAAAGGAAATTGGTATTAGAAAAACCTTAGGCAGTTCAAGAAAACAATTGATATTTCAGTTCTTAGGAGAAACATTTATATTGACTTTGGCTGCCGCTATTCTTTCTTTTTTTCTATCGAAATGGTTACTCCTATTATTTTCTGATTTTATTCCAACAGGACTCACCTTTGAGCTTTTTTGGAATCCTTGGATTATGGTAGGTATAGCTGTATTGCTAATTTTAGTAACGGTTTTATCAGGTTTTTATCCTGCTTTGGTCATGTCGAAATACAAACCAGTTTCAGTGCTTAAGCAGCAGATTCTACCCAATTCTAATAAAGGCTCTTTAAGAAAGTATTTAACCGTATTTCAATTTGTAATTGCTCAAGTATTTATAATAGCTACGCTGATGGTAGGTAAGCAGTTGAACTATATTATGAAAAAGGACATGGGCTTTAAGACAGAGGCCATTGCGTATTTACGAACTCCTTGGCGAGACACATCAGCTATTAAACGAGCAAGGTTTGTACGTCAAATGGAAGAATTGCCAGGAATTAAACAGGTTGTTCTTTCTGGAAATCCACCAGCATCATTTTCAACAATGAGTATGGGCGCTTTGTTTGTAGATGGAGAAAAGGAAGTAAATTCAGATTTACAATTAATGTATGGTAATGCGAACTATTTTGATTTATACAATTTAAAATTAGTTGCAGGTCGAATGCCTTTAAATGATTCAATAAGAGAATTTGTAGTCAACAAGTCGTATTTAAAAGTAATTGGAATTGAGAACCCTGGAGATGTAGTTGGTAAAATTTTAAAGAATGACAATGAGAATTTACCCATTGTTGGTGTGATGGAAGATTTTAACCAACACTCCCTAAAATATGGAGTAGCTCCAATGGCATTTACAGGAGGTTCTTATAGTGGAAAATGGACGCAATTTAGAACCATTCATTTTAAATTGAATAGTTTGGATACTGGTGATTGGCCAACTACTATTTCTCGTGTAGAAACAATTTGGAAAGACCTATATCCAGAATCTGATTTTGAGTATAGTTTTATGGATGATACCGTAAAAAAGTTTTATGAAAGTGAGCAAAAAACCTCTATTCTTTTACAATGGGCTACTGGTCTTGCGATTCTTATAAGTTGTTTAGGATTGTTTGGGTTGGTTATACATACTACAGAGCGTAGAACAAAGGAAATAGGAATTCGGAAAATACTCGGCGCAAACCTATTTCAATTAAATTTTTTACTATCGAAAGATTTTTTAAAATTAGTGTTGATAGCTTTTTTAATCGCTACTCCTATCGCATGGTATGGGCTTAATAATTGGTTAGAGGGTTTTGCTAACAAAACGACTTTAAGTTGGTGGATCTTTGCCTTAAGTGGTTTGTCAATGATTATGATTTCACTTTTAATAATGACGATTAAAACTATAAACTCTGCGAATACAAACCCAGTAAAAAGTTTACGAACAGAGTAATAGCTTAAATTTTAACAAACAACCAAAAATTAAAAAGAATGTTACTACAATTAAATAATATTTTCAAATGGGTACAACAAGGCGGTCAGCGCATATTCTTACTGAAAGATATTAATCTTGAAGTAGAAGAAGGTGAGTTTATTTCCATAATGGGACCGTCTGGTTCAGGTAAATCTACATTGCTAAATGTTATTGGTATGTTAGATACTTTTGATGAAGGTGAGTATGATTTCTTGAGTGAATCGGTTCATACCTTAAAAGAGAAATACCGTTCTAATTTGTACAAAGAATATATAGGTTTTGTTTTTCAATCCTATCATTTATTAGATGAGCTTACAGTAGAAGAAAATTTAGAAATGCCCTTATTGTATAAAAAAGTAAAGGGCTCGGAACGAAAAGCGTTGGTTGCAGATATGCTAGATAGGTTCAATATTGTTGGGAAGAAAGATTTGTTTCCAACTCAATTGAGCGGTGGTCAGCAACAATTAGTCGGTGTAGCTCGAGCCCTGATTGGAAAACCTAAGTTGATTTTAGCAGATGAACCTACAGGGAATCTAAACTCTCAACAGAGTGAGGAAATTATGCAACTTTTTCAAAAATTGAATAAAGAAGATGGCGTTACCATTATTCAAGTTACACATTCAGAAAAGAATGCAGAATATGGCTCAAGAATCATCAACCTTTTAGATGGTAAGAAGATTTGATTTTTAGTAATGGCTGAATGTCAGTTCTAGTGATTTGTCTCCAATTTTTTATTGGATAAAAATTGTATCGAGAACATTTGTTTGGTACATAACTTAAATCTAGATAGTCCACTATTCAATAAACCTAATCCGTATACCCTGCAGGATGCATCTCATCAAACTCCGTGTTTTCTTGAAAAGCTTTCGCTAATAAAAGAATACTGGCTTCATCATATAGATTGCCAACAAGAGTAATGCTGGTAGGGTGTTTTTCTTTATCCAATCCCGTAGGAATAGAAATCACGGGGTGACCAGTAAGGTTTGTTATGATTAATTGTCTATTACCGAAAGTTGGAGAAATAAGAATGTCATAATCTTTCATGATTACTTCCATTTTTTCAATAAGAACTTGTCGATGTCTATTGGCCTGTAAATATTCTACAGCTGGTATAAAACGTGCTTGGCGTAATGAATTGGCTCTTGAACTTTGATCTTGTTCTACCATTTTATCAACGTTTCTGGAGCGAACTAAGTCGTCAAAGAATGCACCTGCTTCTGCTCTTAAAATCACATCAAAACTTGAGTAGGGCACATCTTCTGGTAATTCAACTTCATTTAGTGTTATTCCCATTTTCTTAAAAGTTTCCAATGCTTTTTCCAAATTGGCTTTGCTTAGCGAAGTATCTTTTTCAATGTCCTTTTTTAGATAGGCTACCCGAAGAGATTTGTAATCTTTTTTCGGTTCAAAACCATCAGGGTAATCAGTGGTCGTACCATCTTTTAAGTCCTTTCCGGTAATAATGCTATAAACTATCGCGCAATCTTCTGCACTTCTTGCCATAGGGCCAACTTTATCCATAGACCAACTCAAACTCATTACCCCATGTCTACTTACTCTTCCGTAGGTGGGCCGTAAACCTGTAATTCCGTTTCTAGTACTTGGCGAGGTTATAGAGCCTAATGTTTCTGTTCCAAGCGCAAAAGGTACTAACCCGGCAGAGGTGGCAGATCCAGAACCCGCAGAAGACCCTGTAGCTCCTTGTTCCGTATCCCACGGATTTTTTGTTTTTCCATCGAACCAAACATCACCACGTGCCAAAGAACCAGAAACCAGTTTAGCAATTAAAACGCCACCGGCATTTTGTAATTTTTCAACTACGGTTGCAGTCATTTCAATTTGTTGGTTTCGATAAGGTTCAGCACCCCAAGTTGTTTTGTATCCTTCAACCGCCATTAAATCTTTAACTCCGTAAGGTATACCATGTAAAATGCCTCGGTAATTACCGGTGGCGAGTTCAGTATCTAATTTCTTTGCCTGGTCCAAAGCCATTTGTTCGGTAATGGTAATGGTACATTGTAAAACAGGATTATATTTTTTTAAACGTTCTATGAAAAATTCAGTCAATTTTAAAGAACTTATTTTTTTATTCTTAATTAATGAAGCAAGTTGAGGGATGGAATAAAAAGCTAAATCAGCTTCTTTTTCTGGTAATTGTACATTTTCCGGAATTTCCCAATCTGGAAATCCAGCTTGGGGTTTTGGTGAAAAATTTGTTGGTAAAGGATTGAATTGAATCGCTGGAAAAACGTCATTGTCCAACGTATATTTTCGTAAAGAATCGAAGCCTTCTTTATTACGTTTTAGATAAGGGTAAAGTGTGTCGATATATTTTTTGTCAAAATCGAGGCCTAATAATTTTTGTGACCGAACAACATCTTTTTTAGAAAACTCAGATTTTGAACTTGAGCAAGCTAAGGTCATTATTACGATTGAACTTAAAACTAATAGTTGAATTGTTTTTTTGGTTGGTAGGGACATGGTTGATACAATTTTTAATAGTGTTCTAAATTACGATTTTTGTTTAGTATCTATTCTTGTCTGAATTATAATTAAACAAGAAATGATTTTCTAGTAATAAGAGGTTCTATTTATAATGACATCTTCATTTTCAATACACGAACTTCATAATCTCCCATCTAAGGATTATCTTTGTTGTTTAGAATGAATTTATATAATGAAGATAGATAAAAAGGACATTTTGAAGGCTTTGGAACATATTACGGTTCCTGGTGAGGGTCAGAATATGGTAGATAGTGGTGCAGTTACCAATATTCAAATTTTTGGCGATGAGGTTGAAATTGATATTACCATTAAAAATCCTAGTCTACAAGCCCGAAAAAAGACAGAGGTCGAGATTTTAAAAATAATCCATAAAGAGGTTTATGCGAAAGCGAAAATTAAGATTAACGTAAAAGTAGAAGCTCCAGATACTAAGCCTAATAAAGTTAATGAAATAAAGGGGAAAGCTATTCCTGGTATTTCTAATATAATCGCGGTAGCTTCTGGTAAAGGTGGGGTTGGTAAATCAACTGTTACGGCAAACCTAGCGGTTACTTTGTCTAAAATGGGCTTTAAGGTAGGCTTATTAGATGCCGATATTTATGGTCCGTCAATGCCGATTATGTTTGATGTGCCAAATGAAAAACCCCTTGCTGTAAATATAGCTGGTAAATCTAAAATGAAACCTGTTGAAAGTTACGGGGTAAAACTATTATCAATAGGCTTTTTCACGCAAAGAGATCAAGCGGTGATTTGGAGAGGGCCAATGGCTTCTAAAGCACTAAATCAAATGATATTTGATGCACATTGGGGCGATTTAGATTTTATGTTAATCGATTTACCACCAGGTACGGGCGATATACATTTAAGTATTATGCAAGCTTTGCCAATTACCGGGGCAGTTGTGGTAAGTACACCACAAGAAGTTGCTCTTGCAGACGCTAGAAAGGGAGTAGCAATGTTTCAACAAGATTCTATAAATGTGCCGGTTTTAGGTATCATAGAAAATATGGCCTATTTTACACCAGCAGAGTTGCCAGAAAATAAATACTATATATTTGGTAAAGAAGGAGCGAAACATCTTTCGGAAGATTTAAAAGTACCTTTTCTTGGTGAAATACCTTTGGTTCAAAGTATACGAGAGGCAGGAGATGTAGGTAGACCTGCGGCATTACAAAGTGGCACACCGGTGGAGGCTGCTTTTGAAGAAATCACCAGGCAAGTAGTAAGTGAGGTTGTTGGAAGAAATAAGAAACTGCCCCCGACCGAAGCAATAAAGATTACAACAATGGCAGGATGTTCTGCCGTTAAGAAAAAATAGATATGACTTCGGAAGAACTAATATTAAATGTTGAAAAAGCATTAGAGGAAATCAGACCTTTTTTACAAAGTGATGGAGGGGATATTACGTTGATTTCTATCGATGATGATAATTCTGTAAAAGTCAGATTGGAAGGCGCCTGTGTAGGATGTAGTGTTAATCAAATGACTCTTAAGAGTGGTGTGGAAATGACTATAAAAAAATACGCTCCGCAAATAGAGAAAGTGATTAATGTAGCAGGTATATAACCTGATGAATATCATTATTTTTAACTCAATAGATTGATAATTTTGAAGGGTTTTAAAAATAAATTTTTTTAATGATTAAGACCGACATACTAATAATTGGCGCGGGACCTACGGGTCTTTTCGCAGTTTTTGAAGCAGGACTATTAAAATTAAAATGCCATTTAATTGATGCGCTACCTCAAGCAGGTGGGCAGTGTTCTGAAATCTATCCTAAAAAACCTATTTACGATATCCCTGGTTTTCCAGAAGTCTTGGCAGGCGATTTGGTAGATAATCTTATGGAACAGATTAAGCCATTTCAACCCGGTTTTACCTTGGGTGAGCGTGCTGAAACTATTAAGAAATTAGCCGATGGTTCTTTTGTGGTTACCACCAATAAAGGTACTGAGCACCATGCTCCAATAGTAGCAATTGCAGGTGGTTTAGGGAGTTTTGAACCCCGTAAACCATTATTGGAAAATTTGGCAAAATTTGAAGATAATGGCGTTGCTTATATGATTAAGGATCCTGAGGTGTATCGCGATAAAAAAGTAGTGATTGCAGGCGGAGGTGATTCTGCTCTCGATTGGAGTATTTTCTTAGCTAATGTTGCATCAGAAGTAACCTTGGTACATAGAAGAAATGAATTTAGAGGGGCATTAGATTCTGTTGAAAAAGTTCAAGAATTAAAAAATCAAGGGAAAATCAATCTAGTTACCCCAGGAGAAATTATAGGGTTAAATGGTATCAATTCACTGGAGTCTGTTTTAATTCGTAAGACTACTGATGCCAAAGAAGATATCACTTTAGCTGTAGATGCATTTATTCCTTTATTCGGACTCTCTCCTAAACTAGGGCCTATTGGTGACTGGGGTTTGGAGATAGAGAAAAATGCAATCAAAGTTGATACATTTGATTATCAAACCAATATACCCGGTATTTATGCAATTGGAGATGTCAACACATATCCGGGTAAATTAAAATTAATACTATGTGGCTTTCATGAAGCAACATTAATGTGCCAAAGTGCTTTTCAAAAAATATTCCCAGATAAGAAATATGTTATGAAGTATACTACCGTAGGTGGTGTCAGTGGTTTTGATGGAAGTAAAAAAGAAGCGCCTAAAGCAGTTGTAAAGGCAATAGAATAAAATAGTCTGAAATGTCATTCTGAGCTAAGTCGAGCAACTTAGGAGATGGAAATTAAAAAATTGTTACTTAAATGACGGATGTAAAATTAAAAATCATAGATAGAGACGGAGTGTTACATGAAATAGACGCCCCGACCGATATGAACATGAACTTGATGGAGGTTGTTCGTTCTTATGAACTAGCTCCTGAAGGCACCATAGGTATCTGTGGCGGTATGGCAATGTGTGCTTCTTGTCAATGTTATATAAAGTCTAATCATGAACTACCAGAAATGTCTGATGATGAAGAAGCAATGCTTTCTGAAGCATTTAATGTAAAAGATAATTCAAGATTAGGATGCCAACTACATATTTCTGAAGATATGGATGGCTTAGAGGTAGAATTAGCTCCAGAAGAAGCTTAATACGCTTCATTGCGAGGAGCATTGTAGCAACGAAGTAATCTGTTTCATTCGTGTTTAAAACTGCGAGTTAGCCGTGCTGCGCTAACTAAGAAAATAAGAATTTTTACTCCGTCCTTGCGAGAAGTAACCTAGAAACCACTTTATAGAATGAAAGTTGCAAATAGGGTTGTATCGATTTTAATAATTACCATGAATCTTTACTTTTTCCCTTATACGATTATCATTATTAAAAATATTGAAGGTCCAATTGAATATGGATATTCAATTATTCCTATCACTATTTCAATTAATATTTTACTGATTACTGCCGTACTTACATTTAAACATAGGTTTAGTGAAAGTTTATTGTTGCTTGTAATTAATGGTTTAGGTTTAATCTGGGCCTTGTTTGTGCTATGGCTATTATTGACTGTTCCATTAATGGATTGAGAAAATAGAATTTAACCATTAACCAAATTAAATTCTCGCTTGATATGTAAATAAATTATGGTACCTGCCCTCTGTAGCAATTAATTCATCATGCGTACCTTGCTCTGCAATGCGTCCGTTTTCTATGACTAAAATCTGATTTGCTTTTCTAATGGTACTCAAACGGTGAGCAATTACAAAAGTAGTTCTCCCTTTAGTAAGTTCTGCCAAACTTTTCTGAATCAGCGCTTCACTTTCTGTATCAAGGTTAGAAGTAGCTTCATCCAATATTAAAATTCTTGGGTTGGCCAAAACAGCTCGGGCAATTGCGATACGTTGTCGTTGTCCACCAGATAATTTAACGCCGCGTTCACCAATTAATGTTTCTAATCCGTCTTCAAACCGGTCTGTAAATTCATTTACATAAGCAGCATTTACTGCTGCGGTCAATTCTTCTTCGGTAGCATCTGGTCTAGGAAAAAGAATGTTCTGGCGAATTGTACCTTCAAAAAGAAATTCATCTTGTAAAACAACACCTAAATGTTTTCTGAAACTACCTAAGTTAACCTTTGCAATGTCTTCTCCATCAACGGTTATCATACCCGACTGCGGATTCAAAAAAGTAGCCGCCAAACCTGCAATGGTACTTTTTCCAGATCCGGAACTCCCTACAAGGGCTATGACTTCGCCAGATTTAGCTTCAAAACTAATATTGTGAAGCACTTCTTTATCCTCTTCATAAGCAAAAGAAACATCATCGAAAATAATATTGCCTTCCAAGTTTTTTAAGAATTTGGTTCGGTTCTCTTCATCAGACTCCGGGGTCATATTCATCAATTCTTCTGTACGGTCTAAACCGGCTAGGGCTTCGGTCAGTTGACTTCCAATATTACTCATTTGAACAATTGGAGCTACCATTAGCCCCAACAAAAATGTGAAGGTCAAGAAATTACCAATGGTCAATTCATCCATCATAATTTTATAACCACCTATACCCATAATACCCGTTGTTGCTAATCCCAATAAAAAAGTAGAGGAGCTAGTCATAAATGCGGTGGCTGTCAAACTCTTTTTTACATTTAAAAAAAGCCGCTCCACACCTTCCTCAAAGATTTTATTTTCTTGCTCCTCAGCGTTAAAACCCTTAATAACTCTAACGCCACCTAAAGTTTCGGTCAACCTGCCTGTTACCTCGGCATTGATTTTACCTCTATTTCTAAATATGGGGCGAATTATTTTAAAAGCTTTTAATGCAATCAAGGCAAAAATAGCGAGGGGCACTAAAGTGAAAATGGTCATTGTCCAACTAATACGTAAAAGTAAAATCAGCGAAACTACCGCTGTAATAGTACCACCTACCAATTGAACTAATCCTGTGCCAATTAGGTTTCTAACTCCTTCTACGTCGCTCATGATACGGGAAACCAAAGCTCCAGATTTTGTGTTATCGAAAAAACGAATAGGAAGGGAAAGCACTTTTTTCTGTACCTGAGCCCTTAATTCAGAAATTAAATATTGTGCTTGAACACTTAATATTTTGGTCAATAAAAATGAAGTTACCGATTGAACTAATATGGCTATTGCTACAGCACCAACCAATAATTTTAATAGTTCAATGTTTTTATTAGGAATAATATCATCCATTAAGTATTTAAGGGATAGAGGAGCAACAAAGCTCGCTGCTTTGCTAATAACTATTAATAGAAGACCTATAAATACTAGCTTTCGCCTGGGCCAAATTATTGTTTTGAATGCAGAAAGTATAGTTACTTTATTTTCGGACATGAAAAGTTGATTTTAAAAGTCTGCAAGTTACTTTAAATCTAAAGATTTGATGGTTTCTTAGCAAGGTTTTGAAATTGATGCCGAGTCTAGATAAAGGTTTTTATATTTGATAAACCCGACTATTTATTTATGCTCAAAAAAATACACGTACTTCTTTTATTATTTGCGTCCCTATTAGCTCATGCACAGCAACAATATTATGAGTTACATGAGTTTGTGACGGATAGTGCCCAAATATTTAATAATAATCAAGTTCAAGATTTAAACGAAAGACTTGTAGATTTTGAACAGAAAACTACAAATCAGATTGTAATTGTTACAATTGAGCAGTTAGGTTTTGAAACTATTGAAACCTATGCGAATGGCATTTTTAATCAAAATGGTATTGGTCAAAAAGATAAGGATAATGGCTTACTAATAGTATTCTCAGAATTAGACAGGGAAGTCCGTATTGAGGTTGGGTATGGTTTGGAGCCCTACATAACCGATGCCGTTTCTTCTAGAATTATTCGAAATACCATGATTCCCAATTTTAAGGAGGAACGCTATTTTGAGGGAATTAATGAGGCTATAAATCAAATTATTGAATTTTTAAATAATCCTGAGGCGCTCGCAGAATTCAAACAAGAAATTGAAGAGAGTGAACGTAAAGATGATATGATTAGCTTTGCTTTTTTGTGCCTTTTTCTATTAGTTTTTATTGTAGTAGGTGGTTTCTTCTTTTTCAGAAGTTATAGAAATATCATTGAGGTTTTTAGAGGTATTTTTATTGGAAAGCTTGGGGTGCTACCTGGGCTGTTTATGCTTATTAGCGGCTCTTTGTCCTCATTATTCGGTCTTCTTTTTATGATAATACCGTTAGCAGTGGCTTATAGTGTCTACGCATCAGACCATAACATAATGGCTAACATTGTTGACCGCCCAATTGAATTGTTATGGGTGTTGGTACCATTTTTCGTGATTGCAGCATTCATTGCTTTCGTAAAGATTAGAATAATGGGTGAGGAAAATTTGAATATTTCATGGATTAAAAATGATAAAACCTATTATAGAAAAACTTTTTCATCATCGGGATCACACTCATTTGGCTCAGGTTCCTCTGGCGGAAGCTCAAGCTCATTTTCTGGTGGAGGTGGAAGTTCTGGTGGTGGTGGCTCTAGTGGAAGCTGGTAAAATTCAACTACTTTTATATACTTTCAAAAAATCGTTAATAGAACAATTATGAATAGAATTATTTACTTGTTAGTTTTTGTATTGATTATGGCCTGTAAGGCTGAGAACACGAAAGCCCCAGAGGTCGAGAAATGGGAAGCGCAAGCGGCAAATATTGAAATTATAAGAGATGATTACGGAGTGCCTCATATTTACGGTAAAACCGATGCTGATGCCGTTTTTGGGTTGTTATATGCACAATGTGAAGATGATTTTAATCGGGTAGAGCAAAACTATATTTGGGCTATTGGTCGGTTGGCAGAAGTGGAAGGTGAAGAAGCGTTGTACAGTGATTTGCGTGCAAAATTGTTCATGAGCGAAGAAGAAGCAAAGGCAAATTATGAGAGGAGTCCCGCTTGGTTAAAGAAATTGTGTGATGCTTTTGCTGACGGTGTAAATTATTACCTGTATACCCATCCTGAGGTAAAACCAAAATTACTAACACATTTTGAGCCGTGGATGCCTATGTACTTTAGTGAAGGTTCTATAGGTGGTGATATAGAGCGAATTTCTACAAAGAAGATTGCTGCTTTTTATGAAAGTGATATGGCGCTTCCAGAAATGGAACAATTGCAATTAAAAAAGGAAAAAGAAGCTGAGGAGCCGCAAGGTTCAAATGGTATTGCTATCTCTGGAAAATTGACACAGTCTGGGAATTCGATGTTATTGATTAATCCGCATACCTCATTTTATTTTAGGGGAGAAGTTCATGTGGTTTCAGAGGAAGGATTGAATGCGTATGGCGCAGTAACCTGGGGACAATTTTTTGTATACCAAGGGTTCAATGAAAAAACTGGATGGATGCATACATCAACCTATACCGATGTGATGGATGAATTCAAGGAAACGATTGTTAAGAATGATGAGAATTTGTTTTATCAATATGGGGAAGAGCTAAGAGAGGTGAAATCTGATGAGATTAGTTTGAAATATTTGGTTGGAGACCAATTAAAAGAAAAAACCTATCCCGCTTATCGAACACACCACGGACCTATAACTCATGTAGCTGATGGCCAATGGACAGCTTCAGCTATGATGTGGGAACCTATAAAGGCACTTGAGCAATCTTTTATTAGAACTAAGCAAAGTGGGTATAAAGGATTTCGCGAGATGATGGATATCCGCACCAATTCAAGTAACAATACGGTGTACGCCGATGCAGAAGGGAATATTGCTTATTTCCACGGAAATTTTGTTCCTAAAAGAGATGTAACGTTTAATTATGAAGTACCTGTAGATGGGAGTAATCCTAAAACAGATTGGCAAGGGTTGCATACTGTCGATGAAAATATTTTGGTCTTGAATCCAGAAAATGGATGGATTCAGAATTGTAACTCCACACCCTATACTTCAGCATTGGAGTTTAGTCCGAAAAAGGAAGATTACCCTAATTATATGTCGAAAGACCAAGAGAATTTTAGAGGAGTGCATGCCATTGAATTGTTGACGGATAAAAAGGGGTATACCATTGATAGTTTAATTCAATTAGCGCATGACCCATATTTACCTGCTTTTAAGGCTTTGATTCCTGGGTTGGTAAAAGCATATGACGCTAGCCCAAAAGAAGAATTAAAAGATGCGATTGAGGTGATTCGCAATTGGGACTATAAAACTTCAAAAGAATCTGTAGCGATGACGTTAGCAAATTTTTATGGTACTTTATGTTACCAAAAAGCAGTTCGACCAACGGGACTTAATAGTATGGAGTTGGTAGAATATTGGGGAAGTGATTCTCCAAATACAGAAAAGCTAGCGGTATTTGAAGAAGCTATAAAAATTTTAAATGATGATTTTGGAACATGGAAAATGCCATGGGGTGAAGTCAATCGATACCAACGTTTAACAGGAGATGTTATGCAACCTTTTAATGATAGTTTGCCAAGTGTTGGGGTAGGATTTGCATCAGGAACTTGGGGTGCACTTGCAGCTTATGGTGCTAGATATACGGCGCCAGGTGCTAAGAAAATATACGGTACACGAGGTAATAGTTTTGTGGCGGTAGTTGAATTTGGGGATAAAGTACAAGCAAAAACAATATTAGCCGGGGGGCAAAGTGGCGACCCAACTTCACCACATTTTAACGACCAAATCGAAAAGTATTTGAATATAGATTGGAAAGATGTGGCTTTTTATCGCGAAGATGTATTAAAAAGAGCGCAAGAAACATATTTACCTGGAAAAAGAAAGTAGTATATTTAGCTAGTAGTCAGTAGAGTAAGTGTATTAATCCTAAAACCAACCAACCAAGCATGGAACTAAAAATTGAAAATCTAAGCAAAACCTATTCAAACGGTGTTAATGCTTTAAAGGATATAACATTGACTATTCCTCAAGGAATGTTTGGTCTTTTAGGACCAAATGGTGCAGGAAAATCTTCGCTTATGCGTACAATGGCTACATTACAGCAGGCTGATTCTGGGTCTATTACCATGGGTGATATAGATATCCTTAAGGATACAGATAAAGTAAGGGAGATGTTAGGATATTTACCACAAGAATTTGGGATCTACCCTAAAGTTACATCCTATAAAATGCTAGATCATATAGCATCTCTAAAAGGAGTTTCCAATAAAGGCGAACGGAAAGAACTAGTAGAGGCCCTCTTGAACAAAACAAATTTATGGCATGTTCGCAATAAGAGTCTAGGTACGTATTCTGGTGGTATGAAACAACGCTTTGGTATCGCCCAGGCTTTGATAGGATCACCTAAATTAATTATAGTAGATGAACCCACTGCAGGTTTAGATCCCGCAGAACGAGTTCGGTTCCACAACTTATTAAGCGAAATAGGTGAGAATACGATTATTATTCTATCCACACATATTGTAGATGATGTTGCCAACCTATGTAAGAATATGGCAATTATCTGTTTAGGTGAAGTGGTGGCCCAAGGAAACCCAACTGAACTGATACAACGTGTTCAAGGCAAGATTTGGAAGAAAATGATTGACAAGAAAGAGTTAGATAATTATAAATCTAATTTTCAGGTTATATCGACTCATTTAAAAGCTGGTAGTACGGTAATTCATGTATATAATGAGACTAGGCCCGATGAAACTTTTGAACCAAGTCCGGCTAATTTAGAAGATGTGTATTTCACTGAAATAGCAGCACGACTAAATGAAGTAACGGTATAATTCAATTTCACCAACCTAAAACCATCTGCCATGTTCATTGAAATATTTTTATTTGAATTAAATTACCGACTTAGAAGACCTGCTACTTGGGCTTATTTTGGAATACTTTTTATTTACGCATTAATTCTTTCCATTGGAGGGCTTAGCGGTGGATCCGAAAAGGTCTTTTTAAATTCGCCTGCATCCTTGGCTTCAACGTTGAATGTTATAAGCATATTTGGTATTATGCTTGCGAGTGCAATTATGGGAGTGCCTGTTTATAGAGATATTGAACATGGAACCCAAAACTATTTGTTCAGTTATCCAATTAGTGAAAAGGGCTATATTTTAGGTCGATTTGCGGGCTCTATGGCTACTTTGTTTTTAGTGAGTTTAGGCCTTATTCTTGGTTTTATGATTGGTTATGCAATTGGGCCATATGCTGGGTATGAGCCAGCCGAGCGCTATGCGAGTTTTAATTTATGGCATTATTTACAACCTTCCTTAATATTCTACTGGTCTAATTTTTTCTTTACAGGTTGTATATTTTTCGCCCTAGTTGCCCTTACAAAACGTATCATGTTAGCCTACGCTGGTGGTGCAATATTATTTATTATTTATTTGGTAACCTTGACCTTGACCCAGGATATTGAAAATAAGGAATTGGTAAGTTTGTTAGACCCATTTAGTTTTGGAGCACTAAATAATACCATCCAATATTGGACACCAGAAGAACAAAATACACTAACCATACCTTTTAAAGATACAGTTCTATGGAATCGCATATTATGGTTAGGTATAGGTATTTTGATTTTTCTGTTTACGGTTTTTAGATTCGATTTTCAACGCTTTCTAAATAAAAAACTGGGTTCAAAAAAGAAGAGTATGGTAGACGAAAAGGAAATTTCCACTGCTGCTGTATTTACCAAAATACCCAAAGTTTCCCAAGTTTTTAGTGGAACCCATTATCTCAAATTACTTTTCAGTTTGTCTTGGATGGAGTTTAGAAATATCACAAAAGATCTATTCTTTAAGGCAATTCTAATAGCGGCTGTGGCATTTCTGTTTTTTGATGGATGGTTTGGCAACCCTACATATGGTACGCCAATGTTACCTATGACGTATTATATGTTAGAGATAAAGGACTTTACCTATGTTATCCTCATTTTTATCCTTATTGTTTTTATGACAGGTGAAGTACTACACAGAGAAAGAGGTGTAAAATATGAACAGATTTATGGGGCGCTTCCATTACCAAATTGGGTAATCTATGGTTCTAAATTTTTGGCATTAGTGTTTATCTGTTTCATTTTGGTAAATATGATTCTCGTTAGTGGTGTACTTAACCAAGTACTCCAAGGATATTTCAATTTTCAATTTGATATGTACTTTACGGATCTCTACTTAATTGAGTTTCCTAAGTATATTACCTACGTTATGTTGGCATTTTTTGTTCATGCCCTTATAGCGAAAAAGTTTTTAGGCCATGTAATTACAATTGCTATTTGGGCCGGACTCTTTGCTATAAATAGCTTAGCCGATATTGATTATAACATGGCATTATATGGGTATGCACCAGGCTATACCATTTCTGATATGAATGGTTTTGGTCATTTTTTAGCTGCACAAAATTGGTTTCGATTGTATTGGTTAGGATTTGGGGTACTTCTAACGGTAATAGGACTCCTGTTCTGGAAACGTGGAACGGATTCTGGTATGAAAGCCAGGTGGAAAGAAGCGCGACAACGTTTAGGGGGCAAGGTTAAAATTGCAATGGTATTTGGTGCATTGATATGGATAGGTGCGGGAGCGTATGTTTATAATAACGTAAGTGTTATAAACTCATATAGAACAGTCAAGGAAGGAAGGGTATTGTCGGCTAATTATGAGAAGGAACTTAGCAAATACAATTATATAAATCAACCAAAATTTACTGATATAAAGGTAGACGTAGATTTGGTTCCTGAAGAGCGCTATGCTACAATGTCTGGAACTTTTGAAATGGTCAATAAAGGTGATACGCCAATAGATTCTCTACATATTAATTGGGGAAATAATGAGTTGTTACAGACCGAGCTAATGAAATTGGCCGTTAATGATATAGAATTAAAAGAAGGTAAGGTGTTTGTAAATTTTGGATATAAAATTTACAAGCTCCCTAATAGAATGATGCCTGGCGATACGGTCACAATGAAATTGGCTCTTAAGCGAGGGTATAAGGGTTTTCCAAATGAGGGTAGTGGTTCTGATATTGTTTATAATGGTACGTTTTTAAATGATAGCTTTTTCCCATCATTTGGGTATAACCTTCAAGGAGAAATCACTAGTGATAAATATAGAAAGGAGTATGATTTACCAGAAAAGGAATATGTTGCACCACCTCAAGATGATAAATGGGGACTCAGTAATCTATTGTTCAATGATGATGCAGATTATGTGACTTTTGAAGGAACTGTAAGTACGGCTCCTGACCAAATTGCTATTATGCCAGGGTACCTGCAAAAGGAATGGGAGGATAATGGCAGAAAGTTCTACCATTATAAAATGGAAGGTGAGATGGATTACTTCTTCAACGTCTCATCTGCCCGATATGATATCTATAAAGAAGATTGGAAGGATAAAGATGGTAATAATGTAGCAATTGAGATTTTCCATCATCCTAGTCATAGTTATAATGTAGAACGTTTTGCCAAGGCCGTCAGACATTCATTTGATTATTTTTCTGAAAATTATGGACCATATCAATATCGTCAAATGCGAATCATTGAATTTCCAAGATACCAATCATTTGCCCAGTCTTTTCCAAATACGGTTCCATATGCTGAAAGTTTTGGTTGGACCGCCGATTTTAGCGATCCCGAAGATTTGGATTATGCCTATATGGTAACATCTCATGAGGTAGCCCATCAATGGTGGGGACATCAGATAACACCTTCAGCTACAAGGGGCGCAAACCAAATTTCAGAGTCCATGGCAGAATATTCTTCATTAATGGTAATGAAAAAGGAATATGGTGTTGATGCTATGCAAGATTTTTTAAAGCGTGAACTAGACAGTTATCTTAGAGGTAGGGCCGGTGAAAATAAATTTGAAAAGACATTGCTTGATAATGATACACAGGCTTATGTATGGTACAGAAAAGGGGGGTTGGTTTTATATGGTCTTCAAGACTATATAGGTGAGAAAACCTTAAACCAAGGATTCAAAAAATTTATTGATAATGCGGCTTTTAGACCGAAAGCTCCTTTTGCAACTTCTAATGAATGGTATGGCTATATAAAGGAAGTAACCCCAGATTCATTGCAATACTATTTAGAAGATAGTTTTGAGAAAATCACTTTATATACCAACAAGGTAAGTGAAGCAACATTTAAAAAACTTGACAAGAATACGTTTGAAGTTCAACTTACTGTTGAAAGTGCGAAGAATTATTATGATGGTAATGGCAAAGAATTGAGTGCTCCTACACAATCTAATTTATTGGATATCGCTGTATTTCAGAATGATACCATCATCGATGGGAAAACAAAAAAAGTTCCGTTGATTTTAGAGAAAAAGTGGATCAAACCAGGGAAAAGCACTTTTACGTTTGTAACTAATAAAGAACCGATTAAGGCAGGGATCGACCCTTATAATAAAATGATTGATAGGATACCAGATGATAATTTGAAAAGTTTGGACGAGTTAGAATGAAATAAGTCGAAACAAAAAAACCCTAATTATATATAATTAGGGTTTTTTTGTTTCGGTGCCTTCTTAGATTGATATGCTGAATATCACTTTAAGATAATAGTTGGCTACTTTATTCAATCCAAGCATATTCATTAATTATCTGCAGTAGTAGTAACAAACTATAACTATATTAAGCAATTATAAGAAGAGAGTTGTAAATTGAAATATAGACTTTTGGCTAAAGAGAAAAAATTGAATTACAGTACTGTTATTCTTTCGTCACAATCAACGTAGCTTTAGATCCTGCAGATAAGAGCCATTTGTTCGAATATATTAATTGGCCCTTATCATTATAAACATCTACTTGTGCTGTATTAGGTGCAGAAGACCCATGATTTAAAGCTTCAAAATCTAGACGGTTAAAGCCTTCTTGTAAATCAACATTAACACCTTTAAATGCTCCTGTTAACAGCAAGTTCGGTTCAACAACCATATCGTTCATGTAAATTTTAACACGATCCCCATCTACATATTCATGATCTCTACAAACAATACCTATAAACTTACCACTGCTTTTCACATCACCTAAATACTGGTCAGCAAAGAATTGTCCAGAACCTCCCAAACGCTCACCTGGCCCAATACGAGGGTCAATTTTCATACCTGTGCCAGCTTGAACCAATTCCTCATCGCGTAACATCTTTACGGTATTAGGATCTCTCATATTAAGATTGGGCTGTTCTTTAATTAAAGAGGGCATGTTTAAAACAGGTCCTGCGCTAGGCGTACCTTTTGGTTCTATCGGATTTGCCGCTTCTATCTTTATTGGTTTAGGGGTGGGGAATTCTGTCTGGGCATGAATTGTAGCCACAGTAGAAAAGCATAAGGCAATAAAAAGAAAAAAATGTTTCCTCATTTGGTTATCAATAATGATGAAATAAAGATAACAAATACCCTGCCATGCGTACTTAAGGCTTCGTTAAATTAATTTCGATACTGTATTTATTCGACGAATGGAGTGCTACTTCTTAAGATTTCTCTGTAGAAAGTTGATAAAATTACCATTCATTATTTTTTCAATATCTGCTTGAGCGTATCCTCTATTTTTCAACAAACCTACTATTTTTTGCAGGTCGGCAATAGTGTCAACATCTGCCGGCCCTTGTTCTTTACCAAAACCACCATCTAAATCAGAACCGATGCCAACATGGTCGGCGTTGCCTGCCAATTGGCATATATGGTCAATATTATCAAGTATTTGCTGTAAACTTACGTTAGCAGATTCTGGTGTCGAAACTCCTCTTTCCCAGGTTGGGGTCATCATCCAAGCATCTAAAACGACACCAACTACACCTTTTCGAGCGATAATTTCTTTTAGCTGCTCATCAGTAAATTGCCTATGATGGTCAACCAATGCTCTACAATTATTATGACTTGCCCAAAGAGGTCCGTCATAATTCACCATAGTTTCCCAAAAGCTAAGGTCACATAAATGGGTAACATCTAAAATAATTCCTAATCGTTGAATTTCCTTTAGTAGTTCTCTTCCTTTTGTGCCTATACCACCAACAGAATTTGTGCCGTGAGCGTATGTGCCGGGTCCATAATGTGCTGGCCCAATAGCACGAAGGCCAAGGTCGTAAGATTTTTGTAGGTACGAGATATCGACTATAGAATCGGCGCCTTCTAGACTTAGTACATAACCAATTGGCTTTTTTTCTTCATCAGACTTCCAAAGTTCTAGGTGTGCATCTAGTTGAGTTCTGTTGGTAATCTGTACCATTTCACCTAAATCTTCCATGCTCTTGTACCAAGCAAGTTGACCTTGGGTTTGTGCCCAAGCCTGTTGTGGTGACTTCCATCCCGGTAGGGTATTGTCCTTATGCACATATCGTGCAATTTGGGTAGCCATGCATAGTCCAACATTACCTTTTCGCATAGCATCTAAAGTAACAGTATTGTTGCCACGGCCTGGTTTATCGGTTAAACCTTGTTCACTTTTTCTTATTTCTTCTATAGACCAAGTAAGGTCTCGATTCCATTCCATAGCATTCATGGAAAGGTCTAAATGGGCATCAAATATGAACATGACTAAATAGTTAATTTATGGGTTCTGGCAGTTACTTTCCAATGGTCGATAATAGCTCCATCTTTTACAACCGTTAAGGTGTCATACTTTGCGACGGTTGGGCAAATATGTTTTGGTATTGCATAATGAACATCACCAACCTCTGGTATCGTCAAATCATCATATTCTACTACTAAATGCTCTTCTGACTGACTAATTTGGTTACTGTGCTCAAGGTCTAAAAATTCAATTCGTGGAAAAGGCATTTCTGGCGCTATTGATTTGTGACCTAAATCGAAACAAAGAATACCTGTGGTAGGTTTACTTACTATTCTAGTAATTAAAATGGCAGCAGGTAAAAAATTCATTTCAGGAAATTGGGCACCATAACCTATATCCCATAATAAGGTTGTGCCTGGACTCGATTCTACATTTTTGCGTTTGCAGTGAAATGGAAAAGTCGGAGACCCACCAGCAACAATTTTTGGGCTAGGGATGTCTTGATCTTCAATAGATTTTTTTAATAATTCGACCTCTTCAAAAGCAGTATTGCATTCTGCCTCTCTTATTTTTGAGTTGGTATTTCTTAAATGACCATCATAAACATGTAGGCCTTCTGCTACTAAATGGGGATGGTTATATAATTGTATATACAGCTCTAAGGCTTTTTTATCTGGAGCAATACCAGTTCTATTCATGCCGTTGTTAATATCAACCCAAAGATGAATTTTGATATCATTGACCTCTGCTAATTCTCCTAAAATAGAAAGCATTGTCTCGTTATCGACTATAGTAGAGAATTTTGAATTCGGGTATTTTTTTGTCAATTCAATATACCGTTGAGCATTTGGACCTATAGGTTGCATTGCCAACAAAATATCTGGAGCATTACAATTACCAAGTAATTCTGCTTCAGCGATGGTAGCGCATTTGAATTTCTTAATTCCGCGTGCCATCTGCATATTTATGATATTCGCGTTCTTATATGTTTTCACATGTGGACGCAGACGATTTACATCGCCAATCATAGAAATCATTAATTCAATATTATGTTGAATTCTATCTGGATAGACCAACAAAGAGGGAGATATAACTTCCTCATGATTTTTTAAAGAATACCAACTTTCGTTTTGCATATTTGCTTAGTGATGTAGTTCGAAATGAGCTTCTATTTCAACAGGGATGCCACCTGGTAGAATCATACCAACTGCACTCCGCACACCTACACCATTTTCTGCACCAAAAATATCGGCCATCAATTCACTAAAACCATTTATGACAAGTGGTTGCTGACCAAAATCTGGGGTAGAGTTCACCATGCCCAAAGTTTTTACAATTCGCTTGATTTTATCGATATCGCCGAAATGAGTTTGTATAGTAGATAGCATTGTCAAGGCAACTTGCCTTGCGGCTATTTTAGCCTCTTCCATGGTCATATCATGACCTGCACGACCAATAATCAATGAGCCATCATTCTGCATAGGACCTTGACCGGAAATGTATAAAAAGTGGTCAACAACTAAAATAGGTTTGTAAAGGCCTGCAGGAGGTGGTGCTGGTGGTAAAATCAGTCCTAACTCCTTAATTCTTTCAGAAGGTTTCTTTTGCATATTTTTTAATTTTAAATAAAAACATTAATTATCAAAACACCTAATAAGCCCATTACACCAACGGTAGTTTCCATAACGGTCCAACTTTTTAGGGTGTCTTTGACTGAAAGGTTGAAATATTCTTTGAATAACCAAAATCCGCTGTCATTTACATGAGATAACATTAAGCTACCGGATCCTATGGCTAAAACCATTAATTCTGGACTTACTCCCGTTCCTTGGGTAAGGGGTAAAACAATTCCTGCAGCGGTTAAACCTGCAACAGTGGCAGAACCAACGCAAACTCGAATAACAGTTGCAATTAACCAAGCTAATATTAAAGGAGAAATAGATGATTCTTGTAGCATGGCACCGATGTACTCACTTACGCCACTATCGATAAGAACTTGTTTTAATGCGCCAGAACCGGCAATGATTAATAAAACCATGGTAATACCTGTAATGGCACTACCTACAGAATCCATAACCTCTTTCATTTTTTTACCACGACCTAAGCCTAGCGTGTAAATTGCTACCAAGACAGAAATTAACATAGCAATCGCCGGATTTCCTATAAAAATTAAAGTCTTCTTTAGGAAGAATGAATCTGGTAATGCAAACTCGGCTAAAGCAGCAATGGCAATTAGAATTACAGGTAGAAGTGCACTTATGATGCTGTTGGCCATACTAGGCATTTCTTCTTCCTTTAAAATAACAGGATTTATAAATTCTTTAAGTGGCGTTGCGTTTATGCCTTTAAGTGTTCTGGAGAGAAGGGGTCCTGCAACAATAATCGCCGGTATTGCTACAACTATTCCGTACAATAATGTTTTGCCGATATCGGCATTAAAGGTTGCTGCAATTGCCGTTGGCGCAGGGTGTGGTGGTAAATATCCATGCGTTACAGAAAGGGATGCCAACATAGGTAAGCCAACATATAAAAGAGGTAGTCCGGTTGCCGCTGCAATAGTAAATACTAATGGCACTAAGATTACGAATCCAACAGAATAAAACATAGGAATACCTACGATGAAACCTGTAAGTACAACGGCCCATTGAATATTCTTCTTCCCAAATTTATCGACCAATTTGGTAGTGATACGTTGTGCCGCACCACTATCGGCGACGAGTTTACCTAACATGGCTCCTAGACCCAGTATTATCACTAGAAACCCAAGTATACTGCCAATTCCTTTTTGAATAGAGTCCACCACTGATAAAGGTTCCATTCCTTCTGCGATACCAACGAATAGCGATACAATTATGAAAGTAATAAAGGCATTGAGTTTAAACTTAGCGATGAGAATAAATAGGAGTAAGATTCCTAAAATAACAATGAATAAAGGCATAGGTTGGTTTTATATGATACGTTTAAAACCTAAATATACCATAAAAAATAGGCTCAACGTATTTTATCTAAACACGTTGAGCCTATTCCATATAAATACCAAATTAATCGGTTATTTCTGGTGAGATAATTTTATAAAGGAGTCCTGCTAAAATGGCGCCAACAATCGGTGCTAACCAAAACAACCAAAGTTGATCTATTGCCCAATCGCCTACAAATAGCGCTTGACTAGTACTTCTTGCAGGGTTTACGGAAGTATTTGTAACCGGTATACTTATTAAATGTATTAGCGTTAAACAAAGGCCTATTGCCAAGCCTGCGAAACCTCTTGGTGCCTTTGTGTAGGTTGATCCTAAAATAACGAATAGGAAAATGAAAGTCATAGCAACCTCAATAATTAAAGCTGATGTCATACTGAATCCGCCTGGGGAGTGTTCGGCATATCCGTTTGCGGCAAAACCACCAAGGGCAAAATCTGGTTTACCAGATGCAATAAGGAAAAGTATACCGGCCCCTGCAATACCACCAATCACTTGTGCAATAATATATGGTAACACATCTTTGCCGTCAAAACGGCCACCTACCCAAAGGCCTATAGAGACTGCGGGATTTAAGTGACAACCAGAGATATGGCCAATGGCATAAGCCATTGTAATTACAGTTAAACCGAAGGCAAGGGAAACCCCAACAAAGCCAATTCCTAATTCAGGAAATCCAGCGGCAAGTACGGCACTACCGCAGCCACCTAGCACCAACCAAAGGGTGCCAATAAATTCTGCTATTAATTTTTTCATTTTAAAAAGGTTATTTTGTTTCTATTTATTTAGAAACGGAATAACCAAAAAAGTCACAATTATTTTAGATAATGTTTAAAAAACATATAGATTTCATTAATTTATCACGAATAAATTGTATGAATTTATAGAGAATCACCATTTATCGATAATAAAATCTAAAATGATAGAATACTTACTGTAGAGGCTAAACTTTGAAAATAGTAATGTTTAGTACCTATAACTTTTCTAAGTAATCTTCTAATTTTTGTGGCCCTTCTAAAAGAATACGAACAACACGAAGTGTACCATCGTCGGTGGTATTTATCTGCCATTTAATCAAAGAAATATTGCCTTTTTCTATTTCAATACCTGTAATACTTCTTGGGTGCACACAACTACCATCGTTGAAAAGAGGAATATCGCCTGGTTCGGGAAAACGGGGCCTATGGGTATGGCCAACCACCGTTACTTTTAAGCTATTTTTAAGAATCCATTTTTTTATACGACGTTCAACTTTTATGAGTTCAGTATAGTTTTTTGCCGGTGAAGTTGGGTCAGCAATACCCCAAACCTGTAATGGTTTCCAGAGTACCCTCACTAAAAATCTACCCCAACGCCAAAAGGTATAATTCCACCAATCTGCTTGGTGGCCGTGGGTTAGAAAAACTTCTTGCTGAGTGTCTGAATGTTTTAAAATTAGGGCTTCATGGTATTTTATGCCTTCAAAAAGTGATTTGTCTTTGTCTTCTATGGGTTCAAAATAACTTGACAAGTGTTTCTTTACGTAGTCTTCATCTTTATAGACCATATCATGGTTTCCCCAAATCATATGTAGTCTATGTTCTAAATGAAATTGCTTTAAAAGTTTATAAATATTTTTATGGGCTTCAAATATGGATGCAAAATTAATATTCTCCCAAAGTTCATCACCATCACCAAGCTCGCAATATTGAAATCCTTCTGAAAAGTAAAATTTTAGCGCGTGAAAATAGATGTTTCTATTATTGGCGAATTCATCGGCAAAACTGTTGTCACCTCTGTGACAATCACTAAAAAGTATGAATTTAGAGTTGTTGTCAAACGGAATAATCTTGGCATTTTCATAAGCTCTATTTAGTCTACTATCCGATGACATGGGCTATTTTTCGTTAAATATCCGAAAATCCAGTTAACCATAGGGGGTGAGTCCCACAAAAAAATTTGTATTGTTTTGTAACTTTACATCGAATTAGTAGACTAAATAATTCATGAATCAGCACGAGAGAAAGATAATGCCGGTAAAGCACCTCATTAGTTTTGAAGAACTTCTGAAGAAGTACGATGAACATTTAGAAGGTGATGATCCATTTTTAGCCGCTACTGCCGAGAGAATATTAAATGCTCAAATCGATTATCCAGAACTACGTGACGGATTTTCAGATTTTACATTATTAGAAAAATATAAAGAAGTAATTGATCGTATTTTACAAGATACATTTACCGAAGCCTTAAGTACTAATGAAATAAAGGTGGCTACGTTACCTTATCAAGATACTATCATAAAATCTTCGAAACGCTTTCAGAAAATTATTAGTGAAGCGGGTAAGGAGTATGAGCCAGAATTGCGAAGTCTTGGCGACGATATGGATTATATTATGAGCTGTGTGGTCATATTAAATTTCTATTATGGTTTTCACTTAGACTTTAGTCGTCCATACTTTTATGATATACCAGATGCTAATGGAGTAATGCGTCACTATCGCGTTTTATATAATGCTGATTTTATAAAGATTATTCCTACCGAAAAATCTAAAAAGATAACACAAGAAGATATCAATGAATTGTTAGAAAATCCAAATGATGTTAAACTTTGGATGGATAAAATTCCACCTGAAAGTTTTATATCTAAAGGGTTTGTAATTGCCAACTTGTTCGATGTTACTATGGAACAGGCAATTTCTGACATAAAGTCAAAATTGATTTCTAAGGACCATTTAGCTCCAGATAATTTTACGGAAGAACTTCAAGAGACTTTTAAGTCGTTCTTTAAGTTGCCAAATATTAGAGTGGGGTTCGCAACGTTCAACGCTAGAAAAGATCAGTTCGAAGCAGTTGCAGGCATGGGGTTTGAAAGTTATCTTTTAAACGGAGAGGTAATAGTAGGTTGTAAGAGTGCGCTTTGTGAAGAGTCTTATAGGAAATTAATTAAGGAAAATTCATATTTTGCGATTACCGATGTTAATCGCATGGCCGATTTAGCTGGTGGTATGGAACCTTATGAAGGGTTGAAAAGGCAAGGAGTTCAAAGTGCAATTTTCGCACCTATTGCCTATGAAAATAAACTCTTAGGGATTTTGGAAATAGTTTCTGAGAAAAAGGGGGTTCTTAATGGAGTAAATGCTCAAAAGCTTGATGATGTTTTGCCATATATTGTATCGGCATTAGTACGAAATAGTAATGAAGAGAATAATAGAATAGACGCTATAATTCAAAATGAATGTACTTCTGTACACTCATCTGTTTATTGGAAATTTCAAGAGGAAGCCAAACGATTTATGAACGACCAGCTAGAAGGTAAATCACCTACTTTTAGGGAAATTGTTTTTAAGGATGTATACCCATTATTTGGACAAATTGATATTAAAGACTCCTCTAAGGCTAGAAATTTGGCTATTCAAAGAGATTTGATGATTCAACTTTCTGAAATTAATGACATATTGGTAATTGCATTGAAAAAATGGAATTTACCTATCTATGAAGAATTAATTTTTAGAGTGAACAATCATCTTGAAAGTATTAAGGAAATGCTGTACACAAATAGTGAGCAATCCATTTTCGACTTTGTTAAAGATGAGATTTTTCCAATTTTTGAGCACCTTAAAAAGTCAGATGTCGTTTTAGAAAAACATATTTTGACCTATGAGGCTAAAATTGATATAGGTACTGATTCCTATTACGATCATAGAAAGAATTACGACGAAAGTGTTACGTTAATTAATAAAAAGTTGTCTTCAGTAATTGATAAAAGGCAAGAAAGTGCCCAAGCTATGTTTCCTCATTATTATGAGCGCTACAAAACCGATGGAGTAGAGCATAATATTTATATAGGTGCTTCTATTTCAGAAAATACAGACTACAATAATTTATATCTAAACAATCTTAGATTGTGGCAATTGCAGGTGATGTGTGAAATGGAGAATGTGCATTACGCATTAAAACCAAAATTACCTGTACCATTAGATGCCACATCATTGATTTTGGTTTATAATACATCATTATCTATCCGTTTTAGAATGGATGAAAAACAATTTGATGTTGATGGCACGTATAATGCCCGTTACGAGGTTATTAAAAAGCGAATTGATAAGTCTTTTATAAAAGGGACTAATCAACGTCTTACTCAAAAAGGATTGCTTTCAATAGTTTATTCTCAGAAAAAAGATGAGTTAGAATATTTAAGATACATCAAATTCTTAAGGTCAAAAGGCTGTTTCACCGATAAGATTGAAATTGTAGAATTAGAAGGATTACAAGGCGTTTCTGGTTTAAAAGCGATACGTGCCGAAATTCTATATAAAAGAGATCAAGAACCTGAAAAGACATATACTTATGAGGATTTGATGGAGGCTTTAAAAGAATAACACCTGACTTAATAACTCTAATTTACGATCTGGGCCATAGAATTTAAAGGATATTGCAAATGCAATTACCGATAATATCATACCAATCATGAAGATAGTATAAGTCCATCGTAAGAGTGTATATTTTCTGTTCAATACAACACCGAGAAAATAAAGGTCTTTGGTCAAAGAATTATAAATGTAGTCTTTATCCTTTAGCATTTCTTGTATTGCCGACTCATATTCTCCTAACTTCATTTTATGAAAATTACCAAAGAACAATAAGTTGACATTTTTGTTCTCAACATCTTCTTTGGTAAATTCACCACTGGTTACATTGGGCCTAGTTGCCAAAACAGCAAGAATCATTGAAACAACAGCAAATAATACGAATATTACCGTAGGGTAAATTAAATAGTCATTTGAAGGATTATCTAATTTAGGAATAAGATTAGATAGTGCCAATGAGATTATAATTGCATTTACAGACAATAAAATGTTTGCCTTTGTATCTGCTATATCACTTAGTGCTATGTGATTTTTTAAAGTTACACGATATAGTGTCTGTATACCTCGATCCGGACTTTCGCTTTTAAATTTGGCTTTCAGCCTTTCTTTTTTGGCTATCTTTTTTTCAGACTTTTTATCCTTGATTAATTTTCTTAAGTTTTTATCCTTCTTTTCAAGCCAATGCTTTTTTGCGTAATCTGTGTAGTACTGATGATCGGTTCTAAAAACTTGTATATTTACCTGTAACCATTCTTTTTGGCTGTAGTTTTTAACACCTAAAAGTTTTAGTTCTTCTCGTAATAATTCTGTGGTTTCGATATAACTGGTTTGTGCAAAATGAGAAGAATCGGCATCTCTAATTATTTCTTCCATTAAATTAGTCGGCTTGGTATTCCATTTTGTGGCCCTAATGCATTCTTTAATTTTTTCGATTCCTTTAGGGTCATAACTTTCTTTTGTTAAAAACTCTTCAGCTATTTCACAACTACTCTCTTCATGGTCTTTATTTCCTTTGGTATAACCCGTGTCATGAAACCAAGCAACAAGTTCTAATAACTCTCTTTCTTGATCTGATAGAGAACATGATTCCGATAATTCTTTAGTACTTTTAACTACTCGTTGAGTATGTCTTAAGTTGTGGTATAAAAAGTTTTTATCCAATTGATTGGTAAGTAATTCGACCACAAACTGTTGTGTCTTATCTAATATATCTGACATAGAAATTATTGGTTAGGATTACCCAAATTACGAAAATTTAAAGCGGGTTACATTGCTATGAAAAAATATTATGCATATCTATTGATTTTATTGTTTGCTACTGGTTGTGCTACTTATGGTACAAAGTATTTAGATGAAAAATATGCCGTAGATGTTAAAGAGTTAAAAGAGATTTCACATACCTTTTATTTAATAGGGGATGCCGGCTTATCCCCAATGGGCGGTATGAACCCAGCGCTTAAAATTTTCAAGAATAAATTAGATGTTGCAGATAAAAATAGTACTGCTATTTTTCTAGGTGATAATATCTATCCGGCAGGTTTGCCGGATCCAAAGGATTCAACAGTGGCCTATTTGACCGCTAAAAATCATTTAGATGCACAGTTAAAAACACTCGACAATTTTAAAGGAAGACCACTTTTTATTCCAGGTAATCACGATTGGTATACAGAAGGTTTGATAGGGTTGGAGCGAGAGGAAGATTATATCAAAAATTCATTAAAGGAAAAAAATCCTTTTCTACCAGAAAATGGATGTCCTCTCGATGTGGTAGAAATAGGAGATGACGTGGCAATTATAACCATAGATACAGAGTGGTATTTGACCAATTGGGATAAGCTGGCGGACATAAATGACAAATGCGATATTAAAAGCAGGGAAAAGTTTTTATTAGAACTTGAAGATGCCATAAAAGGTTACCGAGATAGAACCACTGTAATTGCTATGCACCATCCAACAATTAGTTATGGCGAACATGGTGGGCAATATTCATTAAAAAAGCAATTCTATCCTAAATCCTTACCCTTTCCAATTCCTGTTTTGGGTACGTTCATTAATGTATTAAGAAATACATCTGGTGCATCAATCGAAGATTTGAATAATAAACGGTATAGAGAACTAATGAAGAGGGTAACTACGTTGGCCCAATTTTCTGACCGAGTGATATTTGCATCGGGTCACGAGCATACATTACAGTACATAGTTGAAAATAATACGCCCCAAATTGTTAGTGGTTCTGGAGCAAAAGAAGGTACAACTAAGCTATTGAACGGATCACGATTTAATACAGGTAAAATGGGATACGCTACTTTAGAAGTGTATACTGATGGCTCTTCTAGAGTTCGGTTTTATGGTGTAGGTGAAGATGAAAAGGAAGAATTTTTATTTACCAATGTAGTATTACCTCCAACTCAAATTGATTATGTAGGTGATTTTACTAGAAATTTTACCGATTCGGTAAAAGCATCGGTCTACACTAAAAAAGAAATTGATAAAAGTAGTTTTTTTAAAGGAGTTTGGGGCGAACGTTATCGTAAATATTATGGTACTGAGGTGAAGGTGCCAACCGTAAATCTTGATACGTTAAAGGGAGGCTTAGTGCCTGTGAAAAAAGGAGGTGGGCACCAATCTAAATCATTGCGGCTTCGGCATAAAGACGGCAAAGAATATGTAATGAGGGCTTTGAAAAAAAGTGCTGAGCTTTATTTGCAGTCTATGGCATTTCAAGATCAATATGTACTTGAGGATTTAAAAGAAACCTATACCCAAGAAATATTACAAGATTTTTATACCGGGTCACATCCGTACGGTCCTTTTACCATAGGTATTCTCTCAGATGCAGTGGGTATTTACCATACAAATCCTGTTTTGTATTATGTGCCTAAACAACCTGCATTAAAAGAATTTAATGAGTCATTTGGTGATGAATTATATATGATAGAAGAACATACGGGAGACGGTCATGGTAATTTGGCTAGTTTCGGTTATGCAAATGAATTAAAAAGCACCGATGGTATGCTTGAAGATTTGCGTGATGATGAAAAGTATGAAGTCGATAAAGATTTATATCTAAGGTCTAGGCTATTTGATATGGTCTTGGGAGATTGGGATAGGCACGTAGACCAATGGCGATGGGCAGAATTTAAAGATAAGGAAAAGGGAAAAATAGTTTATAGACCAATACCTAGAGATCGTGACCAAGTATATTCTAAAATGGGAGACGGAGCTTTAATGAACATTGCTACACGTATTATACCTGGTTTAAGACTTATGGAAGGTTTTAAAGAAGATATTAGAAGCGTAAAAGGTTTCAATTCTTCACCAATGACTTATGTTTTAGATTTGACATTACTAGGGGAGACTGAAAAAAGTCAATGGTTGGCTCAAGCAAAGTATTTGCAAGAAAATTTGACTGCTAGTGCCATTGACAAGGCATTTAAAGCCTTTCCTAAAGAGGTTCACGATGAAACCGTCGTAGAGATAAAGAATATTTTGTTAGCACGTTTAAGTCATATTCAAGAAACTGCTGAAGAATACTATAAAATATTGAATAAGTATGCTATTGTCGCAGGTACCGATAAGGACGATTGGTTTGAAATAAACAGACTTAATGACAAAGAAGTTGAAGTAAAAGTCTTTAGAAACATTAATGATAAGAAAGACAATCTATTCTTTTATAAAGTTTTTACAAAGGAGGATACGAAAGAAATATGGGTATTTGGTTTGGATGATGATGACATCTTTGAAGTTAATAATCCATCAAATTTCAATGGGGTGAAAGTTAGAATTATAGGTGGACATAATAATGATATCTACAGAGTTGAAAATGGTAAGAATATTACGCTGTATGATTACAAAAGCAAAAAAAATACATTTGAAAAAAGGGTAGGGGCAAAAGTTAAATTGTCTGATGATTATCAGCTAAACACCTATCAGCCGCTTAAACTTAGAAATAGTTTTAATCAAATTATCCCAACTTTTGGCTTTAATCCTGATGATGGCATGCGAATTGGTTTTTTGAATACATATACCTATAACGGTTTTAGACAGAATCCATTTACCCAACAGCATACTTTTGGTGCATCTTATTATTTTGCTACCAGTGGTTTTGATTTTAAATACCAAGGTGAGTTTGCACATTTGTTTGAGAATTGGAACGGAGAATTAACCGCTCTATTTACTAGTCCTAATTTTGCCGTCAACTTTTTTGGATATGGAAATAACACGATAAATTTAGATGATGACCTAGAACTTGATTACAATCGAGTAAAACTTAGGCAAATGGAATTTTCGCCTTCTTTGGTTTGGAGAGGAGAGTTAGGGGCAAAAGTAAAGTTAGGTCTATCATATCAAGATATTAGTGTTGAAGAAACAGACGATAGATTTATAAATACATTTTACCAACAAAATGGGGAAGAGACCAATAGCGATTTTATCGGTGCTCATGCAGGATATTCATATGAAAATAGAGATAATAAAGCTTTCCCTACCTTAGGTATGGCAACCTCTTTACAAGTAGGTTTTAAAGACAATATTTCGGCAAATGGAGGTAATTATGGATACATTATTCCTTCAATAAGTTTTGATTATAAATTGATTCCTAGCGGACGATTAGTGTTCGCTACCAAATGGAAAGCCCATTTTAATATGGGTAATGGTTATGAGTTTTACCAAGCAGCTAGTATTGGGGGCTTAGATGGTTTACGAGGTTTTAGAAATCAACGATTTACGGGTAAAACATCATACTATCAAAATACGGATATCAGATTTAGCCTAAATAAAAAGCGGACGAGATTACTACCAATGGCCTTGGGTCTATTTGGAGGGTTTGATTATGGTAGAGTTTGGTATCCAGGGTTGAGTTCTGAAAGATGGCATACGTCATATGGCGGCGGATTCTTTTTGAATGCCTCTGATATTATATCTATCAATACAGCCCTATTTGCAAGTGAAGATGGCCCTAGATTTACCTTTGGGTTAGGTTTCGGTTTTTAAAAGCGAAAATTACTTTAAAGAATAGGAGTAGAGATTGCCACCAGTACCATGTGAGCGTTCATCGGAAATAAGTAGTGTGTTGTCATTTAGAAAACATACAGATTCTAACTGCGTTCTGGCGCCTAAATCAATTTCCTGAAGCTTGCCTTTAGAGAAATCATTCCACGTAAAATCAGTAAACACAAAAAGTTTACCATAACTAAGAGCTACTATTTTATCTCCATTGGGAGAAAGATCAATTGAGGTAATTTGACATGTTTTCCAATCTGTACAAGGTGTAAATGACCCAACTAAAGTAGCTTCATATTTGCCAGCAGTATCTGGAACAGAATAAATATGAGCCTCTCCTTTAAATGGTTTAGACCTATTTTTTGTAACTATATAAAGTGAATTTCCATGATGGAAGAGTGCTTCAGCATCGAATAAAAGTCCGTCTTCATTAGGCGGAAATTCTGTTTGATCAGGATAGTTAAATTCAATATGTTCAGCATCTACTTTGTCACCAGGTTCAATAGTTGGGTTTGGAATTTTATAAATGACTAAGTTTTTTCGAGAATTATCATTGTTGCCTATATCGGCAATGTAGAGGTTACCTGCCTGGTCCATCGCCATATCTTCCCAATCATCATTATCCCCATTTTTAACTTTAAGGCTTTTCACAATATCGCCTTTAAAGTTAACTTGGTAAATTTCATCTTTGTTCCCGTTGTCTTCAAGTGCCCAAATAGTAGAGTCGTTATAGGAGGCCATACCAGAAATTTCTTCTAAACTTGATGGTAAGTCAGTAACTACCTTTAATTGTCCATAATTAGTGCAAGAAGCAAAAATGATAGGTAAACAGTAGAAAAAAATTTTTAACATGGAGGGCTTATCTCAATTTTGAGTTAATCATTGATTTTTATGTGGTTAAGGTAATTTTTTAAGCTACCTATTTTATTTTTTCTGCCATTTTAATTTTTGAATTCAAAAGGGCACCTATTTTTCTACCTTGTCCAACTCCTACTTCTACAGCAGCTCTATAATGAATACCTCCATACATTCTACTTATCGCGGCTTCATCTGCTGCTTTATTAAAGGAAGTATATTTTCTAATTGGGAGTCCGTATGGCGTTTCAGTATCATCAGAAAAGCTGAAATCTTCTCCGAAAATACTCGTTAAAGCAGTAGCTGCAGCTCCCGAAACTACACTATGCCCACTGGTATATTCAGGAAATGGTGGAGTTTGTAAAATTGGTTTCCAATTTTCGTCTATATGTTGGTTGATTAGAGTTTCTGGTCTAATTAAATTACTTCGATACTTTTCATCCCAACAACTTATAAAGGCATCTGCTATGGCTAAAGAAGTTTTGGTGTAAGCAAATACAGTGTCATCAAAATTAAGATTTGTTTGTTTACAGGCTATTTTAGTAATACCAATCCAATGTGCGCCAGGGGTAATTTTTTTGGTAGCAAACATTAAATGGCCCCGTGTAACCGATACATACGGATTACAATCCCAAAATTTTGCTATCGCAACTTCTTCAGACTCGTCTCCGTTCTCGGTTATCTTGTTACTTATATCATATACCTCTATCAGCTCTTTATAAAAATCTGAATCTTTTTCCATTGAGAAAGGTGGTGGTGGTATTGGTTTGAATTGTGATGCTGAATCTAATACAAATGGGCGTATTTTGCTCCAATGTGGTTCAATACCATCCATATATGCAGGTGGTGTAGGTTGCCATCTAGAAGCTTCATCGGTGTTTACCGTAAACTTTGGCATGGTACGAGTTTGGCTATAATTATCCTTACTCATCCATCCTTTTATATGTTCTGCCACTTTTAATCCATAAGCTTTAGAAGCTTCGAATTCAGTTTCATTTTTAGTTTTCCATACATTGAATAAACTGTCTTGCAAAACATCGAATTTATCTTCTGAGAAAATTAACTGTCGACTGATGTTCATGTGTGCAATTAAAGCGGCTAGCTGCGGATTGACCCCTTGAACAGTATCTAATTTTGGTACAGGTTTTAAGTCTGTAATTTGACCTGATAATGATTGATAATCAGGGTTCACCTGTGCTATTATTTCATACGCAGCAATATTCGGGTAAGCGAATATTCTACTAGCCACAGGAGGGGAGAAAATATCATGAATCATGATTTCCACAATTTTGTCAATTGAATTGTGTAATACCTCTGAGGAAATAACAATAGGTTCCTCCTTTTTTTCTTTCGTACAAGAGATTAGAAAGGCAATAAATAGTAAGCCAAAAAATTTGTTCAAAAATGCTTTGGGCTTTGTAATAAGATTTTTCATGTGACTTCTGGTAAAGGAACAAAACTAAATAAATTTGAGACTATTATGTGTTCATCAAGCCTTTAAGATTAGTATTAACACAATATTTTAATGATATTTCACTTATTCTTGCTTTTTTCATGAATAATTTTAAGATAAATCTAACATTTGATTGTTGTAATCTTAAAATATCCAATATATTTATCGACTATATATTTTTTCAATTTTCAGATAATGATAGGGATACTCTCTTTTTTAGGATTTACAATTTTGGTGGCGGTGATATCGTATTTAGCAACACGTAAAACGGATGAAAAATCTTCTGACGGATATTTTTTAGGAGGGCGGAGTCTCACTGCAGGTGTTATTGCCGGATCCCTGTTGTTGACCAACTTGTCAACAGAGCAGATTGTTGGACTAAATGGTAGTGCCTATACAGATGGGTTGTCTGTAATGGCATGGGAAACATTGGCCGCTATAGCGATTGTTGTAGCTGCAATATTTTTACTTCCAAGATATTTAAAAGGTGGTTTGACGACTGTTCCACAATTCTTGGCGAAACGGTTTGATGTAGCGACCAAAACAATTACATCGGGCCTTTTTTTAACGGGATATGTAGTAGTATTGTTACCGGTTATTTTATACTCTGGCTCCGTCGCAATCAGTGGAATGTTCGATGTTCCCACATTGTTGGATGTATCGGATAAAACAGCTTTGATTATTTGTATTTGGGGAATTGGAATTATAGGTTCTATATATGCTGTTTTTGGAGGTTTAAAGGCAGTAGCAGTTTCAGATTCGATAAATGCTATTGGCTTGTTGATAGGAGGTTTGTTAATTCCAGTATTCGGCTTAATGGCTATTGGGGATGGTAGTGTTTTTGAAGGATTGGAGAATTTGATAAGTGCAAATCCAGAACGTTTTGATTCAACGGGCAATCCAGGACAGGAAGTGCCGTTTTCTACCATTTTTACTGGTATGATGTTGGTTCAGTTGTTCTATTGGGGAACCAATCAACAAATTATACAAAGGGCATTAGGGGCCAAGAATTTGGCAGAGGGCCAAAAGGGATTGTTATTGGCTTCATTTCTTAAAATATTGGGGCCATTAATTTTAGTGTTACCTGGTATGATAGCATATCATTATTTTGAAGGAGGATTGGATTCTAGTGATTTAGCGTATCCAGAATTGGTTCGTGCTGTTCTGCCTAAACCTTTGGTCGGTTTTTTTGCAGCTGTACTTTTTGGTGCAATATTAAGTTCTTTTAATAGTGTTCTAAATAGTTCAGTAACACTTTTTGGAATAGATATATATAAGCAACATATTAATAAGGAAGCTTCTGAAACTACCGTTGTTAAATATGGTAAAATTTTTGGTATCTGTTTGGCTTTGGCAGCAATGTTTATTGCTCCATTAATAGCAAATGCAGGCAGTTTGTTTAATTACCTGCAAGAAATAAACGGAATTTATAGTATTCCAATCTTCACAATTATTGTAATTGGTTATCTAACTAAAAGGGTACCTGCAATTGCTGCGAAAATTGGAATCTTTTCAGGGTCAGTATTATATTGCGTTAGTCAATTTTGGTTAAAAGGTAGGTTTGTAAGCGATGCGTTGGCCGAAGCAAAAAGTGCTGGAATTACGGATGCAAATAATCTTAAGTTGATTGAAGCAGAGGCTTACCCACATTACTTGCATATTATGGCAATTCTCTTTGTGACCAATATTGTAATCATGTTGGTTATTGGTGCTGTAAAGCCTCGTAAAGAGCCATTCGTTTTAGAATATACAAATCAAGTATCTATTACTCCTTACAAATATGTAAATCAAGCGGGAATAGGAATTTGCGCTATCGTAATAGGAATTTATATTTACTTTGCTAGGTAGTATTTACTTTATAATAGGTAAAAAAAATAAGTAATATCACTCGTCGATTAGAGGTAAATAAACTTCGGTTTTCCAATTAAGTGAGTTACCACCCATGTCTGGGTTGTTGTAAAATATCTCAATTGGATTTGGTGCGACGTTTAGCCCATTTGTTTTGGCGTAGAGCAATAAAGCATACCATGCTCTATCTGAGGTGATATAATTGCCATTATAAATAGCTTTGATTCCTTTTGTAGTTTCAAGCTTTTTATACTGTATTTCGGTCGTGGTAGGTAAATTTTGTTGAGGTAAAATAGGATAACCGAAATTATAGGAAATACTATCTTTAGAACGATTCCATTCGGTAACCTCCAACATGGGTGGTCCATTTAATTCAACTCCATTTTTAAGTAGAATTTCGCCTATAAAGCTCGAGTTTTCCATCATTCCTCTTGCTTTTTCGACTTGTGTTTTCTTAATAGGAATGAAAGCGAGAAATTTTTCAGGAATCTCTTCGATGCCAATTATTGTAATCTTAAAATTATCAACATGGTCTTTGAGAACTGTCATAAAATTAAAAACTCTTTTTTCAGTACCATTAGAGAAATCTGTTTTTAAAAATGGAACCAGAAGTTTATTTTTAAGACTATTGATTAGGTTTTGGTCTGATACACCAACTGTAACTTGTGAAGAGGTGTCTGTTAATGATTTGATTTGCCAGTTATAAATATGTGTAGAGTCTGTTATATGGATAGTCTGTTGTACATAATTATCAACTTTACCAAGTTCTACTGAATTATCCAAACCATTATTCCATAATTTCAAGGATTGAATAATCGTTTCAGGAAACGTGTTTGACTTAAAATTAATGGTGTAATCTGCAGACTTTACAAAAAAGTACCAAACCAAGAAAATTACTACTAATATTGAAAAAATATAAATTCCTCTTTTGATCATATTATTTATAATGTGAAGTATGTGATATAATATTTACCATTAGTTTATTCTTTTTTGTCTTCGGTAAGAATAGCACTAATTATCGTCTAATTTTATATACTTGAGCTGAACCATTGTTCATTGTCACCAATAAATATGGTATTTGTTTTAAATGAAAAATGCTAGTATGACGAACAGATTTGAACATGAAATTCAATCCTAGTTGATTTCCTAAGAGTATGTCATTAGATTTTTTAAGTAATGCCCCCGGAAAAGAATCAAATCTACCATGGTAAGGTTTTACACCAAAATAATTACCTGCAATTAGCACTTCATCGGTACCATTGTTATCAAAATCGTATTTTAAAAAGGTGGTTAGTGGAGCTGTTTGAAGTTCATAACCAAATGGAATAAATGATAATTTACCGTTATCATTTTTTAAGTAGCCAGATGCTAATTCAGAAATATTTAATATCTCGGCATTGTTTAGCTGTTCATTATCGAGAATTTCAGTAATTGATTTACCTGCAAATGAGCTGTATGAGGTGAACTTTTTACGAAGTGATACTATTTGGCTCGACAGTTCATTAAAACTTGCTAAGGGATAATAAGAGCCTTTTTTATATGTGCAAACAATAGTTTCAGTGTCCCCATTTTTATCAAAATCACCATAATACATTCTCATTGGATTGTCTTTAGAGGCAGTGTATTTTGAGTTCATGCCCCAATTACCCAGAAGGTAATCTTGATCACCGTCTCCATCTATATCAAAACTTTCAACACTTTGCCATAGACCATTTAAATCATCTTCTTTAAATTGCTCTGTGTAAACAAAATTAGATTCTTCATTTCTATAAAATTTCGGGGCCATCCATTCACCGACAATGATTAAATCTTGCGAACCATCATTATTGAAATCTGTAGCGATAGCATCAGTTACCATGCCTAGCGATTCAAAGGGATTTTTAGAAGACAATGTAAACTTACCATCAGTATTAATAAGCAAATGTGAAGTAGCAGCTTTGCCAAAATCTGAGGAAACGGCCTGGTTGCCAATAAAAAGGTCCATATCATTATCTCCATCAACATCAATAGGTACTATTACTGATGCATTGTCGTAAAACTCTGGTAACGAATTAGTTTCGAAATCTGTTTTATTGAAACTGTAGTAACTATCTGTAAGTGGTTTTGAATTTCCATAAAAATCTGCACCACCGCTACCAATGACTAAATCAACAGCACCATCCTTATTAAAATCTGCAAGTATTGAAGTTACATCTTCCTTAATTGAATCTTTTGCCAAATTCGGGTATCTCACCCTAATATAAGAACTGTCTTGTTGAATAAAGGTTTCAGATGGAATAAACTTAGATCCACCGAAGAAAATATCTTCTTTTCCATCATTATTGATATCTGCAATACTTGTTGCCGGACCACGGTCAGACAATTGGTAAGGAATAAGTTTTTGACGATTGAAGTCTGTATAGCCATCCTCTTTATGGGTAAAATTTATGCCTAGATTGTCTTCTACACGTTCAAAAAATGGGTCTACTTTAGCATGCAGACTTTTATAATCATATGCTCTTGTTTCATTGGGTTCTATGACCAAGGTTTGATTTATACCAACGTTTTTTAAAACCTGATATGTAGCATTGGGCCAGATAATTTTCAATGAATCTATAGTATTCAAACTTCCATATCCAAAATGTATAATGGGCTCAGAGGAAGCTTGAAAACCCCTAACGGTGTATAATTCTTTGAATTGGGTTTTGCCGCCTGCAAAAGAAACTACTTTCGTTCCTAAACCAAAGTTGTTGCCCTTTGTATAATTCAATCTAACTTTTAAATAGTTCGATTTTAAATTGGTTAAATTTTCGTAAACTGTTGGCTTACTATTTAGGTTATTGGTTACAATATCTAAATCGCCATCATTATCTAAATCACCGTATGCAGTGGCACCCGAAACAAGAGTGTCATTAGGAATCCAGCTATTAGACTTATCCGTGAACAATAAGCTTTTGTTCCCTTGAAAAACTCTATTTCCTACATTGCCCGATGGCATCAGATTAAGTGCTTTTTGGTCTATTAGGTTTGTGTTGTTTATTTTTTTTTCAATATTTTCATTGGAAAGAAAATTGATATAATCTAAGTCATTGGGACGTTTAGGAATACCATTACTAATAAACAAATCTTGTTCGCCATCTTGGTCATAATCTCCAAAAAGCGCGCTCCAACTCCAATCGGTAGCAGAAACGCCACTTTGCAGAGCAGTTTCTATGAAAGTGCCGTCTGGTTGATTTAAAAACAGCATGTTTCTAGTGAATTGGTAGTGGTACCCGTAATCATTTATTCTTATTTTTTGAATTTGAATATTATCATCTCCTTCTGAAGCCTTTAGTACAGATTCGTCATCAGGTAGCATGTCTAACGAAATCAAATCTGGTCTACCATCGTGATTAATATCTGTAGCATCACTTCCCATTGAAAACCTGGAAGTGTGCCCGAAATAAGCTCTCAAACTTTCTGTAAACGTACCATCGCCATTATTCAAATAGTAGTAATCATCTTCATGAAAATCATTTCCAATGTAAAGGTCTGGAAATCCATCCGTATTAAAATCAGCAACAGAGACTCCTAATCCATAGCCATTAATACCTCCAAAAATACCCGCTTGCTCACTTACATCTACAAATTCACCATTATCATTTCGAAGCAGTTTATCGCCCGATTCATAATTACGTTGATTTCTTAATTCCATTTTGCCATACGTTTCTTGAGTGTGAACAGCATGGTTTAAAAGGTACATATCTAGATCACCATCTAAATCATAATCTAAAAATGCGGCATTTGAGCTGTAAGAATCGAAATCAAGTCCATATTGGGCAGCGCTTTCTATGAATTCGCCATTACCCTTATTAATGTAAAGTTCGTTATGGCCGTTAAATCCATTAAGGCCAACGACGGCACAAACATAAATATCTAAAAGTCCATCACCATTTACATCACCCATTACAGCACCTGTATTCCATGAACTATTTCCTGAAATTCCGGCTTTATCTGAAATATCCTCAAAAGTCATATTTCCTTTATTAAGATAAAGCTGATTCGCTGTTTGGTTAGCGGAAAGAAAAATATCTGGTAGACTATCATTGTTGATATCACCTATGGCAACACCACCACCATTATAAAAATAGAGATAGTCCAGAATATTCAAATCATCAGATTCGGTAAGATTATTCTCAAAGTGGATTCCTGTATCTTTAGATGAAAGTTTCTTAAAAACCTCACCTTCATTTTTTGTGGAACAGCTTATTAGAAAGGAAAAGAAGAATAGTATTAGGATGCTATTTTTCATTTAATCGATAAATTTTCGGCTTCTCATTGTTAATGGCAGCGATTAAGAAAACACTGCCCATTTTGTCTTTGAACAATTCTAAATGTTTGACTTCTTCTTTTATGAAAATACCACTTTTATTATAGTTTTGCCAATCGAAGCCCATTTTACCATCACCTAACAAAACATTACCATAATTGGCATCTAGTCTAGAAAATTGAGGTTTAAATTCGAAATTATTACCTGCCATAATTAAATCTAAATTTCCATCGTTGTTTACATCTGTACATTGAATACCACATATGCAAGAAAATTGTACGCGTGCCGGTAATTCTTGTATTGTAAATGTTCCATCTCCTTCATTTATGGCAATGACAGATTCAGCAATCGAAGCTTTTTTAACGATTGTATTTGCAATGATCTCTTTAGAGAATAGTTCGTCAATTGTTTTTTTAGCATATTCAGAAGCCTTAATGTTTTTTTTCTTTAATGCCAATATTTGGGTGGTAAGTTCTCTTTTTTGATGGATAGGGTAATCACCGCCATCATAATTTTGAGTTACGATTTGTTCAATAGTTCCATCATTGTCAAAGTCATTTACCCACATTTTCATGGGTTGATTTTTTTTAGGCTTGTAATGAAGATTGCTTCCAGAATTACCTAATACTAGGTCTAAATCACCATCATTGTCCAAATCTTTGGCATCTAGTGCTCCCCACCATCCGTCAAGACTATCTAAATTGGTAGAATACTTGCTAAGGCGTTTGCCAGAATTTTTAAAAATATTAGGTCTCCCCCAATCAGATACTGTTACTAAATCTTTTTTACCATCACCATCCATGTCCAGCCATTTCGCATCGGTAATCATACCCGCATTTTTAAGGTCGTATGCAGAACGTTCAGTTACATCAGCAAATGTATTGTCGCCATTGTTTAATAACAATAGATGATTGGGTTCAATACCATATGTGCCAACCACACTTCTTGATCCTACAAATAAATCTATGTACCCATCATTATTAAAATCATAGGGAGCTATTACTGAAATATTTACATTAACTGTAGGCAATTTATCTTTTATTTTCTTGAATTTTCCCTTACCATTATTTAAAAATATTCTAATGCCGTATGTGTTTTGCATACCTAATTCATTACCACCATTACCTACCACTAAATCGAGGTCGCCATCATTGTCCATGTCGAAAAAGGCTGCAGATGTATCTTCGTAATCTGAATCATTTTCGAAAATAGATGTATTTGGTATACCGAGATTGCCATCACCACTATGTAGATAAATAGCCGCGGTCTCGCCTTTGGCGCCGCCGACAAATATATCTTCATTACCATCGCCATTAACATCTCCTACAGCTAATGCAGGGCCTTCTTCATCTAAAGATTTATAGATAAGGCCTTCATTGTTAAAGTCATTGTAATCATTTTCATGATGGGTTAATAAAGTTTTATTGGAAATTTCATTTAGTAATTTAGAATTGGTTTTAAGATTATTCGCCTTATAAATACCAGTAGCATCAGTATAGTCTATAGTAATATCTGAATTGACTGCTACATTGGTTAGTTTTTGCGTTGTATCATCTGGCCAAATGATTCTTATAGAATCTATTTTAGTGGTACTACCAATACCAATAGTCATAGGATAGTCGACAGATGATTGAAAACCTCTTGAAGGAATCAAAGTTTGGTCTATTATTTGGTCTTTATAATATACTTTGGCGTTAGTACCAATGGCAAACTTATTTTGGTCTGGTCCGATAAATCTTAGCTTTATATAATTATGGTCTTTAAGTTTATCACTGTTATTTTTGTAAACAAAACTTTCCATGTTTACATTGTTGACCACTAAGTCTAAATCTCCGTCATTATCCAAATCACCATAAGCAGCTCCATTTGATTTACTGGGTAGTTCGAAGCCCCATTGCTTGTTGAAGTTACTAAAGGTGATATCCCCGTTATTGTGATAAGCATAATTTGGTAAAGGACTCATTGGCATTTTGCTTATTATAGAATCTATAGATTCTTTTTTACCAGTGAGTGCCATTTTTTGGATAATTTCATTTGCGAAAAAATCAACAAAGTCAAGGTCGGTTAAATCATGATTGATACCGTTGGTTATATAGATATCCTTTAAGCCATCATTATCCATATCAAATAGTAACCCAGACCAGCTCCAATCAGTTGCCTCTACACCACTATAGTATGCAACCTCTGAAAATGAGCCATTACCATTGTTAAGTTGAAGTGTGTTTTGAATATACTGCTGGTGAAAATCTTTGCTTTGTTTTAGTTTGAAAATATTATACCCTTCAAATTCCATGACAGACTTAACACGTTGGTCTGGTTCTGGGAGCATATCGGTAATAAAAATATCAGATAAACCATCATTATTGATATCTGCAATGTCAATGCCCATAGCAGATAAACTTAAATGGTTTGTCCATTTTTTAATTTCTTCAGTAAACGTACCGTCTTGATTATTTATATATAGATAGTCTCTTTCGTAAAAATCATTCGAAACATATAAATCTGGATAAAGGTCTTGATTGATATCTGCAACCATTACTCCTAAGCCGAAACCTATTAAGCTACCATATATTCCAGATTTTTCACTTACGTCTATAAATTTACCATCATCATTTCTCAATAACATATCACCGACGCCTTTAAAAATATCAGGTACACCTTCCCAATCTTGCGCTCTAACATTTCTTTGTTCTGCATATCCAAGGCTACTAACAGGAATATTGCTATTGTTCAAAATATAAGCATCTAAATCTCCATCTTTATCATAGTCAAAAAATGTTGCATGTGTTGAAAAACCTGTTTTAGCTAGGTTGTATTCTTCCGCTTTTTCAGTAAAAGTTAAATCGCCATTGTTAATGTATAAATCGTTGTCATGGTTGTTACCTTCCATGTTGCCTGCATTACTAACATAAATATCCAATAAGCCATCGTTATTTATATCGACCATTACAACCCCTGTAGACCAAGGTTTGTTTCCTGTGGTGCCTGATTTTAAGGTTATGTCATCAAATTTAAAGTTCCCTTTGTTCAAATAAAGCTTATTCGGCACCATATTTCCGGTCAAGTAAATATCAGTTAGCCCATCATTGTTGATATCGCCTAAGGCAACACCACCACCATTATAGAAGTTTCGGTATTTAAAAATGTTGAACTTTTTCTGGTTTTCAATGTGATTAATAAAATCGATACCTGAGCTGTCAGAAGGGACTAATGTAAATAATGTATTTTCTTTTGAACTGCTAGGTACAATTTCAGATTTCTCTTTACAAGAGAAAATCAGCACTCCTAAACACAGCAAAATTGTAATATGAAATCTGTTCATTTTAGTTGTTATAAATATAAAAAAAAGGTGATTTGTTGTTTCTGCCAACTATATAGGTGTCAACTCCTTTTATTTTAATTTTATGTATTTCTCGTGAGGCACCGTTTATTTGAAGCATGTTATATGCGTCGCTAAATTGCACATTTTTATTTTTAGAATTAAACAAAATTAACCCATGAAGGGCATCTAATCTGCCTAATTGAGTGCTAATTTCGAAGTTGTTGCCAACAATTAACAAATCTTTAAACCCGTCAGAATTGAAATCTTCTGCTATAATGTCGTTAATGGAAGATATCTGTGCTATTGTAGGCAAAGGTTGTTTTTTGAAATTTCCAGAACCATCATTTCTAAACCAACAACTTTGTAATTCATAGACTTGTTTTTTATCTGCTTTGTTTAACGAGTTTTGCCCAAATAATTCACTGATACTAGCTAAAGCGAAATCTGAATAGGATAGGAATTTTTTATTTAAATAGGGCATTTGTTTTGCCAATTCATCTTTTGAAGCAAATGGGGTTTCTATGTCTTTATGATAATAGGTGATTAAAGGGTCTAATTGTCCATTATTATCAAAATCATAATTATATAGGGTTATAGGATGTGATTTAGAGGCTTTAAATTTGGTGTTTGTTCCCCAATTACCGCAAACGAAGTCTAAATCCCCGTCATTATCTAAATCAGTAACAAGAATTGAATTCCACCATCCATTAGTTTCTTTAAGTGAACTAGAGTCTACTAGATTTAATTTTTTACCGTCATTTAGAAATATGGATATTGGCATCCAATGGCCAACCACTATCAAATCATCTAGCCCATCACCATTTACATCAGCCCAAGACATATCTTTTACATTACCTATTAATTTTAATTCTGGTGCAATAGTATCTATTTCATTGACGAATTTTCCATTACCTTGATTTTTGAAAAAATATTGTTCTGGGGTAATGCCATATGATGAAGGTTCTTGGTCTGCGGTAATAACCACATCATTGTCACCATCATCATCAAAATCATTTACAGATATTTTAGAGGCATTTAGTTCAATAGTATTAAAAGCTAAAGTGTCTTTGCTAAACGTTCCGTTATTGTTAATGTACAACCTTGGTTTTAATGGAGCTCCATTTAAAAATTCATTTCCTCCACTTGCTACCAATAAATCATCTTGTTGGTCACCGTTTGCATCAAAAAAGATGCTTGATACATCTTCATTGATTGCACTTTCATTAAATAATTCTGGTTGGCTATCTATGAAATTGCCAGATGCTGATTGAACGTATAAATGAGATGATTGTGCTTTAGCACCTCCAATAAAAAAATCGTCTAATCCATCATTATTTACATCTGAAATTGATATTGTTGGGCCTTGATTAGAATTTGCAAATGGAATCAATGGTTCCTTATTAAAATCTAAAGTAGATTTTTCATCATGAATAAAGTCAATTATGAGGTCTGGTAATGTATCAGCTTTTATTTTGAAATGATTGTCTTTTTTTGTGGGTTTAGAACTGTTTTCGTAATCTATAATAGTTTCTTGGTTAATTTTAAGATGTACTAGTTTTTGCTCTTTATTATCTGGCCAAACTATTTTAAGAGAATCAATGACAGTACCTTTTGCAATTCCAAACAAAAGTTTATTTGAACTACTTGATAAATACCCATTTGTTGTATAGTGTTCAAGAACTTGAACGCCGCTTTTTGTAAATAAAGAAAGTTTAGAACCTAAACCAAACCTGTTTTTTTTAGGGCCGTTTAATTTTAAGGTTATATAGTGTGAATTCTCTAATGTGTTTTCTAAAATATAAAGTTCATCATCAATGTTATTTACAACAATATCCAAATCACCATCATTATCCAAATCGGCATAAGTGCAGCCATTACTGTAAGAGGGTTCGGCGTTAAGCCATTGGGCAGACATATCATCGAATTTTAAATCACCTTTGTTTTTAAAAAAATAATTTGAAACTTTTTTTTCGGGTATTTCTTTAATGAGAGGCATATCTGTATTATCCATGCCAGTATCTATACGTCTTTGTATTTCTTCATTGGCAATGAAGTTCATGTAGTCCATATCATTAGTAGCTCCTTTGATACCGTTTGAAATGAATAAGTCTTTGTATCCGTCATTGTCAAAATCTGCTAATAGTGAGCCCCATGACCATTCGGTGGCTGAAATACCACTTAAGTTACCAATCTCTGAAAAATTATGACCATTATTGTTGATATGCAAGGTGTTTTGCATAAACTGCGGAGCGTAGCCATTTTTAATATACTGTTGATAAATAGGGTAGGCATATTCTAAACCTGAAGTTTTGTAAGTATATAAATCTTCTGGTAGCATATCTAGGGATACAATATCTGTGAAAGAATCATTGTTGATATCTGCAATTGCATTTCCCATTGAATAGTGGGTTGTATGGCCTAATTGATGTTCGTCGTTAGATATAACATCTTTAAAAGTTCCATTTTTCTGATTCATATATAGGTAATCATTTTCGAAAAAATCATTACCAACATAAATATCTGGATATCCATCATTGTTTAAATCGCTTATTGAGAGCCCAAGTCCATAGCCACTTTTACCTTGAAAAATACCAGCTTTAATGCTTGTGTCTTCAAAATACCCATTGGTATTAGTGTATAGTCGATCACCAGAAATGGAATCTATATTTGAGCGTTGTTTACCTTTTCCGTAATTAATATTAGGGTGAACCGAATGGTTCAAAAGATACATGTCTAAATCACCGTCTTTATCGTAATCAAAAAATGCAGCTTTTGTAGAGAGTCCAGAAAATGCCAATCCATAATTTTCAGCCTGTTCTATAAAAGAGGGTATGCCGTCGTTATTTATTCCTTGATTTACATAAAGTAAATTTTGCCCTGATAGGGCTCTATAGCCAGAAGCCTTACAGATGTAGATATCTAACAAGCCATCATTATTGATGTCAACTTGAGTAACTCCAGTGGTCCAATTTCCTATTTCAAGATTTTGTTTGGGCAATTCAATTTCTATGAATTTTAAGTTTCCTTGATTCAAGTAAAGCTTGTCTTCGGCTTGGTTAGCGGCACAATACAGGTCAATAAGGCCGTCATTATTAAAATCGGCAGTTATTACCCCAGCGCCATTATAATAATAGAGATAATTTAGAATGTTAAGTTGAGGTGAATTGGTTAATTGGTTGGTAAAGGTTACGCCAGTTTGTTTCGAAGATAATTTTTTGAACAGCGGTTTTTGCTTTTTACCGCATCCGAACAGTAAGCATGAAAATACTATAAGTAAGATAAATATTTTTTGCATGAGAGGTTATCTACTGTGCGAATGATATATTGAAAAGTATATTTCAATTTTCTTTAAAATTTGACAATAAAAAAGGGTTGATATATACGTATTGGTAGTAAGAAAAAAGAATCCCTTAAAGTTAAGGGATTCTTTTAATTACTGTAGTATTTAATATAAATCTTAATACCCAGGGTTCTGAACCAAACTAGGGTTGGCCAAAAGTTGTGGTAAAGGTATTGGGAAAAGTAATCTCTTAGCGTTACCGGTTTCTGTATCGCCTTTAAATTCCCATCCTCTCAAATATTGTCCAAAACGAATTAAATCATTTCTTCTATATCCTTCGGTAAATAATTCTCTTGCCCTTTCGTCAAGTAAATCACTTTCAGTTACTGTTCCAAGAGGTGTTGCATCTCTTAATACACGTAAGGTGTTAACCATATTTGTTGGGTCACCAGTACTGCGTAACATTGCTTCAGCTTTCATTAAATAAGCATCTGCATAACGAAATTGAATTTTGTGAAGGGTGTTTTCTCCAAAACGTGGATTGTACTTTAATATACGTATGCCTGTTCTTTCGCTGTTATTGATTAAATTTTTAGCGCCTGTTCCGTCTACAAAATCTCTACCGAATACAAGGTCATTACCTTGTCTATCAGCTAATTTTGTACCATCTAAATCGTATTGTTGATTTATTAAGAAACCAAAACCAACGTTTGAGCCAAACTCATAACCTTCAGCGTCAATAGTACCTGGCCTAGAGCTAAAAGCTATTCCTTCAGAAGGAACTCCTCCTCTTCTTTCTTCTTGATTATCTAAAGCAGTTAGGTCAGTTTCTACACGATTACTATTAGCATCACCTTCAAATAGGTCATAATATTCAGCAAGTGTACTGAAACCATTCCAGCCACCACCACCGGCAAGTCCATATTGGTTAAGGTGCATTGGTGCATATATTACGTTTTGTACGTTAGATTCTGTAAACCAAATTGTCTCACTATCTGCAGTACTTCTGAAAATATCAAAATAGCCTGCTTGTAAATCATGGCCGTCATCAGCTATTTGGTCTACCAATGAAATTACCTGTGCCATGTCTGCAGCTGCAGGAGAACCGCCGCCGCCAGCTAATTGATTTTCATAAACATGTTTGTTCAATAAAATCTTCGCCTTCAAAAAACGTGCAGCCGCTTTTCCTGGTCTTTTTAATTCATCACCTGAATTTGCAGCGCGAGTAGGTAAACCAGAAATACATAGATCTAAATCTGCGATAATAAATTGTACAGCTTCTGCTCCTGAATATATTACAGGTAGGTCTGTAGATGGCGCGGTAGTATCTCTAAAAGGTACTTGTCCATAAAGATCTAAAATCCACCACATAGCATATGCCCTAAGAAAACGAGCTTCTAGCTTTACGTCTTCTGGTGAATTACTTCTGTCGTCTAGAATTTGTGATGCCGATAATTGATTTTTGTTCCATTGTTCAAATGGTGTAATTACATCTGAATCTTCCAAGCCCCATTCATGTTGATGCAATTTTCTCCAACGACCATTATCACCCCAGTCAGCTCCTCTTGTTGGGATGAGTTGGGCATCAGTTGTTACTTCCGCAAGGGCATAAGTGTTAGCTTGATCAGATAATTGACCTCTAACATCACCGTACAAGGCCTCAAGTGCAGAGGTTGGATTTTCTAGTCCTTGAAAACCATCGGTTATAAAAGAGTCTGTTTCTTCAATTTCCAAATCGGTACAGGACACAAACCCCCAAGCCAAAAGGAAACTTGATAGATAAATTTTAATTTGATTTCTATTCATGATTTTACAATTTTTTTAATTAAAATGAGGCGTTGATGCCAAATGTTACTGTTAAGGGGTTAGGGAATGTCATAAAGTCAATTCCTCTAGTTGGTAATTCTGCTGAATTTAAATTACCTGTATTAACAGTTACTTCAGGATCTATACCGCTGTAATCAGTTATTAAAAATAAATTTTGACCAGTTAATGAAAGTCGTAAGTTTCTAAGTGTTCCTTCTCCTGAAAGTGGCACGTTGTAACCAACCGATACATTTTGTAGTCTTATGAAATCTCCTTTCTCTAAAAACCTAGTAGAAACTGCAGTCGATGCCCCTGGATCTTCACCAAGACTTAATACATTATTAGTAACATTTCTAGCAGTACCAATTTGACCGGCATTAAAGAATGAGTTAGCCGTGTTATTGTACACTGAAAAGCCAAATTGACCTGTTAAATAAGTGGCAACATCCCAATTTTTAACTTTTAGGTTCAAAGATAATCCTGAAGTAATATCAGGTAAAGCATCTTCACCAACAAATGTCTTATCAACATCTGGATCGCCTACTCCATTTCCATCTATATCCGTGTAAATAGGGTTTCCAGTACTATCAAAACCTTCGAATTGCGCCATGTAATATGAGAATAAGGAATATCCAGATTCAAAACGTTGTGCAAATGCACCTGTTAAACCAGGGCCGTTAATTGGGCCTGAATTAATTGCACCAGCAAAGTTTTGAATTTCATTATCATTGTAAGAGATATTAAAGTTTGCTGAGAAATTAACATCTTCTTGTTGTATGAAGTCGTAACCTAAAGCAAATTCAATACCTTGATTGATAACATTGGCATCTACGTTACCAAATTGAAACGGCGTAGTTGCAGGAAAAGCTGGAGGTGTTTTTAATAAAAGATCTTTCGTGTCTCTACGATATACATCAACACTACCGTTTAAACGATCATTATTAAATCCAAAATCCAATCCTACGTTGAAATCCAATGTACTCTCCCATTTTAAAGAAGGATTATCAGTAGCAACAATGGCAAGTCCATTCGCTTGTATTTCATTACTATTGTTAATACCCAATCCTCCAAAACGTTGTCTTGCTACAAAGTTACCGTAACCTAAACCAGCTTGGTTACCGGTAATACCGGCACTTAATCTTAATTTAAGTGTTGAAACATTTTCGCCGATGAAATCCTCTTCTCCAATTTGCCAAGCAAATGCACCAGAAGGGAAATAACCATATTGATTTTCTGGACCAAATCGAGAAGAACCATCAGCTCTCATAGTCGCTGTAAATAAATACTTGCTATTTAAGCTATAGTTAACCCTTCCAAAAAGTGACTGTAACTCATCTGTATTGTCATAAGTATCAGCAGTAAGTGCAGTTACGTTTCTATCAAATGAATAAGGTAGATTGTCTGTAGTTGAACTCGGGAATAATCTATTAACAACTAAATCGGTAGTGTTAGCAGCATAATAATATTGTTGAAACGATCCATCGATAGAGTTTTCCGCCCCATTAACTGTATTTACCAAATCATTTCCCATTGCATTCAAATCTGTGGTAGAAAAACCACGAGCTACGGCATTACGACCACGTGTTCTAAAATCTTGGTAAGCGTAACCAACAATTACATCAAAGTTTGAGTTATCAAATTCCTTAGCGTAATTAATTGTAGTTTCCAAGGTTTTGTTGTCTCTATCTAATGTGTAATATGTTCCAAATCCATTATCAGAAATACCAGGATAGTTAATGTTTTTTGCACTCAAAACAGAAACGTTCCCACTTTCAGATTTATCGAGACCTACATTGACTTTTGCAGAAAGTTCTGGAGTAAATTTGTATTCAGCAGAGCCATTTAAAAGCAATCTGTCTGTTTGACTGATATTTTGAGATTCAACCAAAAGGTTGATTGGGTTTCTTGAAATACTACCATCTGGTTGAAAGGCAGTACTATTAGGCCATGTTGGATTTGCAGAATATGCAGCACCTAAAATATCGCCTTCAACACCTGCCGTTGAATTTAATGGTGGTTGTGATTTATTTACCCTAGAAATTGACGTTTGAAAGGTTAATAAAAGTTTGTCCTCTAAAAACCGTTGGTTTAGATTAATTCTACCTGTTATTCTTTCGAATTCAGATTTCTCTATAGTACCAAATTGTTTTTGATAACCAAAAGTTGCACGAACGTTTCCTGAACCGTAGTTATTAGAATACGATAAATTATTATTAGTAGATGCTGAAGATCTAAAAATTACTTCTTGCCAATCAGTATTAGAGCCAAAATCATTTGCAGCTGCATCGCCACCATATTGTGGTAAAGCAGATAAGAATTCCTCTCGGTTCAATAAGTCAAATTGTCTTACTGGTGTCGCAACGCTTAAACTAGTAGAAAAATCCCAAATTCCTTTTTGGGCAGCTTTACCAGTTTTTGTAGTTATGATAACTACACCGTTAGCACCTCTAGATCCATAAATAGCTGTAGCCGATGCATCTTTTAAGATACTCATACTCTCTATATCATTAGGATTCAAGAAATTTAAAGGGTTACCAGTTTGACCACTTCCAGTACCACCAGCATTAGAACCTGATGCTTCTGTGCTTTCTCCAAAAAGAGGAACACCATCTACAACGAATAAAGGGTTATTATTGGCTCTTACAGAGTTAGCTCCCCTAATATTGATTTGAATACCAGCACCTGGCTCACCAGTTGTTTGCTGTATATTCACACCAGCGGTCTTACCTTGAATAAGTTGCTCAGGTGAGGATATTGCACCGCCATTAAAATCTTCAGAGGTTACTGCAGCTACCGATCCAGTTGCATCTTTTATAGTTGTTGTACCATAACCTATGATTACTACCTCTTCTAAAGCTTCTGCATCTTCTTCTAATGTGAAATTAATTGAAGTTCTGCTATCTACAGATACTTCTTGACTTTTGTATCCGATATAACTGACTATTATTGTAGCGCCATCATTTACGGTTAAACTGTAATTGCCATCAAAATCTGTCTGTGTCCCGTTGGTGGTGCCTTTTTCTAAGACACTTGCACCAGGTAGCGGACCACCTGCATCTGAAACAGTACCAGATACTTCTTGCGCCTGAGAAATACCGAAGGAAAGAAATGCCCCTAGCACTAACAGACTTTTAAGTAGTGTAATCTTCATAAATTGTTGATTTAAGTTGAGTTAAATAATTTCAATTGTTAAAAATATGTAAAATTCGTAGCTTTTTGGATCTGTTTCTTGAAGTTTATTTGCGAAAACGTTTTCGTGTTGACAACTTTTTATTGTCAAAATCATAAAAATATGATTTGGCTTTGTTGTAATTAACAAAAATTATGAGGCTAATATAGGAATATAGGATAATTTTTTAAATATATGAAATTTCACCCATTTTCTAATTCATAATATTCATGATATTCAAATCATAATAACATATTGTGCTTTTGTATAGGTGCTTTATGTAAAAATATTATTAGATTAACGTCAAATGAGATGTAATCTAATAAAACCTATTTTTTGAAACCAAAAATTACACTGAAGGACATTGCCAACGAACTTAGTGTTTCTATTTCTACTGTATCAAAAGCATTAAAAAATAGTGATGAAATAAGTAAGGATACAAAGGATAAAATAAAGGCATTTGCAAAATTCTATAATTATCGCCCTAATAATATAGCGCTCAGTCTCAAAAATAAGAGAACTAAAAATATTGGTGTTATCATTCCAGATATCGTCCATCATTTTTTTACCACCGTTTTTAGGGGAATTGAAAAATATGCAAATGAAAAGGGCTATAATGTTATCGTTTGTATTTCAGATGAATCTATTGAGAAGGAAGTCATTAACATGGAGATGTTGGCTAATGGCAGTATAGATGGTTTTATTCTTTCCTTAAGTGCAGAAACCCAATTAAAAAATGAATACACTCACTTGAAAGAATTATTGGATCAAGGTATTCCTATTGTTCTTTTTGACCGTGTAACTTCAGAAATTGAATGTGATAAGGTTGTATTGAATGACAACGAAATAGCGCGCGAAGCTGTTGAGCATTTTATTAGTGCTGGATCAAAAAATATTGCATTAGTTACCACGGAAAAATATTTTAATGTAAGTGAAAGTAGGCGTTATGGATATTTAGATGCTTTAAAGGCTCATAATATAAAAATTGAAGAGAATTTGATTCTGACGCTTCCTCATGATATGGAAAACGATAGCCTTATAACAGAATTTTTTCAACATAATAAAGTTGATGCTGTTTTATGCGTAAATGAGATATTTGCCATTCAATGTATGAGTATTATACAGGAACTAGGTTTTAATGTGCCTAACGATATTTCGATAATCGGTTTTACTGATGGCATATTGTCAAGATTTTCCGTACCTAGACTTACTACGGTAGCTCAACATGGTGAATTGATGGGTGAGCGAGCAGCTAAATTATTGATTGATCGTATGGAGTGGGTAGATGAAGTTGAAGAACCTTTTAAAACAGAAGTAATAAATGCCACATTAATTAAGCGAGGTTCATCAATCAATTAATACTTTTGTGATTATGAAAAAAGTGGGATTTATTTTTGATTTAGATGGCGTAATCGTAGATACGGCTAAATACCATTATTTGGCTTGGAGGAAACTAGCCAATGAATTGGGGTTTGAATTTTCAAAAGAGCAGAACGAACTCTTTAAAGGAGTAAGCAGAAAAAGATGCTTAGAAATTCTATTGGATATTGGTAAAATTAAAGCTACACAAGAGCAATTTGATACTTGGATGATAGATAAGAATGTAGATTATTTGGCTTACATAGAAAAGATGGATGCCAAAGAAATACTACCCGATGTACCAAGAGTGCTTGAATATTTAAAGAAAAAAAACATCCCAATCGCATTAGGTTCAGCAAGTAAGAATGCTAGGCCAATTTTAGAGAAAGTGAATTTAGTATCCTATTTTGATAGCATTGTAGATGGCAATAGTGTAACAAAAGCAAAACCTGATCCCGAGGTATTTTTGATTGCGGCTAATAATTTAGGTGTCAATGCGAGTTCATGTATCGTTTTTGAAGATGCCGTTGCGGGTATACAGGCGGCAAATAGCGCAAAAATGACTAGTATAGGTATTGGTGATTCTGATATACTTGATGAAGCTTCCTATAATTTTAAAGATTTCACCGAAATAAGTGATAGTTTTTTGGAATCGCTTTTAAGTAAAAAATCGAAAGAAATAAACTAAACAATTTATTTAAAGTTCAATTATTTTTGATGACAATTCAATTGTAACTAATGAATCAGAATTATATAAAAGCAGATAAGTGGTGCATCATTGAGGAAGGTTTTGATACAGAAAATGTAAAATCTTCTGAGAGCATTTTTAGTATCGGTAATGGTGCAATGGGGCAGAGAGCTAATTTTGAAGAGAGCTATTCTGGTGAAACTTTTCAAGGAAGCTATATTGCGGGAGTTTATTATCCAGATAAAACCCGTGTGGGTTGGTGGAAAAATGGCTATCCAGAATATTTTGCAAAAGTATTGAACGCCCCTAATTGGATTGGCATCAAAATTTACATAGATGATGTTGAGTTTGATCTAGCCACTTGCAAAAAAATATCGGGCTTCAAAAGAGAATTGAACATGAAAGAGGGTGTTTATATCAGAAACTTTCAGGCGGTTTCTTCAAATAATGTAGAAATAAATGTAATTGTTAAGCGTTTTTTAAGTTTAGATATTGACGAAGTTGGCGCTATTTCATACTCCATTAAAGTACTTAAGGTCGATGCTAAAATTGGTTTTGAACCATTTTTAGATAGTGGTATTACTAATGAAGATAGTAATTGGGACGATAAATTTTGGAACACCACCAATGTAAGTGTTTCTCAAAATCGTGCTTTTATAGAAGCACACACCATGAAGACGAATTTTGAGACTTGTACATTTATGCAGGCGTCTCTTAATTATAATGGTAAAGAAGTATCTGCTTTGCAAGGTGAAAAGTCTGAGACATATGTTTCCTTAAAATTCGAACAAAATGTAAAAGCAGGTGAAACCTTAATATTAACCAAATTTGGAGGTTATACGGTAACAAGAAATCATGATGCAAATGAATTAGTAAGTGCAGCCAATGATACTTTAGATAAAGCTTCTACATTAGGATTTGATGGCTTATTGCAAAAGCAAAAAGAAGCTTGGGCTTCAATTTGGGAAATGAGCGATATCATCATTGAAGGCGATGTGAAGGCGCAACAAGGTATCCGATTCAATATATTTCAATTGAATCAAACCTACTTGGGTACAGATTCGAGATTAAATATTGGTCCAAAGGGATTTACGGGAGAAAAATATGGAGGTAGTACCTATTGGGATACCGAAGCATATTGCATTCCTTTTTATATGGCTACCAAAGATGACAAAGTAGCTAGAAAATTATTGAAATACCGTTATAATCATTTAGAAAAAGCCATAGCTAATGCTACCAAGCTTGGGTTTTCTAATGGTGCTGCCTTATACCCAATGGTAACCATGAACGGCGAAGAATGTCACAATGAGTGGGAAATCACTTTTGAGGAAATTCACAGAAATGGTGCTATTGCTTATGCAATACATAATTACTATAGATATACTGGCGATTACAGTTATATACCCGAAATGGGATTAGAGGTGTTAATTGGTATCGCAAGGTTCTGGCATCAAAGAGTAAACTTTTCAAAAGACAAGAATAAGTACGTAATGTTAGGTGTTACAGGACCAAATGAGTACGAGAATAATGTACATAATAATTGGTACACAAATTACTTGGCCAAATGGTGTATCAACTATACGTTGACCCAAATGGCAAATGTAAAAAATGGCTACCCTGATGATTACCATAGAATTATGGGGAAGACAAAACTTACGGATAGGGAATGTGATAAATGGAAGAATGTTGCTGACAACATGTATTTTCCTTATTCAAAGGAATTCGGTGTGTTTTTACAACAAGACGGTTTTTTAGATAAAGATTTGGTCAAGGTTGATGATTTGCCAAAAACCGATAGGCCTATCAATCAAAAATGGAGTTGGGATAGAATTCTAAGATCACCTTATATTAAACAAGCTGACGTTTTACAAGGTTTCTATTTTTTTGAAGAAGACTTTTCATTAGAAGATCTTGAAAAACATTTTGATTTTTACGAACCGTTTACCGTTCACGAATCCTCTTTATCACCTTGTGTGCATAGTATTCAAGCTGCCAAATTAGGTAGAATGGAACAAGCGTATAATTTCTATTTAAGAACATCTAGGTTAGATTTAGATGATTATAATAAGGAAGTTGAAGAAGGGTTGCATATTACCTCAATGGCTGGTACTTGGATGAGTATTGTTGAAGGTTTTGGAGGTATGCGCGTTATAGATGACAAATTATCGTTTAAGCCTCAGATACCCAACCAATGGAAAGCCTATTCGTTTAAAGTAAATTTCCGAAATCGTATAATTAAAGTGAAAGTAACCACAGAATCTACCACCTTCGAATTATCGGGCTCTAAAGAAGTATCGATACGAGTAAATGGTAAGAAAGTAGAGTTATTTCCAGATGAGTTAGTTACTGTATAATCACCATAATAGTATCCAAAGTAAGTTTTAGAATTCCAAAATAGGCGAATGAATAAAAAGATTGTTATTTATCATGTGTTCACTAGACTTTTTGGCAATACCAACACCAATAATAAACCTTGGGGTACAATTGAGGAAAATGGGGTTGGTAAGTTTTCTGATTTTACTAAAAAGGCGCTAAACGAAATAAAAGATTTAGGCATAACCCATATATGGTATACTGGGGTTCCACATCATGCTGTAATAAATGATTATACTGTCTATGGTATTTCTAATGATGACCCAAATGTAGTGAAGGGCAGAGCAGGTTCTCCTTATGCAGTTAAAGATTACTATAATGTAAATCCTGATTTAGCTGTTAATCCGAAGAATAGACTCAAAGAGTTTGAGGCTTTGATTAAACGTACTCATGAGGCCGGTATGAAGGTGATTATTGATATTGTGCCTAATCATGTTGCAAGACGATATGAAAGTAAAACCAACCCAAAAGGAGTGTCTGATTTTGGTTTTGGAGACGATACATCTGTGGAGTATCAAAAAGATAACAATTTCTATTATATACCAGGAACGGAATTTAAAGCTCCTGAATGGAGAGATGGTTATAGGCCTTTAGGTGGAGAGGATATAAATTTGACAGATTCAAAATTAATTGAAGTGCCCGCAAAATGGACGGGTAATGGCTCAAGAAGTCCCCAACCCGATATGAATGATTGGTATGAGACCGTTCGTATCAATTATGGTGTTAGACCGGATGGCGGATTAGATTTTGATATGCTGCCCAATGATTTTGGTGAACTTGATTATAATGTACATTACAACTATTGGAAGAATAAAGTAGTGCCAAGTTCTTGGAGAAAGTTCAGGGATGTAGCCTTGTATTGGTTGAAAATGGGTGTTGATGGCTTCAGATACGACATGGCCGAAATGGTTCCTGTAGAATTTTGGAGTTTTATGAATTCATCTATAAAAATGGAAAATCCTAATGCCTTTATTATGGCAGAGGTTTACAATCCAGATTTATATAGAACCTATATTCATAAGGGTAAAATGGACTATTTATATGATAAGGTTGATTTTTACGATGGGTTAAAACATATTATGAAAGGTTATGGTTGGTCAGACCATTTACCTGTGGTACAGAATGGATTGCAAGATATTGAGCATAACATGCTTCATTTTCTAGAGAACCATGATGAACAGCGAATCGCTAGTCCTGAATTCGTGGGCAATCCAGAAATCGGAAAACCCGCAATGGTAGTTTCTGCTACAATTAGTACCTCACCAACTATGATTTATTTCGGACAAGAGGTAGGTGAGCCAGCGGCAGAGAATGCAGGTTTTGGTAGTGCTTCACGAACTTCCATTTTTGATTATGTAGGCGTTCCTAATCACCAAAGATGGGTAAATGACAAGAAATTTGATGGAGGGCAATTAAAGCCAGAGGAAGTGGCATTGCGCGATTTTTATAAAAGACTTTTAAATTTCACTATTAATAGTGAAGCCTTGATGGGTGCCTATAGAGAAATACATTTTTATAATAAAGAAATTACAGAGAATTATAATCATAGGGTTTTATCATATGTACGTTGGTCAGAGAATCAAAAATTAATAATCATCTCAAATTTTGATTCAAGTGTTCATTTCTCGTTTGACTTGAAAATACCAGTAGATATTATTAATCAATGGCAATTGAAGGAAGATGCTTATGAATTGAATGATGTTCTTTATGGTGATTCAAATACACTAAGAATCAAGAATGATGAAGGTCACATATCAATCGAGCTAAATCCGTTAGAATCCTTTATTTTTGAATTAAAATCATAATTACATGTTTAGTAGAATTACATTATTATTTATTTGCCTCTCATTATTTTCCTGCGATATGAAAAAACCTTTAGTTATTGGTCATAGAGGTGCCATGGGGCATGAGACTGAGAACACTTTGCCATCAATTCAAAAAGCGATGGATTTAGGTGTTGACATGATTGAAATAGATGTTTTTAAACTTAAAAGTGGTGAGGTTGTAGTTTTTCACGATGATACAGTCGATAGGCTTACCAATGGCCCAGGTAGTATTGAAGGGTATAATATTATTGAATTGAAAAAACTGATTGTAAATGGTGGGCATCAAATACCAATTTTACAAGATGTATTAAAACTTATCGATAATAAGGTAGCTTTAAATATAGAATTAAAGGGAGCTGGTACTGCAGACAGGGTCAATTTTATAATGAACTATTATATAAATAAAAAAAATTGGTCGCCAGAGAATTTTGTTATTTCTAGTTTTAATTGGGATGAATTAAAGGAAATGAGAAAATTAAATCCTGATGTGGCAATTGCAGTTTTAACAGAAGAAAACCCTATAGATGCCATACCAATGGCAAAGGAACTACAAGCAGTTGCAATTAATCCATATTTCAAAAAATTAGATTTAGATGTAGCCAATCAAATACATGATGCTGGTTTTAAAATATATACTTGGACGGTAAACGAACCTGAAGATATCGATGCTATGAAAAAACTAGCAGTTGATGGTATCATTACTAATTTTCCTGAACGCGTTAATTAATGTATGATGTTTTAGTAATAGGGGGTGGTGCAGCAGGTTTTTATGCTGCAATTCATATTGCAGAGGCTAGACCGAACACTAAAATTGCAATACTAGAACGAGGAAAAGAAGTACTCACCAAAGTGAAAATATCTGGCGGTGGTCGTTGTAATGTAACCCACGCAGAATTCGACCCCAAGGAATTGAACAAAAACTATCCTAGAGGTGAAAAGGAACTTTTAGGCCCGTTTCATACGTACGCTAGTGGAGATACTGTTGGTTTTTTTGAAGAAAGAGGGGTTTCTTTAAAAATTGAAGAAGACGGCAGAATGTTTCCTGTTAGTAATTCTTCACAAACTATTATCGATTGTTTTATATCTGAAACAGAACGGTTGGGAGTAGAGGTTAAAACACTTTGTCCTGTAAGTGGTATAGAACAAATACAACATGAAGATGATACTTTATGGAAAGTTAAAGTTGCAGAAAATTTCCTGTTAGCAAGAAACTTAATTGTAGCCACGGGCAGCAACCCAAAAATCTGGAAACATATTGAAGAACTAGGTCACACCATTGTGCCGCCTGTACCTTCACTGTTCACTTTTAATATTAAAGATGAACGTATTTCGGGTATTCCTGGTTTGGCAACCCATGCAGAGGTTACTGTTATGCCGAAAAAAAAACATGGCTCTAATTCTAAAAAGGCAAAATTGGAAACGGCTAATCTAATCTCAGACGGACCTCTATTAATTACGCATTGGGGCGTGAGTGGACCGGCAATATTAAAGCTTTCGGCGTGGGGTGCAAGAGTTTTAGAACAATACAATTATCAATTCAAGATTCAAGTGAATTGGGTGCCAGAATATCATAAAGACGGACTTTTAGAACTGTTTTTAAAAGTAAAACAAGATGAAAAAAAGACTGTTCTTAGAACTAAGGTATTAGATGTTCCCAAGCGATTGTGGGCAAATTTGATTAAAGCTTCACATATTGATGATAGTACAACGTGGCCTGAGGTTTCTAAGCAACAACTATTGGCGTTGGCAGAGCAATTAACAGCTTGTGTTTTTCAAGTGAATGGCAAAAGTACTTTTAAGGAAGAATTCGTGACTGCAGGAGGTATTGATTTGAAAGAAATTAATTTTAAGACCTATCAAAGTAAAATTTTACCAAACTTATATTTCGCAGGCGAAATTATAAATATTGATGCAATCACCGGAGGTTTCAATTTTCAAAATGCATGGACAGGTGGTTTTATAGCCGCTAAAGGTGTGGTTGAAGATTTAAATAAAAGTCAATAATGAAACTAATGACTTATGTTGCCTTTTTGCGAGGTATAAATGTTAGTGGGAAAAGAAAAGTTCCTATGGCAGAACTTAGGGCTATGTGTGAAAGATTGAATTTGCAAGACGTTAAAACCTATATTCAGAGTGGGAATATTGTATTTAAAAGTTCAATTGGGCGAACAAATGAGGCAGCTATTTTATTGCATAATGAAATTCAAAAACACTTTGATTTTAATGTTCCGGTGATTGTAAAAACTATTGATGGCTTAAGTCAAATTATTGAGAAAAATCCGTTTGTTTCTCAGGAAGATATTACCGCAAATAGAATATATTTTGTGCTACTAAATAGCCTTCCTGCTATTGAATTACTTAAAAATTTAAGCGAAGAAACATTTGAGAACGAAGCATACGAAGTGGTTGATAATTGTTTGTATTTAAAGTGTGCTTTAGGCTATGGTAAAGCCAAATTGAATAACAATTTAATTGAGCGTAAGTTGAAAGTTATAGCGACAACCAGAAATTATAGGACTATGGATAAATTGCAGGAATTGTGCAATTAGTAAATTGTAGAAGAAGATATTTTTTTAATTCAACTCCCATATTTTATAGTTCAAAACGGTAGCGAAACATACCCAAAGTAAATAGGGAATCAATAAAATAGCAGCTACTTTGCTCACCACCTTAAACCATTTAATAGTTAATATAAGAACCACCAATAAGGTTAAAATCACCAAAAGACCCCAGAATGGTTGTTGTAATCCGAAGAATACGATGCTCCATAAGCCATTTAATAATAGTTGGAAACCAAAATGGTACAGTCCTGTTTTTACCCATTTATGATGAAATCCTTTTGCCCATACCCATCCAGCAGAAATTCCCATTAAAATGTAAAGGGCTGTCCACACGGGAGCGAATATCCAATTTGGTGGATTAAAACTCGGTTTGTTCAGAGTCATATACCAACCATTCACAGAACTTTGAGTAACAATACTGCTAAGAAACCCTATGGTAGAACATATGACAATTCCGATAATGATGTAGGTGAGTTTTCTTTTCAATTGGTTGGTGTTTAGCTCTAAAATAAGGATTAATTTTAATTGATAGCCCTAAAAACTATCTTTGCACAAATTAAAATTTCAATGACAGAAAAAGATTTTAGTTCAGTTTCCTATACAACATTGAAAGAAGAAGGCGTAGTGGCTTATTCTTCACCTAGTAATATTGCGTTAGTGAAGTATTGGGGGAAAAGAGAAAATCAAATTCCTGCGAACCCTTCTATCAGTTTTACTTTGGACGCCTGCACTACCAAGACAAAAGTTCATTATAAAAAGAAGAATAATAAGAATGGTGAATTTTCTTTTGACTTTTTATTTGAAGGAGAAGAGAAAGAGGAGTTTAAACCAAAAATCAAGACATTTTTAAAGAGAATAGAAAGATATTTACCTTTTTTGAAAGATTATCATTTTGTCATAAACACATCAAATACTTTTCCACACAGTAGCGGTATAGCATCATCTGCTAGCGGAATGTCTGCATTGGCACTTTGTTTTATGCAAATGGAAAGGTCATTTGTTGAAAATATGACAATGGAGTATTTTAATAGAAAAGGTTCATTTTTATCTCGATTAGGTTCTGGTAGTGCATGTCGAAGTATCGAAGGTCCTTTGGTGCAATGGGGAGAAAGTAAAGTAATAGAAGGTAGTTCAAATCTTTACGGAATTAAGTATCCTTATGATGTGCATCCAATATATCATAATTATCACGACACAATTTTGTTAGTTGACAAAGGTGAAAAACAAGTGAGTAGTTCTGTTGGGCATGAATTAATGCATGACCACCCATATGCAGTAAACAGATTTGCTCAAGCAGACACTAATTTAGATAAATTAAAGGCCGTTTTTTCAAATGGCAATTTAGTTGATTTTATAAGTATAGTTGAAAGTGAAGCTCTTACGTTACACGCTATGATGATGACTAGTAGTCCATATTTTATTCTCATGAAGCCAAATACTCTTTCTATAATAAATAGTATTTGGAAATTTAGAGAGCAATCTAAGACCCATGTTTGTTTTACGCTAGATGCAGGAGCTAACGTACATGTATTGTATCCTGAGAGCGAAAAAGATGTGGTTTTTCCGTTCATAAAAGAAAAGTTGGTTCCTTTTTGTCAAAATGGGCAGTATATTTGTGATCGAATAGGACTGGGTGCTAAGAAGTTGTAAGTTGTTTATGTACGATTACATCCAAAATCCCGTTAGTAAATGAGCGATTCAACTATATTGTTTAACAAAAAAGAGGGAAACGTTCAACTTTGTGTATATTTATAAGTAACATTTGATAATTGCCCAGTTTTTAAAATGAAAGGACCACTGTTTTATTCCAAAATTCTTCTCTTCGGAGAGTACGGTATCATAAAAGATTCTAAAGGATTATCTATACCCTATAATTTTTATAAAGGAGCTCTAAAATCAGATGCAAATGCTTCAAAAGAAGCAATGAAATCAAATGAAAGTTTAGAAGCTTTTGCTGCCTATCTTAAAAAACTAACTAAAAAGGAACCTAATTTGGTTTCTTTTGATTTAGATCTGCTAAAGGCTGATATAGCTGCCGGTATGTATTTCGATAGCTCAATACCACAGGGTTATGGTGTAGGTAGTAGTGGTGCGCTAGTAGCAGCAATCTATGATAAGTATGCACATGATAAAATAACGGTCTTAGAAAATTTGACTAGAGAGAAATTGTTGAAATTGAAGGTTGTTTTCGGTAAAATGGAATCTTTTTTTCATGGTAAATCGTCAGGTCTTGATCCTTTGAATAGTTATTTAAGTTTACCTATTCTTATTAATTCTAAAGATAATATTGAGTCTACAAGTATTCCTTCTCAAAACGCGGAAGGTAAAGGAGCTGTGTTTTTATTAGATAGTGGCATAGTTGGTGAAACAGCACCAATGGTTCAGATTTTTATGGAGCAGATGAAGAATGATGGTTTTCGAAAGATGCTAAAGAATCAATTCATAAAACATACCGATGCATGTGTTGAAGATTTTGTTAATGGTAATATTCAATCTTTGTTTGGAAATTTAAAACAATTGTCTCATGTTGTTTTAGATAACTTTAAACCAATGATACCAGCTAAATTTCATGAGTTATGGAAGAATGGTATCGATACCAATGATTATTATCTGAAACTATGCGGTTCTGGTGGTGGGGGGTATATTCTTGGTTTTACAGAAGATTTTGAAAAGGCAAAGACTTCGCTTAAAGACTACAAACTTGAAGTAGTTTATAATTTTTAGGAAATTTCCAAAATGCTTAATAGAAAAAACAAACTCTTACTTTTAAAGGTATTGAGTCTTTTTTCGGTAGTTAGAGGGTATAATATTCTTGTTATTGCTTTAGCACAATATTTGGCATCCATTTATATTTTATCGCCAAATCTACCATTGCGACAAGTTGTTTTTGATGTTAATCTATTTGCCATCGTTATTGCCTCTGTAATGGTAATCGCTGGGGGCTACATTATCAATAATTTTTACGATGCTGAAAAAGATTTAATAAATAAGCCTAGAAAAAGTATGCTTGATCGCTTGGTTAGCCAGCGATTTAAACTAACTACGTACTTTGTGCTGAATTTTATGGCTGTAATTGCCGCTAGTTATGTGTCGTTTAGGGCAGTATTCTTTTTCTCTTCCTATATTTTCGGAATTTGGATTTATTCACATAAGTTAAAAAGAATTCCTTTATTGGGGAATTTCATATCGGCAACTTTGGCCATTACACCTTTCTTTGTGGTATTCGTATACTATCGAAATTTTGAAACGGTCATTTTCGTACATGCATTTTTCTTATTTCTCTTAATTCTAGCACGTGAAATGATTAAAGATTTAGAAAATCTTTCAGGCGATATTGCACAAAACTATAAAACCATTCCAATAATTTACGGGGCAAGAACTTCTAAAATTATTATAACGCTTTTAATTTTGTTAACTCTACTACCATCGCTTCTTCTTATTTTTAAGTTCGATGTAGGTTATATGAATTTTTATTTCGCTACATGTGTATTATTATTGGTACTATTCATTTTTCTACTGTCGAGGGCAGAAACTAAAAAAGACTATGTTTGGTTGCATAATATTTTAAAACTGATAATTGTGGTGGGGGTTTTCAGTATTTTACTGATTGATGTACACCTAGTATTAAATAGAATACTATAGTTCTTGTTAATATGTTCAATATAACTATTTGAACGGCAATGCAATTTCCTACCTTTGTGCAAAATTGGTACAGTTATGAGTAGGGACGATTCTAGTAGAGAGAAAAAATCTTCGGGAAGACAAGGGGGTAATTTCAAAAAGAAGAGCTATGCACGTGGCAATGCTCCTGTGAAGAAAAATGCAAATCCCAGTAAGCCATCAGATCCTAATTCTATTCGACTTAATAAATATGTAGCTAACTCTGGTGTTTGTTCACGTAGAGATGCAGATATATATATTGCAGCAGGAAATGTAACCGTTAATGGAAAGCCAATCATTGAAATGGGCTATAAAGTAAAATTGACCGATGAAGTAAAGTTCGACGGACAGTTATTGAACCCTGTAAAGAAAGAATATGTATTACTTAATAAGCCAAAAGATTTTGTAACTACTATTCGTGATGAAAAAGGTAGAAGACATGTATCTGGATTAATATCAAGCGCATCTAAGTCAAAATTATTGCCGGTTGATAAATTGGAAAAAGAACATACTGGTTTACTTTTGTTTACGAACGATGGTACCATGACCAAGACCTTGAAAAGTCCTATAAATGGTTTGCGTAAAATATATCATCTAGTATTGGATATGGAATTGCGTAGTGCCGATTTAAAGAAAATTCAAGAAGGTGTAATTGTCGACGAAAAAGTAGTTCGTGTTCAAGATATAAGTTTTATAGCCGATTCTCCTAAACGAGAAGTAGGTATTGAAATTTTTAGTTCTAGAAATAAAATTGTAGAACGTCTATTTGAAACTTTAGGCTACAAAGTTCAAAAATCTGATAGAGTTGTTTATGGAGGTCTTACTAAAAAAGATTTACCAAGAGGACATTGGCGATATTTGACCGCCCAAGAGGTGATAAACCTTAAAATGATTAAATAATACATTGTCCTTGTCTAATAAAGGGCAAAAGGATATATGAAACTATTTCAATGTACCAACTGTAAGAATACGGTTGTTTTCGAAAATCATACGTGTGTAAATTGCGGCTATTTTTTAGGCTACTCTTCTTATTACAATACAATTGTTTCGTTAGACACCAATGCTTCTCAATGGAAATTGATTGATTTAGAGAATAAAACATATGTTTATTGTGAAAACCATAAACATGATGTGTGCAATTGGTTGGTAGAAACTTCTCAAGAATCTGAATTTTGCTTGGCTTGTTCTTTGAACAGGACTATCCCTCAATTATTAGATGAGGAAAATTTAGAAAAATGGAAACATATTGAACTTGCAAAACATAGATTAGTATATCAACTACTACAGTTCAGGTTACCTATCATTAGTAAAATCGAAGATAATCAAAACGGACTATGTTTTGATTTTTTGTCTAAAGATGACTTAGTAAAAGCATCAAAAGATATTAAGACTGGGCATGCCAACGGTGTAGTGACCTTGCTAATTTCAGAAGCTGATCCGGTAGTTCGAGAGCAAGTTAAAAAGCAGATGGCTGAACGCTACAGAACCTTATTGGGTCATTTTAGACATGAAGTAGGTCATTACTATTGGGATCAATTAATTCGTGATGATGAGCATGTTTTACAAAGTTTTAGAAGTGTTTTTGGTGACGAATCTGAATCATATTCCGATTCTTTACAAAGACATTACGAAAATGGCCCTAAATCTAATTGGCAGCAAAGCTTCATAAGTAAATATGCATCTTCTCACCCTTGGGAAGATTGGGCAGAAACATGGTCTCATTATCTTCATTTAACCGATGTTTTAGAGACGGCCTATAATTTTGGAATGCAAACTGATCCTAAAATCACCTCACCAGAGAGTTTGAAAATGAACGCTAGTTTTAACCCTTACAAAGAAAGTAGTTTTAATAAATTTATGGATACCGGTATTCCACTTCTATATGCTTTAAATAGTATGAATCGGTCTATGGGAGAAGATGACCCTTATCCGTTTATTATTTCAGAGCCAGTAAAGAAAAAATTAGAATTCATTCATAATTTATTAAAAGGAATATGAATGCAAGAAGACAATCTTTGTCTCTCCTAAATCTTTCTCCAAAACAAGAGGTGGCAATGATACTTTGTGTATTTCCTAAAGGTGAATAGTTTATTTTAGTTAAATAGCCTTGCTTAAAAAACTATCGGCCTAGTCACTTAAATTTTTGGAAACATTTTAATGGAGGTAATATTTTTTGTCAATAGGATAACTAATACAAAGAACCTAGCTGTATTTTTAAAAACTACTAAATTTGTGTTTATATGGCATCCGAACAAAGAAATAAAAAGCAAGGCAATAAGTTCAGGTTATCTCATTTACCTAAATTGTTAGTGCGAACATTTCATACATGGATGGAAAAGCAACCATTTCAAATAAGTGCGGTAATAGCCTATTATGCCATACTTTCTCTTCCAGGTCTTCTTATATTAATATTAGAATTGGTAGGTGGTATTTGGGGAAAAGAAATAGTGCGTGGAGAATTATTTGCTGAAATTTCATCGGCTATGGGTCCAGAAACGGCACAATCGATACAAGAAATGATTGCGGATAGAGGAAGTGAAAATACTTCTTTAGTGGCTACGATATTAGGTGTAGGAGTATTGATTTATGGAGCCACAGGAGTTTTTTATCAGCTTCAAAATGCATTGAATGATATATGGAACGCAAAACCGAAATATTCAAATGAAGTGTTATTAACGCTTTTTATGCGATTGAAAAGCTTTGGATTTATTCTTATTTTTGGATTTCTGCTTTTGATAAGCTTTGTTTTGACCTCTTTCTTATCGGCCTTCTCAAAGCAACTTTCACGAATACTACCCGAGGGTATGCTAGAACTAGGTTTTGTATTAGATATCGTTCTATCGCTAACATTTATTTACGTACTCTTCGGTGCAATGTTTAAATATTTACCTAGCAGACATGTACGATGGAGAGCCGTAAAAGTGGGTGCAGCACTTACCGCACTGTTATTTTTAATAGGTAAATATGCTTTAGCCTTCTATTTTGGAAAAGCAGAACCAGGTTCTACATACGGTGCTGCAGGTAGCATAATTTTAGTGATGCTTTGGGTTTCCTATTCGAGTTTAATAGTGACGTTTGGGGCACAGTTTACCAAAATATATTCCGATAAATATGTGAAAGTGAATTAAACTTTTTTCATTTTATCATTAATCTCTTTCAAGCATAAATTCCCTAAACTGCCTTCGTGTGTGTGATGAATATCTCTTTTAGGCGTAAATGTACCTTCGTTAATTTCCTGACCCATTTTCTTGTAGGCATCTCTAAAAGGCATTCCATTTTGCACGAGTTCATTTAGAGTATCGACGCTAAATAAATAATCATACTTGGGGTCGTCCAAAATATTTTCGTTCACTCTTATTTCCTTAAGACTAAAGGTCAATATTTCTAAACAGGCCTTCATGTCTTGTATCGCCGGAACGATTATTTCCTTTACCAATTGTAAATCTCTATGATAACCACTAGGTAGATTATTGATGATTAAAGTCAATTGATTTGGTATAGATTGTAGTTTGTTGCATTTTCCTCGAACAAGCTCAAATACATCCGGATTCTTTTTATGTGGCATAATACTCGAGCCTGTTGTCAACTCATCTGGAAAAGAAATAAAGTTGAAATTCTGACTCATGTACAAACAAATATCCATAGCCATTTTTGAAAGGGTTGCAGCGATATTTGCAATACCGAATGCAGTTGCTTTTTCAGCCTTTCCTCTACTCATTTGAGCGGCGACTACATTATATTTTAAAGTGCTAAAACCCATTTCTTTAGTAGTGAAACTACGGTCAATAGCAAATGAACTACCATAGCCGGCAGCACTACCTAAAGGATTTTGGTCTACAACTTTGTAAGCAGCATCAATAAAGTATAAATCATCGATTAGGCTTTCGGCATATGCAGAAAACCACAAGCCGAAGGAAGAAGGCATTGCAATTTGTAAATGGGTATACCCAGGCAACATAACATCTTTATGTTCTTGAGCCTTTACTAACAGAAGGTTAAAAAGTGATTTAGTCATCGACTTAATTTCTTCTAACTCATCTTTTAAATAAAGATGCATAGCCACTAAAACCTGATCGTTTCTAGAACGTGCTGTGTGAATTTTTTTACCAGTATCTCCTAAACTAAGGGTAAGCATGTATTCAATTTTCGAATGCATGTCCTCAAAAGATTTTTCTATAGAGAAAGTACCCTTTTCTATTCTTGCAGCAATATTGTTTAGCTCATTAACAAGTTCTTTGGTTTCTTTGGGAGTTAACAAACCAATTTCACCTAGCATTTTAGCGTGTGCTATTGATGCGATAACATCGTACTTGGCTAAGTGCAAATCTAATTCTCTATCATTGCCAACAGTGAAATGGTCAATCTTTTTATCAGTGCTAAATCCTTTATCCCAGAGTTTCATTTTAAGTCAGTTTTCAATTATCAACGAACAATTGTCAATTGTGCATTGCTAAAAGATTATTGTTTATTGCAAGAAGCCTTTTAATATTTTAATATACAAATCTATACCCTCTTCAATTTCCTGAACATAAATAAATTCGTTGGCGGAATGAGAACGTGTACTATCACCAGGACCTAATTTTAGTGATTGACAACTTAAAGCCGCTTGATCCGAAAGTGTAGGTGAACCATAGGTTGTTCGACCTAAAGCAATACCTGATTTCACTAGCGAATGGTCTATATTTATCTTAGATGAATTGAGACGTAAAGATCGCTCCTTTAATTCGCATGGGGCATCCTTCTTTAATAAATCTGCAATTTCCTTATTTGAATAAGAATCGTTTACCCGCACATCAACCACCATATCTACTTGTGCCGGTACTACATTGTGTTGCGAACCTGCACTAATTTGGGTAACCGTCATTTTCACATCACCTAGTGCCTCTGATGTTTTTTCGAATTTGTAATTTTTGAACCATTCTAAAACAGCGATTGATTTATAAATTGAATTATCTGCATTAGGGTGTGCAGCATGTGAAGGAGTGCCTTTTACAATAGCGTCAAAAACGACGAGTCCTTTTTCAGCAATGGCAAGTTGCATTAAGGTGGGTTCGCCAACAATAGCAACATCTATTTGTGGTAGCTTCGGTAGTAAACCTCGCAAGCTGTTTTCTCCAGCATTCTCTTCTTCTGCCGAGGCCACCATCAAAATATTATGATTTAAGTTTTCGGCGTGGTAATAATGAACAAAGGTTGCTAAAAGAGATACCAAGGGTCCGCCCGCATCATTACTTCCCAATCCGAATAATTTTCCATTGTCAACATGTGGGTGAAAAGGGTCTTTTGTATAAGCGGTATTCGGTTTTACAGTATCATGATGTGAATTTAACAGTAGGGTAGGCTTAGAATTATCCCAGTGTTTATTCTTGGCAATTACATTGTTGAGGTCTCGTTCTGTTGGTACATTGAATTTTGCTAACCAGGTTTGAATAGCATCAGCAGTTTTATCCTCTTCTTTAGAAAAAGATTCTATTGAAATCAACTCTTTCAATAATTCTATTGCACTTTCTGTAAGTTTTGTTTGATTCATTCTATAAGGTTAACGTGGTGAACAATTCAGCATTTTTATCTAACATGGAGTCATCACCTAAGCATACTTTTTCCACATCGTTCTCTAATGCATGAAAACAATTGTGAAGTTTTGGTAACATACCGTCTGCTATTATTCCTTGGGATAATAATTCTTTGTATTTGGCAGTATTTATATATTTAACAACACTTTCACTATTATTTATATCTAATAGAACGCCTTTTTTCTCAAAGCAATAATATAGAGTCGTATCGAAATCTGATGCCATTGCAATCGCAATTTCTGAGGTAATCGTGTCTGCATTCGTATTCAATAATTGACCTTTGCCGTCATGGGAAATTGCACAAAAAACTGGAGTTAAATTTATTGATAAAAAGTTTTTTAGTAATTCAGAATTTACACCATCAATATCGCCAACAAATCCATAATCTATATCTTTTACCGGTCTTTTATGTGCTTGTATGCTGTTGCCGTCAGCACCACTCAAGCCTATGGCATTTACTTTTTTAGACTGTAGCTGAGCAACAATTTTTTTATTTGCCAAACCAGCATATACCATGGTGATAATATCAACGGTAGCTTTGTCGGTAATGCGTCTACCATCGACAAGATTAGATTTAATGCCAAGTCGTGTTGCTAGTTGTGTTGCTAATTTACCTCCACCATGTACCAATATTTTTAGCCCTTCTAATTTTGAAAATGCAGTAAGAAATATATCTAGTGCCTTTTCATCTTCAATTACATTACCGCCAATTTTTACTATGGAAAGTTTCTCTTTCATTTTATGCATTTAAAATTCCTCCATCAATAGTCATTGCGGATCCTGTTATCCATGAGGCATCTTCTGAAACTAAAAATAACGCAAGATTAGCTATGTCATTAGGTTTGCCTAATCGATTTAATAATGTTTTGCTAGCTGCATTTTCAACAGCTTTTGTTGGGTCACTAAAGGCCCTTGCAGAATCCCAAAGTAGTGGAGTATCTACTGGCCCAGGACATATAGCATTCACCCTTATTTGTGGAGCGTATTCAACTGCCATTTGTCGCATTAATGCAAGTGAACCTGCCTTTGAGGCACAATACGCAGGATGATTTGGAAAACTTTTATAGGCTGCAATCGAAGCATTGATTAAAATGGATGAACCTTCGTTCTTTTCCATTTCGGGGATAGCGTATTTAGAAAGATAAAAAATGGATGATAGGTTGGTGTCCATTGTGTTCTTCCACAAGGCATCCGGTAGTTCGGTAACGCTTCCTAATCCTAAAATACCAGCGTTCATTGAAAGGATGTCTAGTCTTCCGAAATGTTCAATAGCCGAATTAACAAGTTGCTCATTGTAGGCTGAATTTCTAACATCACCAGCGATAAAAATAGAGTGCTCACCTAATTCTTTTTCTAATGCTTTGCCACGTTCTTCATCTCTACCCGATAAAATGACCTTAGCCCCATTTGCAACAAAAGTATGCGCTATGGCTTTTCCCATGCCGCTTGTTGCTCCGGTAATAATAGCTACTTTATGTACTAGTTTGTCGGCCATTTTTTTAATTTAAATTTTCCAGTATTTTTTTTAAAACCAATTGTGCGGCAAACGTTCTATTATTCGCTTGCTCAATAACTAAGGATTGTTTGCTGTCTAATACCTCATCTGCTACGACCACATTTCTACGAACAGGAAGGCAGTGCATGAATTTGGCATTTCCTAATTTCTTTAAGGTCATTTGCCAGGTTTTATCTTGTGATTTTATTTGACCGTAGTCAGAGTAGCTGCTCCAATTCTTTACATAAACGAAATCAGCATTTTCTAAAGCTTTATCTTGATCGTGTTCAATCTTACAATCTTTGGTAATGTTCGGGTCTAATTCATAACCTACCGGATGCGTAATTACAAAATCGGCATTTTGCTTCTGCATCATTTGAACAAATGAATTGGCAACGGCATGCGGTAAAGCTTTTGGGTGAGGTGCCCAAGAAAGAACCACTTTCGGATCGTTTTTAAAATTCTGTTCCTCCATCGTAATAGCATCTGTGAGTGCTTGTAAAGGATGGCCAACAGAACTTTCCATATTTACGATTGGTACGTTAGCGTATTTTTTAAAACCGCTTAAGACTTCTTCAGCTTCATCCTTTTCTTTATCAACTAAACCAGCAAAAGCACGTATGGCAATAATATCGCAGTATTGAGAAATTACCTGTGCTGCTTCTTTTATATGTTCAGAAGTACCTTGGTCCATAATAGTGCCATCGGCATATTCTAGTGCCCAACCTTCACTTCCAAAGTTCATAACAATAACTTCCATGCCCAAATTCATGGCTGCTTTTTGAGTGCTTAAACGAGTACGTAGTGAGTTATTAAAAAACAAAAGGCCGATTGTTTTGTCACTACCTAATTCTTTAAATTTTCTAGGTTGTTTTTTAAGGGAAATAGCTTCTTTTACCCATGTGGATAAAGAGTCGATATCATTTATGGAAAGGTAATTTTTCATGCTTTAATTTTTGTAAAAATGCTCCTATTTTCAATAGCATCGGTTATGAAATTATCGGTTAGACCATTCGTAATCCATGTTTCAATACCTGCTTTTTTAGCAATAGTAGCTGCGTCGATTTTTGATTGCATTCCACCAGTACCATGACTTGATTTTGAATCACCAATTTCGTGTTGTAATTCACTTAAATCTGAAACAACTTCAATAGTTTTTGGTGAAGCTGTAGATAAAGACGCCTTTGTATAAATACCATCTGTATTGGTGGCAATAATTAAAATATCTGCAGATAAAAGTGAAGCCGTTAGGCCTGCCAATTTATCATTATCGCCAAACTTTATTTCATCTGTGGCTACCGTATCATTCTCATTAATAATGGGGATGAAATTATTGGCGACCAACACGTTTATAGTGTTTTTGATATTCACTCTAGACTGTTCTCTTTCAAAGTCGGAATAGGATAGAAGGCATTGTGATGTAAATAGACCTAACTCACGAAAATTTTCTTGAAAAATACGCATTAGATGTGGCTGACCAATTGATGCAAGAGCCTGTTTTACATTAATTTCCTCACCGTTATGTTCAAGTTTCACGAATTGTTTAGCAGCTGCAATTGCACCAGAACTTACAATTATGAATTCGTAATCTTCTTTTAAGGCTGCTATTTGCCTACCAATATCCTCAATCTTACCTCGAGAGATATGGTCGGTATCTTTGGTTAACGTATTGGAGCCTATTTTTAATAAAATTCTTTTTTTTAACATTCTAATTTTACTTTTGGCTTCTAGTAATTTTCGTTTAACTTTTGGGTCTCGATTTTGCTCAACCGTACATTATAATTTATTTTCATCAACCATCATCTATCTAATCTGCCCATTACCTTTTACAAACCATTTGTTGGTTACCAAATGTTGAAGCCCAATTGGGCCGCGTTGATGTAGCTTGTCAGTGCTTATGGCTAATTCGCCACCAAGACCAAATTGTCCGCCATCGGTAAAACGAGTCGATGCGTTATGGTATACGGCTGCCGTATCTACAGATTGCATAAATGTATCTGCTTCTTCTTCATTTTTGGTGATGATTGCCGCCGAATGGCCGCCACCATAGGTGTTGATGTTCTGAATTGCTTCGTCAACATCAGGTACTTGACCGATAACGATTTTATAATCTAAAAACTCTTCGTACCAAACCGATTCATCATCCATTTGTGAAGTACCTTCTAATCCCGCTAATTTAGCATCGGTTAAAATTTCAACATTATACTTTTTTAAAGACTGTACTAAAAGATTTAAGAATTCCATTTTTCGTGGTAAATCCCTTGAAATAATAACTTTGTCCGCAGCATTACAAGCCGATATTTTAGTTGTTTTAGCATTTATAATAACGTCTAAGGCCATTTGTAAATCTGCCTCATGTGAAACATAGACAAAATTATTGCCTCGACCACTAACGATTACGGGGCACTGTGCATGCTGTTTTACAAACGAAATCAATCGCTCACCACCTCTAGGCACAATTAAGTCCAATTTTTCAGTCGGCTTTTCTAAGAATTTCTGAGTCTCTTCTCTTGAAAAATTAAGATAGGTTATCCAATCTTTAGCACAATCACACGCTTCTAATGCCTTGTGCCATAGGTTTACGAGTACTAAATTTGAATTCAACGATTCTTTTCCACCTTTCAATAAAATTTTATTTCCAGATTTAAAAGCAATGCCCGCAGCTTCAATAGTTACATCAGGTCTAGATTCATAAATAATCAGTATCGTACCAAAAGGTGCGGTTTTATTACTTATTTCAAGTCCGTTGTCATGTGTAAATTGAAAACGTTCTATATGTAAAGGGTCGTCAAGTGCGGCCAGTTGTTTTAAAGAATAGACCATTTCGCCTACCTTTTTTTTATTCACCTTTAATCGGTCGACCATCGCGATGTCATCAGATTCAAATGAACTCAAATCTTTATCATTGGCAGATAGTAATATTGATTCTTCTTGTCGTACCAAGTCGGCCATACGCAATAGTACAGCATTCCTTTTTTCTAAACTGAGAATTTTTTTCATGCTAAAGCAGTCTTAAGAGCTTTAAAGAAAATATCTAAATCTTGTTTTGTAATATTCAAAGCAGGTAAAATTCGTAACACCGTTTTGTCTTTGGCGCCCCCTGTAAATAGGTGATGGTCGTATATCAATTTTTTGCGTAAATCAGCTACTTGAAAATCAAACTCAAGTCCAAGCATTAATCCGCGACCTTTTACACGTTTTACTTGTGGAATTTCTTTTGCCTTTTCATTGAAGTAAAGGCCTAATTCTTCAGCATTCTGTATAAGATTTTCTTGTTCTAACACTTCAAGAACTGCTAAAGTTGCCACACAGGCCAAATGATTGCCACCAAAGGTGGTGCCGAGCATCCCGAATTTAGCACTGATACCTTCATGAATTAAAATACCACCTACAGGAAATCCATTTCCCATTCCTTTTGCAATACTTATGATATCTGGTTGTATATCGTGATGCTGAAATCCGAAGAATTTACCGCTTCTCCCAAATCCACATTGAACTTCATCTGCAATTAAAAAAACACCATTCTCCTTACAGAGTGATGCAACTTTTTGAAAAAATTCTGTGGTTGGTTCATCTAAACCACCAACACCTTGTATCGATTCAATAATTACTGCGCAAACATTCTTTTTAACAATCTCATTTTCAAAACCTTTAATGTCATTAAGTTCTAAAAAGTTTACTTTTTGCTGTTGGTTGATAGGTGCATTAATTGAAGGATTATCCGTTGCAGCTACCACAGCCGATGTACGACCATGGAAACCGTTTTTAAATGCAATGACTTTAGATTTTCCTGTCACAAATGAAGCCATTTTAAGAGCATTCTCATTTGCCTCTGCACCAGAATTACACATAAATAAATTATAATCTTCACAACCCGATTGTCGGCCTAGTTTTTCGGCCAACTCTTCTTGAAGCGGATTTTGAACTGCATTGCTGTAAAAACCGATTTTGTCTAATTGGTCTTTTAAGCGTTTTATGTAATGAGGGTGAGAATGGCCAATAGATATAACGGCATGGCCGCCATAAAAATCTAAATAATCTTGGCCTTTATCATCAGTAACTACAATTCCTTTAGCCGAAACCGGAGTTACATTATATAATGGGTAAACGTCGAATAATTTCATAGTTCAAAAAATTCAAGTTCAAATTAGAACTAATTTGGTAAAGGTGTTTTACTTTGTTTTAAATTCTGTAATCTTATCATAAGATGCAACAATACCGCGAATTAACGATGAGCTAAGACCCTGGTGTTCCATCTCGTTTAAACCGGTAATAGTACAACCCATTGGAGTAGTTACCCTATCTATTTCTTCCTCTGGGTGATTGCCAGATTCAATAAGTAAACTAGCGGCGCCATTACAGGTGTGCATGGCTAATTCTTGTGCTTCTTGAGCATCGAAACCTAGCTGTATAGCACCTTGGGTGGTGGCGCGTATTAAACGCATCCAAAATGCGACACCACTGGCGCAAATTACTGTTGCAGCTTGCATTTGGCTTTCAGGAATTTCCATAGAATGTCCCATTCTATTAAAAATAGCTTTCGCTAAGTCAATTCGTTTTTTACCTTTCTCGTTACTACAGATACAAGTCATTGACTTACCTACCGATATAGCTGTATTGGGCATACTTCTAATAATATAATTGTCCTTGCCAATAACCCCTTCTATTTTGTCGATGCCAAAACCGGTTATGGTAGAAATAATCACATGATTTTCGTTCAATAAATCTTTTACACTTTCTAAGATTCCTGCAAAATGAACAGGTTGTACGGCAAATATTAAAATATCTGAATTCTGAATAGCCAAACGGTTATCAGTAGTTACAGTCACCTTGTTGTGTTTTTCAAAATCGAGAATAGATTTTGTATCTCTTTTGGTAAGGTACATGGTAGTAGCACCATTACTGTTTAGAATTCCGTTTGCAATTGAAAGACCTAAGTTGCCCGCACCTATAATGGCTATTTTCATAATTTTATTTGTGTTTAGTAATGAGTTCAGCGTAATAAGTACGTTTTAAGAACAACATTGAATTCATCACTTATAATTTCTAAATCCCATTCTTGGGATAATAATTAAATTTTATTTTTCATCAACCATTTTAAAATACACCAGCTTTTAAATTGAGACCTAAATCTTCTTCTAGTCCGAATATTAAATTCATGTTCTGTACTGCCTGACCCGATGCACCCTTTATTAAATTGTCAATAGCTGATGTAATTAATAGAATATCATCGTGTTTGTGTAAATGCACATGACATTGATTGGTATTCACTACTTGTTTTAAGTTGATAGGTTCCTCAGAAATTTGAGTGAATACGGTATTCTTATAAAAATCATGATAAATTTTTTCTGCATCTGCCAACTCACCTTCAAATTTGGTATACGAAGTAGCTAAAATTCCACGAGTAAAATTTCCTCTATTCGGCATAAAAAATAAATTCCCAGAATTTTCCTGTAGGGAATGTATACTTTCATTGATTTCGCCCAAATGTTGATGGGTAAAAGGTTTATACCAACTTACGTTATTGTTTCTCCATGAAAAATGCGAGGTTGCTGACGGACTAACACCTGCGCCAGTACTACCCGTAACGGCATTAATATGAACTTCATTCTCCAATAAATTTGCCTTCGCTAAGGGAAGCAATGCTAATTGAATAGCAGTTGCAAAACAACCCGGATTGGCAATATATTGGGCATTTTCAATTTCCTTTTTGAAAAGTTCTGGCAGACCGTAAATAAATTTCTTTCCATCAAAATCCGCATCTTTATGTAACCTAAAGTCATTACTTAAATCAATGATTTTTGTATCAGATGAAAAATCATGCTCCTTTAAAAATGCTGTAGAATTACCGTGGCCCAAACATAGGAATACAACATCTACATTCAGGTTTATATTTCCTGTAAATTCTAAATCTGTAACTCCCAATAAATCGGGGTGTGCTGTGGTTACTCTTTTACCAGCTCTTGTAGTACTGTATACAAAATCGATTTCCGTAGCCGGATGGTTTAATAGGATTCGAATAAGTTCGCCCCCCGTATAACCTGATCCGCCTATAATACCTGCTTTAATCATTTTTTTTAACTTTTTAGGTCTCGACTGCGCTAGACCGGACAGTATAATTTGTTTTCCAATCTTCTAAATATTTCCATTTACATGGTTATAAATTTTACCTGAATTGGAAAGAATTTTTATAAAGCCTTTAGCATCATCTGCAGACCAGCCTTTATTAACCTCTCCATATTTACCGAAAGCCTCGGTCATTAAATCATGTTTAGATGAAATGCCATGCAACCTAAACTGAAAAGGGTACAAGCCAACAAATACATCACCAGAAACTGTTTTTTGAGTGTCGGTCAAAAAGGTTTCTATATTTCTCATTACCGCATCTAGGTAATTGCCTTCATGCAATAGCATGCCGTAGAAATTACCTTGTTGTTCTTTTTGGTATTGTTGCCATTTGGTAAGCGTATGCTTCTCCAATAAATGATGCGCTTTTATAATTAGTAGTGCAGCAGAGGCTTCAAAACCGACTCTACCTTTAGTACCAATAATAGTGTCGCCAACGTGAATATCTCTACCAATGGCATATTTAGATGCAATGGCTTCAACCTTTTCAATATTACTGACAGGATCGCCTTTTACGCCATTTACCGCAACCAATTCTCCCTTTTCAAAAGTTAAGGTGATATCTGTAGGATTTTTTTCTTGTAACTGGCTTGGGTATGCACTATCGGGCAAAGCCTTGTCAGAAGTTAAAGTTTCTTCACCACCAACTGAAGTTCCCCAAAGTCCTCTATTTATAGAGTATTTGGCTTTCTCCCAAGGGTAATCAACTCCATTTTCTTTCAAATAAGCTATTTCAGCTTCTCTGGCCAATTTATTATCACGAATAGGGGTGATGATTTCAATTTCTGGAGCAATGATTTGAAAAATCATATCGAAACGTACTTGGTCGTTACCAGCACCTGTACTGCCATGCGCAATATATTTGGCACCTACTTTTTTAGCATAGTTGACAATTTCTATGGCCTGAACAATTCGTTCAGCACTTACCGAAAGAGGGTAGGTGTTGTTTTTAAGTACATTACCAAAAATTAGGTACTTTACTACTTTTTCATAGAATGTCTGTACAGCATCGATTGAGGTATAGGAAGTCGCACCTAGTTTAAGTGCTTTTTCCTTAATTTCCTTAATTTCTTCAGCTGAAAATCCACCAGTATTTACACTTACCGCGTGTACTTCAAATCCTTTGTCTTTTGATAAATATTTTGCGCAGTAAGATGTGTCTAATCCACCGCTATAGGCTAAAACTAATTTCATTTTAATGTGTTTTTCTGTATTTGATTGTTATGGAAGTGGAATGATGATTACAAACACTCTTTTAACAATTACTTACTTTTTTCTTCTTTTTTTCTAAGGAACAAACTTTCCTTGATACTTTTTAATCTTGTGAAGGCCTTACTGTTTACATGATTGACTTCGTCAGTTTTTTTCTTTCCGTTAGCATCATAGAGCATACCGGTACATAAACACATTTTTTGCTCTGTACGTGTAAGTATATCAAAGTTTTTACATGTTTGACAACCTTTCCAGAATTCTGGGTCATCGGTCAGTTCTGAAAAAGTCACAGGTTTATACCCCAATTCATAGTTGATTTTCATAACCGCTAAGCCTGTGGTAATACCAAATATTTTAGCATCAGGAAATTTCTTCCTACTCAATTCAAAGATTTTGGCTTTTATGCTTTTTGCAAGACCTTGGCCTCGATAATCAGGATGGACGATAAGCCCTGAATTTGCTACAAATTTCTCATGCCCCCAGACTTCAATATAGCAGAAGCCCGCAAATTTATCTCCGTCTAAGGCCAGTATGGCATTACCGTTAGATAGTTTTCTCCGAATATATTCAGGAGTACGCTTTGCAATACCTGTTCCACGAATTTTTGCAGAATCTGCAATAGTATCACAAATATCTTGGGCGTATTTAAAATGTGATTCGTTAGCAACAATTAAGTTCATTGCCAAATAGATTTAAAAGTGTAAAAAATAATTTTGATTTTCTCTGCGGAAATGGACTCACCTAATTCCATAAATATATCTTACCCTTACGGGCGACGACGGCGAGATGTGAACGGACGCGCAAGAGCAACTGGGCTTACGGTACTATATAAAAAGTAGATTTTTTCGTTCATTACAGGGTAAATGTACAAATTATATTTATTTGACATCACCCTTGCGAAAATTTTTACAAAAACTTTACTTTTTGTTATTATGTGCAACTATTTCATAAATTAAGAAGCCATATACTGAAATATATTCAAGAGCGAGCAGCCATAAGTTTTCTTTAAAATCTGGCTGGGAATACGCAAAATAACTTAGTACGATGGCAGCAGACCATATAATGGCATAACGGTAAGAAGTAAAGATGGCGAGAAGAACTAAGAAAATACAATACCAAGGGTGCATCGTGGTCGACATGAAATAGTATATAGCCAATACCCACATCATTGAGGCAAGTACCCTATTTAAATCTTTTCTTTTAGGTAGAAATGTAAAAAGCACTACCACTGTAATAGTCAATATAGGGGTGATTTTACCGTATATTTTTATGAATTCCCATGGCTTGGCATTAAATTGAACTGCCGTGCGCTTTACTATATTATAGATACTTGCATTAAACTCAAAATTTGAAAACCAAAGGCTTAAGGTTTTGGTATAATTACCAATGAACTCTGGTGTGTAGAAGGGTATAAAAAGTAGAACAGAGGTACTTCCTATGATTAAATAGAACATGATACTTTTCTTCCATCCTAAATAGGTGAAGAAGAGAGGCAAGAATAATAAGGGTACTAATTTAATAGAAATGGAACATGCCAAAATTACTGCAGCCCATTTCCATTTCTCTATAGATAAAAGAAACACAGAGGAAATAAAGAAGAATAACATGACTCCCTCAAAATGTAGGTTGCCTGTAAGTTCAATAATGACTAACGGATTTAAAAAGTACCAGAAAATTAATTGGGGCGATTTGTTGATGTTTTTCAATAGTTTTCTTCCGAAATAGAAGATACCGAGGTCAGCTAAAATAATCGTAAATCGCATTACTACTAATGAGCCAAACATACTTTTACCGCCAATAAGGGCTGCCAAACCGAATATAAGCTGATTTAATGGTGGGTAATTACTGTAGTGTTTTGCACTTAAACTACCCATGCTTTCATAAAGCTGATTGGCATTTGGTATTATAGTCGCAATGTTTTTTATCAACTCATTGGGCGTGTGTAAGTAAGGGTTAATGGCATTGGCTACTAAGTGCCCATCCCATATAAATCGATAAAAGTCTTGTGAAAGATTGGGTTCTGTAAATAAAAATATAAACCTAAAAATAACACCTATCCCTAAGAGAAATTTGAAGTTTAGCTTTTGAAACTGAATTAATTTGAAGCAGAGAAAAAATAAAGCAAAAAATAAGGTGAGTAGTTTTATAAAGTCCGTTCGCTCTAGGTGGTACGCAAATGTAAAGTAGAAAACGAAACTTAATACCGCTAATAAAAATGAAATCTTATGTAGTTTCAAAAATGTACTTAGGGTATTGGACATCGTTGGTTTGGTTTTGAGAAAGCTCAATATAAGGTTTTAACGGAATATATACTTAGCGCTCCATCATTTTGCCTAAAAGCTCTTTCATCATCTTGGCAGCCAAATAAGCAGTCATATCTTGAAAATCACGGTCAGGATTATATTCTACAATATCTGCACCGACCACTACCGTATCAATACTTTGAATTAAGTTGATGACCTGTCGAGATGAAAGTCCGCCTGGTTCATGATGAGATACGCCAGGCGCAAAGGCAGGGTCAAAACCATCCATATCTAAAGAGATATAAAGTGGATTTTCGAATTTAGGAATGTTGTCTAAATTTAAATTACGCATCTCATGTATTTCAACCTTGTATTTCTTTGCCTGTGCCGCTTGATGTGGATTTAAAGTTCTGATACCTACTTGAACCAATTTCACTGCAAAACCATTTTCCATAATTCGAGCAAAAGGGCAAGCATGAGAATAGGGGTCGCCTTCATAATCATGATATAAATCGGCATGTGCATCTATATGTAAAATGTCAAGTTTCGGGTACTGGTCATGATAGGCTTTTATAATAGGAAAGGTGATAGAGTGGTCACCGCCCAAAGTAAGCACTTTTGAATCTGTTGAAAGATGCTTTTTCGTGGTCGTTGTAATATCAAAATAATCTTTGATGATAAAATCACCTTTGTCTGCAATGGTATCGGTATCAATAGAGATGCCATACTCATTACATAGATTCATTGAATCGCTATAAAGTGCTTTTCTAATTAAGTCTGGTGCTTTTGCTGGACCCTTTTGAAACGAAGATTTGGCATCCCAATTAATACCTTGTATTATTATATTTTTCATCTTGTTTAAATGTTTAAATGTTTGATTTTTAAAGTTTTTAAAAGTAGTTAATACATGGTATTCGGGTTTTCAGATTTTTCAGGAATCAATTGAATGGAATCTCAATGCTCACAAATTTTTTCATTTGTATCAAATCTAAAAAAACCCATGGTAACATACTGATCATTGCCAGGCCATGTTTGGTGTGTATGTAGTGCAACCAAATTCTCTTCACCTATACATCGAACAAATTCGTTGCTTTGTTATTTTCTAGATTCAAAATTATAATTATAAACGTATATATTTTCTGTACTTTGCCAGCTTTAAAATTATACAAATGATTAAACATACCGTAACGTTTAAACTAAAGTATGCAAAAGGTTCTGCGGAAGAATCAATCTTTTTGAAAGCTGCCACAGAACTCCGTTCAATACCCGGAGTTAAAAATTTTGAATGTCTACGTCAAATTAGTGCGAAGAGCCATTTTGATTATGCACTTTCTATGGATTTTATTTCTATAGAAACGTACAACGAATATAACCAACATCCAGAACATACTACTTTCGTTAATACCTACTGGACTGCATTCGTTGAAGATTTTTTGGAGCTAGATTATGAATTGATGCAGTTATTGGGTATTTAACTTCATCAGTAAATTAATTGTTAAATTCAACAATTAATTATGCACTTCTTTGGCAAAGTATTTTTTGATGGCATGTGTGTAAATGTAATTATAGATTTTTATTTAAAACAAATGGGTTAAACCAAATGTTTCATTCTCATTAAGTAACTATATATGTGTCATCTAGCACGTAATCAATTTTTTAAAGGGTACCGTTTCTTACTACGGAAAAGCTAAAAATGAGACTTGTAATTCACCTAGTTTTTTATAGCCCACTACATTCATATGAATTGGGTCACGATAATACAAATCCTTATTGTATATGTTGTAACCCCCTAAAAGAAACTGGTCAAGAACCGGAATACCATGGAGTTCACAAATCATTTTTTGCATATCAACATGCTGTACCATACCTTCTGTGTAAAATGGATCATAGGCGCCTCTATCATTAAAAGCTTTACTTGATGTAAAGAAGTATATAGTTGCATTAGGGTTTATTTCATAAATCTTTTTAATACAATAGTTAATGCCTCCAGCCTGGGTGGTTAGTTTTTCAGCATTATAATTGTCAAATTCTGTATAATCAGTATAGGAACCTACTTCTCTATTATTCGTATAATCATTTGTTGAAGCCCAAAGTATATAAATATCAAATACACCCGCTTCATCTACTTGCTGCTGCATAGATTTTCCTTGTAAAGAAGAAAAACCAGCACCTGGAACTCCATAGTTTGCAATGGTCAACCCTAAATGTTTCTCCCATAAAACTTTTGCGCTACCACTTTCCGGAATAACGGAAACAGAGCCACCAAATACGGCTACAGATTTGCCAAAATTAAAAGACGCTTTTATTGATAAGGAATCTAACGTTGTTTGTGCAAAAATACTGCCAGATAATAAAAGAAATAGAAAGGTTAAATAATTGAAATGTATCTTCATGGAACTGAATATTTTAAATGTTAAAATCAAGTTATTTGTAGGTGATGACAAATAACTTGATGTGATTAAATATAGTGCTTTATAGTATTTTTTTGTCAGCTATCGTAATGGTTTAATCTTGGATTTATAATTCCGCCAAAAAATCTAATTCACTTTTCAGAAACCCAACTTTTGAACTTAATGTTGTGTCTTCTATGACCATAATGTTGCCAGATTGTTTGTCGTATGTATTCCAATTGGGTAGGTTGTCACCATTCGGATTTCCTGTTTTTGCAAAATTAACCCAGTAGGAGGATAGAGCGTCCTCTATTGTTTTATCCAAAGGTTGCCAATCTCGATTCCATGTATGTAGCGTATGCAGTGCATACGGTACTTCTGAGGTGTGAAAAGCACCGTAGTTTGGGAAGTTTTGCTTTTCGGGGGGTACATGGCCGAACTGATATAAATAACTTGATTGTGTATTATAATCTGCCAATAGGTGTGAAGGCACCCCCGCAAAATTTAGCATACCTAATTTACTTTTCATTTTTTTGACATCCTCATTTGTATCTGCCGGAAAAAGCGCTAAAAAAGAGGCTGCTTTATCACCATAATTTGCAATTGCTTCTTCCTTATATTCTTCAACAGTCATTTCATTTCCCCCTAGAAAATCTCCGTCACCTGTAACCCAACCAGAAATTACTGGTATCTGTTGCTGTTTGCCATCTTTAAAATAAGCTAGTAAATCTTTCGGTACAACGTAGCCGTCTTCTGTAATTCCGACTCTACCTATTTCTGAATCATTGCTTATACTTTGCAATTCTTCTGCAGGTAATTGCCGCAGTTCTTCAATGGTAGTTACTTTAGCTTTTTCCATAAATCGTTGCCCTGTAGCCTCAGCCTCATTTAAGGTTTGTACCCTATTACTCCCTAATAATCCACCACTTTGTAAAATGGCTTTGTGAAAGATGTTTTCGGCAAGGGGAGAGGCAATTAAGGTATTTACGCTGAATGCCCCTGCAGATTGCCCAGCGATTGTTATATTATTAGGGTCGCCCCCAAATGCATTGATATTTTTTTTCACCCATTTTAGTGCTGCTATTTGGTCCATAAAACCATAATTACCCGATGCATTATTGCCAGATTCTTTGCTTAATTCAGGGTGCGCCATAAAGCCAAGTATGCCAACACGGTAGTTGATGCTTACAAATACAACACCTTTTTTAGCCAGTTCTTCACCATCATAAATATCACAATTGGCAGAGCCGCTGGTGAGTCCGCCTCCATAAATCCAAACGATAACCGGCTGTTTTTCGTTTTCTGATTTTGCGGTTGTCCAAACGTTGAGGTATAAACAATCTTCATTTATAGGTTCGGGTTTGGCGATAAATTCTTCGGTCCAACAATAGAAAGGTTCAGGTGCATTTTGAATTGGGCTCGGTCCAAACTCGGTGCATGGTAGAATACCATCCCAAGCGGCTGTAGGTTGGGGAGCTTTCCACCTTAAATCACCTATAGGTGGTGCAGCAAAGGGTATTCCTTTAAAAACACGAACTGTTTTGTCTACGTTGAAACTACCTTCAATTTTACCTGTGTCTGTTGATATAACTGTTTGCTGAGGTTGATTACACCCAAAAAGCAGGCAACATATTAGAATGAAAAGTTGTTTCATAGTCTGATTTTATTAGCTTACCAAAGCTTAAATAAAGGTGATTTAGAGTAACCTTCTATTGAGCTTTCCTGTCGTTGTTCTAAGATACTACATACAGATGATTTTATCGTAAATGGAATTTAACGAACATCTTATCAATCTATAAAAAATTTCATCAAATTAAGAATGTTGTTTTATTAGGAATTCTTTAGGTGAAAGAATGGGTTTCAACAATTTGGTATATCTTTAAACTCCTTCCAAAATTATTTGGCATTAGCATTGACTAACACAACGATGACGGACTGAAATCAAACTAAACAATTATGAAAAAACTAATTACTACAGCCATTGCAACTACCTTCTCAATTGCTTTTCTACTACTATCATCTTGTAAAGAAGAAGTGAAGCCAGAAATTGACCAAACGGCGGAATTGAACAAATGGTTCGATGATAAATACGAAGAGCAATTACAAATGAGTCCGTTAGGTCTTACCGCTCAAGGACGCAAAGACCAGTATGATAAAATTGATGATTTAAGTAAGGCTGCAGAGGAGAAAGAATTGGCTTGGTATGCAGAAAGCACAAAAGAGCTAAAAGAAAAATTTGACTATGATAAACTAAATGATGCAGACAAAACTTCTTATGATTTATGGGTGTATCAATACGAAATCATTAAAGAAGGTGCAGTTTTTGAAAATATGGATTATGTGTTTGACCAAATGCGTGGCTTGCATACGCGACTTCCAAGTTACTTAATCAATTTTCATAAGGTAGATAGCATTTCAGATATGAATGCCTATATATCTAGAATTAAGGAAACAGCCAGAGGTATAGACCAATTGATAGTAAGAGCAAAAGAGCAGGCTGCTGCCGGTATATTACCTCCAAAATTTGCTTTTCAAACCGTTATTGTCCAAACAAAGGCATTGAAAGATGGTACACCGGTATTAAATGATATGAATGGTAAAATTGATGCCCTGGTAACTTCCGAAAAAATAACTTCTGATGAAGCTGCATCCCTTAAAGAGCAGTCTGATAAGGCAATAAATGATTATTTTAAACCCGCTTATACCAATCTATTAACTTGGTTAGAGAGTGAAGTGGATAATGCTGAAGCGACACCCACGGGCGTTAGTCGCCATGAGAATGGAAAAGATTTTTATAATTATAGATTAAAGGTTTTTACAACAACAGGATTAACTGCTGATGAGATTCATGAAATCGGATTGAAGGAGGTTGCCAGAATTAAAGGAGAGATGATGGCCATTAAAGAAAAAGTTGGGTTTAAGGGTGATTTAAATGCATTTTTCAAATTTGTAAATGCCGATAAACAATTTTTCTTTCCGAATACAGATGAGGGAAGACAAGGGTATTTAGATGAGTCAACGAAGTATTTAGATGATTTGACAAAGAAGTTACCAGACTATTTCGGAATCTTACCAAAAGCAAAATTACAGGTAAAAAGAGTGGAAGCATTTCGTGAGCAAGATGGTGCACCACAACATTATTCGGCGGGTACGCCAGATGGTTCTAGGGCAGGAACGTATTATGTTCACTTATCAGATATGAATGCGATGCCAAAATCTACCATGGAAGGTGTCGCTTATCATGAAGGAAACCCTGGGCATCACATGCAAATTTCTATTGCCCAAGAGTTAGAATCGGTACCTAAGTTTAGGACACAAGCAGGTTTTAGTGTTTACAGCGAAGGTTGGGGATTATATTCAGAAGCATTGGCAAAAGAAATGGGCGGTTACCAAAATCCGTATTACGATTTTGGTCGTTTAGTGAATGAAATTTGGAGAGCTATTCGATTGGTAGTCGATACAGGAATACATGCTAAAGGATGGACAGAAGCTGATGCCATTAAATACTTCACCGAAAACTCCTCTATTTCTCAAGGTGCTATTAAGGCAGAAGTGCAACGTTATATGGTAATGCCAGGTCAAGCAACTTCGTATAAAATAGGAATGCTTAAGATTCAAGAATTACGCAAAATGGCCGAAACAGAATTGGGCGATAAGTTTGATATTAAAGGATTTCATGATATTATTCTAGGTGGCGGTGCCTTGCCATTAGAATTATTAGAACGTAAAGTAAAAGCTTGGATAAGCACGCAGAAGTAAATAATAGCTTTTGAAACCAAAGTTCAGTAAGGTATATTTATCTTGCTGCACTTTGTATTTAAGGTAGTTTGAGCAACTCAAATAAGTTCATGTGACGAAAAAAGAAAATGAAGCGAAAAACATAAAGAAGCCATGGCCAACTAAAGATGCTATGGAGCAGGTGTATGCTATGCAACTTTGGGGGAAAAATGATTCTGTTTTTTATTCTGGCGATGGGTCACATTATCCTGAAATTGTGAACCCTTATATCGACGTTGTAGCCTTCTTTTTAACCTCCTTTGAAAGACCCATAACCGTTTGCGATTTAGGGTGTGGAGATTTTAACATTGGCAAAGAGCTAGTAAAGTATTCGGCGAAATATGTTGCTGTAGATATTGTAGAAGACCTAATAGCATATAACAAGAAAAAGTATAAACAGGAAAATCTAGAGTTTGAATGTTTAGATATTGCTGTCGATGATTTGCCAACTGCCGATTGTGTATTATTGAGACAGGTATTACAACACTTGTCGAATTCAGAGATTGAAAGTATTGTACATAAGCTAACTGCTTTTGAATATGTAATACTAACAGAACATTTACCCGAAGGTGATTTTATACCTAATATAGATATTATTTCAGGACAGGGAATTCGGCAAAAAAAGCAAAGCGGAGTTAACCTTTTGGCTTCGCCATTTAATTTTAAAGCTAAAGAGGTAAAACAATTGTTATGTTTCAATTTAGAAAAAAATAAAGGAGTCATTGTTACTACGATGTACCGACTTTTTTAATCGGGTAATGTATAATCTAACGAATTTTTAGAAAAACAAATTAGTCTATCTGATAAATGTCATATTATTAATAGTAACCGTTGCCTAGTTTTGAATGTAAAATAAAAATAAAATTACATGAGCAAGGTAGAGATAAACCAAGGAGAGATAAAAGTGAAGTTTAATGAGTCAAGTTCGGGTAAATTATCATTTGCTGAATTAGGAATAAAAGATGAAGATGTAAATGTTGATGGTGGTTTACTTCGTTTAGTTTTTGATTTTGAAGCAATAGATGATTTCAAGTATTATCAAACCCCAACGATAGAATTATTTTACGAAGAAAATATGGCTGAAACTCATTGGATATGTGAGTTTAATGGAAAAACAGTTTTAGATAAATTGGATAATCATGGTCACTCAACTATTTTGTTATTGAACAGAAAGGTTTTGAATAATCTAGAACAACATCATGAGAATACATTAATTGTACATGCTGAATTTCCCCAACCAGCGAACTTAAATCTTAAGGAATCTTACGTGCATTTTTTTAAATAAGATTAAAAAGAGAAGATTGCTCAAGATAATTGAGCTACGAACAGTACTGAAACTAACTAACATTTGCTTTCAACCTAATATTTCGTGAACTTTATTGCCTGCCTTCTCAAAAGGCAGGTATTTTTTTGAGATAGTTATATGCTGGATTATGTCAAAGTTATGCGCAGTGCGTAAACAAGGAAACTTTTCATTTTCGCCTGCCTTCCGATAGGCAGGTCTGAGGAGGTAACAAAACTTATCGACCGCTCGAATGTACCTTTTATGGTACGGGCAGGTTTTAATTTATTTTTTCTATTCTAAAGCTAAATCCAAAAGATATTGCTGATTTGATAAACCTACAGGCAGGCAGATATACACTGACCTTGGTGAAAAAACTAGGAGTCTGTATTAAGTATACAACATCGGAGTTAGTAATCTAGTGACTTTATAGTGTTTAACAAAAAAACATAAAGCAGAATAAAGTTACTATAGGTTTAGGAACTTTATTCTGCTTTTTAAATATTAAAATTCGATTAGTTCATAAGGTCTTTACAACCTGCATCAAGGGTGATGTATTGCAATTGCTGGGGTTCTTTTTAAAATAGAAGCTATTAAAATAACAATTTTTATTTCAAGAATAATCCTACGCCTAATTCTGAACCTATAGACCCAGGTTTTAGATGAAGATAATTTTTACTGGTAGGATTTTTATCCAATTCAACAGCACCTTTTTTCTTGATAATGACATCATTTTTATAAATTAATTTTGATGTATCTGCAGGCTCGCCGTATCCAAATGCGCCACCATTTTTATTCAACAATTCATTATAACCAAGTACAATTGAATTTGATAGATTATAGGTCATCTGCTCGTTTTTGCCAATTTCCCAAAATACATTCGTATTGGATACAACATTATTATAATATTTAAAATCTGAGGCTACTGTCCAAGCCCAAACAGCACCACCGTAATTATCAACTATCAAATTATGATGCATAGAACAACCTACTGCAGGTTCATTTGATTGCCAAAATACAACTGCATCTTTCACTCCATAAAAAACACAATGGTCTACCTCTATTCCGTGACCACTAGCAAGGATTGATAGGTGATTCGGTATAGCATGAATATCGCCTAAAAAAAGACATTGTGTTATTCTTAAATCAGTCAAGTCCATACCTTCACGAACTATCGGGTAATTTCTTTTAACATATCCTTCTTTGGGGGTTTCATGAACAGGGGTTCCTAAAATACGCAAACCTTGAATGGTTACATGGCTTGTTTCAATTTGAAGTCCGTAAGAGGCTCCATGTAAAGGGTCATCATTGCCATATGGTTTGAAGTTTAAAGGCATTGTTGAAATAATAACTGGCATCTTGCCTTGATCCCAACTAACACTATCTGGTAAAATTTCTGCTCTAATAGTCAAACGGTTTTCTTTTGTAAAGTGCCAGTTTGCAGGATGAAAAGTTACAGTCTTGTCCAAACCATGTATACCTTCTGATAGATATATAGTTATTGACCCTTTTCCGTTTGCGTGATTTATGCGTTGCGCAGCTTCATAAACCGATTTGATAGGATGATCTTTAGTGCCTTTATTTAAATTATCTCCAAATTCAGGATTTACAAAGATTTCCCCATCCTTTGGTATTGAATTTAATTGAGCTGTTGCAACACATCCCCAAGAGATAAATAAAATAATGAGTAGTGTTCTAATAGGTTTATACATGGTTTCTGGATTTTTTTGAATACTCGATTTGAAAATATTTTTTTCAAAGGTATTCAACATTTCCACCTTGTTTCATTGACATTTGTCAAGAAGTCAAGAAGACTTGGGGTATTGATTAATCAACAATCTTTGCTCGAAGGCGGCTAAGTGTTTCTGGGGATACCCCTAAATGCGAGGCTATCATATATTGAGGTACTCTTTGAATTATACTTGGGTATGAAGTGTTGAAATTTTTATACCGTTCTTCTAGAGATAAACTAATCAAATCAGATGTTCTGCTTAGGCTTGCCATGTAGGCGTTAGTCATTAAAATTCTCATGTAAGATTCAAAGGCTGGTGTGGTTTCAATTAATTGATCATGGGCTGTTTTGCTAATCATGGTGAGTTCACAATCCTCTAAGGCATCAATATAGAATCTTGCAGGTTGTTGCTTCATAAAACTGTTTAAATCTCCCGCAGTCCACCCTTCAAGCCCACAAAAAAGATCACATGCTCAAATCCACTTTCATCCTTCAAATACGTTCTTAATACCCCCTTTTCGATGAATACGATGTGATTGCAAATTTCATCGGCACCTAGCAGAAATTGGCCTTTCTTAATTTCTTTGCTTTTAAGATTTTCACCGATAGCCGTTTTTTCATCATTGCTCAATGCAACTTTTTCCTTAAAGTTTTTAAAGAATAATTTAAACATGTCTTACTCTTGGCTTATTTGATTATTAGTATCATTTTTTTTCATATTCTAAATGCCAAATTTATTAATTTGGACACCTTTACAAAGGGCATAACCTTTTTATTTAGCACTTGCTAGCTATATGTAATGCAATGTATTAGTGGAGGTTTTTTACTTCTTCAATTTCACTTTCTATTCTTTTATTAATATCGACTTTAGCATTTGTAAAAACAAAGAGCATTGTTTTATATTCTCTTGCATATTGATTGGTTATTGAATCTACCAAAGATGCTGATTCAAAATATGGACTAGTTTGGTTAAACTCGTTATCTTTCTCTTTATAATTCTTAATCCTTATGAGGTTAATATATTGTTGTTCAAGATTAAACCAGTTAATATAATCTGCATTAAAAGAAACCGCTTTTAAACCTTCTTTAGTATAATAATTTATCGCTCCGGCTTGTCCATAATTATCACAAAGTATAAGTGTTTGGCTTGCGTTGGGTATTTTAATATAAATGGAATCTACTTTTTTTGCTAATTCTTTCCACCCAAGCATATCTGCATAATCTTGTGGTAGCAAATGGTCTTTACCATCTTCCCAACGAAGTAGTCCCAGCTTTTTATATTTATCAGAATGCTCAATTATATATTCCGGACTTTTATTTGGGAATGCAATATTGAACATTGGAATAAAAATTAATATGGGAATTGAGATAGCTAGTGGTTGTAAATATTTTTTCCATCCATCCTTTAAAACATGGGCTAGAAATACTGAGCCAAATGAAATATAGATAGGATAGAGACCTATTGCATAATAGTCTTTAGCTTTAAAAAAAATAAAAACGATTAGTGTGCAAAAAAATGCCCAAAAGAAAGGTCTATATGTTTTGAAAGGTTTGTAGAATAGTAGCGCATATAAAGCTGAAATGATTACGAATAAAGAGCCAACGAAAAACAGTAATTGTGATTTTAAAAAATCAATCCTGTCCACATTTACCAATTGTGTATCAGCTAACTCATTTAAATGATGAATAATAGGAAAATTATTATTGTATTGCCATAAAAGGTTAGGCGCAATGAGAAATAATCCTAAAAGCATAGCTTCGTATAATTTCTTTTGACCGAAAACCTTACGTTGTTGGCTCATTAGAATTGCGGGTGTCAATCCCAAAAGCAAAAAAACGATATTGTACTTGTTTAAAAATCCCAGAGCAAATACAAAGGCTGCCACAAAAAGCCATTTTAATTTTTCAGTGTTGAAATATTTAATAATAATGAAGTAAAATAGGGTCCAGCTTAAAACGTCAAAAGAATTAGGCTGATATAAGGTGTTAAGGCTTAAAAGGGAAGAGAATAAAACACAGGTTGCTCCTAAAACTAATGCAAATAAATTTCCTTTTAATTCCTCAATTGCTTTCCAAACTGTAAGAATGGTCAAAGCGCCAAACAAAGCCGGAAAGAACTTAATCCAAAAAACTGAATTTCCTAAAAGGTAAATAATTTTCGAAATCCAAGAAGTGAATGGTGGAACAGATAAATATCCCCAAGCCAAATGATGACCTAAATCAAGATGAAGATACTCGTCTCGTTGTAAGTCATATTCAGGGCTTATTAAGGTATATTGTAGTAAAAATTTTAAAATTATAAAACCAACTAAAATTAGTCCCTTCTTTGTCATTGAATTCTGAAGTTTTGTTAATTTATCGAAAACATGATTGTGCATGGTTAAGTACCTAATTTAGCAAAATGAACTAACTATAAGAATTTTCAAAGGAAATTTAAGTTAAGCTGGAATCAAGTAATTAATTATTCATGGTATTCTACGCAGCTTTTTATTTCATCTAATGTTATTTCCAGTTTTCCATTACGTATGCCTGCGAATTAGGCAAGAGAAAGCATTAAATGACTTCCGGAATATAATACTATATTCTCTAGTTATGTATTCTGATTTTTTTTCAGATTCTTTGTTTAAAAAGTTCACCGAAAATAGACCTTCTCCAACAACTTCGACTAAGTCGGCTCCTGTGAAGGCTCTATAAATGGTATATAAAAGTGTAATACTCCCTAAAATAGTTAATAATAGTTTTGTCCTTTGCTCATATTTGACTTATTAAATAGTTGATGAAATAGCTTTTTTAAAAATTACTCAGAATGGTTTTGCGCATTTAAATACATGGTTGATTTTCCGCCAAGTAAAATCAGGCGCATAAACTTGAGTACACTTTAAGACTTGACAAAAAGTGAGCATTAATTATGACACATTGTTAACAATAGTTTTATGAATTTAACCTAGAGTAAAAGTGTAAGTTTTTATCGATTATAAATGCTATATCAAAACGTCTTGTAATACTTTAAAATAAATTTAATTATTATGTACTTTCGACCTGTCTAAAGGCAAAAACTATGGAAGGTGATAAGATGCTCGATTATATTAAAGATGTACTAAAAAATATGCCAATTGGCTGGTTGAATCTAACAACACATCGATTAGATATTTATGATGAAAAATTGGCTAAAGTTGAATTTTTAGATCAGTTTGAAATCTTAGCAAATGATAACAACTCTAATTTATCGGCACTCAGTGAATTGCCTACGGCTTTCGACTATATCCGCCTGGGTCATCCATTGTCTTGTATATTAGAATGGGCAATTGCTAAATTAAACGACCTATCACCAGAACAGGTAATAAGTTTTTTGTCAAAGACAAGTCCTATTTTGGCAATTTTAAGAAAGAATTTATTAGACAATAGAAACACTCAAATCGCTTATGCCGGTGAACTACCCAGTTCTTTTGATATTGAAGTTTTAAGAACTATTTATGGGTATACGTTTGAACTAAAGAAGGTCGATAAAGCATCGGACATATTAGAATTTGATGGTAGTACAATTTTCGTATCACAACAAAATGAAATTTCTTCTGTTAACTTCAATCCAAATATTGACTTTTATATAAATCTTCATCCTGATTTTGGAAGTGTTCTATTGGTAAATGGTGAGCAGAATAACAGTTATATTTCAGAAATTCAGCATGTTAGAAGAAGAGAGACGGTTGCAATGACACCAGCCAATTGTCTCGGAGCTCTAAAGTCTTTAGTAAAACAACCTTCTTTTGATACTCCTAAAACGAATGTAGTTGAAAACAAAGCTATTGTGTTGGATGCAATAAAAGAGGTTAGTGGTGCCAATACAACCCCACTTGTTGCTTCAAGCGGACTATCGGTTCAATATGCTATTTTAATGGGGCTAGTGCACAATGCAAAAGAAAATCATAAAGGAAAGGCAATCAAAATTGTTGTTCCTCCTAATTGTTATGGCGGAACTAACGATCAAGCAAGGCGTGTAGCTGCCTGTAGTGATGCTATTGAAATAGTGGATTTACCAGTTGATGGTGACAATGATATGGTTCAAAGTATTGCTATTGTTTTAGATAAAATTGCTAATGAAGATGCCATCCCTTATATCATCGCTGAAATTCCAACAAATCCTAGGGTTGAAGTTCCAGATCTTCATAAATTAAGAGATGTTTTAAGTGCAAAACGAAAAACGGCAAGTGGTAATGAGGCTATAGATCCAGTTTTTATCTTAGACCAAACGTTTTGTCCTAATGTTAACTTTTTAGGTGAAGCCGATATACTTTCAACAGTTAGGACTATTTCATTTGCTAGTGGGTCAAAATTCCCGAGCGGCGGTAAATGCACAGCAGGTTATTGTGTAGCCAATAAAAAAGGCGAAACCTTAATGGATAAAATAGCGTTGCATTTAAGACTTTGCGATAATGAAGCTACAGACCTGCAAATGGAAATATTGGCAAAGCAAATGCCATCAATGAAACAAAGAATTCATGAAGCTTATTTGAATACACTTGAATTTGTAAACTTTATAAAGGATACTTTACCAGCTGCTAAAATCAATTTTGTTTCAGAAGAATTGGCAAAAGAAGGATTTACCCCATCTGTTTTTTCATTAGATCTTCCCACAAAAGGGGATACCGTTGAAGAAAGAGAAACTTATAAAAGAGAACTCAATCATAAATTGATCAATTTAATGATTACCCAGATTCCTAATGAGAGCAAATATTGTGTGAGCTATGGGCAGTTAAAAGGTTGTTATTGGACCATACCAGCAACATCTACCCAAGGGACCACTAAAGAGGATGATAAGGATTATATAGCTCGTGTGTCACTTTCTCCAAATATGGATATTGAACTTCATAAGAAAGTCTTTTTGAAGTTTGTGGAAAGTATGTAAAGGCTGTTTTGGTGAAATTTAGTCTATGTAGCCTTGTTTACGCATCCAATCATCATTGTACATTTTACCTATGTAACGACTTCCGTGATCATGGAACAATACTACGACTACATCGTCTTTTGTAAAATGCTCTTTTAGTTGCAACACGCCTTTAATTGCAGATCCAGCAGAATTACCCAAGAACATACCTTCTTCTTTGGCTAAACGTTGCGTATAAACCGCTCCATCTTTATCGGTTACCTTGGTAAAACCATCGATGATGCTGAAATCAACATTTTTTGGTAAAATATCTTCACCTATACCTTCGGTTACATATGGGTAAATTTCGTTTTCATCAAAAATTCCTGTTTCATGGTATTTTTTAAACACACTTCCGTAGGTATCAATTCCCCAAATTTTAATGTTCGGATTTTGTTCTTTTAAATACTTGCCTACACCCGAAATTGTTCCTCCTGTTCCAACACCAACAACAAAATGTGTAATTTTCCCGTCGGTTTGTTTCCAAATTTCTGGTCCGGTACTTTCGTAATGTGCTTTTGCGTTACTGGGGTTGTCATATTGATTTACGTACCAACTATTTGGTGTTTCTTCAGCCAATCGTTTAGAAACCGAATAATAAGATCTTGGATCTGTAGGTTCTACTGCTGTTGGGCAAACAACAACTTCAGCACCTACCGCTTTTAATATATCGCACTTTTCTTTTGATTGTTTATCCGCTAAAACAAAAATGCATTTATATCCTTTTACAATCGCTGCTAATGCCAATCCCATGCCCGTATTTCCCGAAGTTCCTTCAATAATGGTTCCGCCAGGTTTTAGTCTTCCATTTGCTTCTGCATCTTCGATCATCTTTAATGCCATACGATCCTTAACCGAGTTTCCAGGATTAAAAGTTTCGTACTTAGCTAATACTAAACAAGGTAATTCTTCCGTAAGCTTATTGATTTTAATAAGTGGCGTATTACCAATTGTTTCTAGTATATTTTTTGCGTATTCCATAGATGCTTTTAAAGTGCATCAAAAGTATAAAACTAGATTGACTCAATACAATTATTGTTGCAGATACATCAATAATTGTTGTGCTTTTTATATGTAAGTCTTAGATGAAGTAAAAACTAAGGTTGGTGATAGCCTTTAAGAATATAGCGTTTTCCTAATGATGAATTTATACATTGAAAACTTGTTTTTGACGGTTTTGTGTATGGTTAGGCAACAAATTACAGATAGAAAATACCGCAGGAATGTTCGTAAGTCGGCAGTGACTAAGCAATTAATTATACACGTCTTAAGTTTGATTCTATTCGTTCATTTATTTTTTCAAACCACAAATCTCTTTCATTAACTACAAAGTCAAATTCTTTATTGTCATTTGTTATTATTCTAAATCCGTTGTCAATAATTTTTGCAGTTTTTCGTCTAATGATTTCCTTTATGTTTTTATATTCAATGTTCGTTTGTCCTTTTTGAACATTAATTTTATGTGATTTAAAAACGAGTTTTTTATCAGTTAAAAATATTTTTCCGCCAACTCCTTCCATTCCACGAAATAAATTTGCAGGACCTTCAATTTCAATTTTTTCTTCTGCATCTAATTCCGGCTTTATTTTTATTCCGATTTTATTAGAAAATTTCCCAGCCAGTTTTTCATTTATATAAGGAAACCCAATTCCAAAAAATATTCCAAAGAATATACCTTGAAATAATAAACTATTTATAGAGTAAAGTTTTTCGTCAGAGAAATAATCAAATAGCCAAATTATAAATGAAAACATAATCGCAGTTCCGATTGCAAATAATATTCGGAATTTCAAGCTTGGTTTAATCAATTTTGTTCCTATTTCCATAATTTTTTACTTAAATGCAGTACCACAATAATATATAGTTACTATATTTTTTTATGGTAGGTATTCAAACTAGCACACATATTCCTATTTACCTGTAATTTAAACAATCTTATAAAATTGACGTAAAAAAAAGGGATGGCCATTGGTCATCCCTTTTTTAAATATTTTATAATTGAGGTTTTATGCTCTTGAGGTCAATGATGTAAAGAATACAAAGCCAAAGCCTAAAAATAACATAAAATGGAATGGGAACAAACCGAAATCATTTAAAGGTATAGCGCTGTACATACCAAACATGAAATAGACCATTAAAGCAAATTCTAAAATCATATTTGGTGAAAGCTTTTTAGCAAGGTATTTATTTCCTTTCCAGCTTTGTTTCAATGTACTAATATTGAATTTTGGTGTACGAACAAATTCACTTCGCTTACCCATGTGGCCTTCTATTACAGCAATGGTATTGTGTAAAGAGAAGCCTAAGGCTACCGAAAAAAATGTAAAAAATATGCGTATATAATCTACAAAATTGTTAAAGCCACTACCTTGTATGCTCTTGTAGGTAAACCAATAGCAGACAAATAAAATGATGGTGCTTATGGCGAATAAACTAAGTAGAGAGAAAACCCAATCTAGGTGACCATAAGTATTCTTGATATATAATGATGGGATACTTAATATTGCTACTAAGAATACGCATAAGAACATAGAGCTATTCAGCAAATGCATAACCCCATGAAACTTGGTTTTAAAGGGTATATTCTTGGCTTTAATAACACTCCAAACGGTCTTTCTAAAGTTCTCTGCACCGCCTTTGTTCCATCGAAATTGTTGTGAACGGGCTGCACTAATTACCACAGGTAGTTCAGCAGGTGTCTCAACATCTTCTAAGTACTTGAATTTCCAGTTCTTTAACTGAGCACGGTAGCTAAGGTCTAAATCTTCTGTTAGCGTATCGCCTTCCCAGTTACCTGCGTCAATGATACATTCTTTACGCCAGATACCTGCTGTGCCATTAAAGTTAATGAAATGTCCTTTGCTGTTACGACCAACTTGTTCTAAAGTAAAGTGGGCATCTAAGGCAAAGGCCTGTATTTTTGTCAACGTTGAATAGTCACGGTTCAAATGGCCCCAACGGGTCTGTACCACACCTATCTCTTCATCCTTAAAATAAATAACGGTTTTCTTCAACCAATCTGAAGCTGGTAAAAAATCAGCATCAAAAATAGCGATGAATTCTCCCTTTGCTATTTTCAATCCTTCTTTTAAGGCTCCGGCTTTAAAACCTGATCTATCTGTTCTTGTTATATGCTGAATATCTAAACCGGTTTCTTGTAATTTAGCTACACTAGCAGCAGTTGTAATTACGGTATCATCGGTAGAATCATCTAATACCTGAATTTCTAATTTGCTTTTTGGGTATTCTATTTTAGCAATATTCTCCAATAAACGGTCCATTACATACTCCTCGTTAAAAACAGGAAGTTGAATGGTAACGAACGGAATTTCCTTTGGGTCTAGAAGATTAAATTTAGGAGCTGTTTGGTTCTGTCTTTTTTGAGACAAATAGTTGAATAAAAGATTTAGCTGTGCCAAGCTATAAAAGAAAATCAATAGTAATGATAAACTATAAATTGCTATGATAAAATACGCTAGTGCTAATTCCATATTATTTTATACTGTATTTGAAGATCCACCCCAAAATTTTTATGCCTGCAAATATACTACCTTTTACGGTTCCTGAAACTTTTGAGATACCTATTCTTCGTTTGTAACGTACTGGTACTTCGGTATATGTCATTTTCTTCTTTAGAATTTTCAATTGCATTTCCACTGTCCACCCGTAGGTTTTGTCTTCCATGTTCAATTCTTTGAGCTTATCGTACTTAATGGCTCTAAAAGGGCCTAAGTCTGTAAACTTTGCACCAAAAAATAATCGCATTAGAAATGTTGCTAACCAGTTACCGAACACTTGTTGCGGAGTCATTGACCCCTCTTCACGCAAATTTTTTCTTCTGGCCCCTACTACAAAATCAATATCATCTTCTAAAATAGGAGCTACCACATTATCTAATTCTTCAGGATAATCAGAATAGTCTCCATCGATAAATACGATAATATCTGGCTGTTTGGACTTCGATGCAATGTATTCTAGTCCCTTAAGGCAAGCATACCCATAACCTTTTCTTAGTTCTGTTATTACAGTAGCCCCAGCTGTTTCGGCATTTTTCACCGTATTATCGGAGGAGTTATTATTGACAACGATTACCTCAGAAACTGATTTTGGTAGTTCATTGACGACATGGGCAATAGAATCTGCTTCGTTATAAGCCGGAATAATTACTTTTATATCGGCCATTATTTTAAATTGGATAAATTGTTTTCATGTGTAAAGGCATTGAATGTTGACCATTCTTTAATCTTTGCACCATTACTATATTTTTCTGCAGATATCATTTTCGAGTCTTTATATTTTAGGCAGTAGCCATCTTTAACGCCCTTATTTATTTGGCATTTGTGATTTATACGTCCTTTTTTATCATAGAATAACCACCAGCCTATTTGTTCGTTTTTAAGATATTTTCCTTCTTTCGTGCGAATTCGATTTTCATCATAGAAAAACCAATATTTTTCTTTCTTACCATATTCAAAATAGCCTTTCTCAGCTATTTTACCATTCGGATGATAAAAGGACCAGTAATCGGTCTTAATATTAAAACGCATCCAACCTTCGCTAGCCAAAGTGCCATCTTCAAAATAGGTACGTTCATAGCGTTTGTCCTCAGAACTTATAAACGCTAACAAGACAAAGCTGATTAGAATGGCGTAAACGAATTTTAATAACTTCATGTTCATTTATTTAATCAGTTAAAATCTGTACCCAAATCTATTGCCAAAGATCGGGTAATTTTTTTACTCAAAGAATTTGTGAAAACCCTTAATATATTTATTGCTAAATACACTATTTGATTTCGTTCTTTATGTCGTATACGTTTTTTCCTTTTTTCAGCGGAATTTCAGTTCCTTGCCAAGACAGATTTCCTGCCATGGTAATAGGTAATGTTATTTCTGCGGATAGTTTATTCTTGGTTCTATTCAGCTTAAATTCTATAGTTCCTTTAGATGTAGGCAGTGACCCTACCATAGTTTTTAATTTACCGAAAGCTGGAGCAATACGTACTTCTTCAAAATCATTTTTCACGGATTGAATGCCAGCTAGATAATTAAAATAGAAATAAGCAGGTGATGCACTCCAAGGGTGTACTTCTGAACGTGTAGGTTTCTCAATACTTTCAAAACGCTCTAAAGTAGTGGTCATATTATCTTCAATCATTTTCTCCCATGGTTTTAGGGCAACATCGAACAATTCTGGGGCTCCTACTTTCTTAATCGCCTCAAATAGGTAAAAACGATAATAATAGGTCGCCTGTAATAAATCTTTATCGTTCAATATTTTATCAAGAAGTGCTCTTTGCTCGCTTTCGTGAATAGCATCGGTCAATATGGCCATGATATTGGTGTGCTGGTCATAGATAGTCTTATCTGGCCGTTCGGCAAAAATGTTTGTTTCCATATCAAAACAAAGGTCATAAACCGATTTTTTAATTTCTTCTGCACGGTTTTGATATACTAGCGAAGTTTGGTTATCCCCAATTTCTTTAAAAAGCATAGCTGCATTTTGTAATGCGTGTACATAATGTAAACTTACTACCGCAGAGTTTTCGCCGTCATTTTTTGTTGCCGTACCACTACCGTTATTAGGGCCAGTATACCAATCTATAAAATAACGATAGGGAGTTTTGTTGACTAGGTTAAGTTCGTTCATGTTCTTTTCAAAACCTGCCAATGTGTTTACAATGCCATCTTTATAGGTATGTATGAATTCTTTATCGCCAGATACATTGTAGTAGTCGGCAATCATATCGACCCATACCAAAGAATATGTAGGGTAAATAAATGTAGAACGAAGTGGATAAGCACCAAGAATATTACCGTCTGAATCTCTAGAATGATCAAATTGGCGAATAGCGTTTTTTGTATGCTCAGTATTACCACTCATGGCTTGCCAAACTAACCCTTGAATTTTGGTGTCACCTACGTACTGCATGGTTTCATAGTAGGCATCACTTAAAAAATAGTCTTGTGTGCAGATATCGATAGTGCGTTTGCAGATATTGAAAATTTGATTGTATAGTTCATTGTCTGAAGTGAACTGGGCCACAGATGGTATGGTAGTTCGTGATCGATAATTCTTGAAAGAATTTAAAACTAAGGGCTGCACTTTAGTTTCTATTTCGAATTCAATAAAACGAAATGTCCGCATCCAATTCGGTATAAATTTCTGTGCATCTTTTCCATTGGAAATAATAAGGTCGTAATACCCTAAAAGTTGTTTTCCTTCCAAGTTATTTCGGTCACCTTTTTCATTGTTTGGGCCAAATAGGTTTTCAGCATATTTTATACGGATAGATGCATTTTTTCCTTTACTGAATAGCAATTCAGGAAATCCGTTGGTTACATATTGCTGATCTATTAGAAAAGTAGTTTTTGTATTTGCAGGAATTTTAAGTTCATCGCTTACTGGAAATTTTGTGGTAATAGATTTTGAAGATTTTACTATACTTCCTATTTGTTCTTCATCCCAAGAAAGTAATGGTAGATTTCGAGGTTCAAGTAAATACGCTATTGAACCTCCCATGCTACTGGCATTCTCAAAAAATTCAGTTTTTTGCCAGTTGGTATCATTATAATCTAATAATTCCCATCCGGTAGGGTAGGCATTTAAATCAATAATATCGGTAGGGTTGTTTGCATAGAAGCCACCGACAATTGACTTTTCTTCATCACCACGCCAAACAACTTCATTAGCTTTATACGAATCATCTATAGCACACAACCAGGCACCTTGCTTTCCGGTGGTGTTCAATTGTTCTGCATTTATAGTTACCCCGTTCACCATTAAACTTGTGAAGATAGACTGCATACCTAAAAATCTTCTTTTCCCGAAATTAATCACTTTTACAGCTAAGATGTTTTCGCCTTTTTCTAGGTAGTTTTTAAGGTTTAAAGTTTCATATTTATAATGCTGAATATCGCTCAATTGCGGGCCATGAGTAACTAATTTTGCATTGACATACAGAAAATAATGGTTGTCTGCAGAGATATTAATAATGAAATCTGCGCTAGTATTGTCTACTTTAAACGTATTTCGAAAAAGTACCACACGGTCTTCACCACCCAAAATATCTGGGTGGCTTACCCAGCTGGCATGTATGTTTTCGGGGCCATAAATTACTTCAGGATAATTGAGTTCCTCCTGGGCATAAAGTGGCAGGGAAATTAAAACTAGCAAGAGGAAATGGCGTATCATTTAAATAGAATGTATGTTGAGTTGAGAACAACCAGTGTTATAGCTATGAAAATAGGGTAAAATAAACTGAACCTTAACAATTGAAGGTGAAATTAAATGCGCTATTTTTTATTCACCAAATCCATAAGGTTAACATCATTACCTAATAACACATCTTTAGAATTGATACGGCCTTTCTCAGGTCCGTTTTCTAATTTCAACACGCCACGTGGGCATACTGCAGAACATACTCCGCAACCTACACAGCTAGAACGAACTATATTTTCACCCTTTTGAGCATATGCTCTAACATCAATACCTTGTTCGCAATAAGTAGAACAGTTACCGCATGAAATACACTGCCCACCATTTGTTGTTATTCTAAAGCGAGACTTGAATCGTTGTACAAACCCTAAATAAGCCGCTAAGGGGCAACCAAATCTACACCATACTCTATTGCCAAAAATTGGATAAAAACCTGTGCCGATAACTCCTGCGAAAATGGAACCTACTGCTAAGCTATATACATTTTGTACGCTCTGGGTTTTAATACCTAGAACAGTACCTGTTTCTGAAAAGAAGCTGTAAAGGGTCATACCTGTCATTACAACAGCAAAAAGTAGTACGCCGTGAATTAACCAACGTTCAACTTTCCATGCGAAAAGTGATTTGTCTGAATGTTGTCTGTATGGGTCACCTAATGTTTCCGCTAGACCGCCACAACCGCAAACCCAAGAGCAGTACCATCTCTTTCCAAAGAAATAGACCATTACAGGAACGATAACTAAGGTTAGAATAATACCCCAAAAAAGAATGAAAATTCCGATACCACCACTATCTAAAAGCGTTTTTAGATTCCATTGAAAAAAGAAGTCATAATCTAAAGGAAAAGCATTCTTGAAATCATAATAGGGCATTTGTAAACGCACCATAATTTCTGGAATAAGAAAGGCAAAAACAATTTGAAAGAACAATACAGATGTTGTTCTTACTACTTGGTATATGTTGTTGCGATACTTTATATACATACGTACTGCCATTACCGACATTACAATACAATACATAAAGCCATACACGAACCAATGACCAGCAGGGTTGCCACTTAAACTTTCACTAATAGGGTCGACTAAATAGGTCCAATTAGTTGCATACTCTGGGCGGAAATATAAGACGAGGTAAAATGAAACCAAGAAGATAAATACCAGCCAAGCAATCCAACCTTTATTAGTAGAACTTTGATGGTAGATGCCGTCATTTTTTATTCCTTTGGGTCCTAAAAGTACCACTTGAGGCACAATAAAAAGTAGCGCGCCAATAATACCTAGTCCAAAGGTTAGAAACCACATAAGGCCTTTGTTTTCTGCTATAAAGCCAACTCCAGATTTTTTGGCAATAGATCCTGCCATGTCTCTACCCTTTGTATAAATAACCTTTTTGTACTCTTTATTTTTTCTATGCGTCGCATTCGCATTAGCTAATGCAGAAACAATTATTGGAGATAAGCTCTGTACGCCATTAAACTCTTTGTCTTGTATTTTGGTTTCTAAATCTTGAATAAATAATTCGCTTTTAATTGAATTATCTGACACAATTTCTTGAACGATGGTTTTGTCTACTTTGAACGTTCCAAGAAGCGGTAAGGCAGCAAATGTGCTTAGACCTACCAAAAAAATAACTATTCCTATATTTTGAAGTACTTTCATTTTTTTGTTCGTTAAGCTTTGCTAAATATTCGTTTCCAACTTTTCTTTTCTAGACGTATATTTTTATTGAAGTCCGCATTGTATTTATTTACAATTTCTGCCTCGTATAGTTTATAAAACTCAGGGTCGAAATTTGCATCTTTGAGGTAAGTCATTACATGGTCTACATCTTTGTTTTCGGTTAACCATTGGTCAAAAACCTCATGGCGCATGCGTATACCGAAGGTGTTGATGCCTAAAAATTTCATGGTGTCTTTATGATATGCAATAGTGATGCAAATTTTTTCTTTCGGGTGTCTCCAATGAAAATGATGCTCGTGGTCTTCTTTGCTTCGTTCGCTAAATACCCAACCATACGTTTGGTATTCAACATCTAAAAATTTGGCTGAATTAAACCAATGTCCTGGATTATATTCTCTAGGATTGTCACATAGGGTTTGGGCTAAAGCTTCACCCATCATACGACCAGTGTACCATACAGCCTCAATAGGTCTTCTACTACCTATGCCTTCGTGCTGTTCAGCACAGTCACCAATAGCATAAACATCTTTCGCGCTGGTTTCTAAAAATCGATTGACTTTTACACCTCTTCCTAATTCGATACATGATTCCTTTAGAAAATCAATATTGGGAGTGACACCAGCGGTTAACCCTACAACATTACATTCTATAATGTCACCTTTATCGGTAACTACAGCTCTAGCTCTTCCATTTTCATCAGATATAATCTCTTCTAAATTGGTGTCTAATCGTAAATCGATATGATGCTCTAAAATGTGCTCGTTAATCATAGCAGATTCGCCTTCTGTCAAGACCCCGTTCCAAAAACTCTTTTCACGTACAAGAAAGGTCACCGGTATTTTTCGAGAACGAAGCATTTCTGCCATTTCAATACCAATGAGTCCGCCACCAACAATAACAGCTCGGTTACAAATGGCATTATTAGGAGCATTTTTCTCAAGTAATTCTAGGTCTTGTTTTGAATATAGTCCTTGAACACCTTTTAAATCTTGACCTGGCCAACCAAATTTATTCGGTTTTGATCCTGTTGCAATTACCAGCTTATCATAAGTAATGGTAGAGCCATCTTTTAGGGTTAGTTTTTTTGAATCAGTTGCTACTTTTTCTACAAAGCCATTCACTAAATCGATTTTGTTTTTTTTCCAAAACCAATTTTCATATGGCTGAGTATGTTCAAATTTCATGTGGCCCATGTAGACATACATTAATGCTGTACGGGAAAAAAAATAATCACTTTCTGCAGATATAATGGTGATTCTATTATTCGATAGCTTTCGTACATGTCTAGCTAAAGTAACCCCAGAAATACCGTTGCCTATAATTACAATATGATTCATATAATGCTTTTGTTGGTCCTTGTGTCGGTATTAAAGGTAATAACTTAACAGCTACATTTTTATTTAGAAAGATTATAAACTCATGATGAGACTGTAGTGTTTTTTAACTTATTTCACGTTTTAATAATCTTTAAATGGGTTATTAATAATCACATAATTAGTGTTTTATTTAATTGAAGTTTATTGAGGAAAGTAAAAGAAATATTCTATAAGTGTATGGTAATGATTAAACGCACGACTTAAAGTAACTCGATAACAATACTAAATTTAAAGTTTCATGAAACGACATATCATACAAGCATTATTTTTCTTATTGATTGTGACCGGTTCATCAGCGCAAGAATTGAATACATTTTTTAACGAAACCGATAGCTTTTTAAAAGCTAATATTATAGATGGTCGTGTTAAGTATAATGCGATTAAAGAAACCCCAGAAGCTTTAAAAGCTATTTTACATTTAGCAAAAGATATTTCTGTGTCAGAGTCAGAAGTTATGAACTACCAAGCCTTCTGGATTAATGCTTATAATCTTATTGTGATAGATGGAGTCGTTAAAAATTATCCATTAAAATCACCGTTAGATGTTGATGGATTTTTCGATAAAGCTAAGCATAGTATCGGGGGTAAAATGATTACTTTAAATGGCATTGAAAATGAATTGTTACGGGCAAAATTTCCAAATGAACCACGATTTCATTTTGTATTAGTTTGTGCAGGTTTAGGTTGTCCACCGATAATAAATGAAACGTACACTCCAAAAAAGCTAGAAACTCAATTGCAACGACAAACAGTTTTAGCAATGAATAATCCTAGTTTTATTAGGGTAGAAGGTAATAAAGTTAATGTTTCGCAAATCTTTGAATGGTATAAAGATGATTTCGAAAGGGTAGGGGGTATAGTTGCATTCATCAATAAATTTAAAACTTCAAAACTACCTGAGGCAGTTCAATTGGGTTATTATCCTTACGATTGGACCTTAAATTCCAAATAGTTGAATTTCTTATTGCATAAACAATAGTTTGTTATTCATTAGCTGGTATTTCTTAACAAATAGTTATGTGTGTACCCTATTGCAACCTGCTGTAAATAGTATAATTTTAGGTGATTAAGGAATTTAAAAATGAAAAAATTAAGCCTTTTGTTTTTATTCGCCATTCAGTTTTCATGTTTTGGTCAGGCAAATAAGAAAATTAATGGGGTGAGTTTTGTTGCCTCAAGGGAGAAGGTGGTTCAAGAACAAGTGGAAGCTATAGTACAGGTAAATGCAAATAGTGCTGCCGTAATGCCTTTTGGATTCATCAGAGAAGTGAATAATCCAAAAATTACATTCAATACCGAACGACAATGGTTTGGTGAAACCAAGAGCGGAGCAGAACAATATATAGAAATGCTACATGAAAATGGTATTTCGGTTATGATGAAGCCACAAATCTGGATTTCTAAAGGTGTTTTTACGGGAATTCTAAAAATGGACAGCGAAGACCATTGGAAACAATTAGAAGAATCATACTGTGATTTTATATTGACGTTCGCTCAATTAGCAGAAGAAAGTCATGTTGATGTGTTTTGTATCGGTACCGAATTAGAGCAATTTGTTCAGAATAGACCAGCGTATTGGAATGGATTAATTACTGAAATACGTCAAATATATAAAGGGAAACTGACTTATGCAGCGAACTGGGATGAGTTTGACCGAGTACCCTTTTGGAATCAATTAGATTATATTGGTGTTGATGCCTATTTTCCACTATCAGAATCAAAAACACCATCAGTTGAGGAACTTATAGCCGGTTGGCAACCATGGAAATCTAAGATATCAACGTTGTCAAATCAAACTCAAAAGCCAATTCTTTTCACGGAATATGGATATAGAAGTATGGACTATTCTGCTAAGAAACCCTGGCTTGTGGATCGTACCGAAGAAAGGCCTAATATGGTGTCTCAAGCGAATTGTAAAGAAGCTATTTTCTCTGAATTTTGGGGAGAAAAATGGTTTGCAGGTGGTTATGTTTGGAAATGGTTTCCAAACCATGGTACGGCCGGTGGTGTAAATGACAACAGATTTACACCTCAGAATAAACCATCGTTAAAAATAATCAGCGATAATTATAAAAAGTACAGTGAATAGTCTCAATTTTGCAGGCTGTTAGTTGTTTCGAAAGATGGCACAAACTTTGTTTCCCTTATCATATGTTTAGGTATTTAATTTTAGTAGTTTTTATTGCTCAAGCCGCATTTGGTCAAGAATCGTTGAAAACGGTAACGGCCGAACCTGGCGATGGTATTCTTTCCCTTTTAAGAAAGCAAGGGGTTAATCCGTATGAAATATTTGATGAATTCGTAGCCTTAAATAATCATGATTTAAGAGATAGTGTGCATCTTATAGCAGGTAAAACCTATGTGATTCCGAAGTTCGAATTAGAAACAGTGCCAATTGTAGACTCGATACAAAAACAATCTACTGATGTTAAAAAGTTAGAGAGTGCTTCTTATGCTATTTTTGGTGAAAAGCATAAAACAGTAATAACCAAAAGTGAACGACTGAAAGGTAATGTGTATTATTTAGTTTCTGGTCATGGTGGTCCTGATCCTGGTGCAATGGGTGTTTATGCCGGTAAAACCATATCGGAAGATGAATATGCGTATGATATTACATTACGATTAGCGAAAGAATTATTAGCTCATGGAGCAATGGTCTACATTATTATACAAGATGAAAACGACGGCATTAGAGATGAGCGTGTTCTTGAAATTGACCATGATGAGGTTGCCTATCCAAATAAAACGATTCCCTTAAACCAAGTAGCAAGATTAAAACAACGTGTAGAAATCGTTAATGACCTTTATAAGTCGAATAAGGGTAAGTACCAGCGTTTAATTGTCACACATGTTGATAGTAGAAGTGTGGGGCAAAATATAGATGTGTTTTTCTATTATCATGAAAATAGTAAGAATGGTAAAAAGTTGGCAGAAAGTATTCATACTACTTTCGATGCCAAGTATAAAAAATATCAACCTAATAGAAGTTATGCAGGTACTTTTGAAGATCGAACCTCGCTTTATTTGGTTAAGAAAACGCACCCTGCAATGACATTTATTGAGATTGGAAATATCATGAATGCTAAGGATCAAGTTAGAATCGTCGATCCCGATAATCGTCAAGCATTAGCAAAATGGATTAGTGAAGGCGTGCTGTTAGATTTTGAGGAGGAATAAAACTTATATGGAGATATATTTTAAATAATATTGATGTAATTCATTAGGTCTAGCCCCTAAATAATGCTTTAAATGAATCATTGCAAAATGCCATTGTAACATTACCATTCCGCGTTCCTCATATCGCCTAGCAGAAGTTGTTACAGCTGCAGGTATAATCTTGAAAGGTTTTAATTTATACATTCGACCTATGAATTCGTTATCCTCATAAATGATATAGTTTTCATTAAAGCCGTTATTTTCATGAAATAGCTTATTGGTGATAAATAGCGATTGGTCTCCGCCACGACAAATCTGATGGTTGATTTTGGTACACCAAGCAAAAAATTTCAAAAAATTACTATCACTATTAAAGCGCATTTGAAAACAACCTACTTCATGACCTTCTTTTAAAGCTTGAAATATAGCCAAGTCAAAGTGTTTTGGAGGCAAGGAATCTACATGTAAAAAATAAAGAATTTCTCCGGTTGCTATTGCAGCACCAACATTCATTTGAACGGCCCTTCCTTTTTTGCTGTTAATTACGGTAGCACCATAATCACGAGCATTAGAAGGCGTTTCGTCACTGCTGCCACCATCAACAACCAGTATTTCTTTAATACGATTAGAGCCTGCATTTTTTGAAATGGACAAAAGAACCTTCTTAATGTAATTCGCCTCGTTCAATACCGGAATAATGATACTAATTGTGGGCTGGTAACTACTCATAAATATCTTTTTGCTTTCTTATGGTAGTAAAATGATAACTTAACTTACAGTTGCTTTATTAATTCTTGAAACAATTTCACCATTTTAGGTTCAGTTTTTTCAGCTATAGCAATAATTTCACTTATATCTACAGGCTTAAGATTATCTGGGTCGCATTCGTCGGTTAAAACTGAAACAGCTACAATCGGTAATGATAAATGGTTGGCTACAATCACTTCTGGTACGGTACTCATGCCAACGGCGTCTGCACCTATTAATTTAATCATTCTATATTCTGCCTTCGTTTCAAGTTGAGGTCCCACTACAGAAGCATATACTCCTGTTTTTAAAGAAATATCGTTCGCTTTGGCAATAGCTAATAATTTATTTCGCATGTCTAAATCGTAAGGTTCAGACATGTCTGCGAAACGCTCTCCATACTCACCTACATTCTTAAACGCCAATGGCGACCCACCTTGCAGATTAATGTGATCTTCGATCAACATCATATCACCTTTTTTGTAATTTAGGTTAACAGCACCTGCTGCATTTGAAATAAAGAGTTTGGTAATGCCAAGCATATGCATAACACGTATTGGGTATGTAACATCTAAAAAATCATATCCTTCATATAAATGAAAGCGACCTTGCATAACCACTACCTTTTTACCTGAAATGGTGCCATATACCAATTTGCCCGTATGAAACTCTACGGTTGCTAGAGGAAAAAATGGAATATGGTTGTAATGGGCGTCTATAGGGTCTTCGATGCTATCTACCAATTTTCCTAATCCAGTACCTAATACGATTCCTATTTCAGGTTGGTCAAAACCTTTGTTTTTAAGGTATGCTACAGATTCTAATAATTGTTCTTTAATCATGAATTTATATGTTTTAAAAAGGGTTGAAAAGCTTCAATATCCTTTATGTCCTCGTAATAATCTACGTCGTTTCTTGTTTCTAAAAGAGCAGTTTTCTTGTCGTTAAGGTCGGCAAGGGTATCCATTAAAACCGTTTCGGTGCCCCAATCTTTATTTTTAAAAAGTTCTGGCGTGTAATTTTTCATCCCAAGTAAATAATATCCTCCATCTTCTGCTGGCCCAACAACAAAATCGTTTTTTTCGAGTGCCTTAAATGCTTGTTCTATATCTTCCTGCGAAAAATCGAACATATCACTACCAATAATTATGATTTTTTGAAATTCATTTTGAAATCCTTCTTGAAAAGCATTCGCCATACGAGCGCCCAAATCATTACCAGTTTGTAGTTTCTTTCCAAAACGTTTGTTGTCCCAAATGTCATTCTCCCAAATCTCTTCAGAGTAATATACAATCTTTTCTGCGTATAAGTTACTTGTAATTTTAACGGTATGATTGAGGAGAAACTGATAAATATTCAGCGCCGACTCGTCACCAACCGTTGCCGCCAATCGCCTTTTTCCTTTACCCAGCTCAGGATTTCTTGTGAAAATCAGCAGTAGATTATTAGAGCTCGCCAGTGTAAAATCAATTACCTTTTCATCTCGCTCTTCTTTGTTGTCTTGTATTATTCCCAAAGTAAATTTTATTGATTATCCAAACTCCTACCTAATAAACCTTTATGCCTTCATGTAAAAGCTTACCCCAATGCTTGCTAAATGCATGTACACTATCGGTGGCTTTTTCTTTGTCGTTAAATACTTCGCCACCTTTATTTTTCCATTCAAAAATACCACCATGAAGATTAAGTATTTTGGTATAACCAAGCTTCTTCAACTTTTCACCAATATTTTCTGAACGTACACCAATTGAGCAATAAACAATAATGGATTGAGAAGTGTTAGGGATAGTTTCAAGAATTTTTTGTTCGTCAAAATTTTTATAACCTACCCAAATGGCATTCTTTAAATGGCTAACATCAAACTCTTCCTTTTCTCGAGTATCTAAAAACAGAATTGAATCTGACATAGATAAACTTTCAGGATAGACATAGGGTATGCTTTCTTTATTCCACGTCTTTAAAGCGCGATTAATATCATCTTGCCCAACTACAACGTTTGAAAAGCATAGAAGGGAAAATAAACTAAAAACTTGTAGATATTTGATTAACTTCATTGCTGTAAAGGTACTATTTTTAGTCTCCAAGGTTTATAGTTTAAAAGACGAGTTTATGGTTAAAATTTTGCAAAAGGTGTTTTTTAAATCGGGATTGATTATGCTTGTCATGTGCAATTTTAGCTGTAAGCAGGATGCGAAAATTCAAGAGATTACTACAGAGCTAGAACCATCTGATTATTATACGGAATCATATCGACCACAGTTTCATTTTACCCCAGAAGAAAAATGGATGAATGATCCTAACGGACTTGTTTATAGCAATGGTAAATATCATTTGTTCTATCAATACTATCCAGACAGCACTGTTTGGGGTCCTATGCATTGGGGCCATGCCATTAGTAAAGACTTATTGGAGTGGGAGCACAAACCAATAGCGTTGTTTCCAGATAAACACGGGTTAATATTTTCTGGTAGTGCCGTAATTGATAAAGAGAATACATCTGGTTTTGGTACAAAAGAAAAGCCAGCAATGGTTGCGATTTTCACGTATCATGATATGGAAGGAGAACAGTCTGGTAAAAAGAATTTTCAAACACAGGGTATTGCATACAGTTTAGATGATGGAGATAGTTGGACGAAATATGAGGGAAATCCTGTGATCGGTAATGATGGAATTAAAGATTTTCGGGATCCTAAAGTTTTTTGGAATGCTAAAGAGCAAAATTGGACGATGCTTTTAGTGGCAGGAGACCATTTGCAGATATGGAACTCGCCAGATTTAAAGGAATGGAAAAAAGTAAGTGAATTTGGGAAAGAAAAAGGAGCACATGGCGGCGTATGGGAATGTCCTGATTTATTTCCTTTAAAAATTGAAGGAACTGATGAAGAGAAATGGGTTCTTTTAATAAGTATTAATCCAGGTGCGCCAAATGGGGGGAGTGGAACACAATATTTTATTGGTGATTTTGATGGAACAACATTTACAACAGACCAAACAGAATCTCGATGGATAGATTTAGGCCGAGATAATTACGCTGGGGTTACCTATAACGATGCTCCGAACAATGATCGAATATTTATTGGGTGGATGAGTAATTGGGATTATGCGCGCGATACACCAACCGAAAAATGGCGAAGCGCTATGACGGTGCCTAGAAAATTGACATTGCGTAAAATTGAAGGCGAGGTTTTCTTGGTGAATTATCCTTTAGACAATATGAAGGGTATAGTGGATGAGACTTTTTCAGATAGTCAATTTGAGTTATCGAAAAATCAGAAGGAAATGATTCCGTTGAAATACGGAAATCAATCTGAAATTAGATTCACGGTCAAGAATCCTGAGATGACATTGTATTTCAGTAATGAAGCCGGTGATAACTTAGACATAGTAATCGATAGAAAAAACAAAATGTTGACTTTTAACCGTGGAAAATCGGGCAAAGTCGATTTTAGCGAAAAATTTGCTGGTGGTTTACAAAAGATGGATATGTCAAATTTGCCTGAAAAACCAGTTGAGGTGAAAATTCTATTAGATCATTCTTCTATGGAGCTTTTTATTAACGGAGGGCAGTATGTTATGACCAATCAAATATTTCCAAATGAATTCTATACGGCTTTAACTCTTGAGAATAATTCAAATGATGAATTAATAATAAACGATTTTAGCGAGCGTGAGATGAAGCGTATTTGGGATTAGATCTATCAATAAGTCATTTCTTTTGCTAAAGCTTCTAAGTCTATCCCTAAATTTTCTTTATTGACTTTAAGAATCTTTTCTCGCAATTCTTTCGGAAGTGTTTTGTAGCCTAATTTCGCCCCTAAAATCATGCCGGCAACTGCGGCAACGGTGTCATTATCACGACCGTAATTGACTATGAATTGCATTGTTTTATCAAAATCACCTTTTCCAAACTCAAGGCCTGTTACTAATATTTGCCAAATTTCTGCTGAGTGAAATGCAATGCCACGTTTATCTTTTTCTAGTATTTGATAAAGCATTTCTTGACGAATCCAATCTGTTTTTGTTCCGAGGTAACCGGAGGGTACTTTAAAGACAGTATTATTATTTAATAGTAAAGAATCAACAAAAACTATGTCGTTTATTCGGCGAACGTTTTTTTGTGCACCATCTAAAATTGCTAGTGGTATACGACCCACCAACCGACTATCTGCATACCCAATAGGGTCTATGAATTTAGGTGCGTTCATAATAGAATCAAGTTCTTGTGTTCTCATCGCCATATGGGTCATTGATGAAACTAAAGCAGTTATATCTTTAGCGTACCCAATATCAAAAAGGCTTAAGTCATATGCTTTTTGGTAAGCCTCTAAAGGAGATTTAGTAATAAGACCAATCATGGGTGAATATAATTGCCCTGCACATGACATTTCACCACCATAAAAACGATTCTGTGCTTCTAGGTAATCTTGGTTGTCCTTTTTGTAGGCTATGGCCACTCTTGCCCATTCTTTGATCCAATCTATTTTTTCAGTCTGTGTGTCGAGTAAATCAGTGCTTGTTTGAATATCTTTATTTGCGAGAGACTTCGTTAAGTTTTGGTAGTATTCTATGATGTATTGAGAGAAATTGTCTGGGTTTATAGAGTTCTGATTAGCCTTAAAATAATGAACCATTAGGCTCTTCCATCGCGTGTCGTCTGTAGTTGCCCCAGCCAATAGGTTATGTTCCCAAGTACCTTCAGGAGATTGTTCTCGAACGGCAGGCGTTAGTCCGTTAATAAAGCCATAGTTTAGTTGAATATCTTTTCTGTGCCACATTTCGGTAGATGCGCCCATAGCATCACCAATTGCAGATCCTACAAGTGCGCCTAAAACTTTGTCGTAGTAAACAGAATCTGCTAATTGCAATTTATCACTGGCATATGTGCTGTTGGTAGGTGAGGGAATGTCAAATTGTTTATTTTCATTTTTGCATCCAACAATACAAATTAAGATAAGTAGATATACATATTTCATGATAGTATCATGTTTTTGCTCATGAGTAATAATTGTTCTTTATCGGCAAGGGTTCTGCTTAACGGTAGTTGTGCCAAACCTATTAATCTCCTCATAATTTCAATGCCGGCAATTTTCTTTAAAAGTTTCATATCAATAGTTTTAGGATATGTTTTTTCAATTTTTTTGAAGTAAGAGGGATTATGAGTGGCTATGATTAAATGCGCTGCCATTACCCCAAGGTCAAATTCAGGAAAACCAACAAAGCCAAATTCTGGGTCAATAACATAAAGATGGTCTTTTTTAGTCATCCAACTACCTGGATAGTAATCTCCATGTAAAAGCGTATTTCCTTTCGATAAATATTTTTCACCAATTAGGGTCACTTGCTTTTTAAGGTTTTCATTTTCTTTAAAGGACATCGAGAGTTCTTGCAGCCCTTTTTGAATATCGTCTAAGGAGAAGCCATTATCTATAAGAAAAGGCAGAACAAAAATATGCTGGTGGTTAAGCTCACGCATTTTCATATTTGCAGGAAAATTGGTTGGTGTCGCAGTGTTATGAATTTGATAGCTTATTTCAATAAGTTTTTCAAATTGATAATCGCCGATAGTGCGTTTGTGGTAAATAAAACTCATATCATCGCAAACACCTAGATCTTCCATCACTAAAATGTAAGATTCAAGGTCAAACCCGATAATTGGCGGAAAATTTTCTTTGATAGATCCGGTGCTTATAGCGTCATAAAAAGTTTTTTCGACTGCAATTCTTTCTATTGGGGCAGGTATGTCTTGGTATTTCTGAACAAAGGGTCTAGATTGTTTTATAATTAAAGAACGTATACTGGTAGTTACACGAAGTACTACATTCATATTGCCTTCACCAGCCTTGGTAATTTTGGTTATTTTTTCATTTTCTTTTGCCCAGCTTTTAGAGGTTAGATAATTTTCTAAGGAACTGAAAGAGCTGTCTTCGCTAATTTGTATCAAAATCGTTACGTTTATAGCAATTGAAGATAGGTATTAAAACAAAAAAATCCTTACCGTTAAGTAAGGATTTATTGTGGTGCCTCCAGGAATCGAACCAGGGACACATGGATTTTCAGTCCATTGCTCTACCAACTGAGCTAAGGCACCATGTCGCTATAAGCGGCTGCAAATATAATTTCAATTTTATGATTTACAAACTAATTCATAAAAAAAGCGAATTGTTTTTTTAATTTATGATCTTTGTGTCATGAATTTGATCATTGATGCCGGCAATACAAGTGTAAAGTTGGCGATATTTAAAAAGACGGAAATCATTCATTTAGAGTCTGTTGCTGCCTATGATTTTGTGGCGGCGGTAAAAATAATTTTCAAGAATTATGCGAAAATTCAATTTGCAATTATTTCTAGTGTTGGGGCACTTTCTAAAGAACAAATGAACGTTTTGGCTATTTTTTGTGAGGTACATGAGCTTTCGAATACTTCAAAAGTGCCATTTAAGAACTCTTATGCCTCGCCTCAAACTCTTGGTGTAGATCGTTTGGCTCTTGCTACAGCAGCCTTTTATTTTAATCCGCACCATAATAATCTAATAATAGATGCAGGAACATGTATAACGTATGATATGTTGAATGATTTTGATGAGTATTTAGGTGGGTCTATATCTCCTGGTGTGCAAATGAGATATAATGCTATGCATAATCAAACTGCCAAGTTGCCTTTATTAGAAAAAGTAGAGCTCTTAGATTATATTGGGAATACTACTGAGAACTGTATGCATAGTGGGGTTATAAATGGTGTAATTCTCGAAATTGACGGTCTCATTGACCTATATAAGAGTCGTTTTAAAGATTTAACAATTATTTTAACAGGGGGTGATACACTATTTTTGTCTAAACGATTAAAAAATACCATATTTGCGGATTCTAAATTTCTCCTGAAAGGGCTTAATTATTTGCTAGAATACAACAAGCACTAAATGATCAGAAAAATTGTAATTGCAATTGTATACATGTCCACTATTGGTATGTACGCTCAAGATGGTACTGTTTCTCCCTATTCCTTTTTTGGAATCGGTGATTTAAAGAACGCCAGTACGGTAGAAAATCAAATGATGGGAGGTATAGGCATGTATGCAGATAGTATCCATCTTAACTTAAGAAACCCTGCTGCTTACGGTAAATTGGGTTTAGAGGTAATGGATAAAGAGGGTCTTGTGACCTATACTGCCGGCGTTTCCAATAAACAGTATCGACTTAAAAGTTTTACTGAAGAAGAGAAAAGTTCAATAACCAGTTTAGATTATTTGGCTTTGGGCTTTAGTCTAGGTAAAGGTTTAGGAATGGGTTTTGGTATTATGCCTTATTCTTCTGTAGGGTATAATCTAGTAAATGAACAAACTAATGCAAGTGGTTCGTTAACGAATGTCTACACTGGCCAAGGCGGTTTAAACCGTGTTTTTTATTCTGTTGGTTATGAGGTTCTAAAAGATGTAAGTATAGGGGCTACTGTTAATTTTAACTATGGTACTTTAGAAAATCAGCGCCTACAACAAATAGATGGTGTTCAATTTGGAACATTCGACAGACGTAGCTCTAGGGTAAATGGTTTCGATTTTAATTATGCTTTAAATTATTCGCCTATAATAAAAGATAGATATAGGCTACATTCATCTATACGTGTAAATACCCAGGGTAATCTGGTGTCAACGAACGATAGACAAATTGGTTCTTTTTCTGTAGCTACAGGGGGTAATATTGAAGAGATAGATGTCAATTTAGATGCCCAAAATCTAAAAAATACAGAATTAAAAATACCAACAACTACCACTTTAGGTCTTGGTTATGGGGAAGATTATAAATGGTTTGTAGGTGCTGAGTATAGTTTTCAAGCAATGAGCTCTTTTGAAAATGTATTTCTTGGAGCAGATAGTGTACGTTATAATGATGCAAGTTCAATTGCACTTGGTGCTTTTATTACACCTGACCATGATTCTTTTACAAGTTACTTAAAACGAGTAACTTATAGAGCAGGTTTGCGTTTAGATAAGACCGGAATGATAGTTAATGATGTTGATATTAATAACTTTGGCATAACTTTTGGATTAGGTTTACCACTGGGTAGAAGTTTCTCTAATCTTAATTTAGGATTTGAAATTGGAAGAAGAGGAACAACTAGGGCGAATCTAATAGAAGAGAGCTATTTTAAATTTAACGTAGGTCTATCTTTAAATGATCGCTGGTTCCAGAAAAGAAAAATCAATTAATAAAAATTTAGTACATTAACCACTTTAAAAAGAGAAAAAATGAAATCGAAACTTTACTTCACGGCAATAATGTTCCTTGGGATGATGGGGGTAAGTAATGCACAGGCTCAGAACCCTGAATGTATGACAAATCTGTCTATCTTTTCAGAGCATGCGAAAGTTAAAAATTATGATGCTGCTTATGAGCCATGGAAAATGGTTTATGAAACATGCCCTCAATTAAATAATGCAATTTATGTATATGGAGAACGTATCCTAAATGATAAATTGGAAAAGGCTACTGGTGCTGATAAGGAGAAATTCGCTAATGACTTAATGGGTCTTTATGATAACAAATTAAAGCATTTTGCATCAAAAACTTCTTTAGGTGAAACTGATGTAGATAAGGCGATGGTGATGTATGATAATAAAATGGCCGATGATGCTAAGATGTATAGCTTGTTAAGCGAAGCTTTTACTAAAGATCAAGAAAACTTCACAAATCCGAAAGCATTATATATCTATTTTTCTAGTTTGGTTGATGAACATAAAGCTGGTAGAAAAGATTTACAAGAAGTTTTTGATGTTTATGATGCTGTAACAGAGAAAATTGAATTAGAAAACGAAAAAATTACCGGTAAAATTTCTAAATTATTACCAAAAGAGGAGGCTGGGACATTAACGTCTAAAGAGAAGTCTCATTTAAAGTCTTATAACTCTTATTCTGAGGTTTACGGTAAAATTGCTGGTAGTATCGATTCTAAATTAGGTCCTTTAGCAGATTGTAGTAATCTGATTCCTTTATACGAAAAGAGTTTTGAAGAGAAAAAAGGAGATGTTGTTTGGGTAAAAAGAGCAGTAGGTCTTATGTTCAACAAAGAATGTACAGATGACCCAATGTTTCAAAAATTATTTGAAGCTCAGTTAAGGCTAGATCCATCTGCCGATGCATATGTATACGGTGGTACTTTGAAAATGAAGAATGGTGATACTTCAGGAGCACTTGCCGATTTCGATAAAGCTTTATCTTTAGAGACCAACAATGATAAAAAGTCTAAGATAGCTTATAAGGTTGCTGTGATAAATAAGAGAAAGGGTAGTAAGTCTACAGCACGTAGCTACGCTCAGAAAGCTATTGATGCAAACCCATCAAATGGTCGTGCTTATTTATTGATTGCTAATTTATATGCAACTAGTGCAAATGATTGCGGTAGTACTACTTTTGAAAAAAGAGCAATGTATTGGAAAGCAGCAGATATGGCAAGACAAGCAGGTAGAGTGGATCCATCTTTAGGTGGTTCTTCAAGTCAAGCTGTAAATAGTTATTTAGCAAAAGCGCCAAGTAAAGAAATGATCTTTAGTTCAGGTATGGCTGGTAAAACTGTGTCCTTCTCATGTTGGGTTGGTGGTAGTGTAAAGGTTCCATCGTTATAGTAAAAATGATACAAATTTTCAATTATAGAGGCATTGCCATGGTATGTACCATGGCAATGCTTTTTTTATCTTGTAAGGATAATTATAAAAGAGTAGGCGATGAGGCTGCTAAAAAAGTTTATCCTAGAGGTGTTGTTGAAGATTTTGTACTTACCTATACCGAATCTCCTGAAAAATTAGACTCTGAAGATGAAGGTACTTCGAAAGTTCTTGCGATTTTATCGGGTCCTATCCGTAATGACTTCGACCAGCTTTCATTTCCATATCAAACCTTTCCAGAGGGTTTGCTAGTGGAGATATTTAATGAAAAAAATGAAAAAACAACAATAGAAGCAGATTACGGAGTGTTGTATTCTGCAACTTCTATTGTAGATTTGCGTGGAAATGTACTCATAAAAGGGGATGATGGTAAAAAGCTAGAGACCTCTCAATTGTATTATGACCGTGCAAATGAGTGGGCATTTACGCAAGAGAAGTTTACCTTTACCAACCCAGATGATGGTACGGTGATGGATGGAGAGGGTATGGATATTCAAAAAGACCTTCAGTTTTTGAATGCGCATAAAACTTATGGTCTAATGTTGATAAAAGAAGAAAAGGATGATTAACATTTTAAGGTATACTGAATACCTATATATAATAGTAGCGGGTTTTTCTATTTTTAGAATTTTCACCGATTGGAATACGGACCGAAGTATGGCGTATTTGTTTATATTTTTTGCTATAGTATCTATTGGTATGTTTTTGTTTAGAAGAAGCTATCGGAAAAAGTTTGAACAGCGTAAGCGAGATAATAATACTAAAGAATAGTGGGTACAGCTGGTATTATCATTATTCTTTCGCTTGTTCTTTCGGCATTTTTCTCAGGTATGGAGATTGCATTTATTTCTGCAAATAAAATACACATCGAAATTGAGAAAAAGCAAGCTGGCTTTTTGGCTATGGTGCTTACTAGGCTAACGAAAAAACCATCGAAATTTATTGCAACTATGCTAATTGGAAACAATATAGCTTTAGTTATTTATGGTCTTTTTATGGGAGAAATTCTCATGAATTGGTTTACCGGAATGACCTCTGAAAATGCTATTTTAAAGATTTTAATTACAGATTTTAGTCTTGTAACGCAAACCTTGATTTCCACGTTTATCATTTTGATAACCGCAGAGTTTCTTCCTAAGGTGATGTTTCAGATATATGCAAATAGCCTGTTGAAATTATTAGCAATACCTGCGTTTATATTCTACCTGTTATTTTCATTTATTTCAGATTTCATAATCTGGATTTCAGATTTAATCTTAAAATATATATTTCGCACTTCTGGTGATGAGGTACAATTGGCATTTAGTAAGTTAGAGCTCGGTGATTATATTACAGAACAGATGGAAACTGTAGAAGCTGAAGATGATGTAGATACGGAAATTCAATTTTTTCAGAATGCTTTAGAATTTGCAGCAGTAAAAGCTCGTGAGGTTATGGTTCCTAGAACTGAGATTGTTGCTGTTGAAATGCATGAAACCCCCAAAAACCTTGCTAAAATTTTCACCGAAACGGGGTACTCTAAAATATTGATTTACAATGATACGGTAGATAATGTAATTGGTTATGTGCATTCTTATGAGCTTTTCAAAAAACCCAAGACATTAAAAAGTATTCTACTTCCTGTTGAGTTTGTGCCAGAAACAATGCTTATTCAAGATATTCTAAATACGCTTATGAAGAAGCGAAAAAGTATAGCTGTAGTCTTAGATGAATATGGTGGCACCTCTGGTTTAGTAACCGTTGAAGATATTGTTGAAGAACTTTTCGGTGAAATTGAAGATGAACATGATACGACCGATTTACGAGAAGAACGTGTAGATGAGCGACATTTTCTTTTTTCAGCTCGTTTAGAGGTAGATTATATAAATGAAAATTATAAGTTAGAGCTTCCGGTTTCAGATGAATTTGAAACGTTAGGAGGTCTTTTAGTTCATACATTGGGGGAAATACCAGAAAAAGAAGTAGAGTTGACCATAGAGCCTTATAAGTTTACTGTTTTAGAGGTTTCGAATACAAAAATTGATTTAGTATCAATAGAACTTTTAGAAGAACAATAACCGTATATCGACCAATAAATTAGGTGGCTTTTTAGTTTTTATTATTTCAATTAAAAATGGTAGTTTTGCCTCCCAATAACCACAAACGATTATTTTAAACGTTAATTAGAATGGCAGTATTAGAAAATATAAGGAAACGTACAACAGTGTTGATCTTGATAATAGGTTTGGCGCTTTTTGCATTTGTTATTTCTGGTGTTTTTACCAGTAGCAATTTTGGAGGTGAAAAAGTAGGTTCGTCCGTTGCCGTGATTAATGGTGAGGATGTATCTATAGATGATTTTAGACAAGAGGTGGAGACAGCTTCAAGAAGAGTTGGCCCAACTGCATCGTCTATGCAAGTTGTTAACCAAGTTTGGGAGAACACAATTAGAAAGAATGTTTTAGGAGCGCAATTCGAAGATTTAGGTATCGGTATTGAGCAAGATCAGATTGTTGATTTTCTTCGTACTACGGGATATGCGCAAAATCCTGAATTTCAAAACCAAGATGGTCAGTTCGATCCTAATATCTTTAAGCAAACAGTAGCAGATTGGAAGGTTAATAACCCAGCACAATATGACGCTTGGTTACAAACCGAGAACGAAATCATTCAATTGGCTAAAGAACAGACTTACTTTAATATGGTAAAGGCTGGTATCGGTGCAACATTAAAAGAAGGTGAGTTAGACTATAAGTTGGCAAACGAGAAAATGGATATTAAATATGTAAGAGTACCTTACTCTTCAATTCCAGACAGTACTATTACGGTTACTAAAAGTGAGATTGCTGATTACGTTAATGATCATAAAGAGGAATATAAGCAAGATCCAGCAAGGGATTTACAATATGTATACTTTGAAGAAAAACCATCTGAAGCAGATGAGAATGAGATTAAAGATGCTATTTCAAAACTTTTAGATGACACTGTAGAGTATAACTCTCAAACAGATCGTAACGATACTATTAGAGGATTTAGAAATGCTAAAGATGTATCTGCCTTTTTGGACAGAAACTCTGACACGAAGTTTGACACTATTTTTAAGGCTAAGAAAAATTTACCTGCTAGTGTTGCGGATACTTTAATGAGCTTGGGCGTAGGTCAAATTTATGGTCCTTATAAAGATGGGGGTTCTTATAAGCTTTCAAAAATGATTGCTCGAAAGTCTAACGGTTCTGTAAAAGCTAGTCATATTCTAATGCAATATGCAGGTGCTACTAGGGCTAACCCTGATGTAACTAGAACAAAAGAAGAAGCAGAGGCAAAAGCAAAAGAATTACTTATAGAAGCTAAAAAATCTGGAGTTGTATTTTCAGAATTGGCTAGAGATAATTCAGATGGTCCTTCAGCACCGCAAGGAGGTGATTTAGGTTATTTCCAAAGAGGAGTAATGGTTCCTGAATTCAATGATTTTGCATTTAATAATAATGTAGGAACAATAGGTTTAGTGGAAACTGATTTTGGATTCCATGTAATTAAAGTTGATGATAAAGAAGACGTAGTTCAGATAGCTACTATTTCTAGAGAGATTGTTGCGTCGGAACAAACAATAAACACCTTGTTTACTAATGCTACAAAATTTGAAATGGAAACTACTGAAGATGAAAGTGCCTTTTCAGCAATGGCTAAAAAAGAAGAGTTTGTTGTTCGTCCTGTAAACAAAATTAAAGCTTTAGATGAAAACCTTCCTGGGTTAACTAATCAAAGAAATATTGTTCAGTGGGCTTTTAATGGAGATACTGAGGTAGGAGATGTTAAGCGTTTCAATATCAACAATGGTTATGCCGTTGTTCAATTAACAGGTAGCTACGCAGAAGGTGTTATGAGTTCAGAAGATGCGTCTGTATTGGTTTTGCCTATTATTAGAAAAGAGCGTAAGGCGGCTAAAATTATTTCCGTTAATAAAGGTAAGGACATGAGTACTATTGCTTCAGATAATAGTGTTTCTATTTCTAATGCATCGGCACTTACAGTGAAGTCACCAACTATTCCAGGTGCAGGTAGTGAGCCAGTTGTTGTAGGTACAGCTTACGGTATGGCAAACGGAGCAACTTCAGGTTTAATTCAAGGTAATACAGGGGTATTCAAAATTGAACTTGTAAATAAGACTGAAGCTCCAAAATTGGATAATTACAGTGTTTATGCAAATCAACTAAAGACTAGTGCTGCAAGTCGTGTGAATACTTCGGTATACACCGCGTTAAAAGATGCTGCAAAAATTGAAGATAAAAGAGCTACTTTTTACTAGTAAAAGATTATAATAGTTATAAAAAGAGCATCCAAAATGGATGCTCTTTTTTTATAGTATCATTTCTTTGTAAGGGAGAATAGTTGAATACCCTTTGTTTCTAAAGTAAGTCATTTCAGATGCTGTTCCCGTTACCAAAACAAAGTCACCTCCCCATGCTCCTAAGCTTTTAATAGTGCCTGAGTAATCTGAAAAAAGGGTTTCTTTTACCGTAGGTATTTTTAGAGTTTCCGATAGAATTTTTTCATGTGTATTTAATAATGTAGCGAATTCTTTTAATTCTTTACACTGTAAAATTTTGTTGGTAATGGCATCAATTTTTGAGACTAAAGCAGTTTTATCAAAATCTAGATTTCTATAACTGTTGATGGCGTCACGACTATTTTTCTTTTTATTGAGATAAACAAAGTAGAGCTGGTCAGAAAATTTGGGTTGAAAATTAACTTCACTAACTGAAGGATTGTATTCGTTACTTCTATATATAATTGGGGTATTGTGTTGTGCACAAGCAATATCATAACCACTACCACCAAACGTCGCAGCTAATAAACGGTAAGGGTTCACATTTGCCCATTTTGCAATATTGGCAATTAAGGTAGATGAGGAACCTAGACCCCAATCTCTAGGGAAAGTAAGTTTTGCTTCAACTGAGTTATATTCGGTTTTACTTGATAAAAAGGAAGGGTTTAAGTGTTTTGCTTCCAATAAAATTTGTGCTAGTCTTTTAGAAATATCAGTATCTGAAGTATGTATGGTTTTTAGTTCAATTTTAGAAAATTGTGCACTAAACCAGATAGTGCCGTTTTCATTTAAACTCTTCCATTCGAATGTTTTTGAGTTTGATGTTTCTAATTTTAGAGATTGTCCGAATTTGGTAGGTAGAGCCAACCCTTTAGCACCATCTAAAATGGCGTACTCTGCAGTGAGTAGTAATTTTCCATTGCTATAGAGTTCCTTAGTCATTTCGCAATACTTATTTCCTTAGTGCGTTCAATTGTAGTTCCACTTCGTGATGAGTAACGATATTCGTTCTAAAATGGGTGACTAACTTCCCTTTTTCAAGGTCTGAAGCTCCAAGTTGATTTAAGATATTTAATAGATGCATTTTCATATGACCTTTTTGAATACCTGTTGTTACCAATGATCTAACTGCTGCAAAATTCTGTGCAAGACCGGCAACGGCAATAATTTGCATGAGTTCTTCGGCAGAAGGGTTTTGAAGTATTTCCAAGTTTAATTTAACCAATGGGTGTAGGTTTGTTAGGCCGCCAACAGTACCCAATGCCAAGGGTAATTCAATCCAAAATGTAAATATGCCATTTTCTATTTCGGCATGTGTTAGGCTGCTATATTGGCCATTTCTACATGCATAGGCATGAACACCTGCCTCCACAGCCCTAAAGTCATTACCGGTCGCTAAAACCACAGCATCGATTCCGTTCATGATGCCCTTGTTGTGGGTCACTGCACGATAAGGTTCAATCTGGGCTATTTTAATTGCTTGTATTATTTTTTCTGCCGTATGTTGAGGAGATATGTCTGCGCTTAATTGTAGCTCTTCTACAGGGCAGCTAACCTGAGCGCGTACCGTACAATTAGGCACGTAATTAGACAAAATACTCATGATTACTTCAACATTTTTTTCCTCATCAGAAAAACCATCATAAGTAGCTGTTTCTTTTTTTAAAGTTGCCGCAAATTGCTCTAAACAACTATTTATGAAATTTGCCCCCATAGCGTCCTTAGTTTGAAAGGTAGCATGTAGTTGATAATAGTTTTTTAGCTTAGCTGTCTTATTTTTTAAAACGATATCACTGATACCACCACCTCTTTTTTCCATACTAGTGGTGAGTGAAGTGCTTTCAGCTAGTAATTTCGGTTTTAAATAAGTAAAAAAACTACTAAGCTTTTCAAAATTTCCTTTAAATAAGAAATGTACTTGACCTACTTTTTCAGTTCCTAGAACTTCGGTTTTAAAACCACCTCTATTTAGCCAGAATTTGGCAGCTTTACTTGCTGCAGCAATTACCGAGCTTTCTTCTATTGCCATTGGTATGGCAAACAATTTATTATTAATCAAAAAATTTGGAGCTATACCTAATGGTAGGTATAAATTGGTGAGGGTGTTTTCTATAAACTCATCATGTAACTGTTGAATATTGGAATTCTGGTTCCAATACGTTTGCAGAATTTTTATTGATTGTTCTTTGTTTTGTGTGTAATTGGAGGTTACCCAATCTATTTTCTCTTCTTTCGTAAGTTTGGAAAAACCACTAATCGGCTCAGTCATTTAGGTATAACTTTCTTCTAAAGGTTGATATAACTATACGGCATTTATTTAAAAGGCCTTTTGTTTTTTATGAGAGTAAATATAAGCATATTGGTACGAACCTTTATATGTGGATTAAAGCGTTAAAAGCTGTTTCTTTTTCGGTGTAAATTGTGGTTTTTTAAGGAATTTGTGGTAAACTTGAGAGATTTAACAAAATTCTAATTTTTATGCGAAAAACACACTTATTTACATTGATTGTACTAGTTTTCAATGTATTTACTTGGGCACAGGAGAAACAAATTGAGGTAACGGATATATATCAAGGTGCTTTTAGAACCGAAGGAATGGATGCATTGCGCTCTATGAATAATGGAAAACAGTATACGGTTCTTAACATGGTTAGAATAAATCAATCTTCAACCATTGATAAATATGACTATAAGACACTAAACAAGGTTTCTACTATAGTATCATCTGCAGATTTAAACGACATTCCTAATTTCTCAGCGTACAGTTTTAGTGCCGATGAAAAAAAGATATTACTGTCAACCGAGATAGAACCTATATTCAGACGCTCTACTTTAGGTGTTTTTTATGTGTTTGATGTAGAATCTAAAAAGGTAGTGCGAATAAGCGATGCTAAAATACAAGAGCCAACGCTTTCGCCAAACGGTAAGTTAGTTGCATACGTAAAGGATAATAATATTTACCTATTTAATATAGCAACAGGTGAAACTAAGAAGGTAACTGTTGATGGGGTTAAAAACAAAATTATCAACGGAGTAACTGACTGGGTATATGAAGAAGAATTTGCATTTGTACGAGCTTTTGAGTGGAATGCCGATGGAACTAAAATAGCTTTTTTGCGTTTTGATGAGACCAATGTTCCTGAATTTTCTATGGATGTTTATGGAACCGGATTATATCAACAGCCACACGTTTTTAAATACCCAAAAGCAGGAGAGAACAATTCATTCGTGACTTTGCATCTTTTAGATGTAGCCAGTGGTAAAATAGCTTCGGTGGACTTAAACGATGCGTATTATGTGCCTCGAATTAAGTGGAAGAACAATAAAAACATGTTGAGTGTACAGACATTAAACAGGCATCAAAACCATTTAACCATGTATTCTGTTAATGCTAAAACTAGTAAAGTTTCAATTCTATTAGAAGAGACAGATGACGCCTACGTCGATATAACAGACAACTTAACTTTTTTAGAGGATGATAGTTTTATCTGGTCAAGTGAAAAGGATGGTTGGAATCATATATACTTATATAATGAAGATGGCGAATTAATGAACCAGATTACCAAAGGTGATTGGGAGGTGACCAAATATTATGGGTATAATCAGAATGAAGATAAGATATACTTTCAATCTACTGAAAATGGTTCTATAAATAGAGGTATATATAATATTAGTAGTGGCGGTGATGATAAAAAAGCATTGGCAGTCATTGCAGGCGCTAACAACGCATCTTTTAGTGCCGATTTCACTTATTTTATAAATACATTTTCAAGCGCAGAAATACCGCCAGTTTATACGCTACATCAAGCCGTAAATGGTAAGAAGATAAAAGATATAAAGGATAATCAGCAATTACTTCAAAAGTTAGAAGGGTATAAGATGAGTTCGAAAGAATTCTCTACGATTTCTATTAATGGCAATAATCTTAATATGTATATGATTAAGCCAAAAGATTTTGACCCATCAAAGAAATACCCATTATTAATGTATCAATATAGTGGTCCGGGTTCGCAAAATGTTTCCAATAGTTGGATGGGAGCTAACGATTACTGGCACCAAATGTTAGTGTCAGAAGGGTATGTTATTGCCTGTGTTGATGGTAGGGGAACTGGTTATAAAGGAAGTGATTTTAAGAAGGTTACTTATATGAATCTAGTGAAATACGAAACGGAAGACCAAATAGCTGCAGCAAAAAAGTTAAGCGAGCTAGAATATATTGATGAGAATAGAACAGGAATCTGGGGATGGAGTTTTGGTGGCCATATGTCAACAAACTGTCTTCTTAAAGGTAACGATGTTTTTGAAACCGCTATCGCAGTGGCACCGGTGACTTCATGGCGTTTTTATGATACAATTTACACCGAACGTTTTATGCGCACACCAGCCGAAAACCCTAGTGGCTATGATGATAATTCTCCATTTAATTATCCTGAATTGTTAGAAGGTGATTATTTGTTGATTCACGGTTCAGGTGATGATAATGTACATGTTCAAAATTCTATGCGTATGATAGAAGCATTGATTCAGGCAAACAAGCAATTCGATTGGGGTATCTATCCAGATAAAAACCATGGTATTAATGGTGGAAATACAAGAATTCACCTATTCAATAAAATGACCAATTTCATAAAAGAAAAATTATAAACCAACCATACGACTATGACTGAAGTTAATACAGAATACAGTGACCAAAAGCAGATGCTAGGCCACCCCCAGGGATTATTTTATTTGTTTTTTGCAGAATTATGGGAACGATTTAGTTTCTATGGTATGCGCGCTCTGCTCACGCTTTACATGGTAAATGTAATATTTGAAGCACTGGCCGAGAGAGATTTTGCAACTGCTGCCGTTTATGCTTCTTATGGTTCTTTAGTATATGCATCTACAGTAATTGGTGGAAAGATTTCAGATCAAATCTTAGGGATGAGAAACTCTATTTTTTTAGGTGGTATACTAATGGCTATTGGCCATTTTGTATTGGCAGTTGAGAATGACATGGCATTTTTCTTGGCGTTGTCTTTAATAATTGTGGGCAACGGATTTTTTAAACCTAATATTTCCACATTTGTTGGAACACTATATGAAAAAGGAGACCCTAAAAAAGATTCTGGTTTCACTATTTTCTACATGGGTATCAACATTGGAGGTTGGGTAGCTCCACTTTTATGTGGTTGGTTAGCTGCGAAATATGGCTGGCACTACGGTTTTGGATTGGCAGGCATAGGAATGTTAACAGGCCTGATTGTTTTCTGGAGGGGTATAAAAAGGAATGTTTTTGGAGCGCGAGGACTTCCACCTAATGAACAGGTTATGAATAAAAAGATTCTTGGAATTAAGCAGGGAATACTTGTTCCTGTTTTGGCTGTGATTTCGGCTCCATTAATTGCTTTATTATTAGCATCTTATAAATCAATTGCAACGGATGGAATTTTTGGAGGTCAGAATATTGTAAACGTAATCTTTCAGGGTATAGGAATTGCTGTTTTAGCTTATCTAGCTTATGAGATGTATAGGGCTACTTTAGAGGAGAGAAAAAAGCTTTTTGTAGCTGTTTTAATTACGGTTTTCATGACTATATTCTGGGGTTTTCATGAGCTTTCAGGTAGTGTAATAACTTTATTTGCAGCAAGAAATATTGATCTAGAGGGCATCATGAGTGCTGCTCAGACGAATTCGCTGAATTCTATGTGGATTATCATACTTGCAATTCCCATATCGATGATGTGGACATGGTTGAGTAAGAAAAATTCGAATCCACGTACCCCGTATAAATTTGGACTAGGATTACTTTTTGCGGGTATTAGTTTCTATGTTCTTGCAATCAGTGGTGCAAGTGCTAATGCAAATGGATTAGTGCCTTTTGCATACCTTTTGTTAATGTATTTTTTACTTTCCATAGGTGAATTATTTATGTCTCCGGTTGGTCTTTCTAAAATTACAGATTTGTCTCCAAAACGAATTGTAGCGTTCATGATGGGTGTTTGGTTTTTATCATCGGCTTTTGCGTTTCAAATAGTTGGTTTTATTGGAAAACAATTGGCAATCGAAAGTACTGATAAGAATGTCGGCGGGTTTGATACTTTGGCCATTTATACAGACGGTTTTATGCTTATTGCAAAATACGCTTTAGCAGCAGGTTTAATAGTCTTGGTAGCTTCGCCATTCATTAAAAAACTAATGGGTAAAATTCATTAAATTAGTTCTCCAAATCAAAATAATAAGCTCCCTTTTCACCAGTATAGTGAAAGGGGATTTTATTTTTTAAACAAGTCATTCTCCAGCGGTCAATATAACTTCGGTAATTACTGCCATCAGCAATAATTTCTTTAGGGTTGACCCTATCTATGAATCTCTCAAGATTAATTTTTGGTGATTGGGTCAATAGAATTTTATCCATTGATTCACTTTTAGAATAAATACCTGTACTATCTAAAACCAGTAATATTCCATTTTTCAAAGAGTAGCTATTCTTCAATGAATCGAATTGGGTCAATTCTATTCGTTCAGCTGTCTGATAATCTGAAATCAGATTGTTAGCCATTTCCGTCGAATTCGATAAGATGGATAAATTCTTGCCGCTTCTATTGAATAGGATACTCCTTTTGGTTTGATGTAGAACAATTGCTTCCGTTATTTTGGATGCTTCAATTTTTTGAAAAGAAGTATAGCATTGAAAACATAGTAAACTAATCAAAAATATAGCGATGCGTTTGTAGGTAAATAGGGTACAGGCTTTAATAAACAAAACGATGGTTATAATAGACAGAATAAGTTGTCCGAAATCGAACGAAATAGAACTGAAAATAAAACTTTCTTGTTTCGCGACCCAGCCGATTAAATTGTTCATTAGGTTTATTATTCCATTATAAAACCATACAATTTGTGAGGGAAGCCAATTTATCAGGGAAAGGAATATCACTAAAATACCTATACCTAAAATAACACCTAAAGCAGGAACTATTATTAAATTGGAAATAAAAAATAATCCTGGAAATTGATGAAAGTAATATAGACTTATTGGCAATACACCCAATTGGGCAGCTATACTTACACAGAGAAGTTGCCAAAAATATCGAACAAACGTGTTCTTCGGAAAATACAATTTTTTAAGCAAAGGAAAAATCCATAATATAGCGAATACAGCCGCGTAACTCATTTGAAAGCCAACCTGAAATAATAAATTAGGATTAATAAAAAGTAGAATGAATAATATAGATAAAGCTAGAATGTTAAAGGAGTTGCTTGGCCTATTTAAATATATCGCATAGGCTAAGAATGTGAACATTGTTGTAGCGCGAATAATACTGGCAGATAAACCCGCAAGGAAAGCAAAGCCCCAAAGAAACAGAACAGACAGTATTAAAATGATTGTTCTACCCTTTGGAATATGTTTCAGCGGACTAAGTAAGAATTGAATTAAGAGTAATAGAATACCGATATGGAGGCCTGAAACGGCTAATATGTGTACAGCGCCTGCTTTTTGGTAATTGGTATAAGTTTCTTCTGAAATATCAGAGCGCTGACCTAATAGTAAAGCCTGTATAACGCCAAGTTCATCAGTGCCGAAATTCTCTTTTCTAAGTTTATCAATGATGTGATTTCTAGCTTTTGAAGCAATTCCGATAAATGTTGCTTTTGGGTTTTCGACTTTTATAAATTGATTTGAACTAATTTTTAGCTGATGATAAACACCTAAATTCTCTAAATATTTTTTATAGTTAAATTGATGCGGATTTAAAGGTTTGTTGATAGCTTGAATATTAGTGAAGGTCAAGAATTCATCATCAACTTGTAATGAGGCAGCAGTAGAATCGTTAGGCATCGTAATTAAAAGAGTTCCAGAAACTTTTTTATCACCAATACTCTTTACCGTTGCAAAATACCGATATGAATATTGATTGGGTTTTAATGCTTCGTTGATTTTCAAAGTCCAAGCACCATCTACTTGTGAGGTTATCTTGGTGTAATGGTTAGTACGATTTATGGGTTGTGCCGACTTGTAGGAGTAGATGCCTAACGAAATGAAGCCTATCGCAGCAACCAACCCAAATAGCACCGTTTTGGTTTTTTTTTCAAATATAAATACAGCAGAAAGTAAAATAAAAAGGGTAATAGTGCTTATAAGAAGATGAACCGGATTGAAAGAGAAAAAGTAACCTATTAAAATTCCGAGGATAAGTAGTAGCGTTAATTTTATAGGAATAAACGCTAAAAGCTTCATGTTATAAAATTCTTGTGGCCTTTACAAAAGCTTGGTTCCAGAATCCATCTCTCAAAGATGAAACAGTAACGCCTCGCGAAGTAGATGCATGAATAAAGGTGATTTCATCATTATCTGTTCCGACGACCATACCAACATGGTTAATTCGTTTAGAACCTCTACTTGTTTTGAAAAATAGAAGATCTCCTTTTTCTACATTTTTTACGGTTACGCGATGACCTTCTTCAGCCATATGAAAAGAAGTTCTAGGCAGTTGAACATCATGTTCGCCAAAAGAAACGTATAGTAAGCCAGAGCAGTCCATACCTTTTGTAGTAGTTCCTCCAAATTTATAGCGAACACCAGAGAATGAAAGTGCGGTATTAATAATTTGGTCGGCTTTATTTAAGTTGTGATTTGTAACTACCCTAGGTTCTATAGGTGTTTTTGGTTCTGCAACATTGCCTATTCTAGCATTATTTGCAGCAGCTACAGAAATTTTTCGTTCATTGCTAGAGCTACTAGTTTTTTTACTCGAGCCACAACTCGCTAAAAAACAAACTATTATAAAATATGGTAGTATGCGCATAAATACAAGGTGTACCCTTTAATACATGAACTTCAAAATTATAGAATTATTTTATATTATAAAAAAGCTAATTAGTTTTGGTGTTTTCTATGATTAATGATGCAGCAATAGCACTGGCGCCAGAACCACCCAATTTTGTGATAAGTTCGTCATAGGCATTTAGTTGATTAGCCCTTGCTTCTCCATCAAGAATTGAAGTTAATTCCTTTTTTAAATTCTGCTTCGTAAAATCATCTTGAATCAATTCTTTTACTACTTCTTTCTTCATTATTAAGTTTACCAATGAAATATATTCTAAAGTAATAATCCGTTTTGCGATTTGATAAGAGATCCAATTGGCTTTATAGCAAACTACTTGAGGCACTTTAAATAATGCAGTTTCTAAAGTGGCAGTACCACTAGTAACTAATGCAGCTGTGGAAACAGAAAGCAAATCATAAGTTTTATTTTGAATGAACTTAACATTGGCATCCTTTAGAAAAGTGGAATAAAATTCTTTGTCTAGACTGGGTGCACCGGCGATAACAAATTCATATTCTGAAAAATCATTGGTTAATGAAAGCATCAACGATAGCATTTTTTGAACTTCTTGCTTGCGGCTACCTGGTAAAAGGGCAATAATTGGTTTGTTTGAATCTATATTATTGGTCGACCGAAATGTAACTTCATTTAATTCTGGTCTGTTCGATATTGCATCAAGTAATGGGTGACCAACGAAATTGACTGGGAAATTATGTTTCGTTTCATAAAACTCTTTCTCGAAAGGAAGAATAACATACATGTTGTCTATCGTTGCTTTTATTTTTTCGATTCTACCCTCACGAGAAGCCCAAATTTGAGGAGAGATATAATAATTTGTACGAAAATTATGCTCTTTGGCCCATTTTGCGATTCTTAAATTAAACCCGGAATAATCTATGAAAATGATAGCGTCAGGTTGAAAGGTTGCAATATCCTGCTTACAGAATTTTATATTCTTAAATATAGATTTCAGGTTTAAAATCACTTCTAAAAAGCCCATAAAGGCTAATTCTTTGTAGTGCTTAACCAGACTTCCGCCAGCTTGCTGCATTAGGTCGCCACCCCAACATCTTATATCAGCATTCTTATCTTGGTCTTTTAATGCTTTTATTAAATTGGACCCATGTAAGTCACCTGACGCTTCCCCAGCAATGATATAATACTTCATTTAAAAGACTTTGTAGTAAAGAATTATAAAAGCGGTTATTATGGTTGCCAATAATACTCCTTTTGCCCTATCGTCTCTTTTTATCCGTAAAAATCCGAAGAAAGCGATTAGGTTTAAAACGGCTCCTAAAGCTAAAAGACTACCAACATGTTCCTGTGCAACTGCCGCTTTATACGTTTCAGAGATACTTAAATCTGAAAATAGGAGAATATAGAGCAACGTGCCTATGGTGTTGGCTATAATGCCTACTACGAGTCCGATTAGAATTTCTTTTTTCGTGTTCATGTATAAAATTTGAACTTAAAAATTAAAGTTATGTATTATAGTTTCCAGGTATTCAATTCTGAAATTACATGATGTGCAGTTAAATCGAAATGAGTGGGGACAACAGATATGTAGCCATTTGCTAATGCCCATTCATCGGTGTCTTCACCTTTATCCAACAATTCAAATTCACCTGTTAACCAGTAATAAACTTTACCCATTGGGTTGGTTCGCTTATCGAATTTCTCTTTCCAATTTGCCTTTGCCTGCCTGCAGATTTTAATACCTTTTAGCTTATTTTTCTTAAGTTTAGGAATGTTGACATTTAAAACAGTGCCTTTAGGAATGCCATTTTTTAAAGCTTCTGTGACAATAGTAAAAATGAAGTCTTTTGCTTGTGAAAAATCTGCTTCCCAAGTATAATCACAAAGTGAAAAACCTATGGCAGGTATACCCTCAATACCAGCCTCTATCGCCGCACTCATGGTACCTGAATAAATGACATTTATGGAAGAATTAGAACCGTGATTTATGCCGCTTACGCAGATATCTGGTTTTTTGGGCAGTAGTTCTTGCAATGCTAATTTAACGCAGTCTGCTGGTGTACCGCTACAGCTATATTCGTCAATACCTTCACTGTCTAAATCGATAGTTAGTTTTTTTGAGTATAGCGTACTGTCTAAAGTTATGGCATGGCCCATACCAGATTGCGGACTGTCGGGAGCAACAACTACAACTTCTCCAATTGTTTTCATTATTGAAACTAGCATACGTAGCCCTGGGGCTGTAATTCCGTCGTCATTTGTAACTAAGATCAATGGTTTTCCCATAGCATATACTTTCTACAGTAAAAATACGTTTTTATAAGTGATATGGCCGAAGCGTCGTTTAACAAAAAATTAATTCCTAGCTCCATTATTGGCATGGTTTTTTCTTTATCTTAGTTGTTTATGTAGCTTTATCGCTACAAGAATCCCTAAATTGAGAGATATTGAAGAAGAAGGTAAAAGATAGTTTTATGAAGAGAAATTTAGCTTATGTACTGCTTTTAATGCTCGTTGCTGTTGCTTCGTGCAGTTTTACAAATAAGACTTTTGAAAACGATGACAAAGACAAATTGTTATTGGATTTGATAACTTACGTTTTAGAAAAAGGACACTACGAGCCAAAAGTACTCAATGATGAATTTTCGGTTAATGTATTCGAAGATTTTATTGATGTGATTGACCCGACAAAAAGATATTTCGTGGCATCTGATATTGCTGAATTTGAAAAGTATAAATATCAAATTGATGATGAAATTAAAAATACGGATATCACATTCTTTAATGTTGTGTACGAAAGATTGATGCAACGTATGGGTGATGCGAAGGAAATATATAAGGAAGTATTAGCAACGCCTTTTGATTATTCTGAAAACGAAAGTATCAGTATCAAATATGATGAAGAACCTTTTGCTGCCAATAGAGATGAGTTGAAAGAACGATGGAGAAAGCAATTGAAGTATGCAACTTTAGGCACTTATGATTCTAAAATTGTTCATATGGACAATAAGGATGTAGAAGTTACCGATGAGCATGATCATGCTGCACATACCCCAAAAGAAGCAGAATCAGAATCTAGAAAATCTACTGAAACTACTTTAGATGAGTTTTTTGATTTTGTTAATGATTTGGAGCGTAAAGATTGGTTCGTGCAATATATTAATACTATTGTAGACGAATTTGACCCTCATACATTCTACTTTGCACCAGAAGAAAAGGAAAAATTTGATACTAGTATGTCAGGTAAATTTGAAGGAATTGGAGCTAGGCTTCAGAAGAAATCTGAAGGAGCAAAAATTGTAGAGATTATTTCTGGTGGTCCTGTTTGGAGAGATCAACGATTAGAAGTTGGTGATGAAATTATTAAAGTTGGTCAAAATGGTCAAGAGCCTATTAATATTGTAGGTATGCGTTTAGACGATGCTATCAAATTAATAAAAGGTGCTCAAGGTACTATTGTAGATTTAACTGTTAGAAAGGTAGATGGTTCTTTAGATGTAGTTTCACTAACCAGAGATGTTGTTGAGCTTGAGGAATCGTATGCTAAATCTGCCACTATTATAAGAGGTCAAGAGAAATTCGGAATTATTAATCTTCCTAAATTCTATGTTGATTTTAATGATTATAGTGAGAGAAATGCAGCGACAGATGTTGCTAAAGAAGTAGAGCGATTAAAAGAGGAAGGTGTTGAAGGCCTTATTTTAGATTTACGTGATAATGGTGGTGGATCATTGAAAACCGTAGTTGAGATGGCAGGACTTTTCATAAAAGATGGGCCAATTGTTCAGGTTCAATCTAAGGATAAAGGAAAAGATGTATATGATGATAAGGATGAAAGAATTCAATGGGATGGTCCATTGGTAATTTTGGTAAACGAACTATCTGCATCGGCTTCTGAAATTTTAGCGGCTGCAATGCAAGATTACAAGAGGGCCATCGTAATAGGGAGCAAGCAAACTTTTGGTAAAGGAACTGTTCAAAATGTTATACCATTAAATAATATGTTACGTAGTAACGAGCATGGAGATTTAGGTGCGATTAAAATTACTACCCAAAAGTTTTATAGAATTAATGGAGGTTCAACGCAATTAGAAGGTGTTAAAAGTGATATTGTAGTTCCAGACAGGTATAGTTATATTGATTTGGGAGAAAGAGATCAATCTAATCCTTTAGGATGGGATAAGATTTCACCAGCTGATTTCAAGCCATGGGATGGTTACATTAACTACGAGAAGACAATTGCGGATAGTGAGAAAAGAATGCAAACCAGTCAGCAAATTAAGCTGATTGAAGAAAATGCTAAGTGGTTAAAGGCTGAGCAAGATGAAACTGAAATTTCCCTTAATTTTGAAACCTATAAGGAGGAAAAAGAAAAGGATAAAGAACAATCTGAATACTTTAAAAGGTTAACAGATTACGATTCTAAACTTACCTTTAAATCTTTAGGTTATGAAGAGCAATTGTTTACGAAAGATTCTGTATTACGCGAAAAGAGAAACAGATGGCATAAAAATTTAGCAAAAGATGTTTACGTTGAAGAAGCTGTAAATGTATTAGAAGATTTGAAAATCAATAATATTAAGCAAGGTAAACTAGCTAGTGTAAAGAATTAATTACATTGATATTATAACATAAAAAAACCGCTGTACATAGTGTAGCGGTTTTTTTATGCTTTATCTTTTCTTAGATGTATTTTGGTTTCCCAAATTCGGCTAATCGATTATTTGAGTCTCTTATTTTTTTACTTTGAACATAGGTAATGAATAAAAGTATAATACAAATAACGGCAGATGCACCATTACCATCTTTTATAACTAAATGCGAAATTGCACCTAAAGTATAGTTCATAAAAAAACCAGCAAATGCCCATTCAAGGGACCAATGGGATTTATTGAACCATATTAATAATAAACCAATTGTTTGAAATAAGCCTAATAAGTGAATTAAGTAAATAGGATATCCCAGTTTTACAAAGGTCAATGAAACTTCTTCGTAGTTTAGGAATGAATTCAATATTGATCCTAATACGGCTGTTGTGAAAAGGCCTAACACGATATAGTATATTGTTTTTTGTGAAATCATAAGTAAGGTTTTTAAATTATTACCTCACAAAAATACATTCACCTATGAAATTTATTGAATGCCATAGGTGAATGGAAAGTAGCTGTAGTCGAATCGATTTTTTAGTACTTTAAACAAAAAAATAAAACTTAATTTAAAAGCTTATTGGCGTGTAGCTTTCTAAGTTTTGCCAATTTCGGGTTGATTACTACCTGGCAGTAACCCTGTTGAGAATTATTCTTGTAGTAATCTTGATGATCCTCTTCGGCATCGTAAAAAATACCTATTAGGCTTAGTTCGGTTACAATAGGCTTTTGATAGAGCGCTGACATTTCTACTAATACCGCCTTAGCTTTTCTTTCTTGATTGTCATCATGATAATATATCACAGAACGATACTGTGTACCTGCATCGGCACCTTGGCGGTTTAATGAAGTAGGGTCGTGTGTTGTCATGAAGATTATAAGGATATCTTCATAAGATATAACACTCGGGTCAAAAGTAACCTGTACCACTTCGGCGTGACCAGTGAGTCCAGAACAAATTTCTCTATATGTTGGTCTACCAGGTGCATTTCCACCTGTATAACCAGATATAACTTTTTGAATACCTCTCACTTCTTGAAAGACGGCTTCGGTACACCAAAAACATCCACCACCTATTGTTGCAACTTCAAATTTAGTATTAGCCATTTGCATCCTCCTTTTCTAATTGCATCGATTCAGAATTTATACAATATCGTAAACCACTAGGTTCAGGTCCGTCGGGAAAAACATGTCCTAAATGAGCATCGCATGCATTGCACATAACCTCAACACGAACCATCCCAAAAGTACCATCTTTGTGGTATTTAATAGCGTTTTCTTTAATAGGTTGAGTGAAACTAGGCCAACCCGTTCCAGATTCAAACTTAATAGTAGAATCGAATAAAGACGTTCCACAGCAAATACATTCGTATTTTCCCGCTTCATGAGAAGTACAAAGCGCCCCAGAATGTGGTGCTTCCGTTCCTTTTTTACGAGTAATTCTAAATTGTTCAGGAGTTAAAATTTCTTTCCATTCCTGTTCTGTTTTTTCTATTCTTTTGTCTGGCTCAGGGTTACCATTCACCGAAAAATGAATTACATCTTTCCAAGTTAGCATCATAATTTTCCTTTCTTTTAAACTTTATATACTAGGCTTATTAGTCGATAATTTTCCGTGTATCATACAAAATTACGGTAATTTTGGTTTATGGCATATCGTAAAAGAAATAGGGCTATTTATAGTGTTTTAATTCTTGTTTGTGTAATAGGTTTTTGGCTATTTGAAAATTTTTATACGCCTGCAACCTATTCGAATAATAACGTAGGTGCAGACTCGAATAATTTTCCAAAAGAACTTTTACCATCATCAACTACAGGAGAAGTTGTTGACCATTCTTATTTTTCATTATCCTACAATGAACCTTTCGAACAGGCAGAATGGGTCGCTTATGTACTAGATAAGAAAAACCTAACGTATGATGATAGAAAAAGGCCTTATTTTATAGAAGACCCTTATGTTAAATCTAAATCTGCTGATTGGCGAAATTATAAAGGTTCGGGGTATGACCGTGGGCATTTGGTGCCGGCTGGTGATCGTAGGTTCTCTTTACAGGCTTATAATGAAACTTTTTACACAAGTAATATAAGTCCGCAGGATAGAGAGTTTAATGCTGGTATATGGAACGATTTAGAGCAGCAAACACGGCGTTGGGCAAAGAAGCATGGTATATTGTATGTATATACCGGTGGAGTGTTAGAAGAGGGCTTAGAGGAAATAGGGCAGGAAGATGTTGATGTGCCTGACGCTTTTTATAAAATTATAGCCCGTAAAAAAGGAAATCAAATAATAACCATCTCTTTTTTAATACCTAATAAACCACAATTTTCACCGCTTCGTAATTTCATCGTTTCGATTGATGATATAGAAAAAGAAACAGGAATTGACTTTTTTGAGACTTTACCGGTAAAAGAACAAGATGAATTTGAAAAGCAAAAGAATGCTTCGGGGTTTAAGTTTTAAAAACTTTCCTTTAAACGATTGGTGTCTAACCTTAAGAAAATAAAGAGTAGAATCGTAAAGAATAACAAACCTGACCCACCATAACTAAAAAAGGGTAATGGTATGCCAATTGTAGGTAATATGCCTATCACCATTCCAATATTTATAAAGTAGTGGATTAAAAGAATGGAAATAACGCCATAGCCGTACATTCGGGCAAAAGCATTTTTCTGTCTTTCTGCAAGAGAAATTAATCGTAAAAAGAGTACTGAAAATAGAATGATAACGGTGGCAGTTCCTAAAAACCCCCATTCTTCTCCTACCGTACTAAAAATATAATCGGTATGCTGTTCAGGTACGAAATCACCTTTAGTTCTTGTTCCTTCTAAAAAACCTTTACCAAAAAATCCGCCAGATTCAATTGCTTTTTCAGATTGATAGGTGTTGTAGCCTATACTTTTTCTAATCTGCTCTAATTTGTTCGGATCTTTTTCAAGTCGTAACCATAAACCAAAACGATCCCTGTGGCGTTGTTCAAAAACATTATTAAAAACAAAATTCACAGATAAAGAAAAGAGAATGACTGCTACACTTATTAAAGTTAAGGGTATAACAGGAATTTTAAGTGATTTTCGTTTAAACCCAAACAAAAGAATAATTAGTAATACTAAGCCAATACTAAGCCAAATGGTGCCGAACATTAAAGTGATGACAAATATGAGAATAAGACTTACAACGATTGCCAAATAGAATAGTGGAAGACCTTCTCTGAATATGACAAAAATTAGCGCAAAAAATACGAGTGCACTACCAGGATCTGGTTGTGGAATTATTAATAAAGCAGGTATTAGTAAAATCAGTAAAGCATAAAACTGGTCTTTTCTTCGTTTAATATCTGTCTGTATATCACTTAGGTATTTGGCAAGTGCCAATGCCGTGGCAACTTTAGCTAATTCTGAAGGTTGTAAGTTGAAAAACCCCAGGTCGTACCAAGAAGTTGCACCAGCTATTGTTTTACCAAATACAAATAGTCCCAAAAGGGAGGCCATAGAAAGTAAGTACAATACACTAGAAAATCGTTCGTAAAAATTAACTTCAAGTGCAAGTATAATAACTATTGCAACCAGACTAACTCCAATGAAAAACAGTTGTTTGCCATATAGGGTTCCAAAATCAAAAATAGTGCTGTGCTCGTCTGTAAATGTACTGGAGTATATATTAATCCATCCAATAAAAACAAGTGCGAAATAAATAAAAACACTTAGCCAATCAATTCGTTTAAGAATATTTCTACCAGACACGCTCGTTTATTTTAAACTCCTCCCCACTGTAGGGTTTAGCATATTCTGCTTCCAATGTTTTTTCGAGCATTCTTTTTTCTAAATCCTTTCTGGTAATTTCACCTTTCAAATATTTTTCAATCATTAGAGTTGCAATATGACCAGCATATCTAGAGCCGAAATAACCATTTTCAATATATACGGCAATAGCTATCTTTGGGTTATCTACCGGTGCAAAGGCAACGAAAACAGAGTGGTCTGTTAGTTGCGTTCGAACACCATCTATTTTGGTGAAATTTTCAGCAGTACCTGTTTTTCCTGCAATTTCGATATCCGGTATTTGAAGCCAATACGCTGTACCTCCTTTTTTTCTATAAACATCTGCCATACCTTGAACAACAGGTTCAAAGTACTTTGGGTCGATAGTGGTATGTATAGCTTCTGTAAATTTTGGTTCTGTAATATCCTTACCTTCTATTTTCTTCAAGATATGAGGGGTGAAATAATGGCCTCTATTTGCTATTGCGGCAGTCATGTTCGCTAATTGAACAGGTGTCGCCAATATTTCACCCTGGCCAATAGAATTAGAAATTATATAGGAAGAACTCCACCTGTTATCTCCGTACCATTTGTCATAATATTCCTTATTAGGAATTCTACCTTTTTGACCAAAAGGTAAATCATAACCCAAATAATCACCAAGACCAAAGCTGCGCATGTGCTTTTCCCAAACATCCATGGCTTCATCCGTAGTATCAAAATGTTCAAATATTTTACGAAAAGTACCTGCAAAATATGCATTACATGACATGTAAATACCTTTATTCATATCTCGCATGCCACCACCACAGTGACAACCTCTTTTTGTCTTACCAACATAAAATCCATGAAAACATTGAATAGTGCTTGATTCATCCATTACTCCTTCTTGTAATGCTATAAGTGCATTTAGGGTTTTGAAAGGTGATCCTGGGGGTTGTTGGGCATGTATTGAGCGATCCCAAGTAGGGTTCGCAATTGTATCATTATATAATTTTGTGTAATTTTTTGAACGTTCTCTACCAACTAAAAGAGCAGGATCGTATGTGGGCCCTGAAATCATAGAGAGAATTTCACCTGTAGAAGGCTCTAAGGCAACTATGCCACCTCTTTTTCCATTCATTAAAAGCTCGCCATATTCTTGTAAGGTTTTGTCAATGGTGATGCTTATTTGCTTGCCTTGCTCAGGTAAAGTATCGATTGCACCTTCTTTGTATGGGCCAATATCTCTATTGAATCTATCCTTTTGAATGTATTGTACGCCTTTTCTTCCTCTTAATAAATCTTCGTAATAGCGCTCTACTCCGGTTCTACCTTTTAGTTCGCCTTGAACATAGTACTTGTTCACAGCTAAATCACCTTCATTTACCTCACTAATATACCCAAGAACATTGGCTGCACTAGGGGTGTCATAATAACGCAAAGATCGTTTTTGAATGTAAAAGCCTTTGTATTTACGCATCTTCTCCTGTAGCTTGGCATAATCTTGCTTGGAGAGTTGAGGTACTAAAACAGAAGGTAGTCTTGGTGAGTAAACCCTTGCTTTTCTGAGTTTATCTATAAATTTTTCTTTATCAATCCCTAATAGATCACAAAATTCAAGAGTATCCAATGGCTTCACTTCCCTAGGGATAACCATTACATCGTATGCAGGATCATTACCTACTAGTAGCTTGCCGTTTCTGTCATAAATATAACCACGTTCAGGATAATCATAGACTGCTTTTATAGCAGGATCCTCTAAAACGTGATCTGTAGAAAAGCTGAAAATTTGTAAATAGGATAGCCTTCCCAAAAAAGTAATTGCGATAACAATGATAATAGATGATAAAAGAATTTTTCTCATTCTTTTTTACTGCTGAATAACGTGCTGAATAATATGCATAATATCAATGTTGAGATACCGACTGTAAACGTTTTTTGTAAAATCAACAAGCTATTTGAAAAGCTGAAAATTTCTAACGTGAAGTATGCCAAGTGATGTATTATAATCAATAACGCTAAAAATGTAAATTGTTGTGCCTTAGTACTATTGTTTAACTTAAAACTTTGGAATTCATAGTTGACACCAAATACAAAACGCATAATGGTTGGTCGTAAATAGGCTATGGTAACTGTAGCTGCCGCGTTTATGGCAAGTGTATCAGAAAATATATCTACAAATAGTCCTAAGAGAAAGCAAAGTACGATAAAGGTAGTTCTATTTTGCTTGATTGGGTACCAATACAAAAATAGAATATAAACCAGCGGATTTATATAGCCGAAGAAATTCAAATTGTTGAATACGAGTACCTGTACTAGAACCAATAGTATAAACCGGAGTACGTTGAAAAAGAAAGTACTATTGATCATTGGCTTCTGTTTCTGCTTCTAATTGTAAAACTTCTTTACGGTTCAAATTCTTAATGATGTATACATTACCAATATTGGTCATGTCATTAAATAATTCTACATCAATAAAATAGAAACTTTTAGAATTGTCTAAGTCAAATCTTTTAATGGTTCCGATAGGAATATTCTCCGGAAAAATACTACTCATTGCTCCGGTTACAATGGTGTCGCCAATGGTTAAAGGTACAAGTCGAGGTATATCTATAAGTTGAACTATATTGTAGTCTTGCGTATTACCCCAAACCAATGAGCCAAAATGATTCGAATTCTTGATTTTCGCATTGATATTAGATTTTTTGCTTAAGATACTTTGTACGGTAGAAAAATTAGCGGATGTGTTTTCAACAATTCCCAAGATTCCTTTATCGGTAATCACGCCCATATCTTGAGCAATGCTATCATTCTGACCTTTGTTTATGGTTACATAATTGCGTTGGTCTGCATAGCTGTTGTTGATTACTCTGCCTCTAATTACTTCGTAGTCAACAGAAGCAGTGTCAATAGTTATACCTGAAAGCTGAACGTTGTTAAACAGTTTGTCTTTAAGCCTTTTATTTTCTTCTACTAGGCTATTATTTTCTTCCCTTAGATTAAAGTATGAGGTAATATTATCAGAAAATGAATAAATGCTTCCAGTTATAAAATTGGATGAATTTAAAAATTTAGATTGATGATAAGAATGTGACTGAAACGTAAAAACAAGGGAGATTAATAACAGAAATAGATATAGCAGAAAGGTTTTATACCTTATTAGAAAATTTATAATCTGTTGCATTCACCCCTTAATTTTTAACCTCAAATAAATAAGACAATTACCAATCGGCTTATTATTTGATTAATATGCTCTTATAACGTTCTAGATTTTTTAATGCTATACCTGTACCACGTACTACTGCACGTAATGGGTCTTCTGCAATATATACAGGCAAGTCTGTTTTTTGTGATAATCTTCTATCCAGTCCGCGTAACATAGATCCTCCACCGGCTAAATAAATACCAGTGTTATAAATATCTGCAGCTAATTCTGGAGGTGTCTGTGATAATGTTTCCATTACAGCGTCTTCAACACGTAAAATAGATTTGTCTAAGGCTTTTGCAATTTCCCTGTAAGAGATTTGAACTTGCTTAGGCTTACCAGTTAACAAGTCACGCCCTTGTACCGACTTATCATCTGGTGGTGACTGTAAATCTTCTGTAGCAGAACCTATTTCAATTTTTATGGCTTCAGCGGTAGTTTCGCCAACATATAGATTGTGCTGTGTACGCATGTAATAAATAATATCATTTGTAAAAACATCACCCGCAATTTTTACTGACTTATCACATACGATACCACCTAAAGCTATAACTGCAATTTCGGTAGTACCACCACCTATATCAACAATCATGTTTCCTTTAGGTTGCATAATATCTAAACCAATACCGATTGCAGCGGCCATAGGCTCGTGAATAAGATACACCTCTTTGCCGTTCACACGCTCAGCTGATTCTTTTACAGCGCGCATTTCAACTTCGGTAATGCCAGAAGGAATACAGATGACCAATCTTAACGCAGGTGGAAACCATTTCTTTTTTAATGCCGGAATGTTTTTAATAAACATCATCAACATTTTCTCAGAAGCATCAAAATCTGCGATTACACCATCTTTTAATGGTCTAATCGTTTTTATATTTTCATGGGTCTTACCTTGCATCATGTTGGCCTCTTTGCCGACTGCAATAATTTTTCCGCTAATTCTATCTCTAGCAACGATGGATGGACTATCGACAACTACCTTGTCATTATGAATAATAAGGGTGTTTGCTGTACCTAAATCTATAGCTATTTCCTCGGTCAAGAAATCAAAAAATCCCATATGCGCTGTTTATATTTTAGATAAAAGGGTGTATTTTATCGACAAAAGTAATGAATTTAATGCTTGAAATGACGAGTGCCAGTCATCACCATTGAAATTTTATGCTCATTACAGTAATCAATACTTAATTGATCTTTAATTGAGCCACCTGGCTGAATAACACTAGTGATACCAGCTTTGTCTGCAATTTCTACACAATCTGGAAAAGGGAAGAAAGCATCGCTAGCCATGACTGCACCTTTCAAGTCGAAATTAAATGATTGCGCCTTGTGAATTGCTTGGTTTAATGCATCAACTCTACTTGTCTGACCAGTTCCGCTCGCACAAAGCTGTTTGTTCTTGGCAAGAACAATTGTATTCGATTTTGTGTGCTTGCATAGTTTTGATGCAAATATCAAATCTTCTATTTCTTTTTCGGTAGGCTTAGTAATTGTTGCATTAATAAGGTCGGCAATAGTGTCAGTTTTATGGTCCTTTTCTTGAAGAAGCATGCCATTTAAACAAGTTCTTACCAACATTTCTGGCATTTCAACATCATTCTGTATTAGAATAATCCTGTTTTTCTTGCCTTTTAGAATCTCTAAAGCCTCAGCATTGTAGCTTGGCGCGATGACTACTTCACAGAAAAGTTTATGAATTTCTTCTGCAGTAGCTTTATCTATTTCTTTATTGCTAATTAGAACACCGCCAAATGCTGAAACAGGGTCGCCAGCTAAAGCATCTACATATGCTTGGTGCAAGGTGTCTCTTTGTGAAAGACCGCAAGCATTGTTATGTTTAAGTATAGCGAAAGTTGGTGCGTCGTTTTTAAATTCTAACATTAGGTTTACTGCTGCATCAACATCTAATAGATTGTTGTACGACAATTCCTTTCCATGTAATTTGGAGAACATTGCATCAAAATCTCCAAAAAAGAATCCTTTTTGATGTGGATTTTCACCATAACGTAAAACCTTTCCGTTAGTCTCGCTTACTTTAAGGGCAGCTATATCGTGGTTTTGGTTAAAGTAATTGAATATTGCTGTGTCATAATGAGAGGACACATTGAAAGATTTAGCTGCAAAATGTTTTCTGTCTTCTAAACTGATATTTCCATTATTTTCTGATACAACAGAAAGAAAGTCAGCATAATCTTCCATGGAAGATACACAGGTTACATCTTTAAAATTTTTAGCTGCTGCGCGAATCAATGAAATTCCACCTATATCAATTTTTTCAATGATATCTTGTTCAGAAGCACCACTTGCAACCGTTTTTTCGAAAGGGTACAAATCTACTATTACGATATCTATTTGAGGGATTTCAAATTCAGCTAGTTGAGCAACATCACTTTCATTGTCTTGTCTATTTAAAATGCCGCCGAATACTTTTGGGTGTAAGGTCTTAACTCTGCCACCTAGTATAGAAGGGTAGCTGGTTACATCTTCAACAGGAACAACATCGATTCCTAAATCTTTAATAAATTTTTCTGTTCCTCCGGTAGAATAAATTGTAATACCTAGTTCTTGAAATTTCTTAACTATCGGTTCTAGGCCATCTTTATGGAAAACTGAGATTAAGGCTGAAGACGCTTTTTTTACACTGCTCATTATAGGATGCTTATAAGTTTTTAATAAGCAAACAAAAGTAGATTTTTTGCAGTTAAGAATCGCCTCAGGTTATCAACAAATAGCTTAAAGTTTTAAAGAATTTTGGCTACTTCAAAATTTACGAATTCCAAAAAAGTCTCATCTGCTTTAGTAAATGGGTCTGGAGTGTTGGAGTCTATGTCTATTTGACCAATATTTTCACCATTAAAAAAAAGGGGAACTACAATTTCTGCTTTTACCGTAATGCTGCAGGCAATGTAATTATCCTGTGCTTGTACATCGGGTACTACAAAGTTTTGATTGCTTTCTGCTACTTGACCGCATATTCCTTTTCCAAATGGAATTATAGTATGGTCAGTAGGTGTCCCGGCATAAGGGCCCAGTTTCAATTCACGTTTGTCGCCATTTTTAAAATAAAACCCAACCCAATCATAATGAGGTATTTCACTCTTCAGTAAATCGCAAATACCTTGAAGTTTTTCATCTGTTGATTTAGAAGCAGTTTGCAGTATGTTGTTTACTTGAGGACGTAGTGAATTAAACATATCTTTTTTTGCAAAAATAAGCATTGTTGCTATTGCTATACACAAGCAAAAAATAAATATATATTTTTTGTATTATGGTTGAATCTTCCCAGATAATTCAATGAAGTCGTCATTACCGAAACCAGGTTGAATCACAATAATTTTAATTAAACCCTTTTTACCATAATAATCAATGAATTTAACACCCTATCAAACTATAAAATACGCTCAATACCGTATACTATAAAGTCTGTGTTTTTAAACGAGATAGTTTTATAAATACGATATGGATTAATATTTCGTTAAAGAAATAATCAATCTAATTATACATATCAATTAGTTCGTAGATTTGTCATGATGAAAGATTTGCTACATAAATTATTTTCAGTTTCAATGGCGTTGCTATTGTTGTTGTCTACTATTTCGTGGACGGTTGAAAAGCATTTGTGTATGGGCCGGGTTATGGATATGGCTCTGTTTAACCAGGCAGATGATTGTGGTATGGAAGCTGGTTTGGCTTTATTGGGTGATACATCCATAGATAATAAACACTGCTGCGATAATGAAGCGTTTACCATGCAAGGTCAAGACACTCTAAATCTTGATATTTCTCATTTTGATTTCTCTCAACAAGTATTCTTAATTTCCTTTACCTACTCTTATTTGGGCTTGTTTTTGGAGACTACCGATAAGAATATTGTTTTGGATTCTTATCCACCGCCTATATTGGCAAAAGATTTGAATATACTTCATCAAGTTTTCTTGATTTAAAGCAAGAAGATGGGCTCCTTAAAGTCAAAATTCTTTTTAAACCTTGTGTTGATTTAATTCGTCAACTAATGTTTGTACAAAGAAACTATTTCCAAAAACTTATAATGCTTCTAGAATTGCCATATTTCAAGATGGCGAAGTATTAATATTTTGAATAGTAATTTAAAATTAACCTTCATTTTAAAAAGAAGAATTGTTAAAGGTATGCTCAGAATTTACTTGTCATTGATATAGTACATTGTCGGTATTACTGTTGCAAGTTAAGTTTTGCTTCTTGTAATTTTGGCATTGGCTAAGAGTTTCAGCTCAGTATCTGTCATAGGTAACACATTCGGCTACGGGCGGCATAAATTGATTATCCAATAGGAATATAAAATACAATGAATAAATATATAAAAGTCTTAATACTAACCATATTGCCTTGGTTTGGATTTTCACAAGAAAAAGTAGAAGGCATAGTTTTAGATTCAGAAGGGTGTAAAGCATTGAGTCTGTCAGGAGCAAATGTCTATTGGCAAGATTCCCAAATAGGAGTAGTGACCGATTTCAATGGTAAATTTTCAATCCCCTTTAAAAAGGAATTTAATAGATTGATTGTTAGTTATGTGGGTTTTGTGTCAGATACATTAACCATAAATGAACCTAGAACTATTCGTCTTAGTTTAAAACCTTCGAACGAGTTAGATGAGGTCGTAGTACAACAGAAAAGAGATGCCATACAGAAAACGTATTTCAGTCCGCAAAATGTAATAACGGTCAATAGCGCAGAACTACTGAAAGCGGCATGTTGCAATTTGGCAGAAAGCTTTGAAACAAATCCTGCGATAGATGTAAATCTCTCCGATGGTTTAACCGGTACCAAGCAAATTCAAATGCTGGGGTTGACAAGTCCGTATTTATTGATTACTCAAGAAAATATTCCAATGGTTCGCGGTGCATCGCAAGCCTATGGATTGACTTTTACTCCGGGTACATGGATAGAGAGTATTCAAATTACTAAAGGAGCTGGTAGTGTGGTCAACGGATATGAAAGTATATCGGGTCAGATAAATACTGAATTGGTGAAGCCATTAACGGACAATGCTGTTTTTGTAAATGGGTATGCTAATGAAAATGGGCGTTATGAAATGAATACTCATTTTAATAGAAAGCTTTCGGATAAGTTGAGTTCCGGACTTTATATTCACGGAAATATGCGTGCTCAGAAAGAGGATAATAATGAAGACGGATTTTTAGATGCACCATTAGGTAATCAAATAAATGTGATGAACCGTTGGCAGTATCAAGATGCTGAAAAAGGATGGGTCAGTTTTTTAAATGTTCGATTTTTGAATGATGAAAAACAAGTAGGGCAAGTAGATTTTGAGCCTGCAACAGATAAGTTGACAAATAACTCATGGGGTAGCGAAATTAATACACGCCGTTTTGATACATCATTAAAACTAGGCTATGTTTTTCCAGAACTTCCATTTCAGAGTTTTGGATTTCAAACCGCTTATAGTTTACATAAGCAAGATTCCTATTTTGGGTTTAGAACATATGATATCAATCACGAAAGTATTTTTACTAGCCTGCTTTTTAATTCTATAATTGGAGATACAAGAAACAAGTTTAAAACCGGAATTTCTTTTGCATATGACGGTTATGATGAGGTAGTGACGGCTACAGATTATTCTCGAGAAGATTCTTCGGTCGGTGCTTTTGTAGAGTATAGTTATGAGAATTTAGAAAAAGTTAGCTTAACTGCAGGTCTTCGAGTAGATAACCATAATCGATTAGGAACTTTTGTGACGCCAAGGTTTCATATACGTTATACGCCCTGGGAGAAAGGTAGTTTGCGTGGATCGTTTGGTAGAGGAAAGAGAGCAGCGAATATATTTGCTGAAAATCAACAGCTTTTTGCCTCCGCTAGAGAAATTAATGTTTTAAATTCAGGTGGTAGTGTTTATGGTTTAGAACCCGAGGATGCTTGGAACTACGGAGTAAGTTTTTTACAGGGGTTTAATTTCCTTAACAAAAAGGGAGATGTATCGGTAGATTATTATGTTACAGATTTTAAAAATCAGATTGTAGTTGATTGGGAAAATCCGCAAGAAGTTTCGTTTTATAATTTGGATGGAGATAGTAGTGCTAAAAGTTTTCAGATAGAAATAAATTACGAGCTACTGACTCGCTTAAGTTTTAGAACCGCATATAAATTCTATGATGTTTCGACCGATTATAATAGTGGAAACCTACAAAAGCCATTACAATCCCAGCATCGATTTTTTGTTAACTTAGGGTATGAAACTGAAGCTAAAGAAAATGGTTCTCAATGGAAATTCGATTATACATTGCATAGTTTAGGTAAAATGAGATTGCCAGATACCAGCTCTAATTCAACACAATATCAATTAGGCGAGTATTCATCGCCATATAATCTCATGAATGCTCAAATAACAAAAGTGTTTTCTAATACGGTTGAAATGTATGTAGGAGGGGAAAACCTAACTGGAGAACAACAAAATAACCCGGTTTTGGGTGCAGACAATCCTTTTGGTCCTAATTTTGATACTACTATTGTATATGCGCCTATAATGGGAAGAATGTTTTATGGCGGCTTTAGATTTAAAATTTTATAACACTTTAATTTATTATTATGAAAACAACTATTTTGTCAATTGCGATGATGTTAATCACGGTATTAACATATGCTCAAGATAAGAACAAGAAAATGACCTTTGATGTTAATGGTAAATGCGCGATGTGTAAAGAGCGTATAGAGAACGCTGCATTGAATGTGAAAGGAGTGAAATATGCCGTATGGGATATACCATCACACCAATTATCTATTATAATGGATGAACGCAAAACAGATGCCATGAAAATTAAAACTGCTATTGTAGAGGTAGGTCATGACACCAAAGAATTGAAGGCGACAGATGAAGCTTACAATAGCGTACACCCTTGTTGTTTGTATAGAGAGGACAATTCTGATGATGGGGTACATCATAAAATGTAGTCAAGATACCTGTGTTTATTGAGGTCATTTTAGCTGTTGTAAATTGTTTAAAAAGTTTTAGTTAATATTTTGCCAACGTAATTATCACGAATCAAAATCTGAAATACATTAGCGTAGATTTATCTTAAATTCGATACTAATGACACAAGCAAAATCAGCAGGGAAACCAGCTGCAAAGCCTTCTCCAGCAAAAGCTGGTAAAAAGGCTGCTCCAAAGGCTGCTCCTAAAAAGAAGTAGTTCGGTACTAGCCTACGGGTAGGCTTACCAATTGGACAAAAAACCACTTTTTGTAAAAAGAAGGTGGTTTTTTTGTTGGTACTATTCGGGCACAAAAAAACCGCTCTTGAATTTTCAAGAGCGGTTTTAAATTTGATTGATGTAGCAATCAAATTAATAATTGCCTAACCGTGCTACGGTTTACATCATGCCTGGCATACCACCACCCATTGGTGGGCCAGTAGGAGAATCTTCTTTAATGTCGGTTAAAGCACATTCGGTAGTTAAGATCATACCTGCAACAGAAGCCGCATTTTCCAATGCTACTCTAGTTACTTTAGCAGGATCAATAATACCGGCTTTGATCATATCAACATATTTTTCTGATTTTGCATCGTAACCAAAATCACCTTTACCTTCAAGGACTTTTGCAATTACAACAGAACCTTCACCTCCAGCATTAGAAACTATGGTTCTCAAAGGAGCTTCAATGGCACGGGCTACAATTTGTAAACCTGTTGCTTCATCTTCGTTCTCAGTTGCTACTTTAGAAAGAACCGATTTAGCTCTTAAAAATGCAACGCCACCACCAGCAACGATACCTTCTTCAACTGCAGCTCTTGTGGCGTGCAAAGCATCATCTACACGATCTTTTTTCTCTTTCATTTCAACCTCAGAAGCTGCACCTACATAAAGTACGGCAACACCACCAGCCAATTTGGCTAAACGCTCTTGAAGTTTTTCTTTATCATAATCAGAAGTAGTTGTCTCGATTTGAGATTTAATCTGATTAACTCTTGTTTTGATATCTTTTGCAACACCACCACCGTTTACTATTGTAGTATTGTCTTTATCGATTTGTACTTTTTCACAAGTACCTAACATATCAAGCGTAGTGTTATCTAAGGAGAACCCTCTTTCTTCAGAAATAACTGTACCACCAGTTAAGATGGCAATATCTTCTAACATTGCTTTTCTGCGGTCACCAAAACCTGGAGCCTTAACAGCAGCAATTTTTAAAGAACCTCTTAATTTGTTTACGACCAAAGTAGCTAATGCTTCACCATCAACATCTTCAGCTATAATTAAAAGAGGTTTCCCTGATTGAGCAACTGGCTCCAATACCGGTAACAAATCTTTCATTGAAGAAATCTTCTTGTCAAACAATAAGATGTATGGATTTTCCAATTGCGCTACCATCTTTTCTGAATCGGTAACAAAATATGGAGAAAGGTAACCTCTGTCAAACTGCATACCTTCTACAACGTCAACGTAGGTATCGGTACCTTTTGCTTCTTCTACAGTGATAACACCTTCTTTTCCAACTTTACCGAAAGCTTGTGCAATCAATTCACCAATTGTTTCGTCGTTGTTAGAAGATATTGAAGCAACTTGCTTAATTTTTTCAGAAGAATCTCCTACTTTTTTAGCTTGTCTTGCGATATCGGCAACAATGGCTTCTACAGCCTTATCGATACCTCTTTTTAAGTCCATTGGGTTTGCACCTGCAGCAACGTTTTTCAAACCTTCTTTAACGATTGCTTGAGCCAAAACGGTTGCAGTAGTTGTACCATCACCTGCCAAATCATTAGTTTTAGAAGCAACTTCTTTAACCATTTGCGCGCCCATGTTTTCTAATGGATCAGCTAATTCTATTTCTTTCGCAACAGTAACACCATCTTTAGTTACCTGTGGAGCACCAAATGATTTGCTAATGATTACGTTTCTACCCTTAGGGCCTAATGTTACTTTTACAGCATTTGCCAATGCATCAACACCTCTTTTAAGGCCGTCTCTTGCATCGATATCAAATCTTATATCTTTTGCCATTTTTAATTTTTGTTTTGATTATTGACCTTGAACTTTTCGCCTTGGTCAAGAAAATTATTAATTTTTTTTCAGTGAATGTGAATTTCGCAAACGGCTAAAGGCCATATGCTAAAGGCTATTTAGATAATAGCAAGAATATCACTTTCTCTCATCATTAAGTAATCTGAACCTTCTAATTTCAATTCAGTTCCTGCATATTTACCGTAAAGAACAGTATCACCAACCTTAACGGTAACTTTGTCATCTTTTGTACCAGGACCTACGGCTACAACTTTGCCTTTTTGTGGTTTCTCTTTCGCAGTATCAGGAATGTAAAGTCCAGACGCAGTTTTAGTTTCAGCTGCCATTGGCTCTATAAGAACTCGATCTGCCAATGGTTTGATATTAACTTTAGCCATAATTATTAATTTTTAAATTGATTTTTAGTTTTGTGGGTATACAAAGGCAGAAATTATGCCATTGCCTATTTCATGACAGATTGGAAACAAAAAATGCCAGCTTGTCATAAGCTGGCATTTGTGTAAATTATGTTGAAATGTTTTATAAACTATCTGAAGGAGTTGCTTCGTTAGTTACAGGAGGTGTAATTTCTTCTGGTAAGGTCTCTGGAACCGTAGTTTCAATGTCATCACCTTGTAATAATTTAGAATCTGCATCTCCAAAATTACCTTTAAGGGCAATGTTAGAAGCTAAGATTAAAACTATTAATAATCCAGCTAAGGTCCATGTGCTCTTATCTAAAAAGTCACCTGTTTTTTTAACTCCGCCTGCAACTTGCGTTCCTCCGCCACCAAAAGAAGAAGAAAGTCCGCCGCCTTTTGGATTTTGTACCATGATCACCAATACTAATAATAAGCAAACGACGATGATAAGTATTAAGAATATTGAAAATGTACTCATTCTTTATTATTTATTATCTTTTTGAATTTTTTCTACTGCCCTAATTCGGTCTGCAAAGAAACTACTTTTTTCCGGATATTTCAAACTTAAAATTTTGAATGCTTGAATGGCCTTTTTATACTGTTTTTGCTCTAGATAAACCCTGGCCAAAGTTTCGGTCATCAATTCGTTTTTATCAATTTTCGAAGTACTCGAAATATCGATACTTGTATTCTTTTCTTCTATAGGTACTATTTTAGGGTTATTGGCTATAAACCTATCGATGCGGTCAAATTTTTTCTTTTTAATTGCCTCATCTATGGGAGAGATTATTTTTTTAATTTTTACAACTGCTTTTTTATCTTCAGCTTTTTTAATGATTTTTTCTACGGGTTTATTAGAAGCTAAATTCAACCACTCTGAAAAAGAATATTTTTCTTTGGCATCAAAAATCAATGGTTTGCCAATATCTAATGTTTCTTCCTCTTCAGAAACTTCTGCTTTTTTCGATTGAAAAAGCTTGGGGTCTAAAATATGCTCAGCGTCATTCTTATCTTGTGGTAGCGGCTTGTCTTCAGATTCTACTATTAAAGCAGCTGGCTCCTCCTTTTTTACTTGGGGTAGCGGCTTGTTTTCTGGATCTTCAATTAATGAAACCGATTCAACTTCTACAACTTCCTCTTTAACTAAAATCGTTGTATCAGTTTTGTCCTTAGAAGAATTATACTGTAAAAAATCTTTTGAGGTGATAAAATCAAAAAGTACATCTCTATCTGTGGTAAAGGCTGCGGTGGTTTTAAGTGCCTTATTGTATTTATAGCTATTTAGATTTTTAAGGCCTTTAAGATGAAGGGCTCTAGCCGCTTGAAAATAGGGGTATTCAGCGATAATATCTTCTAGATGTTTAGTATGTATGGGTTCTACCACTTTGGTAGGGTGTTCTAGAAAATATGTAAACTCCTTAACGTTCATTTATTTACCAATCTGCCAATGAGGCGTTGAAAATATCTTGCGTAATTCTTTCGAAAATTATCTCATGAGCTTCACTTTTAATAGAAGCCAACTGAGTGTCTGCAGGATAATCATAAAAGAAAGAAAAACTTTGGTCAAATGCCGCATCTTCCTTTAATCGATTATAAAAACGAACTTTTACGCGCATTGATAACCTGTTTTGGGCAGCAGTTTGATTTGCGGTTGCAGACATTGGTGAGATTTTATATTCCGTTATCTCACCTTCATATAGTAAATCTGGATTGCCAGAGGTTATCAAATCTAAGCTGGTCTGATTCAATATTCTATCTTGTAGTGCTAATGTAAAATCTCTATCAACACCAGGTTCGAATGTTGAACCCGGACTTTGGGTGGCATAATTTTGGAAATAATTTACCTGAAAGGTTTTTGCTTCACCAACATTACCACCGGTAAAATTGTATATGCCACAACCCATGAGCATTATTATAGGTAGTATGAAAAATATTATTTTTTTTACGTATCTCATTGAAATGGAATTCATCTTTAATTAAAGATCGTATTGTTTTATTTTACGGTAAAGTGTTCTTTCAGAAATTCCTAATTCTGAAGCAGCGGCCTTTCTTTTACCACGATTACGCTCAAGTGATTTTTTTATCAATTCCACTTCTTTCTCCTGTAAAGATAGGGTTTCTTCTTCTTGAATTTCTTCGGCAAAATGGTATTTGTCCTCGTAAGAATCTTGAATGGATGATGCTTCTTCCTGTTTGGGTTCTGGTAAATGCAACAGTTTCATTTTAGATTCTTCTTGAGTTTCTTGTTCCATATCAATGTCTTCTTCATCTTCGTTTCCGTAGATTTTACGAATCAGATTTTCATTGTCCTTTTGAACCTTTTGTGAGTCATTGTTCTTCAAAAGCTCCATCGTTAATTTCTTAAGGTCGTTTAGGTCGCCCTTCATATCGAATAACACCTTATAAAGAATCTCTCTCTCATTGCTGAAATCACTTTCAGATTTTGAATTTGATACTACTGCCGGTAAATTACTTGTCGTATTATTTGGTATGTATCCATTAAGCGTTGCTGCGGTTATGGCTCTATTTTCTTCTAGGACAGAAATTTGCTCAGCTATATTTCTTAACTGTCGAATGTTACCAGGCCATCTATATTTTATTAATATAGAGACAGCATTGTCATCTAGTCTTATGGTAGGCATTTTGTATTTCTGACTAAAATCGGAAGCAAATTTTCTAAAAAGCAAATGTATATCCTCTGAACGCTCTCTCAGTGGTGGAATATTAATTTCGACAGTACTTAAACGATAATATAGGTCTTCGCGAAAACGTTCTTTTTTAATCGCCTCGAACATATTTACGTTGGTAGCGGCGACAATACGCACATCTGTTTTTTGAACTTGAGAAGAACCAACTTTTAAAAATTCACCATTTTCTAGAACCCTCAATAGTCGAACTTGTGTGGTTAAGGGTAATTCACCTACCTCATCTAAAAATATAGTACCACCATCAGCAACTTCAAAATAACCGTTTCTGGTTTGGGTAGCTCCAGTAAATGCTCCTTTTTCATGACCAAAAAGCTCACTATCTATGGTGCCTTCAGGTATGGCGCCACAGTTTACGGCAATATATTTAGCATGCTTTCTATGAGATAATGCGTGTATGATTTTGGGAATGGCCTCTTTACCGACTCCACTTTCACCAGTTACCAAAACCGAAATATCGGTAGGGGCAACCTGCATGGCTTTTTCCAAAGCTCGATTAAGTTTTGGATCTTGTCCTATAATTTCAAAACGTTGTTTTATGCTTTGTATGCTTTCCATATCAAATCGGTACTATAAAATTAATTATTGTCTGAATATCCTTGGGCGATACCTTTTAAGGTAGCCGAAGTACAATCGTTTATTTGAACATTTACAAAGTCACCAACTTTATAATTTTCTTTTGGAAATACTACAACCGTGCTTTGAGAGTTTCTTCCCATCCATTCGTTTTCAGATTTTTTAGATGTTCCTTCAATTAAAACCTCTTGAACTTTGCCAACGTGCTTTTCTGTTCTATACTGGCAGTGTTGGCGTTGTAAAGCTATGATTTCTGATAATCGTCTCTTTTTGGTTTTTTCAGGAATATCGTCATCCATCTTTCTTCCGGCCAAGGTGCCTGGTCTTTCAGAATAGGCATACATATAACCAAAATCATACTTCACATATTCCAATGCTTTCAATGTAGAAGTATGGTCTTCTTCAGTCTCTGTTGGAAAACCAGTTATGATATCTTGAGAGATTGAACAATCAGGTAGAATCTGTCTAATATTATCAATAAGTTCAAAATATTCTTCAATGGTATGTAGCCTGTTCATTTCCTTTAAGATGCGATTACTGCCACTTTGTACCGGTAAATGAATATGGTCACAGATATTTTTATGCTTGGCCATAGTTTCAATCACATCTAAGGTCATGTCTTGAGGATTAGATGTTGAAAATCGAATACGCATTTTTGGATGCGCCAGTGCAACCGTTTCTAAAAGTTTTGAAAAATTGGTAGCTGTCGCTTTTTGCATTTCAGAAGCATTCTCAAAATTTTTCTTGAGTCCGCCACCATACCATAAATAGCTATCTACATTTTGACCTAATAGTGTAATTTCTTTAAACCCTTTTCTTTCAAGTTCATTTACTTCTTCTAAAATTGACTGTGGGTCTCTACTTCGTTCGCGACCTCTAGTAAATGGTACAACGCAGAAGGTACACATATTATCGCAACCTCTTGTAATTGAAACAAAAGCGGTAACACCATTAGTGTTTAATCTTACAGGAGCAATATCGCCATACGTTTCATCTTTCGACAAAATAACATTAACGGCATCACGACCAGAATCGACTTCTTTAATTAGGTTGGGCAAATCTTTATAGGCATCTGGCCCTACGACCATATCTACAATTTTTTCCTCGTCCAAAAGTTTATCTTTCAAGCGTTCTGCCATACAGCCCAATACTCCTACTTTTAAATGAGGCCTAGATTTCTTCACCTTATTATATTCCGTTAGTCGTTTTCGTATCGTCTGCTCAGCTTTGTCTCTAATGGAACATGTGTTTACAAGTATTAAATCGGCATCCTCTAAAGTTTGAGTTGTATTAAAACCTTCGGTTGCTAATATAGATGCAACAATTTCACTATCTGCGAAGTTCATGGCGCAGCCATAACTCTCTATATATAAATTACGTTTGTTAGTTTCTTTTCTTTCAACTGCCAAAGTGGTGCCCTGCACATTTTCGTCTATGGTTTTCTCCATTTTTTGTAATACGTTGCAATAAAATAATTGGTTGGCAAAGATACTACTATAATCAAAAATATGACAAGATGACATGAATTTTTAGGGAATGTTTAGGCTTTACCCGTAAATATTATTTAGTTTTATCTTAAAATATAACCATCCTTAGTTATGAATTTAGAAATCATTACAGAACGTATAAAATCGAATATAGATTTATCTTTTGGAGATATATTCAGTAAATCTTTTGATTTGTTTAAAAAAGTCTGGCTGCAAGGTTTTATAGTATTGTTGCTGACCTTCGTTATTATTCTGCCATTTTATATCATTCTTTATATACCAATGATAGCGGCTGGTATAACAGATTCAGAGGCTATTCGAAATAATGAGTTGCCGCCAATGGTTGCTATTGCAATGGGTATTCTTGCACCAGTAATTGCAATCGGTGTTTCAACTTTTGCTTTGGCCTTAAATGCGGCATTCTTAAAGATTTGTAGACAAAAAGATATAGGCGAAGAAGCGAGCGATGATTATTTCTATTTTTTTAAAGAAGGGCGTTTAGGAAAGGTTTTTATATTAGCACTGTATACTCTCGGTTTAGCCATACTAGGGCTTCTTGCTTGTGGTGTCGGTCTTATTTATGTAATCGTTCCTCTTTCATTAATACCAGCTTTCTTAGCTTTTTCTAATGAACTTTCGCCATTAGAAATGGTTAAGGCAAGTTTTGCACTTGGAAATAAAAATTGGCTTGTTATTTTCGGATTAGTCTTGGTAACTGGTATTGTTGCTGAATTAGGCTTCCTTTTATGCTGTGTAGGTGTATTATTTACGGCTATGTTAAGTAAAGTTCCTACCTATTATATGTATAAAGATGGTGTGGGTTTTAATGAGATATAGTAGATTTTATGAACTAGCCTACGCAACTAAAAGTTGTATTTCTCATCTACTAATCACAACCAGTAAATTGAAAAACCATGAGAAAAAATGTTTTTTTGTTGTTGACTATAATAGTATCAACCTTTATTTCTTGTGATGATGATGGGCCGTATGAAGACTATTTGGTAGCGCGACCAATTTTGCAAGACGCTATTTCGTTTAAGGCTGAAGCAGTTGATATTGTTGATCCTACGCCGATTGTTTCATCGGGTAAAATTTATACCTATCAGAATTATATTTTTATAAATGATGTAAATCTGGGTTTTCATGTAATCAACAATCAAAATCCATCTTCGCCTGAAAGTATTGCATTTATTAAGCTTGAGGGGAATTATGATATTTCTATAAAAGACGATAAGTTATATGCTGATAGTTATGGTGACTTGGTCATTTTTGATATTTCCGATATACATAATATTACACTATCAAATCGAATAGTTAATGCTATATATAATAATGATGTTTGGCTTTCAAATATCGAGTACCCTCAAGCTGATTTTTACGAATATGGTGATATCGATTATGATAAGGATATTGTTGTTGGATGGGAAGTGAAAACAGAGCGAAGGTCGGTTGCTGATTATGAAAAACGATTTGACTGCATGGCGTGTGATTTTGCGTTTAATTCAGTAGAAAGCGATAGCGGCTCGCCTCAACCTTCTACCGGTCAGGGTGGTTCTTTGGCTCGTTTTAAAATAATAGGTGATTATTTATATGTGGTAGACTACAGTGATATCAACATTTTTGATATTTCTAATGTTGAGGAGCCAAAAATTTTAGATGATGTTCAAGTAGCTTGGGATATTGAAACCATATACAATCAAGGTGATATTTTATTTATAGGTGGCTCGCAAGGCATGTATATATATGATATTAAGAATCCTGAAAAACCTGAATTCATTTCAGAATTTAGACATGGTACAGCTTGTGATCCCGTGATAGTTGATGGTAGTTATGCTTATGTCACTTTAAAAGGAGGCGGTTTTTGTGGAAATACTGAAAGCGGATTGTATGTGATAGATATTTCTAATTTAAAGAATCCTGAGTTAAAAGTAATTTACCCAATGAATGGGCCAAATGGGTTAGGTATTAAAGATGATACACTTTTCATTTGCGACGGTGAGGCTGGTTTAAAAGTATATGATAAGAGCGATGCCCCTAATATTACTCTAATTAATAATTTCGTGGATATTATTGCATATGATGTAATACCATTGGCATCATCACTTTTAATGATAGGGGACCGAGTCTTATACCAATACGAATATGTAGATAATGATATTCGACTCTTGAGTACTTTTGAGTTGTAGAACTATATGATGATTAAAAAAAAAGGGAGGCTAGTTTTAGCTTCCCTTTTTTAATTGATTATTGTTCAGACGATATCATTTTTATATCCTCCAGTTTTACTTTAGAGTTGACAATTTCCGTTTGTTTGTCAATAAGATGGCTAAGATTTTTGAGTTCTACATTAAGTTCATCGGTGATTTCCTTGAAAAACTGTTTAGCTTGTTGAGTAGGGGCATAATCTCCTCTTTGCGAATCTGCTAAAAGAAAAGCAAGCCTATTATTTATTCGAATACCATAATTAAGGGGATCTTGACTACTTTGATTTTTAGTCATATGAATATTATTTTCAATCACCGAAAGTTCAGTTTCATAATCAGATATTAGCTGCTGTAAAGCACTATTATCTTTAGTTTTATTTTTAAGATACGTTAAGTCTTTTTGAACACTCCTTATTTTGATAATAGCATCATTTGCTTTACTTACTTCGTCACGTACGGCAATTAAAAAATCGAATTGTTCTTGATATTCATTCTGAGTATTGGGCAATCTTGGGTCTTTTACAATGCTAAATTCCTTTTCTTGAAATTCCCCATTAACAGTTAGCTTTAATTTATAGGTGCCTGGCGTTACTTTTGGGCCTTTATTTGGTGAGGAATAAAAAATCATACCTTCAAATGTCTTAAATCCTGGATAACGCATATCCCAAACCAAATTGTTTCCACCAGCTTTTACTTTTAATTGTTTAGGGGCTGTAGGGTCTAATTTGTTTTCTTTAGCACTAGTTGAAAAACGCTGTATTAATGTACCGTCTTTTTGTAAAATATCTAGTTGAACAGAATCGCTTTCTTGATACTTATTTAAAACATAGTTGATGATAACACCGTCAGGATGGTTCTTACCTACCAATTTTGGATCTGGTTCAGACCATCCGCCAGATTGGTGCATTCTATAAGAAATATCTGGTTTATAAAGATAAAAATCACTGTTAGCTACTTCGGACGACAGTTGATGAAGTGGTGTTAGGTCATCAATAATCCAAAAACTTCTTCCATGGGTGGCAACAATTAAATCATTGTCTCTGACTTGTAAGTCTCGTATTGCGGTTATTGGTAGGTTTAATTGAAAAGGAGCCCAAGATTTACCATCGTCAAAGGAAATATACATGCCCCATTCTGTGCCTGCATATAAAAGGCCTTCTCTAACTAAATCAGTTCTAATCACCCTTGTGTAATAATTGTCTTTAATACCATTTGTGATTAATGACCAGCTTTCTCCATAATTATCAGTTTTGTATAAATAGGGAGTGTAATCGCCAAATTTATAAGCTGTAGCTGCTACATATACAGTGCCTTTGTGAAATGGGCTCGGGTCTATAGAATTGATCATATTCAATTTAGGAGACATAGAAGTTGGCGGAGTTACATTTGTCCAAGTTGTGCCATTGTCTTTTGTGACATGAATTAAACCATCATCGCTACCTGTCCAGATTACACTTTTTTCCAATACAGATTCTGAAATCACAAAAATATTCGAATAAAATTCTGCTCCTGTATTGTCTTGAGTTATTGGTCCTCCTGATGATTCTATAGTTTCTGGAAGACTTCTGGTTAAATCTGGTGAAATTGTTTTCCAAGACTGGCCTTCATCAGTTGTCATATGAAGAAAATTAGATCCTGCGAATAATTTATTAGAATCGTGTTTGCTGAATGTTACAGGGTAGTTCCAATTGAATCGATATTTCATAATTTCTGCTCCAGAACCTGCAGGGTTATCTGGCCAAACATTTGTTGACCGCGCTTGGCCTGTAGTGTGATCTAATCGGTTCATATAACCTTTATAAGTTCCGCCATATACAATCTGATTATTTTTTGGATCTGGCGCTAAATGTGCACTTTCGCCACCAGCGGTAGGTTCCCAATCTCTTTCTGTAATGGATTCTCCAGAAGATCTGTGAGAAATACGTAAGGCGGTATTGTCTTGTTGCGCTCCATAAATACGATAAGGAAAAATACTGTCTGTTGCTATTCGATAAAATTGGGCAGTAGGTTGATTGTAATAAGTCGTCCAGTTGTTTCCACCGTCATTTGAAATTTGAGCGCCACCGTCATCTGCAATAACCATACGGTTATTGTTGTTGGGGTCTATCCATAGGTCGTGATGGTCGCCATGAGGAGCATTTTTAAGCGTGAATGTTTTACCACCATCTGTAGAGACGCCATAACTAACATTCATAACATAGAGCTTGTCAATGTTTTCGGTATCGGCATAAATACGAGTGTAATACCATGCCCGTTGTCGTAATGCCCTGTTTTCATTTATTTTTTTCCAAGTAACTCCTGCATCATCAGATCTGAAAAGTCCACCATTGTCGGCTTCAATAAGTGCCCATATGCGATTCGAATCTATCGGTGAAATTGTAATACCGACTATACCCCATGGAGAACTAGGTAGTCCGGTTTTTGTAGAAATATCGTTCCATGTATCGCCGCCATCGGTACTTTTAAAAAGTTTACTGTCAGGTCCACCACTATCCATTCGGTATCCGTTTCTTTTCATTTCCCAAGTGGTGGCATAGATAATTCTACTATTGTTGGGGTCTAAAATTAAATCCCCTGCACCAGCCTTATCGCTAACATAAAGTACTTTTTCCCAATTATCGCCACCATCTTTAGAGCGAAATACACCTCTGGTTTCATTCGGCTTCCATAAATTTCCAATAGCAGCTACATATACTAAATCGGGATTATTAGGGTGGATTCGGATTCTTGAAATATGTTCTGAATCTTTGAGACCAATAAATTTCCAGGTTTTTCCTGCATCCATACTTTTCCATAGCCCTTTACCTGAAGAAACGTTACCACGTAATGTTTGCTCACCCTCACCAACATAAATAATATTTGGGTCAGATTCAGAAACTGCAATAGCGCCAATAGAACCACCAAAATAGCCGTCGGAAATACATTGCCAGCTATTGCCTGCGTCTGTAGTTTTCCAAACACCACCACCTGCGGTTCCCATATAATAAAGGTTATTGTTGTTGGTGACACCGGTAACGGTACCTGCACGACCACCTCTAAAAGGTCCGATAGACCTATATTCCAAGCCGCTATATAGAGATTCGTCAAAGCTGACGGTGTTTTTTTTGCGTTGTGCGTTTAAATTTTGAAATGGTTGTAAACAAAATAAAGCGGTCAGTATAACTATGTAAAGCTTCTTCATTTTAAAGTAGTTTGAGTTAGTTTCCATAAAAATAGAAATATTTAACATGCTTCGGTTATCGACATGGCTAAACTTTTTTATTTCTATGAAGTTCATGAATTTACAAGGATAGTTAGGCCTATTTACAGGAAAAAATGAATGCCTGAAATTTTAAAGTTTAATTTTTAGTATACATTTGTAAGCATAAACAAGGTTGATGGCGAAAAATTTAGTAATTGTTGAGTCCCCTGCAAAGGCCAAAACTATAGAGAAGTTTTTGGGAAAAGATTTTAAGGTTGAATCGAGCTTTGGTCACATTGCAGATTTGCCTTCAAATGAGCTAGGAGTAGATGTCGAGAACGATTTCACCCCAAAGTATATAGTTGACAAGGATAAGCAGGCTCTGGTCAAAAAACTAAAGTCGCTAGCTGATAAAGCTGAAACTATCTGGCTCGCGAGTGATGAGGATCGCGAGGGAGAGGCTATTTCTTGGCATTTAGCAGAAGAACTAGGGTTAGATAAGAAGAAGACAAAGCGTATTGTCTTTAACTCTGTAACAAAAGCCGCCATTCAAAAAGCAATTGAGAACCCTAGGGAGATTAATTACAATTTGGTAAATGCCCAACAGGCAAGACGTGTGCTTGACCGTTTGGTTGGGTATCAACTATCTCCTGTTTTATGGAAAAAAATTAAGCCAGGTCTTTCTGCTGGGCGTGTTCAATCTGTAGCAGTTCGTCTTATAGTTGAACGTGAACGTGATATTGAAGGTTTTGAGCCACAAGCAACTTTTAAGATTGCGGCAGAATTTCAAACAGAGGAAGGAAATGTATTTTCGGCCAAGTTGAACAAAACTTTCGATACGGAAAAAGAAGCTAAGGTCTTTTTAGAGAAAAATATATCTGCTGAGTTTTCAGTAAGTAAATTAGATAAAAAACCGGCTAAAAAGTCACCATCTGCACCATTTACAACCTCTACGTTACAACAAGAGGCTTCAAGAAAACTATATTTTTCTGTAGGTAGAACCATGCAAGTGGCACAACGATTATATGAAGCTGGGTTAATTACCTATATGAGAACGGATAGTGTAAACTTATCCAATGAAGCATTGACCGCTGCTAAAGAGGCCATTGTTGAAAATTATGGTGAAAAGTATAGTCATACTAGAAATTTCACAGGCAAATCTAAAGGAGCTCAAGAGGCGCATGAAGCTATTAGGCCTACTGAGATGACCAATCAATCTCCATCTTTAGAGCGTGATCAATCTAAATTGTATGATTTAATTTGGAAACGTACGGTTGCATCTCAAATGAGTGATGCTCAACTAGAACGTACCAATGTTAAAATTAAAGCGAATAAACATAAAGAAGAATTTACTGCAAACGGTGAGGTAATAAAATTTGATGGTTTCTTAAAAGTTTACATGGAAGGTGTAGATGATGAAGATGTAGCAGAAGAGCAAGAAGGAATGTTGCCTGCAATGAAAGAAGGAGAGTCTTTACAGAATAACTTTATTTCAGCTACCGAACGATTTACCAGACCTCCTTACCGATTTACAGAAGCATCTTTGGTTAAGAAATTAGAAGAGTTAGGTATTGGTAGACCATCTACATATGCTCCTACTATTTCTACTATACTTAATAGAGGTTATGTTGAAAAAGGTACTATTGAAGGTGCTGAACGTAAGTATCAACAATTAATCTTAGAGTCGAATAAAATTCAAGAAAAAAATCTTACAGAAAATGTAGGTTCAGACAAAGGTAAAATGGTACCAACTGATATTGGTATGATTGTTACCGATTTCTTGGTTACCAATTTCGCCAATATTTTAGATTATAATTTTACAGCTCAGGTCGAAGAAGATTTTGACGAAATAGCTTCCGGTGATGAAGATTGGAAGAAAATGATGAAAAACTTTTATAAAGATTTTCATCCAAATGTAGTTGATGTAGAAGAAAATGCGGATCGCGCCAGCGGAGAAAGAATTTTAGGAATAGACCCTAAAAGTGGAAAGCAGGTTTCGGTACGTTTGGGAAGATTCGGACCAATGGTACAAGTCGGAACTGTTGATGATGAAGAGAAACCAACTTTTGCAAGTTTGTTGCCAGAGCAGTCATTGAATACCATTACCTATGAAGAGGCAATGGATTTATTTAAGCTTCCTAGAAAATTAGGGGTTTATGAAGGAGAAGAGGTATTGGCGAATGTCGGTAGATTTGGACCTTATGTGAAATTTGGAGAAAAATTTATTTCTATGGATAAAGGTGAAAGTGCCTTTGAGATTGAAATGGATAGGGCAATTGAGTTAATTGTTGCGAAGCAGAAAGCCGATGCGCCAATTGCAATGTATGAAGAAAAAGAAGTGACTAAGGGAGTTGGTAGATTCGGACCATTCATTAAATGGAACGGAATTTTCATTAATGTCAACAAAAAGTATGACTATGATAATCTATCAAATGACGATATCATTGAACTTATCGAAACCAAGAAACAAAAGGAAATAGATAAGGTCGTTCAAAACTGGGAAGAAGAAGGTATTCGCATCGAGAAAGCACGATGGGGCCGTCATAATGTTCTAAAAGGAAAAATTAAGGTAGAATTGGCAAAGACTGTCGATGTAACTAAAATGTCTTTAGAAGAAGCTCAGAAGTTAATAGAGAAAAAAACACCAAAGAAAAAGGCAAAAGCTAAACCTAAGTCAAAAAAGTAATATATTTTTAGATCGAAAGATCAGTGTAATATGTTCATAATTTCTAAACCACTTATAAATGGCCTTTGATTTTTTAGTTCCGGTATCGGACAAAGTTTTGGCCCATAATGAGTTACTGCCTAGTCAAGCTATTGGTAAAAATACCTATATACATACTGAAAAGGATGGCTTGCCTGTTTTGGCCAATGCCACTGTGGCTCTTTTAGGAGTTAGGGAGTCTAGAAATGCATTTGAAAAAAAACATGAGAAGTTAGACGTTTCTGGTATTCGATTGCAATTCTACAAGCTGCTAATCGGTAATTGGAACGGTACTATAGTAGATTTGGGTGATATTGAAGAAGGCGCTACTGTAGATGATACCTATTTTGTGGTTAAAGAAATAGTAGCAGGTTTATTAGAGGAGAATATTATTCCAATTATTCTTGGTGCTACCCAGGATCTTACATACCCCGCTTATAGAGCTTTTGATGGCATTAGAGATATGATTAATCTTGTTGCCGTCGATAGTCGGTTCGATTTTGGTATCGAAGATGAAATTATATCGTCTCATTCTTATATGAGCAAAATCATTACCGATAAGCCAAACAATCTTTTTAATTTTTCAAATATTGGTTATCAAAGCTATTTCAACGCACAAGAAGAAATAGATTTAATGGAACGTTTATTTTTTGATGCTTATCGACTTGGCGAAGTAGCCAATAATATTTCTTTGGCCGAACCGGTACTGAGAAATGCACATATGGTAAGTTTAGATTTACGGTCGGTAAAGGCAAGTGAAATTTCATTGTCGGGCAATTTTTCGCCCAATGGTTTTGACGGTCGCGAAATATGTGCCATTGCGCGATATGCGGGTATAAGCGATAAAGTCTCTGTTTTTGGCTTGTACGAGATGGAGAACACCGTACAGTCTCAACAATTAATAGCTCAAATTATATGGTACTTTATAGAAGGTATCAATTACAGAATTCAAGAATCTCCATACTCTAAAACTGAAGACTTTGTAAAGTACAATGTACCTAGCGAAGATGAAGAATTAGTGTTTTACAAAAGTTTATTAACAGAAAGATGGTGGGTAGAAGTCCCATCAATTTTTACTTCACATACTAAAGGCCATACACCTGCGTTATTACCTTGCACCGAGAAGGATTATTTAGATGCATGTAATCAAGACATTCCTGAAAGGTGGTTTAAAGCTTATAAGAAAGGCTTTAATTAACAAAAATAATTTTTAAGCATTAAAGCCTTTAATACAATATTTTATACAAAACATAGTTTTAGATGTTAGAATAAATCATTGTATTCTGAGTTTAACCATAATCGAAATTTAACCTAAAGTATGAAGAAGCTATTGTTATCCTCTATAGCGTTTGTTTTTTTACTCACGAGTTGTGGGTCTAAGACTAAAGGAGAGCTAACCGGTGTCCAGGGAAAAAAGTGGTACCCAGAAAAACCATATGGAATGGAACTTATCCCAAGAGGTTCTTTCATTATGGGTAAGAGTGAAGAAGACCAAGCAAAATTATTGAACGCACCGACCAAAACGGTTACCGTACGTTCTTTTTACATGGACGACACAGAAATCACAAATAGTGAGTATCGTCAATTTGTAGAATGGGTAAAGGATTCTATCGTAAGAACCAAATTGGCAATATTAGCAGATGAGTTGGGTATCGGCCCTGAAGAAGGCGGTATTGGTGATTATGCATTTAAAGATGCAGATACCACTAGAGCATCTGTTTACGACAAGTATATGCTAGATAATTATTCTGGAATGGGCGAAACCGGTTACGAAGGTAGAGCTTTGAGTAAGGATGAGGAATTGGTCTGGAATACATCAGACTATCCAGATGAGTATTATACTGAAATAATGGATTCTATCTATTTGTCTGAAGAGGAATCTTATAACGGTCAACGTACTATAGATGTTAAGAAATTAAAGTTCAAGTACAATTGGATGGATATCGAAGCAGCAGCACGCGCTTCTACAAAGGGTAATAAAAGCCGTAAGGAGTTTATTCGCACAGAAGAAGTGGAAATTTATCCAGATACAACTGTATGGATCAGAGATTTCTCTTATTCGTATAACGAGCCAATGCACAACGACTATTTCTGGCACGATGCATACAGTGAATATCCTGTAGTAGGTATTACATGGCAACAAGCAAAGGCTTTTTGTAATTGGAGAACTAAATATAAGAACGACGATAACAAGAGTAGAGGTAAGCAGTTCGTTAATCAATTTAGACTTCCTACCGAAGCCGAATGGGAATATGCCGCAAGAGGTGGTATCGAAGGTGGAACATACCCTTGGGGCGGACCTTATGTAATAAGTGATACAGGTTGTTTTATGGCTAATTTTAAACCACAACGTGGTGATTATGCCGCAGATGCCGCACTATATACAGTAGAAGCAAAATCTTATGAGCCTAACGACTTTAATATGTACAATATGGCTGGTAACGTTTCTGAATGGACGAATTCAAGTTATGACCCAAGTGCATATGATTATGTATCAACGATGAACCCTAATGGCGGTGATCAATCGAACACTAGAAAAGTTATTAGAGGTGGTTCTTGGAAAGATGTAGCTTACTTCTTACAAGTAAGTACAAGAGATTACGAATATGCAGATTCTGCTCGTAGTTACATAGGATTCAGAACAGTTCAAGATTACATGGGCGAAGAGGATTCTACACAATAAATAGAAGTAAATACAGTTTTATAATAAATTCAAATCAAATTTTAACCAAATCTTTTTTATTAAACCTTAATTAAATTAAAATCATGGCACAGTCAAAATCCACAAAAAAATTATTTAACATGGCCTACGGCCTAGGAGCATCAGTTGTAATTATTGGTGCATTATTCAAAATTCTTCACTGGGAGTTAGGTCCTTTAAACGGAGGTATTCTTCTAGCGATAGGTCTTATTACAGAAGCTCTTATATTCGCAATCAGTGCATTCGAACCAGTAGACGAAGATTTAGATTGGGCATTAGTTTACCCAGAATTAGCTGGTGCTGAAGGCAAATCTGCTCCTAAAAAAGGACAAGCTGCTGAAATAAAAGAAGCAGAAGCATCTTTATCTAAAAAATTAGACGATTTGTTAAAAGAAGCTGGTGTAGACGCAAGTCTAATGGAGAGCTTAGGTTCTAGCATTAAAAACTTTGAAGGTGCCGCTAAAGGTATCGCTCCTACAGTAGATGCAATGGAATCTACTAAGAAGTATTCAAGTGAAATGGTTCAAGCTGCCAATCAAATGGAGTCTTTGAACAGTCTTTATAAAGTACAATTAGAAAGTGCTAGCAGACAAGCTTCAGTAAACGAAGAAGTAGTACAAAATGCAAGTGCTCTTAAGGATCAAATGGCATCATTGTCAACTAACCTTTCTTCATTGAATGGTGTTTATGGCGGTATGTTATCTGCAATGAGTAAAAACTAAATTGGATTTTAATAAAACCCAAGTCAATTATTAATTAAAATCTAAAAAAAATAAATCCATGGCAGGAGGAAAAAATTCACCACGTCAGAAGATGGTCAACTTAATGTATTTGATCTTCATCGCAATGCTGGCACTAAACATGAGTAAAGAAGTATTAGCCGCATTCGGTATAATGAATGAAAAGCTAGAGACTTCAAACGCAATGACAACCGCAAGTAACGAAGCGTTCTTAGGTAGTCTGGAAACTAAAGCATCTGAAGATGCAGCTAAATATGAAAAGCTGTATAAGAATGCTCAACAGATTAAAGCAATGTCTCAAGAATATTATGATTATTTAGAGTCGCTTAAATCTGGTATGACAGAAGGTATAGAAGATCCTACTGATTATGCTCGTATGGATATGTCTGATTTTTTAGATCAGAAATTATTCCAAGGAGAAAATTTATCAGAAGGCGGTAAAAAGTTCATGAGTAACTTAACCGGTTATAGAGATCAAGTTGCGGCAATTGTGCCAGCAGCCTTAAAGCAATCTGTTATCGATCGTTTCCAAACTGGAGATGAGAATGGTAAAGTTGAAAAAAGAGACGGTACCAAACAAGAATGGATCAACTATCATTATGAAGGATATCCTTTAGTAGCATCATTGGCAAAGTTAACTGCACTACAAGCAGATGTAAAAGTTACTGAAGAAGCAGCTTTAAAATCTATGTTAGAAGGTGAGTTAACAAGTCAAGTTTCTTTAAAGAATTTTGCAACATCACTTACATCTTCTAAATCTGCATATTACACAGGTGAGAAGTACGATGGTAAGATTATCATTAGTAAAACTGATAATTCTTCTACTCCAGTAAGAGCTGAATTAACTTTAGATGGTAGAAAACTTTCAGAAGGTTCTGATTATAAATTAGAAGCAGGTGGGGTTAAAATGCTAATTGGTTCTGGTTCTGCCGGTGATCATGAAGTAAAAGGTATAATCTACTTTAAGCAAGATGGTGAAGAAATTCCTGTAGAGGTTAATAATTCATTCGCAACAATATCTAAGCCAGGTGGCGCTTTAATCGCAGCTGATAAGATGAATGTTGTTTACCGTGGGGTAGCAAATCCAATGTCGATTTCTATACCAGGTATTGCAAATAACAAAGTAAATGCTTCTGCACCAGGCTTAAAGTCAATAGGTGGTAGTAAGTATATTATGAACCCAGGTACTGGTAGAACAGTTACTATTAAGGCTTCAGGTACATTGCCAGATGGTGAGCCAGTTGGATCATCATTAGAATTCAGAATTAAAGATATTCCAAGACCAGAAGGTAGTGTAAGTAAGCAGACAGGTAGTATTAAACTTCCTAAAAGAAATGTTGAAATAGCTACAATAGGTGCTGGTTTAGAAGATTTCGATTTTGATTTAAATCTTGCAGTAAGCGGGTTTAAATTTAAAGTACCAGGTCAACCAACTGTTACCGTTAGAGGAAACAAGATGGATGGTAAAGCTAAATCAGCTTTGGAACGTGCTAAAAGAGGAGATATCGTTCAAATATTTGATATCGAAGCTTATATCACAAATAATAAAAGTTACAAGTTGAAGAAAGTATCTCCAGTAGTTGTGGAGATTACAAACTAAAATAAATGGAATTCTACCGGGTAAGCCTAACGGTCTTACCCGGTTAATTTTAAAGTGAATCAAACATGAATTGGAAAAATGTTTTAGTAATGGGAGCGGTAACTATGTTGCCTCTATCAATGATGGCCCAAGCAAATGTATTGAATGCTAAAAAACCCGATGAGGTTGGTGTGCGTACAGAAGCTCAGAAAGCTGTCGATAATGACGCTCCGTTAGAATATGGTTATGTAGATGATAGGGATATACTTTGGTCTAAAACTTTATGGGAGACCGTAGATTTAGATGAAAGAATTAATTTTCCATTATATTATCCAACAGATACTATGGATATTGGACCAGATAGAAGGTCTTTATATCACGTTCTGATTAAAAATTTAAAGAGTGGAAAATTAGAAACTTATACAGATTCTTATTTCACTAAAAAAAGGTCTTTTGGCGATTTAAAAGATGCCTTACAGATGGTTGATACTCTTGATTATGGGTATGAGCAAATGAATGCAGGTGAAACTGTTTCAGAAGAATATATTACTCGTAGAAATATATCAGCATCCGATATAGAAGAATATCATATTAAAGGAATTTGGTATTTTGATAAAAGACAAGGTGAGTTAAAATACCGACTTTTAGGTATTGCCCCAGTTGCGCCAGATGTAAATTTTATGGATGATGATAATCCTGATATGGTTGAACTATTCTGGGTTTGGTTTCCAGATGCACGTGAAATACTTCATGAAGCAAAAGTTTTTAACCAACAGAATTCCGCTCAGCCTATCTCTTACGATATGTTGTTGAACGCAAGAAGGTTTAACGCAATTATCTATAAAGAGGATAATATTCAAGGTGATAGAAATATAGATGATTATATTGCAGATAATGCTTTGTTTCAGTTATTAGAGGCTAAACGTATCAAAGAAGCTATTCGAGATAAAGAACAGGATATGTGGGCCTATTAAGCTTAATAAAACATCCAATTCAAATAATAAAAACCCAATCGGAAGATTGGGTTTTTTGTTTTTGTAAATAAATGAATTCATTTGTCATTACCTTTGCGGCATGGTAGATTACATGGTAGTAGGACTAGGATTGGCAGGCACGGCTTTTTGTGAAACACTACGTAGAAATCACAAAACCTTTGTTGTTTTTAATGATCAGTCACAAACATCTTCAAGAGTTGCAGGCGGACTCTATAATCCAATTATTTTAAAACGTTTTACATTATCATGGAGGGCAGATGAACAACTGGCTGTATCGGTTGATTTTTATAAGCAACTTGAACAATTCTTGAATATTCAATTTGATGAAAAGTTGAATGTATTACGAAAATTCGCCTCTATTGAAGAGCAGAATTTATGGTTTGAAGCTACGGATAAAAAAAGCTTGAAACAATTTTTAGATACGCAATTAGTTTCAAACAAAAATGCAGGGATTAAGGTTCCTTTCGAATTCGGAAAGGTTTTAGAAACCGGTAAGCTAGACACCAAAGTTCTCTTTAATGGGTATACGAAATGGTTGAAACAAGAAAAAAGAATATTTTTAGAGACGTTTGATTATAACGAGTTGAAAGTTCTACCAAATTCTGTTAGTTATAAAGGCATAAGTGCTAAAAATGTAGTTTTTGCTGAAGGTTTTGGAATGATGCATAATCCGTATTTTAAGTATTTACCCATGCAAGGCTCAAAAGGAGAATACTTGGTTATTGAAGCAAAAGAACTTCAGGAAAGGAATATTATAAAATCGTCAATTTTTTTAATTCCGTTAGGTAATGATTTATATAAAGTAGGGGCAACTTACAATAGAGACCAAAAAGATAACGGCATTACCGAATATGCCAAAGAAGAATTGCAAAAAAAATTAGACAGCCTCTTAAATTGTGCTTACAAGGTAATAGATCAAGAGGCTGGCGTTAGACCAACGGTAAAAGACAGAAGACCTCTGGTTGGTAAGCATCCTAAGTATAATAATCTATGGGTTTTAAACGGTTTCGGCTCACATGGTATTATGATTGCCCCTTGGGCATCAAGAGCATTGTATGAAAGAATAGAGATAGGCGCCCCACTTCTAGATGAAATGGATATTGCAAGGTTTAATTGAAATTAAGAGTTCTTAAGTTTAACCTTCGAATCATATTTAACAAAAATGTTAATCCAAATATTTCTTGACAATCTCATAATTACGGGCATAAAGACAATCATGGTAATTACAATGGCAATAAATGTTTGAATGAGGTTAGCGCCGATGATTAATTTTGCGATTACAAAAGCGGCAACAGCAAAGGCAATTCCTACTCCATAACTCACATACATAGCCCCATAAAAAAAAGAAGGCTCTATTTTATATTTAAAGTCACATTGACCACATCTTTCATGCATTTTAAAGATTTTACCCAAATGATATGGGTTTTCGTCCAAATACATACTTTCTTGGTGACATCTTGGACAACTTCCTGTTAAAATGCTGTAGAGTTTGTTTCCTTTTTTTAACATTTGCAAAACTTTATACAAAGGTACAATTTTAAGGCTCTTTTCATCTTATTGAGAACCCATTAAACACAAATTTTGCTTAAGAATAATCATTCTATAAAGGTGATTTTTTTAAGAATAAACTATAAGAAATATTATTTATGTTAAACGTTCACAACCTATCAGTATCCTTTGGCGGAGAATCTCTTTTTGAAGAAATCTCTTTTCGATTAAATGGAGGAAATAGAGTAGGTCTTGTAGGGAAGAATGGTGCAGGAAAATCAACTTTATTAAAAATGCTTAATAAGGATATGGCTTTAGATACCGGAGTTATTGCGGTTGAGAAGGATATTAAAATAGGTTTTCTAAGACAAGATATAGATTTCGTACAGGGTAGATCGGTTTTGGATGAGGCTTACCAAGCTTTTGAGGAGATTAAGGCCTTAGAGCTAAGGTTAGATGAAATTAATCATCAACTGGCAGAACGAACAGATTACGAAACCGATTCATATAGTCAGCTTATAGTAGATTTAAATGATGTATCTCATCATTATGAAATATTAGGAGGATACAATTATCAAGGTGAAACAGAAAAAATTCTTCAAGGTTTAGGTTTTAGACGCGAAGATTTTGAAAAAAAGACCGAAACATTCTCTGGTGGTTGGCGTATGCGAATTGAGTTAGCAAAATTGCTATTGCAAAGTAACGATGTGCTGTTACTCGATGAGCCGACAAACCACTTGGATATTGAATCAATTATTTGGTTCGAACAATTCTTAAACAATTACACAGGAGCCGTGGTAATTGTTTCGCACGATAAAATGTTCTTAGATAACGTTACCAACAGGACTATAGAAATATCATTAGGTCGTATCTATGATTACAATAAGCCGTATACACAATACCTTGTTTTAAGAAACGAAATCAAGCAACAACAGGTAAACGCTCAAAAGAACCAAGAAAAAGAAATTCAACAAGCAGAACGACTTATTGAGAAATTTAGGGCAAAATCTACCAAAGCTTCAATGGCGCAATCCTTAATTAAAAAATTAGATAAAATTGAGCGTATTGAGGTTGATGAAGATGATAATAGTGTAATGAGTCTACGTTTTCCAATATCTGTTACTCCAGGTAGGGTCGTAGTAGAAATCGAAGGGCTTTCAAAGGCATATGGTAGCAACCATGTGCTTGATGATATTAACCTTTTAATAGAACGTGATAGCAAAACTGCATTTGTTGGTCAGAATGGTCAAGGTAAATCTACTTTGGCGAAAATTATTGTTGGCGATTTAGAACATAAAGGACATTTGAAACTAGGTCATAATGTTCAGATAGGATATTTTGCTCAGAACCAAGCGGAGTATTTAGATGGTGATAAAACCATTTTAGATACGATGATAGATGCTGCCAATGAAAAGAATAGAAGTAAGGTGCGAGATATCTTAGGCTCTTTTCTATTTAGGGGAGATGAAGTTGAAAAATATGTAAAAGTTTTATCGGGTGGTGAAAGAAACCGACTTGCCTTGGCGAAAATGCTATTACAGCCATTTAATGTATTGGTAATGGATGAACCTACCAACCACCTCGATATTAAGTCGAAAAACGTATTAAAACAAGCATGTTTAAACTTTGAGGGGACATTGATTTTGGTTTCCCACGATAGAGATTTTCTACAAGGCTTAACTAATAAGGTTTATGAGTTTAAGGACCAAAAAATCAAGGAATATCTTGGTGATGTGGAGTACTATTTAGAACAACGTAAAGTAGAAAACTTTAGAGCTATTGAAAAAAAGCAGGTAGTTGCCGTTGAAAAGGAGAAGCCAAAAGAATCGAATTCTTTTCAAGACCAGAAGAAATTAAAGAGTTTAAAAAATCAATTAAGCTCTATAGAAAGTAAGATTGCTAGTCTTGAAAAAGAAATTAAAGAGATAGATCATAACCTCTTGGTAGATTACGATAAAACAATTGCTAAATCTAACTTTTTCGATGCTTACCAAGCAAAGAAGAATAAATTAGAAAAGCTAATGCAAGATTGGGAGGTTCTTACATTAGATATAGAGTCTTTAGTGTAGTCAAATTTCATAGACCATGCTTTTAGTAAGTTTCACAACATAAATAGGCACTTTCACAACAAACGTGGGTTAGTCAACGATAAAATTTTAGTTTTAGCCGTTATTAGTTCAAATTTGTAGGAGAATTCCTAATTAAAGGAGTTATTTAAACGCCAACATATGAAAAAACTATACTATTTAAGTTTTGGCTTATTATTTTTAACAACAGTATGTTTTGCAGAGATATCTAAAAAGGAGAAGAAAGCCTTGGTGGATTTGTACACAACTACCAATGGTAAACATTGGGTTAAGAAATGGGATTTGAATACTCCAGTTTCTCAATGGTACGGAGTAACAATCGAAGACAATAAAGTTGTTGAAATTAATTTATTCCATAATAATCTTATGGGACCAATATCATCTGAGATTGGTAAATTAGAACATCTTAAAGTATTGAATCTGGCTTTTAATTCTTTAACAGGTGCACTTCCTTTAGAAATCGTTAACCTTTCTAATTTAAAAGTATTGAAATTAGAGATGAATAGATTAAATGGTGAGATTCCGAATGAAATAGGAAATTTAAACCAGTTAGTAGAGCTTTCAGCGTTCAATAATTTTCTAACAGGTAAGATACCTGCTACAGTAGGAAATTTAAAAGGGTTAAAAGTGTTGAATCTTTCAAGTAATGATTTTTATGGTGATATACCAGCTTCTTTAGGGCAATTATCACAATTGGAAACATTAGGCTTATTTGAAAATAATTTAGAAGGTGCCATTCCAAAAGATATGGGTAGGTTAAGCAATTTGAAAGAGTTGGTTTTAGCGAATAACCGACTTGATGGTGACATACCTAACGAATTTGCTCAATTGGCAAGTTTAGAGGTTTTTCAAATTCAAAATAATAATTTCAGTTCTTTTAAAGCTTTAGAGTTTTTAGAAACAAAAGAATACCTAGTTTTCGATTATGATAAGGATGATAGAAAACTTGAATTTAAAGATATCAACTTCAAAAAGACCAGAATGGCCGAGACGAAGTTTGAAGATATAGAAGAGTAAGAGTAGTTTACACTTTTAGTTAGTTTGGTGAAAGAAAGAGATGTTGAAGAGCATCTCTTTTTTGATTAATATACTTTAACATTTTCGAGGTATCATAAATTTATTTTTTGAACGTTATATAGTAGGTGCTTTTTAGTCTGTACCTGTTTTTTAAAAGAGTTAACAGGAGTTTAGAGTTGAAAAATTTACCCCGCGATCAATTAATTTTCTTATAATGAAAAACATTCTAAAATATAGCTTCATAATTCTCTTTACGTTGAGTGGTTGCATGGTTAGTGCCCAAATTCCTAAAAGTGAAAAACAATATTTAATAGAGTTCCATAAAAGCTCAGTTGGTGAGCAATGGCAGAATACTTGGAATTTAAAAGCGGATCCTTCTACATGGTACGGAGTAGAAATAAATGAGGGTCATGTTGTTGGTTTAAAGTTATACCGTAATAATCTTAGTGGAAAAATTCCTAATGGTATTGCCGTTCTTACCTATTTAAAGACTTTGAATCTTTCATTTAATACATTAGAGGGTAGCTTGCCCCAAGATTTATTTGAATTATCAGAGTTAAGGTCACTTAGGCTAGAAATGAATAAGTTAAGCGGAACATTGCCTCAAGACTATTCTAAAATGAAGAATCTTGAAGAGCTATCGATGTTTAATAATTTGTTTGAAGGAGTTATACCAAGCGGAATTGGGCAATTAGAAAATTTAAAAGCCTTAAATCTTTCGAGTAACTATTTAGAGGGTAGTTTGCCAAAGTCAATTGAAAAGCTGACAAATTTAGAAAGGTTAGAGCTTTTTGGTAATAAGTTGGCGGGGTCAATTGATGTTGATTTAGGTATGCTGGTAAATTTAAAAGAACTGATACTTTCTTACAATCAATTTGAGGGTGATTTACCAAGAAGTATGGCTACGTTAAGTAATCTTGAATTTGTACAATTACAAGGTAATGATTTTAGGTCATTGAACTCTTTGTTAAGAATGCAATGTCAAAACTTAGCTGTTTTTGATAGTGACGACGAATTTTTAAACATGAAGTTCAGTAACCGGACATTGAATAAAACTCGCGTGGTAGATACAAATTATGAGGACGTTAAAAGAAATTAGACTTACTTAATTAGTAAAAAAAGGGATGCTTTAGCATCCCTTTTTTTTGTTCACCTGTATAGTAAAAATTCAATATACTTTATGATTTCTTTAACCATCTGAGCAAACCATCTACTATCTCCTTTTTTGTAGTTTCGCTTTTTAATTAGTTTGAGGGTTGGTTGATATGATTTTCAACCAAAAGATGTATTAAGTATTCATTTAATTTTATTAGCATGTTCAATTTGCATATTTAGCGAGAGTTCACAGCTTTCTGTGGTTTTCTTTCCAAATTGAATATGTTGCGTGAATGATGATTATTAACAAATTATTATGTCTCTAAGATTAAACCTTTTCTATTTTATACAGTCTTTATCTTTTGTATTCAGATCAAGGGGTTTGACAATGAAACAATTTGTGTCCGTATAAGACAATGAATAACTGAAAACTGAAGTATATAAATCAATCAATTACTAGAACTGACAAAGTCTAAAAATTATATTGCCAAATGAGAAAAATTATTTTTACCATACTGGGTATTTTACTAATTGTAGTATCCTTCTTTTTATCTAAGGTTATTATAGATAGTAAAAAAACGTTTAAACCAAAATCTGAAAAAGTGGTTAAAACTGTTTTTACAGAGGTAGTTGAAAATGGGACAGTGCCTATCGTAGTATCAGCAAACGGTAATTTAACTGCGAAGCAACGTGTAGAGTTATATGCTGAAGTTCAAGGTGTATTTAAGAGAGGTAGTAAACTTTTTAAAGAAGGGCAAGCTTTTCGCCAAGGTGAAACAGTTATAAATATTGATGCTAATGAATATGCGGCAAGTGTACAATCTGCAAAAAGCAATCTGTTCAACCAGCTTACGGCGGTTATGCCAGATTTACGTTTAGATTATCCAGATATTTATTCGAAATGGCAAGATTACTTGACCAATTTCGATATGTCTAAAAGTACTCCTGCGCTTCCTGAATTGAATACGGAAAAAGAGAAATTCTTTATTTCGGGTAGAGGTATTTTAACCAGTTACTATAATGTAAAGAATTTAGAACAACGACTTTCTAAATACCGTATTGCCGCTCCTTTTTCTGGGGTACTTACTGAAGCCTTGGTTACAGAAGGTTCTTTAGTTAGGTCAGGTCAAAAATTGGGAGAATTTATTAATCCAGAGATATATGAGCTTGAAGTTTCTATCAGCAAGCGTTACACAGACCTTTTAAAATTAGGTGAATCGGTAGAGCTTACAAATTTAGATGACAATACTAAGTATAAGGGTAAGGTTACTAGAATCAACGGTAGTATTGATCAAGCAACACAAACTGTTAAGGCATATATAGAAGTAGAGAATAAAAACCTACGTGAAGGCATGTACTTAGAGGCCAATTTAGATGCCAGAAAAGAGGAGAATGCTATTGAGGTCGATAGAAGTTTACTTTTAGAAGGAAACAGAATATTTGTAGTACGTGATTCTGTTTTGGATATCATCGATGTGAAACCTGTTTATTTTTCAGATAAACGTGTAGTGCTAAAAGATGTGCCCAACGGCGTAACCATCATGTCTAAGCCGCTAAGTGGTGCTTATACAGGTATGGCAGTTAAAATTTACTCTGAACAACCAGAAAATACAAAAGAATAATGCGTAAACTGATAGAATACTTTATTCGGTATCATGTTGCCGTTAATGTTGTAGTAATTTCTTTTGCCCTATTTGGTATAGTAGGCGCAAAGGCTTTAAAATCTTCTTTCTTTCCTTTAACGGATTCTAAGAATATTGCGATTACCATTACTTACCCAGGTGCTTCACCGCAAGAGGTTGAAGAGGGTATTGTATTAAAGATAGAGGATAACCTAAAGGGACTTCAAGGGGTTGATCGTGTTACCTCTACTTCTAGGGAGAATAGCGGTACCATTAATGTCGAAATAGAAAAAGGAGAGAATATCGACTTTATGCTATTAGAAGTTAAAAATGCGGTAGATAGGGTGCCAACTTTCCCAACCGGTATGGAACCTTTAATTGTATCGAAATTAGAGGCCGTTCGTCAAACTATTGCTTTTGCTATTAGCGGTGAAAATATTCCCTTAGCGACTTTAAAGAGTGTAGGTCGACAAATTGAGAATGACCTTAGAGCAATGGAGGGTATTTCTCAAATAGAAATTTCAGGATTTCCAGCAGAGGAAATTGAAATTGCCGTTAATGAAAATAATCTTTTAGCTTATGGCATATCATTTACAGAAGTCGCTAATGCAGTAAGTAATGCCAATATTCTTGTAACTGGTGGTAATATTAAGACCGATGCAGAGGAATATTTGATACGCGCTAATAATCGTGCTTATTATGGTGATGAGTTAAATAATTTAGTGGTTAAGGCCGACCCATCAGGTACCGTTATTCGATTAAAAGATGTGGCTATCGTAAGAGACCGTTTTGCTGAATCGCCTAACGCGACTTATTTTGATGGTAATTTATCGGTAAGTACCACAATTACAAGTACTAATAATGAAGATTTAATATCCTCTGCAGAACAGGTAAAAGAATATATAGCAGATTTTAATGACAAGTATAACAATGTCAAATTAGACATTGTGTCTGATCAGTCGACAACCCTTGTTCAACGTACCCAATTATTGACGGAGAATGCTATTATGGGTATGTTGTTGGTACTGATTTTCCTGTCCTTGTTTTTAAACACAAGATTGGCATTTTGGGTAGCCTTCGGTTTACCGGTAGCATTCTTAGGGATGTTTGTTTTTGCTGGTTTCTTTGATGTAACGATTAACGTTTTGTCTTTATTCGGTATGATAATCGTTATCGGTATTTTGGTAGATGATGGTATTGTAATTGCCGAGAATATTTATCAGCATTACGAAAAGGGAAAAACCCCTGTACAGGCTGCTGTAGATGGCACGATGGAGGTATTGCCTCCGATTATTTCGGCAATTATTACTACAGTATTGGCCTTTTCTATATTTCTATTTTTAGATAGTAGAATAGGGGAGTTCTTTGGTGAAGTTTCTGTAATCGTTATTCTGACATTAGTAGTTTCATTGGTAGAAGCATTAATTATTCTACCTGCTCACTTGGCACATTCCAAAGCATTACAGCCTTTAGATGATAAGCCAAAAAGCGGATTTGGAAAGGCATTTGCCAAACTACGGGTTATTAATGAGTTTGGGGATAAAATGATGACGTGGATGCGCGATAAATTGTATTCGCCCGCATTACATTTTGCAATGAACTATAAAATTTTTGTTTTTAGTCTTTTCTTCGGGGCACTAATATTAACTTTTGGTTCTGTAGGTGGTGGTGTTATTAGAACTGCATTTTTTCCAAGAGTAGCGAGTGATAGGGTAGGTATAGAATTAGAAATGCCTAATGGAACAAATGAGAAAATTACAGATTCTATTATTTCCATGATTGAGGAAAAAGCAGAAATTGTAAATCAAGAATTGACTGAAAAATATCTAAAGGGCACTAATAAAATGCTTTTTGAGAATGTTATTAGACGTTTAGGTCCAGGTTCATCTACTGCACAATTAAATATTAACCTTTTACCTGGTGAGGAAAGACCCGATGAGATTTCTTCAGATATGGTAACTAGTAGACTAGAAGAACTAGTGGGGCCGGTTATAGGGGTAGAAAGTTTAATATATGGTTCAGGTGGAAACTTTGGTGGTTCTCCTGTATCAGTTTCCCTCTTAGGTAATAATATTGAAGAGCTTAAAGCAGCAAAGGTTGAATTGAAGAGCATTTTGTTGAATAACTCTCGATTAAAAGATATTGCTGATAATGACCCAGCTGGTATTAAGGAAATTCGATTGACCTTAAAAGAGAATGCCTACTTATTAGGTCTAGACCTTCGTGCGGTAATGGCACAGGTGCGATCAGGATTTTTCGGCGTGCAGGCACAACGTTTTCAAAGATCGCAAGATGAAATTAGGGTGTGGGTAAGATATGAAAGAGATGAGCGTTCTTCGATTACCAATTTAGATGATATGCGAATTGTCACTCCTACAGGCGAACGTGTTCCGTTGAGTGAAATAGCAGACTATACTATTGAGCGTGGAGATGTTGCAATTAATAGATTAGAAGGCAGGCGAGAAATTCAGGTATCAGCAGACATGAAAGATGTAAAGGATAGTCCTACGGATATCATGACAGAAATACAAAATGTCATTATGCCCGAAATACACTCAAAGTATCCAACGGTTAATGCTTCCTATGAAGGGCAGAATAGAGAGTTGGGAAAATTAACAGGGTCTTTGAAATTGGTAGGATTCACCGTTTTACTTTTAATATATATCACTATTGCTTTTACGTTTAGAAGCTTTAGTCAGCCATTAATGTTATTGCTTTTAGTGCCTTTCAGTTTTACGGCAGTAGCATGGGGACACTGGATTCACGATTTTCCGATCAACGTACTATCGATTTTAGGAATCATTGCCTTAATTGGTATTATGGTGAACGACGGCTTGGTGCTAATTGGTAAGTTCAATTCTAACTTACGCGAAGGTATGACCTTTGATAATGCTATTTTCGAAGCAGGTAAGTCTAGGTTCAGGGCAATTTTTCTTACCTCGATTACAACTATAGCAGGTTTAGCGCCACTAATGTTAGAGACTAGTAGACAAGCGCAATTCTTAAAACCGATGGCGATTTCTATTGCTTATGGTATTGGTATTGCCACCATACTTACATTGTTGATGTTGCCACTATTTCTATCGTTTAGTAATAATCTGAAAGCTGGTAATAAAATGTTGGCTTCGGGTCATAAGATTACAAAAGAAGAAGTAGAAAGAGCTATTACCGAGCGTAAGGAAGCTGCACATTTAGAAGGTCAAAAGAATCATTCAATCGAGGATGAGAGTCATCACGATCACGCAGAAGTTGGTTCAAATATTCATTAGAAATTAGAAGTATAGTATAATGATTAGATTACGATTCATCCATTTATTGTTGTTAATTCCATTTTGTAGTGTATTCGCACAAGAGAATACGCTCTCTAAGGAAGACGCGATAGCACTTGCCTTAAAAAATAATTTTGGGGTAATCATTGCTAAAAACAATTTAAAAATAGCCGATAATAATAAGAACATTTTAAATTCTGGCTATTTACCAAGTTTAACAGGTAATGCTGGTGGGTCATTTGATCAAAGCAATCAAGAAGCTACTTTTCAAGATGGTAGCGTCAGGGCAATTGATGGTGCCGAAACTACACGTTACAACGCTTCATTAAATTTAAATTATACATTATTTGATGGTCTAGGTCGTTGGTATGATTATAAAAGACTCAAAGAAGAATATGGTTTAAGCGAACTTGAAACTAGAGAAACCATAGAAACAACGATGATACAGTTATATACTGTATATTTTGAAGTGGCAAGACTTACTGAGAATATTAAGGTTTTAGAAGACACATTTTCGAATACACAAAAGCGCTTACAACGTTCTGAATATAGTTTTGAGTATGGTCAGACAAATAAGTTAGATGTTTTAAATGCACAAGTAGATTTGGTAAACGATAGTATCAATCTAATGAATACAAGACAAACATTTAGGAATACAAAACGAGATTTAAATCTATTGTTGAATCGAGATCTTGCAAGCTCTTTTGAGGTCGATACTGTTATCGCCTTTGTAAACCCTATAAGTTTAGAAGAATTTTTAGATAAAGGTATTGCGAATAATGTAAGCGTATTACAGACCGAAAAAAATATTAAAATAAACGATTACGCTTATAAATCTAGTAAGTCTGTTTTTTTACCAACCGTTGGCCTTACTGGATCATATGGTTGGAACGAAGGTAATTTTCCTGCAACTAACTTTTTAGCTTCAAGTGTTTCAACAGGCTTATCTGCTGGTTTGAATCTTACTTGGAACCTCTTTGATGGTGGTAATAGTATTACACAGATAAAGAATGCGAAAATAGTTCTGGATAACCAAGAAACTATTAAAGAACAAATAGAGCAACAGGTTTTAAGAGATGTTCAAAACGCCAAGGAAAACTACCTAAATAGATTGCAGGTTTTTAGCTTGCAAGAACAGAATGTCGTGACCAATCAGAATAACTTTGAACGCTCTAACGAACAATTTCAACTGGGTAGTATTACATCTATTGAATTTAGACAGGCTCAAATAAATTTATTGAATGCACAGACGAACAAAAATTTAGCAAAGTACGATGCTAAGTTGGCTGAGCTTCAATTACTACAACTTACGGGACAATTATTAAATATTGAACTGTAACAGTTACTTAATAAGGTAAGGTATGGACATGTATATCAAAAGAACAAATAGCGAGCTAATAGAGATACTGTATCAGCAGTCACTTCTTACGTTTGAATCTCAGATAAGTTTAAAAGAGGAAATAAAGAAACGTGATATTCAAGTAGATCTTAGTCCGTTAGAAGCTTCTATTTCCAGTAAACTAACTCAAATAAAGAATCTAGAATATTTGAAGGATTTCGGCTTTATCGCAGAAAAAAGTGCCGATGGTATTACCGTGACCAGAACGAAAAAGGCTATGCTTAACGACATCACTGCCATTATTTTAGGAGTGGTTGTTTTCTTAATCGGGGTATACGGTTGTATAAACCTAGCGTTTACTTTTATTAATGGCGACGATTTAGATGTTTTTACATTGGCCTATAAGTTTGCCATTGCTGGCTGCATATTTATTGGGATTGGATTTTTTAGCGGTTTAAAACGGGTATTTGATTATTCTGGTTTTGAGCTTACAAATTTTAATGGTTTAATTACCTTAAAGAAACGTTTCGATCTTAAGTTAGAAGAGATTAAGGCAAATGCATCTGAAATATTTGTAGAGACTGATGAAGATACTTTGTTTTTGAAGTTAGGTAACCAGACTATTTTTACTTCAAATGCCGATAATTTAGTACAGACTCTTACACTAAAAGAATTGGCTAAAAAATTGAAAGGGGCATAAAAACTATGTACGAGCATTTTTTTCAATGTCCATATTGTTGGGAAGAGGTTTCTATGCTTTTAGATCCTTCTGTAACTCAACAGACCTATGTAGAAGATTGCGAAGTTTGTTGTAACCCGATTGAGTTAACTCCTTGTTTTGAAGATAATGAATTAATAGCCTTCGATGCTCAAAGTATAGAGCAGTAGTTAGTTATTGAATTCTATTTTACCACCAAAAGTATCATCCTTATCAATAATTTTCGGATTACCATATACTTTTATAGACCCACCCGCTTTTACTTTGGCAATGATTTTTTCACTTGCGTAAACCTCAGCAATACCACCACCTAAAACGATTACGGAAGTAGACCTAGACTTTAATCCTTTATTGTACAGTTTGCCGCCGGTATTTATATTGGCATCTTGGTAATCAGTAGTGCCAGAAAGCTTCAATTCACTTCCGCTAGTGCTTTTTGCGTTAACGGTGTCTACCTCAAGATTTAAGGTGATTACGGCAGCTTCTTGAGATCTGATTTCTATTATCGAACTCTTAATCATTCCGCTAGAAATAATTCTTGCATTTTCGTTGGCATCGATTACTTTTAATTCTTCAGTGTAGTATAGTTTAGCATTAACAGTATTACCAGATAAAAACTCATTTATACCCATTTTAACCTTCAAGAGTCCGTTATTTTCGGTAATACTCACATCCTCTTTATCTTCACCACTCAACACAAGTTTATTCTCTTCACCTTTAATAAGATTTACGGTAATGCGGTCATAAACCTTGAGTTCGGTAAATTTCTGTAAAGGTATAGTTACAGTACTTTGTGCAAAACAAGAAAGGGTTGAATAGATAAATAGAGTGAATAGTACAATTGATTTCATGTGGCATTGGGTAATTGGTGCTTCAAAGTTACACTTCATTTCTGATTTATTTACAAAACTAGGTTTTCGATATTTTTTAAGAGGTTTGACTGTAAAAGTTAAATAATGATAAGGTGTTCGCTTACGTTTTACAGTTTCACTATCTTAAACATGTAATTGTCTTCATTGCAGCGTATGAAAAAGAAATATGTATTACTGGCCCTGGTTGTAGCGTTAGGTATCGTTGGCTATGCTGGTGTTGAATATTTCCCAAATGCTGAAAATGCAGTGGTGCCTGAAACTTTAGATTCCATACCTACACGGCGAGAACTTAGAGGCAGTTTTTTTGAAAAACGAGAAATACTGGTAGTTTATGCCGCTAAGGATAGTGTGTTAAGCAACAAATATGAACAGATACTCAAAGAGCTTTCGTTGCTAGAACCTACTGAATCTTGGCGCAGTGCAAAAATTCTTTATAAACGAGCAGATGAGGTTACTGACGAAATTCTTAAGAAGAATGTTGTTTTTCTGTTAGGGGCTATTGAAGAGAATGAAATTCTAAAAAGATTTATAGACCAAACTCCATTTCAGGTAAATAGGAGAGCGATAATGATAGGTTCGAATAAGATAACGAATAAGAATTCTATTTTATCGGTAAGTTTTTATCCTAATCCATTAATGCCCAAAATGCCATTTAGTTTTATGACAGGAACAGATGCGGAACAGGTATTTGATTTCTTTGCCGAAAAGGTTAAAGAAAACGGACAATCTTTTTATCGGCAGAATCTTAATTATGAACTCTATAATGATAACGAACGTGTGGTCATGGGAGATTTTAATGAGCAATGGAAAACAGATAACAGTACATTTTTTGATTTCTCTAAGGGAAACAAGGTGCTTCTTAATGCAGAAAAGTATCAGTTCGTAAATCATAAAAATGCATTAAAATCAAATGAAGTAAGAAGTCTTGAGGAGCAAATAAAACGAAACACTTCTAAAGTGTTCGCTTTTCTAAACAATGATGATTTTCCGAAAATCACCTATAATTTTTATAGCAACACAGAAGAGAAGGGCTTAATGACAGGTAATACGAGCCAAGCGCATTACGATACGTTGAATAATTCTATTCACATCATTGCCAATAAAATATATAAGAACAACAACATTGGTAAGGATAATGAACTACTGCTGCGTAATATGCTAGGGGTTTCTAAAAAGGATATTCTCACCCAAGGCTTACCCATTTATTTTACCGATAAATGGCAAATGAAAGGCTATAAATATTGGTCTGCACGGTTGGCAGAATCAGAAAATACATTGTCGGTTGCCGAACTGCTCGATAATTCGTTTCTAGAGATGGAGTCTTCTTTAATTCGAGATTGTTTGGCAGGGGCTTTTGTAGATTTTTTAATGCAAACCTGGGGTAAAGAAATCTTTTTGTACCACTATAAAGATGGTGAACTTACGACCCAAGAAATACATAAATTAGAAGAGAAGTGGCAACGCTATTTAAAAAGCCTGTCGAAGACCTATCCGAAAGAAGAAGTGGTTAAGAAAGAGCTCCCTTATTTAAAAGGGTTCAATTTTGCTCATGAAGGCTACAGTATTTACAATGGTTATGGTTCTAAAAAGGCAACAGAATCGCTGTTGAAGCAAAAGTCTATGGGTAGCAATGCAATGGCACTTGTACCCTATACAGGTATTAACAATATAAATGCAGCGACACCACTCCGTTTTAGTAATAGTGCCGGTAGTGAGAATGATGAGGCTGTGGTTCATGCATTATCGACTGCACATGATATGGGTATGTATACCATGTTAAAACCTCAAATTTATGTGGGGGGTAGTTGGCCTGGGGGAATTGAAATGCCTAGTGACGAAGAATGGGATTTGTTTCATGACCATTATTATCGCTGGATTCGTCATTATGCTTTTTTAGCTGAAATACATGGTATGGATGCACTTTGTATAGGCGTCGAGTTTACAAAAGCAACGTTGTCGAAACCTGAAACTTGGCGCAGTATGATTAAGAAAACAAGAGGCTTATTTTCGGGTCATCTTACGTATGCTGCCAATTGGGGAGAAGAATTTGAGAATATAGAGTTTTGGGATGACTTGGATTATATCGGACTAGATTGTTATTACCCCTTGAGTAAGAAAGATAATCCTACCGATGAGGAAATGAGCGAGAGCTTCAATATGATAAAAAAGAAGATTGAAAAGGTATACGAGCGTTTCGAAAAGCCAATTGTTTTCACTGAAATCGGATTCAGAAGTGTTAACGAACCATGGAAGAACCCTCATGCAGAGGCCGATGAAAGTATTAATGAAGAAATGCAGGCACGTTGCTATGAAATCATCTTTAAGGGTATTGAGAACGAACCATGGTGCAAAGGTATACTGTGGTGGAAGTTTCCAAGCTTTTTAGAGTACCGAGGTGAAGACAACAATGCTTTTACGCCCAATAACAAATTAGCAGAGGAAACCGTGCGTAAATGGTTTACTAAATAATTAGAACCATTTCTTTTATATAGCTGTTATCATAACTAATTCCTTTTCGGGAAGGCCAAACTATCTGCTGGATACGTATTTTTTAGATAATTCATCTGCGAATCTGCCCAATCAGTAATTTTTTGCCGTTGTACATCGGTCAAGTTAGCTTCTGGGTGAAGTCCAAAATAGGTATAAGAAGGTAATGGCATTTCTTTTTCTTCTACCATTTCTTTTATTTCTTCCAATTTATGATTCTGAACAAAAAGGGGCGATTTGGTAAATTCAGAAAAGTTTAGGTGCTTTTTGCCATCTTGTACATGATGGTCCAAAAACCAGGCAGAAGGCTGAAAATTGGCATACCATGGGTATTCCGTTGCATTGCTATGGCAGTCATTACAAGAAACCTGCAAAATGCGTTGTACATCTTGCGGAATATCATATTTCGTTTGTATGGCATAGGTGTCATCTCCTGAAATATTGCGTTCGGGCATTATAAATTGAATGATAATGAAAATGGCGATGAGTGCGAAAATGATTTTTTTTAACATGGTAAGCAGTTTTAGTTCTAGTAATTGTCTTTTCTAAAGTTATAAATTATATGGATATGAAAGTATTCTTTGCTTCGCTAAAAAAGTTCAGTTTTCTTTTTAGACGTTTCATCTTGCAATATAGACGCTTCAGTTAAAAAGCCGCTATTCGTGGTAGGGTTGTACTGTACATTTGTATCATCAAATAAAAAGAAACATAATAATACATAAAATATAAAAACATGAAAAATATAAAATTAATTTTTGGTTTAGTACTAGTAGCGGGAGTTCTTATTTCCTTTACGGCAGAACAAAAACATAGAAAAGAAATGAAGATTGCAAATGCTTCTTTATTTAACGATGTTACTAATCCGTTCGAGGAAGTTTTAAAAGATCAAGCCAATGAAGTTATTCTAGTTTCTTCAATAGATCTTAATGTAATCGAAATCGAAGAAGATATAGATTTAGGAATCGATACATCAGAGTATTTACCATATGGTTTTGATGCTTACAAAGGGTATCAAATAGATATAGCAGATATATGTGTTTTAGAAATAGAGGAAGAAGTAGAATTAGGTTTTGATGTTAATGATTACCTGCCTGCAAATTTCGACCCTTATAAAGTATAGTTTAAATTAGTTAGTTGATTTAGGTTGGTTGATAAAGGCCTTCAAATTTAATTTGAAGGCCTTTTTTGGCTTCAAAAACTAGGCGGCGCATCGACAGTAAAATTGATGTAAATTTGAAAAGCGCTCCTCTAAAGCATATGTCATGATTTTACCGACAGTTAAAAAACAACAGATTATTAAAATTGCCCTTTTGTTGGCAGCTTTGGTTTCCTTGCCCAGAAACATTCATGTATACAATATGATCAGCTCTGGCAACGAACAGTTTGAAAGTGTTTGGGTGGTTGATTTTCTGTTCCGTTTGGTGTTTATGGTCTTTTTTTCTTGGGCAATCTTAGAAATCAATGCCAATGTGGTGTATATTAAATTTAAACTTAGGGGCACCTTTGCTACGGTAAGTATTATTGTGTTGGATTTGGTAATGCTTTTTGCCACCCTAACCTTTTGGAAAGAATTACACCCAATAATAGTCGATAGTCCTTTATCTAATGAGGACAGGGGCTTTTTGACCTTTGGGTACGTTACCTTGTTGATTGTACTTTATTTCATTGCCAGAATTTTACGCTTACAAGCGAACCAGCGGGTAAGCGATATAGAGAACGAGCATTTAAAGCATCAGAATCTACAGAAAGAGCTTACGGCCCTTAAAAACCAGATAGATCCCCATTTTTTATTCAATTCCCTAAATTCGTTGACATCGCTCATACGCGATAATGAACCTGCAACCCTATTTGTGAAAAAGCTCTCGTACATGTACCGGTATATTTTACAGAGTGGCGATAGTGATTTGGTGAGCATACGCGAAGAGCTTAAGTATTTAGAAAGTTATACCTATCTCATGAAAACCCGTTATAGAGAACGGTTTGAAATTGAGGTCAATATTGCCGAAGGATTAAAGGGGCGGAAAATTCCGCCATTGGCGCTGCAACTTTTGGTAGAGAATGCCGTAAAGCATAATGAAATTTCAGAATCTAACCCGTTATTGGTTCGGGTCTATTCACGAGAGAATTCTATTTTTATAGAAAACCCATTACGCCCAAGAACAACAATGGCAGAGGGTACCGGTACCGGATTATTGAATTTGAGAAAAAGATACTTGCTCTTACAGCAACAAGATATACTTGTACGTACTGAAAATGGTATCTTTCAAGTAGAACTTCCTTTAAGAAAAATAGAATGAAAATCGTCATTGTTGAAGATGAGCTTGCCGCAAGTGATCATCTTGTCTATTTGTTGAACCGCATAAATACTGAAATAGAAGTTTTAGCTATTATCGATACAGTCAAAGCTGCCGTTGCCTATTTTTCAACACCACATGATGCAGAACTGGTTCTAATGGATATTCACTTGGCAGACGGAATCTCTTTTGAGATTTTTGAACAGGTGAAAATCGATATTCCAGTGATATTTACGACGGCCTATGACCAATATGCGCTAAAGGCCTTTAAGGTGAATAGTATTGATTATTTACTAAAACCTATAGACGAAGAAGAACTTACCGATGCCCTAACCCAGTTTAACGTGCAGGTTAAGGAAAAAGAACAGGGTATCGATGATGACCAATTAAAGGGTCTGTTGGGGTTGATAAAAGGCGATGCCGATAAAAGGAGCTATAAAAATACGTTTCTGGTGAGCCAACGGGATCAGTTGATTCCTTTAAAAACGAATGATATTGCTTATTTCATGATAGATCTTGGGTCGGTAAAAGCCGTGAGTAAAGATAACCAGACCTATAGTTTAGAAGAAAAATTAGAAGATATAGAAGAAAGTCTAGACCCAACCCTTTTCTATAGGGCCAATAGGCAATGTATCGTAAACCGCGAAGCGATCGTAAATCTAAAATACTACTTCAATGGGAAGCTTATTATAAGTGTAAACCCGGTCTCGAAAGAGCGTATAGTAGTAAGTAAGGCCAAAGCGTCGGACTTTAAAAACTGGATGGGTTCTTAAGTAGTATAAGTTCCAATATGAGTAGTGTTAGGTTTGATTTTAAGGATGCTATATGGTCCTAATTTTTAGGGTGTTTTCGCTTTAAGATTTTAGCGATGGTTTGCCCTAGTTCATCAATTTTATCAAACGGTTCTTTTAATGTCGGGTTGGTAAGGTCAATTAGTGAACTTTCATTTGCACCTACTTGCATGGGGTAGACCAGTAGGTAACTCATCGCGTTGAAGTACTTATTTAAATACGAGGGTATTTTGCTCATATTGCTATCATAAGAGGGCTTATCTTTTCTACTCAAAACAATAACAAGATTATCATCTTTCTGAAATTCACTTTTAAGTTCTAAAAAAGTATTCCAATCTTTAAACTCCTTGAATTCATAGGCTATCGGGTTTTTTACTTGTAATGCATCAACAGCTATTTTAGTTTCTTTAGTGGCAAAAAATATAAGTTTAGCACTTGAGTTTTTGGCGATATTCCAAACCTTGGTTAGCCAAAACGGAAAGCCAATTTCTTTCTCGGCATGTGCAGGAACAATAATCACATGTCTTTTTATGGTGCCAAATGGCTGATGTGACTTGTATATTAAAGTGGTTGGGTTGCATTTCGATAAAATACCTTCGGTTAAATTGCCTAAGAAAGAATCTGAAAGCCCTTTTTTAATATGTAGCCCTAAGATGAGGTCTGTGATTTTATGCTCTTTGGCCACACTCGAAATTCCGTTTACAATATTGATGTCGTATCGTAATAGGGTGTGTATGGTATTATCGGTTGCCGAAGCGGTTACCGTGGCATGTTCAAGAATTTTTCGCGCATGCTTATCCGCAGAACTGCCCATTTCATAATCATCAACAATACTTAAGGCATACAGGCCATTTGTATTGTTTTTAGACTTGGCAATGATGCCTAAATTAATGAGGTCATCAGTGGTGTCGCTATTGTTTATTGGTATTAGTATGTTCTCTATATATTCTTCATCATACGCTGCCGCATCAGAGGTTTCTAAAAGGGCAATATTCTTGGCCCCTTTTTGAGCTACGAACGATGCAATGGTACATGTAAATAGGATCATTAGAATAGTACCGTTCAGAATACTTTCGTTCAGTAAACGAATTGGTTCTCCTGTAGGGGTTTCACCAATAATTAAGTTATAACCAATTAATACGGCAGCTAGGGTAGCTGCTGCTTGGGCATTACTTAATCCGAATATTAATCGACGCTCATCTACAGAAAAGTTGAATGTTTTTTGTGTTAACCAAGCCGCTATAAATTTTGCCGATGTGGCAACAATAATCATTATTGCCGCAACTTTAATCGTTTCCCAATCTTTAAAAAAAACGCGGTAATCGACTAGCATACCAACCCCTATTAAGAAAAAAGGAATAAAAATCGCATTGCCTACAAATTCAATTCTGTTCATTAATGGCGAAGTACGAAGAATAAGTCTGTTGAGTGCCAAGCCTGTTAAAAATGCACCGATAATAGCTTCTATACCTGCAATTTCTGCCAGAAATGCACCTAGAAAAACCATCATTAATACAAAAATATATTGCGAAATATTATCGTGAAACCGTTTAAAAAACCATCGACCAATAATGGGGAAAATCAATATAACCGTTGCCCCGAATAGGAGGATAGAAACTGATAGCTTCACCCAGAATGCTACATTGACCTCACCGGTATGCATACCTACAATTACGGCAAGCACCAAAAGTGCTAAGGTATCGGTGATTAAAGTGCCACCTACGGTAATATTCACGGCTCTGTTCTTGGCAACACCCAATTTGCTCACTAGCGGATACGCAATTAGGGTATGCGATGCGAACATACTCGCTAAAAGAATCGATGTTGGTATCGAAAATTTCAATATGTAAAGACTTACTGCCATACCTAGTACCATGGGAATGATAAAGGTGTAGAGACCGAAAACCAGGCTTTTTTTACTGTTCTTTTTAAAGTCGACCAAATCCATTTCCAATCCGGCAAGGAACATAATGTATAATAAGCCAGCCGTACCCGAAAGAATAATACCACTATCGCGCTCCATTAAATTAAATCCATTCGGACCAACTACGGCACCAGCGATAATAAGACCTAGCAGAGCAGGTATTTTTATCTTATTTAAAAGGATGGGGGTAAATAGAATAATGACCAGTATCAATAGAAATTTCAGTACCGGATTGGTAAAGGGTAGGGTCGTTTCAACGATGTTCAATGAAATCATATAATGTTCATTTTACAACGCTCTAGTAAAACGCATTACGATTGCTTCTTACAGGTAGTTGATATTTGAATATACGGTTTTGAAGTCCATAAAGATTTCAGAACCAACTAGTAAACTTAGACAATAATCACGGATAATTGGATAGTCAAATTAGGGTAAGACGATGAATGTATTTTGGTAGCGAAAAGCTATAATCAAATCAACTACGGGCAATCGTTTTACGCTTCTATTTTCTCTATCATCTCTTTAAAGAGGCCTAGTAGAAATTTAAGTTTGCCGGCATCACCTGCAGCAATAAATTTTTGGTTTTCAATTTTTACACCGTACCAATCATCTTTTCCATTATCGTTACGGATCCATTCTAGGTTCATGGTAGCTATCGAAGTATTCGAAATATCAATTTCAACTTCCCATCCTGGGTTATCTAACGTGGTTATTTGAATAACTTCACCATGTTCCCAATTGCCGTCGCAATTATTCTTAAACCAATCTTGTATCCAATCTAAAATTTCCATGTGTTATTCGTTCGTTAACTTGAGTGTTATTGGTGTTGTTAATAGTTGGTGTAAGAAACGTGGTGTGTTTAATGGCACTTAATTCAGATGATAAAATACATCCAAAATAGTTGTTTCAAGGGTTATCGTTAATTTGAAAATGTAGCCAAATTTAAACCTTTCTTGCTGTTATTTTTAAAATGCTCTAGTTCTGGTGAGCTATTTTTTAGGGGTATTCACCAAAAGTGAAATCGGGTACATCTGAATTACCGCTTCAATGTCAAGCGTATTTGGGGTATACTTTGTTTTCGGTTCGTTTGTAGTTCAAATTAAAATTTTCAACTAAGACTGTAACAAACTTGTGAAAACAACTACCAATAATTAGAATCAACCATTAATTTAATCAATTGGTATGAAAAAAGTACAGACTTCTTATTATTGGTACATGGTCATACTCTTGGTCATGACGTTACTAACTTTCGGGTATTTTTTCGAGTTAGGAGAATCATTTGGTAAAGCCTTAGCAAATTCACATTAAAAATTAATAGTATGAAAATTTACAAATTTATTTTTTTGACCATGGGTATAATGGGGTTGGTAGCTTCCTTAGTTAATATCTTCTACTTTGAAAATGGTTCTGGAACGAATTTAACCGGATTCATTAGTTCTGTGTTTTTAATTTGGGTTTCACAATCACTCGATAAACTTGTGACTCGTTTTAATACAAAATCGAAACTATTTCACTCAGAAGATGAATAAAACCTAAAGTGTTTTAGAACTACTCATCAATTTCAGCATCGGGTAATTCTAAAATGGTGGAAGTCGATAAGGCATTACCTGCAATGCCTTTTATAGAACCGAAGAGTACGTTTATATTTTCTTGTACGCCCCAAATCTGCTTTTCACGAACGGCAAAATTCTTGAACGCCGCTTTCTTTTCATAGTTCAATTGCTTGATCATAGAATCGTAGTTCTCGACAATTCTGTTAATGTTCTGTACGAACTCGTTACTGGTTAAGTACGAGTAAAGCAGTTCCATTTTATCGCCTTTGTTCTCGTCAGATGATTTTATCGATTGTGTTTTCAATAATAACTCTCGCAGTACTAAAGACACACTTTTTACCTCATTAAATCCGCAGATCCACACGCCGTTCTTTTCCCCGAAGCGGTCCATGTCTGGTGGAAAGGTCTCGGTAACGATTACCGCAATATCGGCCTTGCAGTTAATTTGGTCTTGCTTTAGTTTATTAATCCAATCGTTACTGAAATTCTTGGTACGCTTGCTCTCGTATACAATAGAGCCACAGGTTTGTTGTAACGAATTTATAACGGTCTGTACGCAATCTGCACCACGAACGCCTTTACCGATCTCATCTATATCATCGAAAGGGTAGGTGGCTCTTAAAAGCTCCTCAAGGGCCAATTCTTGTACCTCACCTTGCATTTGCATAGAACCTTGTTCGGCCTTACGCTTCATTTCATCAATAAGCTTTCTTTGGTCGTCTAATTGCTTTTGATATTCCTTCTCTTTCATCGCCATCGATTCGCGTTCTTTGGCCTTCGCTTTTTCCTCTATTTCGGTTTGCTTCTCTAGCAATTCTTTTTGAACGTTCAGTTTCAGGTCTTCGGCCTTTTCTTTCAGTTCGTTCTCACGCTTTAGCAAATCGATTTCTTGTGAACGTAAGGCCCTATTTTCCTCTTTCTTTTTCTCGTTCTCTTGCTGTAGGGCTTTTAACTGTTGCTCAAAAGTCTCGTTGGTCTGCCGTTGTATTTTCTCCGATTCTTTTACGATACGTTGCTCAAGCTTTTCTTTAAACAGCTCGTTCTCTTTTTCTTTCTTCTTCTCGAACTCCTCTTTTTCTAGGGCGAGTTTACCACGTTCTTTATTGAATTTCTCTGCCTGCTCAGCCACTTTACGCTCGTATTCAGCTTTAAAATGCGCCTGCATTTTACCAGATAGCGCTTCTTCTACATCAAATTCATGACCACAATTAGGACATTTTATTTTATCTACCATGTTTGTTTTAATACGTTTGCGTTGTGGGTTCTCCGTCGTTCTGGTATGTAATAAGACCAGTGTATAAAGATATAAACCTAACCACGGTTAAGCAATAGTAAGTGGTATAGTTTTCAACAGTTCTCTTAGATTATGCCCATTGAACGGTGCTGTATATTTTTTGAAATCCTGACAAATGTCATATGTTGGGTTGTCATTGAAGTATACATTTGTTCGAATATAAATTACCGACCTATGTTTTTACAGATTCTACCCCTTGTTAACTGGAGCTACGGCGTTATTCTCATTGCTGTTTTCGGAGCCGTATGTTTAGCACTTGTACTTATCGTACTAAGTTTAATGAAGAATGATAAAAAGAAAGAGGAGTAGCTGCTTGGGTTTTTTATATGCTACAAACAACAATAGTTTACTCAGATTCCCCCGTATGCGTATTTCCATGTTGCCCTGCTTATTGATACAACACATATCTAGGCGGTACCAACCCGTTTAACCGCATAGAGACCAACATTTGTGCCCTGTGGTGGGTAATATGGTCTGCTAGTAGCATAACTATTTGCCGTTTACTTCTGTTCAGCCCAAAATAATCTAGCTCATCATTTAATTGCGCAGGTTCAACATTTTGTAATAGTGTAATGGCCTCGGTAAAGGTTTGGTCGATACGTGCCATCATTTCTGCTTTTGTTTTGTTGGCAGGTTTAAATACGGTGTCGGTTTGGTATACACGTGCTACTCTGTCGCCTATGAGTGACTGGCTGTGCCAATCTAGCGCAAAACCAATATGCATTAGGTTCTCTGAAAAACTCAACGATTCTTCGGTTGCTTTATAGTCATATTTCTCTGCTGGCATCATTTCAGCTACCAGTAATAAGTAGTTACGTGAGTTTTCTAAACGCTCAATAGCGTCTTCAATGAAGTTGTCTTGTTGGGCGAGGAGAGGGGTTGTGGTTGCGCTAAAAAATAATAGCGTTGCTAGAATGAGTGTCTGTTTCATAGGATTCAATACATTTAATAATCAACGGGGTATATAATAAAACTATCATGAACTTCTTTTGTTGGGGTATCACCTAATGCTGTTAGAGCGCTTGAAAGTTCTTTTAAAGTTAGCACGCTTAAAGGAAGTTGGTGTTCTTTCGGCTGGTATATTGTTTCTATTGGGTAGTCAACGCCGGGTGTTTCAGTCATTTCAATGTGGTTACCAAGTATTGTTGAAACCTCATTAGTGTCAGTGAATTTCACAAGTCGTTCAATACTCATTTTAAACGCATTCCAATCGTTTACGTACAACCTACCTGGGTAAAAAGTATCTCCAGTCAATAGAATTTTCGTTGCGGTGTCATAGACCGCAATGGAAGAAGCTTGATGACCAGGTATCGGTATTATTTTTAGTAATCGATTGCCTAAATCAAAATCTATAATTTCGTTAGGCCAATTCGATAGGGTGTAAAAGTTCTTTACCTCTTCAACTTCTAGACCGATAACGGTTGTATTTGGTTTCCCTATAAACTGACCATCTGCTGCATAGTGGTCTCCATGCTTATGCGTATGTGCTACAATTAATTCAACGTCTCCATTTTTTTTAGACCAGTCGCTAATTATTTGATGCACTGTTTTATAAAGCGGGAAGATGTCATCATCTTTTGTAGCACCAGTATCCATTAATAACGCTTTATCCTCGCCAATAAAAAGATACATGAAAGGCGCTTCATAATTTGCGCATTTGTTTTGTCGTAAAACCCACGTAGTGCTAGTGTATTGAACCACCTGAATTGGTGGGTCAGTAGTATCTTCACAGTTTTCAGCACCATGAATCCAATTTTGAGTAGTTAAATCAACCGGTTCTTCAATAAAGTTGTCTTGTTGGGCGAGGAGTGGGGTTGCAGCTGAGGTAATAAATATTAGGGTGAATAAGGCGATTATTTTTTTCATGGGGTTCAATTTTTTACGGATCAGTGTATGAAGTAGCGTGTAAAAAGATACTATATTTCGATTTTATTACAGAGCCAATTTTTTATACACCATGTTGAACTAAACCTAAAGGTAGCTTCAAGAAAAAACCCTTCACTACCTTTAAGTATTGTTCAATCCTTAAGATGTAAATTATGAAAAAAAAGTAGTACCCTGATCGAACGGGCCTGTAAAATGGT